>ENA-UOVV01000002-UOVV01000002.1-compost-metagenome-genome-assembly--contig:-NODE-2-length-992927-cov-35.682889_pt1 | contig 992927 bp, 955 predicted proteins | sample MGYA00238155_ERZ761577 | MGnify/ENA primary metagenome ERZ761577 (study PRJEB28898, sample SAMN06268775) | compost metagenome | isolation source: Emeryville, CA | place: USA:Emeryville, CA | collected...
CCGAGACCAAACAACCCGCGCAAAGGTCTCCATGCTGAGCTTGTCGAAGCATGAGCCCTTCGACGCCGGCCCTGGATCGCTACATCGCGTTCGCGATGACCTCGCCTCAGTGAACGCGGAGCCCATCGAAAGAGGGGGTTCAGCGGTCGCCGCCGGAGGCGCAGGCGATGCAGGTGGCGGCGGCCGGGTCGAGCGCCAGGCGGGCGGGGGCGATCTCCTCGCCGCAGCCGACGCACTCGCCCCAGAGCCCCTCGTCGAGCCGCCGCAGGGCAGCCCGGACCTTGCCGGCCCGCTGGCGCCGCCGCTCCTCCGTCGCCTGGGCCATGGCCTGCACCTGCAGCGCGTCCATGCGGGACAGGCGGCCGACCGACTGCTGGTCGAGTTCCACCGGCTGGCGGTCGCCGGCGGTGTCCGCCCGCATGGCCTCGACGTCGCGCAGCTCGCTTTCGAGCCGCTGTCTGGCTTCGTCCTCGGTCATGACCCGATCCTTCCGTGCCGGGCCGGCCGACGCAACCGTCCGACGCGCCCTCACGCCACCTGGAAGCCGTGGGCGAAGGGGTCGCGCTCGTCGACGAAGAGGGTGTTGAGGCCGGTCATCCGCGCCCAGCCCTCGATCGACGGCACGATGGCCGGCCGGCCCGCCACCTCGGCGGCGGCCTCGACCCGGCCGCGGAAGAGGCTGCCGATGATCGACTCGTGCACGAAGTCGTCGCCGGGCTTCAAGTCGCCGCGGGCGGCGAGCTGGGCCATGCGGGCGCTGGTGCCGGTGCCGCAGGGGCTGCGGTCGATCGCCTTGTCGCCGTAGAAGACGGCGTTGCGGGCGTGGGCCTCGGGGTGGCGCGGGGCGCCGGTCCAGAGGATGTGGCTGACGCCGCGGATCGTCTCGTCCAGGGGATGCACCGGCGTCACCGCCTCGTTCAGCAGGCGGCGCAGCACCGGCGACCAGCGCAGCAGGTCCCCCACGCTCACCGCCTCCAGCCCGGGATAGGCCGGCTGCGGCTCGACGATGGCGTAGAAGTTGCCGCCGTAGGCGATGTCGACGCGGACCCGGCCGAGTCCGGGCATCTCCACCACGACGTCCGGCATGGCCAGGAAGGAGGCTACGTTGGTAATCCGCACCGCCTCGACGAAGCCGCGCTCGTCCAGCCGGTAGCGCGCGTCGACCCGGCCGGCCGGCGCGTCGAGCCGCAGCAGGCCCGGCTCGGCCGGCTGCACCAGCCCCCGCTCGACGGCGAAGGTCACGGTGCCGATGGTGCCGTGGCCGCACATGGGCAGGCAGCCGCTGGTCTCGATGAACAGGATCGCGACGTCGCAGTCCGCCCGCGTCGGCGCCATCAGGATGGAGCCGCTCATCATGTCGTGGCCGCGCGGCTCGAACATCAGCGCCCGCCGGATCCAGTCCCAGTTGGCGAGGAAGTCCTGCCGCCGAGCGCTCATGGTGGTACCGTGCAGCAGCGGCGCGCCGCCGGCCACCAGCCGGACAGGATTGCCGCAGGTGTGGCCGTCGATGCAGAAGAAGGTGTTGGGCCGCATGGCGCCTTCGCCGCTGGTCGTGGAGAACCGCGACGCTAGCCGAGCGTTCGCGGCCCGTCGATGTCGTCGCGGCCGTGCGGTTGCAATGCCATGCCCTGCCATGGATGCTGCAGGCCTCGCTTGCCTTGGAGCCGACCGAGCCATGACCCTTTCCCGGCCCTTTCGCGCCGCCGTGGGCGCGCTGCTGCTGGTCCTCTTCGCCGTGCCGCAGATCGCGCACGCGCAGAGCAGCAACGAGCTGGCCTATCTCAACAGCCGGCTGTCGGCTCAGGAGCGGCTGATCGCCGAGTTGACCGGCCGTCTCGAGCAGGCGGAATTCCAGCTGCGCCAGCTGAGCGCGCAGGTGGACCAGCTCAAGGCCGGCCCGGCTGCCGCGGCGACCGCGCCGGGCGGTCCGCAGACGACTTACAACGCCCCGGCCGCGGCGGCGGCGACGCCCGGTCCGGGACAGGGGGGCGGCTCGACCTCCCGGACCCTGGGCAGCGTGCCCGCCAGCGACCTGGACACCCTCAACACCCAGAGCGCGGGAGCGGTCGCGGCGCCCCAGGCGCCGGCTGCGGCGACGGCCGGCCAGAGCCCCGAGGCCATGTACAACGCGGCTTTCGCCATGCTCAACGAGCGGCGGTGGGACGATGCGGAGGCGACGCTGAACGACTTCCTGCAGCGTTACCCGAACGACCCGCTGGCCGGCAACGCGAAGTACTGGCTGGGCGAGACCTATTACGTGCGACAGAACTATCAGCAGGCCGCGCGCACCTTCGCCGAGGGTTTCCAGCAGTATCCCAACAGTCCGAAGGCGCCGGACAACCTCCTCAAGCTCGGCATGTCGCTCGGCCGTCTGGACCAGAAGGCCAATGCCTGCGGCACCCTGGGCGAGCTGCAGAAGCGCTATCCCACGGCGCCGGCGCAGATCCTGCAGCGGGCCCAGGCCGAGCAGCGGGCGCTCGGCTGCTGACGTCGCCGGCCGGGACTCCGTGGAGGCGGCGCCGCTCTCGCCGGAGGTCTTCGACCGCCTGATGGCGGCCTGCGGGCCCTTTCCCGCCTCGCCTCGACTCGCCTGCGCCCTGTCCGGTGGCCCGGACAGCCTGGCGCTGCTGCTCTGCCTGCGCGCGTGGGCAGCGACCCGAGACGGGCATCTGGTGGCGCTGACGGTCGACCACGGCCTGCGGCCGGGATCGGCCGAGGAGGCCGGCCGGGTGGCGACGCTCTGCGGCCGGCTGGGAGTCGAACACCGCATCCTGGTCTGGCGCGGGGACAAGCCGCGGGGCGCCGTCCAGCGGGCGGCCCGGGAAGCGCGCTACCGCCTCCTCCAGGAGGCCTGCCATACCGAAGGGCTGGGCCACCTCCTGCTCGCCCATCACCGGGACGATCAGGCGGAGACGGTGGTATTGCGGCTGCTCGCCGGCAGCGGCCCCTTCGGCCTCGCCGCCATGCCGCTGACCGCTGAGTTGGGCGGGCTGCGCCTGCTGCGCCCGCTGCTGCCGGTCGGCAAGGCGCGCCTGAGGGCGACGGTCGCCGCCGCCGGGCTGCCAGCCGAGGAGGATCCCAGCAACCGCGACCCCCGGCACCGACGCATCGCCGTCCGGCTCCAGCGGGACCGGCTCGAGGCGGCGGGGCTGACGGCGGAGCGCCTGGGCGACGTCGCCGCTGCCTTCGGCCGGCTGCGTCGCTGCTGGGACGATGAAATCGCGCGGTTGCTGGACGAGCTGGTCGTGGTCGCCCCCGGCGGCTGGGCCGAGGTCGATCCCGCGGGGCTGCTGGCGCTGCCGCTGCGTGCACGCGCGCTGCTGCTGGCGCGCCTGCTGCAGGCGATCGGCGGCGGCCGCTACCCGCCGTCGCCTGGGGTGGTCGAGACCCTGGCCCGCGCTCTGGCGGAGGAGGGGCCACGCACCCGCTCGGCCGGCGGTTGCCTGGTCGGCCGCTGGCGCGGCCGGCTGGTGGTCGCCGCCGAGGCGCGCGGCGCCGCGGCACGGCCCTTGGTGCCGGGTGAGCGTTTCCTGTGGCGCGGGCGGTTTGCGGTCACCGATCGTCGTACCGGCCGGTTGGCGGAGCGGCCTCTCGTCCTGCGCGGCCTGCGTCAGGGCGACTGGGGCATTCTGCCGCCTGCGACGCGCGAGCGGGTGCCGCCGCTGGCGCGGCACGGCCTGCCCGCCCTCTACGATCTTGACGGCCTCTGGGCGGTGCCCCACCTCACGTTCTGGAAAGACGCGTCGGCGGCAGGTGCAACAGAAATGCTCTTCCGTCCGCGGCAGCCGCTCCTGCCGGTGGCCTTTACACCGGTGCGGAGAGAGTCGCACACTTGACCGTAGAACGATGGTCGGAACCCCTGGCTAAAGGTAAGACCGGGGACCGGTGCGCACCGTTCGGACGCTTTGAGGAAGACGAGCTTTGAACTTCAGCCGGAACGCCGCGCTCTGGATCATCATAATCCTGCTGCTCTTCGCGCTGTTCAACCTGTTCCAGGGCAGCGGATCGCGCAGCCCGCAACAACAACTCGCCTATTCCCAATTCCTCGACTCCGTCGACAACGGCCAGGTCCAGGAAGTGACCATCCAGGGCCGGAACATCTCCGGCCGGCTGAAGGATGGCCGCTCCTTCACCACCTACGCGCCTGACGATCCGGGGCTGGTCGACACGCTGCGCAACGCCGGCACGCAGATCAAGGCGGCGCCGGAGGAATCGGTCAATCCGCTGCTGTCGATCCTGATCTCCTGGTTCCCGATGCTGCTGCTCATCGGCGTTTGGATCTTCTTCATGCGCCAGATGCAGTCGGGCGGCGGCAAGGCGATGGGCTTCGGCAAATCGAAGGCGAAGCTGCTGACCGAGAAGACCGGGCGCGTCACCTTCGAGGACGTGGCGGGCATCGACGAGGCCAAGCAGGAGCTGGAGGAGATCGTCGAGTTCCTGCGCGACCCGCAGAAGTTCCAGCGGCTGGGCGGCAAGATCCCGAAGGGCTGCCTGCTCGTCGGCCCGCCGGGCACCGGCAAGACGCTGCTGGCGCGCGCGATCGCCGGCGAGGCGGGTGTGCCCTTCTTCACCATCTCCGGCTCCGACTTCGTCGAGATGTTCGTGGGCGTCGGCGCCAGCCGCGTGCGCGACATGTTCGAGCAGGGCAAGAAGAACGCCCCCTGCATCATCTTCATCGACGAGATCGACGCCGTCGGCCGCCATCGCGGTGCCGGCCTGGGCGGCGGCAATGACGAGCGCGAGCAGACCCTGAACCAGCTGCTGGTGGAGATGGACGGCTTCGAGGCGAACGAGGGCGTCATCCTGATCGCCGCCACCAACCGGCCCGACGTGCTCGACCCCGCCCTGTTGCGTCCGGGCCGCTTCGACCGTCAGGTGGTCGTGCCGAACCCGGACGTCTCCGGTCGCGAGCGCATCCTGCGCGTCCACATGCGCAAGGTGCCGCTGGCGCCCGACGTCGACCCGAAGGTGATCGCCCGCGGCACTCCCGGCTTCTCCGGCGCCGATCTGGCGAACCTGGTGAACGAGGCGGCGCTGATCGCCGCGCGCGCCGGCAAGCGGGTGGTGACGCAGCACGATTTCGAGCAGGCCAAGGACAAGGTCCTGATGGGCGCCGAGCGCCGCTCGATGGTCATGACCGACGAGGAGAAGACGCTGACGGCCTACCACGAGGCCGGTCACGCGCTGGTCTCGATCTACGTGCCGGGCAACGACCCCCTGCACAAGGTCACGATCATCCCGCGCGGCCGCGCCCTCGGCGTGACCATGTCGCTGCCGGAGCGGGACCGCTACGGCTTCAAGCGCTCGGAGATCGTCGGCAAGCTGGCGATGATGTTCGGCGGCCGTGCGGCCGAGGAGATCATCTACGGCCGCGAGCATGTGACCACCGGCGCCGGCAACGACATTCAGCAGGCGACCAACCTCGCCCGCCGCATGGTCACCGAGTGGGGCATGAGCGAGCGGCTCGGGCCGCTGCGGTACAACGAGAACCAGGACGAGGTCTTCCTCGGCCACTCCGTCGCGCGCCAGCAGAACCTCTCCGAGGCGACGGCCAAGCTGATCGACGAGGAGATCCGGGCGATCATCGAGGCGGCGGAAGGCACCGCGCGCAGCATCCTCGAGGAACACATCGACGAGCTGCACCGGTTGGCCAAGGGCCTGCTGGAGTACGAGACCCTGACCTCCGACGAGGTCAACAAGGTGATCCGCGGCGAAGGGATCGACCGCCGTGACGTCGACACCCCGCCGCCGACCGGAGGCCGTCGCTCCTCGGTTCCGGCTGCGGGGCGGCCGAAGCACGGCGACGACAAGGCGGGCGGCATCGGTCCGGAGCCCGAACCGATCGGCTGACGACCCCCTGTGCGAGTGATAAGAGGGGCGGTGGCGACACCGCCCCTTTTCGCGTCCGGACCATCTCTTGAACGCTTACCTCGAGCCTCTGCCCCGTCTTCCCGAAGCCGGTGAGGATCCGGCCGACCTGCTGCCCCTGGCCGGCGGCCCGCTGGTGTTCGACCGGGTGGTGCCGGCGCGGCGGGATGGCGCGGCCGCGCGCCGGGAGCCTCCACGGGCGCTTTCCCGCGTGGAGGCCGGCGGCCGCGCCTTCCTCCATGAACTCAGCCGTCCGCGGCCAGGGATCGCCGGCCTCGACTGGAGCCGGCCGCGGATCATGGCCATCCTCAACGTCACGCCCGACAGCTTCTCCGATGGCGGCGACCGCTTCGACGAGGAACAGGCGATCGCGGCGGGGCTGACCCTGGCGCGGGAGGGTGCCGACATCGTCGACGTCGGCGGCGAGTCGACCCGGCCCCGCTCGGACCCCGTGTCCGAAGCCGAGGAACTGCGGCGCGTGCTGCCGGTGGTGCAGGCGCTGGTAGCGGCCGGCGTCAGGGTCTCCATCGACACCCGCCGTGCGGCCGTGATCGAGGCCGCTGCGGCGGCCGGCGCGGTGCTGATCAACGACGTCACGGCGCTGCGGTTCGAGCCGCGGTCCCTCGCCGCGGCGGCGGCCACCGGCCTGCCGGTCGTGCTCATGCACATGCAGGGCGAGCCGAAGACCATGCAGGAGGCGCCGCATTACGACGACGTCGTCCTCGACGTCTTCGACTTCCTGCAGACCCGGGTGGAGGCGTGCGAGGCGGCCGGCATCCCCCGCGCGCGCGTCCTCGTCGACCCCGGCATCGGCTTCGGCAAGACCGTCCGGCACAATCTCGAACTCCTGCGCCGGCTGGCTCTGCTGCACGGCCTCGGCTGTCCGCTGCTCGTCGGCCTGAGTCGCAAGGGCTTCATCGGCCGCCTGTCCGCAGGCGAGCCGCCGAAGGAGCGGCTGGCCGGCACCCTGGCCGGCTGCCTCGCCGCAGTGGCGCGGGGCGCGCAGATGCTGCGGGTGCACGACGTGCGCGAGCTGAAACAGGCGCTGGCCGTCTGGACCGCCATTGCCTAAAATTCCACCTATGTGCCGCGGTACTGTCGACGGAGGTCAGCCGGCGGCCTTCACGGCCGTTCGCGCCGCAGAGAGAAGCAGGCCATGGTGAGACGTCTTTTCGGCACCGACGGCATCCGCGGCGCCGCCAACCGGGAACCCATCACCGCCCGCACCGCCCTTTCGGTGGCCATGGCCGCCGGCGCGGAACTGGGCCGCTCCCACCCGCACAAGCTCGTCGTCATCGGCAAGGACACCCGCCTGTCCGGCTACATGCTGGAGCCGGCCCTGACGGCGGGCTTCGCCTCGGTCGGCATGGACGTCGTGCTGCTGGGTCCGGTGCCGACCCCGGCCGTGGGCATGCTGACCCGCTCCCTTCGCGCCGACCTCGGGGTCGTCATCTCGGCCTCCCACAACCCCTACGACGACAACGGCATAAAGCTGTTCGGCCCGGACGGCTTCAAGCTGTCGGACGAGGTCGAAAAGGCGATCGAGGCACGCCTGGAGGGCGACCTCGACGGGGCCCTCGTCCCGAGCGACGCAACCGGCCGGGTACGCCGCATGGAGGACTCGGTCGGCCGCTACATCGAATTCGTGAAGAGCGCCTTTCCCCGCCACCTTCGGCTCGACGGCCTGAAGGTCGTGGTCGACTGCGCCAACGGTGCCGCCTGGCGCGTCGGCGCGCCGGTGCTGCACGAGCTGGGGGCGGAGGTCATCGCCCTCGGCGTCGAGCCGAACGGCTACAACATCAACCTGCGCTGTGGCGCCACTGCCCCGGAAGGGATCTGCGGCGCGGTGGTCAAGCACGAGGCGGACCTCGGGATCGCCCTCGACGGGGACGCCGACCGGGTGATCCTGGCGGACGAGAAGGGCCGGGTCGTGGACGGCGACCAGGTGATGGCGGTGATCGCCCGCTTCTGGCAGCAGACCGGCCGACTGCGCGGGGGGGGCGTGGTCGCCACCGTCATGTCCAACCTGGGCCTCGAGCGCTATCTGGAGGGTCTCGGCCTGGAACTGGTGCGCACGCCCGTCGGCGACCGCTACGTCGTCGACGCCATGCGCGCGGGCGGCTACAACGTGGGCGGCGAGCAGTCGGGCCATGTCGTGCTCACCGACTACGCGACCACCGGCGACGGCCTGATCGCCGCCCTGCAGGTGCTGGCCATGCTGGTCGAGACCGGGCAGCGGCCGAGCGCGCTGCTGCGGTCCTTCGAGCCCTACCCGCAGCTGCTGCGCAACGTCCGCTTCAACGGCGGCCAGCCTCTGAAGTCCGAGCGGGTGATTGCCGCGATCAAGTACAACCAGGGCCTTCTGGGCGACAGCGGCCGGCTGCTGATCCGCAAGTCGGGAACCGAGCCGCTGATCCGCATCATGGCCGAAGGCCAGGACCCCGTGCTGGTCGCCCGGGTGGTCGAGGATCTTGCCGCCCACATCGCCTCGGCGGCGGCGGAATGAGCGGCGCGGTGGATAAGCCGGCGCGGGTGCTGATCGTCGCCGGCTCCGACTCCAGCGGTGGGGCTGGCATCCAGGCCGACATCAAGACCGTCACGGCCCTCGGCGGCTATGCCGCCACTGCGATCACCGCACTGACGGCGCAGAACACGCGAGGGGTCTTCGGCGTGCTCGGCGTCGATCCCGCCTTCATCGTGCATCAGATCGAACTGGTCCTGGACGACATCGGTGCCGACGCCGTGAAGACCGGGATGCTGCATTCCGCGCCGGTGATCCGGGCGGTGGCGCGAGGGCTGTCGGCGCCGGTGCGGGCCGGCGTACCGCTGGTGGTCGACCCGGTGATGGTGGCCCAGAGCGGCGGCCGGCTGCTGGAGGAGAGCGCGGTCTCCGCCCTGCGCGAGGCGCTGCTGCCGCTGGCCGGCGTGTTGACGCCCAACCTGCCGGAGGCCGAGGTGCTGCTGGAGCGGCCCGTTCCCGATGCCGCAGCCATGCCGGCCGCGGCCCGCGACCTGCTCGCCCTGGGGCCGCGCGCGGTGCTTCTCAAGGGCGGCCATCTCGCGGGCGATGTCATGACCGACGTGCTGGTCTGGGCCGACGGCGAGCGCATCTTCAGCGACCCGCGCATCGCGACCGACCAGACCCACGGCACCGGCTGTACCCTGGCTTCCGCCGTCGCCACGGGGCTGGGACAGGGCCTCGCTCTGCCGGACGCCGTCGCTCGGGCGCGGGCCTATCTGCAGGAGGCCTTGCGCCGTGCCCCCGGCTTCGGCAAAGGGCAGGGGCCGGTGCTCCACGGCCACACCGTGCGGCCCTTTCACGCCCGCTAGCCATACGGGACGACAGCCATGACCGACCGCTACCTCGACGACTTCACGGTCGGCGAGCGCTTCCGCACCCGCGGCGCCACGTTGAGCGAGTCCCAGATCCTCGACTTCGCCTGGACCTGGGACCCGCAGCCCTTCCACATCGACAAGGAGGCGGCGGCCGACTGGGGCTACGGGGGGCTGATCGCCAGCGGTTTCCAGACCCTCGCCGTCTCCTTCCGGCTCTTCTACATGGAGAAGATCCTGGCCACGGCCTCTCTAGGCTCGCCTGGCATCGACGAACTGCGCTGGCTGAAGCCGGTGCGACCGGGCGACACGCTGCACGTGGAGTCCGAGGTCCTGGAGGTGACGCCGTCGCGCTCCAAGCCCGACCGGGGAGCCTTGCGCATGCGGCATGAGACCTTCAACCAGAACGGCGATCTGGTGATGCACTACAGCTGCGTCCACATCCTGCGGCGCAGCCCCGCCTGAACGGGCACCCGCGCTGCGCTGCAGTGCAGCAATACGCGCGTTGACCTTTTATGGGCGCGGCCTACACTCCGCGCTCCGCTAGCCCGGAAACGACCTAGACGACCAAAGGAGCGTCTCTTCATGACCGCCGCACAGGTGACCCAGCCGCGCCCCACCGTTCGTCCGCAGGACCCGAACTTCTCCTCGGGTCCCTGCGCCAAACGGCCGGGTTGGTCCCTGTCCGCCCTCTCCGGAGCGGTGGTCGGCCGGTCCCACCGTGCCAAGCCGGGCAAGGCCAAGCTGGCCGAGGTGATCGAGCGGTCGAAGGCGATCCTCGGGCTGCCCGCCGACTGGCGCCTCGGGATCGTTCCCGCCTCCGACACCGGCGCCGTCGAGATGGCCCTCTGGAGCCTGCTCGGCGCCCGCGGCGTCGACCTGCTGGCCTGGGAGTCGTTCGGCGCCGGCTGGATCACGGACGCGGTGAAGCAGCTCAAGCTCACCGACGTGCGCCTCTTCGAGGCCGACTACGGCCAGCTTCCCGATCTCTCCCGGGTGGACCCGGCGCGCGACCTGGTCTTCACCTGGAACGGGACGACCTCGGGCGTGCGCGTGCCGAACGCCGACTGGATCGCCGCCGACCGCGAGGGGCTGGTGATCTGCGACGCCACCTCGGCCGCCTTTGCCATGCCGCTCGACTACGCCAAGCTCGATGTCGTGACCTGGTCCTGGCAGAAGGTGCTGGGCGGCGAGGCGGCGCACGGCATGCTGGCCCTGAGCCCGCGGGCAGTGGAGCGGCTGGAGAGCTACAAGCCGGCCTGGCCGCTGCCGAAGATCTTCCGCCTCACCAAGGCCGGCAAGCTGATCGACGGCATCTTCGCCGGCGAGACGATCAACACCCCCTCCATGCTCTGCGTCGAAGACGCCCTCGACGGCCTCGCCTGGGCGCAGTCGGTCGGCGGTCTCGACGGCCTGATCGCGCGCAGCGAAGGCAACCTGGCGGCCGTGGCGGCCTGGGTGGAGGGCAGCGACTGGGCGGCTTTCCTGGCCGAGCGCCCGGAGATCCGCTCCTGCACCTCGATCTGCCTGAAGATCGTCGATCCCTGGTTCCTCGGGCTGCCTGCCGACAGGCAGGCCAAGGCGGCGAAGGCGATCGCGACGCTGCTCGAGAGCGAGGGCGTGGCCTACGACATCGGCGCCTACCGTGACGCCCCTCCGGGCCTGCGGATCTGGGGCGGCGCCACCGTGGAGCGCTCCGACATCGAGGCCCTGCTGCCCTGGCTTGACTGGGCCTGGGCCGCCGTCCGCAGCGAGCAGGCGCTGGCCGCCTGAGGCGCCGGCCCCCTTCCACCCGACCTGCCAGACCTACCTATTCGCGGGAGCCCTTCCCCATGCCCAAGGTTCTTGTTGCCGACAGCCTGAGCCCGCTCGCCCTCGACGTCTTCAGGGAGCGCGGCGTCGAAGCCGAGATGGCCGTCGGCCTGCCGCCGGCCGAGCTGATCGCCCGGATCGCGGACTACGACGGCGTCGCCGTCCGCTCCGCCACCAAGATAACCCCCGACGTGCTGAAGGCCGGCGCCGGCAAGCTGCGCGTGGTCGGCCGCGCCGGCATCGGCGTCGACAACGTCGACGTACCGGCGGCCACGGCCCATGGCGTGGTGGTGATGAACACGCCGCACGGCAACTCCATCACGACCGCCGAGCATGCCGTCGCCCTGATGTTCGCTCTGGCCCGCGACATCCCGGCGGCGGACCGCTCGACCCAGGCCGGCAAGTGGGAGAAGTCCCGCTTCATGGGCGTGGAGCTGACCGGCAAGACGCTGGGCGTCATCGGCTGCGGCAACATCGGCTCCATCGTGGCCGAGCGCGCCCTGGGCCTGCGCATGAAGGTCATCGCCTACGACCCCTTCCTGTCGCCCGACCGGGCCATAGAGCTGGGGGTCGAGAAGGTCGAGCTGGACGACCTGCTGGCGCGAGCCGACATCATCACCCTGCACGTGCCCCTGACCGATCAGACGCGCAACATCATCGACGCCGCGGCGATCGCGAAGTGCAAGAAGGGTGTGCGCATCATCAACTGCGCCCGCGGCGGTCTGGTGGTCGAGGCCGACCTGAAGGCAGCGCTGGAGTCCGGCCAGGTGGGCGGCGCGGCGCTCGACGTCTTCGAGGTCGAGCCGGCCAAGGAGAACGCGCTCTTCGGCACGAAGAACCTGATCTGCACGCCGCACCTCGGCGCCTCCACCGCGGAGGCCCAGGAGAAGGTGGCGCTGCAGATCGCCGAGCAGATGTCCGACTACCTGCTGAGCGGGGCGGTCAGCAACGCCATCAACATGCCGTCCCTCACCGCCGAGGACGCCCGCCAGCTCGGCCCCTACATGAAGCTGGCCGAGCAGCTCGGCTCCTTCGCCGGGCAGCTCACCCGCACGGGCCTCAAGTCGGTGAGCATCGAGTACGAGGGCGTGGTCGCCGGGCTCAACACCAGGCCGCTCACCCAGGCGGCCCTGGCATCGCTGCTCAAGCCGATGCTGGACTCGGTCAACATGGTCAACGCGCCGGTGTTGGCCCGCCAGCGGGACATCGCCGTGGCCGAGGTGAAGCACGAGCGCGACTGCGACTACCAGACCCTGATCCGCGTCACCGTCACCACCGAGAAGCAGACCCGGAGCGTCGCCGGCACGCTGTTCGGCGGCGACAAGCCGCGGCTGGTCGAGATCAAGGGCATCCTGGTCGAGGCCGCGCTGGGTCCGCACATGCTCTACATCACCAACCAGGACAAGCCGGGCATGATCGGCGGCGTCGGCCGCCTGCTGGCGGAGGCCGGCGTCAACATCGCCACCTTCCACCTGGGACGCGAGGCGGAGGGCGGCGACGCGATCTGCCTGATCGAGATCGACAGCGCCATCCCGGCGGAGGTCCTGGCGCAGGTGCGCGCGCTGCCGCAGGTCGTCCAGGCCGAGCCCCTCTCCTTCTGAGCCGGGACCTTTCCTGACCGTGCTCCGCCCGCAGCGGGGCACGATTCGGCGCGACGGGCTTTCGGGCCGGCGGGAAAGCGGCTAGGAACCGCTGCGCCCGCCGGGCCGGGGGCGCGCCCGAACCGCCGACGAGAACGCCCATGACACGCTCCACACCCGCCGACGCGGCACGCCGCGCCCTCCTGCCGGCCGGCCTGCAGGATGTGCTCGCCTCAGCCGCGGCGCAGGAAGCCGAGGTGGTGCGCGGGCTCGTCGCCACCTGCGGCGCCTTCGGCTACGAGCGCGTCGAGCCGCCCCTGCTGGAGTTCGAGGACAGCCTCTTCGCCGGGCCGGGGGCGCAGGTGGCCGACTCCACCTTCCGGCTGATGGATCCCCTGAGCCAGCGGATGATGGGCCTGCGGGCGGACATCACCCCGCAGGTCGCGCGGATCGCCGCCACCCGCCTGGGGCGGGCGCCGCGGCCGCTGCGCCTCTGCTACGCCGGGCCTGTGCTGCGGGTCCGCGGCTCGCAGCTGCGCCCGGAGCGCCAGGTCACCCAGGTTGGCGCGGAACTGATCGGCGTCGATGCGGAGGCGGCGGACGTCGAAGCGGTGGTGGTTGCGGCCGAGGCCCTGCGGGCGGTGGGCGTCGCGCGCCTGTCGGTCGACCTGTCGGTGCCGCCGCTGGTGGGGGCGCTGTGCGACGCCCTGGCCCTGCCGGCCTCGCTGGTCGCCGAGCTGCGCCTGGCACTCGACCGCAAGGATGCGGCAGCGGTCGCTGACCTCGCCGCCGACCATGCCGGCCTCTTCCTGACGCTGATGCGGGCGGCGGGGCCTGCGGAAGCCGGTATCGCAGCGCTGCGCCGGCTCGATCTGCCGCCGGCGGCGGCGGCCCTGACCGGGCGCCTCGAGCGGGTCCATGCGGCCATCGCCGAGTCGGTGCCCGACCTGCCGCTGACCGTCGATCCGGTCGAGCATCGCGGCTTCGAATATCAGACCGGCCTCTCGTTCACCTTCTTCGCCCGGGGCGTGCGCGGCGAACTGGGCCGCGGCGGGCGCTACGAGACGCCGGGCCTGTCGGGTGAGAGCGAGCCGGCGACCGGCTTCAGCCTCTACATGGACGTCGTCCTGCGGGCCTTGCCGCCGGCGACGTCCCCGCGGAAGCTCTACCTGCCGCCCGGGACGGCGCCGGCCGAAGCCGCGCGCCTGCGCGGCGCCGGCTGGGCGACCGTCAGCGGCTTTTCGAGCGGCGCAGGGCCGGTGGCCGAAGCGCGCCGGCTCGGCTGCAGCCACCGGCTGCAGCAGGAAACAATCGTGCCTGTGGAGGATGAGACGCCATGACCAACGTCGTCGTGGTCGGCGCCCAGTGGGGCGACGAGGGCAAGGGCAAGATCGTCGACTGGCTGAGCGAGCGGGCCGACGTGGTCGTGCGCTACCAGGGGGGCCACAACGCCGGGCACACCCTGGTGGTCCGCGGGATCACCTACAAGCTGTCGCTGCTGCCGTCGGGGGTGGTGCGTCCCGGCAAGCTGTCGATCATCGGCAACGGCGTCGTGGTCGACCCCTGGGCGCTGGTCGACGAGATCGAGCGCGTGAAGGCGCTCGGGGTCGACGTATCGCCCGAGTCCCTCAAGCTGGCCGACACCGCCGCCCTGATCCTGCCGCTGCACGGCGCGGTGGACCGGGCTCGGGAGACCGCCGGCGGCCGCAACGCCATCGGCACCACCGGCCGCGGCATCGGGCCCGCCTACGAGGACAAGGTCGGCCGGCGCGCGATCCGCGTCTGCGACCTGGCCAATGCCGAGCTGCTGGCGGCCCGGGTGGATGGTCTGCTGGTCCACCACAACGCGCTCTTCCGCGGCCTGGGCGAGCCGGAGGTGGATCGCGACAGGCTGCTGAAGGACCTGCTGGAGATCGCGCCGAAGGTGCTGCCCTATGCCGACCGGGTGTGGGAGCGGCTGGACAAGGCGCGGCGCCTGGGCCGGCGCATCCTGTTCGAGGGCGCGCAGGGGGCCATGCTCGACGTCGACCACGGCACCTATCCCTTCGTCACCTCGTCGAACACGCTGGCGGGACAGGCGGCGGCGGGCTCCGGCATGGCGCCCGGCGCCCTCGGCACCGTGCTCGGCATCACCAAGGCCTATACCACCCGCGTCGGCTCGGGGCCCTTTCCGACCGAGCTGCACGACGAGATCGGCCGGAAGCTCGGCGAGCGCGGCCACGAGTTCGGCACCGTCACCGGCCGGCCCCGGCGTTGCGGCTGGTTCGATGCGGTCATGGTGCGCCAAGCGGTGAAGACCGGCGGCATCGACGGCATCGCCCTGACCAAGCTCGACGTCCTGGACGGCCTGGAGCAGATCAAGGTCTGCGTCGGCTACGAGGTGGCTGGCCAGCGCCTCGACCACCTGCCGGCGCGCCCGGACCTGCAGGCGGCCGCGCAGCCGGTCTACGAGTCGATCGAAGGCTGGCAGGAGAGCACGCGCGGCGCCCGCTCCTGGGCCGAGCTGCCGGCCACGGCCATCAAGTACGTGCGTCGGATCGAGGAGCTGATCGAGGCGCCGGTGCTGCTGCTGTCGACCAGCCCCGACCGCGACGACACGATCCTGATGCGCGATCCCTTCACCCGCTGACGGCCCGGCTCACCCCCAGTAGCGCAGGGCGTAGACCAGGGTCATGACGCAGCCCAGGCCGACGACGACCCGGCGGACCAGGGCTGCCGAAAGACGGGGCAGCAGACGCCCGCCCACCCAGCCGCCGGCACAGGCGCCGGCGAGCATCACCGTCGTTTCCGGCCAGCTCACGAGGCCCTGCAGGGAGAAGACGGCGATGGTGCCGAGGCTGACGGTGGCGGCCAGCAGGTTCTTGCAGGCGTTGGCGGTCCGCCCGTCCTCGGCGCCGGTCAGGACCACCGCCGCCAGCAGCAGGACGCCGAGGCCGGCACCGAAGTAGCCGCCGTAGACGCTCGCAGCCAGCAGCACGGCGACGCGGCTCCGGCGGCGGCGCGCCCCGGCAGGCCGCCCGCCGACCAGCAGCGGCGCGAACGCGAAGAGCGCCGTCGCACCGCCGACGAGCAGCGGGACGAAGACCAGGAAGATGCCGGGCGGCGTCACCAGCAGCAGCAGCGCTCCCGCGATGCCTCCGGCGAGGGCGGTTGCGAGGAGCGTCGCCGCGCCGGGGCTCCCCAGCCGGGGCCGCCCGGCATCGGCCGCGGCCGCCAGCAGGTGCCCCGGAGCGACCGCGACGGCGTTCGAGGCGTTCGCCGTCAGCGGCGGCAGGCCGGCGGCGAGCATGGCCGGAAAGGTCAGCAGCGTCGCTCCACCCGCGACCGCGTTGACGATGCCGCCGAGGAACCCGGCCCCCAAGAGCAGCCCGAGCGCGTCGATGTCCATCCTCACCTCCTCGCGGCGCTGATAGCGCCGCTTCGGCGAGACGTATGGAACGTCCGTGATCGCCTCAGCAGGCGAGTGCGCGGCGGTAGCGGCCGGGGGTGATGCCGAAGGCGGCGCGGAACCGCCGTCCGAGATGGCTCTGGTCGGAGAACCCGGCGTCGGCGGCCGTGTCCGCCAGAGGGGCACCCCGCCTGAGGGCGGTGCGCGCCAGGTCGAGGCGATGGGCGATCCGCCACGCCTGCGGGGGCAGTCCCACGCCGCGGTGGAAGCGGCGGGTGAACTCCTCGCGGGAAAGACCCAGCCCGGCGGCGATGACCGCGATCGGTGCCTCGCCCTCCCCGACCAGGGCGCACAGGGCCTTCGCCTCCTCCGACGCCGGGACCGCCTGAGGCTGGTCAGCGCTCAGGGCTGCCTGCCAGACGTCCGAGGCCGAAGCGAGGATCAACGGCCGTCGGATAGCAGGGAGACTGTCGGGCGGCAGATAGAGGTTCTCGCACTGCACCGGACCGGCATATCCGGACAGGGACCGGTGCGGCATGCCTGCAGGCAGGAGGATCGCCTGGCCGGCCTGCACACTCAGCGGGCCGCAGGATGTCAGGAAGCGGCGCTCGCCCACCGTCACCCGGGTCAACTGGACCGCGGAGTGGAAGTGGGGCGCCAGTGCCGGGGCCGAACGACCCTGCCATTCGGCGCATTCCAGACCGTCCGGGCCGTTCCGGCCATACCGCCAAGCCTCTTCCATGGCCGGAATGGAGCCTCGATCCGCTGCGGGCCGTCAACGGTCACGGCCGTGACGGCAGCGACCACCGGCCGACCCGTTGGCACGAGTCCATTACAAATCGGCAATAAATCGATCACCTGCCGCAGGTAATCTCCCCGCCGCCTGAAGGGGGGATGATGTCGGCGCACATCGAGATCACCGGTCTGACGAAGAGCTTCACGCCTGGCCGCTCGGCGCTGCGCGGCGTCAGCCTGAGCGTGGCACCCGGCGAGATGGTGGCGCTGATCGGGGCGTCAGGGTCCGGCAAGTCGACGCTGCTGCGCCACATCTCCGGGCTGCTCATGGGGGACCAGGTGGCCGGCGCGGGCGAGATCCGCCTCGATGGCCGCGTCGTCCAGAGCGGCGGCCGGGCATCCAGGAACATCCGCCAGCTGCGCCGGGACATCGGCTTCATCTTCCAGCAGTTCAATCTCGTCGGCCGGCTGTCGGTCCTGACCAACGTGATGTGCGGCCGGCTCGGCTACATGTCCGACCTGCGTGCGGTGCTCGGCCTGTTCGGCGGCGACGCCCGGCGCGACGCGCTGGAGGCCCTCCGGCGGGTCGGCATCGCCGCCTGCGCCTACCAGCGCGCTTCCACCCTCTCGGGCGGCCAGCAGCAGCGCGCCGCCATCGCCCGGGCGCTGATGCAGAGGGCGCGGGTGATCCTCGCCGACGAGCCGATCGCCTCCCTCGACCCGCGGTCCTCCCGCAGGGTCATGGAGACCTTGCGGGACATCAATCGCCAGGACGGCACGACGGTCGTCGTCTCGCTCCACCAGGTCGACTTCGCCCTGCGCTACTGCGGCCGGGTGGTGGCCCTGAGGGACGGCGAGGTGCGCTACGACGGCGCCGCCGATGCTGTCACCCCCGCCCTGCTGCAGCAGATCTACGGCGCGGACAGCGATCTGGACTTCGGGCTCCACGACGAGGTGCCGGACGCGTTGCCCGGCCGTCCCGCGCTGGCGGCGACGCCCGCCTGAGCATCCGCGGGCGGGGTGTGAACCTCGGCGCCCCGCCTTTCCTTTTCCTTGGCCATGCACAGGAGCAGACCATGCAGTTCAAGTCCCTTGTCCGGAGCGTCGCCGTGGGTGCGGCGCTGCTGGCCGGCGTCCAGGCGGCGGCGGCTCAGGAAGAGCTGAATTTCGGCATCATATCGACCGAGTCCTCCCAGAACCTGCGGACCATCTGGGAGCCGTTCCTGGAGGACATGCAGGAGCAGACCGGCTTCAAGATCAACGCCTTCTTCGCCCCCGACTATGCCGGCATCATCGAAGGCATGCGTTTCGACAAGGTGCAGGTCGCCTGGTTCGGCAACGCCTCCGCGATCCAGGCGGTCGACCGCGCCGACGGTGAGGTTTTCGCCCAGACGGTGGCCTCCAACGGCGCGCCGGGCTACTGGGCGCTGCTGATCGTCAACAAGGACAGCCCGATCAAGTCCTTCGACGACCTCAAGAACTCGCCCGGGAAGTACACCTTCGGCAACGGCGACCCGAACTCCACGTCGGGCTTCCTGGTGCCCTCCTACTTCGCCTGGGCCGAGAACGGCGTCGATCCGCGCACCCACTTCACCCGGATGCTGACCTCGAACCACGAGGCGAACGCCCTGGCGGTGGCCAACGGGCAGGTCGACGTGGCGACCAACAACACCGAGAACATGGATCGCCTGAAGGTGACCGCGCCGGAGAAGGCCCTCCTCATCCGCGAGATCTGGCGCTCGCCGCTGATCCCGAGCGATCCGATCGTCTGGCGCAAGGACCTGCCGGCGGAGACCAAGGAGAAGGTGAAGACCTTCTTCATCTCCTACGGCACCGAGCGTGCCGGCGTCGGCGCCGGGCAGGTGGCCGAGGAGAAGGCCGTGCTGGAGGCGCTGGGTTGGGCCCCGTTCCGCGAGTCCAGCAACGCCCAGCTCATTCCGATCCGCAAGCTCGCGCTGTTCCGGGACAAGCTGAAGATCGAGAACGACGCGAACTACAGCGAGGCGGAGAAGAAGGCGAAGATCGAGGAGATCGACGCCAAGCTGCAGGCCATCAACTGATCCGATCCCTGCCGCAGTCTCCGGGGACCGGCCGGCTGGCCGGTCCCCCTTTGCTTCGAAGGGTAGCCGATGACGGCCGACGCCTCGCTTTCCCCTGACCGTGCATCGCCGCCGGGGCCGCCGCGCCAGTCCATCGGCGCCCTCGTCGGCTGGGGTCTGTTCCTGGCGCTGCTCGCCTGGTCCTGGCAGGGCGCGGAGATCCGGCCGCTGGTGTTCCTGTCGGACGCCGGCAACATGGTCGTCTTCCTGGCCGACTTCTTTCCGCCGGACTTCCACGACTGGCGCCTCTACCTGCAGGAGATCCTCGTCACCATCCACATCGCCGTCTGGGGGACCGTGCTGGCAATCGTCCTGGCGGTGCCGCTGGGCGTGCTGTCCGCTTCCAACATCACCCCGTGGTGGATCCACCAGCCGATCCGACGGCTGATGGACGCCCTGCGGTCGATCAACGAAATGGTCTTCGCGATGCTGTTCGTCGTCGTCGTCGGCCTCGGGCCCTTCGCCGGCGTGCTCGCGCTCTTCGTCCACACCACCGGCGTGCTCGCCAAGCTCTTTTCGGAAGCCGTCGAGGCGATCGACCCGCAGCCCGTCGACGGCATACGGGCCACCGGTGCCGGGCCCCTGGCGGAGGTCGTCTACGGGGTGATCCCGCAGGTCCTGCCGCTGTGGATCTCCTATTCGCTCTACCGCTTCGAATCCAACGTCCGCTCGGCCTCGGTGGTCGGCATGGTGGGCGCCGGCGGCATCGGCGTCATCCTCTGGGAGGTCATCCGCGCCTTCCGGTTCGACCAGACCTGCGCCGTCATGATCATGATCATCGTCACCGTCTCGCTGCTCGACATGCTGTCGGCGCGGATCAGAAAGAGCTTCGTTTAAGCGCGGCTGCCCTGCATTCTTCAGGGGTCCGGGAGACGCAAAAAAGTTCTATAAAATTTTCGACGTTTTGTGTATGTCTGGCCCGGATGCCGGCCGTGTTTGAAGAAGAGAGTGGGATGATGCGAATCGCAGGGGCCACCCTCGTCGCCGTGGTGTGCATCCTGTTGTCCCATGCCGCCCTGGCGCAAGGCCTGCTTTTGCCGCAGCGCAGCGGCCAGGAGTCGGGCGGCCAGGGGCTGCTGTCTCCGCCTGCCGCCGAGAACAGCACGTCGCTGATCCTGCGCGACGATCCCGGGGTTGCCGCGGCGGCCCTGTTGCGCGACCGCACCGAGAAGCCTCAGACGCAACGTCTCATCCGGCTGAAGGACCTGGGCATCACCGACCCGGTGGTGATCCGCATGCTCGAGTCGGAGCAGACCTATTTCTTCCCTGTTCCGCCCGATGTGCCCGTCAGCAATCCGGCCGTCCTGCTCAAGGGGTACTGGATGCGCCCGTTCGAAGGGCGGACGTCGGTATCGCTCGATGTCGCCGGCTGGCCGGTCTTCGACATTCCGATCGCCACCCAGGAGGGCCGCATCGACCGGGCGATCCCTGTGGAGCGCTGGAAGCAGGAGGACTTCCTGCGGGTCTCCCTGCGCTACGCGGCTCAGCTTTCGGTCGATCGCTGCGCGGATGAGCGGGCGCTCGGCAACCTCTTCACGCTGGATCCCGACACGGGCCTGACCTACGCCTTCAACCCGCTGGATCTCCATTCGGTGCGGGCCTGGTGGCAGGTGCTGCCGGCGAAGGTCCGCATCCAGGTGCCGGCGGGCAGCGTCGGCGAGGATGTCTATTCCACCCTCTGGCGGATCGGTACGGCGGTGCGCGAAAGCGGCCGCTCGCCCGTCTTCTCGACCGATGCAGGACGGCCCGACGGCGAGGTGCCGGAGGCGCTGATGAGCCTGCCGACCTTCTCCGCCCTGGCCCGCCCGGCGGCCGGCGACGGAGGGGGCGACGCGGTCCGCCGCGGCGCGGAACTGGTGCGGGATGCACTGGCCGGCTATGCGCCGTTCGACGTGGTGGTCGACCCGCAGGGGCTGGTGGTGGGGGTCAACGTGGCGCTGGACGCCCTGGAGGCGGAGCTCGCGCAGGAGAGCCCCGGGATCCTGCAGGCCTTCCGGCGCTGGCGGGCGGCCAACCCGCCGCTGCAGCTGGTGGAGGACGATCAGGCCAATCTGGTCGTCGGCCGCTCGCTCGGGCAGCCGGTTCTCGTCATCCGGCAGCCGGACATCGACGTGGGCCCGGCGCTGATCGCCAGCCATTTCCGGCCGTTGGTCAACGGCCCGGCGATGCTCGCGAGCAAGGTCTTCACGCGGCCGAAGCAGGCGGGATGGCTGCCGTTCAGCGCCTTCGGCCTGCAGCTGCCGTCGCAGGACGTCTTCGAGCGGGGCCAATGGGTGGCGGCCCTGCCGTCGCAGAAGTTTCCCTTCGCCAGCCGGCTGAGCGAGCTTGCGATCGAGGTCGTGGCGGCGCCGGACTCCTCGGACGTCGCGCCCGTCGCCTCCGTCTTCCTCAACGATGTGCTGCTGACCGCCAAGGCGGTGGCCACCGACGGCTCGGTCACCCTGCTCCGCGCCGACGTCCCCCATTACCTGCTGCAGCGCCAGAACCTCGTGCGCATCTACGTCGACCGGCAGATCGCCGGCGACGACTGCCGTGCCACCCGCCGCGGCTATCCGGTCCAGGTCCTGCCGAGCAGCCGGGCCCTGTTCGAATCGGATACCGACCACAAGGACTTCTTCTCTCTGGCGAGCGGGCTGTCCATCGCCGGCAAGGTCATCATCCCGCGCAGCTATCTCGCCAAACCCGCCGACAGCCTGTCCTTCGTGGTGAACATCGCCAGCGCCCTCGGCGTGTCGGCGGAGACGGGAACGCTCAGCGTGCTGGCCGCCGGGACCACGATTCCGACCGAAAGCCAGTACGTGGCCTTCGACGTCCCCCCGCCGGAAAACATCGTCCGGAAGGTCCAGGCGGCGCCGCGCCGGCTGGTCGTGCGCGGCGACGAGGCGACGACCCTGCTGGATGCCCAGGGCGTCGAGGCGATGGGCGCCCTGGAACTGGTGGATGATGAGAACCGTCGCGGGGTGCTGGTCACCTCCATCGACGGCCTGCCGCAGCTCTCCAACGAGAACCTCGACATCGACCGGGGCGACATCGCCTTCGTGGATTCCACCGGGCTTCTGCTCTGGCTCAACTCGGACCGGGATCGCGATGCGGAGCTCTATCTGGCGGAGGTGAGCCCGTTCTGGGACTGGGTCGAGCGCTATCGCTGGTGGCTGATCGCGCTGTTCGCCGTGGTCGCCTTCGGGGTCGGCCTGGTCCTGCTGCGCCGCTACCTGCTCTGGCGTGCCAGACGGCAACCGGCGAAGTGAGGGGCTGACGGGGACGGCCGCTCATGGACAGCTTTCAGGCCTTTTACGCCAACTACGTCTACACGCTGGAGTGTCTGGCGGCGGCCGTCGCCATCATCATTCTGCTGAGCAGTATCGACGATCTCTTCGTCGACATCTGGTACTGGGGCCGCACCGCCTACCGCTGGGTCTATATCCGCACCCGCTACCGGCGCCTGCCGATCGAGGCCTTGCGGGCCAAGGAGGAGCAGCCGATCGCGATCATGGTGCCGGCGTGGCAGGAGTACGAGGTCATCGCCAAGATGATCGAGAACACCGTCGCCACCATGGAGTACCGCCGCTTCGTCATCTTCGCGGGTGTCTATCAGAACGATCCGGCGACCTCGGGCGAGGTCGACCGGATGGCCCGGCGCTTCCGCCAGGTGGTCAAGGTGGTCGTCCCCCACGACGGCCCCACCTGCAAGGCCGACTGCCTGAACTGGGTGATCCAGGCGATCTTCCGCTATGAGGAGACGCACGAGCTGGAGTTCGCGGGCATCATTCTGCACGACAGCGAAGACGTCATCCATCCGCTGGAACTGAAGCTCTTCAACTACCTGCTGCCCCGGATGGACCTGATCCAGCTTCCCGTGCTGTCCCTGGAGCGGGGCTTCTTCGACTGGGTCGCCGCCACCTACATGGACGACTTCGCCGAGTGGCACGGCAAGGACCTGGTGGTGCGGGAGAGCATGCTGGGGCAGGTGCCCTCGGCCGGCGTCGCCACCTGCTTCAGCAACCGCGCCATGAAGGCGCTGGCCGCGGAACGCGACAACCAGCCGTTCAACACCGAGACCCTCACCGAGGACTACGACTTCAGTCAGCGCCTGGCCGACCAGGGGATGCGGCGTCAGGTCTTCGTGCGCTTTCCCATCACCTTCCGCACCCAGCACCGGAGCTTTTTTGGCAAGGTGCGCGAGGTCGAGCGCGAGAGCGTCATCGCCACCTACGAGTTCTTCCCCCACGACTTCTGGGCGGCCGTCCGCCAGCGCGCGCGCTGGACGCTGGGTATCGCGCTGCAGGGGTGGGTGCAGATCGGCTGGACGGCGAAGCCCGGCAACTTCTACATGCTGGTGCGCGACCGGAAGGGCGTCTTCACCTCGCTGACGGTGATGTTCGCCTATCTTCTGGCGCTCAACTTCGTGATCATCTGGGTGACCTTCCAGCTCGATCTCGGACTGGTCCGCTATCCGCCGGCCGTTGAGACGTCCGGCTGGCTGACCGACGTCCTGGTCATCAACGGCGTTCTTCTGCTGAACCGGGTCTTCCAGCGATTCTACTTCGTCAGTCTGGCGTACAACTGGCGGCAGGGGCTGTTGGCGATCCCCCGCATGGTCGTCAACAACTTCATCAACTTCTTCGCTACGGTCCGGGCTCTGCGGCTCTTCATGGGCTGGATCCTCTTCTCGCGTCGCTTGACGTGGGACAAGACCCAGCATTCCTTTCCGACAACTGAGGAACTGGCGACGATCCGCCGGCAGCTCGGGGAGTTGCTCACCAGCTGGAACGCCATCCAGGAAGAACACCTCGAGCAGGCCCTGAATCTCCAGTCGCGCACCGGCCAGCGTCTCGGGCGGATCCTGGTCGGCAACGGCTGGGTCGACGACGACCTTCTGGCCGACGCACTGGCCTACCAGACCGGCCTGCCGCGGGCGGAGTTGCGGCCCGATACCGCCCTGGTCGCGGGTCAGATCCTGCCGCTGCGCATCATGGTGAAGCACCGTGTCGTGCCGCTGGGGCGCGGGCAGGGCGGCGTGGTGCGGCTGGGCTCGGCCGGGCCGCTCTCGGAGGCGACGCTCGCCGAGATCCGGGACGGCGCCGACCTGGCGGACATCCCGACGGTCTGGATCGTCCGCGAGCGCGAGATCGCCCTTGCGCTGCGCCTGCTCTGCGCGGACGATCCGGTTGCAGCAGTGCGAAAGACCTACAACCGGCGGCATCGGCTGCTGGGCGATATCCTGGTCGACGGCGGTGCATTGAAGCTGGAGCAGCTCGAACGGGCGGTGGCGACCTTCGACCGGCAGCGCGACGGTGCGTTCGGCATGTACCTCGTCAACCAGGGGCTGATCGACGAGGCGACGCTGCTGGCCGCTCTCGAGCTGCAGGAAAGGGAGACGAGCGAGCCGGCTTACGGCTTCGTCCAACCGGCCTCGCCCGCTGCGTCGGGCACGCCCGCCGCCGAGCCCGGGCCGGTCATGGCGTCGATCCTGCTTGTCTGCGGCCTGCTCGTCGGCAGCCTCCTGCTGGGGGCCGGCCCGGCTGCGGCCCAGGGCCTCGACCGCACGCCTCTCAGCGGACGCAGCTACACCCTCGCGACGCAGGTCTACGACGACCTCTCGAAGAACCAGCCTGCCGCGGCCGAGCAGGCGGCGCGGGAGGCGCTGGCCCTGCGGCCGAACAACGCCCAGCTGCTCGGGCTGCTTGCGGCGACGCTGCAGCGGCAGGGCAAGACGGGCGAGGCCGAAGCCGTCCTCGACCGCATGCTGGCGGCGGAGCCGACGGACGTGGACGCCCTGCTGCGGCGGGCCCAGCTGCGCAGCAACCGCGGCGACGGCGAGGGGGCGCTGGCGGACTATCAGGCGGCCCTCGCGGCGCCGGGCATAACCTCCGACCAGGTGCGGCTCGCGCGGCTCAGCGCCGCCGACCTCTATTCCAAACAGGGGCAGCCGGACCGGGCGCGCGAGGTCCTCGGGCCGCTGGCGCAGGAGCAGGACTACGACGTCCAGGCGCGGCTGGGCTACATCGACCTGGCCGCCAAGGACTATCCGGCGGCGGCGACCGCCTTCGGCGAGGCGGCGAACTCGGCGCAGACGCCGGACCAGAAGCGGAACGCGCGCCTCGGCCTGGTCCAGGCCTACTCCGGCATGCAGGACTACGAGGAGGCCCGCCGCACCATGCAGACGGTCCTCGCCGACAACCCGGACGACAAGGACCTGCAGATGCAGATGGGCTACCTCCTCGCCCAGGCGGACCAGCCGGAGGAGGCGCTGCCCTTTCTGGAAAGCGGCATAGCCAGACCCGGCACGACGGTAGGCGAATACGTGACCGTCGGCTACGTCGCCAAGAACGCCGAGGATTTCGACAAGGCCTCGCAGCTCTTCCGCCAGGCGATCGACACCGACGACACGGCGACCGACCCCGAGGCGAAGCTGGAGCCGGAATACCGCGAGGGCTTGCGCCGCGAGATCCGGGACACGGAGAAGACCTTCGGCGGTTATCTCTCCGCCACCTACGTCACCCAGCGATCGGACAAGCGCGGCGGCGACGCGGCCTTCGGCGGCGGCGAGATCTGGTGGCGTCCGCCCTACATCGGCAACGTCGACGGCCGGACCTTCGACGTCTACGCGACCATCTACCAGGGCCTGTGGGAAGAGCTCTACAACGGGTCGGGAAAGTCGAGCCTGCAGGCGACGGCCGGCTTCCGCTACTCGCCCTTTCCCGACGTCAACTTCAACATCGGTGCGGAGCGGCTGTTCAAGATCGGCCGCGCGACGCAGGACGACTGGGCCCTGCGCACGGCCATCGGCGAGAGCGACGGCCAGGAGCTCGACTTTCTCAGGTCGGACTGGCCGACGTGGAGCGCGGTGGCCGTCGGCGCCTACCGCATCCAGGACAACCGTGGCCTGGGCTTCGCCGAGGCCGAGTACGGCCACACCTTCCGCCTCGACCCCGTGTCCGACCACCTCGGGGTGAACCCTTTCGTCAGCATCACCGGGGACTACGACAGCAAGGACCCCAACGACCGCTATGGCCTGGGAGCCGGGCCGGGCGTGCGGCTGCGCTACTGGTTCGGGGACGACCACTACCGCGCGCCGGACAAGCGGATCGACCTGTCGGCGCAGTACCGGTTCTCGCTCAACGGCTCGAACCGCTGGCGCGGCCTCTACCTGCAGGCTCTGACCGCCTTCTGAATTCCGAGGATCTCCTGATGTCGCCGTCCGGCTTTTCCCGATCCCTTCGCCTCGCCGTGGGCGCGCTGCTGCTGTGCCTGCCGCAGGCCGCCCACGCCCAGCGCCTGCTCTACGACACGGCGCCGCCGCCGGACGCCGCGCTGCTCCGGTTCGTGAACGGCACCGACAAGGCGTTGACAGTGCAGAGTTCGGGCCCCGACGCCGCGGCCCTCCCGGACAGGCTGGCGGGCTTCGAGACCTCGTCCTACGTGGTGCTCAAGCCCGGCGCCGACTATCGCTTCACCTTCGGGAACGGGGCGATCGTCTACGACTATCGGGGCAAGGCGTCGGAGAAGCTCACGGTGGTCCTGACCGGCCTGTCGGAGCCGGCCTTCTACGAGGTCGACGACAGCAGCCTCAGGATGACCAGCGAGGCGCAGCTCAACTTCTACAACGCCGCCCCGACCTGCAGTTCTGCAGGGCTGCGGCTCGGCGGCACGACGACCGACGTGTTCGCCGATGTGGCGCCGGGCACGGCGCGGCAGAGGCTGGTCAATCCGGTCGAAGCGCCCGTCGACGCGGTCTGCGACGGCAAGCAGCCGGCGAGCGTCGGGCTCAAGGGGCTGAAGGCCGGGCAGAGCTTCAGCCTCTTCCTGCTGGGCACCGGCGGGCGGACGCTCACCCTCGTCCCTGATTCCATCCGGACCCACGGCTGAGGACCCGGCGATGCGGCAGTCGGGACACTTCCTGCTCGGACGGCGCAGCCTGCTGGGCGGCCTCGCGGGGGCGATGGCCCTCGCGACCCTGCCAGGGAAGGCGCGCGCCCAGCAGGCGCCGGTTATCATCGGGCGGAACGGCTGGCTCTATCCGGCCTGGTTCCACTTCGAGAAGGTCGACTATGCCGGCCTCTCGGTGACGGCGGATCTCATCCTCCAGACCCATGAGGCCTGCGCCGCCGCCGGGATCATGCTGCTGCCCGTCCTGCTGCCGATGAAGGCGCGCATCTACCCGGAGAACCTGCCGGCCGATGCGGAACTGGGCGAAGGCTTCGACGGCAAGCTCGGCCTGTTCCAGCGCACCCTCGCCGAGCGCGGCACGGCCAGCTACGACGCGAGCGCCGACGTGGCTGCGGTCAAGCAGCAGACCCTCGCGTTCTACAAGACCGACGTCCACTGGACCCTGGCGGCGGCGGAGGCGGTCGGCCAGGCGCTTGCCACCTCGCTGCTGAAGGCGGACCTGCTGAAGCCCGGCAAGGGGCCCGGCTTCGAGATGAGAGGGATCGTCTACCAGGAGCAGCGCGGCGACCTCGCCCAGCTTCTGCCCGCCGCGGCGCAGAGCCGCTTTCCGCTCGAACGTTTCGCCTTCCGCAACCTCAGCATTTCGGGCAAGGCGCTGGAGCGGATGGAGGCGGACATCGCGGTGGTCGGCAACTCCATGACCAATCCCGCCGTCGGCTTCGTGCCGCGCATGGCTGCGACGCTGCAGCAGCCGGTGCAGCTCTTCTGGAACTACGGCAACCTCGGGCCCTGGAAGATCCTCCTGGACTACATCGAGGGCGACGGCTTCCGCCGGCATCCGCCGAAGATCCTGGTCTGGGTGTTCACGGAAGGCGTGCTGTCGAGCGACCCGGCGGCGGCCGAGATGTTCGACGCCGAGTCCCTGATGCCGCGGGCGACCTGGCTGATCCGGATGAAATCCGCCCTGGACGGCGTGCGGCGGTAACGGAGCGCGACGCTGTGACCGACCTCTACTGGCTGCCGCTGGACGATGGCCTGGGGCAGACCCTGAAGGATCTGCAGCAGGCCGGGACGGCGACATGGCGCGAGCTCGTCGCCTGCGCCGGCAGCCGCCTCGACTTCGTGCAGACGAACAAGCTGGATCGGATCGTCCGACAGCGCTTCCCCGCGGGACCGCCACCGGAGGTGGGCGCCCAGGATCGCCTCAGGCTGGCGGTGCTCGGCTCCTCCACCACCGACCATCTGCTGCCCGGCTTGCGGGTGGGTGCGCTGCGCCGGGGGCTGTGGCTCGACCTCTGGCAGGGGGACTACGGCCTCTACTTCAGCCAGCTCGCCGATCCGCCCGAGGCGCTGCGCGCCTTCGCTCCGACCAGCGTCCTGCTGACTCTGGACAGTCGCCATCTCGCCGCCGGCCTGGACCTGCGGGCGGGCGAGGCGGCGGCGCGCGACCATCTGCGCTGGACGGTGGACCGTCTGCGGCAGGCCTGGCGCATGGCGCGGGAGAAGCTGGGCGCCGGCGTGCTGCAGCAGACCCTGCTGCCGGTTCTGCCGGGCCTGGTGGGCAGCAACGAGCATCGCCTCGCCGGTTCTCCGGCCGCCTTCGTGAACGCCCTGAACGAGGCCCTGCGCGCCGCCGCCGATGAGGAGCGGGTGGATCTGGTGGCGATCGATCAGCAGTGCGCGCGCTACGGCCTCGCCGCCTGGTACGACCCGCGCCTGTGGCACCGCGCCAAGCAGGAGATCGCGCCCGGCGCCACCCCGCTCTACGGCGATCTGGTGGCGCGGCTGCTGGCGGCGAAGGCCGGCCGGTCGCGCAAGTGCCTGGTGCTCGACCTCGACAACACCCTCTGGGGGGGCGTGATCGGCGACGACGGGCTGGAGCGGATCGTGCTGGGGCAGGGCCACGCGGTGGGAGAGGCCTACGTGGATCTCCAGATCGCCGTGCGGGCGCTGGCCCAGCGGGGGGTGATCCTGGCGGTCTGCTCGAAGAACGACGAAGCCAACGCCTGGCTGCCCTTCGACTCCCATCCCGAGATGGTCCTCAAGCGCGGGGACATCGCCTGCTTCGTCGCCAACTGGAACGACAAGGCGGCGAACCTGCGGGAGATCGCGGCGCGGCTGAACATCGGCATCGATTCCCTGGTCTTCCTCGACGACAACCCCTTCGAGCGGAACCTGGTGCGCCGGGAGCTTCCGGAGGTCGCCGTGCCGGAGGTACCCGACGATGCCGCCTTCTACGCCCAGACGCTGGCCGATGCCGGCTACTTCGAGTCGACCTCGCTGAGCGAGGAGGATTTCGCCCGCGGCGCGCAATATCAGGCGAACGCGCAACGCAGCAGCGCACTGGCGGAACACAGCGACATGGCGGGCTATCTGGCCAGCCTGGACATGCGCCTGCTCTGGTCGCCCTTCGACGAGTTGAACCTGACCCGCATCGTCCAGCTGACCAACAAGACCAACCAGTTCAACCTGACCACCCGGCGCACGACCGAAGAGGAAGTGCGTGCGCGCATGGCGGCCCCGGACAAGCTGACCCTGCAGTTCCGGCTGCTCGACCGCTTCGGCGACAACGGCATCATCGCCCTGGTGGAGGGCAGCCTCGCCGGCGACACGCTCACCGTGGACAGCTGGCTGATGAGCTGCCGGGTGCTGAAGCGCGAAGTCGAGCGGGCGACGCTGCAGGTCCTGGCGGAGGAGGCCAAGCGGATGGGGGCCACGCGCCTCGTCGGCCTCTATCGGCCGACGGCGAAGAACGCCATGGTGGCCGACCACTACCGCACGCTGGGGTTCACGCATCTTTCCGACGATGCCGAGGGCGGCTCCGCCTGGACCCTCCACCTGCAGGACCTCGTGCCTGCCGACCTTCCCTTGCAGATAACGAGGACCTGACCATGCGCGACGAAGAGATCCTTCAGCAGCTGACCGAAGTGATCCAGGACGTCCTGGACCTGCCGGACCTGGAACTGACGCCGGAGACCACCGCCGAGGACGTCGACGGCTGGGATTCCTTCAACCACATCAACATCATCGTGGCGGCCGAGCAGCGCTTCGGGATCAAGTTCCGGACCTCCGAGCTGGAGGGGCTGCGCAACGTCGGCGAGCTGGTCCGCCTGATCGGCCGCATGAAGGGCTGAGTCCAGCGCTGCGGGGAGCGGAGCCGCCGGGTTCCGCTCCCGGCAGCGCTCCTTTCCTGTCGCGCCACGGCATCCCATGCTCTTCAACTCCTTCGCCTTCATCTTCCTGTTCCTGCCGGTGGCGCTCGCGGGCTACTACGGGCTGGGCCTGATCCGTGCGCGTCTGGCGATCGTCTGGCTCGTGATCGCCTCCTTCCTCTTCTATGCCTGGTGGGACTCGACCTTCGTCCTGCTGCTGCTGGGCTCGATCGTCGTCAACTTCCTGGTCGGCATGACCCTGCTGCGGCTGGAGGAGCGGCCGCGCGCCCAGTTCCTGCTGACGGTCATCGGCGTAGGCGGCAACATCGGCCTGCTCTTCTATTTCAAGTACCTGTTCCCGCTGATGAACTTCTTCCGGGACCTGCTGCTGCAGGATCCCTCGGTCGCTTCGGTCATCCTGCCTCTCGGCATCTCCTTCTTCACCTTCACGCAGATCGGCTTCCTGCTGGACTGCAAGGCGGGCACCATCAAGGCGCGGGGTCCGGTCAGCTACCTGCTGTTCGTCACCTTCTTCCCGCACCTGATCGCCGGCCCGATCCTGCACCACCGGGAGATGATGCCGCAGTTCGCGGAGCCGGAGACGACCCGCTTCCGCAGCGAGAACCTGTCGATCGGCTTCACCATTTTCGTGATCGGGCTCGCCAAGAAGGTGCTGCTGGCCGACGGCATCGCGCCCTACGCCCAGAGCGGCTTCGCCGTCCCCCACGACCTGCAGTTCTTCGGCGCCTGGAGCGCCGCGGTCAGCTACACCCTGCAGCTCTACTTCGACTTCTCCGGCTACTCGGACATGGCGCTGGGCCTCGCCAAGATGTTCGGCGTCCGCTTCCCGCTGAACTTCAACGCCCCGCTCAAGGCGACCAGCATCATCGGGTTCTGGCAGGCGTGGCACATGACGCTGACCCGCTACCTGAACCTCTACCTCTACAATCCCGTCGCGCTCGCGATCACCCGGCGGCGGGCGGCCAGGGGCCTGCCGGTCGGCAAGAAGGCCGCGGCCACCCCGGCCGGTTTCCTCACCATGGTGCTGGTCCCGACGATCTTCACCATGGGCCTCGCCGGGGCGTGGCACGGGGCCGGGCTGCAGTTCGTGATCTTCGGCCTGCTGCACGGCGCCTACCTGGTGATCAACAACGGATGGCGGACCTGGCGGGGCAGCCGGGGCGTGCGCGGCGGCGCGTCGGACGGCGGGCTCGCCCGCGCCGGCTGGGTCGGCCTCACCTTCCTCGCCGTCGTCGTCTCCATGGTCTACTTCCGGGCCGCCAGCGTACCCGACGCCCACCGCATCCTGGCCGCCATGGTCGGCCTGCACGGGGTCGAGGCAATCGGCTGGTTCCCGCTGGACGCGGCGGCCGGACAGGTCGAGAGCGTCTGGCAGTTCCTGCGCCTCCTCGTCGGCCGCTGGCTGCATCCGCTGCAGATCGTGCTGCTGCTGGCGATCGCCTGGACGCTGCCGAGCGTCCACCAGTTCATGGGCCGCTGGTCGCCGGCCCTGGAGCGGCCGCAGGCCTCCGCCATCGGCTGGCTGCAGTGGCGCCCGTCGCCGCTGTGGGGCGCCGTGACCTGCGCGCTCTTCTTCTATTGCCTGCTTTACCTGAACCGGAAGGCGGAGTTCCTCTACTTCCAGTTCTGACCGGCGGTCGGTCGGCGACGCTGTTCGGGAGGGGAAGAGGCGATGAAATCCCCGGTGGCGGAGACCACGGCTGGCCGGGTACGCGGCGCGGTCGACGGCGGGATCTGCGTGTTCAAGGGCATCCCCTACGGCGCGCCCACCGGCGGCGCCGCCCGCTTCCTGCCGCCGCGGCCGCCGGTGCCCTGGCCCGGCGTCCGTGAGGCGCTGCATCTCGGGCCGCTGGCGCCGCAGGAGGCGAAGGACTGGCCGCCGATGCTCCGGGTCCTCTGGCCGGTGCCGCCGGCCGGCGATCCGGAGCCCGAGTCCGAGGACTGCCTGCGTCTGAACGTCTGGACGCCGGGGCTGGACGGCGGCAAGCGGCCCGTCCTGGTGTGGCTGCACGGCGGTGCCTTCGCCTTCGGGTCGGCCGGCCCCTATCCCGGGCTCGAACTCGCCCGGTTTGGCGACGTCGTGGTCGTCGGCGTCAACCATCGCCTCAACCTGTTCGGCTTCCTCTACCTCGAAGAGATCTCCGGCTTCGAGAACGCGGCGAGCGGCAACGTCGGCCTGCTCGACCTCGTCGCCGCGCTTCAGTGGGTGCGCGACAACATCGAAGGCTTCGGCGGCGACCCCGAGAACGTGACGATCTTCGGGCAGTCGGGCGGCGCGGCGAAGGTCACCACCCTCATGGCCATGCCGGCCGCCCGGGGGCTGTTCCACCGGGCCATCGCCCAGAGCGACTACGACGGCGGCATCAGGGGCGTGAGGCCGGAGACGGCGACGGAGGTCGCGCGAGCCATCATCGCCAGCCTCGGCGTGACGCCGGGCGACCCCTCCGCCTTGCGCCGCCTTCCGGCGGAGGCCCTGCTGGCGGCGATGGAGACGAGCGGAACCACCCGCCGCCTGGTGCCCGTCGTCGATGGGCGGACCCTTCCGCGGCATCCCTTCGACCCGGATGCGCCGGAGGTCTCCGCCGAGGTGCCGCTTCTGATCGGCGCCACCGCCCTGGAAACGACGTCGGTGCTGCTGATGCAGGGAGCCGATGCGGGGCTCTTCGAGCTCGACGAGGCCGGTCTGCGCGAGCGTCTTGTCGAGTTCGGGAGGCTGCCGCCCGCCGCGGCTGAAGGGCTGATCGCCGTCTACCGCCGAAGCCATCCGGAGGCCTCGCCCGCGCGGATCTTCTTTCTCATCACCTCCGGCCTGACCTTCGGGGCGCCGTGCACGACGCTCGCCGAACGCAAGGCTGCAGCAGGCGGCGCACCTGCCTACCTCTATCTCTGGCGGTGGGAGACGCCGGTGCTGGAGGGACGCTTCGGTTCGGCCCACGGCATCGATATTCCCTTCGTCTTCCACGACGTGGACAACAGGGCGAATGGCGACACGGGCACGGCCTCCGAGCGCTATGCCCTGCAGGACCAGGTGGCCGGCGCTTGGGTGGCCTTCGCCCGGTCCGGCGATCCGAACCATGCGGGCCTCCCCCGCTGGCCGGCTTACGAGCCCGGCCGCAGGGCCACGATGATCTTCGACACGCCCTGCGGCGTGGAAGACGATCCCGGCAGAGAGGAACGGCTGGCGCTGGCCGCTACTCGGCGGGAGCTGGCTCCTCGATGAGCTCCAGGATGAACCGCAGGGGCGTCATGAGGAACATGACCGGCCGGCCGCCGAAGGCCACCGCCGGATGGGGCTCGGTCATGGAGAAGCAGCCTTCGGCCTCGAGGCGCCCGCGTTCGGCGGCGATGTCGTCGACGCAGTAGGCCACGTGGTTGAGGATGTTGCGGCCGGTCCGCAGCGCGCCTTCCACGGGGTTCTTCTCGCCCAGGGGCGCGACCAGCTCGTAGCGCACGCCGGCCGCGTCGAGGCCGAACTGCACCCGCACCCGCAGGCCGGGATCGTCGATCTCCGCCTCCCAGTCCCGCACCGGGAGCAGGGCGGACAGGCTCTGCCGGCCGCCGGCGAGATCGGGCACGAAGAGTCCGATATGGTGAAAGCGCACGTCAGGCCTCCCCGTCCTTCGAGCGCAGCCAGGCCAGCAGGTCGCGCTCCTGGTCGTCCAGCGGCAGCAGCAGCGAATACTCCGACAGCTCCCAGACCACCAGCCGCAGGGAATCCGGCCAGGGCGTGTCGGCGCGCAGCAGGTCGGCGAAGGCACCGATGAACCGGCCGCCGTCCAGGCTTGCGTTCCACACGGCGCGGCCGCTGTGGAGGCCGAGGCGGCCGGCGAACTCCGAGCGCCGCGAGAAGGAGCTGCCGGCCAGCAGGATCTCCGGCGGCGCCACGGGATCGAGCAGTCCGCCGCTCTTCAGGGTGACGCTCCGGGGCCGCATGAGGTCGCCGGCGGGCCGCCACCCGGGTGCCGCCCCCTCCAGGCCGGCGAGGTGGATCAGGTCGCCGATCCGCTCCTCCTCGCGTTCGGAGCCGGTGACTTCGTAGCGGGCCGGCCCTTGCCCCCCGAGCGCCTGCTCGACCCGCCCGGCGACGGCGGCGGCGGCGGCCTCGGCGCCGCCGGCCGTCCAGTGGACGTCAGTCCGGTAGAAGGGATCCGCCCCGGACCGCAGGACCGGCAGGAGGTCGAGGTGGTCGACGCCCTCGGCCGTCAGGGCCTGCTGCCAGAGGTCGTAGCGGGCACGGGCATGGGGCGCGAAGCCGATGCCGCAGGTCTGCTGCGGGACCACCCGTGCCTTGTCCGGCACCGTGACCACCAGCAGGCGGAGGCCCCGGCGCGCGACCTCCCGCTCGAGGCGATGGAGAATCTCCAGGCGCGCTGCGAAGGCGGCCTGGCCGCCCGGCTGGTCGCTCAGCGCCTCCTCGTAGAACAGCCAGCCGGGGCAGCCTTCCCGCACCTGCCGGCCGAGGGTGCCGAGAAAGCGGTACTGCCAGGCCGAGTCGGCGAGTTGAAGCGAGTCGTTCTCGGGCAGGAAGCTCCTGGCAAACTCCTCGTCGATTGCAGCGGTCGCCCGCCCCGTGGCCCAGTCGAGCACCTCGAAGGCGCCGAGGCGCTCGCCGATCCACCACAGATGCAGCAGCCCATTGGCGGCGCCTGCGAACAGCAGGATCGCGAACAGGCCGCCCAGCAGGCGGTGCCCCCTCAGGGTCCCTCTCGTTGCGCTATCCACCGGCCCGTTCTCCATGATCGCGGTATTTTATTTAAAATGCCACTTACGTCACGCGTCGGACGAACGCCGGAGATAAGTCTGGCGAACACAAAGCCAGGAAGAAGCGTTAGGTTGGTCTGTGCGCAGGGGCGGGGGGACTCGGGTGGGAATGAGGCTGGACGGCAAGCGGGCGGCACCGGCCCTGCTCTTCGTCCTCGCCGGATGCGACGGGCCGCAGTCGGCCCTGTCCCCTGCCGGTGCCGAAGCCGACCGCATGGCGTCCCTCTTCTGGTGGATGCTGGCCGCGGCCGCTGCCATCTGGCTGCTGGTGCTGGGCACCGCGGTCTATGCCAGCCGCTTCAAGGGCGAGCCGATCACGCCCCGCCGGGCCGGCGCCCTGATCCTTTGGGGCGGCGTCGTCTTTCCCACCGTCCTGCTCGCCGGCCTCCTCTCCTTCGGCCTGGCGGCCATGCCCGCCCTGCGGGCGCCCGGCGGCACGCTGCAGGTCGAAGTCGTCGGCAAGCAGTACTGGTGGCGGGTCACCTACCGCCGCGCGGGAGGCAGGCCGATCGAGACCGCCAACGAGATCCGCCTGCCGGCCGGCGAGCGGGTCGAGTTTCTCCTGTCGAGCCCGGACGTGATCCACTCCTTCTGGATTCCCTCGCTCGGCGGCAAGATGGACCTCGTGCCCGGCCGCACCAACCGCCTGGTGCTCGAGCCCACCCGCATCGGCACCTACCGCGGCGCCTGCGCCGAGTTCTGCGGCCCATCCCACGCCCTCATGGCCCTGGTGGTGACCGTCCTGCCGCCGGCGGACTTCGACGCCTGGCTCGAGGGTCAGGCGCGGCCGCAGCCGCCGCATCCCGGGCAGGAGTCCCGCGGCTTCGAGCTCTTCATGGCCAATGGCTGCGCGGCCTGCCACGCCATCCGCGGCACCCGTGCCGACGGTGCCGTCGGACCCGACCTCACCCACCTCGGCAGCCGGGCCACCATCGCCGCCGGCATCCTGGAGAACAGCCAGTCCAGTCGTGCCCGCTTCATCGCCGCACCGGCGGAGATAAAGCCGGGGGTGAAGATGCCGCCCTACGGCGCCCTCCCCACGGCCGACCTGCAGGCGCTCGCCGCCTTCCTGGGAGAGCTGAAGTGAGCGGCGTGGCGGAAGAGGAGCTGCGGAAGGCCCAGGAAGAGCGGCTGCTGCGCGCCTGGGCGACCCCGAGGGGCCTGCGCTACTGGTCGGCGGTCAACAACTCCCAGGTCGGCCTGTGGTACGCGCTGACCTGCTTCGGCTTCATGCTCTTCGCCGGCGTCCTGGCGCTGATCATGCGCGCGCAACTCGCGGTGCCGGACAACGACCTGCTGTCGGCGGACTTCTACAACCAGGCCTTCACCCTGCACGGCTCGGTGATGATGTTCCTCTTCGCCGTGCCGATGTTCGAGGCCGTGGCCATCCTGCTGCTGCCGCAGATGCTGGGCGCCCGGGACCTGCCGTTCCCGCGGCTGTCGGCCTTCGGCTACTGGTGCTTCCTGCTCGGCGGCCTCTTCGTCTGCGGCTCGATCTTCTTCGATGCGGCGCCCAAGGGCGGCTGGTTCATGTATCCGCCGCTCAGCACCGGTCCCGACGGCGGGGTGGGCGCCGACATCTGGCTGCTCGGGCTCAGCTTCATCGAGGTCGCCTCCATCGCCGCCGCGGTCGAACTGATCGTCGGGGTGCTGAAGTGCCGGCCGCCGGGCATGCGGATCAACCTGATCCCGCTCTACTGCTGGTACGTGCTGATCGTCGGGGTGATGATCCTCTTCGCCTTCCCGCCGCTGATCGCCGGCGACCTGCTCTTCGAGATGGAGCGGATGTTCGACTGGCCGTTCTTCGATCCCCTGCGGGGCGGCGATCCGCTGTTGTGGCAGCACCTCTTCTGGATCTTCGGCCACCCGGAGGTCTACATCATCTTCCTGCCGTCGATCGCGCTGCTGGCGATGATCGTCCCGACCTTCGCCCGGCGACCCATCGTCGGCTATTCCTGGATCGTGCTGGCGGCGGTCGGCACCGGCTTCCTCTCCTTCGGCCTGTGGGTGCACCACATGTTCACCACGGGCCTGCCGGCGATCTCGCTCGGTTTCTTCTCCGCCGCCTCCGAGGCGGTCGCCATCCCGACGGGCGTGCAGATCTTCGTCTTCGTGGCGACGCTGCTGGCCGGCCGGGTGATCTTCGCGACGCCGATGCTCTTCGCGACGGGTGCGCTCGCCATCTTCGTCTTCGGCGGACTGACCGGCGTGATGGTGGCGCTCGCCCCCTTCGACTGGCAGGTGCACGACAGCTACTTCGTGGTCGCCCACCTGCACTACACGCTGATCGGCGGCATGTTCTTCCCGCTGATCGCCGGCGCCTACTACTACTATCCCTTTCTGACCGGGAAGAAGCTCTCGGACCGGCTCGGCCGCCTCGTCTTCTGGCTGATGTTCGCCGGCTTCAACGTCGCCTTCCTGCCGATGCACCTGACGGGGCTGAAGGGCATGCCGCGACGGGTCTTCACCTACCCCTCCGGCCTCGGCTGGGACTGGCTCAACCTGATCTCCTCGGCGGGCGCGGCGGTCTTCGCCGCGGGCGTCCTGCTCTTCGTCTTCGACGCCTTCCGCCCGAAGCCCGAGAGCGCGCGCACGGGCACAAATCCCTGGAAGGCGGGCACGCTGGAGTGGATGCCGCAGATCGTCGCCGGCATCCGCTCGATCCCGGCGATCCGCAGCCGCTATCCCCTGTGGGACCAGCCGGGGATCGTCGAGGACGTGCAGGCCGGCCGCTTCTACCTGCCCGACGCGGAGGAGGGGAAGCGGGAGACACTGATCACCTCGGTGCTGGACGCCGAGCCGGTGCAGTGCCTGCGGGTGCCTGGCCCCAGCTTCATGCCGATGATCGCGGCCCTGCTGGTCGGCGGCGTCTTCATCCTCACCACCTTCCACTGGTTCACCGAGGCCCTGGTTTCCGGTGCCGCCGGGCTGCTCGCGATCCTCGTCTGGCTGTGGCGCGGCACGGCGCTGGTGCCGGAGAAGCCGACGAAGGACGTCGGCCTCGGCCTGACCCTGCCGCTCTACGTCTCCGGATCGGCGTCGGTCGGCTGGTGGGCCCTGGTCATCACCATGATCGGCGACTTCACCGCCTTCGCCGGGCTGGTCTTCGCCTACTTCTTCTTCTGGACTATCCACGAGGACTTCCTGCTCGACGCCGCCTCCGGTCCGGGCATCCTCTGGCCGACCCTCGCTGCGGGCCTTGCGCTGGCGGCCTGGCTGGCGCTGCTGGCGGCCCGGCGGTGCAACGCGCACGGCAGGTCCGGGGGCCTCCGGCTGCTTCTGCTGCTTTCCGTCCTGCTGGCGGCGGCGGCGGGCGCCGCCCTGCTCTACGGTCCCTGGGGCCGTCTGGATCCGACCGAGTACGTCTACCAGTCGACGGTCTGGATCCTGGTGGTGTGGACCGCCTGCCACGTCGGCGCGGGGATCCTCATGCTGCTCTACGGGCTGGCGCGGAGTCTGGGCGGGAAGCTGACGCAGGCGCACGACATCGACATCCACAACATCGTCGTCTTCTGGCATTTTCTTCTGGCGACGATGGCCGTGACCGTCGCGGTCATCGGCTGGGTGCCGCTGGTGGGATGACCGCCATGCCGACCTTCCGCCGCAGGGCTGACCTGGTGACTCTCATTGCGGCGCCGACGGTGTGGGCGCTGCACTTCCTGGCGGTCTACATCCTGGCGGCGGTCTGGTGCGCCCGGGCCGGCGACGCCTTCGCGCCGCTGACCTCCATCCGGCTGGTGATCGGTGCGGTGACGCTGGTGGCCCTGGCGCTGATCGCATTCTTCGGCGCGCAGGCCTACCGGAACTGGGGGTTCGGCCGTCAGGCCCCGCCTCACGACGCCGACACGCCGGAAGACCGGCGCCGCTTCCTCGGCTACGCCACCCTGCTGCTGGCCGGCCTCAGCTTCGTCGCCGTGATCTACGCCGCGCTCCCGGCGGTCTTCGTGGCCGACTGCCGATGAGACGTGCGGTCATCGCCCTGGCCGGCCTCGCCGTGCTCGTGCTGGTATGGTTCCTGCCGCCCCGCCTCCTGGTCGGCGGCGCCTTCACCGGCCACATGATCGCGCACATGGCGGTGGTCGCGGTGGCCTCGCCGCTCCTGGCGCTGGCGGTCGCCGGCAGCCGGTTCGATCCGAGCCGCCACCGGGCCTTTGCCGCCGCTGCCGTGCCGCTGTCGCTCCTGGAGCTGCTGGTGGTGTGGGGCTGGCACCTGCCGGGCCTGCACGACCTGGCGCAGCTTCTGCCGCCCTTCAAGGTGCTGGAGCAGGCCTCCTTCCTGACCGTGGGGCTGCTGCTCTGGCTCTGCTGCCTCGGCTACGGTGCGGGCGAACGGCGCCGCCGCGCCGCCCAGGGGACCGGCGCGCTGCTGCTCACCTCGATGCACATGACGCTGCTGGGCGCGCTGCTGGCGCTGGCGCCGCGGCCCCTCTACGAGGTGGCGCTGTGCCTCGGCGGCCGCGGCCTCACGCCCCTGCAGGACCAGAACCTGGGCGGCGTCGTGATGCTGCTGGTCGGCGGCGCGGTCTATCTCGCCGGCGGGCTCTGGCTGGCGAGCCGCCTGTTGCAGGACGCACCGGCGGCGGTAGGGGAGGGCTGAAGGCGTGCGCCTGGGCTGGGTGGAACTGCTGCTCATCGTCGCGAGCCTGGCGGCCGCCGGCTTCCTCTTCGCTTGGTCGGGTCTTTTCAACATCGCCGCCAGCACGGGCCACTGGGCCGTCACCGAGGTCGCCCTGCACTGGGCGATGCGCCGGTCCGTCGAGACCCACTCAGCCGGCATCGCAGCGCCCGACCTGTCCGGGCTGGCCCTGCAGCAGCGCGGCGCCGGGCACTATCAGACCGGCTGCGCCCCCTGCCACGGCGCGCCGGGCGCGCCGCAGAATGCTGTCGCGGCAGCCATGACCCCGGCCCCGCCGGACCTGCAGCAGACCGTGCCGGAATGGGAGGACCGGGAGCTCTTCTGGATCGTCAGGCACGGCGTCAAGTTCACCGGCATGCCGGCCTGGCCGGCCCAGCAGCGCGCCGACGAGGTCTGGGCGCTGGCCGCCTTCCTGCGGCGGCTGCCCGATCTGGACGCAGGCAGCTACCGCGCGCTGGCTTTCGGCGAGGCGGTGCCGGCGGCCGGAGGCGGCGACGCCGCGCTCGCCGGTCTCGGCGGGCCGGTGGAGGCGGCCCTGACGGACTGCAGCCGCTGCCACGGCCGCGATGGCCGGGGCCGCGCCTCCGGCGCCTTCCCGCTGATCGGCGGCCAGCAGCAGGAGTATCTGCAGGAGGCCCTGGAGGCCTTTGCGTCAGGCGGGCGGCACAGCGGCTTCATGGAACCGGCGGCAGCCCGGGTCGACCCGGCGGTGCGCCGGCAACTGGCCGCCCACTACGCCGCCCGGGAGTGGGCGCCGCCCGCCCCGGCGGAGGCGCCGGATCCGACACTGGTCGCGGCGGGCCGCGCACTGGCCGAGGAGGGGGCGCCGAGCCGGCGCATTCCCGCCTGCCTGAGCTGTCATGGCGCTGCCGCCCTGGAGCGGAACCCCGGCTATCCCCGCCTGGACGGCCAGCCGGAGGGCTACCTCGCCACCCAGCTCCGGCTGTGGCGCGAGGGCGAGCGGGGCGGCGGGCCCTTCGCGCCGGTGATGCACAAGGTCGGCATCGCGCTGGAACCCGAGGACATCGCCGCCGCGGCCGCCTACTTCGCCAGCTGGACCGGCGAGCGCCCCTGAGAGCGGCTCAGGCGGCGGCGCCGTGCGCCCTGGCGGTGCGCGCCTTGAGGGCCCGCAGCACCGCCAGCTCCGCGGCGGTCGGCTCGGCCGTCTCGGCGACGGTTTCGGCGAAGCGGATCGGCCAGCCGGTCGCCTCGACGATGGCCGGGCGCGCGATCCCCGGATGGATCTGCGTGACGATCATCTCCAGGGTCTCCGGATCGGGCTCCAGGACGCAGAGGTCGGTGATGACCTTCGTCGGCCCCTTGCCGCGCCGCCGCGCGAGGTTCGGATCGCCGCGGCCACGCCCGTGGCCCATGGAGGTGACGAAGGGCAGGGCATCGACGAAGCTGCGCCGCCCCTGGCGCATGATCACCAGGATCTCGCCGCTGTTGGTGGCGATCTCCGGGGCGCCGCCGCCGCCGGGCAGCCGGGTCTTCGGCGCGGCGTAGTCGCCGATCACCGTGGTGTTGAGGTTGGCGAAGCGGTCTATCTGGGCGCCGCCCAGGAAACCGACGTCGATACGGCCGCCCTGCAGCCAGTAGCGGAACATCTCCGGCACCGAGACCGTGGTGTCGGCCGTCTCGCAGAGTTCGCCGTCGCCGATCGACAGCGGCAGCACCTCCGGCCGGGTGCCGATGGTGCCGGACTCGTAGATCAGCACCACGTCGGGGGCATGGGTCAGGCGCGCCAGGTTGGCGGCGGCCGAGGGCAGGCCGATGCCGACGAAGCAGACCGTGCCGTTCGCCAGCGACCGCGAGGCCGCCACCGTCATCAGCTCGTCGCCGCTGTAGCCGGTGGCGCTCATGCCGCCCTCCGCGCCCAGCCGGCGAAGGCTTCGGGGCCGCGTCTCATGACGTTCTCCTCGATCCAGGCACGGAAGCCGTCGCGGTCGCGGGCGATGGCGTCCCACGCCTTGTAGAAGGCGTTGTCGCGCGGGTAGTAGCCCTGGGCGTAGGAGGGAAAGGCGCCGCCCGGCACCGGCACGACGGCGTCGACGGTCCAGTGCGGCAGGACCGTCGCATTCACGTGGGTGTCGAGGCTGTCCACCACTTCCTCCACGGTCACGATCGACCGCTGCGCTGCCAGCACGGCCTCCTTCTGCACGCCGACGATCCCTTCGATCAGCACGTTGCCGCGCCGGTCCGCCTTCTGGGCGTGGATCACCGCCACCTCCGGGCGGATCGAGGGCACCGTCGCCAGCTCCTCGCCGGTGTAGGGGCAGACGACGGTGCGGATCGTGTCGTTCACTTTCGGCAGGTCGGAGCCGATGTAGCCGCGGATGACGGCGAAGGGCAGGCCGGCGGCCCCCGCCTCGTAGGCCATGGCCATGGCGGCATGGCTGTGCTCGACCAGGGCCAGGGGCTTCGGCCAGCCGTTCTCGACCGCGTCGCGCAGGCGGTGCAGCGAGCCGACGCCCGGGTTACCGCCCCAGGAGAAGACCAGCCGGTCCGCCGCGCCCACCCCGATGAGCTGGTCGTAGATCAGGTCCGGGGTCATGCGGATCAGGGTCAGCCCCGTCCGCCCCTGGCGGATGATCTCGTGTCCCGCCGCGTGGGGGATGAGGTGGGTGAAGCCCTCCATGGCGACCGTGTCGCCGTCGCGCACCAGGGTGGCCACGGCCTCGGCCAGGGTGGTGATGGCGGCCACGCCTTCCTCCCAAAAGTTCGATTAACGAACAGAAATCCGCTATACGAATTCTCGGAGACGGCCGGTTTGCTGTCAAGGAAGGGAACAACGGTGCCCGCGGACGGTGAGGCGATACAGGCACGGCAGGAACTCGGGGGCGAGTTCGTGCTGTCCCTCGAACGGGGCCTGCGGGTGGTGGAGGCGCTGGGCGCGGCCGGGCGGGAGGTGACCCTGACGGAGGTCGCGGCCGAGGCCGGCATGCCGCGGGCGGCGGCACGCCGCTTCCTGCTGACCCTTGTCGTGCTGGGCTATGTGGAGCAGCGCCGGCGCAGCTTCCGGCTGACCCCGAAGGTGCTCTCCCTGGCCAGCGCCTACCGCCGCTCCACGCCGCTCTGGGACCATGCCGAGGGCTTCATGCGGCAGGTCTCCGACGCGGTGAACGAGTCCTGCTCGGCGGCCGTGCTGGACGGCTCGGAGGTCGTCTATGTCGCCCGCGTCCCGGCCTGCCGGATCATGGCGGTGACGCTCACGATCGGGGCCCGGCTGCCGGCGGTCTGCACGTCGATGGGGCGGGTGCTGCTCGCCGCCCTGCCGCCCGGCGAACTCGACCGTCTGCTGGACGAGGTCCCTCTGGAGCGGCGGACGCCGCACACCCTCGTCGACCGTGACGACCTCCTGGCGGTCCTGCGGACGGTGTCGGCCCAGGGCTTCGCCCTGGTCGACCAGGAGCTGGAGATCGGGCTCTGTTCGGTGGCGGTGCCGATCCGCGACCGCGAGGGGCAGGTGGTGGCCGCCCTCAACGTCTCCTCCCAGGCCGCCCGCCTGCCGGCCGAGGCGCTGCGGGCGACGGTGCTGCCGCGCCTGCAGGAAGCCGCGCGCGGCATTGCCGCCTTCTTCGGGTGAGCGCTCAGAGGATCAGGCGGGAGCCGCGCTCGTAGGTGAGGTAGCGCCAGAGCCACTTGAAGCTGACCAGCATCCGCTTATCCAGGCCGTTCAGCAGCCAGACGTGGACGAGCGCCCAGAGCAGCCAGGCCACGCGCCCTTTCATGCGCCAGCGGCCGAAGTCGAAGACCGCGGCATGGCGGCCGATCACCGCGGTGTTGCCGCGGTTGTGGAAGCGGAAGGCGCGAGCGGGCCGTCGCCGCGGCTGCGCGCCAGCTCGCGACCGAGGTGATGGCCCTGCTGCTTGGCGACCTGCGCCAGCCCCGGCAGCAGCGCCCCCGCCTCGTCACGGCAGGCCGCGGCGTCGCCGATGACGTGGACGCCCGGGCGGCCCGGCACGGAGAAGTCCGGCTCGACCGCCACCCGGCCGGCCCTGTCGCCCTCCAGGTCCAGCCACCGGGCGACGGGCGATGCGCGGGTTCCGGCCGCCCAGACCAGGGTTCCGGCGGGGATGAAGCCGCCGCCGACCGCCACGCCGTCCTCGCGCACCTCTTCGACCGCGGTCCCGGTCAGCACCTCGACGCCAAGATCCTCCAGCCGTTCGCGGGCGAAGGCGCCCAGGTGCTCGGGAAAGCCCGAGAGGATCCGCGGCCCGGCCTCGACGAGGATGACGCGGGCCAGCGCCGGGTCGATCCGCCGGAACTCGTGGCGCAGCGCGTCCCGGCGCAGTTCGGCGATCGCCCCCGCCATCTCGACGCCGGTCGGGCCACCGCCGACGACCACGCTCGTGGTCAGCGCCCGCTGGCGCTCCGGATCGTCGAGCAGCTCGGCGGCCTCGAAGCCGCCCAGCAGGCGGGCGCGCAGGGTGCGGGCGTCGTCCAGCGTCTTGAGTCCCGGTGCCACCGCTTCCCAGTCGTCATGGCCGAAGTAGCTGTAGACGGCGCCAGTGGAGAGCACGAGCCGGTCGTAGGGGAGGCTCTCGCCGCCCTCCAGAAGGACCTGCCGTCCCCGCCAGTCCACGCCCGAAACCGTGCCCATCACGACGGCCACGTTCGCATGCCGCCGCAGCAGGCTGCGGATCGGCGAGGCGATGTCGGTGGGCGAGAGTGCGGCCGTCGCCACCTGGTAGAGCAGGGGTGCGAAGAGGTGGTAGTTGCGGCGGTCCACCAGGGTGACCTGCACGTCGCTGCCGCCGAGGGCCTGGGCGCAGGCGAGACCGCCGAAGCCGGCCCCGACGATGACGATGCGGGGCCGGTCGCCTGACTGCGGAGGCTGGAAGCCACTGCCGGCCTTCTCCGCGGCGGCGCCGTCGCCCTCGGCTAGGGTCCCCATGCCCGGCGCCCTCTCAATAGTTCTGCCAGAGGCCGGGTGTCGCCAGCTCCAGGAGATGATGATCGGGGTCGCGGAAGTAGAGGCTGACGCCGCCGCGCGGCCACTCGGTCCAGCCTTCGATCGCGATGCCGGTCCGCTCCAGGCGCTCCTGCCAGGCCGGCAGGTCCGCGAGGTCCACGGCGAAAGCCATGTGCAGAGGCCCCGCGCCGTCGTGCGGCGGAATCGTGCCGCCCGGCAGTCTCGCCGTCGTGGTGGCGGAACCCCTCCGGAACAGCAGCAGCACGCTGCCCCTTCCGACCGGATAGGCCGTGAGCCGGTCGTCCTCCGCCATCGCCCGCAAACCCAGGACACCTTCATAGAAGGCGCGTGCCCGCCCCATGTCGTCGACGTAGAGGGCGGTCTCCAGGACGCCGGCGAGGCGGGGCGGCTGCTGCCGTGCGGCGGTCATCACCGGCTCAATAACGGAAGAGCGCGGCGAGCGGCGGCAGATCCCCGGCACTCTCCGGCACGGTGTAGACGGCCGCCCCGGTTTCCACCGCCGCCAGAACGGCGGTTTCGACCAGGTCGCCGGCTTCGGGATCGCTGCCGGTCCTGTGCACCACCAGCGTCGCCGGATCGAAGCGGCCGGGAAGGCGGGTGCCGGGGCGTACCAGCAGTGTCTCCACCCGGCCTTCGGCCGCGGCCGGCAGTATGTCTTCGATGCGGTCCGACGCGGCATCCTCGCCGGCGCCGGCGCGTGCCCGGAACAGCTCGAGCGCCGCCTGCCGCGCGCTGTCCAGGCGCGGCCTCACGATCTCGTAGGCCCGCTGGTGGAGCCTTTCCGGATCCAGCGAGGCCGGGTGCTCGCGCAGATCCGCCTCGGCCACGTGGACGTAGCGCAGATGCTGGCGCAACTGGCCGAGGAGGCGATCGTCGGCGACGAGAACCAGCGGGGCCGTCGCGGCGCCCAGCACCTCGTCGATGGCCGCGGCGGCATGGATGGCGAACTGGCGGCGCTGGTCCTCCCGCTCGTCCTCGGGGCTTTCCCCCAGAGAGTGGAAGCGCGTGGACTGCTGCCCCGGATTGCCGTGGAAGCCGACGGCGCCCTCGAACTGCGTCGCCTGCAGACGGGAGAAGGCGTCCTCCGACAGCCGCTCGTCTTCGATCGGCGTCAGGGTGAAGCGGGACCCCTCGTAGAGGTCCACCCCCCGCTGGGAGGCGGCAGTCAGGTAGAAGCGGCCGTCGCGCATCAGCAGGGGCAGCAGGGGTGCGACGGCGAAGCGCGTGCCCACCACCACCTGCTCGTCCAGCGGCAGAGGCACCGGGAGCCAACGCGTCTCGTCTGGAGAGACGTAGACCGCCAGTCCCAGATCCTGGTGCTGCCAGAAGTCGCTGTCGGGGAGGCGCGCAGAGGCGTCATGCAGCAGCCGGTCGCTGTCGGTCCGGCGGAACCCGTTCTGTTCCAGCCGCTCTGCCGCCTCCTGCAGGAGGTTCTTCAGGCGGATCGAGTCCTGGCGGACCTCCCGGCCGGTCTTGTGAGTGGGAAGGAAGAGGCTGATGCGCGGCCAGCCGCCGTCCTCGGCGATCGTGCGGATATCCTGATGTGTGAGCATCGTTCCGGCTCCCGATCCTGATCGTGTCTCCGGCACGGCGCCCCGGGCGGAGTGGGCTGCCGCTCGCGACCACAACACGCACCGGAAGGGCCGGTTCCCCCGCTGCACTCAGGAACCGCTCGGCGGGGAGGACTGTTGCGGACTGCATCACGCCACTGCGGAAAGTGAAGCCGTCATGCCACTTCGGACCCCGCTGCGCCTCGCCATCCTGCTGACCTGCATGCCCTTGGGGTCGCTGGCGGCCCAGCAGCCTGCCGCCCAGCAGCCCGCCGCCCAGCAGCCTGCGGCCCAGCAGCCTGCGGCCCAGCAGCCGGCCGCTCAGCAGCCTGCGGCCCAGCAGCCCGCCGCCCAGCAGCCCGCGGCACAGCAGCAGCCGCAGCAGTCCCGACAGGCGCAGCAGGCGCCTGCCGTCGTCGTCACGATGAACAACGAGCCGCGCTTCATCCCCGCGGTGGTCACCATCCGCGCCGGCCAGTCCGTGCGCTGGCGGAACGACTCGCGGATGGCGCACACGGTGACCGCGGATCCGGACCAGGCCCGTCACCCGCAGGACGTCTCGCTGCCGGCGGGGGCCGAGCCCTTCGATTCCGGCCAGCTGCAGCCGCAGCAGATCTACACCCACACCTTCGAGCAGCCGGGGCAGTATGTCTACTTCTGCCAGAATCATGAACCGGCCAAGATGGTTGGGACCGTTGTCGTCGAGGCGGCGGGGCAGGCGCCGCAGCGGCAATGACCGCGCCGCTTTGCGGGAACCCGCTGCGAGGCCGGGCGTTCTACGAAACGTAGAAAGGGGCGACCGCGCGGAGACCGCTCCGCGGCAGGGCGTCCCGCAGCCCTGAGGAACTGGCCCCATGTCCGTCATCGATCTGCCTCGTCCCGCCTCCCGTCCGGATCGATCGGCTTCCGGGCAGTGGAGCGAACCCGTATCGCCGTCGCGGCCCACGAAGGCGGCGCCGCTGGCGGAGGTGCTGGCGTCGCGTGCCGAGCAGCTTCGGCGGCTGGTCGTCGACCTGCAGGACGAGGTGGTCCCGTCACGGCGCGAAGGCCTCTTCGTGGCGCTGCGGGCCGCCGTTCAGGCCTATACCCACGCGCTGGAGGTCGTCTGCTATCAGCGCCTCATTCGATCGGGAGGGGCGGGTGCTTCGGCCTGCCGCGAGGGTTCCGTCTACCATGACCTGATAGCGACGGTGCTGGATCATCTCCACCATGGGCGGGAGAAATCGGGGGCTCTCTGGAGCGCCCGTCTTCAGGTGCTTCGGGATCTGCTGGACCTGCAGGTCGAGCGCGACCTGAGCCGCACGGTGGCGCTCCTGGGGGCGGTGCTGCCGCCCGCAGAGCTGCTGCAGGTGCGCGACGAGTTCGTCTCCGTCTCGGCCCCGTGACGCCAGCGGTGGCCGGAACCCGCCCCGTCGTGCCGGCGTTGATGTGAACGGGCCGGAGAGCGGCCCTCAGCCAGTCAAGAGGAACAGATGCTGAAGCGGAATCTTCTGGCGGCGACGGCGCTCGTGCTCGGCGCCGCCGCGCTGCCTTTGGCGGCAGGAGCCGCCGAGCCGGTGGCGACCTCCCGTGCGGCCGGCATGGTCAACGGGGAAACCTCGATGGCGCAGCACGCCGCCGTGCTGTTCACCGACTTCCAGGACGCCGAACTGGTGAACGCCGAGGACGACACGGTGGCGCAGGTCGAGGATCTGCTCGTCGATGAGGATGGGCAGGCCCACGCCGTGGTGGTCAGCGAAGGCGGCGTTCTCGGGGTGGGGCAGCAGTATCGCCTGATCACCCTGGAGGCAGGGCTGCCGCCAATGAGCGACGGCCGCATCCTGGTGGACATGAAGAGCAAGGACGTGGAGACCCTTCCCGCCTACGAGTACCCTGAGGCCAACGACGAGGCCGGGAACAGGGTGACCGCGCCGCAGGGGGCCTCGCCGACGACCAACGTCGCGACCCTCTGGCCGCTCAGCAAGCTGATCGGGCTGCAGGTCCGTGAAGACCGAAGCGAGGACGCCGACAGCGTGGGCGAAATCGAGGACGTGCGGCTCGGTGCGGACGGCAGCGTCCAGAGCTTCGTCCTCGACCGTGGCGGGCTGTTCGGCCTGGGGGCCGACGAGCGCGACCTGGCATTCGATCACACGGCCCTCTCCGGTACGGCGGCGCAGCCGGTCGTGACCGCGCTGCGGCGACCGGTCGACGGCACCGTCCTCAATTGAGAGCGGGGCCGGTGAGGCCCGCCCCGTCCAGCCCCCCGGCGGCTACGCCGCCTGAATCGAAGCTTGAATCGAAAAAGGAGCGAGAGCGATGAACTGGGACCAGATCTCCGGCAACTGGAAGCAGATGCAGGGCGAGGTGAAGCAGCAGTGGGGCAAGCTCACTGACGACGACCTCACCGTCGCTGCCGGCAAGCGCGACGTGCTGGCCGGCAAGATCCAGGAGCGCTACGGCACCACCAAGGAGGACGCGGAGCGTCAGCTCGACGACTGGATGAAGACCCGCCGCTGAGGTGGGTCTCGCTGCGGCCCCGCTTCCCGCTGAGGCGGGGCCGCCGTTGCCTTCGTGTGGCTGGGGCCCTGCCAACGGGCGCCCCTTTTGTGAGGGTGGCACATGAGCGTCGGTACGATCCTTCTGATCATCCTGATTCTGATCCTGATCGGCGCGTTGCCGACCTGGCCCTATTCCGGCGGATGGGGTTACGGTCCGTCGGGCGTGTTGGGCGTCATCGCGATCGTACTGATCATTCTTCTGATCCTCGGGCGGATCTGAGGGGCGCGGCGCTCCGGAAACCGCGTCGCCCCGCACGGCAGAGTCCGCGGCCGAAACAAGTCACCGCCGGCGTTTCACAACCCCGGACGAGCCTCCCGGCCAGGGGAGGCTCGTCGCTCTTTCCATTGACCTGGGTCTCTCTTGGCCCAAGCTCTGACCAGAAGGGGGAGGCGTCGTGTCAGGGAGCCCGTCCGGAACGATGCGCATCTATTACGTCCATCCGTTGCTTGTCGGCCGCCTCCTGGCTGACGGGAAAACTGTCTCCGCAGCGTGGGAGGATCAGCTCTCGCGCTGCCGTGACCTCGGCTTCGATCACGTCCTGCTGGCACCGCCCTTCGCCTGCCGGGCCGGCGAAGGGCTGTTCCTGACACAGGACCACGGCCGGCTTCACCCGCAGCTGGGCGGCGGCAGCGCCGCCGACGGACTTGCCGCGCTGAGCGATGCCTGTGCGCGGCAGGGGCTGGGCCTGCTGCTCGATCTGGTCGTCGATCGTGTCGGCGGCGGGCACGAACTGGCGCGGTACGGGACCGGTGGCCGCGAGGCCTCTCTGCCGGATCCCCGCCAGACGCCGGAGGAGCGCGCGGCGGTTCGCCTGACGTGGCAGGACCCCGCCGTTCGCGCCGAGCTGACCGCGTGGTGGCGCGCGCGCCTGTGCGACTGGGCGACGGCGGGTGTCGGCGGCTTCTGCTGCCGCCGTCCAGACGCGCTCGCACCGGCCGACTGGGCGCAGCTCATCCCGGCCGCCCGCGAGGCGCGCCCCGACCTGCGTTTCCTGGCGTGGACGCCGGGCCTGACCGCCCGGGCCGTCGAGGCCCTGCCGTCCGCAGGCTTCGACGGTGCCTTCTCCTCCCTGCCATGGTGGACGCCGGACGACGAGTGGCTGGTTCCGGAATGGGACCGGCTGAGATCGTTCGGCGCGGTGATCGCCTCGCCCGAGGAGCCCTTCGGCAGCCGCCTGCGAAGCCGGCTCAGCGACGGCGCTCTGGTGGCGGCGGCTTACCGCCGCGCCCTCGGGCTGGCCTCCACAGTCGGCTCCGGCCTCATGATTCCGATGGGCTTCGAATACGCGACGCGCGAGCCCCTCGAGCGCGACCGCGGCGCCCCTGGCGACCTCGGCTGGCTGCGAGAGCGGGCGCCGGTGGACCTTTCGGACGACATTGCCGCCGCCAACCGCCGCCTGGCGGACGATCGGGTCCTGCAGTCCGTGGGCGAACTGCGTCCCCTGACGGCGCCCGGCGGGCGGATCGGCGCCTGGCTCAGGGTGGCGGAGGCGGATGCCCGCCTGGCGGACGAAGCCCGCCTGATTCTGGTGAACCACGACCTGCACGGCCCGGCCTCGGTGCCTGCCGACGCGGTGCTTCCCGGCATGTCGGGCTGGTTCGCCCCGGAGGCGGCGGAGCCCGACGAGGAGGGGTTCGTGCTGGCGCCCGGGCAGGTCGAGGTCGTCGCCTGCGTCCGGGAGCCGCAGGTCGCCGCTCCGGCCGACCAGCAGGGCTACAGCGTGAAGAGCGCCAGCCGTGCCCCACGCCTCATCCTGGAGGCGCTCTCGCCGCAGGTCTCCCAGGGGCGGCACCCCGTCAAGCGGACCGTCGGCGAGCGCGTGACGGTGGAGGTGGACGCCTTCACCGACGGCCACGAGAAGATCGCCGTCGCCCTGCTGTGGCGACCCTTCGACGAGGCGGAATGGCGCGAGAGGCGGATGCAGCCGCTCGGCAACGACCGCTGGACCGGCAGCTTCCCGCTGGAGCGGCTGGGCCGCCACCTCTACACGGTCGAGACCTGGAAGGACGAGTTCGCGACCTTCCGCGACGAACTGGCCAAGAAGCACCGGGCCGGCCTGGGCGTGGCCCTCGAGGTGCAGGAGGGCATCGATCTCGTCGCCTCGCACGCCAAGGGCGCTGCCGGAAAGGCGGCGAAGGCCGCGGAGCGTCTGCTCGACGCTCTGAGGAAGGCGGGCGAGGGCGACCGGATCGCCCTGCTGCTGTCCGACGAGGCCGCCGCCGTGATGGCCGCGGCGGATCCGCGGCCGTTCAGGCTGCGCCACGAGCCTTTCGTGCTGGTGGACGCCGAGCGGATGGCCGCCCGCTTCTCCTCCTGGTACGAGATCTTCCCGCGTTCGCAGAGCGGCGATCCCGCCCGGCACGGCACCTTCGACGACGTCATCGCCGCCCTGCCGCGGGTCAAGGCGATGGGCTTCGACGCCCTCTATTTCCCGCCGATCCACCCGATCGGCCGGAAGAACCGCAAGGGCCGCAACAACAGCCTCGTGGCGGGTTCGGACGACCCCGGCAGCCCCTACGCCATCGGCAGCGAGGCCGGCGGCCACGACGCCATCCACCCGGAACTGGGGACTTTCGAGGACTTCGCCCGGTTGCGCGACGCCGCCTTCCGGCATGGTCTGGAGCTGGTGCTGGACTTCGCCATCCAGTGCGCCCCGGACCATCCCTGGCTGAAGCAGCACCCCGACTGGTTCAGCTGGCGTCCCGACGGCTCCATCCGCTACGCGGAGAACCCGCCGAAGAAGTACGAGGACATCGTCAACGTCGACTTCTACGCCAAGGGCGCGATTCCCGACCTCTGGGTCGCCCTGCGCGACATCGTCCTCTTCTGGGTGGAGCAGGGCGTGCGCGTCTTCCGCGTCGACAACCCGCACACCAAGCCCTTTCCCTTCTGGGAATGGCTGATCGCCGACGTGCGGGGGCGCCACCCGGATACGATCTTCCTCGCCGAGGCCTTCACCCGGCCCAAGGTGATGAACCGCCTGGCAAAGATCGGCTTCTCCCAGTCCTATACCTACTTCACCTGGCGCACCGGCAAGGCGGAGTTGCGCCAGTACATGGAAGAGCTGACGCAGAGCGAGGCGAAGGACTTCTTCAGGCCGCACTTCTTCGTCAACACGCCCGATATCAACCCTGTCTTCCTGCAGCGCTCGGGCCGTCCCGGGTTCCTCATCAGAGCCGCGCTGGCGGCGACGCTGTCCGGCCTCTGGGGCGTCTACAACGGCTTCGATCTCTGCGAGGCTGATCCGGTGCCCGGCAAGGAGGAATACCTCAACTCGGAGAAGTACGAGATCAAGGCCTGGGACTATGACCGACCCGGCAACATCGTGGGCGAGATCACCCGGCTCAACCAGATCCGCCGCTGGAATCCGGCGCTGCAGACCCATCTGGGGGTGACCTTCCACGACGCCTGGAACGACCAGATCCTCTGGTACGAGAAGGCGACCCCGACGCGGGACAACGTCGTGCTGGTCGCCGTCAACCTCGATCCGCACCATGCGCAGGAGGCAGCCGTCGAGGTGCCCCTGTGGAAATGGGGGCTCCCGGACGACGGCGCGTTGGCCGTACATGACCTGATGAGCGGTCATCGCTTCGTCTGGCAGGGCAAGCACCAGAACCTGCGCCTCGACCCGGCGGCGCTGCCGTTCGGGATCTGGCGCGTCAAACCCTTGGGAACGTGAACGGGATGGCTGGACGAAAGAGAAAGAGGATCCTGCCGGCGGACGACCCGCTCTGGTACAAGGACGCGATCATCTATCAGCTCCACGTGAAGTCGTTCTTCGATTCCAACGGCGACGGAATCGGCGACTTCAAGGGGTTGATCTCGAAGCTGGACTATCTGGCGGACCTGGGTGTCACCGCCCTCTGGCTGCTGCCCTTCTATCCGTCGCCGCGGCGCGACGACGGCTACGACATCGCCGAGTACCGCGGCGTGCATCCGGACTATGGCAGCATGGGCGACGCCCGGCGCTTCATCGCCGAGGCGCACGAGCGGGGGATGCGGGTCATCACCGAGCTGGTGATCAACCACACCTCGGACCAGCACCCCTGGTTCAAGCGCGCCCGCGCCGCCCCGCCGGGCTCGTCATTCCGCAAGTTCTACGTCTGGTCGGACAGCGACCAGGCCTATGACGGCACCCGCATCATCTTCCTCGACACCGAGAAGTCGAACTGGACCTGGGACCCGGAGGCGCGGGCCTACTTCTGGCACCGCTTCTATTCCCATCAGCCGGACCTGAACTTCGACCATCCGCCGGTGCTGAAGGAAGTGCTGAACATCATGCGCTTCTGGCTGGACGCCGGCGTCGACGGCCTGCGGCTCGATGCGGTCCCCTATCTGGTGGAGCGGGAAGGCACGTCGAACGAGAACCTGCCGGAGACCCATGCCGTCCTGAAGAAGATCCGCGCCAGCCTCGATGCCGCCTACCCCGGCCGGATGCTGCTGGCCGAGGCGAACCAGTGGCCCGAGGACGTGCAGGAGTATTTCGGGGACGGCGACGAGTGCCACATGGCGTTCCACTTCCCCCTGATGCCGCGGATGTACATGGCGACGGCGCAGGAGGACCGCTTCCCCGTCACCGATATCATGCGGCAGACCCCGAGCATCCCGGATAACTGCCAGTGGGCCATCTTTCTGCGCAACCATGATGAGTTGACGCTCGAGATGGTGACCGACAGCGAACGCGACTACCTCTGGGACACCTATGCCTCCGACCGCCGCGCGCGGCTCAACCTCGGCATCCGGCGACGCCTCGCGCCTCTGCTGGAGCGCGACCGCCGGCGGATCGAACTGCTGAACTCGCTGCTCTTCTCCATGCCGGGCACGCCGATCATCTACTACGGCGACGAGATCGGCATGGGCGACAACCTCCATCTCGGCGACCGCGACGGTGTGCGCACCCCCATGCAGTGGTCGCCCGACCGCAACGCCGGCTTTTCCCGGGCGGACCCCGAGCAGCTTGTGCTGCCGCCCGTCATGGACCCGCTCTACGGCTTCGATGCGGTCAACGTCGAGTCACAGCAACGCGACTCCCACTCGCTGCTGAACTGGACCCGGCGGATGCTCGGGGTCCGCCGCCGGCACAAGGCCTTCGGGCGCGGCGACCTGCGCTTCCTGTTCCCCGGCAACCGGAAGATCCTGGCCTATCTTCGCGAGTACGAAGGTGAAACCCTGCTCTGCGTGGCCAATCTGTCCCGCGCCTCGCAGGCGGTCGAACTGGAGCTGTCCGAGTTCGCGGGACGGGTCCCGGTGGAACTGCTGGGGGGTACCGCCTTCCCGCCCATCGGCCAACTCACCTACCTGCTGACGCTGCCGCCCTACGGTTTCTACTGGTTCCAGCTCGCCTCCGAGGCGGCGCACCCGGCCTGGCACACCCCGGCGCCCGAGCCCATGCCGGACTACACGACCCTGGTCCTGCGGCAGGGGCTGCGCGACGTGGTGGCCGGTGCCGTGCGGCAGCAGCTCGAGGGGGAGATCCTGCCGGTCTATCTGCCCAAGCGGCGCTGGTTCGCCGCGAAGGACCAGAAGCTCTCCGGTGTGACCATGGCCGCCTCCACGATGCTGCGGACGCCCGACGGCGACCTGCTGCTGACCGAAGTCGAGACGAAGACCGGTGCGGGGAGCTCGCGCTACTTCATCCCGCTCGGCATCGCCTGGGGCGACGCGAACCTGGGCGACCTGCGCCAGCAGCTGGCCCTCGCGCGCGTCAGACAGGTGCGCCGGGTCGGCCTGCTGACCGACGGCTTCTCGCTCGATCAGCTGCCGCGGTCCATCCTCGACAACCTGCGCCGGAACAGCAGTCTCGAGGGCAGTGACGGGACGGTGGAGTTCCGATCCACCAGTCGGTTCGCAGAGGTGGAAATCCCCGACGACGCCGACATTCGCCGTCTGTCGGCCGAGCAGTCGAACAGTTCTGTCATCGTCGGCGACATCGCGGTCGTGAAGCTGATCCGGCGGATCACGCCCGGCATCCACCCCGAGGCCGAAATGAGCCGGCACCTGACCGACTGCGGGTTCGCCAACACCCCGGCCCTGTTCGGCGAGATGGTGCGCACCGGCACGGACGGCGAGAGCTGGACGCTGGGGCTGGTGCAGGCCTTCGTGCGCAACCAGGGCGACGGCTGGGGCTGGACCCTGGACTACCTGAAGCGGACCGTGGACGAACTCGCCCATCGCGCGGCGCCCGACGAGGAGGTCGACGAGGCGCTGGCGTCGTACCACGCCTTCTCCGAGGCGGTCGGCCGGCGCCTGGGCGAGCTGCACGCCGTGCTGTCGCGGCAGGCCGAAGACCCCGCCTTCGCCCCCGAGGTCGCGGACGAGACCGACGTCGGCGCATGGACCACCGCTGTCTCCGAGCAGCTGGAGCGGGCGCTGGCCATCGCCGCGAAGCCGCGCGAATGGCCGGACGAGGCGACGGCGGCCGACGCCGAAGCCCTCCTGGCACAGCGCGAAAGCCTGCTCAACCGTGTGCAGTCGCTCGCCGAAGAGGGCCGGGGCGCGCTGAAGACCCGGACGCACGGCGACTTCCACCTGGGTCAGGTGCTCGTCGTGCAGGGCGACGCCTTCCTGATCGACTTCGAGGGCGAGCCGAGCCGCTCCTTGGCGGAGCGGCGGAGCAAGACCTGCCCGCTGCGCGACGTGGCCGGTTTCATCCGCTCGCTCGACTATGCGGCGGCCGCGGCGCTGGGGGAGGCTCCCGCGGAAGAGTTCGCCGACGCCCATGAACGGCGGGCGGAGGTCCTGCGCCGGTTCCGCGCCGACGCCGAGACCGCCTTCTTCCGCGGCTACCGCGACGCAGCCGACTCGGGCGAGGTGCAGTGGGTCGCCCCGGAGGCCATGGCGGCACTGATCGACCTCTTCCTGCTCGAAAAAGCCGCTTACGAGGTGGCATACGAGGCCGCCAACAGGCCCCGCTGGATCGGCCTGCCGATCCGCGGGCTGCTGGCCCTGGGCCGGCGACTATCCGGCGACGAGAAGGAATCTTCAGATGCAGACTAGCAGCCTCGATCCGCTACGCGATCTCGATGCCGGCGCGGTGGAGGCGCTCGTCCACGGGCGTCACGGCAACCCTTTCACCCTGCTCGGCCGCCACGACGCCGTCGGCGGCTCGGTAGTGCGTGCCTTCCTGCCGGGTGCCCGCTCGGTCGAGTTGCTGTCGCGCGACGACGGTCGGGTGCTGGCAGAGATGACGTCCGTCCACGGCGCCGGCCTCTTCGTGGCCCGCGTCCCGGGACGGCCGCGCTACCTGCTGCGGATCCACTGGCCCGGCGCGGTCCAGGAGACGGAGGACCCCTATTCCTTCGGGCCGCTCCTGGGCGACATGGACCTGTACCTCTTCGCCGAAGGCCGTCACCGGGAACTGGGCCGCTGCCTCGGCGCGCAGGTGACGACTGTCGACGAGGTGCCGGGTGTGCGCTTCGCGGTCTGGGCGCCCAACGCCCGCCGCGTGTCGGTGATCGGCGATTTCAACAGCTGGGACGGCCGGCGCCACCCCATGCGGCTGCGCTATCCGACCGGCATCTGGGAGCTCTTCCTGCCCCGCCTCGCCCCGGGCGAGCGCTACAAGTACGAGATCGTCGGGCCGGATGGCAGCGTGCTGCCGGCGAAGGCCGATCCCTACGCCCTGGCGACCGAGCCGCCGCCGGCCACCGCCTCGGTGGTGCGCGACCCGGCGGATTTCCACTGGACCGACGATAAGTGGATGGCCTCGCGCGTCGAGCGGAGCCGGCTCGACAAGCCGATCTCCGTCTACGAGGTCCATGCGCTCTCGTGGAAGCGCGACGGCTCCGGCGCGTCGCTGAGCTGGGACGAACTGGCGGACAAGCTGGTCGACTACGCCGCCGGCATGGAGTTCACCCACGTCGAGCTGCTGCCGATCATGGAGCACCCCTTCGGCGGCTCCTGGGGCTACCAGCCCCTGGCGCAGTTCGCGCCGACCGCGCGGCTCGGCCCCCCCGAGGCCTTCGCCCGCTTCGTCGACCGCTGCCACGGCGCCGGACTGGGCGTGATCCTCGACTGGGTGCCGGCGCACTTCCCAACAGATCCCCATGGGCTCGCCCGCTTCGACGGCACCGCGCTCTACGAGCACCTCGATCCGCGGGAAGGCTTCCACCAGGACTGGAACACCTACATCTACAACCTCGGGCGGCCGGAAGTCTCCGGCTTCCTCATCGCCAGCGCCCTGGAGTGGCTGGAGCGCTACCACGTGGACGGCCTGCGGGTGGACGCGGTGGCGTCGATGCTCTACCGCGACTACAGCCGGGCGGCGGGGGAGTGGGTGCCGAACGCCTACGGCGGCCGCGAGAATCTGGAGTCGATCGTCTTCCTGCGGCATCTCAACGAGGTTGTCGCCGAGCGGGTCCCGGGGGCGATGGTGATCGCGGAAGAATCCACCGCCTGGCCCGGGGTTACCAAGCCGGTATCGGAAGGTGGCCTTGGTTTCACCTATAAGTGGAACATGGGCTGGATGCACGACACGCTCCAGTACATGTCGCGTGATCCGCTCTACCGCCGCCACCATCACAACGAACTGACGTTCGGAATGGTCTACGCCTACTCCGAACACTACGTGCTGCCGCTGTCCCATGACGAGGTCGTCCATGGCAAGGGCACCCTGCTGACCCGCATGCCCGGGGACGACTGGCAGCGGTTCGCCAACCTGCGCGCCTACTTCGGCTTCATGTGGACCCATCCGGGCAAGAAGCTGCTGTTCATGGGCGGCGAACTGGGCCAGCCCTGGGAGTGGAGCCACGACGGCGAGGTCGGCTGGCAACTGCTGGACCATCCGCTCCATCGCGGCGTCCAGCGCACGGTGCGCGACCTCAACCATCTCTACGCCGAAGAGCCGGCCTTGCACGCCACCGACAGCGTGCCCGAAGGCTTCGCCTGGGTGGTCGGCGACGACGCCGGGAACAGCGTGTTCGCCTTCCTGCGGCGGCCGCCGGAAGGCCAGGGGGCTGATCTGCTGGTCGTCTGCAACCTGACGCCGGTCCCGCACCACGGCTACCGGATCGGCGTTCCCTCGGCGGGCGCCTGGCGCGAGATCTTCAACAGCGACGGCGGAGTCTACGGCGGCTCCGACCTCGGCAACGGAGGCTGGGCCCATGCCGAGGCATCGCCGCTGCACGGCCAGCCCGCGTCGCTCCCTCTGACCCTGCCGCCGCTCGCAACCCTGGTCCTTCGCAAGGACCGCTGAAAGGTTTGAATGCCCCCCCTTCCGGACACCCTGTTGCCAGGGGATCCCCGCCGTCTCGGAGCGATCTGGGACGGCCTCGGGACCAATTTCGCCGTCTTCTCGGCCAACGCCCAGAAGATCGAACTGTGCCTCTTCGACCCGTCGGGGCGCCGCGAGGTGGCGCGCTACGCCCTGCCGGACTGCACCGACGAGGTCTGGAGCGGCTACCTGCCCGGCTGCCTGCCCGGTCAGCTCTACGGCTACCGCGCCCACGGGCCCTACGAACCGCAGCGCGGCCATCGCTTCAACCCGAACAAGCTGCTGCTCGACCCTTACGCCCGCAAGCTCTCAGGCCCGCTTCGCTGGGCGGACAGCCTGTTCGGCTACCGGCTGCACGGCGGCCGCGGCGACCTCAGCTTCGACCGGCGGGACAGCGCCGCGGCGATGCCGAAGGGCGTGGTCTGCGACGACGCCTTCAACTGGGGGGACGACAGGCGGCCGGACCGACCCTGGCGCGACACCGTCATCTATGAGGCGCACCTGCGCGGCCTCTCGATCCAGCGGGACGATCTGTGGGCGCACGAACGGGGCACCTTCGCCGCGCTGGCCGACCCGCGGTTCATCGACCACCTGCACCGCCTCGGTGTCACCGCCGTGGAACTCCTGCCGGTACACGCCTTCCTGCAGGACCACTACCTCGTCCAGAAGGGGCTGCGGAACTACTGGGGATACAACACCCTCGGGTTCTTCGCGCCGGAACCGGGCTACCTCTCCAACGGCGATCTGGCGGAGGTACGGCGTGCCGTCCGGCGGCTGCACGCCGCGGGCATCGAGGTGATCCTGGACGTGGTCTACAACCACACCTGCGAGGGCAACGAGCTGGGGCCGACCCTCTCGTTCCGCGGCCTCGACAACGCCAGCTACTACCGCCTGATCCCCGACAATCCCCGCTACCACATCAACGAGACCGGCTGCGGCAACACTCTGAACCTCTCCCATCCGCGCGTCCTGCAGATGGTGATGGACTCGCTCCGCTACTGGGTCGAGGCCTACCACGTCGACGGCTTCCGCTTCGACCTCGGCGTCACCCTCGGCCGGGAAGGCTACGGCTTCGACCCCGGCTCGGGTTTCTTCGACGCCATCCGCCAGGATCCGGTGCTGTCGACCGTCAAGCTGATCTCCGAGCCGTGGGACACCGGTCCGGGCGGCTATCAGCTCGGCAATCACCCCCCCGGCTTCGCCGAATGGAACGACCGCTTCCGCGACTCGGTGCGGCGCTACTGGGCCGGCGAGCCGGGCCAGCGGCCGGAGCTGGCGGCGCGGCTGACCGGGTCGAGCGATCTGTTCGACCGCCGCTACCGCCGCCGTTGGGCCTCGATCAACTTCGTGACCTCCCACGACGGCTTCACGTTGCGCGACCTGGTCAGCTACAGCCACAAGCACAACGAGGCGAACAAGGAAGACAACAACGACGGGCACAACGAGAACTACAGCAACAACTGGGGCGCCGAAGGGCCGACCGACGACCCCGCGGTCAACGACACCCGGGCTCGGGTCCAGCGCGCCATGCTGGCGACGCTGGTGCTCTGCCACGGCACGCCCATGCTGCTGGGCGGCGACGAGTTCGGCCGGACCCAGGAGGGCAACAACAATGCCTACTGCCAGGACGGCCCGCTCTCCTGGTTGGACTGGGGTCTGCTGGAGACGCCGGAGGGCGCGGCCCTAGCCGCCTTCGTCGGCCGCCTGACGGCGGCGCGCCGGGAGTTCCCCGTGCTCCGGGGCGACCGCTTCCTGCACGGCCAACTGGAGCCCTGGCCGGGGATCGCCGACATCGGCTGGTTCGACCGGAACGGTCACCACCTGACGCCCGAGGCCTGGCACGATCCGGAGGATCGCTGCCTGGTCCTGCGCAGCGCGGGGACCGAGGCCGACGGCAGCGTCCATGTCCTGCAACTCCTGCTCAACGCCTCGCACGAGGACGTCGCGTTCAATCTGGCGGAACCGGCGCTGGACTGGAGCGTGGTCATCGACACCGCGACCCCCGATCGTGCGGTCGAGCCGCTGGATGGCCAGACGGTGACCGTGGGCGGACACTCCGTCGTTCTTCTGGCGGCGCGGCCGACAGCGGAGGATTGATGCCCACTCGTTACAGCCACCCCTTGCCGTTCGGTGCCGCTGTGCAGCCGGACGGCCGCACCCGGTTCCGCCTCTGGGCGCCGTCCTGCGACGCGGTGACCCTGGAGGTGGAAGGGGCTGCGCCGCAGGTCATGACCCGGGACGCCGACGGCTGGCACAGCGCCGAAGCCGCCTGCGGCGCCGGCGCCCGTTACCGCTACCGTCTGCCGGACGGGCTGGCAGTGCCGGACCCGGCCTCGCGGCGCCAGCCCGAGGGGGTCCATGGTGCCAGCGAGGTGGTCGACCCCGCCGCCTTCCAGTGGCAGGCGGATGACTGGCAGGGGCGGCCCTGGGAAGAGACCGTGCTCTACGAGCTGCACGTCGGGGCGTTCGGCGGCTACCGCGGCGTACTGGCCGAATTGCCTCGGCTGAAGGCGCTCGGCGTGACGGCGGTCGAGCTGATGCCGCTGTCCGAGTTCCCGGGCGACCGGAACTGGGGCTACGACGGGGTTCTGCCTTTCGCCGCCGAGAGCGCCTACGGGACGCCGGAGGAATTGAAGACCCTGATCGATAACGCCCACGCGCTGGGCCTGATGGTCTTCCTCGACGTGGTCTACAACCACTTCGGGCCCGATGGGAACTACCTCGGCAGCTACGCGGCGCCCTTCTTCCGCCACGACGTCGACACGCCCTGGGGGGCGGCGATCGACTTCCGGCAGCCGGCGGTCCGCGAGTACTTCACGCAGAACGCGCTGTTCTGGCTGATGGAGTACCGCTTCGACGGCCTGCGGCTGGACGCGGTCCACGCCATCGTCGACGACGGCTGGCTGAAGGAGATGGCGGCCGCCGTCTCCGCCGCGGTCGAGCCTGGACGGCAGGTCCATCTGGTGCTGGAGAACGACGACAATGCGGCCGAGCTGCTGCGGGCGGGCTACCGCGCCCAATGGAACGACGACGGGCACCACGTCCTGCACACCCTGCTGACCGACGACCGGGAGGGCTATTACGGCGACTATGCCGACGGGGCCGCGGATCGCCTCGTGCGCTGTCTCACCGAAGGTTTCGTCTATCAGGGGGAACCCTCGCCCTTCCGCGGCGGTGCGCGGCGCGGGGAGGCCAGCGCCGATCTGCCGCCGACCGCCTTCGTGCTGTTCCTGCAGAACCACGACCAGACCGGCAACCGCGCCTTCGGCGACCGCCTGGCCACCCTCTGTCCGGCTGGGCCGCTGCGGGCGGCCACCGCTCTGCACCTGCTCTGCCCGCAGGTGCCGTTGCTCTTCATGGGGGAGGAGTGGGCGAGCCGTCGACCCTTCCTCTACTTCACCAGCCACGACGAGGAGCTCGCGGTGCTGGTGCGCGAGGGGCGCCGGCGCGAGTTCGCGGGCTTCCCGCAGTTCGCCGATCCGGTCAGCCGGGAGAAGATCCCCGACCCCAATGCGGTCGAGACCTTCGAGCGCTCGCGCCTGGATCCGGCGGAAGCGGACAGCCCGGAGGGTGCGCGCCATCTGGTGCTGGTCCGTCAGCTCCTGCAGATCCGGGCGAGTTGTCTGGCCCCCCGGCTCGCCGGTGCCACCGCCCTCGAAGGCCGGGCTCTCGGTGCGAAGGCGGTCTTCGTCGCCTGGCGCCTGGGCGACGGCTCCAGTGTGCAGCTCTGGTGCAACCTCGCCGATCAGCCGGTGGAGTTGACACAGGCGGGGCCGGCCAGCAGCGGCGGCGAGCTGCTCTTCGAGCAGGAGGCGGGCGCCTTCGCCGCCCTGCAGGACGGCAGGCTGCCGGCGGCGACCACCATCGCCCTCTGCGAGCGGGGCTGAGGCAGCAAGCCATGATCCCGCGTGCGACCCTGCGCCTGCAGTTCCATGCCGGCTTCACCCTCGACGACGCCGTGCCGCTGGTCGACTACTTCGACCGGCTCGGCGTGAGCCACCTCTACGCCTCGCCCCTCTTCACCGCCCAGCACGGCTCCGAGCACGGCTACAACGTCGCCAGCTACGACGCCGTGAACCCGGAACTGGGCGGTGAGGCGGCGCTGCGGCGGCTCGTCGCCGCCCTGCGGGCGAAAGGGATGGGGCTGATCCTGGACATCGTCCCCAACCACATGGGGGTGGGTGGCGACGAGACGCGCTGGTGGCTCGACCTTCTCGAGTGGGGACGGACGAGCCCCTATTCCGAGTTCTTCGACGTCGACTGGGAATCGACCGACCCGCTGCTGACGGGAAAGGTCCTGGCGCCGTTCCTCGGCGATCCCTACGGCGTCTGCCTGGAGCGCGGCGACCTGCGCCTGGACTTCGCCGCCGACAGCGGGCGTTTTGCCGTCGTCTACTACGAGCATCGTTTTCCGCTGTCACCGCGCAGCTACGCGGCCGTGCTGCAGCAGGGCCGGGAGCCAGGCCTCCAGGCACTGGCTGAGGAGGCGGCGGTGCGTCGCCGCTCGCCCGCCGGGCAACGCCGTGCGGCCGAGGCGTTGCAGCGCAAGCTGGCGGAGTTCGCCGGGAGTTCCGGGGGTGCGGCCGCTGTCATGGCGGCCGTCGAAGCCTTCTCTCCCGCGACGCCGGAGGGCCGGGAACGCCTGCACCGGCTGCTGGAGACCCAGCACTACCGGCTCGCCTGGTGGCGCACGGCGCCGGACGAGATCAACTGGCGGCGCTTCTTCGACGTCAGCAGCCTGGCCGGCCTGCGTATCGAGCGGCCGGAGGTGTTCGAGGCGACTCACGCGCTGGTCTTCCGCCTCTATGCGGAGGGACTGATCGACGGGGTACGCGTGGACCACGTGGACGGGCTCGCCGCGCCGCGGGCCTATTGCCGCAAGCTGCGCCGCCGCCTGGACGGGCTGCTGGCCGAGCGGCCGGCCGACGCGCCGCCGGGGCCGGCCTACTTCGTCGTCGAGAAGATCCTGGAGCAGGACGAGCCTCTGCGCGCCGACTGGCTGGTCGACGGTACCACCGGCTACGACTTCATGGCCCAGGCCGGCGCCCTGCTGCACGATCCCGAGGGGGCGGCGCCCCTTGCGCGCCTGTGGCGGGCGGTCAGCGGCCGGCGCGGCGACTTCCCGGCGGAAGCCGAGGCGGCGCGGCGGCAGGTCCTGCGCTCCAGCTTCCGCGCGGAGTTGCGGGCCTGCGTGACGGCGATCCACCTCATCGCCCGACGGTCCCCCGAGACGCGCGACTGGACCTTTCCGGCGATCGAGCGGGCACTGACCGAACTGCTCGTTCATTTCCCCGTCTATCGCACCTATGCGGGGGCGGAGGGCCGTTCGGCGGAGGACCAGAGAGTCTTCGTCCGCGCCCTGGAGGGGGCACGCCAGGCGTTGCGGCCCTGGGAGCAGCCGCTGCTCGACCATCTCTCGGCGTGGCTCGGCGGCGAGCCGCCGCGCCGCTATCCCACCGGCGGTGGCCGCCGCGCCCGTCTGCGCGCCATCGCCCGCTTCCAGCAGCTCACCTCGCCGCTGACCGCGAAGTCGCTGGAGGACACGGCCTTCTATCGCTACGGCCGTCTGCTGTCGCGCAACGAGGTCGGCAGCGACCCTGCCGTGTTCGCCATGGATCCGGCCGCCTTCCACGCCGCCATGGCCGGTCGCCTGAAGGGCTTCCCGCGGGCCATGCTGGCCAGCGCCACCCACGACCACAAGCGGGGCGAGGACGTGCGGGCCCGGCTGGCGGTGCTGTCCGAGCTGCCGGGGGACTGGGCCGAGGCGGTGCGCCGGTGGCGGGAGACCAATGGCCCGCTGCGGCGGGATCTCGATCCCGGAACGGCACCCTCGGCGGGTGACGAATACATGCTCTACCAGATGCTGGTCGGCGCCTGGCCCTTGGATCTGGCGGCCGACGACCGCGCCGGCCTGACTGCCTTCGCCGAGCGGCTGGCCGGCTGGCAGACGAAGGCCCTGCGCGAGGCCAAGCTTGAGACCGGCTGGACCGACCAGAACGACGCCTACGAGCAGGGCTGCCGGGATTTCCTGGAGGGCTGTCTGGACCCGACCCGCTCCGCCGCCTTCCTGCAGGACCTGAAGGCGCTGGTCGACCGCGTGGCCGCTGCCGGTGCCGTGAACGGCCTGACGCAGACACTGCTGAAGCTGACCGTTCCAGGGGTGCCGGACACCTACCAGGGCTGCGAGTTCTGGGACTTCAGCCTGGTCGACCCGGACAACCGCCGGCCGGTCGATTTCGAAGCGCGTATCGCCGCGCTCGCCGACGGCGGGTCCCCGGCGGAGCTGCTCGCCGGCTGGCGCGACGGTCGGGTGAAGCAGGCGTTGATCGCCCGCGGCCTCGACCTGCGCCGCCGCCATCCCGACCTCTTCGGCCACGGCCGCTACACCCCGGTGCAGGTCGCCGGGCCGATGGCCGATCACCTTCTGGGGTTCCGCCGCAGCCTGCGCCGGGCGACGGTGCTGGTCGTCGTCCCGCGCCTGGTCGCCCGCTGGTGCGAAGACCTGCCGCTGCCGGCGGATCTGTGGCACGGAACGTCGCTGGCGCTGCCGGGCGGCCGGGGTGAGGGGACCTGGCGCTGCCTGCTGTCGGACCGGACGGCGCGGGCGACGCGCGGCGAACTGCCGCTGTCGGGGGCATTGTCGGCCTTCCCCCTGGCCCTGCTGGTCCGGGAGGGCCGCTGAGCCTCTTCGACTTCCTTCGGAACCTCTTCACCCCGGCGGCGTTCTTCCCATCTAGCGGGAATGTCACCGGCGGCGGGAGGATCGGCGATGACCGGGGATGGAATAGCCGACTACGAGGCGGCGGTGGAACAGCTGGCCCTGCTGGAGCGGGCGGCCAAAGGCCCCTCCTTCGGCGGCCGCCGGCAGGCGCTGGAGGCCATGATCGCCCGTTGCGACCTGGCCTACGAGCGCTGTCGCGTGGGTATCGCGCGGACGGAGATCTCGCCCGAGGCGGTCGTCGCGGACAGGGATCTCGCCGGGTCGCACAAGCGGGCTCTGCTGGACGAGTGGCGTCGGAGCCTGGCGGTTGCCGGTGCGGGCGCAGCCGCCGAGACCGATGCCGTGGCGCGCAGGCTTCTGCTGAAGCGGGTCGATGCCGCGCTCGCCGTCCTCGACGCCGCGGCCGACTGTCAGGCGCGGGTGCCGGAGCCGCCTCGCGCGGTCAGAAGACGACGTCGTTGAACTCGGTGAAGAGCTTGTACTTCACCCGCAGGTGATCGTCGTAGCGGATCGGCGGGAAGCCCGGCCCTTCCACAACGGTGTCGTAGCGGGGCTCGAAGAAGAAGGGGATCGAGAAACGCTCGGCCGGCGGTGCCAGCACCCGGTGGCGCGTCGCCCGGTAGGCCCCGCCCGACCAGCGTTCCATCAGATCGCCGAGGTTGATCACCAGGCTGCCGTCGAGCGTGGGCACGTCGGCCCAGCGGCCGCTCGGTAGCTCGACCTGCAGGCCGCCGACACCGTCCTGGGCGAGCAGGGTCATGCAGCCGGAGTCAGTGTGTCCGCGCGTGCCGACGGGGACCCGGCGGCCCTGCCATTCGACCAGCGCCTCCGCCTCGAAGCCCTGCCAGCTTTCCGGCGGGCGGACGGGGTAGCGCAGGATTCTCAGGGTCGAGCCGCCACCGACGAAGTGCGGCGAGAAGCTGCTCTCGGGCCAGCCGAGGCCGCGGGCCAGGGCGTCCAGCAGGGCGAAGCCGACCGCCTCGGCGGCCGCCCCGTAGGCACGCATGGCCGCCTGCCAGCCGGGCGCATCCTCGTCGGCCGGCCAGGGGTTGGACTCGTAGAGGGGGCTGTCGCCGGCCGTCTCGTCGGCATGCAGCCCCATGTCGTAGCCTTCCTTGTAGGCGATCTCCCGGGGCATCACCGGGAAGTAGCCGCGGAAGATGTTGCTGTGGGCCGGTGCGTACTTGCGCCGGGCCAACGGCAGCCGCTTGCCTTCGTCCATCCGGAAGAAGCTCAGGATCCCGCGCACGAGCGGGCCGGAGAAGCGGAAATCGTGCGGCAGGCCGGTGACCACCAGGAAGCCGACGTCGCGGCAGGCGGCGGCGACCGCTTCGTCGGCGTGCGCCCGTTGCGGGCTGGCGCCGCCGAAGAGGGCAGCGATGTCGATGACGGGGATGGCGGGTGCGTCGGTCATGCCGGCAGCCTGCCCCCCCCTCCGAGGATTTGCCAGCGCCGCAGCGACCGTTCGCTGTCGCTGCGGCGCTGATCGGTGCCTAGAGCCCTTCGAAGAGGGCCGTCGAGAGGTAGCGCTCGGCGAAGGAGGGCAGGATGACGACGATCATCTTGCCGGCCATCTCTTCGCGCTGGCCGACCTCGATCGCCGCGGCCAGGGCCGCGCCGGTGGAGATGCCGACGGGCACCCCTTCCAGGGCCGCGACCTCGCGGGCGAGGCGGAAGGCCGTGTCGTTGCCGATCCGCACCACCTCGTCGATCAGCTTGGTGTCGAGGATGGCGGGCACGAAGCCGGCGCCGATCCCCTGGATCTTGTGGGGACCGGGCTGGCCGCCGGACAGGACCGGGCTGTCCTCCGGCTCGACGGCGACGATCCGCAGGTCCGGCTTGCGCGGCTTCAGGGCCTGCCCCACGCCGGTGAGCGTGCCGCCGGTGCCGACGCCGGAGACCAGCACGTCGATCCGCCCGTCGGTGTCGGTCCAGATCTCCTCCGCCGTCGTCGCCCGGTGGACTGCCGGATTGGCCGGGTTCTCGAACTGTTGCGGCATGACTGCGCCCGGCGTGCTCTCGACCAGTTCGCTCGCCTTGGCGAGAGCGCCCTTCATCCCCTTGGGACCTTCGGTGAGGACCAGTTCCGCGCCGAGCAGCTTCAGCATCTTCCGCCGCTCGACCGACATGGTTTCGGGCATCACGAGCACCAGCTTGTAGCCCTTGGCGGCGCAGACGAAGGCCAGGGCGATGCCGGTGTTGCCGCTGGTGGGCTCGATGATGGTGGTGTCCGGCCCGATCTTGCCGGCCTTCTCCAGCGCCTCGATCATCGCCACGCCGATGCGGTCCTTGACCGACGAGAGAGGGTTGAAGAACTCGCACTTGCCGATCAACTGCGCCTTCACGCCGTGGGCCTTGGCGAGCTTGTCCAGACGGACCAGCGGGGTCGCGCCGATGGTCTCCAGGATGGATCCGTAGATGCGGCCGCGGAACTCCTGCGGCTTCTGGGTGCTGTTCACGTCGCTGTCCTCCGTCGATTTTCTGGGATTCAGATGGAGAAATCCGGCTGGGCGCGGGCCTCGCTCTCGATGCCGGCGCTGCGGCCGCGCTCGCAGAGCGTCTCGATGGTGACGGTGCGCAGGCGGTCGAGCATCTCCTGCAGGCTGTCCTGCAGCAGCGGACGCAAGACCTGCAGGCCCAGCGCCGACCCTGGCGAGGCTTCGAGGGGATCCTCGACACCCTCCAGGGCAGCCACCACGGCCAGGATCTCGCCCACGGTGATGCGCCGCCGCTCGCGGGCGAGGCGGTAGCCGCCGCGCGGGCCCCGCTGGCCGGCCAGCAGGCCGGCGTGCACGAGGGCCTGCAGGACCTGCTCCAGATAGCGGCGGGGAATGCCCTGCCGGCGGGCGATGTCGAGAGATGAAACCGCCTCCGAGCCGCCGTGGTAGGCGACGTCGAGCACGGCTTCGACCGCATAGAGCGCCTTCTTGCTGACGCGCAGCATCTCAGGCCGTCCGCGTGCCCGTGGAGCCGAAGCCGCCCGTCCCCCGGTCGCTGTCCGGCAGGCGCTCGACCGGCCGCCAGACGATCGGCTGGTAGCGGGCCACCACGAGCTGCGCGATGCGCAGCCCCCGCTCGACGACGAAGGGCTCGGGGCCGTGATTGATCAGCAGCACCTTCACCTCGCCGCGGTAGTCGGCGTCGACCGTCCCGGGGCTGTTCAGGACGGTGAGGCCATGCCGCGCGGCGAGACCCGAACGCGGGCGCACCTGGGCCTCCAGACCGGGCGGCAGGGCGAGCGCCAGACCGGTCGGCACCGCCCGCCATTCGCCGGGCGGGATGGTCAGCGGGGCATCGACCGCGGCCAGCAGGTCCATGCCGGCCGCCTGGGCCGTCGCCGCCGCCGGCAGCGGAAGGTCGGCCCCGTGTGGTAGGCGCACCACCTCCACGGCGATGCTCTCCGGCGGCGTCATCATGACGAGACGTTCTCCTCGGCCTCTGCGAGGGTGGCGGCAATGCGGCCGGCGAGGCGTTCGGCCACCGCCGCCTTGCTCAGCACCGGCCAGCTCTCGCTGCCCCTCGCGTCGATCAGGTGGATCAGATTGCTGTCCCCGCCGAAGGTGCCGGTCGCCGGCGAGACGTCGTTGGCGAGGATCCAGTCGCAGCCCTTGCGCAGCCGCTTGGCGGTCGCCTGTTCCACCACCCGTTCGGTCTCGGCGGCAAAGCCGACGACGAGGCGCGGGCGTTGCGGCCCCGGCTGCGACAGGGTGGCCAGGATGTCCGGGTTCTCGGCGAAGGTCAGGGCCGGGGGACCGCCGGGCCCCTTCTTCAGCTTCTGCGGCGCGCTGGCCGCGACGCGCCAGTCGGCCACCGCTGCGGCACAGACGGCGACGTCGGCCGGCAGGCTGGCGCGACAGGCCTCCAGCATCTCGGCGGCCGTCTCCACCCGGCGCACGTCGACGCCGGGCGGGTCGGGCAGGGCCACCGGCCCGCTGACCAGGGTGACCTGTGCGCCGGCGGCGGCGAGGGCGGCGGCGATGGCATGGCCCTGCTTGCCCGAGGAGCGGTTGCCGATGAAGCGCACCGGGTCGATCGGCTCGTAGGTCGGCCCGGACGTCACCAGGGCGCGACGCCCCTGCAGCGGCCGGGCGGCGGGCGCGAAGAAGGCCTCGACGGCCTCCAGGATGGCGGCCGGCTCGGCCATGCGGCCGGGGCCGAACTCGCCGCAGGCCATGGCGCCCTCGTCCGGTCCGACGAACAGGGTGCCGCGCTGCCGCAGGCTCGCGAGATTGGCCTGGGTGGCCGGGTGCTGCCACATCCGCACGTTCATCGCCGGCGCCGCCAGCACCGGCTTGTCGGTTGCGAGCAGGGCCGTGGAGGCGAGGTCGTCGGCCAGCCCGTGCGTCAGCTTCGCCAGCAGATCGGCGGTCGCCGGTGCCACGACGACGAGGTCGGCCGAGCGGGAAAGCTGGATGTGGCCCATCTCCGCCTCGTCGGTCAGGGAGAAGAGCTCGCCGTAGACCTTCTCCTCGCTCAGCGCCGAGACCGAGAGCGGCGTGACGAATTGGCGTGCGGCCGCCGTCAGGATGCAGCGCACACCCGCGCCCTCCTTCCGCAGGAGGCGGATCAGCTCGAGCGCCTTGTAGGCGGCGATGCCCCCCGAGACGACGAGCAGCACTGATTTTCCGCACAGTTTCATGGAGATCTTCTCCAATGCGCCCTCGTCACTGTTGTATCTCATATTTGCGCGGCGCGGAGCTGTTCAAGCGTGCGCGCACGAAGGCCCGATTGACAAGCCCGCCGCGGCTGGTCAAAGCCGGTCACTGGACCACGAAAGGATGGCTGGATGAGCGACGCGTCGAACGGCTGGCAGTTCTGGATCGACCGGGGCGGCACCTTCACCGACATCGTCGCCCGGGCGCCCGACGGCCGTCTGATCACGCACAAGCTCCTGTCCGAGAATCCCGAGCGCTACCGTGACGCGGCGATCGAGGGCATCCGCACCCTGCTGCAGGTGGCGCCCGGCGAGCCCGTGCCGGCGCAGCGGATCGACGCCGTGAAGATGGGCACGACCGTCGCCACCAACGCCCTGCTGGAGCGCAAGGGCGACCGCACGGTGCTGGCCATCACCCGGGGGTTCCGCGACGCTCTCAGGATCGCCTACCAGAACCGGCCGCGCCTGTTCGACCGCAGGATCGAGCTGCCCGAGCTGCTCTACGAGCAGGTCGTCGAGGTGCCGGAGCGGATCGGTGCCGACGGGGCGGAGCTGCTGCGCCTGGACGAGGCGGCGACGCGCGACGGATTGCAGGCGGCCTTCGACAGCGGCATCCGGGCCGTGGCGGTCGTGCTGATGCACGGCTACCGCTTTCCGGAGCACGAGCGGCGGGTGGCGGAGATCGCGCGGGAGGTCGGCTTCACCCAGATCTCGGTCAGCCACGAGGTCAGCCCGCTGATGAAGCTGGTCAGCCGCGGCGATACGACCGTTGTTGACGCCTACCTGTCGCCGATCCTGCGGCGCTACGTGGCGCAGGTCGCGGGCCAACTCGACGCGGGCGGCAAGACCGCGCTGCGGCTGCTCTTCATGCAGTCGAACGGCGGCCTCGCCGACGCCGCCGCCTTCCAGGGCAAGGATTCCATCCTGTCCGGGCCCGCCGGCGGCATCGTCGGCGCAGTGCGCACGGCCGGTTCGGCCGGCTTCGACCGCATCATCACCTTCGACATGGGCGGCACGTCGACGGACGTCGCCCACTACGACGGCGCCTACGAACGCGCCTTCGAGACGCTGGTCGCCGGGGTGCGCATGCGCGCGCCGATGATGCAGATCCACACGGTCGCGGCCGGTGGCGGCTCGATCCTGCACTTCGACGGCAGCCGCTTCCGGGTCGGTCCGGACAGCGCCGGCGCCGACCCCGGCCCCGCCTGCTACCGCCGCGGCGGCCCGCTGGCGGTGACCGACGCCAACGTGCGGCTCGGGCGCATCCAGCCGGACTTCTTCCCCAAGGTTTTCGGCCCGAACGCCGACGAGGCGCTCGACGGCGAGGTCGTCGCCCGGAAGTTCGACGAACTGACGCAGCGGGTCAACGAGGCGAGCGGGACCAGCCGCTCGCCCGAAGAGGTCGCCGAGGGCTTCCGGCGCATCGCGGTCGAGAACATGGCCAACGCCATCAAGAAGATCTCGATCCAGCGCGGCTACGACGTCACCAAGTACACCCTGGCCTGCTTCGGCGGGGCCGGTGGACAGCAGGCCTGCGACATCGCCGACACCCTGGGCATGACGCGGATCTTCCTGCATCCCTTCGCCGGCGTGCTCTCCGCCTACGGCATGGGGCTGGCCGACCTGCGGGTGCTGAAGGAAAAGGCGGTCGAAGGCCGGCTCGACAAGGCCTACGCCGAACTCGCCGCCCAGCTCGACGCCCTGGCGGCCGAGGGCGCGGCGGAGCTGCGTGCCCAGGGCATCGCCGAGAGCCGCATCGAGGTGCTGCGCCAGCTCCATCTGCGCTACCAGGGCAGCGACAGTCCGCTGGTCATCCCCTTCGGCAGCCCGGACGAGGTCGTGGCCGCCTTCGAGGAGGCCTACCGCCAGCGGTACGGGTTCCTGATGGAGGGCAAGCCGTTGGTGGTGGAGGCGGTCGCCATCGAGGCGATCGGCCACACCGACACGACCGAGGATCCGGTGCTGGCGGTGGCGCCGCGGCAGACCCCCCTGCAGCCGCGGGCGGTCCGGCCGATGTACGCCGTCGGCGCCTGGTACGACACGCCGCTCTATCTGCGCGAGGACCTGCAGCCCGGCGACCGCTTCGACGGTCCGGCGATCGTCGTCGAGCCGACCTCCACCACCGTCGTCGAGCCCGGCTGGCAGGCCGAGGTGACCGAACGCGACCACATCGTGCTGCAGCGGGTGGTGCCGCTGCAGCGCAGCCACGCGGTCGGCACCGAGGTCGACCCGGTGATGCTGGAGATCTTCAACAACCTCTTCATGTCGATCGCCGAGCAGATGGGCTCGACCCTGGAGAAGACCGCCTTCTCGGTGAACATCAAGGAGCGGTTGGATTTCTCCTGCGCCCTCTTCACCCCGGTCGGCGAGCTGGTGGCCAATGCCCCGCACATGCCGGTGCACCTGGGTTCCATGGGCAAGTCGGTGATGGCGGTCATCCGCAACAACGCCGGATCGATCGCGCCGGGCAACGTCTACGTCCTCAACGCGCCCTACAACGGCGGCACCCACCTGCCGGACATCACGGTGGTCACGCCGGTCTTCGACGAGCAGGAGAAGGAGGTCCTCTTCTGGGTCGCCAGCCGCGGCCATCACGCCGACGTCGGCGGGCTGACCCCTGGCTCCATGCCGCCCAACTCGCGCACGATCGACGAGGAGGGGGTGCTGATCGACAACTTCCTGCTGGTCGACCGCGGTACCTTCCGGGAGCAGGCGCTGCGCGACCTGCTGGCCTCGGGGGCCTACCCCGCGCGCAACCCCGACCAGAACGTCGCCGACCTGCAGGCCCAGATCGCCGCCAACCAGAAAGGCGTCAGCGAGCTGCGCCGCATCGTGCGCCTGTTCGGCCTCGACGTGGTCCAGGCCTACATGCGCCACGTCCAGGACAACGCCGAGGAGCAGGTCCGCCGCGTGCTGGACCGGCTGAAGGACGGCCACTTCGTCTACCCCTTCGACGACGGGGCGCAGATCGAGGTGCGGATCGCCGTCGACCATGACGGCCGGCGCGCCACCCTGGACTTCACCGGCACCTCCCCGCAGCTCTCGACCAACTTCAACGCCCCCTCGGCGATCTGCCGGGCGGCGGTGCTCTACGTCTTCCGCACCCTGGTGGACGACGAGATCCCGATGAACGAGGGCTGCCTGAAGCCCCTGGAGATCCACATTCCACCCGGCTCCATGCTGGCCCCGCGGCATCCCGCGGCGGTCGTCGCCGGCAACGTCGAGACCGGCCAGGCGATCACCGACTGCCTCTACGGCGCGCTGGGCGTCCAGGCCGGCGCCCAGGGCACGATGAACAACCTGACCTTCGGCAACCGCCAGCACCAGTACTACGAGACCATCTGCGGCGGCTCCGGGGCCGGGCCGGACTACGACGGCACGGACGCCGTCCACACTCACATGACCAACAGCCGCCTGACCGACCCGGAGGTGCTGGAGTGGCGCTTCCCGGTGCTGCTGGAGTCCTTCGAGATCCGCCGCGGCTCGGGCGGCCGGGGGCGCCATCGCGGCGGCGACGGTGCGGTGCGGCGACTGCGCTTCCTGGAGCCGGTGACCGTGTCGATCCTGTCGGGCCACCGCAAGGTGCCGAACTTCGGCCTGGAGGGCGGCGAGCCCGGTGCGCTCGGCCGCAACCGCGTGCTGCGCAAGGACGGCCGGGTCGAGGAGCTGGGCGGCGCCGACGGCGCCGAGCTGGCGGCCGGCGACGTGATCATGATCGAGACGCCGGGCGGCGGCGGCTTCGGCAAACCCGAGGCCTGAGGAAGCCGCCTCAGCGCGGGAAGATCAGGTCGAGCGCGTCGGGCAGCACCTCGATCTCGCAGGGCAGGGCGGCGATGATGTCGCCGTCGCCCTGCAGGGGGTCTTGCCGCGGACCGAACACGCGCAGGCGGGTCGTCGTGACGATCTCGATGTCGGGCAACCGGGGCAGGAAGCCCAGCACCATCGCCGTGGCGTAGCGCAGGGCGTGGAAGGGGCCCTTGCTCCTGAACAGGCAGACTTCCAGGCTGGGGATCTCCAGCAGGGCGTTCGGGCAGACGACGAAGGGGCCGCCGTAGAAGTGGCCGTTGGCCACGATCACCGATGCCACCTCAAAGTTGCGCCCGCCGATCTCGACCCGGTAGGTCGGGAAGGCGAAGCGGCGGAAGTGGACGAGCGTCTGCCAGGCGTAGGCACCCTTGCCGAGCAGGTGCTTCAGCCGGCCTGTCACCCGGGCGACCACATGGGCGTCGAAGCCGGCGCCGACCATGATGACGAAGCAGCGGCCGTTGGCGCGGCCGAGCGCGATCGGGCGTGGCCTGCCGCCGGCGATGCAGCGGGCGATGTCCGCTGGCCGGACGGGCAGGCCGATCTCCCTGGCGATCACATTCGCCGTGCCGATCGGCAGCAGTGCCAGGGGCAGGCTGCGGCCGTCGGTGGGGTTTGAGACCAGCCCGTTCGCCACCTCGTTGATCGTGCCGTCGCCGCCCGCGACCACCACGCGGTCGCAGTCCCTGTGCGTCAGCTCCGCCGCGAAGCGCTCCGCGTCGCCGCGCCTGTGGGTCGGCAGTTCCAGCAGCGGGCAGCCCGCGTCGGCCAGCCGGTCCAGCACGGCGCGGTAGCGCCTGAGGCGCGCGCCGCCGGCGGTGGGGTTGTAGATGACCGCGAGGCGAGGTGGCGATGCCGGGTCGGTCGGAAGAGACGGAGCCGGGGCCTGCTCCAGACCGATCAAGGTGTCCAAATCATATCCGATTTACTAAACAATTGTTGCAGTGACACGGCATATTCAAGTTTCTGTGGCCCATTGTCTGTTTTATTCCCGGGCGAATCAGATAAAAGGGTCGAGGTGTTCATTGTGTCAAGGACGATGAGCCTTGGGAGCGGTAGAAGTCGAGCCCTCCGCGCCGCAGAGCAGGACTTTCAGAGCCATCTTCATCTCCGACGTCCACCTGGGGACGCGGGGATGCAAGGCCGAGTTTCTTCTCGATTTCCTGAAGTACTGCGAGGCGGAGACGATCTATCTCGTCGGTGACATCGTCGATGGCTGGCGCCTGCGCCGCGGCTGGTACTGGCCGCAGGCGCACAACGACGTGGTCCAGAAGCTCCTGCGCAAGGCCCGCAAAGGCACGCGCCTAGTCTACCTGCCGGGCAACCACGACGAGTTCCTGCGGGCCTACACCGGCAAGCATTTCGGCGGCGTGGAAGTCGTCAGCGAGGTCGAGCATGTGACGGCCGACGGGAAGCGCCTGCTGGTGATGCATGGCGACGCCTTCGACGGCGTGGTCACCTATGCCCGCTGGCTGGCGCTGCTCGGCGACTGGGGCTACAACCTGGTCCTGAGCGTTAACACTTGGTTCAACCTGTTCCGCCGTCGCCTGGGCCTCGGCTACTGGTCGCTCTCGGCCTACCTGAAGTTCAAGGTCAAGAACGCCGTCCAGTTCATCGACCGGTTCGAGCGGACGATCGCCGAAGAGGCGAGACGAAGGGGCGTCGACGGCGTTGTGTGCGGGCATATCCACCACGCCGAGATCCGCATGATCGACGAGATCCTCTACATCAACGACGGTGACTGGGTTGAAAGTTGCACCGCCCTGGTGGAACATGCCGACGGCCGGCTCGAGATCCTGCGTTGGGCAGAGATCCGACGGTTCTCGATGCTGTCTTCACAGCGGACGGATCGCGACGAGGCCGAGCATCTGGAAGCCGCAGCCTGAACCCTATGCGTATCCTTCTTGTCACCGACGCCTGGTTTCCGCAGGTCAACGGCGTGGTCACGACCTATTCCAGGCTGCGCCAGGAACTGCTGCAGCGGGGCCATGAGGTCGAGCTGATTGCGCCCCATCTCTTCCCGACCGTGCCCTGCCCGGGCTACGAGGAGATCAGGCTGGCCTACTGGCCGGGCCGTCGCCTCGTGCGGATGATGGATGCCGCCCGCGCGGACGCCATCCACCTCGCGACAGAAGGGCCTCTCGGCTTCGCCGCGCGGCGGTACTGCGTCAAGCGCGGCCTCCCCTTCACCTCCTCCTACACCACCCGTTTCCCGGAGTACTTCGCGGCACGCGGCCCTGTGCCCCTGTCCTGGGGCTACGGCCTGATGCGCTACTTCCACAAGCCGTCCCGCGGGATCATGGTCGCCACCAAGTCGATCCGCGGCGACCTGGAGGCGCGCGGCTTCCACAACTGCGTGGACTGGACCCGGGGCGTCGACACCGATCTCTATCGCCCGCGCAGCGACAGCGTGCTGGACCTGCCACGCCCGATCCACCTCTACGTCGGCCGGATCACGGTGGAGAAGAACCTCGAAGCCTTCCTCGACCTCGACCTGCCGAAGGGCAGCAAGGTCCTGGTCGGGGACGGGCCGCAGCGCAAGGAACTGACGCAGAAGTATCCGGACGCGGTGTTCGTCGGCGCCAAGGCGGGCGAGGAATTGGCGCGACACTACGCATCGGCCGACGTCTTCGTCTTTCCCAGCCGGACAGACACCTTCGGGCTGGTCATGCTGGAGGCCCTCGCCTGCGGCCTGCCGGTGGCCGCCTTCCCGGTGCCCGGCCCGATCGACATCCTCGACGGGCACGGGGTCGGGGTGCTCGACGAGGACCTGGGCTATGCGATCGAGCAGGCCCTGAAGATCCCGGCCTCGCGCTGCCGGGCCTTCTCGCAACGCTACTCCTGGGGCACCTGCACCGAGATGTTCCTGCGCAACCTCCACCCCATCCCGGCAGAGAGCCGCCGCGCCGCCTGATCGGCCCCGGCAAGGGCGCGGCGGGAAAATCGTCACGCCGAGCGACGCGGTGCGGCTCGCGGGGTTGCGGGCAGGGGGCGGGGGCGTATCTGTCTGAGGTCGAACATCGACTCTTCCCGAGGGAGGCCTCATTTGCGCCCGTTCGCCCGCCGGATCGTCCTCGTCGTCCTCTGCCTCTTCGCCGTTCTTCCAGCCGCCGACGCCAAGGTCTTCGACCCCACGGTCTTCACCCTCGACAACGGCATGCAGGTCGTGGTCGTGAGCAACCATCGGGCGCCGATCGTGACCCAGATGGTCTGGTACAAGGTGGGCGCCGCCGATGAGCCCCCTGCTAAGGGAGGCATGGCGCACTTCCTCGAGCACCTGATGTTCAAGGCCACCAAGAACCACCCCGCCGGGGAGTTCTCCGACGTGGTCTCCCGCTACGGCGGCCAGGACAACGCCTTCACCACCCAGGACTACACCGCCTACTACGAGACCGTGGCCAGCGACCGGCTGGAGCTGATGATGCAGTACGAGGCCGACCGCATGGCCAACCTTGTGATCGACCCGAAGCTGGTGGAGCCGGAGCGGCAGGTCGTCCTGGAGGAGCGCCGGATGCGCACCGAGAACCAGCCGTCCGGGCGGCTGTACGAGATGTCGAATGCCGTGCAGTGGCTCAACCACCCCTACCGCCTGCCGGTGATCGGCTGGAAGCACGAGATCGAGGCGATCACCGTCGACGATCTGCGAAATTTCTACGAGACTTGGTACGCCCCCAACAACGCGATCCTGATCGTGGTCGGCGACGTCGAGCCCGAGGCGGTGCGCGCCCTGGCGGAAAAGTACTACGGCGCCATTCCGGCCCGCCCCGTGCCGCCGCGCGACCGTCTGCGGGAGCCGGAGCAGAAGGCGCCGCGGCAGGTCGAACTGGCGAGCGATCAGGTCGGCCAGTCCTCGGTCTCGATCACCTATCTCGCCCCCAGCTACCGCACGGCGGAAGGCGACGAGGCCTATGCGCTGGACGTGCTGGGCGAGGTGCTCTCCGGGACCACCAGCCGGCTGTACCGCGACCTGGTGGTCGACCGGGCCCTGGCGACTTCGGTGGGCGCCGGCTACGACGGCAACGACCTCGACTGGTCGACCTTCGGGTTCTATGCGGCGCCGCGGCAGGGGGTCGAGCTCGAGACCGTCGAGGCTGCCCTGCGCGAGGAGATCGCCCGGATCAAGGAAAAGGGCGTCGAGGCGGACGAGGTGGAGCGGGCCAAGCAGCGCCTGATCGACGGGGCCGTCTTCGCCCGCGACGAGGTCGGTACCGCGGCCCAGGTGCTGGGCCGGGCACTCGCGACCGGATCGAGCGTCGACGACGTCGAGAGCTGGCCGGAACGGATCAAGGCCGTCCAGCCGGAGGCGGTCGCCGCCGCGGCCCGCAGGATCCTGGACGACGACAGCTCCGTCACCAGCCGGCTGCGCGCCACCGGCGACGGGCACCAGGCGGTGGTGGTGGCGCCCCAGGCCGACCGCTCGGTGCACTGACCGACCCGCCCGATCCAGTCTCACGGGACCAGTCTCACGGGAATTGACGCCCATGCTCCGCACCCTTCTGATCGTCGTCCTTCTCCTGCCCGTCTGGGGCGGGCTCGCCCACGCCGTGGAGGTGCAGCGGGTGGTGTCGCCCGGCGGCATCGAGGCCTGGCTGGTGGAGGACCATTCGAACCCCATCCTCTCCGTCTCCTTCACCTTCGAGGGCGGTTCGGCCGCCGTGCCCAAGGGGAAGGGAGGGCTGGCCGAGATGGTTTCGGGCCTGCTCGACGAGGGGGCCGGCGACATCGATTCGAAGGCTTTTCAGCAGGAGCTGGCCGACCGCTCCATCGGCCTGTCCTTCGACGCCGGCCGCGACGAGTTCAGCGGCTCCCTGGTGACCCTGACCAGGGAGCGGGCACGCGCCTTCGAGCTGCTGCGGCTGGCGATGGCCGAGCCCCGGTTCGATCCGGAGCCGGTCGAGCGCATCCGCCAGCAGCTTCTCGTCCAGCAGGCCCGCCGCGCGCAGAACCCGAACGCGCTCGCCTGGGAAGGTCTGTTCGACCTGCTGTTCGGCGACCAGCGCTACGCCTGGCCATCGGTCGGCACCGCCGAAAGCGTGGGGGCGCTGTCGGTCGACGATCTGCGCTGGTACGTGAAGAACCAGCTGGTGCGCGACCGCCTCTACATCGGCGTCGCCGGGGACATCACCCCGGCGGAACTCGGGCCGCTGCTCGACGAGGTCTATGGCGCTCTGCCGAAGAGCGGGCAGCTTCCGACCGTGCCGCCACAGACTGTCTCCCAGGCCGGCGGGACGGCGGTGATCGAGCGCCAGCAGCCGCAGTCCGTCGTGGCCTTTGGCCAGGTGGGCGTGAAGCGGGACGATCCCGACTTCTACGCGGCCACGCTCATCAACTACGTGCTGGGCGGGGGGACCTTCTCGTCCCGGCTCTACGAGGAGATCCGGGAGAAGCGGGGGCTGGCCTACTCCGTGTCCACGAGCCTCGCGCCGATGGACCATGCCGGACTGCTGGTCGGCGGCGTCGGCACCGCCAACGAGCGGGTCGCGGAAACCCTGGAACAGGTGCGCCTGCAGTGGCGGCGCCTCGCCGAGGAGGGGCCGACCGCCGAGGAACTGGAGGCCGCCAAGGCCTACGTCATCGGCGCCTTCCCTCTGCAGCTTTCGAGCACAGGTCGGATCGCTTCGGTCCTCGTCTCCATGCAGCGCGAGCACCTGGGCCTGGACTACATCGACCGTCGCCCGGACCTCTTCTCCGCCGTCACCCTGGAGCAGGCCAGGGCGCTCGCGAAGCGCCTTCTCCATCCCGATCAGTTGAAGGTCGTCGTGGTCGGACAGCCGGCCGGCGTGGAGGGGACCCTGCAGCTCCCTCCCGCCCTGTGAGGCGCTCGACGGCTTGGGAATCGGGCGGCGATTGCTGCTAGTATGAGGGCCCCATCGGCCGCCCCAGCGATCTGGAGAACCCGCCCGTGACCCTGCCCTTCGCCGTCGACTCCTCCGCCTGCCTGGAACCGACACTCGGCCCCGACGGGCTGCCGCGGGCGGCGTTCGAGGAAGACCTGGCGGCTCTGGCGGCGACCAGCGGGCGGCTGGCGAAGGCCCGGGCGGACGGCAGCCTGCCGATCCTTCAGCTGCCCGACCGGCGCGACGACCTGGAGGCCGCCCGCGATCTGGTGGCCTCGCTGTCCGAGAACTGCAGCGAGATCGTGATCCTGGGCACCGGTGGCTCGTCGCTCGGCGGGCAGACCATCAACGCCCTGGCCGACCAGGGTTTCGGGCCGCCGAAGGGCCGCCCCAAGCTGCATTTCTTCGACAACGTCGACCCCCACACCTTCGATATCTTCCTGGAGCGCACGGACCGCAGCCGGCTGGGGGTCGTCGCCATCTCCAAGTCGGGCACCACCGCGGAGACGCTCTGCCAGACGGCGATCCTGCTCGACGCGCTGCGGGAGACGGTCGACGAGGCGCGCCTCGCCGGCCACGTGGCGGTGATCACGGAACCCAAGGCGAGCCCGCTGAAGGCGCTGGCCGAGCGGTTCCGGTTGCCGTGCCTGGATCACGACCCCAAGGTCGGCGGCCGTTTCTCGGCCCTGTCGGTGGTCGGCGCGGTGCCGGCGCTGATGGCCGGGCTCGACGTGGCGGCCCTGCGTGAGGGGGCGGGCGCGGTGCTCGACGCAGCCCTCGCCGCCGGGCAGCCGGACCCGGAAGGCCCGGCTGGGGGGGCGGCCATCGCCGTCGGCCTCAGCCGGCTGCGCGGCGTGAGCCAGTCGGTCATCATGCCGTATGTGGACCGGCTCGCCTTCTTCGGCCTCTGGTACCGGCAGCTCTGGGCCGAGAGCCTGGGCAAGCAGGGCCGCGGCACGACGCCGATCCGCGCCATGGGCACGGTCGATCAGCACAGCCAGGTGCAGCTCTATCTCGGCGGCCCGAAGGACAAGCACTACACGCTGCTGCGGCTGGCGACGGCGGGCACGGGCGGCCGGGTCGAGCCGGAGCTGGCCGACGACCCGAGCCTCGACTACCTCGCCGGGCGCACGATGGGGGATCTGCTGGAGGCGGAGGCGCGGGCGACCGGGGAGGCGCTGATCCGCAACGGCCGTCCGACCCGCTGGTTCCTGCTGGACCGGCTCGACGAGGCTGTGCTCGGCGGGCTGATGATGCATTTCGAGCTCGAGACCATCTACGCGGCCGACCTGTTCGGCGTCGACCCCTTCGATCAGCCGGCGGTCGAGGAGGGCAAGGTGCTGACCCGCGAGTACCTGCGCGCCGGCCCCGCATGAACCCGATCCGTCGGCTGCCGGAGGCGCTGGTCAACCGGATCGCGGCGGGCGAGGTCATCGAGCGGCCCGCCGCCGCGGTCAAGGAGCTGGTCGAGAACGCGCTGGACGCCGGCGCCCGGCGGATCGAGGTGACCCTGCGCGACGGTGGCAAGGCGCTGCTCGCCGTGGTCGACGACGGCCACGGGATGGATCGCGACGGCCTGTTGCTGGCGCTCGAGCGGCACGCCACCTCCAAGCTGCCCGACGACGACCTTGTGCACATCCGCACTCTGGGATTCCGCGGCGAGGCGCTGCCGTCGATTGCTGCGGTGTCGCGGCTGGAAATCACCAGCCGCAGCGCCGGTGCGGCTGAGGCCTGGCTGCTGGCGGCCGAGGCGGGCGTGCTGCAGGCGCCGAAGCCGGCCGCCTGGCCGGCCGGCACGCGGGTGGAGGTGCGTGACCTCTTCTTCGCGACCCCGGCGCGCCTGAAATTCCTCAAGACGGCGCGCGCCGAAGGCCAGGCCGTGCGCGACTGCCTGGAGCGGCTGGCCATGGCGCATCCCGGGGTGGCTTTCCGGCTGCAGGACGAGGCGCGGGTGGTGCTGCGGCTCGACCCCGCCGGCGGCGACCTGTTCGACAGCCGGCGCACCCGCCTGGGCGCGCTGCTCGGCCGCGACTTCGCGGACAACGCCCTGGCGGTCGACGCGCGCCGGGACGGCCTGCGGCTGACCGGCGCCATCAGCCTGCCGACCCTGAACCGGGCGACCGCCGGCCACCAGTACCTCTTCGTCAATGGGCGGCCGGTGAAGGACAGGCTGCTGCTGGGCGCCGTGCGCGGCGCCTATCAGGACTTCCTGGCCCGCGACCGCCACCCCATGGTGGCCCTCTTCCTGGAACTGGCGCCCGAGGAGGTGGACGTGAACGTCCATCCGGCGAAGGCGGAGGTGCGCTTCCGCGACGCCGGCGGCGTGCGGGGCCTCATCGTGTCGGCCTGCCGCCATGCCCTGGCCGAAGCAGGGCATCGGGCCTCGACGACCGTCTCCCTGGCCGCGCTCGGGTCCTTCCGGCCGGAAGCCGATGCGCGCCCCCGGCAGGCCTCCTGGTCGCTGCCGCCGCGCCCGCAGCCGGCGGCCCTGGCGGAAGCGGCGGCCGCCTATGCTCCCTTCTCTGGGGCGGCGGCGCCGGTCCCGGCACCTGCTCCCGCGGAGGCGGCGCCGGTGGCCGAGGCGGCCGACCAGCCGCTGGGGATCGCCAGGGCGCAGCTTCACCAGACCTACATCGTGGCCCAGACGGCGGACGGCCTCGTGCTGGTCGACCAGCACGCGGCCCACGAGCGGCTGGTCTACGAGGCGATGAAGCGGCAGCTGGCGCGGACCGGCGTGGCCCGGCAGCTGCTGCTGATCCCGGAGGTCGTGGAGCTGGACCCGGGCGCGGCCGAACGCCTGGTCGAACGGGCCGGCGAGCTGGCGGAGCTGGGACTCGTGCTGGAGGCCTTCGGCGGCGGCGCCGTCGTGGTTCGCGAGGTGCCTGCGCTGCTGGGCGAGACCCAGGTGCAGGGCCTGATCAAGGATCTCGCCGATGAGCTGGCCGACCACCAGCAGGGCTTCGCTCTCAAGGAGCGGCTGGAGGAGATCTGCGGCACCCTCGCCTGCCATGGCTCGGTCCGGGCCGGGCGCGCCCTCTCGCTCGCGGAGATGAATGCCCTGCTGCGCCAGATGGAGGCGACGCCGCACAGCGGGCAGTGCAATCACGGCCGGCCGACCTACGTCGAGCTCAAGCTGGCCGACGTGGAGCGTCTTTTCGGCCGGCGGTGACGTTGGCGTGGCCCGGCCGGGGCGTTAAGGTCCGGCCGGTGCATTTTCGAAGGTGGTGACGGGCATGGCGGGAAGCGTCAACAAGGTGATTCTCATCGGCAACCTCGGGCGTGACCCGGAGATCCGCGCGATGCAGAGCGGGTCGCGGGTCTGCAACCTGGCCGTCGCCACTTCGGAGAGCTGGAAGGACCGGCAGAGCGGGGAGCGGCGCGAGAAGACCGAGTGGCATCGGGTCGTGGTCTTCAACGAGAACCTCGTGCAGATCTGCGAGCGCTATCTGAAGAAGGGCTCAAAGATCTACATCGAAGGGCAGATCGAGACCCGGAAGTACACCGACTCCTCCGGCCAGGAGCGCTACACGACCGAAATCGTCCTGCGGCCGTTCCGCGGTGAGCTCACCATGCTCGACGGCCGGGCCGGCGGCGACGAGGCCGGCGAAGGCGGCGGGGGCCGCGGCGGCTATGGTGGCGGTGGCTACGGTGGCGGCGGCGGCGGTTACGGAGGCGGTGGCGGGGGCGGCGGCTACGGTGGTGGCCGCGGCGACGAAGGCGGACGGGGCGGGCCGCCCAACGATCTCGACGACGAGATCCCCTTCTGAACAGGAGGCCGATTCTGGCTACCGAGGGCATGCGCGAGGACGGCACGGCCGAACGGCTGATGCAGTCCCTGAACCATCGGATCAAGAACAACCTGCAACTCGTCCATTCTCTGCTGCAGCTCCAGGCGGGTTCGACAAAGTCCTCCGAGACCCGCGACAGCCTGGAGCGCGCCGCGGCACGCGTGCTGGTGTTCGCCCGGGTGCACGAGCGTCTCTACAAGACCAGGGACGTGGAGGGCGTCGACCTCCAGGCCTATCTCGGCGACCTCTGCCGAGATATCGAGGAGTCGCTCGCCGGGCCGGAGGAAGGGCCCTCGATCTCCCTGTCGATCGCCCCGCTCCGCCTGCCGATAGAGTCCGTCCTGCCCCTCGGGCTGGTCGTCAACGAGCTGCTCGACAACGCCGCGCGGCATGCCTACGGCCAGGGCCCCGGCGTGATCGAGCTGACCCTGGAGTGTCCGGAAGGCGCGGCGGAGTGCCAGCTCGCGGTGGCGGACCAGGGACCCGGATTGCCTGAGGGTACCCTTCCCGCCACCGGCGGCATGGGCACGATGATCGTCAAGGCGCTGACCCGCCAGCTGGGGGGCACCCTCGCCTTCGGTCCGGGGGCAAACGAAAAGGGAGCCCGGATCGTGGTCGGGCTCCCTCGGAAAATCTTCGAGTAGAAAAGGGGCGCCGGGGCCGTGGCCCCGGCCGCCGTCCTCAGGCGTGCGCGTAGATGCCCTGGTCGCCTGCGCTCGACAGGCGGATGGCGGACCAGAGCACGGGCCGCGTCACCGGCTTGCCCAGGATCAGCGTCGGCTGATCCAGGTCGCTCTGGATCACCCGCTCCGGGAAGGCGGTGACGAAGATCGCCGAGCAGCCGATGTCGGACCGCAGGGCGCGGACCGTGTCGATGCCGCTCTGCTCCCCGTCATTGAGCTGAATGTCCGCGAGGACGAGGCTCGGCTGCTTCGAATGGGCCAGGGATAGCGCCTCGTCCCGGCTGCTCGCCGTGCCGCAGACCGACCCGCCGAAATCCTCGATCATCGTCTTCAGGTGATGGGCGAAGATCATCTCGTCCTCGACGATGAGGACGGAGAGCATCAGCAGCTTGCTGATGCGGGCGCGGGCCTCCTCGGCTGCCACGTCGACGAAGTCCTCGTCGAGATCCAGCATCCGGCTGATGTCCCGCGAGGGGAAGCGCTCGACGGTCTTGAGCAGGAAGACCTGGCGCTCGAGCCCGGAGAGGAAGCCGAGGCTCTTGCCGACCCGGCCGAGCGCCGGCCGAGGGGCGATCCCCTCGAGGCACTGCCCCTCCTCGGCGGCACCGAGGAAGGCGTCGTCGTGGATGGCCTGGAAGAGCCGGAACCGCAAATCGTTGACCGGAATTGAGGCGGACGACGCGAGCAGGCGCTTGAGGGCGCGCTCGACGTGGCGATCCGCCGACTGCTCGTCGCCGGCCGTGAGAAGGGCATAGCGGCGAAGGCGCTGCAGTTCTTCGATGAGGCTCGTCTGACGTCGCATTGGATTGACCTCCGCTCCCGTGTGGGCGTCGTTTGATGGCGTAACCCTGCGCCAAGACGGAGCGCTTGCCAAGCTGTTAGACAGTTTCCGAGGCTGTGGCAATGTTGGTATGCTGCCTGTGTTAGAGAAAGGGCGAAGAAGAGACCGGCGATGCACATCATCAAGATCTTAGATCGGACAAGACGGGCCGTCTATATTACCTAAGTTATCCAAAATTGTCCTCCGAAATACCGGCGCGGCCATCTGCCTTCCATCGAGTGGCGCTCCGGGACGGTGCGGCGATAAATTGACACACTGGTCTCGCCATTCCCGCATTGAACGAAGCGCGGGAGCGCTCAGATGGTCGGTCGTCATGACAGAACAAAGTCCGAGAATGCGAGACGATCCTCTGGCCTCCGAACTGAAGAGCGCCGGCCCGACGATGCCGATGTCGGCGGATCTTATCGCCGAACTGGAAGCGCTCATGCCGCGGCTGCGGCGTTTTGCGACGGTCCTCATGCGGGACGAGGCGCAGGTGGACGATCTTGTGCAGGACGTGGTTCTGCGGGCCATCGAGAAGCTGCACCTCTTCAAGGAGGGCACCAACTTCTCCGGCTGGATGTTCACCATCATGTACAACCGGGCCATGAGCGAGTTCCGCAGTCGCCGGCGCTCGCCCTTGATAAACAAGGAATTGGAAGAGCGGGATTCGCCGCGTGTCAGCGCCAAACAGGAGGATCAGATCTTCCTCGGCGAGGTCGGCCAGGCGTGGGGAAAGCTGCAGGCCAGCCACCGCGAGGTCCTCTACCTCGTCGTCATAGAGCAGTTGCGCTATGAAGAGGCGGCGGAGGTGCTGGAAATCCCGATCGGTACCGTCAGGTCCCGGCTTTCCAGGGCCCGCGACGAGTTGAGAGTGTTGCTCGAACAACACCAGAAAGGTCGGGATGCGAAAGAAGCCAAAAAAATGTGACCGCGCCGTGAACCTGGCGGTGATTGCACCGTTGTATGGCGCGCAGGGCCGAAATTCAGCCGGGATGAACCACATTGAACCACGAGATTTTCTCGCCGCGCAGCGGGACTCCCTTGACGGAGCGCATCATGGCGGAGCTTGACGAGGAGACCAAGAAGCTCCTGAACGATCTGGCACTCAACCTGCTGCCCGATGAGGATGCCCGGAAGGCGCGACGGCTGGTGGCCGAACGGGAGGAGTGCCGGGATTACTTTGCTTCGATCGAGTTCCAGAACGCGGTCTTGCGCGAATTCGGCGACTCGCTCCTGGACCGCCCGGTGCCTGACAACCTCCTGACACTGTTCGGGCAGTTGCGAAAGCGCATCAGCAACTGAGGTGGCGGCGAGCGCCGGCTCGGTTCACCCCCAGCGCTCGCTTTCCTGACGATAGAGTTCTTCGCTGTAGCGGCGCAGGGCCTGCGTTTCGGTGAGCAGCCCCACGACCGTCCCCTTGGACGGCTCGACCACGGCGACCACGTCGCTCCCGCCCTTCGCGAAGAGATTCAAGGCCTCCGCCAGGGTGGCGGCAGGACCCAGCGTCGCCGCGCCCGCGATCATGCTCGATGAGAGAGGGACAGTCTCGTCCGCGGCCATGTTGGCGTGCGCCGTCGCGACGAGGACGAGGCCGGCGTAGCGGCCCTCCTGGTCCGTCAGCGCGACAACCGGCTCTCCCGACAGGGGATGGGCCCGGCAGAAGGCCTTGAGCGACTGGTCGGCGCTCGTGGTCGGAGGCCGGAGCCGCATGATGCGGCCGACCTTCAGATTGTGCAGCCAGCCGATGTCGTGGGGCGAGCGGATGACCTCGCCCCGCAGGTGGAAGCGCCAGGTGGTGAAGGAATAGCCGAAGGTCTGCCGCACCAGCAGGGCGGCGAGCACCACCGCGAGGCTGACGGCGGGGAAGGCCGCGAGTGACCCCGTCATCTCCAGGGCGAGCATGATCATCGTCATCGGCCCGCCGACGACGGCGGCCGCGAAGGCCGCCATGCCCGCGAGGGCACAGGCCACGGGGTCGACCGCCAGCCCCGGCGCCGCGGCCTGAACCGCAGCGGCGAACAGCGTGCCCAGCAGGGAGCCGAGGAAGAGCGAAGCGAAGAATACGCCGCCGCGGAAGCCTGTACCCAGCGAGACCGCCGTGGCCGATCCCTTCAGCAGCAGCAGAAGAAGCGCCACCGTCCAGGGGCGGGCCGCCTCCAGTCCCAGATGCAGGGCGCCGTGGCCGCCGGAGAGCACCGCCGGGCTGAGGAGGGCGAGCAGGCCGACGATCGCCCCGCCGGCGATCGGAAGTGCAGGCGCTGCGGCTCCCGCCCGTCGGCAGAGCTGCTCGATCCGGGTCACTCCCACCATCAGGGCGATTCCCAGCAGGCCGCACAGCAGCCCGAGAAGCGCGAAGGCCGGGTAGTCGGCCGACTTGACCAGCACCGGCGCACCGACGTGGACGGTGTAGGTGGTGCCCACCAGGTTTCCGGCGACGAAGGAGGCGATCAGGGCGCTGATCATCACCGGCGCCAGCAGGTTCGGCCGGTAGCCGCCGATGATCAGCTCGAAGGCATAGAAGGCGCCGGCGAAAGGTGCGCCGAAGGCCGCGGAGATCGCCCCCGCCGCGCCGCACCCGACCAGGGTGCGCAGGTCACTGCGGCGCACCCGGAAGACGCGACCGATCCGCGAGGCCAGTCCGGCCGCCACCTGGGTATAGCCGGCCTCCAGCCCGACCGAGGCGCCGAAGCCGGTGGACAGCAGGCACTGCAGCCCGACGCGCAGGCTGCCGCCGACGGCCATGCGACCGCCGTGCAGAGCGTTTGCCTCGACCGGGTCGACCACCGGCTTCCACTTCCGCCGCCGGAGCCACAGGCCGAGCAGTGCGAGCAGCGCGCCGCCGAGGACCGGCGCCGCCACCACCCGCCAGGGCAGCAGGGATGCCGCGGCGGACAGGCGTTCGCCGGCGGGCAGGTCGAACAGCACTTCGTGAAGCGTCTGCAGCGCGAAGCTCATGGCCGCCACGCACAGCCCCGCGACGAGGCCGACGGCTGCGCTCAGCAGGGCGAAGGCGATCAGGCGGGCACGGACCACCGCGCGCATCCAGCCGGCCGCGGCGATCAGTCGGTGGTTCCGGAAGGCGGCGGTCCGCATGGCTTGCCCCCGCCTCGCGCCCGTCCGGCCTGGTCAGACCACACCGACTTCGAGGAGCGGCCGGCGCAGGGTGATGCGCTCGAACCCCAGGCGGGAAAGGTCGATCGACCGGAAGCCCCCGAAGGCGATCAACTCGGCGATGGCCCGCCCGGCGCCGGGGGCGTGCTGGATGCCGTGGCCGGAGAAGCCGGCGACGGCGTAGAAGTTGTCCACCTCCGGATGCCGGCCGATCACCGCGTTGTGGTCCAGGGTGTTGACCTCGTAGTGGCCGGCCCAGGCGTTCTGCGGCCGGAGCCGTTCGAACGCCGGGCACCGCTGGGCCAGCAGGGGCCAGATCTCGTCCTCGAACTGCGCATGGTCGACGTCGAAGTCGCCGTCCTCGGCCGTCCTGTCGGCCGCCTCCTCCGGTGACAGGCCGCAGAGGAAGACCCGTCCTTCCGGGCGGAAATAGACCCCGCTCGGGTCGACCACCAGCGGGCAGTTCGGCAGCGGGTCGGGGCAGGCGAAGCTGAAGACCTGGCGCTTGCGCCCCTCGACCGGGAGGTCGATGCCCGCCAGCGCGGCCACCCGCCCGGCTGCGGGGCCTGCGGCGTCGACGACGGCGCCGCAGGCCAGGGTGGATCCTCCGGCAAGATGCACCCCGTCGAGCCGGTGGCCGTCGCGGCCGAAGCCGCAGACGGTGTCGGCGAAGAAGCTCACGCCCAGGCTGACGGCCTTGCGACGGAAGCCCTGGAGCAGGGCGAAGGGGTCGAGCCAGCCTTCGCCGCTGACGCCCAGGCACCCGATCGCCACGTCTTCCGTGGAAAGCCAGGGGAAGCGCGCGGCCAGCCCCTGCGGGGCGAGCAGGACGTTGTCCGCACCAAGGCCGGTCTGCATGCGATGGAGGGCCGCCAGGGTGTCGGCGCCCGCGGCCGAGGCGAGGAAGAGGTAGCCGGCCTCCTTGAACTCGAGGGACGGGATCTCGCCGTCCACCTCCAGATAGCGCCGCAGATCGCGCAGGAAGGCGCTGGTGAAGAGCGAGAGCCGGACGTTCTCCTCGGTGGAGAACTGGTGCCGGACGCCGCCGACGGAGCGGGCTGTCGAGCAGGCACGGTAGGCGGGATCGCGTTCAACCACGGCGACCCGCCGTCCCTCCAGGCCCAGCAGGCCGAGGAAAACGGCGGTGGCGCAGCCCATGACGCCGCCACCGACGATGACGACGTCGAACGAGCTGTTGGAGGGGGGCAAGGAAGGTCTCATGGTCTGCGGAAAAGGGCCGACGAGCCAGCAGCTAATCCCGCCGGCGCAGCCGGGTCAATGAGCGGACTGGCGGTGCCGGCGCTGCCCCGGCACACTCGGGGGCGACGCCAGCCAGGGAGTGGGAGAGGTCATGCTGAAGCCGCAGGTCTATGCCTATCGGGGACTGACCCCGGTGATCGGCGAGGGGACCTTCGTCCACCCCTCGGCCGTGCTCATCGGCGACGTCATCATCGGCGCCCGCTGCTACATCGGACCCTGCGCCAGCCTGCGCGGGGACTTCGGCCGCATCGTCGTGGAGGACGGCGCCAACGTCCAGGACTGCTGCGTCATGCACTCCTTTCCCGGACGCGACGCCCACATCGAGGCCGACGGCCACATCGGCCACGGCGCCGTGCTGCACGGCTGCCGGATCGGTGCCGGCGCCCTGGTCGGCATGAACGCCGTGGTCATGGACGGCGCCGTGGTCGGGGCGCAGAGCATCGTGGCGGCCATGGCCTTCGTGAAGGCCGGCTTCGAAGCGCCGCCGCGCAGCCTGATCGTCGGGATGCCGGCGAAGGTCGTCCGGGCCGTGACCGACGAGGAACTGAGCTGGAAGCAGCAGGGCACCCGCGAGTATCAGGAATTGGCCCAGTTCTCGCTGGAGACCATGGTGCCGGCCGAGCCGCTCGCGACGCCCGAGCCGGACCGCCGCCGCCACCCGGCGCCGGAGGGGCTGGTGCCGCTGAACGTGCGCAAGGCGCGCGCGGCAGGTTGAGGAGAAAGAGGTCATGCAGGCTGAGCCGATCGTCCACGTCGACAACGAGCGGGTCCGGGTCACCGAGTGGCGCTTCGCCGAAGGCGCGACCACCGGCCACCATCGCCACGAGTTCGCGTACGTCATCGTTCCCCTCGCGGACGGGGCCCTGCGGATAACGCTGCCCGACGGGAGCGTCAGCGAGGCGCCGATGGCCCGCGGCAAGTCCTACTACCGCGATGCAGGCGTGGAGCACGACGTCCAGTCGGCCGGTGCCGGACCCTTCGCCTTCGTCGAGATCGAGATCAAGGGCTGAGCCCTCCGCTCTTGCCACCGACGGGCGGTTGGGGATTATCGCCGCGGCTCCGGTCGTTCCGGGTCAGCCCCTCCGGCCGCAGGAAGAGGATCCCCCTTGTCGCAGGTTCCCGCGTCGCAGCTTCACGCCACGGAGCGCCGCCGAGCTCTCCGCGACGCGCTCGGCTGCTTCGCCACCGGGGTGACCGTGGTCACGACCGTGGAGAAGGGTGGCGACCCCGTGGGCCTCACCATCAATTCCTTCAGCGCCGTCTCGCTGGAGCCTGCACTCGTCCTTTTCTGCCTCGGTGAGCGGGCCAATTCGCTGCCCGTCTTTCTCGCCGCGGAGTTCTTCGCGGTGAATATCCTGAGCCTGGAGCAGGAGCGCCTGTCGTCCCGCTTCGCGCGCGCCGGTGGCGACAAGTGGTCGGACCTTTCCTTCAGTCGCGGTCTCGGCGGCTGCCCGCTGCTGCCGGGGTGTGTCGCCACCTTCGAGTGCCGGCGGAAGTTCAGCTACCCGGGCGGGGACCATGTCATCCTGGTCGGCGAGGTCGAGCGCTACGAGTGGCATGCCACCCGCGAGCCGCTGCTCTTCCTGCGCGGCGCCTACGGCGGCTTCCGGGCGGACCTCTAGGTGAACGGCGATCTCATGCCGGCGCTGCGCCTCTACCGCGACCCGCCCCTGCTGCCGGCGGAGGCGCGCGGTGCGGCCGTCGCGCTGGGCAACTTCGACGGGCTGCACCTCGGCCATCAGGTGCTGCTCCGGGAGGTGACCGCCCAGGCGCGCCGGCTCGGCGCCGCGCCGGGCGTGGTGACATTCGAGCCCCATCCCCGGCGCTTCTTCGCGCCGGACAGCGAACCGTTCCGGCTGACGACCCTGCGGACCAAGGTGCGCCTGCTGCGGCAGGCCGGGGTCGAGCGGGTCTTCGCCCTGCGCTTCGATGCCGCTCTCGCCGCCCGTGAGCCGGAAGACTTCGCCGAGGGAATCCTCGGGCGGGAACTCGGGGTGCGCCATGTGGCGGTGGGCGCGGACTTCCGCTTCGGCCGCCGCCGGCGGGGCGACGTGGACCTGCTGGCCCGCTGCGGCGCGCGCGCCGGCTATTCGGTCGGCGTCGTCCCGCTCCAGCACATCGCGTCGGCGGGCGGCGACAGCCTCGTGTCCTCGTCGGCGATCCGGCAGGCCCTGCGGGAGGGGCGGCCGCGGGAGGCGACGCGACTGCTCTCCCGGCCCTGGGAGATCGAGGGGGCCGTGCGCCACGGGGCCAAGCGCGGGCGCGCGCTCGGCTATCCCACGGCCAACATCGCGCTGCCGGGACTGCTGCGCCCGGCCTACGGCGTCTATGCCGTGCGCGTCGCGGGCGACGGCTTCGACCGGCCGGCGGACGGCGTCGCCAACCTCGGCATCAGTCCGATGTTCAGCTACGCCGAGCCGCTCCTGGAGGTTCATCTCTTCGACTTCGCGGGCGATCTCTACGGGCGTCATCTGCGCGTCTCGCTGATAGACTATCTGCGGGGGGAACTGCGATTCGACACGCTCGATGAACTCGTGGAACAGATGCACGAGGACAGCCGGCAGGCCCGGCAGGCTCTCGCCGTCCCGGACTGAGGCCTGAACAGTGGGCGTCCGCGAGCGCCTGAGGCGGGCCCTGCGTCCAGCCGCCCGGCCGGAGGGTCCGGCGGTGGACGGCGATGCCGTCTGCGAGGCGCTGCCGCAACCGGTCTGGCGGCGCGATCCCGCCCTGCGCCTCGTCTACTGCAATGCCGCCTATGCGGCCGCGGTCGGTCATGCGGCGGAGGCGGTCGTCGCCGACGGGGTCGAACTGGTCGACGGCTATCGCCGCCCGGAGGCGCTCGCCCTGGCGGAGTCCGCGCTGCGCTCGGGGACCCCTCAGCGGGCCCGCCTGCACGCCGTCATCCGTGGGCAGCGGCGTCTGCTGGAGATCACCGAGACCCCCCTGGCAGCCGGTGGGCTGCTCGGGCAGGCGCAGGATCTCACGGCCTGGGAAGAGGCGGCGGCGGAGGTGCAGCGCCAGCAGGCGGCCCACGACGCCGTGCTCGAGTCCCTCGGCGTCGGCGTCGCCATCTTCGGCGCGGACCTCTCCCTGCGCTTCTTCAATCCGGCCTATCAGCGGCTCTGGGCGCTCGACGAGGCCTTTCTCGACAGGCGGCCGCACCTGGGCGACGTCCTCGACCGGCTCCACGACGCGAGGCTGCTGCCCCAGGCCGCCGACTACCCCGCCTTCCGCCGGGAGGCGATCCGCTTCTATCGGACCCTGCTGCGCTCCCACGAGGAGCTCATGCATCTGCCCAGCGGGGACACCTTCCGTCTTTTCGCCTATCCCCATCCCCTCGGCGGCGTCGTCCTGACCTTCGAGGACGTCACCGACCGCCTCCGCCTGGAGCGGACCTACAACACCCTGCTCGCCGTCCAGCGCCAGACGCTGGACAACCTGCAGGAGGCGGTGGCGGTGTTCGGCTCCGACGGCCGGCTGCAGCTCTGCAACCCGACCTACCGGCAGGTGTGGAACCTGCCGGCCGGCATCGCCCGGGACCGCCCCCATGTCCGGCAGGTGATCGAACTCTCCCGCCCCCTGCTCGGCCGGTCGGAGGAGGAATGGCCGCAGTTCGCCGAGCAGCTCGCGGTCTTCGTCACCGAGCCGGAGATTCGGGACGGCCGCTACGAGCGCGTCGACGGCCGTGTCCTGCAGTGGTCGCAGCGGCCGCTGCCCGACGGTGGCACCATCATCTCGATGCTGGACGTCACCGACGCCATCCGGCTCGAGGAGATGCTCCGCGAGCGCGTCGAACTGTTCGAGGCGGCCGACAGGCTCAAGTCCGAGTTCATCGCCAACGTGTCCTACGAGCTGCGCACGCCCCTCAACGCCATCGTCGGGTTCAGCGAACTGCTGCGCAGCGGCTGGTACGGCCCGCTCAACCCGCGGCAGATCGGTTTCGCGGATGCCATCCAACAGGCTTCCCAGCGATTGAACGCCTTCGTCGGCGACCTTCTCGATCTCGCGTCGATCGAAGCGGGCTACCTGCGCCTGGAGCCCAGGGAGGTGTCCATCGCCGACCTCCTCAGGGACGTCCTGGCCCTGTGGCACGAGCGGGCCCGCAACGAGTCGGTGCACCTGCAGCTGGCGACCGACGAGACGGTCGGCAGCGTGCGGTGCGACCCGCGGCGCATCGGTCAGGCCCTGTCCGCCCTCCTGTCAAACGCCTGCAAGTTCACACCGGCCGGGGGCCTCGTGCGGCTGGCCGCCACGCGGAGGGAAGGCCGGCTCTGCCTGCGGGTGGAGGACAGCGGTCCGGGCATTCCCGAGGCGAACCGGCGGCGGCTCCAGGGCGCCTTCGAGCGTGGCCAGATCGTGAACAGCCGGATACGAGACGCCGGACCGGGCCTCGGCCTGACCCTGGCGCGACGGCTGATCGAGCTGCACGGCGGCACCCTGACCATCGACGACTCGCCCGAAGGGGGGGCGAGCGTGCGGCTCGAGCTGCCGGTTTCGCCGCCGGAAGGGAGCGGATGAGGGGCGCCTCCCTGCGCACCGCAGGGCCCCTCGATCGTTGCTCTGCACCAACCGGTCGGCTAGAAGCGCAGCCATCCGCTGTCCGACCGGCTGCCGCTGTTGTCTTCCGCCGCCATTCCGCTGCCAGATATAGAGGCGACACAGGCCCTCGCGCGCCGCGCCGCCGGCTTGGCCCGTCCGGGGGACCTGCTGGCGCTCTGGGGCGACCTGGGGGCGGGGAAGACGGCCTTCGCGAGGGCTTTCGTCAACGCCCTGCCGGGGGCTGACGAGCCGGTGCCGAGCCCGACCTTCACCCTGGTCCAGACCTACGAGCGAGGCGCTCTGCCGGTCTGGCACGTCGACCTCTACCGGCTGGAGGAGCCGGAGGAGGCGCTCGAACTCGGCCTGGAGGATGCCCTCGCCGACGCGGTGGTGCTGCTGGAGTGGCCGCAACGGCTGGGCCCGCTGCTGCCCGGCCGGCGCGTCGACCTCCACTTCGAGCAGGCCGGGCAGGGACGCCAGGTCACGCTAGAGCCGCATGGGCTGCCGCCGGAGCGTGCGGCGGCATGGAGGGCGCTGCATGCTGCCTGACGGGCCGATCGACGAACGGCTGGTGGCGGGCTTCCTCGCCGGCGCGGGCTGGGCCGGGGTCCCACGCTGCCTGCTGGCCGCCGATGCCTCCTTCCGCCGCTATGACCGGCTGCATGACGGTTCGCGGAGCGCCGTCCTCATGCTGGCCCCGCCGGAGCGGGAGAAGCCGCAGGCCTTTGTCGACATCGCGGGCCACCTGGCTGCGCTCGGCCTCGGAGCACCCGGGGTGCTGGCGGCGGCGCCCGATCTCGGTCTCGTCCTGCTGGAGGACCTGGGCGATTCCACCTTCACCCGTGCCCTGGCCGCGGGCGCTGACGAGGCGGATCTCTATCGCCTCGCCACCGACGTGCTGGTCCACCTGCACGAGCGCTGGCCGGCCGGGCCGGTGGCGGGGCTGGCGCCCTACGACGAGGCGGTGCTGCTTGGCGAGGCGGCGCTCTTCCTCGACTGGGGGGTGCCGGCCTTTCTCGGCCGCTCCGCGACCGCCGATGAGCGGGACGGCTTCCTCGCCGCCTGGTCCGCGGTCCTGCCGCTCGCGGCACGGCTGCAGCCGACCCTGGTGCTGCGCGACTTCCACGTCGACAACCTCATGGTGCTGGCCGGCCGTGAGGGCGTGGCGGCCTGCGGGCTGCTCGACTTCCAGGACGCCTTGCTCGGCCCGCCCGCCTACGACCTCGTCTCCCTGCTGCGGGATGCGCGCCGCGACGTCGACCCGGCGGTCGCGGAGGCCTGCCGCGAACGCTACCTGGCGGGCCGACCCGGCGTGGACCGCGCCGCCTTCGAGCGCGCCTACTGGATCCTGGGCGCTCAGCGGACGACGAAAATCCTGGGAATCTTCGTTCGCCTCTGGCGTCGCGACGGCAAGCCGCGCTATCTGACGCACTTGCCGCGACTCTGGCGCCTGCTGGACGTGGAGTTGGCGCAGCCGGTGCTGGCACCGGTGCGTGCCTGGTTCGATACCGCCGTGCCCGCCGGGCGGCGTCGCGGCCTGTCACCGGAGGAGGGGGGATGACGGGTTTCCGGCCCGACCACGCCATGGTTCTCGCCGCCGGCCTCGGCGTGCGGATGCGACCTCTGACCGACGACCGTCCGAAGCCGCTGATCGAGGTGCGCGAGCGCGCTCTGATCGACCACGTGCTCGACCGTCTGGCCGAGGCCGGGGTCCGGCGGGTGGTCGTGAATCTGCACTATCGGGCCGAGCAGCTGCGGCAGCATCTCGCCGGCCGTGGCGACGTCGAGATCCTCTTTTCCGAAGAGGAGATGTTGCTGGACAGCGGCGGCGGGGTCGCCAAGGCGCTGCCGCAGCTCGGCGAGGCTCCCTTCTTCGTCTGCAACGCCGACAGCCTCTGGCTCAACGGGGCTCTGCCGGCCCTCGATCGGCTGGCTGACGAGTGGGACGAGGCGCGCATGGACGCCCTGCTGCTCCTGTCGCCGACGGTCCTGTCGGTCGGCTACGAAGGGCTCGGCGACATCCTGATGCAGCCGGACGGGACCATCCGCTTCCGTCGGGAGCGGGAGATCGCGCCCTTCGTCTTCGCCGGCGTGCAGATCGTCCATCCCAGGCTCCTGTCCGGTGCGGGGGTCGAACCCTTCTCCATCCACCGCTGCTGGAAGACGGCGCAGGAGGGCGGCCGGCTCTTCGGTCTGCGCCACGACGGCACCTGGTATCATGTCGGCACGCCGGACGCGCTGCGCGAGGCGGAAGAGCATCTCGCCTTCGAACTGGGGCACCGGCACGGCGAGCGGGGGCTCGCCGGCTCGCACGAAGCGTGAGCGGGGCCGCCCGAGTCTATGACATTCCGGCTGCTGCCGGCTTCCTGGACGCCCTGGCGCGTGGTCTGCTCGCCCGTTTTCCGGACCCGGTGACGCTGGCGCAGGCCACAGTGCTGTTGCCGACGCGCCGGGCCTGCCGCGAACTGCGGCACGCTTTCCTCAGGGCCAGCGAAGGCCGCGCGCTGCTGTTGCCGCGCCTGCAGCCTCTCGGGGACGTCGAAACCGAGGACCTGGCCTTTCAGGACGAGGTGGCGGGGCCCTGGACGGAACTGCCGCCGCCCGGCCCGCCTCTGGTCCGCCTCCTGCTGCTCGCGCGGCTGGTGGCCCGGCGCTTTGGCGAGGCCGCGCCCCGGGCGCGCGACCTGGCCCTGGCGGCGGAGCTGGCGCGCTTGCTCGATCAGGTCGAGACCGAGGGGCTCGATTTCGACGGGCTCGACCGGCTGGTGCCGGAGGAGCTGTCCCGGCACTGGCAGGAGGTGCTGGACTTCCTCGCGATCCTGACGCGCACCTGGCCGGAGATCGAGCGGGAGAGCGGCGCCATCGGGCTCGCGGCTCACCGTCGGCGCCTGCACGAACTGCTGGCCGAGTCCTGGCGCCGGGAGGCCCCGCCCGGGCCGCTGATCGCCGCCGGCTCGACCGGCTCGGTGCCGACGACCGGGCTGCTGCTCTCTGTGGTCGCCCGCCTGCCGCAGGGCATGGTCGTGCTGCCGGGGCTGGACCGCGCCGCCGGAGAGACGGTCTGGCAGGCGATCGGCCGCGACCCGCTGCATCCGCAGCACGGGCTGGCCCTGCTGCTCCGCCGTCTGGAGGTCGACCGCGACCAGGTTCTGCCGTGGCCGGGGACGGAGCCGGCCGCGCGGGAGGGCGAATCCCGGCGTCGCCTGATCGCGACCGCCCTGCTGCCGACCGCCCGCACCGCCGACTGGGCCCGGCCCGCCGGCCGGCTGACAGCGCTGGAAGCGGGTGCCGGCCTGCAGGGTGTGCGGCGGATCGACTGCGCCGATGCCGGAGAGGAGGCGGTGGTGGTGGCGCTGCTGCTACGCGAGGCATTGGAGATGCCGGAGCGGACGGCCGCCCTTGTGACGCCTGACCGCCACCTGGGCCGGCGGGTGGCGGCGGAACTTCGCCGCTGGGATGTGGAGGTCGACGACTCCGCCGGCCTCTCCCTCGGGCTGACGGAGGTCGGCACCTTCCTGCGCCTCGTCGTGCGGCTGGCGGCGGAAGATCTCGCACCGGTCGCTTTCCTCGCCGCCCTGAAACATCCGCTCGCGGCAGCAGGTCAGGACTCGGCGGATTTCCGAACCGCCGTCCGGCGGCTGGAACTGGCGGTGCTGCACGGCCCGCGGCCCGAGCCCGGTGTCGCCGGCCTGCGGGCCGCACTGGGAGCGGGAGCGCCTGGCCACCTGCTGCGCCTGATCGACCGCCTGGAGGCGGTCTTCGCGCCGCTGCTCGCGCTGTTGCGGCAGGAGGCGGCGAGCCTGGACTCGCTCCTGGAGGTGACCGCCGCAGCGGCCGAGGCGCTGGCCGCGACGCGGGACGAGTCGGGACCGCTGCGCCTCTGGTCCGGTGAGGACGGGGAGGCGGCAGCCGCCTTCTTCGCCGATGCCCGCCAGGCGGCCGGGCAGCTGCCGACGCCGGTGGCGACTGCGGAGTTCCCGGGCATACTCGACCGCCTGCTGGAGGGTGTCACCGTGCGCCCCCTGTGGGGGCGTCACCCTCGCATCGCCATCCTCGGCCCGCTGGAAGCGCGGCTGCTGCGGTTCGACCTGCTGGTGCTCGGTGGACTCAACGAGGGGGTCTGGCCGGCCGAGAGCGATGCCGGGCCCTGGCTGAGCCGGCCCATGCGCATGGCCTTCGGGTTGCCGCCGCTGGAGCGGCGGATCGGCCTCGCCTCCCACGACTTCGCCCAGGCTCTGGGGGCGCCGCAGGTGGTGCTGACGCGGGCCCGGAAGGTTCAGGGTGCGCCCGCGGTGCCGTCGCGCTGGCTGCAGCGGCTCGATGCGGTCGTGGAGGCGGCCGGCCTGGACCCGATGCTGCTCCGGCGGGACGAAGAGCTCTGGCGCCGGTTGGCACGGGGACTGGATGCGCCTGCGGCGGTGCGGCCTGCGGCGCCGCCCGCCCCCCGTCCCCCCCTGCGGGCGCGGCCACGCAGACTGTCGGTGACCGACATCGAGGCGTGGATGCGCGACCCCTACGAGATCTACGCCAAGCGAATCCTGCGGCTGCGCCGGCTCAAGCCGCTGGACGAGGACTTCGCCGCCGCGGCGCGGGGCACCTTCGTGCACGCCTGGCTGGAGGCTTTCCTGCAAGCGTGGCCCGACCGCCTGCCGGCCGATCCGGCGGCGATGCTGATGGCGGAGGCGGAACCGTTGATGGCGGCGTTCCGGCTGCGGCCGGGGGTGCGGGCGCTGTGGCGGCCGCGTCTCGCCCGCATCGCCGACTGGGTGGCCGAGCAGGAAGGGCTGCGGCGGCACCCCGGGCTGCGCATCTTCGTCGAGCGGGAGGGCGGTACCCAAGTCGGCCGCGACTTTCTCGTCACCGCCAAGGCGGACCGGATCGAGCGACGTCCCGACGGCAGCCTCGTCCTGCTCGACTACAAGACGGGCAAGCCGCCGGGGCCCAAGGCGGTGGAGTCGGGCTGGTCGGCCCAGCTGCCGCTGGAGGCGCTGATCGCCGCGGCGGGGGGCTTCGCAGGCGTGCCCGCGGGTCCGGTGGAGGCCCTGGTCTACTGGCGGCTCTCGGGGCGCGCCACACCGGGGGAGGAGAGCTCTCCGGCCGCCGACCGGGCGGCAGTCGAAAGCCTTGCGCAGGCCGCCCGGGCCGGCGTCGAGGCTCTGGTGGAGGCCTTCGACGATCCGCAGACGGCCTACCATCCGCGGCCGCGCCCCCTGCCGAGCGGCATCGGCCGCTACAGCGACTACCTGCACCTCGCCAGGCTGCAGGAGTGGTCGAACGAGGAGGCGCCGTGACCTCGGCCGACCAGGAAGCCGCCGCGACCGGCCGGCGCCGCCGCATGGCGGGCGCCGCGCAGTGGCAGCGGGAAGCGACGGCGGCCCGCCGTTCCGCCTGGGTTTCCGCCAACGCCGGCACCGGCAAGACCAAGGTGCTGATCGACCGGGTGCTGGCGCTGCTGCTGGACGGCGCCTCGCCGGCGGCCATCCTGTGCCTCACCTTCACCAAGGCCGCCGCCGCCGAGATGCGCAACCGCCTGGGCGCCCGCCTGCGGACCTGGGCGGTATGCGACGAGCAGCGGCTGGAGGACGAGTTGCACGCCCTCACCGGCACCCCGCCGGACGAGGCGCTGCGGACCCGCGCCCGCGGCCTCTTCGCCGCGGTCCTCGACACGCCGGGCGGCCTGCGCCTGCAGACGATCCACGCCTTCTGCCAGTCGGTCCTCGGGCGGTTTCCGCTGGAGGCGGGGGTGCCGCCGCACTTCCGCCTGCTGGAGGAACAGGGCGCGGCCAGACGCCTCGCGGAAGTGCGGGACGCCGTGCTGTCGGCCGCGGGCGGTCCGGGGCTGGAGGCGCTCGGCGCCGCCGTGTCGGCGATCGCCCGGCACTGCGACGAGGACGGCCTCCTGGAACTGGTCGACGCCCTGCTGCGGGAGCGTGGGCGCCTGCAGGCGCTGCTGGCGGCGGAGGGCGGTGTCGAAGGCGCTCTCGCTGCCCTCTCCCGCGCGCTCGATCTCGATTCCGCCAGCCAAGACGAGGAGGCGGTGCTGCGGGCCGCCTGCGCCGAGGGCGTCTTCGACCGGCTTGGCCTGCGCTCGGCCTGCCAGGCGCTACAGGGCGGCGGCAAGAGCGACCAGGAACGGGCGGCGCTGCTCGATGTCTGGCTGGCGCTCGCGGACGACGCCGGACGGGCTGCCGGCTTCGCCGCCTACAGCGGGGCCTTCCTGACCGGCAAGCGGGAGGCGCGCAAGGTGCTGGCGACGAAAGCCGTCCTGGCTGCGACGCCGGCGCTGGCCGACATCCTGTCGACCGAACAGCAGCGCCTGCTGGATCTGGAGGGGCACCTGCGGGCGGCCCGCTCCTACCGCGCGACGGCGGCGCTGCTGCGGCTGGGGGCGGCTATCCTCGATGCCTTCGAAGCGGAGAAGCGGCGGGCGGGCCTGCTGGACTACGAGGACCTGATCCTGGCGACGCGCCGCCTGCTGGCGGAGCCGGGCCGGGCGTCGTGGGTGCTGTTCAAGCTGGACGCCGGGATCACGCACATCCTGATCGACGAGGCCCAGGACACCAACCCCGATCAGTGGGACGTGGTGCGCCTGCTGGCGGAGGACTTCTTCGCCGGCCTCGGACGGCACGAGGACCGGGACCCGGAGCGGCCCCGCACCCTCTTCGCGGTTGGCGACCCCAAGCAGTCGATCTACGGGTTCCAGCGTGCCCGGCCGGAGCGCTTCGTCGCCATGCAGCGGCACTTCTCCGCCCACGCTCGGGCGGCGGGCCGCGACTGGCGAAGCCTGACCCTGACCACGTCGTTCCGCTCCACCGGGGCGGTGCTGGGGCTGGTCGACCGGCTGTTCGCCGACCCGGCGCTGCAGCAGGGCCTGACCTTCGGGGCGGACTGGCCGCCGCACGAGACGGTGCGCATCGGGCAGGCCGGCCTGGTCGAGCTCTGGCCTCTGCCCGACCTTCCCGACAAGGAGGACGAGACGGGCTGGACCCCGCCGGTCGAGCGCCGCGACCAGCTGGCGCCTCGCCTCCGGCTGGCGCGCCTGGTCGCCGCCACGATCGCCGGCTGGCTGGGGGACGAGGCGGCACGTCCCGGCCGTCCCGGCTGGCTGGACAGCAAGGGGCGCCGGCTGCGGCCTGGCGACCTGCTGATCCTCGTCCGCCGGCGGAACGCCTTCGTCAACGCCGTGGTCGGTGCCCTGAAGCAGCAGGGCGTACCGGTGGCCGGCGTCGACCGTCTGCTGCTCGGCGAGCAGCTGGCGGTCCTCGACCTCGTCGCCTTCGGGCGCGTTGCGCTCCTGCCCGAGGACGACCTGACGCTCGCGGCCGTTCTCAAGGGACCGCTGGTCGGGCTGGAGGAGGACGACCTCTTCGCCCTGGCGCATGGGCGGGCGGGCAGCCTCTGGCAGTCTCTGCGGGAGGCAGCCGAGGGGGACACGCGCTTCGCGGCGGCGCTGGCGCTGCTGGACGAGGCGCGGGCCCAGGCGGACCGGGTGAGTCCCTTCGACTTCTACAGCGAACTCCTCGTTCGCGGCGGCCGCCGGAAGCTGCTCGCGCGCCTGGGGCCGGAAGCGGAGGATCCGGTCGAGGAGTTCCTGGCGATGGCCTACGTCGAAGGCACCGACGAGCCCGGCTCCCTGGAAGGCTTTCTGCACCGTCTGGAACGGGGCAGCAGCGAGATCAAGCGGGACCCGGAGGCCGGCGACCTAGTGCGCGTGATGACGGTGCATGGGGCTAAAGGACTGCAGGCGCCGGTCGTGTTCCTGGCCGACACCTGCTTCCCGGTGCGCTCGGACGACAAGCTGCTCTGGTCGCCCCGCGACGGCGGCCCGGACCTGCCGGTGTGGGCTCCCGACGCGGGGCATCAGTCGGCCCTCTTCCAGGCCGCCCGGGCCGCGCAGACGTCCCGGCAGGAAGAAGAGGAGCGCCGGCTGCTCTACGTCGCGCTGACTCGCGCGGAGGACCGGCTGCATCTGTGCGGCTGGGGCGGCGAGCGGATGCCGGCGGACTGCTGGTACCGGCAGCTCGAGACCGCGATGGGGCAGGCGGGGGCCGAGCCCTATGACTTCGACGGACCGAGCGTCTGCCAGGATGGCTGGGCCGGTGCCGGCCGACGGCTCGCCGAGCCGCAGATCGCGGCGCCCGAGGCGGAGTCTCCAGCGGATGCCGTCGAAGCCGTGACCGCCCCGCCGCCTGAGTGGCTGGGCCGCCCGCCGCCGAGGGAACAGGAGCCGCCGCGCCCGCTGAGCCCGTCGCGGCCGGCGGACGTGGAGCCCGCACCCCTGTCGCCGGTCGCCGATGGCAAGGCGCTGCGCTTTCGCCGGGGCCTGCTGATCCATCGCCTGCTCGAGGCCCTGCCGGGACTCGATCCGGCGCGGCGCGAGGCGGCCGGGCAGCGCTATCTGCGCTCCATCGCGGGCGACCTCGACGACGCGATCCGCGCGGCTCTGCTCGCCGAGGTGCTCGCCGTCCTCGAGCGACCCGACTTCGCCGCCTTCTTCGGGCCGGACGCCCGGGCCGAGGTGCCCGTCACCGCCCTGCTGCCGGGCGGGCAGGGCGGGCGAGTCGTCAGCGGCCAGATCGACCGCCTGCTGGTGACCGAAGAACAGGTGTTGATCCTGGATATCAAAAGCAATCGACCGCCGCCCCAACACCTCGGAGACGTCTCTGCGGTCTATCTCCGACAGCTGGCAGCCTATGCAGCTGTTCTCCAGAGGATTTATCCAGAAAAATCCGTTTCTTGTGCGCTTCTTTGGACGGACGGTCCCAGTATTATGCATATCCCGGCGGATATGATCGCCCTTCACGCGCCTTGACGCTTGTCGAGGGGCGCCCCAATACTCCCGCAGCGAGGCTGCCTCTGGCAGCCCCTGTCTGGTCAGAGGAAGAACGGATGAGTACCACCAAGGTCAGCGACGACACCTTCGACGTCGACGTCCTGAAGTCGGACAAGCCGGTGATCGTCGACTTCTGGGCGGAGTGGTGCGGCCCGTGCCGCTCGATCGCGCCGGCACTGGAAGACATCGCCCGGGACATGAGCGACAAGATCATCGTGGCGAAGCTGAACATCGACGAGAACCCGCAGGTGCCCTCGAAGTACGGCGTCCGGGGCATCCCGACGCTCATGATGTTCAAGGACGGCGCCGTCGCGGCCACCAAGGTCGGCGCGCTGCCGAAGAATCAGCTGCAGGCCTGGATCGAAGAGAACATCTGAGGACTGCCCGCCGGCTCCCGCAGAGCCGGCTTGACCGAGGCCGGCCGGCCGCGTAAAAGGCCGGCCTCGCGCGGGCGCTCGGGGCGCCCCGCTGTTCTAGTCTAGTCGAGGATCGAGTCATGGCGCGACGCTGTGCTTTCACCGGCAAGGGCGTGCAGTCCGGCAACAACGTCAGCCACGCCAACAACAAGACCCGGCGCCGCTGGCTGCCGAACATTCAGCATACCTCCCTGTTCAGCGACGCGCTGGGCAAGATGGTGCGGATGCGTCTTTCGACGTCCGCGGTGCGGACGATCGAGCACAACGGAGGCCTCGACTCCTTCCTTCTGGGCCGGAAGGATGCGGACCTCGGCCGCGAGGCCCTGCGGGTCAAGCGCCTGATACTGGAGGCCAAGTCGGCCGCCTGATCCGGCAGACCGGAGCGCCAATCGGAAAAGGCCCGCTCGCAGCGGGCCTTTGACGTTTTCGGAGCGGCTTCAGCCCTCCAGCGGCATGACCTCGATGCCGTCGACCCGGTCAGGGTAGAAGGCCACATGGTCCTTGATGGCGGCGACAGCCGGAAAGGGGTCGGCGTAGGTCCATACGGCGTCGCCGGAGTCCTTGCCGTCCACGCTCAGGCTGAAGTAACCCGCTTCACCCTTGTAGGGGCACCAGCTCGTGGTCTCGCTCGGCCTCAGCGCCGTACGATCGGCGTCCGCCAGCGGCAGGTAATACACCGTGGGATAGCTCGCTTCCTCCAGGGCGATGGCCCGGCGGGACTCCGCAACCGTCTTGCCGTTGAACAGCACCCGGATATGGCGGTGTGCAGGGCCGAGGGTAATCGGATGATCTGGACCGGGGACCTTCATCGGGCGGGACATGGGGCCTTTCTCCTCCGCAGGTGGGTGTCAGGCTAACGCTGCAGCGGCGCCCCCGTCACCGGATCTTCCTTCTGCGGCTCCCGGTGCGGCAGGTCGCTGGGCGCGAAGGTCGACCACTCCACGCCCTTCTTCTTCGGCTTCTGGATCGGCGCCTTGCTCGGCAGGCGGCGGTGCATGGCCGCCTTGGCCAGAAGGTGGGCGCTCACCGGCGCGGTCAGAAAGACGAAGACCAGGATGAGCGCCTCGTGCACCGTGAGGCGGTCCTCGATGAGCCAGAAATAGAAGAGCGACGCCAGCAGTACGGCGCCGATTCCCAGGGTCGAGGCCTTGGTGGGCGCGTGCAGCCGCGTGAAGCTGTCGGGCAGCTTGGCGAGGCCCCAGGAGCCGACCAGCCCGAAGAAGGCGCCGATCACCAGCAGGGCGGCGACCAGCAGCTCGGCCAGGTCCTCGTAGCCCGTCGCACCGTTCATTCGATCACATCCCCGCGCAGGAGGTACTTGCAGAAGGCGACGGTGCCCACGAAGCCGAGCATGGCGATGAGGAGCCCGACCTCGAACAGCAGATGGGTGGCCAGCCCGATCCCGGCGACGATGATCAGGGCGATGGCGTTGACGAAGAGGGTGTCGAGGGCGAGCACGCGGTCGACCGCGTCGGGGCCCTTGGCCAGCCGCCAGAGGTTCAGCAGCATCGCCAGGGCGAAGCAGGCCGTCGTCAGGATCAGGGCGTAGTGCAGGATCATCCGAAGATCTCCTTCAGGCGCGCCTCGTAGCGGTTCTTCATGTCGGCGATTGCCGCCGCGGGATCATCGCAGTCGAGCGCGTGCACGAGCAGCCAGCGGCCGTCGGAGGAGAGGTCCGCCGACAGGGTGCCCGGCGTCAGCGTGATGGTGTTGGCGAAGGTGGCGATGGCCTCCGGCGAGCGCAGGTCCAGGGGGATCGGCAGGAAGGCCGGCTTCAGGTTCCTGTTCGGCTTGAACAGCACGATCTTCGCCACCACCACGTTGGCGACGACGATGTCGTAGAACACGATCGCGACGTAGCCGAGGATGGCCATCGGGCGCCGCAGGCGCGGCCGGTCGGGCCAGAAGGCCTCGGTGAGCCACGGGATGGTGATGCCGAGGACCAGGCCCAGCGCGAAGGTCGCCGGGGTGAAGGCGTTCATCAGCAGCATCCAGAGGACCGTCAGCGCGATCGTCAGGACCGGTTGGGGCAGCCAGCGCCGCAGCATCGCGAGACCCTCCCTAGTGGCCGCTGCCATGGGACGCGCCCCCGGTCCGGTCTTCGGCCGGCGCAGGCTCGGCCGGCGGGGGCGTCAGCACCGCGGCGATATAGGCCTGCGGCGCGAAGAGCTGTGCGGCCGTGGCGCGGGCGAAACCGCTCACGGGCCCTGCGAAGATCGTCAGCAGCAGCGGCAGCGCGACGGTCGCCGCCGCAGCCACGACCGGCAGAACCGGCAGCCTCTCACGAAGCGGATCGGCGCTGCCGTTCCCGCCCGGCGCGGCGGCTGCGCTCTTCCAGAAGACGACGCTGCCGGCGCGGGCGAAGCCGACCAGCATCACCAGGCTCGTCCCCAGGATCACCGCCCAGACCCAACCCTGCACCTGCGGGTCGCGGGATGCGTCGAGGATCAGCAGCTTGCCGACGAAGCCCGAGAGGGGGGGCAGCCCCACCAGGGCGATGGCGGCGACGAAGAAGAGGCCGCCGAGCAGCGACTCCTGCCGTATCGGGGGGGCGGGCATCAGGCTGTCGGCGGGCTCGCCGCGGCGCATGACCACCAGATCCGCCAGCAGGAAGAGCGCGGCGCTCGCGACCGTGCTGTGGATCAGATAGTAGAGCGCGGCGCCGATCGCCGACTCCGTGAAGAGGCCGACCGCCACCAGCAGCGTGCCGACCGAGGCCACGAGTCCGAAGCAGGCCAGCGGGACAAGGCGGCGCGCGGCCAGCACGCCGAGCGCGCCGAGCACCAGGGTGAGCAGGGCGGCCGGCAGCAGCCAGGGCCCGGCGATCCACTGTGCCGCCCCGCCGTCGGCCCCGAACACCAGGGTGTAGACCCGCAGGATCGAGTAGACGCCGACCTTGGTCATGATGGCGAAGAGGGCGGCGACCGGCGCGCTGGCCGAGGCGTAGGCGCCGGGCAGCCAGAAGTGCAGCGGCACCACCGCCGCCTTGATGGCGAAGACGATCAGCAGCAGCAGGGCCGCGGTGCGCACCAGGGCGCCGTCGCCGGCCGCCAGGGTCGGCAGCTTCACCGCGAGGTCGGCCATGTTGAGGGTTCCGGTCACGCCGTAGAGCGTCGCCACGGCGAAGAGGAACAGGGTCGAGCCGATCAGGTTGATCGTGACGTACTGCACGCCGACCTTGAGCCGCATCCGCCCGCCGCCGTGCAGCAGCAGCCCATAGGAGGCGATCAGCAGGACCTCGAAGAAGACGAAGAGATTGAAGACGTCGCCGGTCAGGAAGGCGCCGTTGACGCCCATGAGCTGGAACTGCAGCAGGGTGTGGAAGTGCCGGCCCCGCTTGTCCCAGCCGCCCGTCGCATAGAGCGCCACCAGGATCGACAGCGCCGCCGTCAGCACCAGCATCAGGGCGGCGAGCCGGTCCAGCACCAGGACGATGCCGTAGGGTGCCGGCCAGGCCCCGAGGCGATAGAGCTCCGGCGGAGCGTCGAGGGTGTGGATCAGCAGCGCGACCGTGACGGCCAGCAGCCCGAGACAGCCGGCCAGGGAGAAGCAGCGCTGCAGCACGGTGTTGTCGCGCCCGCCCAGCAGGATCAGGCTGGCGATCACGGCGGGCAGCAGGACGGGGACGATGATCCAGTGGCTCATCGCGCCGGCCCCTCCACCTTCGTGCGGCCCGGCTTGGCCTGCACCACCGCCGGACCGAGAGGATCGCGGTCGTCGACCTTGTCGTTGGCGCTCTCCAGGAAGCCGCGGATGGCCATGACGACGATCACCGCCGTCATGCCGAAAGAGATGACGATGGCGGTCAGCACCAGCGCCTGCGGCAGCGGATCGGCGTAGAGCTCGCGCCCCTTCTCGACGATCGGCGGCAGGCCGACGGCGAGGCGGCCCATGGCGAAGATGAAGAGGTTGACCGCATAGGACAGCAGCGTCAGCCCGACGATCACCGGAAAGACGTGCCGCCGCAGCACCAGGAAGACCCCGCCGCCGGTCAGCAGGCCGATGCCGCTGGCCACCAGAAGTTCCATCGCCTCAGCTCTCCTGCATCGTCGTCGTCTCGCCCAGTTCGTGCGCCGACAGCGGCAGGTCGTAGGGCTGGAAGCGCTCGTGCTCGCCCTCCACCAGACGGGCGATCCGCGACAGGGTCGCCAGCGCCAGCATCACCATGCCCACCACCGTCAGGAAGACGCCGAGGTCGAACAGGGCGGCGGTCGCCACTTCGAACTCGCCGATCCAGGGCAGATGGACGTAGCCGAAGTCGCTGGTCATGAAGGGCGCGTCGTTGAGGAAGGCACCGACGCCGGTGAGCCCGGCTGTCAGCAGGCCCACGGCGATCATCGGGTGGTAGTCGACCTTGATGCGCTGGTCGGCCCAGGCGTGTCCGCTGGCCATGTACTGCATCAGCAGCGCAACCCCGATCACCAGTCCGGCGATGAAGCCGCCGCCCGGCTCGTTGTGGCCGCGCAGGAAGATGTAGACGCCGACCATCAGGGCGAGCGGCAGCAGGATGCGGGTCATGACGGCGAGGATCAGCGGGTGCCGTTCGCCGGTCAGCGGCTGGTAGGCGATCGAGCGCAGACGGTCGACGGCGCCCCCGCGCAGCCGGCTGCCCAGCAGTGCCGAGATGATGATCGCGGCGATACCCAGCACGGTGATCTCGCCGTAGGTGTCATAGCCGCGGAAGTCCACCAGGATGACGTTGACGACGTTGGTGCCGCCGCCCTGCGGCTTGGACTCGGCGAGGTGATAGGCCGCGATGGTGTCGTAGCCGCGGGTCATCACCAGGAACACGAGCACAGCCGCGCCGAGGCCGGCGACCACCGCCAGCACGGCGTCCCGAACCTTGCCGAAGGACCAGCTCTCGGGCGGCGTCTCCTTCGGCAGGTAGTTGAGCGCCAGCATCATGAGGATGGTGGTCACCACCTCCACCGAGATCTGGGTCAGCGCGAGGTCGGGGGCCGAGAAATAGAAGAAGGTCAGCGACACGACGAGCCCGCACACCCCGACCAGGATGAGCGCCAGCAGGCGCCGGCGGTGCTGCAGCACGATGGCGCCGGTGGCGACGGCCAGCAGGATCCACGCCACGACGGCGACGCCGCTCGGCTCCATCATCGGCCGGTCGCCTGCGGTGAACTCGCCGGAGAAGAAGCCGTAGAGGCCCAGCGCCAGCAGCGTCACCAGGGTCCAGCACAGCATGGACGGCAGGGAGCTGTCGTGCAGGCGGTCGCTGATCGCGCGGGAGGCGGCGACGGCACCGGCCACCGTCTGGTCGAACAGCCGCTTGGCCTCGGGACGGGGCACCGCCAGCCGGACGGCGTTGGCGGGCCGGTAGAGCAGGTAGAGCGCGATGCCGCCGGCCAGCGCGATCGCCGACATGAAGAGGGCCGGCGTGAAGCCGTGCCACAGCGCCAGATGGTAGCCGCCGATCGTCCGGCCGGCCACGGCGTTGCTGACCAGGGAGACGACCGGTTCGGCCAGGGCGGCCGGGAAGAGGCCGATCAGCACCACCAGGATGACCAGCAGGAAGGGGGCCGCGCTCATGCCGAACGGCGGGTCGTGCGGATGGTGCGGGTAGTCGTGCCGCTCCGGCCCGAGGAAGACGGCGAAGACCCAGCGGGCCGAGTAGGCGGCGGAGAAGAGGGCGCCCAGGGTGGCCATCACCGGCACCAGCCAGTCCTGGGAGAAGAGCACCGTGTGGGCCGCCTCCTCCAGCATCATCTCCTTGGAGAGGAAGCCGTTCAGCGGCGCCAGGCCGCCCATGGAGGCACCGGCGATGATCGCCAGCGTCGAGACGAAGGGCATGACGTGGACCAGCCCGCCCAGCCGCTTGATGTCGCGGGTGTGCGCCTCGTGGTCAACGATGCCGGCGCTCATGAAGAGCGCCGCCTTGAAGGTGGCGTGGTTGAGGATGTGGAAGACCGCGGCGACCACCGCGAGCTCGGAGTTGAAGCCGAGCAGCATGATGATCAGGCCGAGGTGGCTCACCGTGGAGTAGGCGAGCAGCGCCTTGAGGTCGTCCTTGAAGAGGGCGATCCAGGCGGCGATCACCATGGTCGCCAGCCCCACCGGCGCGACGATCGCGAACCAGACGTCGGTGCCCGACAGCACCGGCCAGAGGCGGGCCAGCAGGAAGACCCCGGCCTTCACCATGGTGGCCGAATGCAGGTAGGCGCTGACCGGCGTCGGCGCCGCCATTGCGTGGGGCAGCCAGAAGTGGAAGGGGAACTGCGCCGACTTGGTGAAGGCGCCCAGCAGGATCAGCAGCAGCGCCGGCAGGTAGAGGGGGCTCGCCTGGATCTCGGCGCCGCGGCCGAGGATGGTCGTCAGCTCGTAGGAGCCGGCGGCCTGCCCCAGCAGCAGCATGCCGGCGATCAGCGCCAGGCCCCCGGTGCCGGTCACGGTGAGGGCCATCCGTGCCCCCTGGCGGCCTTCCGGCAGGTGCTTCCAGTAGCCGATCAGCAGGAAGGACGAGAGGCTGGTGAGCTCCCAGAAGATCACCAGCAGCAGGACGTTGTCGGAGAGGACGATGCCCAGCATCGCCCCCTGGAACAGCAGCAGGTAGCTGTAGAACTGCCCCATCGGGTCCCGCTCGGACAGGTAGAAGCGGGCGTAGAGGATGATGAGCAGCCCGATAATCAGGATCAGGGCGGCGAAAAAGAAGCCCAGGCCGTCGACGAAGAAGGAGACGTTGAGCCCCAGTTCCGGCAGCCAGGACCAGTGGACCTCGGGCACGCCGCCCTCGAACACGGCCGGCGCCTGCCACAGCAGCAGGGCCAGGCTGGCGAGGCTGGTGAGGCCGGCCGACCAGGCGGCGGCATTGCGGCTCTCGCGGATCATCAGGGCTGGCAGCACGGCGCCCAGGAAGGGCAGCAGGACGATCAGCGCGAGATGCATGCGCCCTCTTCGACTCGCGGGTTCCGGGGAAAGCCACGCCTTCGGCGCAGCCCTGGCATCACTGCGTCGCAAAGGTAGTGGGGGTCTGCCGCCGGTCAAGAAAAACCGGAAGCGGGGCGGCGATCCGGCGCCTTTGTCTCGGCAACCGCCCCGTGCCGGTCTCAGCCGGCGGAAGCCGGCACGTCCAGGCCGATGTCCAGGGCGCGGTTGCTGTGGGTCAGCCACCCCAGGGAGATGAGGTCCACGCCGGAGGCGGCGACGGCCCGGGCGTTGTCCGGCGTGATGCCGCCGGACGCCTCCGTCACCGCCCGGCCGCCGACGCGGCGCACCGCCTCCGCCAGCCGGTCGGGACCCATGTTGTCGAGCAGAACGGCGTCGACCCCTTCCCGCAGCACCTCGTCGAGCTGGTCGAGGTCGTCGACCTCCACCTGGATCTTCACCAGATGCCCGGCGCGGCTCTTGGCGCGGCGGATCGCCTCGGTCACGCCGCCGGCTGCGGCGACGTGGTTGTCCTTGATCAGCATGGCGTCGTCGAGCCCGAAGCGGTGGTTCATGCCGCCGCCGGCCAGGATGGCGTGCTTCTGCAAGGCGCGCAGGCCGGGCAGGGTCTTGCGGGTGCAGACGATCCGGGCGGGGGAGGGGGCGATGGCGGCGACCAGGGCCGCGGTGGCCGTGGCTATGCCGCTGAGATGGCAGAGGAAGTTGAGCGCCACGCGTTCGGCCGCCAGGATCGTGCGGGCCCGACCGCGTACGGTCGCGATCGTTCCGCCGGCCGCCACCGGATCCCCGTCCTGCCGTGCCACGGAGATCGCCACGTCCGCCTGCAGCAGCCGGAAGGCCAGGATCGCGGCGTCGAGTCCGGCGACCACGCCGTCCCGCCGCGCGACCAGCGCCGCCGACAGGGTCAGGTCGGCCGGCACCACGGCGTTCGAGGTGATGTCGCCGGCACGGCCGAGGTCCTCCAGCAGGGCGAGCCGCACGGCGGGCTCTACGAGGACTTCGGGAAGGGGTTCGATCGGCATGGCGCTTCCTTATGCTCGGGTCGAGCATTTTTAGATATACTCGCGGCGAGCATAAGAAAAGCGGAAATCAGGGGCTGCGCGGAGCGGCCGGTCGGGTGCCCGCCATGGCCCGTTCCTGCAGGACTTCGCGCCGGAAGCGGACCAGGCGGGCGGGCCGGCCGCCGGTGCCGGTCTGGACCGAGCCGGTGTCCTCCACCAGCGCCTGCTGGTCCACGAGGCGCCGGAAGTTCTGCTTGTGCAGGGTCTGGCCGGCGAGTGCTTCGACCACGAGTTGCAGCTGCAGCAGGGTGAAGCTGTCTGGCAGCAGCTCGAAGACCACGGGCCGGTAGCGGATCTTGGCCCGCAACCGCGAGAGGCCGGTGGCCAGGATGCGGCGGTGGTCGTGGGCCATGACGCGGCCGGGTTTGCCGAGCAGATGGTCGGCCGCCGCGCCGCGGTCGCGCACGGCCTCGGGCACCAGCCCTGCCTCGTAGAGCAGTTCGTAGCGCTGCAGGGCGAACTCCTCATTCCAGGGCCGCCCGCCCAGCCCGAACATCAGGGCACATCGCAGGGCGCGCGCCCGGGCGGCCTCCCCCCCGGGCGCCGCCGCCCAGGCCGAGAGGCGCGGCTCGATCTGGTCGGCCATCAGCCGGTTGCCGCCGCGCTGGTCCTCCCAGGGAAAGAAGTCGTACCAGTCGCGCCAGACCGCGTCGCGGGCGCCCCAGGGCTGTTCCTCGCGCGCCAGGCCGAGGTAGCTCAGGGAGATGGTGCGCCGGCCGCCGGACCGCGGCCGTATGGGATCGCCGAAGGTATAGAGCTGTTCCACGTAGCCGAGAGGCTGGTGGGTGAGTTGCTCGACCCAGCGGCGCAGGCCGGTCTCCAGTGTGGGATGGCCGTCCTGCAGCGGGCCGGCGGGCAGGGCCGGCTCGCCGCCCAGCGTGAGGACCCGCGGTACGTCCTCCGTCACGGCCACCACGACGGCCACCAGCTCGACCGCGAGATCCGAACCGCTATCCGCCATGGCCGCCGGCTCTCCTGCCGTCAGGCCCGCTCCAGCTCGGCAGCCAGTACTGCGACCAGCTCGGCGGCCGGCATGGCTCGGCTCAGCGGCGCGCCCTGACCGGCCCACTGGGCGCCCCAGCCGGCGTCGCCGGCCGCCTTGGCGGCGGCGTTGAGGGCTTTCCCCGCGTCGTAGGCGATGGGATAGGCCGGGATCGCCGAGGCCGGCACCTCGGCGGCGAAGGCGGTGAAGCTGTTGGCCAGGCAGCGGGCCGGGCGGCCCGAGATGGCCGCCGTCATGACGGTATGCCGGGCGGCGTCGCCGCCGAGGGCGTTTCGGTAGCCGGCGTCCGCCTGCGATTCCGGACAGGCGACGAAGGCGGTGCCGAGCTGCGCCGCCGCCGCCCCCAGACGCAGCGCGGCGGCGATGGCGGCTCCGTCCATGATGCCGCCGGCGGCGATGACGGGCCTGTCCAGGTCGCGCACCAGCAGCCGGGTCAGCGCCAGGGTGCCCAGCCGGTCATCCGCCGCGGTGGGATCGAAGATGCCGCGGTGGCCGCCGGCCTCCCAGCCCTGGGCCACGACCGCGTCGATGCCGGCTGCCTCGAGGGCCTTCGCCTCGGCGAGGCTGGTGGCGCTGGCCAGCAGCACGATGCCGGCTTCCTTGAGAGCCTTGATATGATCCGCTGGCGGCAGGCCGAAATGGAAGCTGACGACCTTCGGCTTCTCCTCCAGCAGCATGGCCAGCATGGCGTCGTCGGCCACGAAGGAGCGGTAGATCTCCTGCAGGTGGGGCGGGGGCGCCTTGCCGTAGCGCGCGAAGTGGGGAGCCAGGCGGTCGAGCCAAGCCGCTTCGAGCCTGGCGTCGGCGACCGCCGGGCGGTGGCAGAAGAGGTTGACGTTGAAGCCGCGGTTGGTGGCCGCGCGGGTGGCGGCGATCATCGTCCGGGCGCCCTCGGCGTCGGTCGCGCCGACACCGAGCGAGCCGAGGCCGCCGGCATTGGACACGGCGGCCGCCATGGCAGGCGTCGAGACCCCGGCCATGGGCGCCTGGATGATCGGCAGGTCGATCCCGAGGAGATCGAGCAGACGACGGTCGAAGGGAGTGGTCATGGTCGTCCCTCACTTGTCCTCGATCCCGTGCCCTGCCCGCATCCTCGCAGGATCCAGGACGAGGCCATGCCCGGGCCTCCCTCCCCCGTGGCCGGGGAAGGGAGGTAAACGGGTCAGGACTTGGCGACGGCGCGCTTGGCCATGACGGTGACGAGGTGGGCGCGGTATTCCGCGGAGGCGTGGATGTCGGCGTTGAGGCCGTCGGCCGGCACCTTGATGCCCGCCACGGCGTCCGGGCTCCAGTTTGCCGAGAGGGCCTGCTCCATCTCGGGCACCCGGAAGACGCTCGGGCCCGCCCCGGTCACCGCCACGCGCACGCCGGCCGGGCCCTTGGCCACGAAGACGCCGACGATGGCGTAGCGCGACGCCGGGTTGCGGAACTTCATGTAGGCCGCCCGCTCCGGCACCGGGAAGGCGATCGAGGTGATCAGCTCGCCCTCTTCCAGCGCCGTCTCGAAGAGGCCGGTGAAGAAGTCCTCGCCGGCGATCTCCCGCTTGTTCGTCTTCACCGTCGCCCCGAGGGCCACCACCGCCGCGGGGTAGTCGGCCGCGGGATCGGCGTTGGCGACCGAGCCGCCCATGGTGCCGCGGTTGCGGACCTGCGGGTCGCCGATGTGGATGGCCAGGTCGGCCAGCGCCGGGATGCGGGCCTTCACGACGTCCGAGGTGGCGACGTCGATGTGCCGGGTCATGGCGCCGACGACGACCTTGCCGCCCTCCTCGCGGACGCCGCGGAGGTCCTTCACGCCGCCGAGGTCGATCAGGTCGGAGGGGCTGGCCAGCCGCTGCTTCATGGTCGGCAGCAGGGTCATGCCGCCGGCCACGAGTTTGGCGTCCTCACCCTGGGCGAGCGCCGCCAGGGCGGCATCCAGGGTGTCGGGCTTGTGGTAGTTGAACGCGTACATGGAGGTCGGGTCTCCCTTACTCGGCCGCCTGGGGCAGCCGCTGCTGCGCCAGCTTCCAGATCTTCTCGGCACTGGCCGGCATGTCGAACTCCTGGCCGAGGGCATCGGTCAGGGCGTTCATCAGGGCGGCCGGCGCTGCGATGGCGCCCGCCTCGCCGCAGCCCTTCACGCCGAGCGGGTTGTGGGTGCAGGCGCTCTCCGTCGTGTCGACGCGGAAGGAGGGCAGGTCGTCGGCCCGGGGCATGGTGTAGTCCATGTAGGAGCCGGTCACGAGCTGGCCGCTCGCCTTGTCGTAGACGCAGTTCTCCAGCAGCGCCTGACCGACGCCCTGGGCGATGCCGCCGTGCACCTGACCCTCGACGATCATCGGGTTCAGCACCTTGCCGAAGTCGTCGACGGCCACCCAGTCGCAGATCTTCACCCGGCCCGTGTCGGGCTCCACCTCGACCTCGGCGATGTGCACGCCAGCCGGGTAGGTGAAGTTGAGCGGGTCGTAGAAGGCCGTCTCGTCCAGGCCCGGTTCCAGTCCGGCCGGGTAGTTGTGCGGCACGTAGGCGGTAAAGGCGATCTCCGCCATGGCCTTGGACTTGTCGGTGCCGACCACCGAGAACTTGCCGTTCTCGAAGACGATGTCGTCGACGCTGGCCTCCAGGAGATGGGCCGCGATCTTCTTGCCCTTCTCGATGACCTTGTCGCAGGCCTTGACGATGGCCGAGCCGCCGACCGCGAGGGAGCGCGAGCCGTAGGTGCCCATGCCCATGGGGATCTGACCGGTGTCGCCGTGGATCACGTCGACGTTGTCGTAGGGGATGCCGAGCTTGTCGGCCACGAGCTGGGCGAAGGCCGTCTCGTGCCCCTGGCCGTGGCTGTGACTGCCGGTCATGACCGAGACCGTGCCGGTCGGGTTGAAGCGCACCTGGGCCGATTCCCAGAGGCCGACGCCGGCCCCCAGGGAGCCGACGACCGCCGACGGCGCGATGCCGCAAGCCTCGATGTAGGCCGAGAAGCCGATGCCGCGCAACTTGCCGTTGCGCTCGGATTCGGCGCGCCGCCCCGCGAAGCCCTTGTAGTCGATCATCTCCAGGGCGCGGTCGAGGGAAGCCTCGTAGTTGCCCGTGTCGTACTGCAGGGCGACCGGCGTCTGGTAGGGGAACTCGCGGATGAAGTTCTTCCGCCGCAGCTCCGCCGGGTCCATCCCGATCTCGCGGGCCGCCACCTCGACGATCCGCTCGATGACGTAGGTCGCCTCCGGCCGGCCGGCACCGCGGTAGGCGTCGACCGGGGCGGTGGTGGTGAAGACCGCGCGGACGTTGCAGTAGATGACGGGCGTCGTGTACTGCCCGGCCAGCAGCGTGGCGTAGAGGTAGGTCGGCACCGCGGTGGCGAAGCTCGACAGGTAGGCGCCCATGTTGGCGATCGTGTCGACCTTCAGGCCGACGAACTTGCCGTTCGCGTCGAGGCCGAGCTTCACCTTGGTGATGTGGTCGCGGCCGTGGGCGTCGGCCAGGAAGGCCTCGTTCCGCTCGGCCGTCCACTTCACCGGCCGGCCGACCTTCTTCGACGCCCAGGTCGCCACCGTCTCCTCGGCGTAGGCGTAGATCTTGGAGCCGAAGCCGCCGCCGACGTCCGGCGCCACCACCCGCAGCTTCGTCTCGGGCAGGCCGAGCACGAAGGCGCAGAGGATCAGCCGCAGCAGATGCGGGTTCTGGCTGGTCGAGAAGAGGGTGTAGTTGTCCATCCCGGCGTCGTATTCGGCCAGGCAGGCGCGCGGCTCCATGGCGTTCGGGATGAGTCGGTTGTTGACCAGGTCGAGGCTGACGACCTTGTGTGCGCCGGCGAGGGCGGCATCGACCGCCCCCTCGTCGCCCAGCCCCCAGTCGAAGCAGAGGTTGCCCGGCGCCTCGTCGTGCACCAGGGGTGCATCGGCGTAGGCGGCCAGGTCGGCCGCGGCCGGCAGGTCCTCGTAGTCGACGCTGATCAGTTCGGCCGCGTCCTTCGCCTGGGCGAGGGTCTCGGCCAGCACGACCGCGACGTGGTCGCCGACGTAGCGCACCTTGTCACGCGCCAGCGGGAAGTGCGGCGGCGCCTTGTGCGGCTGGCTGAAGCGGTCGGTCACCACCCAGCCGCAGGGCAGCGAGCCGACGTTGTCGGCCGCCATGTCCGCGCCGGTGAAGACCGCGGCGACGCCCTCGGCCGCCTGGGCCGCGGCCACGTCGATCCCGCGGATGCGGGCGTGGGCGACGGGGGAGCGCAGGAAGTAGGCGTGGAGTTGGCCCACGCGGTTGATGTCGTCGGTGTACCGGCCCTTGCCGGTCAGGAACCGCTTGTCCTCCCGCCTACGGACGGGGGTCCCGATAACGCCGCTGTCAGGCATGGACGCCTCCCTTCATGCTCTCCGCGGCCGCCAGGATCGCCTTGACGATGTTGTGGTATCCCGTGCAGCGGCAGATGTTTCCTTCCAGCCACTCCCGGACTTCCGTTTCGCTCGGGTCCGGGTTGTTCTTCAGCAGGTCGACCGCGCTCATCACCATGCCCGGCGTGCAGAAGCCGCACTGCAGACCGTGGTGCTCGCGGAAGGCTGCCTGGACCGGGTGCAGCTCGCCGTTCTGGGCGAGGCCCTCGATGGTGGTCACCTCGGCGCCGTTGGCCTGCGCCGCCAGAAGGGTGCAGGCCTTCACCGACTCGCCGTTCACGTGGACGACGCAGGCGCCGCACTGGCTGGTGTCGCAGCCGACGTGGGTGCCGGTGAGGCGCAGATCCTCGCGCAGGAACTGGACCAGCAGGGTCCGCGGGTCGACGTCCTTCGACACCGGGCGCCCGTTGACTGTCATGGAAACGCTGAGCATCGCGATCTCTCCTCCGTGTGCACCGCGGTCGCCGTCGGCGGCTGGAACCGTCCCATGCGTTCTCGTTGCGGGCATCGCCCGCCGCCGCCTTTGCCGGCAGTCTGAGAGCCGGCCAATTGGCGGTCAAGCGGAACCGCGCCGCATCTCTCTCTCGTTAAGGCTTTGCGAAGCCGCCGCTTTCCGGGCTGGGAAAGGCCCGCCTCAGAGCACCAGCGCCAGGACGATGGCGAGGACCACGACGGCACCCGCGACCCAGGCCCAGCCCGGGATGCCCCCGGACGGCGGCGTGGCCGGCGCCGGCCGCGCCGTGGCTGCCGGCTCCTCGTGCGCCGCGGCGCCGGCGGCGACCGGCGTCTTGGTCATGGCCACCTGTTCGGCAGCCCGGGCCGGTGAAGGCGCGTCGGCCTCGGTGGCGCCGGCGGCGGTTCCGGCGGCCGGCGGCGTCGCGGCCGGGGGCGGCTCGGCCGACGCGGCCATGGCTTCCGGGGCGATGGCGGGCTGGGGCGCCGGCTCCCGGTCGGATGCCGGGGTGACCTCGACGGGGGCCACCTGCTCGGGGGGTGGCGGCGCCGGGTCCGCGGTGGTCTTGCCCTGCCTGGCCATCACCTGCTCGCCGAAGGCCCGGAAGAAGTCGTCGGCCATCTTGCGGGCGGTGCCGTCGATCAGGCGGGCGCCGAGCTGGGCCATCTTGCCGCCGACGTTCGCGGTCACGTCGTAGTGCAGGATCGTGGCGTCCCCCTCGGGCTCGAGCCGCACCTTCGCACCGCCCTTGGCGAAGCCGGCGGCGCCGCCCTTGCCTTCGCCGCTGATGGTGTAGCTTTCCGGCGGGTTGATGTCCGACAGGGTGACCGAGCCGCCGAAGGTGGCGGACACCGGGCCGATCTTCGCCTTCACCTTGGCCGCGAAGCCGTTGTCGCCGGTCTTCTCGAGGCTTTCGCAGCCAGGAATGGACGCCTTCAGGACCTCCGGATCGTTCAGCGCTTCCCAGACCACCTCGCGCGGTGCCTCGATGCGCACCTGCCCGGTCATCTCCATGGCTCGCTCTCCTTGTGCCTTACTCGCGGTCGCGACGGCCGCCAGCTATACATCATCATGGTCGATGCCGGGAACAGTTCCACCCCGCCGGCTGTTCCGGGCCTCCCTCCGGCAGAAGAAGTCGATGAAGGCGCGCAGGGCGGGACGGATCGTGCGGCGTCCCGGATAGTAGAGGAAAAAGCCGGGGAAGCTCGGGCACCAGTCCTCCAGGACGCCGCACAGCCGGCCGGCGGCGATCAGGCCCGCCACTCTCTGTTCGAAGAGGTACGCCAGGCCGACGCCGTCGAGCGCCGCCTGCAGGATCAGCCTGTCGCCGTCCAGGATCAGCGGACCCTTGACCTCCACCTCCAGGGCCTCCCCGTCCTTCTCCAGTTCCCAGCGGTAGAGGCGGCCGCCGGGAAAACGCCGCACGATGCAGCGGTGCCGCGCGAGGTCGCGAGGGTGGTCGGGGCGGCCCGCGACGTCGAGGTAGGCGGGTGCGCCGACCACCAGGCCGCGCTGCATCGGGCCCAGCGGCACCGCTATCATGTCCGGCTGCAGGCTCTCGCCCAGCCGTACGCCGGCGTCGCAGCCGTCCGCGACGATGTCGATGAGGCCGGCCTCGATGCGCAGTTCCAGCGCCACCCCGGGGTAGGCGGCGGTGAAGGCCGCGACGCGGGGCATGATGAGCAGGTCGGCGGCAGAATCGGGCACCGACAGCCGCAGCAGCCCCGACGGCTCGCCGTCACGCTCGCTCTGCTCCCGCCAGGCGGCGGCGATCTCTTCGAAGGCCGGCTCCAGGCGCTGCAGGAAGCTCTGCCCTTCCTCGGTCAGGGCCACGCTGCGGGTGGAGCGGACCAGCAGCCGCCGGCCCAGGGCCGTCTCCAGCCGGGCGATCCGTTGGCTGACGGCCGAGGGCGCGATCCCCAGGTCGCGCGCCGCGCCGCGAAAGCTCCGGCGGCGGGCGACGGTGACGAAGAGCAGGAGGTCGGGCAGGTCGCCGCGGCGCATTGTTCATTGTAGCAGAACAGGTCGTGCAGCACTGTCCATATTCCGAGGAGGGTGCACGCGTCCCATCTGGGAGGCCGATCCGGCGGCGAAGGTCCGCCGGCACGAGGGAGACCAAGCAGGCTATGCAGACGCGAAAACTGGGCAGCGACCTCACCGTTTCGGCCATAGGCCTCGGGTGCATGGGCATGACCTTCGCCTACGGCGGCCAGGAGGAGGCGGCCTCGATCGAGACCCTGCGCCGGGCCGTGGATCTGGGCGTCACCTTCTTCGACACCGCCGAGGTCTACGGCCCCTTCGACAACGAGGTGCTGGTCGGCAAGGCCCTGGCGCCGCTGCGCGACCGGGTGGTGATCGCCACCAAGTTCGGCTTCAAGATCGCCGAGGAAGGGGAGGGGCCCTCCCGCATGGTCGGCACCGACAGCCGGCCCGAGCACGTGAAGGCGGTGGCCGAGGCCTCGCTGCGCCGCCTGGGGGTCGAGGTGATCGACCTCTTCTATCAGCACCGGGTCGACCCGGCGGTGCCGATCGAGGACACGGTCGGCGCCATGGCCGACCTGGTCCGCGCGGGCAAGGTGCGGGCACTGGGGCTGTCCGAGGCCTCGGTTCCCACCATCCGGCGCGCCCATGCCGTCCACCCGATCGCCGCGGTGCAGAGCGAGTACTCGCTGTTCAGCCGCGACCCCGAACGGGGCGTGCTGGCGGCCTGCCGGGAACTCGGCATCGGCTTCGTGCCCTACAGTCCGCTCGGCCGCGGTTTCCTCGCCGGTGCCATCCGCCAGCGCGAGGCCCTGGCCGACGACGACTTCCGGCGCAACCTGCCGCGCTTCCAGGAGGATGCCCTGCGGGCCAACCTCGCCCTGCTGGAGGCTTTGGAGGGGATGGCGGCGGCCAAGGGCATCACCACGGCACAGCTGGCGCTCGCCTGGGTGCTGCACCGGGGCGACGACATCGTACCGATCCCGGGGGCGCGGAAGATCCGCCATCTGGAGGAGAACGTCGCCGCCGCCGAGGTCGTACTCACAGCGGAGGAGATGGCGGCCCTGGAGGCAGCCGTGCCGCAGGAGGCCGTCGCCGGCGCCCGCTACCACGAGGCCGGGCTGCGCATGATCGAGAGGTGATGGAAAGACGGTGCCTGGCCTAGTGCCAGGCACCGTCGCGCACGTAGGCAACACGGCCGTCGAGCAGCGTCATGTCGACGGCGATATCCTTGATGCCGTGGGCCTCGACCGAGAAGGGATCCTGCGCGAGCACGGCCAGGTCCGCGAGCTTGCCCGGCTCGATCGAGCCTTTGACCTGCTCGTCGAAGCCGTTGTAGGCGGCATTCATGGTGTACATGCGTACGGCCTCGGCGACCGACACCGCCTCCTCGGGGCCCACCACCTCGCCGGTCCATGTCCTCCGGCCCACCGATACGCTCAGGTCCCGCAGCGGATCGGATGGCCAGTAGCCCGGCCCATCGGATCCCGATGTCAGCGGGATGCCGCGGGCGAGCATCGACCTGAAGCCGAAGGCGCCCTTCAGCCGCTCCGGCCCGACGCAGGCTTCCATCGAGTCGTAGATGTAGTGCAGGAAGCTGACGTTCGGCACGGGCAGCAGGCCAAGGGCGGTGATCCTGTCGAGCCGCTCCGGCGTCATCATCCAGTTGCCCAGATGCTCGACGCGGTGGCGGTGGTTCTCGCGCGGGGTCTTCTCCAGGGCCTTGTGGAAGGCGGTCAGGGCCATGTCCATGGCGCGGTCGCCGATGGCGTGGACGCAGACCCGGTGGCCGGCCCGGTGGTAGGCGTCGACCGTGTGCTCCAGCTCCTCCGTCGGGATGCGGATCAGGCCGCAGTTGCAGGGGTTGTCGGCATAGGGTTCGTAGAAGGAGGCGGCCCGCCCCGTGATGCCGCCGTCGATCGACATCTTGACGCCGGCGATCTTCAGCCACTCGTTCCCGAAGTTGCTGACGATGCCCAGGTTCAGCAGGCTTTCCGGGGCGATCGCCGATTCGATGACGCGGATCAGCAGGCTCGCCCGCACGGGCAGCCGCCCTTCGAGCGCCAGCTCCTGATAGGCGCGCACGGTGTTGGCGTTGGTCACGATGTCGTGGATCGTGGTCACGCCTCTCGACAGACAGCGGTTGGCGGCGAAGACGATGCCGTCCTTGATGCTGGCGGTCGGCGTGTTCGGGTTGAAGCCGACGGGCACGTCGGCGCCGATCTCCTGCCTCACCAGGCGCTGGGCACGCTCCAGGAGGCGGCCCGTCGGCTCGCCCGTCTCGCTGTCGTGCTCGATGTGGCCGCCTCCGGGCGGCTGCGTGTCGCGGGTCACGCCGGCGACCTGCAGGGCCTTGGAGTTGGCCACCGTTATATGGGCGCCGAAGCCGACGACCACCGGGTGGTCCGGTGCGGCCCTGTCGAGGTCCCAGCGGTCCGGGAAGCGCTTCTCGGCCGTGCGGTAGTCCTGCATCGGGCTGCCGATGCACACGATCCAGGTGCCGGGGCGGACCTGGCCTGCCCGCTCGCGCACCTGCTCGACCATGTGCTCGATCGAGCGGGTGTTGGTGTAGAAGTCGCGCAGGTCGGTCGCCGCCAGCATGTTGGTGCCGTCGTCGGCCAGGTGGACGTGCGGGTCCGTCAGCCCGGGCATGACCGTGCGCCCCTGCAGGTCGATCACCTCCGTCGCGCCGTTCCGCAGGCGCAAGACGTCCGCGGTGGAACCGACGGCGGCGATGCGGTTGCCGACGATGGCTACGGCCTCCGCCCGGCTGTCGTGGTCGTCGACGGTCAGCACCGTGCCGTTGATCAGGAGCGTGGCGGGGCCGGGAAAAGACTGCATTCGAGCGTTCCTGTCGCTGTGGCCGGCCGGGGCGTCGACGCCCCGGCCGGAAGAGAGCGTCACTGCGGGAAGTTCTCGAGCAGTTCCAGCGGATCGCCGTACTTCTCCGCCGCCGCAACCACCTGCGGCGAACGCAGCGACATCAGCAGGCCGGCGTCGATCAGAGTGTTGTTGCCGGCGGTGACCGTGCTGTCGAAGGACACCAGGTCCATGTGGACCGGCGGCTCCTCCCAGTTGGGCATGGTCTTGCGGATGTAGTCGTTCGGCTTCGCCAGATCGATGCCGAAGTGGAGGCCGCCGGGGGAGTTGGGGCCGGCCGGGTAGATGTCGAAGCGCGGCCACTTGGGGTTGTGTCCGCAGCCCAGTTCGATGAGCTGGCCGCCGATCAGCATGTCGCGCAGGATGTCCGCCTCGCGGGACTGGCCCTCGACCGCGACGATACGGTCGCTCTCGAACCGCACGCCGATCTTCTCCTCGAAGGGTTCGTCGAAGCCGACCGCCCACTGCGGGAAGATCCATCCGCTCATGTTCGCCTCGACGGTGGGGTCGTCCAGATAGGTCTGGCGGTCGTAGATGTTGGGCCCGTGGGTGGCGATGTAGTGGATGTAGCAGCCGGGATCCGAAGCCGTGGTGTTGCCGCGCCAGCGGGCCGTGGAGAGCATGTTCTTGCGCATCTCCTGATCGAAGTGGATCGAGAGATTGCTGCCGCGGTCGTCGCTGAAGCGGAGGTCGAACTCGCCCGAGGTCGGATAGAGCTCGGCGGTCGCCCTGACGATCTCGCCGATCAGCTCCAGCGGGAAACGCGCCTGCGGCGTGTGCAGCAGGTCCAGGTTGCGGAAGAAGGTGATCTTGACCCAGCGCTGGCCGTGCTGGCGCCGCATCTTGATGAAGAAGGGGTCGATCACCGAGAGGAACCAGGTGGAGACCACGAAGTCGGCCTCCTCCACCATGGCCTTCACGTGAGCCGGGACTTCCGAACTGACGGTGTTCGGCGCCATGTAGGCCGTGAACGAAGCACCGCGGGCCAGGGCCAGACCACGGATCGCCTGGGGCACGCGCGGGTCGATCAGGGCGTCGAACAGCATCACGACCTTCTCGCCGGGCCGGATCGCGAAGACCCTGCTGAAGTTGTCCAGCGCCTGGTGGTACTCGGCGGTGCTGGCCGGCTTGATCGGCGTTTCTGCACCCAGCCCGCGTCTCGTCGGCGAGCGCAGGATGTCGTCTCTCGTCACCTTTGTGTAGCTCATGGTTCGCTCCACGGACTCCAGAAGAGGCGGCGGGCCGGCGGCAGAGGCCGGCCTGCCATGATCAGGGAACGGCCGGGGTCAGCGGCCGGCGAGGATGCGGGCGTACTTGCCCTCCATCTCGTTGATGTGCGCGGCCTGCGCGATCTCCTCCTCGGCCGGGTCGACGGCGAGCGTCCGCCCCTCGAGCATCTTCGCCGTCTCGGTCTCGGGCACGAGGTAGTTGCCGCGCTTGGCCACGGCCTCGTAGGAGAGCGCGCCGTTCTTGGTCGACAGCCACGCGAGGAACAGCTTGGCGACGTTGGGATGCTCGCCGTACTTCAGCGGCGAGGCGTAGAGGACCGAGACCGGCGTGGGATCGAGGAACACGAACTTGACCGGAGCGCCCTTGTCGACCGTCGGCAGCGCCGTGTGGTAGATCGTGAAGGCGAGGTCGATCTCTCCCGCCCCGACGGACTGGGCGATGGTGTAGGTGCTCCTGTAGAGCTTGGGATCGAGCTTCGCGAAGGCCTTGACGTACTCCTCGGTCTTCTCCTGCCCCCAGACCGTCTCGAACTGCACCAGGCCGAGGGCGCGCGCCCAGGTGCCGATCCGGCCCTTCCACTCCGGATCGACCAGCTCGTCCCAACTCTTCGGCGCCTCGTCGGCCGACAGCTTGTCGGTGTTGTAGAGCAGGCCGTAGATCGAGACGGCGGTGGCGATCATGTAGGGGGTGGGCGTCATCGCAGGCGACGTCTTCACCCCGAGCGCGGCCCAGTCGACGTCCAGCAGGAAGCCGTTGTCGTAGTGCTCCTTCTGGCCGGCGGCGTTGTTGATGACCACGTCCGCGGTCGGCCCGCCGGCCCGCGACTCCTGGGTGATCCGCGCGATCTTCTGCGAGCCCGGCACTTCCAGGTACTCGATATCTGTGACGAAGGGGTACTCCTTCTGGAAGTCCCGCAGGATCGCCTCGCCCTGGTCCCTCGGCAGGCTGTCGTACCAGAGGATCGCCCCTTCCTTCTTGGCCGCGGCGATGATGTCGTCGCGACTCTCCGCCTTGGCGGACGTGGCGGCGACGGCGGGCAGCAGAGCTGCGACCGCCATCGCCATCGCCGTGCGCCGGATGGTGGAGTTGAGATGCTGCATGGCTGTTCCTCCCGTTGTTTTCTGGTTTGCCGGTTCAGGCCAGGCGGAGCTGTTGGCCGATCCCCGCCTGTGCGGCCCGCTGCACCAGCATGGCGCAGCTGCCCATGTATTCGATGGCGACCCCGCCGGAGCAGAAGAGCGTGATCTGTTCGGGTGCCGACCGGCCGGCGAAGCGTCCGGCGAGCAGGCCGCCGAGGTCGCCCAGGATGTGGTCCCGGCCGATGGCGCCCTCCGCCAGGGGGATCATCACCTCCCCCTGCTCGTGCAGCGCCTGTTCGAGATCGTCGACCACCACGCGGCTGCGGACGACGGTCTCGGTGTCGACCTCCCGCATGGCCGGGTAGTGGGCGCCGACGGCGTTGACGTGAGCGCCCGGCTTCAACCAGGCCCCCTCGAAGACCGGTTCGCGCGCCGTCGTGACGGTGACGACGATGTCGGCGTCCTCGACCGCTTCGCGCGCCGTGGCGGCGGCCTCGACGGTCACCTCGGGCAGCGCCTCGGATGCCCAGCGGACGAAGGCGTCGCGGCCCTCCGCCGTGCGGCTGAAGCAGCGGACAAGGCCGAGCCTGCGGACCGCCGCAAGCCCGAGCAGCTGGGTGCGCGCGTAGTTGCCGGTGCCGATCAGGCCGACGACCGAGGCATCCTCGCGGGCCAGGGCCTTGGCCCCGACGGCCGCCGTGGCCCCGGTCTTCCACAGGCTGACCGCCTGCCCCCGCACCAGACCGGCGAGTTCGCCGGTGGTGGTGGAGAAGAGGGGGACCCACAGCTCTATGCGGCCCTTCGAGAAGCCGGCGGAATAGAGGACGCTGCCCATCATCCCCGCATCCGGCAGGGTGCCGCCGCCCACCTTGAGCGACCGGGACTTCGGGTCACTCCCGGGAGTGACCAGCAGGTTGATCCGCGGAAAGGCCGAGGCGCTGCCTTGCCCGAGGCAGCGGTAGGCGGCCTCGATGGCCTCCACATGGTCGGCCATGGTCACCAGGCCGTCCCGGTGCAGGCGTTCGATGTCGGGCGTGTCGAGAAGCAGTGTCATCGCGGGCTCACGTCGTCGGGAACGGCCAGGCAGTCTCGCGCCGCGACCCTGAGGTGCACCGGCGCCTGCAGCGGAAAGGCGCGGCTGGGGTGCCCGCGGACGCGCAGTTCGCGCCCGGCGAGGTCGACCAGGTAGTCGATCGTCTCGCCGAGGAAGACGCGCTCCGTGACCCGCCCTTCCAGCACGTTGGTGGCGGCCTGCGGATCGGCCGGCCGGGCGGGATCGAGCATCTCCAGATTCTCGGGCCGGATCGACACGGCCACCGATTCGGTTCTGCAGCCGGGATCGCCGAAGAGGCAGGCGATGACGCCGCCCGGGATCTCGACCAGGCCGTGACCGTCCTTGTCGGGTGCGCTGCGCATCCTCCCCTCGATCACGTTCGTCGAGCCGATGAAGGAGGCCACGAAGCGGCTCGCCGGCCGCGAATAGATCGTCTCCGGGTCGCCGAACTGGACGATCCGCCCGTCCTTCATCACCGCGATGTCGTCGGAGAGGGCGAGCGCCTCGGACTGGTCGTGCGTCACATAGACGGTGGTGATGCCGACCTCCCGCTGCAGCCGGCGCAGCTCCAGGCGCATCGCCTCGCGCAGCTTGGCGTCGAGGTTGCTCAGCGGCTCGTCGAGCAGCAGCAGGTCGGGCTCCATGACGAGCGCGCGCGCCAGAGCGAGGCGCTGCTGCTGACCGCCGCTCAGACGGGTGGCCGGGCGCCGCTCGTAGCCTGCCAACTGCACAGTCTCCAGCGCCCGGGTCACCTTGCGGGCGAGTTCGGCGGCGCCCACCTTCGACTGGCCGACGCGCAGCGGAAAGGCGACGTTCTCGAAGACGTCCATGTGCGGCCAGATCGCGTAGGACTGGAAGACCATGCCCATGTTCCGTCTGTTCGGCGGAACGAAGATCCCTTTGCCGGAATCGAACAGCGGGCGGCCGGCGACCTCGATGCGGCCGGAGTCCGGCCTCTCCAGTCCGGCGATGCTCCGCAGCGTGGTGGTCTTGCCGCAGCCGGAGGGGCCCAGCAGGGTGAAGAAGCGGCCGCGTCCGATGTGGAAGCCGACCTCGTCGAGGGCGTTCACCGTCCGCCCGTCGTGCAGGGTGAAGCCTTTGCGGAGGTGCGCCGCGACGAGCATGTCCAGGTCCCTCAATGCTGTTCGTCGCGACGGGCCAGCCGGCCCATCAGCAGGACGAGAAGTCCCAGGAACAGCGACAGGGCGATGGCGATGGCGGCGGCCTGCGACGGCTCGCCGGTCTCCCAGAAGCTGTACAGGATCGTGGAAAGAACCTCGTTGCGGCCCGAGCGGAGCATCACCGCGACCGAAAACTCCCGCAGCGAGTGGACGATCATCCAGATCAGGAAGGCGAAGAGGGCCGGCTTCAGGAGCGGCATGACCACCCGCAGCAGGTTCTGCCACAGGCTCGCGCCGGCCACGACGGCGGCCTCCTCCAGCTCCCGGTTGATCTGCATGATGCCGGCCTGCATCATCCGCGACGCAATCGGCAGGTAGACGATCATGTGTCCCAGGGCGATGATCCAGACGGTGCCGTAGAGCGGGATCTGCCGCAGGCTGAAGAAGATGAAGATCAGGGCCACGCCCATCATGAGGTGTGGCACGCTGATCGGGATCATGCCGAGGACGTCGAGCAGCCAGGCCCAGCGTATCCGTGAGCGCACGATGGTCCAGGCGAGCAGCAGGGCCAGCAGCGTCAGGCCGACCGAGGAGGTCAGGGCCACGACGAGGGAATTCACGATGCTGTCGATGACGCGCGCGCTGCCGAAGGCGTCGCCGTAGGCGGCGAAGCTCAGCTTGTCGACGAGCGCCGAGTTGAAGCCCGAGAAGTAGGGGACCAGGCTGGTCCAAAAAAGGGCCGCCAGCGGCAGCACGACGGCGAGCACGAAATAGCCCCCGACGAAGCCCACTGCCGCGCCGCGCCACCGCCCCAGATGGAAGCGGCTCGCCTTGTAGTTCTTGCCGCCGATGGCGGCGAAGCGCTCGGCGTTGCGTGTTCCCTTCGTGTAGGCGAAGAGGCCGACGACGAGCAGGACGAACAGCGAGGAATTGAGGGCGGCGCTCTCGCCGTAGCCGGGCAGGCCGGCCGTCGGGTTCATCAGGTTGAAGATCTCGGAGCTCATGACCCAGACGTTGCCGGGCAGCCCGACGATCGCCGGCACGTCGAAGGTGAGCATCCCGACGATCATCAGCAGCGTCGCGATGGACAGCAGCGACGGCTTGAGGAAGGGCAGGGACACCCGCCGGATGGTCTGGAAGGTGGACGCCCCCGCCACCGTGGCGGCCTCTTCGAAGGTCGGATCCATGTTGCGCACCATGGGCGCGAGGATCAGGAAGGCCGTCGGCACGTAGGCGAGCCCCTGCACGAAGATCATGCCGCCCAGGCTGTAGAAGTCGATGCCGAGGCCGACACCGAACACGGCCTTGAAGGCGGTCGGCACGAGCCCGATGGAAGGGCTCATGATCAGGACCCAGCCGATCGCCAGCAGCAGCGGCGGCGTCGCCATCGGCATGACGATCATGGCCCGGAAGAACCGGCCGGCGGGCAGGTCGGTCCGTTCGATGAGCCAGGCGAGGGCGAGAGCGAGGACGATGGCGAAGGCCGTGCTGCCTGCCGCGAAGACCAGCGTGCTGCCCACCAGCCGGTAGGTGTAGGGAGACGACCAGATCTCGACGTAGTGCGACAGCGTCCAGCCGTCGCTCAGCGGCAGCCCTTGCGGGCGGAAGCTCGCGACGACCACGGTGACGACCGGTACGATCGTCAGCAGGGTGAGCACCAGCGCCAGCAGACCAGGGAGCAGAACCCCCCGGTCAGAGGAAAACAACCAGTCCGTCTTCTCTGTCAACAATCGAGGTCGCCGGGGCACTGCAACGGCCCCGGCATCGACACTGTCCGCCATGATCCTCCTGTCACCCCCTTGCCGGGCGTGCTCTTGTCACTATCGCTCATGCTATCGCCGGAGGCGCGATTATTTGATTATTCTCGCCTCCTCTTGGTCACGGCGTGTGATCAACCCTCCCCGACTATGGTGACCCAGACAGACATTCAGTCGAATCCTATCGGCCGATTGTGGGATCTCCAAGACAATATCTGGTTTGCGGTCAGTCCGTTCCTGTCTTGGGGAAATGGCCGGCCGTTGTGCGTCCGGTGGCATCGGCTAAGCTCGTCCGATCATGCCGCTCGACCAAACGACCCGCTGGGCGCACAGCACCTGCCCGCACGACTGCCCCTCCACCTGCGCGCTCGAGGTGGAGGTGCTCGCGCCCGACCGCATCGGTAAGGTACGTGGCGCACGCGCGAACCCCTACACGGACGGCGTCGTCTGCGCCAAGGTCGCCCGCTACGCCGAGCGCATCCATCACGCCGACCGCCTGCTGGAGCCGTTGAAGAGGATCGGGCCCAAGGGCTGTGGCCGTGACGGCTTCGTGCCGATCGGCTGGGACGAGGCCCTGGACACCATTGCCGAGCGCCTGCTGCAGGCCGAGGCCCGGTGGGGGGCGGAAACGGTCTGGCCCTACTTCTATGCCGGCACCATGGGCCACGTGCAGCGTGACGGTATCGAGCGGCTGCGCCACGTGAAGCGCTATTCCCGGCAGTGGTCGACCATCTGCACGACCCTGGCGGAGAGCGGCTGGCTGGCCGGGGTCGGCGCCAAGGTCGGCGTCGATGCCCGGGAGATCGCCGAGAGCGAACTGGTGGTGGTCTGGGGCGGCAACCCCGTCAACACCCAGGTCAACGTCATGGGCCACATCGCCAAGGCGCGGAAAGCGCGGGGCGCCAAGCTGGTGGTGGTCGACCCCTACCGCACCGGAACCGCCGAACAGGCCGACCTGCACCTGGCGGTGAAGCCGGGTACCGACGCCGCCCTCGCCGCCGCCGTCGTCCACGTGCTGCTGCGCGACGGTCTGGCCGACCGGGCCTTCCTGGAGCGCCTCACCGATTGGGACGGGGCCGTCGAAGCCCACTTCGCGGAACGCTCGCCCTCCTGGGCCGCGGCGATCACCGGCCTGTCGGTCGAGCAGATCGAGGACTTCGCCCGCCTCTACGGCTCGACGAAGAAGAGCTTCATCCGGGTCGGCTACGGCTTCTCGCGCAGCCGCAACGGTGCTGCCTCCGTGCACGCCGTCTCCTGCCTGCCGGCGGTCAGCGGCGCCTGGGGCGTTCGCGGCGGCGGCGCCCTGTGGGGCAACGGCTGGATCTATCACCTGGACAAGACCCTGATCGAGGGGCTCGACGTTCTCGATCCGACGGTGCGCCTGCTCGACCAGTCGCGCTTCGGCGCGGTGCTCTGCGGCGACCGCAGGGACATCGGCGACGGCCCGCCGGTCACCGCCCTCTTCGTCCAGAACACCAACCCCGCCGTGGTCTGTCCGGACACGAAGCGCTGCCTGGAGGGATTGGCGCGCGAGGATCTCTTCGTCGCGGTGCACGAGCAGTTCCTGACCGGCACGGCGCGCTATGCCGACATCGTGCTGCCGGCCACGATGTTCCTGGAGCACGACGACTACTACACCGCCAGCGGCCACACCTTTCTGCAGGCCACCCGGGCGGTGGTCGAGCCGCCGGGGCTCTGCCGGTCCAACCACGAGGTCGTGCAGGCGCTGGCGAAACGCCTGGGGGCCAGCCATCCCGGGTTCGAGCTGACGGCCTGGGAGCTGGTGGAGGCCACCTTCGCGGCCTCCGGCCATCCCTCTGCGGAGAGCGTCTGGCAGGCGCACTGGCTGGACTGTGCGGAACCGGCCGACCGGCAGCATTTCCGCCGGGGGTTCCCCAATCCCGACGGCCGCTTCCGCTTCCATGCCCAATGGTCGATGCTCGGCCGGCGCCACGAAGGGATGCCGGTGCTGCCGGACTGGTGGCCGGCCGTCGACCTGCAGGACGGGGACCATCCCTTCCGCCTGGTGGCGGCGCCGGCCCGCTCCTTCCTCAACACCTCCTTCACCGAGACGCCGGGGTCGCGGAAGCGGGAACGGCGGCCCGAGCTGCTGCTGCATCCCGAGGCGGCGGGGCGGCTGGGCCTGGGGGACGGCGACGTCGCCCGGGTCGGCAACCGGCAGGCATCGATCCTGCTGCACGTACGGCTCTTCGACGGCCTGCAGCCGGACGTGGTGGTGATCGAGTCGATCTGGCCGAACGAGGCCTTCATCGAAGGCCTGGGCGTCAACGCGCTGACCAGCGCCGACGCCGGCGCGCCGCGCGGCGGAGCGGTGTTCCACGACACGGCCGTCTGGGTCCGGGCGGAATAGCGGCCTTCTTCTCCGGACGCGAAAGCCGCCTTTCCCGATCTGCGATGGCGCCGGCTGCCGCCGGTGACGGACAATGGACGCCGGAAGTCGGGGCCGTGCGGGCCGCCGACCCTGTGGAACGAAACCCGGCTGGTGGCCTCCTTCTCTTTCAGCCTCGACGACGTGACCTTCCTGGGCAGCGACCTGCGCCGCCCGGAGTGCGTGCTGGCGACAGCCAGGGGGCACCTCTTCTGCGCCGACGCCCGCGGCGGCGTGGTGGTGCTCGACCCGGACGGCGGGGAGCACTATCGGGGGGCGCGGACACCGGAGGGAGAGGCTCCGCGCTTCCGGCCCAACGGCGTGGCGCTGCTGCCCGACGGCGGGCTGCTCTTCGCCAACCTCGGTGCCGAGGGCGGGATCTGGCGCATCGACCCGGCGACGGGGGAGACAGCGCCCTTTCTCATGGAGGTCGAGGGGCGGCCCCTGCTGGGGGCGAACTTCGTCGTCCTGGACGACCGCGGCCGGCTGTGGATCACCGTCAGCACGACGCCCGACCATCGCCACGACTTCAGCCGGACCCGGGCGGACGGCTTCGTCGTGCTGTGCGACGACGCCGGGGCGCGGGTCGTCGGCGACGGCTTCATCTGGACCAACGAATGCCGGCCCGATCCCGCCGGGGAGTGGCTCTACGTCAACGAGACCTTCGGCAAGCGTCTCAGCCGCCTCAGGATCGCCGCCGACGGCTCCCTCGGCCAGCGGGAGACGGTCGCGACCTTCGGGTCCGGCACCTTCCCCGACGGCCTGGCCTTCGATGCCGAGGGCGGCGTCTGGGTGATCAGCGTTGTCTCCAACCGGCTGATCCGGATCGGCCCCGACGGCGAAGCGCGCATCCTGCTGGAGGACTGTGAGCCGGATCACGTCGCGGCGGTGGAGGCGGCGCTGGACGACGGCAGGCTGACGCCGGCCCTGGTCTACGACAACCGGGCTCGCCGCCTGCCCAACATCTCCAGCCTCGCCTTCGGCGGTCCCGACCTGCGCACGCTCTATCTCGGCAACATCAGCGGCGGCCCGATCGCCGTGCTGCGGGAGTCCCGCTGGCGGGGCGCGCCGCCGCCGCACTGGGCCTGGTGAGGAGGATGGGGGCATGAGCCAGGTGTCAGCCGACGGGCCGCGCCGCGTCGAGGTGGTCGAGGTCGGCACCCGCGACGGCTTCCAGATGGAGACGGCGGTCATCCCGACCGCCGAGAAGATCCGCATCATCGACGCCCTGACGGCGGCGGGGCTGCGCCGCATCGAGGCGACCTCCTTCGTCTCGCCGCGCGCCGTGCCGCAGCTCGCCGATGCCGCCGAGGTGGTGGCCGGCATCGCGCGGCCCGCCGGCCTCGTGGTCGAGGCGCTGGCGCCCAATCCCAAGGGCGCCGAGCGGGCCCTCGCCGCCGGCGTCGACGAGGTGGTGGTCTTCCTCTCCGCTTCCGAGAGCCACAACCGGGCGAACGTCAACCGCTCCATCGACGCCTCGCTCGAAGGGCTGGCGCCGATCGCCGAACTCTGCCGTGCTGCCGGCAAGCCCTTCGTCGGCGCCATCGCCGTCGCCTTCGGCTGTCCCTTCGAAGGCGACGTGCCGCCGGCGCAGGTCGGCCGGCTGGCGGCGGCCTTCGCGGGCATGGGTGCGGACCGGCTGGTGCTCGGCGACACCACCGGCGTCGCCACCCCCCGGCTCGTCGCGTCGACGCTGGATGCGGTGCGGGCCGCGGCACCGGACCTGCCGGTGGCGCTCCACTTCCACAACACCCGGGGGCTCGCCCTGGTGAACGTGCAGGCGGGGCTGGCGGCCGGCGTGCGGATCTTCGAATCGTCGATCGGCGGCCTCGGCGGCTGCCCCTTCGCGCCCGGGGCCACCGGCAACGTCTCCACCGAGGACCTGATCCACTTCCTGCAGCAGGAGGGATGGGAGACGGGCGTGGATCTGGAGGCGCTGATCGCCGTCGCGCTGGACGTCGAGCGGCTGCTCGGGCGGCGCCTGCCGGGGCAGGTGATGCGCGCCGGGCCCCGCGACCGGCTCCATCCGCTGGAGGGTGCGCGCTGCGCCGTCGGCTGAGGACGGACCGGACAGTCAACAAGAGCAGTAGGGAGGAAAGCAGGATGCGTTTCGGGAAGGTGATTTCGGCCGCCCTGTTCGGCGGCCTGTGCGCCGTGACGGCCCTGGCGCCGGCACAGGCGCGTGAACTGAAGATCGGCACGATCTCGGCGGCCGGCAGCCCGTGGGACAAGGCCATGCAGCGCTTCGCCGAGGTGGTGAAGGACGAGACGGGCGGCGACCTGACGGTGAAGGTCTACACCGACGGGCAACTCGGCGACATCCAGCGGATGCTCACCGGCATGCAGCTCGGCAACGTCGAGATGGGCTACTTCGGCCTCGGCTCGGTGCTGTTCCTGAAGGGCGCCGAGGCGATGAACGTCATCTACGTTCCCTACCTCTTCAAGGACCGCGAGCAGGCCCAGAAGGCGCTCAACAGCGACGTCTTCAAGGCGCTCTACGACGACATCGCCAAGAAGACCGGGGTGAGGGTCTTCGCGGCCTTCGGCGCCCGCTCGCCACGCGCGCTGCAGACCACCAAGGGGCCGATCATGAAGCCGGAGGACGTCGCCGGCATGAAGCTGCGCATCCCCGGCCTCGACATCTTCAAGGCGACCTTCGAGACGCTCGGCGTGCAGATGGTGCCGATGGGGATGACCGAGATCTACACGGCCCTCAGCAAGGGCATCATCGAGGGGCAGGACAACGGCTTCGACCTCGCCATGCCGCTGCGCTTCTACGAGGTGGCCAAGTACTGGTCGGCCACCGACCACGCCTACGAGGTGACCGGCTGGTTCATCTCCGAGAAGCTGTGGCAGTCCCTGAACGACGATCAGCGCGCCGCCCTCGTCGAAGCAGCGGAGGCCGGCGGCGAGGTCACCAGCAAGCTCGAGGCGGAACTGGCCGAGAAGTCGATCCAGACCCTGAAGGACAACGGCGTCACCTACGTCGTTCCCGACCGCGAGGCCTTCCGGGAGAAGCTGAAGGACGTCTACAAGGCCTTCGACGGCAAGGCCTGGCCGAAGGGCTTCGTCGATCAGGTGCGGGCGATCGACTGACGGGAGCGGGGCGGCCGTTTCTGCCGGCCGCCCTTTCCGAAGCCCACGGGGGAAGGGACCATGCGCGGGGTCGAGCGGCTGCTCGGATGGCTGGAGGCGGTCGGCCGGGTCGTCGTGGTGGCCCTCATGGCCCTCATGCTCGTCCTCAACGTCGCCCAGGCCGTGGACCGCTACCTCCTGGCCAGCGGCTTCTTCGGCTATGACCAGTACGCCAAGCTGTCGATGGTGGCCTTGACCTTCCTCTGCCTGCCGCTGGTCCTGCGCCAGCGCCGGCTGATCGCCGTCGACTTCCTGGACAGCCGCCTCACCGGCCGGCTGGGGACGGTACGCTCGGTCGTCTTCGACCTGATCCTCATCGTCCTGCTCGCCATCGTCTTCCACCACGGCCTGCGGGTGATGGAAGTCGGCGCCTACCAGGTGATCGTCGGCACGCCGCTGACCTACTGGACGGTCTATCTGCTGTTCAACATCGGCATGGCGGTCTGCCTGCTCTTCCTGGTCGTGCGGGTGGCGGCGACGCTGCTCTCCGCCTGCGGCCGGCTGGGCGCGGGTGCCGGAGGCCGCACCCCGTGATCGCCTGGCTGGTCGTCTTCTTCCTGGCGCTGCTGCTGATCGGCTTCGACGTCGGCTTCGGCATGGTGGTGGCGGCCTACGGCGGCCTGCTGGCTCAGCCCGACAGCTTCCTCGACGGCACGATCCTGCCCCTCAACATGGTGGGCGGCGTCGACCACTACGTCCTCGTCTCGATCCCCATGTTCATCCTGGCCGGCGAGCTGATGAACGGCGGCGGTCTGACGCTGCGGCTGGTCGACTGGTCCCAGGCGATGGTCGGCAACGTCAGGGGCAGCCTGTCCCAGGTCGCCATCCTCACCAACGTCGTCATGGCCGGGGTCTCCGGGTCGGGCGCCGCCGACGCCGCGGCGACGGGCAGGGTGCTGATCCCGGCCATGCGGGCGCGCGGCTACGGGGACGGCTACGCCGGCGCCGTGGTCGCGGCCGGCGCCGTGCTCGGGCCGATCATCCCGCCCTCCGTGCCGATGATCGTCTATGCCGCCATGGCCAACCAGTCGGTGCTGAAGCTCTTCCTCGGCGGCGTGGTGCCGGGGCTGCTGCTGGCCCTCGGCTATATGGCGATCTGCGCGCTCCAGGCGCGCCGGCGCGGCTTCGAGCGCGCTCCCGCCAGCGGCCTCCACGACCGCCTCTCGGCGACGGGCAAGGCCCTGCCGGTCCTGCTGCTGCCGGTCATCATCCTGGGCGGCATCCGCTTCGGCCTGACCACCGACACCGAGGCCGCCTCCATCGCCGCGCTCTACGCCCTGCTGATCGGCGTCCTCTACTACCGAAGCCTGCCGGGCCGGCGGCTCTGGGACAGCTTCCTGGAGGCCGGGCGCAGCTCCACCATCATCCTCTTCCTGCTGGCCGCGGCCGGTCCCTTCGGCTGGCTCATCTCCGAGTCCCAGGTCAACCTGGTGATCGCCCGGGGCGTGCTGTCGATCAGCAGCGACCCGCTCGTCGGCCTGCTGGTCGTGAACCTGCTGCTGCTCGTGGTCGGCTGCTTCCTGGAGCCGCTGCCGGCGATGATCATCTTCCTGCCGGCCCTGATCCCGATCGGGGCGGACCTCGGCCTCGACCCCATCCACTTCGGGGTGGTGGTGATCGTCAACCTGATGATCGGGATGCTGACGCCACCCGTCGGGCTGCTGCTCTTCGTCGTCTCGGCGGTCGGCGACGTGCACATCGGCCGGGTGATCCGGGAGATCGGCCCCTTCCTGCTGTGGTCGCTGGCCGTCCTCGTCCTGCTGACCGCCTGGCCCGGCCTCGTGCTCTGGCTGCCCTCGACCGTCGGGCCGTGAGGGCGCGCCCGGCACACGCGCTGCTTCGGAAAGGATCTTCATGCCGCTGACCGGTTACCGCATCGTCGATCTCACGCGGATCATCTCGGGCCCCTTCTGCTCGATGCTTCTGGCGGACCTCGGCGCGGAGGTCGTGAAGATCGAGAGTCCGACGGACGGCGATCCGCTGCGGGCCCAGGGCGCGATGGTGGAAGGCTTCAGCTGGTACTTCGCGAGCTACAACCGCAACAAGCGCTCGCTGACCCTCGATCTCAGGACTCCGGAGGGCCGAGGCATCCTGGAGCGGCTGATCGCCCGCAGCGACGCGCTGGTTGAGAACTACCGGCCCGGCGTCCTCGACAAGATGGGGCTGAGCGAGGCGCGCCTGCGGGAGCTTAATCCGGGCCTGATCGTCGGCAGCATCAGCGGCTTCGGTCGGGATGGCCCCTACGCGGAGCGCCCCGCCTTCGACTTCATCGCCCAGGCCATGAGCGGCTTCATGAGCACGAACGGTGCGGCCGACGGACCGCCGCTGCGCACCGGCATTCCGCTCAGCGACCTGATCGCCGGCCTCTACTGCGCGCTGGGCGTTGTCGGCGCCCTGCTCGCCCGCGAGCGCGGCGGCATGGGCCAGCAGGTGTCGACCAGTCTGGTGGACGGGCTGGTGAGCTTCCTCAGCTACATGGCCTCCAACACCCTGGCGAGCGGCCGGCCGCCCGAGCGCAGCGGCAACGACCATCCGCTCGTCGCCCCTTACGGCCTCTTCGCCGCCAGCGACGGCCCCATCGCCATCGCGCCGAGCAACGATTCGGTCTACCGCAAGCTCCTCAAGGCGCTGGACCTGACCCGGCTGGAAGCCGACGAGCGCTTCCGCGACAACGCCGCCCGCATGCGCAACCGCGAGCCCCTGCGCGCCGAGATCGAAGCGGTGACCCGCACCCGCAGCCAGGCCCACTGGATCGAGCGGTTGAACGCCGGGGGCGTTCCCTGCGGGCCGGTGCTCGACCTGCCGGACGTCTTCCACGACCCGCAGATCCTCCACCAGGAGATGGTGATCGAGGCGAACCATCCCGCGCATGGCCCGGTGCGCATGACGGGTTTCCCCCTCAAGCTGTCTGGCACGCCCTGCCGTCTGCGCCGCCCGCCGCCAGACCTCGGCGGCGACACCGACGAGATCCTGGCCGACCTGGGCTTCGATGCCGCCCAGCGCGAGGGGCTGCGGGCGCGGGGCGTGGTCTGATGGGCGCCCGGCCGGCGCTCTTCGACCTGTACGGGCGGGTCGCCCTGGTCACTGGGGCGCGCGACGGCCTGGGCCTGGCGATGGCGCACGCGCTGGCCTCGGCGGGCGCTCGCGTCCACCTCAACGGGCGCGACGCCGAACGCCTGTCGGCCGTCGTCGCGGGGCTGGCGGCCGAAGGCCATGACGTCGCCGCTCTGCCGGGTGATGCGGGCGGGCCGCCGGAGCAGCTGCTGGCACCGCTCCAGGCGGAGGCGGGCCGGCTGGACGTGCTGGTGGTGAACGCGGCGCAGCGCGACCGGCGGCGCCTCGACGACCTGCCCGCCGAGGCCTTCGAGGCTCTCCTGAGGACCAACGTCGCGGCGGCCTACGGCCTGGTGCGGGCGGCCTTGCCGCTGCTGCGGGCCAGCCCCTTCGGCGCCCGCGTCATCCTCGTCACCTCGGTCGCCGGCCCCCTCTCGCGGGCCGGCGACGCCGCCTATACGGCGAGCAAGGGCGGCCTCGCCGCCCTGGTGCGGGCGCTCGCCGTGGAACTCGGCCGGGAGGGAATGACCGTCAACGCGATCGCGCCCGGCTTCTTCGACACCACCGCCAACGTCGCCATGCGCCATGATCCCGCCGTCAACGCCTGGCTCGATGCGCGCGTGCCGCTGGCCCGCTGGGGCCGGCCGGAGGAAATCGGCGGTGCGGCGGTCTTCCTGGCGTCGGCCGCGGGCGCCTACGTCAACGGGCACAGCCTCGTGGTCGACGGCGGGATGAGCATCTCCTTCTGAGCGTCGCGGTTCTGGGTACCCCGCTCCGTCAACCAGCGGACGAGTTCCCGGGTCGCTCCGGTGGGTGCCTCGCCCCGGCGCAGGCAGAGGGCCAGCTGCCGGTGCGCCCAGGGGTCGTCCAGGGGGATGCCGCGGATCCGCAGGCTGCCCTCGTAGGGCCGCACGAACCCTTCCGGCAGGATGGTGACACCCAGCCCCGCCTCGACGAGACGGCGGACCACCTCGTTGGTCGACACGCGGTAGGTGAAGCGCAGGGGCCGCGCGAGGTTGGCAGCGACCGATTCCAGAAGCTGCCCCAGGGAGCTGCCCTCCGGCACGCCGATCAGCTCGAACTCCAGCAGCTCGTGGAAGGCGATCGAGGGGCGGCCGGCCAGGGGGTGGCTCAGCGGGACCAGGGCGACCAGACGGTCGCTGCGGTAGGGCCGGATGTCGAGATCGGCGGGAGGCGCCTCGCCGAGGGCGAAGATGCCGATATCCGCGGCGCCCTGGGCGACGGCCTTCACCACCTCGGCGCTCAGGCTCTCGTGCAGTTCCACCTTCACCCGCCGCCGGCTGTCGAGGAAGGACCGCAGGTCGTCGGCGAGATACTCGACGATGGCCGAGCCGTTCGCCTGCGCCACGACCGTGCCGCTGGTGCCTTCGCCGAAGGCCTGCACCTCGCCCCGGATCCGGCCGACGAGCTGGAAGAGGTCGCGGGCGCGTTCCTCCAGCCGGCGGCCCGCCGCCGTCAGCAGCACGCCGCGGCTGGTGCGCGTCACCAGCCGGGCGCCGAGCGTCCGCTCCAGCTCCTGCAGCCGTTTGCTGACGGCCGAGACGGCGATGTGCTCGCGCAGGGCGGCGGCGCTGAGGCTGCCTTCCTCGGCCACCGCCAGAAAGATCCGCAGGCTCTGGAGATCGAGCCGCATGGCGTTTCCTCGTGTGATTTCCGGCAGCCTTGGCGCGACGCCGTCTTTGCCCGAAGGCTAGCAGCCCCCCGGATGCCGCTCAACCGACGCCCCCGCCGCCGTCCCCGGCGGGAACTTTCCTGCGCGTTGCGGTGTCTGCGTGGCAATGGACCCCTACGTCATCCTGCTCGCCGGCTTCGGCGTCGTCGTGCTGCTGACCGCGTGGGTCCCGGCGCTGATCCGCGATCTGCCGCTGTCCCTGCCGATCTTCTGCGTCGGCATCGGCGTGCTCGTCTTCTCGCTCCCGGGGGCGGGGCTCGCCCCCTTGCCTCTGCAGCACCGCGAGGTCACCGAGCGGGTGACCGAGTTCATCGTCATCATCTCGCTGATGGGCGCCGGCCTGAAGCTGGACCGGCGCTTCGGCTGGCGGGCCTGGATGAGCACCTGGCGCCTGCTCGGCCTCACCATGCCGCTGTCGATCCTGGCCCTGACGCTGCTCGGCGGATGGCTCCTCGGCGTCGGGCTCGCCACGGCGCTGCTGCTCGCGGCCGCCCTGGCACCCACCGATCCCGTCCTGGCCGGGGACGTGCAGGTGGGCCCGCCGCGCACCGGCGGGGAGGACGAGGTCCGCTTCTCCCTCACCTCGGAAGCGGGTCTGAACGACGGCCTGGCCTTCCCCTTCGTCAACCTGGCGATCGCCATGGCCGCCGCCGAGGGGCTCGCGGCCAGCGTCTGGCTCTCCCACTGGGCCTTGTGGGACGTGGTGTGGAAGCTCGGCGTCGGTCTGGCGGTCGGGATCGCGGTTGGCCGGCTCCTCGGCTGGCTGACCTTCCGCCTTCCGGCCCGTGCCCGCCTCTCGGACAGCGGCGACGGCTTCGTCGCCCTCGGCGTCACCTGCCTGGCCTACGGCGCGACGGAACTGTGCCACGGCTACGGCTTCCTTGCCGTCTTCGTGGCGGCCCGGGCCCTGCGCTCGGCGGAGGTCGAGCACGAATACAACGACCGGCTGCACGATTTCGCTGAGCAGACCGAGCGGCTGACCATGATGGTGCTGCTGGTGCTCTTCGGCGGCGCGATCGGGCAGGGGCTGCTCGATCCCCTGGACTGGCAGGGGGTGGCCTACGGGCTGGCCGCCCTGCTGGCGGTGCGTCCCCTGGCCGGCTGGCTCGGGCTGCGCGGATGCCCCTATGGCCGCGGCGAGAAGGCGGTCATCGCCTTCTTCGGGATCCGCGGCATCGGCTCCGCCTACTACCTGGCCTATGCCTTCGGCACCGTCGCCTTCGACCGGCCGGACTACGTCTGGTCGGTCGCCGGCTTCGTCATCCTGGTCTCGATCGTGCTGCACGGCATCACCGTCACGCCCGTGCTGACCTGGCTGGAGCGGGCGAAGCGGTGAAGGACGACGCCTGACGCTGCAGCCAGGTGCGGAACGCGCGCACGGGCGCGCTGTCCCATTGTTCGCGGCGGCCAAGGAGATAGTAGTGGGCCGGGTCGCGCTCCGGAGCGCCCTCGATCGGAATGATCAGGCTGCCGCCGGCGATCTCCTTCTGGACCAGCACCTCCGGCACGATGGCGACGCCTTCGCCGGCAACGGCGGCCTGCAGGGTACCGGAGTAGTGTCCGAAGGCACGGCGGCGACCCGGGTCGGGATCGTTCAGGCCCTGCTCCCTGAACCAGCGCGCCCAGGACTGGGCGCGTGGGATCGTGTGGAGGAGCGGCCAGGAGGCGAGATCGGCCGGTTCGCGGATGGCCCTACCGTCGGCCAGGAGGGCCGGGCTGCAGACCGGCACCAGCCGACCGGGCAGCAGCGTCTGGTAGGCCACGTCGCTCCAGTCGCGCCCGGCGACCATGTCGCGGCGGGAACGCAGGCCCTGACCGACGTCGGTGGCGAGCCGGCCGACGCGGATGGCGAGATCGATCTCCTCGCGGTCGAAGTCGACGGGCGTGACCGCGTTGATCATGCGGATCTCGATCTCGGGATGCTCCTCGGCGAAGAGGGGTAGCCGCGGCACCAGCCAGTACATCGAGAAGATCGGCAGCACGTTGATCGTCACGATGCCGGCGCCGGTTCCCCCGCGCGCCGCCATGACGGCGGCCTCGATCCGGTCCAGGGCCTGGCCGAGGGCGGCGGCCAGCCGGGCACCTTCCTCGGTGAGTTCGACCGACCGGGTTCCCCGCCGCAGGAGCTGGCGGCCCAGATAGACCTCCAGGGCTTTCACCTGGCGGCTCACCGCCCCCTGGGTCACGGAGAGCTCGACGGCGGCCTCGGTGAAGCTCAGATGCCGTGCCGTTGCTTCGAAGGCCTTCGCGGCGTTCAGCGACGGCAGAGTGCGCCGCACCGTCCCTATCCTCCGTCCGTGGAATTCATGAGTTTATCTCATTCGCCGGGGCCGAAAAGATCGATTGTCGGGAATGAAGTTTTCTTTACGCTTTCGGAGAGACGGACGGTGCTCTCCTATTCATTTTCAATGAAAACGGGGGGAGTGCGAATAAACAGGCGAGAGTAAGGCTGCCGATGAGAGTTTTCTTCCAGGACTTTGGTGGGATCCAGACAAGGTTCTACCGCGCCGGCTCTGGTGAACCTGTGGTGCTTTTGCATGGGGCGGGTGTTTCGTCGGACACCTGGTGCCGGAACATCGGCCCTCTCTCGCAGTACTTCAGCGTCTATGCGCCGGACACCCTTGGGCATGGCTTCACCGGCTCGGGCGACTACCGCTCCGGCCCCCCTTTCGCTCCGGCCATAGAGCATCTCGTCAGTTTCGTCGACGGCCTCGGCCTCGAGCGCTTCTCGGTCGTCGGCAGCTCCTACGGTGCGCTTCTGGCGGCCCTTCTCTACTTCCGGCTGCCGGGCCGCGTGAGCCGGCTGATCTTCAACAGCAGCGGGTCGCTCGTGAACTCGGACGATGGCCACAAGAAGGGCGTCCAGGCGGCCTACGACAACGGCCTCTCGGCCATCGAGAACCCGACCCAGGAGAACTGTCGCCGCCGGATGCAGCGGATCTTCTTCGACCCCGCTGCGGTGCCGGAGGAGGTCATCCTGATGCAGATGACGCTCTATTCCATGCCCGGCGCGCGCGAGGCCTTCGAGCGGCGGCTGCGGGGGCTGATGGATGTCGAGGCCTGCCGGCCCTTCTACGTCTTCGATCGCCTGCACGAGATCGCCGTGCCGACCCTGATGGTCTGGGGGCGGGAGGATCCGCGCAGCGACTACGAGCGTGCGCTGGAGGCCGCGAGGCGCATGCCGGACGCCCGGATGGTGACGTTGGAGCGCTGCAAGCACCATCCGCACATGGAGTACCCGGAGCGCTTCAACGAGCTCGCCCGCGGCTTCTTCATGGGCGAGATGGACAGCGTCGCGGCCTGAAGTCTTGGGGGGCAGGGGAGTCATGGACATGCACGAAGGCAGCATCGGCCGCTCTGATCTCTTCCACGCGCGCCGCCTCGGCCACGTGAACCTCTTCGTCTCGGACCTCGACCGCAGCCTCGCCTTCTACAACGAAGTGGTCGGCCTCGAGGTCGTCTACGTCCGCCCGCCGGTTAAGGCGGGCTTCCTCAGCAACGGCAACAGCCATCACGACATCGGGCTCGTGCAGTTCGTTGGCCGCCCGAACCTGCCGCAGGTCGCCGGGCTCAACCACCTGGGCATCGAGGTCGAGACCGAGCTGGGGCTGGTCGACAGCCACCGGCGTGCCGTGGCGGCCGGGCTGCCGATCGTCCGCACCACCGACCACTACGTCGCCCGGGCCGTCTATCTGACCGACCCCGACGGCAATCAGGTCGAGATCTACGCCGACACGGTCTACAAGTGGCGGGATACGCGCTATGGGGTGGTGAACACGCCGACCACCCCCTGGACCCCGGGAACGCCGAAGCCCAGCGCCGAGCCGCTGTACCAGGTGGACCCGGACATTCAGAGGGTGGAGAACGCCCCCTTTCACCCCCGGCGCATCACCCATGCAGTCCTCGCCGTCACCGACTACGCGGAGACGCTGAGCTATTACACGCGCGTCGTCGGGCTTCACCTGGCCGACGGCGGCCCGGATGCTCCCTTCAGCCGCCTCGCCGGCTCGATCGGGGAGACGGTGCTGGCCCTCGTACCTGCCGGAGAAGGGGTGGCGCCGGGGCTGCTGCATTTCAACCTGCTGGTTGCCGACGAGACCGAGTTGGAACGGTCGGTCGCAGAGGCGAAGGCGAAAGGGATAGCGGTCGCCGAGGAGATCGACACGCCGCATCGCCGCGGTGCGGTCATCGCCGATCCCGACGGCATCCGGATCCAGTTCTATGTCGATCGGCCCGGCGTCCCCGTGAGCGGAGCAGAGGCAGGCCGCCTGCTGCCCTGTCTCCTGTGACGTCCCACCCCTCTCCCAGCTTCTCCGGGACGCTTCCATGACCCAGAAGGTTACATCGCTCACGCAGACCTACGGAGGTTACTTCAACACCTACGTACCGCCCGAGGATGCCGAACTGACCCACGTGGGCCCGGGCACGCCGTGCGGGGAGTATCTGCGGCGCTACTGGCAGCCGGTTGCGCACACGGGCGACCTCGGCGAGCGGCCGCTGGCCATCCGTATCCTCGGCGAGGACCTCGTCGTCTTCCGCGACGGCTCGGGCCGGATCGGCCTTCTGCACGCCCACTGCGCCCACCGGGGTGCGTCGCTCGAATACGGCGTGATCCAGGAGCACGGCATTCGCTGCTGCTACCACGGCTGGCATTTCGACGTGGACGGCCGGATCCTGGAGATGCCGACGAGCCACCGCGAAGGGCCCTACCGCGGCAGGCTCTGTCAGGGCGCCTATCCGATCCGTGAGTTCCACGGCCTCGTCTTCGCCTACCTCGGTCCGCCGGACCTGATCCCGCCGTTCCCCTTGTTCGACACCTTCGCGAGCGACGACTTCGTGCTCTGCCTGGGCGATCCGGTCGGCCTGTCCAACCTCAAGCCGTGCAACTGGCTGCAGGTCATGGACAACGTGGTCGACCCGGCGCACGAGGTCTTCCTCCACACCCGCTACTCCGGTCACCGCTTCATCGATTACAACGGCCGCGAGGTGATGGAAACGGGCGACATGGGTGTGATCGCCTTCGAGCCCACCCCCATCGGGCTGGTGGCCCAGGAGACACGCCGGGTCGGCGAGGATGTCTGGGTCCGCGGCATCGAGTGCATCGCCCCGAACATCGCCCAGATCGCGCAGGTGCCCATCCTGCCGCCGCAGTACCGCGACGAGGCGATGCGGCTGTGCATGGTGCCGCGTGTCACCCGCTGGCGTGTTCCCGTCGACGACCACAACACGCGGGAGTTCGCGATCGTGCGGCGGCGGCCCGACGAGCCGAACCGCTACGCCGAAAAGCCGAGCGGCGTGCTGAAGGCGAACTACGGCGGGCGCTCCTACGAGGAGATGCAGAGCAATCCCGGCGACTACGAGGTGCAGATCAGCCAGCGCCCGATCGCCCGCCATGAGCTTGAGAACCTCACGGAGACGGACAAGGGCATCATCCTGTTCCGGCAGATGATCCGGGATGGCATCGCGGCCGTGCGTGCGGGGCGCGACCCGCTCGGCGCCATGCGGCCGGGCGACGCCCCTATCCCGACCTACGGGAGCGACACGGTGCTGCGCGTGCCGCGTGCGCAGACGCCGGAGGAGGACAGGGAGCTTCTGATCAAGACAGCCCGAAGGGTGCACGAGGAGGCTCTCGCGGTCCAGCCGATCAAGTCGGCGAACATCATGGTCTGAGCCGCAAGGAGAGGCGGCCAGGGAACCGAATCTGGGAGATCGAACATGCAAGCTGTGCTTCGGACGAGGCGGACGCAGGGCCTGCGGCCCGCGGGTCATCTTGCGGCGGGGGCCCTGGCCCTGGCGGCAGTGCTGACGGTGGGGGCGGGGCCGAGCCTCGCCGACACGCTCTATGACATGGCGAGGCAGGAGGGCGCCCTGACCGTCTACCTGCAGGAGCCGTCGTCGGTGGCGGAAGACCTGGTCGCCGGCTTCAAGCAGAAGTACGAGGGGATATCCGTCGACTACTTCCGCAGTGCGACCACGCAGATCGCGCAGCGTGTCGAGACGGAGGCGGCGGCCGGCCAGACCGTGGCGGACGTCTTCACCGTCACGGAGCGCCGCGCCATGCTGATGGACCAGGCGCTCTTCGCCGCCTACCGGTCGCCGCACCTCGCAGCCTATCCTGCCGAGCTGAACCCGGACGACCATCTCTGGTCGACCTATTCCATGTCGCTGACCTCTTTCGCCTGGAACACCGCCCTGCTGTCGGAGGCCGAGCGTCCGAAGACCTGGCAGGACCTGGTCGATCCCAAGTGGCAGGGCAAGATCGGCATGCAGGACCCGCTGGCCGGCGGCGGCGTGGCCTCCTGGATCGCCACCATGTATGCCGTCCTCGGCGAGGAAGCCTGGGAGGACTACATGTCCAGGCTGGGGAAGCTGAAGCCGCTCTACGGCAAGTACATGCAGGTGCAGGACATGCTCGGCGCCGGGGAGGTGCAGGTCATGCCCGCCGCCTATCCGGACTACATCCAGTCCCTGAAGGACAAGGGCGCCCCGGTGGAGTGGGGCGCGCCGTCGCCGATGATCCGTTACGCCTTCTCCATCGCCCTGACCGCCAAGGCGCCGCATCCGAACGCCGGCAAGCTGTTCGTCGACTTCATCCTGTCCCCCGACGGACAGGCGATCCTGGCGCGGAACGGCCGGCTCCCGGCCCTCAAGTCCGAATGGCCGCCGGAAGTGGCCGACCGTCTGGCCGGCGTGGAGCTGGTGCCCTCCGCCGATGCCATCGAGAAGGAGAAGTTCGACTTCTTCCAGGAGAAGATGAAGGCCTACTTCGGCGCGCGCTGAGGGCGGAGCCGGTCTGAGAGGAGAGATCTCGCCATGACGGCGGTCCAGCTCACCAACCTTCAGAAGCGGTTCGGCGCGCTGACCGTCGTCGACGATCTCTGCCTGCAGCTTCCCGAAGGGTCCCTGTCGACCCTCCTGGGCCCGTCCGGCTGCGGCAAGACCACCACGCTCCGGATGATCGCGGGGCTGGAGCAGCCGACGTCCGGACGGATCGTCGTCGACGGCGAGCCGGTGTGGACCGAGACGGCGAGCATACCCGCCGAAAGGCGCGGGATCGGAATGGTCTTCCAATCCTATGCCGTCTGGCCGCATCTGACGGTGTTCGAGAACGTCGCCTACCCGCTTCGCGTCCGCCGGCAGGGCCGCAAGGACATCCGAGAGAAGGTCATGCGGGCCCTCGGCGTGGTGCGTCTGGACCACCTCGCGGAGCGCTATCCCGCCCAGCTCTCGGGCGGCCAGCAGCAGCGGGTGGCGCTGGCGCGCGCGGTGGTCTTCGAGCCGCGGCTGCTCCTCCTGGACGAGCCGCTCTCCAATCTCGACGCGCAGCTTCGCGAGCAGATGCGGGTCGAGATCCGCCAGCTGCAGCGCCGGCTGGGGCTGACGGCTATCTACGTCACCCATGATCAGCAGGAGGCCCTGGCCATCAGCGACCACGTCGCCGTCATGGACCACGGGCGGGTCATGCAGTACGGCAGTCCGCAGGACGTGTTCGAGCGGCCCCACTCGAAGCGCGTGGCGGAGTTCATGGGCTGGACGAACTTCCTGCCGGCCGAACGATTGGACGCACGGCACCTGAGGATACTGCCGGGCGGTCTGGTGGTCGACTGTCCGGCGGGCGCTCCGGCCGGCGACCTCTGGGCCGCGGTCAGGCCCGACGACATCCGGGTCCGCGCGCTCGCGCCGCGGCAGCCCGCCGACGTGCTGGTCGGCCGGGTGGCGGACCGCAGCTACCTCGGCAACGCGACCATCTGCAGCCTGAGCATCGGCGAGGTCCTGCTGCGTGCCGCGCTGCCGCCGGACTGCGACCACGCCCCCGGCACCGCCGTCGCCGTCGAGATCGACCCGGCCCGTCTGCGCGTGCTGTCGGCCTGATGCGGGAAGAGAGGACCCGGCCATGATGGCGGACACCGTCGACCGCCCCCGCGTCGCCTTCCGCCTGCCGCGCCTGGACCCCCGGCGGCTGCCGTTCCTGGCGCTGCTGCTGTTCATCGGCTTCCTGGTGATCTATCCGATCGCCTGGCTCTTGCTCGGGAGTTTCCTCAGCGCCTCGCCGTTCCATCCCGGCACCTTCACCCTCGACAACTACATCCGGGCCTATTCCGAGCCGACGATCCTGCGGACGGCTGGGACAACGCTGGTCTTCTCGCTCGGGCAGACGATCGCCGCCCTGATCATGGGCGGCGGGATGGCTTGGCTGGTGGCCAGGACGAACACCCCGGGCAAGAGCCTGTTCGAGTTCTCCATGCTGGTTCTGCTGGTCCTGCCGACCATCGTGTCGGTGGTGGCCTGGAACCTCCTGATGAGCCCGACCCGCGGGCTTCTGAACATGGCGGCCATGGCGCTCTTCCCTTTCGAGCAGCCACCCTTCGCCGTCTACAGCCTCGGCACGATGATCTTCGTGCAGAGCCTCGCGACCGCTCCCTTCGCCTACCTGATCCTGGCGCCGGTCTTTGCCGCCGGCGACTCTTCCCTCGAAGAGGCGGCGCGCATGTCGGGGGCGGGGCCGTTCAGGATCTTCTTCACGGTCACGCTGCCCCTGGCACGGCCGGCCATCCTCTCCACGACGATCCTCGTCTTCATCCTCGGGATCGAGGCCTTCGACGTGCCGCAGCTGCTCGGGGCCCCGCGGGGGATCTACACCTACACGTCGCTGATCTACCACGCCATCCAGGTGCGCGAGCCGCCCGAGTACGGCATGGCGACGGCCCTGGCGGTCAGCCTGCAGGCCATGGCCCTGCTCTGCGTCGTCCTCTACCGGCGCAGCATCAAGGCCGGCAGCCGCTACGAAGTGATCCGCGGCAAGGGCTACCGTGCGGCGCTGGTCGACCTCGGGCGCTGGCGCTGGGCCGCCTGCGGGATCGGCAGCCTTTTTGCCCTCGTCACCATCATCCTGCCGCTCGTGATGGTGATCCTCGTGTCGGCGGTCCCCTACTTCTTCGGCTTCAACCAGGCCTACTGGAACAACATCGGCTGGGCCAACTACGTCCGCCTTCTGAACCACCCGGCCCTGCAGGGCGCGGTGACCAACAGCCTGCTGCTGGCCGTGGGGGGCGGCGCCGTCTGCGTCCTGCTCGCAGCCGCCGTCGGGGTGATCGTCAGCCGCAGCCGCATCCCCGGTCGGGGCCTGCTGGAGGGCGTCTCGATGCTGCCGCTCTCGGTGCCGGCGACCGTCCTGGCGATGGGTCTGCTCTGGGCCTACATCGCCCTGCCGTTGCCGATCTACGGCACGGTCATGATCCTGCTGATCGCCTATGTGACCCGCTATCTGCCGCTGGCGCTGCGGACGGTCTCCGGCGGCATCGCGGCGATCGGCTCGGAGTTGGAGGAGGCCTCCAGGATGTCCGGCGCAGTCTCGGCGGAGACCTTCGTGCGCATCACGCTGCCCCTGGCGAAGGCGACGCTGCTCTCGGCCTGGCTCATGATGTTCATGATCTTCTTCCGCGAGTTCTCGATGTCGATCCTGCTGGCCGGTCCCGGCAACACGGTGCTGTCGGTCGTCCTCTACGACTACTACCAGTCGGCCGATACGGGCATGCTCTGCGCCGCCTCGGTCATCCTCACTTTCGTGGTCACCGGCGTGGTGCTGATCGGCAAGCGGTTCTGGGGCTTGCGCGGCTGAGGGAAGGGAACGGGAATGAGCATCGACGACAGACTGGCGCAGCTCGGCATCGGCCTGCCGGGCGGCTTCGCCTTTCCCAAGGCCAACCGCATCGGATGCGTGCAGGCCGGCAACCTCCTCTTCGCCTCCGGTCACCCCCCTGCCGGGGACCTCGGCAGCTTTCCTCTCGGCAAGGTGGGCCGCGATCTCGACGAGGCGACCGCGACCAGCCTGGCACGTTCCGCCGCGCTCAACATCCTGGCCTCGGTGAAGGCCCAGCTCGGCAGCCTCGATCCGGTCGACCGGGTGGTGAAGGTCTTCGGGATGGTCAACTCGGCGCCCGGCTTCAACCGTCAGTTCGCCGTCATCGACGGTGCGTCCGACCTCTTCATCGAGATCTGGGGGCCGGAGAAGGGCCGCCATGCCCGCTCCGCCGTGGGCATGGCGGAGCTGCCGCGCGACTTCCCCATCGAGGTGGAGGCGATATTCCTCCTCTCCTAAGGACGGGTGCCATGCGCGGCAACGCCCGAACCGGAGCAGTCGAACCCATGCAAAGCGCAGTCGAGGCCGCCCCGGCGCCGCTCTGCCGTGTCGCCATCGCCGGTCTCGGTGCGATCGGCCTCAAGCTGGCGCGCACCCTGGCCGCCGGGGCACTCCCCGGCTTCACGCTGGCGGCGGTCTCCGCCCGTGACGAGGCCGCCGCCCGCCAGCGCCTGCGCGAGGTGGGAAGCGAGGCCCCGGTGGTCCCGATCGAGGAACTGGAGCCGCTGGCGGACCTGGCGGTGGAGTGCGCCCCGGCCGCCCTGCTGCCGTCCATCGCCGACCCCTTCCTGCGCAACGGCAAGACCGTGGTGGTGCTGTCCGTCGGCGCCCTGCTGCGCAACGAGGGGCTGATCGAGACCGCCCGCGCCAGCGGCGGCCGCATCGTCGTGCCCTCGGGGGCCCTGCTCGGCCTCGATGCCGTCGCGGCCGCGGCGGAAGGGCAGATCCGCTCGGTGCGGATGATCACCCGCAAGCCGGTGCGCGGGCTGCTGGGCGCGCCCTACCTGATCGAGAACGGCATCGACATAGCGGGCCTGACGGCGCCGCGGCGGGTGTTCGAGGGCACCGCGCGCGAGGCGGCGGCGGGCTTCCCGGCCAACCTCAACGTGGCGGTGGCCCTCTCGCTCGCCGGCATCGGCCCCGATCGGACCCGTCTGGAGATCTGGGCGGATCCGGCGCTGGAGCGGAACGTCCACCGCATCGAGGTGGACGCCGACAGCGCGGCCTTTTCGATGCAGATCGAGAACGTGCCGAGCGAGAACCCGAAGACCGGGCGCATCACGGCCCTGTCGGTGCTCGCCTGCCTGCGCAAAATGGCGGCGCCGTTGCAGGTCGGGACCTGAGCGCCGGCGGTTCTCTTCAGCGCAGCGATCCCCAGAGGTAGATCAGCGTCGCGGCGCTGCCCAGCGCCGTGCGCACCGCATGGAGCAGCCCCCACTGCTCCACCAGCGCCCGTGCCTGGGCTGCGGGTGCCCGCGGGTCCATTGCCAGCAGCTGCCTGTTGGTCGGCATGATGACGAAGAGCGTATAGGGCCAGTTGGCGATCAGCAGGATCGCGCCCAGCAGCCAGGTCCAGTGGTCCTGCTCCCACCAGGCGGCGATCCCGAGCAGGCAGCCGACGAGAGCGAGGCTGGCCTGCATGACGAACCCGCGCCTGTAGGCCGGCTTCCACAGAGCGACCAGCGGCCCGTCGTCGAGTTCCAGGCGTGCCGGCTGCTCGACGGCATTGATATAGAAGGCGGCGCCGGTGAAGAACGCCGCCATGGTGAGCGCAAGCTGCCCCGCCAGCATGCCCCCGTCCCCCTGTTCATTCCTTGTTAGTCTCACCATAGGCCCGAACCCGCGAGGTGCGAAGGGGCCGTCCCGTCGCGGTGGACAAAGATCGACGGTCGCTGGATGTTTTTCCGGCACGCAGATGGAGGGGGCGATGCGCGGCCAGATCTTCACCTTTCCCGGCTCGCAGGGCCACGACCTGGCGGGACGGCTCGACCTGCCGGACGGGCCGGTGCGGGCCTGGGCCCTCTTCGCCCATTGCTTCACCTGTACCAAGGACGTGCTGGCCGCCGGCCGGATCGCCCAAGGGCTGGCGGAGGCCGGCATCGCCACCCTGCGGTTCGACTTCACCGGCCTGGGCCACAGCGAGGGCGACTTCGCCAACACCGACTTCAGCTCCAACATCGAGGACCTGGTGGCGGCGGCCGACCACCTGCGCCGGGCCCACGGCGCCCCGAAGCTGCTGATCGGCCATTCTCTCGGCGGTGCGGCGGTGCTGGCCGCGGCGGGGCGGATTCCGGAGGCGGTGGGGGTCGTGACCATCGGCGCGCCCGCCGATCCGGCACACCTCGGCCTGCGCTTCGCGGCCGTGCGCGACGAGATCGAGGCGAAGGGCGAGGCTGAGGTGACGCTGGCCGGGCAGACCTTCCGCATCCGCCGCGCGTTCGTCCAGGACATCGAAGGGCACAGGCTGGAGGCTGCCATCGCGGGGCTGCGCAAGGCCCTGATCGTCTTCCACGCGCCCCGCGACGAGGAGGTGGGGATCGACAACGCCGGGCGGATCTTCGCCGCAGCGAAGCACCCCAAGTCCTTCGTCTCCCTGGACGGCGCCGACCATCTGCTGCGCCGCAAGGCCGATGCCCTCTATGTCGCCCGCGTCGTCGCCGCCTGGGCCAGCCGCTATCTCGAGCCGGAGGAGACCGCGGCGGAGGCGGAGCCGCCGGAGGGCGCGGTCCAGGTGGAGAACCTGGAGACCGGCAACCTCGCGGTCCGCATCCAGGCGCGCCGGCATGTCTTCCGCGGCGACGAGCCGGCCTCCGTCGGTGGCGACGATGGCGGGCCGACGCCCTACGAGTTCCTCTCCGCCGCCCTCGGCGCCTGCACCGCCATCACCCTGCGGCTCTATGCGCGGCGCAAGGGCTGGCCGCTGCGCGCGGTCGGCGTGAGCGTGCGCCATGACCGCATCCATGCCGCCGACTGCGTCGACTGCGAGAAAAAGGACGCGAAGATCGACCGCTTCCGGCGCGAACTGCGCTTCGACGGGCCGCTGGACGAGGAACAGCGCGGGCGGCTGGCCGAGATCGCCGACCATTGCCCGGTCCATCGCACCCTGGAGAACGAGATCCGGATCGAGACCGAGGTGTTGCCGAAGACGGTGGCCGACTGATCGGACGCGGGGCGCGCCACCCCGCCCTTTCGCTTTCCGGCGCGGCTGGCGTATCTTCCCTTCGCCCGGAGGGACGAACGAATGGAGAGGGAGGCGGTGCTGCTCTGGCGGCCCTACGACGCGCTGTCGCGCGACGAGCTGCACGACCTGCTGCAGCTGCGCGGTGACGTTTTCGTCGTCGAGCAGCGGTCGATCTATCCCGACATCGACGGCCACGACCCGGAGGCCTTCCATCTGCTGGTGCGCGACGGGGACGGCCGGCTGATCGGCACGGCCCGGCTGCTGCCCATGCCGCCGGGCGGACCCTGCGCCCTGGTGGTGCTGGGCCGTTTCGCCCTGCGGGCGGAGCGCCGTGGCACCGGGCTGGGGGCGAAGATGGTCGCCGCGGCCGTGGCCGAGGGCGACCGCCGCTTCCCCGGCTGCCCGCAGGTGCTGGGGGCGCAGGCGCACATGGCGCCCTTCTACGCCCGCTTCGGCTTCGAGGCGGTGTCGGAGCCCTACGACGACGGCGGCATCCTGCATGTCGACATGCGGCGGGTCAGCGAGGCGCCGGTCGGCGACATCTGAGGGCGTCCGCCGCCTTCCGACGGTTTGTTTGCAGGTGCGAAATCTGTTAGCCTGCCGGCAACGAGACCGTCACGGGCGGCCCGGTCGGGCGCCATCTCCTTTCAGGGTTCGGAACAGCACGACGTGAGCGAAGACGACGAGACCGCCGGCGGGCGGGGCCCGCAGGGGACGCCGCCGGGCGGGGCCATCCAGACCGTGACCATCGAGGAGGAGATGCGCCGCTCCTACCTCGACTACGCCATGAGCGTGATCGTCTCGCGCGCGCTGCCCGACGCGCGCGACGGCCTGAAGCCGGTGCACCGCCGCATCCTCTACTCGATGCGGGAATCGGGCTTCGACTGGAACCGGGCCTACCGCAAGTCGGCCCGCATCGTCGGCGACGTCATGGGTAAGTATCACCCCCACGGCGACACGGCCATCTACGACGCCATGGTGCGCATGGCGCAGGACTTCTCCATGCGCCTGATGCTGATCGACGGCCAGGGCAACTACGGCTCGATGGACGGCGATCCGCCCGCGGCCATGCGCTACACCGAGGCCCGCCTGGCGCGGGCGGCGAGCGAGGCCCTGCTCGACGACATCGACCAGGACACGGTCGACTTCCAGCCGAACTACGACGAGAGCACCGAAGAGCCGACGGTCCTGCCGGCGCGGTTCCCGAACCTGCTGGTCAACGGCGCCGGCGGCATCGCCGTCGGCATGGCGACCAATATCCCGACCCACAATCTTGGCGAGATCATCGACGCCTGCTGCGCCCTGCTGGAGGACCCGGACCTGCCGGCCGAGCGCCTGCTGGAGCTGGTGCCGGGGCCGGACTTCCCGACCGGCGGCATCATCCTGGGCCGCAGCGGCATCCTCTCCGCCTTCCAGACCGGCCGCGGCTCGGTGATCATGCGCGGACGGGTGCAGATCGAGGAGATGGCGCGCGAGCGCGAGGCCATCATCGTCACCGAGATGCCCTATCAGGTGAACAAGGCCCGCATGCTGGAGCGCATCGCCGAGGTGGTGCGCGAGAAGCTGGTCGAGGGCATCTCGGAGATCCGCGACGAGTCCGACAGGCACGGCGTGCGGGTGGTGATCGAGCTGAAGCGCGACGCCGTCTCCGACGTGGTGCTGAACCAGCTCTACCGCCACACGCCGCTGCAGACCTCCTTCGGCATCAACATGCTGGCCATCAACGGCGGCCGGCCACTGCTGATGAACCTGCGGAGCCTGCTGGAGGCCTTCCTCACCTTCCGCGAGCAGGTGGTCACCCGCCGCACGGTCTACCGCCTCGGCAAGGCGCGCGACCGGGCCCACGTCCTCGTCGGCCTGGCGATCACCGTCGCCAACCTGGACGAGGTCATCGCTCTCATCCGCGCCGCCAAGGACCCCGAGGAGGCGCGTGCCCAGCTCACCGCGCGCAGCTGGCCGGCCGGCGACGTGGCGCCCCTTGTGGCGCTGGTCGCGGAGCCCGGGCGGGTGGTCGGCGCCGACGGCACCTACCGCCTGTCGGACGCCCAGGCCAAGGCCATCCTCGACCTGCGCCTGCAGCGCCTGACCGGCCTGGAGCGCGACAAGATCGCCGAGGAGGTCACGGCCATCGCCGCCGAGATCGTCGACTTCCTGGAGATCCTGAGCTCGCGGCCGCGGCTGGTCGGCATCATCCGCGACGAGCTGCTGGAGATCCGCGAGAAGTTCGCCGATCCGCGGCGCACGACCATCGAAGAATCGGAGTTCGAGCACGACGTCGAGGACCTGATCCCGCGCGAGGAGATGGTCGTCACCGTCACCCACGGCGGCTACATCAAGCGGGTGCCGCTGTCGACCTATCGCGCCCAGCGGCGCGGCGGCCGGGGCCGCAGCGGCATGGCGATGCGCGAGGAGGACTTCGTCTCCCGCGTCTTCGTCGGCGACACCCACATGCCGCTGCTGTTCTTCTCCTCCCGCGGCATCGCCTACAAGATGAAGGTCTGGCGCCTGCCGCTCGGCACGCCCCAGGCCCGTGGCAAGGCGCTGGTCAACCTGCTGCCGCTGCAGGAGGGCGAGACCATCACCGCGCTCATGCCGCTGCCGGAGGACGAGGGCCGCTGGGACGAGCTCTTCGTGGTCTTCGCCACCACCGCCGGCACGGTGCGCCGCAACCGCCTGTCCGACTTCACCAACGTCATGGCCAACGGCAAGATCGCCATGAAGCTGGAGCCGGAGGACGGCCACCTGGTGTCGGTGCTGCCCTGCCGCGAGGAGGACGACCTGCTGCTGGCGACCGCGGCCGGCAAGGCGATCCGCTTCCAGGTCTCCGACGTGCGGGTCTTCGCCGGACGCAGCTCGGTGGGCGTGCGCGGCATCCGCCTCGCCGAGGGCGACCGGGTGATCTCGCTCTCCGTGCTGCATCACGTGGACGCCGAGGCGGCCGAGCGCCTGGCCTACCTGCGGCTCGCGGCGGCCACCCGCCGGGGTGGCGAGGCGGTGCAGGAAGCCCAGGGTGACGCCGCGGGTGATGCCGTCCCGGGCGAGGCGCCGGAGGCGGCCGTCGAGGAGAAGGGCGAGGCGGCGCAGGCCTCGGTGGAGGTCTCGCCGCAGCGCTACGCCGAGCTCTCGGCCGCCGAGGAGTTCCTGCTGACCGTATCCGACGACGGCTACGGCAAGCGCACCTCGGCCTACGAGTACCGCATCACCGGCCGCGGCGGGCAGGGCATCGGCAACATCGACCTGGGCCGCGGCAAGGCGCAGGCCCGGGTGGCGGCGGCCTTCCCGGTGAAGGACGGCGACCAGATCATGCTGGTCACCGACGCCGGCCAGCTCATCCGCATCGCGGTCGACGGCATCCGCATCGCCGGGCGCACCACCCGCGGCGTCACCCTGTTCCGGGTGGGCGAGGGCGAGCGGGTGGTCTCGGTCGCCTACCTCGCCGACTTGGCGGCCAGCGAGGCCGAGGCGGCCGACGAGGAGGACCCCGGCGACGAAGGTCCGGGCGACGAAGGTCCGGCTGACGGGCCGGACGGTGGCGGCGCGGGCGACTGATCCGGCAGGGGGAAGCGATGGCGGAGCAGCACAACGGGCGGGGGCAGCTGACCGGGGTCTATCCCGGCACCTTCGACCCCATCACGCTGGGGCACCTGGACATCATCAAGCGGGCGACGCGCATCGTCGACCACCTGGTGATCGGGGTGGCGCGCAACGCCGGCAAGGGCCCGCTCTTCGCCACCGACGAGCGGGTCGAGATGGTGCGCGACGAGGTCGCCGCCCTCGACACCCACGGCGCCTCGGTGGAGGTGCGGGCCTTCGACAACCTGCTGATGCACTTCTGCCAGTCGGTGAAGGCCCGCATGATCGTGCGCGGCCTGCGCGCCGTCTCCGACTTCGAGTACGAGTTCCAGATGGCGGGCATGAACGCCCGTCTGGACCCGCAGATCGAGACGGTCTTCCTCATGGCCTCGGAGCGGCAGCACTTCATCTCCTCGCGCTTCGTCAAGGAGATCGGCTTCCTGGGCGGCGACATCACCTCCTTCGTGACGCCGCGGGTGGCCGAGCGGCTGGCCGGCCGCTTCGCAAAGCGCGGCACCGGCGCCCCCGACCTCGCCGGCTCCGGCGCCGCCAAGGACTGACCCGCCGCTTCCGGCGGTCGCGGGACGGGGCGCTCGAGCGGAGCCTCACGCCGGGCCTGTCGGAGCGTGGAGGTTGCTGAACCCACCTCGGATCGCCACGCCCCTTACGGGGCTCGCGATGACCGGACCACTTCACCCTTCGACAAGCTCAGGGCGAGGAAAAACAACGATCCTCATGCTGAGCTTGTCGAAGCATGAGCGTGTCGAAGCATGACCGTTTCCGGCGGCCTTCCCTCACGCCCCCCGCGCCGCGATGCCGGACAGGGTCCCCGGTGGGAGGAGACAGGCGAGGCGCCTTCGCGGGCCGGGCGCCGCGGGCGGTTGACCCGGGCCGCCCCGATTCCTACTGTCCCCCGGCGTCCCGCCCGGCCCGTCGGTCCAGCGGGTACGCCGCACGTCCTGGCACGGGGCCCGTAGCTCAGAGGTAGAGCAGCTGACTTTTAATCAGCGGGTCGATGGTTCGAATCCATCCGGGCTCACCAGGAATATCAAAAGGTTATAGGGATATCCCTATCCTGTGCGTCGTCGGTGTAAGCGCTATGTAAGCAGCCTGCGCGCATATGGTCCGCCAGCACCGTTGCTTGGTCGGTGTAGCGCGCCACCAAGTTTGAGCACGCGCGACACATAGTTTGAGCACGCGCGGCCTGGGCTGGATGTCGATTTGAGGCTATTTCGAAGAGGCATCTAACGTGCCTCAAAGCCGCCGGCGCCGCTGCACGATCCAAACCCTGCCGTTCGTCGAGCCGCAGTGCGTGCAGCGTAGCTTCGGCTCCCACCAAGCCATGTCCTTCTGCGGCCCGAGCCTCTCGATCAGAGACGGCAGCGAGAGCGCCGTGTGGTGGCCGCAGTCGAGGCAGCGCGCGTCGACTCCGAGGCCGAGCTGGCGCAGTTCGCCGAGCGGCAGGGTGTCGCGAGAGGCACGGGACATGCTCCATCGGAGCAGGAACAAATAGCGAACACATGGGCCTTATGCGCCCGTCACCGCGGGGGGCGTGAAGCCGCCTTCCAAGCCATCGGAGACCCGCTTGACCTCGATGAAGTCGAAGGACCGCTGGCCGGCCGGGTAGGCCCCGCCGCGCTCGGTGTCGCCGACGATCCAGCGCTCGCGGGACGGGCCGACCTCGACCATCCCGGCGTAATGGTCGGCGACGCCGTCGCGTTGCATCGAGACCTTGCAGCGGAACAGCCGATCCGCCGGCACGCCGGTAAGGTCGAGCGCATCGAGCACGGTCGAGCCCCAGTCGTCGCAGTCTCCATACCAGCGGCTGGCGCCGGGGGCACAGTCGACGATGTAGGCCAGCATCGATCGCCATGTGTCGCGCGAGGGATCGTCGCGCAGATACTCCAGTCGGTCGCGGCAGATCCGGTCCACTGCGATCACGTGATCGGCCGAGACGGGGTCGGTCGCGAGCGGCCAGCCGGCGGCGACCCAGCGGGCACGCCAGTCGGCGCGCAGCGCGGCGACCTCTGCATCCGTCACGAGCACCACCCGGGCTGCGGCCGGTCCTCCGTGGCGGTGATCCGGCACTCTGCGCGGCACCAGGCAAGCCCGGGCTGCTCGGTGCACTGGACGACTTCCGTCCACCAGACGTCCTGGTCCGGGTCCGGGACCAGATCCACGGGCCGTTCCGCGCAGGCGGCCAGGGCGGCGAAGGCCAGGAGGGCGAGCGCGCGCATCACTCCTCCGGCTCGATCGCCGGCAGTAGCTCGACCGTCCACCCGAAGACGTCGGTCAAGTCGCCGGCGACCTTGCTGGCACTGGTGACCGGCCAGCCCTGCACGATCGCACCTTCGACGATCGTCGGCCGGCGGCCACCGCGGAGGCTGAGGCCGGTGCCGTCCTCGGCGCAGGAGGCGACATAGCCGAGCGCTCGAAGCTGGGCCATCTGAAGCGAGGTGCCGAGACTGTAAGCCGGATCGCCGGCGACGGCGGTGCCTAGCGGCGACGCGGGATGGTCTTCTGGGAATACGCCTCCGACCATTGGCTTTGCGTCCTCTGGCTCGGTCGCCCAGACGACGTAGCCACTGCCGTCCGGGGTCCAGGGAGGCCTGTAGGTGACTGCGAGAGGTGGGGCGGGCATGGAGCCTCCGGTCAGTAGATGAAGTCGACGGTCAAGTGGGCGTCCACCTCGGCAGTGTTGCCGCCGAGCACGGCGAACTTGATGATCTCGCCGGCGGTGACCGTGTTCGCGCCGGCGCTGTTGGCGGTGTCGACGACCCCCGCGGCCGATCCGGCTAGGGCGAGGGTCAGCATGAGGTTGGTGAGATCGTCGCCGTTGGCCCGGCGCCCCTGTATCACTGCGTTGTCGGTGGCCAGGGCACCACCCATGGTACTGCCAACCGGGCCGACCCGGCCGGCTACGGGTGCGCGGACGCTGATCACGCGCGCAGTCGAGGCCCGCAGGTCGTCGATATAGGCCGGGATCTGGACCGTGCGGGTGATCGCCCGGCTGACCTCCAGGACCTTGTCGATCGTCGACGTCTTCCGGTAGACGAGCTCGACCGAGCCGTCGGCTGGGATGTTCAGCGCACCGCCCTGCCGCAGGTAGATGTTCCCGCCGCCCGCCAGGCTCGCGTTGCCGTTCCCCCCCAGCAGCACGAATTTCTGGCCGGGCGAGGCCACGATATTGGTGATCGTCGTGGGCGCATCGCAGATCAGCTCGATGACGTCACTGCCGCGAACGTCGAGGGTGGTGTCGTGCCCCAGGACCCGGAGCGCAAAGGGCAGCACCTGCTTGTCGTGGAAGAGGTTGCGGCCACGGTAGTAGCCGACGACGGCCGTGAAGGCGGCGGGATCGACCTGCGGGTAGTAGAGCCGCTCGCCATACATCCGGAGCCCTTCGACCTCCAGGACCCGGTGCTTGATCGTCGGCGAGTCGAGCAACGCCCACGCGGGGCGAATGGGTGGCGTCTCGCTGTCGACGATCTGGTCGGTACAGCGGATCTCGCCGCCGTCGACGATGGTGGTGGCATCCCCCTTCTGCAGGATCCCGATGGCCGGCAGGCCGACCGCGTCGTAGGGGTAGTCGGCGTTGTAGCCCGGATCTCCGGGGCTGAGCGCCGTCGTCGGTTTGTCCCAGTCGGTGATGATCGGCCGCACGATGGTGGCATTTCGCGCGCGTATCGCGGAGGCGCCTGCGCGCTCGACACGAGGGTCGACGATCCGCGACGAGTCCGCCGTGCTCTCGATGCCGACCGACCCCGGGATATGCTCACAGTCGACGTGGTCGTTGTGGCTCTCGTAGATCGCCGGCCCGGCAGCGCGGATGCCGGCAGACCGGCATCCTGTGATGTAAGCGTCCCGGGTGGTCACCTTGTAGGCGTACCGGGGCAAATCGTCGATCCGCGACTGCAGGATGTTGTGGACATAAATGCCGACCTGCAGCTGTTGGTTGCCTATGATCCGGGGGGCGCGGATGCCCAGGGTGTAAGGCACCCGGCAGTCGAAGCCGTACGAGGACACGTAGCCGGCAGGCAGCCCGCGGAAGTCGACCACGAAGCCGCTGAGGTCGACATCTTGGGGGCGGTCTTCATCGTCCCACTCTCCGTTGTCCACGAGGACCCCGGTATCGCGCATCCTCCAGATGTAGCCGTCCCGGCCACGGATTATGCGGCACAGGCGGCCCATCACCAGGCCCTCGCGGCCACCCCACCAGCCAACTTCGCCGATCGTGAGGTCCGGCACGGCGGCGTCAGGCGCGACACTCGATAGATAGAAGCCGTCGTAGAAGAGCTCTTCGCAGCGCGTCAGGGCGACGCACTGACCCGTCGGCTCATCACGGAAGAGCCCCGGCGAGTGCGCGGCGAAATCCTCGAACCGCAGTCGCTTCGTCTCGTTGCCGAACAGGCAGCGGTAGCGTGCGTGGCTCAAGCCGCTGTCGCCACCCACAGCAGTGAAGCCGCGGAACGTAACGTCGGGGATGTCCCCAAAATAAATCGTCGCTCCCTCCGGCCCGGTGCCGTCGACGAGGCCGACGGGCGCCAGCTCGGACCGGCCGCGGCCGTGCCCCTCGATCACGAGGCTGTGCGCGTCGACCTCGTCGATCTGGCCGATCCGCGTGACGCCGGCGTGGAGGCGCAGCACGCGGTTGCGGTAGCCGCTCGTGTGGATCGCAGGCCAGGTTCGATCGGCCGTCGCGACGTCGTTCTCCTTGACGCCGGCCATGGCCACGTCGATCGCGCCCTCGATCAGACGCTTGAAGCGACCCGGACCCTCGCCGACGACGGTCGGGGCGAAGGTCATGATGTCGTCCGGCTCTTCCTCGGACAGCGGGTCCCATTCAATCGCGGAGCCGCCGCCCTGGTTGGCCACGTAGTAGCCGCGCAGCTGGCCCTGCCAGGGGGATGAGCCCGGCGTTGAGCTCTTGAGTGCCGCGACGTTGTTGAACGCGGTGACGTTCGGCAGCGAGATCGAGGCGCCGCTGATCGCCGCCAGCAGGTCCGGGACGTACGACGCGTAGGCGAGGCCGGCGCGCAGGGCCTCCAGGCTCGGCAGGGTCTGGATCTCCACCGCCTCGCCGCTCTGGACCTGATAGAGAGACACCCCTTCCCCGGCCGGCACCCAGAAATAGCCGCCCTCGGAGGCGGCGGCGACGCCGGCGGTGGTGTCGGCGTGGATCACGGTGGACAGCAGGGCGTAGACCGCGGCGATGGTCTGCTGCGCCTCGCCGCTGCCGTCCATCGCCTGCCCGGCCAGGCTGGCGATCGGCTTGAAGGGGATGTCGCGGAATTTCGCCATCGTGATCAGGCCGTCCTGCGGATGAAGAGGTTGAGGTCCTGCACCGAGACGGCCTCGCCGCTGCCGCCGGTGATGCGGAAGGCGACGTAGCGGGCCGGCCCGGAGATGGCGCCGACGGGTCCCCAGGCGCCGGCCATCGGCGTCGTGCTCGACTGCATCTCCAGGGTGACGGTGCCGGTGGCGTCGAGGTCGGCGATGACGTTGGCGGCGTTCACCAGCCGGCCGAGGTCGAGGGCCGGCGTGGTGTAGACCAGCGTGTCCTCGCCGCCGACGCCCGAGAACACCAGGTCGGAGTCCACCGTGCCGCTGCAGTGGTCCTGCACGCCGTCCCAGCCGGCCGCGCGCTCGCTGCGGGACAGCAGCTGGTCTGGGTCGACCGCCTCGCTCAGCGTGATCACCGCGAGATAGGGCTCCTCGCAGAGCACGCCTGTCGTCGAAACGGTCGCCACGCCGACGGTCCAGGTGCCGGCCTCCAAGGGCTGCCAGGACTCCCAGGGAGCCACCAGCACCGGCTCGTCGTCGGTGAGCTTGAGGGTGAGGTCGTCCCACAGCCATGCCGGATCGCTACCCGACCTGGCGCGATAGACCCACCCCGCGAAGCCGACGTCCGCCGGCCGCGCCGACGGCTGATAGGAGCGTCGGCCGTAGACGCCCTCGCTGACGGTGAGAGAGGTGGGGTCCGGCGGCGGCAGGTCGCGCGTGCCGACCGTGTGGGCGATCGCGTCGCCCCAGGCGGAGGGCCGCCGGCGCGCCGACAGCGCGCGGGCCTGCACCTCGATCTCGTCGTCGCGGCTGGGGCCGGAGAACCAGACCTCGCCGGCGACGGCCGGGACGACCTGCGTCGGCTGCCACCAGTCGGCGCCGTCATAACGCCAGCGCACCTCGAAGGAATCCGTGGGCGCCACGCGCGAGCCGGTGCCTGGAGAGAGACTGACGGCCACCCGGTCGCGGATCGTGCCGTCTGCCTCGATCTGTGCGATCCCGGTGCCGCTCTGGATGCCGACGATCCGGGGCACGGCCGGCTCCCGGTTCAGCAGCGGCTCGCTGGGCGCGGCTCGCCCCCGCCATTCGGCTGCGCCGTAGATCCACCAGTCCGAGAGCTCGGGCGCCCAGTCCTGCAGGATGACTTTGCCGCCCCAGCCGCCGTCCGGCTCGACCCGCAGCACGACGCACTCGATGGCCTCGCTGCCGACCTCGTCGATCGTCCAGACGTCGCCGGCCGCCGCCTCCAGGTCTTCCGCCAGGGTGACGCGGGTGGCGCGGCCCGGCTGGGTGACCAGGGCCACCTGCGGCAGGTCGGCCGGCCCGCGGCGCAGCCGCAGCCGGTAGGTGTGGCCGGCGACCTGCTCGACCGGCCGATCGAGGATCAGGATCCGCGGGTCCAGGACCTGGCGCACCCGCCCGGCGGCCCGGCCCACCTCGGCCCAGGGGATCGTCGCCTCGACGTGCATCCCCGGCTCGTAGGCCGCGGCGTCCGAGCCCTTGGTGACCGTGAGGGTGCGGCTGCGCAGCAGCTCCTCACCCATCTCCACCTGCGCGCGGTGCCAGACCCTGGCCGGGTCGGTCCAGCCGCGGTAGGTGCGCGGCTCGGGCAGCAGCGGCCGGCCGAGCCAGGCCTCGACCGTGGCCGCGTGCTCCTCGTCGCTGGCGGCCGTCGGGAAGGCGATGCCGGCGGCGATCATCAGGTCGCGCCGGGTGACCAGCCGGGTCGACTGGCGATAGTCGTTGGTGGCGTCGACGAAGGTGACCCGCAGAACCTCGGGCACGTCGCGGACCTGCGCCTGCATCTGGACCGAGCGGCTGTCGGCCGTCGAGATCACGTCGTCGAGCGGACGCGTCCAGTCCTCCCGCGCGATGGCGACCTGGTCGCCCGCCAGGTACGGCCGCGCCCGCATGGCGGCGAGGATCTCCTCGCCCAGCTCCCAGACGTGGACGTTGCGGTCACGGATTTCAGCGTCGTAGATCGCACCCGCCGCCGTCGCGGCGACGGCCGCCGCCTGCCAGTCGGCCTCCAGCAGCTCGTCGTCGGCCGCCCGGTAGTAGCTGCCGTGGCCCTTGCGGACCGCCCGCGCCAGCGCCGCCGGATTGCGGGTCGGCGCGGCAATCCACGCCTCTTCCTCGGCGTCCCAGTCGGGCAGCACCGACTCGGCCAGGACGCTGAACGCCGCGAGCTCGCCGGTAGCCGTCGCCGAGGACTTGAAGCGCGCTGCGATGCGGCAGACCGGCACGTCGAAAGTCACGGGGTCGCGGTAGGAGATCGACTGGATCGCGTAGACCATCACCTTCTCGGTGGTGTTCTCGCGGTCGTCATCGGAGGTCTTGTAGACCTCGATCTCGTAGGTGCCGGCGGCGGGAAAGACGATCCGCCGGACGACCAGGAAGGCCGAAGACTGCGAACGGTTCTCCAGGATCGCTTCGGCCTCGGTCCAGGCGCCGCCGGCGATCGGCCGCCAGCGGATGCCGACCCAGGAGTCGCGGTCGGTCACCTCCATGGTGCCGTCGGTCATCCCCCACAGGCCGATGGGGTACTGCACGATCACCGATGCTTCGTTGACGCCGGCGGCCGTGGTGTAGCGGTAGACCGGGTCGTCGTCCTTGCGGATCTCGATGCCGATCGGATCGTAATCGGGGGTGCCCGAGAAGAGCGTCAGCGGCGGGTCGTCCGGATAGCCGGCGCGGAGCTCCCACTCCGCCCCCTCGACGTCTTCGAGCGGGCGGTCGCCGAGCATAGGCGCCGTCACGCTCAAAGGGCCGTAGCCGACGATGTAGAGGAAGCGCACCCAGGTCTCGTTGCCCTCGACCTCTATGATCTGCTGCGCACCGAGCGGCGGCGTCACGCGGATCCGGCCGAGGATCAGCGGCACCGGGTCGCCGTCGCGCAGCAGGGCGTTGCCGCCGCCGGTGATCAGATAGGTCTCCGTGCTGTCGGCCTGCTTCACCTCGTCTGGCTGCACTGGGATAAGCCGTTGGATCGCCAGCGGCCCCAGGGTCGCCAGCGCCGCCGAGGTGGCGATCGCCGCCCAGCCGCCGGCCGCGAAGGCGCTCCCGAAGGCCCCGATGCCGATGCCCGCGCCGGCGCCGCCCGCCGCGGCACCGCCGGCGACGGCCGGCCCGAGCAGGCCGCCGCTGATCGCAACGGCCGCCACGGTGATCGCGATCAGGGCCGCGATCTGCAGCGTTTCGTTGTCGCCGGGGGCCAGGCCGAGGGTGACGACCGCGCCGGCGCGCGGCCGCACCCGCAACCAGTGGCGCCGCTCGACCTCCATCACCTGGTCACAGCCCGGCAGCGTCAGGGCGGCCGTACCGTGCTGGCCCCAGACGTCGAGCGGCCAACCCGGCCCGTAGGCCAGCGCCAGGTCCGCAAGGCAAGGGCCGGCCGGCACCACGATGCGGTCGACCGGGCCGCCCGGGATCGGATCGCGCGCCATCCGGAGCAGCAGGCAGCCCGGCGGGATCAGGTCGATCTCAGCCATGCGGAGCCATCAGGCGGTCGACCGCCTCGTGCCGGAAGGCGCCGGCCAGCGCCTCACCGGCGGGCAGCCGGCAGCAGCGCACGTGCTCGCCGCGGCGGATCTCCAGGTGCCAGCCGGCGCGGACCCAGAAGGAGACGTGGGTGCGCCAGCCGGCCGGGCCGAACCAGCTCAGCAGGTCGGCCGGCTGGGGCTGGTGGAACGTGACCTCGCGCCAACAGGGCCGCGCCAGCTCCGTGGCCGTCAGGGCGTCGATGGCCGCCGGCCGGCCGATGCCGCTCTGGTCGCCTGCGTAGAGAGGCAGGACCTCGCCGAGGAGCTCGCGGTAGAGCAGGCAGCCGAGGCCCCAGCAGTCGAGACCGTCGCGGTCGCGGCCACCGTCGCGCCAGCGCACGCCGAGCAGGCCGACGTACCAGTCCCGCGGTGGTGGCCAGCCGGTCATGCGCCCTCCAGATCGTCGTAGATCGAGGGGAGGGTGTAGGGGCTGGCGCGGCGGCCCGTCGCAGGCTCGGCCTGCCCGATGTCCTTCGTGAAGGACAGCCGGATCTGGTCGCGCACCAGTTGGACGTCGGTGACCTTGAGGCCCGACCATCTGTGCCTGACGACGTCGGGCGAGCCACGGTAGACGACCTCGAAGAGCAGGGTTGCCCGCGTGCCGGTCAGCCGGAAGGCGGCCCGGACCTGCTCGCGGGCGACCGCCGGTATCGTCAGCGAGATCGTGGGCGCGCCGGCCTCGACGCCGCGGGCCGCCTTCGCGGCGATGTAGCGAAAAGTGTTCTCGCCGCTGACCACGCCATAGATCGGCCCCTCGTCGGCCTCGGCCGACAGGCGGCCGCCGCCGGTGGCGAGCCGCAGAACACCACCCGGCAGGCTCGGGTGCGTGAGGGTGAGCAGGCCGATCCAGGCCTCCCGGCCGCGCTCGCTGGTCGCCTGCGCCCACTGCTCGGCGGTGACCGTCATGGCCAGACCCACAGTTCGAGGGGCAGGCGCCACCAGTGGCCGGCCCGGTAGACCTGGGCCGGCTTGCTCTGCAGCGTGCAGAGCCAGAGCGCGGTGCGCAGCAGCGGCTGATCGTCGTCGTCCAGCAGCGGCTGGCCGTCCTCACCGAGCAGCGGCGTCAGGTGATAGCGCTGGTCGGGGAACCAGAAGAAGTTGCGCCCGCGCCCCAGGCCGGTCGGTGCCGCAGCCGACCACCAGGTCTCGAAGCTGCCGAGCTGGGCGCGGGTCAGGTCGAGCGAGCCGGTGACGAAGTCGACCGACGGCGTGTCGGCCTCGTGTGACAGGGGCAGGCCGCCGCCGGTGTCCTCGGTGACCATCTCGGCGCCGGGCGTGTACACGAAGTCGGCGTTCATCCGCCACGGCAGGTCGGCCGGCCAGGAGACGATCGCGGTGCTCATCGCAGCTGCCCCGGCGTTCGCACGCCGGCCGCTGCCAGCGCCTGATCGGTGCGGCCGCCGCGGCCGATCTGGCCGCCGACCATCTCGTCGATGTCGATCGAGACCGGCTCGCCTGCGCGCTGCGGCTTGCGCACCCGCACCGCCGCGCCGACGTTGTCGTTGACCACGATGCTGACCGCCGGCGGCTGGCCGCCGCCGCCGCCCAGGGCCTCGCGAGCCTCGGAGGCGGTGATGATCCGGCCGCGGCGCTCCGGCGCCCAGTACTCGTCGCCCTGCTCGTTGACCCTGTAGACGCCCCCCGGCTCGGCCGAGCCGCCCAGCGCACGGGGGCCGCCATAATAGGTGTACCCGGTCCCGCCGGGGCCGACGCCGGGCGCATAGGCGGCGGTCGCGGCGGCGGCGCCGCCCTTGATCAGCCCCAGGGCCAGGTCGATGCCCTCGGTCGCCAGCGCTCGGTAGCCGGCGCGTGCCAGGCTCGCGGTGATGCTCAGGCTCGCGTCGCGGAAGACGTCGGCGATCGACTTGGCCGACCGCCCGCCGCTCTCGGCCAGGTTCCCGAAGGCCTCCTCGCCGGCGGCGGCCGCCGACCGCAGCGAGTCCTCCACCTGCTTGCCCGTGTCCGAGTAGTCCTCGCGGATCCGCAGCAGGCCGCGCTCCAGCCCCGCGCCGGCGCTCTTGTCGGTCTGCAGCTGCTCCAGCCGCAGCTGGCGCAGGGCGTCGTTGTACTGGCCGAGGCTGATGCGGCCCTCGCCCCACAGGGCCGTGAGGTCCGCGGTCCGCCGGGCGAACTCCTCCTGCGGCCCGCGGATCTGGTCCAGCAGGTCGCGCTGGCGCTGCAGGTCCTCCTCGCCCCAGTCAGCGCGCGCCTTGGCTTCGAGGGCCTCGGTCACAGCCACGATCTGGCGAGCGAGCATCAGCTGCACCTCGCCCTCGCTGTTGGCGGCGGCGATCCGCAGGTCGCGGGTCTGCTCGTCGATCCGCTGCTGCAGGGCCAGCTCGCGCCGCGCCTGCAGGCCGCCGCCGATCGCTGCGTTGAGCGCCTCCTGTGCCTTGGCTTCGCGGGCGATCTGGTCGGCCCGCTCGGCGCCGCCGACGGCCGCCTCGGCTGCCTGCTGCCCGAGGATCTGCCGGGTGCGCGCCTCGACCGAGCCGCCGGTGCCGGCGACGTCGCCGATCGCCTGGCGGCGGGCCTGCGCCACGGCCGCGGCGGCCGCCCCGCCTTCGCCCCAGGCCTGCACCACCGCCAGGGTGGCGGCGGCGTCGGCGGTCAGCGCTGCGGTGCGGTCGCTCAGCGCCGCCGTCTGGCCGGCGAGCGCCGTCGTCACCGCCGCGTCGATGCGCGCCTGGCGCTCCGAGGCGGTCAGCAGCTGGCCGCGCACGTCGAGCTCGGCCAGGGCCTTGGCCCGGTAGAGCTCGCGCGCCCGGCCGGTCATGGTCGCGGCCTTCGCCTCGATCTCCGCCGTCTGCCGGATGCGGTCTGTCTCGGAGATCCGGCTGCTGGTCTGCCAGTCGAGCCGCTCCTGCGCGATCCGTGCGCGCTCAGGGTCGCCCATTCGTCCGGTGGCGATGCCGCGGTTGACGATGCCGAGCTGGCCGACCGCCTCGTCCCGCTGCTCGAAATCCGGCGTCAGCGACCGCACAACATCGGCGGCCGCTATGCTTGCCGTGCGGTCCTTTTCGGCCCGGGCCGCTCTCTCCAGCAGCACCGGGGCCCGAAGGAGATCGTACTCCATCGCCTGAAGCTGGGCGTCGCTGACGGCCCTCAGCCCGCCAGTGGCCGGCGCTGCGGCTCCGGGCCGGTTGCGCAGCTCGGCATCGCGCATCCGCTGTGCCGCCGGGTCACCGACGCCCGAAAGATCGGGGGCGCGGCCCTGCGCCTGGCGCCGGGCGCGCTCGGCCTGGATCGCCGCCAGCTGCTCTTCGGGCGTCGGCTCGCGGCCGATGATCGCCTCGCCCATCGCCCGGTAGGCGTTCGAGGCCGCGGTGGCGACCTCGTTCCAGCGGCGCCCCAGCCAGGTCAGCCCGTCGTCAGCCAGGTTCTTGACGCGCGCGTTGAGCGCGTCCGCCAGGACCATCTGCGCCCGCGTCCGATCGCCCTGGCGGTCGAGGGTGCGGATCAGGGTGAGGGTACGGTCGTCGAGCAGGCCGAGCTGCCGCTGCAGCCGCTCCGCGCCGGCGACGGGGTCGGCGAAGGCATCGGCCAGGGCGGCCGTGGCCGTGGTGGCGTCCTGGCCGGTGGCGGCCGCATAGTCGCGGCTCGCCTTGATCAGCTCGCCCATCACCGGGAGAGCGATCCGGCCGGTGGAGAGGTAGGCCCGCTGCTGGTCCTCGGCCGCGTTGCGGCTGATGCCGGCGGCCGCCGCCTCGGCGGCCGACTGCGCCCGCAGCTGGTCGACCGTGACGCCGATCGCCGCCCCCCGCCCGCGCAGCGCCTGCTGCAGCTCCTTCTCCCGGCCGATGGCCGCGTCGGCCGAGGTCGCCATGGCGGCGAGCGCGCCGACCACGCCGAGCGCGGCTGCGCCATAGGCGACCGTCGGCGTCACGAGAGCGGCGAAGGTCCCGCGCACCGACCCGAAGGCCTGCACCACCTGCCCGCCCTGCTGCATCAGGATGGTGAAGGGCGAGGCGCCGCTCGCCAGCGAGGCGGCGATGTCGCTCGCCGTGTACTGGATCGTCAGCAGCTGGTTGCGGGTGAGAGCCGCGGCCCCGCCGGCCGCCCGAATTCGTCCGGCCGTCACCTCGAAGGTGCGGTTGGCCCTGGCCGTCGCGGCCGCCAGCTCGTCGCTGGTGATGGCACCGGCCCGGGCCAGGTCGCCGTAGCGCGCCAGCTCCGCGTTGAGGTTCTGCTGCGCCGCCCCCAGGGGGTCGAGCTCGGCGCGCAGTGCCTTGGCCTCGGCCGCCAGGCGGTCCGCCTCGGCGAAGACCGCGGCCGAGGCGGCGGCCGAGCCACCGGCGCCGACCCCGACCCCGAGAAGGCTGTTGAACCGCGCCTGGGAGATGTCGGCGGCCTGCGCCTGCCGGGCCTCGATCGCCGCGTTCGCCAGCCGCGTGGCCGGGTCGGCGGCGGCCGACAGCTCCCGGTACCGCCGGGCGAGCTCAGCAACCCCCCGGGCGCGCTCGCCGTCCGTGATCGCGCCCTGGCGATGCAGGGAGTTCAGCCGGTCCTGCTCGTCGCCCAGCTGGCGTTCGAGCCGCGCCAGGGGGTCGAGCGCCTCCCGGAGGCTCTGGGCCTGGCGCGCGGACTCGGCCAGCTGGGTCGCGACCCGCTGGTCGCCGAGCCTGTCCAGCTCGGCCGCCGTCCGCTGGCCGGCCTCGCCCAGCTGGCCCAGTTCGTCCTTCGCCCCGCGCACCTCGCCGGAGAAGCCACGGCGGTCTGCCGTCAGCAGGACGGAGAGCTTGTGCTGCGTCTCAGCCATGGGAGCGGCTCGCGTAGTGTGCCAGGGCCTCGCCCTCGCAGGTCAGGAGGTCGTCGAAGAGCCGCCCCTTGAGGCGCAGGCCGAGCGCCCGGGCGGCGATCGGCGCGGCGGTGAGGTCGAGGCCGACCCGCAGGGCGAAGCCGTGCCCCGCGACCCAGCGCCACTGCGTGGTCAGGGCGGCGAAGAGCCGGAGCGCGTCCAGGATGCCGCGGTCCTCCACCTCGAACGGCCTTTCGGGCTCGTTCGAAGGCGCCTCCAAGGCCCGTTGAATGGCCTCGGCCGAGAAGCCGAAGGCCTTGAGGTCGGCGGCCATGGCCTCGCGGGCGGCCGCGCTCTCTTCGGCCCGGCCGTGCAGCAGGTGCCGCACGGCCGACCTCAGTTTCCCAGGCGGCGCTCGGCCGCCGCTTCGGGCGCGACGGAGGCGATATAGGCCTGCCAGACGGCCGGCCCGATGAAGATGTCGGCGAGCAGCCTGTCGCGCAGGCTGGCGGACCACGGCAGCGGCTGGCCGTCGTCGTCGCCGATCTCGTTGTCCGGCACGCCGACCCAGACCCGGCGCAGCAGCCAGGTGGCGAAGTCGTCCGCCGTCTTGCCGGCGTCGAAGGCCGCCCGCCAGGCCTTCTGCTCCTCGTCGACCTCGGTCTTGCTCAGCGGGGAGAAGATGGCCCGGAAGCTGTCGGACTCGAAGCGGCCGCCGTCGATCGGCCGGCGCACGGTGACAGGCCAGGTGTAGGTGATCCGCTGCGCGAGTCGGAACATGGACGGCAGTCTCCTCGGGTTACTGCACGATCAGCGACAGCTCGTCGTCGCCGTCGGTTGGCAGGAAGGTGAGCGGGATCGACCACATGGCCGCACCCTGCTGCGCCGGAGCGTTCGACGGACGGCCGAGCTGCACCTTGGTCGCCGCCAGCTGGACAATGCTGCCGGCGGCCGTGCCGTGCTGGAGCGCGAGCGCGCCGGTGGTGCCGGCCGCCGCCAGGGCGAAGGGGTTGAGCGCGCTCATGGCGGTCGCCTCGACCAGCGCCGTCCCGGTCATCCGCCGGTCGGAGATGTCGATGAGCTCGTCATTGACGCGGCTGGCCAGCTCCACCGCTTGGCCGCAGCGGATCTCCAGCTGCTGCAGGCGCAGCTCGACGCCGTGCAGACTGAAGGTCGTGTTACCCTTGCGGACCGGTAGCGGGTCGGCCCACTCGCTGAGGTCGGCCGTCGGCATGGCCGCGTCCGTCGGCGCCGCCCACAGGCCCATGATGTCGGACATCAGCCGCGGATGCTGGTTGGCCTCGAACATGAGGGTCTGTGCCGAGCGCGCGCCGACGGACTTGAGCAGGGTGCCGTCGTTGTTGATCCAGACGGCACCCGACTCCGGATCGGCGGTGGCCGGCAGATAGGTGACGTCGGTGTCCGCGGTGACCGTCCCCGCCCAGCCACCCATCCGCCACAGCGGATCCCAGACCGGCAGGCTGCCGGCGGCCCCGGCGCCGACCAGAGCCGTCGAGAACTGCAGGCGGGCGGTGAGCGCCACCGGCAACGACGGGTAGGCCGAGAAGTAGGACTGCACCGTCTCGATGGAGAGGTCGGAGCCCTCCATGGGCGACCAGGAAACGTCCCAGGCCTTGATGGCGTGGGTGTCGCCGGCGAGCGCCGTCGCGTCGTTGTAGGCCGTCTCCAGCCCTGCGAGCAGGACCTTGAGCGGCCAGCGTTTGCGTACTGCGGGCAGGGCCATCAGCCGGCCTCCTTCTCAGCTTGGACGAGGTGGGCCTGGCCGGCCCAGAAGACGGCCTCCTGCAGGGCCCGGCGGGCGAGCGTCGCCTCGGCTGGCGCACCGCAGGCCCCGAAGAGCTCCCAAAGCTCGGCCGCCTGCTTCCACACCTGGTCGAGCGGGCCGGGCTCGCGGTCGCCCTCCTCGCACTCCGCCTCGGCCAGCTCGGCCAGCTCGGCGAAGGGGTTGGCCGCCGGCGGCCGGAGAGCGTTGGGGGCGGCGGACTGTGTCCCGGCGGCCGACTGCAGATCGGCCGCACCGCTACCGGCGCAGGGGGCCTCGCGAGCCGTACCTGACCGCCCCTCTGGGGTAATCCGTGTCTCGTCCATCAGTCGAGCCCTATGGCCTGCTTGTAGAGTTCGAGGAGGCTCTGCTCCTCCTGCCGGTCCTGGTGGTCCATCTTCCGCAGGCGGACGATCTGGCGGACCACCTTGACCTCGAAGCCGGCCGCCTTGGCTTCCGCGTAGACGTCGCGGACGTCGGCCGCGAGGCCGGCCTTCTCCTCTTCGAGCCGCTCGATGCGCTCGACGAAGGACTTCAGGCGGTCGCCTGCGACTCCACCGACGTCGCTCATTTCGCCCGCCCCTTCGGAGGGGCGGCCGGGGGAGCGGCGACGGCCTCCGCTCCCCCGGCCGGGCGCACTTCACCGGCGGCCCCCGCCGCCGGTGCACGGCCCGCTGGGCTGCGCGCGCTCCTTGGGCGTTCGCCCGGCGCCCGGCGCCGGACCTCGCCGGTCTCTTTGTCTCGGATGTACAGGCCGCCGGATCGCATGCGGTCACTCCATGTAGAGCCGGGTCGCCAGCGAGAGCCGGCAGCCGTGGCAGAGGTGGCCGGCGAACATCACCGGCTCGCTGGACTCGACCTGGACGCCGTAGGCGCCCTCGTCCTCGGGGATCACCGCCGCGCTGCCGAGCTCCGGATCGGCCCGGAAGGCGTCGCGGATCCGCTCGACCAGCAGGTCGAACTCGAGTTCGCTGCCGGCCGCGTCGTCGAAGGAGAGGAAGCCCTCGATCCGCCAGAGGTGGACGGCGATGGCGCCGCCGATCGTCGGCGAGGTCTCGGCCGTGCGGACCCGGCGCAGGTGCCAGCCGTTGATCCGGCGCAGGCCACCGCCGGCGTCGACCGTGTAGAGCGCCCGGAAGGCCGGCTGCTCGGCAGCGTAGCGCTGCCGGCCGTGGACGACGCCGATCCCCTCGACGCCTTCGAGCCGCGCGACGATGGCCGCACGCAACTCGGCGAACTGCGCAGCACTCATCGGCCGGCTCCGGCCAGGGCGGCCGCGATGCGCTCGACCGCCAGATTGAAGCGGTCGATGATCTGGCCGCGGACGGCCTCGAAGCCGCCCTCGAACATGTGGGCGCCCTGCGTCCCGTGCCGAAAGATCTTCCAGCGGATCGCTTCGGTCGCGGCCTCGCCTTCGGCGCCGCCGAGCCCGAGCACGTGACGGACCCAGTCGCGGATCGGCTGGGCCGGCGGCATGTGCGGCCGGGTCCCGAACTCGACGGGCTCGGCGTAGACCAGCGGCGTGCCGACCAAGCCGACGATGAGATGGCCGCCAATCTCCGGCTCGCGCGCCTGGATCGAGCCGGCGAGGCCGCCGCCGCTGCCGATGCCCCGTGGCGTCCGCTCGACGATCTCCCGTTGCGCCAGCAGCTCGCCCTCCCAGATCGCGGCCGTGAGCTCGCGCTCGGTGATCGCCGGCTCCAGCTGCCAGCCCTTGGCCAGCACGGCGGCCTGCTGCAGGTCGAGGCCGATGACGAGGCTCGCCGCGGTCGTCCCCGTCGAGCTCATAGGAAGATCCTCCGCTGCAGGCGGGGCTGGCCGCGGGTGTCGCGGTCGGGGTGGCTGACGACGACGCCGGCCGGCGCCGCCCGGCGATCCTCGACGCCGAGCAGGTCCTGGTAGCGGCTGCGCAGGCTCTTGGCGCGGGCGGCGTATTCGCGCGAGCGGGTTTCCCAGTCGCGCTGGTCGGTGACGATGGTGGGCGACCCCTGGCCGGCGGTGAGGCTGGCCAGCTGGTCGAGCAGCAGGGCCGCTGCCCAGCAGCAGACGGCTTCGCGGTCGCGCGCCGGCACCGTGTCCGTCTCGGCCGTCACCACGTGGGAGACGGTGTAGCCGAGCAGGATGTCGGTGCCGGCGGCGAGCGAGGCGAAGAGATAGAGGGCCGGCCCGTCGGCGGTCTGGTGCACCGCCCAGAGGTTCGACGCGAGGAAGGCCGGCGGGATCAGGCCGGCCGGCGCCTCGATCGACGCAATCCGCGAGACGTCCGGCTCCCAGTCGTCCGGCAGGTCGAGCCGCCCCGGCCCGCCGCCGCTCAGGGCGGCGAGCACGGTCCGCGGCCGGTCCGCGCTGTAGCGCGCGAGCGCGGCGTCGAGCGCGGCGTCGCGGTCGTCGGTCGTGATCGCCGACGAGCCGTCGCGCACCAGCGCCGTCACCAGGTCCTGCAGGTCGGAGAGCACGTCAGCCTCAGCGCCGGACCAGGGTGAGGCCGATGCAGATGTCGTCCCAGGTCGGGTTGGTGCCGCCGATGTCCAGATCGACGGTGATGACGGACTCGTCTGCGACGTGGCCGTTGCCGGCGACGGCGCCTTCGGCGACCGCACCGGCGGTCACCGCGATCGGCGCCGCCAGGACCGAGGTCCCGCCGGCCAGGACGTCCACGGCCAGGGTGGGCGTGGTGCCCCCGGAGGCCCGCGCCGAAGCCTGGACGCCGATCAGCTTGGTGGCGGCGGGCAGCTTGAAGCGGACGATGCCGGTGACATCGGCCGTGCGCTGGCCCGCGATCAGCAGCGGCACGAAGATGAGCGGGACGCCGATCGGCGGCGTGCGGGTGGCCATGGGTGAGGTCTCCGGAAGTGTGGGGGAGCGTCGGTCAGCCGCCGGCGACCACGGACTTGTAGAGGCCGCGGTAGTCGGTCACGTTGCCGCCGTAGATGTGCCGGATCTTCCAGCTCAGCTTGTCGTTGGAGAACATGGAGCCGGCCGTCGGGTTGTCCTGGACGAGCAGCTCCGGCTCCTGGCGGCCGTTCAGGAAACCGACCTCGATGGTCGGAATGTCCATCGGGTCGGCGGCGAGCGACCAGTTGTTGGCGTCCGTCCAGTACCAGACCGGCAGGATGTCGAGGGACAGGCTCTGCACGAAGGTCTTGTCGTTCTCCGTCGCGCGCCTGAACAGATCCGCCGCATCCTCTTCGAGGTCCGGCGGAACGAGCAGCGACTTCGGGCCGATCATCAGCGGCTCGCCGCTGTCCTGCTCTGTCTGTTTGAGCATGGCCAGACGGCCAGCGGCCAGCGAGGCCGCGCCGAGGGCCGTCGAGCCGAGGTTTCCGTGGTCGGCGTGGAAGAGGGCCACGCCGTCGTAGATGACGGGGTTGTCCTGGATGAAATCGAGGACGAACTTGCCCAGCGTCCGCTTGGCCGCTCGGGCGAGGCGGCCCGGAATCCGACGGATCACCCCCACGTCGTCGTTGGCGATCATCTCCAGGGTGACGGACTCGATGCCGCCGCGCTTGGCGACCGCATAGGTCGCCTCCTCATCGGTCGGGCTGTCGACCTCAAGGTAGGGGTCGGACTCCTGCACGATCGGCAGGTCACCGTAGCCGCCCCAACGGGTGCGGTGCTGGGTCCGGAAGTCGTTGACCGGCACCACGTCGGCGACCCGCTGCCAGATGTCGTACTGGCCGCGCTCGGCGTAGTCGCGCAGCATCCGCCGGCTGATGGAGTCGCCCAGCACCTCGGCGAAGGAGCCGCTGTCGAGCGCCTCGCGGAGCAGACCCTGGTCGCACTCGCGCAGCTGGCCGCTCACCATCCGGTCGCCGGTGATCTGGACGTAGCACTCGCGGAAGGACCGCGCGTGCCGGTGATCCTTGTGCGCGGGATCGAAGAAGGCATCGAGCATCGCGGCGGTCTTCTCCGCGCGCGTCTCGCCCGTCTCGATCCGCAGCGGCGGCAGCACCACCTGGCCGCCGGTGCCGGCCTGGGTCAGGTAGTTCAGCTCGGCCGTCACCGCCTCGCGGATCTGCTCACCCGTGAGGATGGTGCCTGCGGCGACCTGCTCGTCCAGCCGCTCGCGCACCCGCGCCCGGCCGGCCTCCGGCAGGCGCGAGGCACCCACGGCCTCACGGATCGCCGCGCGCGCCTCGAAGCGGGCCGTGGCCTGCTCCAGGGCCGCCGCCGCGGCGGCGGCCGGGTCGGGCGCCGGCTCGCGGCGCACGGTGGCCTCGCGCAGCAGGGCCTCCAGCTCGTCGTCGGTCAGAGCCTCGCGGTCCTTGCCGGCGAGCAGCTGCGGGTTGGCCGCCTCGATCAGGCGGATGAGGCGGTTGCGCATTTCGGGCTCCGTGGTGGTGCGGTCGGGATCGGCGGCTTCGACGAGACGCAGGACGGCGCCGCCGGCGCCGGCCTGGACGATGAGGTCGACGGAATCGACCTTCAGGAACTTGCTGGCTTCGCGGAGGGTGCGGTTGCCGACGCGGCGGCTGCGGGTGACGCCGGCGGCGTCGATCGAGAAGCCGAAGAGGTCTGTCATGCCGCGATCCCAGGCCTCGCGCAGCTTGCGCGCGATCGGCCCGTCGGGCTCCAGCAGCTCCAGGGTGGCTTCGATCGAGGCCGGCTGGTCGCCGGCCGCCTCGACGAAGCGCGGGTCGGTCAGGCGGCCGATCAGGTTGCGCACGTCGCGGCCCTGGCCGGCGAGGTGCTCGGCATCCCCCTTCACGAAGACGCGCACGCCAGCGAACAGGCCGGCGCTCTCGCGCAGCAGAGCGTCGGGGTAGAAGTTGCCGTTGAGCGACGGGCCGCCCTGGATCACCCGGATCCGGAATGCGCGGGCGCCGGCCTTGCCCTCTTCGGCGCCCAGGGCCTCGACGAAGAGCCCCCGCGTCATCGCGGCAGGATCCGGCGCCGGCCGTCGGCGGTGACCACCGCCAGGCCGTCGGCGGTCTCGGCGACCGCCAGGATGTCGTCGCCCGTCAGTCGCCGCTCGACGGCGACGGCCTTGCCGCCGCGCCGCTGCAGCCGGCGGATGGTGCCGCCCAGCGCGCGGGCGATCTCGCCGTAGCGGTGCTCGGGGATCGGCGAGCGCGGCGCGGCCGGAGCGGCCGGAGGCCTGGCGGTGTCGACCGCCGGGACCTTCTCGATCTTCGGCGACTTGGTGGCCGCGCGGGGCTTCGCGGCCGGGGCGGTCTCACCGCCCTGCGTCGCGCCTTCCCCGGCCGCCGTCTTCGTCTCGTCCATCCGGACCTCCTGATGACAGGCCGCCAGGATCGCGCGTGTGAAAGGGGGTTTTCAGGCCCCTAAAAGGGGGTAGGAATGACCAGAAAGCGGCTCCATTTTGTTGGCCGCTCTAAAGCATAGAACATGCCCAGGAGGTTGCCGTGAAGGCTAAGTACGAGCTGATGTTACGTGGAATGTACTGGCTCATGTGGACAGTGGAGGATCGGACACCAACGGTGCAGAAAGCCGATTTCTATAGGCATGGGGAACAGAGGGGCTATAGCCGGGGTGAGGTGAACGATGCCTTTTCCGAAGGAGTGGCAACCGGACTTATCAATGATCTAGGTCCGGAGGAAGTCCGTTATACAGATATGGCAGCAAAGATGTTCCTCGACGACCAAGCTTAAAACATTCAATGATTGTTTTCTGATTTTGCCACAGTATTTATAGTATTATGCCAATCCACCTATAAAGTGCCTCATAAGAGAACAATAAAGAGGCTGGCCAATCGCGCGGGATAAGAGGTCGGTAGCCAACTTTATAGTCATAGCCGCATCTTCTTCATTTATAGATTTTAGTTTATGGACAAAACTGTTACGTGCAACTCGGCTTCTATCTATGGAATCGAGTATATCTTCCTCTATTAAGTCGCAGAATGCCATCATCTGAGACACTGTTGCGGTGGAATTAAGGGAGGTTAGGAATTTCTTCCGTTTTTCTCCGAATGAACCGGCGGTATTTTTCTCGTTCCGTACGTTTTTTTCGATATAAAGAACCCACATTTTGTTTAGAACAACCTCTACAATAGTCCACGATAATATCAAAGCTGAAGAAAAATCATTCTCCGAATATCTTCTCTGCGCTATATATAGTATGGACATGATCATAAATGAATCGTCAGATAGTGTTTCATATGCCGCATTCATCAGATCAACAGATTTTATTATAACTTCTGGAGATAAATTTACTCTATTTCTATGCTTCGAAAAACGAGGCTGTTTGTTGATCTGCCAACCATCGCATATTTTATAACAAAGCAAAAAATTCTGAGAGCTTATTGGGTTTTGAGTAGGGAATCCGATATTCATCAAAATATTCAAAGCAGATAGATAGGTCATCAAGAAAGAGTTCATATATTGTAGGCGGTGAAAGTAATTTTTGTCTGTAGGAAAGGAATCTGCCGCCGCCTTTTTCAGTTTATACCTGCGACTCCTGCTAAACTCGAAAATGACAACGCCATACAGCGTCGCCCTTATCGGGACATCGTGGGGGCCAATGGCCTTCGCCACGATCGGTCCGGCGGTTGATGACTCGTCCGCCGCCGTTGAAGACAGTTCCCGGATCAATACGTACGGCCCCCCGGGCAAGATGCCTGTAGAATCATTCCCCCCTAGGTACAGCCCAAAATCCTCCATCTGCTTTTGGATCGTCGCCATTCTCACCGTCGCAACGTGATGCGCTTCCTTGAGCGATCCTCGCATCCGCAACTCGAACGTTGAAGTACCCTTTAAGGGGTCTACAGCGCGATCTCTCGGCGCCGGCTCCCTCGGGGGCCTCCGGAAGGAGAAGGCCACTCAGCGGCCCCGTAATCGGCTCGTGCTATTCCGCCGCCGGAGACTTCGGCCGTGCGGCGGCCTTCTGTGCCGCTCGCTCCTCCAGGTCGGCGACGATCCGCTCGCCCTTGCGGACCAGCCGCTGCGCGCCCAGCGCGCGGGCGCGCTCGGTCCAGCGTCGCCAGCCCTCGACGTCGAAGGGGTCCGGCGGATCCGACATGATGACGATCCTGCCGTCCTCTGGCCTATAGGGCATTGCGCAGGCTCTCCTTGATCGCCGCGCTGGTGCGGCGATACCAGCCGGGCCGACGGCGCTCCAGCTCCGCCAGAACGGCCAGCTCGACATTGTGTCCTCGGGCGGCGACTTCAATCAGCCCGAGGTCGGCAAGGAAACGCAGCCGGAGCCAGCCGAGGGCCATGTCGGCATCCGCCTTCGTGATCAGGCCGCTCTCGACCTCGGGCTCCAGCGCATCGAGCAGCGGCCTGGTCGCGGCCCACGAGAAGCCGTCGAGGACGTCGTTGTCGTAGCGCTCGCCACGCCGCAGAACGAAGGTCGATACCGGACCGTGGCTGGCGACGGTCCAGATTCCGGGCGCCAGATTGAGGACGTCGATGTCGGCGAGGCCCGGGCTGTCGTCGCCGGGGTGGCTGTGGTGGACCGCCAGCCGTTGCCGCACGCTGCGAGCTTGGCGTACGACCGAGGCCGGGAGGTCGACTTCGTCGATCGCGCCGTCGATCATGTCGCCCAGCGGCCGGCCGGCGCGCTCGTCCATCACCAGCAGCGCCTCGCGGCCGGTCACCAGGGTCCGCCGCAGCAGCAGGTCGCGGGCCAGGTCATCGATAGCCGTGGGCGGCGGCTTGGTGACCGCCGGCGTCACCACCGGGTCGCGCGGGATCCGGCGCTCCTCGCTGCGCAGCACCGCCGCCGGCTCCGGATCCGGATCCGGCCGCTGCAGCAGGATCTCCTGCACCTGGCGCGCCGCGCGGTTGGTATCGAGCTCTTCGGCCGTGTAGGGCTGCCGGCCCGGCCGGCTGACCTCCCAGTGCGCCATGTGCGGCAGGCTCACGCAGCCGCAGTTGATCGTCTCTCCCGGCGGCGCTTTCGGGTCGCGCGGGAACAGGATCTCGATGCCGCCGACCAGAAAGGGCTGGTTGACCTCCCGGATCTGGCCGTCGGCGAGCTCGTGGGTGAGCCGCGGATGGCGCTTTCCGGAGCGCCGCCACTGCTTGCGCAGGCCGGGCAGCACCGCGACTGCCTGCTGCTGGCGCTCGTGGCCGGCGACCGAGAAGGCCCGCCCGAGCTCCGTGCGGGTGATGGTCAGGGCGCGGCCGCGGCCGCTGTCGAGGGCCTGCGCGATGCCGTCGATCGCCTGGCTCGGGCTGTCCACGCCGGCCAGCACCAGGCCGAGCCGTAGGTCCACCCGCTGCACGGCCTCGCGGGTGACGTCGCGAAGCCGGCCGGTGGTGAAGGCCCGAATGGCCAGCAGCTGGCGCTCGTCGGGCCGGCCGATCAGGCTGTCCAGGCGCAGCTCGGCCGCCGCCAGGGGCTGATCGATCAGCTGCAGGCCGAGGCGGCCGCCGGCGTCGATCGCAGCACCACCCTCGGCCGAGAGGTTGGTGGACAGCCGGCCGAGGATCGCCCCCAGCTCCCGGCGGACCAGGGGCAGGCGCCAGGCGTCGAACTGCGAGGGCGACGCCAGGCGCCGGGCGATCTCCTCCTGGGTCGCGGCGATGAGCCGGCGCACCCGCTCGGCCGTCGCCGCCTCGGTGCGCCGCAGCTCGGCCAGGGTGGCGGCCCGGGCCGCGCGGAAGTCGTCCTCGCGGGACACGGCCGGCTCACGCCGCCGGCGGGGCTGGCGATTGGCCCGGGCCGGCGGGATCCTCGTCCACTTGGTCGTAGAGGTCCTCGGCGGCGCGCGTCGCCGCTTCGGCGCGGGCGGCCGCCAGGGCCTCGGCCGGATCGATCTCGACGCCCAGCCGCCCGGCGATCGCCGCGATCAGGGCGACGGCCGTCTCCTCCGGGATCAGCCCCCGCTGCACCAGGAGAGCGGCCGCGGCCGCCACCTGCTGCAGGGCTGCCGCGTACTTGGAGATGTCGGTGGCCGCCATCTCGGGCCAGACGCACTCGACGCGGTAGCGCTGGGCGTCGTACTGCTCCGGCTCCACGCCGATGATCGCGAGCACCCGCTGGCGGACCACGTAGGTGCCGAGCTGCTGCAGGATGGCCCCGATCACCTGCTGGCGCATCGACAGCAGCTTGAGCGTCGGCTCGTCCATCTCCGCGGCCGTTGCGCGGTTGACGTCGCCGCCACCGCCGAACCAGTGCTCCGGGATGCCCCGCGAGCCGAGGATGTGGTTGCGGATGAGCCGCGCGAAGCCGGCCCCGTCGTTCGCCTTGAGGTCCGGGGTCACCGCCGTCCAGGTCTCCGCGTCGTTGTGCACGCGGGTCGATCCCGGCGCCGGCGGCGCGATCTTGCGGGCGCGCTCCTCGACCTGCTCTGGCGTCGCGCCGGCGATGGCGATGTCCCAGAGGAAGGCCCGCAGCTCCTCCCAGCGCGACAGCTCCGACCAGAGCCCCTGGTCGTAGGCGTCCAGCCAGTCGGCGACGGCCAGCAGGTCCGGCGTGCCGCGGGAGGCACCCGACAGATCGTTGATCCGCCAGTAGAAGCATTCGCCGACGCCGAAGCTCTCCCGGAGAGCGCGGGTGCGCGGCGTGAAGATGGTCTCCGGGCCGTTGACGATCACCCGCCAGGTCTCCGGGTCGCCGGTCTGCCGGCGCACCACGACGCCGATCGGCTGCTCGCCGTTGTCTGGGTCGTGGATGACCTCTGTGATGCTGGCCGGGTCGATGGTGCCGAGCCGCACCAGGCCGTTCGGCGCCACGAAGACCGGCCAGCACTGCTCGCCGTAGAGCGACAGCTCCCGAACCTTCTTCGGCAGCTTGACGTCCAGGTTGTTGATAGGGTCGCCCCAGAAGGCGTCCAGCCAGCTCTGGGCCTCCTCGTCCTGGACCTGCAGGCGCACGCCCTCCGCCAGCAGGAAGGCGACCTGCACGTCGACCAGCCAGGAGCCCAGCGCGTTCTGCCGCCAGAGATAGACGGAGATCTCGCGGGCGCGCTGCTGGGCCACCGGCGCCAAGTCCCGCTTGCCGCCGGTCAGCGCCCGCCAGCCGTCCTCGTCGGCATCGACGGTGACGCCGGCCGCCTCCCGCAGGCGCTCGGCGGGTGCCGGCGGCCGCAGCGCCGCGGCCAGGCGCGAGAAGAGGCTCATGCTCTCGGTCTCCTGAAGGCGCCGAAGGGCCGGCGCACCAGCGCGCCGAGGCGCGGGCCGCCCGGCCGGGCGGAATAGGTGTCGGGGGGCGAATCGACGGTTTCACCGGCCGGCGGCTGGGCGCCGCCCGCCGCCACGGCGATTGCCAGGAAGAGGGACCATGCGCGGTCGGCGTGACCGCTGGCGTCACGACCGACGACCAGCCGCGGCGCGCCGGTGGGGCCAGCCACCCGTTTGATCTTGCGCAGGTCGGCCCGCAGCTCGGGATCGTCGGCGATCCGGATCAGGCCATCCTCGAAAGCTTGGCGGCCGGCAGTGGCGATCGACAGCCGCCGGTCGCCGCTCATGATGACGCCCTCGACGCGGAGCGCTCCGTACCGCGCCTTCGCATCCTCGACCGGCTTCTCGCCCATGCCGGTCTGGTCCATCGCGATCCGCAACGGCCGGAAGAAGCCCACCATCTCGTTGAGTACCCGGTCGTGCTCGGCGAAGGGTACGTTGTGCAGGACCTCGCTCTGCCGCTGCCAGAGTACGTCGCCGACCCGCTCCAGGGCGTCGGCCACCCAGCGGTCGACGCGCCGGCCGATGTCGTTGCCGATGAAGGTCGTGCCGCCGGCGTAGAGCTCCGGCTTCCCGGCGTCGGGATGGACCGCGGCGGCGATCAGCTCCGGGGCGATCCAGGCCCCGGCCCCGAGCGCCGGGATGCAGAAGAGCTCCTCGTCGACGTCGTCTCCGTAGAAGGCGATGATCCCGGCCCGCCAGGCCGCCTCCGCCTCGGCCGACCATGTCTGCCCGCTCTTGAGGCAGATCCGCCGGAACAGACCGTCCTGCAGCGCGTCGTCGAAGGTGCAGCGCACGAGCTCGTAGGGCTTGCGCTTGCTGCGGGCCGCTTCGACCAGCTCATTGTAGGGGTTGTCGACACCATTGTGGGTCGAGATCACCAGGACCTTGCCGCCCCAGATCAGGAGGGCGAGCGCTGCCTTCATCACGCCGGGCAGATCGTCGTGGAAGGCGGCCTCGTCGATGATGACGTAGCCCTGGCGACCGCGAAGGCCCCGCGGCTGCGAGGAGAGGCAGACGATCTCGAAGCCGCTCGCGAAGCGGAGTCGGAAGGCCATGATCGGCTTGCCGTCCCGCTCGTCGAAGACGATCTCGTCGATCGCCGCGGCGGATTTCCCGAGCAGCTCGGCCCAGGCGGCGCAGGTGTCGACGAACTCCCGCGTCATCTCCTTCTCGTAGGCGAGATAGAAGACGTCCATGCCGCCGGCTGAGGCTTCCGACGCGGCGGTCATGACCGCGTCGGCGGCGATCGCCCAGGTGAAGCCGATCCGCCGGCTCTTCTCGCAGATCGTCACGGCAGCGACGGCCGTGGTCGCCAGAAGGCGCTGCTGGTAGCCGAGCAGCAGGTCCTCTCCCGCCAGCAGCTCCAGCAGGTCGACCGTCGGCAGGCCCTTGCGACGGTCGCTCACACCCGGATGCCCAGGAACGAGGCCTTGAACTCGGCAATGGCCTCGGCCGAGAGACCGCGACGCTCGGCCACCTGGCTCATCGCCGCCTCGGCCTGACGCAGAGTCTCGGCCCTAGCCTCCTCGCGGATCTGCAGGACGCGCTTGGCGTCCATGGCCAGGGCCTGCGAGAGGTCACGCAGCAGCTTGGCGAGGTTGGCGAGCCCCTTGGGGTCGAGCTGGTCCTCGCGCAGGCGCTCGATCATCAGGGCGGACTCGGTGATGACCAGGTTGGCCAGCATGCGGATCTGCCGGCTCTCCTGGCCATCCTCAAGCTCGGCCGAAATGGCTTCCGTCATCTCGCGCACTCGGGCGAGGCGGGCGCGCGAGCGGCGCCAGCGCTCCAGGTGGCTGCCGGCGGTTGAGCGGGCCACTTCGATCCCCAGGTCGCCGAGGAAGTCGTGGAAGGCGTCCACGGAGATGACGTCGCCGGAGCGGTCCAGGAAGCGCGCGATCTCCTCGCGCAGCGGACGGTCGACCAACTCGAGTTTCGGGCGCGGGGGCATGTCAGCCCTCGACGATGGTCGGCGGCTTGACGCCGTCGACCTTGATCCGCCCCAGACTGACGTAGCGGCCGCGCTCGGTCAGGGTCGCCACGGCGATCACGTCGCGGTACCAGCTGACCTGCACCAGATCGCGGTCGGCAAGCCAGCGCAGCTCCTCGCGCACCACGTCGCGGGTCAGCCCCTGCCGATGGCCGCAGGAGAAGAGCTCCAGCTCGATCTGGGACTCGTTGGCCGTGCCGTCCAGGTCGCGCAGGACCAGGAGGATGGCCCGGCGGCGGTCGGCCGCCAGGTGCTCCGGATAGCCGCTCACGTGCCTCGCCTCGCGCTCAGAAGATAGTCCTCGATCCGCGCGATGGTCGTCGACTGCGCCCGCATCTGTGTGTCGACAGCCTTCAGGGTGCCTGAGAGCTCGGCGACGTGGCGGTCGAGGGCCGCGATGGAATTGGCCCGAGGCAGGTGCTCGACCTCGTTCTCGATCAGCGCCACCCGCTGCGCCAGAGCTCCCAGCTGGGTCAGAACCGGCGCGTGGTCGAGGTCGTACTTCGTGCGCGTCACGAAGGCGGCGCGCAGGTAGAGCACCACGACGCCGAGCATCGCAGTCAGGATCGTCTGGATGATCAGCAGGATGTCCCGCCACTCGCCGATCGACAGGCTCATCTCACCTCCGGATGATCGAAGCGGGCGTGGCAGGCGCGGATCTGCGCCCGCACGACGCCGTAATCGCCCAGCAGGGCGGCGATGGCCGAGTCCTCGGGCAGGAGAGCCAGCTCTTCGGCGGCGCGGGTGAGCAGCTCGGGCGATTCCTTCTGCATGGGCGGACAGGGCGCGGCCGGCTCAGAAGGTGCCGTTGCGCAGCCGCTCAGCCAGCTCAGAGCGGCTGCGAGGGCGAGCAGCTGCCGCATCGGCGTAGTCCTTCTGTAGTTTGGCTGACCTGGCGGCGGCTTCGGCGCGCGCGGAGGCCTCGGCCAGGGCGGCGGCGAGGCCCCTCATGCGCACGAGCAGCGCCAGGACGATCAGCAGGAAGAAGCCCGCGGCCAGCAGCCAGCGGGCGAGCGAAGAGCCCCACAGGGCGGCGAGGATCACGTTCATCGGCGCAGCTTCGCCCAGTCGTCGAGGCGCGCCGCGGCGAAGTAGAGGCCGATCAGGATCAGCGCGATGCCGATGACCCACAGCGTCCCCGTCGGGTTCGATCTGATCCAGTCCAGGAGAGGCTGGAGCGGCTCGAAGACCTTCAGGGCATCGGCGGCGACGGCAGCGATCGCCGCCCCGCCGCTCAGCGTCACGACGCCGGACGCTCGCACCGTCCGGCTCTTGGCGATGTCTTCACGAACCGGCGGCGGCGACGGCTGGAAGCCCTGGCGGGTCGAGGCCGGCCACTCCTTCGCCCCCCACCAGCGCGGCCGGCCGGTGTCGACGTGGATGATCCCGCGGGCGGGGTAGCGGCCGAAGCCCGTGAAGCCGACCTTTCGGGCGGCCGCCTCCAGCTCGGCCGGGTCGTGGTTGAGGAAGGAGATGTCGAAGGCCCGCGCCTGCAGGTGCAGGGACCCGGGCTCGCCGCCCTCCTCCTCGTTGTGCTCGGGCGTCCGATAGCCGCTCGTCACGATGACGGGCTTGCCCAGCAGGCTGCGGAGCGCCTGCAGTTTGTCCATCGCCGGCGGATCGATCAGCAGGGAGCCATCGCCGCGGCAGGCGATCTCCTCGGGCGAGAAGTCCGGCCAACGGCGCTTGAAGGCCGACGCATCCGCCTCGCGCCAGCGGGCGAAGCGGATCGGGTGATTGCCGCCGAACGGGTCGGTCTGCTTCTGCTGCAAAGGTCTGCCTCCGATGGAAGCGGCAGACTCGCACGCGCACGGACGGCCGTTTCAGGCCCCTAAAAGGGGGGTCACGGCCCCGAGATCAGCAGCTCGCCGACCTGCTTGTGCGGCCCCTTGCCCCGCACTGAATAGCGCGTGCGGACCTCCTCCATGGCGAAGGCAGAGAAGACCCGGCGCACCTCTGGATGGTCGTTGAGCGAGAGTATGAAGCGTCCCCGAAGGCCCGCCAGCTGCAGGGCCAGGCGTTCGAAGTCCTCCCGCCGGAACAACTCCCGGCCGTAGTCGGCCTCGCAGCCCCAGTAGGGCGGGTCGAGATAGAACAGCGTCTCCGGCCGGTCGTAGCGGGTGATCAGGGCGTCGTAGGGCAGGCACTCGATCGTCACCCGGGCGAGGCGGTCATGGAAGGCCTGCAGCTCCGGAATGATCCGGGTGGGATCGAAGGCCGAGCCCGACCTCGGATCGACACCGAAGGTCCTGCTGCGGACTTTCGCGCCGAACGTCGTCCGCTGCAGGTAGAGGAAGCGCGCCGACCGCTCCAGATCGGTCAGGGTCACCGGGTCGCTGGCCATCAGCCGCTCGAACTCGGCCCTGGCACTCACCTGCCAGCGAAGCAGGTCGACGAAGGGCAGGAAGTGGCGCTGCAACACGCGGAACAACGTGGCCACATCGCGGGAGAGGTCGTTGATCACCTCGGCCGGCGGCATCCGCCGGCGACGGAAGAAGATCCCGCCCATCCCCACGAAGGGCTCGCAGTAGGTGCGGTGCGGCACTGCCTCGATGCGCGGCACGATGGTCGCGGCCAGCAGGCGCTTGCCGCCGATCCAGGGCGCCAGGCCCGCGAGAGGGACAACGTCGTCCATGGACTCCAAAGGGGGACTCGCTCCAGACTGCTCCCGCCCTCGCGCGAGGGTGGCGGGACGGCCGATGTTTGGCCGATGTCGGTCGTGCGAGGGGTTGACGCTCGCGGCTCCGGGCGTTGGCGCGCCCGTCCCCCGCCGGCCTCTGCGCCGAGGGAGGATGCCAATAGTAGTGGCGTGGCTCCTGCCGGATCAGGTCCGCAATTGGGGGGGGGGATGAAAGAGCTACCGGCGCAATCGGCTTTCGACCGCCGCTTCTTGGAGGAAGGAAAGCACAGTCTATTTTTGTATCTGCCTCAAGAGCTTCATACCCATATCGGGGCGGTAATCGCTTACTGGGGCGCCTTTGAGACCTCCTTCGATGGAATCCTTGGGTCGCTCATTGAGGCAGATGGTGAAAAAATTCGAAAGAATAAGAAAAAATGGCGGAACCTAGGTTTCTCCGGCCGTTGTGATTTGTTTAAGGAGATCTGTGAAGATTGGATTTCTGCCGAGTATCCCTCAGAGGCCGAAGAGTATTTGTCGATCATTGAGCGAGCGAGGGGGGCCTCAAAAAAACGGAATCTGCTAGCGCACGGAAATTATTCATATACGATTTTGGCACACTCAATGAGCGCCACTAACTTCCGTGCGATAAATTCAAGATCTGGAGAATTTTTCGCTTTTGATGATGAAATATTGATTGGCCTACATCATGAAATATCTCATCTAGCTGCATCTCTAATAATGACTTCAAGAAAAATTGGCGATGTAGAAGGGAATTTTCTTCTAATTGAAGATAATTATTTGTTGACTTTATTAAGAAGTACAAAAAAAGCATAGGTTATTCAGGCAACGGCAGCATGAGTTGGCGACCGTCGAGGTGCTTTGAGGTTGTCCGGGAAGCCCCTCCGGGTTTTCGGCCACAATAGGGACAGGCTTGAACGTTCTGCTTGTCAATCGGCGGGCCGCCATTCCCGCGCGGCAGGCCGCCCACCAGTCGCTGCACCTGCTGGACGCCGATCCCCAGGCGCCGAGCGATCTGCGGCTGGCTGTAGCCGTCCCGCCAGAGGCTGCGCGCCGCCATCGCCCGGCGCTCCCGCGCCAGGCTCGGGATCTTCACAGCGTCACCGCCGATCGCCGGCGCCACCAGCTGCGCGACCCGGTGCCCGAGGATCCGGGACAGCTCGTGGTCCGGCCCGACCTCGCGGGGGATGTGCCGGCGCAGGCCGCCCCAGACCTCGGCCAGCTTCAGCGCGGCCGGCACACCCGCCAGCCGCGCGACGTCGGCCAGCACCCCGGGAAGGGTCTCGGGAGATGGCGACCAGTCGGCGCTCATGCAGCCTCCTCGATGCCTTCGAGCTCGTCGCCCCAGCAGTGCCAGCCCCTCCGGTGCCGGCGGGCGAAGACCTCGCAGTAGGGGCCGTGCCAGAGACGCTCGATGTCGTCGTGCATCTGGTCCGGCTTGCGGCTGTGCTCGCGGTGGACCGGCGCCACTATGAGGTTGCGCACGGAACGGGAGCGCAGCTCCGGGTCGCCCACGACGCCGACCAGCCAGAACTCCGCCGCACCCCGGTAGATGTAGCCAGTGCCGAAAGCCCACCGGCGGCCGGTACGCGACTGCTTCGCCCACACGCCCATGGTCGCGTAGCGGAAGCCCCAGGCCCGCAGGACAGCGAGCGCGTCCTGCAGCATCGGCGTGATGCCCCAGAGCACGAGCGCGCAGTCGCGGCTGGCGAGATGGCCGACCGGCAGGGCGCAGATCTCCTCCGTCGGCATGCACCTGTAGTGCGCCTGCGGCGCCTTCGTCTCGCCCTTCGCCGAGCGCAGCTCGAACAGCCACGGCGGATCCGCGAGGATCACGCCATAGCCGAACATCCGCAGCGCGCCGAAGGGCCAGCCGGTCACGCCATGCCCTCCCGCTTTGCCGCGGCGGCTGCAGCCTTCACCGGCTGCTCGTTGCGCTGCAGGCACTGCAGCGTCCGCAGGACCGACCCCAGCGCCAGATTACGGTAGTCCGCCCCCTGCTGCTTCAGACGGCCGGAGGAGACGAGCCGAGGATAGGTGACCGCCCGCTGCGCCAACTCGCGCTCGATCTCCGCGATCTGAGCGGCCAGGGAGAGACGCCCGGGCAGCTCGGCCGTCATCGGCACCACCCGCCGCGGCGGCCGCCGGCGTAGGCCCGGGCCAGGCCCTGACGGATCAGCAGGTCGCCCAGGTCGCGGCCGTCGACCAGCACGCTGGCCAGAAGCCGGCCGTAGCGGTCGCGCCGGCCGCCGCGCAGCGGGCAGGCCTCGACCGTGTCCGCGGACTCGAGTAGCAGGGCGGCCCACTGGGTCGCCGCCGCCGCCATGGTCGCCTCCTCGGGGCAGCGGGCATGGAGTTCCGGCGTGTCGTAGCCCAGCGCACGCACCTTCTCGTCCGTCTCGCCGAGCCGCAGAACGAAGGTGTCGCCGTCGACCACCCGCACCAGCTCGGCCGGCAGGCACTCCGCGGCCGCCGGCCGGCAGAAGCCGAGGGCCAGCCCGGCGGCGAGGAGAAACGACTTGGCGATCACCGCCACCCGCCGGCCCGGGAAGAGCCGCGCCAGCACCGGCGCCCAGCGCACCGACAGCTGGTCGCGGACCCAGGGCGAGGCGCAGACCATCCGCACCTGCCCACCTTCTTCCTCGATCCGGAAGCGGTCCTGGAAAGCCGCCACCTCGCTGCGTGGCGCACCCGCGGCGACCAGCCGGTCCACCAGCGGATCCTGGCTGACGCTGCGGTCGACCCGCGGCTGTTCTGGCTCGGCCTGCAGGAAGTCCTCGAACCGCCGCTCGCGCAGCCAGGTCCGCGTCGCCGGCAGATAGAGCGCGGGCGTGCCCAGCTCACGGACCTGATCGGCGTAGCGGCCGGCGGCGAGCACCAGCAGGGCCGGGTCGACCTTGGCAGCCGCCTCGGCAAAGACGAGGCGGGCCGCCGACTTGGGGTCGCCCGGCCGGTGCGGCAGAGCCTGCCACAGGGCCTCGAACGGCCCTGTCAGGTGGTGCGGGAGGGCCTTCTGGGCGCGGCTCATTTCGCCGGCCCTCGCGCCACGATGAGCATCTCCCGCAGCTGTTCGCCGCGCTCGCGGATCCGGGCGTCGAGCGAGGCGGCCAGCTGATCGGCGGGGACGCTGTCGTCGACCTCCGGGAGACGCGCCGGCACGCCCATCAGGTGGGCCATCGCCCGCTGCTGCGCCGCCAGGAGCGCCCAGCGGGCCTCAATCCCGTCGCCCGGCGGGTCGAAGTCCGCCCGGCGGCAGATGGCCTTGAGGGCCTCGATCACAGCGTAGGCCTGATCCGGGCGGATCCACTGCAGCGCCCCGACGCCCGTCTGCCGCAGGGCGAAGACCGCCAGGGCCTCGTCGCTGGGATCGTCGATCACCCCCAGGTTCCACAGCGCCAGCCACAGGGCGCGGATCTTGCGGGCGTGGGCGCTGTCGGCCAGCCGCCGCCGGCGCTCGATCGGCCGGGTCTGCCGGCCGGTGATCCGGTCCAAGAGCAGCCCCAGCTCCTGCACCGACAAGTCGGCCGAGGAGCGGGTGCGGCCGGCGCTCGCCTCCATCACCAGCTTGCGGTAGTCGCTGTCGACGAGGCCGCGCTTCTTGCTCTCGGCGTGGACGGCGCCGATCAGCTTCCGCCGGCTCTCCGCCTCGCGGCCGCCGGCGGCGCGGGTCGCCCGCCGCGCGCTCATCGCCGCTTCTCCTCGGCCAGGGCTTCGAGCCGGCCGACCGCGGCGTCCAGCCGCTTCAGAGCGGCTTCCAGGCGCGGCGGCAGGTCGACGCCCTCCTTCGCCGCGACCGCGCAGGCCGCGTGGGCCGAGGCGATCAGGTCGCCGACCGCGTCGACTTCGGGGTGGCGCTTCATGCCCGCACCTCCGCCGGGGCGGCCACGACATGGGTCAGGGCGATGCATCCGCCGCCGACCTGCACCACCGCAGTGTGCCCCCCGAGCACGTAGGCGCCCGGCGCAGTCACGGTTCCGGCGGTTCCCGGGCCGTCCCCGGCGCGGCCGCGCCAGAAGATGATCGCCGCGCCGATCGGGTGGCGCTCGTTGAACTCGTCGCAGGCCTTCTGGAGGGCCGCTGGGGCAGGGCGTCGTTTCATCTCAATCATCCCTGTAGGGAAGCCGGGCCGGCGGCACCGGCGGATCGTCGTCTCTGGCAGGCGGCCGCCGCAGGCTCTCCGCCCGGGCCACCGCCCGGTACGCCTTGCGCCAGGCCGTGGCGCGGTCCCAGGAGGCGCGCAGCAGCCGGCGGGCGTCCGGCGAGCCCGGCCGCGACAGGGCCGTGCCGGCCGTCAGCAGCAGGTCGTCGAGCGGCTCCACGAGGCGCGCCTCCCGGTCCGTCATTGCGGCGGCCCGAAGAGCTCGGGTGGCCGGCGCTCGCCGGCGTTGGCTTTGTCCCAGGCCGCCATGAGCTCGGCCGGCGGCAGGTTGGGCGGGATCTCGACGTCGAGGGCGACGCTAGGGCCGAAATAGCTGAGCTCCCTCCAGCCGGCGTCGACCCATGACTGCGCCTCGGCCGGCGGCTTGAGGATGACGAGGCGCGCCATCAACCCGTCTTCCCCAGCAGCTTCGGCGCAGCCGGCGCCTCGCCGTCCATTGCGTGGTGCAGCTCGACCTTTTCCGCGGCCTCGTGGCCGGCCCAGCGGGCAGGGTGGTTCCAGCGCGCGTCGAACTTCTTGCGCCGTGCCTTGTCCGCCTTGCTCAAGGGCTTCCGCGCGGCCGACGTTTCCACCTTGGTCACAGGTGGCGCCGGCGGCGGCTCCGTCGCCGCCCAGCGCTCCGCGAAGACCCGCGTCAGGAGCCCGCGCAGCGACCAACAGAAGCCGTCCATGAAGGCCGTCATGGCCGCGTCGCGGGTCTTCCGGCTGCGCTTCAGCCGCCAGCCCTTCGTTTTCCGGAAGTCGGCCTGCGCCCGGTCCATCGCGCGGTCGAGCACCTCGTGCAGGTACTCGGCCAGCAGCATGTCGGGCTCGGCCGCACGGTAGATCAGCCGCGGCCGGAAGGCGCGACCATCGTGGATCCAGTCGCCGCGGATCTCCGCCCGGCAGATCCGCGCGATGGTGGACCACACCTCGCAGTAGGGCCAGCCGTTGCGGACGTTCGTGAGAGCGATCGGCGCCGAGTCCGCCGTCTCGATGCCGGCCTCGTCGAGGCCGTAGGTCGCCATCAGCTCGCGGACCTTCTCGGCCGCGGCGGCCGCCTCCGCCTCGGTGCAGCCGCGGGCCGGCGTCATCTCCCTGAGCGCGCGGATGCGGGCCTTGATCGCGTCGATCTTCTTCACGGCCGCGCCTCCTCGACCGCCTTTACCGCCGCATCGGCGGCCTCGCTGTAGGCATCGAGCGCCGCACCGCGCGCGTCTGCGTCTCTCCTCGGCTGGCGCGTGAACGCGCGCCACGTCGAATAGACGGCCGCCTGCTTCTCCTTCGGCACCATCGCCCAGCAAGAGCGGCACATCAGGTGCCCGGCGCGCGGATGCCCGCCGCAGCCGGGCACGGGGCAGATCCGGCCGGTCAATTGAGTGCCCCCGGCTCTGCGAGATCGACTCCCATCAGTCTGAGCGCCGCCCTGGCCCGGATGATCCGCTCGGCGATATCCGCGGCCGTCGGCCCATCGGTGGCGGAGACGTGCTGCTGCACGGCCGCCAGCAGGGTCTCGATCCCGGCCAGAGCCGCCGGCGGCGTGATGCTACGGAGGTGACCAGCGGCAAAGGTCTTACCGCCCCCTCGCCAGACGACCGCTGCGATCACCCCGGCCTCTGACTGAGCCCCGATCGCCGTCCTCAGCTCGTCCAGCAGGTCCTGCAGAGCCTCTAGGCGGAGGTCGATCGTCTCGCCGCTCATGGCTGCCGCCGGACCGCACGCACTGCGTCCGCCATCTGCAGGATGGTCTCCTCGGTGAGGCCGTAGATCGACGCGGACTCGTCGCGGGTGCTAGACGCCTCCTGGTGGAGGGTCCATTGCAGGCGGCCGTCGTAGCGGCGGCCCCGCGTCAGTGTCAGCGCCTGGCCGAAGATCGTGCGGCCGACGCTGAACAGCACCAAGTCGGGCTGCAGCGCGGTCTCCTTGGGTTTGATGGGCACCGGGCCGCAGCCCAGCGGGTTGAAGCCGTCGTCGCTCATGGTCGCTCTCCCTTGAGCGCCACGGATCGGCAGGCATCGCCGATCGACGACAGGACGGCCGAACGGCAGGCCTGCACTGCGCCGAGCACGTCCGAGCCGAAGGCACCCTCAATTACCTCGTCCGGGGCCGCGCCGAAGACGGTGGCCACCTTCTGGCAGGCGGCGAGCGCTTCATCCGAGCCGCGGTCCGGCATCGGCACCCGACGCAGGATGGTCAGGGACCGCTGCCGGCCCGGCGAGACGCGCAGGTAGCCGCGCGCCTCCAAATGGACGACCAGCCGGTGCACGCTCGATCGCGAGGCGAGATCCATCTCCCGGGCGAGCTCCCGGTAGCTGGGGCAGACGCCCGTCTCGTCGACGAGCTCCTGGAGCACCTGCATCAGCTGGCGCTGCTTCTGCGTCAGGCCCATGGCGGCATCCTCCCCGTTCATGACGGGTCTCCTTCGGAGACTGCCGCGAGGCCCGCCTCCGTGATGGCGTAGCGGCCGGCCTCGTCAGGACCGGCGACCCAGCCCTTGGAGACGAGGCCGCGCAGGCGGCCGCCGGACCATGCGCCCTTGCTCCACGCGCGGCCTTGGCGGCTGTCGATCTCGGCGGGGCGGAGCGGTTCGCCCGCATCCCGCAGACGGCGGAGGATCAGTGCCCCCGCACCCAGGGCCGTGCCCATCAGGCGGACGCCAGATCGATGGTGACGGGTCGCCAGGGCGCGTCCTGGGTTACCCGACGGTAGAAGCGCACGTAGGTCTTGGAGCCGAGCACCCGGATGGAGTCGCTGATCGCCTCCATCGCCTTGCGCCAGCGCTCGTCGTCGATCTCGATACGGCGCAACGCGAAGACCGCCTCGCGGTTGACCTTGCCCTCCTGGTCGGTGCGGAAGGCGTTCTGGACCAGCAGGCGGATCTTGTCGTTGGCCCCCTCGGACCACTCGGCGATGCACTCGTCGACCAGTTCCTTGGCGATCTGCAGTTCCGGGCCGAGCAGGATCCGGTCGGCGACCGCGACCTGCACCTTCAGCGTCCCGTCGTAGGAGGTGAAGGTCATGTTCCCGCGCTTGCCGCCGCGGCTCGCCTGGTACTTGTCGCGCAGCAGATCGAGGAAGGCGCCGAAATCGTCGAAGCAGTGGCCACGGAAGCGGCTGATCCGGCTGTTGAGCTCCTCGGCGTGGCCGATCACCTTGCGGACCAGCTGGTCCTCCAGCTTCGCCTGGGGGCGCACGAGGTGCTCCGGCACCAGCCGCCCCTTGCTGTCCATCATGTAACCCGCCGGGATGTCCGGCAGGGTTTCCGTCGTCGTCATCACTGCCTCCTGAAAGAGGGTTGAAGGGTGCGCCACCACCGCAGCTGCTGGCGGAGGCACCAGAGGAGCGAGCGGCGCTTCATTGCGCCGCCGCCTGCGCCTCGGCCGCCTGCGCGGCCGACAGGGTGATCCGGTGCAGGGCCTCGTCCTCGGTGCGCACCTGCAGGGTCAGCAGGTGCCGGGTGCCCGAATAGGTGACGACCTCGGCCGGCTGCCGCCGTCCCGCGACCCGGACCATCAGCCGGGTGCCGACGCGCACCGTGTCGCTCAGGATCTGGTTCATGGCTTCTCCTCCGTCGTGCGGTGGGCGCAGGTCCGGCAGGCCCGCCACAGACGCACCGCCTGCGCGTTGCCGGTGGGGTAGTCCTTGCGCTGGTTGGCGAGGCAGGCCTCGGTCTGGATCTCGCCCAGGATCGGGCAGGCCACCGTCGATGCGAGGAAGACCCAGCGGACCTTGCGCTCCACGGCGGCGAGGTCGCCGGTGTAGCGGCCCCGCAGCACGGCGGAGACGAGGCTGCCCGAGTAGCCGATCGCCTCGCCGGCGCGGCGCTGGCCGAGCCGGTCGCAGGCCTCGGCCAGCGCCACGACCCAGTCCGGCGGCCCGCCGTCGGGCCAGTGCTGCCCGACCTCGGCGGCGAAGGACTTGCGCTCAGCCATCCGCCCGCTCCCCGGAGATCCGGCCTCCGGCGCCGGTCCAGACCACCTTGCGGATGTTCGGGTCCCAGACGGCCTTCGTGCGCTGGATCTGCGGCGCCTGCGGACCGGTCGACCGCAGGAAGCGGTAGCGGGTGCGGCCCGGGTGGCCGGCTTTGCCACCGCCGGCGGCCACCACGTAGCCCGCCCGCGCCAGATAGTGCAGGTACTCGCGCGCGGTTACCTCGGAGATCTCCGTGCCGGCCTGGCTGGCCGCGGCGGCGAACTCCGCGGCCGTGCCCTCCTTCAGGATCTTGATCGTCCGCCAGAGCGCGTCGCGGCCGTCGCCCATGGTGACGATCTCGCCGGCGGTGTTGACCCGGGGCGCCACCGGTCCGAGGTCGCGGGTCAGGCGGTAGCGGTGCCAGCTGGCCGGCCCTTCCTCGATCCCGACGAGGCCGGCCGCCACGAAGTTGCGGAGGTGGTCGCGGACGGTCGAGACGTTGACCTTGGCCCGGAACGCCAGGTCTTTGCGCGTCAGGCTCAGCTCTTCCGCCTTCGCCGCACGCAGGGCCTCCCAGATCGCCTGCCGCGCGTCGCGCCGGCCGCTCTCCCGGTCGATCGGCAGCCGGGCCATCAGACGCGCCTCGCCGGCGGCTGGCCGGTGAAGAAGCCGCGACCGCCCCACCACGCCAGATCCGCGGCCTCGCGGCCCTCGCCCTCGGCCTCGCGCTGGATCCGGTCGAGGGAGACGCAGATCCGCCGAACCGAGCCGCCGGCCGACTGCGCCACCGCCCCCAGCAGGTCCGGCGCCAGCTCGACCCGGGGGCACCAGAGCCGCGCCAGCTTGGCGGCGTCGCCGGCGTCGGCCGGCTGGGCGGCGACCCAGTCCAGCATGCGGTTGTGCACCCGCTCGTAGCGCTGCAGCTTGTTCGGCAGCAGCTCCTCGCCGATCAGCACGATGGTCGACTGCGAGCCCTCGAAGAGCTCGCGCACCACCTCGATCATGCCGCGGTCCACCAGGAAGTCCGCCTCGTCGACGATCAGCGGCCGGCCCGTCGTCGCAAGGTGCTCGGCCGCCCGCGTCAGCAGGGTCGGCAGGCTGCCTTCCTTCGGCAGGCCCATCTCCTGGCAGATCGCCTGGGCGAAGTACTTGCGGGTCCAGCTGGACCGCAGCTCGACGTAGTAGGCCTTGGTGGCGTTGGCGGCCGCGGCGGCGCTCCAGCTCTTGCCGTAGCCGCTCGGCCCGTGAAACGTCATCATCCCCGGAAGGTGGCTCGGCCGCTCCATGACCCGCCTGAGCGCCGCCAGCAGCGCCGCCACGTTCCGGAGCGGCGCCATCCCGCCGCTGTTGCTCTCCGCACTGCGCACCATCTATGATCCACCTTTCCGCATCATCGTTACCCGTGGCTCCCCGGCGTTCCCGCGCCGGGGCGCCGCTACCCGGCCGCCCGCTCCCGCGCGGCCATGGTCCGTTCCCACTCCTGCTCGAAGTCCCACGCCGCCTTGCGGCCGGCGTACTCGCGGGTCCGCACGTAGCGGGCCAGGAAGGCCGCCTCCTCGTCGGCCAGCCTCTCCCCGGCCGCCTGCCGGCCCTGCAGGGCGATCGCCCGGGCGAAGCGCTCCTGCTCGGCCGCCTCGCGCAGCTCCTCGGGGCTGCGCCGCGGCGCCTGCTGCAGCTCTTCCAGGGCCGCCGCCTGCTCGGCCGCCTCGCGGGGGGACAGCGGCGCCGGCACCGCACGGCCTGTGACCGCGCGGGAGGAGATGGCCTGTGCGGCGGCCGCCAGCGGCGCTGTCGTGTGAGGCTCGGCCGCCCGGGGGAAGGCGATGGGCTCTGCCTGCTGCTGGCGCCCCCCGGCGAGTGCGCGCTTGGCCACCGCCGCCGGCGTCACCTGCTTGAGCTCGGGCGCCAGACGGTCGATCTGCGCCCGGATCATCGCCTTCTGCTCGGCCTTGGCCCTGGCCGCCGCCTCTTCGCGGCTGGCACCGACCAGTTCGGGGCAGACCGCCACGCCGAGGAAGCGCTCGCCGTCGGGCGCGAAGCACCAGAGCCGCCCCATGTCGCCCGCGGGATCGAAGCGCACCAGCACCTGATCGCCAGGGAAGAGGCCGGAGCAATGGTAGGTGGCGTGCTCGACCCGGATGCCGTTCTTGGTGACCTTGCGGAGCCCACCGGCTACCGGCGCAAGCAACAGGTCGAGGGCGCGCTCGTTCTCGACGCGCCGGATCGGCTGCGTCCAGCCGGCGGCGACTACGGCCGGGGTTCGCTTCCGCAGGCCTTCGTGGGGCCGCTGCAGATAGTGGTTCTCGATCCAGCTATCGACAGCCACCTGCAACTCGTCACGGGTCAGAGCCACCTCGAAGAGCGCCTCGTCTCCCGCGCCGAGCCGTTGCGCGAAAGCTTTGCGCGCCCGGATCTTCTGCGCCTGTGCCACCGAATGACCGGCGAAGCCGGGCAACTGCGCGATGCAGCCCCTCTGGACGGTGCCGATTGCTCGCTCGACGTGGGGCTTCTGCTCAGGGCTGTACGGTGCGGTGGGGTCCCATTCGATCTGCAGCGCCGCCAGCGCGCGCTGCACCGCCGCCGCCACGAAGTCTTGCCCGTTGTCGGTCTTGATCCGCTGCGGCACGCCCCAGGCGGTCACCGCCCGCCGGATGAGCGCCAGCACCGCCTGCGCCCGCGGTGTCCTGGTGACCAGAGCCATGATCCGCCGCGACCATGTATCGATCACGACGTAGAGGCTGTGCCGCCCGTCACTCAGCAGGATGTCGGCAGGACTGGCATCGATCTCCCACAGGGCGTTGAGGCCGTCGCCGACTTCGGCTCTGCCGAAGGCGTAAGCCCGACGGCTCTTCCACGTGTCGGGGTCGCCCAGCCGCAGCAGCAGGTCGCCGCGGTCCTTTTTCAGGCCGTTGATGACCCTTTGAACCGTCCTCAGCGACGGGACCTCGGCGATCTCCAGGACCTCGCCGTGCTCATCGGTCAGGGCCAGCCCAGCGGCGAAGCGCTCGGCGATCTGCGTGCGCACCTGCGACGCCGACAGGTGGGGCATCCGGGCCAGCAGCGCCGTGATGAAGTCCGCCACCGACCCGTTCTCGGCGCGGGCCAGTGCGCTGCGCGGCCCCGTCCGATAGCGCCCGCCGAGATCCGCCAGCCGACCCTTGCGGACCGTCTCGCAGATCCGGCGGATTGTCGCCCGGCTCATCTTCGGGTGCGCCTCGAAGACCCGTCGCGGCAACGCCGCGATGGCTTCCGGTCCATCCGCCAGCCCGCCGGCCAGGATCAGGGCGCAGGCACGCTTGTAGAACTCGGCGAAGACCGTCCAGGCCGTCGCATCGGCGTAGCCTGAGGCGCGGCGGAAGTCTTCGTAGGCCCGGAAAATCTCCAGCTTCACGTCTCGCCGCTTGGCCACTCCCGGCCCCATGTCATGAATGACCGGCTCCGGCTCCGTCGACAGCCGCTCGGCCAGGGCCGCCTCCATGCTGCGCAGCTCGGCAGCATGAAGAGCCGCCCGCACCTCCCGGGGCAGCTTCGCTACGGGGTAGAGGCGCTTACCTGCGCTGATCTCGCAGGGCCAGTGGCCCTGGTCCGCGAGCCGCCGGGCGTGGCGCTCGGTCACTCCCAGCGCATCTGCGACCGCCGCCGCCCGCACGGTCTTCATCGGCCGCCTCGCTGCCGGCGGACCTTCACCGGCCCCAGGGCGTCCAGTTCCTTGAGCAGCCGGTCCAGCTCGCGCCGGGCCTCCAGCAGACGGCCGCGCTCGGCCAGCCTCGCTTCCTCGCCCTCCAGGACGACGCAGCCGCAGGCCTCGGCCACCACGTCCAGCAGCCATGTCTGACCGGTCGCCCGGATCAGCGCCACGAAGGCGGTCACGGAGATGGAGTGGCGGGTCCGGCTCTCGGCGCTGTAGGCGTCGATCATTGCCTTGGAGAGCGTCGGCCGTTCGAGCGTGACGGCCATCTCCGCGGCGATCTCCTCCCGGCTCCTTGGGCAGCCCTTCAGCGCCTCGGAGATCGCCCGCCGCAGGCGGCCGTCGAACGACAGCGCCGCCGGACCGGAGGCCGGCCGCCGCACCGGATAGACCGGCTCGAAGAGATCCAGCGTCTCCCGGTCCCGGCGCACGTCACCCTCGCCGAAAGAGCCGGCGGAGCGGCCGCAGCCGCCCCGCCGCAGTCTGGGAGGAATCGCCCGAGAGACGGGCAACTGCGCGAGACTCTCGGCCGCGCGCCGCTTTCCCTACGCCGGGAGGTGCATCATCACCATCGGCACGGAGGGAAACTGGTACCGCCAGGATCGACGCCATCGCTCAGCGCCAGACCGAAACGGTGGTGACGACTCGCTCGCCGCGCTCTTCCGGCGCTCTGCCCTGCGACCGCTCCTTCGGCCCGTGCTCGTAGCCCGTGACCCGCAGCAGGGTCAGGGCGCGCGCCAGATCGGCCGTCGGCACGCCCGCCGTCATCGCCTGCTCCACCGCCGCGAGAACGGCATCGGCCTCGATCTTCTGGGGCGATTTTTCCTGCGCCATGTCAGCTGGCCCGCCGCAAATTGACGGTACGTTCGTCCCGTTTGGCGGCTATTCTCCCGCCGCGGCGTTTACGGGGCAGCGGCTGGCCCTGGGCGTCATAGCGGTCGGGCCACAGCACCTGCGGCGCGATACCCAGGAAGTCGGAGATCGCCTTCTCGGCCGGCGCGTAGCGCTCGATCAGCGCGCGCCGGCAGGCCGAGGAGGCGAGGCCGGCGTCCAGCGCGATCTGCGTCAGGGTGCCCTTACGCTTGTGGATTGCCGCCTTGATGTCGATCGGGTGCCAGCCTGCCTTCGCCATCCGTCGTCCTCGTGAGCCGGCCCCGCCCGGGCCGCTGTGTAAGAAGGTACGTCTGACGTGAACATGCGGTTTTCAGCATCCACGATCAAGCGGAAAACGGCATTCAATGCTGAATTCCGCGTCCGGCCAAATGGCTAGGGCGGCGAGGGACGCCGTCGCTGTCGATCCAGGCTTCCTGGAACGGTTGCGGGCCGCGGTTGATGGGGCGGGCGGGCAGAGGGCCTTGTCGCAGGAGACCGGGATACCACTGCGGACCCTCGCGTCTTACATCGCCGGGGAGACGGAGCCGAAGGTTTCGGGGCTGCGGAAAATCGCATCGAGCGCCGGCGTCTCGGTGCAATGGCTCGCAGAGGGAGAAGACAGGGGGGCCGGGGGCGCCGAGGCTTTCGTGATGATTCCGCGCTACAATCTGCAGGCCTCGGCCGGGGCCGGCACCTTTACCGTCGGCCACGGGGATGCGCCCCGTGACTTTCTGGCATTTCGCCGGGACTGGGTGCGGCAGACCTTTCACGGAGACCCGCGGTCGCTCTACCTGCTGACGGCGTCCGGTGATTCCATGAGCCCGACCATCCTTGACGAGGATCTGCTGCTCGTGGACGGGTCTGTAGATCGCATGGCCGACGAGGCCATCTACGTCCTGAACTACGGCGGCAGCATCATGCTGAAGCGGCTGCAGCGCCTCTTGAGCGGCATTGAAATCCGCGCCGACAATCCCGTTTATCCGCCCCTCACCGTGAAGGGTGACGAGCTCTCCGAACTCAGGATTCTCGGCCGCGTCGCGTGGATCGCCCGCAGGGTCTGATTGTCAGGCGGGGAACGGCGATTGAACGCGCGCCCGCTGCACTGCCTCTGGTAGGGTCGCCCCGAGCAGCCCCGAAGGAGCCCGCCCATGCTTCGCAGCGCCCTCGTCGTCGCCGTACTCTCAGCGCCCCCTGGCGCAGCCGCTCACGCCGAAGAGCTCTGGCTCTTCCCGCCGTCAGTCGTCTGCACTTCCCCTGGCGCCCTGGCCGAGTTCCAGCACGCCGAGGACGTGCGTGACGAGCGGCAGCAAGAGGCCCTTCTCAAGAGCGAGTGCCTGCGCCTCGGAGACCGCGTCTCTTTCTCGCTCATCGAGATGGGCGAGCGGGATGCTCTGGTCCGGATCTACATCGGTGACCAGAGCTTTCGGGTCTGGGCGAAGACGGCAGCGCTGCCTCTGCTATGCCTCCAGGGACGGTGCTGACGGTGTCGGATTTGGGCCAGTTCAGGATGTCCTCGGACGCTCTTCGCCGTACTGCGCTCTTTCCTGCGTAAGCTACTGGTATTGAACAGGATTGTTCTTTTCGGACATGGAAGGCGATGGCGGACGAAAAGCGTCCGAATAAACCGCCGCCTCGACGCGGCGCGTTTTTGGTAACCCATTGATGCGCCTAGAAACCGGCTTCGGCCGTGTCGGGGTGAGTACAGTCGATCGCGCCATTTGACCGCGTCACATAGTATGAGCAGGCGGCGCGGCCGCCGATCGCGATTTTTTGTTATTAAGGTGTTGGTTTCTCTATGGTTTCATCCCACCGGGTCCCGTCTAATCCCGGATAGTCCCGGTTAGTCCGGCATGCTCAATCTAACTGTCGCGTAACAGTCGGGCTGCTGACGACCGAAATTAGCCCAAAAGCGCGCAAGCTGCTGAGCGGTAATGGCTTTGGAGCCGTGCCTAGGAACCATAGGCTGGCGAAGTTGCGGCTCAGCGCGAGAACTCTCGGCCGGTTCTTCGACCCACAGCCGATGACGCGAGCCGCGTAGGCGCGTCGTGAGGAAGGCTTTGTCGTGTCGGCTGCTGAAGAGGGCATCGGCCGTCGCCGTTATGCGTGCGCGTTCTGAGGCGGTGGGGGCGGTCGCGATGTCGAGCGCGCCCGCGGCCTCGCGGATGATGAAGGGGGCCGCCTCGTCCCGCTGAAAACTTCCCGGCCCTGCCCGGAACGGTGCACCGAGCGCCTGCGCCAGCCGGAGGGCGCCGCGCCTTCCCCTGCCGATATCTCCGCCGCGCGCCCGGACGTGCCCTGCTGTGGTCACGCCCAGGCACACGCCTGCGCTTCGAGGGCTGAGATCGCAGACGCCAGGCCCTCGTCCCGTGCCACCCGAGGCCTGCTGTTCACCCCGACCGCCCGCAGGGCCTCGCGCACGATCCGGCTGGGCAGCGCCCGCGCCTCGGCCTCGGACAGCCGCTGCGATCGGGCGCCGGTGTTCAATCGGCCGTGTCTGTCGACGTCGAAGACACTGCTGATCGGCCGTTCAGGTTGAGATGCGTCCCCATCCCCCATGATCCTCTCTGCGGGGAGTGATGTCGCTATCGAGCTTCATGGCGGTGGGCCCTTCTGGTGTCTCTGGTCTAGCCAGACACGCCCCGAGAGGCACGGGGCAGAGCCCCGCGCATCCCGAGGGCGGCGTTGCCCCTGCTGTGGAGCGGTCAGGCGGCGGCTGCCTCCGGCAGACACAGCGCATCCATGTCCGCGTGACAGGCGCGCATGGCGTCGGACTGCCAGGCGTCCGGCAGGAAGCTTCCAACTCGTCCGTCAGCAGCCGGAGCTTGATCGTCAGCGGTACCGGAGGTGCCGAGGACAGAGGCTGTCAGTACTTTGACCGAAGGAGCAGCGCGTCGATGCGGTCCTGCAGTGAAACTGCATGCTGTTGAAGGAAGCCCAGCCGCCGCGTCAACAGTGCGGTGCGCGGGCATGGCGGGGGGGGGGGGGGGGGGGGGGGGGGGGGCGGGGGGGCAGGAACGCCAGGGTCCCATCCGCCCTCTCGAAATCTTGGGTAAGTTTGTCCAGACCGGAATGGAGGCCCGCGCGCCCAGAGGCGCGAGCTTGAGGGGCGAGAACATTGACAGGCATCACAACCGAGAAATGCCAACCGAAAGGAAACACTTGGAAGACACGCTCGGACCTCAATGTAGACCCTTGGCCCGTTAAATCGTCGCCGCCCCGCGGCATGGCGGCAGAGCCTGGTCCGCTGCGCAACGGAGCCGTTGCTACGGTATATCGGTGGAGGTCGAGAAGCTTGTTCTTAGGATCTGCCCGGGGTTGCCTCCAACCCGCCCGAGCCGCTCAAAATTCTGGGAACATGCCGTCCGCAGTATTTGATCAACCACCACGCCCCCCTTGAGTTTCAAGTGTCGTGTCGAGGCTTTAATAACCGCTCAGACTCCAATCGCCGTCTGGCAGCTGGTAAGCGGCAAGCGATCAATTTGTTCCTTGCTGAAGGTTTCATGCCATACCTCTTCAGCCAGTCGCTCAAGAAGTTCGAGGTCCTCATTGGGCCAACGACGTAGCGCTGCGTGAGCAGGATTATCCTCCTCCGCTTCATGTACAAACCGGACCTTGTGTCCCTTTTGTCTTAGGACACTGTCGATGAGAAATACTTGCGCCACCGCGAAGCGGCCTTTCGGCTTAACTTCAAGCTTACTTCTGCGAATGGCTTCGGCTGCGCATTTAATAATGGCTTCGCGGTCGCCGGCGAAGTAGTTGCACCACGTAACAGAGAGGTAGGAATCCACTTTTCGGAATTGAAAGGCTAATCCAAGTGGTCCATACACCTCAGTTTCATCTTCATTCTTTCTTAGTTTGCTCCACGGTACATATCGAACTACTAGATCCGTAGGTTTAAGATACGTACTGGGCATCGGAGAACCATATTATCGGATGATAGGGAGCGAGACAATCTGAGAGCCGTTCTATGGTGGTTTGTCCGGCGCAGCGCTCCACCCTCCCTTCCATCTCACGAGCCAAGACCCAACGGACCTGATCCTGCGGCTGACATTCAACCGTCAATCGATTTCGACCGTTGGTCCAGGCTGCAACCAACACTCCGGCTCCCGACATCCCCAGCCCCGGCCTTTTGCTTGGCTTCAGTGTTAGAAGAAGCCTCAAGAAAGTCCGGAACGATGGGATCGATGGAAATGCATCTTCTTCATCCCACTCCTCAGGATCGCAAAGGCTGTCAATTTGATTGAAGATCACCTCACGCCATTGGGGCGGCAGATGCATAGAGACCCGGGACGTGAGCTTTTTAAGCTCGGCTGACACATCAAACAATACAGACGCCAGATCATCTGGCTTCTCCCTGGTAACGGTCGATGAGATCGAGGGGGATCGTAGGGTGATGATCTCATTGTCTATAGTTGTTGACCATCTACCGGATTCTCCCGCCTCGGGCGCGTGCAAAGAGGCCTTGAGTCGAGATTTACGACCTTGTTCTAGGAGAGACATTATTCGAAGAGCTCCCTTGTTTTTTGTGTGATGCAGGCTTCGAATATCCGGTTCTTCTTAGCTCTGACTTTATCGATTGTCTCCCAAAGCTTTCCCCCTGAGAGAGGCAAATCCTCCTCTTTGAATACATCGATATCTAGTAAAAAGGCTTGCGTATTTGGAACAATAGGATCTGCGATAGAAGATGTTATTCGCGAACTCCAGCCATCCTCTATGTCAATGGTAACATTGACCACGTATGTGCTCAGATTAACGGATATATTCTCGGGAAAAAAGGGGTATATATTAAACAAGCTTTTTGGACTCTCCGTTTCAAGCAGGGAAATGGGGACGTCTATCCTATTAACGAATCGGACCCCAATCCTCGTGATCCGAGAGCTCCAGGCCGAAGAGCAAACGTTCCAAGCGTTTTTAGCTTTCTGAAAAAGATCATCCCATTCTGAATACGGTGCGAGCAGAGCGTATGTGAAGCGATGTTCATTAAGAATTAGAATTTCTCTCTGATCTTTCGAAGCCAATTGCAATCCGACTACGCGCTTTTCTTGCTGCGTCCTGTTCGAATTCAAGTTAAAGTGAGTTTTGAACTCTATGGTGTCTCTGCGGTTGGAGTAGCCATATTTTCCCTCAAGCCGAGTAGCAGCTTGCCGAATCGATGCGATCGATGCTGGAGCTTCGTATCTCACTTCTATGACCGCCTCGACAATTGGCGCCTTATTGTAGTGTTGCCTACTGTCAGGCATTGCCAACCATCCTCAGTAACGTTTCATAACAAAGGCAATGGCCAGCCCGGACACTGCCTCAGAGGAGTCGAGCCTGTACACCCCCAATCGTTGTGTGCCCTCCTGTTCGCAAGTCGGTAAGGTAAGCTCTATATAGGGACTCTGATCTTGCGATGGGCACGACCCTGGCATGTTAGGACGGAGAGCACGGCGCTCTGATAGGGGAGTCTCTCGTGGTGCTTGGATGTGTTCTTGGTTGTGGCGGACCATTGCCCTGACTGCTCCTATTTCCGAGCGTCGACGAAGCAGCGCTAATCCAGCGGGTCGGGCGGGCAAGAATGATCGCACCCCAGGCCATTCCCAACGATCATCTCGACGAGACTCTGTCTGGTCAGTGGCGCGGTCGCAGAGCCGAACAGAACGATGATTACTCACCCGGCGCTCAGTACCGCCCATAGGCGTTGAAGCTAGCGATGTAGCCCGCTACGTAAGAGAGTGGCTTAGGCTGGGGCCCCGACTCGTAAGCATGCGTCGCGGCATGGGAGACCAAGGCTTCGATGAGAGCGCGAGACATCTGGAGCACTACCTATTTTCCCGAGGTGTCTGACTTTCTGGGCGGCCGCCTGAATCGCCGCCCCGACTGTCTTGGCATCCCCAGTCACGTTGTGATCATCGTTGCCCCCTCCGATCGGAGGGCTACGTAGGTGCCAGCGTAGCTTGGCGACAGGGGCCGTTGGAATACATTTCCGGGATGTGGGGCAGCCTCGTCCCTCGCGGCCGCGCGTTGCCCCACCTGTCGACGTGCACCCGAGGCGCCTGCATCCTCAGCCGCCCCCTCCACTGTTGGTGCGGACTCTGCCGTTGCTTCCGGGGGCGACCCCAAACAGGCGTCATCTCATCCTGTCCAGGGGCGACAGTTGCCAGTACAGCGTCCTTCCACGTAAGAACCGTTTCGTCGACGCGACGTCCTGACCTCTCCGACTGAGGCCGGGCTCCTGGGTCGAAGGCTTCGAGGAAGAGTGGCAACGCTCCCCATCCTTTGTCTGCCTTGTGGAGCGGCCAGTCGAAGACCGCGCCTCCCTGTCGGCGGGCCTACTTCAGTATCGCCGACAGGGAAATATCTTGCTTCATGGTGTGGGGGCGCGTCTCGAGCCACTTCCCGCGGATGATCCATCGTTCTCAAAGGCAGGCGGGCATGGTGCGGAGCCGTGGCCGTGGTGGTGGTAGCCATGGTGAACGGTGCCTTTCGGCACGTCTGGAGAGCAGAAGCGGAAGAGCGGCGACGCATGGTGCTGAAAGCCGCTGGTGGGCCTCGCGCTGTCGCGGGTGGGAAGGGGCCTGCCGGCATCTGCCGTGCGTCTATGGACTCGGGAGAGGCCCCGTTGTGGCGCCCCAGGATGGCGTCTGCGCCCGGCGTATTCGCTCTGCTCATTCCCGAGCAGCCCGCGGGACAGAATGCTGCCATCTCGGCCGCGGCCGTGGGACAGTCCGAGGTGCTGTTGTCCCGCTCGTGTCCCGCTGTCTGTCCCGCGGAAAAACAAGAGATTGGGCGCCTGCAACGGCTGCTGTCCCCGAAGCTGTCCCACGTGCCGTCCCGCCCTGCGAGGCGGTGTCCTGCTGTCCCACCCCCTTGTAGACGGGACAGTGGGACGCTGTGGCGCGACTTCCTATTCACCGGCGAGCAGCAGGCCGGAGGCCCGCCCCTTGTCGACGAGCCGCTGAACCCTGCTCTTCGAGATGTCCAGTTCTTCGGCGATCTCGCGGACGGAAAGGCCGTCCTTTTTGGCCTGAACCACCCGCTTTAGGGTCACGTCTTCGAGGGAGCGGGTCAGCCACATGGCCCGTCTGTCGCGTGTTTCGCAGACAGCTTCAAAGGGCGCGGCATCCTCGCCGGTCATTCCGCGGCTTTTGGTAAAGCTCACCTCAAACCGAGCACCCTGATCGGGGGTGTAATCGGAGGGGTGCTGCAGGGAGATAACGGTGTCGAGTACGTCCTCGCGCTTGCTCGTGCCGCGTTGAGTGCCGCCCTTCCCGGCATGATGAACGAAGAGCACGGAGCGCCCGAGGCGCCGTTGCAACAGAGCCCAGCCCTGCAGAGGTGCCCAACCCTCCGCCTCATTCTCCTTCACGCTGGGGGCGAGGCAGGACAGGTTGTCGACGACGATTAGGTCAGTGTCCCGCAGGAACGGCTCGAAAGCCTGTTGCCCCTCGACCGTAGAGAGATCAGGCATGCCGGTTTCCTGCAGGTCTGCACCGAGGATACGGAAGTGGGACGGCGTCGGAAGGATGCCCCCCATGCCGCCAGCAATCTCCCGCATCCGCTCTTGAAGCAAAGCGCCGGGCATCTCCCCATCGATGTAGAGCACCCGCCGCGGTGCTTCGGCCTTGAAGCGCAGGAACTCCCCGCCTGTAGCGACCGCCCAGGCGACCGACAGGGCGAACCAGGTCTTGCCGACACCGCGGGGGGCAAAGACCATTGCCAAGCCCTTTTCTGGCAGCCACGGCGCCAGCAGAAGACGGCGGGGCGGGATCTGGAGAGCCTGCAGTTCGTCGAACGTGAGTGCCCTCAGTGCCTGCGGCGGAGGCGTCTCCGCCTTCCGGTCGAGCGGGTGGCGCGAGATCATCGGCTCGCCCCGGCCCTTGCGCTCGCTGTGGGCGCGATCCCAGGTGCTCAGCAGGTAGCGTTCCGCCGCCTCGTCGCCGACCTGCTCAGAGCGCTCGCGCACCTTGTCTGCGAAGCCGCGGCCGTCCCTCAGCCCCAGTTCGTAGAGCCGGATCAGGTCGCCCGGCAGGTAGCCGTTCGCTGCCATCTCGGAAGCAATGCGGAAGTCCAGCTTCGAGCGGTCTTCGGCCGGCGTCGTGTCCTGCAGGTCCTCTCGCAGCCACTTGGGCAGGAAACGCGCGATGTCTTCGACGCTGTCGGCGTCGGCAAAGCGCGTGTGCACGTCGACCCGCAGGGGTTCCGGCGTCGCCGTGTCCGCCGCCGTGTCTTCCGGCAGGGCGTCGGCGATCTCGCCCAGGTCCCACTTCGCCCCTTGCTGTGGGAGCAGTTCAGCGGGTTCGGGGACACGTCCCGCCGCCCGCTTCTTCTCGTTCGGCCAGTTCGTGAAGCCGGGGAGCCGCCAGACATGCGCGGCGTCCACAGTGCAGGCATCACCGCCCCAGGCTTCGCGCAGGCCGCGGGCGACACGCTCCCACAGGGGCAGGTCGTCCGACGGCTCCTTCAGCAGCCACACCAACTGATAGCGCGGTGTCGGCTGGCTGGACGTTTGGACGATCCGGGAGGGCACGAGCCCGAGCGGCCAACGCCCGCTCTCAAGCGCCGCGTCCACGTGCTTCGCCGCCTCCGCGTCGTCGATGTCCACGACGACGGCGAGCATTTGGCGGATGTCGGCCTTTCCGCCCCTCGCCCCGCTCGTAAGGTCGGGGTCCATGAGGGCGGCGCCCCAGTAGACGTTGCCCTCTGCGACGTTCCAAGCTCCGACCTCCGCCATGGGTGGCGACAGGGCCGAAGCCGGCGCGTGCCATACGCCCAGCGTGCTGCCTTCGCCGTAGGCGACGAGCACGAAGCGGTTCGGGCTGTCGATGTCCCCGAGAAGGTCTTCGAGGAACGCCTCCGCCTGATCTTGGCGCGGAGTCCGGTGAGGGCTATATTCGGCGCTGTTGGTGCTGGTGCTTTGATGAACAGTTTCGGACGCCTCTCCCTGCTGGTAACAGGGGGAGGCGTTTTCATTCGGCGGGCGTGGTTCCCGCAGATTGTCCATGGACATTGGTTGCGACCATCACCGGCCGGCTGGCACGGAGGTGGACTGACGCTTGTGTGCGTCGATGAAGGTCTCGATGTCCTCGATCGCATAGAAGACGCGGGTATGAATTTTCACGTAGCGCGGGCCACAGCCCCGGCGGCGCCAGTCCTGGAGCGTGCGTTTCCGAAAGCCGAAATGCCGCTGGACCTCGGCTTCTGTCAGAAGAGGACGGCGAGGTGAATGCCCCCGTTCTCTGACCTGAGCTTGGGGGGCGGTGCGTAAGGTAGAGTGAAAGGAGTCCTGCGGAAGCATGAGGGGGCCTTTCTGATCTTGCGCTCATCACTACTGAGCAGCAGCGCCCTCTCATCATGGGGAAGTCGTCATAAAGAACAAGCCGAGCCGATTTTGCCGGATCTCCGTGATGATATCTGATAGTGCTCAATCGGACCCATTCGGATACTGCTTCTGTGACAATTTTAGGGCATATTGATCTTGTCTCTCCCTGTCTCTGCCCTTGAGCGTGCCTCTACCTCACTACCCGAATGTTCATCACGTTGGAGGCCGGGGGGCGGCCGGCGACCTCCGCAAGCAGTGTCTCCGCCCAGGCATCGAGTGCCGCGCGCTTCTCCGTCTCGTAGGCGTGGCGTTGGTAGACGCCCACCACGCCCGACCGCGAGCCCGACAGGTGCCCGAGGACAGCTTCCGTCACCTCCAGACGGACGCCCAGGCGCTGCAGGCCCGTGGCGCAGGTGCGCCGCAGGTCGTGGATGCGCCAGGGCGCGGGGTCGGGTCGACCTTGCCTGCTCTGCCCCCCTGTGGGGGCTTCCTGCGCTGCCCGTTCCTTCATGCGGGTCTGCAGGCGGGCGAGAGCCCGCGAAAAGCCCGAGAAACCGGAAGCACCCGAGGCGCCGAAGACGAAGGGGCTCGTGGTCCGCGGTCGTGTCCGCAGGATGTCCGCGGCCAGCGCGGACAGAGGGACGAGGCGCGGCTCGCCGGTCTTGGTCCGCTCGCCCGACAGGCGGATCAGTGGGGCCTCGCCGTCCAGCCCCTCGACCTCGTGCCACTGCAGGGCGGCGATTTCCTCGCGTCGGGCGCCGGTCAACAGCAGCAGCCGGACGATGGCAGCGAAGGGTGAGGCATCCCCTTCCGTTGCCGCCCACAGCAGCCCCAGTTCCTGCTCGTCCAGGACGCGGTCGCGGGCCTGCTCGGCCTTCGGCTTGGCGATGCCCGCGGCGGCGGACAAGGGGACGAGATCGCGGCCGGCGCACCAGTTCAGGAAGCGGCCGAGGTGGGCGAGAGTGCGGTTCGCCATTGTGGGGGCGGGCCTGCCCTTGCTGCCGCGGGCGGCGATGCCGTCGATCAGTCGGATGATGTCCGTCCGCGCGACCGCCTTTAAAGATCGCCGGCCCAACTCGGGAAGCACATAGCGCTCGAAGACGCGGCGCACCTCCGCAGCGCTGCGGTTGCTCGACTGATCCAGGCGCATCCAGTCTTCGAAGGCCGCTGCGACGGTGACCTCCCGCTTCGCGGCCTCCCGCTCCGCCAGCGGGTCCTTGTCCCTGCGCACCTGCTCGGCGTAGTCGCGGGCGATGTCCCGCGCCGTCGACAGTTCTATGGTCCCCAGCTTGCCGATGGTCAGCCGGCGCGTGCGCGTGCCGGCGCGATACTGGAAGACGAAGGAGCGGGCGCCGTCGCGGGTGATGCGGAGGCCGAAGCCGCGCACCTCGCTGTCCCAAAGGAAGGTCTGCGTGCCCGCCGTGGGCGGCTGCGCCCGCTCTATCAGCCGCACTGTCAGCCTCTGCGCCATCGCTCCCCTCATCTGCTGGTGTAAGCGCCATGTAAGCACAGTGCGCCGTATTGGCCAGTAGCTCACCGCAGTCGGCAGGGGGGATTTTGGCAGATAGTCTGCTGAAAAGGGGCTCTCTCAGGGATGATCAGTAGTGGCCCGGAGAAGGACCCAGTAACTTTTAATCAGCGGGTCGATGGTTCGAATCCATCCGGGCTCACCAGGAAAATAAAAATATCAAATCATTGGGGGCGTTCCGGGCGCCCGACGGGCGCCGTGCTGACCGAAGGGTGGCACCATTCTGACCTGCGGTTTCCCATCCAGCCTCAGACCGGGCCGATTCCGCAGGTTGCGAGCCGCAGGTCTTAACCCTTGAAGCGTTCCACGTTGTGCCACCCGAGCGCCGCGGCGTCCGGCCGCTGGTCCGGCGATTTCGGTGGGGTGATCGTCTGGCCGTGCAAGGCATAGTAGTGGCGTCCGTTCTCGAACTCCTCCTTGATCCGGCGGCTCACCTCGAAACGCAGATCGGGCGTGATCGTCACATAGCCGGCATCGAACAGGCTGTGTATGTCGCGTCTCAGGAGGAGGCCGTTGTGCGCTTCGTGTTCGCCGCCTTGATTGTAGGGTCGGATGTGTGCGGCCTCCAGGGCCGGAAGGGTCCGTTCCCGGGTGACGGCACACCGTCTTTCATAGATGTCGGTCACCAGCACACGAAAGGCGCCTTGCCCCAATCGCGGGCGGACCAGATGAGGCTCGCCGAAGCGTGCCGGCGGCTCTGCCAGACCGGAGCCGCGTTGCCCCAGGAGATGCTGGGATGCCGCTTCCCAGAGAGCGAGCCCTTCGGCATCGCCCGTGCTGTAGGTCTTGAACGAGACGATGTTCCTCGCCCAGCTGGCCGGCACTTCGAGCCAGTTTCGTTCATCCAGGAAGAAGGGCTGCGTGAGGATACGGCAGCCGATGGGGAAATCCGCGCGATCTCCGGGATCGACCTTCCGGTAGCGTGCGATCCGGCTTCTCATCTCCGTGGCCGACCGCGCGCCGTTCGCGATCCCGAAGGCTTCCCAGGCCAGCGAGCAGGGCAGTGTGTTCGAATAGGCGAAGATTCCGCCGCCGACGATCACGTTCCGCGGCGCGCGTAGCTTGAAGAGGAAAAGTTCGCCCGGCCTGAGAGCACGGAAACAGGCGCCCGAAGGCGCCCAGAAATTCACCTCCCGCAGATCCGGGAGTGTCCGCAAGAGGTCGAACCAGTCGCCGTCCGTGACGGCAACGACGATATTGATCGTCATCGTGGCAGCCCGTGCCGGCCGGGGGCGAGCAGCCATGGCGTGATGAAGAGGCTGCAGATGTCGCGTTCGGAGAGGCCGTGCTTGTCCATGCAACGGCAGAATGCCGCGCCGGGCGGCTCATCTCAAGAAGGCCGCAGCGATCACGCCCACCCTCTTGACGCCCCTTCCGCTCCTGTCGCAAGATCGTTCGATATCGATCGAACGATTTTCGATCGGGCAAGAAGGGCCGGCAGAGCTCGGCCAATTCGGGAGGAGCTATCCATGGCAAGGACATTCGCGGGCCTGGCGGCGGCGGCCGCCCTTCTCTGTGCCACCGCCCTCGGCGCCAGTGGCGTCGCGAGCGCGGCGGAGGTCACCCTCAAGGCCGTTTCGGCCTTCCCCAAGACCCTGAACTTCACCCAATCCTTCCTGCGCTACGTCGACAAGGTGAACGCCGCGGGCAAGGGCGTCGTCCAGATCACCTACGTCGGCGGCCCGGAGGCCATTCCCGTCACCGAGCAGCCGACCGCCCTGCGCAACGGCGTGTTCGACATCCACTACGGCCCGACCGGCTACTACGCCGGCCAGTTCCCCGAGGGCGACGCCCTCTTCGGCAGCAACATGACGCCCTGGGAGATCCGCGAGACCGGCGGCATGCAGATGCTGGCCGACGCCTTCGAGACGCGCATGTCGGCCCACCTGCTGGGCTGGTTCGACGGCGGCATCAGCGTCGCCCTCTACCTGCGCGAGGCGCCCGCCCGCACCGCCGACGGCGGCATCGACCTCAGCGGCAAGAAGATGCGCGCCGCCCCCTCCTACCGCGAGCTGATGTCGAGCCTGGGGGCGACCAACGTCATGATCCAGGCGCCGGAGATCTACACCTCGCTGGAGCGCGGCCTGGTCGACGGCGTGGTCTGGCCGGTGGTCGGCGCGCCCGATCTGGGCTGGCACAAGTTCGTCAAGTACCGGGTGGAGCCGACGGTGAACCAGGTCGAGATCGTCGCCCTGGTCAACCTCGCCAAGTGGAACGGCCTGTCCAAAGAGGCGCAGGACATCCTGACCAAGGCGGCGATCGAGCACGAGCGCGAGTCCTACGCCTTCTTCCAGGACCTGCAGAAGTCGGAGCGCCAGATGCTGATCGACGGCGGCATCGAGATCATCGAGCTGCAGGGTGCGGCCGCCGACGCCTACGTCGACACGGCGGTGAACTCGGCCTGGAAGCGGCTGGACGAGCGGGCGCCGGCCTTCGCGGCCGAAGCCAAGGACAAGTTCGTCCACTGAGCCGAGGGCCTCTGGGCCCGGGGACGCAGTGATGCGGTGGCTCTCCCTCCTGCTCGACCGGCTGGTCGTCGCGGCGGCGTGCGTAAGCGCCGCCGCGATCGGGGCGGCCGCCGTCGTCATCATGGTCGACGTGACCATGCGGGCGAGCGGCCTGCAGCCGCCGATCTGGGGGGCGGCGGCGATCGAATACGGCCTGCTCTACGTCACCATGTTGGCCGCGCCGCTGCTGGTGCGCGAGGGCGGTCACGTCGCCGTCGAGACGGCGGTGCGCCTGCTGCCCCCGCCCGCCCAGCGGACCTGCGGGCGCGCGATGACGGCGCTCTGCGTCCTGGTCTGCCTGCTGCTCGCCGCGGTCGCCCTGGACAGCACGGTGGCGAGCTTCCACCGCGGCGACTTCGACATCCGCGCCTTCGACATGCCGCGCTGGCTGCTGCTGGCGCCGCTGGCCGTCGGCCTCTTCCTCTGCGCCGCGGAGTTCCTGCGCCTCCTCCTCGCCGGCCGGGTCTACGGCGGCGACGCGGGCGGCCCCCACGCGGGCGGCCTCTAGACCATGGGGAGCCTCTAGACCGTGGACTGGCCGCTCGCCATTCTCGTGCTGCTCGGGCCGGTGCTGCTGCTCATGGCGCTCGGCATGCCGGTGGCCTTCGCCTTCCTGGCCGCCAACATCCTGGGCGCCTTCCTCTTCCTGGGCGGGGTGAACGGCGTCTACCAGCTCGTCGCCAACGCCTCGGTCTCGGTCACCTCCTTCCTGCTGGTGCCGATCCCGCTCTTCGTCCTGATGGGCGAGCTCTTCTTCCACTCCGGCCTCGCCCGGCGGATCTTCGACAGCCTCGACAAGCTGGTCGGCGGCCTGCCCGGGCGGCTGGCCTACATCACCGTCGGCGGCGGCACGCTCTTCGGCGCGCTCTCGGGCGCCAGCATGGCGAACACCGCGCTGCTCGGCTCCCTGCTGGTGCCGGAGATGACCAAGCGCGGCTACAAGCCGGTGCTCTCCATGGGGCCGATCATGGGCAGCGGGGGGCTGGCCATCCTCATCCCGCCCTCGGGCCTGGCGGTGCTGCTGGGCAGCCTGGCGCACATCGACATCGGCCGGCTGCTGATCGCCGGCATTCTGCCGGGCCTGGTGCTGGCCTCGCTCTATCTGGCGGTCATCCGGCTGGTCGTGGCGGTCGATCCGCAGGCCGCACCGCCCTATGCGGTGACGCCGACCCCGCTGCGCGAGAAGCTGGCGAGCGTCGCGGTCAACATCCTGCCGATGAGCCTCGTCGTCTTCTGCGTCGTCGGGCTGATCCTGCTGGGCCTGGCGACGCCGACCGAGGCCGCCGCCTTCGGCGTCGGCAGCGTGATCGTGCTGATCCTCGCCTACGGCCTCTTCACCTTCGACGCGCTCTGGCGCTCGTTGATGGGGGCGCTGCGGGTGACCGTGATGGCCCTGCTGATCATCGTCGGCTCCTCCACCTTCAGCCAGCTCCTGGCCTTCTCCGGGGCCAGCAACGGGATCGTCGGCTGGGCCACGGCCTTCGACGTGGGGCCGACCACGATGGTCGTGCTCATGTTCCTGGTGTTGATGCTGCTGGGCATGATCATGGACCAGGTCTCCATGCTGCTCATCACCCTGCCGATTTTCATGCCGCTGGCCGCCAGTCTCGCCATTGATCCGGTGTGGCTCGGCGTGGTCATGATGATGGGCCTGGAGATCGGGCTCATCACGCCGCCGTTCGGCCTGCTGCTGTTCATCATGCTGGGCGTGGCCCCCAAGGGCACGACCATCGGTCAGGTGATCGTCGCCGGCCTGCCCTACGTCGCCTGCGCCCTGGCGACGGCGGCGCTGGTGATCGCCGAGCCGGCCCTGGCGGTCTGGCTTCCCTCCCTGATCGCTCGCTGAGGACCCTCCGCCCGTGCCGACTGTCAGCCCATCGGACCTCCCGCCCCTCGACTTCGTCCGCCTGGCGCCGCCGCCCGGCAGCCGGATCGCCGTGCTCGGAGGCTGCGGGGGCCTCGGGCAGGCGCTGGTCCGGGCGGCGGCGGACATCGGCCTGCATGTCGCGGTCCTCGACCTGCAGCGGTCCCTCGACCGCCATCCGCCGCCCGTCGAGGCCCTGGCAATTCCCGTCGACGCGACGGACGCGGCGGCGGTCGACGGCGCCTTCGACGCGGTGGCCGAGGCCTTCGGCGGGCTGGACACCCTCGTCACCCTGGTCGGTGTGACCGCCGTGCCGCCGCGCCGCATCGAGGCCTTCTCGCCGGAGGAATGGGACGCCCTGCTGGCAGTGAACCTTCGCTCGGCCTTCCTCGCCTGCCGGGCGGCCCTGCCGCTGCTGAGGAAGGGCGACAACCCCTCGATCGTCACCGTCTCGTCGCTGCACGCCGCCCTGCCGCCGGAGGGCTTCGGCCCCTACGGCGCCGCCAAGGCCGCGCTGGTAAACCTCACCAAGGGCCTTGCGCTGGAGAACGCGCCGGCCATCCGGGCGAACTCGGTGGCGCCGAGCGGCATGCTGACCCCCTTCATCGGCGGCGGCACCGGCCGCGGCGGCGAGGAGGGCCCCATCGACTGGCTGGATATCGCCGCCATCGAGCGGGCGACCCCGCTGGGGCGGATGGCCCGGCCGGAGGACGTGGTGGGCCCGATCCTCTTCCTGGCGGGGCCTGCCGGGCGCTACATCACGGGCCAACTGCTGCACGTCAGCGGCGGCCGGATCATGCCATGAGCCGCCGGCGGGCGGCCGCCCAGACGCCCCGGCACGAGCCGCAGCAGGCATCGGCCGTCGATGGTCCGGCGGCCGATACCCCGGCGGCTGATACCCCAGTGGCCGACACTCCGGCGGTCGGCGCTCCTGCGGCCGGCGAGAACGAGGAACTGCAGTTCTCCCCGGACCGGAGCGTCGGCTTCGCCCTGAAGGAGACCTACCGCGCCTTCGCCCGCAGCCTGCTGCCGCGCATCCAGCGGCACGGCGTCAGCCTCAGCATGTGGTTCGTGTTGCGGGTGCTGTGGGAGGAGGACGGGCTGACCCAGGCCGAGGTGGCGCGGCGTACCGGCGTGAACGGCCCATCGACGGTGCACGCCATCAACGCGCTCGAACGCCACCGGCTGGTGGAGCGGCGGCGCAACCGCCAGGACCGGCGCCTGACCAACGTCTGGCTGACGCCGGCGGGACAGGAGCTGAAGCCGGCTATCCGCCCGGTGGCCCTGGAGGTCAACAGGATCGGCCTGCGGGGCATTCCGCCCGACAAGGCCGAGGAACTGCTGGCGATGCTGGCGCTCATCCGCACGAACCTCGCCGAGGACGCCGCCGGGCCGCTGGCCGCCCTCGCAACCGGAAGGGACGAATTCGAATGACGACCTCCCTGGACCTCGACCGGAAGTGGCGGATGCTGGAGGACATGCTGGTCATCCGCCGCTTCGAGGAGGCGCTGATCGGCCTCTACCGCGAGGGCCACTTCACCAGCCACTATCACCTCTACATCGGCCAGGAGGCCACGGGGGTCGCCGTCATGGCCTGTCTGGGCGAGGGCGATCTCGCCACCACCACCCACCGCAACCACGGCCATCTGCTGGCCCGCGGCGCCGACCCGGGGCGGGCTTTCGCCGAGATCCTCGGCCGGGTGGACGGCCTGAACGGCGGGCGTGGCGGCACCATCCACCTCTGCGATCCCGCCCTCGGCTTCCTGTCGACCTCCGGGGTCGTGGGCGGCTGCATCGGCCTGGCCGTCGGCGGCGGCTATGCCTGCCGGCTGCGCGGCGAGGGCAAGGTGTCGGTCGCCTTCTTCGGCGACGGTGCGCTGGAGGAGGGCGTCAGCTTCGAGGCGCTGAACATGGCCGCCCTCTGGCGCCTGCCGGTCGTCTTCCTGTGCGAGAACAACTCCCCCGGCGCCTGGGGCCAGGCGCGCGGCGGCTATCCCAGCCTGATCCACGCCAGCGAGGACCTGCTGTCGATCCCCCGCAGCGTCGGCATCGAGGCGCTGAAGGTCGACGGCACCGACGTCGACGCCGTCCACGACGCCTGCACCCGGGCGGTGGCGCGCTGTCGCCAGGGGCAGGGGCCGGTGTTCGTCGAAGCGGTCACCCACCGGTGGGCGGGCAGCAACCCGCTGTGGCCCGACCTGGTGACCGGTGCCACCGATCTGCGCATGGCCACCGGCGAAGCCGCGACGGAAGGCGAACACCGGGACTGGTGGGAGCGGCAGGATCCGGTGCTGCGGCTCTCCCGGGAGCTGGCGGCGACCGCCGGAGGCGTACAGCGGCTGGAAGCCCTGGACAGGCGCGTCGCCGAGCGTATCGAGGCGGCGCGGTCCTTCGCACTCGCGAGCCCCTTTCCCGAGGGTGCCACCGCCCTCGATCAGGTCTTTGCATAGGAGGGGGCGATGGCATCGAGAACCGCGAGCTACGCAGAGGCCCTGGTCGACGCGCTCTACGAGGGCCTGGAGCGGGATCCCCGCGCCAGCCTGATCGGCAGCTATGTGCTGGGCCTGGGGCCGCAGCGCCACCTGATGGACAGGATCCGCGAGGCTTTCCCCGAGCGGGTCGGCGATCCGCCCACCGCCGAGGCCGCCATCGCCGCCACGGGCGTCGGTGCCGCCATGGCCGGCGCGCGGCCCTTCGTCGATCTGGGCACCGCCAGCTTCAGCTATCTCGCTTGGAGCCAGATCGTGAACGAGGCGGCGGTGGCGCACTACATGTCCGGCGGCGGGCTGACCGTGCCCGTCACCTTCCACATGCTGCACGGCGTCCGGGGCGCCGGCGCGGCGCAGCACAGCCAGAGCCCGCAGGCGATGCTGTGGAACGCGCCGGGGCTGGAGATCGTCGCGCCGTCCACGCCGAACGACGTCGGCGGGCTCGTCCGCACGGCGATGCAGAGCGCCAATCCGACGGTGATCGTCAGCCATGCGAAGCTGCTCGGCATCGAAGGGCCGGTGGAGGAGGTGCCGATTCCCTTCGGCGTCGCCGACTGCAAGCGGCAGGGCCGGGACGTCACGATCGTCGCCTATTCCCTGATGGTGCACGAGGCCCTGAAGGCCGCGGCGGAACTGGCCGCGGAAGGCATTGAGGTCGAGGTGATCGATCCCCGCACCCAGACGCCGCTGGACGAGGCGGCCATCCTGCGCTCGGTCGAAAAGACCGGGCGTCTGGTGGTCGTCGACGAGTGCCCACTGCGCGGCAGCGTCGCCTCGGAGATCGCCGCCACCGTCGCGGAGAAGGGCTTCGGCCTGCTGAAGGCGCCGATCCGCAGGGTGACGCGGGCCGACACGCCCGTCGGCTACAGCCCGACCCTCGAGGCCTTCGTGACGCCCGACGCCGCCAAGGTCGCCCGGGCGGTGCGCGAGATCCTGGCGTGAGCGAGCCGGCCGGCGACGGCCCGGAGCGGATCGAGCGGCTGTTCCGGGAGATGGCGCGGATCCGCGCCTTCGAGACGGTGGTCCGGCGGGAGCATCTGGCTGGCCGCATTCCGGGGCTCGTGCACCTCTACAGCGGGCAGGAAGCGGTCGCGGTCGGCGTGTGCGACGCGCTGGAGGACGGCGACTGGATCGCCAGCCATCATCGCGGCCACGGCCACTGCCTGGCCCGGGGCGCCGATCCCTTCCGGCTGATGGCGGAACTCATGGGCCGGGCGGCGGGCTACGGCGGCGGTCGCGGCGGGTCGCTGCACATCTACGACCCCGAGCACTTCAACCTGGGGACCAACGGCATCGTCGGCGGCGGCGTGCCGCTCGCCCTCGGCGCCGCCCTGACCGCCCGCGTGCAGCAGCGCGATCGGGTCTCGGTCGCCTTCTTCGGCGACGGCGCGCTCAACCAGGGGCTGGTCTTCGAGTGCCTGAACATGGCGGCGCTCTGGCGGCTCGCCATCCTCTTCGTCTGTGAGAACAACCGCTATGGCGAGTTCACCGCCATCGAGGACGCCGCCGCCGGGGCCGACCTGAAGGACCGGGCGCGGGTCTTCGGCATCCCGGCCATGGACGTCGACGGCATGGACGTGGTCGCCGTCTCCGGGGCGGCGCAGGAGGCCGTGGCGCGCGCCCGCGCGGGCGATGGCCCGACCTTCCTGCTCTGCGAGACCTACCGCTTCAGCGGCCACCACGTGAGCGACCGGCAGGACTACAAGGATGCGGAGGAGGCGCGAACCTGGGCCGAGCGCGACCCGCTGCGCCGCCACCGCGACACTCGGAACGCCACCCGTTTCGACGAAATTCAGCGCGCCGCCGAAGCCGAGATGCGGCAGGCCGCGGAGCAGGCTGCCGCGGCACCCTTCCCGGATCCCGCCCACCTCGGGGAGGCGGTGAATGCCGCGTGAGGTGACTTTCAAGGAAGCGGTCCTGGAGGCCCTCCGGGAGGAGATGGCGCGGGACCCCGCGGTGATCCTGCTGGGCGAGGACGTCGGGGCCGCCGGCGGCGTGTTCCGCCAGACGGCGGGTCTCTACGAGGCTTTCGGCGCCCGCCGGGTGATCGACACGCCGATCTCGGAGAGCGCCATCGTCGGCGCGGCCGTCGGTGCGGCGATGACCGGCCTGCGTCCGGTCGTCGAGATCATGTTCGGTGACTTCATCACCCTGGCGCTCGACCAGCTCGTCAACCAGGCGGCCAAGGTTCGCTTCCTCTCCCAGGGCGGCTTCTCGGCTCCGCTGGTGCTGCGGACCGCCGTCGGCGTCGGTGGAAATCTCGGCGCCCAGCACAGTCAGTCGCTCCATGCCTGGGTCGCGCACGTTCCCGGCCTGCGGGTCGCGGTCCCCGCCACGCCGGCCGACGGCAAGGCGATGATGGTGGCGGCCCTGCGTGGCGAGGATCCCGTCGTGTTCATCGAGGACCGCTCGATCTACAACACAAAGGGGCCGGTCGACGTGCCCGTGGCCGGCTTCGGGCAGGCCGCCCTGCGCCGGTCGGGGGGCGACCTGACCCTGGTCGGCATCTCCCGCGGCGCCCTTCTGGCCGCACAGGCGGCCGACCTGCTGGCGGAGATCGGCATCGGCTGCGACGTCATCGACGTCCGGACCCTGGCGCCGCTCGATCTCGACACGCTGCGAAGCTCGCTGCGGAAGACCGGCCGCGCGGCGGTCGTCGATCCGGGCCATCGCAGCTTCGGGGCGGCGGCCGAACTGGCTGCGAGGCTGTCGGAAGAGCTGTTCGACTACCTGGACGCCCCGGTCGTACGCGTGGCGGCGCCCGATTTTCCAGTGCCCTTTTCCCCGGCGCTGGAGCCGTCGGCGATGCCGACGGCCCGGCTGGTGGCGGAGGCGGCGCTCAGGCACTTCCCCGCGGGCGTGCGGGACCGCTGGTCGTCGGCCGAAGCGGGGCGGTAGGCGATCCGCGTAGAGCCCCGCCGCAGGTGCCGCCCTCTGGCGTGAGCCTCATCCGGCGCCGCTGCGGTACCGCCCGACCCCCTCGCCCAGGTGGGCGTTGTTCGCCTCGCGCAGGGCGGCGGCGGCATCGTCGTAGAGGAAGGGCAGGAAGGCGTAGCGCCGTCCCACCGTCACCGGCGTCACGGCGTGCAGCAGAGAGCAGGAGAAGACGACGGCACCCCCGGGGCGCGGCTTGAAAGTCTGCGGCCCGTACTCCGGGAACACCAGTTCGCCGCCCGCGAAGTCGTCGTTCAGATTGACCGACAGGGCGAACCGGCGGTGGGCGGTGCCCCGTGTGGTGTTGTCCCTGTGCGGGCGGAAGTGGCCGCCGTCGGCCGCGTCGTAGCAGGCGACGATGTAGCGTTCCATCCGGGTGGCGGCGAACTGGTGGACCTTGCGGATCTCGGGAACCACCCGCCGCAGGACGCGTGCCTGCAACTGCCGCACCAGGGCTTGATCGCCGACCGTCACGTCGCGCCGGCGCTTGTGCTGCGGGTCGTAGGCGATCACCGTCTTGCCCTCGACCTCCCGCATGAACCCTGATTCCTCGCCGCCCTGCGTGCGGTGAACGTCGATCAGGCGACGGCAGAGCGATGGCTCGAAGACGTCGGGCAGCAGGATGACGGGCGCCTGCAGCACCACGCCGGCAAAGCGCTCCGGCGGGGGCAGAGCAGCGAGTCTGGCCAGCAGCGCCTGCCTGTCGCTGCCGTCCGACCGGAAGGGCAGGATCGCCATCACCCGCAGCGTCGGGTCGAGGAGAACCCAGCGCGGACGCAGAGGGGCGGGATCGGACGCCGGCTCTGCCGGGTGTTCCTGGGGCAGGGCGCCGTAGAGCCGCGCGACGCGGCCGTCGAAGTCCCAGAGGAAGCGGTAGCCGGGATAGCTGTCGGCGACCCGCTTTTCGGCTTCGTCCGCCGGATCGCTGCTGACGCCGAAGAAGGCCGCGTGCTGGTCGTCGAAGAGGTCGGGCCGCGACTTCGCGGCTGCGATCGCCGCCGCGCCGGCGGGCAGGGTCGCGGAGCCGTAGAAGCAGAGCACGAGATAGCGCCCCGCCGCGGTATCGAAGGCGTAGCGCGGATTGCCGAAGGAGCGCTGGTGGAACCAGGGGGCGGGATCGCCGGGTCCGAGCGCGGCGTAGGCGGGTTGCGCGGACGGAGCGGTCGCGGCCTGGTCCAGCTCGCCTGCGGGCATGGCGACTCCCAAGGATCGGGGCTGAGAAACGGCGGCGGTCCCGCCGGCGCAGTCGTAGCAGCGACCACCGATGCGGTCCACAGAGGGACTTCGGATCTCGGTGGTGGAAAGCCTCTCCGCGAGGCGTCATTGTGAGGCCGTCCGAGGGGGCGAGAGCGCGGGCACAAGGCCAGGTTCCCGTCGGGCGCGCGACAATGCACTGGAGGAAAGCTGCATGAAACTGTCATTCCTTGTGCGGACCGTGGCGGCGACGCTCGTCCTCGCGGGCCTGGGAGGCGCCGCGGCGAACGCCCAGACCGAGCTGAAGCTGGGCCATTCGCTGCCGCCCACCTCGCACTACGGCGCCGGCGCCCACGCCATGGCGGACGAGCTGGCCCGCCTCTCGGGCGGCACCATGACGATCAAGGAGTTCCCCAGCGGCGCCCTGGGCGGCGAGCGCGACATGGTGGAAGGCGCCCAGATCGGCACCGTCGATCTGGTGATCACCTCCACCGGCCCGGTCGGCAACTTCGTGCCCGACACCCTCATCACCGACATCCCCTTCCTGTTCCGCGACTACGACCATGCGCACGCGGTGCTGGACGGGCCGATCGGCCAGGCGATCCTCGACCAGTTCCCCGAGCACGGGCTGGTGGCGCTGGCCTGGGGCGAGAACGGCTTCCGCAACCTGACCAACAACGTGCGCCCGGTGCGCACGGCGCAGGACGCGAAGGGGCTGAAGATCCGCACCATGGAGAACCAGGTGCACATGCGGGCCTTCAAGGCTCTCGGCGTGCTGCCAACGCCCATGGCCTTCCCGGAGCTCTTCACCGCCCTGCAGCAGGGGACGGTCGACGGCGAGGAGAACCCGATCGGCGTGATCCTGGCCGCGAAATTCCCGGAGGTGCAGAAGTACCTCTCGCTCACCCAGCACGTCTATTCGCCCGCCCTCATCATCGTCTCGCCGTCGGTGTGGGACAGCCTGACCGACGAGCAGAAGGGCTGGATGCAGCAGGCCGCGAAGGCCGGTGCGGCGGCCATGCGCAAGAAGGCCGAAGAGGACGCCGACAGCGGCGTCGCCAAGCTCAAGGAGCAGGGGATGGACGTGGTGGTCGACGTCGACCGTGCGTCCTTCGAGGAGGCACTGCAGCCCGCCTATGCCGACTTCGCCCAGAAGTTCGGACAGGACAAGATCGACGCCATCCGCAACTACGGGCAGTGAGCCTCCGGATGGTCCACGCGGCCAGGGCGCGCCGAGCCGGCGCGCCCCTCGCGGCGAGCGGAGCCGGGGCATGCGCCGCGTCCTGAGCATCGTCGACCGCGGCCTCTTCTGGCTGCCGCTGGGTCTGGCCATGGCGTTGATGGCCGCGATGACCTGCGTCACCTTCTATCAGGTGGTCACTCGCTTCGTCTTCGAGCAGCCGTCCACCTGGTCGGAGGTGACCGCCCGGGCGCTCAACATCTGGATGGTCTACCTCGGCCTGGTCGCGGCCTTCCGGCTCGGCACGCTGATGGCGGTCGACCTGCTGATCGGCCGGCTGCACGGCATCGCGCGGCGCCTCTGCGTGGCGCTGATCGCCGCCGTCTCGGGCGCCGCGCTGGCGGTCATGCTGTGGTTCGGCTGGGACATGGCGCACCGGGTGCGCTTCCAGACCCTGGCCGGCGTCGTCGACCCCTTCACCGGGGACGGCATCTCCATCGCCTGGGTCTACGCCGCGGTGCCGGTGGGGGCCGCGCTCTGCCTGCTGGCCCTGGCGGCGCACACCGCCGAGGCGCTGGTGCGGGACGAGCCCCCCGCAGCTCCCGCCCGGGAGCGCTGAGCCGCCATGGTCTGGTTCATGCTCGCCGGCATGGTCGTCTTCATCGCCCTCGGCGCGCCGATCGCGATCGCGATCCTCGCCGCCTCGATCGGCGGCGTCGTCGGCTTCACCTCCATGCCGCTGGTGGTCGTGGCCCAGCGGCTGGTGACCACCATCGATTCCTTCCCGCTGATGGCGGTGCCCTTCTTCATCCTCGCCGGCAATCTCATGGAGGCCGGCGGCATCTCCAGGCGCCTCGTCGAGTTCGCCAAGGCCGTGGTCGGCGGCCTGCGTGGCGGCCTGGCCTGCTCGTGCGTGCTGACCTGCATGATCTTCGCCTCGGTTTCCGGGTCGTCGGTGGCGACCACCTTCGCCATCGGCGCCATCATCATCCCGGCGATGACGCGGCACGGCTATCCGCGCGGCTTCGCCGCCGCCCTGCAGGCCACCTCGGCCGAGCTCGGGGTCATCATTCCCCCGTCGATCCCGCTCATCCTCTACGGCGTCAGCGCCGAGGTCTCGATCGGCCAGCTCTTCGCCGCCGGGATCGGCCCCGGCCTGCTGATCGCCGGCGCCCTCACCCTCTTCGTCTACCTGCGTTGCCGGCGCAACGGCTGGGGCGAGGGCGACCACGTCGGCCGGCTCGGCCTCAGGCCAGCCACCCGGCAGGCCGCGCTGGCGCTGGTCATGCCGGTGGTCATCATCGGCGGGATCTATCGCGGCGTCTTCACCCCGACCGAGGCCTCGGTGATCGCCGTGGTCTACGCCCTTCTCGTCGGCACCGTGATCTACCGCACCATCACGCCTGCCGACCTGATCGGGGTGCTGCGCCGCTCGGTGATCTCCTCGGCGATCATCATGTTCGTGATCGCCGCCGCCGGGCTGTTCAGCTTCCTCATCACCCGCGCAGGGGTGCCCGCCGCCATCGGTGCGGCCATCGCCGCGGCGATCGAGGATCCGCTGATCTTCCTGCTGGCGGTCAACGCCTTCCTCTTCGTCGTCGGCATGTTCATCGAGACCTCGGCCGCCATCATCGTCCTGGCGCCGATCCTCGCGCCCGTGGCGGCCAGCTACGGCATCGATCCGGTGCACTTCGGGCTGGTGATGGTGGTCAACCTGGCCCTCGGCATGATCACGCCGCCGTTCGGGGTGAACCTCTTCGCCGCCTGCCAGGTGGCCGATCTGCCGCTGGAGCGGATCGTGCGCCACCTCCTGCCCTTCGTGGGTGTGGTGGTCGCCTGCCTCGCGGTGATCACCTACGTCCCCGGCCTGACCCTGCTGTTCCGCGACCTGCTCTACTAGCCGGCCGGGACCTGCTGTGTGCGGCGGCCGGTGTGCGACCGTCAGGGGGCTTGGATCGCGATGCCGCTCCGGTAACGATGGCGCGCATTCCCGTAGCAGCCGAGCGGACCTCCATGGACCAGCCGCGCCTCCTCCTCGTCGACGACGACATCGACCTGCTCGCGATGATGAGGGAGTACCTGGAGCCGGAGGGCTTCCGGGTCGACGTGGCACATGACGGCGCCGCGTTCTGGGAGGCCGGTCCTCAGGCTGCGGATCTCGTGGCCCTCGACGTGATGCTGCCCCGGAAGTCGGGCTTCGAGCTGCTCAAGCAGTTCCGCAGGGACTGCAGCGTGCCGGTCATCCTGCTGACGGCCCGCGACAACGACGTCGACCGGGTGGTGGGGCTCGAGATCGGCGCCGACGACTACGTATCGAAGCCCTTCAACCCGCGCGAGCTGGTGGCCCGGATCCGGGCGGTTCTGCGCCGCAGTGCCCCGCCCGCCGCGCCTGCCGAGGGACCGCGGCGCCTGCGGGTGCGCGACGCCGAGCTCGATCCGGGTGCCCGCGCCGCCTGGTGCGGCGGGCGGGCGCTCGACCTGACGACGGCGGAGTTCAATTTGCTCGACTTCTTCCTGCGCCATCCGGGTGAGGTGGTCGGGCGGGAGGAGCTGTCGGCGGCCGCCTTCGGACGGCAGGCCGGGGCGCGCAACGACCGCAACGTCGACACGCTGGTCAGCAAGCTGCGCCGGAAGCTCGATCCGGAGGGGGCCGTGGAATGCCGCATCAAGACCGTGCGCAATGCGGGCTACGTCTATGCCATCCCGGATGGCGATGGCTTATGAGGTCTCCCGTCCGCACGCTGTTCGGCAAGATCCTGCTCTGGTCGGTCTCGGTACAGCTGATCACGACGGCCACGGTGCTCGGGCTTGTGACCTACTATCTGCCGGAGTCGCAGAAGGCCGTGGACAACGCCTTCTCCCTCTACGCCGACACCGCCGTCGCCCTCTACGAGCACTTCGGACCCAGGGCGCTCGACGACTTCCTAGCCCGCAGCGGCGAGAACACCTTGCTGCAGTTGCAGTTCTCTGCCGCCGACGGCACCCGTGACTGCGGGCCGGCCAGCGAGGACTCCACCAGCATCCTGGCGAAGGGGCAGGGCGGCACCTACTGCCTGACCGTGCACGCCGCTAGCGGCGAACTGCCTGACGGCCCGGAGGACCGGGAGATGCGTCTGCAGATCACGGTTCTCCTGCAGCTCATCGGCTGCGCGGCCCTGAGCTACGTCATCGCCCGCTACCTGTCCCGCCCGATCGCCGACCTGCGGCTGGCGGCGCACCGGCTGGCCAGAGGCGACCTCACGGCGCGGGCCGGCGGCAGCCTGCTGGGGCGGCGCGACGAGGCTGCCGATCTGGTGCGCGAGTTCGATCAGATGGCCGAACGCGTGGCGGCGCTGATCGAGGCGCAGGGACGCCTGGTGAGCGACGTGTCCCACGAAATCAAGTCGCCGCTCGCCCGGCTGAGCATGGCGCTCGGGCTCGCCCGGCGCCAGGCGGAGGCGCACGCACCGAAGCAGTTCGAAAGGATGCAGCGGGAGATCGATGCGATTTCCCAGCTGGTCCGGGAACTGCTGACGCTGGCCAGCCTGGATGCCGCGCGGCGACCGGATGAGACGGTCGATCTGGCCGCGGTGGTCGCCGATGTGGTGGCCGACATGGCCTACGAGGCCCCTGAGCGCGCCGACGATCTCTTTTTCCCCCCGCCCGCTGGCCCGATGCAGGCGCGGGGCGACTCGACCCTGCTCGCGCGGGCCTTCGCCAACCTCCTGCGTAACGCCGTGTTCTATACGGTGCGGGGCGAAAGGGTGACGGTCGGCTGCGAGTCCTTCGGCGACGGCTGGATCAGGCTTTCGGTCGCGGACGAGGGGCCGGGCGTGCCGGGTGCCGCACTGGAGCGGCTCTTCGACCCCTTCTACCGGGTCGACGACGCCCGCACGCGGCAGACCGGAGGAACCGGCATCGGGCTTGCGATCTGCAGGCGGGCGGTGGAACTGCATGGCGGTCGCGTGTTCGCCCGCAACCGCGCCCCCCGCGGACTGTCGGTCGTGATCGAATTGCCACAGTCGTGACAGAAGCGCGGCGGTCCAAAGGACTCCACACCACTCGACAGTCCAGCGCCCTAGGGTCCGGCAGTCCTGGGCGGTCGATAGAGGGTCCGGTGCGTGGGAATCCCGTTGCGTGTGTCCTCGCCGGCTTTGCCGTTCTTGCGGTGACGGCTCTGCTGCCCCCGTCGGCTGCGGCCTTCAGTGAGCTGCAGCAGCCGGCCGGCATCGCGGCTCCGGAGCACGGCGGCGCTCGGGAGGCGGTGCCTCCCTACAGCTTCTCCGGCAACGGGTTCACCCTGTCGATCAGGCCCACGGCGCCATCTTCGGCCGCCTCACCCGAAAAAGAGGAGCGACCGGACCAGAAGCCACGGCCGGCGCCCCCTGCCGACGGGTTCATCGAACGGCTCCTTGACCGCCTCTTCGGTGACGCCGACAGCGGCGACTGACCCCGACGGCCCGGCAACAGGATCCACGCCACCCCACGCATCTCCACGCAAGTCGGCGGGCGGCTCCGTTAGGGTCGCTGCTGTCGAAGTCAGCCGAGAGACTGCCCATGCCCCTCGTTTCCCTCCTCCGTGCCGCCGTCGCCGGCACCCTGACCCTGACGCCGGCGATCGCTCTGGCGACCACGCCTGCCGCCGACAGTGACCTCCGCTTCACCGTGCTGAAGGACGGCGACCCCATCGGCACCCACGAAATCGTCATTCACCGCAGCGGTGACCGCCAGACCGTCTCGATCGACACGGCCGTGGTGGTGCGGGTCGCCTTCGTCCCGGTCTACCGCTTCGAGCAGACGGCGAGCGAGGTCTGGCAGAACGGCCGCATCCTTTCCCTGGAGTCCAAGACCGACGACGACGGGACCAATCACAGCATGGCGGCAACGGCCGGCGGTATGAGCCTGGAGGTCACGGGGGACGGGAAGCACAGCCAGGTCGATCCCGACATCATGCCCGCCAGCCTGTGGAACCGGGAGATCGTCGATCGGCACGCCCTGCTCGACACGATCGACGGCAGCGTCATCACCGTGAACGTTGCGGATCTGGGGGCATCCACCCTCTCTTCAGGCGATACACGGATCGTCGCCGAGCACTACCGGATGACGGGGCAGTTCGAGCGGGATCTCTGGTTCGACCCCTCGGGCAGGCTGGTCCAGGTGGAGTTCAAGGCCCAGGACGGCTCCGACATTCTCTATCGCCTGCAGTGAACGGCCATGTTCACGCTTCTCGACCCGGACCACCCCCTGCGGTAGGCGGCGGAGGCGCTTGTCCGCCAGGCCTTCCGACGACGCTACGACGTACAGCCGATCGCGCTCCCGCGCTGGCTCGCCGCGAATGTCGAAGAGGGCGCAGTCGTCTGCGCCGCCTCGCTGCAGTTCGCGGACGACGGGTTCTTCTCCGAATGCTATCTGGACGGACCCATCGAGGCCGTGATCGCCGAGCGCACCGGCTTCCGCCCTGACCGCGGAGGCCTCGTCGAGGTCGGCAACCTCGCCGCCGGCCGCGGCGGGGAGATCGGGGCCCTCATCGGCGCCATCGTCCTCCATCTCCGCGAGCGCGGAACCCGCTGGGCCTTCTTCACGGCGACCACCGCCTTGCGGGCCTTCCTCGCGCGCAACGCATCCCCCTCATCGATCTCTGCCGGGCGGAGCCCTGCCGCATCAGCAATCCGGCCGAGTGGCAGGGCTACTTCGACCGGGGGCCGCGGGTGGTGCTGGTCGACGACCTCGCGATGACCATCGGCCGCCGGTCGCTGTCGGCCGGCTGCGAGGCGCAGCCCCATGCGTGACGTTCTCTTGGCCTTCTACGCGCACGCATGCCGTACGCCCGACCGGCCGGCCCTGATCGACGATCAGGGCATCCTCAGCTACGGCGACCTGCTTCGGGATGTCGAGGAGACGGCGGCCTGGGCCGCCGTCCTGCCGTCGACCGTCGACCGTCGGGCTGGCGGCACCGCGGGACCGGCGCGGTCTCGTCTGGCTTCTCGCGCTCGCCTGGGCGGGCCGCACCATCGTTCCGCTGCCCGACTTCTTCTCTCCCTCCCAGACGGCTCACGTCGCCGCCGATGCCGCCATAGGCGCGGTTCTGGCACCGCCCGAGGCGCTGAGCACCGTGGCGGCCGCCGGCTTGCCACCGATCGCGCCGGGCCGCCGCCCCGCGGTCGAGGGACCCTCCGGCGCTGCGCGCTGGATCGTCTACACCTCGGGCACGACCGGCCGTCCGAAAGGGGTGATGCTCGGGGCGCGTCAGATGGAGGCGAGCATCGTCGGCCTCGCCGAGGCGGTGGCGGCGAACCCTGCGGACCGCATGCTGTCCGTTCTGCCCTTCGCCCTGCTGCTGGAGCAGATCGCCGGCCTCCTGTTGCCGCTGCGCACCGGGGCGTCGATCGGTCTCTGCCGCAGCCCGGCCGATCTGCCGGCCGCCGCGGAGGCCTTCGCGCCCACCGTCACGGTCCTGGTTCCCGAACTTCTGGCCGGCTGGGTCGGGTGGCTCGAAGCCGCGGGACGACGGGCGCCCGCGAGCCTGCGGTTCGTCGCCGTCGGTGGAGCGCCGGTCCCGCCGGCTCTCGCAGATCGGGCCTGGGCCGCGGGCTTGCCGGTGCACGAAGGTTACGGCCTGTCGGAGTGTTGCTCCGTGGTCGCTGTCAACCGGCCGGGGGAGAGGCGCTCCGGGACTGTCGGCCGGCCGCTGTCGGGCCTGTCCGTCCACATCGAGGCCGGAGAGATCGTGGTCGAGGGGGCGACGGTGATGGACGGCTACCTGGGCCGCCCCGGCGTGGAGGGCTGCTGGCAGACAGGCGATGCCGGCCATTTCGACGAGGCGGGCTGTCTCGTGATCGACGGCCGCCTGGACGACGTCATCGTCACGACCACGGGCCGCAACATCCATCCCGCCTGGATCGAAGCCATGATCCTCGCGGATCCGCGCGTGGCACGGTGCGCCGTGGTCGACGGCGGCCCCTTTCCACGGGCTCTCCTGGTGCCGCGTCATGGTCCCTCGCTGGGGACGGACTGCCAGCCGGACGATCTGGTGGCCGCGCTCTGCTCTCGGGCGCCCGACTACGCCCGCCCGCGGAAGTCGGTGGTGATCAGCGAAGACGGCCTGCGGCAACGATACCTGATCACCGCCAACGGCCGGCTGCGTCGCGCCGCCATCGCCACCTTCCTGAAGGACAGTGCATGATTCCGTTCTACGACGAACTCGTGGCCGAGACCCGGGCGGAGCGGGAAGCCTTCCGCAGCATTCCTCTGATCCGCCGCGCCGTCAGTTCGGGTGTCGATCGCGAACTCTATCTGCAGTTTCTGGAATCGGCCTATCACCACGTGCGCCACACCTGTCCGCTGCTCCGTCTGGCCCTCTCGCGATGCGGCGCCGCCGACGACCGCTACCGTGCGGGTCTGCTGGACTATCTTCAGGAAGAGGCGGGTCACGAAGGCTGGATCCTCGACGACATCGAGGCGCTGGGTGGCGACGCCCGCCGCACGGCGGCTGGTACGGGAAGCTTCGCCGTGCGGGTCATGGTGGGCCACGCCTACTTTTCCATCGAGCATGTCAGCCCCTATGCCTTCCTTGGCATGGCGCACGTGCTGGAGGGGATGTCGGTCGCCCTGGCCGGAGCCGCGGCCGAGGCCATCGGGCGGTCGCTCGGTGCCGATCGGGCGGCGGGCTTCAGCTACCTCACGTCCCATGGAGACCTGGATCGCAGCCACACGGGCATCTACGCCCACCTGCTCGACCAGATCGACAGTCCCGATCGGCGGCTGATCGTGGCCACGGCTGCACGCGACTTCTATCGCCTCTACGGCGCCGTCTTCGAAGAACTCGATCGTGGCCGGCAGGTCCCCCATGAAGCTTGACGGCAGGCTTGCCCTGGTGACGGGAGCCGGGTCGGGAATTGGCCGGGCGCTGGCGATCGAGCTGTCCCGGAAGGGCATGGATCTCATCCTCGTCGGCCGCCGCCTCGAACCGCTGGAGGTGACCAGGACGCTGCTGGAGGAAGCCGGCCGGGACATCGGACTCTGTCAGGCTGACGTCACCTGCCAGGAGGACAGGAGCCGGATCGCCGACATGGTGCGGGAACGGGGGCGGCTCGACGTGCTCGTCAACAATGCGGGACTGCTGCTCTTCGGAAGCGTCGGTGAAGAGCCGGCCGTCCTGCGGCGGCAGGCGATCGAGACCAATCTGGTCGCACCGATCGAGCTCACGCTCGCCCTCCTGCCGACTCTCGAACGGTCGGCGCCGTCGCGGGTCGTCAACGTCGGTTCGATGCTCGGTGACATCGCCCTGCCGCTGTTCGCCGTCTATGCGACGACCAAGTTCGGGCTGCGCGGCTGGTCGGCTGCCCTGCGGCGGGAGCTGGCCGGCAGGGGCGTCGGCGTGACCTATGTCGCCCCTCGCGGAGCCCGGACCCCCGCTGCGGAAGCCCTGGGACCGGCAGTCGAAGCCTTCGGCATGACGCTCGAGGCGCCGGAGATCGTCGCCAGGCAGATCGCAGCGGGAATCGTGGCGGAAGCCAGAGCCGTCTATCCGCGCGGGCCGGAGCGTCTCCTGCCCATCCTGGAACGGCTGTTTCTGGCGCTGGTGAACCGGACGTTGAGGCAGCGCGCGGCGCGTATCGTGGCGGGAAGGCGATGATGTAGGAGCGTCGCCAGCCCGTCGCCCTGGCCTCCGGCATGTGCGGCCTCCCTACACGCGCCCCGCTTCCTCGGGGGGCCGGGGGGCGAGCCCGCCCATCCTTGATCACAAGGTTCCGGTTTCGCTGCGCTGCGGGATGTGCCACAAAGAACCGCACCCCGGCGTCCCGGTGCTGTGCCTGTCTTTCCTGGAAGGCTCCTTTCTCGGAAGGATCAGGCCGTGTCGTGAGATGGACGCGTGTGGCCCGGGTGGCACAATCCTTCGCTGGCGGGAGACGAGTATGAACGAGGAGTTCCTGAAGGCGCTGAAGGCGGAGATCGCGCAGCTGACGGCCGCACTCGAGCGGGATGCGCGGTTCCTGCGCCTGGGCGAACTGAAGCGGGTGCTTGCGCTGTACGAGAACGAGCCACCGGCCGGCGCACAGGCTCCTGCCGCCGCCCCACAGGCGGCGCAGCCGAAGCGGACCCCGGCTGCCGGTGGCGGGAACGGCACCGCGGCTGCAGCGCCAGCCACCGGTCCTGCCGCGGCCCCTGCTGCTCCGGTCCGTCGTTCGGCCGGCGGCCGCAAGGCCTCTCCCGAGCGCGAACGTGCGCTGCGGGAGGTCGAGAAGCTGATCCTGGAGCGGGGTGCACCTGTGCCCACCCGGGAGATTGCCGATCATCTCGGGCAACTCGGGATCAAGATCGCCGGAAAGAACCTAGCGAACGCCGTCAGCGCGATGATGTCGAACGCCAAGCAGTTCCGTCCCAAGGGCCGCGAAGGCTGGACCGTGGTGGGGCCCCGCTCCGCCTGAACGGCGGCGCCGCAGACGGCCCTTCGCCGCGCTGCGGTAAGACTCTTTGCACCTGCGGCATGGAATCGCTTTGGTTCAGATCGGCTGCGATCTACTCTGCCGCCTCCGGCACAGGAGACCAGCGGCCGTGGCAGAGATCTCTCGACAGACCGCGCTTTGGCTTTCCGATCGGAGGGCCATCGCCTTTTCGGTGGAGGTGGACGGTCGGGAGATACCCTGCTTCGTCGGGACGCCGGTCCTTGCCAAGGGCTCGGGCATGGAGATCAGGCGGAGCAGCGACGCCATGCGGGCCTTCCACACGCTCAAACTCCGGTTCCTGCCGGCTCTCGAGACGCGCATCCGGGCGGGTGCCAGCGGCGAGGTCGAGGTCCTGGAGAGCGACCTGCCGCCGGCGTGAGGGCCTACGCCCACTGATGGCGGGCGCGGGCGAGCAGCCATAGGAAGAAGGGCGCGCCGACCCCGGCCGTCAGCACGCCGAGGGGAATCTCCCGGGTGACGACAGACCGGGCCAGGGTGTCCACCAGAACCAGAAAGCCGCCGCCCAGCGCCATCGCGGCCGGCAGTAGCCGCCGGAAATCCGGCCCCACCAGCAGGCGGGCGACGTGCGGCACGACGAGGCCGATCCAACCCACCACACCCGCCAGCGCCACCGCCGCCGAGGTCATCAGCGTGGCGCCCGCCACCAGGGCGACCCTGAGGGGGGCGGTGGGCACGCCGAGGGCCTTCGCCTCCTCCTCCGGCAGCGTCATGAGGTTGACCCGCCAGCGCAGCAGGACCAGCGGCGCCAGGCCGAGAGCGAGGGGACCGAAGGCATTGAGGAGGTCGCTGCCGCGGACCGCGGCCAGGCTGCCCAGGAGCCAGAAGGTGATCGCCGGAAGCTGGTCGTAGGGGTCGGCCAGTACCTTGACGAGGGCTACCCCTGCGCCGAACAGCGAGCCGACCGCAACGCCGGCGAGCACGAGCAGCAGCAGGGGGTCGCGGCCGCGGACCCAGAGCGCCGTCAGATAGACCGTGCCCACGGCTGCCAGCCCCCCCAGAAAGGCCGCCGCCTGGATGGCGATGGCCGGCAGGACGAGCAGGATTGCCACGACCGCGCCCAGGCTGGCGCCCGCCGACACTCCCAGGATGTCGGGCGAGACCAGCGGGTTGCGGAACAGGCTCTGGTAGGTCGCTCCGGCCGCGCCCAGGGCGGCACCGATGGCGAGGCCCGCGGCGACGCGCGGCAGACGGAGGTCCCAGACGACCAGCTCCATCGCCGCCGGGCGGCCGCTGTCGTGGCCCGACAGCCCGGCGGTGAGGATGGCCAGGAGGTCGCCGGCGGTCATGGGGTAGCGCCCCGCGAGGCAGGCGGCGCACACCACCAGCGGCAGGAGGAGCCACGGCAGCAGGCCGCCGACCCGGCGGATCGAAGCGCGCTCTTTGCTCACGGGCGGCCTGTCGCCGGGCCGAGCAGGGCGGCGAGAGCCGGGGCCGACAACTCGACCTGGTAGAAGCGCCGGTAGAACAGGGCCACCGCCGCGGCAAGGTCTCCTTCCGCCGCCTCGTCCGGGAACAGCACCCGCGGCAGCCACTCGAGCCCGATCAGTCGGTTGACGCTGGGAGGAAAGTCGAACCAGCCGAAGGGCTCCTTCGGTGCCAGGTAGACGCGGCCCTGCCGGACGGCGTCGATCGGCCCCCAGAGCGGGTCCTGCCTGACGGCGGCATAGAACGTCGGCTCCTGGGTCAGGATCACGCCCGGGTTCCAGGCCAGCACCTGCTCGAGCGACACCTGCACTACGCCCGCCGGGCCCGGCGCCGTCGCCACGTTCTCCGCCCCCACGAGCGCCAGCGCCTCGGTGTTGATCGAGCCCGCCAGGGCCGTCTCCAGGCCGCGCGGTCCGCGGGCGTAGTAGACCCTGGGGCGTTGCGAGGGCGGGCGCATGGCGGCGGCCTGCCGGGCCTCGCTCAGGCGTGAATCCGCCACCTGCGCCAGCATCTCGGCGCGGTCCGTGCGTCCGAGGATGTCGCCCAGCCGGCGCAACGTCTCCCCGCTGCGGGTCAGGGCGCCGTCGAGCAGCAGATAGGGGATGCCGGTGCGGGCCTGGACCTCCTGCGCGAGAGCGGCATAGCGCGGTCCCGTCGATCCCACGTCGAGGATCAGGTCCGGGCCGAGGGCCAGCAGGGCCTCCAGGGTGATGCCTTCGCCGCGCCCCGTCAGCCGGCCGAGCGCCGGCAGCTCGTCATAGGGGCGGGCGAGATAGGCACGCTCCTGTGGCGTCGGCGCCCTCGGCCAGCCCAGCAGCAGATCCGGGGCGAGCACGTAGAGAAGGATCGAGGCCGGCGGGCCGGCGGCGAAGACCCGGCGGATCCGGGTGGGAACCGCGACGGCGCGGCCTGTGGCGTCGGTCACCGTCCGCGAGTCCGCGGCGGCCGCAGCAGGGACGAGCGCTGCTGCCGCGATCGTCGCCGCCGTGCGCAACAGGCCTCGTCTCGACCCGACCATCCGGCTCATCGCGCTGCTCCCGCCGCCGTTCCGCCGGCCATGATGGCTGCAGCGGAGACCGAGGACAACGCGATGGATCAGGCGAGGCCAGTGGGCAGCGGGGCGCGGTCCACGAGAGACAGGCCGGCCCGCGCCAACCCCTCCATCATCGCCGAGCGGGCCCCGGCGGCTGCGGCGTCGTCCCAGAGGTTCGCCAGCTCGCCCGGATCGTTCTCCAGGTCGTAGAGCTCCCCCCACGCGACGCCGTCGTAGAGGCTCATCCGCCAGCGGTCCTGGAGCAGGGTGCGCACCCGGATCGGGCCGTCGAACCCGAAGGTGCTGCGCTGCTGATCCTCCTCGACCACCCAGCGGTCCCAGATCCGGTGCGATGGATCGGCCATCGCCGGCAGGAGCGAACGGCCCTGCAGCCCGACCGGCCCCAGCAGGCCGGCTCGTTCCAGGATCGTGGGCGCGATGTCCATCGTGCCTGCCAGCGTGGCCGGCCGGCTGGCCACGCCGCTGCTCGCGGGGTCGGCCCAGACGAAGGGCGTGCGGATCAGCCCCTGGTAGTGGATCGGCCCCTTCAGCAGAAGCCGGTGGTCGCCGAGATAGTCGCCGTGATCGCTGGTGAAGGCGACCACCGTGTCTTCCTTCCGGCCGCTGGCCGCCAGGGCCGAGCAGACCCGGCCCACGGCATCGTCGACCATGGCGATCATGCCGCAGGAGAGGGCGCGCGCCGCGCGGGCCTCCGCCTCGTCGACGCCCAGGGCCATCATCGACTTCTGCAGATTGGCCTGTCCGCGTGTGCGCTGCTCGTGGATCCAGCGCACGTGGGGCGGAGGCTCCCACTGCTCGCCGCGGAAGCCGACCGGAGTCTCCATGTCCTCCGGGCGGTAGAGGTCCCAGTAGCGTCCCGGCGGCGTGAAGGGGTGATGGGGGTCGGGGAAGGAGACCATCAGGAAGAAGGGCCGGTCCTGCGACGATCGGGTCTTCAGCCAGGCTTCCGCCCGCTCTGCGATGTAGGTGGTGGGATAGAGATCCTCGGGCACCGCTGTGCGCCAGGCCTGGGGGCAGCCGCCGTCACCCGGCAGGGCGTTCTCCGGGCCGATCAGGGACAGGCCGTCGGGCCGCCGTTCGAGCAGCCAGCGACGGTAGTCGCCGCCGACCTCGTCACCGTGGCCGGTGCACAGCTCGACGTGGTCGAAGCCGTAGAAGGGAGTGCGGACGCCGGCGTTGTTCTCCTGCCAGAACCAGGGGCTCTCCTGGTCGTAGTCACCGTCGTCCCAGGGATCCTTGAAGGCCTCGCGTAGCCCTTCCGGCGGCGCCCGTAGGCCGTCACGGCTCTCCGGCGCGCGGACCAGGGGCGGGTTTCCGGTGAAGTTCTGCAGGTGGCTCTTGCCGATCAGCGCGGTGTCGTATCCGGCGGCGGCCAGCAGCTCCACAAAGGTCGTCTGACGCATGGACAGGGGGATGCCGTTGCTTCGCACGCCGTGGATCGACGGCATGCGGCCGGTCATCAGGCTGGCCCGGTTGGGCATGCAGACCGGGCTGGTCACGAAGAAGCGCTCGAAGGTGGCACCGCGCGCCGCCAGGGCATCGATGTTCGGCGTGCGCAGGACCGGATGGCCGTAGCAGCCCAGGTGGTCGGCCCGGTGCTGGTCGGTGACGAAGAGGACGAAGTTCGGCTGTCGGCTCATCTGCGCTCTTTGGAAACAACGGGAAAGGGATCGGGTCAGGCGAGGGTGCGCAGGCCGCCGCCGGCCTTGCGCCAGTGGTCGGTGGCCAGCAGTACCGCGGCGGCCAGCGCGCCTACGAGATCTGTCCAGGCGGCGCCGGGGAAGGCGTCCAGCGGCACGAGCACGAGCAGCCCGGCGGCGGCGTAGAGCAGCCGCCGGATCGGCCCCAGGCGGCCGAGCGCGTAGCCGACGACCGCGGCGGTGACCAGCCAGGCGCCGGCCAGGGCGCTGATCAGCGACAGGGCGATCTGCCACCAGGCGCCCTCCAGCAGCAGGGAGGGCGACAGGACGAAGAGGAAGGGCACCGCATAGGCCATCCAGCCGGCCCGCATCGCCTCCAGGCCGGCCTGCATCTGCCGGGCGTCGGCCACCGCGGCGGCGGCGAAGGCCGCGATCGCCACCGGCGGCGTGATCATCGACAGCATGCCGAAGTAGAGGACGAAGAGGTGCGCGGCGATCGGCGTCGCCCCCAGCTCCACGAGATTGGGGGCCATCAGCGTGGCCAGCAGCACGTAGACGCCCACGGTCGGCATGCCCATGCCCAGCACGATCGAGACGACGGCGGTGATCGCCAGGGCGGGCAGCAGCTGCCCGCCGCCCCAGGAACTCATCAGCAGCGAGAAGGCGTAGCCGAGGCCGGACAGATTGATCAGCCCGATGATGACGCCGGCGACGGCCGCGATGAGGATGATCTCGACCGCGGCCCGTCCGGCGTCGGCGAAGGCGCCGACCAGGGCGGCGAGGGTCAGGCGCCTGCCCCGGTAGCCGCGCACGAAACCGACCACGGCAAGCACGCCGCCCCCCCACAGCGCGGCGGTCTCCGGCGAGCGGTTGAGCGCGAACATGGCGAACAGCAGGACGGCGAAGGGCAGGGCGAAGGGCCAGGCGGCCCGGCCGACGGCCGCGGCCGAGGCGGTGATCTCCTCCTGGACGGGTGCCACGCCCTCGCGGGCGGCGATCAGGTCGCACTGGATGAACAGAGCGGTGTAGAAGAGCAGGGCCGGCAGCAGGGCCGCGAGCAGCACCGTGCCGTAGCTGATCTGCAGGAACTCGGCCATCAGGAAGGCGGCTGCGCCCATCACCGGCGGCAGCAGCTGGCCGCCGGTCGAGGCGGCGGCCTCGATGCCCGCCGCCTGGGCCGGGCTGTAGCCGCCCTTGCGCATCAGCGGAATGGTGACCACGCCGGTGGCGACGACGTTGGCGACGGCGCTGCCGGAGACCGAGCCGAAGAGGGCCGAGCCGACCACGGCGATCTTGGCTGAGCCGCCGCGGTAGCGGCCGACGGAGGCGACGGCGAGGTCGGTGAAGGCGGCCGAGCCGCCGGTCGCCCCCAACAGGGAGCCGAGGAAGACGAAGGCGGTCACGATGGTGACCGTGACCATCAGCGGCAGGCCGAGCGTCGCGGCGGGGTCGACCAGGAGGTAGACCAGCATGCGGTCGATGGCGACCGGCCGACCTTCCAGTGCACTTGGCAGGTGCTCTCCCACCAGGGTCAGGGTGAGAAAGAGCAGGGCCACCACCGGCAGCGCCCAGCCGGCCGCCCGCCGGGCGGCGTCGAGCACCAGGACGAGCAGCACGCCGCCGGCGACGACGGCGAAGAGCGGCTTGAAGACCACCGCCGTCAGCAGCACCGGGTAGGCCCAGGCGATGTAGCCGCAGAGGCCGAGGGCGGCGAGCGCCGCGACCGAGAAGCCGAAGGCGACGGCGGGACGGCCCCCCGGTCGCGCCGCCTGCCGGAGGTACGCGCTGGCCAGGGCCAGGCCCAGCCCCGCCGCGAGGAACTGCTCATTGTAGAGGTTGAGGCCGAGGCTGCGGTAGAGATCGGCCGCCCAGCCGAGTCCGAGCGCTATGGTGAGTCCCGCCAGAAGCCCGGCCGCCTTGTCCGCGAGGCCGGCGAGAGACGAGCGATCGGCAGCCATGGTCGAGGCTCCCCGCGCCGGCCGCCGGTTACTTCCAGAGGCCCCGTTCCTTGAAGAGCGCCTCGGCCGCCGGATGGTAGGGCACGCCGAAGCGCGGCGCCGGGTTCTGCGGGTCGAACCCGCGGAAGGCGGCGACGGCCGCGGCCAGTTCCGCGTGGTTGTCAAGCACCGTCTCGGCCAGCTTGCGCACCATGGCGTCATCGGCATTGGCGGACGCCAGCATCACCAGAGGCGTCTCCAGCACCGCGGTCGGCGTCCGCACCCCGGCGAAGGCGGGTGCCGGCTGCAGCACCTCGACCACCGCGCCCGGGCTCTTGGCGGCGATGGCCGCCTCCCCCTTTGCATCCTGCGGGAAGGGCAGGATCTTCATGCCGCCGACGGCGGCGTCGGCTTCCTTGGCGAGACCGGCCGTGAGCGAGAAGAGGACGGCATCGACCTTGCCTTCCTTGAAGTCGGCGACGCCGCGCGCGCCGCTGGGGACGGGCACCGGGTCGATGTCGGCCTCGCCCAGGCCCGCTGCCGCCAGGTAGGCCTCCGTGAAGGCCTGCAGGTTGCGTTGCTGGGTATAGCCCCAGGCGATCCTGCGGCCCTTGAGGTCGGCGGCGGTGTCAATGCCGGAGTCCTGCCGGACGTAGAGACCGAGGCGCAGCGGGAAGACCGCGATGACCGCCCGCAGGCCGGTCATCGCCTGCGGGAAGCTGTCGAGCCCCTGGTAGGCGAAGTTGGCGGCGACGGTGTTGGCGAAGGTGACGTCGAACTCGCCCTGCAGCGTCAGGGGGATGAGGATCTCGGGGCCGCCCTGGGGGATGACCCGGGCCTGCAGATCCGTCTTCTCCTCGACCACCTTGCCGATCGCGCTGGCCGCGGCGTAGGCGATGCTGCCCTGCGGGTTGGTGCCCAGCCCGATGGGGCGCGCATTGGCGGCCGAAGCCAGGGCGAGGCTGGCGGCAAGGACGGCGATCGACAGTCTGAGCACGGTGGGATCCTCCCTCGACAGTGGGCGTTGCGCCTTGGCGACGGCGTCATTGACCGACGATGCTAGGCCCCGGCCCGGCGAGGGAGGAATGGTCAGAACGGGATTTTTCTATGCCCTTTTGGCTATAGCTCGCGGACGACCCCGGAGGCCGATTGCTGGCGGAGAGTCGCGGCCGCCCGCCGCAGATGGCGCAGCAGAGCCTCTGCCGGCTGCGAGAGGGTGCCTTCGGCCCGTCGCGTGATGCCGATGCTGCCGAAGGTCGACGCGAGATCCAGCGGGATCTCCGCCAGGGTGCCCGCGGCTATGTCCTGCCTGACGACGTTGTAGGGGGCGACGACGATGGCGTCGCTCTCCAGCGCGTAGCCGCGCAGGAAGGCCGCCGAGACCGATTCCACCCGGTTCTCGGGCAGGCGCAGGCCGGCCGCGTGGAAGAGCTCCTCCGTCCGCAGCCGGATCGACGAGCCGCGGACCGGCACCAGCCAGGGCCAGGTCATCAGGTCGGCGAGGCCGGCGGGAGCCTGCGACAGCACGGGATGGGCGGCCCGCACCGCGAGCGCCAAGCGCTCGTAATAGAGCGGCTCGTGGGAGAGGCCCAGCATCCGGTCGGCCGGCATCGGTCGGCCGACGATGACGTCGACGTCGCCCGCCAGCACCAGCGGGACCAGCATCTCGTTGGTGCCTTCGATGACCTCCACCAGGACGCCGGGCCGGGAGGCCTTGAGCCGGGCCACCGCCAGCGGCACCAGCCGGGTCGCCGCCGCCGGCATCGCGCCCGCCACCACCCGGGCCTGTTGGGCCAGCGACAGGCTCTGCAGGTCGGAGACGCCGGCGCGGATCTCCGCCAGCGCGCCGCTGGCCCGGCCGAGGAAGCTCTCGCCGTAGCGGGTCAGGGTCACGCCGGTCGCGCCCCGCTCGAAGAGCGGCACGCCCAGCCGCTGTTCCAACTCGCGCACGGCCCGGCTGACCACCGGCTGCGAAACCCCGAGGGCCCGGCTGGCGCCGAGCAGGCTGCCGGCGCGCGCGACCTCGACGAAGACGACGAGCTGCCGGACCTGGATGACCGGTCCCGTCATGCGGTGCTCCCTGCGGCGAGACGTGCCCGATCCTGCGGAGCCGGCGGAACCGCGGTCAAGCCGCCCGGACGCTCACGCGGCGGCGGCGCGTCGGGCGGCGCGGCCGTCCCAGGCGGTCACGAGGGCGACGCCGACGACCGCCACCGCCATGCCGGCGACCTGCAGCCAGCTCAGCCGGTCGCCGAACAGCGGCCAGGCGATCAGGGCCGTGACCGGCGGCACGAGATAGAAGTAGCTCGCCACCCGCCCCGCCTCGCCGGCCCGGATCAGCAGCATCAGCAGGCTGATCGCGCCGATCGAGAGGGCGAGGATCAGCCAGACCAGCGCGAAGACGAAGCCGCCGGTGACCTCGACGGCCATGCCTTCGAACACCATCGCCAAGGGCAGCAGGACGGCGGCCGCCGCGGCATACTGGATGAAGGCGCCGGCCCAGAGATCCACCCCGCCGCCGTGCCGCTTCTGGAAGACGAGACCGCCGCTCATGGCCAGCAGGGCGAGCACCGCGCCGCCGATGGCCGGCAGGTCGAAACCGGCGAGGAGGCCGGCGCCGGCCGCGACCAGCCGTTCCGAGAGGACGAGGCCGACGCCGCCGAGCCCCAGGACGAGCCCCGCCACCTGCAGGCGGGTGACGCGCTCGCCGAGCAGCGGCCCGACCAGCGTCGCCGTGAGCAGGGGCTGCAGGCAGACGATCAGGGCGGTGATCGCCGCCGGCAGCCCGTGCGCCATGGCAACGAAGCAGCCCCCGAGATAGCCGGCATGCATGAGCAGCCCCGTCACCGCGCTGGCGATCAGCCCGCGGCGGCCGGGCCAGCGGGTGCCGGTGAGCAGTGCCAGCGGCAGCAGGAGCACCAGGGTCAACAGGAAGCGGACGGCGAGGAAAGTCATGGGGCCGGCGTAGGGCAGTCCCCAGACGGCGCCGATGAAGCCGGTGGACCAGAGGAACACGAAAAGGGCCGGCATGGCCTGGACGAAGGCGGCCGGGAGAGGCTTGGGAGACATCCGGAAGCGGCAGGTCCTGATCGGCACGAAAGGGTTGACCGCCAGCTTGCCGCAAGCGGAGCGGGCGCGCGATCTCCCTTGTTTGCAGGTCAGCCAGACGGGACAGGGCGCCGCGCCGCGAAAAGATCAAATTGCGGAAATCGAAGGTCGACGGGACAGGCCACGCTTCCTGTTCTGTTATGACTTCTTTAACGGTCGAGACCGACCGATGTGAAGGCCGCAAGGTCGGCGGCTGCGAGACTGAGTCTATTTGCGGACGTTGCAGTTTTTTGTTCCGGCGACTCCAAAAATCTGGAACCTTTGGACGCGAGCGATGTTGGCGACCATAGCTATGCAAACATCGCATGGTGCGCCTGATTCTTTGTGCGTGGACAGACAAGGGCGCCATGCCGATGTTCTGACCATCGATGTTGCGACGCAGCATCGAGCGAGTTCGCAGCCTCGGCTGCCTGTCTATCCGGGCTCCGGCCCGGACCGTTGCCCCTGGCGCGTCGTCCGCGCCTCGGGTGTTTTACGTCTCCCAGACGTGAAGCCTCCCTGTTCAACTTGCCCGGAAGCCTAGCGCTTCCGGGCTTTTTCTTTTTCCGGCTCCCTCGGCGCAGGGCCGTGAAAAAGCAAGTTGCTTAGCTTTGATAACGAATTATCCTCTCTCCGAGGTCGGGAGGGTGCGCTGCCGGTGCGTCCTCTCACCGTGGTTCAGCGGTCGAACGAACGACCGGCGAAACTTGGGAGGAGAACATGCGACTTCTGACCCTGGCGGCGGCCGCGGCCATCGCCTTCGCGGCTCCGGCGAGTGCGCAGACCTACAACATCACCCTGGCCGGTGCGAGCCCGGGCGGCCTCTGGTCGTCCCTCGGTGCCGGCATCGATGCGGCGGTCAAGGCGGCCTATCCCGGCTCGACCGTGACCTATCAGACCAGCGGGGGCGGCATCGCCAACGTGGCGCTGGTCTCCCAGGACCGGGCGGAGCTGGGCATCGTCCACGATGCCGAGCTCGAGCTGGCGACGAACGGGGAGCCGCCGTTCAAGGAGCCGGTCAAGAACCTGCGCGCCATCGCCTACCTCTACACCTGGGCGCCGGTGCACATCCTGATGCGCAAGTCCTACGCCGAAGAGCACGGGATCAAGACCTTCAGCGACATCGCCGAAAAGAAGCCGGCGATCACGGTCCTGGTGAATCGCCGCGGCAACATCGCCGAGGCCGTCGCCGCCGACATGTTCAAGGCGATCGGCGTCACCTACGAGGACATCGAGAAGTGGGGCGGCAAGGTCATCTATGCCGCTTCCGGCGAGCAGGCCGATCTGATGCGCGACCGCCGGGGCGACCTGCTGGTCAACTCGCTCTTCGTGAAGCAGGGCTCCCTCATAGAGCTGGGCGGCGCCGTCGACCTGGTCACCCTGCCGATGTCGCCCGAGGTGGCGGAGAAGGCCGCCAAGCTGGCGGGCGCCGACACCTTCGTCATCCCCGGCGGCGCCTACGACTGGCAGCCGGAGGACAAGCTGACGATCACCCTCGGCGCGGCCCTGGTCGCCAACGAGGACATGAGCGACGAGGATGCCTACAACCTCGCCAAGGCGCTGATCGAGAACGTCGACCAGATCCGCCAGGTGCACCCGGCCATGCGTCAGCTGACGCCCGAGCTGATGGCGAAGGTCCAGGTGATCGACTACCACCCGGGCGCCGCCAAGGCGTACCGCGAAGCAGGCCTGATGAAATAGCAGGCTCCGCCGCGGGGCCCGCCGTGCGCGCGGCCCCGCGGTTTCTGCCCTTCCCCGCGCCTCTCGGGGCGCCACCGCAAGCCGTCCGGGTGATTGCAGAGTGTCGCTGGCCAGCCTCTTCGATACGGGAAACCGCCGTCAGCTCAGCGGGACCCTCTACTGGGTCATCAAGATCTATGCCGCGTTGATCGCGGCGGCGGTGATCTACACGACGACGATCACCTACGTCGACCTCTTCAGCATGACGATCGTCTTCCTCGGCGCCATGCTGTCGATCGCCTTCCTCTTCGTCGGCGCCGCGCCGCACTCCCACCCCTCCCGCCCCTCGCTCCTGGACTGGGGCCTGTCGGTGGTGGCCTTCGCCTGCGGCATCTATTTCTTCCTCGAGGTCGACCGCATCGCCCAGCGGATCGCCCTCTTCGATCCCCTGACGCCGGCCGACCAGGTCTTCGGCACCGCGCTGCTGCTGCTGACGCTGGAGGCGACCCGCCGCACGGTGGGCTTCGGGTTGACGGCCATCGTGCTGATCTTCCTGGCCTACAACCTCTTCGGCCATCTCCTGCCCGGCATCATGGGGCACGGCTACATCGGCTACGACCACTTCCTCGACATCATGATGTTCACGACGGACGCCGTCTTCGGCGTGCCGTTGCGGGTGGCGGCCACCTACGCCTTCCTCTTCGTGCTCTTCGGCACCGTGCTGGCGAAGGCCGGGGGCGCGGACTTCTTCTTCAACCTGGCCGCCGCCGTGTCCGGCAGCCGGCCCGGCGGCCCGGCGAAGATCGCTCTCGTCTCGTCCGGCCTGTACGGCACGATCTCCGGCAGCCCGACCTCGGACGTGGTCACGACCGGCTCGGTCACCATTCCGATGATGAAGCGTCTCGGCTATTCCGCACGGCTGGCCGGCGGCATCGAGGTTGCGGCCTCCACCGGCGGCAGTCTGCTGCCGCCGGTCATGGGATCGGCCGCCTTCATCATGGCCGAGTTCACGGCCATTCCCTATCGCGACGTCGCCGTTGCGGCGGCGATACCGGCCCTGCTCTATTACCTCTGCCTCTATCTGCAGGTGCACTTCCTGTCGCTGCGCCGCGGGCTCGCGGGCCTCGACCGGTCGGAGCTGCCGCCCCTGTCGGCGGCCATGCGAGACGGCGGCCTGTTCCTCGTGCCGCTGGTGGTGCTGGTGGCGGCGCTGCTCGCCGGCTATTCGCCGACCATGGTGGCCGCTTTCGGTGCGCTTGGCGTCATCGCCGTGGCACAGCTGCGCAAGTCGACGCGCCTCGGGCCGAAGCGGCTGTTCGAATGCCTGGCCGACACCACGCTGCGCACCCTGCCGGTGGTCGGCGCCTGCGCCGCCGCCGGCCTGGTGATCGGCGGCCTGTCGATGACCGGCCTCGCCGGCAAGTTCGCCGACCTGGTGCTCTTGCTGTCGAACGACATCCCCTTCCTCGCCCTGATCATCGCCGCCCTGCTGACGATCCTGCTGGGGATGGGGATGCCGACGCCCAGCGCCTACATCCTCGCGGCCGTGATGGTGGGGCCCACCTTGCAGTCGCTCGGCTTCACCGTGCTCGGCGGCAACCTCTTCCTGCTCTACTTCGCCTGCCTGTCGGCCCTCACGCCGCCGGTGGCCGTCGCCGCCTTCGCGGCGGCCTCGATCGCGGACGCGAACCCTCTGGAGATCGCGGTCAGCGCGGTGCGCATGGCGATCACCGCCTTCATCGTGCCCTTCGCCTTCATCTACGGCCCCGGTCTGCTGCTGCAGGGCTCGGCCCTCGCCATCGCCTTCAACGTGGTGACGGCGATCGTCGGGGTGCTGGTGATGGCCGCGGGCGTCGAGGGCTGGCTGCGGGCCCGGATCGACGGCCTTGCGCGCTGGCTGCTGCTGGCGGCCGGGGTCGCCCTGATATTCCCCTTCGTCCAGGCCTTTGTCGCCGCCGTGGCGCTGATCGCCCTCGCGCTCGTGCTGTCGGCCGACCTGCGCCGCCAGCTGACGGGTGGGCTCCGCCCCTCGTCACGGCCGCAGGGCCTGACCTGATTTCCCTCTGCCCTTCGGAGGTAGCATCCCCATGTCACAGAGAACCCTGGCCAACCTGTCGAACAGCCGCTTCGAATGGCCGCCCGAAGGCTTGGCGCGCGTCCCCTACTGGGTCTACTCGGATCCGGAGATCTACGCGCGCGAGCAGGAGGTGATCTTCGCCGGCAAGAGCTGGAGCTACGTCGCGCTCGAGTGCGAGATCCCGGAGCCCGGCGACTTCAAGCGGACCTTCATCGGCGACAAGCCGGTCGTCGTGGTGCGCGACAAGGACGGCGTCCTCAACGCCTTCGTGAACCGCTGCGCCCATCGGGGCGTCCAGTTCTGCCGCGAACAGCGCGGCAAGGCGAAGGAGTTCATCTGCCCCTACCACCAGTGGACCTACGATCTGAACGGCAACCTCGTGGGCGTGCCCTTCCGGCGTGGCGTCAACAAGCAGGGCGGCATGCCGAAGGAGTTCGATCCGAAGCAGCACGGCCTGCAGACCCTGCGGGTCGCCGCCCGCCACGGCGTCGTCTTCGCCACCTTCTCCGACGAGGTGGAGCCGTTGGAGGACTACCTCGGCGCCGCGATGCTGCCATGGTTCGACCGGGTCTTCGACGGGCGTCCGCTGCGCCTCGTCGGCTACCAGCGCCAGCTCATCCCGGCCAACTGGAAGCTGATGTTCGAGAACATCAAGGATCCCTACCACGCCTCGCTGCTGCACGTCTTCCTGGTGACGTTCGGCCTGTTCCGGGCCGACAATCCCAGCCAGGTCCAGATGGACGCCACCGGCCGCCACGGGGTGCTCGTCAGCCGCAAGGGCGAGCAGAAGATGAGCGAGAACACCGCGGACATGCGGAACCTGCGCGAGTCGATGAAGCTCAACGACCCGCGGCTTCTCGATCCGGTGCGGGAATTCAAGGGCGACGCCACGGTCGTCATGGGCACCTACTGGCCCAACCTGATCGTCCAGCAGCAGTCGAACACCTTGGCCATGCGCCAGATCGTGACCAAGGGGCCGCAGGCCTTCGAACTCGCCTGGACCTTCTTCGGCTACGAGGACGACGACGAGGCCATGCGCCGGCGTCGCCTGCGACAGGCGAACCTGATGGGACCCTCCGGCTTCGTGTCGATCGACGACAGCGAGGTGATGCAGTTCAGCCAGGAAGGCATCGCTCCCTATCCGTCCGCGGCGGGGGTCATGGAGATGGGGGGGCGCGGCACCGAGGACATGGACCACATCGTCACCGAATCGCCGATCCGCGCCTTCTATGCCTACTATCGTGACGTGATGGGGCTCTGAGCCATGCTCGACGAACGCCTTCGCCTGCGCCTGGAACTGGATTCCTTCTACGCCGACTACACCGCCACCCTCGACGAGGGGCGCTGGCAGGATTGGCCCGAATTCTTCCTGGACGACTGCCTCTACCGGCTCATGCCGCGGGAGAACTACACCCAGGGACTCGACCTCTGCATCATCCTCTGCGAGTCCAAGGGGATGCTGCTCGACCGCGTCGCCGCGATCACCGACACCTCGACCTACGGCCCGCGCGCCCTGCGCAACTACATCTCGGGGCTGCGGGTGCGGAGCCGGAGCGAGGGGGCGGTCGAGACCGAGAGCAGCTTCCTCCAGGTGGAGACAATGAACGACGAGCCCTCGCGCGTCTTCCTGTCGGGCCGGGCCTATGATCGGCTGGTGCCGACCGAGGGCGGCTGGAAGCTCAGCGAGCGGCTCTGCGTGTTCGATTCGAACCTGGTGCTGAACTCCCTGATCGTGCCGGTCTGAGGTCTGCTTTCCTGCGCCGGGAGGCTGTGAGTCCCGGGGGGGCTGGGCTAGACTGTCCCCGCCGCCGCGATCCGGAGCCTCGCCTCTGTCACCCGACTCCGCAGCCCTCCTGAGCCTTCGCGACCTGTCGTTCGGCTATGGGCGGCGGGTGGTCGGGCGGCTGGAGGCGGTGGACCTGTGGCCGGGGGAAGTCGTCTGCCTCCTCGGGCCGAACGGCGGCGGGAAGACGACCCTGCTGAAGACGCTGCTGGGGCTCCTGCCGCCGCTGTCCGGCGGGATCCTGGCCGGCGGGGTGCCGCTTTCCCGTCTCGGCGCGGCCGAGAGGGCGTCGCTCCTGGCCTACGTACCCCAGGCGCATGCCGGCCTCTTCCCCTTTTCGGTGCACGACCTGGTCTGCATGGGGCGGGCGGCGCACCTGCCGCTCTTCGCCGCCCCGGGGCCTGCGGACGCCGCGAAGAGCGACGCCGCGCTTCGTCTGCTCGGGATCGCCCACCTCGCGCAGCGCCCCTACACCAGCGTCAGCGGCGGGGAACGTCAGCTTGTCCTCCTCGCCCGGGCTCTCGCCCAGGAGTCGGCGGTGGTCGTGCTCGACGAGCCCACGGCGAGCCTCGATTTCGGCAATCAGATCCGGGTTCTCCGGGAGATCCGGCGGCTCGCGGCGGACGGCCGCTGCGTGCTCTTCTCCACCCACGATCCCGATCATGCCTTCCAATGTGCCGACCGTGTCGCCCTCCTGCACGACGGCCGCCTGCTCGCGCTCGCACCGCCTGAGCAGGCATTGAACGGGCAGACTCTGAGCACGCTCTACGGCGTGGCCATCGAGGTCATGACGGTCGATCGGCAGGGGCGACGGGTCTGTCTGCCGGCAGAACGCAATCTCGGGCTTCCGTAGCAGCCATTTTTGCGCGAGAGTCCCAAGTCGACTGGCGACGCTGAGTGTGACGGTGGCTCGGATCCTGCTGATAGACGATGACCCTCTGGTGCTGGAGACGCTGACCGGCGGCCTGATCGCCGCGGGTCACGAGGTCGTCCCCGCGAGCGACGGCGACGAGGGCCTTGCGCTGCTGGCCAAGGAACGGATCGACATCGTGGTGACCGACATCATCATGCCGCGCCGCGAAGGGATCGAGACTATCCTGGAACTCCGGGCCCGGCAGGCCGACGTTCCGATCATCGCGATCTCCGGTGGGGGCCGGAACTCGAACCTGCAGTTCCTGAAGGTCGCCGAAAAGCTCGGCGCCACCCGCACGCTGCAAAAACCCTTCTCTTTGTCGCGCCTCAATCAACTCATCGCCGAGTGCCTGCCGCCGCAGTGACGGCCGGACCGGCCCGAAGTCGCCGGCTCAGCGGTCGAGCCACGCCTCGGCGAACTGGCTGGCCGGCAGGGCCCGGTCGAAATAGAAACCCTGGGCCATGTCGCAGTCGTAGGCCTTGAGCTGCATGAGCTGCTCCTGGGTTTCCACCCCTTCGGCCACGACCCGCAGTTCGAGTTCGTGCGCCAGGCCGATCACGCCGCGCACCAGCTGGGTCTTGCGCCGGACCTCCGGGATGCCCTGAACGAAGCTCCGATCGATCTTTATGACGTTGATCGGAAAGTGCTGCAGCAGCCTGAGGGACGAGTAGCCGGTCCCGAAGTCGTCCAGGGCGATGGTGATTCCGGCGTCGCTGAGGTAGCGGAGCACGGCGTTGGCGCGGGTTTCGTCCTGGATGAGGGAGGATTCCGTCAGCTCGATCTCCAGATCGGCGGCGGTGATGCCGGCGTCCGTGATGGCGTCGGTGATCGCCACCTCCAGGACCGGGTCCGTGATCTGCCGGGGGGAGAGGTTGATCGCGACCGGCGGCGGGTTCAGGCCCGCCTGCCGCCAATGGGCGATCTGGTCCGCGGCCCGGCGGAAGCTCGCGAGACCGAGGCGCACGATCAGGCCGGTCTCCTCCGCCACCGGGATGAACTCGGCCGGCGATATCATGCCGCTGACCGGGTGGAGCCAACGGGCCAGCGCCTCGCAGCCGCAGAGCTTCCCGGTTCGCAGATCGATCTTCGGCTGATACCAGAGGGCGATCTCGCCGGTGTCGATGGCGCGATCCAGCTCCACCTCCAGATCCAGCCGGCGTCGCAGCCGTTCGCCGATGTCGGCGCGATAGCGCAGGTGCTGCCGGCCGCCGCGGTAGCGGGCCTCCCGCATCGCCGCGTCCGCCCGGGAGATGAGCGTGTCGGCGTCGCCGCCGTCGTCGGGGAAGACCGCGCTGCCGGCGCTCACGCTGATCCGCACGCGCCCCTCCCCGAGCACGATCGCGGGCTCCAGCGCCTCCATGATGTTGCGCACCGGGACCTCGATGTCGTCCGGTCGCCGCAGGCCGGTCAGCAGCACGGCGAACTGGTCGTCCGCGAACCGGCTGACCGCGTCGGACTGGCGAACCGCCTCGCGCAGCCGCTTGCCCACCTCCATCAGGATCACGTCGCCGTTCTGCCGCCCGAGCGCCTCGTTGATCCCGCTGAAGCCGTCGATATCCAGGGAGACGATCCCGAAGTGGCCGTCGGGCAGGCGGGACTGCCGCGCCGCCATGTTCAGCATCGAGATGAAGAGACGGCGGGTGAAGAGCCCGGTGATCTCGTCGAAGTAACTGCGGGCGATCAGGCGTTCCTGCTGGCCGACACTGTCGCGCTGGTCCGTTCCGATGATCGTCGTGCCACGGGACTGCAATGGCGCCTCCGGGCTCGCGCCAGGGTCGACCTGATGTTGCATGCAGCCTCCCCAAACCTTCCTCTGTCGCCTAGATGCTCTCCCTTCGGTGGCGCGTCGGCAACCCTCCATCTTTCGATGGACGCTGAAGGGCGGCGCGACCGCGGCTCGAACGGCCGTTAGGCTTCGTCCCCGCTGTTGACGCGGCGCCGCCGCCCGCCGATCCTCGGCGCTCATACTGACCGTGGCGGCGACCGATGGCACTGGCGAGCGAAACTCTGGAGAGGGTCCGGCCGGAAGGCGACTCCCGGCCGATGATCCGTCTGGTCGACGTGCACAAGACGTTCGGCCGGCTGGAGGTCCTCAAGGGAATCACCTTCGATGTCGGCAAGGGCGAGGTGGTCTGCATCATCGGGCCGTCGGGATCGGGAAAGTCGACCCTGATACGCTGCATCAACGCCCTGGTGCCGATCGAGCGGGGATCCATCCTCGTCGAGGGTCAGGAGGTCAACGACCCCCAGCTCGACAAGCTCGCTCTGCGCCGCAAGGTCGGCATGGTCTTTCAGCAGTACAACCTCTTCCCTCACCGCACCGCCCTCGAGAACGTGATGATGGCGCCCGTGCACGTACTGAAGCAGGACAGGGCGGAGGTCCGCGAGCGGGCGATGGGTCTGCTGCGGAAGGTCCGCCTGGAAGGCAAGGAGAACGCCTATCCCGGCGAACTCTCGGGGGGGCAGCAGCAGCGCGTCGCGATCGCCCGGAGCCTGGCGATGCACCCGGACATCATGCTGTTCGACGAGGTCACCGCGGCGCTCGACCCCGAGACGGTGAAGGAAGTCCTCTTCACCATCCGGCAGCTCGCGGAGGAGGGGATGACCTGCATCCTCGTCACGCACGAGATGGGCTTCGCACGTGAGCTGGCGGACCACATCTACTTCACCGACCGCGGCGTGATCGTCGAGCACGGGCCGCCCGCCGAGTTCTTCGCGAACCCACGCGACGAGCGCACCCGCGCCTTTCTCAGCCAGATCCTCTGACGCGGCCGCCCGCCTAGCGGCCGCGCGTCATGTCGAGAAGGCGGAGCACCAGCCAGATCGGCAGCACCACCATCGCGCCCGCGGCGAAGTAGCGGCCGAGGCGCCCGAAGGTGTCCCAGCCCAGGTTGAAGAGCCGTTCGACGAACCGCACCGTCGCGTCCAGCAGGGCGAGCGGGGTCAAGTCCAGGGCGACCAGCACCACGCCGACCACCAGGGAGAGCAGCGCCAGGCGCACCAGTACCCACAGCGGCGACCCGCCGAAGAAGCGGGTGATCGGGTCCGGCCGCGCCTGCAGGCGTGCGTCGTCGTTCATCGCCACGGTCCTCAGGCGCCCGTGCCGCCGACCGTCAGGCCGTCGATCAGCAGCGACGGCTGGCCCACGCCGACCGGTACCCCCTGGCCCTGCTTGCCGCAGGTGCCGACGCCGGGGTCGAGCTTGAAGTCGTTGCCGATCATGCGGACCTTGGTGAGCACGTCGGGGCCGTTGCCGATCAGGGTCGCTCCCTTGACGGCCGGGCCGATCTTGCCGCCCTCGATCCTGTAGGCTTCGGTGCAGCTGAAGGTGAACTTGCCGCTGGTGATGTCCACCTGACCGCCGCCGAACGAGACGGCGTAGATGCCGCGGTCGACCGCGGCGATCATCTCCTGCGGGTCGCGGTCGCCGGCGAGCATGATGGTGTTCGTCATGCGCGGCATCGGCAGGTGGGCATAGGACTGGCGCCTGCCGTTGCCGGTCGGCTTCATGCCCATCAGGCGGGCGTTCTGGCGGTCCTGCAGGTAGCCGACGAGGATGCCGTCCTCGATCAGGGTCGTGCGCTGGGTCGGCGTGCCCTCGTCGTCGATGGTGAGCGACCCGCGGCGCTCGCCGATGGTGCCGTCGTCGACCACGGTCACGCCCGGTGCCGCCACCCGCTGGCCCATCAGGCCGGCGAAGGCGGACGTCCCCTTGCGATTGAAGTCGCCCTCCAGGCCGTGGCCGATGGCCTCGTGCAGGAGGATGCCCGGCCAGCCGGGGCCGAGGACCACCTGCATCTCGCCGGCGGGGGCGTCGACCGAACCGAGGTTCACCTCGCCTTGACGGATCGCCTCGGCGACCGCGGCCTGCCAGTGCCCGGGGTCGAGAAGCTGGTCGTAGAGGAAGCGGCCGCCGCCGCCGTGGCTGCCGCTCTCGAAGCGGCCGTCCTGCTCCATCACGACGGAGACGTTCAGTCGAACCAGGGGCCGAATGTCCGCGCGCTGCTCGCCGTCTGCCCGCAGGATGCGTACGGCCTGCCAGCTCCCGGCGAGGGACACCGAGACCTGCCGGACCCGCGGGTCCCTGGCACGCGCGTAGGCGTCGATCTCGGCCAGCAGCGCCACCTTCCGCTCGAACGGAACCGCCGACAGGGGATCGGCATCGCCATAGAGGTGGCGGTTGGTGTTCGCCGGCGGCAGGGCGTGACTGCCGCTGTGGCCGCGCGTCACCGCCCGTACCGTCTCGGCCGCCCGGGCGATGGCGGGCTCGGAAAGCTCACCGGCGTGGGCGTAGCCGGCAGCCTCGCCGGCCACCGCCCGCAGGCCGAAGCCCTTGGCGGAGTCGTAGGAGGCGCTCTTCAGCCGCCCGTCGTCCCAGCCGAAGGCCTCGCTGCGGCGCTGTTCGAGAAAGAGCTCGCCGTCGTCGGCGTCGCGCAGGCTCTCGGCGACCTGCCTCTCGATCCGCTCCCGATCGAGGCCGTCGGGGCCGAAGAAGAGGGCATCGGTTTCGGCTAGCAGGGACATCACACCTCCGGACTTTGACGTCCCTCATATGGCGGTGGCGGGGGCGCGCGTCATCCCTCGGTCCTGTCTAGCGTGGGGCGGGGTGACGAAAAGGGTTTCGCCGCGGTTGCGAACCCCTAGGCTGTGACCGGGGAAGCAAGCTGCGCCGGGGGGGCAGGGATGGAGTTGCGGCGGGACGTCGGCCTGGTCGGCCTGACCTTCGTGGCGGTGAGCGGCGTCATCGGCTCCGGCTGGCTCTTCGCGCCCCTGCTGGCCAGCCAGCTCGCAGGTCCGGCGGCGCTCGTCGCCTGGGTCATCGGCGGCTTCGGGATGCTCCTGCTGGCGCTCACCTTCGCCGAGGTCACGGCCATGCTGCCGGTGGCGGGCGGGATTGCCCGGGTGCCGCAGTTCAGCCACGGCAATGTGGTCTCCATGGCGATGGGCTGGAGCGCCTGGGTCGGCTACCTGACCACGGCGCCGATCGAGGTCGAGGCCATGCTGCGCTACCTCGCCGCCAGCCTCTCCTGGCTCTACGTGTCGGGGGACCACGAGCGGCTCTCGACGGCCGGAGTCGTGGTGGCGGCCCTGCTGCTGGCGCTCTTCACCGTGATCAACGCCTTCGGCGTCCGGTTCTTCGCCCTGATCAACACCACCATCACCTGGGCGAAGCTGGTCATCCCCATCGTGGTGGTCCTGGCCCTCGTCGGTTCCCGGTTCGAGACGACCAACTTCTCGGCCGACGGCGGGTTCGCCCCCTTCGGCATCGCCGGCATCCTGGCGGCGGTGTCGAGCGGCGGTGTCGTCTTCTCCTTCATCGGCTTCCGCCATGCGATCGACCTCGCCGGAGAGGCGCGCAACCCGCATTTCACCCTGCCGGCGGCGCTGCTGCTGGCCATCCTGATCTGCTTCCTGGTCTACGGCGGCATCCAGCTCGCCTTCGTGGGCGCGCTCTTTCCCGCCAACCTCGCCGACGGCTGGGCGCAGCTGACCTTCTCGCACCAGCTCGGCCCGTTGGGGGCGCTCGCCTCGGCCATCGGCATCCTGTGGCTGATCAGCCTGCTGAACGTCGGTGCCGTCGTCTCCCCCTTCGGCGGGGGACTGGTGGCGGTGGGCTCCAACGCGCGTCTCGCCCTGGCCCTGGCGCAGAACGGCTTCTTTCCCAGCCTGCTCGAGCGGCTCTCCGAGCGCGGCGTGCCGCTCTTCGCCCTGCTGCTGAACTTCGCCGCCGGCTGCCTCTTCCTGATCTTCATGCCGTTCGGGGAGATCGTGGCGCTGAACGGAGCGGCCATCGTGCTGTCCTTCGTCGTCGGGCCGATCGCGGTTTCGGCCCTGCGCCGGCTGCTGCCGGAGCGGCGGCGGGCCTTCCGGGTTCCGCTGCTCGATCTGGTCGCGCCCGCCGCCTTCGTGGTCGCCACGCTGATCATCTACTGGAGCGGCTGGGACGTGGTCTGGCGCCTCGGCGTCTGCCTGCTGGTCGGGGGCGCCCTCTTCGCTCTGCGGATCCTGCGTGACCGGGAGCGGCACCTCAACCTCGCCGAGGCCCGCTGGCTGCCGGCCTATCTGCTGGGCGTCGGCGTCCTGTCGCTGCTCGGCACTTTCGGGGGCGGCCTCGGGGTGCTGCCGGTCGGTCTCGACCTGCTGGTGATCGCCGCCTTTTCGATCGCGGTCTTCCTCTGGGCGGTGCGCTGCCGGCTCAACGAGCAGGAGTTGCGGGCCTATCTCGCCCAGGAGCAACTCTAGCCGGGCCTCAGGGCCAGGCGGCTTCGGGCGGCAGCGACATGAGGATCGCCTCGACGTTGCCGCCGGTCTCCAGGCCGAATCGGGTGCCGCGGTCGTAGATCAGGTTGAACTCGGCGTAGCGCCCCCGCCGGAAGAGCTGGTGGCGCCGCTGTTCCGCCGTCCAGGGCTCGCTCAGGTGACGGCGAACGATCCGGGGATAGACGTCGAGGAAGGCGCGGCCGACGTCCTGGGTGAAGGCGAAGTCCTTCTCCCAGTCGCCGCTGTCCAGGTAGTCGTAGAAGATGCCGCCGACGCCGCGCGCCTCGTTCCTGTGCTTGATGAAGAAGTACTCGTCGCACCAGGCCTTGAAGCGCGGGTAGTGATCGGGGTCGTGGCGGTCGCAGGCGGCTCGCAGGGCGGCGTGGAAGTCGCGGGTGTCTGCCTCGACCGGGTACATCGGGTTGAGGTCGGCGCCACCACCGAACCAGCCCTTGCTGGTGACGATGTGCCGGGTGTTCATGTGCACGGCCGGGACCAGCGGGCTGTGCATGTGGGCGACCAGGGAAATGCCGCTGGCCCAGAAGCGGGGGTCGTCTTCGGCGCCGGGGATCTGCTTGGCGAACTGCGGCGAGAAGCGGCCTTCCACCGTCGAGACGTTGACGCCGACCTTCTCGAACGCGCGGCCGCGCATGATGGCCATGACGCCGCCGCCGCCGGCGGTTCCATCGGCTTCCGTCCTGTCCCACGCCTTTCGCTCGAAGCGGCCGGCCGGCCGCTCGCCGATGCGCGTCGCATGCACCTGCCCGACCTCGTCCTCGATGGCCTCGAAGGCCGCGCAGATGGCGTCGCGCAGGCCCTCGAACCAGGCGCGCGCCTGTTGCTTGCGCGCGCCCTGCGCCGCGGTCTCAGCCATGGGAATCTCCTCTCGGGAAGGAATCGAGTTGCCGAATGGCCTCGCCTGCTACCATGGCCGCGGCGATCGCCACATTGAGCGAACGCAATCCCGGTCGCATCGGGATGCACAGCCTCGCGTCTGCCAGCGCGTGGATCTCGTCCGGCACGCCCGCGCTTTCGCGTCCGACCATGATCATGTCCTCGGGCGCGAAGGCGAAGTCGCAGTAGGCCTGGCGGGCGCGTGTGGTCAGCAGGACCAGCCGCCCTGGCCGCGCCTCGCGGAACGCACGCCAGGAGGCGTGCCGGGTCACTTGCGCCAGGTCGTGATAGTCGAGGCCGGCCCGCCGCAGGCGCCGGTCGTCCCACAGGAAGCCGCACGGCTCCACGACTTCGAGGGGCAGGCCCAGGCAGGCCGTGAGGCGGATCAGGCTGCCGGCGTTCTGGGGAATGTCGGGCTCGAAGAGGACGAGGCGCACCATGGCGGCGCCCCTTACACCCTTCCAGAGGCCGCGGAAAGCGACGCTTGCGGCAGTGCGCCGCGCCTCCCGCGTACGCCCGTGGAGCGCCCGGCCTTTACGAGCGGGCGTGGCGTCTTCTATAGGAAGCACCCAGACGCAGAAGGCGGGGTTCTGTCGGCGCGGCCGGTCGCCGCAATGGTGGTGCCGGTGGAGGATACCAGGCTCGTCTGCGGGGTCCCGGGGCTCCCGCTTTCGCTTTCGGCCTGGGATCTTCAGCCATCAACCGCTTCGCTGGACGAGGGGATTAGAGAGAGCATGGCAGACAGCGCGCACGCCCAACACGGCCACGCGGGAATGACCCGGCGCGATTTTCTCTACCTGACGGGCGGCGCCGTCGCCGCGGTGGGAGCCGCGAGCGTCGCCTGGCCGTTGATCGACTCGATGAACCCGTCGGCGGACGTCCTCGCTCTCGCCTCCGTCGAGGTGAATCTCGCGCCGGTCGCGGTCGGGCAGGCGATCACGGTGACCTGGCGGGGCAAGCCCGTCTTCATCCGTCACCGCACCGAGAAGGAGATCGCGGAGGCCGAGGACGTCAACCTCGCGAACCTGCCTGATCCGGAGCCGGACAGCGAGCGCGTCAAGAACAAGGACTTCATCGTCGTCGTCGGGATCTGCACCCATCTGGGCTGCGTGCCGCTGGGCCAGCGGGCCGGCGACCCGCGCGGCCCGTACGACGGCTGGTTCTGCCCCTGCCACGGCTCGGCGTACGACACCTCCGGTCGTATCCGCCAGGGTCCGGCGCCGGCCAATCTGGTGGTGCCCGAGTACAACTTCACCAGCGATACGCATATCGTGATCGGCTGACCCGGAGACGAAGAAGAGATGAGCGGGCTCCACACGACCAACAAGACCATCCGCTGGCTCGACAGCCGGCTGCCGATCTTCACGCTGATCAACCACGAGCTGAACGAATACCCGACTCCACGTAACCTGAACTACATGTGGAACTTCGGGTCGCTGGCCGGCATCGCCCTGGTGATCATGATCATCACCGGCATCCTGCTGGCCATGCAGTACACGCCGCATATCGACTACGCCTTCAATTCGGTCGAGCGGATCATGCGGGACGTCAACTACGGTTGGCTGATCCGCTACATCCACATGAACGGCGCGTCCTTCTTCTTCATCGTGGTCTACGCCCACATCATGCGCGGCCTCTACTACGGCTCCTACAAGGCGCCGCGGGAGGTTCTCTGGGGGCTGGGCGTCATCATCCTGCTGCTGATGATGGCGACGGCCTTCATGGGTTACGTGCTGCCCTGGGGCCAGATGAGCTACTGGGGTGCCACGGTCATCACCAACCTCTTCTCCGCCATCCCGTGGGTGGGCGAGGGGATCGTGACCTGGCTGTGGGGTGGCTTCTCGGTCGCCAACCCGACGCTGAACCGCTTCTTCGCGCTGCACTACCTGCTGCCGTTCATCATCGTCGGCGTCGTCTTCCTGCATCTCTGGGCGCTGCACCGCTTCGGCTCCAACAATCCGATCGGCATCGACGCCAAGGGCCCCCAGGACAAGATCCCCTTCACGCCCTATTACACCGTGAAGGACGCCTTCGGCCTGGGCGTGTTCCTCATCGCCTTCGCGCTCTTCATCTTCTTCGCGCCGAACTTCATGGGGCACCCGGACAACTACACACCGGCGAATCCTCTCTCGACCCCCGCGCACATCGTCCCGGAATGGTACTTCCTGCCCTTCTACGCGATGCTGCGGGCGATCACCTTCGACATCGGCATCCCCTTCACCCACATCGTGATCATCGAGGCCAAGCTGGGCGGCGTGATCACCATGTTCGCCTCGATCATGGTGCTCTTCGTCCTGCCGCTGCTCGACACCTCGCCGGTCCGCAGCGGCCGCTACCGGCCGATCTTCAAGTGGTTCTTCTGGCTGCACATCCTGGTGTGCGTCCTGCTCGGCTACGTCGGGTCGCGTCCGCCGGAGCAGCCCTGGGTGACCATCGGCCAGATCGCCACCTTCTGGTATTTCTTCCACTTCCTCGTGATTCTGCCGGTGTTGGGCAAGCTGGAGCGTCCGCGGCCGCTTCCGGTCTCGATCTCCGAGCCGGTGCTGCGCGGCGGCGGTCGGGTGCATGGTGCCGCGGCAACCGCCAAGCCGATGGAGAAGGCATGATGCTGGGTCTCGTCCGTAGCGCCGCCGTCGCGCTGGCTGTCCTCGTCGCGGCGCCGGCCGCCATGGCGGCCCAGTCCGAGATCTCGCTGCCCGAAGTCGACTGGTCCTTCGACGGGTTCTTCGGGACCTATGACAAGGCGCAGCTGCAGCGGGGGCTCCAGGTCTTCCGCGAGGTCTGCTCCGCCTGTCACGCCCTCGACCTCGTGGCCTTCCGCAACCTGTCGGCGCTGGGCTACAGCGAGGCCCAGGTCAAGGCGCTGGCCGCCGAGTACCAGGTGACGGACGGGCCGAACGACGCCGGCGACATGTTCCAGCGACCGGGCATTCCGGCCGACCATTTCCCGGCGCCCTTTGCCAACGAGAAGGCGGCCCGCGCGGCCAACGGCGGGGCCTACCCGCCGAACCTCTCGCTGATCGCCAAGGCGCGTGAGGGCGGCCCGACCTACGTGCACGCCCTGCTGAACGGCTACCGGGACGCCCCGGCGGACGTGCAGATGACCGAGGGCATGTACTACAACCTCTACTTCCCAGGCCATCAGATCGCCATGGCGCCGCCGCTGTCCGACGGTCAGGTGACCTATGCAGACGGCACCCGCGCCTCGGTCGACCAGATGGGCAAGGACGTGAGTGCCTTCCTGATGTGGGCGGCCGAGCCGCACCTCGAGCAGCGCAAGCAGATGGGCATGAAGGTGCTGCTCTTCCTGCTGGTCTTCACCGGCCTGATGTACGCCGCCAAACGGCGCGTCTGGCGCGACCTGCACTGATCGATGCCGAGCTGAAAGAAGAAGGCCGCCTCCGGGCGGCCTTCGTCGTTTCGGAGCCGGGGAAGGTTCAGCCGAGGCGGAGGTCGGCGCCCGCGACCACGCGGGAGATCCGCGGCAGAATCTGGCCGATCGAGAAGGCGTGCATCTCGGCGGAGAGGCTGGTCGTCGCATCCTCCGCGACCACCACGTCGTAGCCGTATTCCCAGGCGCTGCGGGCCGTCGACTCGACGCCGAGGTTGGTCGCCACCCCGCCGAGCACGACGGTGCGGATGCCGCGCCGCCGCAGCTGCAGGTCCAGCTCGGTGCCGTGGAAGGCGCCCCAGTGACGTTTCGTGACGCTCAGGTCGCCCGCCGGGAGCGGGGCGTCCGGGTAATCGGCGAAGCCCGGCGGCAGGCCCTCCGGCGGCCGGCGCATGGGCTGGTCGACGGCCTGGCTGGGCGCGTCGGCCATGTCCGGCGCCCAGGCGACCCGGATCCGGACGACGAGCGCTCCGGCGGCCCGGAAGCGGTCCGCCAGCGCCAGGCCGGTTTCCAGGACCTGTGAGCCGGTGCGCGGGGCGAGCGGAAGTGCGAGGATTCCTTTCTGGAGGTCGATCAGCACGAGGGCCGTCGTTGCGGGGTCGAGGGACAGCATGTGAGCTCCGTTTGCAGGGATCGTTCAGAGTTTCATGACGATATACTCATATAGCGGTTAGATGAGAATGACCTCACAAAAAAGCGCCATCGCCGACGAGAAGACAGCACGCACCCCGCAGCGTGCGCGCGGTCAACGGCGGGTGGCCGCACTGCTCGACGCGGCCCGCGATGTCTTTGCCGCGAAGGGCTACGAGGCGGCGACGATGACGGAGATCGCCGCCGGGGCCGGCGCACCCATCGGTTCGCTCTACCAGTTCTTTCCGAGCAAGGAGTCCCTTGCCGATGCCCTGCTCGCCGGCTTCCGTGATCGCCTCGTCGAAAGCCTGGAGGAAGTCCGAGGGCGGGCGTCCGATCTGAGTCCCGCCGACCTGGCCGATGCGCTGCTCGCGGTGATCCCCCGGCATCAGGCCGAGCGCGCCGCGGTTCTTGCCCTGATCGACGCCAGACCGGCGGGCTGGCCGGCTCCGGGGGTGATCCGCCGGCGCCTGCGGGCAGGAGTCTCGGCCGTCCTTCTGGCGCACCGGCCGGGTGCGGCCGAGGTTCGCGCCGAGGCGCTGGCGGCCGTAGTCCTGCAGCTCATGAAGGACTTCGCCAGCCTTTCCGCCGAGGAAGGGATGCCGTCGAGGGCGCTGGTCCTCGAGGAGGTGCGGGCGCTGACCCGACTGGCCATCGAAGGCCGGCTGTGAGAGGCCGTGGTGGGCCTCAGGCGACCCAGGTCAGCACGAGCGGCAGGGTGACGAGGGAGAGCAGCGTCTGTGCCGTGGTCATCGCCGCCATCAGGGGGGCGTCCCCGCCGAGCTGGCGCGCGAGGACGTAGGACGTCGCCGCAGTGGGCAGGGCGGTGAAGAGGACGGCGACGAAGAGCGAGGCCCCCTGCAGGCCCATCATCAGGGCGAGGCCCAGGACCACGGCCGGGAGCAGCAGAAGCTTCAGGACGGCGCCGAGGCCGATGGCGACGGCATTGCTGCGCCGCACGTCGAAGACCAGGGCCGCCCCGACAGTGAGCAGGCCGAGGGGCAGGGCGGCCCGCGAGACGATCTCCAGCACCGTGTCGGCGACCGGCGGCAGGCCGAGGCCGCTCCAGTTGAGCAGCGCGCCGACGACGCAGGCGACGATCAGGGGGTTGCGGACCAGGGCGAGGGCGAGGCCCGCCGGCTTCAGCGTCCTGCCGAAGGCGCCGTAGCGCAGCAGGAGGGCCACGGAGACGACGTTCACCAGCGGCGTGATCGCCCCGACTGCGACCGCCGCCGCCGCCAGCCCGAGCCGGCCGTGCACGGCCAGGGCGATGGACAACCCGATGTAGGTGTTCATCCGCGTCGCCCCCTGGTAGAGGCTGGTGAAGGCGGGGCCGCTCATGCCGATGGTGCGGCCGAGCAGCGGCCGGGCGATCACCAGCGCCAGGGTCATGAGGGCGAGGCCGGCGACGATGACGCTGCCCATCGGCAGCACGTCGAGCATCGAGAAGTCGGCCTTGGCGATGGTCTCGACCAGCAGGGCCGGGAACAGCACGAAGTAGGTCAGCCGCTCCGCCGGTGCCCAGAAGCCGTCGCCGGGGAAGCTCTTCCGGCGGGCCAGCCATCCGGCGGCGATGACCAGGAAGATCGGGACGACGGCCAGCAGGACGAGGGGCATCGGATTCCTTCAGCCCCTGGGGGCCGAGGGGCAGGGGGCCGAGGGGCGGGCGGCGGCGTGGCGCCGCCGCGCAACCGGGTCAGGCTTCCACGAAGACGTCGTCGTCCTCGACCTTGACCTTGAAGGTCTGCAGGTCCTCGTCGACCGGCCCTTCGAGCGCCTTGCCGTCGCGCACGCAGAAGATTCCCTGGTGCAGGGGGCACTCGATCCGGTCGCCCTCCAGGTAGCCGTCGGACATCAGCGCAAAGGCGTGGGTGCAGATGTTGCTGGTCGCGAAGACCTCGCCTTCCACCTTGTAGAGGGCGATGTTGTGCTCACCGACCATGACGCCGAGGGGTTCGTCATCAGCGATGTCGGCGAGCGTCGCAACCTTGTGCCAGGCCATCGGCTTCCTTCCTGATACCAGTCTTAGGATGTTGGCGAGGACCCTCATGTAGCGGCCCGCAGGGCGGCGAGAAAGTGCAAAGACCGCATGGACCCGCCGCGTCCGGGTGCCGCCGCCCTCAGTCCTGCAGCAGCAGCGTGTCGGGCGGGTCCCAGCAGCACCACACCCGCTCGCCGACCTTGATCGGGTGGTCGCCCCGCCGGTTCTCGTTCTGGATCGTCGCGTTGATGATCGGCCCGTCCTCGAGCTGCACGAAGACCGTGCTGACGTCTCCGTAGTAGGCGACCTGCCGCACCGTTCCGGCCTTGGACAGCGTCGGGGCGGCTTCCACCGCGCGGGACAGACGCAGCTTCTCCGGCCGCACCGCCACCCCGACCGGCCCCCGCGCCAGCCCGGCCGGCTGCCCCGTGGCGGCCACGCTGAAGCGCCCGAAGCCGCCCACTTCGACCGTCAGGGCCTCGTTGTCCAGCCCGGTCAGATGGCCCTCGAAGAGGTTCATCTTGCCGATGAAGTCGGCGACGAAGCGGCTGTTCGGATACTCGTAGAGTGCCATGGGCGAGGCGATCTGCCGGACCTTGCCCTGCTCCATCACGGCGATGCGGTCGGCCATCGACAGGGCTTCGTCCTGATCGTGGGTGACGATGACGAAGGTGATGCCGACGGTCTGCTGCAGGCGGACCAGCTCGAGCTGCATGTCCTCGCGCAGCTTCGCGTCGAGGGCCGAGAGCGGCTCGTCCAGCAGCAGCACCCGCGGCTGCTTCACCAGCGCCCGCGCGAGCGCCACACGCTGGCGCTGGCCGCCGGAGAGCTGATCCGGTTTGCGGTCGGCGAAGCGCTCTAGCTGAACGGTCTCGAGCGCGGTCTCGACGCGCGGCCCGATCTCCGCCTTCGGCGTCCCGGTCACCTTGAGGCCGTAGCCGACGTTGTCGAACACGCTCATGTGCGGGAAGACGGCGTAGGACTGGAAGACCATGTTGACCGGGCGCCGGTTGGGCGGTTGGTCGGTGACGTCCTGGCCGTCGATCAGGATGTCGCCCTCGCTCGGCGTCTCGAAGCCGGCGAGCATCCGCAGCAGGGTGGTCTTGCCGCAGCCCGACGGCCCGAGCAGGGCGAAGAACTCCTTCTCGCGGATGTCGAGGCTGACGTCGTCGACGGCGGCCAGGCTGCCGAAGCGCTTGCTCACCCGGCGGACGGAGATGATGGGGCGGCCCTCGGTCTTGGTGCCGGCAGTGGGGGAGGCGGAAGCGGGGGCGAGGCTGGACATGGAGGGCGTTCGCGTCTCCGGAAGGGTCAGTGGCCGGTCGGCCGGTGCCCGCCCTGCAGGCGCATGGCGGCGACGGTGGCGATCACGGTGATGAGGATCAGCACGGTGGAGGCGGCGTTCACCTCCGGGGTGGCGCCGAAGCGCACCATGGAGAAGATTTTAACCGGCAGGGTGATGGTCTCCGGCCCCGACGTGAAGAAGGTGATCACGAAGTCGTCCAGCGACAGGGTGAAACTGACCAGCGCGCCGGCGACCAGGGCGGGCTTGAGGAAGGGCAGGACGATCAGCAGGAGCGTCTGCCATTCGCTCGCTCCCAGGTCGCGGGAGGCTTCCTCCAGCTCCCGGTTGAAGCCGGAGAGCCGGCCACGGACGATCACCGCCACGAAGGGGAAGGAGAAGGCGATGTGCGCGATGGCGATGTTCGCGAGGTTGAGCGGCCACGGCAGGTCGGTGGGCCAGCCGATCCGCGCGAAGAAGGCCATCATGGCCACACCCATGCAGATCTCCGGGATGACGATCGGCAGCGCCGTGGCCCCCTCGTAGGCCGCCCGGCCGGGGAAGCGGAAGCGCCACAGCGAGAGGGCGACGAGCGTCCCCAGGATGGTCGCGAAGACGACGTTGAGGACGCCGATGGTCAGACTGTTCACGAAGGCCTGGATCAGGCTGTCGTTGTTCAGGGCCTTGCCGTAGTAGTCGAAGGTGAAGCCCTGCCAGACGATGTTGCGCCGGCTGTCGTTGAAGCTGAAGGCGATCAGCGTGACGATGGGCGCGTAGAGCAGCAGGAAGATCACGGCCAGGATCGTGCGCATCCACCAGCGCCGGCCGTATTCCAGCGGGCCGATGCGCTCGCGCCGGCGCCGGGGTGCTGCCGCCGTGCCGGCCTGATCTGCCGCGATGGCGCTCATGGCCTCACTCTCCCCGCTGTCTGGCGGCCTTGCGGCCGGCCGCGAAGGCCCGCAGGGCCAGCATGCCGAAGGTCGCGTACATCAGCAGGAACGACAGGGCGGCCCCGAAGGGCCAGTCGTTGGCGCTCTTGAACTGCCGTTCGATCACGTTGCCGATCAGCACCGAGTCGCTGCCGCCCAGCAGGTCGGGGATGAAGAAGGCGCCCAGCGCCGGGATGAAGACGATGAGAATGCCGGAGGCGGCGCCCTGCCAGGTCAGCGGGAAGGTGACCGACAGGAAGGTGCGCCACTGGCTGGCGCCGAGGTCGAGGCTGGCCTCGATGTAGGAGCGGTCGAGCTTCTCGATGTTGGCGTAGAGCGGCAGCACCATGAAGGGAAAGAAGGCGTAGACGATGCCGGCCGTGACCGCGAAGTTGTTGTAGAGCAGGGCCAGCGGCTCGAAACGCTCGCCCAGCAGTTGCAGCCCGCCGAGGCCGATCAGGTCGAGTGCGGCGTTGGCCTGGTTCCACAGCCATTCCAGGCCGAAGTTGATGAAGCCCCGGCTGCGGAAGACGGCGATCAGCGCGTAGGTGCGGATCAGCACGTTGATCCAGAAGGGCAGCACGACCAGCAGCAGCAGCAGCGGCTTCCAGCGCGCCGGCGCGAAGGCGATGGCGAAGGCCACGGGGTAGCCGACCACGAGGCAGATGACGGTCGCGGCAGCCGCCGTGACCAGAGACTTCCAGAAGATCTCGAGATAGATCGGCTCGAAGGCGCGGGCGTAGTTGCCCAGCGTCCAGGTGATGTCGACGCCGACGATCCCGCTCTTCTCGCCGAACGAGAGGACCCAGACCAGGGCGAGGGGGACCAGGAAGAAGAGCAGCAGCCAGAGGCCCGGCGGCAGCAGGTAAGCCCAGAAGACCAGCGGGTTCTTGCGCCAGCTCTCCATGTGACCTCACGCGCGACGATCGAGGGCTGTGCGGGGCCGGCGTCCGCCGCGGGACGGGCGCCGGCCGGGCACCGGGCTCAGGCGGCCAGGATCTTGGTCCAGGCCTCGTCGATCATGCGGGTCACCTTCTCGCCGCGGTAGACCGCCGATTCGCAGCGGGCCAGCGTCGCCTCCGAGGGGAAGATGGCCGGGTTCTGGGTGTAGGCCTCGTCCATCAGCGCCTTGGCCGCGGCGTTGGGGGTGGCGTACTGGATGAAGTCGGCGATCGAGGCGCCGACCTTGGCGTCCAGAATGTAGTTGATGAAGCTGTTGGCGTTCTTTGGGTGCGGCGCGCCCTTCGGGATGCACAGCGTGTCCTGCCAGACCAGGGAGCCCTCCTCGGGCACCACGTAGGTCAGGTCGTCGTCCTCGGCCATCACCTGCAGCATGTCGCCGTTCCACTCCACGGCGATGTCGACCTCGCCCGACAGCAGCAGGTCCTGCCCGGTGTCGGGGGCGATGACCTTGATGTTCGGCTTCTGCTTGATGAACAGCTGCTCGACCTCGCCGATCTGCTTCGGGTCGGTGGTGTTGTAGGAGTAGCCGAGATACTTCGCGCCGACGCCGATCATGGTGACCGCCTCGGACAGCCAGGCGATGCGGCCCCGGTACTCGTCGGAGTCGAAGACCGTCTTCCAGCTCTTCAGCGGCTCCTTCACCCGCGACTTGCGATAGCCCAGGCCCATGGTGCCCCACATGTAGGGGATCGAGAACTTGCGGCCGGGGTCGAAGGCGGCGTCCTGGAACACCGGGTTGATGTTCTTGAAGTTGGGGATCAGGCTCTTGTCGAGCGGCATCAGCATGTCGGCCAGGATCATGCGCTCGACGTAGGTGTCGGTCGGCACGATGACGTCGAAGCCGGGGTTGCCCTCGCGCAGACGGGCGAAGAGCTCGTCGTTGTCGGCGAAGAGGCTCATCGTCACGTCGATGCCGGTGGCGTCCTTGAAGTCCTCCAGCGTCGTCTCGCCGATGTAGGTGTCCCAGTTGTAGAAGTTGAGCTTCTTCTCTTCTTCCTGGGCAGCGGCGAAGCGGGGCAGGGTGACGGAGATGCCGACGGCGGCCGCGCCGGCCATCAGGCGGCGGCGGGAGATCTCCTCCATCAGCAGGCGACCCGGCGGTTTCTGACCCATGACTGCTCCTCTGTTCTCTGCTGCTCGTCGCCTTATCCGCGGCGGCTTCGCGACCGGCCGCTTTCGGCGTCGTTCTTGCCGCACCGCGGCAGACCTTCGGCATTAGGGCAAAGCCCTCTGCGCGTTGCAAGTGTGAAGGGTGGCGACGGAGCCGCCTGCCCGCCGCAGGCCGCTGGGCTCACGCCGCCCGGCCCGACCCACGCCGCCGGGCGCAGCGCCTCTTCGCGGCAGAGGGCGAAGGCTTCGGGCAGCAGCCCCGGCGGGGCGTCGGCGGCGCGCATGCCCTCCGACAGGGTCCGCCGCCAGGCGCGCGCGCCCGGCAGGCCGTTGGCCAGCCCCAGCACGTGCCGGGCGATCGACTTGAGCGGCACGCCGCGCGCGGCCTCCTCCGCCGCGTAGGCGGCCAGGGCCTCGACCGCCTCGGCGCGGCTCTCCGCCGGAGCGCTCTCGCCGAACAGGAGCGGATCGACGCCGGCCAGGATCCAGGGGTCCTGGTAGGCGGCCCGCCCCAGCATCACCCCGTCCACCAGGGGCAGGTGCGCCTGCGCCTGGGCGAGGTCGGCGAGGCCGCCGTTCAGCACCACCGTCAGCCCCGGCCGCCGCGCCTTCAGGCGGTGCACCAGCTCGTAACGGAGCGGCGGGATCTCGCGGTTCTCCTTCGGGCTCAGGCCCGACAGCCAGGCCTTGCGGGCGTGCACGAGGAAGACGCGGCAGCCGGCCTCAGCCACCGTGGCGACGAAGCGGTCGAGCGCCGCCTCGTCCTCCTGGTCGTCGATGCCGATGCGGTGCTTGACCGTGACTTCCACGCCGGCCGGCGCGGCCGCGCGCATGGCGGCGACGCAGTCGGCGACCAGCGCCGGCTCGGCCATCAGGCAGGCGCCGAAGCGCCCCTCCTGCACGCGGTCGCTGGGGCAGCCGACGTTGAGGTTGATCTCGTCGTAGCCCCAGTCGGCGCCGATCACGGCGGCCTGCGCCAGCAGGGCCGGCTCGCAGCCGCCGAGCTGCAGGGCGAGCGGCCGCTCGACCGGCGAAAAGCCGAGCAGCCGCTGCCGGTCGCCGCGCACCACCGCCTGGGCCGTCACCATCTCTGTATAGAGGCGCGCCCGCCGGCTCAGCAGGCGGTGGAAGACGCGGCAGTGCCGGTCGGTCCAGTCCATCATCGGGGCGACGCAGAACCGCCAGGGGGCGGCCGGCGCGGGATCGGTCGGGGCTGTCATCGTGCGCCGATAGTGGGGAAGGGGCCCGGCCGCGGCAAGTGGGGCCGTCCAACTGACGGCCATCCGTTGTTTTTCCGCGACTGTCGAAATAATTTCTTACCATATGCCGATCGATGGAGCGATGGTAATGGCTGCGAAGGATACCGCCAGGCTCTCCGCGAAGTTCCAGATCTCCATCCCGAAGGCGGTCCGGACTGCGCAGGGCTGGCAGGCAGGGCAGCTCTTCGCCTTCATTCCCAAGGGCGAGGGGCTCCTGCTCGTGCCGGTGCCGGAGGTCGACGAACTGCGGGGGCTGGCGCGGGGTGCCGACACGCAGGGGTACCGCGACCGCAGCGACCGCGCCTGATGCGGCTGGTCGACACCTCGGTGTGGGTCGAGTGGCTGATCGGCTCGCCGCTGGGGGCCAGGATCGCCGGAGAACTGCCGGACCGGGCGCAATGGCTGGTGCCGACCATCGTGCAGCTCGAGTTGGCGAAATGGCTCACGCGGGAGGCCGGCGAGGAGAAGGCGGATCTTGTCCTGGCCTTCACCGAGACCTGCGTGATCGTCGACCTCGACACGGCCACCGCGCTGTCGGCCGCAGCCCTCTGCGGCAGGCACAGATTGGCGACGGCCGACGCCATCGTCTATGCGTCGGCACTGGCCCGGGGCGCCGACCTGCTGACCTGCGATCGCCACTTCGAGGGTCTGCCGGGCGTGGTCTTCATTCCGAAACCGGCCGGGTAGCTCAGTTTCGCCGCTTCGGCTACGGCCCGCCCCCGGCAGCGCGTGGCGCATCCGAGTGCCTCCCGCGCAGGGCCTCGTAGAGCTGGGCGGGCCCCAGCAGGATCGACTTCAGGCCCGCCCGCACCCGGTCGGAATCGATCGCCTGCCGGCTCATGGTCTGGTTGGCCTCCAGCGCGTCGATGATGGCGTCGAGCAGGGCATGGTCGAAGGTGGGGGCGGAAAGCCATCACGCTTCGACGAGCCCATGCCTCGACGAGCCCATGCCTCGACACGCTCATGCTTCGACGCGCTCAGCATGAGGACCATTGTTTTTCCTCGCCCTGAGCGCGTCGAAGGGTGAGGGTTGGTCGTCACCGATCTCGCCAGGGCCGCGGCGGTTCGGGCGGTTGCCGGGAAGCATCGTGGTTCGACGGGCTCACCACGCGGAAGAGGGCACGGCCGCGCCCAGCCGCTGCAGCAGGCGGCTCCCCGCGCCGGAAGCCTTCCGCGCGAGGCCCCTGCATCTTTGCCGCGACGCCGCTCGTGGCGGAACAAGTCCAGCAGGACGCCGTTGCTGCCCTCCAGGAGGACCGCCATGAGCATAGCGCACGGCATCCGGAGGCCCGACCTCGACTTCGGTCTCGCCATTCCGCTGGAAACGAGCCCGATGGAGGCGGTGAGCGCCGAAAGTCTGCCCGACGAGGCGGGCTGGCAGTACGAGCCGAAATGGGACGGCTTTCGCTGCCTCGCGTTCCGCAACAACAGCGAGGTGAAGCTGCGGGCCAAGTCGGGCAAGCCGCTTGGGCGCTATTTCCCCGAGGTGGTGGACCTGCTGCGCAGCCTGCCCCACGACCGCTTCGTGCTGGACGGTGAACTGGTGATCGGCAGCGAGGAAGGCCTCTCCTTCGATGCCCTGCAGACACGCCTGCACCCGGCTGCCAGCCGGATAAAGAAGCTCGCCGTCGAGACCCCGGCGACGCTGATCGTCTTCGACCTGCTGGTCGACGGGACGGGGCGCAGCCTGATGGACCGGCCGCTGGAGGAGCGGCGACGGCGGCTCGAAGCCTTCGTCGAGCCGCTGGCGTCGGAGCGGCTGGTGCTGTCGCCCTACACCCGCGACCGCATCACCGCCGAGCGCTGGCTGGCCGGGGCCGGCGGCGCCATCGACGGGGTGGTGGCGAAACGGGTCGAGGAGCCCTACCACCCCGGCGAGCGCGCCATGGTGAAGGTCAAACTGCTGCGCAGTGCCGACTGCGTCGTCGGCGGCTTCCGCTATTCGCGCAACGGCCGGCAGGTCGGCTCGCTGCTGCTCGGGCTCTACGACGAGGCGGGCCTGCTGCACCACGTCGGCTTCACCGCCACGCTCACCGACGCCGAGCGCCCGGCGCTCACCGAGCGCCTGGAGGCGCTGCGGGCGGAACCCGGCTTCACCGGCCGCTCGCCCGGCGGGCCCAGCCGCTGGAGCGACGAGCGCAGCGGCGACTGGGAACCGCTGAAGCCCGAACTGGTGGTCGAGGTCCGCTTCGACCACGTCACCGGCGACCGCTTCCGCCACGGCACCAAGCTGCTGCGCTGGCGGCCGGACAAGGCGCCGAGCGCCTGTACGCTGGCGCAGATCGCCGGCGTGGCCAACCTCGCCACGCCCGCCGACGTGGAAGGGTAGAAGGCGGAACCGGGGCCGGCGGACCCTCGTTCGTTCCTCACGAGGCCACACATCCAAAAGGGCCACAGCTGAGAGGATCGTGTCATGCCAGCGAAGTCGAAGGCGCAGCAGAAGGCGGCGGGGGCGGCGCTCTCCGCCAAGCGCGGCGACCAGAAGGTCAGCGACCTGCAGGGCGCCTCCAAGTCCATGTACAAGTCGATGAGCGAGAAGCAGCTCGACGAGATGGCGTCCACCAAGCGCAAGGGCAAGCCCGAGCACGACAGCAAGTCGTGAGACGATAGGGCCGCGCGAGCGGCCTTTCCGAACGGGGTCCGGCTGGGCAAGGTGGCGGCCCTTCGCACCCTCGGGAGGCCGCCATTCCAGACCGTCCGACCGCCCCGCCGCGCGCCTGGCAGCGCATGCTGTCCGGCCGGCGCCTCGACCTGCTCGACCCCTCGCCGCTAGACGTCGAGATCGACGACATCGCCCACGGCCTGTCGCGCGTCGCCCGCTGGAACGGGCAGACCCGCGGCGAGTGGGCCTTCTCCGTCGCCCAGCACTCGCTGCTGGTGGAGCGGCTCGTTGGCATCCTGCAGCCCAACCTGACCCTGCCCCAGCGGCTCTACGCGCTGCTGCACGACGCGCCGGAGTACGTGGTGGGCGACCTGATCTCGCCCTTCAAGGCGGCTGTCGGCCTGGACTACAAGGCCTTCGAGCACCGCCTCATGGCGGCGATCTGCCTGCGCTTCGGCCTGCCGCCGCGGCCGACCGCCACCCTCGCCCGGCTGGTCAAGCGCGCCGATCTTCTGGCCGCCCATCTGGAAGCCACAGAGCTGGCCGGCTTCGAGGAGAAGGAGGCGAACCGCTACTTCGGCCGTCTGCCCCAGGGCCTGCCGCCGCGGGCGGACCTGCCGCTCGCGCCGCTGCCGCCGGGGGAGGTGAAGGCCGCCTTCCTCGCCCGCTGGCGCGCCCTCTCGCTCGGCTGAGAGCGCGCTCTCAGGCCGCCAGGACGGGCGCCGCCTGGGTGCGGACCCAGGCGAGGAGCTGGGGCAGCGGCATGGCACCGGCGGTGCGGGCGACTTCGCGGCCGCGGTGCAGCAGCAGCAGCGTCGGTATGGAGCGGATGGCGAAGCGGCCGGCGAGCTCGGGCTCGGCTTCGCTGTCCAGCTTCGCCAGCCGGATCCTCGGCTCGAGCTGGTGGGAGGCCTGTTCGAAGACCGGCGCCATCATGCGGCAGGGCCCGCACCACTCCGCCCAGACGTCGACCAGCAGCGGCAGGTCCTGCTTCGCGGCCAGGGCCTCGAAATTGCGGCTGGTGAGGGGGACCGGCCCGTTGCCGAAGAGGGGGCGCCCGCAGCCGCCGCACTTGCCGGCGGCCGGCTGCTGCAGCTTGGCGCGCGGCACCCGGTTCAGACGGGCGCAGTGGGGGCAGGTGACCAGGAGGCTGTCGTTCATGGCTTGGCTCCGCTAGGGCCGGGGTCGCCCCCTCATATGGGGACTGCCGGCCGCTTCCGGAGTCGCGCCCGGTGCTCACCAACTCGGCAGGACCGCCCCCTTGAAGGTCTTCTCGACGAAGGCCTTCACCTCCGGACTGTGATAGGCCTCGATCAGGGTCTTCACCCAGGGCGCGTCGCGATCGGCGCTGCGGATGGCGATGATGTTGACGTAGGGGCCCTTCGGGTCCTCCCGCAGCAGCGCCGCGCGCGGGTCGAGGCCGGCGGAGACGGCGTAGTTGGTGTTGATCGCCGCGGCATCGACGTCGGCGAGGGAGCGCGGGGTCTGGGCGGCGTCCAGCTCGATGAAGCGCAGCTTCTTCGGGTTCTCGACGATGTCGAGGACGGTTGGGGCGAAGCCGACGCCGTCGGCCAGCCTGATCACGCCCTTGTCCTGCAGCAGCAGCAGGGAGCGTCCGCCGTTGGTGGGGTCGTTCTGGATGGCGATCTGGGCGCCGTCCGGCACCGCCGACCAAGTCTCGTACTTCGAGGAGTAGATGCCGAGCGGGAAGTTCACCGTCAGGCCGGCCGTCTCGATCCTCAGGCCGCGGTCGCGCACCTGGTTGTCCAGGTAGGGCTGGTTCTGGAAGGAGTTGGCGTCGATGTCGCCCGCGTCGAGCGCCGTGTTGGGCACGACATAGTCGGAGAACTCGACGATCTCGATGTCGAGGCCCTTGGCTGCAGCCACCGGCTTCACCTGCTCCATGATCTGGGCGTGCGGACCGGGGGTGACGCCGACGGTGATCTGCGCGGCGCGGGCGGGGCCGACGGCGGCCAGCGCCGTCAGCGCGGCGGCGGCCAGAATGCGAAGGGACATGGGGAAATCTTCCTTCCGAGGGAGAAACAAGAGGGTCAGCGGGTGCGGTGGCGGCGATCCACCCGGCGGGCGAGGGCTTCGCCGCCGCTCTGGACGACCTGGACCAGCACGATGAGGACCAGGACCACGGCGGCCATCACCTCCGGCATGAAGCGCTGGTAGCCGTACCGGATGCCGAGGTCGCCGAGGCCGCCGCCGCCCACGGCGCCGACCATGGCCGAGAAGCTGAGTAGCGAGACGACCGCCAGGGTGAGGCCGAGCAGGATCCCCGGCAGCGCTTCGGGCACCAGCACCTTGACGACGATCTGCAGGGGGCTGGCCCCCATCGCGCGTGCGGCCTCGATCAGGCCCGGATCCACCTCGCGGATCGAGCCCTCGACCAGTCGGGCGATGAAGGGGATGGCGGCGAGCGTCAGCGGCACGATGGCCGCGCCGGTGCCGATCGAGGTGCCGGCGATCAGCCGGGTGAAGGGGATGATCGCTACTACCAGGATGATGAAGGGCGTCGAGCGGGTCGCGTTGACCAGCAGGCCGAGCCCGCGGTTCGTCCAGGGGGCGGCGAAGAGCTCGCCGCGGCCGCTGGTGGCCAGGAAGACACCCAGGGGCAGGCCCGCGAGGGTGCCCAGGCCGGCGGAGACCGCCACCATCACCAGGGTCTGGCGGGTCGCCTCCAGCAGGAGGTCAAGCAGCTGTGGGGACATGACCGAGGATCTCCGGCGTGACGTTGTGGTCGGCGAGGAAGGCGGCGACGCGGCCGAGGCTGTCGGCCTCGCCGGGCACGGCGATGGTCAGCACGCCGAAGGGCGCACCGCCGAGGCTGTCGAGCTGGCCGGCCAGCAGATCGACGTCCAGGTCGAGGCTCCGGGCCATGCGGCTGACCAGCGGCGTCGCCGCGGCGCTGCCTTCGAAGACGAGGCGCAGGATCGCGCGGCCGCCCTGCTGCGGCTCGGGACGCAGCCGTCCTTCAAGCCACGCGGGCAGCCGGCTGCCGATGGCGCTGGCCACGAAGCGGCGGGTGACGGCCGCCCGGGGGTGGGCGAAGACCGTGCCGACCGGCCCTTCCTCCACCAGCCGCCCGCCGTCGAGCACCGCGACCCGGCGGCAGATCTCCTTGATCACCGCCATCTCGTGGGTAATCAGCACGATGGTGACGCCCAGCCGCCGGTTGATCTCCGCCAGCAGGGCCAGGATCGCCCGGGTGGTCTCGGGGTCGAGGGCCGAGGTGGCCTCGTCGGACAACAGCACGGCCGGCTCGCTGGCCAGGGCGCGGGCGATCGCCACGCGCTGCTTCTCTCCCCCGGAAAGCTGGGCGGGGTAGCTGTCGGCCTTGGCCTTCAGGCCCACCAGGTCGAGCAGCTCCAGGGCCCGCGCCCGCCGCGCTGCGCGGCCCGTTCCGCCCAGCTCCAGCGGCAGTGCCACGTTGCCGAGGGCGGTGCGCGAGGAAAGCAGGTTGAACTGCTGGAAGATCATGCCGATCCGGCGCCGCAGCGGGCGCAGTTCGTGCTCCGCCAAGCGATCGATCCGCCGGCCGTCCATCTCGACCTCGCCGCCGGTCGGCCGGTCCAGGCCGTTCAGCAGGCGGATCAGGGTGGATTTCCCCGCTCCCGAAGGGCCGATGATGCCGAAGATCGAACCGCGGGGGATGTCGAGGGACAGGTCGCTCAGCGCGGCGAAGGCGGTCTCTCCGCTGCGGGTGAACGTTCTGGACACGTTGCGCAGGCGCAGGACCGGCGGTTCGGCGGGCGCGGGAATGACGGCGGGGCCGGCGGCAGGCACGACCGCCCGTTCGTGAGGCTGGAACATCGGAAACTCGCGAGGGGGAAGGCGGCGATTCAGGCGGTGCGCGGACGGGCGCAGGACGCAGGCCGACAGCGGCCGCGTAGAGGGCCGTTGCGTCGGAAAGATGAAGAGGGGGACTGCATCGTTCAGGTTCTCCCTGTCGGCGGGGAACCACGAATCGCTTCGTGGCGCTTTAGCGTTTGATGACGCGGCGCAAGCTGCTCGCTCAAATGCCCGCGGGCCTCTTTCGGGGGCCGGCCGGTGCCTCGGCACGCCCAGGAAGGTAGCCGTTGCCGCTGCGGGCGCAAGGCTTTCCACGCCGCGACGCTGCTATGCACAAAAATCCATCGCGAGAGACTGTTATTCTTGTCGCTTGTGGGCGCCGGCTGGGCGACGCAGATAGGGCTTCGGAGTGCGCACAGGGAGGAACGCCGTGGACAGACCCGCCTTCGACCGGATCTCGGCCATTCCCCCCGCCGAGCTGTGCGTGCTGCGCGACATGCTGGAGCGGCAGGCGGCGGTGCAGCCGGACGCCCTCTTCGTCGCCTTCTTGCGCGGCGAGACCTGGACCTACGGGCGGACGCTGGCGCGGGTCCGCCAACGGGCGGCGGCGCTGCGTGCCGCGGGTGTGCGGCAGGGCGATCACGTCCTCTGCTGGATGGGCAACGGGCCCGACCTGCTGTGCACCTGGTTCGCCGTCAATTACCTCGGCGCCGTCTACGTGCCGCTCAACACCGCCGCGCGCGGCCGCCCGCTGGAGCACATCCTGGACAATGCGGACGCTGCCCTGATGGTGGCCCACCCGGCGCTGCTGCCGCGCCTGGCCGAGGTGTCGCCGGGAAAGCTCCGGCAGGTACTGACGGTGGACGGTGAGGGGGCCGCCGCCGACCTGCCCGCGCTCTCGGTGGAGCGTCTGGCGGATCCGCCCGACCCGGGCGACCTGCCGCTGGAGCGCCCCATCGCGCCCTGGGACACCCAGGCGATCATGTACACCTCGGGCACCACGGGGGCGGCCAAGGGCGTGGTCTCCTCCTACGTGCAGCTCTTCACCATGGGCCCCGACGCCTTCGACTTCGTGACCGCCGAGGACCGTTGCCTGATCGCCGGGCCGATCTTCCACTGCGGCTCGACGCTCTACGTCTACTGCATGCTGGGCAAGGGCGGCTCGATCGCCATGATCCCGGAGTTCCGCACGGCCGACTTCTGGCCGGCGGTGCGCGAAACCGGCAGCACCGTCGTGCTGCTGCTCGGCGTCATGGCGAACTTCCTGCTGAAGGCGCCGCCGAAGGATGACGACCGCGACCATCCGCTGCGCAAGGTCTTCATCGTGCCGTTCGGGGAGGAGGCGAAGGCCTTCCGCGAGCGGTTCGGCTGCGATCTCTACACCGTCTACAACATGACCGAGATCGCCAGTCCCCTTGTCGCCGGTCCTGGCATTTCGGAAGCCGGCCTGGCCGGCACCCCGCGCGGCTGCTTCGAGCTGCGGGTGGTCGATGCCAACGATGCCCCGCTGCCGGCCGGCGCGACGGGGGAACTGGCCATCCGCTCCCACCGGCCCTGGGCGCTGGGCAGCGGCTACTATCGCAATCCCGAAGCGACGGTGGCCGCGATGCGGAACGGCTGGTTCCATACCGGCGACGCCTTCCGCGTCGACGAGCAGGGCCGCTATTTCTTCGTCGACCGGATCAAGGACGTGATCCGGCGTCGAGGCGAGAACATCTCCTCCTTCGAACTGGAGGCGGAGGTCTGCGCGCACCCGGCGGTGAAGGAAGCGGTCGCGGTGGCGGTGCCGAGCGAGATGAGCGAGGACGAGGTGCTGGTCGTCGTGACGCCGCAGCCGGGCGCGCCACTGGACCCCGCGGACCTGATCGCTTTCCTGGCCGAGCGCGTGCCCCACTTCATGGTGCCGCGCTACGTGCGGCTGGTCGACGACCTGCCGAAGACCGCCAGCGGCAAGCTGCAGAAGCATGTTCTGCGGCAGGAGGGCGTCGCGGCGGGCGTGTGGGACCGGGAAGCGGCGGGTATCCGCCTGCAGCGGCAGAAGCTGGGCTAGGAGGCGGCCCGCCGCCTCCCACCCAGGGACCGGGCCCGCGGCTACTGGTTGCGGGGCATCTGGTGCTGGAACTCCTGGCGCTCGAGCTGGCCGTCGCCATTGCGGTCCCAGACGGAGAAGACGCCGTTGCTGAACTCCTGCTGGTCGACCACGCCGTCGTTGTTGGTGTCCCACTGGGAGTAGGCGCCGGAGCGCGCGAAGCCCTGCTGGAATTCGTTGCTGTCGATGCTGCCGTTGTCGTTGGTGTCCCAACGCTTGAAGGTCTGCGCCATGGCGGGACCGGCAAGGGCCAACGTCACGGCGACCGTGGCGGCCGGAAGCAGGGTCTTCCACATGGTTGTTCTCCTCGGTTCGTGGACTGTCGAACGAGTCGCGCAACGGTATGAGCCGGAAATCGTTCCGAAGGGATGCGCTGCTGCAGCGGTCGGAACCTGGGCGGTTCGTCGGCCGTTTCCGCTTCGTAAGGCAGCGGATGGGCGGCGAGGGACTCGACCATGATGGACGACGAGAGGCGAGGCGAGGTGTCTGGTCGCGACGCGCCTGCCGGGGCGGTGGAGGTGCTCCGGGTGCGCTTCGGCACCTGCAGCCCCTTCGTGCCACGGGAGATGCCGGGCTCAGGCCGCCGGCGACAGGATCGCCACTGCGTCGCCACTCTCTACCGCCCGGCCGGAATGACTGCCCCGAGGCCCGCCGTCGTCGTGGCGCACGGCCTTGGAGGCCCGACCCCGGAGCGGGAGCACCGCTACGGCGCCTGGCTGGCGGAGCGCGGTCACGTCGCGCTGGTGACCGATTCCTTCGGCAGCCGCGGCGTCGGCGCCTCCGGAGAGCTCTGGCGGGCGCTGCGGGTTACCACCGCGATGATGCTGGCGGACGCCTATGCGGCGCTGGGCTACCTCCGCACGCGATCGGACGTCCGGGGCGACGCCGTCTCGATCATCGGCTTTTCCTACGGAGGCATGGTCTCCGTCCTCTGCAGCTACGCCCAGATGCGCGACCTCTTCGCCCAGGCCGCCGATCATGCCTTCGCCGGGCACGCCTCCTACTACGGCTGCAGCATCCCGAGGCTGGAACAGGGCCGGACCACCGGTGCCCCGGTGTTGATGCTGCTGGGCGGCAAGGATCGCAACGTGTCGGTGGAGCGCAGCGAGGCCATCGCCGTCGATCTGCGGACCGGGGGCAGCCCGGTCGAGGTCCATCTCTATCCGCAGGCCTACCACCAGTGGGATGGCGCGGACCACCGCAAGCGGCACATCTCCTTCAGCCTGCGCGACTGTCACATCAGGGTCTGCGCCGACGGTACGCTGCTGGACGAGAAAGCGGGGAAGCCCTTCGACGGCTTTCTCAGCCGCTTCGCCTTCCTCGGCCGGCACGTCAGTCTGAAGGGCTACGAGACCCTGAGGGACGAGGCGGTGCTCGCGGATTCGGACACGCGGCTGGCCCGCCTCCTGGCGGAGGTGGAGGCGCGACCTCGGCCCGCCGCCTTGTCTGCGGCCTGAGGCCCGCTTCTACAGCAGGTCCCTGAGCAGGGCCACGAGCGGCCGGTCCGCCGGGGGCATGGGATAGGCCCCCAGGCGCATGGGCGGCACCCAGGCCAGCCGCTGGCCTTCCCGAGGCTGCGGCGTGCCCTGCCACACCCGGCACACGTAGAGCGGCATCAGCAGATGGAACTGCTCATAGGCATGGGAGGCGAAGCCGATCGGCGCCAGGCAGCTGGTCCGCGTGTCGATGCCGAGTTCCTCGTCCAGTTCCCGGACGAGGGCCGCCTCCGGGGTTTCTCCCGGCTGCAGCTTGCCGCCTGGGAACTCCCACAGGCCTGCGAGAGCCTTGCCCGGCGGCCGCTCGGCGATCAGCACCCGCCCGTCGACGTCCACCAGTGCCACGGCGACGACCAGCAGGATGGGGGATGCCTTCGCCCCCTGCCGCTCCTCGGCGGCCCAGCAGCCGGACGGGTCGCTCACGGATCTGCCCGCCTCAGCTGCGGTAGTCGGCGTTGATGTCGATGTAGCGGTGGGTCAGATCGCAGGTCCACACGGTGGCGCTGCTGCGGCCCACCCCCACGTCGACAGCGATGCGGATGTCGCGCCCGCGCATGTGGGCTGCCACGGGCGCCTCGTCGTAGTCCGCCCGCCGCTGGCCGTTCTCGGTGATCGGCACGCCGCCGATGGCGATCACGAGGCGGTCGCGGTCGGCCTTCTCGCCCGACTTGCCGACCGCCATGGCGATCCGCCCCCAGTTGGCGTCGGCGCCGGCTACTGCCGTCTTCACCAGCGGGGAGTTGCCGATGGCGAGGCCGATCCGCCGTGCGGCCGCTGCGCTTGCCGCCCCGGTCACGGTGATGGTGATGAACTTCTCCGCCCCCTCGCCATCCTTGACCACCTGCTGGGCGAGGTCGATCAGCACCTCGTCGAGCGCCTTGGCGAAGGCACGGAGCCGGGGGTCGCCCGCCCGCTCCACCGGCGGATTGCCGGCCCGCCCGCTGGCGGCCATCAGGACCGTGTCGCTGGTCGAGGTGTCGCCGTCCACGGTGATGCTGTTGAAGGAGCGGTCGGCGCCGCGCGCCAGGAGGGGCTGCAGCACCTCGTGGGGCAGCAGCGCGTCGGTGGCCACGAAGGCCAGCATGGTCGCCATGTCGGGGGCGATCATGCCGGAGCCCTTGGCGATCCCGTTGATGGTGACGCTGACGCCGCCGATGGCTGCCGTGCGGCTGGCCGCCTTGGGGAAGGTGTCGGTGGTCATGATGGCGCGCGCCGCCCGCTCCCAGGCGTCGCCCGCCAGCTCCGTCTGCAGCTTGGGCAGGAAGTCGGTGATCTTCTGGTCGGGCAGAGGCTCGCCGATCACACCCGTCGAGGCGAGGAAGATCTCGCCCTCGCTGCAGCCGAGCAGTTCGGCCGCCGCCGCCGCGGTGCGCCGTGTGGAAGCTTCGCCCGCCCGGCCGGTGAAGGCGTTGGCGTTGCCGGCATTGACCACGAAGGCGCGGGCGCGGCCGCCGCCGAGCGCCCGGCGGCACCATTCGACCGGGGCGCCGGCCGTCAGGGACCTGGTGAAGACCCCGGCGACGCTGCTGCCCGGGGCGAAGCGCATCAGCAGCAGGTCGTCACGCCCCTTGTAGCGGATGCCGCAGCTGCCGGCGGCCAGGTCGACCCCCTCGATCGCGGGTACAACGGGAAAGCCGCTCGGCGCGAGCGGTGAGAGACCGGCGATCTTGGCCATGCTGCGGAACCCCCTCGAAGAGACGGCCGGGCGAGGCCCGGCCGTCGGTGTCGCCTCGTCGCAGAAAGCGCCTACTGCTTCTGCGTCTGACCGGACGGACTGCCGGTCTGATCGGCCGGACTCTTCGCGCCCTGGCCCGGTGCAGGCAAGAGGATCTCGATGTTCGCGCCGTCGCGCAGATCGGCGATCATCTTCTGGACCTGGGCCCGCGCGATCTGCTGCTGCAGCTGCCCGGCCAGCTCCTCGCGGGTCGGCTGCGGGCTGGTGCGCTTGCCCTCCAGCTCGATCACGTGCCAGCCGAACTGGCTCTTCACCGGCTCCTTGGTGTACTCGCCGTCCTTCAGCGCGAAGGCCGCGTCGGAGAAGGGCTTCACCATCTGGTCCGCGGTGAACCAGCCCAGGTCGCCGCCATTCTGGCTGGAGCCGTCGGTCGAGTGTTCCTTGGCCAGCTCTGCGAAGTCGCCGCCCTTGTTCAGCTCGTCGATGATCTGCTTGGCCTCGTCCTCGGTGGCGACGAGGATGTGACGGGCGTGCGCCTGTTCCTGCGGCGGGTTGTTGGCGATATAGTCCTGGTAGGCCTTGTCCAGGGCCTCCTCCGTCAGGGCCGCCTGCAGGGCCTGCTCGAGATAGGCCTGACGCAGGGCGTCCTCGGCCGCCGCGTCCATCGCGGCCTTGACCTCGGGCTTCTCGTCCAGGCCTTCGGAGCGGGCCTTCTCCGACACCAGTTCCATGTCGACCAGCCGGTTCACCAGGGCCGGAAGGACCAGCTGGATCTGCCCCTGCAGCTGCGGCGGCAGGGACGCGGCGGCGGCGGAAACGTCCGCCATGGTGATGTCGTGGCCGTTGACCCGGGCGACCACCGTCTCGGGGGTCATCGGCGCGGCGGCCTGGGCCTGCGGCTGGGCCGCCTGGTCGGCCGTCGCCCCGCCCTGGGCCGCCCCGCTCTGGGCCGCCCCGCTCTGGGTCGTGCCACTCTGAGACTGGGCGAAGGCCGGGCCGGCGAGCATCGTGCCGGCCATGAGCAGTGCGGCGAACCGCAGATGCATCCGCATGATCTAGATCTCTCTTTCGTCTTGTTCCGGGACAGGGTTTCTGACTGACGACGCGAACGCTCGCGCAGCCGGGCGGTTGCGTCCTCCCTGGGCGCAGGACGGCATCACTATGCCCGGCACGTCGGGAAGGACAAGAGCGGCCGCCGATTCAACCTCCATGGAGGGGGAATCCATCCTGCGGCAAGGTTGGGGGCGGGGCGGCGAGGGTAAAGTGAAATCCCCGTCATGCACCGTCCACGGTGGCAGCCCCTTCGTTGACAGGGGTGCGGACGGGTCATATCTCTCGGGCGTCTCAGGCCGCCCCTCGGCGGTCTGCCCAGTCCGGCGCGCGCCCGCGAACCGTTCGGTCGGCCGGCCAGCCCGAGGTACTCTATGCTAGGCGGCATCGCAAAGCGGCTATTCGGCTCTGCAAACGAGCGTTTCGTGAAGGGCCTCCGGAAGGATGTCGAGGCCATCAACGCGCTCGAACCGCGTTTCGAGGCCATGAGCGACGAAGAGCTTTCGGGGCAGACCCTGGCGTTCCGGGAGCGGCTGGCGAAGGGAGAGAGCCTCGACGACCTGCTGCCGGAGGCCTTCGCGACCGTCCGCGAAGCGGCGAAGCGGACCCTCGGGCAGCGCCACTTCGACGTGCAGCTCGTCGGCGGGATGGTGCTCAACAAGGGCATGATCTCCGAGATGAAGACCGGCGAAGGCAAGACGCTGGTCGCGACCCTTCCGGTCTATCTCAACGCCCTCACCGGCAAGGGCGTTCACGTCGTCACCGTCAACGACTACCTGGCCCAGCGCGATGCGGAGTGGATGGGGGCGGTCTACCGCCGGCTCGGTTTGACGGTCGGCGTCATCACCCATGGGCTGCCGGACCCGGTTCGCCGCGACCAGTACGCCTGCGACGTCACCTACGGCACCAACAACGAGTTCGGCTTCGACTACCTGCGCGACAACATGAAGTACCGCCTGGAGGACATGGTCCAGCGGGACTTCAACTTCGCCATCGTCGACGAGGTGGACTCGATCCTGGTCGACGAGGCGCGCACGCCCCTCATCATCTCCGGTCCCGCCGAGGATTCCTCGGAGCTCTACCGCCGCGCCGACGAGGTGATTCCCCTCCTGACCGAGGAGCACTTCGAAAAGGACGAGAAGCTGCGCGCCGTCAGCCTGACGGAACCCGGGGTGGAGGCGATCGAGGCGATCCTGCAGGAGCGCGGGCTGCTCGAGCACGGCTCGCTCTACGACATCCACAACGTGTCGCTGCTCCATCACGTCCAGCAGGCCCTGCGGGCGCACAAGCTCTTCTCCCGCGACACCGACTACATCGTCAAAGACGACAAGGTCGTCATCATCGACGAGTTCACCGGTCGCATGATGGAGGGCCGCCGCTATTCGGAGGGCTTGCACCAGGCCCTCGAAGCCAAGGAACGGGTGACGATCCAGCAGGAAAACCAGACGCTGGCGTCGATCACCTTCCAGAACTACTTCCGGCTCTACCCGAAGCTGGCGGGCATGACCGGCACGGCCATGACCGAGGCCTCGGAGTTCCAGGAGATCTACGGCCTCGAGGTGATCGAGATCCCGACGAACGTTACCGTTCGCCGCAAGGACCACGACGACGAGGTCTACCGCACCGCCAAGGAGAAGTACGAGGCGATCATCGGCCAGGTCGAGGAGTGCCGGAAGCGCAAGCAGCCCATCCTCGTCGGCACGGTCTCGATCGAGCGCTCGGAGCTGCTCTCCGAGGAACTGAAGAAGCGCAAGATCCCCCATCAGGTGCTGAACGCCCGCTACCATGAGCAGGAAGCGGTGATCATCTCCCAGGCCGGTGCGCCGGGCGCGGTGACCATCGCGACGAACATGGCGGGCCGCGGCACCGACATCCAGCTCGGCGGGAACGCCGACATGCGCATCCGGCAGGAATTGGCGGGGGTCGAGGATCCGGCGGAGCGGGAGCGCCGCGCCGAGGCGATCCGGCAGGAGGTGGCGGCCGCGAAGGAGACGGTGCTGCAGGCGGGGGGCCTCTTCGTCCTCGGCACCGAGCGCCACGAGAGCCGGCGCATCGACAATCAGCTGCGCGGCCGGTCCGGCCGCCAGGGCGATCCCGGCGCGTCGAAGTTCTTCCTGTCGCTCGACGACGACCTCATGCGCATCTTCGGTTCCGAACGCATGGAATCGATGCTGCGCCGCCTGGGCCTGAAGGAAGGCGAGGCGATCGTCCACACCTGGGTGAACAAGGCCCTGGAGAAGGCGCAGCAGCGGGTCGAGGCGCGCAACTTCGAGGTCCGCAAGAACCTGCTGAAGTTCGACGACGTGATGAACGACCAGCGCAAGGTCGTCTACGAGCAGCGCCGCGACCTGATGCGCAGCGAGGACCTGCACGAGGCCGTCGCCGAGATGCGCGAGGAGGTGATCGAGGAACTCGTCGGTCGCTGCATCCCGCCCCAGGCCTACCACGAGCAGTGGGAGGTCCAGAGCCTCCACGAGGAGATCCGCCGCCTGTTCGGCCTCGACCTGCCGGTCGCCGAGTGGGCGAAGGAGGAGGGCATCGCCGACGACGAGATCAAGTCGCGGCTGAAGCAGGCCGTCCTCGCCCACATGGGCGCCAAGGAGCAGGAGTTCACCCCGCAGCTCATGCGGATGGCCGAAAAGCAGATCCTGCTGACGGTGCTGGACCGCCAGTGGAAGGACCACCTGCTGTCCCTCGACCACCTGCGCCACGGCATCGGCCTGCGGGCCTATGCGCAGCGCGATCCGCTGAACGAGTACAAGAAGGAAGCCTTCGACCTCTTCGAGGGCATGCTCGGCCGGGTGCGGGAAGAGACGACCCAGCTGCTGAGCCATATCAGCATCCGGGTCTCCGAGCCGCCGACGGGGGTGCCCGACGACGCGCCGCCGCCGATGCAGGAGACGCGCGAAGACCCGGCGCTGGCCGACGGATCGGACGGTGGCGTCGCCGTCGCGACGCGGCCCGCGACGGGGGCGGCCGCTGCGGCGGCCGCGGCAGTCGATCCGCGCAACCCGGCGACCTGGGGCAAGGTCGGCCGCAATGCCCTCTGCCCCTGCGGGTCCGGCAAGAAGTTCAAGCACTGCCACGGGCGCTTCGCCTGAGCGGGCGGCGGGGGCGGCGGCCCGATCAGCCGCCTCTTCAGCCGCCGCCGAGGATGAGGACGGCGATCGCGCCCAGCAGCAGGCCGAGCAGGAAGGGCAGCTGCCAGCCGCCCTTGCGCTTGACCTGCAGGGTGCCGATGCTGCCGCCGTCGACGCGGACGCCCGGCCCGGAGGCCTGAGCCAGGGTCTTCTCCAGGTTGGCCAGGGCGCCGGGAAGCTGCTGCAGGATCGAAGCGGCGTCCGCCACCCCGTCCCGGATCCGCGCCTCGACCCCGCGGTTCTCCCGCATCCACTGCGCGATCAGGGGCTCCGCCAGCAGCCAGATGTTCAGCGTCGGGTCGAGCCGGCGGCTCACGCCCTCGGCCATCAGCATGTTCTTCTGCAGCAGCACGAGTGCCGGCTGGACCTGCAGGTCGAAGGTCTCGGTCAGGCTGAAGAGCTGGCCGAGCAGGCGGGCGAACGACACCCGGGCGAGAGGCTGGCCGAAGATCGGCTCGCAGACGGCCCGCAGCGCCTGGGCGAAGAGCTCCAGCGACTGGTCGGGCGGCAGCCAGCCCGCCTCCCGGTGCACCTCGGCGAGACGCTTGTAGTCCCGCGAGAGGGTCGCCAGCAGCATGTCCGCGAGGAACTTCCGGGTCGGGTGGTCGAGCCGGCCCATGATGCCGAAGTCGACGGCGCCGATCGATCCGTCTGCGGTGACGAACATGTTCCCCGGATGCTGATCCCCGTGGAAGAAGCCGTCGCGGAACACCTGGTTGAAGAAGATGGTCGCGGCGATGCGCAGGACCTCCTCCAGGTCGTGGCCGGCGGCCAGCAGCCGCTCGCGGTCGTCGAGCCGGATCCCCGACAGCCGGCTCTGGGTGAGGACGCGCTGCCCGCTGCGGTGCCAGTCCACTTCGGGGACGTGGTAGGTCTCGTCGTCGTGGAAATTCTCCGCCAGTTCCGAGCAGGCGGCCGCCTCGAGCCGCAGGTCCATCTCGAAGCGGACGGTGGCCGCGAAGGTCTCCAGCACCGCCACGGGTTTCAGCCGCCGCAGCCGCGGCTGGGTCCGCTCGGCGATGTGCGCCAGCCAGAAGAAGAGATGCAGGTCGTGCTCGAAGGCGCGCTCGATGCCCGGCCGCAGCACCTTCACCGCGACCGGCCGCGGCGGGGCCTCGGGGTCGAGGGGATCGAGCGCCGTGGCGAAGTGTACCTGGGCGATCGAGGCGGCGGAGACCGGCCGCGGCTCGAAGCTGGCGAAGGCCGCTTCCAGCGGCATGCCCAGCTCCGCCTCGACCTCGGCGCGCGCGGTCTCGAAAGGGAAGGGCGGCAGACGGTCCTGCAGCTCCGCCAGATCGGCGGCCAGGGCTTCGCCGACCACGTCGGAGCGGGTCGCCAGGAACTGGCCGAGTTTGACGAAGCTGGGTCCGAGGGCGACCAGCGCGCGGGCGAGCTTCTGGCCCGGCCGGCCGGGCCGGCGCGGCATGACGAGACGCAGGAAGGCGACGAGCCGGGGGAAGAGGCCGAGGGACTCGACCACCGCCAGCGCATCCCAGCGCGCCAGCACCCAGGCGATCCGCAGCAGGCGCAGGGGCAGGATGAAGAGGTTCATGGGGTGGGCTGTCGACGGGCGCTAGAGGCGCCAGCCCCAGTGGATCGCGGCGATCCCTCCGGAGAGGTTGTGCCAGCGGGAGCGGCCCAGGCCCGCCGCCTCCATCCGCGCCGCCAGGCTCTGCTGGTCCGGAAAGCGGCGGATCGATTCCACCAGATACTGATAGGAGTCACGGTCGCGGGCGATCACCTGGCCGAGGCGGGGCAGCACCTGGAAGGAATAGAGGTCGTAGGCGCGGTCGAGCAGCGGAAGCACGACGCGGCTGAACTCCAGGCAGAAGAACCGTCCCCCCGGCTTGAGGACCCGTCGCGCTTCGGCCAGGGCCTGGTCGATGCGGGTCACGTTGCGCAGGCCGAAGGCGATCGTATAGGCGTCCATGCAGCGGTCGGGCAGAGGCAGGCTCTGGGCGTCGCCGCAGACCCACTGCAGGCCCTCGACCAGCCCGCGGTCGATGGCGCGGTCCCGGCCGACCACGAGCATCTCTTCGGTCAGGTCGAGGACGTCGACATCGACGGTGCCGCCGCTGCGGTCGAGCAGCCGGAAGGCGATGTCGCCGGTGCCGCCGGCGACGTCGAGGATGCGCTCGCCGGGGCGAGGGGCGATGCGGCCGACGAAGCTGTCTTTCCACAGCCGGTGGACGCCGCCCGACATCAGGTCGTTCATCAGGTCGTAGCGACCGGCGACCGACCGGAAGACCCCGCGGACGAGCGAGCCCTTCTCCTCCTCGGCGACCTCGCGATACCCGAAGTGTGTCTTGGAATCCGGCTCTGCCATGGCCGCGACCATAGCGCTGCCGGACGGCTTCGGCTACGGTCGCGGCCGGGTTCACGCACCTGTTCCCGACATGGCCGCTCCGAGCCCTTCAACCAGCCGACAGCCTTGACGCGTCATGCCCGAACTGCCTGAGGTCGAGACCGTGCGCCGCGGACTGGCGCCGCTGCTGGAGGGACGGCGCCTGACCCGCGTGGTGCAGCGCCGCCCCGACCTGCGGTTTCCCCTGCCGGTCGATTTTGCCGCACGGCTGACCGGCCGGCGGATCGAGCGTATCGACCGGCGGGCGAAGTACCTGCTGATGCGCCTCGACGGCGAAGAGGTGCTGCTGTGCCATCTCGGCATGTCCGGTCGCATGGTGCTGACCCGCGACGCCGGTGCGCCCCTGACGCCGCACGACCACATAATCCTGACAACGGAGGAGGGGCGGGAGGTCCGCTTCAACGACGCCCGGCGGTTCGGTTTCATGGACCTGGTCCCGGCCGCGGGGCTGGAGGTCAACCGGCATCTGCGCGACCTCGGCCCCGAGCCGCTGTCGAACGCGTTCAACGGCCCGGTGCTCGCCGCCGCGCTCGCCGGGAAGGTGACGCCGATCAAGGCGGCCCTGCTCGATCAGAAGGTCGTGGCGGGCCTGGGCAACATCTACGTCTCGGAGGCGCTCTTCGCGGCGGGCCTGTCGCCGCGCCGGCTGGCCGCCACCGTCCAGGGGCGGCGGGCCGAGCGTCTCGCCCTGGCGATCCGGGACGTTCTGACCCGGGCGATCGCCGCCGGCGGCAGTTCCCTGCGCGACTACGTCCAGGCGGACGGCGAACTCGGCTATTTCCAGCACGCCTGGGCGGTCTACGACCGCGACGGCCGCCCCTGCGCGGGCTGCGACTGCGATGTCAGCGTGACCGGCGGGGTCCAGCGGCTGGTGCAGTCCGGGCGCACGACTTTCTTCTGTCCCCGGCGCCAGCGTTGAGGTAAGCCCGCGGCCATGAGGCTCTGGCGTATCGCCCTTTCAATGCTTCTTCTCGCGCTCGCCGCCGCCGGGCCGGCGGCCGCTGCCCAGTCCTTTGTCGAGGGGCTGCCCGACGTCCCCCTCATGGATGGGCTGACGGCGCTGCCCGACAGTGGCGTGATTTTCGACAAGCCCGACGGGCGCATCGTCGAGGCCTACGCCGCCGGGGAGGTGGCCGCGGCGAAGGTGCTGTCCTTCTATGGCGCGACCCTGCCGTCGCTCGGCTGGCGCCAGCGCTCACCCCGGGTCTGGGCCCGGGAGGGCGAGCGGCTGGAACTCGAGCTGCTGGGCCCGGCCCAGGGCCTGCTGACGCTGCGCTTCGTTCTTTCGCCGGACCGCTGAGCGCTCCGGCACCTTCCGCAACATCCTGGAGGAGACCGTGGTGGCCTACGAGAACATTCAGGTCGAGACCCGTGGGCGCGTGGGCATCGTGCGCCTGCACCGGCCGCAGGCTCTGAACGCCCTGTGTGCTGCGCTGGTGAGCGAGGTCGGCCAAGCCCTGAAGGCGTTCGATGCGGACCCGGGGGTCGGCTGCATCATCATGACAGGCAGCGAGAAGGCCTTCGCGGCCGGCGCCGACATCAAGGAGATGAAGGACAAGTCCTTCGCCGACGTGATGCACGAGAACTTCATCACCGAAGGCTGGGAGGTCATCACCGAGATCCGCAAGCCGGTAATCGCCGCGGTCGCGGGCTTCGCGCTCGGCGGCGGCTGCGAGTTCGCCATGATGTGCGACTTCATCATCGCCGCCGACAACGCCAAGTTTGGCCAGCCGGAGATCAAGCTGGGCACCATTCCGGGATCCGGCGGCACCCAGCGACTGACCCGCGCCGTCGGCAAGTCGCTGGCGATGTATCTCTGCCTCACCGGGGACATGATCGACGCCGAGACCGCCCTGCGGGCGGGTCTGGTGGCCAAGGTCGTCCCTCTCGACAGCCTCATGGACGAGGCGCTGCGCACCGCCGAGGCGATCGCCGGCCTGTCGCAGCCGGTGGTCGCGGTCTGCAAGGAAGCGGTGAATACGGCCTTCGAGACGACGCTCGCTCAGGGCATCGCCTTCGAGCGGCGGATGTTCCACGCCAGCTTCGCCTTCGACGACCGCAAGGAGGGGATGGAGGCTTTCGCCGCCAAGCGCAAGCCCGAGTGGCGCAACCGCTAGACCGGTCGGACTCGGCTGCCGGGCCGTCGCCGCCGGGGGGGTGCTTGACGGCCGGGGGAGCGGCGACTATACAGCCGCTCCTCGCGCAGAGGCGAACAAGCGAAGAGTTTCCCTATGGCCAATCACAAGTCCGCCCAAAAGCGGATCCGCCGCAACACCCGCAGGACCCTGATCAACAAGGATCGGATGAGTCGTATCCGGACCTTCGTGAAGCGGGTCGAGGTCGCCCTCGCACAGGGTGATCGTGAGGGGGCCGAGCGCGCCTTCCGGGAGGCTCAGCCGGAAATGCAGCGGGGCGTCAGCCGGGGCGTGCTGCACGCCAACACCGTCGGGCGCAAGCTTTCGAGGCTCAACGCGCGGCTCAAGTCGCTGTCGTGACGGCTTCGGCGAAGGCGGGTTGAAGAAAGGGCGCCTTTGGCGCCCTTTATTTTTAAGTATTTGATTCTGAACCCATAATTCAACTTGTAACAATTTTGAAGGTTTGTTCCGCAAACGGTCTCATTGCCCCCGCTCCCCTCGATCTGTAATCTGCCCTTCGTGTAACGGCGAAAACGAAGCAGGGCAGACAATGAGCCGATACCCGCATCGTACTGAAATCATCAAATGCTTCGAGGTTTCGTAGAAGTAAAGCAGCGTCATTCTTTCGCGTGCTGCCGGACTTCCTCGGCCAGTTGATTCGCTGACTTATGGTGTAATCAGAGTGGCGTAGACCGATCTGCGCCAGATATCTCTTTTTGTCTTCGATTGCGAGTTGGTGTAGGGCCGTGGCGTTGCCGCCGGTTCCGCCATCTCCCGGCTGACTGGGCATGGAATGACCTTTCTGGCTTCTGAAGAAGGACGTGACAGGCACGTGACCTCCGACATGCAGCAGGTTCTCGCCGAACAGTGGACCCGGGTCCGGGCCCGCCTGCGTGCCGAAGTCGGTGAGGCTGCCTTCCGGAGCTGGCTCAAGCCTCTGGTCCTCGTCAGCCTGCGCGAGGGGGTGGTGCGGCTGTCGCTGCCGACGCGCTTCATGCGGGACTGGGTGTCGAGCAACTACGCCGACCGTCTGCGCGAACTCTGGGGGGAGGAAATGCCGAGCCTGCGTGGCCTGGAGGTGGTGGTGACCCCTCCTCAGACGCGCTCCCAACCGGTCCGTCCCCCTGCTGCGGCCGTGCCGCCGTCCGCCGACGCCCCGGGGGCCGCGCCGGTGGACGAAGCCGAGGTGTGCGAGCCCGCCGACGGGCGGAGAGCTGCCGCCGATGCGGCCCGCCTGCCGCCGGCACCGGTGCTGGCCGAGCCTTCGCCGGTCGAGCGCGGCAACGAGGTCTCGGTGCCGCTCGATCCGCGGCTTACCTTCGAGGCCTTCGTGGTCGGCAAGCCCAACGAGTTCGCCTATGCCGCCGCCCGGCGGGTGGTCGACGCCGAGCAGGTTCCCTTCAACCCGCTGTTCCTCTACGGCGGGGTGGGGCTCGGCAAGACCCACCTCATGCACTCCATCGCGTGGGGCCTGCGGCAATCCCGCCCCGAGCGGCGCGTCGTCTTCATCTCGGCCGAGAAGTTTCTCTACACCTTCGTGCGGGCGATCCGCACGAAGGACGTGATGTCCTTCAAGGAGCTTTTCCGGTCCGTCGACGTCCTGATGGTCGACGATCTGCAGTCGATCAGCGGGAAGGACAGCACCCAGGAGGAGTTCTTTCACACCTTCAACGCCCTGGTGGACGCCAACAAGCAGATCGTCATCTCGGCCGACAAGAGTCCCTCCGATCTGGAGGGGATGGAAGAGCGGCTGCGCTCCCGCCTGGGATGGGGGCTGGTCGCGGACATCCATCCCACGACCTACGAACTGCGGCTGGGCATCCTGCAGTCGAAGTGCGAGGCGATCGGTGCCGCCGTGCCGCTCAAGGTCCTGGAGTTCCTGGCGCACCGCATCGTGTCGAACGTGCGCGAGCTGGAGGGGGCGCTGAACCGCATCGTCGCGCATGCCACCCTGGTGAACCGCCCGCTGACCCTGGAGACGACCCAGGACGTCCTGCGCGACCTGCTGCGGGCCAACGACCGCCGGGTGACGATCGACGACATCCAGAAGAAGGTGGCCGAGCACTTCAAGGTCCGCCAGGCCGACATGTCCTCCCCGCGCCGGGCTCGTGCGGTGGCGCGGCCGCGCCAGGTGGCGATGTACCTGTGCAAGCAGCTGACCACCAAGTCGCTGCCGGAGATCGGCCGGAAGTTCGGCGGCCGCGACCATACGACGGTGATGCATGCCGTGCGAAAGGTCGAGGAACTGCGGGCCATCGACGCCGCCTTCGCCGAGGACGTCGACCTGCTCAGGCGCATGCTGGAGAGCTGATCGCCCCCGCTCGACCGCCGGCTGCGAAAGACCTGTCGAAGCACAGCGCCCGTGCTATACTCCGCTCCCGTTCTTTCCGGCGCACGATTCGCTGCCGAATCAGGCCGAGAGGATGGGGCCGCAGGGAGACCCGGGCTCTTGGGATGGAGCGCGGCCCCGCCGGAGAGTGCTCCCGCCTGTCCTGCCTGACGGTCATCACAACGCGAGAACGAGTTTCCAGGGCGAGATGAAGCTGACCATCGAACGCGCGGCCCTTCTGCGGTCGCTGGCTCACGTGCAGAGTGTCGTCGAGCGACGCAACACCATCCCGATCCTGTCGAACGTCCTGATGGAGGCCAAGAACGGCACGCTGTCCCTGACGGCGACCGACATGGATCTGACGATCGTCGAGCAGACGGCCGCCGAGGTCGGCGGCGGCGGCGCGACGACGGCTCCGGCGCACACCCTCTACGACATCATCCGCAAGCTGCCGGACGGCAGCCAGGTGGGCTTGTCCACCCAGTCCGACGGCGGCCAGATCGCGCTCAAGGCGGGGCGGTCGAGCTTCAGCCTCGCGGCCCTGCCCCGGGAGGACTTCCCGGCGCCGGGCGAGGTCGAGCTGCCGCACACCTTCAGCCTTGCGGCCAAGGAGCTGCAGAGCCTGATCGACCGGACGCGCTTCGCGATCTCCACCGAGGAGACCCGCTACTACCTCAACGGCATCTATCTCCACGCCGGCCGGCAGAACGACGTGCCGGTGCTGCGGGCGGTGGCGACCGATGGCCACCGGCTGGCCCGCTTCGAGATGCCGCTGCCGGAGGGGGCGGCCGGCATCCCCGGGGTGATCGTGCCGCGCAAGACGGTGGGCGAGGTCCGCAAGCTGCTGGACGAGGCGGAGGGGCCGGTCGAGGTGGCGCTGTCCGACAGCCGGATCCGCATCACCGTCGGCAGGACGGTACTGACCTCGAAGCTCATCGACGGCACCTTCCCCGACTACGAGCGCGTGATCCCGTCAGGCAACGACCGGATCATGAACGTCGACTGCAAGGCCTTCTCCCAGGCCGTCGACCGCGTGTCGACCATCTCCACCGAGAAGAGCCGGGCGGTGAAGCTGACGCTGCGGCCGGGCACGCTGATCCTCACCGCCACCAGCCCCGAGGCCGGCAGCGCCGAGGAGGAACTGGCGGTCGATTACGACGGACCGGCGCTGGAAATCGGCTTCAACGCTCGCTATCTGCTGGACATCGCGAGCCAGATCGAGGGCGAGGCCGCCCAGTTCGCGATGGCCGACGCGGCCTCCCCCACCATCATGCGCGAGGTTGCCGACGGCAGCGCACTCTACGTGCTCATGCCGATGCGCGTCTGAAGCCCTTGGTCGGAACCTTGGGCAGTACCTTGGGCAGAAACGGAAAGGGTGGCGTGGCCGGGTCCTGTCGACCATGAGCGTGACCGAAAGGCTGCGACCGGCGGGAGCCGGGGCGCCGACGCTGTGGCTGCAGCGCCTGATGGTCACGGGCTTCCGCAACCTGCGGCAGGTGGAGCTGCAGTGCGAAGGGCGCCCCGTCGTGCTCGTCGGACCGAACGGTGCGGGCAAGAGCAATCTGCTCGAGGCCATCTCGCTGCTCACGCCCGGGCGCGGCCTGCGGCGCGCCCGTCAGGCCGATCTCGACCGGCGGGGGCCGGACAACGCCGCCGACGGCTGGGCGGTGGCCGCCCGGATCGAGACCCCGTTCGGCCTGCGCGAGGTGGGCACGGGGCGCGATCCGGCGGGCGGCGAACGCCGTGCCCTCCGCCTCGACGGTGCGCCTGCGAGCAATCAGCAGGCCCTCGGCGAGATCCTGGCCTGCGTCTGGCTGACGCCGGCGATGGACCGCCTCTTCCTGGAGGGGCCGTCCGCGCGCCGACGCTTTCTGGACCGTCTGGTTGCCGCCTTCGATCCGGCCCACGTGGGGCGGGCGAGCGCTTACGAGCGTGCCTACCGGGAGCGGGCGCGCCTGCTGCGCGAGGGGCGCGCCGATTCCGTCTGGCTCGGCGCTCTGGAAAGCGCCATGGCGGAGCGCAGCGTCGCCATCGCCGTCGCCCGCCGGGACCTGTTGCAGCGTCTGAGCGGCCTGCTGGGCGAAGCGCCGCCCCTGCCGACGCCCGCCCTGGCCCTGGCGGGCGAGGTCGAGGCCAGGCTCGGCCAGGAGCGCGCTCTGGCGGTGGAGGAATGGCTGCTCGACCGGCTGGCGGCCGGCCGGCTGCGCGACGCCGAGATTGGCGGCGCGGCCGTCGGTGCCCACCGCACCGACCTGCTCGTCTCGGACCGCGACCGCGACATGCCGGCGGAGCTCTGTTCGACCGGCGAGCAGAAGGCGCTGCTGCTGGCCGTGCTGCTGGCCTTCGCCCGGCTGCTGACGCTGGAGCGGGGGGCGCCGCCGCTGCTGCTGCTGGACGACGTCGCCGCGCACCTGGACGACGCCCGCCTGGGCGCGCTCTTCGAGGCGCTGCTGCAGGAGGGGATCCAGGCGTGGATGAGCGGCGCCGACCCGGCGCCCTTCGCGCCCCTGCGCGGCAGTGCCCAGACCTTCCGCTTCGACGACGGCTCGCTCTGGCGCGCCGCCGCCTGAACCGACCGACCATGCCGTTCTTCACCAGTAGACAGTAGAGTTCGAGGCCGACCGAGATGGCGATGCCGATGCCCACCCCCAACGAACAGGACGCCGAGAGCTACGGCGCGCAGTCCATCACCGTGCTGCGTGGCCTGGAAGCCGTCCGCAAGCGGCCGGGCATGTACATCGGCGACACCGACGACGGCTCGGGCCTGCACCACATGGTCTACGAGGTGGTCGACAACGCCATCGACGAGGCGCTGGCCGGCTACTGCGATCAGGTCGACGTGGAGTTGAAGAGCGACGGCTCGGTCACCGTGCGCGACAACGGCCGCGGCATTCCGGTCGACATCCATTCGGAGGAGGGGGTGTCGGCGGCCGAGGTGGTGATGACCCACCTGCACGCGGGCGGCAAGTTCAACCAGAACTCCTACAAGGTCTCCGGCGGCCTGCACGGGGTCGGCGTCTCGGTGGTCAATGCCCTGTCGTCGACGCTGACCCTGCGCATCTGGCGCGACGGCAAGGAGCACATGCTGCGCTTCCGCGACGGCGTGCCCGAGGCGCCTCTGGCGGTCGTGGGCGCCTCCGAAGGCAGGCGCGGCACTGAGGTCACCTTCGTGCCGTCGGGAGACGTCTTCTCCGGCACCGACTTCGACTTCGGCACGCTGGAGCACCGCCTGCGGGAGCTCGCCTTCCTCAACTCCGGCGTCCGCATCCGGCTGGTCGACAAGCGCAAGGCCGAGCCGCAGGTGGCCGACTTCTGCTACGACGGGGGCGTCCTGGCCTTCGTGCGCTGGCTCGATCGCAGCAAGAAGGCGCTGATCGACCCGCCGCTGCACATGACCGGCGAGCGCGAGGGCATCACCGTGGAGCTCGCCCTGCAGTGGTCGGACTCCTACCACGAGACCATGCTCTGCTTCACCAACAACATCCCGCAGCGCGACGGCGGCACCCACCTCGCCGGCTTCCGCGCCGCGCTGACGCGGCAGGTGAACGCCTATGCCACCTCCGCGGGGCTGCTGAAGAAGGAGAAGGTGCAGCTCACCGGCGAGGACGCCCGCGAGGGCCTGACCTGCGTCCTCTCGGTGAAGGTGCCCGACCCGAAGTTCTCCAGCCAGACGAAGGAGAAGCTGGTCTCCTCCGAGGTCCGGCCGGTGGTCGAGTCGATCGTCAACGACCGGCTGCAGCAGTACTTCGAGGAGCATCCCAACGAGGCCAGGGCCGTCGTGGGCAAGGCCGTCGAGGCGGCGACCGCCCGCGAGGCGGCGCGCAAGGCGCGCGAGCTGACCCGCCGCAAGGGCGTGCTGGACGTGGCCTCGCTGCCCGGCAAGCTGGCGGACTGTCAGGAGCGTGACCCCGCCAAGTCCGAGCTCTTCATCGTCGAGGGCGACAGTGCCGGCGGCTCGGCCAAGCAGGGCCGCGACCGGCGCTACCAGGCGATCCTGCCGCTGCGCGGCAAGATCCTGAACGTCGAGCGGGTCAAGCTGGACAAGGTGCTGTCGAGCCAGGAGATCGGCACGCTGATCACCGCGCTGGGCACCGGCATCGGTCACGACAACTTCGAGCTCGGGAAGCTGCGCTACCACAAGATCATCATCATGACGGACGCGGACGTGGACGGCAGCCATATCCGCACCCTGCTGCTCACCTTCTTCTTCCGCCAGATGCGCGAGATCATCGAGGCCGGGCACCTCTACATCGCCCAGCCGCCGCTCTACCGCGCCAAGCGGGGCGACTCGCTGACCTACCTCAAGGACGACGGCGAGATGGAGACCTACCTCATCGACGCCGCCGTGCGCACCGCCGTGCTGACCCTGGAGGGGGGGCAGCAGATCGGTGGGCAGGATCTGGCCGCCCGGGTGCGCCGCGCGCTGCACGCCCGCAACCTGATGGAGCCGCTGGTCTGGAAGGCCGGCTCCTGGGACGCCGTGGAGCAGGCGGCGATCGCCGGCGGTCTCGACGCCGGCCTGCTGAGCGACGGCGAGGCGGCCGCCGCCAAGGCCCGTGAGATCGCCGAGCGGCTGAACGCCATCTCGCCCGAGTACGAGCGGGGCTGGACCGGCGAGCTGGGCGACGACGGCGGCCTCGTGGTGCGCCGCATGCTGCGCGGGGTGCCGCAGGTCTACCGCCTGGACGCCGCGCTGATCGGCGCCAGCGAGGCGCGCCAGCTCACCGCCATGGCCGGCGATCTGCGCGATCTCTACGGCGCCGCCGCCCTGCTGCAGGGCAAGGACCAGGAGAAGCGGATCGTCGGCCCCGCCGGCCTCGCCAACACCATCCTGGCCTGGGGGCGCAAGGGCGTGACCGTGTCCCGCTACAAGGGGCTGGGCGAGATGAACGCCGAGCAGCTCTGGGAGACGACCCTCGACGCCGAGGCCCGCTCGCTGCTGCAGGTGCGCGTCTCCCAGGCCGAGGAGGCCGGCCTGATCTTCGAGACCCTGATGGGCGACGTGGTCGAGCCGCGCCGCGACTTCATCCAGTCCAACGCCCTGCAGGTCTCGAACCTGGACGTGTGAGGCCCGCCTGGACGTGTGAGGCCGGCGGCGCTCAGCCGCCGCCGGCGATCCCGTACTTCGCCAGCAGCCGCCGGGGATTGTCGCGGAAGATCTTCGCGCGCAGTTCGGTGCGGGTCTCGGCCAGGGCCTGGTGCGGCTCCGGCAGACCCATGGAGAAGGGCCAGTCGGACCCGAAGAGCACCTTGTCCTCGCCGTGGATGGCGGCCGACAGCTCCAGGGCGGCGGGATCGTGGCAGATGCAGTCGACGCAGACGCTCTTGAGCACCCGGCGCGGCCGGTCGGCGCCGGTCGCCGCGCCCGGGCGGCCGGTGAGCTGGCCGCGCTCCAGCCGGCCCGCCACCGCCGCCGTGGCGCCGCCGCCGTGCGCAAGGCAGAGGGTCATGCGCGGATGGCGCTCGATGATGCCGGACAGGGCGAGGTGGGCGGCCGCCAGCGCCGTCTCCACCGGGCTGCCCAGCAGGTTCTGCAGGTAGAAGGCGTCGTAGCGCGGGTCGCAGCCCTTCGAGGGATGCAGGAAAAGGAAGGCGCCGGCCGCGTCGAGGGCCTGCCAGAGCGGCGCGTAGGCCGGATCGGACAGCTTCACGCCACCGCTGGCCGAGCCCGCCGGCATGGCGAAGAGGGGCTTCGCGCGGCCCGCCCAGACGCCCGCCACCTCGGCCGCCAGGGCCGGGTGTTGCAGCGGCAGGTGGAAGAGCGGCGTCAGCCGGTCGGCATGCCGCGCCGCCACCGCCTGCAGCGCCTCGTTGCAGGCGGTGGTCCAGTCCCCCGCCGCGTCGGCCGCCAGGTCGAGGCGGTAGAGCGGCGGCGGCACGGAGATCCAGGCCCGCTCGACCCGGTTCTCGTCCATCCAGGCCAGCAGGCTGTCGACCCGGTAGACCGAGGGCGAGGCGAGCGTATAGCCGTCGACCGTCAGCGTGCCCTCCGGCGTCCAGGCGACGCCCGGCAGGCCTTCCGTACGCTCCGGCGTCAGCGGGACGAGGTGGCAGTGGATGTCGAGCAGGATCTGGTCCATCACGCCGCCTCGTAGCCGACGATCGCCTTGGTCTCGAGGAACTCGGCGAGGCCCCACTCGCCCCACTCGCGGCCGTTGCCCGACTGCTTGTAGCCGCCGAAGGGCGCGCCGCGGTCCATCGGGGGGTAGTTGATGTGCACCGACCCGGCCCGCAGCGCCCGGGCCACCGTGCGGGCCCGCTCCAGGTCCTTCCCCTGGACATAGGCGTTGAGGCCGTAGGGCGTGTCGTTGGCGATCTCGATGGCCTGCTCCACCGTGTCGTAGGGCAGGATCGAGAGCACCGGGCCGAAGATCTCCTCGCGGGCGATCTCCATGGCGTTGTCGACGCCGGCGAAGACCGTCGGGCGCACGTAGTAGCCGCGGTTCAGCCCCTCCGGCCGGCCGAGGCCCCCGGCCACCAGCCGGGCGCCGGCATCGATGCCCGACTGGATGAGGCGCTGCACCTTGTCGAACTGGGTCTGGCTGATCAGCGGCCCGAGCTGGCTGTCCTCGGACTCCGGCGAGCCCACCTTGTAGCCGTCGGCGACCCTGGCGGCGATCTCGGCCACCGCGTCGTGGCGGTCGGCCGGCACCAGCATCCGGGTGGCGGCGCTGCACGACTGGCCGGTGTTGCCGAAGCAGCGGGCGATGCCGAGGGTGACCGAACGCTCCCAGTCCGTGTCGGGCAGCAGGATGTTCGGCGACTTCCCGCCCAGCTCCTGCGCCACGCGCTTGACGGTCGGTGCCGCCGCCTTGGCGACCAGCACCCCGGCGCGGGTCGAGCCGGTGAAGGAGACCATGTCCACGTCGGGGTGGGAGGCGATCGCCTGACCCACCGTCGGGCCGTCGCCGTTGACCAGGTTGAAGACGCCCGGCGGCACGCCCGCGTCGTGCAGGATCTCGGCGACCACCAGCGCGCTCAGGGGCGACAGCTCGCTGGGCTTCAGCACCATCGTGCAGCCGGCGGCCAGCGCCGGGGCGACCTTGCAGATCAGCTGGTTGATCGGCCAGTTCCAGGGGGTGATGAGGCCGCAGACGCCGATCGGCTCGCGGGTAACGAGCGTGGTGCCGTGGGCGCTGTCGAAGGCGAAGGACTCCAGCACCTTGATCATCTCGGCGAGGTGGTTGGGGCCACTGGCGACCTGGGCCGACGAGGCCATCTTGATCGGCGCACCCATCTCCTGTGAGACCAGCCGTGCCAACTCGTCGTGACGGGCGGCGAAGCCGTCCTTGATGCGCTGCAGCAGGGCGATGCGGTCGGCGCGGCTCCAGCGGGAATAGGCCGGGAAGGCGGCCTTGGCGGCGGCGACGGCGCGGTCGACGTCGGCGGCCGAGCCGAGGGCGATGGCGCAGATCGCCTCCTCGGTGGCGGGGTTGATGACGTCGATGCTGCCGGTGCCGATCGGGTCGACCCAGCGGCCGTCGATGTAGAACTGCTGCAGGTGCACGGGCGGGCGTTCCTTCTGGTTGTCTCGCGGGCTCACGGGCCCGCTGTCTCGCAGGTCGCTCAGGCGGGCCGGAAGACCTCGCGGTAGAGGCGCAGCCAGTTGCCGGCGGCGATCTTCTCGACCTCTTCGGGGGAGAAGCCGACCTCGGCCAGACCGGCGGGGATCAGGCTCAGGTCGGCGACCGACTTGAACCAGTCGGCCGGCGGGACCTTGCCCGGCCGGGCCGCCGAGCCGGCGCCGTAGTCGACGCCGCGGGTCCAGCGGCCCATGCGCATCCAGTCGTAGTCGGGCTTGGTGAAGTTGTGGCTGCGGTCGGTGCCGATGGCGACGTGGTCGATGCCGGCGATGTCCACGGTGCGGGCCACCATCTCCGCCCAGGCCTTCACCGTCGAGCAGTAGTAGTCGCCGGTGATGTTGCGGTAGGTGGCGCAGCCGATGACGCCGCCGTTGTCCTTCAGCGCGTGCAGCACGTCGTCGGTCTTGTTGCGCTTGTGCGGGAAGAGGGAGTCGGCGTTGGCATGGGTGATGGCGACCGGCTTGCGCGAGTGCTTGACCGCCTCCAGGGTCGAGCGGTTGCCCACGTGGGAGAGGTCCACCAGGATGCCGACCCGGTTCATCTCGTGGATGACCTCCCGCCCGAAGCGGGCGAGGCCGGAATCCTCGGCCTCGTAGCAGCTGCCGGCCAGTTCGTTCTGGTTGTTGTAGGTGAGCTGCACGCAGCGCACGCCCAGTTCGGCGAAGAACTCGACGAAGCGGATCCGGCCGTCGAAGAGGTTGGAGTTCTGGTAGCCCATGATCAGCGCGGTGCGCCCCGAGGCGGCGGCCTTCTCGATGTCCTCGGCGCTGGTGGCGATCGTCACCAGGTCCTCGTTCGCCCGCACCAGGTCCCGCCAGCGCGCCAGGGAGTCGAGCGATTCCACCGTGCCTTCCCAGAAGCCGCAGGTTACCGTCACGCAGGTGACGTCGCCGCGGCGCAGCTCCTCGAAGGTCTCGCGGGTGAAGTGGCCGCACTGCAGGCCGTCGATCAACATGGGGTCCTGTCCTTCCGGTAGGGCGATTGGCCGGTCTTCGGTCCGTGCTTCAGGGAACGCCGGGCAGCTCCGCCAGCGGCCGCTCCGCCGCCTGCAGGTCGCGCAGCACCGCCTGGGCAGTGTTGTGACCCGAGATGCCGGAGACGTAGTTGCCGGGCCAGGTGCCGGCCCCGCTGAGGTAGAGGCCCGGGGTGGGGGTACGGTAGGCGTGCAGGCCCGCCATGGGCCGCATCCAGAAGGAGTTCCACGGCATGGTGTCGCCGTGGGTGATGTTCGCCTCGACCAGCCCGTAGCGCTGCTCGAACTCGATCGGGTCGATGCAGCGGTAGTCGGTGACGAGGTCCGGCAGGTCCGGCATCCATTCGGCCAGCTTGGCGATGACCCGCCGCGCCAGCACGTCGCGCTGGGTCTGCCAGCTTCCCTGCTTCAGGTGGTAGGGGGCGTTGCCGATGTTCATGCTCAGCACGTGCTTGCCGGGCGGCGCCAGCTCCGGCGAGCTCATCGAGGGGCAGAGGCCCCAGATCACCGGCTTGTCCGACAGCCGGCCGAGCAGCATGTCGGTGTGCGCCTCCTCCAGGTAGTCGAGGCTCGGCGCGATGCGGAACTGGGCGGTGGCCAGCAGCGCGGCCTCGGCGTCGTCGGCCGCGGCGGCCCAGCGGGGCATGCGGTCGAGCGCGACCACCACCTTGAAGGCCCGGCCGCGCATGGGCTTGCGCTGCAGCTTGCCCCTCAGCTCGCCCCAGTCGGCGGCCTCGTCCAGGATCGAGACGGTGGTGCGGGGGTTGATGGCGGAGATGACGATGGGGGCGTCGATCTCCTCGCCCTCGGTGGTGACCACGCCGCGGATGCGGCCGTCGCGGACGCGCAGGGTCTGGACACGGGTCGACAGGCGGATCTCGCCCTCGTGCCGGCGCAGGCTCTCGGTCATGGCGGCGATGATGGCGCCCATGCCGCCGACCGGCAGGCCCGTCGACCCGCGCAGCGGCATGCGCCGCGGGTCGTGTTCGTTGTCGCTCTTGAGCGATGCGAGCGACAGCGGCCGCATCATCAGGTTGAAGGGGGTGCCGGGCGTCGAGGGGCTGACCTGCCCGCCGACCACGGCCAGGGGGCCGATGATCGCCTGGGTCTCCGGCGCCAGGCCGAACTCGTTCATCAGGTCGCGGGCGCTGCCCAGCAGGATCCGGCTGAAGGCCTCCTGGTCCTCCCAGCGCGTCAGGTTGCGCACCAGGTGCTGCAGGGACGGCGGCGGCTCGAAGACCGAGATGCCCAGCCGGTCGGCGAAGTCCTGCAGGTAGCGGAAGAAGGCGGCGTAGCGCTCCGCCTCCCCGGCGCGGAAGGCCTCGATCTGGGCGTTGTTGCGCGCGGGGTCGCGCCAGCCGACGTAGAGCCGCTCGTGGTCGAGCGGGTGCACCAGCGTCGGGTCGGGCCGCACGAAGCGCAGGCCGAAACGCTCGAGCTCCAGGTCCTGGACGATCTTCGGCTCGAGCGATCCCGGCGAGTTGCTGATGGTCGAGAAGTACCCGGGCATGAACTCGACGGTGGCCACGGGGCCGCCGAGCCGGTCGGCAGCCTCCAGGACGGTCACCTTGAGACCTGCGGCGGCGAGGTAGCAGGCGGCGACCAGCCCGTTGTGGCCGCCGCCGACGACCACCACGTCGGGGCGCCGGCGCGCCCCGCTGCCCGGGGTCGTGGCCATCAGGGCACGAAGTCGTTGGTGTAGTAGGTGTCGACCGGCTTGTCGGACTCCAGCAGGTCGACGCTGCGCAGCGTGTCCGTCAGCTTGGTCCACTCCTCCGCGGTCTGCCGGCCCCAGTCGGCGCTGTCCGGCGGGGTCGACAGCTTCAAGAGCTGATTGAAGTAGTTGATGCAGCGGCTCTTCTCGCCGGAGAGATGCACGCTCTCCATCATGAAGCTGCACGCCGCGTCCGGGTCGGCGGCGGCCGCCTGGAAGCCCTTCTTGGTGGCCGCGAGGAACTTGCGGACCGCGTCGGGGTGAGCGGCCAGGAAGTCGTTGTTGACGGCGAAGCCGAAGCCGATCAGCGGCAGGCCGTAGTCGGCGAGGATGAGCGCCTCGGGCTCCTGCCCGGTGGCCTGCACGTAGGAGGTGTAGGCGGGGGCGTCGCCGCTCACCACGTCGACGCGGTCGTTGAAGAGGGCGGCCGTCTTGGCGTTGGCCTCCATCGAGATCACGTTCAGGTCGGACATCGGAATGTCGTTGGCGGCGCTGAAGATCTTGAGGCTCAGCGCGTCCGAGCCGCCGGGGGTGCTGCCGATCCGCAGCCCGACGAGCGAGCGCGGGCCGGTCAGGTTCACCTTGCCCTTGATGCCGACGAAGGACGCGCCCGACTTGTGCTGGTAGATGCCGACGACGGTCAGCGTGCCGCCCTTGCCGATGAGCTGGGCGGCGTTGGTGATGTTGAGGTGGCCGATGTCGAAGCTGCCCTGGGACAGCATGACCGCGGTGTTGGCCGAGCCGCGGCCCTGCTCGATGGTGACGTCGAGGCCCTCGTCCTTGTAGAAGCCCTTGTCCTGGGCGAGCAGGAACGGCGAGTGGTAGGGCAGCCAGGCCCAGTCGAGCACCACCCGGACCTTGGTGTCCTCGGCCTGGGCGGGGGCCGCGACGGCGCCCACCGCCAGGGCCAGCGCCGCTGCCGGCAGCAGGCCGGACAGCAGTCGGTTCAAGGCTCTCATCGTCTATCTCCTCTGTTCGCTTGTCATTGGCGCAGTTTGAGATCGCCCCGCTGGCTCGGATGCCAGGGCAGGAGCTTGCCCTCGACGTACTCGGCCGCCCGCCAGAGCAGCACGCCGAAGATCGAGAAGAGGGTCACCGCGGCGAAGGCGAGCGGCGTGTCCATGTCGCCGACGGCGCGGATGAGCAGGTGGCCGAGACCCTGGTTGGAGGCCACGAACTCGCCGATGACGGCGCCCACGGGGGCCAGCGAGATCGCCAGCTTGACGCCTGACAGCATGGTCGGCAGGGCCGAGGGCAGCAGGATCTTGCGCAGCACCTGGGTGGGCGTCGCGCCCATCGAGCGGACGAGCTGCAGCAGGTCCGGATCGGCCGATTTGAGGCCGGTGATGGTCGCCACCACGACGGGGAAGAAGGTGAAGACGACGACGAAGAAGACCTCGCTCTGCAGGCCGAAGCCGAACCAGATGAGGAAGAGCGGCGCGATGACCACCTTCGGAATGGCATGGATCACCACCAGCCACGAGGTCAGCATGCGGTCGACCAGGCGCGACAGGGCGATGCCGATGCCGGCGGCGATGCCGAGGACGATGGCGATGGCGACGCCGATGGCCGCCGCCATCACCGTCCAGGCGAGCTGGCTCAGCAGGTACTGCCAGGCCTCCACCATTTCGACCACCACCAGCGACGGCGGCGGCAGCACGAAGGTCGGTGTCTTGAAGTAGCGGACAAGCCCTTCCCAGAGGCCGAAGCCGATCACCGCACTGAGCAGCGGCGGGAAGACGTCGCCGAAGGCTGGCAGCCGGCGCGCCGCCGGCTGAGCGGGCTCGGCCGGCAACGGCCGGGTCGCGGCGCCAGCGGAGGGGGCGGCGCCCGAGGGTGCCTTCATCCGACGAGGTCTCCCGATTTGACGAACTGTTCGCGGATCCGGCCGACGATGGCGCTGAACTCCGGCGTCTCCCGCAGGCTGAGCCGGCGGGGCCGGGGAAAGTCCACCCGGATGTCGTCGACGATGCGCCCCGGTCGACCCGACATGACGAGGACGCGATCGGCCACGAAGACGGCCTCCAGGATGGAGTGGGTGATCAGCAGGGTGGTCACGTGTTCGGCCGACTGCACCTGCTGCAGCAGGACGTTCATCTGGTCGCGCGTCATGGCGTCGAGCGCGCTGAAGGGCTCGTCCAGGAACATCATGCTGGGGCTGGCGAGCAGGGCGCGGGCGATCGACACGCGCTGGCGCATGCCGCCGGAGAGCTGCCAGGGGTGATGCTCCGCGAAGGCCGCCACACCCAGTTCGTCCAGCAGGTCGAGCGCGCGCTGCCGGGCGGCCTTCTTGTCGATCCCCTTGAGTTCGGCCGGCAGCAGCACGTTCTCGATCACGGTGCGCCAGTCGAGCAGCAGGTCCTTCTGGAAGACGATGCCGACGTCCTCGATGGGGCCGGCGACGGCCTTGCCGTCGATCAGGATCGTGCCCGACGTCAGCGGCTCCAGGCCGGCGATCAGGCGCATCAGCGTGCTCTTCCCGCAACCGCTGGGGCCGACGATGCTCACCGCCTGTCCGGGTTCCAGGGTGGCGCTGATCGAGGAGATCGCCTCCACGGCGCCCGCCTTGCCGGCATAGACCTTGCGCACGGCGTCCAGGACGATGGGTTTCCCGGTGGGATTGGGGGCGGCGGCGGCCCGCTGCGGGTGGCTCTGCGCCATCGGCCGGCTTGCTCCTGCGCTCGTCGGTGCGCTACGGCTGTGGTATCGATTTCATGACTCATGAAATCGTTTTCAGACGCTAGCGAGTACCTTCCTTTCATGTCAACCCCGGGCAAGAGAGCCTACCGGATCCTGGACGTGGCGCAGCGGGCCGGCGTTTCGCCCGCCACCGTCTCGCGCGTCCTGAGCGGCAAGGCGGCGGTGACGGAGGAGACGCAGGCGCGGGTCCTGGCGGCAATCCAGGATCTGGGCTTCAGGCCCAACCACGTGGCCCAGGCTCTGCGCCGCGGCCACGGCAACACCGTCGCCCTGCTGGTGGGCGACATCGAGCAGGGCGTCTACGCCTCGCTGACGAAACATGTTCAGGCGGCGCTCGAGGAGGTCGGCCTCGACCTGCTGCTCTACAACCTGGGTCACAGCCGGCAGCGGCTGGAGAACATCCTGGCCCGCACCGACGCCATGCGGCTTTCCGGCCTGGTGATCGCGGCGAGCGACATCCTGGACGGCGAGACGGTCGACGCGCTGCTGGACAAGGCGGCGCAGGGCCTGCCGGTCGTCGCCGTCGGCCTCTGGCTGCAGGACCACTGCATCCCCTCGGTCGTGTACGACGATGCCGAGGCGATCCGCCGGTCGGTGGACTATCTGATCCGCAGCCACGGCGGCCCGGTCGCGTACGTCGGCAGGATCGCCGGCTCGGCGTCCGGCACGGAACGCTACCGCGGCTATCTCGCCGCTCTGGCGGACCACGGGCTGGACGTCGACCCCGCCCTCGTCTGGGACAGTGCCTACCGCTACAAGGCGGGCTTCGAGAGCGCGGCGAAGGCGCTGGCCGCAGGCCTGCGCTTCCGCGCCGTCCAGGCGGGCAGCGACGAGGTGGCCCTGGGGGCCATGTCGGCGATCATGCAGGCGGGCCTGCGCATTCCCGACGAGGTGGCCGTCGCCGGCATCGGTGACATCGAGGCGTCGGCCTACCTCAGCCCCACGCTGACCACCCATGGCGCGGCGCCGGATCGGGTGGCGGCCGTGCTGGTCGAGCTCTTCTCGGCCGCCCGGGCCGGGGTGCCCCTCCCGCCGTTGACGACCCTCGTCCGGCCTTTCATCCGGCGCGCCTCGGCGTAAATCTGTAGCCTGACGGGAACAGGGGCCGCCGACGGCCTCGGGAAGGCGGGCGTGATCCAGGTGACGGAGACCATCGCACTCGACCCGGCCGAGCTGGAGGAGACCTTCATCCGCTCCTCCGGGCCGGGCGGGCAGAACGTGAACAAGCTGGCGACGGCCGTGCAGCTGCGCTTCGACGTGCGCGGCTCGCCCTCGCTGCCGAACGACGTGGCGGTGCGGCTCATGCGTCTGGCCGGCCACCGCATGACCCAGGAGGGCGTGCTGGTGATCACCGCCCAGGACTTCCGCAGCCAGGAGCGCAACCGGGCGGCTGCCCGCGAGCGCCTCTTCGAACTGATCCGCGAGGCGAGCCGGCCCCCGAAGCGCCGCCGCGCCACCCGCCCCTCCGGCGCCGCGCTGGCCCGGCGCCGCGCGGCGCGCGAGCAGCGGTCGAGCGTCAAGCGCCTGCGCCAGTCGAAGCCCGACCGCGACTGACAGGTGTCACGCTTCCAGGCTACAACGCCGGATCTTTGAGCGCGGCAGAGGGGGCGGAGATGGCCGAGACTGGTGGAGGCGACGGACTCCTGGTGCCCGTGCTGCTGGGCTCCGTCCGTGCGGACCGGCAGGGTATCAAGGCCGCCCGCTTCATCGTCCGCCGGCTGGAGGAGCGCGGCCACCGCCCCGTCCTGGTGGATCCGCTGGAGAAGCGGCTGCCGCTGCTCGACCGCATGTACAAGGAGTATCCGGCCGGCGAGGCGCCTGCGGTGCTGGAGGAACTCGCCGACCTCTACAGGCGTGCCGACGGCTTCCTGCTGGTCACCGCCGAGTACAACCAGTCTGTGCCGCCGGCCCTCAAGAACCTCCTGGACCACTTCCTGGAGGAGTACTTCTGGCGGCCCTCGACCATTCTCTCCTACTCGGCCGGCCGGTTCGGCGGCGTGCGCGCGGCGGTCGCCCTGCGCACCATCCTGACCGAGGTCGGCATGCCCAGCCTGCCGTCGGTCCTCGCCATTCCCTCGATCGGCAAAGCCCTCAACGCCGACGGCACGGCTGCCGAGCCCTGGATCGACAAGGCCGCCGACCGCTTCCTGGCCGAGTTCGAATGGTACGCGACGGCCCTGCGCGACAAGCGGCGGGCGGGGCCGCCGCCCTACTGAGCCCCGCCGGTCAAGCCGCCGCGCCGGCGACCTCCCGATCCACGACCATCCTGACGATCTCCTCGAGGTCGGCCAGCAGGCGTGTCCGGGGTCCGTCGGCCCGCTGCAGCGTGAGGGCCACCCGCGGAAGGGGCGGCAGGCCGAGGGCATCCACGACGGCGAGAGACGGAGGCAGGCCGACGGGCGGCCGCGCCGCGAATCCAAGCCCGCCCGCGACCGCCCCCCAGAGTCCTGACAGGGCCGGACTGCTGAAGGCGATACGCCATGGATGGCCGGCGTCCTCCAGGGCCGAGAGGGCCGCCCGACGGAACAGGCAGGGCGGTGGAAAGGTGACCAGCGGGACGATCCGGCCTGCTTCCGGAGGTGGCGAGGCACGCGGGCCGATCCAGGCGACCGGCAGCTCGGCGATCTCGCAGGCGGTCGCCGCGTCCGTCGGCCGCCAGGCGAGCAACAGGTCGATTTCCCCGCTGCGCAAGGCGTCGAAGAGGACGGCGCTGCGGTCGATCCGCGCCTCGACCCGCGCTTCGGGGTAGCGGCACGCGAAGACCGACAGGATGTCTGCCAGAGCGCTTTCGGCGAAGTCCTGGGCCAGTCCGAGGGTGACGGTCGTGGCCGCTTCCTCGGCCGACAGCGCACCGAGCGCACGGTCGTTGAGGTCGAGGATCGTGCGTGCGTAGCCGAGCAGCACCTCGCCGGCCTGGGTGAGGACGACGCCGCGGCCCTGCTTGGCGAAAAGGCGGGTGCCGCACTGTGTCTCGAGCTTTCGCATCCGCAGGCTCACCGCCGAGGGGGAGCGCGCGACGCGGCCCGCCGCCCGACCGTGGCCACCGTCGTCGACGCTGGCGATGAAACTCCGCAGAGCGTCCATGTCCAGGTTCGTCGCCATGCGCCTCCCCCAATAAGTGAGAAAAATGAAACTGTTTCTGCTGATATTCCCGTTATTCTCAACGAATGCTCGACGATACAAGGGCCTCGAACGTCATCCCGAAAGGAGACCACTTTGCCCTTCGTCGCCATAGAGCTGTCGGCCGCCGCCGCGACGGCCGAGCGGATCGGATCCCTGCAGACGGGCGTCACCGCCCTGATGGCAGATATCCTGCACAAGAAGCCCGAGTTGACGGCGGTGGCGGTGCGGACCGCGGTGCCCGGCGGCTGGAGCGTCGGCGGCACCGGCGTCCCGCTGGGCGCCCACCTCTGCGCCACCGTGACCGCCGGCACGAACACCGCGGAGGAGAAGGCCCGCTTCATTGACGCGGCCGATCGCCTTCTCCGCGCGGTGCTCGGCCCCGACCTGCCACTGGCGACCTACGTGGTTGTCGACGAACGACCGGCCCTCAGCTGGGGCTATGGCGGCCTGACGCAGGGGGAGCGCGTCGGCGCCGCCGTTGCGTGAGGGGACGCACAGCCGTCACGCCGGGGGGTGCGCCGGCCATCGTCCGGCCCTACAACGGCAGGAGGCGGCACCCGCCCCTGTCCGGCCGGAGAGGATTCGCATGGACCTTCGGCAGCTTCGCACGCTCGTACACATCGTCGAGCTGAAGAGCTTTACCGGCGCGGCCCAGCGCCTGCGCATCGCGCAGCCGGCGCTCGGCCTGCAGATCCGCAAGCTGGAGGAGGAGCTGGGGGTCCAGCTGCTGGTCCGCCATTCCCGCGGCGTCGACCCGACCGAGGCCGGGCAGATCCTCTACGAGCACGCCGTCAACCTGCTGAACGACGCCGAGAAGGCGAAGCAGGCGGCGATGGCGGCGCGCAGCGGCCGGCGCAGCCGGGTCTCGGTCGGGATGACGCCCAGTGCCGCGCATCTGGTGGCCGAGCCCTTCATCGCCCGCTGCGCGGCCGAATTGCCGGAGGTCCAGCTGGCGCTGCTGGAGGATCTGAGCAGTGTCCTGATCGAATGGATCGCGACGGACCGGATGGACATGGCGCTGGGCGACAGCGAGGTCTGGCCGAGCAAGCTCGACGTGGCGCCGCTCTACCGGGAGGGCTTCGTGATGCTGGGGCCGGTCGGGGCGCTGCCGGATCTGAAGTCGCACATCACCCAGTCCCAGGTCTTCGACCTGGACCTGATTCTGCCGGCCCAGCCCCATGGCGCGCGGCGGCGCCTGGAGGCCGCGGCGGCCGAGGCGGGGCGGGTCCTGCGGGTGGTGCTGGAGGTGCAGTCGAGCACCCTGCTGACGGCCCTGCTGCGGCAGGGGCTCGGCTTCACCATCCTGCCGGCGGTGGTGGCGAGCCGGATGGCCGCCCAGGAAGGCTTCGTGCTGCTGCCGATCGTCGAGCCTGAGATGATCCGGACCCAGTCGCTCATCACCTCGCCCCGGCGAGCCTACTCGCCCACGGAAAAGGCTGTGATGGCGCTGCTGTGCGAGGTCGCCGTGGAACGGGCGGCCCTGCCGGCCTTCCCCGTCTCTCCGCTGGCGGAGGAGACGGGGACGGGGTAGGGATCTTCCGGTCCACCTTCATCCCGAGAGGCTGACGATGCAACTGATCGGCATGCTTGACTCGCCCTACGTCCGGCGTGTCGCCATTTCCCTGAAGCTCATGGGATTGCCGTTCGAGCACCGCTCGATCTCGGTCTTCCGCCAGATCGACGCCTTCGCGGCGATCAACCCCGTGCTCAAGGCGCCCACCCTGGTCACCGACGGCGGCGTGGTGCTGATGGATTCGAGTCTGATCCTGGAGCATGCAGAACGGCTCTGCCCGCCCGACCGCAGCCTGATGCCGGCGGACGTCGCGGCCCACGCCGAAGCGCTGCGCCTCGTCGGGCTGTCCCTCGCGGCCTGCGAAAAGTCGGTGCAGATCTACTACGAGCGGACCCTGCGCCCGGCCGAGAAGCAGCACCAGCCCTGGCTGGACCGGATCGGCGGACAGCTTCTGGAGGCTTACGGCCAGTTGGACGCTGCCGCCGCTGCGGCGCCGGCGTGGCTGGCCGGGGAGCGGGTCATGCAGCCGGACGTCTCCGTCGCCGTCGCCTGGCGCTTCACCCGGCACGTCGTGCCGGACGTGGTCGAGGCCTCGGCCTTCCCGGCGCTGCAGGATCTCTCGGCGCGGGCCGAGGCCCTGCAGGTCTTCGCCGAAACGCCTCTGGCCTAGTTCCAGAACGACAGGGACCCCCGCGGCGGAGCCACGGGGGTCCTGGAGTTCGAGGCAGGCTGCCGTCAGTCCCACATCGGGCGGTAGTCGCCGACGTCAGCGGTCGTGTAGGGCATGTCGTAGTAGCCCTGACCGGGCTCCCAGCCGTAGTTGTAGCCGTAGAAGGGATAGGCGTAGGCGCCGGTCCCGTAGCGGGCGTTGGGCCGGACCACGACGGAGAGGAGTTTGCCCTGCTGGTCGAAGAGCACGTCGTCGACCACGCCGTAGGAGTTGCGGTCCTCCAGATTGACCACGTCGCCGATGAACTCGCGCACCCGCCAGGCGCGCGGCGGGTTCATGTCGTCGTAGTTGACGGCGTAGTCGTCCAGCGTGTCCTCGGTCACCGGCACCGTCACCCGCTCGAGGTCGGCCCCTACCGAGACGTCGCCCCAGTCGATCCGGGCGTGGGTGTCGCCGATGTCGAGAAAGGCGTTGGTCTCGACGATGATGGCGCGGATCCGGTTGTCGGGCCCGACGAGGATGTCCTCGACTTCGCCGACATCGTCACCGTTCGGGCCGTAGACGTCTTCGTCCAGCAGTTCCTCGGCCTGCCAGCCGTCGCGATACTGGGTCTGGTCGACGTTCGCCAAGTCGACGACGTTCGGTGGGTTCGGGTTCGCCGCAAGCACCGAGGCGGGGGTGCCGAGGGCGGTGGCGGCAAGGGCGAGGGCGCTCGCGCCGAGAAGGTTCGTCCAAGGCATGGTCTTCTCCCGGTTGTGGATCGGACAATGCTTGCCTAACGGGGCAGCCCCGCCTGTGTTCCGAAATCGGCGCCGGGCTCGTCAGGCCGTCCGTCCGTTCCCGGCCGCGGCAACGGTCGCGCAGAGGGCCACGAGACGATCGACCTCGGCCTCGCTGTTGAAGTAGTGCGGCGACGCCCGCACCAGGTCGGGCAGGCCTCGGGCTTCGGCGTCGAGACGGGTGCTGGCGGGGCTGGAGGCACCGATGACGATGCCTGCCTGCCCGGCCTGCTCCACGAAGGCGCGGGCCTTCGTGCCCTCGATCGTGAAGCTCACGATGGCGCAGCGCTCCCGGCCCAGGTCCTGCAGCCGCACGCCGTCGAGGCTCCTCAGGCCCGCGCGGAGGCGGTCGGCGAGGAGCCGGCAGCGTGCCCGGATCTCGCCCAGGCCGATGTCCAGGGCGTAGTCCACCGCCACTCCCAGCCCAAGGCGGGCCGCATAGTTGTTCTCCCAGGTCTCGAAGCGGCGGGCGTCGGGGCGCAGTTCGTAGCTGTCGCGGGAAACCCAGGGGGCGGCGAAGTGGTCGATCATCGGCGGTTCCATATCCGCCAGCCGCTCCCGCCGGACGAACAGGAAGCCGGTGCCCCGCGGCCCGCGCAGGAACTTGCGGCCCGTGGCGGACAGGAAGTCGCAGCCGATCGCGTCGACGTCGACCGGCATCTGCCCGACGGCCTGACAGGCGTCGAGCAGGTAGGGGATGCCGTGGGCACGGGCGATCTGCCCGACGGCGGCCGCCGGATTGACCAGACCGCCATTGGTCGGCACCCAGGTGATCGCGATGAGCTTCACCCGCCCGTCGATCATCCGCTCCAGGGCCCCGACGTCCAGGCTGCCGTCCCGATCGCTCGGCACCACTTCGACGGCCGCCCCCGTGCGGCGCGCCATCTGCAGGCAGGCGACATAGTTCGCCGCGTACTCCGCTTCCGCGGTCAGGATCCGGTCGCCCGGGCGGAAGGAGAGGGAATAGAAGGCCATCTGCCAGGCGACGGTGGCGTTCTCGACCAGTGCGATCTCGTCCGGCGCGGCGTTCAGCAGGCGCGCCACGGAGCGGTAGACCGCCTCCAGGCGCGGGGCCTGCCTGTCGGCGGCGGCATAGCCCCCCACCTTGGCCTCCAGGTCGATGTGGGCTTTCATCGCCTCCACGACGGGCCGAGGCATCAGGGATGAGCCGGCGCTGTGCAGGTAGGCCAGCCGTTCGCTGGCGGGGGTGTCGGCGCGCACCCGGTCCAGGTCGATCAACTTTCCGGCTCCCGACGGTTTCGGGAAGCCTAGGCCGCTTCCGCAGCGCTGCCCAGCCGGCGAAGCGCGCTCACGCGGCCGGCGGGGGCGTGCGGATCTCCGGGGCCAGGTTGCGCTGCACCTCGTTGGTGATCTCCACGCGGCCGGGCGCCGTGGGATCGGTCGCACCCGGCAGGAGCTGGATGGTGAGGGCACCGACGTAGGTCGTGGAACTCGACTGGTCTAAGGGAAAGCCGACGGACCCGCCGATGAAGGTGCCGCCGCCCCAGCCGTTACCCCCGTAGAGGCCGAGGCCCGTTCCACCCCGGCAGCACCAGGGGTCGGCGTACTGTTGGATGACGTGATTGTTCCGGGTCACTTCCCGGTCGAGCACCTGGAAGCGCGCCGCATCCCGCTTTCGGGCGACCTGGGCGGCGCGGTACAGCGCGTAGGTCTCCACCTGGTCGCGCGGTGTTTCTGAATTGCCGGCGAAGCTGACAACAACCCGGTCCGAGCCGAGCCAGCGCTCGCTGTAGCCGTACTGGTCGCTCTCTGTGGCGGCCACATAGGGGGTGGGCATCACCGGCGTGCACGAGGCGAGAAGCCCGACCACGAGCAGTGCCGCCGCAATCCTGTACATCTGCAAAACCTCTCCCGGGCCCGATGGTGCCGCGACTCGCGGCACGGGCACGACATTGATACGCACCCGTAGGGGGCAGCGTTCCCGCCGTGGCGTCTAGCTCGCCCGCACCGGACGTCCGCTGGCCCAGTCGATCACTCGTCTGACGAAGGCCTCGCACGCCGCCACCTGTGACAGCGCGATGAACTCGTCTGGCTGATGGGCCTGGTCGATCGAGCCCGGGCCGCAGATGATGGTGGAGAGGCCGGCGGCCTGGAAGAGGCCGCCTTCCGTGGCGAAGGAGACCGCGCCGGCCTCGTTGGCGCCGGTCAACTGGCGGATCAGCGCCTCCGCGACGCCCGCGTTCTCCGGTGCCAGAGGCACCACGCCCGCGATACGTTCCGTGGTCACGGCGGCTTCGGGAGCGGTCTGCCGCAACTCGGGCAGGACCTCGTCGTCGATGAAACCAAGCACGCCGGCTTCGATCGCGTCGCCGTCGTCGCCGGGCAGCGGCCGGAACTCCCACAGGAGACTGCAGTGCTCCGCGACGATGTTGGTCGCCGTGCCGCCTTCGATCCGGCCCACCTGAAAGCTCGTGTAGGGCGGCACGAAACGCGCGTCGTGCGGTCCCTCGAGTCGGTGCCTCTGCGCTCTCTGGCGGATGAACTCGACGATGCGCGCGGCCGCGATGATGGCGTTCGCCCCCAGCTGCGGCTGGCTGGAATGGGCGGCGCGGCCACGGACCACGGTGCGGTAGACGCGCACCCCCTTGTGCGCGTTCACCGGCCGCATTTCCGAGGGCTCGCCGACGATGACTGCGGCAGGGCGCGGCAGGTTCGCGGTGACGTCGGCGATCAGGCGGCCGACGCCGAAGCAGCCCACCTCCTCGTCGTAGGAGAGAGCGAGATGGATGGGCCGCTGCAGCGGTGCCCCCGCCATCTCCGGCGCCAGGGCGAGGGCGATGGCGAGGAAGCCCTTCATGTCGCAAGTGCCGCGACCATAGAGCCTGCCGTCACGCTCGGTTAGGGCGAAAGGCTCGCTCTGCCAGTGCTGGCCTTCCACCGGGACGACGTCGGTGTGGCCGGACAGCACGATCCCGCCCGCGCGCTCGGGCCCGATCGTGGCGAAGAGGTTCGCCTTGCGCCCATCGTCGTCGAAGGTGCGGCGGCAGCGTGCGCCGTGGGCGGCGAGATAGTCTTCGACCCAGTCGATGAGTTCCAGGTTCGACCGCCAGGACGTCGTGTCGAAGGCGACGAGCCGGGCGATCATCTCCTTGGTATCGATGTGCGGAGCGGCAGCCATGCCTCAGGTTCTATGGCGCCGCAGGCCGAGCGGCAACTCCCGGGAGGCGGCGGTGCGGCTTGGGACCGACAGGCGGCCGGCGGGTGACAGCAGATCGTCCACCAGGCGGTCCTCGCGCTCCTCCGGCAGACCGAGATCGAGGCGCAGGTGCCTGGGGATGCGCCGGATCTGTCGGCGCAGCTCAGCCCGCCGCCGGGCGCGCAGATAGCCGTTGAGCAGGCGGTGCAGGACGATCCAGACCATGATCCATCTCCTTCCGGGAACGCTCCAGACTTGCCTTTTCTGCAAGTCGGGGGAGGATTGCGATGGACGGAGGATGGCCCTTCATGAGGCTGAGATCGAACGAGTGATGAGCAGGCGAGCATGAACCAGATTCATGTGGGAGACGACGCGGCCGCAGCGCGGCGGCTGGATCCCTTGCCGCCCCTGCATGCCCTGCGGACCTTCCATGCGGCAGCCAGGATCGGCCGTTTCCGCGACGCGGCCGTGGCGCTCGGCCTGAGCGAATCGGCCGTCAGCCACCAGATCCGCAAGCTGGAGGACTACCTCGGTCTGAAGCTCTTCGACCGGCAGGGGCAGCGGGTCGTCCTGACGGCGGCCGGCCGGAGCTACTTCGCCACGGTCGGACCCGCCTTCGACAGCCTGCGCGAGGCGACGGCCGCGCTGCGGACGCCGGGCGGGCGCCGCCGGGTCGGGCTGACGGTTCCGACCTCACTGGCGATCTACTGGCTCATCCCGAAGCTGGGACGGCTCGAGGCGGATTGCCCGGGGGTCAGCCTGCAGCTCACGACCACCAGCCGGCTCTGCGACCTCGAGCGCGAGCAGATCGACCTCGCCATCCGCTACGGCAGCGGCCGGTGGGACGGCCTGGACGCAGAGTTCTTCATGCCGGAGTTCATCTTCCCCGTCTGTCGTCCGGGGTTCTGGGAGCGCGACCCGTCCGAGGGGCTGGCAGGGGCCCGGGTGCTGGTGAACGAGCTGCACCCGGAGGAATGGAACGAATGGACTGCGGCCCACGGTCTGGCACCGCCGGACCTGCGCGGCTCCATGGTGCTGTCCTCCTCGGAGCAGCTTCAGGTGGCGGCCGAGCAGGGACTGGGGCTGGCGATGGGGCGCCGGCCGCTGGTCGATCAGGCGCTGGCCGAGGGGCGGCTGGTGGCGCCTTTCGGCACGGCGGTGGCGGCGGGCGAGGCCGCCTACTACCTCGTCTGGCCCAGGGCCACCGGCCTGACCGCAGCCGCTCGCCAGATCGCCCGCTGGCTGCGCGGGCTGGTCGCCCCCGCCCGCTGACGGCGGCCCCGCGGGCCGGATCTCAGCGCGGCGGCCTGTTGCGCGCCCCCTCGGCCTCGTCCTCCCGGCGCTGGGCCTCGACCTCGGGGTCGGCGGGCTCGCTCTGGCGCTCCTTCGCGCCCGGGATCTCCGAAACCATTGCCGCCGGCGGCGGTTCCGGCCGGGGCTGTGGGCGCGATGCTGCGGGCATGGTTTCCGGCGGTTCCTCCTTCTGCTCCAGCACGCGCAGCGGTGGGGCGAAGCCTTGCTTGTCGATGCCGAAGTAGATGGTCTGGTGCGGGAAGGGGATCTCGATGTTACGGGCGTCGAAGGTCTTCTTCATCCGCCGCAGGTACTCCCGCTTGATGCCCCATTGGGCCAGAGGCTTGGTACGGAAGCGCGCGCGAATGTTCACCGAATACTCGCCAAGGCTGTCGACCCCAAGCACCTCGAACTCGCCGAGGATGCTGCTCTTGTAGGGCTCGGTCTCCAGCATCTCCTGCGCAATTTCTCGCATTACCGCGACGACCTCGTCGGTGTCCTCGCGGTAGGAGACTTCCGCCTCGATGAGGGCGTAGGAGAAGTCCTTCGAAAGGTTCTTGACGGTCTGGATCTCGCCGAAGGGGACCGAGTGCACGTTGCCCTCCAGGTCGCGCAGGGTCAGCGTCCGGATGGACATGCGTTCGACCAGGCCGGAGTGGCCTCCCGCCTCGACCACGTCGCCCACGGAGATGAGGTCCTCCAGCAGGATGAAGATGCCGGTGATGACGTCCTTCACCAGGGTCTGGGCGCCGAAGCCGATGGCCAGGCCGATGACCCCGGCGCCAGCCAGCAGGGGCGCGATGTCGATCCCCAGCTCCGACAGCACGATCAGCACGGTCATGACCAGAATCAGCACGCGTCCGGCGTTCCGCAGCAGAGGCAGCAGCGTCTGCATGCGGGCGGTCTTGCCGTTGGCCCGCCCGAGGGCGCCTTCGATCACCGCGGAAAGCCCCTCCCAGACCGCCCCGGCGATCGCCAGGATGAAGACGATGGCGCCGATCCTGCCGAGGAAGGAGCGGCCCGCCTGGCTCGCCAGCCAGTCGAAGGGCTCGGCCCCCCAGATGTCCAGCAGCACCAGCAGTGCCAGGACCCAGACCACGGCCCGCAGGGCGCCGCCGACGACGGGCTGATAGCGCTGCACCCGGCTCTGCAGCAGCGGATAGCGCTCCGCCGTCTCGTCCTTCAGGCGGAAGGCGCTCTCGCTGAGGTCGGCCGCCGTGCGGCTGAGCAGGACGGCGATCGCCAGGGTCAGCAGCGAGAGGATGGTGGCCCGGGCGAGGAACTCGAAGCCCCCGGGCACGGCGAGCACCCAGACGACGTAGAAGGCGACCACGTAGACGATGGCGAAGATGTGCCAGACGTCGGCGAGCCGGTGGCGCAGCATGCGCAGCCGGCCGGCGCCGTCGGAGCCACGGATCAGGCGTGCCACCGGCGCCCGGACCTGGAGAATCAGCACCACCACCATGGCCGCGAGGACGAGGCCAAGGATCGCGAGCAGCAGGCCGTAGAGAAAGCGGTCGAGGCCGAGCAGCAGGGCGGCGTTCAGCGCGAAATGGCCATAGACGGCGGTCACGGTGAAGCGGCGCAGCCAGAAGAAGCCGTAGCTCGCGCCCTCGCCGTCGAGCGGCAGGACCCGCAGCCTGTCGCTGTCCGGAGAGAGGACGGCGCGGCCGAGGCAGGCGACGATCTCCACCACCACATGGGCGTTGACGAAGGCCATGATGATGATGGTGGCCACCGGATGCGGGCGCCACAGCGACTGCGTGAGCGTCAGAGTCCCGTAGGCCACGGCCGCGAAGATCGCCAGCGGCACGAGGTCGAGGACGAGCCGCAGGAACAGCACCAGCAGGCGCAGCAGTACGCCCGTCGCATCCTGCCGATGGCCGAGGCCGCGGCTGCTGATCCGCTCTGCCGGGTGGCGGAGCAGCCGGCGGGCGATCCACTCGGCGACGAGCCCGAGCAGCAGGACGACCATCAGCGAGGCGACCGAGAGTAGGACCATCTCCCGGAACCCCTGGTCCCCGGCGAGGCGGTCCGCGGTCGCGGCCGCCTGGTCCGGCAGGTCCGACACGCGCGACGCGACGAGCGAGAACTGGCCGGAGGCTCCTTCGATCAGCCCCAGCACCTCGGTCATCAGCTCACTGCTCAGGTCGTCTTCCTTGGCCTGAGGCTGTGCCGTCTGCTGGGCGGCGAGCAGGGCTTCGAGCTGATCGACGAGCTTCTGCCTGGCGGCGTCGTCCTTCAGCGTCGAGACCAGTTCCTGGATCTGCGTCTCGCTGGTCGCGCTCGGTGGCGCGGCCGTCTGCTGGCTCCAGGCGGGCGAGGCGAAGAATACGAACGCGCCGAAGAGCAGCGAGACGATCCCGACGAGGCTGAGGGAAGCGAAGAGCCGCTGGTCGCTGGGCATGAGGTCTCCTCAATCGTTGGCAGGCCGGAAAGAGCCGTCACGGCGGCCGGCCCGGAGGCGGCGGGCAGTCCTTTTCGCCAATGGAAGATGGAGCTGCCAAGGCGGGAAGCTAGAACAATCCGGTGTCAGGCCGCACAGGCCAAGGTCGAGCCGACGGATCTCGCAGGACGAAAAAGTCCACAGAGCGTACGAGCTTCATCACTGGACCACGAATCGTCCTATGCTCTAACAGGTCTTTGTCAACCTTCGTCGGACGCCTGCGATCCTTCGGCACTGTCGGCCGGGGAACGTGTCCTGCGGTGCTGTGGAACGAGCGATGGACTGGGATAAGCTGAGAATCTTCCATGCGGTGTCGGAGGCGGGCAGCTTCACGCATGCCGGCGAGGTCCTCAACCTCAGCCAATCGGCCGTGAGCCGCCAGATCAGCGCCCTGGAGGAGAGCCTGAAGGTGCCGTTGTTTCACCGGCACGCCCGCGGCCTCATCCTCACCGAACAGGGCGAGTTGCTGTACCGCACGGCCCACGAGGTCTTCGCCAAGCTGGCGATGACCGAGGCCTTGCTGACCGAGTCGAAGGACCGGCCGCGCGGCGTCCTGAAGGTCACCACCACGGTCGCCTTCGGCTCGACCTGGCTCGCGCCGCGCCTGCGCCTCTTCATGGACGTCTATCCCGACATCGAGCTGCACGTGATCCTGGAGGACCGCGAGCTGGACCTGTCGATGCGGGAGGCGGACATCGCCATCCGGATGCAGCCGCCCCGGCAGGCCGACCTGATCCAGCGCCATCTGCTGACCGTGCACATGCAGGCCTACGCGGCGCCCAGCTACCTGAAGAAGCATGGGCTGCCGGCGCGGCCCGAGGATCTGGACCGTCACCGGCTGATCGTCTACGGCCAGGACACCAAGCCGCCGGTACCCGACGTGAACTGGCTGCTGCGGATCGGCCGGTCCGAGGGGGCGATGCGCAGCGCCGCCCTGATGGTCAACAACGTCTACGCCATCATGCAGGCCGTGGCGGCCGGTGCCGGCATCGGCGCCCTGCCGGAGTTCATGGTGCCCGAGGGCAGCGATCTGGTTCCGGTGCTGCCGGAGTTGGAGGGGCCGCGGATCGACGCCTACTTCGTCTATCCGGAGGAGCTGCGCGGTACCCAGCGCATCGAGGTGTTCCGCGACTTCATGCTGCGTCAGGTCGCCGACGCCCGACTCTAGCCCCTCGCCGCAAGGGCCCTGCGGCTCCGTCAGGAGCGGCAGGGCCTTTCGTTTGCGCGGACACCTGCACGAAAATGCTTGTCTCGGACGATATGTGAATTATAGTGCAGGAAATCGTATGAACCCTTGCAGGCAGAGAGGAGCGCCGAGCCGATGCAGGTCAGCTTCGATACCGACCCTTCGCGCTATCGCCACTGGAAGCTCTCGGTCGACGGCCCCGTCGCGACCCTGACGATGGACGTGGACGAGAACGGCGGCCTCGTTCCCGGCTACGCCCTGAAGCTCAATTCCTACGACCTCGGCGTCGACATCGAGCTGCACGACGCCCTTCAGCGCATCCGCTTCGAGCATCCGTCGGTGCGCAGCGTGATCGTCACCAGCGGCAAGGAGCGGATGTTCTGCTCCGGCGCCAACATCTACATGCTCGGCCAGTCGAGCCACGCCTGGAAGGTGAACTTCTGCAAGTTCACCAACGAGACCCGCAACGGCATCGAGGACTCTTCGCGCGACGGCGGCCTGAAGTTCATCGCCGCCCTCAACGGCACGACGGCCGGCGGCGGCTACGAGCTGGCGCTGGCCTGCGACGAGATCGTCCTGGTGGACGATCGCTCCTCCGTGGTCAGCCTGCCCGAGGTGCCGCTGCTCGGCGTGCTGCCGGGCACCGGCGGCCTCACCCGGCTGGTCGACAAGCGGAAGGTCCGTCGTGACCTGGCCGACATCTTCTGCACCAACGCCGACGGGGTGCGCGGCGAGCGGGCCGTGCAGTGGCGCCTGGTGGACGCCGTCGTGCCGCCGGCCAGGCTCGCCGAGTACGCCCGCGAGCGGGCCGAGGCGCTGGCCGCCGGCAGCGACCGCCCGGCCGACGCCGAGGGCGTCCGGCTGACCCCGCTGGAGCGCACCATCGACGAGACCGGCTACCACTACCGCTGGGTCGACGTCGGCTTCGACCGGGAAGGGCGCGGGGCCTCGGTGACCATCCGGGCCCCCGAGACGGCCGGCCCTGAGGATCTGGCCGGCATCAAGGCCCTGGGCGCCGAGTGGTGGCCGCTGGCCATGGCGCGCGAGCTGGACGACGCCCACCTGCTGATGCGCGCCAACGAGCGCGACGTCGGTACGCTCACCATCCGGACCGTCGGCGACGCCGACGTGGTTCTGGCCGTCGACCAGCGGCTGCACGACCTGCGCGACGACTGGTTCGTCAATCAGGTGGTCGGCATGCTGCGACGGACCTTCGCGCGCTTCGACGTCTCCTCGCGCAGCTTCTACGCCCTGATCGAGCCCGGCTCCTGCTTCGCCGGCAGCCTCTTCGAGCTCGCCCTGGCGGCCGACCGCTCGTACATGCTGGCCGACAACCCGGAGGGCGGCCCGCCGGCGACCGTCGCGCTCTCGCCGATGAACTTCGGCCCGCTGTGGATGGTCAGCGGCGAGACGCGGCTCGCCACCCGTTTCCACGGCGACGAGGCGGTGCTGAGCGACCTCAAGCAGCGTCTGGGCCTGAAGCTGGACGCCGAGGCGGCCATGGACCTCGGCCTGGTGACGGTCGCACCGGACTCCCTCGACTGGGACGACGAGATCCGCCTGGCGGTGGAGGAGCGCTCCAGCCTGTCGCCCGATGCCCTCACCGGCCTGGAGGCCAACCTCCGCTTCCCGGGCAAGGAGACCATGGAGACCCGCATCTTCGGGCGTCTCTCGGCCTGGCAGAACTGGATCTTCAACCGCCCCAACGCCGTCGGCGAACGCGGCGCCCTCAAGGTCTTTGGTGCCGGCACCAAGGCCAAATTCGATTGGGAAAGGGTCTGAGTCATGTCCACGATGAACTATCAGGACACCATTCCGAACAACGTCGACCTCGGAACCGACCGGGCCCTGCAGCGGGCCCTGGAGCACTGGCAGCCGCGCTTCCTCGAGTGGTGGAAGACGCTGGGCCCGGAAGGCTTCCAGGCCTCCGACGTCTACCTGCGCACCGCCGTCTCGGTCGATGCCGCCGGCTGGGCCAGCTACGGCGCGGTCAAGATGCCGGACTACCGCTGGGGCATCTTCCTGGCGGACCGGCAGGCCGACCGCACGATCGGCTTCGGCGACGAGATGGGCAAGCCGGTCTGGCAGCAGGTGCCGGGCGAGCACCGCTCGACCCTGCGCCGCCTGATCGTCACCCAGGGTGACACCGAACCGGCGTCGGTCGAGCAGCAGCGCCTGCTCGGCAAGACCTGCCCGTCGCTTTACGACCTGCGCAACCTCTTCCAGGTCAACGTGGAGGAAGGCCGTCACCTCTGGGCGATGGTCTACCTGCTGCATGCCTACTTCGGCCGTGACGGCCGCGAGGAGGCCGAGGAGCTGCTGCACCGCCATTCGGGCGACCGGGACAACCCGCGCATCCTCGGCACCTTCAACGAGCCGATCGAGGACTGGCTGTCCTTCTTCATGTTCACCTACTTCACCGACCGCGACGGGAAGTACCAGCTGAAGTCCCTGGCCGAGAGCGCCTTCGATCCCCTCTCGCGCACCTGTCAGTTCATGCTGACCGAAGAGGCGCACCACATGTTCGTCGGCGAGACGGGCATCGGCCGGGTGATCCGCCGCACGATCGAGGTGATGCAGGAGCTCGGCAGCGACGATCCGGTGGCGGTGCGCAAGGCCGGCGCGATCGACCTGCCGACCCTGCAGCGCTACATGAACTTCTGGTTCTCCTCCGCGCTCGACCTGTTCGGCGCCGACCAGTCGTCCAACGCCGCCAGCTACTTCGCCACGGGCCTGAAGGGGCGGCCGGACGAGGCGCGCTACGCCGACCACCTGGAGCGGGACACGACGATCGAGCTCGACCGGCCGACCGCCGAGGGCAAGCCGGCGAGCGAAGCGGTGCCGACCCGCAGTGCGATGAACGAGATCGCCCGGCGGGCCTACATGGCCGACTGCGAGATCGGGCTGAAGCGGTGGAACCGGCTGCTGCAGAAGGCGGGCTACGACTTCCAGCTCAAGCTGCCGAGCGCGCGCTTCCGCCGGTCCATCGGCTCCTGGGCCGGCTTCCACACCACGCCGGACGGCGAGCCGATCAGCGCCGACGCCTGGAATGCGCGCAAGGGCGAGTTCGTGCCGTCGGAGCAGGACAAGGCCTTCGTGCGCAGCCTGATGGTGCAGGTGACCGAGCCCGGCAAGATGGCCGGCTGGATCGCCCCGCCGGACCGCGGGATCAACAACCTGCCGGTCAGCTACGAGTACGTGAAGCTGGCCTGACGGCTGGAGGCGGTGGAGGCCGGAATCGGCGAGGGGCACGGTGCGGTGAAGGGCGCCAGGATCGCGATTGTCGGCAGCGGCCCGGCCGGCTGCTATGCGGCCGAACGGCTGGCGAAGCTGGTGCCGGACGGGGAGGTCGACGTGCTCGACCGCCTGCCGGCACCCTTCGGCCTGATCCGCTACGGCGTCGCCCCTGATCATCAGGGCACCAAAGGGGTCGCCCGGGTGCTGTCGCGGGTGCTGTCGCGGCCGCCGGCGGCCTTCTTCGGCAATGTCGAGTTGGGGCGCGATGTCGGCCTGGACGAACTGCGCGCCCTCTACGACGCCGTGGTGCTGGCGGTGGGCGCCCCGCTCGACCGCCGCCTCGGCGTCCCCGGCGAAGACCTGCCGGGCGTCTCCGGCTCGGGCGCCTTCGTCGGCTGGTACAACGGCCACCCCGATCACTGCGCCGCCGCGCCGGACCTGTCGGCGGTGCGGCGCGCGGTGGTGGTCGGCAACGGCAACGTCGCACTGGACGTCGCCCGGGTGCTGGCCAAGAGCGACGAGGAACTGAAGGGGTCGGACCTGTCACCTGAAGCGGCGGCAGCGATCGCCGCCGCGCCGCTGGAGGAGGTGGTGATCGTCGGCCGCCGCGGTGCCGCCGAGGCGCGCTTCTCGCCGACGGAGCTGGAGGAACTCGGCCGCCTCGCCCGGGCCCGTCCGACGGTGCGGCCCGACGATCTTCCGGCTGAGGACGGCGGCCACGCGCTGTTGCCGATCTTCCGGCGGTTCGCGGGCGAGGGCGGCGAGGAGCCGATGCGCATCCGCTTCCGCTTCGGCCTGACGCCCGACGCCTTCCTGCCCGGGCCGGACGGGCGGCTCGGCGCCGTGCGCTTCCGGACGGCCGCCGGGGGGGAAGAGCAGATTCCCGCCCAACTCTGTGTCACCTGCATCGGCTACCGCCACGGCGGCCTGCAGGACCTGCCCACCCACGACGGCGCCTTCCGCAACGAGGCCGGTCGCATCGCCGACCGGCTCTACGTGGTCGGCTGGGCCAAGCGCGGCCCGTCCGGCACCATTCCGACGAACCGCAGCGAGGCCCACGCCGTGGCCGAGAAGCTGGTTTCCGAGCTGCAGCCGTCCGCCCGGCCCGGCCGCGAGGGGCTGCGCCGCCTGCTGGCGGAGCGGGGCGTGCGGGCGGTCGACTTCGCCGGCTGGCAGCGGCTGGAGGCGCATGAGACGGCGGCGGCCGTCGAGGGGCGGGTGCGGGCGAAGGTCACCTCGCTCGCGGAGATGCTGGAGATCGTCGGCCGGACCTCGTAGGACCGGCTGCGGTGAGCACGGTCTGCACAGCGGGAGGACTCCTTGGACGTCAGTGAAGCCCTCGTCAGCCGGCGGTCGATCCGGGCCTTCCGGCCTGACCCGGTCCCCCCGGAGACGATCGAGCGCATCCTGCGGCTGGCGGCGCACGCGCCGTCGGGCAGCAACATCCAGCCCTGGAAGGTGCTGGTCTTGACCGGGGCGGCGAGGCAGCGGCTCGTGGACGCCGTGCTCGACGTCCGCCGTGATCCCGCGGCCGAGTGCAAGCAGTACGAATACTACCCCACCAGATGGCGGGAGCCCTACCAGGGGCGCCGCCGGAAGCTGGGCTGGGATCTCTACGGCCTGCTCGGCATACAGCGCGGCGAGACGGAGAAGATGCGGGCGCAGCACGACCGCAATTTCCTGTTCTTCGATGCCCCCGTCGGCCTGATCTTCACCATCGACCGGGACCTGGAGCTGGGCTCGTGGCTCGACTACGGGATGTTCGTCCAGTCCGTCATGCTGGCCGCCCGGGCCGAGGGCCTGGACACCTGTGCCCAGGGAGCGTGGGTCTATCACCACGACGCGGTGCGGCGCGCCCTGCCGATCGGCGACGACGAGATGATCGTCTGCGGGATGGCCCTCGGCTATGCCGATCCCGACGCGCCGGTGAACGGACTTCGAGCGGAGCGGGAAGATCCGGGCGTCTTCGCCCGCCATCTGGCCGACTGAGGTTCCGTTATGGACAATGGATTCCGCAAACTGTAGGGCGGTGGGGATGAAAGCCTTCGTGCCGCCGCGGTTCCCGGTGTAGAACAGAGCAGGCGGCGCTCGCGCGATGACGGCAGGACCGACAACTGCAACAAAAGTCATTGCTTGAACGAGTCATGCACAATAATGCATAAAGAGCGGTGAGCGCGGCCTAAGGTCGCGCCGAACAGAGGAGGAGACGTCATGCTGAAGATTTCCCGGCGACAGGCTCTCGCGGGGCTGGGCACCCTCGGTGCCGCCTCGGCCTTCGCCTTCCCCGCGCCGGTCGTCCGGGCGCAGTCCGCCCCGATCAAGGTGGGCCTGATGCTGCCCTACAGCGGCACCTACGCCGCGCTGGGCGAGGCCATCACCAACGGCATCACGATGCGCATCGAGGAAGCCGGCAGCAAGTGGGGCGGCCGGCCGGTGACCTTCGTGAAGGTCGACGACGAGTCGGCGCCGCCGAAGGCGACGGCACTCGCCAGCCGCTTGATCGATTCCGAGAAGGTCGACTTCCTGGTCGGGACCGTGCATTCGGGCGTGGCAATGGGCATGGCGAAGATCGCCCGCGAGGCCGGCACCATCACCGTGATTCCCAATGCCGGCGCCGACGCGATCACCCGGCAGTTCTGTGCTCCGAACCTCTTCCGCTCGTCCTTCAGCAACTGGCAGCCGCCGCACCCGATGGGCAAGGTTCTGCTGGAGCGGGGCCTGAAGCGGGTGGCGGTCTGCTACTGGGATTACGGTGCCGGCCAGGAATCGACCCAGGGCTTCCGCGACGGTTTCGAGCCGCATGGCGGCGAGATCGTCGGCGAGTTCAAGGTGCCCTTCCCGACGGTCGAGTTCCAGGCGGTGCTGACGCAGATCGCCGCCCTCGAGCCGGACGCGGTCTTCGTCTTCTTCGCCGGCGGTGGTGCGGTGAAGTTCGTGCTGGACTACGCGGCCGCTGGCCTGAAGGACAAGATCCCGCTGGTCAGCTCCGGCTTCCTGACCGAGGGCACGACGGAAGCGCAGGGTGCCGCGGCCGAAGGCCTGATGACCACGCTGCACTACGCCGACGGCCTGACCAACGCCCAGGACAAGCCCTTCCGGGCGGCCTACCTCAAGGCCTTCGGCAAGGACGCCGACGTCTACGCGGTGCAGGGCTATGACGCCGGCACGCTGCTGGCCATCGGCCTCGAAGCGGTGAAGGGCGACGCCGCCGCCCGCGGCGACATGATCGCGGCCATGGAGAAGGCGGACTTCGCCAGCCCGCGCGGGCCGTTCCGCCTGTCCCCGTCGCACAACCCGGTGCAGAACTTCTACCTGCGCCAGGTGATGAACGGGAAGAACCAGATGGTCGGCGTCGCCATGGAGATGCTGTCCGACCCCGGCACCGGCTGCAGCATGGGCTGAGCCCTCGGCGAACGGCGGCGGGCAAGGCGCCTGCCGCCGGCCGCTTCCGTTCCCGCATTGCCGGTCCCCCTCGGGGCACGGGATGGCGAAGGACCTCTCTCCCGCATGGACCCGATCTTTCTGCTGATCCAGGTTCTGAACGGCGTCCAGTACGGGCTCCTGCTGTTCCTGATCGCCAGCGGCCTCACCCTGGTCTTCGGAATCATGGGCGTGATCAACCTCGCCCACGGCTCCTTCTACATGCTGGGCGCCTACGTCGCGCTCTCCTTCACCCAGTACACCGGCAACCTCTTCCTGGCCGTGCTGCTCGGGCTGCCGCTGGCTGTGGTCGTCGGCTATCTGTTCGAGCGGCTGCTGATCGTCCACCTCTATGACCGCGACCACCTCTACCAGGTGCTGCTGACCTTCGGCGTCATCCTGATCGTCAACGAGGTGCAGAGCCTCGTCTGGGGCAACGACCCGCACGGGGTGCCGGTGCCGGCCCTCCTCTCCGCATCGGTGCCGCTCACAGACACGCTCAGCTACCCCGTCTACCGCCTCTTCGTCGCCGGGCTCTGCCTGCTGCTGGCGGTGGCGCTCATGCTGGTGATCCAGCGCACCCGGCTCGGCATGATGATCCGCGCCGGCCAGTCGAACCGGGAGATGGTCGCCGCTCTGGGCATCAACGTGAAGCAGCTCTACGCCATCGTCTTCGCGGCCGGCTTCACTCTGGCCGCCCTGGCGGGCATGTTCGCCGCGCCGATCGAATCGGTCTATCCGGGCATGGGCGAGAAGGTCCTGATCGTCTCCTTCGTCGTGGTCGTCATCGGCGGGCTGGGCTCGGTCAAGGGGGCCTTTCTCGGCGCCCTGCTGATCGGCCTGGCCACCGTCTTCGGCCAGGCCTTCCTGCCCGCCCTGGCGTCGGTGATGGTCTACGCGGTCATGGCGGCGATCCTGCTGTGGCGGCCGAGCGGCCTGTTCGGGCGCGCCTGATGACCGTCGCCCCGGAGTTCCGCTGATGCGCGCGACCAACCTCGCCGGCGCCCTCCTCGCCGTGGCGGCCGTGGCGGCGCTGCTCGCCGTGCCGGCCTTCGCCGACACCTACTATCTCAAGCTGGTGACCCGCATCCTGGTGCTGGCGCTCTTCGCCGTCAGCCTCGACCTGCTGATCGGCTACACCGGTCTCATCAGCCTGGGCCACGCCGCCTTCTTCGGCGTGTCGGCCTACACCCTGGTGCTGGCCTCGCCGGAGTACGACGCCGGCAACCTGCTGCTGCTCCTGCCGCTCTGCCTCCTGGTCTCGGCCGTCACGGCCGCGGTCATCGGCGCGCTCTGCGTGCGCACCCGCGGCATCTACTTCATCATGGTCACCCTGGCCTTCGCCCAGATGCTCTTCCACCTGTTCCACGACACCAGCTTCGCCGGCGGGTCCGACGGCGCCTTCATGTTCGTGAAGCCGGTGCTGTCGGTCGGCGGCCTGATGCTGCTCAACCTCGACGACCGGGTGCAGCTCTACTACCTCGCCCTCGGCTGCCTCGCGGCGACGCTGGTCTTCCTGGCGGTGGTGCTGCGCGCGCCCTTCGGACAGGTCATCCAGGGCATCCGGGTGAACGAGCACCGGATCCGGGCGCTGGGCTACAACCCCTATCCCTACAAGCTGGCGGCCTTCACCCTCGGCGGCACGCTGGCAGGGCTCGCCGGCTTCCTCTTCGCCGCGATCGACGGCTTCGTGGCGCCCGAGCTGCTCTCCTGGCACGAGTCCGGCATGGTCATGGTCATGGTGATCCTCGGCGGCATGGGCACCCTCTGGGGCCCCGTCCTGGGCGCCTTCGCCTACGTCGGCCTGGAGGAGGTCTTCCGCGACGCCGGCCTGTTCGGCGCCCTGGCCGAGCGCTACCTGCTGCTGATGGGCCTCTTCGTCTGCCTCGTCGCGCTCGGGGCGCCGCGCGGCATCGCCGGCTGGCTGCGCCGGCTCGGCGGCCTGGGCGGGCGCCGGGAAGGAGCCGCGCCATGAGCCGCCCCGCCACGAGCCCGCCCGCCGCGAGCCCGCCGCTGCTGGAGACCGACCGGCTCATGAAGCGCTTCGGCGGCCTCGTGGCCGTGAAGAGCGTGTCGCTGTCGGTCGACCTGGGGCAGGTGCACGCGGTCATCGGCCCCAACGGCGCCGGAAAGACCACGCTGATCAACCTGCTGTCGGGCGACCTGCCGCCGACGAGCGGCCGTCTGCTGCTGCGCGGCGAGGAGGTCACGGGGCTGCCGGCCAATCGCCTGTCGCACCACGGCATCGGCCGCAGCTACCAGCGCACCAACATCTTCCCGGAGTTCACCGTCCGGCGGAACTGCTGGCTCGCCGGGCAGTCCAGGCTGGCGAGTTCCTTCCGCTTCTTCCGCTCGGCGGCCGCCTACCGGCAGGTGGGCGAGCGGGTGGACCGGGCGCTGGCCCTGACCGGCCTCGCCGGCCGGGCGGACCGGGTTGCCGCCCTGCTGAGCCACGGCGAGCAGCGCCAGCTCGAGATTGCCATGATGCTGGCGACCGAGCCCGAGATCCTGCTGCTCGACGAGCCCATGGCGGGCATGGGCCCGGAGGAGAGCCTGCAGGTGGTGGAACTGCTGCAATCGCTGCGCGCGGGCCACGCCATGATCCTGATCGAACACGACATGGACGCCGTCTTCACCCTGGCCGACCGGCTGACGGTGATGGTCGACGGCGAGGTGCTGGCCAGCGGCACGCCGGAGGCGATCCGCAACGACCCCGCCGTTCGCCGTGCCTACCTCGGCGAGGAGGTGCCGGCATGATCCGGCGGACCAAGACCCGTCGCTGCAAGGCGACGCTGGCGCGGCCCTCGCCCTTCGACAGGCTCAGGGTGAGGGCCCTTGTCGTTCCTCGTGGTGAGCCTGTCGAACCACGGGGGGGGGCCGTCGCGGCGGGCGTGGATCGCCGCGGCCCTGCGGGCCTCGCGACGACGGCGGGAAGGCGTCACTGCGAGGCGGCGTCAGCCGACGAAGCAGTCCAGGTGGCGCCTGCGCGGCCCTCGCCCTTCGACAGGCTCAGGGTGAGGGCCTTTGTCGTTCCTCGTGGTGAGCCTGTCGAACCACGGTGGGTCCCCGTCGCGGCGGGCGTGGATCGCCACGGCCCTGCGGGCCTCGCGACGACGGTGATGGGCCGCCAGCTCAGAAGGGGCGGGGCGGCGTGAGCGGACTGGAGGAGCGCACCCGCGGGCCGCTGCCGACCCTGCTGGAGGTCAGCGGCCTGCAGGTCTACTACGGCCGCAGCCACGTGGTCCGCGGCATCGACCTGCGGGTGGGCAAGGGCGAGACCGTCAGCCTGCTGGGCCGCAACGGCATGGGCAAGACCACCACCCTGCGCGCCGTCATGGGCCAGATCCGCGCCCGCGGCGGCAAGGTCGGCTTCGACGGCCGCGACCTCACGGGCGCGGCGGCGACCCGGGTCGCCCGCAGCGGCATCGGCTACGTGCCGGAGGGCCGCGGCATCTTCCCGAACCTGACGGTGCGCGAGAACCTGGTGATGTCGGCCCGGCCCGGCGTCGACGGCCGGCGCGACTGGACCCTGGAGCGGGTGCTGGCGCTCTTCCCCCGGCTGGCGGAACGCTCCGGCAACTGGGGCGACCGCCTCTCGGGGGGCGAGCAGCAGATGCTGGCCATCGGCCGGGCGCTGATGACCAACCCGCGCCTGCTGATCCTCGACGAGGCGACCGAGGGGCTGGCGCCGCTGATCCGCGAGGAGATCTGGCGGACCGTCGCCCTGATCCGCGCCGACGGCATCGCCTGCATCATCGTCGACAAGAACGTCGAGCGGCTGCTCCGCCTGTGCGACCGCCACGTGATGCTGGCCAAGGGCGAGGTGGTCTTCGAGGGCACCTCGGCCGACCTTGCCGCCCAGCCGGAGGTGCTGCACCGTCACCTCGGCGTCTGAGGCGAGGGGAGGGGACGGTCATGGCTGAACAGAAGCGGATCGCCGCCGGCGTGCTGGAAGTGGCCTGGCTGGAAAGCGGCCCGGCCGACGGCTGGCCGGTGGTGCTGCTGCACGGCTTCCCCTTCGACGTGCACGCCTACGACGCGGTGGCGCCCCTGCTGGCGGCGCAGGGGGCGCGGGTGATCGTGCCCTGGCTGCGCGGCTACGGCCCGACGCGCTTCCTTTCGACCGACACGCCGCGCTCGGGCCAGCAGGCGGCGCTCGGCGACGACCTCAGGGCGCTGCTCGACGCCCTGGCGATCCCGCGCGCGGTCCTCGCCGGCTACGACTGGGGCGGCCGCGCCGCCTGCGTCGTCTCGGCCCTCTGGCCGGAGCGCGCGCGCGGGCTGGTCTCCCTCAACAGCTACAACATCCACGACATCGCCGCCTCGCTGCAGCCCGCCGCGCCCGAGGCCGAGTGGCACTACTGGTACCAGTGGTACTTCCACGGCGAGCGCGGCCGCGCCGGCCTGACGCAGAACCGGCGGGCGCTCTGCCGCCTGCTGTGGCGCCTCTGGTCGCCGGAGTGGGCCTTCGACGATGCCACCTTCGAGGCCACCGTCCCCGCCTTCGACAACCCGGATTTCGTCGAGGTGGTCATCCACTCCTACCGCCACCGCTACGGCCTGGTGGCCGGCGATCCGCGGCTGGAGGATCTGGAGCGGCGGCTGGCGGAGAAGCCGCCCATCACCGTCCCGGCCGTCACCCTGGACGGCGCCGCCGACCACGTCATGCCGCTGGGCGGCACGGCCGGGCAGGCCGGCTTCTTCACCGGCCGGCACGAGCACCGGGTGGTGCCGGGCGCCGGCCACAACCTGCCCCAGGAGGCGCCCGCCGCCTTCGCCGACGCCGTCCTGACGGTCCACGCCTGGGCGGGGTGAGGGGGCTGGCTGATCACACCAGCCGCTTGACCACCCGGCAGACGCTGGGGTCGTCGGGCTCGGCGTGCCGCTCGAAACCCAGCGCGGCCGCCATGTCGAGCATGGGGTGGTTCTCCGCCAGCACGTCGCCCCAGACCTCCTCGATGCCGCGCGAGCGGGCGTGGTCGAGGATCCGGCTCATCAGCAGGTAGCCCAGGCCGCGGCCCTTGAGGTAGGAGCGGATGGCGACCGCGTATTCGGCCCGGCGGCCGTCGGGGTCGGCGGCGATGCGCACCGCGCCCAGGATCTGCTCCGGGTCGTCCGGGTCCAGGGCGACCAGCGCCATCTCCCGGTCGTAGTCGATCTGGGTCAGGCGGGCGGCGGCCTCGTGGCTGAGCTGGTTCATGTGGGCGAAGAAGCGCATGCGGACGTCCTCCGGCGTCAGGTGCCGGTAGGTCTCCCGCAGCGCCGGCTCGTCCTCCGGCCGGATGGGCCGCATGCGGATGCGGGTGCCGTCGCGCAGCTCGCCCCACTGCTCCAGGTCCTTGGGATAGGGCCGGATGGCGAGGCGGTAGGTCGGCTTGCGGGAGCGGTCGATCGCCGCCTCCGGCTTGAGCCGCACCCGCGCATCGAGGGCGATGACGCCGCTGCCGTCGGCCAGCAGCGGGTTGATGTCGACCTCCGCCACCTCGGCGAAGTCGGCGGCGAGCTGCGACAGGCGGACCAGCACCCGGGCGATGGCGTCGAGGTCGGCCGGCGGCTCGTCGCGGTAGCCCTGCAGCAGCCGCCAGATCCGCGTCTCCGACATCATCGCCTTGGCCAGCATGGCGTTGAGCGGCGGCAGGCCGATGGCCTTGTCCTTGATCACCTCCACCGCCGTGCCGCCCTCGCCGAACAGCAGGATCGGCCCGAACTGCCGGTCCTCGGCGAGGCCGACGATCAATTCACGGGCGCGCGGCCGGCGGGCCATGGCCTGCACCGAGAAGCCCTCGATGCGGGCGTCGGGCTTGGCCTCGCGCACCCGGGCGAGGATGCCCTCGGCCGCCTCCAGCAGGGCGGCGGCGTTGCGCAGGTCCAGCTTGACGCCGCCGACGTCGCTCTTGTGGGTGATGTCGGGCGAGAGGATCTTCAGGGCGACCGGCCAGCCGATCTCGTCGGCCGCCTTCACCGCTTCCTCGGCCGTCGCCGCGACCCGCGTCGCCACCGTCGGGATGCGGTAGGCCTTCAGCAGGCTCTTGGCCTCGGGCTCGGTCAGGATGTCCCGGCCGGCGGCGCGCACCGTCTCGAAGAGGGCGCGCACGCGGGCGGTGTCCGGCTCGTCGCCCTCGGGCACCGACGGCGGCGTCTCCATCAGCAGCTGCTGGCCGCGCCGGTAGGAGACCAGGTGCATGAAGCCGCGCACCGCCCGCTCCGGCGTGTCGTAGGTCGGCAGGCGGGCGCGGGCGAAGAGGGCGCGCGCCTCCCGCGGGGCGCTCTCGCCCAGCCAGGCGGTGAAGATCGGCCGCTTCGGCCGGCTGCCGCCGGGCGCCACCGTCTCGATCACCGTCCGCGCCACCTCGGTCTGGTCGGCCACCGCCACCGGGCAGTTCATGATCAGCAGGGCGTCGACCCCGGGGTCGGCCAGCAGCGGCAGCAGGGCGCCGCGGTAGCGGCTGCCGGGCGCGTCGCCGATCACGTCGACGGGGTTGCCCTTGCTCCAGGTCGCCGGCAGCACCGCGTCGAGGGCCGCCATGGTTTCGGGCGAAAGCGCCGCCAGCCGGCCGCGGCGCTCGATCAGGGCGTCGGTGGCCAGCACCCCGAGGCCGCCGCCGTTGGTGACGATCGCCAGCCGGTCGCCGGCGGTGCGCATGGTGGAGCCGGCGGTCGCCAGGGTCTGGGCGGCGTCGAACAGCTCCTCCAGGGTCACCACCCGCAGGGCGCCGCAGCGCTTGAAGGCGGCGTCGTAGACCTCGTCGGCGCCGGCCAGCGCGCCGGTGTGGCTGCTGGCGGCCTTGGCGCCCTCGGCGGCGCGGCCGCCCTTGATGACGATCACCGGCTTGGCACGCGCGCAGGCCCGGGCCGCCGACATGAACTTGCGGGCGTCGGTCACCGCCTCGACGTAGAGCAGGACGGCGCGGGTGCGCTGGTCGACGGCGAGGTAGTCCAGCATGTCGCCGAAGTCGACGTCGGCCATGTCGCCCATGGAGACGACGTGGGAGAAGCCGATCCCGCGGGCCGTCGCCCAGTCCAGCATGGTGGTCACCATGGCACCGGACTGGGTGACGAAGGCGAGGTCGCCGGGCAGGGCGCCGATGTGGCTGAAGCTGGCGTTGAGGCAGGCGTGGGGCGCCATGACGCCGACGCAGTTGGGGCCGATGACGCGCAGGGTGTGGGGCCGGGCGGCGTCGAGCACCGCCTGGCGGCGCTGCTGGCCGGCCAGGTCGCTGCCCTCGCCGAAGCCGGCGGTGATGACCACGCAGGCCCGGGTGCCGCGCGCTCCCAGCTCGGCGACCAGCGGCGCCACCGTGTCCGGCGGGGTGCAGATCACGGCAAGGTCGGGCGTGACCGGCAGCTCGGCGACGGTCCTGTAGGCCAGCACGCCCTCGACCGCGGTCTCGCGCGGGTTGACCGGCATCACCGGCCCGGCGAAGCCGGCGTGGAAGAGGTTGCGCGCCACCACCTGGCCGACGGAGCCCGCGCGGCGGCTGGCGCCGATCAGGGCCACCGACTTCGGCTGGAAGAGCTGTTCGAGATTGCGCGTGGTCATGGGTCTGCCGCCGTCGTTGTGCAGTGCAGCATAAATAGGCCAAGGCGCAGCTCGGCGCGCGCGGTCAAAGGCCGCGGGGGCAATGTAGGGCCTCGCCGGGGCGATCGGAGCTGGAGGTATCGATAAGCACTGAGGAGACCATGCCGGCTGATGCCTCAGAGCACTAACTACGAACCCGAGATGTGGATGGATTATGTGGAAGTCGTTTTTGAGGTTGTTCAAAAACCTTTAGATACCGAACGCTGCGGGAAGAGGTTGTATCCCTTAATATGCGGCCTAAGATCTGCACCTGAGACGGAGACCAACCCCGGCGGACAAGAATGTCTGTTAATTCGTCCCTAGATATTTCGATCTTTAAAGTAAGATCTACCTCAGTACTTACCCTTGTGTCTGATATACTTCTTGCGTAATGAAAAAGGCGTGACGCCGTAAACCTAAATAAATTCTGATCCGCCGATATGCACTGCAGAGAAACATATAATCGATATAGCGATGATGTTATAGTAATGGGAGGCAGCCCTTTCATTATTTCGGATAGCTCTCTCGTGTCAATTGAATCTATAATGCAAAGGAATAGCCGTTTCGTATAGGCGATTTCCTGCCGTCTCTGGCAATAATCCACGGATAGCTGCGCCGCCATCAGCCATAGGTCTTTGTTAGTTGAGTTACCGCGAATAATATTAAGTAAATTGTTAAATATTTTTGCTTCAGTTCCCCTTGCCAGTCCGATTTTGTACCAAAGAAGCAGGCGCCAAGGATCGGCAGGTACACCTTTTTCAGAAACCACTGTATAGGCAACCTCAAAGGGAAGTAGTTTTTCCATGTCAAGTGCTTCTCGGGCCCTCATTAAGCTTAGCTGTTGAATAGCAAGAGCAGCCCGTTCGCGACCGTCTGGGCGCCTAACAAACAATTCGTAGAGAAATCCACATATCTCCGGCGTCGAAAAAGCGGACGCCTTAAATAGTTCACTGGGTGATAAAGACGACGCGGACGCTAGGATGTTATTAAATATGTGCTCTGCGCAGAGAAATTCCTGAATCGATCTATGCGCAAAATAAAGAGTCTTTCCCTCAAGGCTGTCCTTTTCAACTAGACATCCGCGCATAAGTTCTTCGCTCGCTTGTTCTTTAGTTAGACTGCCCGGAAGTTCATTTAGAGACGTAAAAAGTAAGTCTTCTGGAAGCTGGCCTGAGGCCACATTTGAACTGCCGCCTTGTATCATTAGCCACCAGGCGACGCGGGAGCTAAAATCTCGCCTGGTATGTTCATCGAAAGTAGATCGGCTTTTTTTCTGGCTTTCCCGCTGAAAGAGGAGGGTTATAAACTTATCATACAATGAAAAATCGTCGATCTGGTTGAGATCTAAATCAGTGTCTGTGGCGATCTCGCATAGCATCTGAGCGTGAACCGGACGCTGGATGATGTTTTTGAAGCGCCCCGAGGTGAGGTGAGAGAGTCTCGCATTGATTGCGTCCTCAGGAAGTTGGGCCTTTCTCCCGCAGCGTTGAAAGTATTTGTTGACGAAAAGAAGGGCGCTTTCCTCCGAAAAATCGGCGATACTGCTCTCATGACACGGCGGGATCTCTGGAATGGGCACCTCAGTTCCGTTCGGTGTTAAGCGCTTTCCTTTCAAGATAAGCTTGAATTGGCGATCCGACGAAATCGCATTGGGTCTTCCTAAAAGTAGAATCTTAGCGTTCTCGCCATGGAGTCTGAATAAAATTCGGCACTGATTTATAAACGATGTATAGGTCATTCCATGTTTCATTTCGTCTAGGCCGTCGAAAATTATTAGGAATGCTCCAGCCCTGTTCAATTTATCAAATAAAGAGAAAGAATAATTCTGAATTCTGTACTTATAAGTGAACATTTTTCCTAAAAGTCCTTCTATGCTATTTTCATCCAAAATATCTCCCAAAGGTATATATATTGGTATCCGCCTTGTCTGGTCATTTCTGTGCAGATCTATGCATTTTGACGTTAACCACCTTGCAAACGTGGTCTTACCGGTGCCGTAAGACCCAAGAATTACAAGAGGGCTTTGTGTTGTATCCGCGAGCCATTCTTGGACTATATTGTTTAGAAGTATCCCGCCTGTTGAATAAGGGTCAATATAATATTCGTCAATTCCGTCTCTATGGTACTCTTGTTCTATAGCAGACATGTATTGCGTTGAATCAAGAAGAACATTAAAAAAATTTCTAAACGTAAAATGTCTTATACCAGATTTTCCGTCGAAAGCCATTTTCCCATTGGGCGTGATGTCCTCTTTTGTAATAAGAAATGCTGCGCTGACATGGCCATCACGGACCAGTTGATGGTAGTTGTATATAAAATCCCGAACTTGATCGCCGCTGAGGGTTCCAGAGTGGTTTTTACACTCTATTGCGATGATTTTTCCTCTTATTTGGTCCATGTCAGTGCAGAGAATGTCAACGTTCTTTGAGCCGATATTGACCTCGTATTGAACGGCAAATCCTGCTGCAGACATGAGTTCACCGACGCGATCGCGCAGTTGGTTTCCCACGGCGACAGTTGACATCTCCCGATCCACCTCATTGTTAAAAGGATTAGTTGAGCGAATTCTTTAGATCTCGTCAAACGGGATCAGCGCCTCCGGTGGCACCGAAAGCCCTTTCCGGCCGACAGGTCTCGTTGCGCCGAAATATGCATTTGCATATAGTGTCGGCATAACAAGAAGGGCGGTCGGGGCATGGAGAGGTCCTTCAGGAAAGAGATCGACCTGCTGCGCCTGGGCGACGGGGACACCTTCGAGGGCGAAGGCATCCTCGCCATCACCAAGGGGCTGCTGCAGGCCGGCGTCTCCTACGTCACCGGCTACCAGGGCGCGCCGGTCAGCCACCTGATGGACGTGCTGAGCGACGCGAAGGAATTCCTGGACGAGTTGGGCGTGCTCTATACGCCGGCCGCCAACGAGGCCGCGGCCGCCGCCACGCTCGCCGCGTCCATCAACTATCCCGTCCGCGGCGCCGCGGTGTGGAAGTCGACCGTCGGCACCAACGTCGCCTCCGACGCCCTGTCGAACCTCGCTTCGGCTGGCGTGGTGGGCGGGGCCCTGATCATCGTCGGGGAGGACTACGGCGAGGGCGCCTCCATCATCCAGGAGCGCACCCACGCCTTCGCCATGAAGTCGACCATGTGGCTGGTCGACCCGCGGCCCGACCATGCGCACTTCGTCGACCTGATCGACCGCTGCTTCGAACTCTCGGAGGCCTCGAACACGCCGGTCATCATGGAGTTCCGCATCCGCGCCTGCCACATGACCGGCCGCTTCGCGACCAAGGACAACCGGCCGCCGCTGCATTCGGCGCGCAATCCCGTCGGCGAGCCGGTCTTCGACTACGGCCGCATCTGCCTGCCGCCGTCGACCTACATCCAGGAGAAGAAGAAGTACGAGGAGCGGCTGCCCAGGGCGCTCGCCTTCATCCGCGAGCAGGGCCTGAACGAGCTCCGGCCCGGCCGCTGCGACGACGTCGGCATCATCCTGCAGGGCGGCCTGTTCAACACCGTGGTGCGGGCGCTGCAGCAGCTCGGCCTCGCCGACGCCTTCGGGGCGAGCGACATCCCGCTCTACGTCCTCAACGTCACCTATCCCCTGGTGCCCGACGAGGTGGTGGAGTTCTGCGCCGGCAAGCGCGCCGTCCTCATGGTGGAGGAAGGGAACCCCGACTTCCTGGAGCAGGCGCTGTCGACCATCCTGCGCCGGCGCGACGTGAACACCCGGGTGGTCGGCAAGGACGTGCTGCCCATGGCCGGCGAGTACACCGGCGAGGTGGTGCTGCGCGGGCTGACCCGCTTCCTCGAGGGGGCAGTGCCGGCGGGCCTCGATCTGGCGGCGATCGGCCGGCCGCTGCATGCGGTGGAGGAGGCCAAGCGCAACGCCGCGGCCCTTGTCGGCGCGGCCGTGCCGCCGCGGCCGCCCGGCTTCTGCACCGGCTGCCCCGAACGGCCCGTCTTCAGCGCCATCAAGCTGGCCGAGCGGGAAGTCGGCAGAGTGCACGTCGCCGCCGACATCGGTTGCCACTCCTTCTCGACCCTGCCGCCCTTCAACCTCGGCAACACCATCCTGGGCTACGGCCTGGGCCTGTCGAGCTCGGCTGGCCTCGCGAAGTCCTTCGGCCGGCGCGTCGTCTCGGTGATGGGCGACGGCGGCTTCTGGCACAACGGCCTGACGTCCGGCGTCGGCGGCGCGGTGCAGACCGGCCAGGACGGCGTGCTGGTCATCATGAACAACGGGTACAGCTCGGCCACGGGGCAGCAGTTCATTCCCTCGTCGACCGCCGGCGGCACCCGCGCCCCCCAGGCGACCATCGAGAAGGCGGTGGCCGACATGGGCGTGAAGTGGGTGCGGACCATCCGCTCCTACTCAGTCGGGCGGATGGCGAAGGTGCTGAAGGAGGCCATGACCACGCCCCAGGGCGGCTTGAAGGTCATCGTCGCCGAGGGCGAATGCCAGCTCGCCCGGCAGCGGCGGGTCAGGCCGCAGATGGCGGCCAGAGCGAAGGCCGGCGAGCGGGTGGTGCGCACCCGCTACGGCGTCGACGAGGACACCTGCACCGGCGACCATTCCTGCATCCGCCTGTCGGGGTGCCCGTCGCTGACGATCAAGGAGAACCCGGACCCGCTGCGGCCCGATCCCGTGGCCCACGTCAACAACGACTGCGTCGGCTGCGGCCTCTGCGGCGAGGTCGCCGACGCCGCCGTGCTCTGCCCCTCCTTCTACCGGGCCGAGGTGATCTCCAACCCGAACCGCGCCGACCGCCGGCGCAGCCGTCTGGCGGCCCGCTGGATCGCCTTCCTCCAGCGCCTCTCCGGCGAGCGCCTCCACGAGGGGCGCACGGTGCCGGCGCAATGAGCCCGCGCTCGGTCTCCATCCTGATCGCCGCGATGGGCGGCCAGGGCGGCGGCGTGCTGGCCGACTGGATCGCCGGGGCCGTCCGGCAGGCCGGTTTCCTGGTGCAGTCGACCTCCATCCCCGGCGTCGCCCAGCGTACCGGCGCCACGACCTACTACATCGAGTTCCTGCCGGTGCCGGTGGCCGCGCTGCAGGGCCGCCGTCCCGTCCTCGGCCTCTATCCCAGCCACGGCAACGTCGACGTGGTGATCGCCGCCGAGCTGGCCGAGGCCGGCCGCATGCTGGCCGCCGGCTTCGTCACGCCGGGGCGGACGACGCTGATCGCCTCTGCGCAGCGGCTGTTCGCGACCAGCGAGAAGGTCGGCATGGGCGACGGCCGGGCGGACCTGCGCCGTCTGCTGCGCGCGGCGACCGAGCTGCCCGGCCGCAGCGTGCTGGTCGATCCGGGCGACCGGCGGCTGGAGGGCCTTGCGCTGAACGCCCTGCTGCTCGGGGCGCTGGCGGGCAGCGGTGCCGTGCCGCTGGAGGCCGAGCACTTCCGCGCGGCGATCGTCGACGGCGGGAAGGCGGTGCAGCCCAATCTGGCTGGCTTCGACGCGGGCCTGCAGGAGGCCGCCGCGCCGCCCGACGTCGAGGCCATCCTGGTGCGGCAGACGGCCAAGCGGCCGGACGTCCCGCGGAGCGCCGGCAGCGCCCTGAACGACAGGATCGCGCGCCTGCCGGTCGAGGCGCTGGCCTTCGCCGAGCAGGGGGTGAGCCGGCTGGTCGACTACCAGGGCGAGGCCTACGCGCGCCTCTATCTGGAGCGGCTGGAGTCCGTGGCGCGTCTCGATCTCGCCCTCGGCCGGCCCGTGGCCCGGGAGACCGCGCGCTGGCTGGCCCTGTGGATGAGCTACGAGGACATCATCCGGGTGGCGCAGCTCAAGTCGCGCGCCGACCGCTTCGCCCGGCTGCGCGAGGAGGTGCGCGCCACCCCGGACCAGATTGTCGAGATCACCGAGTTCCTGAAGCCGGGCTTGGAGGAGGTCTCCTCCGTCCTGCCGCCCCGCCTCGGCCGCGGCCTGCGGCGCTGGGCCGAACGGCGGGACCTGCTGCACCGCTGGCACCTGCCGATGCGGGTGACCAGCAGCGGCGCCTGGGGCTACAGCCGCCTGTGGCTGCTGGCGCGCCTGCGCCCGTGGCGGCCGCGCACCCTGCGCTGGGCGGAGGAGCAGGCGGCCATCGAGGCCTGGCTGGAGGCGCTGCGCGCGGCGCTGACGGCCGGGGCGGCCGGCTTCGCCCACGAGCTGGCCCTGCTGCCGCGCCTGTTGAAGGGCTACAGTGACACCCAGCAGCGCGGCCGGTCGAACTTCGCGGCCATCTTCGCCGCCGTGGTCGAGCCGGCGCGGCGGTCGGGCGACTATGCGGCCGCCGCGGCGCGGCTGGTGGCGGCGCGGACCGCCGCCCTGCAGGATCCGGAGGGGGACGCCCTGCGGGCGGCTCTGCCGCCGCAGGCGGCGGCCTGAGGAACGGGGGCCGTGGCGCCCCCCCGAATCGAGGAACGGGGCCGTGGCGGCCCCCAGAATTGAGGAACGGGGCCGTGGCGGCCCCGGAAAGAGTGAAGAGCAAAGGGGGACGAAAGGGATGACGTACCTGGGAAAGACGATGGCGGCCCTCGCCGCCGCCGGCTGTCTGACGGCGGCCCTCGCAGCCACGGCCTCGGCCGAGGAGGTGACGCTGCGGGCGGTGTCGAGCTTCCAGCCGGGCACCACCTTCTCGCGGCCGTTCGAGGCCTTCATCGAGAAGGTGAACGCCGACGGCAAGGGGGTGATACAGATCAACTACATCGGCGGCCCCTCGGCGATCCCGCCCTTCGAGGTCGGCAATGCGGTGTCCAGCGGCGTGGTCGACATCGCCAATGTGACCTCGGCCTTCTACACCAACCTGCTGCCCGAGGGTGAGGCCCTGAAGCTGGCCGAGCGCACCATCCAGGAGCAGCGGGAGAACGGCGCCTGGGCCTACATCAACGAGCTGCACAACAAGAAGATGAACGTCTGGTACCTGGCGCGGACCGGGGACGGCGTGCCCTTCCACCTCTATCTGAACAAGCCGATCACCGGCCCCGACCTCTCGGGCCTGACCCTGCGGGTCACGCCGGTCTACCGCACCTTCTTCAGCGAGCTGGGGGCCAACAACGTCACGACGCCGCCGGGCGAGGTCTACACCGCCCTGGAGCGCGGCGTGGTGGACGGCTACGGCTGGCCGATCCAGGGCATCCTGGACCTGGGCTGGCAGGAGGTGACCAAGTTCCGGGTCGATCCCGGCTTCTACGCCGTCGACGTCAACATCCTGGTCAACCTCGACAAGTGGAAGGGCCTGAGCGAAGCGCAGCGCGACGTGCTGAACAAGGCCGCCATCTGGGTGGAGGCGAAGAACATCGAGAACGCCGCCATCAACGCCAAGGAAGTGGAGCGCCAGGAACAGGCCGGCATCAAGACGATCACCCTGCAGGGCGCCGACCAGCAGAAGTGGCTGGACACCGCCCGGGAAGCGGGCTGGAAGCAGGTCCAGGCCGTGGCGCCGGACCACGCCGCCAAGCTGCGCGAGCTGCTGGCGAAGTAGCCACCGGGACCGCGGGGCGGAGCGTCAGGCTCCGCCCTCTGGCGCCTGCCTGATCGGGGGGAAGCGTGCTCGCACGGCTGGACCGGGCCTACGGCTGGCTCATCGACGCCCTGGGGATGCTCGGGGGGTGCCTGTTCGGCGCCATGGCGCTGGGCATCGGCGCCGACGTGCTCGCCCGCAGCCTGACCGGCCGCGGCATCTTCTGGATGATCGAGGTGCTGGAGTACGGCCTGCTGGTCGCCACTCTCTGCGCCGCGCCCTGGGGCCTGCGCGAGGGGGCCCACGTGACGGTCGAGCTGGTGCAGAACGCCGTCGGCCCGCGCCTGCGCAGGACGATGCGGATCGCCTCCGCCCTGCTGGGGGCGGCGATCGCCGCGATCACCTTCCACTACGGCTGGGCGGCGACCGCCGTGGCGGCGGGCCGCGGCAGCATGATCTTCAAGTCCCTGGTCTTTCCGGAGTGGTGGCTGCTGGCGGCCGTGCCCGTCGGCATGGCCCTGTTGACGATCGAGTTCCTGCGTCTGGCCGCGCTGCTGCTGGCGGGCCGGGAGCCGCGGCCCCCGTCCGGAGAGGCGGCGCACTGATGGACTGGAGCTCCGCCCTCCTGCTGCTGACCGGCATCCTCGCCTGCCTGCTGGTGCTGGGCCTGCCGGTCGCGGTCGCCTTCCTCGGCGTCAACATCGTCGGCGCCTGGATCTTCCTGGGCGGCGAGATGGGCCTCATGCAGATGACCCGCAACGCCGTCACCTCGCTCACCAACTTCAGCCTGGCACCGATCCCGCTCTTCGTGCTGATGGGCGAGATCCTGCTGCACACCGGGGTGGCCAACAAGGCGATCGACGCCATCGACCGGCTGATCACCCGCATTCCCGGCCGGCTGCCGATCGTCACCGTGGCGGCAGGAACGGTCTTCTCCTCCCTGTCGGGTTCGACCATCGCCAATACCGCCATGCTCGGCCGGGCGATGACGCCGGAGATGCTGCGGCGGGGCTACCACCCCACCCTGGCCATGGGGCCGATCATGGCCACCGGCGGCATCGCCATGCTGATCCCGCCCTCGGCCCTGGCCGTGCTGGTGGGCAGCCTCGCCGGGATCTCGATCGCCGGCCTGCTGGTCGCCGGCATCATCCCGGCGCTGCTGATGGCGACCTTCTTCTTCGGCTACATCTACCTGCGCGCCCGGCTGCGCCCGCAGGATGCGCCGGCCGACGAGCCGCGGGCCATGACGGCGTGGGAGCGCTGGCAGCCCTTCGTCGTCCACGTGCTGCCGCTGTCGGGGATCCTGGTGGTGGTCGTCGGCTCGCTGCTCGCCGGCATCGCCGCCCCGACGGAGTCCGCCGCCCTGGGGGCCATCGCCGCGGCGCTGGCGGCCGCGGGCTACCGGCGCCTGACCTGGCACGCGCTGGTCACCGCGCTGCGGGAGACGGCTCGCATCAGCGTGATGATCCTCTTCATCATTCTGGCCTCGACCACCTTCAGCCAGCTGCTGTCCTTCTCCGGGGCGACCAACGGGCTGATCGGCCTGATCCGCGAGGCTGGCGCGTCGCCCATGACCGTGATGATCGGCATGATGGTGGTGCTGCTGATCCTCGGCTGCTTCGTCGACCAAGTCTCCATGGTGATGGTGACCGTGCCCCTCTTCATGCCGATGGCCCAGGCGGCCGGCATCGACCTGCTGTGGCTCGGCGTCATCTACCTCCTGACCATGGAGATCTCCTTCCTGACGCCGCCCTTCGGGCTGCTGCTGTTCGTCATGAAAGGGCTGGCGCCGCCGTCGGTCACCCTCGGCATGGTCTACCGGGCGGCGGTGCCCTTCCTGCTGCTGGAGCTGACCGTCCTCTTCCTGCTTCTCGTCTTCCCGGGCCTCGGGCTGTGGCTGCCGTCGCTGATCCGCTGACCATGGCCGAGGAAGAGAAGGAGGCACCGGTCCTGCTGCCGAACGGCGAGCCGCTGGACCGCTTCGTGCCCTACCTGATGAACCGCATCGCCGCGACCGCCAACGCCGACCTGTCGCGGCGCCTGCGCAAGCGTGGCCTCAGCTTCCAGAACTGGCGGGTGCTGCTGATCCTGTCGCAGCGTGGCCGGCGCACCATCGGCCAGCTCGTGCGCGAGACGGTCATCCCCCAGTCGACCCTCTCGCGGGTGCTCATGCGCATGGAGCGTGACGGCCTGATCGCCCGCCATCCGGTGGCCGACGACAACAGGTCCTACGAGATGTCCCTCACGGAACGCGGGGGCGAACTCTTCGCCGCGGCCTTCCAGGACGCCGACGCGGCCTATCGGGCGATGATCGCCCCGCTGACGCCCGAACAGGTGGCGACCCTGCGGCCGCTGCTGCAGCAGATGCGCGGTGGCCGTCAGCGCGACCTGCGGTCGTCCAGAACGCGGCGGTAGGCGGCCTCGGCCGCGGCGTCGAAGACGCAGAAGGTCACTGTCAGGGGCCCGTCGTGGGCCACGAGGTGGGCCAGCACCGCGTCGACGGCCACCTCGGTCGCCGCCTCCAGGGGATAGCCGAAGATGCCGGTGGAGATGGCCGGGAAGGCGACCGAGTCCAGGCCGTGCTCGACGCAGAGGGCCAGGGTGCTGCGGTAGCAGGCCGCAAGGGTCTGCGGCTCGCCGCGCCCGCCGCCCTGCCAGACCGGCCCGACCGCGTGGATGACGTGCCGGGCCGGCAGGCGGAAGCCCGGCGTCAGCCGGGCCCCGCCGGGCGGGCAGGGGGCCAGCGGCCGGCAGGCTGCCGCCAGTTGCGGGCCGGCGGCGCGGTGGATCGCGCCGCAGACGCCGCCGCCCGGCAGCAGGGCCTCGTTCGCCGCATTGACGATGGCGTCGACGTCCAGCCGGGTGATGTCGCCCCGGTGGAGGGAGACCCGGTCGGCCGGGGAAGACGCCATCGTGCTGCTCTCCTCAGAGGTATTCGGCCACCAGCTTTTCGGCGATCTGCACCGCGTTGAGGGCGGCACCCTTGCGCAGGTTGTCGCCGACCACCCAGAGGTTCAGGCCGAAGTCGACCGTCGGGTCGTCGCGCAGCCGGCTGACGTAGACCAGATCCTCGCCGGCGATGTCGACCGGGGTGACGTAGCCGCCGTCCTCGCGGCGGTCGAGCACGCCGATGCCCGGCGCTTCCGAGAGGATCTCGCGGGCCCGCTCGGCCGACAGCTCCTCCTCGAACTCCACGTTCACCGCCTCGGCGTGGCCGATGAAGGTCGGCACCCGCACGCAGGTGGCGCTGACCTTGATGTGGGGATCGAGGATCTTCTTGGTCTCGACCACCATCTTCCACTCTTCCTTGGTGGAGCCGTCCGGCATGAACACGTCGATGTGCGGCAGGACGTTGAAGGCGATCTGCTTGGTGAAGACCTCGGGCTTGACCGGGTCGTTCACGTAGATGGCGCGGGTCTGGTTGAACAGCTCGTCCATCGCCTCCTTGCCGCCGCCGGAGGTCGACTGGTAGGTCGCGACCACGATCCGCTTGATCGGCACGACCTCGTGCAGCGGCTTGAGGGCCAGCACCATCTGGATGGTCGAGCAGTTCGGGTTGGCGATGATGTTGCGCTCGCCGTAGCCGCGCAGGGCCTCGGGATTGACCTCCGGCACGATCAGCGGGACGTCGGGGTCCATGCGGAACTGCGAGGTGTTGTCGATCACCACCACCCCGGCCTCCGCCGCCTTCGGGGCGAACTGGGCCGAGACCTTGGCACCGGGCGAGAAGAGGCCGATGTCGATGCCACGGAAGTCGAAGGTGGCCAGATCCTGGACCTTCAGGGTGTCCTTCTCGCCGTAGGAGACCGTGAGCCCGGCGGACCGCTCCGAGGCGAGGGGGACGATCTCGTCGGCGGGGAAGTTCCGCTCGGCGAGGATGGACAGCATTTCCCGGCCGACGTTTCCGGTCGCACCGACGACAGCCACACGATAACCCATTGTTGCCTTCCGTAGATCTTGATTGCTGCGGGGAGAGACGAAGCCCTCGGCCCCAGCCGCGGTCCGCATATGGGCCGCCGCGGGCGGACTTGTAACGGCCGGGCCGGGAAACGAAAGCCCTGCGACATGCAGAACCACCCTGCGGCGGCTGGGCGAGGGCACAAAAAAAGCGGCCCGGGCGGGCCGCCGATGGTCTGAGCTCAGTCGGTGGTCCCGCGCGGACGTCCTACTCCGGTTTCGGAGTCTGGGCGACCGGTTTCTCGGCAGTCTGGGTGCCGATCTTCACGGGGGTCTGCGCGGTCTGCGCCATCGGGCAGGCCAGAACAGGGGTCGTCACCGCGACGGCGAAACCGGCGACGGCGGCGAGAGCCAGGAGTGTCCTCATGGATGATCCTCCTTCCGTGAAGTTTTTCACGATACAGCCGCCGATGAGCGGCGCCAAGGGAAATGCCCGGAGAACACGCGCCTGTGATGGACGGCCCCGCCCGGTCCTCCGGGAACCCCTCCGGGAGCACGGCTGTTGCACCGGGCTGAACCCGACAAGGAGAGTGCCTCATGGCGCAGATCGAGAGCCCGCCGCGGCAGCACCAGGAGCGTCAGCCCGGCGCTGACGACAAGATGACGCCGCGGCCCGACTACGCGCCCCGCGAGGAGGGCGGCTACCGCCTGCTGGACAAGGTGGCGCTCATCACCGGCGGCGACAGCGGCATCGGCCGGGCGACCGCGATCGCCTTCGCGCGGGAGGGGGCGCGGATCGCGCTGGTCTACCTCAACGAGGAGAACGATGCGGAGGCGACCCGCGGGCTGGTCGAGAAGGAGGGGCGGGAGTGCCTGGTCATTCCCGGTGACGTCGGCGACCCCGAGACGTGCAAGCGCGCGGTCGCCGAGACGCTGAAGCGGTATGGCCGGATCGACGTACTGGTCAACAACGCCGGCGAGCAGCACCCGCAGCCGTCGATCACGGACATCCCGCCCGAGCAGCTCGAGCGGACCTTCCGCACCAACGTCTTCGGCTACTTCTTCATGATCCAGGCGACCCTGCCGCATCTGAAGGAAGGCAGCAGCATCATCAACATCGCGTCGGTGACCGCCTACAAGGGCAACCCGACGCTGGTGGACTATTCGGCCACCAAGGGGGCGATCGTCGCCCTGACCCGGGCGCTGGCCCTGCAGCTCGCCGACAAGAACATTCGGGTCAACGCGGTGGCGCCGGGACCGATCTGGACCCCGCTCATCCCGTCGACCTTCGAGCCCGAGCAGGTGGAGCGCTTCGGCAAGAACACGCCCCTCGGCCGCGTCGGTCAGCCCAATGAGGTGGCGCCCTCGCTGGTCTTCCTGGCCTGCTCCGACGCTTCCTACATGACCGGTCAGGTGCTGCACCCCAACGGCGGCTCGGTCGTCAACGCCTGAGGCGATCGTAGCGGCCGCTCTCATGCTTCGACAGGCTCAGCATGAGGAAGGCAGGTAGTTCCTCGTCCTGAGCTTGTCGAAGGACGACCAGATGCCGCTCGGGCCGAGCCGGCTACAGCACCGTCTTCAGCGCCGCCAGGGTCGCCTCGGGCGCTTCGGTCATCAGCATGTGGCCGGTGCCCGGCAGCACCTCGTAGCGCGCGCCGGGAATGGCCGCGGCCAGGGCTCTGCCGGCCTTGGCCGGTGTCATGCGGTCGTCGGCGCCGGAGAGGACGAGGGTGGGGCACTCCACTGCCGCCGCGGCGGCCGCACCGTTCTTCCAGGCGTCGCAGGCGACCAGGTCGCGGTGGAGCACGCCGGGGCTCGCCCTCTGCAGCAGGCGGTGGCCGACGCCCAGGAGCCAAGTGCCGGCGAGGGGGTGCCCGCCGCGCTGGCTGTCCTGGCCGTGCCCCCAGCCGTTGACCATCTCCACTGCGCTGAGCCGGTCGGCGGCCGCCTCGCTCAGCAGGGCCGGGTGAACCGGCATCGCACCCGCGCAGCCGAGCACCGCCAGGGCCCGCACCCGCGCCGGGTGGCGGGCGGCGGCGGTGAGCGCGACGATCGCCCCCATGGAATGCCCGGCCACCGCCGCCTCGGCGACGCCGAGCGCATCCAGCACGCGCACGAGCCAGTCGGCCATCTCCTCCACCGACTCGAGCGCAGGGCCGTCCGAGCGGCCATGGCCGGGCAGGTCGAGGGCCAGGACGCTCCGCCCGTGGTGGGCCAGGTAGCGGCTCTGAAAGGCCCAGACCATGTGGTCCATGCCGGCGCCGTGGAGCAGCACGACGGCCGGCAGCGCAGGATCGAATGGCCGGCCGCCGGTGGCGGCGAAGACGGCGCGTCCGCCGAGGGTGATGTCCATGGGCTCAGGCCTTCTGGCTGGCGCGCAGCGCCTGGCGGAGGTCGTCGACGATGTCGTCGGGGTCCTCCAGCCCCACCGACAGCCGGATCATGTCCTCTCCGACCCCCGCCCGTGCCAGGGCGGCGGCGTCGAGTTGCGAGTGGGTCGTGCTGGCGGGGTGGATCACCAGCGTCTTGGCGTCGCCGACATTGGCGAGGTGGGAGGCGAGCCGGCAGCCCTCGATGAACCGGCGGCCGGCATCGCGGCCGCCGCGAACCCCGAAGGAGACGATAGAGCCGGCACCCTTCGGCAGCAGGCGCTGGGCCAGCACGTGGTCCGGGTGGTTCGGCAGCTCGGGGTGAAGCACCCATGCGACCTCGGGTGCGGCCTGGAGGAAGTCCAGGACTCGACGGGTGTTCGCGATGTGGCGGTCCATGCGCAGCGACAGGGTCTCGACCCCCTGCAGCAGGTAGAACGCGGTCTGCGGCGCCATCACGGCGCCGAAGTCGCGCAGCCCCTCCGTGCGGGCACGCAGGGCGAAGGCGGCCGGGCCGAACTCCTCGGCGTAGTCGATGCCATGATAGCCTTCGTAGGGCTCGGTCAGGGTGGGAAACAGCCCGCTCTTCTCCCAGTCGAAGGTGCCGCCGTCCACCAGGACGCCGCCGATGGCGAGGCCGTGCCCGCCGAGCCATTTGGTGGCCGAGTGCAGCACCAGGTCCGCGCCGAGGTCGAGGGGCCGCGCGAGATAGGGCGTCAGGAAGGTGTTGTCGACCGCGAGCGGCAGGCCCCGGCCGTGGGCGATCTCCGCCAGGGCCGGCAGGTCCGCCACCTCCAGCCCCGGATTGCCGACCAGCTCGACGAAGACGAGGCGGGTGGCCGGCGTCACCGCCGCGGCGAAGGCGGCCGGGTTGCGCGGGTCGACGAAGGTGGTGCTGATCCCGAAGCGCGGGAGGGTGTGGGCGAAGAGGTTGAGCGACCCGCCGTAGAGGGACGAGGAGGCGACGATGTGGCCGCCCTGGCCCATAAGGGTCGCGATCATCAGGAAGAGGGCGGCGTGCCCCGAGGCGGTGCCGATCGCGGCGACCCCTCCGTCGAGCGCCGCCACGCGCTCCTCCAGGACGGCGACGGTCGGATTGCCGATCCGGCTGTAGATGTAGCCGGGCTGCTCCAGATTGAAGAGTGCGGCGGCGTGGTCGCTGTCGCGGAAGACGTAGGAGGTCGTCTGGTAGATCGGCACCGCCCGGGCGCCGGTCACCGGGTCCGGACGCTGCCCGGCGTGGAGGGCGAGGGTATCGAACTTGAGAAACTTGGGGCCTGCCATCGGTCCTCCTTGCCGCCAGACGAGATCCGCCACAAAGGCGGAGGGCCGCTCGCCCCTCTCGGGTGCGGCGGCCCTCTCGATAGACGATAGCCTTGCCCTGTCAACTTGCCTGACGGTCGGCACCCTAAGGATGCAAGGGGCGGATGGTCAAGAAGAAACGCATGGCTGACATGCAATGAGGCAGGCAGATAGGGTTGACGAGTCATTCGGCGCTTTCGACGGGCTGACGGGTGGTCTGGACGGCTGTCGCGGCGGCTGGGTTCTCGCTCGCATAGCGGGTGGACGGGCTTATTTTGAAATTTTAGAGAAATTTTCGGAGGATCTCGTCCGGCAGGCGGCGATGCTGGCGGTGGACATTCCGATCGGTCTGCCGGCGTCGGGTGACCGGCGCTGCGATCTGGCGGCGCGGGCCCTTCTGCCGCCGAACGCCCGGGCGAGCGTCTTCACAGGCCTGCGTCGGCCCCTTCTCGCGCGGCGCAGCAACTACGCGGCCGCGAACGCCTGGGCGAAGAGCGACGGCAAGGGGCTCAGCCGGCAGGCCTGGGGCCTGCTGGGGAAGGTTGCCGAGGTCGATGCGCTGATGACGCCGGCCCGGCAGCGCCGGGTCCGCGAGGCCCACCCGGAACTGATCTTCCGGCGCTTGGCCGCGGGCGCGGCTCTGGCGCCGAAGAAGACGCCGCAGGGGCGCGATCAGCGCCTCATGCTTCTCGCGGGGCAGGGCCTCGAGGTCGCGGAGAGCTGGTTCGACCGCCTCCCGCGCAGCCGCGCGAAGCCGGACGACCTGCTCGATGCCGCCGCGCTCGCCCTGCTGGCGGTGGAGATGGCCGCCGGCGGCGGCCGGCGCGTTCCCGCCGATCCGGCGCGGGACCGACGGGGACTGGCGATGGAGATCTGGTACTGAGGCTCAGTAGAGCCGCGTGCGATAGGACTCGTCGATGGCGGCGTCCGCGGCGTCTGCGTCGACCTCGGCGACCTGGTCGGCGATCATGCGCCCCAGGCTCGGAAAGGCCTTGCGGTCGATCTGCGCCCCCGGGTCCCATAGACGGGAGCGCAGGAAGGCCTTGGCGCAGTGGAGGAAGGCTTCCTCCACGCTGACCAGCAGGCCGCTTCGCGGTGCCCGGCCGTCGACCGCCGCCGGGGCGAGCAGCGCCGGGTCGGTGGTGATCTCGGCCCTGCCGTTGACCCGCAGGGTCTCGTCCATGCCGGGCAGGAAGAAGAGCAGGCCCACCTGCGGGTTGCTCAGGACGTTTCGCAGGGTGTCGAGCCGCTTGTTGCCCGGCCGGTCGGGGATCAGCAGCCGCTGGTCGTCGATCACTCTGACGAAGCCGGGCGGGTCGCCCCGGGGGGAGACGTCCTGGCGGCCCTCCGCGTCGGACGTGCCTATGACCAGAAAGGGCGAGGCCGCGATCAATGCCCGGCAGTGGCGGTCGAGACGGGTCAGCACCTTGCGGCGGACCAGCTCGCTCTCCTGCCCGTAGAACTCTCTGAGGTCGGCCTCGCAGGTGATGCCTGTCGTCAACTCGTTTCCCCGAAAGAAAAGGCCCGGCGTCTCATGCGACGCCGGACCGATCCTCGTATCAGAACCGATTCGCGTGCCGGCGGCGCCGGCGACAGTTCAGCTCTTTTCGCCGTAGTTGCCGTCGTGCCAGATGTACCAGACGTAGTTGGGATCCTTCACGTCACCCTTGTCGTCGAAGGAGATCGGGCCCAGCACCGTATCGAAGGTGCCGCCGTGCAGCTTGCCGGCGACGGCTTCCAGGTCGATCGAGTTGGCCTGCTTGGCGGCCTCCGCCCAGGCCTGCACCGCGGCATAGGTGTAGAGCGTGTAGCCCTCCGGCTCGTAGCCGGCCTTGCGGAACTCTTCGACCACCGCCTTGGCACTCGGCAGCTGGCGCGGGTCGGGAGCGAAGGTCATGAGCGTACCTTCGCCGGCCGGGCCGGCGATCTTCCAGAACTCGTCGGTGACCAGCGCGTCGCCGGAGACCATCTGCGGCTTGTAGCCCTGCTCCCACGCCTGGCGGATCATCAGGCCCGCCTCGGTGTGGTAGCCGCCGACGTAGAAGGCCTTGATGCCGGCTTCCTTCATCTTGGAGACCAGCGCCGAGTAGTCCTTCTCACCCGCGGTGTAGGCCTCGTACATGCCCTCGGTCTTGCCGCGCGCGTTGAGCTGCTTCTTGGTCTCGTCGGCAAGACCCTTACCGTAGGCGGTCTTGTCGTGGAGGATGGCGATCTCCGGGCCTTGGAAGTTGTCGGCCAGGTAGTTGCCGGCCACCACGCCCTGGGCGTCGTCACGCCCGCAGGTGCGGAAGACGTTGATCCACCCCTTGTCGTAGGCGTCCTCGGTCAGTGCCGGATTGGTCGAGGCCGGGGAGATCTGCAGGATGTCGTTCTCGGCGTAGACGGCCGACGCCGGGATCGACGAGCCGGAGCAGAAGTGGCCGGCGACCAGGGCCACGCCCTCGCTCGCCAGCTTGTTGGCGGCGGCCACGGCTTGCTTCGGATCGCAGGCGTCGTCTTCGACCAGGGCGGTCAGCTGCTCGCCCAGGACGCCGCCGTTGGCGTTCAAGTCCTTCACGGCCATCTCGATGCCGCGCTTCATCTGCTCGCCGAAGGCCGCGTACTGGCCGGTGATCGGGCCGACGGTCGCGATCTTCGTCTCCGCCTGCGCCGCGGCGGCGAGGCCGAACGAGGCCGCCATGGCGGTGGCCAGCAAGAGCTTTCGCATGTTCCCTACCTCATCCCAGTTGAAGGTTCCCTGCGCCGGACGGATCGGGCCGCCCGGCAAACGCCGCGGCATCCTGGGGGATGTCCCTGGAAATGCCACGGATGGTTACCGGCACTCTACCATTCCGACCTAGACCCGCAAGTCGGCGGCGGAGGGGCCGGTTTCGAAGCGAGCGGTCCGCGATCAGCCCGCCGCTCTCTCCCGCCAGCCCAGCAGGCCGTCGCGCTCGTAGAGCCAGGGGTACTGGTTGACCATCTTGCGCACGAAGGTCAGCCGGTGGGCGAAGCTCCCGATCGCGACGATCCAGACCCACTGCACGACAAAGCCCGGCAGGTTCAGCAGCACGCCGTCGAACAGGGCATAGGTCAGGAAGCGGTCGGCGCAGGCCAGCAGGAAGCCGTAGGGCAGGATGTACCAGACGGACTTCCAGCCGCGCGCCAGGCCCTGGCCCGTGAGGATCGACACGCCGCCGAAGAGGACCAGCGTAAGCCCGATGAAGACGTCCAGGCCCGGGTCGAAGATGCTCTCCATTGTCCTCTCTCCCGATCCTCAGTGGCCGCCTTCGAGGTAGGCGGCACGCACCTCGGGGTTGGCCAGCAGTTCGGCCCCCGTGCCCTGCAGCGTGATCCGCCCGTTGACCATGACGTAGCCGCGGCTGGCGAGCTTCAGGGCGTGAAAGGCGTTCTGCTCCACCAGGAAGATGGTCACCTTGTCCTCGCGGTTGATGGTCCGGATGATCTCGAAGATCTGCTTCACGATCATCGGCGCCAGCCCGAGCGACGGCTCGTCGAGCAGCAGCAGCCGCGGCTCGCTCATCAGCGCCCGGCCGAGAGCCAGCATCTGCTGCTCGCCGCCGGACAGCGTGCCGCCGCGCTGGTCCTTGCGCTCCTTGAGGCGCGGGAACAGCGACAGCACCCGTTCGAGATTGCGCTCGAAATGAGCGGGATTGCCGGTCAGCGAGCCGAGCTGAAGGTTCTCGATCACGGTCATCCGCGGGAAGATGCGGCGGCCCTCCGGCGACTGGGCGATGCCGTGGCGGACGATCTCGTGGGTGGGCAGCCGGGTGATGTCCCGCCCTTCCAGCTCGATGCGGCCGCGGCGGGCGCGCTGGCTGCCGCAGATCGTCATCAGCAGCGTCGACTTGCCGGCACCGTTGGCGCCGATCAGGGTGACGATCTCCCCCGTCTCGACGCTCAGGTCGACGCCCTTCAGCGCCTCGATGGCGCCATAGTAGGTGTGTACGCCTTCGATGCGCAGCATCAGCGGCTCTCCTTCGCCGCCGTCTCGGGCAGGTCGGTCTTCACCTCGGGTGGCAGTTCCTCGTCCTCCTCCTCACCGAGGTAGGCGCGGATCACCGCCGGATCGGCGCGGACTTCGGCGGCCGTCCCGTCGGAGATCTTGCGGCCGTAGTCCAGCACCACGACGTGGTCCGAGATGCGCATGACGACGCTCATGTCGTGCTCGATCAGCAGCACACCGATGCCGTGCTCGTCGCGGATGAAGTTCAGCAGATCGTTCAGCTCCGCGGACTCCCGTGGGTTCAGGCCGGCCGCCGGCTCGTCCAGGCAAAGCAGCACCGGCTCGCTGCACATGGCCCGGGCGATCTCCAGGCGCCGCTGGTCGCCGTAGGGCAGGTGGCCGGCGTCGAAGTCGGCCCGGCGGGTCAGGTTCACCCGGTCGAGCCAGTAGCGGGCGAGGTCGAGCGCCTGCTTCTCGGCCCGCCGATAGCCGCCCAGCCCGAAGAGGCCGCCGACGGTGAAGCCGCTCGCGCCCTGCAGCTTGTTGTGCTGGGCGATCAGCAGGTTCTCCAGCACCGACATCTGCGCGAAGAGGCGGATGTTCTGGAAGGTCCGGGCCACGCCCGCGACCTTGCTGATGTCGTGCCCCTCCATCTGCTCCAGCAGGTGGACCTGTCCGTCCCGATGGAGATTGAGGCGGCCGACGGTCGGACGGTAGAAGCCGGTCAGGCAGTTGAAGACGGTGGTCTTCCCGGCCCCGTTCGGGCCGATGATGGCCGTGATCTCGCGCTCGCGGGCGGTGAAGGAGACGTCGTTGACCGCGACGAGGCCGCCGAAGCGCATGGTGAGGTGCTCGACCTCGAGCAAGGGGGCGCCGCTCATGGCCGGGCCTCCGCCGGGCGGGCCTGCGGGTCCGGTTCGGGTGGCCCCTTGCGTGGATGCAGGCGGATGGACGGCTCGCGGTGGGCCAGCAGGCCGCGCGGCCGCCAGATCATGATCAGCACCATGCCGCCGCCGAAGGCCAGCATCCGGTACTGGGCCAGTTCGCGGAACAGCTCCGGCAGCCCGATCAGGATGATCGCGGCGACGACGATGCCGAGCTGGCTGCCCATGCCGCCGAGCACCACGATCGCCAGGATGATCGCCGACTCGATGAAGGTGAAGCTCTCCGGGCTGATGAAGCCCTGCCGGGTGGCGAAGAAGGAGCCGGCGAACCCGGCGAAGCCGGCGCCGATTGTGAAGGCGGCGAGCTTGACGTTGCGGCGGTTGATGCCGAGCGCCTGGCAGGCGATGTCGTCCTCGCGCAGCGCCTCCCAGGCGCGGCCGATCGGCAGCCTGCGCAGCCTCAGCGTCGCGAAGTTGACCACCAGGGCGAGGGCGAGGATCAGGTAGTAGAGGAATATGAGCCGGTGCTCCGACGAGTAGTCGATGCCGAAGAGCTCGTGGAAGGTCTCGCCGTGCGGGTTGCGCCGGGCGAACTCGGCCAGGCCGAAGAAGCTGGGGCGGGGAATGCCGGAGATGCCGTCGGGGCCGCCGGTGAACTGGTACCAATTGAGCAGGATGATGCGGATGATCTCGCCGAAACCGAGCGTGACGATGGCGAGATAGTCGCCGCGCAGCCGCAGCACCGGGAAGCCGAGGAGCAGGCCGCCCAGCGCGGCGAACAGGCCCGCGAGCGGCAGGCAGACCCAGAAGCTCAGATCGAAGTTGACCGCCAGCAGCGCATAGGAATAGGCGCCGATCGCATAGAAGGCGACGTAGCCCAGGTCGAGCAGGCCGGCCAGCCCGACCACGATGTTCAGGCCCCATCCCAGCATCACGTACGTCAGGATCAGGGTGCCCACGTCCAGCACCTGCCGGTCGGCGAAGGGCATGAACGGCATGAGGATCGCGAAGGCGCCGAGCACCGGGCCGATGTAGCGCGCCCACTCCTGGAAGCGGGCGGCAAAACGGTCCATCGAGGCTTCACGGGACTGCTGGTCGGCCAGGCTGCCGCGGCCGCGGATCATCCGCAGCAGGGCCATCAGCGCCAGGATCAGCCCGCCGGCGAAGGTGATCAGGAAGAGGATCGAGCTGGGGAAGTCGATCACCAGGCTGATCCCGGCCGCGACGATGCCGCCGACCAGTGTCGGCAGCGGGCGGCCGGAACGAACGAAGATGTAGCCGAGGCGGCCGAGCACGATCAGGCCGATGATCCAGACGACATCGGCGAAGCGTGGCTCGATGGCCAGCGAGGTGCCGCTGTCGGACCGGTTGTCGACCGTGTGCAGGCCGACCAGGGTGAAGGTGAGCCCGAAGGCGATCAGGGCGGTGAACAGCAGCTCGCGCAGGATCGACTGCAGGTCGAGAGGCTGGCGCGTCATGGCCGGCGTGGTGGCGGTGCTCATCGTCTCAGACCTTCTCGATCTCGGGCCGGCCGAGCAGGCCCGAGGGCCGGAAGATCAGCACCAGTACGAGAACTGTGAAAGCGGCCACGTCCTTGTACTCGACCGAGAAATAGCCCGACCAGAAGGCTTCGATCAGGCCGATGACGAGGCCCCCCAGCATCGCCCCCTGGATCGAGCCGATGCCGCCCAGGACGGCGGCGGTGAAGGCCTTCAGACCTGCCAGGAAGCCAATGTAGAAGTCGATCACGCCGTAGTAGAGGGTCACCATCACGCCGGCGACGGCGGCGAGCGCCGCGCCCATGACGAAGGTCAGTGAGATCGTGCGGTCGACGTTGATGCCGAGCAGGGACGCCATGGTCTTGTCCTGCTCGCAGGCGCGCTGCATCCGGCCCAGTTCGGTGCGGGCGATCAGCTGGCTGAAGCCGAACATCAGGGCGGTCGTCAGCACGATGATGATCATCTGCATGTAGCTCAGCGAGACGATGAAGCCGTCCGCCCGCTCGGCCACGGCGACGCCGCCGCGGATCAGCGGCTGCATCGGCTTTACCCGGGCGCCCTGCAGCAGCTGCACGTAGTTCTGCAGGAAGATCGACATGCCGATGGCCGAGATCAGCGGCGCCAGCCGCGGCGAGCCGCGCAGCGGCCGGTAGGCGAGGCGTTCCACCGCCCAGCCGTAGGTGGCGGTGAAGACCATCGCGAGCATGAGCACCAGCAGGATCGCCAGCGGCACCCAGGTGATGCCGAGGATGCCCATCACCAGGAACCAGATGATCGCCATGAAGGCGCCGATCATGTAGATGTCGCCGTGGGCGAAATTGATCATGCCGATGATCCCGTAGACCATCGTGTAGCCGATCGCGATGAGGCCGTAGATGGCTCCCAGCGTCAGCCCGTTGATCAGCTGCTGTAAGAAATACTCCATCGTGCCCCCTGCTCGACCCGCGCTGCTCGCGGCTGCCGGCCCTTCGGCTCTGATCGCAGCCGCTTCCGCGGTTGGCCGCCCTCCAGATCTTTTCCCGATGCCTGCCCCGGCCGGACGGCGGGGCTGGTGGGCGCAGCGCGGTCGACGGCGCCCGCCGCCTTCCGCCCTGCAATCTCTCTCTAGACGCTATGCCTTCAGGACAAAGCTCGTCCAGGGGGCATTCGCACGGATTCTTCACGATCCGCCGCTTCGGCGCCGTGCCTCGTGCTGGAATTGTCGGCCTGCCGCCTTAGTATCCGGCGCCAGACGCGACAGGAGTGGAGTACCGCCGCCATGAGCCCAGCAGAGCCGGCTCTCGACCTCAATCGGGTCAAGAGCGACACCGCGACTGCCTTCCAGTGGGAGGATCCCTTCCTGCTCGAGGATCAGCTCACCGAGGACGAGCGGATGATCCGCGACGCGGCGCGGGCCTACTGCCAGGACCGGCTGATGCCGCGGGTGAAGGAGGCGAACCGCCACGAGACCTTCGACCGGGCAATCATGAACGAGATGGGCGAGCTCGGCTTCCTCGGTGCGACTCTGCCCGAGAAGTACGGCTGCTCGGGCGTCAACTACGTGTCCTACGGGCTGATCGCGCGGGAGGTCGAGCGGGTCGACAGCGGCTACCGCTCCGCGATGTCGGTGCAGTCGTCCCTGGTCATGCACCCGATCAACGCCTACGGGGACGAGCGGCAGCGCGAGACATACCTGCCGCGGCTGGCCAGCGGCGAATGGGTCGGCTGCTTCGGCCTGACCGAACCGGACGCCGGCTCCGATCCGGCCTCGATGCGCACCGTCGCCAAGAAGGTCGACGGCGGCTGGCTGCTCTCCGGCGCCAAGATGTGGATCACCAACAGCCCGATCGCGGACGTCTTCGTGGTCTGGGCCAAGACCGACACCGACGGCAAGATCCGCGGCTTCATCCTGGAGAAGGGGATGAAGGGCCTGAGTGCGCCCAAGATCGAGGGCAAGTTCTCCCTGCGCGCCTCGATCACCGGCGAGATCGTGATGGACGAGGTGGAGGTCCCGGACGAGAACCTGCTGCCGAACGTCCAGGGCCTGCGCGGCCCCTTCGGCTGCCTCAACCGGGCGCGCTACGGCATCGCCTGGGGCGCGCTGGGCGCCGCCGAGTTCTGCTGGCAGGCGGCGCGCGACTACACCCTGGAGCGCAAGATGTTCGGCCGGCCGCTGGCGGCGACCCAGCTCATCCAGAAAAAGCTCGCCGACATGCAGACCGAGATCGCGATCGGCCTGCAGGGCTGCCTGCGGGTCGGCCGTCTGATCGACGAGGGACGGCTGATGCCGGAGGCGATCAGCCTGGTGAAGCGCAACTCCTGCGGCAAGGCCCTCGACATCGCCCGGGCGGCCCGAGACATGCACGGCGGCAACGGCATCTCCGACGAGTACCACGTCATCCGGCACGTCATGAATCTGGAGGCCGTCAACACCTACGAAGGCACCCACGACGTGCACGCCCTGATCCTCGGCCGGGCGCAGACCGGGCTTCAGGCCTTCGGCTGAGTGTCCGTCTCGAACTCCGCCGGCAGCGTGATCTCCAGCATCTCGCAGTCGGCGGAGCATCGCAGCAGTTCGTGGACGATGCCGGGCGGCTGGTTGACGCTGTCGCCGGCCCGCAGGGTGAACTCTCCCTGGCCATCGTACCAGAAGGTCACCTCTCCGCGCAGCACGTAGACGAACTGGAACTCCAGGGAATGGCGGTGCCGGCCGGTACCGTCGGTGCAGGGGCGCACCGCGCGAATCACGTGGGCGCCGAACCGGCCGTCCGTCGCCGCCTTCATGCCCAGGTCGCGGTAGGCGAAGAAGCTGCGCAGGCCGTCGCCCTCGAAGGTCGCGCCGTCGAGCCGGGCGACGACGAAGCGGTTGTCTTTCTCCATCTGATCCTCCTGTCGGTGGGCCTGCGCCGCCGGCCATAGTGCCGCGGGCTGCCGGGACGGCCAGTTTTTTTCGCTGCCGCAGCATCCCTGCCTTGGCCTGATCAAGAGGCTGGTCTAGGCTCGTCGAATCCCGAAGGAGGGGGCGATTTCCGCTCCCTCCCGCTTCTCATTTCGGCGGACCGCCGATGCAAATCTATCTGCCCATCGCCGAAGTTCCGGTCGATGCTCTCCTGCTGCTCGCGCTGGGCGGTGCCGTGGGGATCCTGGCCGGCATGTTCGGCGTGGGGGGCGGCTTCCTGGCGACGCCGCTGCTGATCTTCGTCGGGATCCCGCCGGCCGTGGCGGTGGCCACCCAGGCCAACCAGATCGTCGCCTCTTCGGTCTCGGGCGTGCTGGCCCACTGGCGAAGAGGCAACGTCGACGTCCGAATGGGCATGGTCCTGCTGACAGGAGGCTTCGTCGGGTCGACGCTCGGCGTCTTCATCTTCCAGCTGTTGAGCGCCCTCGGCCAGATCGACCTCGTCATCAACATCTCCTATGTGGTGCTGCTGACGGTCATCGGCCTGCTGCTGGTCTCCGAAGGGACGCGGGCGCTGCTGCGCCGGCGGCGGCGGGTCAAGCGGGGCAAGCTGCACGTCCACACCTGGCTGCACGGCCTGCCGCTGAAACTGCGGTTCCGCAAGTCGCGGCTCTACATCTCCGCGATCCTCCCGCTCGGCATCGGCGTCATCGTCGGCATCCTGAGCGCCACCATGGGCATCGGCGGCGGCTTCATCCTGGTGCCGCTGATGATCTATCTGCTCGGCATGCCGACCAACGTCGTCATCGGTACCTCGCTGTTCCAGACCATCTTCGTCGCCGCCAACGTCACCTTCCTGCAGGCCGTGCAGAACCAGACGGTGGACGTCGTCCTGGCGATGATCCTGACCTTCGGCAGCGTGATCGGCGCGCAGTACGGTACGCGCCTGGCGGCACGGCTGCCGGCCGATGCGCTGCGCATCATGTTCGGCGTGATCATTCTCGCGCTCTCCGTCGCGATGGTGATGGAACTGGTGCTGCCGCCCGTCGACATCTACGTGCTGGACACCCGCGGCTGATGCGCGACCGGCGGCCGCTCAATCTCCTGCTCGGTCTGCTGCTCGCGCTCGCCATCATCCTCCCGGCGCGGGCCACCGCGCTGGTGGCCGATCTGTCCAGCTACCTCGTGGCGGTGACGACGGGCTTCGAGGGCGCCAACCTCATGCTGTTCGGCGCGATCGACGGCCCGGGCGACGTGGTCGTCGTGCTGCGGGGACCCGAGACGGTCCAGACGGTGTTCCGGAAGAGCCAGGTGGCGGGCATCTGGATGAATACCGACAGCGTGACCTTCCACGGGGTGCCGGCCTTCTATCAGGTGGCCAGCAACCGGCCGCTCGACGAGGTCGCCGGCCCCGACGTGCGCCAGCGGCTGGAACTGGGGGTCGACAACATCCGCATGTCGCTGCCCAGCGCCAGGGCCTCGGGCCCGGCCGCCGACGCCTGGCGCGACGGGCTGGTGCGGGCCAAGGTGCGGCGCGGTCTCTTCGCCCGGACGCCCTCTGTCGTGCGCGTCATGGGCGGCCAGCTGTTCCGCACCGAGTTCTACCTGCCGGACAACGTGCCGACCGGCCTCTACCGCGCCGACGTCTACCTGCTGCGCGACGGGGCGCTGGTGGCGGCCCAGACCACCCCGCTTTCCATAAGCAAGGTCGGCTTCGAGGCGGACCTCTCCGACTACGCGCACCATCATGGCGCGATCTATGGCGCCGGCGCGATCGCTCTTGCGCTTTTCGCCGGTTGGCTTGCTTACTTGGTCTTCGCCCGTCGCCGTTGAGCGCCGGTGGGCTTCCACGTGCGGTCGAAGGAGGTCAAGCAGCGATGGAGGAGCCGAAAGACGCCGCCACGCCGGAAGCCGGTGCGCCGTCCGGGCAGGCCGAGGCTGCCACCGGACGGGTGTTCCTGGTGGTCGTCGACGACAGCCCGGAGATGAAGCAGGCTCTGCGCTACGCCTGCAACCGCGCGCGCAACACCGATGGCCGCGTGGCCCTGCTCTACGTCATCGAGCCCAGCGAGTTCCACGGCGTCCTGCGCGTCGGCGACTTGGTGCGCGAGGAGCAGCGGGCGGAGGCTGAGCTGCTGATGCAGCGCATGGCGGCCCAGACCGTCACCGCGTCCGGGAAGGTGCCGATCATCTATATCCGCGAGGGGTTGCGGCGCGACGCCCTGCTGGCGCTGATCGAGGAAGAGCCGCTGATCTCGATCCTGGTGCTCGGCGCCGCCACGGACAGCAATGGTCCCGGGCCCCTGGTGGCTGCCCTGACAGGCAAGTTCATGGGCCGCCTGCGCGTGCCGATCACCCTCGTGCCGGGCAACCTCGGCGACGAGCTGATCGACGCCATCAGCTGACGGCTCTGCCGGAGGGCCTGCCGCTGCGTGCTTGAAGCGGCGGCCGCGGGGTGCCATCTCCGTCGGGAAATCCCACCAGATTGCTCAGAGAAGGCCATGTTCATCCAGACCGAGGAGACCCCCAACCCGGCGACCCTGAAGTTCCTCCCGGGGCGACCCGTGATGGAAGCCGGGACCGCCAGCTTTGCGACGGCCGAGGAGGCGGGTCGCTCGCCCCTCGCCACGCGGCTGTTCGAAATCGACGGCGTGGAGGGGGTCTTCCTGGGGGCTGACTTCATCTCCGTCACGAAGGCCAAGACGAAGGAGTGGTATCTCCTCAAGCCGTCGCTCCTGGGAGCCATCATGGAGCACTTCGTCGCCGGCCGTCAGGTCATCGCCGCCGAAGCCGAGACGGCCGACGAGACCGACTACGGCGAGGACAGCGAGACGGTGGCCACGATCAAGGAGCTGCTGGAAACGCGCGTGCGGCCGGCCGTCGCCCAGGACGGCGGCGACATCGTCTTCCAGGGCTTCGACCGCGGCGTGGTCTACCTGCACATGCAGGGCGCATGCTCCGGCTGCCCCTCGTCGACGGCGACGCTGAAGATGGGCATCGAGAACATGCTGCGGCACTACGTTCCGGATGTGGTCGAGGTTCGCGCGGTCTAGCGCCTCGACGGGCGCTTGATGGCCGTTCTCGCCCTCGATTCCTCCGGTAACGCCTGCTCGGCCGCGATCTGGGCGGAGGGCGGACTGCGGGCGGAGCGCTTCGAGCCGCGGACCCGCGGTCAGGCGGAGCGGCTGGTGCCCATGGTTCAGGAGGTGCTGGCCGAGAGCGGCCTGGCCTTCGGGGCGATCCGGCGTATCGCGGTCGTTCGCGGGCCGGGCAGCTTCACCGGCCTGCGCGTCGCTCTGGCGACGGCCCGCGCCCTCGGGCTGGCTCTGAACCGGCCGGTCGAAGGCTACGACGCCTTCGCCGTCGCCCTGGGGGGGCTGAGCCAACCGCACGAGCGGACGGATCGCCTCCTCCTCGCCATAGACAGCCGTCGTCGCGAGCCTTTCGTGCGCCTCTTCGAGGGCGGCAGGCCCGCCGGCCCGCCGTACGCCGCTTCCCCGGAGGATCTGGCGGCGCAGTTCGCCGGACAGACCTTGCGCCTGGGCGGAAACGCAGCCCAAGCGCTGGCGGCGGCCCTCCGGCCGCGGGTCGATGCGCAGGTGGCGGAGGGAGACGGGGAACTCAGGGCGGCGACCCTGGCCGTGCTCGCCGGATCGTGCTCGGTCGAGCCTGCGGCACCGGAGCCGCTCTACCTGCGTCCGCCCGACGTCACGCATCCGCGCCATGGCAGACCTGCGGGATGAGCTTTCCCAGTCCGGCGGGCCGAGGCTGCTGGACGGTTCGGACTGGCCGGCGCTGGCGCAGCTGCATGCGCGCTGTTTCCCCGACGAGCCCTGGAGCGTCGCCGCCTGGGAGTCGCTGACGGCGATCGACGGCACCCTCGTGCTCGGCGCCGCGGAGCCCGGGGGATGCCTGCGCGCCTTCTGCGCGCTGCGCCGCCAGTTCGAGGAAGCGGAGGTCATCTCCATCGGCGTCGATCCCGCGCATCGGCGGCTCGGCCACGGCCGGCAGCTTCTGCAGGGCGGGCTGGCGCTGCTGAGCGCCATGGGAACGGAAAGGGTGGTTCTCGAAGTCGCCGAGGACAATGCTGAGGCACTCGCCCTGTACCGCTCTCTAGGATTTGCGCCGATCGGCCGCCGGCGTGGCTACTATCGCCGGGTCGACGGTCGCACCGGGGATGCGGCGTTGCTTGAGTGTCGTCTGCGGTGACTTGTGCGGGACTTAGTCGGCCGGTGCCGCGGATGCGGGCCTTCTCTACCGGATCGGCGATTGGCAAGCGGTGGCCTGGAAGCGACGCATTCTGTAAAGAAATTTAGAGTTCGCAGCGTTACTATCGTCTTGCCTCGACGAACAGGCGCACCTATACAATAAAAAAACCCGCACATTCAGGAAGCAAGATGACTGAAGATGTTAAGCACAGCGAGCTGCTCTCGCTGACGAGCACCATCGTCGCTGCGCACGTTTCGAACAACAGTGTGACGCCGGGAGATCTTCCGGCCTTGATCCGGGACGTTTACGGCACCCTGGCGGGCGTTACGACGCCGGCGCCGGTCGAGCGGGAGGTTGATCGGCCGACTCCTGCGGTCCCGGTCAAGAAGTCCATTACGCCCGACTATCTGGTTTGCCTGGAAGACGGCAAGAAAATGAAGATGCTGAAGCGGCATCTGAAGACCGCCTATGACATGACGCCCGAAGAGTACCGCGAGAAGTGGAATCTGCCTGCGGACTATCCGATGGTGGCGCCGAATTACGCCAAGCAGCGGTCGAAACTCGCCAAGGAGATGGGGCTCGGCACCCGCCCGCGCGGCATGGACGACTGAGCCGCACCCATCGCTTGTTGTAAAAGGGCGTCGGCCAAGCGATCTGTCGTAACGGACGCCGTCCGGCACCGGCCGCCTTTAGACGTGGCGCGCCTGGACGGCGTTCCGTTATGATCTCACGTGAGATAGGGTCGCAATGGTCATGCCGGATCGGATCGAGAAGCTCTGCGTCGAGAAGGGGCTGAGGATGACGGAGCAGCGTCGCGTCATCGCGCGCGTGCTTTCGGAATCGCCCGATCATCCGGATGTGGAGCAGGTCTACTATCGAGCCACCAAGATCGACCCGCGCATCTCGATCGCCACCGTCTATCGCACGGTGAAGCTTTTCGAAGAGGCGGCGATCCTGCAGCGTCACGATTTCGGCGACGGCCGGGCCCGCTACGAGGAGGCGGGAGACGATCACCACGACCATCTCATCGATCTCAACAGCGGTGACGTGATCGAGTTCGTCAACGAGGAGATCGAGAAGCTGCAGCAGGAGATCGCGCGGCGCCTGGGATACCGGCTGGTCGATCATCGGCTCGAACTGTACGGTGTGAAGCTCCGGGATCCAGAGCGGAGCGGGGGCGCATAGAGCCCTTGTCCGGCTTGTGCACAAGACCGCCGCGTCGCCTGGGGACGAGCGGAGGGCGAGCATGGTGAGCGCAGAGCGCCGTCCGGCCGGCAGCGGCCGTGCGGTCGAGGTCGAACACCGGAATTTCCTGATCCGTCTGGCGGAGACGCCGGAAGAGGTGGCGCAGTCGCAGCGGCTGCGCTACCGCGTGTTCATAGAACAGATGGGAGCGACCCCGACCCCCGAGATGGTGGAGCGGGGGCTGGAGTTCGATCAGTTCGATCCCCACTGCGATCACCTCGTGGTGTTCGACCGCTCGCGCGGGGACGACCCCGGCGAGGTCGTGGCGACCTACCGCTTCCTGCGCCGGGCCGGTGCGGCGCGCGCCGGCGGATTCTACACGGCGACGGAGTACGACATCGCGCCGTTGATCGCCTACCCGGGGGAAATCCTCGAGCTCGGGCGCTCCTGCGTCGAGCCCGCCTACCGCAACAGCCCGGTCATGCAGTTCGTGTGGCGCGGCATCGCCGCCTACGTCCTGCACCACGACATCACCCTGATGTTCGGCTGCGCCAGCCTGCATGGCACCTCGGTCGAGAAGCTGGCGCTGCCTCTGTCCTACCTGCATCATCGGCACCTCGCGCCTGAGGATCTGCGGCCGAGAGCGCTGGCCGACCGCTACACCTCGATGGACCTCATGCCGGCGGAGGCGATCGACGAGAAGGCGGCGCATGCGGCTCTGCCGCCGCTGGTGAAGGGCTACCTGCGACTCGGGGGCTTCGTCGGCGACGGGGCCGTGGTCGACCGGGACTTCGGCACCACCGACGTCTGCATCGTCGTCAAGACCGACCTAGTGTCCGGCAAGTACAGGCGCAACCTCACGCGCGGCTACGCTTCGGCCGACGAGGCGGAGCGGCAGTCGCCGGAGGGCTGATGGAGCAGAGGTCCGGCGCATGATCATGGACTATCCGCAGGGCTCGGTCGCCTCGCCTCTGCTCGCAGCCAAGCGACTCTTTCTCTACCTGTGCCTCACCTTGCCGTTGCTGCCTGTTCAGGCCCTGGCGGTGCTGTTCAAGTCGCGCCTCGCCAAGGACATACCGCTGCACTACCACAGGCTGACCTGCCGGCTGCTCGGCCTGAAGGTCGAGTGCCGCGGCAGGCCCGCGAGGAAGCATCCGGTCCTGTTCGTCTGCAATCACGTCTCCTACTGGGACATCATCGTCCTCGGCGGGCTGCTGCGGGCCTCTTTCATCGCCAAGGCGGAGATCGCCGGCTGGCCCTTCTTCTCCTGGCTGGCGAAGCTGCAGAGGTCGGTCTTCATCGACCGCCGGGCCAGGCTGGCGGGGTCGCATCGCGACGAGATGCTGCGCCGGTTCGAGGCCGACGACGACCTTATCCTCTTTCCGGAGGGGACGAGCGGCGACGGGAACCGGGTGCTGCCCTTCAAGAGCGCGCTCTTCGCGGTCGCCGAGAAGCGACCGCACGACCGGCCGCTGACGGTGCAGCCGGTGTCGATCGCCTATACCCGGCTGGACGGGATGCCGATGGGCCGGTTCTGGCGCCCCCATTTCGCCTGGTTCGGGGACATGGACCTGCCGAGCCATGCCTGGGAAGGCCTCGGGATCGGCCGTGTCACGGTGGTGGTGGAGTTCCATCCGCCGGTGACGATCGACCAGTTCGGCAGTCGCAAGGCGCTGGCCGAGCATTGCCACCGCGAGGTCCAGTCGGGCCTGGTGTCCGCCCTGACCGGCCGGCCGCGCGGCCGCCGCGGAGCTGCGGCGGCTCGGCGGCAGCCGGCGGCCGCGGCCTGATGACCCTGCAGCAGCGAGGAGCTTCGTGAGCAAGTCCGTCTTCATCAAGACCTACGGCTGCCAGATGAACGTCTACGACTCCGAGCGGATGGCGGACGTGCTCGCGCCGCTGGGCTACCGCGGCGCGGCCGATCCGGAGTCGGCGGACCTGGTGATCCTCAACACCTGCCACATCCGCGAGAAGGCGAGCGAGAAGGTCTTCTCGGAACTGGGACGCCTGCGCCTGCTGAAGGAACAGGCGGCCGCCGAGGGGCGGGAGATGCTGCTGGCGGTGGCCGGCTGCGTCGCCCAGGCCGAAGGCGAAGAGATCGCCCGACGGGCGCCGCAGGTGGACCTCGTGTTCGGGCCGCAGAGCTATCATCGCCTGCCGCGCCTCCTGGCGGAACGCCGCTCCGGCGGGGTGCGGGTCGACACCGACTTCCCGGTGGAGTCGAAGTTCGACTTCCTGCCCGAGGAAGCGGCCGCGCGCGGTGCCGCAGCCTTCCTGGCGGTGCAGGAAGGCTGCGACAAGTTCTGCACCTTCTGCGTTGTGCCCTACACCCGCGGCGCCGAGCAGTCCCGCCCGGCGGCGGACGTGGTCGCGGAGGCTGCGCGGCTGGCCGCGCGCGGCACGGTCGAGATCACCCTGGTGGGCCAGAACGTCAACGCCTACCACGGCGATGGGCCCGACGGCCGGACCTGGGGGCTGGGACGGCTGCTGCGGCGTCTCGGCGAGATCGAGGGGATCCGCAGGCTGCGCTACACCACCTCGCACCCGCGCGACATGGACGACGAACTCATCCTGGCGCACCGCGACGAGCCCAAGCTCATGCCGTTCCTGCATCTGCCGGTGCAGTCCGGGTCCGACCGCATCCTGGCCGCCATGAACCGTCGGCACGGCGTGCGTCTCTACCTCGAATGGGTCGAGCGTCTGCGCACGGCCCGGCCGGATCTGGCCCTGTCGTCGGACTTCATCGTCGGCTTTCCCGGCGAGACGGCGGAGGACTTCGCCCAGACCCTGAGGCTGGTGACGGACGTGGGCTTCGCGCAGGCCTACTCGTTCAAGTACAGCCCCCGGCCGGGCACGCCCGCTGCGGAGCTGGCTGCGGCGGTACCGGAGGAGGTCAAGGCCGAACGCCTGGCCATGCTGCAGGAACTCCTCGGCGAGCAGCAGCGTGCCTTCAATCGGGGAATGGTGGGGCGACGGCTGCCCGTCCTGCTGGACCGGCGTGGCAAGCGCGCGGGTCAGCTCGTCGGGCGAAGCCCTTACATGCAGTCCGTCGCCGTCGCGGCGCCCGACCAGCTGTCGGGCCAACTGGTGGAGGTCGACATCCTGGACGCCTTTCAGAATTCGCTGGCCGGGCGACTCGCCGACCCGGCTGCCTCCGGCCTCTGTGCGGGGGCGGCCGCGTGAGCGGCAGCGTGACCGAGGAACTGACGCTGGTGTTCGACGACAACGCCCTGCTGCCTCTGCTGTTCGGTCAGCACGACCAGAACCTCGTGCGGCTCGAGCAGCAGCTCGGCGTGGGGCTTTCGTCCTTCGGCAACCAGGTGCGGATCACGGGCGGCGACCGGCCGCGCGTGGAAGGGGCCGGCGAGGCCCTGCAGGCCCTCTACGAACGGCTGCAGAAGGGGATGACCGTCGAGGCCGGGGACGTGGACGCCGCGGCCCGGATGGTGCGCAGCACCGAGGGCACGCAGCTCGGCGTGCAGGCCCTGCACGACGGCTCGCTGGTCCTCAAGACCCGCAAGCGGCACATCTCGCCTCGTTCTCCCGGCCAGGCCGCCTTCATCCGCGCGATGCTGACCAACGAACTGGTCTTCGGCATCGGCCCCGCCGGCACCGGCAAGACCTATCTGGCTGTCGCCGCCGCCGTCAGCCTGATGATCGGCGGCCAGATCGACCGGATCATCCTCAGCCGGCCCGCGGTCGAGGCGGGAGAGCGGCTCGGCTTCCTGCCGGGCGACATGAAGGAGAAGGTCGATCCCTATCTCCGGCCGCTCTACGACGCCCTGCACGACATGCTGCCGGCCGAGCAGGTGAGCAAACGGCTGGCCACCGGCGAGATCGAGATCGCGCCTCTGGCCTTCATGCGTGGTCGCACCCTGGCGCGGTCCTTCATCATCCTGGACGAGGCGCAGAACACGACGCCGACGCAGATGAAGATGTTCCTGACCCGGCTGGGCGAGAACAGCCGGATGGCCATCACCGGCGACCTCAGCCAGGTCGACCTGCCCCGGGCGCAGCGCTCCGGCCTGCGCGATGCGGCGGATCTGCTGGCGAACATCGACAACATCGCGTTCGTGCAGTTCACGGATGCCGACGTGGTCCGACACGGCCTGGTCACCCGGATCGTCCAGGCCTACGAGGCGCGCGACCAGTCCTTCGGCCGGGAGAGGGACCTCTTCGAGGGGGCGTGGACTGCCGGGAGTGCTGGACCTGCATGACAGACGAGCCGCCGAGTAGACGCACCTTCCGCGTGCCGATCGTGGTGGCCGCCGAGGGCTGGGCGCCGCTGTCGGCGGAGCGGCGGAGAGGGCTCCGCCGGGCGGTGCGGGGTGCTCTGGCACTGGAGCCCCGGGCACGGGGCCTGGCCCCTGCGGACGTCGTGCTGGTGTTGGCCGACGACGAGGTGGTGCGCGAATTGAACGCCCGTCACCGGGGCAAGGACCGGCCGACGAACGTGCTGTCCTTTACGAACGATGATCCGCCGGGGCCGGGCGAGCGCAGGCATCTCGGCGACATCGTCCTCGCGCTCGAGACCTGCACCGCAGAAGCGCGCGCTCAGGCGAAGCCGCTCGACCATCACCTCGCTCATCTCGCCCTGCACGGCGCGCTCCACCTGCTGGGCCACGACCACGAGGAGGAGGCGGAGGCGAGCCGGATGGAAGCCCTGGAAGTGAGGGCCCTGGCGAGGCTCGGCATTCCGGACCCCTACAACGACGACCGAGGGAGCCTCCTGCGGGAGGCCGCATCATGACGCACAACCATGCCCCCGACTCCCAGTCCGCGCCGGACAGCGTCCCGCTGAAGCGGGCCGTCGGATGGATCGTCTCCATGCTGCGCGGCCGCAACGGCGAACAGCAGTCCCTGCGCGAGACGATCGAGGAGATCATCGGGGAGATCGAGGAGAACGACGAGGAGGCGCGCACCCCCATCGGCACCCACGAGCGGGTGATGCTGAGCAACATCCTCAAGCTGCGGCATCTCAGCGCCTACGACGTCATGGTGCCGCGGGCGGACATCGTGGCCGTCGAGGAAGGAACCTCCCGTGACGACCTGCTGCGGACCTTCGCCAGCTCCGGCCACAGCCGCCTGCCGGTCTATCGCGACAGCCTGGACGACATCGTCGGCGTGGTGAACATCAAGGACGTCCTCGGCCAGCTGCTGACCGGCGCCGATTTCGCCGTCCGCGACGTGGTCCGCCCCGCGGAGTTCGTCGCACCCTCGATGCGGGTGCTCGACCTGTTGCTCGAGATGCGCCTCAAGCGCAGCCACATGGCGCTCGTGGTCGACGAGTTCGGCGGAACCGACGGCCTCATCACCATCGAGAACCTGGTGGAGGAGATCGTCGGGGAGATCGAGGATGAGCACGACGTCGACGAGGGGCCGATGCTGGTCTGGCGGCCCGACGGGACCCTGCTCGCCGATGCGCGCACGCCCGTCGAGGAGTTCGAGGACCTGGTCGGCCCGATCCTGACCCGCGAGGAACGGGAGGAGGATATCGATACCCTCGGCGGTCTCGTCTCCTATCTGGCCGGCCGCGTGCCGAGCCGCGGAGAGTTGATCGAGCACGAAGGTTCGGGCATCCGCTTCGAGGTGCTGCAGGCCGATCCCCGCCGCATCAAGCGCCTCCGGGTGCGCGACCTGCCCGCCACCTCCAAGATGACGCGCGATTCGGCCGCCTGAATCCGGTGCCTTCCCCAGAGGATCCCCTGGACGAGCGGTCGGTGCGGCCGCCGGCCGCCTGGCGCACCGACCGGGTCGGCAGGCTCGCCGGATATCTGGCGGCGAGCGGCGGCTGGCGGCGGCGCGGCTGGCTGTTCCTGCTGGGCGCCCTGTCGGGCTTCGCGCTGCCTCCCTTCCACCTGGTGCCGCTGCTGATCCCCGCCTTCACCGGCCTGATCTGGGTGCTGGCGGGCTCGACGACCCGCTGCGCGGCCTTCGGGGCCGGCTGGTGGTTCGCCCTCGGACAGAATGTCGTCGGGCTGTACTGGATCGGCATCGCCATGACGGTGGATCTCGCCCGGTTCTGGTGGTTCATCCCGATCTCGGTCGGCGGCCTTTCGGCGGGCCTCGCGCTCTTCGTCGGCCTGGCGACGCTGCTCGTCCGCTGGTCGGGCGCGCGCGGCGCCGGCCGCGTGCTTCTGTTCACCGCGGCCTGGCTGCTGACGGAGGTTGCGCGCTCGTCGCTGCTCGGCGGCTTTCCCTGGAACCTCGTGGGCAGCGTCTGGGCCTTCGCAGCGCTGCCGCTGCAGCCGGCGGCCTGGCTGGGCGTCTGGGGCCTGAGCGCGGCCACGGTGCTGGCGGCTGCGGCACCGGCCGTGCTTGCGGAGGGGAAGGCCGGGCGGCTGGGGTTGCCGCTGTTCGCCGCGGCGGGGCTGGTGGCCCTCGCCGGCGCGAGCTGGCTGCGGCTGGAAGCGGCGCCCCGCATGCCGCCCGCCGACGCTCCTCTGCTGCGCCTCGTCCAGCCTTCCACGCCGCAGGAGGCCAAGTGGGACCCGCAGCGGGCGATCGAGGTGCTGCGCCGGCAGGTGGCGATGAGCCGGCAGGCCGGCTTCGAGGACCTCGCGGCGGTGATCTGGCCGGAGACCGCGGTGCCTTATTTCCTCGATCGGGACCCCGGCCTGCGCCAGGAACTGGCCGCTGCCGCGGCGCCGCCTGGGGGCCTGTTGCTGACGGGTGCGCTCGGCGTCTCGACGGAGGAGGGGCAGGACAGGATCTTCAACTCGCTGTTCGTGCTCGACGGCCGAGGCGCCATCTTGGACCGCTTCGACAAGGTTCACCTCGTGCCGTTCGGGGAGTACGTGCCGTTCCGGTCGGTGCTCGGCCTCGCCAAGGTGACGGCCGGCAGCACGGACTTCACGCCCGGGCCGGGTGCCGCCACGGTCGCGCCGCCCGGGCTGCCTCCCTTCTCGCCGCTGATCTGCTACGAGGTGATCTTTTCCGGGCAGTTGCGCGCAGCCGGATCGCCGCAGCCGGACTGGCTGCTGAACATCACCAACGACGCCTGGTTCGGTCGCTCGTCCGGGCCCTATCAGCACTTCGCCGCCGCACGGCTCCGGGCGGTCGAGGAGGGGCTGCCCCTCGTGCGCGCCGCGAACAACGGCATTTCCGCCAGCATCGATGCCTACGGCCGGGTCACCGGGATCCTCCGGCAGGACGCGGTCGCCGTCCTGGATGTCAGGCTGTCGCGGCCGGTCGAAGGCGGCACGCTCTACGCACGGCTGGGGCGCTGGCTGGCACCGCTCGTGGTTGTGGTTCTTTTGCTGGTTGCCTTTTTGATCCACCGGTACCATTTCCGTTAAATTGGCCTGTCGGCGGAAGGGGCCGGCATGTGGTGGCGAAGGTTCGGGCGTAAATCGCTATCAGAAAATTAAGATAGTATTTTATTTAATTCCCGAGTTCTCTTGGGCTATGCTGGTTCTGCAACCGTGGGGGGTTAGGGTGATGGCAGCCAGGAAGTCGTCGCGGGAAAAGGGGAGTGACGGCCCGAATCCGGTGGATCTGCATGTGGGGCATCGCGTACGTCAGCGCCGGATCCTGCTCGGCATGAGTCAGGAGCGTCTGGCGGAGGCTCTGGGGCTGACCTTTCAGCAGGTCCAGAAGTACGAGCGCGGCATGAACCGCGTCAGTGCCAGCAGACTCTTCGACCTCGCCCGGGTGCTCGACTGCGACGTGAACTACTTCTTCTCGGACATGCCCGACGAGGTGGCCAAGCGCTCGCCGGGACAGATCCGCGGCCTGTACGAGCCGATCGTGCTGTTCGACGGCGCGCCTGATCCGATCGAGAAGCGTGAGACTCTCGAACTCATCCGGGCCTACCACCGGATTCATCCTGACGATGTGCGTCGCTGCATGTTCGAACTGATGAAGGCCGTCGGCGGGCGCGGCTGATCCCACCCGGAATGCCGCTTGCGGCAAGCCGGGGCGATCTGCATGGTCCGGCCTTTCCGGCGCGGCGGGCGCGCAGCGAAGCAGCGAAGGGATGTCCGGTCGGGTGCGCACGAACCCGCAGTTTCGCCCACCCCCCAAGCTCCACGGGCGGCGGCAGGGTCGTCCCTTGCGGGCGGGTCTGGCCGCAGTCATCGAGGGGGACCTGCCGGAACGCGAAGTGGCTCTGCCGCCGGCGGGCTCGACGCTGCCGGTCGGCGCCCTCTTTCCGCAGGCGCGCGCCCTCTGGCTGGAGATTGGCTTCGGCGGCGGTGAGCATCTGGTCGCTCAGGCGGCGGCGCACCCGGACGTCGGTTTTCTGGGCGTCGAGGTCTTCCTCAACGGGCTGGCCTCCTGCCTGCGCGACTGCCGCACGCGGGGCCTCGCCAACGTCAGGGTCTTTCGGGGCGATGCGAGGCTGCTGTTGCCGGCCCTGCCGGCGGCGTCGGTGGAGAAGGTGTTCCTGCTGTTCCCGGACCCCTGGCCGAAGGCGCGTCATCACAAGCGGCGCTTCGTGCAGCCGGACGCGCTGGACGAACTGGCGCGGGTCCTGGTGCCCGGCGGAGAGTTCCGCCTGGCCACCGACGATTCCGGCTACGCCGTCTGGATGCTGCGTCACTTGATGGCGGACCGGAACTTCTCCTGGGGCGCAGCCGGCCCCGAGGATTGGCGGCGACGCCCGGCAGACTGGCCGCCCACCCGCTACGAGCGGAAGGCACTGGCTGCGGGAAAGCCGACCTGCTATCTGTCTTTCAGGCGTGTGCCGGCGGGTGAATCCACTTGAAGACCCGCCCCTGCGCCCCTATTCTGGCACGAGTAACGATCCTGCGATGAAGACAGGATCGTCCGTCAGCGGGGTGGGCGGCGAGCCCGCCCTTTTTGTTATTGTCACAGGAGTTGTTCGGTAGCGGTGAGTGCGGGGACCATCAGCGTGCCCGGCGGTGACGTTCCGGCGTTGTCGCGGACCAGCGAGGGCAAGGCAGCCGAAGTCGAAGCTTTGATTGCTCCTTCGCTCGTCGATCTGGGATTCGAGATCGTTCGGGTCCAGATGATGGGCGGGCAGCGGCAGGTCCTGCAGATCATGGCGGAGCGGCCCGACGGCAGCCTGTCGATCGAGGACTGCACTCTCATAAGCCGTACCGTTTCCGCGCTTCTGGATGTCGAGGATCCCATTCCGGGAGCGTACAACCTGGAGGTCTCCTCGCCGGGGGTCGACCGTCCGCTGACCCGGCTCAAGGATTTCGTGCGCTATGCCGGGTGGGAAGGCCGCGTCGAGCTGTCGGCCGCCCACGAGGGGCGCAAGAGGTTCAAGGGCCGGCTCGCAGGCGTGGACGGCGAGAGCATCCTCCTCGACGTGGAGGAGGGGCGGGTCGCCGTGCCCTTCCGGAGCTTGGCGAAGGCGAAGCTCGTCCTGACGGACGAACTGCTGGCCGCCGCGCGGGCGGATGGTGGCCGCATGGCTGAACGCGGGTAGACGAGGACAAGCAAGAGAAGATGGAAGCGCCCACCTTACAGCGTCATGAGCTGCTGCAGGTCGCCGACGCGGTCGCGCGTGAGAAGAACATCGAGCCGGGCGAGGTCCTGCACGCTCTCGAGCAGGCGATCCAGCGCGCCGGGCGCGCGAAGTATGGCCAGGAACATGACATCCGCGCCGAGATCGATCGCCGCTCCGGGGATATCCGGCTGTTCCGCTGCCAGACCGTCGTCGAGGCGGTGGAGAACGAGTTCACCGAGATCAGCGTGGCCGATGCCCGCCGCCGCAAGCCGAACGCCGCCGTCGGCGATGTGCTGGTGGACGAGCTGCCGCCGATCGATCTCGGCCGTATCGCGGCGCAGACCGCCAAGCAGGTGATCGTCCAGAAGGTTCGCGAGGCCGAGCGCACCCGTCAGTACGAGGAGTACAAGGACCGGGTCGGCGAGATCGTCAACGGCGCCGTCAAGCGCAACGACTTCGGCAATGTGACGGTCGACCTGGGGCGCGCCGAGGGCCTGCTGCGGCGCGACGAGACGCTGCCGCGCGAATCTCTCCGCGTGGGCGACCGGGTCCGCTCTTACATCTACGACGTGCGGCAGGAGCCGCGCGGCCCGCAGATCTTTCTGTCGCGGACCCATCCGCAGTTCATGGCGAAGCTCTTCCAGCAGGAAGTGCCGGAGATCTACGACGGCATCATCGAGATCAGGGCCGTCGCCCGCGATCCGGGCAGCCGCGCCAAGATCGCTGTGCTCAGCCACGACTCGTCGATCGATCCCGTCGGCGCCTGCGTCGGCATGCGCGGCAGCCGGGTGCAGGCGGTGGTCGGCGAACTGCAGGGCGAGAAGATCGACATCATTCCCTGGTCGCCGGATCCGGCGACCTTCGTGGTCAACGCCCTGGCGCCGGCCGAGGTCACCAAGGTCGTGCTCGACGAGGAGCAGAACCGGATCGAGGTGGTGGTGCCCGACGATCAGCTCTCGCTGGCGATCGGTCGGCGGGGGCAGAACGTCCGTCTCGCCTCCCAGCTCACCGGCTGGGACATCGACATCCTGACCGAGGAGGAGGAGAGCAGGCGGCGGCAGGAGGAGTTCCGCAACCGCTCGCAACTCTTCATCGACGCCCTGGACGTCGACGATGTCATCGCCCATCTGCTGGTGGCGGAAGGCTTCAACTCGGTCGACCAGATCGCCTATCTCCCCATTGAGGAGCTGGCGGAGATCGAGGGCTTCGACGAGGAGATCGCCCAGGAGCTGCAGCAGCGGGCCCAGGGCTGGCTGGCGGAGCAGGATCGGCAGTACGACGAGCAGCGCCGGGCCGCCGGCGTCGCCGACGAGGTGGCGGAGATCGACGGCCTGACGCCGGCGATGGTCGCCCGTCTCGGCGAGAAGGGCGTCAAGAGCCTGGACGATCTCGGCGACCTCGCGGGCGACGAACTGGCCGAGATCCTGGGGGATCTCGCCCCGGACGAGGAGCGTTGCAACGAGATCATCATGGCTGCCCGTGCGCACTGGTTCGGGGAGACGGATGACGCTGCGGCATCCTGACGGGCTGAACGAAGCCGGACCGGCAGAGACCGGGCCGCACGAGGGACCGCACAGGCGCTGCCTCGTGACCGGGCAGGTTCTGCCGAAGGAGGAGCTGCTGCGCTTCGTCCTGGGGCCGAACCAGGAGGTCGTGCCGGATCTCGCGGAGCGGCTGCCGGGCCGTGGCCTGTGGCTGCAGCCCGAGCAGACCGTGGTGGAGAAGGCGGTGGCGCGACGCCTGTTCGCCCGCGCCGCCCGGGGGCCGGCGGACGCCGATCCGGCGCTGCCGGCGCAGGTCGGCACGCTGCTTCGTCGGCGCTGCCTGGAGCGTCTCGGGCTGCTGCGGCGAGGCGGGCTGGTGGTTGCCGGCTACGATCAGGTTCACGAAATGCTGTCGCGGGGTGTGGCGGCTTTGCTCTTTGAGGCGCGGGATGCGAGTGTGGCGCCGTCGGAGCGTCTGGTGAGACTGGGGTGTGCGAGGCGGCCCGATCTGCAGGTCGTACGGACCTTCGCCTCGGATGAGTTGGGTGCGGCGCTGGGCCGAGGAGCCCTGGCGCACGTGGCTGTGCAGGCGGGTGAGGCGGCGGACCGGCTCGGCCGGGACGTGGCGCGCCTGGAACGTTACATGGGTGGTGGATCTGCCGCCTGTCGGAAGGTGAGTGCGATTACGGCATGACGACGACGAAAGAGAAGACGGACGAGAAGAAGCCATTGACGCTGTCGGGCTCGAAGACTCTCGAACTGAAGAAGACGGTCGAGAGCGGGCAGGTGCGTCAGAGCTTCAGCCACGGCCGGAGCAAGACCGTTCAGGTCGAAGTCAAGCGCAAGCGCCTCATCCAGCCGGGTGAGGGCGGCCGCGACGGCCGGCGCGACTCGGGCGACGCCGGCGGGCTGACCAAGGCGGAGCGCGACAACCGCCTGCGGGTGGTGGAGCAGGCGCGCGAGGATGCCGCCCGGCGTGCCGCCGAGGAGGCGCGCCAGCGCGAGGAAGACGAGCGGCGGCGCCGCGAGGAGGCCGAGGCGCGGCTGCGCGCCGAAGCCGAGGCGAAGGCCCTGGCCGAGGAAGAGGCCCGTCGTGCGGCGGCCGAGGCGGCCACCGAGCAGGCGGCCGAGGCCGAGACGCCGTTGGCGGCACTCCCCGCGGCCGCGGAGCCGGAGCAGCCCGCGGCCGTCGGCCGGCAGGACCAGTCCGGCACCGAGGCTGGCCGTCCGGCGCGGGTGGCCCCGGCTGACCGCGCACAGGACAGAGGCGCCCCGCAGCGGCCGATGGGCGAGCGTCTGACGACGCGGCCGGGCGCTGCGCGTGGTGCCCCCGGTTCCCGCGACGAAGGGCCGGCGCGCCAGCAGCGGCCCATCGGGCCCGTGGTCGTCTCTCGGCCCGGCGCCAGCCGTCCGGTCGTCAAGGCCGCGCCCGAAGCGGCTCCGGAAGCCGAGGTCCGCCGTCCCGTGGTCCGGCCTGCCGGAGAGCGGCTGGAGGACGAGGACGAGGGGCAGCGCGCCAAGAAGAAGGTCGTCGCCAAGCCGGTTCCGGCCCGGGCCAAGAACGAGCCGCGACGCCGGCAGGGCAAGCTGACGATCTCTCAGGCGCTCGGCGACGAGAGCGAGGAGGACCGGCAGCGCTCGCTGGCCGCGGTCAAGCGCCAGCGCGAGCGGGAGAAGCAGCGGGCGCGCGAGAAGCTGCAGCAGGGCTCGCGGGTCGTGCGCGAGGTCGTCATCCCCGAGGCCATCACGGTCCAGGAGCTGGCGAACCGCATGGCCGAGCGCGGCGGCGAGGTCGTGAAGACCCTGATGCGGCTCGGCATCATGGCGACGATCAACCAGACGCTGGACGGGGATACGGCTGAGCTGGTCGTCTCCGAGTTCGGCCACAGGGCGCGCCGTGTGTCCGCCGAGGACGTGGAGATCGGCCTGGCCGGCGAGGTGGACGAGGACACCAACCTCGAAGCCCGGCCGCCGGTGGTCACCGTCATGGGCCACGTCGACCACGGCAAGACGTCGCTGCTGGACGCCCTGCGCCACGCAGACGTCGCCGCCCACGAGGCGGGCGGCATCACGCAGCACATCGGCGCCTATCAGATCGAGGTCGCCAGCGGCAACCGCATCACCTTCATCGACACGCCGGGCCATGCGGCCTTCACCGAGATGCGGGCCCGCGGCGCCAACGTGACGGACATCGTCGTCCTGGTGGTCGCCGCCGACGACGGCATCATGGCCCAGACGATCGAGGCCCTGAACCACGCCAAGGCGGCCGAGGTGCCGATCATCGTCGCGGTCAACAAGATCGACAAACCCGAAGCCGACGTGGGCCGGGTGAAGAACGAGCTGCTGCGCTACGAGCTGGTGCCGGAGGACATGGGCGGCGACGTGATCGTCGTCCCGGTCTCGGCCAAGACAGGCCAGGGGCTCGACGATCTGGTGGAATCGATCGTGGTGCAGGCCGAGATCCTCGACCTGCGGGCGAACCCCAACCGGAACGCCCAGGGCGTGATCATCGAATCGAAGCTGGAGCAGGGGCGCGGCGCAGTCGCAACCGTCCTGATCCAGAACGGTACGCTCAGGGTCGGCGATTCCTTCGTCGCCGGCAGCGAGTACGGCCGCGTGCGTGCGCTGATCAGCGACAAGGGGGAGCGCGTCGAGGAGGCGGGCTCGACCGTACCGGTCGAGGTCCTGGGCCTCAACGGGGCCCCGGAGGCCGGCGAAGACTTCCAGGTCGTCGACAGCGAGACGCGGGCCCGCGAGGTCTCGGCCTTCCGGACCGAGAAGAAGCGCAGCAAGCAGCTCGCCGCGGCGGCCGGCGGGCGCGGTTCGCTCGAGCAGATGATGAGCGCGATCCGCCAGGGCGAGGCCAAGACCGTGCCGGTCGTCATCAAGTCCGACGTGCACGGCTCGCTCGAGGCCATCGTCTCTTCGCTGGAGAAGCTCGGCACCGACGAGGTCAAGGTGCAGGTCCTGCACTCGGGCGTCGGCGGCATCAACGAGTCCGACATCACCCTCGCCCGCGCCTCGAACGCCCTCGTCATCGCCTTCAACGTCCGCGCCTCGGCGCCGGCCCGCGAGCAGGCGAAGCGCGACGGCGTGGAGATCCGCTACTACTCGATCATCTACAACGTGATCGACGAGGTGAAGGCCCTGATGTCCGGCATGCTGTCGCCGGAGCAGAACGAGAAGTTCCTGGGCTATGCGGAGATCCGGGCCGTCTTCGAGATCACCAAGGTCGGCAAGGTCGCCGGCTGCATGGTCACCGAGGGCAATGTCAAGCGGGGGGCCAAGGTGCGCCTGCTGCGCGACGACGTGGTGATCCACGACGGCACCCTGAAGACCCTGCGGCGGTTCAAGGACGAGGTCCGCGAGGTGCAGCAGGGCTACGAGTGCGGCATGTCGTTCGAGAACTACAGCGACATCCGCGTGGGCGACCGGATCGAGTGCTACGAGATCGAGGAGGTGGCGCGCACCCTCTAGGGTGCCGCCGCTTCCGCCGGTCCGAGAGCGACAGGGGCGAGGAAGGGGACCATGTCCCGCTCCCGCGGCAAGCCGCCGAGCCAGCGACAGCTGCGCGTCGGCGAGGAAATCCGTCACTGCCTGGCGCGCGTCCTCATGCAGGGGGAGGCGCACGATCCCGAGTTGCAGGACGTCAGCGTCACCGTGTCCGAGGTCCGGCTGAGCCCGGATCTGAAGAACGCGACGGCTTTCGTCATGCCCCTCGGCGGCAGCCACAGCCAGGAGGCGATCAAGGCGTTGAACAGAGCGGCGCCCTTCTTCCGGCATCGCCTGGCGGAGGAGGTCGACCTGCGCTTCACGCCACGCCTTTCGTTCCAGCTCGATCAGTCTTTCGACGAAGCGAGCCGCATCGACGCCCTGCTCAACAGTCCGCGCGTGCGCGGCGATCTGGCGGACGGCCCGGACACGGCCCCCCGGGAGGACGACGATGGTGCGCCGTCGTAAGGGCAACGACATCAGCGGCTGGCTGATCGTCGACAAGCCGGGCGGGATGACCTCAACCGACGTGGTCAACCGGGTGCGCCGGCTGCTCGATGCCCGCAAGGTCGGGCATGGCGGCACCCTCGACCCGCTCGCCACCGGCGTCCTGCCGATCGCACTCGGCGAGGCGACCAAGACGGTCGCCTACGTCATGGACGGGAAGAAGTCCTACCGCTTCTGCGTCCGCTTCGGGGCGGCGACGGAGACCGACGATGCCGAAGGGCGTATCGTCGCCGAGAGCGACCGGCGCCCCAGCGACGAAGAGATCCGTGCGCAACTCCCGCGGCTGATCGGCCGGATCAGCCAGATCCCGCCCGCCTATTCGGCGATCAAGGTGGACGGCCAGAGGGCCTACGATCTGGCCCGTGAGGGTGCGCCGCCGAAGCTGGAGCCGCGCGAGGTGCGGATCGACGCCTTCGAGCTGGTGGCCCGGCCGTCGGCCGACGAGGCGATCTTCGAGGTTCGCAGCGGCAAGGGTGCCTACATGCGTAGCCTCGCAAGGGACCTGGGCGAGCTTCTGGGCTGCCATGGCCACATCGCCACCCTGCGGCGCCTGTCCGTCGGGCCCTTCGACGAGGGCTCGGCGATTGCGCTGGACAGGCTGGAGCGGTTGGAGGAAGGTGCCGCCCGCTCGGAGCTGGTGCTCCCGATCGAGACCGCGCTGGACGGCATCCCGGCGCTGGCCTTGACGTCGAGCGAGGCCAACAAGCTGCGCAGCGGGCAGGCGGTTCCCATGCTCTCCCGCTCGCAGTCGGACAGGATCCGCGACCTCGAGAACGGCGACATCGTCTGTGCCATGACCGATGGCAGGGCGGTGGCGATCTCCCGTTTCGAGGCCGGCGAGATCAGGCCCGTGCGCGTCATCAATCCCTGATGCCGAAGGAAGAGAAGACATGTCGATCACGGCCGACCGCAAGCAGGAACTGATCAAGGAATACGGCGCGAAGGACGGCGACACCGGTTCGCCCGAAGTCCAGGTCGCCATCCTCTCGGAGCGCATCCGCAACCTGACGGAGCACCTGCAGAGCCACGGCAAGGACTTCCACTCCCGGCGCGGCCTCCTCGTCATGGTGGGTCAGCGCCGCCGGCTGCTCGACTACGTCAAGGGGAAGGATCAGGCCCGCTACGAGAGCCTGATCCAGCGGCTCGGCCTGCGCCGCTGACGGCGGGGGGAGCCGATCTTTGCCATACAGGCCGGAGACGGAGGCACTCCCGTCCTCCTCTCCGGCTGCCGCCGCGCCTCGGCACCTGTCGGTGTCGGGGCCGTCGGCGTTAGACCCGCCCAGCGTGCCCGCCGGCGCGCGCCCCGGGCGGTTGCGACCGGGCCGACGTGAGCGGCGGGTATCCCGCCGCTTTCGCGGGTCCGGTGCGTCGTAAGGCCGGCAGCACAGAAAGGACCAAGTGATGTTCAAGATCCACAAGAAAGAGATCCGCTGGGGCGGCTCGACCCTCACCCTGGAGACCGGCCGCGTCGCGCGGCAGGCGGACGGCGCCGTGCTGGCGACCTACGGCGAGACCGTGGTGCTCTGCACCGCCGTCGGCGCCAAGAGCCCCAAGCCGGGCATCGACTTCTTCCCGCTGACGGTCAACTACCAGGAGAAGTTCTTCGCCACCGGCCGCATCCCCGGCGGCTTCTTCAAGCGCGAGGGGCGGCCGACCGAGAAGGAGACCCTGGTCTCCCGCCTCATCGACCGGCCGATCCGGCCGCTGTTCCACAAGAGCTACCGGAACGAGACGCAGGTCATCTGCACCGTCCTGAGCCATGATCTGGAGAACGACCCCGACATCGTCGCGATGGTCGGCGCCTCGGCGGCCCTGACGCTCTCCGGCATCCCCTTCCTCGGCCCCATCGGCGCGGCGCGCGTCGGCTACAAGGACGGCCAGTACCTGCTGAACCCGACCGCGGCCGACCTGGAGGGCTCGCAGCTCGATCTGGTGGTCGCCGGCACCGCCGACGGCGTGCTGATGGTCGAATCGGAAGCCCAGGAGCTGTCCGAGGAGATCATGCTCGGCGCCGTGGTCTTCGGCCACAAGTCGATGCAGCCGGTGATCGATGCGATCATCGACCTCGCCGAGATGGCGGCGAAGGAGCCCTGGGACCTGAAGCCCGAGGCGCCCGCCAAGCAGGCGGTGGCGCAGGTGCTGAAGGACGGCTTCGGCGCCAAGCTGGAGGCGGCCTACAAGATCGCCGAGAAGACCGCGCGCCATGACGCGATCGAGGTGGTGAAGGGCGAGGCCCTGGCGGCGCTCGGCGATGACGCCGAGCAGATCGCCGCCTTCCCCGGGGCCTTCAAGGCTCTGGAGAGCGACATCGTCCGCGGTTCGATCCTGAAGACCGGCGTGCGCATCGACGGCCGCGACACCCGGACGATCCGGCCGATCCTGGCGGAGACGGGCGTCCTGCCGCGCACCCACGGCTCGTCGCTCTTCACCCGCGGCGAGACCCAGGCGCTGGTCACCACGACCCTGGGCACCGGCCAGGACGAGCAGCTCATCGACGCGGTCGAGGGCGAGTACAAGGAGCACTTCATGCTCCACTACAACTTCCCGCCCTACTCGGTGGGCGAGGCCGGCCGCATGGGCAGCCCGGGCCGCCGCGAGATCGGCCACGGCAAGCTCGCCTGGCGGGCCGTGCATCCGCTGCTGCCGAGCAAGGAGGCCTTCCCCTACACCATCCGGGTCGTGTCGGAGATCACCGAGTCGAACGGCTCGTCCTCCATGGCGACGGTCTGCGGCTCCTCGCTGTCGATGATGGACGCGGGCGTGCCGCTCGCCCGGCCGGTCGCCGGCATCGCCATGGGCCTGATCAAGGAAGGCGACGACTTCGCCGTGCTGTCCGACATCCTCGGCGACGAGGATCATCTCGGCGACATGGACTTCAAGGTGGCCGGCACGGAAGCGGGCATCACCGCCCTGCAGATGGACATCAAGATCACCTCCATCAACGAGGCGATCATGAAGGTGGCCCTCGAGCAGGCCAGGGACGGCCGCGCGCACATCCTCGGCGAGATGGCCAAGGCGATCGGGTCGGCGCGGGACAGCGTGTCCCGCAACGCGCCGCGGATCACCACCATCACCATCCCGAAGGACAAGATCCGCGAGGTGATCGGCACCGGCGGCAAGGTGATCCGCGAGATCGTCGAGACCACCGGCGCCAAGGTAGACATCGAGGACGACGGCACGGTGAAGGTCGCGGCGGTGGACGAGACCACCATGCAGCGCGCCATCGACTGGATCATGGGCATCGCCGCCGAGCCGGAGGTGGGCAAGATCTACTCCGGCAAGGTCGTGAAGATCATGGACTTCGGCGCCTTCGTGAACTTCATGGGTGCCCGCGACGGCCTGGTGCACATCAGCCAGCTGGCGCCGCGCCGCGTCGCCAAGGTCGACGAGGTCGTCAAGGAAGGCGACGTGGTCAAGGTCAAGGTCATCGGCCTGGACGACCGCGGCAAGGTCAAGCTGTCCATGAAGGCGGTCAACCAGGAGACCGGCGAGGACATCGAGGCCGCCCAGCAGGCGCAGGGCTGAGCCACCGTCCCGGGCTTTCGCCGGTCAGGCAGGAAAGGCGGCGCTTCGGCGCCGCCTTTTTCTTTCCGCCTCTCCGCTCAGCCGGCGGCCACGGCGTCCGCCCAGGGGTGGTGGGGCTCGCTGACTCCTTCCGCCCGCTTGCCCGTCCAGGCGGCGGCCGAGGCGATGGTGAAGTGGGTCGGCAGGGTCGTGCGGTCGGCCACCGCCGTCTCCTTGACCGCGGCCAGTGCCTGCAGCGTCGCCTTGGAGAGGCGGCGGTCGGCGACGATGCGGCGCAGGCCGCTCACGTCGATCCGCGGGCGCTGCAGTGCCTCGTCCAGGTCCAGCTCGCGGTCGATCAGGAAGGAGGCGATCTGCATCACCGCCGGAATGATCTTGCGGCCGCCCGCGCCGCCGAGCGCCACCGCCTCGTCGCCGCGCCGGAGCAGGGCCGGGCAGAGGTTGGCCAGCGGCCGCCGGCCGGGCGCCAGGGAGTTCGCCCGCCCCGGCGTCGGGTCGAACCACATGATGCCGTTGTTCATCAGCAGTCCGGTGTCCGGCAGGAGGAGCCGGCTGCCGAAGAGCGACAGCAGCGTCTGGGTGTGGGTGACGACACGGCCTTCGGAGTCCACCGCGCAGACGTGGGTCGTCGATCCGTCGGGCGGGTCCGCCCGCCGCCCGGCGCCCAGGCTCGTCAGCCGCTCCTCCCAGGCCTGCAGCAGGGCCTCGGCGTAGGCCACGAAGAGCGCCGGCTCGTCGGCTGTGGAGGCGACACCGCGGGCGCGCAGCAGACCGAGAGCCCGCTGCAACGTCGGGCCGCCGTTCAACCCCGGGACGGTCAGCACCTCCCAGCTGCCGTGGGCCGAGCGTTCCGGCTCGATCACGCGGGCGTGGTAGGTCGCGAGATCCTCCTCCGAGATCCGGCTGCCGGCCGCGCGCAGTTCCCCCACGATCCGTCGGGCCAGGCCGCCCTCGTAGAAGGAGCGCGGCCCTTCGGACGCCAGCGCCCGCAGGGTTCCCGCCAACGCCGGCATCGGCAGGAAGCGCCGGCCCGGCCCTGAAACCCCCACGGGGGGCTGGGCCGGCCGCCCGCCGGGCAGGAAGAGGCGTGCGGTGTCGGCAAAGCGCTCCAACTCCTGGGCGGCGACGGCGATCACCTGGAAGGTGAACCAGTCGACCTCCATGCCGCGTTTGGCGAGCGCCACCGCAGGCTCCAGAAGTTCAGCCCAAGGCCGGCGCCCGCCGCGGGCATGGGCGACGGCGAGGCCGTCGACCATGCCGGGCACGGCGACGGCGCTGGCGCCCATCACGTTCCTGTCCTCCGCCACCTTCGGCCAGCCGAAGAGGTCAGCATCGGCGCCGCCCACGACCGGATAGTCGGCCGGATCGAGGTCGCCCGGCGCGACCATCCCGAAGTCCACCCCCCAGACGCTACCGTCCGGCTCCCGCACCAGGAGAGCACCGCCGCCGGCCAGGCCGCTCATCCAGGGCTCGACGACGCCGAGCGCCATGCCGGTGGCGACGACGGCGTCGATCGCCGTGCCGCCGCGGCGCATCGCCTCCGCCCCGATCTCGGCCGCCGCCCGGTTCTGCGCGACCACCACCCCCTTCGGCGAGGCGACGGTCGGCTTCTGCACCTGGGCACTCCGGCTCAGGGAGCCTGAAACGAGGTCGATGGTCTGCATTGCCCCTCCGCTGCTGTATGTCGTGGCGATCAGAGAGCAGCGGCTGTTCCTTGTCGACCCCTTCTCCTTGTCGCCCCCTTCCAGCCGCTTCGGCCGGCGCCCATCACCGGGAGGTGACTCGCAAGTGAGGGCCTCGGGAGGCAGATAGGGTGGCGGAGAGCGAGGATGGTGGTCTCATGACGGTGCGGTCTCATCAGGCGGACGGGGAGATGGAACCGCGCGGGCGGGCGGCGCGGGCCTTCCGCTGGGGGCGCCTCCTGCCGCTCGCACTGCTGCTGGCCGGTGGCGCTGTCGCCTGGTGGGGCCTGGGGCTCGACGAGCACCTGTCGTTCGCCATGCTGCGGGACAACCGGGAGCAGATCATCGACTACGTCGCCGCCCACCGCCTGCTCTCGGCTGCCCTGTTCGTCCTCGTCTACACCGTGGTGACGGCCTTCTCGCTGCCCGTGGGCAGCCTGCTGACAGTGGCCGGCGGGTTCCTCTTCGGCCTTCTGGCCGGCACCTTCCTCGTGGTGGTGGCGGCGACCCTCGGCGCCACGGCCGTCTTCCTGGCCGCACGCACGGCGGCCGGGGAGCGGCTGCTGGCGCAGACCCAGGGATGGCTCGGCCGGGTGGAGGACGGCTTCCGCAGGGACGCCTTCAGCTACCTGCTCGTGCTGCGGCTCATCCCGCTCTTCCCCTTCTGGCTGGTGAACCTCCTGCCGGCGGCCGTCGGCGTGTCGACCCTCACCTTCGTCCTGGCCACCGCGATCGGCATCGTTCCGGGGACGCTCATCTACGCCTCTCTCGGCGGCGGCGTCGGGGCGATCCTGGAGGAAGGCGGGAACCCGGATCTGTCGCTGTTCGTCGATCCGGCGCTGCTCGCCCCACTGTTCGGCCTCGCCCTGCTCGCCCTGCTGCCCGTCGCCTGGCGGCGCTACCGCGCCGGGCGCGGCCGCCCGTGAGCGAGACCCTGCGTCCGGACATCTGCGTCGTCGGCGGCGGGTCGGCGGGTCTGTCGGTGGCCGCCGGCGCGGCGCAGATGGGAGCCTCGGTGGTGCTCGTCGAGCGCGATCGGATGGGCGGCGACTGCCTCAACGTCGGCTGCGTGCCCTCGAAGGCACTGATCGCCGCGGCAGGCGCGGCCGCGGCCGCCCGCAGCGGCGCCCTCGGGGCGCCCCGCGCGGAGGAACAGGCGGATTTCGCCGCGGTGATGGGCCACGTTCGCAGAACCATAGAGGCGATCGCGCCCCACGACTCGGTCGAGCGGTTCACGAGCCTCGGCGTGACCGTCCTGCAGGAGGAAGCGCGCTTCCTCGACCCCCGGACCATCCAGGCCGGCGGCCGGCGGATCGCCGCGCGACGCTTCGTGATCGCGACCGGCTCGCGCCCGCGGATCCCGGACCTGCCCGGACTGCGGGAGGTCCCCTTCCTGACCAACGAGACGGTCTTCTCGCTCGGCGCCCTGCCGCGTCGGCTGCTGGTGATCGGCGGCGGCCCGGTCGGCTGCGAGCTTGGACAGGCCTTCGCGCGCCTCGGCACTGCCGTCGTGGTGGTGCAACAGGCGAGCATCCTGCCGAAGGACGACCCCGAACTGGTGGAGGGCGTCCGTGCGGCGCTGGCGCGGGACGGAGTGACGCTGTTCGAGGACGCGAAGGTGACGGGGGTTTCGGCTGCGGCCGATGGCCTGGCGGCGACGGTCGAGGGACGTGACGGCGGGCTGCGGGAGATCGAAGCCTCGCACCTGCTCGTCGCGGCGGGACGTGCACCGACGGTCGGCTCGCTCGATCTGGAGGCGGCCGGTGTCGACTTCGGCGCGGGGGGCATCACGGTCGACGCCTCCCTGCGCACGTCCAACCGGCGGATCTACGCGATCGGCGACTGCGTCGGCGATCTGCCGTTCACCCACGTGGCGGGCTACCACGCCTCGCTGGTCGTCCGGCAGATCCTCTTCCGCCTGCCGGCGAAGGTGCGCCGGGCGGCCATCCCGTGGTGCACCTACACCGACCCCGAGCTGGCGCAGGTCGGCCTGACGGAGGCTGCCGCCGAGGCGGCGGGAGAGCGGCCGGAGGTGGTCCGCCTGCCGTTCGTCGCCAACGACCGCGCCCGCGCGGAGGGTCGGCCGGAGGGGCTGGTGAAGGCCGTGGTCGGCCGCGGCGGCAGGGTCCTCGGCGCCGGCATCGTCGGCCTCGGGGCGGGGGAGCTGATCCTGCCGTGGGTTCTGGCGATCGACCGCGGGCTGAAGATCGGCGCCATGGCGACGGTGGTCGCCCCCTATCCCACACGGTCCGAGGCCAGCAAGGGCGCGGCAGGCACCTACTACGCCCGGCGCCTCTTCACGCCGCGGGTCCGCCGCCTGGTGAAGCTCCTCGCCCGGCTGGGGTGAGCCGGCTGCGTTCTGCGGCATCGTTCCGCCGGCATGCTATCGTAGGCCGATGACCGAGTCGCTCCGCATGCCGCCTTTCTGGAGCGGGCTGTCCGCCCGTCTGCTCGCCCTGACGATCCTCTTCGTCATGATCGCGGAGGTTCTCATCTTCGCGCCGTCGGTCGGCCGGTTCCGCCTCGACTACCTCGACCAGCGCCTGGCCTCCGCGCATCTCGCCATCCTCGCCCTCGAGGCCACGCCGGACCTGATGGTGAACGACGCGCTGGCAGCCGATCTGCTCAGCCACGTGCCCGCCTACAGCGTCTCCCTCAGGCGGCCGGGGGACGATCTGACGCTGATGCTCGAACGGCCGGCGCCGGCACTGCCCGTGGTCGCGATCAATCTGACCGATCCGGGGCCGCTGGAGCTGGTCTGGGGTGCTGTGGTCACCCTGGTGGCTGGACAGGACCGCCTGATCCGGTTGCGCGGCTGGTCGCCCAAGCAGCCGGACGTCTGGGTTGAGGTCATGATCGCCGAGGCGCCGCTGCGCGACGCCCTGCGCGCCTTCGGTCTGCGCATCTTCGGGCTGTCCATCGTCATCGCCGTCATCACCGCCGGGCTGGTCTACTTCGCCCTACATTGGCTGCTGGTGCGGCCGATGCGCCGCCTGACCGAGAACATGATCCTCTTCCGCGACGATCCGGAGGATGCCACCCGGGTAATCCGCCCGAGCGGTCGCGCCGACGAGGTGGGCGTCGCGGAGCGCGAGCTGCAGGCGCTGCAGACGGCTCTGCGCGCCTCGCTCCACCGGAAGACGCGGCTGGCCACCGTCGGCGCCGGCGTCACCAAGATAAACCACGACCTCCGCAATCTGCTCGCCACCGCACAGCTCGTTTCCGACCACCTCGGCCGCAGCGGCGACCGCCGCGTGCAGGATGCCTTGCCCCGCCTCGTGGCCGCCCTCGACAAGGCGATCGAGCTCTGCGGCCTGACCCTGCGGTTCACCCGGGAAGGACCCTTGCCGCTCGAACTCACGACGGTGGCCCTGGACGATCTGCTTGCGGCGGTGGGTAAGGCCCTGCCGGAAGCCGATGCGAACAGCTGGCACGTCTCGGGCGACCAGGGCGTGACGCTGGCCGCGGACCCGGCACAGCTGCACCGCATCCTCTACAATCTGGCGCTCAACGCGCGCCAGGCGGGGGCTCGGCGGCTCGATATCCGGGTGGTGCAGACCCCCGAGGAGGTGAGGATAGAAGTGGCCGACGATGGCCCCGGCCTGCCGAAGCCGGTGCGCGAACGCCTCTTCGAGCCCTTCGCCGGCACCGCGCGGAGCCAGGGCGCCGGCCTGGGCCTCGCCATCGCGCGCGAACTCGCCCGGGCGCATGGCGGCGACCTCCGGCTGGTGGCGACCGGGGCCACCGGCACGGCCTTTCTGCTGTCGTTGCCGCGCAAGGCGTCGCAGGGGGCGCGCCGCGCACTGGCGGCCGGCGGCCGGGCTGGGTATATCGACCGCGCCTGAGGATGGCGAACGGGAGGGGCAGGTGAGTCGAACGGAGAGGGTCGTGCCGGCGAAGGGCGTGCTGGCAATTGTCTTGTTGGTCTTGGGTGTGGTCGGCCTTGTCATCGCCGCCCGGCTGCCGGCTGACGGCGGCTACTGGACGGGATTGGCGATCTTCCTGCTTTCCCTGGCCGGCCTGTTCCTCGTCATCAAGCGCCACTTCGACGCCATCGACCACGACCCGGCCGTGCCGAAGCACCCCCGGTTCGCCGAGAAAACCGAGATGGTCATGCCACCGGCTCCGTCGGTCTCGGCCTTCATCGCCGAGCGGGGAACCGAACTGCCGCCGTCGACGCAAACGCAGGTTTCATCGGGCGGGCTGCTGCCGGGTGGCTGGCTGCTCGGCATCGTCCTGGTAGTCGTCGCCCTTGCTGCGCTGTTCGTGGCGGCAGGCGCCAGCGGCTTCCTGGCCACCGTGGCCATGGTGGTCTTCGTGCTGGCCGTTCTCGGGCTCTTCCGCCAGATCGGCGCCGACCCGGCGGGACCTGCCCTGCGCCTGGTGCCCGGCTCGGGGAGCGGCCGTTGGCTGGCCGGGATCGGCGGCGTGGTGCTGTTCATCCTCGCCCTCCTGGTCGCCTCGGCCGGGTCGGGAACGACCGGCGATCTCGCTCTCATCGTCGCCCTCGACGCCGTCGCCTACGTCTTCCTGCTGATCAAGGCCGCCTACGACCGGCCCGCGGCCTGAACGCCCCGCTCCCGGCAAGTTGACTTGGCGTGACCGCCGCATCGGCCTAGCTCTCCCCCGAGAAACGTCCTTTCGGGAGGCTCAGGGCCATGTGGATCAGGCGCACCCGCGGCTGGGAGATCAAGGAAGCGCTGGCGACGCCGGAAGGCGTCTACGTGAACCGTCGCAACCTCCTCAAGTCCGCCGCCGTCGGCGGCGTGGGCCTCGCGGTCGGCGGATGGGCGGGGGGCGCGGCGGCGGCCGAACCGGCCGCCGACCCGTCGGCGGGGCTCTATCCGGTGCCGCGCAACGAGACCTTCAAGCTCGATCGTGCGCTCACCGCCGAGACCGATGCGACCGAGTGGAACAATTTCTACGAGTTCGGTTCCTCCAAGAACATCTGGCGCTCGGCCCAGGCGCTGCCGATCCGCCCCTGGCAGGTCAGCATCGACGGGCTGGTCGAGAAGCCGTTCCAGATCGGCATCGACGACATTCTCGCGAAGATGCCGCTGGAAGAGCGCCTCTACCGGCATCGCTGCGTGGAGGCCTGGTCGATGGCGGTGCCCTGGTCGGGCTTCGCGCTGCGTCACCTGGTGGATCTCGCCAAGCCGACCTCCGCCGCGAAGTACGTGAAGTTCACCACGCCCGAGGATTCCGACGTGATGCCGGGCCAGCGGGCGGTCTGGTACCCCTGGCCTTACATCGAGGGTGTGACGATGGCCGAGGCGCAGAACGATCTCGCCTTCATCGCCACCGGCCTCTACGGCAAGCCGATCCCGAAGCAGAACGGGGCCCCGCTGCGGCTGGTGCTTCCCTGGAAGTACGGCTTCAAGTCGATCAAGTCGATCGTCGCCATGACCTTTACCGACGAGCGCCCGGTTTCCTTCTGGGAGGAGATCCAGGGCAGCGAGTACGGCTTCTGGGCGAACGTCAATCCGAAGGTGCCTCACCCGCGCTGGAGCCAGGCGACGGAGGAGGTCCTCGGTACGGGCGAGCGGGTGCCGACCCAGATCTACAACGGCTACGGCGAATGGGTGGCCTCGCTCTATGCCGGAATGGAGGGCGAGCGCCTGTTCATGTGAGCCGGCGCCGCCCAGCCCGCGTCGTCTCGCCGCCTCAGGGCCGAGGGACGGGCAGGAGGTGGGCCAGCATGCCGACGAAGGCCGCATCCCTGCGGGTCAGCAGCCACAGCGGGATGTCCCGCAGGTAGCTTTCGAAGCGGCCCTTCTCGCGGAAACGCCTGAGGAAGAGGTCCCGGTCGAAGCGGGTGCCGAGCTTGGGCAGCACCCCGCCGGCGAAGTAGATGCCCGCGCGGGTCCCGCAGCAGAGGGCGAAATTGCCGGCGGCGCCGCCGAGGAAGGCGGCGAAGAGCCGCCGCGCCTCGACCGCGGTCGGCAGGTCGGAGACGGCGACCTCCTCGCTGGCCAGACGTGGCTCCGGCTGACCCCACTCGGCGGCGACCAGATCCGCGAGCAGGGAGAGTGCGGGGCCGCAGGCCACCCGTTCCCAGGAGACGTGGCCGGCGCGCGCGCGCAGCCGACTGAGGATCGCCCATTCGAACTCGTCCTGCGCGGCGGCCGTGCCGTGGCCGCCCTCGCCGCTGACCACGGTCCAGCGATCGCCGGCGGGCACGGCCGCCGCCATGCCGAGCCCGGTGCCGGGGCCGAGGATCCCGAGCGCCCGGCCCGCCTGTGGGCGTCCGGCCTGCCAGACCTCGCGATCGGCCTCGCCGAGGAGCGGCAGGGCGCTCGCCAGCGCCTCGAAATCGTTGAGCAGCACCAGGCGGGTCAAGCCCAGCTGCCGCTCCAGGGCGATCCGCGAGAAGTGCCAGTCGGCATTCGTGAAGGCGAAGTCGTCGCCCTCGACGGGGCCGGCAAGGGCCAGCACCGCCCCGGTCGGATGCAGGCCGGTCCCGGCGACGGCGGCTTCGATGGCTTCTGCCGGTCCCGGGAAGGCGGGGGTGCTGAGGACGACCTCGTGGAGGATCGTCCCTTCCCGGTCCTGCAGGCGGAACCGGGCGTTGGTTCCTCCGATGTCGGCGAGCAGGACGACCCCGTGGGGCTCAGACATCGCGGAGGGCCGCCAGATAGCTGTGATACCAGTGGCCGATCGTGTTCTCGCGCAGCACCTGAACCATGGCCCGCCAGCGGTCCTTCCGCTCGTCCTGCGGCATGGAGAGGGCACGCTGCAGGGCATCGGCCGTGGCTTCGTGGTCGAGCGGGTTGACCAGCAGCGCCGCCTCCAGCTCGCGCGCCGCACCGGCGAAGCGCGAGAGCACGAGAACCCCAGGATTCTCCGGATCCTGCGCGGCGACGTACTCCTTGGCGACCAGGTTCATGCCGTCGCGCAGGGGCGTCACCAGGCCGACGCGGGCCATCCGGTAGATCCCGGCGAGGTTCTCGCGGCTGACGCCCCGGTTGATGTAGCGCAGCGGCATCCAGTCGAGGTCGGCGAAGCTGCCGTTGATCCGGCCGGCGATGCGGTCCAGCTCCTCGCGGATCGCCTGGTACTCGGGCACCTCGCTGCGTGAGGGGGGCGCGATCTGCAGGAAGACCACGTGGTCACAGTTGCGCGGGTGCTTCTGCAGCAGCTGCTCGAAGGCCAGGAAGCGGTTGGGCAGGCCCTTGCTGTAGTCCAGCCGGTCGACGCCGATGATCAGGTCCCGGCCGACGAGGCTGACCTCCAGCCGCCGGACCACGGGGTCTGCCCGGCCCTTCTGGGCCAGCTTGGCGAATCCCTTGTCGTCGATCGAGATCGGGAATGCGCCGGTCCGCAGCCGGTGCCCGAAGGCGGAGACCTGGCCGCCGTCCTCGACCTGGCCGCCCACTTCCTGGCGCAGGTAGTCGTGGAAGGCCTCCTGGTCGACCTGGGTCTGGAAGCCGACCAGATCGCAGTGGCACAGCGCGCCCATCAGCTCGTGGTGCTTGGGCAGCGCCGCCAGCACCTCCGGCGGCGGGAAGGGCGTGTGCAGGAAGAAGCCGATCCGGTTGCGCAGGCCGTGTCGTCTCAGCTCCCGGGCCACCAGGATCAGCTGGTAGTCGTGGATCCAGATGACGTCGTCCGGCTTGACGAAGGGCAGGAGGCGTTCCGCGAACTGGCTGTTCACCCGTTCGTAGGCCTCGAAGTAGCGGCTGTTGTAGCCCATCAGGTCCGGCCGGAAGTGCAGCATCGGCCAGAGCACGCGGTTGGCGTAGCCGTTGTAGAAGGCCTCGTGGTCGGCCGCGAGCAGGTCCATCGTGACCTGGACGATCTTCGGCCGCCGGCCCGCCTCCGTCTGCTTGACGTCCAGCGGGCCGCTCTCCACGACCTCGCCGCTCCAGCCGAACCAGATGCCGCCGCTTTCGTGCAGGGCGTCGAACAGGGCGACGGCGAGACCGCCGGTGGCGGCCCGGGCGCCGCCCTCGGCGATGGGCGCCACGCGGTTGGAGACGACGATGAGCCGGCTCATGTGGCGTCCTCCCAGCCGCGGGAGAGGCACATGGCCGAGTGGATGATGCCCACCATCGAGTAGGTCTGGGGGAAGTTCCCCCAGAGCTGGCCGGTCACCGGATCGATGTCTTCGGAGAGCAGTCCCAGGTGGTTCCTGTGGCCGAGGATCTTCTCGAACAAAGCGCGCGCCTCATCCTTTCGCCCGACCGCGGCCAGGGCGTCGACGTACCAGAAGCTGCAGATCGCGAAGGCCGTCTCGGGGCGCCCGAAATCGTCCTCCGCGACGTAGCGGTAAAGGTAGTCGCCGCTCTTTAGTTCCGACTCGATGGCATGGAGCGTGGCGAGGAACTTAGGGTCGCGTGCGGGCAGAAAGCCCAGTTGCGGGATCAGCAGGAGCGAGGCGTCGAGCCGGTCGCCGTCGAAGGCGGATACGAAGCTCTGCCGCTCCTCGCTCCAGGCGCGTTCCAGGATGATGCCGTGGATCCGGGCGGCTTCCTCCTGCCAGTAGGCGGCCCGGCCGGCATGCCCCAGGTGCGCCGCGATTCGGCCCAGCCGGTCGCAGGCCGCCCAGCAGAGCAGCGCCGAATAGGTATGCGGCAGCTGCGTGTTGCGATACTCCCAGGGGCCCGCGTCCGGCTGGTCGAACCTTCGGCGCGCCTGCTCGCCGAGCGCCTCCAGTCGGTGGAAGAGGTGGCCGTCCCCCTGGTTTATCAGCCGCCGGTCGAAGAAGACGTGGGTGGCGGCCAGGATGACCGAGCCGTAGCCGTCGTTCTGCACCTGCTTGTAGGCGGCGTTGCCCAGCCGCACCGGCCCCATCCCCCGGTAGCCGGGCAGGTGGTCGACCGTCCGCTCTTCGATCTCGGTCTGCAGCTCCACGCCGAACATCGGCTGCAGGTAGCCGTCGGGTGCGCCCGCCACGACGTTGAGGATCCAATGGAGGTACCCCTCCATCGTCTGAGTCGTGCCGAGCCGGTTCAGGGCGTTGACGGTGAAGTAGGAGTCCCGCAGCCAGCAGTAGCGGTAGTCCCAGTTGCGGCCGGAATCGGGTGCCTCCGGCACGGAGGTGGTCAGGGCGGCGACGATGGCGCCCGTCTCCTCGACGTTGCAGAGCTTGAGGGTGATCGCGGCGCGGATCACCGCATCCTGCCACTCGAAAGGGATCGACAGGCCCCGTGCCCAGGCCCGCCAATAGTGGTCGGTCTCGACGATCATCCGCTCGACGGTCGGCTGGACCGCCTCGCGCAGGCTCTCGTCCGGGCCGAGAAGGAAACAGGCGTCCCGCTCCAGCAGGAACCAGCGCTCGTTCATCACGTAGCCGAGCGAGGCGTTGGTGTAGAGCCGCTTGGTCAGATCCGGCGCCACGTAGCGGGCGTGGTTGCTGCCGCGCGTCACCTGCGGCCGTTCGGCCCCCCAGCTGTGGCCCGGACGCAGCCGGATCCTGATGCGCGGCGTACCGGCGAGCGGCCGGATCTGCCGCACCAGCATGGTCGGCCGGAACAGCCGGCCGAACTGGGTGAAGCGCGGCGCGCAGTCGACGATCTCCACGGCACTGCCGTCGGCCGAGCGCAGGATCGTCTCCAGGACCGCGGAGTTGCGGCGGTAGTGCTGCTCGCTGCCGACGAAGCCCTCCAGGTCGACGGCCCAGAAGCCCTGGTCGGGGGCCTCGCCCGACAGCAGCGCGTGGAACCAGGGATCACCGTCGACTCCGGGCAGGCAGCCCCACACGACCGTGCCGGCACCGTCGATCAGGGTACTCCAGGCACAGTTGCCGACCACCGCGAGATCCAGGGAACTCGGCAGCGCCAGGGTCATCAGTCGTCCCTTCCGCTCTCCTGCAGGCGATTGGCGAGGTCGGCCAGCCATCCCCGCAGGGCCGCGGGCGATTCGAGCCGGCAGGTGGCCAGGCTCGGCCGGTCGCCGATCAGGATCGACAGGCCGCCGCGCGCATTGACCGCGCGGAAGCCGTCCTCGTCGGTCACGTCGTCGCCGACGAACACGGGCCGCCGGCCGGCGAACGGCGGTTCGGCCAGGAAGGCCTCGACCGCGGTGCCCTTGTCCGCGCCGGGCACGCGCAGCTCGAACACCATCTTGCCCGCCAGCAGATGCAGGCCCGGCTCGGTCAGCCGGGCGGCCTTCTCGGCCGCTTCCTGTGCGACCGGCTGCAGCGGTGGCGCCCCGCGGTAGTGGAGCGCCAGCCCGTGGCTCTTGCGCTCGAACAGCAGGCCGTCGTTGATCTCGGCGACGGCTCGTAGCAGCTCCGCGGCCTGCTCGAAGCGGTCGGGCAGCGGCGGCGGGTCGCGCAGGGCGCCGTCGGCGCCCCGCCGTTCGAGGCCATGCTGGCCGGCCGCGGCGGCGACGCTCCGGCTGAAGAGCTGGTCCAGTTCGTTCAGTGGCCTGCCGCTGATCAGCGCCACGGCGCCATCGAGTGCGGTACCGAGCTGTCCGAGCAGGGCGGGAAGTCCGGCCGGAACGACCACGCCGTCGGGGCGGTCGGCGATGTCGATGAGGCTGCCGTCGACGTCGAGGAACAGGGCCCAGTCTACGGCCTCGCCCGGCTCGGCTGGGCAGCTGGCGGGGATGCCCGGCGCTTCTGAGGACGGAGTGTGCATCGTCGAGCCATGTAGCGGCTTCCGGGCCGCAAGGAAACCCGCAAAAGGCGATCGATCGTGACCTCCCGGGCGGAGCGGCGTTAGCGTCCGGAATGGCCGGTGACGCCGGCGGAGGAGGAGGCCTTCATGAGTCTGCAGACCATCGCGCTGCCGTCGGGGGAGGAGATTCCCCGCCTCGGCCAGGGCACCTGGGAGATGGGCGTGCGGCCGGAGGCGCGGTCGGCCGAGGTGGCCGCGCTGCGGCTCGGCCTCGACCTCGGCCTCACCCTGATCGACACGGCGGAGATGTATGCCGACGGCCGCTCCGAAGAGGTCGTCGCCGAGGCGATATCGGGGTGCCGGACCGAGGTCTTCCTGGTCAGCAAGGTGCTGCCCTCCAACGCCGGCCGCCGCGCCACGGTGCGCGCCTGCGAGGACAGCCTGCGGCGGCTGCGCACCGACCGTCTCGACCTCTACCTGCTGCACTGGCGCGGCGGCACGCCCCTGGCGGAGACGCTGGAGGCCTTCCAGGCCCTCCAGGCGGCCGGCAAGATCCGCCATTGGGGCGTGAGCAACCTCGACATCGAAGACATGCAGGAACTCTGGTCGCTTTCCGGCGGCCCCGCCGTCGCCACCGACCAGCTGCTCTACAACCTGAGTCGGCGCGGGATCGAGGCCGACCTGCTGCCCTGGTGCCGGGCGCAGGGCCTGCCGGTCATGGCCTACTCCCCGGTCGAGCAGGGGCGGCTGCTCCGCCGGCGGGAACTGGCGCGGATCGCCCGGGACCTGGGCGCGACGCCGGCGCAGGTGGCCCTTGCCTGGCTGCTGCGGCAGCCGGGCGTGGTGCCGATCCCCAAGGCCGCGGACGAGCGCCACGTGCGCGACAACCGGGCGGCCCTCGACCTGGCGCTGCCGGCCGAGGCCATGGCGGCGCTGGAGGCCGCCTTTCCGGCGCCCACAGGTCCTGTTCCGCTGGAGATGCTGTGAGCCGCCTTCCGATCCGCCGCCGGGGCGCCTAGATCAGGGCAGTCACAGCGGTGGAGGAAAAGATGGACGGCGCGACCCCTGGGGAGCCGACGCGGCTGCGGATCAGCGTGCTGGACCAGTCGCCCATACCCGAAGGCCAGACGGGCGGGCAGGCGCTGCGCAACTCGCTGGACCTGGCGCAGCTTGCCGACCGGCTCGGCTACCACCGCTACTGGCTGGCGGAGCACCACGCCAGCCCGATGCTCGCCTGCAACGCACCGGAAGCGATGATCGGGCCCGTCGCGCTGTCGACGCAGCGCATCCGGGTCGGCAGCGGCGGCATCATGCTGCCCCACTACAGCCCGGTGAAGGTGGCCGAGACCTTCAGCCTGCTGGCCGGGCTGGCGCCGGGCCGCATCGACCTGGGGCTGGGGCGCGCGCCCGGCAGCGATCCGCGCACGGCCTACGCCCTGCAGCGCGACCGCCGGCAGGTGGCGCCCGACGACTTCCGCGACCAGCTCGCCGAGCTGCTGGCCTACATCGACGACCGGGTGCCGGAGGACTTCCCCTTCGCCCGTCTCGCCAAGACCCTGCCGGGCCGGCCGGAGGCGCCGGACCCCTGGCTTCTCGGCTCCTCGCCGCAGAGCGGCATCTGGGCGGCCGAACTGGGGCTGCCCTACATGTTCGCCGACTTCATCAGTCCCGGGCACGGCGATCTCACCCGCCGCTACATCGAGGACTTCCGGCCGAACGAGGTCCGCACGCGGCCACGGGCCGCCGTCGCGGTCTCCGCAATCTGTGCCGAGACCGACGAGGAGGCCGAGCGCCTGTCGGCGAGCTGGCGAATGGCCATCATGATGCTGCACACCGGTCGGCTGATCGCCGTGCCCCCGGTGGAGACCGCCCTGCGCTTCCTGGAGGAGCACACCGGCTCCGCCGCCAGCGGTCCCCGCGGCCGGCGGCTGATCGCCGGCTCGCCCGCCACGGTGCGGGCGGGGATCGAGCAGGTGGCGCGGGACTATGCCGCCGAGGAGGTCATGATCGTCGCCATCCTGCACGACCACGCCGCCCGGCGGCGCTCCTACGAGCTGATCGCCGAGGCCTTCGGCCTGCCGGCCCGGGCGGCGGCCGCGGCGGCAGCCTGAGGCCCCTTCAGCCTCCCGGCTGCAGCAGCGGCTCGAGCGCGGCGGCGAGGCTGAAGAGCCGGCGGTCGTGGCCGCGCCGGCCGAACAGCATGAGGCCGGTCGGCAGGCTGCCCGGTGCGTGGCAGGGCAGGGTGATGGCGCAGCAGTCGAAAAAGTTCGCCAGCCGCGTGTTGCGCAGCAGCAGGCCGTTGACCCGCCAGAAGGCGGCTTCGTCGCCGGCGACCTCGGCCTGCTTCGGGGCCACCAGCGGCACCGTCGGCATGATCAGGGCGTCGACGTCGGCCCAGCGGCGGTCGACCGCCGCCGTCAGGCGCCGTCGGGTGGCGACCCGCTCCAGATAGTCGACCGCGCTCAGGCCCTCGGCGCCCGAGATCCGCTTGTAGATCCGCGGGTCGAAGTCGGCGCCGCGGGTCGCCATCCGTTCCCGGTGGACGTGGTAGGCCTGGGCGGCGTTGATGCCGCCGGCCCGGTGGAAGGCCTCGATCTCGGTGAGCTCCGGCAGGTCGAGGCGGGTGATCCGCACCTCTGCCCCGGAGAGGCGGGAGAGGGCCGCCTCGAAGGCCGCCGCCACCGGCTCGTCCAGGTCGTCGCAGACGAGCCGGTTCGGCAGCGCCAGACGCAGCCCCGCCGCCGGACGTGCCGGCAGCGGGTCGGCGGGCAGCCCGGCCAGGACTGCATCCAGCAGGGCGGCGTCGGCGACGCTGCGCGCCAGCGGTCCGACCGAATCCAGGCTTTCGCACAGCGGGAAGACGTTCTGCAGGGGCACGCGCTTCTGGGTCGGCTTCCAACCGACGAGGCCGCAGAGGGCGGCGGGGATGCGGGTGGAGCCGCCGGTGTCGCTGCCGATTCCGGCCAGCCCCATGCCGTCGACCGTCGCCACCGCCGCACCCGAGGAGGAGCCGCCCGGCACGCGGCTGCGGTCGGCGGGATTGCCCGGGGTGCCGTAGTGCGGGTTGAGGCCGACGCCGGAGAAGGCGAACTCGGACAGGTTGGTGCGCCCGAAGAGCACCGCCCCCGCCGCCCGCAGCCGGGCGACCACCGGCGCGTCCGTGGTCTTGGGCGGCGCGTCGGCGAGGATCTTCGAGCCGGCCCGGGTGACCTCGCCGCGCACGTCGAACAGGTCTTTCAGGCTGATCGGCAGGCCCGCCAGAGGGGAGGGCACGATGCCTGCCGTGCGCAGGGCATCGCTGGCATCGGCCTGGGCGAGCACCAGTTCCCGGTCCAGGTCGATGAAGGCCCGTGCCCCTTCCCCCGCCGGGTCCGTCGCCAGGTCCAGAGCCGTCTCGCACAGCGCGCGGCTGGTGGTCCGGCCGGCCGCGAGGTCGGCGGCGGCCGTGGCGAGGGTCGTCTGGAACATCGTCTGTCTTTCCTCAGGTGGGGCGCGGGCGATCACTCGCGGCGGACGGCGGGATCGGACGGCGGGTCGGTCGCCTCGACCTTACCCTGCAATCCCCTTTCCAGGTAGGCCGTGAAGGCTTCCTGCTGGGCGAGCGGCAGTACGCCGAGGGCGCGTGCCGTGGCGAACGCGCGATAGCCGTCGCCGCCCTTGCTCATGAAGTCGTTGATCACCACCCGCAGGCGCCGGTCCGGCGGGCCCAGCAGCCGGAAGTCCCGCACCAGCGCCTCCTCCGTGCCGTCCGCCTTCAGCAGCGACGCCTGCCGCACCCGCGAGCCCGCCGTGACGGCCTCCGCGTCGGCAAGGGCCGGCCGCTGCGGCTCGAAGGCCATCCGCAGCCCGGCGACCTGGGGGAAACGGCCGTCGAGGGCCGGCACCCGGCCGACGCCGTTCTCGAGGGCGGCGTAGAGCTGGGCGGCGGTCGCCTCCACCACCAGCAGCCCGTTGTCGAACGGCAGGGCGGACGCGACGGTGAAGCCGGTGACCTGCGGGGCGGGAATCGAATCGCGGATGCCGCCGCCGTTGGTGAACGCGAGGTCGGCGTCCAGGCCCGCCTGCCGGGCATTCCAGAGCATCGCCTCGGCCAGCAGCCGTCCCAGGCTGGTCTCCCGGCTGCGGACCTCCGAACGGGCGCCCTCCAGGAGGCTCGTGGTGGTGGCCACCGGCCGCGCCAGCCTGCGGATGGAGGCGGTCTCGGCGAGGGTGGCCAGGACGCTCCCGGCGCCGGCGGGTGCGGCCGCCTCGCCGCCGGTCAGCGCCGCCAGCAGGGCGAGGCTCTCCGGCTGGGTGGCGACCTGGCCGCTGCGGGGGTCGATCTCGCTGATCCGGCCCTGCCCGTCGAAGCCGACGATCAGGTTGCCGACAGTGCGGAAGTGCTCGTCCGAGCGGACGACCAGAACCGGTGCGCCGTCACTGCCGGCCAGACGCAGGGGGTAGGGGCCGCTCACCAGCGCGCCCGGTCGCAGCAGATCGAAGGGGCCGCGCGGCGGCGCGTTGGCGAGGACGCCGGTCGTTCCGGCCGAGACGATGACGTCGATTCCCTCCAACTGCTCCGGCAGCAGCGGGTCGGCAGCGAAGTCCTGGGCGTGGTCGACCAGGATGATCTTGTCGATCCCCTGGCTGCGCAGCAGCGTGACCTGCTCGGCCACTTGCCCCGCGGCCGAGACCAGGGGCGCTTTCGTTGCCGGGTCGTGCCCGCCGTAGAAGTCCAGTCCGGGTTGCGTCCTCTCGGGATCGCGGACCAGGGTGAAGAAGTCCGCCGGCGACCGGCCGACGATGCCGATCCGCTCGCCGCCCGCCTCGATCCAGGCACTGCGCACCACCTTGCCGGCGTTCTCCCGGACGCTGCCGCCGTCCCGGCCGAGGCGGATGGGCGGGACGCCCGGGCCGGTGCGCGCCCGGCTGAAGTCCAGGTTGACCGAGACGAAGGGGAAGCGCGCCGCCGCCAGCATGGTGGCGAACTGGTCCAGGCCGCCGTCGAACTCGTGGTTGCCGGTGCCGTTCGCCGTGAGCCCGAGGGCGTTGAACAGGGCGATGTCGCCCAGGCCGGGGGCGCCGAGGCCTGGGACATCCTTCGCCGCCTGGTACCAGGGGCCGGGCAGGGTGAGGTCGCCGGCGGCGAGATGCACCGTGGCCAGTCCCTCGACCTGGCCGAGACGCTGCAGTGCCGCGGCCGCCTGGGCGTAGTGGAGCGCCGTGGGCTCCAGGGTCACCGGGTCGACGAAGGCCGACTCGTAGTCCGAGCCGTGCAGCAGCTGCAGCCGGAAGGCCGTCTCCGCGGTGGCGGGCGAGGCCAGCAGCAGGCAGGCGGAAAGGCAGAGAAACCCTGAAGGACGTCTCACGGCTGGTTACCTCCGAGGCCGGGGCGATGGCCGGCGGAGACTACGCTCTTTGCCGCCGGTGCGGCAGTGCTAGTCGAGGGTCACCACCACGTTGCCGATCAGGCGGCCGGACTCGACGTCCTGGTGGGCGCCTGCCACCTCCGCCAGCGGCCGAACCGCGGCGATGGCATGGTCGAGGGCTCCCTGCTCCAGTGCCGCGGTGAGATCGGCGATCGCCTGTGCCCGCGCCGCCGGCGTCAGCCGATAGACCAGCACAAGTCTGATGGTGACGTCGTTCAGCAGCAGGGCCGCCGCCGGCACGACCGGCTCGGGCACGGCGAAGCTGCCGTAGGCGGCGATGACGCCGCTCGCTTTGATCACCTTGCTGGTGACCGGCAGATTGCCGCCGAACTCGACGTCGACCACGTGGTCGACCCCGGCGCCGCCGGTCGCGTCGAGCACCGCGGCCGCGACGTCCTCGGTCCGGTAGTTGATCACCACCTCGGCGCCGCCTGCGGCGGCATGGGCGGCCTTATCCGGCCCGCTCACCGTCGCGATGACCCGGGCCCCGCCCCACCTGGCGAGCTGCACGGCGTAGTGCCCGACGGCACCGGCGCCGCCCATCACCAGGACGGTCCGGCCGGTCAGGGGCCCGTCCGCGAAGAGGCAGCGATGCGCCGTCATGGCCGGGATGCCGAGGCAGGCGGCCGCGAGGAAGTCCGTCCCCGCTGGCAGCGGCACGGCCTGCGCGGCGGGCAGGGCCACGTACTGCGCGCAGGTGCCGAAGGGCCGCTGCCAGGCGCTGTTCCACAGCCAGACCCGCTCGCCCACCCGTGAGGCCGGAACCCCCTCGCCGACGGCTTCGATGACGCCGCCGCCGTCGCTGTGCGGGATCACCCGGGGGAAGGGCATGCCGCGCCGCAGGCCGGCGCGGCTCTTCACGTCCGACGGGTTGACGCCGGACGTGGCGACCCTGACGAGGACTTCCCCGGGGCCGCATTCGGGCGCCGGCAGGTCCCCGACCTGCAGCACCTCGGCGGCAGGCCCCACGCGATCGTACCAGGCGGCCTTCATCCTGTTCCTCCCCCCGCTTCCACGCTTCTCGCAGGGAGTGTCCGGGAGCGGCGGCGGGACGTCCAGCGGCCTCGCCGTCGTGCGACCTGTTCCACCGGGTGGAAGTCCGTACCGGAAGATCAGGCGCGCCGCTCGCGGGCCTCCAGACTGATCGGGTGCTCCAGGCGGTTCAGCATCTCCTTCGGCACGACCTGCCAGAACTTGCCGGCCTCCCGGTGCCAGTCGACCAGCAGGCGCTCGGCGAAGCGGCTCTGGGTCTCGCGCACGTGCTCGGTGACGAGGCCCCGCACCACGCCTTCCCAATGCTCGGTGCCGATGCGCTGGTAGACGACGCTGTCGGCGTTGATCCGCCGCTCGAGCAGGTCGTCGGGGTCGTAGACGAAGGCCATGCCGCCGGTCATGCCGGCGGCGAAGTTGAAGCCTACCGGACCGAGGATCACGACCGTCCCCCCGGTCATGTACTCGCAGCCGTTCGAGCCGCAGCCTTCGACCACCGCCGTGGCGCCGGAGTTGCGCACGCAGAAGCGCTCGCCCGCCTGGCCGGCGGCGAAGAGCTTCCCGGCCGTGGCGCCGTAGAGCACGGTGTTGCCGATGATGGTGTTGGCGTTTGTCGCCAGGGGGCTCTTGGTCATCGGCCGGACGACGATCATGCCGCCCGACAGGCCCTTGCCGACGTAGTCGTTGGCGTCGCCGAAGACCTCCAGCTTGAGGCCCTGCACCGCCCAGGCGCCGAGCGACTGGCCGGCCGAGCCGCGCAGGCGCACCGTCACGTGCCCCGGCGCCAGCCCCTTCATGCCGAACTTGCGGGTGATCATCGACGACAGCCGCGTGCCGATCGCCCGGTGGGTGTTCCGCACCGTGTACTGCAGCTGCATCTTCTCGCGGTCGCGGAACAGCGGCTCGGCGTCGTGCAGGATCTCGGCGTCCAGGGTGTCGGGCACCTCGTTGCGGCCCTGCAGGGTGCAGTAGGTCGGCCGGCCGCCGCCGTCGGCCTTGGCCAGCAGCGGGTTGAGGTCGAGGTCGTCGAGATGCTCCGCGCCCCGGCTGACCTGGAACAGCAGGTCGGTGCGGCCGACCACCTCGTTGAGGCTGCGCACGCCCAGCTCGGCCAGGATCTCGCGCACCTCCTCGGCGATGAAGGAGAAGAGGTTGACCACCTTCTCCGGCGTGCCGGTGTACTTCTGCCGCAGCGCCTCGTCCTGGGTGCAGACGCCCACCGGGCAGGTGTTGGAGTGGCACTGCCGCACCATGATGCAGCCGGTGGCGACCAGGGAGGCCGTGCCGACGCCGAACTCCTCGGCGCCCAGCATGGCGGCGATCACCACGTCGCGCCCGGTCTTGATGCCGCCGTCGGTGCGCAGCTTCACCTTGTCCCGCAGCTTGTTCAGGGTGAGCACCTGGTGCACCTCGGACAGCCCGAGCTCCCAGGGGATGCCGGCGAACTTGATCGAGGTCTGCGGGCTGGCGCCGGTGCCGCCCACATGGCCCGACACCAGGATGACGTCGGCCTTGGCCTTGGCCACACCGGCGGCGATCGTGCCGATGCCGGAGCGGGCGACCAGCTTCACGCAGACCTGGGCGATCGGGTTGATCTGCTTCAGGTCGTAGATCAGCTGGGCGAGGTCCTCGATCGAGTAGATGTCGTGGTGCGGCGGCGGGCTGATCAGCATCACGCCGGGCGTCGAGTGCCGCAGCCGGGCGATCATCTCGGTCACCTTGAAGCCGGGAAGCTGGCCGCCCTCGCCGGGCTTGGCGCCCTGGGCCACCTTGATCTCGATCTCCCGGCACTGGTTCAGGTACTCCGCGGTCACCCCGAAGCGGCCGGAGGCCACCTGCTTGATCGCCGAGTTCTCGTTGTCGCCGTTCGGGTGCGGGGTGAAGCGCGCGTGGTCCTCGCCGCCCTCGCCGCTGTCGGACTTCGCGCCGATGCGGTTCATGGCGATGTTGAGGGTGCCGTGCGCCTCCGGCGAGAGGGCGCCGAGCGACATGCCGGGGGTGACGAAGCGCTTGCGGATGCCGGTGATCGACTCGACGTCGTCGATCGGCAGCGGCTTCACGCCGTCGCGCTTGAAGTCGAGCAGGTCGCGCACCGAGGAGGGCGGAAGGGCCGCGACGCCGTCGCTGAAGCGCTTGTAGGTCGAATAGGAGTCGTTGGCGACCGCCGACTGCAGCGTGTGGATCAGGCCGCCGTCCCAGGCGTGGTGCTCGCCGCCGCGGCGGTAGCGGAAGAAGCCGCCCACCGGCAGGGTGACGACGTCGGGGCTCCAGGCGCGCTCGTGCGCCTCGCAGACCGCCTGGCGGATGCCGGACAGGCCGATGCCGCTGATCCGGCTCGGCATGCCGGGGAAGAACTCGTCGACCAGGGTGCGCGACAGGCCGATGGCCTCGAAGTTGTAGCCGCCGCGATAGGACGAGATGACCGAGATGCCCATCTTGCTCATCACCTTGAGCAGGCCCTCGTCCACCGCCTGGATGTAGCGGAAGACGGCGTCTTCCAGCGGCATGTCGCCGAACAGGCCGCGGGCGTGGCGGTCGGCGATGCCTTCCTGCGCCAGATAGGCGTTGATGGTGGTGGCGCCGACGCCGATCAGGACGGCGAAGTAGTGGACGTCCAGGCACTCGCCGGAGCGCACGTTCAGGCTGGTGAAGGTCCGCAGCTTCTGGCGCATCAGGTGGGTGTGCACGGCCGCGGTGGCGATGATCATCGGGATCGGCGCCCGCTCGGCGTCGATCGCCTCGTCGGAGAGGACGATGTGGGTCTTGCCGCCGCGCACGGCGTCCTCGGCGCGCCGCTGGATCTCGATCAGGGCCGTGCGCAGCGCGCCCTCGCCGCCGCGGGGGTCGAAGGTGCAGTCGATCTGCGCCGCGGTGTCGCCCATGTAGTCGCGCATCGCCAGGAACTCGGCGGTGGACAGCACCGGCGATTCCAGCTGCAGGAGGCGGCACTGCGCCTCGTCCTCCTCCAGGATGTTGCCTAGGTTGCCCAGGCGCGTCTTCAGGCTCATGACCCGCTTCTCACGCAGCGAGTCGATCGGCGGGTTGGTGACCTGGCTGAAGTTCTGCCGGAAGAAGTGGTGCAGGCCGCGGTAGCGCGTCGACAGCACCGCCAGCGGCGTGTCGTCGCCCATCGAGCCGATCGCCTCCTTGGCCGTCTCCACCATGGGGTGGAGCATCAGCTCGAGGTCCTCCAGCGTGATGCCGTAGGTCAGCTGACGGCGCCGCAGCTCGTCGCGCTCGTAGAGGTGCGGCTCGCCCGCGTCGGGCCGGATGATGTCGTCGATGACGGTGATCGACCGGGTCCACTCGGCGAAGGGCTGCTTGCCGGCCAGCCAGTCCTTGATCTCGCCGTCGTGGTAGAGCTTGCCCTCGCGCAGGTCGACGGCCAGCATCTCGCCCGGGCCCAGCCGGCCCTTCTCGACGATCTGCGCCTCGTCGATGCGCACCATCCCGGTTTCCGAGCCGGCGAACAGCATGCCGTCGCGGGTGATGGTGTAGCGCAGCGGGCGCAGGCCGTTGCGGTCCAGCCCGGCGACCAGCCAGCGGCCGCCGTAGCCGCAGATCGCGGCCGGCCCGTCCCACGGCTCCATCACCGCGTTGCAGTAGCTGTAGAGCGCCTTCCAGGTCTCCGGCATGGGGCTGTCGGGGCTCCAGGCCTCCGGGATCATCATGGCCTTGACCATCGGCAGGTCGCGGCCGGCCCGCACCAGCAGCTCGAACACGGCGTCGAGGGCGGCGGAATCCGAGCTGCCCGGCTGGATGACCGGCTTGAGGTCCTCCATCGTGTCGGCGAAGACCGGGGCGCCCAGCCGGCACTCGTGGGCCGCCATCCAGTTCACGTTGCCCTTGAGGGTGTTGATCTCGCCGTTGTGGGCGAGGATCCGGAACGGCTGCGCCAGCCGCCACGTCGGGAAGGTGTTGGTCGAGTAGCGCTGGTGGAAGATGGCGAAGTTGGAGACGAAGCGATCGTCCAGCAGGTCGGGATAGAAGGTGGAGAGCTGCTCGGCCAGGAACATGCCCTTGTAGATGATCGAGCGGCCGGACAGCGAGCAGATGTAGAAGTCCTTGATGGACTCGTCTTCGGCCGCCTTCTCGATCCGCCGGCGCAGCAGATAGAGGTCGATCTCGAACTGGGACGCGTCGGTCCGGTTGTTCGCGATCATGATCTGTTCGATCTCGGGGCGGGTGGCGTTTGCCTTCTCGCCGATCACCTCCGTGGAGATGGGCACCTGCCGCCAGCCGTAGATCGAGTAGCCGAAGTTCAGGATCTCCCGCTCGACCAGGACCCGGCAGCGCTCCTGGGCGGCGTAGTCGGTGCGCGGCAGGAAGATCATGCCGACGCCGATCTGGGTGTGCTCGCCGATCCGGTGACCGGTCCGCTCCACGTGCTCGCGGAAGAAGGTCTGCGGGATCTGCACGTGGATGCCCGCCCCGTCGCCGGTCTTGCCGTCGGCGTCGACCGCACCGCGGTGCCACACCGCCTTCAGAGCCTCGATGCCGGCGAGCACGACCTCGCGGCGCGGGGTGCCGTCGATCGACGCCACGAGACCGACGCCACAGGCGTCGTGCTCGTCGCGGGCATCGTAGAGGCCATGGCGGGCGAGATGATCGGCGTTGCGCCGCCAGAGGGCGATGTCGTCGTGACCGTTCATGACTGTGGCTCCCGGTCGGGGGCCCCGGGCGCGCTGCGCCGGAGCCATAGATCTTGATGGAAGGCGGCTATTCGGCGGCGACGAGGTCGGCGCCGGTCACCGCTTTCTGCTGCAGGTAGCGGTCGATGGCGGCGGCCGCGTCGCGTCCGTCGCGGATCGCCCAGACCACCAGAGAGGCGCCGCGAACCACGTCCCCGGCGGCGAAGACCCCCTCGAGGTTGCTCTGCAGCGTGGGGTAGGCGACCTTCACCGTACCCCAGCGCGTCACCTCCAGCGCCGATTCTCCCAGGCCGTCCTGGAGATCCTCCGGATCGAAGCCCAGGGCCTTGATCACGAGGTCGGCGTCCAGGGAGAAGCTGGAGTTTTCCAGGGCCTGCGGCACCTGCCGCCCCGTCGCATCGGGTACGCCCAGGTGCATGCGCACGGCCCGCACCCGCTCCACCGCCGTCCCCCGCCCGTCGAAGGCCTCCGGGGCGGCCAGCCAGACGAAGTTGACGCCCTCCTCCTCGGCGTTCGCCACCTCCCGCTGCGAGCCCGGCATGTTCCTGCGGTCGCGCCGATAGAGGCAGGAGACGCTGGTGGCGCCCTGGCGGACAGCGGTGCGCACGCAGTCCATCGCCGTGTCGCCGCCGCCGATCACCACCACGCGCTTGCCCGCGGCGTTGAGGCTGCCGTCGTCGAAGGCCGGTACCTCGTCGCCCAGGCCCTTGCGGTTGGAGGCGATCAGGAAGTCCAGCGCCGGCACGACGTTGTCGAGGCCGACGCCCGGCACCTGGATGTCGCGTGCCTTGTAGACGCCCGTGGCCAGCAGCACGGCGCCGTGCCTTGCCCGAAGCTCGGGCAGGCTGACGTCGCGGCCGACCTCGCAGTTGAGCCGGAAGGTGGTGCCGGCGTCGGCGATCAGGCGGGTGCGCCGCGCGACCACCTCCTTCTCCAGCTTGAAGTTGGGGATGCCGTAGATCATCAGGCCGCCCGGCCGGTCGTAGCGGTCGTAGACCGTCACCTGGTAGCCCTTGCGCCGGAGCTGTTCGGCCGCCGCCAGCCCGGCCGGGCCGGCGCCGACGATGCCGACGGACTGCGACAGCTCGCGGCGCGGCTTGACCGGCTTGACCCAGCCGCGTTCCCAGGCGGTGTCGTTGATGTATTTCTCGACCGACCCGATGGTGACCGTGCCGTGCCCGGCCTGCTCGATCACGCAGTTGCCTTCGCACAGCCGGTCCTGGGGGCAGATCCGGCCGCAGATCTCCGGGAAGTTGTTGGTCGCCTGGCTGACCTCGTAGGCCTCTTCCAGACGGCCTTCGGCGGTCAGCATCAGCCAGTCGGGAATGTTGTTGCCGACCGGGCAATGCACCTGACAGAAGGGCACCCCGCACTGGGAGCAGCGGCCCGCCTGGGCGGCGGCGCGCTCGTCGGAGAACTCGTCGTAGATCTCCTGGAAGTCCTGGCGACGGACGCCGGCAGGACGCTTGTCGGGCGTCTGCTGCGCACGCTCGACGAACTTCAGCATGCGGTTGGCCATGGCTCTCTCCTGTGCCTTGGCCGGCCGAGCGCGCATTGCGCGGCAGGGGCCGGCAGCGTTCGATATCGCAAAGCAGACGGCTTGGCGAGGGTCTTTTTCAGCGATAGGTCAGCTATTGCGACTATTTTCCACGTCGCAGGTCCCTTGCCCATCCGAATGTTGGGGGATTGTCCGATTGCCGCTGAATAACCGTCCCATTTCGGAACTATATCTCTTTTCCTCCTCTCGCCCTCTCTCCGGCACGCAGAGGAGACCTGTCCACCGCGCCGTTGCCCCGGCGTGCCGGCTTGACTACATTCTCGCCTGACGAAAGGCCTGGGCGGCGCTGGCGAACCCTGCCGTGCTGCCGCACGCCAGCCACAGATCAGACGGACGGAATGTCGAAAGAAGACCTGATGGAATTCCAGGGCACAGTCTCCGAACTGCTGCCCAATGCAATGTTCCGCGTGACCCTGGACAACGGGCACGAGGTCCTGGCCCACACGGCGGGCAAGATGCGCAAGCACCGGATCCGTGTGCTCGCCGGCGACCGCGTGAACGTCGAGATGACCCCCTACGACCTGACCAAGGGTCGGATCACCTTCCGCTTCAAGTAGCGGCAGCCTCCGCGTGAGCCCGCCCGCCGCGCCGGACGTCGGCGACGTCATGGCCGCCGGTCCGCCTCGACGGCTCCTGCTCGCCTCGGCCTCGCCCCGCCGGCTCGACCTCCTGCGCCAGATCGGGGTCCGGCCGGCCGCCGTTCACCCGCCCGACATCGACGAAAGGCCGCGCAAGGCCGAACAGCCGCGCCTCTACGCCGCGCGCATGGCGCGCGAGAAGGCCGCGGCTGTCGCGGCGCTGCATCCCGACGCCTTCGTGCTGGCCGCCGACACCGTCGTCGCCGTGGGCCGCCGGATTCTGCCCAAGACCGAGGACGAGGCGGCCGCGCGCGCCTGTCTGGAAGCGCTCTCAGGCCGTCGGCACCGGGTCCACGGCGGCATCTGTCTGGCTCTGCCTGGCGGCCGCCGGGCCGAGCGGCTCGTCACAACCATGGTCCGCTTCGTCCGGCTGACCCCGCAGGAGATCGGCGTCTACCTCGCCGGCGGCGAGTGGGCCGGCAAGGCCGGCGGCTACGCCATCCAGGGCAGCGCCGCGGCCTTCATCCCCGCCATCAACGGTTCCTACAGCAACGTGGTCGGCCTCTCCCTGCCCGAGACCTGGAGCCTGCTGCGCGGGCACGGCCTGCTGGACTGAGCCGATGGCGTCGCCCGCTCTCATCCTCTCGGCACTACCGGGCGAGGGGTGGGTTCTGCGCCTCGACGGAGAGGGCCTGATCAGCGACCTGCGCCTGCTGCGGTCGGGGGACCCGCCGACGGCCGGTGACGTCTGGCTGGCCCGGGTACAGAGCTTCGTCGCCGGCCTGGGCGCCTGCTTCCTCGACCTCGGGGCGGGCCGCCCAGGTTTCCTGCCGGTCCCCAAGGGAAGCCGGCCGCCGACGGACGGCGCTGCGGTCGTCGTGCGTGTCACCCGCGCCGAGGCGGAGGGGAAGGGCCCGCGTCTGCGGCTGCTCCAGCAGGCTGCGCCCCCGGGGCTGCGCCCGCCTTGCCGGCTGACGACGGCGCCCGACTGGGCCGTCTGGCTCGACGATGGCGAAGCGGTGGCGGATGCCGCCGGTCTCGACCTGCTGCCGCCGGAACGACGGGCGGAGGCCGAGTTGAGGCCGGGGCCGCTGATCGACGCGGCCCTGCACGCGCAGATCGAGGCACTGCTCGCACCGCGGGTCGGCCTGGCGGGCGGCGGTGCCCTGTGGATCGAGCCGGTGCGCACGCTCACCGCCATAGATCTCGACGTCGGCCGGGCGGCCGCCGGGCCCGGCGGGGCCGCGAGGATCCTGCGGGAGCGGGTGCTGGCGGGCCTGACCGAAGTCGCCCGCCAGGTGCGTCTGCGGGACCTGTCCGGCCGTCTGGTGATCGACCTCCCGGTCGAACGCGGCGCCTCCTGGCGCCAGGAGGCCGTGGCGGCGCTGACCGCGGCACTGGCGGTGGACGAGGCGCCGACCCAGGTCTATCCCTTGCGCGCCAGCGGCCTGCTGGAATTCACCCGTCAGCGCAGGCGTCCGCCGTTGCACGAGCGCCTCATGCGGCGCAGCGACGCGCTCGGCGGCGGGTGGGTTCCGACGGCGGAGACCGTGGCCTTCGCGCTGCTGCGCCGGGTGCGTGACGCGACGCCGACGCAGCGGCCGGGGCTGCGGGTGTCGAGCGCCGTGGCCGACGCCCTCGCGGGACCGGCGGCCGCCGCGCTGGCCTGGGTGGAAGGGCGGCGCGGGGCGGCCTTGCCGGTGGAGCGCGTGCCTGGCCTGGAGGATCACGCTTCGGAGGTACGATCGTGAGCGAGAGCTGTCCCATCTGCGGCAAGGCGACGGAGCACCGCTACCGGCCCTTCTGTTCCAAGCGCTGCGCCGACGTCGATCTCGGCCGCTGGTTCCAGGGCGTCTACCGGATCGAGACCGAGGAGACGCCGCCCGACCCGCCGCCGGCAGACCCGCCGCCGACCGGCCGGCGCGACGACGCCGACCGGTGATCGGCCGCGCCCTCCTCTTCGCCGTCCTGCTGTGCGCTGGCGGGCCCCAGGCGCGCGCCGAGCTGCCGGCCAGCGTGCTCGAGTCCGTCGTCTCCCTGCTGCCGACCTGGCCGGCGGGCAGCCTGCCGCCGGGCGCCGATCCCGAAGGCAGCGGCGTGGTGATCTTTCCCGGCGGTTGGGTGGTGACGGCGCTGCACGTCGTCGCGCCCGCCACGGCGGTGACCGTGCGGCTCGCCGACGGCCGGCGGCTCCCCGCGACCGTCGTCGGCCGCGACGCGCCGACGGACATCGCCCTGCTGCGGATCGCCGCCGACCCGCCGCCGCTCCCGCGCGGGCCGCGGCCGGGCCTGGCGGCGCCGGTCTGCGCGATCGGCAACGCCTTCGGGCTCGACCTGTCGGTGACCTGCGGCGTGGTCTCCGCCCTCGACCGCAGCGGCACCGGCTTCAACCGGGTCGAGGACTTCCTGCAGACCGACGCCTCGGTGAACCCCGGCATGTCGGGCGGCGCTCTGGTCGACGCGCAGGGGCGCCTGGTGGGGATGCTGTCGGCCATCTTCACCAAGCAGAGCGACGCCGACATCGGCGTGAACTTCGCGGTCTCGCTGCCGCTCCTGCTGCGCGTCGCGGAGGATCTGCGCGAGGTCGGACGGGTGCGGCGGGGCGAAGCCGGGCTGCGGGTGGAGCGCGCCGAGGACGGCGGCGTCCGCGTCGGCTGGGTCGCCGGTGACGGCCCGGCTGCTGCTGCGGGACTGCGGCGGGGAGACCGCCTGCTCGCCATCGCGGGCCGCCCCCTGCGCTCGCCCGATGACGTCACGGCGGCGCTCTACCTGCAGCGGCCGAACGTGCCATTTGCCCTTCGATTCGTGCGTGGGGAAACGATAGAAGAGGGTGTGATGACGCTGGTGGAGAAGAGGCCGTGAGGGCGCGCCCGACCCCGACCCTGACGCTGCTTGCGCTGCTGATGCTGGCCGCCCTGCCGGCCTCTTCGCCCATGGCGCAGGAGGCCGTGCGGCCGCCTGTGCCGGAGGCGGCCGGTACGGCAGGGACCGACGGCGGGGAGGCGGCCGGCTGCCAGGCGCCGGCGCCGGTCTGCGCGGCCGCCGACAGCGTCTACGCCATCGCCGGCTTCACCCCTCTCGCCTCGGCGGTGCGGGTGGAGCCCGACCGGCTGGTGACCGCCCGCCATGCCGTGGCCGACCTGGACTCCGTGGAGGTCTTCACCCACGACGGCCGCCGGCTGGTCGCCGCGGTGGTGCCGACGGACTACCCGGGGGACCTGATCCTGCTGCAGGTGGACGGCCTCGGCGACGGCCCGGTGGCGGCCGTGGGGCAGGTCTACTCCAGCCCGGTCTGGGTGGTCGGTGCGGATGTCGACCGCGGCAGCGTGCATCCCTTCGAGTCCGGTCAGATCACGGCGGAGCCGGCCGCCGGCTATCCGCTTTCGCGGCTGCACGTCGACGCCCAGGCCCAGCCCCGCACCAGCGGCGGCGGCCTGTTCGATGCCGACGGCCGGCTGCTCGGGATCGTCGCCGCGGGCGGCGAGGGGCGCAACGAGGCCGTGCCTGCGACCGACATCGAGCGGCTGCAGCGGCGCAGCGGCGACGACTACAGCGAAGTCTCGAAGGAGGTCGGCACCGCCGTGCGCCAGTGCTTCGACCTGCTGGAGCGTCCGGAGGCCTTTCGCACCCTGGGCGCCGAGGGGCCGCAGCGGCTCGCCGAGACCTGCATCGACACCGGCAACCGGCAATACTTCGACCGGGCCGGCCAAGCCCTGGTGAAGGACGGCGACCTCGCGCTCGGCCTCGACCTCTTCCGCCGCTCCCTGGCGCAGGACCCGAACGGCCCGAACACCCGCCTGTCCTATGCCATCGCCCTGCACATGGCCGGCGACTACAAGGCGGAGATCGAGCAGCTGCACTGGCTGCTGGAGCACCTGCCCGACGACCCGCGGGTGCTGCGCCTGGCTGTGCAGGCGGGCAAGTGGGGCAATGCGCCCGATCTGGTGGAGACCGCGCTGGCCCGGATCGCCGAGAGCTTCCCCCAGCAGCTGGAGGCGGCCAGGCGCTTCGTCACCTCCGACACGCCGCCGCCGAAGCCGGCCGGCCGGACCGACTGAGGCCGGCGGGCGGCTGAGAAAAAAGGCAGCCGCTTGGCGCTGGACAGGCCGGGGGCGATTTTCTATAGAACCGCTCTCGTTCGCGACCGACCGGCGCCAGCCGGCCCGGTCACGGCGCGCCCAGGTAGCTCAGTTGGTAGAGCACAGCACTGAAAATGCTGGTGTCGGTGGTTCAAATCCGCCCCTGGGCACCACCCTTCGAATTCCAAGATGAAGAACCGCCTGCAGCGCGACCGCGTCCTGGCCGGCCGTGGATCCGCATTCCGATGCGGGTGACCTGGGCGGCGAGAGGTTCTATCGGGGCTGCCCCGTGCCGGAACTGACGAAGGGGCGAGGCAGGGGCTAAGCCCGCTCGCCGCTCTCCGGCCAGACGCCGACCACGCCGGCCTCGACCAGCGCGCGGATCTCCGCCTCGGTGCGGCCCAGCGACCGCAGCACCTCGACGCTGTGCTCGCCGCGCCGCGGCGGCGGGCGGTCCACCGCCTGGCCTCCGTCGGCCAGCCGGAAGCCGACGCCGGGCACCCTGAACGGCCGATCGATACCGCCGCTCGGCGGTGCATCCAGCAGCACCTCGCGCCCGGCCAGGTGGGGCAGGGCCAGGGTCTCCGCCAGATCGCGCACCCGCGCCGCCGGCACACCGGCCGCCGACAGGACCTCTTCCCAATGTGCCGCCGAGCCGCCGGCGAAGATCCGGCGCAGCAGCGGTGCGTATTCCTCCCCCAGCTCAAGATGGGCGCCCCAGTCGCGCAGTCGCGGATCGGCGGCCCGATCGCCGAGGCCGATCGCCCTCAGCAGGGCGACGGCCTGGGCGTGGGTGTTGGCCGTGGTGACGATCTGGCCGTCCTCGGTGGCGAAGATGCCGGAGAGCGGGCTGCCGCTGAAGGCACGGGTGCCGCCGGGCCGGTTGAGCCGGCCGTGCATCGCCACTTCGGTCACCAGGGGCCCCATGACGGCCAGGGCGGCGTCCAGCATGGCGACGTCGATCACCTGCCCGCGGCCCGTGTGGGTGCGCTGGAACAGGGCCGAGGCGACGGCGAAGGCGCCGTAGAGCCCGGCGACGTAGTCGACCACCGGAAAGCCGACGCGGTGGCGCTCGCCCGACAGCGTATGGTTCGCCGCCATCATCCCGGAGATGCCCTGCAGCACGTGGTCGTAGGCGGGGCGGCCGGCGAGCGGGCCGTCCTGGCCGTAGCCGGTCAGCGAGGCGTAGACGATGTCCGGCCGGCGCGCGAGCACCGCCTCGGCGTCGAAACCCAGCCGCCGCATCGCGCCGGGACGGTAGTTCTCGACGAAGACGTCGGCCGTGTCGATCAGCTGCCAGAGGATCGCCTTGCCGTCGTCGGTCTTCAGGTCCACCGCGAGCGAGCGCTTGTTGGCGTTCTGGCCGAGGAAGGCGAGGCCCAGGCCGCAGGCGTTCAAGGCCCGGTCGGCGCCCATGGTGCGGGCGATGTCGCCGTTCTCCGGCGCCTCGACCCGGATCACGTCGGCGCCGAGGAGGGCCAGCTGGTAGCTGCAGTAGGGGCCGGCCAGCACATGCGACAGGTCGACGACACGGACCCCCGCGAAGGGACGGGCCGCGTCGCCGCCGTGCGGGGCCGGGCTTGGAAGGGGGGCGGTGCTCATTCGGTGCAAGGCTCCTCGCTCGGTGCCGGCTGCAGGCGGTACACCCGGCGTGCCGTCCCGGCGAGCAGGGCCTGCCGGTCCGCGGCCGGGTAGTCCGCGGCGATGGTCTTGTAGGCGTTCCAGAGCACGCGGTAGCCGATGGACGCGCCGTCCACCGGGAAGTTGCTCTCGAACAGGCAGCGCTCGGCCCCGAAGCGGGCGATGGCGTGATGGAAGTAGGCGCCGCGCTCCGCCACGAACGCCTGGGAAGACGGCGGGCTGTCGCGCAGGTGACCGTCGTAGCCGGTGACGATCGACGCCATGCCGCCGAGCTTCATGAACACGTTCGGCAGGTCGCTCAGCCTGTCGACGCCGTCGGCCCAGGCGGTAAAGACGGCTGCCTCGGCCGCCGCATCGCGGCTGAATCCGACCGGCGCACCCAGATGGTCGACGACGATGGTCGTGCCCGGGGTGGCGCGGGCCAGCTCGGCCAGCTCGGCCAGCTGGAAGTGGAACTGGAAGGCGTCGAAGGGCAGGCCGCGCTCGCCCAGCAGGGCGAGGCCGCGACGGAAATCCGGGTCGCGGTAGAGGCCGGGGGGGGCCGCGCCGGCGATCAGGCGGGCGGCCGGATCGTCCAGACGCGCCCCGCTGTGCCGGATGCCGCGCAGGCGGCCCGCCCCCGCCGTCTCGTGCACGTCGAGAACCGCGGCGAGATCCGGGGTGCGGAGATCGGCGTGGGCGACGATGCCGGCGAGAGCCGGAGTGCTGTCGCGGGCCATCAGCTCCTCCGCCAGCCCGGCGGCGAAGCCCGTCTCCCCCACCGGCCGCAGCGGCTCCGGCCCTCCGCCATACCAGCGTGAGCCGCACTCGATGTAGACGAAGGCCGTGACGCGGTGGCCGCTGCCGGCATCGCGGAGGAACTCGTCGAGCAGGTAGCGGCTGGTGCGCAGCGACAGAGCGCCGTCCTGCGGGTCTGGCAGGTGGCGTTCATCCCAGAGGTGGCAGTGGGCGTCCACGATCTCCCACGCAGGCTCGATCACGGCTTCGGGCTGCCGCGTCCACCACTCGCCGCGCGCCCCCATGAGCCGGACCCAGGTCTGCCGCTCCTGCGGAGTCATTCTCTTCAACTTCCCTCGGGCGCCCGCTTTCCCGCCGACCTTAGGAGGGGGACAGACCTTAGAGGTACTTAAAATTCCTAAGCCTGGTGTTATAGATCGCTTATAGCGACAACGGGGGCTCCGATGGACCTCAGGCAGATCCGGTACTTCGTGGCGGCCTGCGAGGCGGGCTCGCTCAGCGCCGCCGCCGTACGGCTGAACTGCACCGCGCCCGGCGTCAGCCAGCAGATGAGTGCGCTGGAAGGCCGGCTGGGAACCAGCCTGCTGGAGCGCACCCCTCGGGGCGTTACCCCGACGCCGGCGGGGCGGCGGTTCTACGAGCGCTGCCTGGCGGTGCTGAAGGCCGTGTCCGAAGCCGAGATCGAGATCGAGGATCTGAAGACCGGCCTCTGCGGGGCGGTGGCCGCGGGCTTTGCGCCCGGCGTGGCGAACGCCATCCTGCCCCAGCCGCTGGCCCGCTTCACCCGCGAGTTTCCCCGGGTCGACCTCGAAATCTCCAGCGGCTCGGCGGACATGCTGGCGGCGGCGACCTCGAACGGCGCCCTGGACTTCTTCGTCGGCCAGTTCGCCAAGGCGCAGATGGGCCTCTCGGCCGAACCCATCGGGCGCCATCCGGTGGCGCTCATCTCGGGCGTCCGCCGCGGCTTCATGCCCATGAAGCCGCTCCGTCTCGACCGGGTGCCGCTGAAGCTGGTGGTGCCCTCGGCCGCCAACAGCCTGCGCCCGCAGATCGAGGAGGCGGTCCGCAGCGGTGGCATGGCCGTGGAGCGGACGATCCTGATGGACAACCTCTCGGGCGGGCTGGAGTTCGTGGGCCAGACGGACTGGTCGTGGATCCTGCCCTACTGGCTCTGTCTGAAGGAACTGGGCAACCCGCGGGTGACCGTGAATCCGATCGTGGACCCGACGCTCTGTGTGGACCTGGGGCTGGTCTACCCGGCCCAGCGGCCGCTGTCGCGGCCGGCGAAGCTCCTCTATGATTACTTTCGGCAGGAACTGCAGAGAACCGAGGGCGAGTGGCGGCGGATCCTGGCCGGCGCCTTAAGCGATACTTAGGGATCGCTTTAGGAGATTTGGCATTCTCTTCAATCTTCCCCCTCGGTAGCGTCGTTCCCGGAATTGAACGACCCGGCACTGCAGCCGGGCGGCGGTACCGCCACGGAAGCCGTGGTGCTGCGCCATCAGGGAGGAAGACCATGAAGTCCGATAAGGTGATCGCTGGTTCGGCGTCCGCACCGGCCGTCGGCCGCAGGACGTTCGGTGCCCTGTCGCTCTTCGCGCTGGCCGGTACGCAGTTCGCGGCCCGTCCGGCCGCGGCGGCCGACCTCGACCTCAAGATGCAGTTCGCCTCGCCCGACGGCACCCCTTGGAACGTCATGGACCGGCGGTTCGCGGCGCAGATCGAGGCGGTGACCGGCGGCCGGGCGAAGGTGCAGTTCTTCCCGCCCAACTCGGTGACGCCCTTCAAGGACTGGCTGCAGGCCACGGGAGCGGGCGTCCTCGACCTCGGCTTCGTCTGGCACCCGATCCTGCCCGGCAAGTTCCCGCAGATGGAGCTCTTCGGCCTGCCGGGGCTGTCGAAGAACCAGACGATCGCGACCGTCGTCTATTGGCGCCTGCGGGATCAGTTCCCGGAGATGGGCAACCTCTTCACCAAGGCGGACAACGTGGTGGAACTGGCGACCTTCGTCGCCATGGGCTCGCACCTGCACACCCGCCAGCCGATCCGCACCCTCGCCGACCTGCAGGGCAAGGTCTTCGGCGCGCAGGACGCCGCCGGGGTGAAGGTGCTGGAGCAGCTCGGCGCCAGCGCCGCCGTCATGGTGGGCTCCGACGCCTACCTGTCGCTGCAGCGCGGCGCGATCGACGGGGTCCTGTCGGCCTGGGGCTGGGTGAACAACTTCAAGCTCAACGAGGTGACCACCTACCACACCCTGCTCAACCTCAACCCGGGCACCTACAGCTCGGTGATGAACAGGGACACCTACGGGAAGCTGACCAAGGAGGAGCAGCAGCATCTGGCCGACATCACGCCGATGTACTTCCTCTACAACACCACCGACAGCGCGGCGGCGGCGACGGCGAAGATCCCGCCCGACAACATCTTCACCCTCAGCGCCGACGATCAGGCGGCACTGGCGGCCAAGGTCCGGCCCCAGTGGGACGACTGGGTGAAGAAGGCCGATGCGGCGGGAATGCCCGGGCAGAAGATCCTCGACGAGGCGGTCCGGCTGATGCGGCTCTACGACCAGAACTGAGTTTGCCGCGGCCGAGGCGGGTGCGGCGTGAAAGAGAAGATGGTGACGAAACCTATGCCGGCCATGCCGGTCGACGCGGGCCTGCCGGGCTTCCTCGACAGGGCGGCGGCCGGCCTCCGCCAGGGGCTGGCCTGGCCGAACCGGCTGGCCGTCTACCTCGGCGCCGCAGCGCTGTTGGCGACCATGGGGCTGACGGTGGCCGACGTGGTGCTGCGCAACCTCTTCTCCATCGTCGTGCCCGGGGGCATCGAGCTGACCGGATTGCTGACGATCCTGGTGACGCTGTCCGCCGTCGGCGTCGTCGAGATCGAGCGCAGCCACGTGCAGGTCGACCTGGTCCTGCGCACCCTGCCGGAGCCGCTGCGCCAGCCAACCGTGGCCGGGGGGCTGCTGCTCGCCTGCGCGACCATGGCCGTCACCGCCGAGCGGATCTTCGAACAGGCGCTCTACCTGCGGGGCAACGGCATCGTCACCGGCGTGCTGGGCCTGCCCGAGTGGCCCTTCGTCATCGCCGCGACGGTCTTCGTCCTGCTCTTCGCCCTCGCGCTGCTGGCGAACCTGGCGTCGGCCCTGGCTGCCGTCGCGCGGTCGGGGCACGTCGGTGCGGTCGCCCTGGTGCTGGCGTGGGCGGTGGCCGTGGCCTTGCTGTTCCACCTCTGCTTCCATCCGGAGGCGCTGCCCGTCCCGCTCTCCCGGGAGTTGCGCGGCATCCTCGCCATCGGCCTCTGCTTCGTTCTGATCTTCCTCGGCGTGCACGTGGCCGCCGCCATGGCGGTGACGGCGCTGGTCGGCATCAGCCTGCTGATCTCCCCCGTCGCCAGCCTGACCAGCCTGGGGACGACGACGGTCGACGTGGTGACGGACGAGACCTGGAGCGTCGTGCCCCTCTTCACCTGGATGGGCCTGCTCGTCGTCGCGTCGGGCTTCGCGGAGGAGCTCTACCGCTCGGCCTACCGCTGGATCGGCCATCTGCCCGGCGGCCTCGCCTCGGCCAGCACCGTCGCCTGTGCCGGCCTCTCCTCCATCGTCGGCGACACGCTGTCGGGCGTCTACAGCATGGGCTCGATCGCCCTGCCGCAGATGCGGGCCTACGGCTACGACATGAAGCTGGCGACCGCCTCGATCGCCTGCGCGGCGACCATCGGGGTGATGGTGCCGCCAAGCATCGCCTTCATCATCTACGGCATGATCACCGAGGTCTCGATCGGCAAGCTGTTCATCGCCGGTGTGCTGCCGGGTCTCCTCTTCGCCCTCATCCTCATAGCCCTGATCACGCTGCGCGCGGCCCTGAACCCGGCACTGGCACCGCGCGGCGAGGCCAGCAGCTGGCGCCAGCGCCTGGCGTCGAGCGCCGGCACCTGGCCGGTCCTGCTGCTGATGCTGCTGGTGCTCGGCGGCATCTATGCCGGCGTGGTGACCACCAACGAGGCGGCCGGCCTCGGCGTCTTCGGCGCGCTGCTGGTGGCGGTTGCGACCCGGCGCCTCACCCTGGAGGCCTTCTGGGAGTCGATCGCCCGCAGCCTGCGCCTGACCGCCGGCATCATCGTGATCTTCCTCTTCGCGACCGCCTTCAGCCGCTTCATAGCCATCAGCGGCCTGACCCAGCAGCTCGCCGACCTGATCATCGGCCTGGACCTCGGAAAGTATCAGATCATCGCCGCGATCCTGCTCTTCTACGTGGTGATCGGCATGTTCATGAACGCCCTGCCGGCGCTGGTGCTGACCGTCCCGCTGTTCTTCCCGATCGCCACGAGCGCGGGCTTCGACCCCGTCTGGTTCGGCGTGCTCGTCGTCATCATGGTCGAGCTCGGCGTGGTGACGCCGCCGATCGGCGTCAACGTCTTCGCCATCGCCGCCCTGGCGAAGGACGTGCCGATGTACGACATCTTCCGCGGCGTGCTGCCCTTCTGGGTCGCCTACCTGCTGCTCGTCCTCCTGATCGTCGTCTTTCCCCAGATCAGCCTCTTCCTGCCGTCGCTGATGTGAGCGCGGTTGCGCTCCGGCCGGCCGGACCTTCCTCACGAACCGCACGGGAGTCTCCAGCGTGCCCATCGACCTGACCGACAGGGTTGCGATCGTCACCGGCGCGGGCGGCGGCCTGGGACGCGAGCATGCGCTGGCCCTCGCGCGGCGCGGGGCGAAGGTGGTGGTCAACGACCTCGGCGGCTCGCTCGACGGGCGCGGCGGCTCGCCGGGTGCGGCGGAGCGGGTCGCGGCGGAGATCCGGGCGGCGGGCGGGCAGGCCCTGGCCAGCGGCGCGTCGGTGACCGACTATGCCCAGGTCGAGGCCATGGTGGCCGAGGCGGCCGGGTGCTGGGGCGGCGTCGACATCCTGGTGGCGAACGCCGGCATCCTGCGCGACAGGACCTTCGCCAAGATGCCGCTGGAGGACTTCCGCACGGTGCTGGAAGTGCACGTCATGGGGTCGGTGCACTGCGCCAAGGCCGTCTGGCCGGGCATGCGCGAGCGCGGCTACGGCCGGATCGTCTTCACCACCTCGTCCAGCGGCCTCTACGGCAATTTCGGCCAGTCCAACTACGGCGCGGCGAAGATGGCGCTGGTCGGCCTGATGAACACCCTGGCGCTCGAAGGGGCGCGCCACGGCATCCGCGTGAACTGCCTCGCCCCCTGCGCCGCCACCCGCATGCTCGACGGGCTGATGGCCGACGACCGCCTCGCCGCCCTCGACCCGGCCCTGGTCAGCCCGGCCGTGCTGGCGCTGGTGGCCGAGGCGGCACCGACCAGGACGATCCTCAGCGCCGGGGCGGGTAGCTTCGAGCTCGCCCGGGTCACGCTGACGCGCGGGCTGCACTTCGGGGCCGGAGACGAGGTCGCCGAGCGGATCCTCGACAGTCTCGACCGCCTCGCCGACGCGGAAGGCCAGCTCGTGCCCGCGGACGGCGGCGCCCAGGCGGAGCTGGAGCTGGCGAAGGCCGGCTTCGGGGGCGCCTGATGCCGGCGGGCCTCGAGCTGGAGAGCCTGCCGGCGAAGGTCGGCTGCGAGCTGGGGGTCTCCCGCTGGCACCTGATCGACCAGACCCGGGTCTCCGCCTTCGCAGCCGAGACGGAGGACTTCCAGTTCATCCACGTCGACCCCGAAAGGGCCGCCGCCACGCCCTTCGGCGGCACCATCGCCCACGGCTTCCTGCCGCTGTCGCTGCTCTCGGCGCTGCTGTGGGAGGCCTGCGGCGAGATCCGCGGCGCGGGCCTGTCGATGAACTACGGCTTCGAGTCCGTGCGCTTCCTGGCGCCGGTGCGCACCGGCAGGCGGATCCGCGGGCGCTTCCTGCTGCGCGCCTGCGAGCCGCGCCGGCCCGGCCAATGGAAGCTGGTCCTCGGCGCGACCGTCGAGATCGAGGGCGAGGACAAGCCGGCCCTGGTGGCCGACTGGCTCGTCCTCCTCTTCGCGGCGGCCTGAGCGGAGAGCCGGCGGCCCTGGACTGCTTCGGCCTGCCGCCCTCGCAGAGACGCCGAAGCCGTCATCGCGAGCCCCGTCAGGGGCGTGGCGATCCAGGGCGGGCGCCCTCGTGGTTCGACGGGCCCACCACGAGGAGGAAACAGACGTCCTCACGCTGAGCCTGTCGAAACGTGAGGCCGCCACGGTCCGGCGGCCCCTGGACTGCTTCGCTGCGCTCGCAGTGACGTCCAAGCCGTCATCGCGAGCCCCGAAGGGGCGTGGCGATCCGGGGCCGGCGTCCACCAACCTCGTGGTTCGACGGGCTCACCACGAGGAGGAACGTCCTCACGCTGAGCCTGTCGAAGCGGGAGGCTGCCACGATCCGGCAGCCCTGGACTGCTTCGCTGCACTCGCAGTGACGTCGAAGCCGTCATCGCGAGCCCCGAAGGGGCGTGGCGATCCAGGGCGGGCGCCCTCGTGGTTCGACGGGCTCACCACGAGGAAACAGACGTCCTCACGCTGAGCCTGTCGAAGCGGGAGGCTGGCACGGTCCGGCAGCCCCTGGGCTGCTTCGCTGCGCTCGCAGTGACGTCGAAGCCGTCATCGCGAGCCCCGAAGGGGCGTGGCGATCCAGGGCCGGCGTCCACCAACCTCGTGGTTCGACGGGCTCACCACGAGGAGGAACGTCCTCACGCCGAGCCTGTCGAAGCGGGAGGCTGCCACGGTCCGGCGGCCCCTGGACTGCTTCGCTGCGCTCGCAGTGACGCCGAAGCTGTCATCGCGAGCCCCGAAGGGGCGTGGCGATCCGGGGCCGTCACCCTCGTGGTTCGACGGGCTCACCACGAGGGTGAAGGGAACGCCGGCTCGAGACGCGGGCCTCAGCCGGCGGTGCCGATCTTGTCCTGGGTCTTCGTCTCGAAGTCGCTGGCGTCGTGGCGCTCGTGCAGCTGGCCGGCCGGGTCCCCGGCGACGCGGTTGACCATGCGGCCGCGCTTGACGGCCGGCCGGGCGTAGATCGCCTCGGTCCAGCGCTGCACGTTCTTGTAGTCCTGCACCTGCAGGAACTCGGCCGCCTCGTAGAGCCAGCCCTTGCACAGCCCGCCGTACCAGGGCCAGACCGCCATGTCGGCGATGGTGTAGTCGTCGCCCGCCAGGTACTCGCTCTCGGCCAGCCGGCGGTCGAGCACGTCGAGTTGGCGCTTGGTCTCCATGGCGAAGCGGTCGATGGCGTATTCGATCTTGGTCGGCGCGTAGGCGTAGAAGTGGCCGAAGCCGCCGCCCAGGTAGGGCGCGCTGCCCATCTGCCAGAACAGCCAGGAGAAGCACTCCGCGCGCTTGGCCGGGTCGGTCGGCAGGAAGGCGCCGAACTTCTCTGCGAGATGGGTGAGGATGGCGCCGGACTCGAAGACGCGGATCGGCGTCGGGCCGCTGCGGTCGAGCAGCGCCGGGATCTTGGAGTTGGGGTTGACCGCGACGAAGCCGCTGGAGAACTGGTCGCCGTCGCCGATCTTGATCAGCCAGGCGTCGTACTCGGCGCCGCCGTGGCCGGCGGCCAGCAGCTCCTCCAGCATGATGGTCACCTTCTGGCCGTTCGGCGTGGCCAGGGAGTAGAGCTGCAGGGGATGCTTGCCGACCGGCAGCTCCTTGTCGTGGGTGGGGCCGGCGATGGGCCGATTGATGTTGGCGAAGCGGCCGCCGTTCGCCTTGTTCCAGGTCCAGACCTTCGGCGGGGTGTATTCGGGCTCGGTGCTCACGGGTCTCGCGCTCCTGCGGTTGTCGGTGGTGCGGACAGACTGCAGCCGACCTTATGTCATGACGGGGGAGCGAACACCCCGCGGCGCGGCACAGGTGCCGTGACCGCGTCCTTGCCTGGAGGCGGCGGCCGCATCGCCGGGCGGGGCGGGATTCGCCGGGCCAATCGAAGCAGCCTCGCGCAAGACATTGCGGCGGAGCTCCGAAGACCAGGCGCGCGGCTGGGCGGCTGCGGTGGCAGAAGAAGGTCGCCGGGCCGGGGCCGGTACAGGAAGCGGCCGACTTTTGCCCCATCTTTGCACAGGAACCGGGGGCGCAAGTCGTCGTTTGCAGCCGTATATCCATGCACGGGGATACGTCGGCGGTTCGCCGCAGCGTGTTCGACTTGGAAGAGAGTGTAGACGAGGAGGACGAAATCATGCGTAAGACGGTGCTCGCCGTGGCGACCGTCACGGGGCTGGCGCTGGCCGGCTGCTCGAACCTCTCCAACACCCAGGAGCGGACCCTCACCGGCGGTGCCGCAGGTGCGGCCGGCGGTGCCGCGATAGGTGCCGTGACCGGCGGCAGTGCGGTCACCGGCGCGCTGCTGGGCGGCGCCGCGGGCGCGGCCGGCGGCTACCTCTACGACCGCTGCAAGAACAGCGACGACTGCTGAGCTTACCCAATCTTCTCCGCGTTTCTGGAAACCCCGCCGGCCCCGAACCGGCGGGGTTTCCTTTTACACCGCGTGCGGCCGCCCCGACGGCCGGCGGTCCCCCCGCCTGGGGCGAGGTGGTCCTTTCCCTTCGCCGGCTGCGCTTCCAGGCTGGCCCGAAGACAGGAGGGAGCCGCGATGACAGCAAAGAGCGAGAGCTGGCGTTGGACCACGGCCCAGGCCGCGGCAAGCCCCAACGAGGCCGGCCGCGCTTCGGCCCTGCTGTTCCGCCACGGGTCCATGAGCCTGCGCTGGTACGTGCCGCCGGACCCGGATCCGCAGGGGCCGCACGACCAGGACGAGCTCTACCTCGTCGCCCGGGGCCGGGCGCGCTTCCAGGTGGCCGAGGCGGTGCACCCGGCCGAGCCGGGCGACGTGCTCTTCGTGCCGGCCGGCGTGCCGCACCGTTTCCTGGAGCCCAGCCGCGAGTTCGCGGTCTGGGTCGTCTTCTACGGTCCGGAGGGCGGGGAGGCGGCCTGACGCCCGGCTCAGCCGCCGTCGCGCGGCAGCGTCAGCGGCAGGACGCCGGACCAGTCGGGGCGCTTGCGGATGATCGTCTCGTAGGAGGTCCGCAGGTGCACCCGGATGGCATTGCCGGCGAAGTCCGGGTCGCGCGCCTCGAGCGCCATGATCAGGTCGCGGTGGTGCTGGACGCTGCGCAGCATGTCCGCCTCGGCGTAGAGGTAGAAGCCGCCGATGAGGATCGGCACCTGGGCGAGGTCCAGGGCCATGCGCTCCAGGCGTGGCGCGTTGGCCGCCGCGAGAAGCGTCTCGTGGAAGCGATAGTTGGCGTTCTGCAGGTGCTGCAGATAGTCGGTGGGCTTGGCGGCGGCCAGGGCCGCCATCTGCTCCGTGAGCGCCCGCATCGTGTCGATCTGGGCGGCGGACGCCCTGAGCGCGGCCAGTTCCGCCGCGCGCCCCTCCAGCAGCAGCCGCAGGTCGAAGATCTCGGCAATGTCCCAGCGATTGGACTCGGCGACGAAGACCCCCCGGCCGGGGCTGGAGGTGAGCAGCCCGTCCCCGACCAGGCGCTGCAGCGCCGCGCGGATCGGCGTCCGGCTGACCTCCAGTTCTTCGGCCAGGTGCGCTTCCTTGAGCTGCCGGCCCGGCTCGTAGGCCCCGGACATGATCCGCCTGCGGAGGGCGGTGTAGACCTGCTCGGTGGCTCTGCTCATGCCGGAGACTCGTGGCGCGGGGTGCTGGCGGACCGCACTGCTATAGCCTGCCCCGTTCCGGCCGGACAGACGGGCACGCCGACGGTCCTTGCCCCCGCCGTCTCACACGGTCGCCAGAGGCGTCACCGGCGAGCCGACCGCGCCCGGCAGGCGCAGCGGCGGGGCGCTCAGGAAGAAGGCGTGGCGGCCGGCCTGCCGCAGCCAGTCCGCGAGCTCCGTCAGGTGCCACAGTTCGCCCAGCGGAATCCCGCGCCTGAACAGGCAGTGCTGGTGCAGCGGCACGAAGCGCGTGGCGCAGCTTCCGGCGGGATGGTCGATGCGTTCCACGGCGTAGTTGTCGGCGACCAGAGCGGCGATACCGCTTGCCGACAGCCAGTCGAGCAGGGCCTGGTCGCTGCCGTCCAGGGCGGCGCAGATGTTGTGGACCCATTCCGCGGTGGGTTCGCCGTCGACGTGCAGGAGCTCGTCGGCGAAGCCGGTGTGCAGGCAGAGGATGTCGCCGCGGCGCACCTCGACGCCGTCGGCATCCATCGCCGCCAGCAGGGGCGCCAATCCCAGCGTGGACTTGCCCCGGCCATAGTGGTGGGCGAGGTCGACCAGGACCCCGCGCCCCTGGATGCCGCGCGCGGCGAAGGCGTCGATGCCCAGGGGCATGGTGGTGTCCTTGCCGCGCTCTTCCGGCGGCCGGATGTGGTCGCCCGCGCGGAAGCCGTTGTAGTAGCAGTGCTCCGCCACGCCGTCGCCGTCGGCGTCGAAGGCGCAGCCGACGTGGGCGAGGCTGTCCCACTGGGTCGAATACTGGGTGCAGAGGGTGACGTAGTCGTCGCAGCCGACGTCGGTGAAGCAGGGACCTTCGTGCGTGAAGGGATAGTTGAAGAAGGGGTGGCCGCGCCGCTCCGTCGAATGCAGCACCGGCGGGAAGCGATGCGGCGCCAGGGCCCGGCCGCCGGGGTAGTTGAGCGGCAGCGACAGGCAGAAGGTGCGGCCCTCGACGATCTCCGCCGCCGCCGCCCGCACCTCGGCCGGGGTGATGTGGTTCAGGCTGCCGAGCTGGTCGTCGGGTCCGAAGTCGCCCCAGTTGGAGCCCTCCGGCCGGTTCTTCCAGCGCCGGTGGCCGGTCAGTTCATCGTCGAGGGAAGCCATGTCGCGATCTCCGGCACGAAGAGGACGAGGTACATGAGGGCGATCATCAGCCCGAGGTAGATCAGGGCCCGCTTCGAGATCCGCAGGATGTTCATCTGGCCGATCTGGCAGAGCATGAAGAGGTTGATGCCGACAGGCGGCGTGATCAGGGCCGCCTCCACGCTGAGCACCATGAAGATGCCGAAGGCCAGGGGATCGAAGCCGAGGGCCATCATGATCGGGAAGAGGATCGGCACGAGGACCAGGATCATCGACAGCGCCTCGAGGAACATCCCGAGCAGCAGGATCAGCAGGATGACGCAGGTGACGACCAGCAGGCGCGACCAGCCGAGGTCGGTCACGTAGCCGGCGGCGATCTGCGGCATCTCCGACAGGGTGAAGAACTCGGTCAGGATCCGCCCGCAGCCCACCAGCAGGAAGATCATGACCGTGGTCCGCGCCGCATCGAGACTGGCCGAGACGAGGCCCTGCAGCGAGAGGGCGCCGGTCGTCAGGCCCAGCACCGCCACGTAGGCGACCGCCAGGGCGGCGACCTCTGTGGGGGTGGCCAGGCCCGAGTAGATCGAGCCGAAGATGAAGACGGGCAGCACCAGCGCACCGGCCGCCCGGCGCGCAGCCGCGAGCCTTTCCCCCCAGCCCTGGACGTTCTCGGCGGCGACGCCCGAGAAGAGTGCGACGTAGACGGCGAAGGCGATGGCGAGCAGCAGGCCGGGAACCACCCCGGCTATGAAGAGCGCGCCGATGGACTGCTCGGTGATCACCCCGAAGACGATCATCGCGATGCTCGGCGGGATGAGAATCCCGAGGGTCCCGCCGGCGGCGATCATGGCGCCCGAGAACTCCGCCCCGTAGCCGCGCTCGCGCAGCAGCGGCAGGGCGACGATGCCGATGGTGGCCGCGGTCGCGACGCTGGAGCCGCTGATCGCTGCGAAGAGGCCGCAGGCGACGATGGTGGCGACTCCCAGGCCGCCTCTGACGCTGCCGAACCAGACGCGGGCGAAGTCGAACAGCTTGGCACTGAGCTGCGCGCGCTCCATCAGCGTGCCGACCAGGATGTAGAGCGGCACGGCGATGAGTTCGAAGCTGGTGAAGGACTGGTAGAGGCCGAGGGAGGTGTTCTGCAGCAGGTTGTAGCTGTCGCCCAGCAGAAGACCGCCGGTCATGCCGGAGACCGCCATGGCGACGAAGATGGGGAAGCCCAGCGCCACCATGGCGAGGAAGAGGAGAATGATGGCGGCGACGATCATGGGCTGGTCTCTCGCTTCCCTCCCTTGTCGGCGACGCTGCCGCGCGACCGATCGTCCTGCAGGGACGTCATCAGCACGAGGGCGCGACCAGCAGCGTCCGGATCCGGCCCGCCAGTCGTGACAGGTAGGCGAGCAGGAGCAGGAAGATCCCGATGGAGAAGACGCCTTGCGGATAGATCAGCGGCACGTGCAGCAGCGTGGGCGAGCGGAAGCCGAAGGCATAGGTCTGCCCGAGCAGCTGGATGCAGCCGTAGGCGAGTGCGGCGACGAAGAGGCAGGAGAGAGCGTCCACGACCACCGTCAGCCACGACTTCACCCGGTCCGGCAGCAGGTCGACGATGATCGTGACCTGGAAGTGTCCGTCCCGGTGCAGGGTCTCCCCCGCGGCCAGGACGGACACGGCGACCAGCAGGTAGGTGCTGACCTCCAGGGCCCAAAGGGTGGGGTGGCCCGCCGCCCGCGCCAGGACGTCGTAGACCACGACCGCCACCACCAGCCACATCGCCAGGGCGCCGGCCCATTCCCCGAGGCAGGTGAGGAGGCGGCAGGCTCTGGTGATCGTAGCCACGCGGGCCCGCCCCTCAGCCCTGCATCTGTTGCAGGACGGGAGCCAGGATCGCCTTGCTGAACTTCTTCTCGGCCTCGGCCATGAGCGGCGCGGTGGCTGTCGCCCAGGCGCGGTGCTCCGGCGTGCCGTCCTGCAGCGAGCTGACGGTCATGCCCTTCTCCCGGTAGAAGTCGGCGAGCTTCGACCGGTCCTCGACGATCGCCTTGTTGCAGTGGGCCTCGGCGACCTCCATGCCGTCCGAGATGATCGCGCGGTCGGCCTCCGACAGCGACATCCACCACTGCAGATTGCCCGCGTAGCCCTGCAGCCCGGTACCGACGAAGGAAGCCGGGATCAGCAGATACTTGCAGATCTCGTAGAGCCGCTGGGACTGCACCCCCTGGAAGCCCACCAGCGCCGCGTCGATGGTCCCCCGCTGCAATGCCGTGTAGACGTCGGCGAAGGGGATCTGCAGCGGTGCGGCGCCGAGGGCGCTGAAGAGCGCCGCGGAGCCTTCGGAGAAGACGCGGATCCGCACGCCCTGCAGGTCCTCCGGCGTCATCACCTTCTTGTTCGAGACGATGGCCACGGGGCCGAGGTCGGTGACCGCGAATAGCTTGGCGTTGACCGCCTGGAACTCCTTGTCCAGCACCGCCTTGATGCCGTTCGGCCCGGCGATCGCCTTCTGGAACTGCGCCATGGTGAGGCCGGTGGGGGCCGACCCGATGCCGGCATCCGGTACGATGCCCGACCAGAGGGCGAGGGTCGTCCATCCGACCTGAACCCGGCCTGTCGGGATGGCCACCGCCATGTCGGAGTCCTGCGCGAGCTGACCGGACGGGAAGTGTCGGACCGAGATCCTGCCGCCCGTCTTCTCCTTCAGGTAGGCTTCGAGCGGCGGCACGAACTCGGCGATGTTGATGTGCGTCGGGCTGCCCCAGGTCGCCACACGGATCGTCACGTCCGACTCCGCGAAGGCGGTGCGGCCGGCCATGCCGAGGGCGGGCAGCGTCAGGAGCGCGGTGTTGAAACCTCTTCTGGTCAGCATCTCTTTCTTCCTCCCTTTCTTTGTGAACGGCCGGCGATCGTGGCGCGCCGGCCGGGGTCTTCGCGGCTAGGCCTGGACCGGACCTCCCTTGACGCTGGTGCGGTGCATGTAGCGGTCGCCGCGGCCCTTGTAGTCCGACACGGCGTAGTGCATCACGCTGCGGTTGTCCCAGATGACCAGGTCGTGCTGCTGCCAGCGATGCCGGTAGACCGTCTCCGGGCGGGTCGCATGACGGAACAGGAACTCCAGGATCGCCTTGCTCTCGGCGGCCGGCAGCTCGACGATGTGCGAGGTGAAGCCCTCGTTCACGAAGAGGGCCTTGCGCCCGGATTCCGGGTGGGTGCGGACCACGGGATGGGCCGCGAACTGGGTCTGGACAAGGTCGGTCTTGCCGCCGAATTCCTTGGCATAGCTCGTCTTCGCGGCGTTGGCGAGAGCGTGCACGGCGGTCAGGCCGTCGAGCAGCGCCTTGACCTTGTCGGACAGGGTCTCGTAGGCGCGGTACATGTCGGCGAAGATCGTGTCGCCGCCCACCGGCGGGATCTCGATGGCGTGGAGCACGGAGGCCGAGAGCGGCTCCTTCTCCCAGGAGCCGTCGGAGTGCCAGTAGGTGCCGGCGTCCTCGCGCCCGGCAGGCACGCCGTTCACCACCTTGTTCGAGACCCGGTAGATCTCGGGGTGCCCGGGCAGCAGGTAGCGGCCGACGACGGCGCCCTCGTAGCTCAGCAGCTCGCCGAAGTTACGGCTGAAGGCGATGTGCTGTTCGGGCGTCAGGTCCTGGGCGCGGACCACCATCACCCCGTCGGCGTCGAGCCAGGCCTGCCGCAGCTGCCTGAACTGGTTGTCGCCGACAGGTTCACGCAAATCCACGCCGGTCACTTCGACGCCACAGACCGGCGATAGCGGGCGGAACTCCATCTGTGCCTTCTCCTCGATCGAGCACAAGCAAGTCTGGTGAGGGGGTCAGCGCAGGCCGTGCTTCTCGAACACGGGACCCAGGCCGATCAGGTCGGCGATCGTCGCGCCCTGTTCGATCTTGCGGCGCATGGCGTCCTCCTTGTCCTCGCGGGCCTGACAGAGGTCCACGACCTCGGCCGCACGCGCGGATTCCACGACGACCACGCCGTCGCGATCGCCGACGATCACGTCGCCCGGGCGGACGGTCACTCCCCCGCAGACGATGGGGACGCCCACCTTTCCGGGCTGGTTCTTCGCCGTGCCCTTGATGGACAGGCCGCGCGAGAAGATGGGGAAACCCATGTCGATGATCGTCTGGGAGTCGCGGACTGACCCGTCGATCACGAGGCCGGCGATGCCCGCCTTCCGGGCGGCGAAGCTCATCACGTCGCCCCAGGGCCCGGCCTCGAGGAAGCCCTTCGCGTCCACCACCAGGATGTCGCCGGGGCGGGCGCGGGTGAGGGCGAAGTGCAGGATGAGGTTGTCATCCGACCGGCTGTCGACGGTGTAGGCCCGCCCGCAGAGGCGCATGGCCGGGTCGATCGGCTTGATCGCACTGGCCATGGCGCCGCTCTGGCCCTGCGCCTCGTGGATGGTCGCGGTGCCGAAGGCGGCGAGCCGCTGCAGGATGTCGGGCGCAATCTCTGTCGTCATCTGTCTGTCCCTTGCGATGTCGGCCCCGGCGATGACGAGGCCGCCGTACCGATCATGCCGGCTGTGCCGGGGCTTCGCCGTCCGCCGCGCGGCGGATGGCCAGCAGCCAGTCCAGGGCCGTATCGGCCCCGCCCTCGGGCGTTCCATGCGCAGCCAGCCCCGCCACGGTGGAGGCGAAGAGATCGCGGACCGCCGGCTGGACGATCAGGGGCTGCCCGGCCGCCGCCAGCAGCGCCCCGGCCGTTTCGACCTCCGCCAGACGCCGCTTCGCATGCACGGGATGGGTCCGGATCATCGATTCCAGCAGGGTGCGCAGCGGCGTGCGGTCGATGTCGGACAGGACGGTGAACAGCTGGTCGCGCACCTGGTAGCGCTCGGCCGCCGTCAGGCATTCCACGGCAAGGGCTTCGAGGCCCTTGGTGAACAGGCTTCTGACCAGCTTGAGGAAGGAGGCGTCGCCCGCCCGTCCCTCGTCGAGCACCTGTACCGGGGCTTCCACTTCCTCCAGCAGACGGGAGAGCCTCTCGCCGTCCGTACCCGCCCGCAGCAGCGGGGTGCGCGCACCGGTGAGGGAGATGCCCCCGATGATGGCGATGTCGACGAAGACGACCGACCGCTCGCCGGCTTCGGCTGCGGCGGCACGCATGTCCGCAGGATCTGCGGTGGTCATGTCGACGTATTCGGTACCGGCGCGCAGGTACGGCAGGCTGGCGGCGAAGGCGCGCGCCGTCGAACGTCCGTCGACGCAGCAGAACACCAGGTCGATCTCGCCCAGCCACGGGCCGATCGACGTGTGGTGGAGAAACCCCCCGTCCCGGATCAGATCCAGGGCCGCCGGACCGGCCGCCGGGTCGCAGGCGTGGATGGCGTGGCCGCGGCCGGCGAGCGCCCCTGCGTAGGCGCGGCCCACCTCCCCCATGCCGATGAAGGCAATTTTCATTCGAGAACCCTCTTCCTTGCGGCGGATTGGATACAATCAGAAAGAGGATGTCAACAGCTTGGAAGCGGTAGATTCTGACCCCAGCGGTGATCATTTGACGCGGCGGCGGGGACGGCGTTCACACAAAAAACAGGGATATGGGATACAATCCTGGACTCAGGGGCTACTGAGCGGACGCCCCACCGTCGATCACGAGCTCGCTGCCGGTGACGAAGGCGGCGTCATCGGAGGCGAGGTAGGCGATCATCGCGGCGACTTCCTCGGCTCTGGCGGTGCGGCCGACGGGGGCGGCCTGGGCGAGGCGGCCCCGGGCGGCGGCGGGATCGCGGGCGCCGCCCACCACGTCGTCGAGCATGGCCGTCTCGGTGAAGCCGGGATGCACCGAGTTGCAGCGGATCGCGTAGCCCTTGCGGGCGCAGTGCAGCGCCACCGACTTGGTGAGGAGGCGCACCGCCCCCTTGCTGGCGTTGTAGGCGATCAGGTTATGGCCGCCGACCAGTCCGGAGACCGAGGACAGGTTCACGATGGCTCCGCCTCCGGCCTGGCCCTTCATCGCGCGGACCGCGGCGCGGCAGCCGAAGAAGGTGCCGTCGACGTTGACCCTCTGCACCAGGTGCCAGTCTTCGTCCTCGGTGTCCTCGACCGTGCCGACGCGCAGGATCCCGGCGGCGTTGACCAGCACGTCGAGCCGCCCTGCCTGCGCGACGACGGCCTCGACGGCCGCCTGCCAACTGGGCGGCTGGGTGACGTCCAGGGCGATGCCCGCGAGGTCGGCACGCCCTTTGGTGATCGCTGCGAGGCGTTCGCCGTCGAGGTCGCCCAGGAAGACCCGTGCCCCTTCCGCGCGGAAGCGTTCGGCGGTGGCCAGCCCGATGCCGCCGGCGCCGCCGGAGATCAGAGCGACCTTGCCGGCGAGGCGGCCCGGGCAGGGCGTCATACGTTCAGCAGGAGGTGCTCCCGCTCCCAGGAGGAGATGACGACCTGATAGGCATCCAGCTCGCTGTTCTTCACCGCCTCGACGGCGTCGATCAGGTCCGTGCCGAGCACCCGCTTGAGCGCCCGGTTGGTGGTGAAGCGGTAGAGCGCCTCGTAGAGGGTGCGCGGCAGCGTGTGCGCCAGCCGGTAGGCGCTGCCTTCGATCGGGGGGCGCGGCTTGAGCTTCTCGGTCAGGCCGAGGTAGCCGCAGGCGAGGCTGCCGGTCAGGGCGAGATAGGGGTTTGCGTCCGCACCCGGCACCCGGTTCTCGACCCGCCGGGCTGCGGGCTCCGAATGCGGCACCCGCAGGCCGACCGTGCGGTTGTCGTAGCCCCAGTGGGTGTTGATCGGGGCATCGGTGTTCGGCATCAGCCGCCGGTAGGAGTTCACGAAGGGCGCGAAGAGCGGCATGGCGGCCGGCAGGTACTTCTGCAGGCCGCCGATGTAGCTCTTGAAGACCGAGCTGTCGCGCCCCGTCTTGGGGCTGGCGAAGACGTTGGCGCCGCTGTCCAGGTTCACCAGGCTCTGGTGGATGTGCATTGAGCTGCCGGGTTCGCCCTGCATCGGCTTCGACATGAAGGTTGCGAAGACCTTGTGGCGGAGCGCCGCCTCGCGGACCGTCCGCTTGAAGAGGAAGGCCTGATCGGCCTGCTCCACCGCGGTCCCGTGGTGGAAGTTCATCTCCATCTGCGCCGCCCCGGCCTCGTGGGTCAGGGTGTCGATGTCGATGCGCTGGGCCTCGCAGTAGTCGTAGACCCGCTCGAACATCGGGTCGAACTCGTTGACCGCATCGACCCCGTAGGCCTGGCGCGAGGTCTCCCGGCGCCCCGAGCGCCCGATCGGCGGCTGCAGCGGATAGTCCGGATCGTCGTTGCGGTCGACGAGATAGAACTCCAGCTCGAGGGCGACGATCGGCGAGAGGTGCCGCTCCGCGAAGAGCTCCACCACCCGCTTGAGGACGTGGCGCGCGGCGAAGGGCACCGGCCTGCCGTCGAAGTAGTAGGGGTCGCAGATGATCTGGGCCGTCGGCTCGTCGTACCAGGGCACGACCCGGATGGTCGTCTCGTCGGGGCGCAGGTAGACGTCGACGGTCGCGGGGCTGGTGACCGAGTCGTCGTCAGGATAGCCGCCTGTCACGGTCTGCACGAAGATCGCCTCGGGGATCCGCAGGCCGTTGCCGCGCATCCCCTGGATGAACTTGGCGGCCGGCAGGATCTTGCCGCGGGCGATCCCGGCCATGTCCGGTACGAGGCACTCGACCTCCTCGATCCGGTGTTCCTGCAGGAATTCCTCGACCGTCGACATCGAATCGCTCTCGTTTCCCGAGCCGCGTGCGCCAGGCCCCTTCGTGAGCTACCACCGCTTCTGCGAGACTGGCAAGCCGGCCGCTCCCGGAAGCGGCCGTGAGACGAGAGGCAGGACGATGACCGCAGCACCCCATGTCGCCTCCTGGTACAGCGCCACCGCACCCGTCGAGCCGGCGCAGCCGCCGCTGGCCGGGGACCTGGACGCCGACGTCTGCGTGGTGGGGGGCGGGTATACGGGCCTCTCCGCGGCGCTGGAACTGGCCGAGAGGGGCTATGCCGTCGTCCTGTTGGAAGCCAACCGGCTCGGCTGGGGGGCGTCGGGCCGCAACGGCGGCCAGATCTGCACCGGTTTCTCGTCCCCCTTCGAGAAGGTCGAGGACTGGGTCGGTGCGGACGATGCCCGGCGCCTCTTCGCCTGCGCGGAGGAGGCCAAGGCCATCCTCCGCGAGCGGATAGAGCGCCACGCGATCGACTGCGACCTGCGCTGGGGCTACTTCCATGCGGCCGACCGGCCGCGCGAACTCGCCGAATGCGACGAGGTCGTCGACCTCTGGGGCGGGCGCTACGGCTATGGCGAACTGCAGGTGGTCCGGAGCGCCGAGGTGGTGCGGCGGGACGTCGTGGACTCGCCCCGCTACATCGGCGGCCTGGTCGACGCCGGCGCGGGCCATCTGCACCCCCTGAAATATTGTCTCGGCCTGGCGCGGGCGGCGCAGGCGGCCGGCGTGCGGGTCTTCGAAGGCTCTCGCGTCGTCGCCATCGAGCGGGGCCCCAGGCCCCGGGTGCGCACCTCCCACGGCGCGGTCCGCAGCAGCTTCGTCGTCGTGGCCTGCAATGCCTACCTCGGGCACCTGCTGCCGGAGATCAGGGCGAAGATCATGCCGGTCGGCACCTATGTGGCGGCCACGGCCCCGCTGGGGCAGGAGCGGGCGACGAGGCTTCTGCCGGGCGACCACGCCGTCGCCGACATGAAGTTCGTGCTGAACTATTTCCGGCGATCGAGCGATCACCGGCTGCTGTTCGGCGGGCGGGTCAGCTACACGACGATCGCGCCGACCGATCTCGGGCGCGCCATGCGCCGTTCCATGCTGTCCGTCTTTCCGCAGCTCGGGGACGTGGGGTTCGACAGCGTCTGGGGCGGGAACGTCGCGATCACCATGGAACGCTCCCCCCATGTCGGCCGGCTCGGCGACAACCTCTACTTCGCCCAGGGCTATTCCGGCACCGGCGTCACCCTCAGCGCCATCGCCGCCCGGGTGATCGCAGAGGCCGTGGCTGGGCAGGCCGAGCGCCTCGACCTCTTCGCCCGCCTGCCGCACACCACGTTTCCCGGAGGCACCTGGCTGCGCGCGCCGACCCTGGCCCTGGCCATGCTCTGGTATCGTCTCCGCGACCTTCGTCCATAACCCGAGGTGGTGTATCCCCGTCCCCTGAATCTAACGCGCAGCGGCCCATCGTTCGCGGCGACTGATCGGCCGATCTCGGGCCCTCCGCCTGTTGCCGAATTGCGCCATGGTCCCGTCGTTCCAAGGTGATGAATTTGTTAGCCTAATTAAGGTGTGTTGCAGGATTGGCACTCGCGGCTGAAATGGAGTTGGAGGTCTCCGGCGGCGGATTGACCCCTTCTCGGCATCGCGAGGAAATTGAACCGTCGGAGGCGCCGAGGCGGCGGAGGTGCCGGCTCCGCGCCCCGACCGATGGAGCGCAGCAATGAAGACCTTCCTCAAGGGCACCTCGGCCTTCGCCGTCGTGGCCCTGTGCGCCGGTGCAGGGGGCGCCCAGGCTCAGACCAACTGGACCCTGACCCTCGGCGGCTACTACTACGGCCTCGCCGTGATCCGGAACCAGGACAATCCGCCGGGCAGCGATCCGCGGGACTATGACTTCAACCAGTACGGCAAGTATATCCTCACCGGCTCCAATGAACTGGACAACGGTCTGATCTTCGGTTTCGATACACGCTACGAGATGACCAACGGATTCAACTCCTACAGCCAGAAGCTCTTCACGGAAGGCGGCTTCGGCCACGGTGAGCTCGGTACGGACTTCTCCGCCGCCTACAACAGCCACCTCTGGCCGCCGGCGGCCGGCTGGGGCTTCGACGACCCCGATCAGTACGACGTCTATCTGCCGACCAACGGCCTCTACAGTCCGGGCGCGACCCAGGTCCCGACGACGACGCCGTACCTCACGAACCGCTACATGAAGGTGACCTACTACACGCCACGGATCGGCGGTTTTCAGGGCGGCGTGTCCTTCACGCCCGATACCCGCACGCCGACCGGCAGTTCGGGTCCCTTCGTCGGGCAGAACAACCGCTTCATCACCGACGAGAACGACCTCGACCAGTTCAAGAACGCGGTGTCCGGCGCCCTCAACTACGAGGGCGAGTTCGGCGATCTCACCGTCTCCCTGGCCGGCGGCGTCGAATGGGCGAAGTCGACAGGCACCCTGAAGTCCAGCCTGGTCGACGCCCGCAGCCACCGGACCGTCTACACCGCCTCGTCGAACTTCGGCTATGGCGACTGGGCCTTCGGCGTCGCCTACGGCTACGACGACTTCGGGACCGACGACTACCGCCAGCACAACTTCGCCAGCGGCCTGACCTACACCTTCGATTCCTTCACGGTCGGTCCGGGCTTCGGCTTCATCATCGAGAAGGGCAACGGCTACAACCCCGACGGCAGCACCTACAACAAGCGGAAGACCTGGCTCGGCGAACTGGGCGCGCGCTACACCCTCACCGAAGGGGTCGATCTCATCGGATCCGTCTGGTACGCGAAGTTCGACAAGGGCAGCGGAACCGACGGATCGGCCAAGAACGGCGACGCCCTGGCCGGCATCTTCGGCGTCATGCTGAACTTCTGAACCCATCTCCCCCTTTCGCCCGCGTCGGCGTGCGGGAAGCATCGCAGGCTCTCCGGCTCGCGCCTCCCGCCGCTGCCGACGTCAAGAAGCGGCACGCCCCAAATGAAGCTGGAGAAAGGTTCTGCATCGGTCAGGCGAGTTGCGGAGAATCTCCGCATAGTTATTCCTTGGGGCTTCTAACAAAACTTTCCATTATTGTGTTCAAAGACGGACATGCCTTGGCAGCGCTCGGGCTGCTCCTACTTAGTACGAGCGTCATGAACTAAAGAATGATTTATCTTGCCTAAGGACGACGAACGGCGCCGGCTCGAGGCCTTGAAGCGCCACGCCATTCTCGACACCGAGCCGGAAGAGCCCTACGAACGCCTGGTTCACTTGGCGGGCCGGCTGTTCGGTACCAAGGCCGCGCTGATTTCCCTCGTCGACGAGGACCGGCAGTGGTTCAAGGCGCGCCTGGGTCTGGATGTCCAGGAGACCCCGAGGGCCATTTCGTTCTGCACCCACGCGATCCAGGGGAGCGGCGTGCTGGTCGTTCCGGATGCGGGAATCGATCCGCGCTTCTCGGACAATCCGCTGGTGGTGGGCGCCCCCAATATCCGCTTCTACGCCGGTGCACCCCTGCGTACCCGGGACGGCTATGCGCTCGGCACTCTCTGTCTGGTCGACGACCGGCCCCGTCACGACTTCGGGGAGCGGGAACAGCATATCCTGCTCGATCTGGCCGACCTGGCGATCCGCGAGATCGAGCGGCGGGACCATGCCGAAAAGCTGCACGTGCAGGGGCAGCAGGACCGGGCCGACCTCGACCAGCGCCTGCAGGCGATCAAGGATTCGGCGCCGCTCTCCATCATCACCTATGACCTCGACGGGCGGGTGACGGGATGGAACCCGGCGGCCGAGAGGATCTTCGGCTGGCGCCGTGGTGAGGTTCTGGGCGGGCCACCGCCCCATGCGCCGGGTCCGGTGGAAGCGAGGTTCGAGGAGATTGTCGACCGTTTCCGCGACGGCGAGACCGTGATCGGCTCCGACACGAGACGCCTGCGAAGGGACGGATCGCTCATCGACTGCCGCGTCTCGATCGCGCCCCTCAAGAGCAGTGACGACCAACTGATCGGTCTCGTCTCCTTCACCGAGGACATCACCCTCCAGGTGGCGGCGGCACGGGAGACGCAGGTCCGCTCCGAACGCCTGCGGCGCCAGTCGGCCGCGCTTGAGGACCTGGCCCGCGACGCCAGCCTGGCCGAAGGCGATCTGCCGTGGTTCCTGCCGCGGGTGGCGGAGATCGCGGTGCGCACCTTGGAGTCCAGTGCTGCCGGCATCTGGATGATCGACCGCGAGGCAGGCAAACTGCAGCCCGCTGCCGTTGCGACGCGCCGACCTCAGTCCTCGCCCGCGGCGGCGATCCCTCTGGCCCGGATCGAGGACTATCTCGATCTGGTCCAGACGGAGCGGGGCATCGCATCCGAGGACGTCTCGGCAGACGCCCGCCTGCGCGGCATGGCCAGCTCGCGGGAGCAGCGGTCCTCCCCGGCGGTGGCGCTGCTCGACAGCCCCGTGCGTATCGGCCAGCGCCTTGAGGCCATCGTCTGCATTGAACAGTACGAGCCGCGGAAGTGGTTTGACGACGAGAGGGCTTTCGTCGCCTCACTCGCCGACTTCGTGCGCCTGGTCATGGAGGCGCGGGGGCGGCTGGAGGCTCTCGAGCGGCTCGAGATCGAAAGGAACAACGCCCAGACGGCAGACCGGGCCAAGTCCCGCTTCCTCTCCACCGTCAGCCACGAGCTGCGCACGCCCCTCAACGGCATCATCGGCTTCTCCGAGATCCTGCACGGCGAGATGCTCGGTCCCATCGGCAACGACCGCTACCGCGAGTACGCCGGCGACATCCTGGAGAGCGGGCGCAGTCTGCTGCGGGTGATCGACGACATCATCACCTTCACGCGGGGAGAGTCCGGGGCGGCCGGCGCCGAATCCGAGGTGGCGGTCGACGGGCTGGTCGAGGCGGCGATCGCGCACGTGGCCCTTCCGGCCGCAGCGGCCGGCGTCGTCATACAGGCCGAGATCCCGCCGGAGCTGCCGAAGCTGCGGGGCGCCCGCGACAGCCTGGAGCGGGCGCTGACCAACATCCTTGCGAACGCCGTGAAGTTCTCTCCGCCCGGGGCGAGGGTAGAGGTCGAGGCGTGCGCCCATGACAGCGGCCTATCCATCGCCATCGCCGACCACGGAGTCGGCATGGCTGCCGTCGACGTCGAGCGCGCCATGCAGCCGTTCGAGCAACTCGACGGCGGCCTCGACCGTCAGCGCGGCGGTCTCGGACTGGGGCTGTCGCTGGCCAAGAGCATCGTCGAACTGCACGACGGGGAACTCATGCTGGAAAGCGTGGAAGGCGCCGGCACCACCGTCGCCCTCCTCTTTCCCGCCAGCCGGCTGACCCGATCTTTCCTCGGCTGAGCCTGTCCCGCCCCGTTCAGTCCAGCGCCTGCAGGACGCCGCGCAGGGTCTCGAACATGCGGTCGATCTGCGGCTTGTCGACGATCAGTGGCGGCGAGAGCGCGATGATGTCGGCGGTGACGCGGATCAGCAGCCCCTGATCGAAGCAGCGGCGGAAGGCCTCGTAGGCGCGGGCGCCCACCGCCCCTGGGCGGGATTCGAGTTCGATGCCCGCGATCAGCCCGATGTTGCGCAGGTCGATGACGTGGCGGGTGCCCTTGAGCGCGTGGACCTGATCTTCCCAGTAGGGGGAGAGTTCGGCGCAGCGCTCGAACAGGCCTTCTTCGGCATAGATGTCGAGTGCGGCGAGCCCTGCGGCGGCCGCCAGCGGATGGCCGCTGTAGGTGTAGCCGTGGAAAAGCTCGATGCTGTTGCCGGTCTGGTCGGCCCAGGCCATGAAGGCGTCGTAGATGCCCTTGCGGGCGATCACCGCGCCCATGGGGACCGTGCCGTTGGTCAGCCCCTTCGCGCAGGTGATGAGGTCGGGCTGCACCCCGAAGTATTCGGTGGCGAAGGGCTTGCCGAGGCGGCCGAAGCCGGTGATGACCTCGTCGAAGATCAGCAGGAAGCCGTACTTGTCGCAGATCTCGCGCAGCCGCTGCAGGTAGCCCTGCGGCGGCACCAGCACGCCGGTGGAGCCGGCGACCGGCTCGACGATGACCGCGGCGATGGTCGAGGGGTCGTGCAGCTGGGCGATCCGCTCCAGTTCGTCGGCCAGGTGCGCACCCCAGGCCGGCTGACCGCGGCTGTAGGCGTTTTCCGCGAGATTGTGGGTGTGTGGCAGGTGGTCGACGCCGTTCAGCAGCGGGCCCCAGAACATGCGGTTCTTGACGATGCCGCCCACGGAGATGCCGCCGAAGCCGGTGCCATGGTAGCCGCGCTCGCGACCGATCAGGCGCGTACGGGCGGCGTCGCCGCGGACCCGGTGGTAGGCGAGCGCGATCTTGAGCGCGCTGTCCACCGCCTCCGAACCGCTGTTGCAGAAGAAGACGTGGTCGAAGTCGCCGGGCACCAGGGCAGACACGCGCGAGGCCAGCTCGAAGGGCAGCGGGTGCGAAAGCTGGAACGAGGGGGCGTAGTCCAGGTGCTCGATCGTCCGCTGAACTGCCTTGACGATCTTCTCCCGGCCGTGGCCGGCGTTGACGCACCACAGGCCGGCCGTGCCGTCCAGCACCTGCCGGCCGTCCATGGCCGTGTAGTGCATGTCCTTGGCGCTGACCACCATCATCGGGTCCTTCTTGAACCCGCGGTTCCAGGTGAACGGCATCCAGTAGGGCTCGAGATTGTTCGGCATGGCGGTGCCGTCGAACGACAGCGGGCGGGTGTCCATGACCCAGTTCCTTCTCCGGCGGGACGTGTGTGGATCACACTAGGCGATCGGGAAAGTGAACGGAAGGGGTGAAGCAGCGGGGCTTCTCGTTTAAGTTTGTTGAGTATATTGATCGGTGGAGCGACCATGGACGACGACTTCGATCTCGGGGGGCGCCTCAAGGCCCTAAGGCAGGAGGCGGGACTCTCCCAGCGGGCGCTGGCGCGCCGGGCGGGCGTCTCCAACGCCATCATCTCCATGATCGAGCAGAACCAGACGAGCCCGTCGGTCGGACTGCTCAAGCGCATCCTTGCCGGCCTGCCGCTGCGGCTGGCCGACTTCTTCGCCGCGAGCGACGCCGAGCGCGAGCAGGTGTTCTTTGCCGCGAAGGAGTTGGTGGAGATCGCACGGGGCGCGATCAGCTACCGGCAGGTCGGGCGTGACCTGACCGGCCGGTCGCTGCAGATTCTGCACGAAGTCTATCAGCCCGGGGCGGATACCGGCGACCAGATGCTGCAGCACGAGGCGGAGGAGGGCGGCATCGTGCTCAGGGGGCGGCTGGAGGTGACGGTGGGGGCGCAGACCCGGGTGCTGGCGCCGGGCGACGCCTACGCCTTCGACAGCCGCCGGCCGCACCGTTTCCGCAATCCGGGGGAAGAGCCGGCCGAGGTCGTTTCCGCCTGCACGCCCCCCAGCTTCTGAGGACCACTGCCTCTGGGTGGAACGGACGGTTCAGGCCAGGGCCTCGGTGCGCCGTCCGAGGTGGTGCGCGAAGCTGGCGGCGAGGACGGCGAGGCCGGCGCCGCAGCCGAGGAACACGGGCCTGTAGCCGATCCAGTCGATGATGCCGCCGAAGACCGCGGCCCCCAGGGCCGTGCCGATGAACAGGACCGAGGCGAAGACCGACATGGCCATGCCGCGGGCGTGCGGCGCCATCTGGGTGGCGTTGGTCTGCAGGGTGTTGTGCAGCAGGTAGAAGCCCAGCCCCAGCGTGGTGGTGAAGAGGGGGACGATCCGCCAGTCGGCGACCAGCACCGAGCCGCCGAGGCCGACGGCCATGAGCAGCCCGCCGGACAGGGCCATGCGCCGTTCGCCGAGCCGCGCCACCAGGCGGCGGGCGACGAGCACGTAGAGGAGGCCGCCCAGCCCGAAGCAGGCGATGACCAGGCCGATCACCCCGAGCGACAGGCCGTAGCGATCGTGCAGGTAGGCGCCCAGGTAGGCGATGCTGCCGAAGGACAGGAAGCCTTCGATGCAGACGGTCGAGACCACCAGGCGCACCGTCGCGCTCTTGAAGAGCGACAGGTAGCGGCCGGGAAGCGCCAGGAAGTCGATCCGGTCCGAGCGCCGCTCCCGCACCCGGGGCGAGCGAAGCTCGCGCCACAGCAGCAGGGCGACCACGAGGTAGCAGGCGCCGAGCACCACGAACAGCCCGCGCCACCCCAGCAACTGAGCGAAGATCCCGCCGAAGGCCTGGCCGAAGATGATGCCGAGGATCTGGCCCGACATGAAGCGGGCCAGCAGCGCCTGGCGCTCGCCGTAGGGCACGGTGTCGCCGATGTAGGCCATCGACAGAGGGATGATCGCCGCCGCGCCCGCGCCCGCGATCAGCCGCAGCAGGCCGAGCATCTCCAGGCTGTGGCTTGCCGCCGCCGACCCCACCGTGAACGCCGAGAAGAGGGTGGCGGCGAAGACGATGGTGAACTTGCCGAAGCGGTCGCCCAGCGGCCCGTAGAAGAGCTGGCAGAGGCCGTAGGCGAAGGCGAAGGCGGTGACGATGATGCCCGCCTCGCCCGCGGTGACGGAAAACTCCATCGACAGCTCGGGCAGCAGCGGGTCGGCCACCCGCATGGTGGCGGAGGAGGCGAAGGCTGCGGTGCTGAGCAGCAGGATCTGGCGGTGGATATCGCGGGACGTGGTGGAGGCGGGCTCGGACATTCCTGGACCTTGCGGGGCGGGCGCCGTCATTGCGCCAGCAAAGGCCCATTGGTGTGACGCTGCAGCCTGGGCTGTAAACCGCCGCCTCGGCATGGCAGCCGCCCTCCGCCGGCAGGGACGGAGGGCGGCCGGGCTGCGGCTCAGGCGGCGGCGGTGCGGCGGAACGGCAGCGGCAGCCGCTCTTCCAGGGCCAGGGCGCCGTTGCCCAGCAGCGCCTGGACCACGAGGGTGGCGGTCCAGAAGACGGGGAACTCCCAGCCGCCGTTCGGGTTGCCGAACATCCAGCCGTTGGGGATGTGCTGCAGCGAGGCGCCGATCAGGATCGGCAGGGCGAGCAGCGCCACCCAGCGGCTGTACAGGCCGGCGATCAGGAAGAGCCCGGCGCCCAGCTCTGCCAGGATGACGAGGTAGGCGAAGAAGCCCGGATAGCCGATCGACTCGAAGTAGCCGACGGTGCCGGGAAGGGTGAAAACGAAGATCTTCAGGCCGGCGTGGGCCAGGAAGAGCAGGCCCAGGGCCACCCGCAGGAGCAGGGCGGCGTAGGGGGCCGTACGGTGGTCGATCATCGGGAACTCCTCGGGGTGGGGGCCGGCGCGTCGGCGCCGGTTCGTGACGCGAAAGGTGCGGTCTGCGGCAGCCCTTGCGTAGTATGACAATGGCCGACTTACTGTTCCCGTCCGGTTGACAATGAGGGTCCGCCAATGGACCGCCTGCAGGCGATCGAGGCCTTCGTGCGCGTGGTCGAGCGCCGCAGCTTCGCGGCCGCCGCCCGCGATCTCTCGTCGTCGCGCGCACTGGTCAGCAAGCAGATCCAGCTTCTGGAGACCCGCCTGGGGGTACGGCTGCTGAACCGGACGACACGGCAGGTGAGCCTGACAGAGGCGGGACAGGCCTACTACGAACGCTGCCTGCGCGTCCTGGAAGAGGTGGCCGCGGCCGACGACGCGGCGGCCGCACAGCAGCACGAGCCGAGCGGCCGGCTGCGGATCAACGCACCCACCAGCTTCGGCCGGCTGCACCTGGCCGGCGCCGTCGCCGATTTCCTGTCCCGCCACCCCGCCGTCGAGATCGACCTGACTCTGGAGGATCGGCAGGTCGACCTCGTGGCCGAAGGCTTCGATCTGGCGGTCCGCATCGCCCGTCTGCCCGATTCCAGTCTGATCGCCCGGCGGCTGGCGCCCTGCCGTCTCGTTCTCTGCGCCTCGCCGGCCTATCTGGCGGCGCGGGGAACGCCGGGCTCGGTGGCCGAGCTGGCGCACCACCGCTGCCTGATCTACGCCTACGGCGCGCAGCGCAACGACTGGCGCCTGGACGGGCCGGACGGGCCGGCGAGCGTGCGGGTGGGCGGCCACTTCCGCGCCAACAACGGCGACGTGATCCAGGAGCTGGCGCTGGCCGGGCAGGGGATCGCCCTGCAGCCCACCTTCATGGCCGGTCCCGAACTGCGCCGGGGCGCACTGGTACAGGTGCTGCCGGGCTACGAGCCGCCGCCTCTGGCCATCCAGGCCGTCTATCCCCATGCCCGCCTGCTGCCGGCGCGCGTGCGGGCCTTCCTCGACTTCCTCGCCGCCCGCTATGCCCAGGAGCCGCCGTGGGACGAGTGGTGATGCGGGACCTCAGCGCTTCGGACGGCGCAGCGCCAGGTGGTTGCGGCCCTGCCGGCGGCGGTAGGTGACCTCGCTGACGGAACTGCGCATCAGCTGGATGCCGAGGCCGCCGATCCGCACCGTCTCGATAGTCTCCGGCGGCGCCGGCGGCGGCTGGGCCAGGGGATCGAAGGCGACGCCGTCGTCCGACAGTTCGACGATCAGGTCATCATCCTGCCGGCTGAAGGCGAGCTCCAGCGACGGCTGCCGACCGTCGGGATAGCCATGCATGACGACATTGGTCGCGGCCTCTTCGACCGCGAGCTGCAGCGCCAGGGAGCTCTCCTCCGATGCGCCCGCCGCGACGGCCTGCTGACCCACCCAGGCGGTCGCCCTGGTGACGATCTCCAGCCCGCCCGCCAGGGAAAGGGAGGCAGCGGCGGTCACGGGCCGGCTCAGGCCCTGGCGGGCAGGAGGGAACGCGCCTCGTCGAGCGACCCGGCGATGGGAATGACGTTTTCGACGCCGGTTGCCGTCAGGGCGGACTTCACCGTGGGGCTCGGATTGGTGATGACCAGCTTGCCGCCGCGCCGGCTGGCGGTGCGCGCCAGGGTGAACAGCAGCCGGATGCCGATCGACGCGATGTAGGTGACCTCCTCCAGGTCGATGATCACCCGGCGCACCGGGGCGGCCGCGGCGGTGACCGGCGCTTCGATCTCCTGGGCCCCCTGGGCGTCCAGCCGCCCTTCCAGGCGGATCCGCAGCATGTCCTCATCGAGATTATCGAGCTCGTAGTTCATGGCACGCTTCCTTCCAGGTCCGGCTTCGGGTTCTGTTGCACCCCGGAAAATGAACGGATCGGGTGCAGGATGCCACAGAGGGATGTCGATTGCAGGGCGGGCAGGGCGTCCGTGCCGGTGCGGGGGCTTCTCCTGTTCGATCTCGACGGGACGCTGGTCGATGCCGCCCCGGACCTTGCCGCGTCGCTGAACCGCCTGCTCGCGGGGCTGGGGGCACCGCCGCTCTCGCTGAGCGAGGCCACGAGCTTCGTCGGCGACGGGGCGCGGGTGCTGGTCCGCCGGGCGCTGGCGGCCCGCGGGCTGGATGCGCCGCTGGATGCGGCGCTGGCGCGCTTTCTCGCGCTCTACGAGGCGCACCTCTGCGAGGACAGCCGGCTCTATCCCGGCGTGGCGGAGGGCCTGTCCGCCCTGGCCGAGGCGGGCTGGCGGCTGGCGGTCTGCACCAACAAGCCGCAGCGGCACAGCGAGGCCCTGCTCGCCGCCCTGGGCATCGCCGATCGCTTCGCCGCCGTGGCCGGCGGCGACCGCTTCGCCGTCCGCAAGCCGGACCGCGGGCACGTGGACGGGACGGCAAGGCTGGCGGCGCTGCCGGAGGGGCCGGCGGTGATGATCGGCGACGGCGTCAACGACCTGCTGGCGGCGCGGTCGGCAGGAATCCCCGGGGTCTGGGCGGCCTACGGATACGGCGGCCCGTCCGCCGCCTCGGCCGCGGAGGGCTGTCCCAGGATCACCGCCTTCGCCGAGCTGCCGGCGGTGCTGGCCGCCGTTCAGCCTGCGGGCTTGTGCGCGTAGCCCATGCCGCTCAGCGCTTCGCCGATCTCCTCCAGGATGGCCGGGTCGTCGATCGTCGCCGGCGGCTTGTAGGTCTCGCCGTCGGCGATCTGGCGCATGGTCGCCCGCAGGATCTTGCCCGAGCGCGTCTTGGGCAGGCGCTGCACCACGGTGGCGCTCTTGAAGGCGGCCACCGGCCCGATCTGCTCGCGCACCAGGGCCACCGCCTCCTTCACGATCTCCCCGTGGGGCCGATTGCAGCCGGCGTTGAGCACCAGGAAGCCCACCGGCATCTGCCCCTTGAGCTCGTCGTGGGCGCCGATCACCGCGCACTCCGCCACGTCGGGGTGACTCGCCAGCACCTCTTCGATAGCGCCGGTCGACAGGCGGTGCCCGGCGACGTTGATGATGTCGTCGGTGCGTGCCATCACGAAGACGTAGCCGTCGGGATCGATGTAGCCGGCGTCGCCCGTCTGGTAGTAGCCGGGGAAGGTGGTCAGGTAGGCCCGGCGGAACCGCTCCTCCCCGTTCCACAGCCCCAGCATCGTGCCCGGCGGCATCGGCAGCCTGCCGGCGATGGCGCCGATGGTGCCGCGCGGCACCTCGTGGCCCTCGGCGTCCAGCACCCGCAGGTCCCAGCCCGGTGCCGGCAGGGTGGACGACCCCGGCTTGACCGGCAGCAGCTCGACCCCCAGGCAGTTCGCGGTGATGGCCCAGCCGGTTTCGGTCTGCCACCAGTGGTCAATCACCGGCACCTTCAGCTTGTCCTGCGCCCAGAGCAGGGTGTCGGGGTCGCAGCGCTCGCCGGCCAGGAAGAGGCTGCGGAAGCGGTCGAGGTCGTAGTCGCCGATCAGCCTGCCTTCGGAGTCCTGCTGGCGGATGGCGCGGAAGGCGGTCGGCGCGGTGAAGAGCGAGACCACGCCGTGCTGCTGGATCACCCGCCAGAAGGCGCCGGCGTCGGGCGTACCGACCGGCTTGCCCTCGTAGACCACCGTGGTCGCGCCGTAGAGCAGCGGGGCGTAGACGATGTAGCTGTGGCCGACCACCCAGCCGACGTCCGAGGCCGACCAGAAGACCTCGCCCGGCTGCACGTCGTAGATGTTGCGCATCGACCAGGTGAGCGCCACGGCGTAGCCGCCGCTGTCGCGCACGATGCCCTTGGGCTGCCCCGTCGTGCCGGAGGTGTAGAGGATGTAGAGCGGATGGGTGGATTCCACCGGCACGCAGTCGGCCGGTGCGGCGGCGGCGACCGCCGCCTGCCAGTCCTCGTCGCGGCCCGGCTTCAGCTCGGCCGCCGCCTGGGGGCGCTGCAGGATCAGGCAGTGCGCCGGCTTGTGCTTCGACAGCGCGATGGCGGCGTCGAGCAGCGGCTTGTAGGGCACGACCCGCGTCGGCTCGATGCCGCAGGAGGCCGAGAGCAGCATCTTCGGCTGGCAGTCGTCGATGCGGGTCGCCAGCTCGTTGGCCGCGAAGCCGCCGAACACCACCGAGTGGATGGCGCCCAGCCGGGCGCAGGCCAGCACGGCCATCAGCGCCTCGGGTACCATCGGCATGTAGACGATGACGCGGTCGCCCTTGCCGACGCCGCGGGCCTGCAGCGCGCCCGCCAGCTTCGCCACCGCGTCGCGCATCTCGCGGTAGCTGTAGGTGCGGACCGTGCCGGTGACGGGGGAATCGTGGATCACCGCCGCCTGCTCGCCGCGCCCGGCGGCGACATGGCGGTCCAGCGCGTTGTGGCAGACGTTCAGCCGGCCGCCGCGGAACCAGCGGTAGAGCGGCGGGTTGCCGTCGTCGAGCACGCGCTCCCATGGCGTGTCCCACTCCAGCGCCGCCGCGGCTTCGCCCCAGAAGCCCTCCGGGTCCGCCAGCGACCGTGCGTGCAGCGCCCTGTAGTCAGCCATCGCTCGTCCTCCCCCTGCCGGCCGCGTCTCTGGTCCGTTGGGGGCGAAGTCTGCACAGGGCGCGGCGGGCTGTAAATCGGCCCTGCCGGCGCAGGGTGTCTCAGCCCTCCCGCCGCAGCCAGGCGATGTACTCGGCCAGGGCGTCGGCCTGGGGACGGGGGCGCCAGCCGGTGGCGGCCTGGATCCGGGCGATGTCGTAGGCGCCCCAGCGGCCGGTGCGCAGGGCCGGGTCCTGGTCGATGTCGACCTCGCCCGCGTCCACCAGCTCCAGCCGGGCCTCGGGCACGGCCGGCCGCGCCAGTTCCACCAGCTCGGCCACGGTCTGCAGGGTCCCGTAGGCGATGTTGTAGACGCCGTGCCGCAGTGCCGCCTCCGGCGCCTGCAGCAGGCCGAGGATGGCCGCGCCCACGTCGACCGCGGAGATCACGTCGCCGGCGATCATCCCCGAGGTGACCCTGAGCGGCAGCCCGGCGGCCAGCCGGTTGCAGAGCTGGTAGCCGAGGCCGCGCACGTGGCGGGCCGAGGTGTAGCGGTCGAGCGGCCCGTAGACGCCGGACAGGCGCACCGACAGCGCCGGCAAGCCGTAGAGCTGGGCGAAGCGGCGGGTCAGCATCTCGCCGTTCAGCTTGGTGATGGCGTAGAGCCCTTCCGGATCGATCCCCTCCGTCTCCGCCAGGGGCAGCGAGCCGTCGCCCTGGGCCGGGACGTGGTTGGCGTAGACCGAGCCCGAGGAGACGTTGACGAAGCGCTGCAGGCCCGGCAGCCGCCGTGCCCGGTCGAGCGCCCGGGCGGTGCCGATCTCGTTCACAGTGACGATGTCCAGCGGCCGTTCCCACTCGACCCGATGCAGGTTGCCCGCCTCGTCGCGCCAGGAGTGCGGCGTCATGGCGGCGCCGTGGACGAGGTGGGTGATGTCGTCGGGCAGGGCGTCCCAGACCGCCGCCTCGCGCACGTCGCCACGGCGCACCTCAAGCCGGTCGGCCACCGGCGCGAAGAAGGCGGTCGCGACCGCGTCGAGAGGGGCGGCGTCGAGCACGACGGCGCGGACGGCGGGATCGCTCTCCAGCCAGCGGCGGACCACGTGCGCCATGACGAAGCCGCCGCCGCCGGTCACCAGAAGTCTCATCGCCGGTTCCTCCCCCTCATGCCGCCATCCACCCGCCGTCCACCATCAGGTTGACGCCGGTCATGAAGCGCGCCTCGTCGCTCGCCAGGAACAGGGCCGCGGCGGCCACGTCGTCCGGCTCGCCCAGCCGCGGCAGGGGCGTGCGGGCACGGGAGTAGGCGAGCGCCGCCGGGTCCATCGCCGCGCCGGGCTTGCCGGTGACGATCTTGCCCGGCGCGACGGCGTTGCAGACGATGCCGTGGCGGCCGTAGTCGGCGGCGATCTGCCGTGTCAGGTAGACGCCGCCCGCCTTGCTGACTCCGTAGGCGACGTCCGACGGCGCGGCGACCATGCCGTGCTGCGAGGTGACGTTGATCAGGCGGCCGCGCACGCCCTCGTGCTCCGGCTGGGTCAGCATCTGCTGCACCGCCCGTTTGCAGCCGAAGAAGTAGCCCGTCAGGTTGACGGACAGCACGTGGTTCCAGCCGGCCTTGTCCTCGTCCAGCAGCGGCCGGCTGGTGTAGACGGCGGCGTTGTTGACCATGACGTCGAGGCGGCCCCAGCGGTCGACGGTGCCGGTCACCAGCCGGTCGACGTCCGCCCAGAGGGCGACGTCGGTGCGCGCGTAGACCGCCTCGCCGCCGGCCGAACGGATGAGCTCGACGGTCGGCGGGCCGCGCTCCTTCGCCGCCTCCGTGATGTCGGCGACGCTCACCCGCGCGCCTTCGGCGGCGAAGCGGCGGGCGATGGCCCGGCCGATGCCGGAGCTGCCGCCGGTGACGATCGCCACCCGTCCCTCGAGTCTGCCCATGGCCTGGCCCTCCTGCGTCCTGCCTAGCAGTGCAGCCAGCGCGGCCTCTGTCGCCGATCGGACGCCGGCTTGCCTCGCCGCCGCTGCGAACGGCCCCGCCGCCGCGACGTTGGCCTGGGGCTGCCGCTTCCTTCGCGGCCGTTCCCGTGACAGACAAGCACGTCCTGCAGGGGCCACGGCTCCTGGATCCACCGGAGGCCCCGTGACGATGGAGGGAAGCTCGCCGATCCTGCTCGGCTTTCTCGGCAGCCTCGCCGCCGGCATGCTCACCAGCGTCGGTGCGGTGCCCGTGCTCTTCGGCCGGACGCCCTCGCGGCCCTTCCGGGACATGTCCCTCGGCTTCGCTGCCGGCGTCATGCTGGCCGCTTCCTTCTTCTCGCTGATCATCCCTGCGCTCGACGCGGCCGAGGAGATCTACGGCAGTGGTGCCGTTCCGGCTGCGATCGCCTGCGCGGCCATCCTGCTCGGCATGGCGACCGTGGCGCTGATGAACGAGAAGCTGCCCCACGAGCACTTCCAGGGCGGTCGCGAGGGGCCGGACTCGGGCTCGCTGCGGCGCGTCTGGCTCTTCGTCTTCGCGATCACGATCCACAACTTCCCGGAGGGCCTCGCCGTCGGCGTCGGCTTCGGGGCCGACGGCCTGACAGGGGGGCTGCCGCTGGCCATCGGCATCGGCCTGCAGAACGCCCCGGAGGGGCTGGCGGTCGCGATCGCCCTGCTGGGCGAGGGCTACGGCAAGTGGCGGGCCTGGTGGGTCGCCACGCTGACGGGTCTGGTCGAGCCCGTGGGCGGCCTCGCCGGGGCGGCGATCACCTCCGTCTCACAGCCGCTGCTGCCCTGGGGGCTGGCCTTCGCCGCGGGCGCGATGCTCTACGTCATCAGCCACGAGATCATCCCGGAGACCCACCGCAGCGGCCATCAGAACAAGGCGACGATGGGCCTCTCGGTCGGGCTCGTGGTGATGCTGTTCCTCGACGTCTGGCTGGGCTGACAGCGGCGCGCGGCCGGGGTCACTTCGGCATGGTCGGCATGAAGACGATGTAGGGAGTCTTCGGCGTCTCGCCCGGCGGCAGGGCGGCCGGGGCGGGCTCGCCCTTCGGGCCGAGGCTCTTCAGGTAGGCGTAGATGGCGCGCCGGTCCCGTTCGCTCATGTGGCGGACGTTCATCGCCGGCATGGGCGGCAGGGCCTGCAGCTCGTGGCTGTACTGCGCCCACTCGTCGGCGCTCATGTGCTGGACCGTCAGGCGCAGGTTGGTGGGGTAGGAGGTGCCCCAGGGGCCGGTGAAGCCGATCGGCGCACCCAGGAAGCGGTCCGCCGGCGGGATCTTCCCGTCGCTCTCCGGCCAGCCGGCGGTGTGGCAGTCGTTGCAGCCGGCCACCGTCGCGAGATACTCCCCGGCGGCGACCTCGTCCTTCGCCGCGACATGGGGGGGCTCGGCCGCGGCGGCGCTGCCGAGGGAGAGGGCGAAGGACACGAGCAGGGCCTTGCACGAGACGGTGCCGCGCAGAGACATCGAAGCACTCCTGGTCGGGGTTGGTTACGGGGCGATCCCATAGCAGGATGCGGTCAAAGTGTCGCGGCTTACTTATCGCATCGCGTGCATCACCGGGAGCTGGCGAAATGAACGAGGAGCGGAGCGATCTTCTGCCGCTCAGGCCTGCCCGGCCCGAGGACAGGCCGGCGATCGAAGCGCTGGTGGGGGCGGCCTACGGCCACTACGTCGCGCGTATGGGGCGCAAGCCCATGCCGATGGTCGACGACTATGGCGCGCGCATCGCCGAGGGCGAGGCGCTGGTCCTGGAGGAGGGCGGCAGGCTCGTCGCCTTGCTCGTCCTGGAGGAGGAGCCGGGCGTGCTGCTGCTGGACAACGTTGCCGTCGACCCGGCGCAGCAGAAGCGCGGGCTGGGCCGCCGCCTGCTGGCCTATGCCGAGGCCGAGGCGCGGCGCCGCGGCTTCCCGGCCATCCGGCTCTACACCAGCGAGATGATGGTGGAGAACATTGCCATCTACCGCAAGCTGGGCTGGACCGAGACCGGCCGCAGCAGCGAGCACGGGATCCGGCGGGTCAATTTCCGCAAGGACTTCGGCGGCGAAGGATCCTGACCGGCCTCGCGGCCGACGCCGCCCGCGAGCGCCTAGAGGCCCGGCGAGGCGAAGAGGTAGTCCCAGGCGGTGAGCGCGTGGATGGCGGCGAGCGCCGGCAGTTCGGCGAGGTCGGCGTACTCGTCGGGGCCGCCGAGGTTGTGGGGGGTGAGGCCGCAGACCAGGGTGGGCAGGCCGGCACGCCGCCACAGCCGGGCGTCGGAGGCGCCGACGCGCATGTTGACGGTCACCGGCCGTGCCAGCACCTCGCCGGCCGCGGCGAGGCCGGCCTGGACGAGCGGGTGCTGCGGCGAGGTCCAGGTCGCCTCGTAGCGCCGGGTGACGGTCCAGCCGATGCCGGACAGCCCGCGCAGCCGTTCGGCGATGGCCGCTTCGGCCTGGGCGACGCTGACCCCCACCGGCAGGCGGATGTCGAGCTGCGCCAGGGCGCGGTCGGGCACCAGGTTGGGCGAAGTCCCGCCCTCGACCCGACCGACGTTGACGGTGACGCGGCCGAGCACCTCGCCCTCGCCGGCGCCGCCCAGCGGCTCGGACAGGGGGGCGGCGGCGGCCATGGTCGCGGCCACCTCGGCCGGCGGATGGACGGGCAGGGCCTCCAGGGACTTGAGCGCCGCCAGGGCCTGCATCAGCCGCTCCACGGCATTGGCGCCGCGGTGCACGTGGGCGCCGTGGGCGGCCCGGCCGTCGGCGGTCACGTCGAGCCAGACCATGCCCTTCTCGCCGCAGCGCAGGACGGCCGGCGAGCCGACGTCGGCCACCAGCACGGCGTCCTCCAGCAGCCCCGGGACGCTGTGGATCAGGTGCTGGGTGCCCAGCTCGCCCATGGACTCCTCGTCGCCGGCCAGGGCCAGCACCAGCTCGCCGGGGAAGTCGCGGACCTGCCGGGCGAAGAGCTGCATCACCAGGATCATGGCGGCGATGCCGCCTTTCATGTCGGCGGCGCCGCGGCCGTAGAGGCGCTCGTCCACCACCTCGCCGCCCAGCGGGTCGACGCTCCACTGGCCCGCGTCGCCGACGGGATAGGTGTCGAGGTGGCCGCTGAGGATCAGGCGGCGGCCCGGCCGGCCGCCCGGCAGGCGCGCCACCAGGTTGGCGATCGGCTCGCGCGCGGTGTGGAAGCTCACCTCCACCCCCGGCAGGCCCTCCAGCAACCCGGCGGCGGTGCTGGCGACGGCGTCGGTGTCGCCGGGCGGGTTCTGGCTGTCCAGCCGCACGAGCGTCCGGGTCATGGCGGCAAGCTCGTGGCCGGCGGCCAGCGCGCTGCGCTTCAGGCGCTCGCGGGCGACGGTCGGGTCCAGGCCCTCGACCCGGTCGGCATGGTGGTGATGATGCCGGTGGTTCGCCATCAGCCGCGGCCTTTCTCGATCAGCAGCAGGATCTCGTAGGTGACGGTGGCGGCCAGGAAGGCCGTCATGCCGTGGACGTCGTGGGGCGGGCTCACCGTGTTGACGTCGGCTCCGACGATCCTCAGGCCCGACAGCCCGCGCAGCAGGTCCAGCCCTTCGCGCGCGGAGAAGCCGCCCCAGGTCGGCGTGCAGACGCCCGGCGCGCAGGAGGGGTCGAAGGCGTCCATGTCCCAGGAGAGGTAGACGGGCTTGCCCGCCAGCCGCTCGTGCAGCTCGGCCAGCACGGCCTGCGGGCCCCGCTGCCAGAAGCCGGTCATGGTGATCAGGTTGTAGCCCAGCTCGCGCCCGTGGTCGTAGACGCCCTGGCGGTAGGTCGTGCCGCGCAGGCCGACGTGGTAGGAGGCCGAGGTGCGCACCCGCTGCTCGAGGGCGGCGTGGGTGAACTGGGTGGCGGCGTCGTAGCGGTGCTCCGGGTCGACCGGATAGGAGTCCGTGTGGCTGTCGATGTGGAGCACGGCGAGGTCCGGGTGGAACTCGCCGGCGGCGCGCACCAGCGGCAGGGAGATGGAGCCGTCGCCGCCGAAGCCCACGGGCACCGCGCCGGCCGCCTGGATGCGGCGGGCCGCCTCCTCGATGCGCGCGAAGGCCTCCTCGATGCGCGACGGCGTCACCTTCACGTCGCCGCAGTCGACCGCGGCGAGCCGCGCCAGGGCGTCGTAGTCGGCGAACTCCGGCTGGTAGCGGCGCACCAGCCCGGACTGCTCGCGGATGGCTGCCGGCCCCTGGCGGGCGCCGATGCGGAAGGCGTGGGTGCCGCAGTCGAAGGGGCAGCCGAGGATGGCCGCCCCCGCGCCCGTCGCGTCGGTGCGGAACGGCAGCTTCATGAAGGTCGGCGGCGCGGCCAGCAGGGCGTCCGGGGCGAGGTCGGCGGGATCGTTCATGGTGTCCTGTCTGTCGCCGGAAAGGGGCCGGGCGGTCAATGCCGGCGTGCGGGGGGTGCGTCGGGGCTCAGCGGCGTGAGAGGCGCCGCTCCCACAGCCGGATGACCATGGCCAGCGGCCAGCAGATGAAGAAGTAGACGACGGCGATGAAGGTGAAGATCTCCAGCGGCCGGAAGGTCGAGGAGGACAGCTCCATGCCGCGCCGGGTGATCTCCGCCACCGAGATGACGGAGCCCAGGGAGGAGTACTTGATGAGCTGCACGAAGTTGGCCGCGAGCGGCGGCAGCGTCATACGGATGGCCTGGGGCAGCACGATGCGCATGAAGGTCTGGCGGGGCGACAGGCCCAGCACCTGCGCCGCCTCCCGGTGGCCGAGCGGCACCGCCTGGATGCCGGCGCGGTAGGCCTCGGCGATGAAGGCCGAGGCGTAGACCGACAGGCCGATGACCAGGGCGGTGAAGGCGTCCAGGTTCACCCCGAAGACCATGGGCAGCACGTAGTAGACCCACAGCAGCTGCACCAGGATCGGCGTGTTGCGGATGATCTCGCCGATGGCGAGGCCGACCGCCCGCAGCGCCCGGAAGCGGGACATGTCGAGCAGCGCGATCACCAGCCCGCCCGCCAGGGCCAGCACCAGGGTCAGGGCCGAGATGATCAGCGTCACCTGCAGCCCCGACATCAGGAAGTCGAAGTTCTGGGGGATGACGTCCCAGCGGAACTGGTAATTCATGGGTGGGCGGTCACTTCGACAGGACGGGCGGGCGGATCACGCAGCCGCCGCCGGGCCGCCCGCAGGCGGCGCCGGCATGCGGCGCAAGGGCGTCAGGGGGCCACGATCGGGCCCAGCTTGTTCTTCTCCGCGAACTTCTTCAGCCGGCCGTCGAGCTTGATGGTGTCGACGAAGAGGTTCACGTAGTTGAGCCAGATCTGGTCGCCCTGGAGCACCACGTAGGCGTAGGGCGTCAGCCGCAGGGTCTCGGTCGGTTCGATGGTCTCGGCCCAGTCGAACTCGTCGGTCACCTTCACCGCCGTCGGATAGTCGGTCATGATCACGTCGGCGCGGTTGGCCATCAGCTCGCCCTCGCGGGTGGCCGGCGGGGCGACCACCACCAGCTCGGCGTTCTTCAGGTAGTCGCGCATGAAGGGCTCGATGTAGCTGCCCAGGGTCACGGCCACCCGCATGCCCGGCTTGTCGATGTCCGACCAGGTCTTCACCGGCCCGCCCTTGCGGCCGACGGCATAGATCGAGGTCAGCAGGTAGGGCTTGGAGAAGGCCACGGCCTGCGCCCGCTTAAGGGTGGCGCCGACGCCGAACATGCCGATCTCGCACTTGCCCGACTGCAGGTCGGCGATGAAGGTGCCGAAGCTCGATTCCACGATGTTGAGCTCGGCGCCCAGTTCCTTGGCGAGTTCCTTGGACAGGTCGGCGTCGATGCCCTCGATCTCGCCGGTCTTCGGGTTGCGGTAGGAGATGGAGTAGTAGAGCGGGTACTGGCAGACGTTGAGCTTGCCGCTCTTGGTGATCTTGTAGAGCAGCGAGTCGGTCTGCTGGGCCTGCGCCTCCGGCCCGCCGGCGGCGAAGGCCAGGACCGCGCCGGCCAGGGCGCCGGCCGCCATGATCGTCTTGAACAGCATGAAACCTTCCCCTTTCCTGGTTCAATCCTCGAACTGCTGCAGGAACCGCCGGGCCCGGTCGGTCCGGGGGGTGTCGAAGAAGTCCTTCGGCGGCCCCTGCTCGACGATCTCGCCGTGGTCCATGAAGACCACCCGCGAGCCGACGTTGCGGGCGAAGCCCATCTCGTGGGTGACCACCAGCATGGTGGTGCCCTCCTCGGCGAGCGCGCGCATGACCAGCAGCACCTCGCGGCGCAGCTCCGGGTCGAGGGCCGAGGTCGCCTCGTCGAACAGGATGACCTTCGGCTCCATGGCCAGCGCCCGGGCGATGGCGACGCGCTGCTGCTGCCCGCCCGACAGGCGGCCGGGGTAGGCGTCGCGCTTCTCCAGCAGGCCGACCTTGGCGAGCAGCGCCTCGGCCCGCGCCACGGCCTCGGCCCGGGACAGGCCGCGCACCCGCTGCGGCGCCTCGATGACGTTCTGCAGCACGGTCATATGCGGCGAGAGGTTGAAGTGCTGGAAGACCATGCCGATGTCCGGCCGCACCGCGCGGGCGGCCTTGCGCACGGCGGCGTCGGGCTGCGGCGCGGCGATCGTCTGCCCGCGCATCACCACGACGCCGTCCGACGGCGTCTCCAGCAGGGCGAGGCAGCGCAGCAGCGTGGTCTTGCCCGAGCCCGACGGCCCGACCACGCAGACCACCTCCCGCTCCGCCACCGGCAGGGTGACGCCCTTCAGCACCTCGGTGCTGCCGAAGCGCTTGCTGACGCCCTCGGCGCTTATCAGCACGTTGCCCCGCAACCGCCTTCCCCTCGTGCCTGGCCCTGATACGGCGCGGCCCGCCGGCCTCGCCGCACGACGCGATCGTTTACATACGAATTATCTATGGGTTGTCTTGCTCGGCGACCCTTTCCGAGAAAAAGCATGTGACTTTCCATGAGGTAAGGCAATAAAAATTCCTTATGAGATTCGACATCAAGCTGCTCGACGGCTTCCTGGCGGTGATGGAGAACCGCTCGATCACCCGGGCCGCGGCCGTGCTCGGCCTCACCCAGCCGGCGGTCAGCGCGCAGATGTCGCGGCTGGAGGCGCTGACCGGCTTCCCCCTCTTCGAGCGCGCCGGCGGGCGCCTGCGGCCCACCGCCGAGGGCCGCCAGTTCCACGAGGAGGTGCTGCGCGCCATGGGCATGATCGACCGCCTGGCGTTGAAGGCGGAGGCGATCCGCGGCGGGCGCACCGGCCGGCTGGTGGTGGCCAGCCACCCCTCGGCCTCGATCTCGATCCTGCCCGACCTGGTGCCGCGCTTCGCCGAGACCCACCCGGACGTGGTGGTGCGCATGATCAACCGCAGCTCGGAGGCGGTGCGCAGCCTCTTCCCCGGCGGCCCGGCCGACATCGGCATCGCCGAGCAGCCGGTCGATTCCACCGGCATCGAGGTGCGCCGCTACGACCTCGCCTGCGTCGCCATCCTGCCCCGCGGCCACCGCGCCGCCGGCCGCCCGGTGATCCGCCCAGCCGACCTGGCCGGCGACCCGGTGGTCGCCATGACGCCGGGGCGGCTGATCGGCCACCGCATCCGCAGCGCCTGGACCGACGCCGGGCTCGACTTCCCCATGGTGCTGGAGTCCGAGTACTTCAGCACGATCTGCCGGCTGGTGGCCAACGGCCTGGGCGTCTCCGTGGTGGACGCCTGGTCGGCCAGCACCTTCCGTGTGGAGGGGCTGGTGGTGCGGCCCTTCCTGCCGGCCGTCGCCTACCAGATCGCCGTCTTCACCAGCATCGACCCGCCGCCCACCCCGCCGGCGCGCGCCTTCCTGCAGCTGCTCGACGCCCGCCTGCGGGCCGGCCCGCCCCTTCCCGAGGAGATCCCTGCATGACCGACCACCCCGCCGCGGACCGCCTCTGGGCGGAGTTCGAGCGCCTCTGCGACTGCGGCGGGCGCCTCTCCGGCACCGCCAGCGAGGCCGCGGCCATGGACCTGCTGGTGGAACTGGGCGAGTCCGCCATGGGCGCCCCGGTGCGGCGCCTGCCGGTGCCCTACCTCGGCTGGCGGCCGCTGAAGGCGGAGCTGCGGCTTGTCGGTGAAGGTGGGGGCGAGGGTGGCGGCGAGGCCGTGGCCTGCCGGCCGCTGGTGCGCTCCATCGCGACGCCGCCGGGGGGGCTGCGGGCCGAGGTGATCGACCTGGGCCGCGGCACGCCGGAGGAGTTCGCCGCCCACGCCGCCGAGATCCCCGGACGCATCGTGCTGGTGCGCCACGAGCGCATGTTCGCCGCCGGCACCATCCACCGCCGGCGCAAGTACGCCGCCGCCCTGGAGGCCGGCGCCGCCGGCTTCCTGGTGGCCGGGCCGGTGGAGGGCGCGCTGGTCGCCGGCTCCTCCGGCCGGGCGGGCGGGGCCGGCATCCCGGCCATGGGCATCGCGCCGGAGACGGCCCGCCGGCTGGCCCGCCGCGCCGCCGGCCGCCCGGTCGTCGAGATGGTGCTGGAGAGCGAGGAGGGGCCGGCGGAGACCCACACCCTGCTCTTCGACCTGCCGGGCCGCAGCGACGAGTGGGTGGTGCTCTCCGCCCACATCGACGGCCACGACCTGGCGGAGAGCGCCATGGACAACGCCACGGGCCTGGCCGCCGCGCTCGCCGCCGCGCGCGCCATGGCGCCGGCCGTCGCCGGCTGCCGCCGCGGCCTGCGCCTCGCCTTCTTCTCGGTGGAGGAGTGGGCGCTGACCGGCTCGGAGGTCTACGTGGCCGGCCTGTCCGAGGCCGAGCGGCAGGCGATCGCGCTGAACGTCAACCTCGATTCCGTGGCCGGCGGCGCGCGCCTGACGGCGCTGACCAGCGGCTTCGCCGGGCTGGAGCCCTTCCTGCTGCGCACGGCGGAGGCGGCGGGCGTCGAGCTGGGGCTGTTCCGGCCGCTGCAGATGAACTCCGACCACGGCAATTTTGCCAGCGCCGGCATCCCGGCCTTCCGGCTGGTGGCCGGCTTTGACGACCCGGCGGCGGCCACCACCCTGGTGCTGACCCCGCTCGACACCCGCGAGCGGGTGCCGCCCGCCGAGCTGACGCGCGCCGCCGCGCTCACCGAGGCCATCGTGCGCGCCGCCCTGGACGCCGACCCCGCCGAGGCGGCGCGCTGGCGGGAGCCGCAGGCCGCGGGGGCGTGAGAGGCCGGGGCGTGGCGGGGGTGCGTGCAGAGGGCGGGACGGCGAGGGCGGTATGGCGGGACAGTCTGGCGGGGGCGGCATGGCCGGAGCGGCCCGGCGGCGGCCCCTGTCGCGACCGCCGAAGCGGCCCGGGACCCCGCGCGATTTTTCCCGCCGCCCGGCGCGCGCGGGCGCTTGCGGGGGCAGGGGCCTTGGGCTAGGTTCCGCCGCCTCGCGGATGGCCCGGCTTCAGCCCCGGCCGACGCGCGCGCGGAGGGGTGCCGGAGTGGTTGAACGGGCCGGTCTCGAAAACCGGTAAGGGTGCAAGCCCTTCGAGGGTTCGAATCCCTCCCCCTCCGCCATTTCTATCCGGTCGAACGTTCTCCGATCTCGACCGCGCGGCTGAAATGCCAAGGAACCGCGCGGTTCGGGTGCGAACCTCTGGACTGCGACGTCGGCACACTCGGCTCCGAGCGTTCTCTCTCCGCCCCTATTCTCTCGACCTCTGGACTGAACCGGTGGCAGTACGGAGCCCTAAATATAAGAAATCAAATCAGAAACGGCCGCTGACCTACCACCCGAATTGATATCCCATTTGCCGGGCGTCAGTCTTCCGAGAAGAAATCCTCGTCCAGGCGCTTGAACTCCAGCACACGGCTGGAACGCACCCCGACACCGTGTTCGACCATCAGCTCCGTCAGGCGGCGTCCGTCAATCAGGATCACACGCTGCGGAATGCGTGATGCGAACTCGACGGCCTGGGCGGAGAACGTCGAGGTCGTCACGAAGACGCCCTTTGACGCGCCGAGGCCGACCAGACTTCCGGTGAATGCCTGGATCTCGGGCCGCCCGACCGCGCTTCCCGGGGCGTATCGTTTCGCTTGGACGTAGACGCGATCGAGACCGAGAACATCCTCGTTGATCACGCCGTCAACGCCCCCGTCGCCCGATTTGCCAAGTTGCTCGGACGCATTGCGATGAGAGCCCCCGTAGCCCATCGCCACCAGAAGTTCGACGATGACCTGTTCGAAGAAGCTCGGGCTGTTTTGAAGGATGCGGTCCAGCAGGTCTGCCCGAAGTGCAGCGTGGACAGCTTTGTATGCGGCTTCGACCACCTCCTCAGGCGTCGCGGACGGAGGCTCCGCTTCGGCCGCCGCGGTGACCGCCTCGGAATCGTCCCCACCCCGGTAGAAGTCGCGAAACGCGGGGATCGCAAGCAGATACTTGGTATCGAGGCTGGCGGGCGGATTGGACAGCACCTTCTGCCCCGCCGTTGTTATCGTGAAGCGCCCGCGCTTGGGGCTTTCCAGCAGTCCAGCCTTCGTCAGATAGAACTTTGCCCAATGGATGCGGTTGTGGAGAACGCGCTGTTTGCCGCTCGGCAGCATCTGGCCACGCTCTTCATCCGACAGGCCGAGTTTCGTCGCGATCTCTGCTTCGGCCAGCGGTACGGAGGTCTCGGCCTTGGCAGCCACCTCCAGAACCGGAAGCATGAGGGATTGATAGTCGGGGATGGCCATTATTCGATCGCCTCGTCGGCGGTGCTTTTAGCTCCCGCTGGAAGTCGAAGCTTGCGATAGGCCTCCGAGGAGAGCCAGCCTGTCACGACCTTCTGGAATGACTTATCGTTCATAAATCGGGCAAAGATCTCTTCATTCTGATCCATCCGTTCAACAAACAGAGCTTCCAGAAGATTCTTGAAGACCAACTCGAACTTGTCGCCGGGATTGACTGCTGCCGCTTGACGCAGCGCATTGTCGGATATTGCGGCCTCAACAATTTGATCGAAGAATAGCTGATCTGCCTGATTGAAGTCCGTGCCAAACCGATCGTTGACGACATCAATCAAACGCGACAAGGGCACCGCTTCTTCGTGGAGAACGCCGCTTCCCACCTCGGATGGCCCATCGAGACGATTGGCTTGGCCGTCGCTCAGGCTGATCGAGCCTTCGCTGATTTTCTGAAGACGATAGTATTCTAGCCGGACTTCGTCATCGAATTGGTAGGACGGGCCGCTATCGCGCCTGGGCAGCTTGGAAGCCAGGTGGCGAAGGAACACGTAGAGGCGTTCTAGATCGGAATCCTGATAGGGAATTATCTGGCTCAGGAAACCATAAAGGCTGCCAAACGCCAGCATCTTTCCGCGCCACAACTCCGCTTCGTCCGGAGCTGAGCTCTGCAGATCCTTGAAGCGAGCAACAGCTGGATCTAGGGCAGCGTTCATCAGCTGATGATCGGATGAACTCTGGCGCTGTTTCGGCTTGAAATAGACTGAACAGAACTTTTCCACATCGACGGCTTCGTAGACGCCGTCTGCATCCAGCTCGCTCTTGATTTGATACATCCGCGCGGGGTCGACCTCATCGCCGATCTCCGCGCCCTCGAAGTAGGTCTTGAATGCTTCGCGGATTTCGTCTCGATCGTTGACGAAATCCAGAACGAACGTGTCCTCCTTCAACGGGTGGATTCGATTGAGGCGCGATAGAGTCTGGACTGCCTGAATGCCTGCCAGTCTTCGATCTACATACATTGTATGAAGGAGCGGCTGATCAAAGCCGGAGCGAATGCGCTGGTGACTTGCAGCGAGGGTCTGGTCGCCCAGCCGGACGGCGAGAGCGCGGAGGGCCGGCTTCTGCGGCTTGAGGGCAAAGGGCGAATCGGTGTGCGCGACTGGTCACTCGCGGTCGAGACGGGCGCGGACCGCACCGAGCGAGACGAAATCGCCGCTTTCGGTGCAGCCCAGGCGGTCCGCTGGGGCGACGTCGACGAAGGCCCGCCAGGCGCCATCCTCCTCACGCACCAGCTGGCGGCCCAACGGCTCATCGACCTCGCCGCCGGCCCGCACGGTCATCGCCTCGGCGAAGAGCGCGCGGGCGGCATCCCCGTCGAAGCGCAACGTCAGGCGCTCGCGCCAGCCCGGCTCTGCGCGGTCGAGCCAGCTCTCGACGTCGGCGTCGGCCAGATCGCGCGGTGCCCGGCCGCGCAAATCGACGAGCTCGCGAGCGAACTGCACGAAGAGGGCGTGGAACTCCTCGGTGCGGTAGCCAATCGGCAGACGTGCCGCGCGCCTGCGGGCGAAGGCGAGCGCCTGTTCCTCTGGACAGCCCGCGCCGAAGCGCTCCAGATCGGCAACGAGGCCGACGAGCGCCGTACGATAGCCGCCCTCATGTGCCAGAAGCCGCACCGGAAGCCCGCCCTCGGCGGCGAGCGTACGCAGGTACTGCACACCCGCATCGCTGCTCCGGGGCGGCGGGCGACGCAGCTTCCGCAGTCCTTGGGCTGTCAGATCACGCAGTGCGGCTTGGTCGAGCCTAAGGCCGAGCGCATCCGTGAGGAAAGCCCAAGAGAAGGATCCGCCGGCGAAATTCCGTCGATAGTGCTCTGCTGCCCATAGGACGAAGGCCGCGGCCGTTTCACCGTCCCTCGATCGTCCGAGGCTGCTGCGGAGACCAAGGTCGAGTTCGTCGAAGCGGCGCTCCGAAAGCCGGTAGAGATGCAGAGGCCGACCGTCGATCTCGTCTCCGATCGAAGCAGCGAAGTCCATCGGCATCACGCTACCTCGTCCCTACCGTAACAGAGACATGAGGCTTGAGATCGTGCGATCTTTCAATTGGCCTCCGAACACGCCGTAAGAGTTGTGCGACCTGCTTTACCACTGCCGGGGAAATGGCCAAATCCATAAGTCGCACCAACACTGGTGTTTGTAGCGTTTATCCTTCCGAATCAAAGATTTGCGTCCACTGTAGCGACGAGTTCGCCAGTGGAGAGCCGTACGCCTGCTGTAGTCGAGCCTGGGAAGTTGAAGAGCGGCGGGGTGCACGAGACGATTTAGTGTCGGGAAGGGCACTGGGCCATTCAGGATTCGAAGGCGCGATTGAGCTAGCTGTTCAAGACCCTTTTGCGATTGAGGCCGTAGGTGCTGACGCAGTGCGGGAGAGGCCTTCCCCTTATGCCGACGGCGTGGGGCCGCGCGCAGTATTCTGCAGACCTGAGCTCTGAGGATCTGCTGTTGTCCGATGGCCGCGCGGGTTCAGCTGATCCCCACGATGCCCGCCACCCACCTTAGAAGCCGCTCCGCGACACCCCCCGAACCGCCCCCCACCCCCGGAACCCTGCTGCGCCACCGGCCGTTGTCTCTGCGACGGCACGACCTGCACTCAAGGTGGAACGGCACATGACGGCTGCGGATCAGAGACTTCCCTTCGCAAGGCGCTCCAGGCGACGGCCGGGGCGGCCCGGCCCCTCACCTCGCTTGCCCGCGGCCGGGCTGCTGGCGGCCGGGCTGCTGGCGGCGGCGCTCGCCGGCTGCGACGACTTCCCGAAGGACGTGGAGAACACCACCCGGTCGGTGGAGGGCAGCGGCGTGCTGCACGCCGGGCTCGTCGCCGACGCGCCGGCCGAGGCGGGGGAGCGGGCGCTGGCGGAGCGTATCGCCGCCGCCGCCCACGCCCGGGCGGAGAGCGAGACCGGCAGCGCAGAGGTCCTGCTGCACCGGCTGGAGCAGGGCGAGCTCGACCTGGTGGTCGGCCGCTTCGCCAAGGCCAGCCCCTGGAAGGGCCGCGTCGCCTTCACGAAGCCGGCGTCGGCCGAGGGATCGCCGCCGAAGCAGGCGCCGGTGCTGCGCGCGGCCGTGCGCTCCGGCGAGAACCGCTGGCTGCTCTTCGTCAGCGACACCATCGGCCGGACCGGATGAGAGGAGGCGTGACATGAGCAGAATCCCGGAGGAGATCCGCGGCGACCTGCGGCGCGCCGTGCGCCTGGAGTGGTGGACCCTGGCGTGGCAGGCCTCGATCGTCGTCGTCATGTTCCTGGTGATGGGCTCCAGCCAAGCGATGAAGTCGGCCTGGACCGAAGACCTGCCGGGGCTGGTGTCGGCGATCGTCCAGCAGTAACAAGACCTCCAGGTTGATCTGATCGCTGGTGCCTGCCGCTGGCAAGAGGTCGGCGTGCTCTCTCTGAAGCCGTTCTGCCGGGCGCCGACTGCTGCCGCGCCGAGGTCACGTCGACAGCAGGCGCAACGCCGTCGCCACCGGCAGGTAGAGCGTGCGGTGCCGCTCGATCAGAGGCGTGAAGCCGAAGGCGGCGTAGAAGGCGGCCGCCCGCTCGTCGATGGCCTCCGCAAAGAGGGCGTGGGCGCCGATGGGGGCCAAGGCGACAGTCTTCACGGCATCGAACAGGAGGGCTTCCCCCAGGCCCAGGCCGGCGTAGTCTTCGTGCCGGCCGAGCCAGCCGATCAGGACGGCTGGCACAGAGGGAAAGCGCGGCAGCTTCCGGGCCAGAGCCTCCGGCACCTCGCGCAGCGGCACGCTGCTGGAAGACAGGGTGTAGAAGCCGGCGACGCGGTCGGTGGCGATCTCCCGGGCGACGAAGCAGGTCGCATAGTCGCGTTTCACGTCCTGCGACACGGCCTCGCGGAAATAGCTGTCTATCCGGTCGTTGCCGCAGGTGAAGTCCGACCGTCGGTGCCTCTTCGCCAGCGGCTCGATGGCGAAGCGGGCGCTCACCGAGGTTCGATCAGCGCGGCATGCCGTTTCGCGGCGCGGGCCAGCCGCGCGTTCGGCTCGGGCGGATCGATCAGCGCCTCGGCGAAGCGGATCTGGTCGGTGCGCGCGAGGCTCAGGATCTCGCTCTCCTCCACCACGCGCCGGGCGTCCTCGCCAGCGGTGGCGATCAGGTAGCCCGTCAGGGTCATGCCGCGCAGGCGGGCGGCGCGCTGCATCTGGTCGTAGACCTGGACCGGGATGCGCGCTTCCAAACGGGCGGTGTCGGGTTCAATGCGGGGCTTGGTCATGGTCGGCTCCTGATTTCTGCATTTTACGGCATTCCGCCGTATGTGCAAGAAAATGCCGACTGCCCTCGGCGCGAGCGGAGACCAGTCTGATGGCTGGCTGGATGAGGGCACCGGCCCGAAGCACCGGCCCGTTCAGGATGCAAAGCCGTATTCGACAACCTGACCCTGCCGGCAGGTTGCTGCGTGGCGGGGCCTGTCGCCGCCCTAGACCCCCGGCGGCAGCTTCGATCGCATCATCTCGCGCCGGTCGAGCCGCTCGCCGTCGACCACGAAGGTGCCGTCGCCGACGGCGTGGATCGTCCGCCGCTCCCTGCGGGCACCATCGAGCCAGGCCCGAACCTCTCGAACTTGTCGGTGTCACGGCCGGAGCAGGTGCCGACGCCGACCAGCGTGTCGATCAGGTCCACCGTGGGCACGGCGATCACGCACTCGCGAGTCCCGGTGATGGCGGACCAGGAGTGGTTCCAGGGCCCGGTGGTGATGGCGAAGCGGGCCGAGAAGTCCATCACCATGGTCCAGGTGATGGTCATGACATTGGCCCTGCGGCCGTCATGGGTCGCCACCAGCACGGCCGGCCCCGGCTCCAGCAGGGTGAAGGCCCGTTCCATCGCGAGACCGTCCATCGCCGCCAGCCTAATCCCTCCATCTCACCCCCCACCCCGGAACCCCACCCCGCCACCGGCCGTTGTCTCTGCGACGGCACGACCTGCACTCAAGGTGGAACGGCACATGACGGCTCCGGATCAGAGACTTCCCTTCAGACGGCGCCCCGGGCGACGGCCGGGGCGGCCCGGTCCCTCGCCTCGCGTCCCCGCGGCCGGCCTTCTGGCGGCCGGGCCGCTGGCGGCGGCGCTCGCCGGCTGCGACGATTTCCCGAAGGACGTGGAGAACACGACCCATGAGGTGGAGGGCAGCGGCGTGCTGCACGCCGGCCTCGTCGCCGACGCGCCGGCCGAGGCGGGGGAGCGGGCGCTGGCGGAGCGCGTGGCCGCCGCGGCGCACGCCCGGGCGGAGAGCGAGACCGGCAGCGCCGAGATCCTGCTGCACCGGCTGGAGCAGGGCGAGCTCGACCTGGTGGTCGGCCGTTTCGCCAAGGCCAGCCCCTGGAAGGGCCGCGTCGCCTTCACGAAGCCGGCGTCGGCCGAGGGATCGCCGCCGAAGCAGGCGCCGGTGCTGCGCGCGGCCGTGCGCTCCGGCGAGAACCGCTGGCTGCTCTTCGTCAGCGACACCATCGGCCGGACCGGATGAGAGGAGGCGTGACATGAGCAGAATCCCGGAGGAGATCCGCGGCGACCTGCGGCGCGCCGTGCGCCTGGAGTGGTGGACCCTGGCGTGGCAGGCCTCGATCGTCGTCGTCATGTTCCTGGTGATGGGCTCCAGCCAGGCGATGAAGTCGGCCTGGACCGAAGACCTGCTGGGGCTGGTGCCGGCGATCGTCTTCCTGATCGCCGTGCACTTCGAGCGCAAGCCGCCGAGCCGGCGGTTCCCCTTCGGCTTCCCGCGGGTCAACAGCCTGGCCTTCCTCGCCGCCGCCAGCGTGCTCGCCGCCATGGGGCTCTATCTCATCTACGATTCGGCCACCAAGCTGATCGCCATGGAGCACCCCACCCTGGGGCCGGTGGAGCTGTTCGGCCACAGCCCCTGGATCGGCTGGCTGATGATCGCGGCCCTGGCCTATTCCATCGTGCCGCCGGTCGTCCTCGGGCGGCTCAAGCAGCCGGTCTCCCAGCGCCTGAAGGACAAGGTGCTGCACACCGACGCGCTGATGCAGAAGGCCGACTGGATGACCGGCGTGGCCGGCATCCTCGGCATCGTCGGCGTGGGCTACGGCTTCTGGTGGGCGGACTCGGCCGCGGCCGCCCTCATCGCCTGCGACATCGTCCACGACGGCTTCCGCGCCGCCCGGGTGGCGCTGGCGGAGCTGGCCGACGGCATGCCCCGCGAGCTGGGCGGCAGCGCCGTGGCGAAGGATGCGCAAGACCTGCGCGACAGCCTCTCCGGGCGCTTCCCCGGCGCCGAGGTGCGCCTGCGCGAGACCGGCCGCTACATCGTGGCGGAGGTGCGCGGCGCGCGGCCGCCGTCGGGCACGGTCCGGCCGGCCGACTACTGGCCCGGCGACCCCGGCCGCCGCTGGCGCTTCGCCGAACTCTCCTTTTCGCCGGAGCCGGAGGGGGGCTGAGGGCCGCCCCCGGCGCCTTCCTCGACGCTGCGCAGGCCGGCGGTGCCCAGGAAGATGTCGCGCACGTCGGGGTGGGCCTGGCGGACGCGCCGCTCCACCCCCTCCAGGGCGCCGACCAGCCCGCGCAGGGAGATGTCCGGCCGGAAGCGCACGTCCATGTTCAGCAGCACGTGGTGCGGCCCGATCTGCATGGTGCGCAGCCGGGGCACCCCCTGCACCTCCGGGGTCTCGGCGGCGATGCGGCGGATCGAGTCGCGCAGCTCGGGGTCGGCGCTCTCGCCCATGATCAGGGAGCGGGACTCGTAGACCAGCAGGGTCGCCACAGCGATCAGGATGACGCCGATCAGCAGCGAGGCGATGCCGTCGGCGGCCGGCGCATCCAGGGTTACGGCCAGCACCACGCCCGCGAAGGCCGTGACGATGCCGAGCAGGGCGGCGGTGTCCTCCGCCACCACGATGAAGACCGAGGGGTCCTTGCTGCGCCGGAAGGTGCGGAACAGGCTCTCGCCCGGCCGGCGGGTCTTCAGCAGCGCGCGCACCGCGATCACCCAGGAGGTCCCCTCCGCCAGGAAGGCGACGCCCAGCACCGCATAGCTCCACAGGGGCTGGCGGATCGGCTCGGGGTGCAGTAGGTGCATGACGCCCTCGTAGAGCGACAGGCCGCCGCCCAGCGCGAACAGCAGCATGGCCACCACCAGGCCCCAGAAGTAGATCTCCTGGGCGTAGCCGAAGGGGTGGCGCTCGTCCGGGGGGCGGCGGCTGCGTTTGACGCCGACCAGCAGCAGGGCCTCGTTGCCGCTGTCCACCACCGAATGGACGGCCTCCGACAGCATCGACGAGCTGCCGGTGAAGAAGGCCGCCACGAACTTGGCCACGGCGATCAGCACGTTGGCCGCGAGCGCGCCGTAGACCGTGATCGGCGTCTCGCCGGAACCTTCCGCCATGGTCCGGCCTCCTTCGTCCTGTCTTCCGGGAAGGCCGGCCGCTATTCGCGGCCGGTCTCGATGTCGACGCCCTCGAAGGTGACCGTGACGGGCCGGGCGTAGCGCCGGCCGTTGGTCTTGTCGTGGCGGTGGAAGGTGGGGGCGGCGATGGCGACGGTCACGTCGTAGCGGCCGCTGCCCGGCACCTTCACGTCGGCGCCGTAGTGGTAGAGCCCGGGGTGCCAGAGGAAGGGCACCGGGAAGGGGCCGACCGTCTCGCCCCCGGCCGCCGTCAGCGTCACCTCGATCTCCAGCCCCGGGATGAAGCGGTGGTCGGCGGCGTCGCTGACCGAGACCTCGATGTGGCAGTTCTCCTCCTCCGGCTCCACCCAGCGCAGGCCGCCGGCGCCGTCCGGCTGGTAGAGGCCCTCGGCCTCCTCCTGGGCGATGCCGACGAGGTAGTCCCCGGCGACCTTCGTCGCGCCGGTGTGGGCGACCTCTTCGACCATGTAGAGCAGCGAGCGGTGGTAGGCCGTCCCCTCCTGGCGGGCCAGCTCCAGCTGGCGTGCGTCGGCCTCGTCGCTGGGCACCTCGGGCTTTCCGGTGGGGGCCATGCCTCTGCTCCTTTCTCGCGGGTTTCCCCCTTGGAAAGGATCGGGGCGGAGGTTGGTTCCACGGCAGCCGCGGGTGCCTCTCCCCCGCCCGGCGCGCCGTCAAAGCGCGTTCAGCAGCTTGACCAGCATGGTCCGCAGCCGCCGCAGTTCCTCGCGGTGGGCTTCGGACAGGGCCGCGATCCGCCGGTCGCCCGCCGCGGTGAGCCGCACCACCCGGCGCCGGGCATCCTCGTCCGTCGCACAGCGCTCGACCAGTCCCAGCGCCTCCAGGCGGGTGACCAGCCCGCTGGCGCTGTGATGCCTCACCAGCAGTGCTTCGGCCAACTCGCCGATCGTCAGCGCCCCGCCGGACGAACCCGCGACCGCCAGCATGGCCTGGTGCTGCTGCGGCGTGACCCCCTGCCGGGTAGCCTCCGCTTCGCTGAAGTGCAGGAAGGCCCGCAGCTCCCTGCGGATCGCCGCGAGGGTCTTTACGTCCTCCTGACTGATCTCTCCGGACATGGCCTTTCCGAACGTCCTCCCCGGGCAGAATGGCGCCGCCTTTCCCGGGATGTCGAGCCGCCGTCGATTGATTTATATCGTGTTACGATATAAATGACCGCGCCAATTCATGCGGAGACCGCAGCGCAACATGTCCCGACCTCTCACCCGCTCCACCCGGCTCGGCGACCACAGCGCCGACCGGCGGATGGTCCTGCTGTGCCTGATGAGCCTGCCGGTCGGTGTCGCCGCCGCCGCGAGCGCCTGGCTGCTGCTGCACCTCATCGGCTTCTTCACCGGCCTGTTCTGGTTCGGGCGGCTCTCCTGGCAGGCCGCGGACATCACCGCCGCGACGGTGGGGCCGATGACGATCCTGATCCCGGTCACGGGCGCGCTGATCATCGGGATCATGGCGCGCTTCGGGTCGGAGAAGATCCGCGGCCACGGCATCCCCGAGGCGATGGAGACGATTCTCTACGGCGAAAGCCGGCTGTCGCCGAAGGTGGCGATCCTCAAGCCCCTGTCCTCGGCAATTTCCATCGGCAGTGGCGGGCCGTTCGGCGCCGAGGGGCCGATCATCATGACCGGCGGCGCGGTCGGTTCGCTGTTCGCCCAGTGCTTCCGGATGAGCGCCGCCGAACGCAAGACGCTCCTCGTCGCCGGGGCCGCGGGCGGGATGACCGCGATCTTCGCCACGCCGATCGCCGCCATCCTGCTGGCTGTCGAACTGCTGCTCTTCGAATGGAAGCCGCGCAGTCTGTTGCCGGTGGTCGCGGCGGTGCTGGTGGCGCTCGGCTGCCGCGGAGCCTGGCTGGGCGCCGGGCCGGTCTTCGCGGCGACGGCGGCGGTGCCCGTCGATCTGCTCGCCGTCCCCGGGGCCGTCGGCCTCGGTCTGGTGGTCGGGCTCGTCGCCAGCGGCATGGCGGTGGCGCTGTACCGGATCGAGGGCGCCTTCGAGAGGCTCCCGGTCCACTGGATGTGGTGCCCGGCGATCGGCGCACTGGTCGTCGGGATCGGTGGCTTCCTCGACCCGCGCGTCCTGGGTGCCGGATACGGCAACATCGCCGATCTCCTGTCCGGCTCGCCGGCGGTGACGGCGGTGGTCGTCCTGCTCGCCATGAAAGCCCTGGTCTGGCTGGTGGCCCTGGCGTCGGGCACGTCGGGCGGCGTGCTCGCGCCGCTGCTGATCATCGGCGGCGCGATCGGCTGGTTGGGCGGTCTCCTCCTGCCTGGGGACGCGGACTTCTGGGCCCTGATGGGCATGGCCGCGGTGATGAGCAGCGGCATGCGCGCGCCGCTCACGGGCATCCTCTTCGCCGCGGAGCTGACCGGACGCTACGATGCCCTGCCGATGCTGGCCGCCTGTGCGGCGACCGCCTACGGGCTCAGCGTGCTCGTCGGCCGTCGCTCGATCCTGACCGAGAAGATCGCGCGCCGCGGCCGGCACATCCTTCAGGAATACGGCGTCGATCCGCTCGATGTCCTCCAGGCCGCGGAGCTGATGACGGCGCGCCCGGACACGCTGCCCGCGCGGATGACGCTGGCCCGGACGGTGGACTTCTTCGCCGGGCCGGCCCGGCATCGCAGCTACCCCGTCGTCGATCCGCAGGGCCGCCTCGTCGGCCTGGTGTCGCGGAGCGACGTCCTGGGCTGGCGGCAAGGAGCGCGAAATCTCGGCGCGACCCTGGAAGAGACCCTGTCCGACAGCCGGCAGCCGACGGTCCATCCCGAGACGCCCTGCGCCCGGGTTGTTGAGCTGATGATCCAGTCCGGCATCGGCCGGATCCCGGTGACCTCCGCCGAGAGCGGCACCGTGGTGGGGATCATCACCCGGCATGACCTGCTGCGCTCCCGCAGCAAGCAACTGCATGAAGAGACGGTCCGCAGCGCCGCGCGCATCTGGACGGCGAAGTCCTAGGTCGGCGCGAAAAGTTGCCGTGGCGCCGAGGAGCTAGACGCCTGGCGGCAGCTTCGCGCGCATCATCTCCCGCCGGTCGAGCCGCTCGCCGTCGACCACGAAGGTGCCGTCGCCGACGGCGTGGAGGGTCCGCCGCTCCCTGCGGGCACCATCGATCCAGGCGGCGACCCCCTGCAGCACCACGATGCCGTAAGGCTCCAGGATGTCCTCCACGCGGCACTCAACGTTGGCCAGGCATTCGCCGACCAGGGGCGCCCGGACGTGCCGCGCGGGCAGGGCGGTCAGCCCGAACCTCTCGAACTTGTCGGTGTCACGGCCGGAGCAGGTGCCGACGCCGACCAGCGTGTCGATCAGGTCCACCGTGGGCACGGCGATCACGCACTCGCGAGTCCCGGTGATGGCGGACCAGGAGTGGTTCCAGGGCCCGGTGGTGATGGCGAAGCGGGCCGAGAAGTCCATCACCATGGTCCAGGTGATGGTCATGACGTTGGCCCTGCGGTCGTCGTGGGTCGCCACCAGCACCGCCGGCCCCGGCTCCAGCAGGGTGAAGGCCCGCTCAAGCTCCAGACTGTCCATCGCCGCTTCCCTCGCCGTCCGCCGCCGGGGCTGCCGGGCCGGACCTCGCCCGGTCAGCGGCGGGCGCCGGCCTCCCGCGCGGCGATGGCCAGCATCACCAGCGACAGGCCGGTGAACAGCAGGTTGACGCCGGCCAGCAGCCCGATGGCCCAGGCGGCGGTGGCCGGCCAGCCCTGCCAGATCAGGTAGACCAGCAGCAGGTCGACCAGCCCGCTGAACAGCAGCCAGCCCCAGTTCGAGGAGTGCTGCCGGAAGTGCAGGGCCGCGAGGATGGCGGCCAGCCCTTCGATCAGGAACAGGGCCATCAGCACCATGGTCAGGGTCAGGACGCCCTGCAGCGGGTTGGCGATCAGCACCAGCCCCAGAGCGATGGCGGCGACCGCCGCGGCGACCGACCACCAGTAGCCCGGCAGGTGCTTCGCCCGGAACAGCGTCGCCAGACGCAGGACGCCGCCGACGATGAACAGCCAGCCGATCAGGATCTCGATGGCCAGCGTGCTGACCAGGGGGGCGGCCATGGCGAGCAGCCCGAGGACCACCATGATCACGCCCTGGGCGAGGAACAGCTTCCAGTGGGCGGCTATGGCATCGGCCACGCGCCGCCGGACCGCATCGCTGGAAAGGTGCTGACTGGCCATGATCGTCCCCCCTTCTCGCTCCCTGCGTCACTGCGCAGGCGGAACCCGGGAACAGACTAGGTCACGGCCCGCCCGGGAACCAGCGCCGGTTGCGGCCGCTGTCCACGGCGATCCCGCATCTGCCCCCTTTCCCGAGGGGGCGAAACGGCGGAGTCTTCACGGCGCTAGCTCGACCCGGCCCGACAGGAGGCGAAGATGAACGAGACCCCCGGCAAGACGACTCCCGCACAGGAAGGCCGGCGGCTGCGCTCGCGGGCGTGGTTCGACAACCCGGCCAACACGGACATGACGGCGATCTACCTGGAGCGCTACCTGAACTACGGCCTCTCCCGGGAGGAGCTGCAGTCGGGCAAGCCGATCATCGCCATCGCCCAGACCGGCTCCGACCTGTCGCCCTGCAACCGGCACCACCTGGAGCTGGCCAAGCGGGTGCGCGAGGGCATCCGCGAGGCCGGCGGCATCGCCATCGAGTTTCCCGTCCACCCGATCCAGGAGACGGGCAAGCGGCCGACCGCCGCCCTCGACCGCAACCTGGCCTACCTGGGTCTGGTCGAACTGCTCTACGGTTACCCGATCGACGGCGTCGTTCTGACCATCGGCTGCGACAAGACCACGCCCGCCTGTCTGATGGCGGCGGCCACGGTCGACATCCCGGCCATCGCGCTCTCGGTGGGCCCCATGCTCAACGGCTGGTTCCGCGGCGAGCGCACCGGCTCGGGCACCATCGTCTGGAAGGCGCGGGAGCTGCTGGCGGCCGGCGAGATCGACGAGGCGGGCTTTGTCAGCCTCGTCGCCTCCTCGGCGCCGTCGACCGGCTACTGCAACACCATGGGCACGGCCACGACCATGAACTCGCTGGCCGAGGTGCTGGGCATGCAGCTGCCGGGCTCGGCGGCGATCCCCGCCCCCTACCGCGACCGGCAGGAGATGGCGTACCGCACGGGCCTGCGCATCGTCGGCATGGTGCACGAGGACCTGAAGCCCTCGGACATCCTGACCCGCAAGGCCTTCCTCAACGCCATCCGGGTGAACTCGGCTATCGGCGGCTCGACCAACGCACCGATCCACCTCGCCGCCATCGCCCGCCACGTGGGCGTCCAGCTCTCCCTGGACGACTGGCAGGAGCACGGCGAGGACATCCCGCTGCTGGTGAACCTGCAGCCAGCCGGAGAGTACCTCGGCGAGGACTACTACCGCGCCGGCGGCGTGCCGGCGGTGGTGAACCAGCTCATGGCGCAGGGCCTGATCGACGAGGACGCGCCGACGGTCAACGGACGCACCATCGGCGACAACTGCCGCGGCGCCGCCATCCAGGACGAGGCGGTCATCCGCCCCTTCGACCGGCCGCTGAAGGAGCGGGCGGGTTTCCGTGTGCTGCGGGGCAACCTCTTCGATTCGGCGATCATGAAGCTCTCGGTGATCTCGCCGGAGTTCCACGCGCGCTACCTGTCGGACCCGGCCTCCCCCCTGGCCTTCGAGGGGCGTGCCGTGGTGTTCGACGGGCCGGAGGACTACCACCGGCGGATCGACGACCCGGCCCTGGCGATCGACGAGGACTGCCTGCTGTTCATGCGCGGCACCGGGCCGATCGGCTATCCGGGCGGGGCCGAGGTGGTGAACATGCGCGCCCCCGACTACCTGATCAGGAAGGGTGTCACCGAGCTGCCGTGCATCGGCGACGGCCGCCAGTCGGGCACCTCGGGCTCGCCCTCGATCCTCAACGCCGCGCCCGAGGCGGCGGTGGGCGGCGGGCTGGCCCTGCTGCGCACCGGCGACCGGGTGCGCATCGACCTCGGCCGGGGCACGGCCGACATGCTGGTGCCGGAGGCGGAGCTCGAGGCGCGGCGCGAGGCCCTGGCGGCGGCCGGCGGCTACGCCTATCCCGGCCACCAGACGCCCTGGCAGGAGATCCAGCGGGGCCTGGTCTCCCAGTTCGACGGCGGCATGGTGCTCGAGCCGGCGGTCTCCTATCAGAAGATCGCCGCGACCAGGGGCGTGCCGCGGGACAACCACTGACCGGGTGACGGGGGCTCGTCGCCGGCAGGGGGCCCTACTGCGGGGGCGGGCGCCGCAGCGAGGCCAGCGAGCGCCGCAGCGTCGCCAGCGGCAGCTCGCGGGCCGCATCCAGGTGCCAGCGCAGCCGCAGCCACTCGAAGAAGCCGAGTGCTCCGCCTCCGGAGGCATGCCGGTGGCGGCCGTACAGCAGGATCAGGGCCGCCGCCCTTGAGAGCAGGCCGCTCCGCAGGCCGCCAGACCGCCTCAGCCGGAAGAAGATCCGGTCGGCCGCCGGCATGGGCGCCGCCTCCAGTCGGTCGACGACCTCGACCGGGATCGGCAGGCCGATGACCTCGCGAAGATAGCGCAGGCAACCGGCCAGGGGGCCTGGATAGCGCTGGTCCATGGCGACCTCGATCACCAGCGCCCAGTCGAGGCGGCCGCCCTGCCGCCGCAGGATCTGTCCTGCGTCGACGATCCAGCGGAAGGGCGAGAGCAGGTTGCCCTCCCGGCCGTGCAGGCAGGCGTGGATGAGATGGTCCGACGGGCTGAGGGTCAGGGCCGTCCCCGCCGGCGTATCGAAGCGCACCGCCCGGCGCCAGAAGCCGTCGTCGGCGTGGGTCCAGCGCGCGCAGTAGAGCGCCTTCCAGTGCAGGTCTATCTCGAACCGTTCCTGGCCGTGCCGCAGGCAGAGCGCGTGCGACACACGCGGGTCCAGCACCTCGGCGATCGGCCGAAACCCCTGGCCCTCGAACCAGGCTCGTGCGCGTCCGACATCCTCGGGATGGACCAGGAGGTCCAGGTCGGCGGCGGGCCGATGTGACGGGTCGTCGTAGACGAGCTGCCCGAGCGGATAGCCCTTCAGCAGCAGGACCTCGATCCTCTCCGCGTTCAGGCCCCTGATCATCCGCTCGGCGAAGTGCTGGAAGGCGAGGGCGCGCACCGCGGCCCGCCGTCCCTCGTCTGCGGCCTGCGCATGCCAAGCGGGGTCGAGGGTCGCGGCCCACGGTCTGGCGAGGGCCAGCGGGATCAGGCGCCGCAGGCCCGGCTCGGCATCGGGCGCCAGCCCCTGGCGCAGCAGCGCCATGGCCGCCGGGGTCGGCGGCGCGATGTCGAGCAGTGCCCTGAGCAGGTCGCGCATGGCGGGCGCCGGCATCCAGATGCCGTAGCGGGCGTCGCCAGGGTCGCAGGATTCTGTTGTCACCACGCCGGCTCAGCGCGCTCCCGGCCGGTCTGACAGCGCCGGCGCCAGTTCGCCCGCCAGCGTCGTCAGTGTCCGCAGGTCGAGCAGCGCCGTGGGGCCGGAGGGTGTCCCGTCGGCCGTGGCCGGCAGAACGAAGCGCCAGGCCGCGCCCCCGCCGCGCGCCGTCAACCGCCGCACGCCGCGCCGCTGCGCTTCCTGCGCCGCCGTCATGCTGAGGGCCCTGCCGAGACGGCGTGCGCCGAGCCCGGCCGCGAGCTTCGCGGGCAGGGTGACGAGACCGGGCCGATCCCACCCCGCGGCCAGCCCGACCCAGGCCATCCAGGCCTGACGCAGCGGGCTGGGTCTCGACCGGCGTGCAGGTTCCATCTCCGTCGCCCCGACGATCCGGCCGAAGAAGGAGACGGGGCGACCGCCGTGGCCGCCGGCTTCGAGGAACCAGGCGAGAATGTCCGCGCCGCGCCCGTAGCCGAGCAACCGCAGCGGCTCGTCACCCTCGCCGAGCTGCTGCGCGATCGACTGTGCGAAGCGTCGGCGGGCCTCCTCGCCCCGGGCGGACCAGAGCGCCGGTTCGAACTCGATCAGCCTGATGTCCGCGACGCCGCGCAGCACCCGGGCCAATCCCATCAGGCGGTCCGGCGGAATGCCGGGCTCCATCAGGATGTGCAGCATCGGCAGCCGGGCACCGGGCGTGGCTGCGTCAAGCGGCGGAGCGCGGGCGAGGGCCTCCGCCAGGATGGCCGGCTCCAGGGGATCGGCAAGGAAAGGCACCACGGGCAGCGGTCTCCGCAGGTCCTGCTCGAGGCGAAGCAGGAGCTTGATCGCGCTGTCCGCGCCCCGTTCCTGGCCGGGGCGCATCACATCGGCGCAGGCCGCTGCGATCAGCTCGCCGGCTGCCTTCGGGGAAGGCCTGGCCGTTGCTGTCGGCCGGCCGGCTGCCGCCGCCGGCGGCGGGGAAGCGCTGCGCCGGTGCCGGACGGTGAGCCAGCGGTCGATGACCGCGGCGGGCATGTCGAGCGGCAGCGTGCAGCCAGGCGTCAGCATGCCCGGTCGGCCATTCAACAGGTGCAGCAGGCCGTCGAGCCAGTCGTCGATGCCGTCGTCCCGGGCGAGGTCCGCGAGCAGACGGCCCGGCAGGCCGAGCGCCAGCGGAGCCGGGCAGCGTTCGAGAACCTGCCGCACCGTCGGGTTTGGCGCCAGCGTCTCCCAGTGCAGCCAGCAGTTCGCCGGCAGCGGCATCGGCGGCAGATGGATGTCCAGGCCGTGCACGTGCACGAGGTTCAGTGGCGCGTTTTCCAGCGCCTGAATGCAGGGGGCGTCGTAGTGCCGATAGAGGTCGTCGTACTCTACCTTCGAGAAGAATCCGCGTCGCATCTGTTGAATTGCGTAGAACACGCCGGTCGCGCCCGCTCCGAGCGCGGCGTCGATCGTTCCGCCGACGCAGGCCGAAAGCCGGCGCAGGGCGGCGTGGGCGATCGTCGGATGGGTGCGCAGCATGTACCGCAATGCCGCCTGGCCGGCCAACTGCTCGGCGAGCGCCACCGGGCTGAAGACGGTCTGCAGGATCGGGCGAGGCTTCGACAGTCCGGCGCGAACCAGCGGAATGGCGGCCATCGCCTCGGCGACGGCAGGGCCGGGACCGGCTGACTCCGCCAGCCGCTCCCAGTCGGCCGGTGTCTGCAATGGACGGTGGACGATCATGCCGTAACCGCGCCGTCCTCCGCACCAGGCGTCGACAGCGCCCAGGTCCATCGCTTGATAGGTGCCCGGCGGAGACATCTTCACGATGTCGAAGCAGAAGCGCTGCTGCACCCGCAGCACGGCGTCGGACAAGCCTTGCGCCGAGCGATCCGCTAACGGATGATGCCACCATAACGAAAGGGGAAGCCCCGCGGCCGACTGGCTATCCTCAGTTGTTCCGGGGTCGGCTTCGATCATCGCTGGACCTTAACTGCCCGGCGGGGTTGGGCAAAGGGGAGGTTGGGTGGCAGCGCGCCTCAGCTGCATCGTGCCCGTGTTCAACGGCGCGGCGTTTATCGCAGAAGCTCTGGACAGCATCGCCGCACAGACGCGCCCTCCCGACGAGGTGGTGGTCGTGGACGATGGCTCGATCGACGGGTCCGCGGCCGTCGCGGCGGCTCATCCTGTCGGGTGCCGCGTGCTGCCCACCACCCATCGGGGAGCCGCGCACGCGCGCAACCTCGGCGTTGCCGCCAGCAGCGGCGATCTGCTCAGCTTTCTCGACGCAGACGACCTGTGGTCGCCGGCTAAGTGTTCTGTCGAGACCGCCGTTCTGGCCGATCGCGACGATGTCGATCTGGTCGTGTCTCGTGCCGAGAACTTCATAGACCCCGCGGTTCCGCTCACCGGCGACGACGACTGGCGGCGGCCGCTGCTGGGGCCCGAGCCCGCCTTGCTTCTCCAGTGCACGACGGTTCGCCGGGCGCTGTTCGACAGGATCGGCGGGTTCGACGAGACCATCGTGGCCTTCGGCGAAGACACCGATTGGTTCATGCGTGCCATCGCGGCGGGAGCGGGGATGGAGCGGTTGAGTGCGTTCCATGTGCGCCGCAGGCTGCACCGGTCCAACCTCGTCCGGACCTTGGACAACGCCGCCCGCCTCGACGCCGCCTTCCTGATGATATCCCGGCATCTGCAGCGGAAGCGTGAGACCGGGAGCCAACAAACCTGCCACCGGGGAGCGCTATGACGGGACAGTTCTTGAAGGTGATCGACGACGGCCAGGTCGTGGGGCGCCTGGCCAACGAGCAGGTCATCGTCATAAACTTTTCCAGCGGCATCTATTTCTCGCTGTCGGGCGTGGGCACCGACGTCTGGCTGCTGCTGAAGGACGGCATCGACGGCGGGGACCTGAGCCGCTTCCTGAGTACCCGCTACCACCAGCCGGTGGAGGTGGTGCGTGCGGACCTTGCCCCGCTGGTCGATCGGCTGCTCGGGGCCGGCCTGATCGAGCGACTGGAGCAGCCGGCTGCGACGTCCGCCGCCCCGCCGGAGCTGCCCCCACCCGGCCGCTACGAACCGCCGATCCTCACCCAGTACGACGACCTGGCCGAGTCCTTCGCCGTCGATCCGCCCCTGATCGTGGGATGACGAAGGCCGGTTCACTGTCGGTGAGTTGCGTCGTTCCGGTCTGGAACGGCGCCGCGTTCCTGGCTCAGGCTCTGGACAGCATCCTGGTGCAGACCCATCCGGTCGACGAGGTCATCGTGGTCGACGACGGCTCGACCGATGGCTCTGCGGCCGTCGCAGAGCGCTATGGCGGCCGCGTGCGCGTGGTCCGCCAGCCCCACCGCGGCACTGCCGCGGCTCGAAACCAGGGGATCGCCCAGGCCAGCGGTGACTGGATCGCTCTGCTCGATGCCGATGATCTCTGGGGCGAGACCAAGCTGGCCCGGCAGTTCGAGGCGATCGCGGCGCGCCCCGGCGTGGGCTGCTGCTTCACCTTGCTCTCGACCTTCGCGGAACCGGGCAGCGGCGCCGTGATCCCGCCGGGCCTGCGGACCGACCGTGTGGGTCGCTGCGCCTCCACCTTTCTGGGCGCCCGCTGGGCTGTGGACCGGGTAGGGCCGATGGACGAGGCCGTGCCCACCCGGGCGGAGTTCGCCTGGTTCGCCCGGCTCGCCGACCTGGGCATCGAAAGCGTCCTGGTGCCCGAGCGGCTCGTGCATCGCCGTCTCCACGACGCCAACAGCAGCCTGCGCCAGTCGGGCGAGGCCCTGGATGCGGCCTTCGACCTGGTCCTGCGAAGGCTGGCCCATGCTGTGGCGCGCGGCTAGCGAGCGGGCGGCCCGCCTGTGCCGCCCGCGGATGCCTGACGACAACGAAAGGGACTTCCTCGGCGCCCTGCTGCTCGATCCGCCGGCTGCCCACCTGGCCTGGGCGCGCTGGCTGCGGCGTGCGGATATGCCGGCCGGCGGGTCCGATCTCGCACCCATGCTGGGAGCACGGCTTCCGCAGCTCGAACCGGTGCCGCCACCGGATCTTCGCGCTCGCCTGCATGCAGCGGTCATGGTGGAGCAGCGTCGCGGTGCGCGAATCGCGGAAATCCTCGCGCATTGCCAGACGCGGTTCGCCGCGGCGGCGCTCCCCGCCCTTTTGATCGACGGGCCTGTGCCGTCGGCGAGCGACGGCCTGCTGGCCCTGCGTCACAGCGCTCGCCTCGCCTTCCTGCTGCCTGCGGCGACCGACGGCAGGCGAGCTGCCGCGGCTCTTCTCGAGTCCGGCCTGGCCGTCCCGGTTCCCGCGGCTCGGTTGCCGGGGCGCCATGTCCTCCGTCATCAATCGGGCCTGCCGATCCATCTCCATGCAGAGCGTCTTCCGCCGCCCTTCGGCGCCTTCAGCTTCGCACGGCTGTCGGAGGCGCTGTCGGCCGACGGCGACCTCCGTGCTGCCGACCGGCTGGCGCTCGCTCTGGCCGACGGAATGCGGAGCGGTGCGGGCGGTCGCGACCTGCGCTGGATCGCGGACGTCGCGCTCCTGCTCCGCTCGGCCGACCGGCAGCGGCTGAACCTGTGGCTGACGATGGACCCCATCGGCAGCTTCCTGTCCGCCGCCTTCGCGGTGGTCGGTCGCGTCGTTCCCGGTCTCTGCATTCCCGTCCCGCCGCCTGCGGCGACGCCGCGGACCCTGCTGACCGCTGTCCGGCTGCGGGGGCGGCGGGCGGTTCTAGCCGCCCTGCTCCGCGCTTGATTGGCAGAGCGAGGGATAAGCCCACCGCACGTAATCCCGCACCTGCGCCAGGCCATTCTCCACATCGTAGACCGGCCGGTATCCGAGCAGCGCCATGGCCTTTCCCGGGTCGAGCCGGACCCGCGCTGCGTAGAGCGCCCGGGCCGCGGCGTCGGGCAGCAGGTACTGGCGATCCGCCGGCAGACCATCCACGATCGTGTTGATGCGGGACAGACGGTTTGCGCCCAGCAGATCGATGAGCCGCTGCTTCGTGTCGCCCAGCCGCCCCACCGTCGACTTCAGCCGAGCGAAGGCGGCCCGGCGGGCATGGCTGCGGGCGAGGTGGGCGGCCGGCAGACGCACGACCCGCTGGGTGGTTCCGATCATGGCTGCGTAGCGGTCGAAGTAGTCGGCCCAGCCGATCACGTCCGGGCCGGTGACGATGAAGGCTTCGCCGACCGCGGCGTCCGGCGCTTCCATCGCCCGGAGCATCGCCTGCACGACGTCGTCGACATGGACGGCGTTGCACCAGCCGTCGGCCTCGGCCGGCACCGCCACCGTGCCGCGGCCGAACGCCTGGACCACGCGGTCGGTCCACAGTCGCCCGAACGGGCCGTAGACGATCCCGGGCTGCAGGACGACCGCCGCCAAGCCGGCCTGCACCCGATCGAGGACCGCCCGCTCGATCCGCCATTTCGTCAGGGCGTAGCCGCCAGGTGGAGGTACCGACCCGGTTGCCTCGTCCACCGTGCCATCCGGAAAGGGCTCATAGACCGCCGTCGAGCTGACATGGACGAACCGCCGGACGCCGGCCGCCGCCGCCGCGTCGGCGAGAGCCAGGGCGGCGGAGACACTGGCCTCTGCCGTGGCCCTCGGATCGAAGCCGGCATGGAGGACGGTGTCCGCGCCCTCCAGCACCGGCCGCATGGAAGCCGGATCGCCGAAATCCGCGCAGGTCATGTCGACGGGCAGCCGGGCCAGCCGGACGCAGCGATCGAACGAACGCACCACGGGACGGACCTCGATGTCGCCCCGGTCCAGCAGCATCTCGACCGCCCTGCCGCCGATGAAGCCGCCCGCCCCCGTGACCACGACGGCCCGGCGGCGCGCGGCGCCGACGGGCGCTGACGCGCCCGCGGAGCGCCAGCGCCATCGCAGCGGCCGGCGCGCTGCGTAGCAGCGGCGGATGAAGGCTACGACGTCCAGTCCGGCTCGGGCGTCCACCAGTTCGCCGTCCATCGCCTCGCCGAGCAGGGAGTGCCGCCACAACCGCAGCTGCCGTTCGAACGCGTCGATGCCGCGTTCCTTCGGCAATCGCGGCTGAGGTATGTCGCCGGAGAGGATCGCCACGGCACCGGAATAGAGGTCGACGCTGATCTCGCCCCTGGTCCCCACCACCGTCGCCTTCCGCGAGAGGTGGCGCAGTTGGCTGACCGCGATCCGTCCTTCCAGTCCCGAGGCCAGCCGGACATCCGCCACTGCGTCCGTCTCGACCGTACCGGCGTGGTCATCCCTGTATTCGAGGGAGACGGGCCTGCCGAACCACCAGTGCATCAGGTCGATCCCGTGCGGGCCGAGATCGGTGAGCGCGCCGCCCCCGTCGGGGCCGGGCCGCCAGAAGCTCCGCGCGACGCCCGCGCCGGCGTAGGGGCGGCCATCCTCGATCGAGAAATGCGCGATGCTACCCAGCAGTCCCGCGTCCAGGGCCTGCTTGACCCAGCGCCACCCGGCCAGCTGCCGGCGCTGGTTGCCGACCCACAGCCGCGCTGCCGGGTTCGCGGCGGCGGTCGCGAGCATCGTTTCGGCATCCCGCACAAGCGTCGCCATCGGCTTTTCCACCAGCACGCCGACACCCCGCTCGATCAGCGGGCAGACGATCGCCGCATGCCGTTCCGGAGGCGTTGCGACGATCGCCGCGTCGATGCCGTCGAACGCGGCCGTGACCGCCGTCGCGGCCTGGGCCTTGAACGGCGCGGCGAAGGCCTCGGCTCTGGCGGCGTCGGGATCGACCGCCAGTACCGGCCTCCAGCCGAGCCGCCGAAGTGCCGATGCATGGAAATGGGCGGCACGGCCGCAGCCGATCACGGCGAGCCGGGGAGGTGCAGGATGGATGCGCAACGTCAGCCCAGTTCCATGAGACAGTTGGCAGCGAGCGTGCGAGGACCTTAGATACGCCGCACTCGCGAGCTCAATCCACCGTTGTCGGGGCGGCAGTGGGCGATCAGACGGACTGCCAGTACCACCTCACCCCCCGGGAGGCCTGCGAGGCGCTGCGGCGGGGCTTCGATCGCGCCTGCCGGCATCGGCCTGCGTCGTGCTTCGATGTGGCGCTGGCCGGGGCGAAGGTCCGGCTGCGCATCCCGGACCCAGCCATCGAAGCCCTGTTCAGGGCCTGCTACGGGCATCTCGAGGTCACCGGTGACCCCACCGCGCCGGTCGCCACGATCGATCTGTGGGCCGCCGCCGATGCCTCGCCGTGGCCCCGCCCGGACAATCCCTGGGGCAGACTGGTCTTCGATCCGCAGCGCCGCTTCGTTCACGATTGGCGGCCGCGATCCGATGCGGTGCTCGACGTGGAGGGTCGGTCGATCGTGGCCTGTTTCCCCGATCCCGCGGCCTTGACGCTCGACGAGCGGGCCAAGCCCCTGCACCGGCTGATCGGCGGGCTCCTCTCCCGGTGGGGCGCGGCGATGGTGCACGGCGCCCTGGTCGCCGATGCAGACCGTGCCGTCCTGATCGTCGGAGCCGGCGGCTCGGGCAAGTCGACGACGGCACTGGCGGCACGCATGGCCGGCCTCGACTACCTCGGCGACGACTACGTAGGCTTGGCCGCGCCGGACGGCGTGGCGATCGGCTACAGCCTGTTCGCGTCCGGCCTCGTCGGAACCGGGCCGCTCGACCGCCTGCCGGCGGCAGACGGCCTGTTCGCCGACGCTGCCAGCCTGCCCGACGAGGCGAAGAAGCTGATCTACCTGACGGACGGAATGAGGCGGGAGGCGCGGATCGCCGCCGTTCTCCTGCCGCAGGTCGGCCGCGGCGCCGCGACGGCGCTGGCCCCTGCCGGGATGGCGGACTTCCTGCTCGCGGCGGCGCCGCATTCCCTGCTGGCGAATGCGCAGGATCGCGGGGTGGCGCTCGACGTGATGGACCGGGTGGGCAGCCTGGTGCCGGTGTGGCGCGCCAGCCTCGGGCACGACATGGCCGGTGTGGTCGCCGCGCTCAGAACGGTCGCCGCTCGGCCCGACTCCGAATGAGCGGCGACGTTCTCCGGCTGTCGGCGCTGTTTTGGCGGGCGACAACTCCTGCGATGCGCTGGACGCTGGCGCTCCTCGTCGCCGGCTCGGTGGGGCTCGCCGCCCTGGAGATGGCGTTGATCGGCGCCATCTTCGCGTTCTTCCGCCTGCTGCTGCACCCGGGCCAGCCCTTGCCTCTGGTGGGTGTGCCGCTCGCGGCCGACGACTTGCCGTTGGTCGCTCTCGGACTGCTGGCGTTGAGCCTGGTGCGCGCGTCGGTGCAGTACGCTCTGGCGGTCCGGCGCAATGCGGTGATGGCCTCCTGGGGGCGGACGCTGCTCCGGCGGTTGTTCGCCAGGCAACTGACCCTTCCCTTGCGGCGAACCGCGGAACGCGACTTGGCCCGGACCATGACGCTGGTCGCCGAGGACCTGCGGACCGCGTTCCGCGAGGTGATCGCTCCGGCGATGCAGATCGCTTCGGATCTGCCGGTCGCGGTGATCATCCTCGTGACCCTGACGATCCTCTATCCCCTGCTCATGCTCGCGCTCGCCCTGCTGTTCGGGGCCACGCACCTCTCGCTGTTGCTGGCTCTGCGCCGGCTCCGGCCGGAGGCTGGACGTGCCGCCACGGCGCGCGACGTCCTGCCGGAACTGCTGGCCCTGATCGGGCACGCAGTCGGCTCCCTGAAGGAGATCCGGGTGATGCGGCGGGCTCCGGGCTTTCGCGCCAAGATGCGCCGGCTCGCCAACCGGTACGGACACGCGCTGCGCCAGGATGGGATGGAGGGGATGCTGGCGCGTTCGGCCAATGAAGCCTTTCTCTTCCTTACATTGTTCGCCGTCGTCCTGTTCGCCGTGCTGAGCGGCCAGTCGGGTGCGGAGGTGCTGCCGGTCGCCGCGCTGATCGGGTCGGCCGGATGGCGGTTGCTTCCGGTCCTCAACCGGCTGTCAAAGGCGTTGGCGCAGATCCGCAAGCACAGCGGCGGCGCACTGGCGATCCTGTCCGATGTCCTGGAGACGGACGGGGGAGGCGGCGGCACGGCCGGGCGCGGCCGGCCCGTGGCCTCTCTCCGGCAGGGTATCTCGGTCGTGGGTCTGGCCTGTGGCCACGCCCCGGACCGGCCGATCGTGTGGGGGCTGGATTGTGCGATCCCTGTGGGAAGCCGGGTTCTGATGTCCGGGCGCTCCGGCATCGGCAAGACCACCCTGCTGGACACGCTGCTCGGCCTGCGGCCGCCGCTGGCGGGGCGGGTCGAGGTCGGCGGCCACACCGTCGTCGCGGCCGGCGCGGGCGACGACGGGAGGGGCTGGGGCCATCTCGTCGGCTATGTGCCGCAGGATGCTGCGGTGGCGAACGACACGGTGCGCGAGAACCTGCTGTTCGGTCGCCCCGGCGACGGCGACGAACGGCTGTGGTCGGTGCTCGACCTCGTCGACCTCTCGTCTCTCGTCCGTGCCTTGCCGGACGGCCTCGACACGATGATGGGCGACCGCGGCACGCGGCTCTCGGGCGGGCAGCGCCAGCGCCTCTGCATCGCGCGGGCGCTGCTCGGCCGGCCGGCGCTGCTGGTCCTGGACGAGGCCACCGCGCAACTGGACCGGCAGAGCGAACGGCAGCTCTTCGCGGCGCTGGCCGCGGCCATGCCGGAGCTGACCATCCTCGTCGTGACCCACCGGCGCGAGACGGCGGCGCAGTGCGATATCGAGATCCGCATCAAGGACGATGGCCGGGCCGTGGTCGGGCCGTGCGGCCCAACGCAGCCGCGGGACCGGCCGCCGGCGACCTAGACGACTTCCTACGGCACCCCGGCGATCGTCAGAAAGGCGCCGAAGATGACGAGGTGCACCGCACCCTGCAGGATGGTGGTGCGGCCGGTCGCGAGGCTGAGGGTGGCGATGAAGAGGCTGAGCACGAGCAGCGTCATGTGCTCGGGCTCGAGGCCCAGGGCGAGCGGCGTGCCCAGAACGAGCGAGACGATGGCGACGGCCGGGATGGTCAGCCCGATGCTGGCCATCGCCGAGCCGAGGGCGAGGTTGAGGCTGGTCTGCAGCCGGTTCGCCCGGGCGGCCCGGAAGGCGGAGAGCCCTTCGGGCAGCAGAACCACCGAAGCGATCACCACGCCCACGAAAGCCGGCGGCAGCCCGGCGTCGGCCACGCCCGCCTCGACTGGCGGCGACAGGGCCTCGGCCAGCAGCACGACCGAGACCAGGGCGAGCAGCAGCAGCGCCGCGCTGGCCAGCGCCTGTCGGCCTGTCGGCACCGGCTGGTGCTCGGCCTCCGGCTGGTCGCGGTCCAGGAAGTAGGCGCGGTGGCGCACTGTCTGGGTGAAGAGGAAGAGGCCGTAGAGCGCCAGCGCCGCGATGGCGACGAAGACGAGCTGCGGGGCCGCATAGACCGGCCCGGGCACCGCGAGGGTGAAGTTCGGCAGGATCATCGTCAGGGTAGCCAGGACCCCGATGACCGACAGGGCGGAGCCCGTGCCCTGGAGCTGGAAGCCCTGCTCCCGGTGGCGCAGGCCCCCGACCAGCAGGCAGAGGCCGACGATGCCGTTGAGCACGATCATGACGGCGGCGAAGACCGTGTCGCGTGCGGTCTCGGCCCCGACCTCCGGTCCCGACAGCATGATCGAGACGATCAGCGCCACCTCGATGACCGTCACCGCCAGGGCCAGCACGATCGAGCCGACCGGCTCGCCGATGCGCGCGGCGATGACCTCGGCGTGGTGCACGGCCGAGAAAACCGCCGTGCCGAGCAGCAGGGCGGCGAGCACCAGGAACAGCGTCGATCGCGGGTCGGCCAGATGGACCAACTCCGCGCCGACGAGCACCGCCGCGGCCAGAGGCGCTGCTACGGTCCACCAGTGATGATCGTGCCCCCCGGCTTCCTGCATCCTCGCCCCCCTCGTGGTCGGTCCCCGGGGGGCTTCTTAGCTGCCGGAGGCGCCCGCGTCAGCCGGCGCCCGCACTTACACCTCGACCGTTTCCTCCTCCACCGCCTTGCGTGCGGTCATGTTGAAGCGGCCGTCGTAGATCGGCCGGCCGCCGGTGGTCGGCCCGGGATACTGTACGAAGACCATGGTCCCGCCGGTCTCGGTCGACAGCGGCTCCTCGAAGTGCGGGTCGGGATAGAAGACCATGGTGCCCGGCCCGTACAGCTTGTCACCGATCTTGAACTCGCCCTCGATGATGTACCAGACCTGGGAGAAGTCGTGCCGGTGGCGCGGATGCCAGGAGCCGGGCTCGTAGTGCACCAGGCCGGCGTTGGGCTCCGTCTCGCGCTCGGGCCGCGGGTGGAACAGCATGCGGCTGTGCTGCCCGGGCCAGCGTAGGATCTCCGTCGGCTGGTCGTCGATGTGACGGTACTCCGGGGGTTGATCCTCGCGCTTCATCGTCTCTCTCCCTCGCCGGTCCGGGCACCATCGCCACCGGCTTCCCCAGCTTGGCCGAGGCGGCGCAGCCGGGCAATCCTCTGGTGGCCCGGCGCCTCACCCGTCAGGAGGCCTCAGGGGCATGCGCTGCCCGATCATACCCTGCGACATTGGTGAGGGTCGGCGTGCGGTCCTGCCCCGACCTGGGCAGGACACTGAAGGAGCTGTCCGTCTCGAGCACGACGGCGTCCACGTCGGCGAGATCAACGATTCCGGCGGCCCGCACGGCGGCGTAGATCTCTTCCGTCGTCACCCGCTCGGCCAGCAGTGCCCGATGAAGGAAGTCACCGCGGTAGACCAGGAGGGTGGGGGTAGCCTTGACCAGCCGCTGCAGGCGCTCCGAGCGCACCGAAGTGGCGGTCACCGCCAACTGCAGTCCGGCCAGGAGGGCAAAGGCAACCAGTCCTTCAGCCAGGGTCACGTCCTTGTTGAGCAGCACCGTCGCCAGGGTGGAGCCGAAGGCCACCGTCACGACCATGTCGAAGGCATTCATCTTGGACAGGGTACGCTTGCCCGTGATGCGCAGGATGAACACCAGCCCGATGTACGCGGCGATGCCGACCACCACGATCCTTATCAGGTTCTGCACATCATCGAAAAACACGAGCGCTCTCCGGCTTCTCAGCTAGGCTGCGCTCCCCCGCGCGCCCTCGCTCAACGGACCCCCGCAGAGGCCGGTTCCGCAGCGGCCCCTTCCTGCCGCTTGGTGGAGATCCCTTCGGCAACCGCTTCCGTTTCTGCGAGCCGCCGCCGCGCGCTCAGATGGCGAGATAGCGGCGGGCGACCTCCGGGTCCGCCAGTTCGTCGGGCGAGAGGGCGGCGACCAGTGCTCCCTTGTCCATGACCAGACAGCGCTCGGCCGTCATGTGCACCAGGTCCAGGTTCTGCTCGACCAGCAGGACCGTCAGCCCGCGGGCCTCGACCTGGTCGACCAGGACATCGGCGATCTGCTGGACGATGCTCGGCTGGATGCCTTCCGAGGGCTCGTCCAGCACCAGCAGGGCCGGACCGCCGATCAGCACGCGGCCGATGGCGAGCATCTGCTGCTCCCCACCCGACAGGGTGCCGGCGCGCTGTCCGAGACGCTCACGCAGGCGGGGAAACCACCCGAAGACGCTCTCGTAGTTCGAGGCCGGGCCGCCGCCACCGACCATCTCGCCCATCCGGAGGTTCTCCAACACCGTCAGCCGGGGGAAGATCCCGCGCCCCTGCGGCACGTAGCCGAGGCCGCGGCGCGCCATCTGCTGCGCGCCGCGGTTCGTCGCGTCCTGCCCGAGGAAGTCGACCCGGCCCGCGGTCACCGGCAACAGGCCGGCCACCGCCTTGACCAGCGTCGTCTTTCCCACGCCGTTGCGCCCGACGACCGCAAGGATCTCTCCCGGCTCCACCGTCAGGCTGACGTCCCGGACGGTCGGGGCGCCTCCGTAGCCGGCACAGATCTGCTCGAGCGCGAGAACCATGGCGGGCGTTGCCTCAGAACGCCGGCTTCAGCCGTGCCTTGGGATACTCGGCGCCGACCACGTGCTGCAGCGTCGCGGCTCTCACCACCTGGTAGGTGCGGATGCGGAAGGCGGGGTCGCAGGACATGCGGATGTACATGTCCTTCGGCTTGATGTCGTAGTCCTCCTGCAGCCACTCCAGCATGTTCGCGGCGGCGTCATAGACCGCATGCTCCATCGGCAGATTGATGCCGACGGCGACGATGCTGTCCGGCTTCTCGATCCGCACGCAGGGCAGGCGCTTGTTCTTGATCACCGTGACGCTCAGCCGGACGGTGGCCCGGGTCTCGTCCGCGATCCCGGTGAATTCCGTGTCGCCCTGCCCGCCGTGTGCGTCGCCGATGTAGAGCAGGCCGCCCTCGTTGTAGGAGTTCAGCATGATCGTGTGGCCGGCGCGGATGTCGCGGCAGTCGATGTTGCCGCCGAACGGGCCCTGGCCGAGCAGCGAGGTGAAGACCTCCCGCTCGGGTGCCGTCGCCAGCGTGCCGAGAAACGGCATGAGATCCCACGTCAGCTTGTCGGAGTACTTGCCTTTGCCGTCGCGGGTGTAGCCGCTCGGTCCCGGGATGTGCTCGATGACCTGGACGTGAGGCTGGGCGCAGTCGCCCCATTTGATCGAATCGCCGTAGGGCCCGATGCCGGGCAGGATCCCGGAGAAGCCGTAGCGCCACGGATCGATCGATTCGATATGGACGGCCAGGACGTCGCCGGCTTCGCAGCCCTCGACGTAGACCGGCCCCACCACGGGATTGTACTTCGGCGGCCACGCCGCCTGCAGGCTCAGGACGTGCTCGTCCGTGAAGCTGTGGACCTTGGGGTTGTCGCTGTCGTCCTCGATCAGCCCGCTCAGGGCGTCATCGGTCTCCACGGTGAAGACCTCTCCCTGCTTTACCCGCAGGCAGGGTTCGTCGTGACGGTCGAACGCGTAGCACGTGACCTCTCCCCGCTTGATCGTCTGCATGTGGCTCTCTCCTCTCTCAGGACGAAGGACGGGCGGCGCGCCGCCGCCTGGGGGCGGTGGCGCCCAGGTAGATCCGTCGGACGTCTTCGTGGCTCTCGATCTCGGCCAGCGTGCCTTCGGCGAAGACGCGGCCGGTGTGCATCACCACCACCGGTGCGCCGAGCTGGCGGACGAAGGCCATGTCGTGCTCGACCACGAGGGCGGCGACCCCTTCGGCCTGCACCGCGTGGATCAGCTCCCCCGTGGCCCGCGTCTCTTCCGGACCCATCCCGGCGGTGGGTTCGTCGAGCAGCAGCAGGCGCGGCTTCATGGCCAGCGCCATGCCGATGGCGAGCCACTGCTTCTGGCCGTGGGACAGGCTGCCGGCGAGGCGGCCTTCCGAGCCGGACAGATCAAGCCGTGCGAGCAGGCGTGCGGCCTCGGCATCCAGCGCACTGCCGCGACAGTGATGGCTGAGTGGCAGCAGCAGATTGTGGCGCACCGTCAGGTGCTGGTAGACGGCGAGGTTCTGGAACTTGATGCCGATGCCGAGGCGGGCACGGCTGTGGGGTTCGCGCCGCGTCACGTCGATGCCGGCGAACCGGATCGTCCCGGCGTCCGGGCGGATGCTGCCGAGCAGGAGCTTGAACAGGGTGGACTTGCCGGCGCCGTTCGGGCCGATGATGCAGCGCAGCTCCCCCGCACCGAGCCGGAAACCGACCTCGCTGACGGCCTGCAGGCCGCCGAAGCGTTTGGAGAGATCGCGGACCTCGAGCAGCGGCTCAGCGCTCATCGCGGCCTCCCGCGCGCCGCCCGATGCCCAGCCGGTCGAACAGCCCTCCGACCTGCCGTCCGAGCCCGCTGAGCACGCCCTCGGGCAGCGCCATCATCGCGAGCACCAGGATGCTGCCCAGCACCACGAAGGCGATGTTGCCCTGCAACGCCAGCTTCTGGGAGAGCCAGACGAGGGCGACGGTGCCGATGACGGTGGCCGTCAGGCTCTTGCGGCCGGCGACGGCGACCCAGATCACCGGCAGGATGTTGTAGTAGACGCCGAAGACGTCGGGCGTGATGAAGTTGCCCCAGGAGACATAGAGAATGCCGGAGATCGATGCGAGGAGGGCGGCCAGGCAGAAGACGCCGAGTTGCAGCAGCCGGATGTCGTAACCGAGGGACTCCGTCCGGTCCGGGTCTTCGCGTACGGCGACCAGCACGTGCCCGATCCGCGAATTCACCAGGGCGCGCAGCCCGAGATAGCAGACCAGGCCGAGGCCGAGGGTCAGGTAGTAGAACGCTTGGCTCTTGCCCGCGAAGACGACCGTGGCGTCCCCGAAACCCAGGGTCAGCGACGGCGGCTTGCTGATCACGCCAGAGAAGCGGCCGAGGCCATTGTTGCCGCCGAGGTGTGCCTCGCCGATGAACCAGCCCGGCCCGGCCGTCTGATTGAGAAAGGTCTCGATCAGCAGGGTGACGACGAGCAGCAGGATGGCGACGTAGACGCCTTTCAGGCGGGCGTAGAACATCACCCAGCCGAGCAGCGCGGCCACCGCGACCGGGAACGACAGGCCGGCGGCCAGGGCCAGCCAGGTGTCACCGTGCACCTTTATGAGGTTGATCCCGACGATCCCGTAGACGTAGCCACCCAGCCCCAGGAAGGCCGACTGACCGAGGCTGAGGATGCCGCCGAACCCCCAGATCAGGCAGAGGCTGAGCGCCAGGAAGATGTTGATCAGGAAGTTGCTGAAGTTGAGCAGTTCGAAGCGGCTGAGGTAGGCCGGCAGGACCGCGAGCACTGCGACCGTCAGCGCGAAGAGCAGCCAGAAGGGCACCGAGCGCCCGGGCTCGAGCGGGCCGTTGATGGGCCCCAGGATGCGGTCGAGAAACGCCGTGGCCTTGTCCACCCGATCAGCCCTTCCGCCTCTGCAGCCGATGCCGTTCGATCCAGTCGGAGATCCCCGACGGCATCAGGCGGATCACGGCGAAGGCGAAGACCAGCATCGCCATCTGGCCGATCAGGATGTTGAAGTTGCTGGTGAAGGCCGTCTTGACGAAGCCGAGCGCCACGGCGCTGGCCAGCAGGCCGGAGACGAGCTCGGCGCCGCCACCCACCACCACGGTGATGAAGGCCTGTGGGGTGAAGCTCTGGCCGTAGAAGGGGCCGATCGTCGAGGTGAGGGCCAGCAGGCCGCCGGCGACACCCGCGAGGGCGGTGCCGAGCCCGAAGGTCAAGGCATAGATGCGCTCGACGTCCGTCCCGAGGGCACGCGCCATCGCGGGATCCTGCATCGTGGCGCGTGCGCGGAGGCCGAAGCGGGTGAACTTGAACAGGCCCCAGACGGCACCGATCAGGACCAGCGCCACGACGAAGAGGAAGACCCGATAGTAGGAGAAGGACAGCGCCCCCACGGTTCCGCTGCCGAACGGCGTCGGCACGCCCCGGATCAGCGGCCCCAGCAGCAGCAGCGCGCCCTGACTGAGGATCAGGCTCAGCCCCCAGGTCGCGACGAGGGAGGCGAGCAGCTCGCCGTAGAAGCGGCGGACGATCAGCCGTTCGATGATCATGCCGGCGATGCCGGCGCCGAGGCCGCCGAGCAGGATCGCGGCAGCCACCGGCACCCCGGCGTGGTAGCTGAAGGAGGTGATATAGGCCCCGATCATCATCATCTCGCCGTGGGCCATGTTGATCACGCCCATCATGCCGAAGATGACCATCAGTCCGATCGCCGTGAGAACGAGCACCGCGATGGAGTCGGCATACTGATAGAGCAGGCTCAGAATGAGAGACAGGCTGTCCATGAGGCTCGGGCAGGTCTTCGGCGGGGAGCGGAGGATGGGGGATGCGGGAGGCGGCCCCGCATCCCCGGTCAGGCTGTCACTGCTTCTTGTACTGAGCGAAGTCGGCGTCGTCCCACGGCAGGTACTGGCGGGCGTCGTCGCTGCGCACCAGGTTGACGCCCAGCTTGCGCAGCCACCAGGGCTCGATCGGCCCGAAGTCCTCGACGAAGGCGATGGAGTGGTCCGCCTGCACCTGGGCCATGCGGATCGGCATCGTCAGGTGATGGGTGGCCGGGTCCAGGAAGACCCGCCCTTCCGGGGCATCGAAGGAAAGCCCCGATTCCAGTGCATGGATCACCGCATCGGTATCGGTGGTGCCGGCCTTCTCCCACGCCTTCGCCATCAGATGGACCGCCACGTAGGCGCAGCGCGCCGGCTGGTTGACGTAGGCGATGTCCGGGAACATGGCCCGCATCGCGTCGACGAACGCCTTCGCGCTGTCGGTCTGGCTGCCGACCTCCTCGATGAAGGCGACCGGGACGTAGAGATTCTGCAGCGCCGGCGGCGAGAACCGCTTGTGCTCGTAGCCTTGCTGCAGGTTCACGGTCGAGACCGCGGGAATGCTGAGCCCGGCGGCCTGGGCCTGGGGGTAGAACTGCCCCTGGTTGGCGCCGACCAGGTAGTGGACCATGAAGTCCGGCTTGGCGGCCTGCACGTTCTGAATGGTGGACGAGTACTGGGAGTTGCCGAGCGGGATGAACTCCTCGCCGACGACTTCGCCCCCGTAGAGCCCTGCCGCGACGTGGGTCCAGAGGGCGCTCACCTGGCCGAAGCCGTAGTCGGCCGCGAGGATGTACATCTTCGGCCCGTACTTCTTTATCATGTACTCGATACCGGTCAGGATCTGCTGCTCCGGTATCGGGCCGGTGAAGAAGGAGTACTTGTCGGCGATACCGCCCTCGCCCTGGTTGTTGTGCCAGAAGATGGTCTGGTTCTCGACCGCGACCGACCGTGCCGCTTCTCTCTCCGAGCTGGTGTAGCCGGCCATGACGACGTTCGCCTCGTCGTCGAGGACGCAGCGCTGGGCGAACTCCTGATGCCGCTTCACGTCGGACTGGCCGTCGTAGTGGATAAGCTCGAGCTTGCGGCCCAGCACGCCCCCGGCCTTGTTGATCTCCGCCACCGCCAGTTCGGCGCCCTGGGTCTTGGGAATGACGGCGGGCGCGAAGTCGCCTGACGCATCGTCAATCACGCAGATCTTGATCGGCCCCTCGTCGGCCTGTGCTGTGCCGGTCCAGGCGGAGAGGGCCAAGGCCGTTCCGGCCAACGCGACGGCGCGGGCGAAGGTGGCTCCAGCTTTCGGTATCATCGTCATTTCCCTGTTCTGTGGCCTGTTTCGTATTTTGCGGGGGTCCGGCAGGGGTCAGGCGTCGCAGCGGCTCGCGCCCGGAGGATTCGGGACCGCACAGAGCGTGGCGAACTGCCGTCTCGATCCTGAAAGCAAGACAGAAAAAGACTGGGGGCCTCGATCGACCGGAGCAAGTAACCGGTATGGGGGACAAGGCCCGGGCTGCGTCGCGGGGCGTTCCCTCAGTCGAACAGCTGTTCCCGGCAGGCGTGGGCGACGGCCTGCGCCCGGCTGTTCACGCCGAGCTTCCGCATGGCGCGCTTGAGGTAGACACGGACCGTTTCCGGCGAAAGGCCGAGGATGATCCCCGTCTCCTCGGCGGTCTTGCCGGCGGCCGCCCAGCGCAGGCACTCCCGCTCACGCGTGCTGAGCTGGGCCGCCTCCGGGGCCGCCGCGAAGTCGGGAAACCTCCGGCGCACCGCCTCGTGAAAGACATGAGAGAGGAAGAAGAGCCTTTCCGACTGCAGGGCGATGCGGCGCGCCCACCCCCGTTCGCTCTCGTCGCCGACGACGGTGATGAAACCAAAATGGCCCGGGGCGTGGACCGGAACGGTGAAGCCTTCCTTCAGGCCGAAGTCGGCGAGGTACTTCCATGCCTTCTGCTCGGGGTCAGTCAGGTCGTCGCGGCCGCGGACCGATGCCCAGTCGAACGCGATGCGGCCGCTGAAGCAGGAGTGGTAGTAGGGACAGTCGGCATTGTGCGCGTGCCATCCTTCGTCCCAGCCATCCGGGAAGTTGTAGGCCCGGTGTCTGTAGCGGCGCCACCGCCCGTCGAGTTCGCGCGTCGCGCCGCTGACGAAGCCGGCCACGAACCGGGAGACGCCGAGCGAACCGACCTCGTCGCCCAAGGCCGCCAGCGCCTCGTCCAAGGTTCCTGCGGCGTCTACCTTTTCCCTCAGCCCATCGTGAGTGCGCATGGGTACCCCCACGCTGTCAGCCGTGCCCTGCCTCCACCGCTTCCGGCCCCAGACCAGCGGTGCGTTTTCTTAACGGTAAAGAATATTTCGCACTTGCACAAGCGGACGCCGGCTGGCGGGCTCACACCGCCTCCGCCCCGAGCAGTGGGCGCCGTCCACGGATGCCTCGCCCATGCCCCCACGCCCGATCCTGCTCTATCCCGACCCCCGGCTGCGGCTGCCCTGTCAGGCCGTCGTGCAGTTCGACGACGACCTGCGGGACCTGGTGGCCGATCTGCGCGACACGCTCGCGGCGACGGGAGCGCTGGGCATCACTGCCGCCCACGTGGGGGAGGCGCGGCGGGTGGCGGTCATCGACTGCGGGGACGGGCGGGGCGGCACCTACGTGAACCCCTCGGTCGTCTGGTCCTCGGCCGAGCGGATTCGCCATCCGGAGGCGAGCGTCTCCATGCCCGGGGTGGGGGAGGAGGTCGAGCGGCCGGCGGCCGTCCGCGTGGCCTATCGCGACGTCGACGGCACGCCGCGCATCGAGGAGGCGGACGGCCTGCTGGCGGTCTGTCTGCAGCACGAGATCGACCAGCTCGACGGCCTCTTCTGGACGCAGCGGCTGTCGCGGCTGAAGCGCGAGCGCCTGATGAAGCGCTACGCCAAGCAGCGGCGGCAGGCGGGCTGAGCTACAAGGCCTGCGCCAGCAGGTGGAGGCCGAGCCCGCCGAGGCCCAGGAAGACGCACCGGCGGAAGCGGGTGGCATCCATGGCGGCACGCAGGCGCCGGCCCGCCAGCATTCCGACCAGGGCCGGCAGGGTGGCGAGCGCCGACAGCAGCAGGCTGTGCGCGTCCAGCGGCCCGAGGCCGGCGAGCGCCCCGGCCAGCGCGACGGTCGAGACCGTGAACGAGAGGCCGAGCGCCTGAACGAGCGCCTCCTTCGAGAGGCCCAGAGCCTGAAGGTAGGGGACGGCGGGAATGATGAAGACGCCGGTGGCCACCGTGATCAGCCCGGTCGCCACGCCTGCTGCCGCGCCCGCCCAGCTGTCCCACCTCTCCGGCAGGCGGTGACCGGCCGTCCGCACACCGTGCAGGGCATAGATCAGCAGCACCAGGCCGAGCGCCGGGCGCGCCCATTCGCGCAGGCCCTCCGTGGTCAGCAGGGCGCCGACGGCGGTACCGGCAACGATGCCGGCGAGCAGAGGCCACAGTCGCCGCAGCAAAGGCACGAGGTGCCGCCCGTCGACCATCTGCCAGAGGTTGGTGACCAGCGACGGCACGACGACGAGGGCTGCCGCCTCGGCCGGGGAGGCGAACAGGCTGGTCAGCCCGACGGCGACGGTCGGCAGGCCCATGCCGACGAGCCCCTTGGTCGCCCCCGCCAGCAGATAGATGGCCGGGAGGGCGAGTGACTGGAGGAGGGAGAGGTCGGTCATGGCGCGGAGCTTGACGACGACCTTGAGCCTTCGACAATGCGGAAGATCGAGCCCCAGCCTCTGTCCTGTCCGAAGGATGTCGGGCGCATGCTACATCTGGATCTGGTGGATCTGCGGCTGTTTCTTCACGTGGTCGAGGCCGGGAGCATCACCGGCGGAGCCGCGCGGTCCCATCTCGCCCTGCCGTCCGCCAGCGCCCGCATCCGCGGGATGGAGCGGCGGGCGGGCTTGGCGCTGTTGGAACGCGGCCGGCGCGGTGTCAGCCCCACGCCCGCAGGCCGGGCCTCGCCCACCATGCGGGCCTCGTGCTGCAGCAGGTGCGGCAGCTGCAGGGGGAACTGGCCGGCTACGCGCAGGGCCTGAAGGGCCACGTCCGGCTGCTGGCCAACACGGCCGCGCTCTGCGAGTTCCTGCCCGAGAGCCTCGCCTCCTTCCTGGCGGAAAATCCGGCCATCGATGTCGATCTGGAGGAGCGGCCGAGTTTCGAGATCGTCGAAGCGGTCGCGGCCGGCGGCGCCGATGCCGGCATCCTGGCCGACACCACGAACCTCGGAGACCTGGAGGCGCTGCCCTACCGGCGCGACCGTCTCATCGCCGTGCTGCCGGCGAAGGCGGGCGACGCCGGCGAACGCCTCGCCTTCGCCGAACTGCTGCGCCGGCCGTGGGTCGGCCTGGCCGCCGACGCCGCTCTGCAGCGCCATCTGGCGGGGCACGCGGCCCGCCTGGGCATTGCCCTCTCCCCCCGCGTCCGGGTGCGAAGCTTCGAAGCCATCTGCCGACTGGTCGCAGCGGACGTCGGGGTCGCCGTGGTGCCGGAAGCCGCAGCGCGACGCTGCGCTGGGGCCCTGCCGATCCGGCTGGCGGAACTGAAGGAGACGTGGGCGGACCGCCACCTGGTGATCTGCTGCCGACGCCTCGCCCGGCTGGCCCCCCCGGCGGCCCGGCTGATAGACCACCTCCGGCGCGATGCCGATCCGGGGGCTGTTGCGCGGCGGTGGCAGGAGGGTTGCTGACGCTGCATCCGGGGCGACGTTGCGCCGGGAAGGTGCTGGCTCTACTGATCGCGCAGCGACTGCGGGTTGAGGAAAACCGATGGTGGAGGCTCTGGAAGGCCGATGTGCCTGTGGCGATGTCCGCTACCGGCTGGAGAGCCGCCCCATGTTCGTGCACTGCTGTCATTGTCGCGAGTGCCAGCGGCACACCGGCAGCGCCTTCGTCCTCAACGCGCTGATCGAAACAGACCGCATCGGGGTCCTTGCCGGCGAGACGGAGCCGGTCGGCGTGCCGACGGCGAGCGGCCGGCCCCACGACATCTACCGGTGCCGGTGCTGCCGGACGGCTATGTGGAGCGACTACGGCCGCAGGCCGGGCCTGCGCTTCGTCCGCGTGGGGACCCTGGAGGAGCCGGCCCGGCTGGCCCCCGACGTGCATATCTTCACACGCTCCCGCTTGCCGTGGGTCCGGCTGCCCGCCGACGTGCCGGCCTTCGAGGTCTACTACGACATGAAGAGTCTCTGGTCCGCCGACAGCCTCGCCCGGCGACGTGCGGCCGTCGGCGACGTTTGACTCCCTGACTTCCATGACCAGCGAACAGACCGGGGGACTGCTCTCCCACCGCCCTTTCGTGTTCTTCTGGATCAGCCGCGTTTTCGGCTCGATCGCCTTCCAGGCCTCTTCGGTGCTGATCGGCTGGCAGGTCTACGAGCGCACCGGCAGCGCCTACGCCCTGGGCTTCGTCGGGCTGCTGCAGTTCCTGCCGATGCTGGTGCTGACCTTCGTCGTCGGTCATGTGGCCGACCGCTACGACCGGCGCCGGATCGTCGTCGCCTGCCAGGCGCTCGAGGCGCTCACCCTCGGCCTGCTGACGCTGGCCCTCCTCACCGGGCGGCTCGACGTTGCCGGTGTCTATGCAGCGGCCGTGGCGCTGGGGGCGGCCCGCGCCTTCGAATCCCCGACCCAGTCCGCACTGCTGCCGGGACTGGTGCCGGCGGGACTGGTGTCCAGGGCCCTGGCGGCCTCGTCCTCGGCCATGCAGACCGCCTCCATCGCCGGGCCGGCGCTCGGCGGCCTGCTCTACGCCGTGAACCCGACCCTCGCCTTCGGCATCACCGCGCTCTTCTTCGCCTTCGGCTGCACCGCGATGGCCGCCATCCAGAGGGCCGAGAACGTGCGCGGGCGCGAACCGGTGACTCTGCGCTCGCTCTTCGCCGGCATCGGCTTCATCCGCGGCAGGCCCCTCGTCCTCGGGACCATCTCCCTCGACCTCTTCGCCGTCCTGCTCGGCGGCGTCACCGCCCTGCTGCCGATCTACGCGGCCGACATCCTGCACACCGGGCCGGCGGGGCTCGGGCTGCTGCGCTCGGCCCCTGCCGTCGGCGGTCTGCTGATGGCGCTCCTGCTGGCCCGCGTCGAGCTCAAGCGGCACATCGGAATGAAGATGTTCGGCTCGGTGATCGGCTTCGGCCTGGCCACCATCGTCTTCGCCCTGTCCACCGACCTCGTGCTGTCCTGCGCGGCACTCTTCTTCGCCGGCGCGGCCGACAACGTCAGCGTGGTCATCCGCAATTCGCTGGTGCTGCTCTCGACGCCGGACGAGATGCGCGGGCGGGTCAACGCCGTGAACTTCCTGTTCATCGGCACCTCCAACCAGCTCGGCGAGTTCGAATCGGGCATGGTCGCCGGCCTGCTCGGCGCCGTTCCCTCGGCGCTGATCGGCGGCATCGGCACCGTCCTCGTCGCCTTGCTGTGGATGCGTCTCTTCCCGACCCTGCGAAAGGCCGACAGCTTCACCGGCTGAGCGGAGGGAACCGCGGCGGTCGGGTGGGGTTCTTCTCCCGATCAGCCATGGAGAGCCCTGTCGTGTCTCGCAATTCAGCCGTGCTTCTCGCCTTCGGCCTGCTCGCCGCCTGGGCCTGGTGGACCAGCGCCGCCAGCCGCCGAACCGTATCGGCGCGGGTGACGCCGAAGCCCCAGCGCGACCGCCGCGACTGGGACGAGGTCGACGAGGCGCTGGACGAGAGCTTCCCGGCCAGCGACCCACCGTCCTACAGCGCCGGTGCGGTCTGAAGCCCGTCGGAGGCGACGTCAGTCCGAGAGAACGCGGATGATGTTGGCCACGGCCCGGGTGGTTTCCGCGATCAGCAGCAGGTCGCCGTCTACCCGGCCGTAGACGTATCCGCGCGGGGGCGGCCTCAGGTCGTAGCGGTCGTAGTCGCGCACGACGACGTAAGCGACCCCGGGCGGCAGCGGCCGTCCGACGATGTAGCGCCGGTCATGATGCGGCTCCACGACGACGATCCGGTCGCCGCACCATCCCTTCTTGGCATGGCCCGGCGGGCAGTGAGGGGGTGCCGCCAGTGCGGACGGCGCGATGGCGAGGGCCGCGAGTGCGGCGGCGAGCGTGCGGGGGAGCATGGCGTAGCCCTTCCTGTTGCCTCCGATCCCGAAAGTTTGCGGTCGTCAACGACCCGGGCAACGGCAGTCGCCGTAGCAAAGAGGTGTCGCACCTCGGTCCTGACGTCTCTACAACCGGGGGATAGGTCGGAAAGCGGCGGCACGCGTACCAGACGACGACAAAGAAGGTCCGGCCGATTGAGGGGTTTTTCGACGTGAGGGTGAAAAATCCATTGCAAGGCGTACGTTTTTCATCATGATGATCGTGTTAACTTTTGGTCAGGAAGCTGCTCTGCTGGGGCAGTTTTGGGTCTTCTCGGGGGGCAATTGCTCTTTTTTTGTTGCGCGGCTGCGGGCGGGGATGACGCCTGGCAGGCCGCTTGGGGGGGACAGGGTGCGAGAGCTTCTCTGGGTCGCGCTCGGAACGGCCTTGGTTTTGGGTGGGGGTGAGGCATCCGCCCAGAGCTATGTTCAGCCGTCTGCCAACTGGAACGGAAGCTGGGGCTTTCCGACGACGGCGGAAAAGACCTATCGTCTTCTTCAGGCGGACACGATCGAGAAGAAAGAAGAAGACTACTATAGCTCGATCGGCCGCAATACGATCAATTACAATGCGACCAACAACACTTGGAACGACAACCGTTCCGGCATGGTCGAGTTTACAGCCAACGGGGACTCCAAGGTCGACATCAGCAACCGGACCAGCAACGACATTGGCCAGAACACCAACGTCATCGGCTCCGTGAACGCCCCGCAGACCTCCATCGACATCAGCGGCAGCGGCAACAGCGTCCGCGCCACCAACACCTCAGACTCCTCCGGCTGCCTCGACGGCAGCGTCACGATAAGCAGTGGCACCACGACCGGCTCCAGCCTGTCGTGTAATTAGCGCGGAGTACTTCGATGCGCGCTCTGGCATGGGCTGCCCTCCTTGTGACTGCAACTGCCATCTCCGGTTGTGCGGGGGCGCCGGGCATTGCAGAGCCGCGCAAGGACGCGAAGCTCGTCGAAGGTCCGCCGATCGTCGACATCACGACGCCCTTCGACCACGCGCTTTCCTGCCTGAAGGGCAAGATCCAGCCGTCGATCACCTTCGGGGTCGGTGCCATCATCGACCAGACCGGCAAGGAACAGCTGACCGACGGCGGCGCGGGCAAGTTCGTCACCCAAGGCGCCGGTGACATCGTCCAGTCGGCCCTGTTCCGCGCCGGTGCGACCGTCCTGAACCGGCGCGATCCGCGTGTCATCATGACCGAGGTGCAGTGGAAGATCCGCGACCCGCGGACGCTGGTCCCGGTCAACTTCTACATCACCGGCAGCATCAACAGCCTGGACTTCATCCCCGGCGGCGGCTTCGACGTCAGCATCGCGGGGGTCGGGCCGCGCTACCGGCAGAACCGCATTCTGGTCGGCCTGGACCTGGCGCTGACCGAGGCGGCCACGGGCAGGATCGTGGCGAACGTGCCGCTGCAGAAGCAGATCTTCGCCAGCGAGGCCGGCTTCGGCATCGGCCGCTTCTTCGACGACACCCTGGTGGTGGCGGACATCGGCGGCAGCGAGCGCGAGGCGGTCAGCTTCGCGCTGCGCCAGATGCTCAATCTCGCCACCTTCGACCTCCTGACGCAGGTGATGAATCCCCACAAGTACGTGGACTGCCGGAAACTGGTCGACCAGGCCTACGGCCGGGTGGAGAACACCGGAACGGCAGAGGCGGCGCGGGCGATCGCCCCGGCGGCGGGTGAGACAGCCAGCGGCGCCGTCGGCGAAGGCGGGACTGCGGCGGGGGCGCAACCCGCCCCGATGCCCGGACCCGCTCGCAACGACAACAAGCAAGACGAAGAGGCACCGGCCGCCGCTGACGGCGACGCGGATGACACCTCCGTTCAGTCCTATTGGGAGGATCCGTCCACGCCGCCTTCGCCGGCGGCCGTGTCGACGATCCTGACCCGATGAGTTTCGCCCGGGAGAGGGGGGTCCTTCGGTCCGGGTGGAGGCGGGCTCGCCAGCTAGCCCCGCTCATGGTGCGTCGCCGGCCGGCGGGGGGCGACGACGACAAACCTGGAGTAACGCGGATGAAGGTACTTCTCGGATCGGCTGCCGCCGTGGCCCTGCTGGCTTTCGGTGGCGCGGCTCAGGCGCAGACCCTGGGCGACATCCTGGACAATGCGACGGGCAACTGGGCGAACATCTCGGTCAACGTCGCGACCATCGACGGTTCGGTCGGCGTCGACGTGGGCGACACCGTCACCGGCAGCCTGGGTGACATCTCGACGACCGCCGTCGGCGCCGTCAACGACGGCATCATCGCCGCCGACGGCGTCCGCGACGTCCTCAGCGTCGAGGGCCACCTCGACTACGTTGGCCTCGAGCTCACCAACAACCTCGACGCCATCGGCGCCGCCGGCCCGAGCGACACCGGCTTCGCGGCGGTCAGCGACGACCTGGAGGCCAACCTCGACGTGCTCCACGTCGACCTCGACCTCTTCGCCGGCCGCTTCGGCCCGATGGAAGGCGTGAATGCCGTCAACGCGGCCTTCAACAGCGCCCCGATCGACGGCTCCGTGATGGTCGAGGCCGGTGGCGACCTGGCGAACATCGGTAGCGTCAGCACCGTCGTTGCCGGCGCGGTCAACACCGGTGTGATCTCGATGGGCTTCGACACCCTGTCGCTGAACTGATCTCCGCCTGGCTTCCGAGCAGGGGGCCGGCAGCGATCGGAGGTACGAGGGGGCGGCGCCTTTCGGAGGCGCCGCCCCTTTGCTTATGGCGTCGAGAGGGGAGAGGGACATGGAAGTGCGCCGCGGATTTCTGATCCTGGCCGCCCTGCTGATGGGCACCGGGACCGTCCTGGCCGACGACGACAGCGGCCTGCTCGACCGCACGCCCGGGAACTGGAGCGCCGATCCGCAGACCGAAGTCGCGGCGTCCCGTCCGGCATACCCGTGGGAGAGCGAGGCGGCCACGCCGCCGTCCGACACGGTCGGGGCTGTGGGTTCGTCCGCGCCTGCGACGCTGTCGGCCGCCCTAGGTCTTGTGGACGTTCCCCCCAGCGAACTGCGGACGGTGGAGTTCGCACCGCCTCCGAGCGTACCGGTCTTCCCCGGCTTCGGCGGCGGCATCCTGGCCTACACTTCGTCCGAGCCGACCTTCAGCGGCCAGGCGAGGATCGGGGCCGACGTGGTGCAGAGGCTGGAGGTGGGGGCGGTCTTCGCCGCGCCGGCACTCAGCTTCGGCGGCCTGACCCTGCTGAATCTGGGGGAGAGCCGCTAGATCAGATTGGAGAGGCTTCGGGCCTCAGTCGCCCGCCTTCCGTGCCTCCTCGATCGCCTGCAGCACGAGGGCCTCGTCGGCGATCCGCTCGGCCAGCAGCAGCACGAGCCGGGCGTTGAACCGCAGGGCGGCGGCCTCGTCCATGTCGCGCTGCGCCTCCACCAGTCGGGCGAAGATGGCATCCGGATCGGCGATCCCTCCGCCTGCGGTATTCACGGTCATCGAACCGCCTCCGTGGCTTCCCGGGCTGATGCGAGGCCGCGCAGCAGGGCGGTGCGGACGGCGGCTGCGTCGACGGTCCCCCAGCGGGCGGCAACATGCTGGTCCGGGCGCAGCAGCAGACAGGCCCCGTCAGTGAGGCCGCAGCGGCGGGCGATGATGCCGTCCCGGTCGACTGCAGCGCCGGCGCTGGCGCCGCCCGGCGGCTGTACGAAGAGGGGGCGGAGCGGCAAGGGGGCGGCGGCCACCGCCGCGCGAACGGCCGCCCCGTGCTTCTCCGGATCACCATAGACCAGCAGCTCGAAACCGCGGCCGACCTGGCGCAACAGCCAGTCCGATCGTCCGTCGACCAGGATGGGAGCGTCCGGCAGCGGGGCGCCGGGCGCCAGGGGCTCGGCATCAGGGCAGGGTGTCACCAGAGGCGAGGCGGCGAGGGCCGCCGGACGCGACAGGCGCCCGGAGTTGACCCAGCGCCGGGCGAAGGGCTGCCCGGCCGACAGCTCGAGGACGGCGTCGCGGTAGGCCCGGGCGGCCGCGTTCTTGGGCGTGATGAAGTCGGTGGCGCGGGTGGAGTGGAGGATGTTCTCGTCCGCCGCCGGCACGCGCTCCTCGTCGTAGCTCGCCAGCAGGTCGGCAGAGGCGTGGCCCTGCAGCACCAGGGCGAGCTTCCAGGCCAGGTTGTCCGCATCCTGGATGCCGCCGTTGCCGCCGCGTGCGCCGAAGGGGGACACCTGATGGGCGGAGTCACCGGCGAAGAGCACCCGGCCGTGCACGAAGCGGTCCAGCCGGCGGCACTGGAAGGTGTAGATGGACACCCACTCCAGTTCGAAGGGCCGGTCCGGCCCGAGCATGGCCCGCAGGCGGGGGATCACCCGCTCCGGCTGCTTCTCCAGTTCCGGGTCGGCGTCCCACCCCAACTGCAGGTCGATGCGCCAGACATCGTCGGCCTGGCGGTGCAGCAGCGCCGACTGGCCGCGGTTGAAGGGGGGATCGAACCAGAACCAGCGCTCGGTCGGGAAGTCGGCCTTCATCCAGACATCGGCGATCAGGAAACGGTCCTGGAAGACCTGGCCGCGAAACGACAGGCCGAGGGCGTCGCGCACGAAGCTCCTGGCGCCGTCGCAGGCGACCAGCCAGTCGCACCCGAGCTCGTAGCCGCCTTCAGGGGTCTCGACCCGGACCAGGGCGCAGTCCGGCCGCTGCTCCACGGCCGATACCCGGCTGCGCCAGCGCAGATCCACGAGCCCGGTCTCGACCGCCCGTTCCACCAGCCACTGCTCGACGTAGTACTGCTGGATGTTGATGAAGGCGGGCCAGCCGTAGCCCGCCTCGGGCTGCAGGTCGAAGCCGAAGATCTCCCTTTCCCCGAAGAACACCCGGCCGCGGTTCCAGGTGATGCCCTTCGCCCGCAGCCGCTCGGCGACGCCCAGGCGGTCGAGGATCTCCAGCGAGCGCTGCGAGAAGCAGATGGCCCGGCTGCCGACGCTCACCGTGTCGTTGTCGTCGAGCACGACGGAAGGGATGCCGCGCGTCGCCAGGTCGACCGCCAGGGTAAGCCCGACCAGACCGGCGCCGACGATGACCAGCGGCTTGTGCCCCTGCCCGCGCCGCAGCTCCTCGCAACTCACGAAGGGGTAGCGCGGATTGCTGTAGGTCCTGGGCGCCGGTGCCGTGATCGCGCCACCCTCGGCCATGGCGGCCTCCCTCATCGTTCTTGTCCGGCTTATAGACCGGCTGTCGGCCGGCGGCCGTCACCCCATTGGACGACAGCGCTCAGACCTCCTGCAAGATGCGGTCGAAGAGGGCGGCCTGCGAGCCGATGCCGAGCTTGCGATAGGCCCGGCTGCGGAGCGTCTTGACGGAATTTGCCGAGATCCCGAGGTCGAGGGCCGTGGCCTCGGTCGTGAAGCCGCGCAGGATGCGCAGGCAGACGGCTGCCTCCCGGGGGCTGAGCCCCTGCCGCTGCAGCCAGCCGGCGAGGGAAGCGGGGGGCCGTGGGAGCGTATCGGCGGGCGGAAGGGGCCCGGGCCGTGCCTGCAGGGTCAGTGCCGCATGTTTCGCCACGACCGCCACGAGGAAGGCCGCGAGAGAGCCGAGGCGTTCCTTCTCGGCGGCGGCGAAAGGCGGTGCGGGCGTTCTTCGGTAGAAGTTGCAGTAGTAGGTGCGTCCGCCGCGCCTGGAGATGACCGACAGCTTGTCGATCAGCCCGGAGCGGCCGAAGAAGACGTCCAGGTAGCGGCTGCTGCCGACCCGCTGCCGGTCGAACGCGAAGAGCCGCGGCGGCTCGCCTTCGTGGGCGGACAGGACGGCCGAAAGGTTGGGATCGAAATCGTGGTACCGCCCGACCCAGTTGTCCGCCAGGCGTTCGCCGAGCGCCGGCTCGATCCGGCCATCCGTGAGAAGGTGGTGCAGGCCTCGGGACTCGTCGAAAGCGAAGATCGCGACGTGATCGATGGCGACGAGCCGGCCGAGGCTCGTCACCAGACGCTCCCCGAAGTCGCTGTCGCCGATGGCGTCGACGGCCGCGGCCAGGGCTTCGACGGCGGCCACGTCGCTCAGGTCGCGCGCCTCCTCAGACGGCGTCGTAGTCGAGCACCAGGGACCTGGTCAGGGGGCGCGCCTGACAGGAGAGGATGAAGCCCTGCTCGATCTCCCAAGGCTGCAGCGAGTAGTTGACCGCCATCTCCGCCTCGCCCTCGACCACCTTGCAGCGGCAGGTGCAGCACATGCCGCCCTTGCAGGAGTAGGGCAGCTCGACCCCGTGCCGGTGCGCGGCGTCGATCACGTTCTCGTCGGAGTCTGTCATGGTGAAGCGCCGGTGCGACCCGTCGATGATCGCCTCGACGGCGACGCCGGCTTCCGCAGCCTCTCTGGCCCGGGCCGAGGCGGGCCTGCGCGGCACCACCTCGCCGTCGGCCGGGACGAAGAGTTCGGAGCGGACCTTGTCCGCCGGTACGCCCAGCGCAGACAGCGCCTGACGGGCGCTTTCGATCATGTCCCCGGGACCGCAGACGAAGAAGGCGTCGGTGGCGGCCGGATCGAAGAGGCGCGCCGCGGCCAGCCGCTCGATGCGCTGCGGGTCGAGGCGGCCGAACAGCAGGTCGATGTCCTGGTTCTCGCGGCTGAGCACGTGCACCAGGGTGAAGCGGTCGAGGAAACGGTCCTTCAGGTCCTCCAGCTCTTCCCGGAAGATGATCGAGTCGGTCGTGCGGTTGCCGTAGAAAAGGGTGAAGCGGCTGGCCGGCTCACGGGTGAGCAGGCTCTTGACGATCGACAGGATCGGCGTGACGCCGGAGCCCGAGGCGAAAGCGACGTAGCTGCGCGCGGCTCCGCTCTCCGGGGCCGCGGTGAAGCGGCCCTCCGGCGTCATCACGTCCACGGTCATGCCCGGCTGCAGCTGCTCGTTCGCGAAGCAGGAGAAGAGGCCGCCCTCGACCTTCTTCACCGCGACCCGCAGCTGCGGGTCGTCGAGGCCCGAGCAGATGGAATAGCTGCGCCGCGCCTCTTCCTCGCCGAACCGGGTGCGCAGCGTTAGGTACTGTCCCGGCACGAAGCGGTAGGCCTCACGCAGTTCGTCCGGCACTTCGAAGGCGATGGAGACGGCATCAGGCGTCTCGCGGCGGACCGCGGCGATCTTCAGGGGATGGAACTGCGACATCCGGGGTCTCCTCAGATGCACTTGAAATAGTCGAAGGGCTCGGCGCAGTCCCTGCAGCGATAGAGCGCCTTGCAGGCCGTCGAGCCGAACTCGCTGACCCGTTCGGTCCGTGCCGAGCCGCAGCGGGGGCACTGCACCTCGTCGGCGCCGAAGAGCGCCAGCTTGCTGGTCGAGCGGCGGGCGGGCGGGGCGATGCCGTACTCGAGCAGCTTGCGGCGGCCCCGCTCGGTCAGGTCGTCGGTGCTCCAGGCAGGCGCCAGCTCGGTCTCGATCAACGGGTCGTCGAAGCCCGCCTCGGCCAGCGCCCGGATCAGCTCCAGCTTGATCGTCAGCATGGCCGGGCAGCCCGAATAGGTCGGCGTTATGGTGATGCGCACCCGGCCGTCCCCGCGGATCTCCACGTCGCGCAGGACGCCCAGGTCGGCGATGGACAGGACGGGGATCTCGGGGTCGCAGACGGTGGCGGCGGCCGCCCGCGCCCGGGCCAGATCCGCCGGCTCGCCCTCGATGACGGCGGCCGCGCTCATGTCACCAGCTGGCGTTCGGGTAGGTCCGCTGCAGGTACTGCATCTCGGACAGAATGTGGCCCAGGTGCTCGCTGTGCCGGCCGGCGCGGCCGCCGGTCTGCATCCAGCCATCCTTGGGCCGCGAGAGGGTCGCTTCCTGCAGGACCTTGTCCACCGTGGCGTTCCACGTCTCCCGCAAGGCGGCGGCGTCGGGCGCCACAGCGGCCTCGGCCAGGGCGGTGGCGGTCGCGTCCATCTCGAACAGTTCGCCGGTGTAGAGCCACAGCCGCTCCAGCGCCTCCTGGGTGCGGCGGTGGCTCTCCGCCGTGCCGTCGCCCAACCGGATCACCCACTCGGCGCTGTGGCGCACGTGGTACTCCGCCTCGCGCACCGCCTTGCCGGCGATGGCGGCCAGCGTGTCGTCGCTCGATGCCTGCAGGGCGCGCCAGTAGGGCAGCATGAAGGCGGAGAAGAGCAGCTGGCGGACGATGGTCAGGGCGAAGTCGCCGTTGGGCTGTTCGACCAGGAGGGCGTTGGCGTAGTCCCGCTCGTAGCGCAGGAAGGCCAGCTTGTCCTCGTCGCGCCCGGCGCCCTCGACCTCGGCGGCGTAGCTGTAGAGCGCGCGGGCCTGGCCGATCAGGTCGAGCCCGATGTTGGCCAGCCCGATGTCCTCTTCGAGGGTCGGCGCATGGCCGCACCATTCGCCCAGCCGCTGGCCGAGGATCAGGTGGTCGTCGGCCAGCCGCAGCAGGTAGGGGAAGAGCCCGTCGGTCATGGCCGCCTCACATGTTCCCGACTTCTTCGGGGATCTCGTAGAAGGTCGGGTGGCGGTAGATCTTCGAGGCCGTCGGCTCGAAGAGCATCTCCTTGTCGGCCGGGTCGGAGGCCACGATGTCGGTCGACCGCACCACCCAGACCGACTGACCCTCGCCGCGGCGAGTGTAGACGTCGCGCGCCGCCTGCAGGGCCATCTCCGCGTCGACGGCGTGCAGGGAGCCGGCGTGCTTGTGGCTGAGGCCGTTACGGGGGCGGATGAAGACCTCCCACAGCGGCATGTTCTTCTCGGGCATGAGCGGGTCCCTCCTGATCATTCGGCCGCGGCGCGCCGGGCGTCCTGCCGCCGGGCGCGCTTCCCGGCATGGGCCAGCGCGGCCTCGCGAACCCACGCGCCGTCCTCCCAGGCCTTGCGCCGGGCCCGGATGCGCTCGCGGTTGCAGATGCCGTCGCCCTTCACGACGCGCCAGAACTCGTCCCAGTCGATGGGGCCGTGGTCGTAGCCCTGCTTCTCCTCGTTCCACTTCAGGTCGGGATCGGGAACGGCGAGGCCCAGGAACTCCGCCTGCGGCACGGTCGCATCGATGAACTTCTGGCGCAGTTCGTCGTTGCTGAAGCGCTTGATCTTCCAGGCCATCGACTGGTCGGAGTGCTGCGAGTCGCTGTCATGCGGGCCGAACATCATGATGGACGGCCACCACCAGCGATTCAGGGCGTCCTGCGCCATCGCCTTCTGCTCGGGCGTGCCGCGGCAGAGCGTCAGCATGATCTCGTAGCCCTGCCGCTGATGGAAGGACTCTTCCTTGCAGATGCGGATCATCGCCCGGGCGTAGGGCCCGAAGGAGCAGCGGCAGAGCGGGATCTGGTTCATGATCGCCGCACCGTCGACCAGCCAGCCGATGGCGCCGATGTCGGCCCAGGTGAGGGTCGGATAGTTGAAGATCGAGGAGTACTTGGCCTTCCCGCTGAGAAGCTGCTCGGTGAACTCCTCGCGGGAGGTGCCCAGCGTCTCGGCGGCGGAATAGAGATAGAGGCCGTGGCCGCCCTCGTCCTGCACCTTGGCCAGCAGGGCCGCCTTGCGGCGCAGCGACGGGGCCCGGGTGATCCAGTTGCCCTCCGGCAGCATGCCGACGATCTCGGAGTGGGCGTGCTGGCTGATCTGCCGGGTCAGGGTCCGGCGATAGCCCTCGGGCATGGCGTCGTTCGGCTCGATCTTCTCCTCGGCGTCGATGCGCGCCTGGAAGGCGGCCAGGAAGGCCTCGTCTTCGGTGGTGGAGCCGTCGGCGCCGATCAGACCCTGGGCGTACATGGTCCCATCCTCCCTTCATGCTTGAAGGAAGATTACGTTACGAAAATTAGATCGTCAACTCTTGTTTCGTAACTCGTCAGTCGTCGAGTGGCTGCCCCCCGAAACGGCGGGCGAAGGCCGGCGGCGGTGGCGGCAGAGGTCCGTCCGGTGCGCCGCGGCAGGCATCGAGCCAGGCCTCGCTGGGGCCGACCAGCCGGTAGTAGACCCTGCGCGCGAGCTGCCGCGCGCTCTCCCCCGGCCAGTCCGCCGGCAGCAGTCCGGCCGGCAGCAGCGGATCGCGCAGCGCGATGCGGCGGAACTCGTGGATCAGCAGCGTGCGCGCCGCCAGGGCGTCGAGGGGATCCGGAATGACCCCGGCCGGGAGGCCGCGCAGCAGCGGCCCGAACGCGGCTTCGAAGGCGGCGTAGTCCTCGGCGTCCTGCCGCAGTGGCCACGCCGAGGCCGTCAGACCGGGCAGGCCCGCCGCCGCCTGCGCCTCCGCCCGGAAGACAGTGGCGCCTGCCAGGGCTTCCGTCGCGTCCGGCGCCGCCGCTGTTTCCGGCCGCAGGAAGGTGGTTGGTCCGAGGGTGCCGAAGCCGAGGTCGCGCAGCAGCCGGCGTCGGGCGCTCCGTTCGCCGCCCGCCTCCTCCGGGACGACGCAGAGGGTCCAGTCGCCGCTCCAGGCGACGGGGGTCGCCGCGTAGATCCGCCGGGTGGCCAGATCGAACTGATGCCGCCCGCTGGCGGTCAGCGCATAGAAGCTGTTGCGGCCCCGGCGCTCGCGGTTCAGCCAGCCGTCCGCCGCCAGCCGGGACGTTGCCGCCCGGACCGCCCCGGCCTCGATCCGCAGGCGCTGGAGGATCTGCTGCAGGGCCCCGAGGGCGAGGACACCGCCGCGGGGCAGCACTGCGTCGCCGAAGATCGTGATGACGATCGACCAGACGCGCAGCCGCTCGCCGTCGTGCAGCCGGTCGATCAGCCTTTCAAGCTCGCCGTCGAATGCGGCTGTAGGGAGCATCGTCATGATGGCGGCCTTATGAGAGTGCCCGAGGCCGCTCGCAAGATGTCCGTTCAGCCCTCTTCCGGGGGCGGGCCCAGGGCGTCGAGAGCGTCGAGGGCGCCCTGGAGGATGTGGGCGGCCGCCAGCTTGTCCACCGACTGCGCCCGCTTCGCCCGGGTCATGTCCAGCTCGCCGATCAGGAACTTGTTCACCGCCACCGTCGACAGCCGTTCGTCCCAGAAGGCCGTGGGCAGGTCGAGGTCCGCCAACTCCGCCAGGTTCCGGGCGAACTGGCGGACCGACTGGCAGCGCGGCCCTTCGCTGCCGTCCATGTTCACCGGCAGCCCGATCACCAGCCCGCCGACCTCCCTGCCGTCGACGATCCTGCGCAGCGCCGCCGCATCGTCCGTGAAGCGCTTGCGGCGGATGACCTCCAGCGGGCTGGCCAGGGTCAGGCGGCTGTCGGAGAGGGCGAGCCCGATGGTCTTCTCGCCGAGGTCGAGGCCGAGCAGGCGCCGCCGGGGCGGCAGAGCCGCGGGCAGGTCCGGCAGGGGGACGACTGGCATGGCCGGTCAGTGCTCGAAGCGGAGGCGCAGGGTCTGCCGGCCTCCGGCGTGGGACAGGGTGGTCCGGTCGGCCAGCCGCATCAGCAGGGCGACCTGAGAGCGCCGGATGGCTTCGTCGATGTCGAGCTTCTCCAGAGCCTCCAGGGGCTGCGGCGGTTCGGCCGCCGGCAAGGCCGGGCCGGCGTAGCTCACCTTGGCGATGATCCTGGTCTCGTCGAAGGTCAGCCGCAGAACGGCCGGGCAGCCGGCGATGCCGAGGCTCGGCGCGGCCTCCACCAGCTCGACCAGGGCCGTGGTGATCTTGTGCATGACTTCGGGTCTGGCGCCCCACATCCGTCCCTGCCGGCCGATGAAATCGTGCAGGCGGCCGATGTCGTCCGGCTCGAGGGCGAGGCTCAGTGTCGCGGCCCTGGTGATGCCGATCCGGAAGAGGGCGTTGAGGGCGATCGCCCCGCCGATGGCGATGATCAGGTCGGAGGCCAGCACGGCGCCCACCCAGGCGGGGGCGCTGCCGTAGAAGTCCGGGAAGACGTCGCGGCCCAGCCCGAAGAGGAGAGCGAGCCCAAGCGTCAGCATCCGACGGTTGTCCAGCATGCGGCTGGTCATGACCTGGATGCCGTTGATGACGATGAAGGCGGCGCTGAAGACGAGGATACCGCCGGTCACCGCGGGGGGAATCAACAGCACCAGGCCCTGGGCGAAGGGCAGCAGGGCCAGGAGCAGCATGATCGCAGCCACGTAGAAGCCGACGAGGCGTGAGGTGATGCCGGTGGCGACCGACAGGCCGACGCTGGGGGAGGAGGTGTTCATCCCGACGGTCCCCAGGCCGCCGGCGACCAGGGTCGCCGCTCCGTCCGCCAGCACGCCGCGCTGCAGCGTGATGAAGTCGGGACGCCGCCAGGCGGGATCGTTCAACCGCTGGACCGTCGTCAGGTCGCCGACGGCGCGCAGCGCACAGGCGAGCGAGGCGACGAAGAACTGAGGGGCGAGGGCAGGGTCGAAGACCGGCCAGCCCGTCACCGGCAGGGGCAGCGCGAAGACGGGGACGTCCATGGCCACCTGGATCTGAGTCGCGGAGATCTGGTCCAGGCCGGCGGCCAGCCCGATGCCGAGCACCAGCCCGATGAGGGCGGCGAACAGCCGGATGCCGCCGGCTCCCCAGACCGCGGCGGCGACGGTCGCTCCGAAGGCGACGAGGCCGGGCAGCGCAGCCTCCGTGATGCTCTGCCTCATGAGGCCGCCGGACGGGTCGAGGCCGAAGAGCAGCCGGAAGCCGAGCAGCCCGAGGATGATGCCGATCATCGTCACCGCGAGGCCCGCGATCTCGGAGGGCAGGTAGGGGCGGAACTGCCGGAGAAAGGGGGCGATGGCCGCCTGGCAGAGCCCGGCGAAGATCGTCATCCCGGCGACCAGGGGGAGGCCGCCCTGCTGCGCCGCGACGATCGACGGCGGCAGGTAGGCCGCGGTGAAGATGACCGGGAGGAGGTAGCCGGAGCCGACGCCCCGCCGTCCGAGACACTGCAGAGCGGTGCCGATCGCCAGAATGAGGAAGGAGCATCCGATGACGGCGCGCTGAACCTCGTGGTCGGCGCCGATCACGCGCAGGATGATCAGCGGGAAGGCCATGCCGATAGCGGTGGTGAGTGCGACGTGCTGCAGGGCGTTGCCGACGGCCACCAGGAACGGGGGCGTGTCGTGCAGGCCGAAAACGATGCTCGTGCTCGCCATCTCACCTTCTCCCTGCGTGCCCTCGGCCGTCTTTCGGAGAACCGGGCGGCCGAAACGCCGTCAGGCGGAGAGGCTTGCCGGCTGCTCGTCGGAGTCCCGCATGACGTAGCCACGCCCCCAGACCGTCTCGATGAAGGTCTCGCCGGACGCGGCGGCGGCCAGCTTCTTGCGCAGCTTGCAGACGAAGACGTCGATGATCTTCACGTCGGGCTCATCGATCCCGCCGTAGAGATGGTTCAGGAACATGGCCTTGGTCAGCGGCGTGCCCTTGCGCAGGGCGAGCAGCTCGAGAATTGCGTACTCCTTGCCGGTCAGGTGCAGCGCCTTGCCGCCGACGGCGGCGCTGCGGGTGTCCAGGTTGATGGTCAGCGGGCCGGTGGTGATGACCTGGGCGCTGTGCCCCTTGGCCCGCCGGACGATCGCCTGAATGCGGGCCAGCAGCTCGCGCCGGTCGAACGGCTTGGCGAGATAGTCGTCGGCCCCGATCCCGAGGCCCTTCACCTTGTCGTCCGGGCTGTCCAGCCCCGAGAGCATCAGGATCGGCGTGTCGACCTTGGCCGCCCGCAGCCGGCGGGCCACTTCGTAGCCGTCGACGTCGGGCAGCAGCACGTCGAGGAGGATGAGGTCGTAGTCGTAGAGCTTGGCGATCTCCACGGCGTCCTCGCCCATCGCCGTGACGTCTGCGACCCAGTGGGCACTGCGGATCATCATCTCCAGGCTGCGCGCCAGGACGCTATCGTCTTCGACGATCAGTACCCTCATGTCCCTCACCCGGCTGCCGGAAAAAGTGAACCCCGGAAGGCGCCCCTGCCTGGCGCGACTTTACCATCTCTTGAGGTTATCCGCTGTCGCCGAGTGCGCGCAACAGATGCTGGCCGTTGAGCGTCGGTACGACCGCGCCGCGCCTCGCGGGATGCCTTGATCGGTCGCCCGCGGTGAGCCATCTAGGCAGGGATGTTCGCAGACAGCTCCTCCCCCCAGTCGGGGTCCCAGTCGCCGGCCTGGCACGGCACGACGATCCTGTCGGTACGCAAGAACGGTCGCGTCGTCGTCGCCGGCGACGGACAGGTGACCTTCGGGCCGACCGTCATGAAATCGAACGCCCGCAAGGTCCGCAGGCTTGGCAAGGACGGTGCCGTCATCGCCGGCTTCGCCGGTGCGACGGCTGACGCCTTCACGCTCTTCGAGCGCCTGGAGGCCAAGCTCGAGAGCCACCCAGGACAACTCGTGCGGGCGGCGGTCGAGCTGGCCAAGGACTGGCGGACCGACCGCTACCTGCGCCGTCTGGAAGCCATGATGGCGGTCGCCGATTCCTCCAGCTCGCTCGTGCTCACCGGCAATGGCGACGTGCTTGAGCCCGAGGACGGCCTGATCGGCATCGGATCGGGGGGCGTCTACGCGCTGTCGGCGGCCCGCGCTCTCTTCGAGGTGGACGGACTGGACGCCGAGACCATCGCCCGCAGGGCCATGAAGATCGCCGCTGAAATCTGCATCTATACGAATGACAATGTCATCCTTGAAAGCATCTGAGCCATCCGCCGGCGTCGCCGACGCCGCCGCCTTCAGCCCGCGCGAGATCGTCTCCGAGCTCGACCGCTACATCGTCGGCCAGCGCGACGCGAAGCGTGCCGTCGCGGTGGCGCTGCGCAACCGGTGGCGGCGCCAGCAGCTGCCGGAGGCCCTGCGCGACGAGGTTCTGCCGAAGAACATCCTTATGATCGGCCCGACCGGCGTCGGCAAGACGGAGATCGCCCGGCGTCTCGCCAAGCTCGCGCAGGCGCCCTTCATTAAGGTGGAGGCGACCAAGTTCACCGAGGTCGGCTACGTCGGGCGCGACGTCGAGTCGATCGTGCGCGATCTGGTCGAGGTCTCGCTCCTGATGACGCGCGAGCGCCTGCGCAAGGAGGTCAAGGCCAAGGCCGAGTTCAACGCCGAGAGCCGCCTCGTCGACGCGCTCGTCGGGACGAGCGCCAGCCAGGACACCAAGGACAAGTTCCGGCGCATGCTGCGGGCAGGCCAGCTCGACGACCGCGAGGTGGAGCTGCAGCTGCAGGACGCCTCCGGCATGTCGCTGCCGACGATGGACATCCCCGGCATGCCGGGCGCCCAGATGGGCATGCTCAACCTCAACGACGTCTTCGGCAAAGCGTTCGGCGGGCGCACCAAGACCCGCCGCATGACGGTCGGTGATTCCTACGAGGTTCTGCTCGCCGAGGAGAGCGACAAGCTCCTGGATCAGGAGACCGTGACGGCGGAGGCGATCCGGGCGGTCGAGCAGAACGGCATCGTTTTTCTCGACGAAATCGACAAGATCACCGCGCGCAGCGAGTCCCGTGGCGGTGCCGACGTCAGCCGCGAGGGCGTGCAGCGTGACCTGCTGCCGCTGATCGAGGGCACCAGCGTCGCGACCAAGCACGGGCAGGTGAAGACCGATTTCATCCTCTTCGTCGCCTCCGGTGCCTTCCATCTGGCCAAGCCCTCGGATCTGCTGCCGGAGCTGCAGGGCCGCCTGCCGATCCGCGTCGAGCTGCAGTCGCTCGGCCGCGACGACTTCAAGCGGATCCTGACCGAGCCGGAGAACAGCCTGATCCGGCAGTACACCGCGCTGATGGCGACCGAGGGTGTCGACCTGGTCTTCCTGGAAGACGCCGTTGACGCGCTCGCCGACCTGGCAACCGAGATCAATGGCAGCGTCGAGAACATCGGCGCCCGGCGGCTGCACACCGTGCTGGAGAAGCTGCTGGAGGAGATCTCCTTCACCGCCTCGGATCGCGGTGGCGAGCGCATCGAGATCACCGGCGATCTGGTGCGCGAGCGGGTGGCGCCGCTCGCCGGCAACCTCGACCTCTCGAAGTTCATTCTCTAGGACGTCTCCCGGCGCTCCGGACCCTCGTCCGCGAGCCGCCGGGACAGCGCCTCCAGATGGCTGGCGGCGATGGCGTCGATGTCGCTGCCCAGCAGACGCATGCGCCCCGTCTGGTGGACGATCAGCGCCCCGATCAGGAAGGCGAACAGGGCGCTCGTCTCGACCCGGACTGCCGCTTCTCCCAGCTTGCCGAGGCCGTCCATCGCCCCCCGGAACAGATCCAGCGTCCGATCCAGGTTGCGGTTCAGCTCGGCGTCGAGTTCCGGCGACAGCCCGCGGGGACGCAGCCCGTGCCAGAGATAGAGGCCGAGCGCCACCTCGTCCGGCCTGTCCCGATAGTATGCCAGGAAGGCCAGGGCGGCAGCTTTCAGCCTCGCGCGCGGTTCGTCGCCGGGCTGTGCGGCCTCGGCCACGCTGGCGTGGAGGCGTTCCAGCGACTCGGCGAGCAGAGCGGCGTAGATCGCCTCTTTCGACGGGAAGAGCGGATAGATGGCCCCCGTCGTGCAGCCGGCCTCGGCCGCGATCGCCCGCATGGTTGCGCCGTCGAGGCCGTCGCGGGCGAACACCCGCCACGCCCCGTCCAGGACGAGCCGACGGCGCGCCTGGTTGAGCGTGCTCTCGCGCAGGTCCTTGTTCGCCTCGAATGAGCGGTTGCTCGAAGGTGGCCGGCTCATCGCGGGCGCGCTCCTCAGGATCTCTTGTGCGGCGTGATACCAGATCAACCGGCGAATAACTATGTTACGTCGAAAAATCCGTGCTATGTAACAACCGGGCAGGAGAGACGGAGGCCAGCCGAGGAGGAACCCGATGACCGTCTATGTCGAGAAGTGCGGCGCGGTGACCACGGTCATCAACGACCGGCCGTCGGCGCGGAACGCCGGCGACCCCGAAACGGCAGACGCGCTCACGTCCGCCTTTCTGGCGTTCGAGGCCGACGCCGAGGCCAAAGTCGCGGTCTTCTGGGGGGCAGGTGGCGCCTTCTGTGCCGGCTGGGACCTGAAGTACGCCGCCGAACTGGCCGATCGTGACCGCTTTCAGAAGGAAATCGTGGAGGGGCTGGCCTTTCCGCCGGGGTCCGCTCCGCCGCCCCGGGGTCCGCTCGGGCCGTCGAGGCTGGAACTGTCCAAGCCGGTCATCGCCGCCGTAGAGGGGCCGGCGGTCGCGGGCGGCATGGAGCTGGCGCTGTGGTGCGACGTCCGCGTCATGGCGGAGGACGCCTACTTCGGCGTCTTCTGCCGCCGCTGGGGCATCCCCCTGCTGGACGGCGGCACGGTCCGGCTGCCGCGGCTCGTCGGCCAGGGCCGCGCCATGGAGATCATCCTGACAGGGCGCAAGGTCCCGGCCGAGGAAGCCTATCGCATCGGGCTGTGCGAGAAGGTCGTACCGAGCGGGCAGGCGCGCTCGGCGGCGGAAGCGATGGCGCAGGAGATCGCCCGTTTCCCGCAGGCGGCGGTGCGCGCCGACCGCGCCAGCGTCTACGACACCTACGGACTGGACGTGCGCGATGCTCTCAAGCGCGAGTGGGCGAACGGTATCGAGGCCCATCACAAGGAAGGCGCCGCTGGTGCAACGCGGTTCTCTTCAGGGAAGGGCCGCCACGGCGACTTCGTCGACATCGCGTAAGCCTGCCGGCAGGGGGCGGAGCGGGGACTCCCGGGTCGGTCACCGCCGGGCGTCGAGCAATCGGCGCGCCGCCACGGCCGGCGGCAGCTCGCCGGCCATCACCGCCCGTTCCAGCGCCTCGAGCTGACCGGCGACGGCGGGATCGCCGACGAAGTCGTCGCGCAGAGCCTCCTCGATCTCCTGCCACAGCCAGGCGCGGGCCTGCCGGGCTCTCTTGCGCTGCAGCCCCGACGGCCCGAGCACCTCCCGGAACCGCAGCACGCTGTCCCATACGGCGTCTATGCCGTCGCCCTGCAGGGCCGAGGCCAGCTGAACCGGGACCTGCCAGGTCTCCGACTGCGGGCGCAGCATGCGAAGCGCGGCCTGGTATTCGGCCGCCGCCCGCCGGGCCGCGGCCAGCATGTCGCCGTCGGCCTTGTTCACCACCACGAGGTCCGCCAGCTCGACGATGCCCTTCTTGATGCCCTGCAACTCGTCGCCGCCCGACGGGAGCAGCAGGAGCAGCAACAGGTCGGTCATGTCGGCGACGGCGGTTTCCGACTGTCCGACCCCCACGGTCTCGACGATGACGGCGTCGAAGCCGGCAGCCTCGCACAGCAGCAGGGCCTCGCGCGTGCGGCGGGCGACGCCGCCCATGGTATGACCGGCCGGAGAGGGGCGGATGAAGGCGTCCGGCGACCGCGAGAGCAGTTCCATCCGCGTCTTGTCGCCGAGGATCGACCCGCCGGTGAGGCGGGAGGAGGGGTCGACCGCGAGGACGGCGATCCGCTTGCCGCGGCCGACCCAGTTCAGCCCGAAGGCCTCGATGAAGGTCGACTTGCCGACGCCGGGCACGCCGGAGATGCCGACGCGCACCGCACTTCCGGTGTATGGCAGCAGCTCGGTCAACAGGGCGTCGGCCTGCTCCCGGTGGTCGCGCCGCCGCGACTCGACCAGGGTGATGGCCTTGGCGAGCGCCCGGCGGTCGCCCGCGCGGACCGCCCCGGCGAGGTCCTTCGCCTGACCGGTCATCGGTTCAGTTCGCGACGCTGTCGCGCACCCGCCGCCAGCGCGCGACGTTGCGGTTGTGCTCGTCGAGGCTGCGGGCGAAGGCGTGGCCGCCGCTGCCGTCCGCGACGAAGTAGAGGTAGTCGCTGTCCACCGGGTTCAGCACCGCCTGCAGCGACTCGCGTCCCGGATTGGCGATCGGTCCGGCCGGCAGACCCGCCACGACATAGGTGTTGTAAGGGCTGTCGACCTGCCAGTCGGCGCGGGTCAGCGGGCGGTCCAGCGGGCCCTTGCCGGCGGTGAGGGCGTAGATCACGGTGGGGTCCGACTGCAGGCGCATCCCGCGGCGGAGCCGGTTCATGAAGACGCTGGCGACGAGCGGCCTCTCGCGCGCCACGCCGGTCTCCTTCTCGACGATGGAGGCCATGGTCACGGCCTCCTCCGGCGTCTTGAAGGGCAGGTCGGGCGCCCGCTGCTCCCAGAGCTCCGCGAGCGTCTGATCCATGGCCTGCCGCATGCGCCGGACGATGGCCTGGCGGTCGTCGTTCCAGGTGTAGCTGTAGGTCTCCGGCAGCAGCGTCCCCTCCGGAGGGATCTCGCTCACGTGCCCGCGCAGTCCGTCGGCCGCCTCGATCAGCAGCACGACCTGCGCCGACGTCAGACCTTCCGGCACGGTGATCCGACGGGAGACGTTCGGGCCGCGCACCAGGGCAGCGACCGTCTGGGCCAGCGATATCTCGGCGGGGAAGTCGTACTCGCCCGCTTTCAGTTCGTCACCCTTGCCTTCGAGGCGGACCGCCAGACGGAAGAGCCGGGCGTCGCTGACCACACCGGCTTCTTCCAGCTCCCGCCCGATCGCCGGCACTCCGGTCCCGTACTCGATCACCATCCGCTTCTGCGTGGGCAGGGGACCGGCACCTTCATAGGCCCTCAGGGCCAGATAGCCGAAGATGGCGATCAGCAGCCCGCCGTTGATGACGACCGCGGCGAGAATGGCCAGCAGGCGGCCCACGCAGTCCCTCCGGTCAGTCCAGAGCCGAGAGTATCACGCTGGCATTCGTGCCGCCGAAACCGAAGGAGTTCGACAGGGCGACCCGCACCTTCCGTTCCTGAGCCACGTGCGGAACAAGGTTGATTCCCTCGGTGGCGGGATCCGGGTCGTCGAGGTTCAGCGTCGGCGGCACCACGCCGTCGCGTATCGACAGGATGCAGAAGATCGCTTCGACCGCGCCGGCAGCACCCAGCAGGTGGCCGATCGCCGACTTGGTCGAGGACATCGCCAGCGAGGTGGCCGAATTGCCGAAGAGCCGCCGCACCGCCCCGAGCTCGATCACGTCGCCCAGGGGCGTGGAGGTCCCATGGGCGTTGATGTAGTCGATCTCGTCCACCGTCCGTCCGGCACGCTTGAGTGCGGCGCGCATGGCGCGGAAGCCGCCGTTGCCGTCGTCGGGCGGCGCGGTGACGTGGTAGGCATCGCCGGACAGCCCGTAGCCGACGACTTCGGCGTAGATCGTTGCACCGCGCTTCTTCGCGTGCTCCAGTTCCTCGAGCACGAGGACACCGGCGCCTTCGCCCATGACGAAGCCGTCACGCCCCTTGTCCCAGGGCCGTGAGGCCTGCTCGGGCTGATCATTGAAGTTGGTGGACAGCGCGCGCGAGGCACAGAAGCCGGCGATGCCGATCCTGCAGACCGCCGCCTCGGCCCCGCCGGCGACCATCACGTCTGCGTCGTCGAGCGCGATCAGCCGCGCCGCGTCGCCGATGGCATGCGCGCCGGTAGAGCAGGCGGTGACGACCGCGTGGTTCGGCCCCTTGAAGCCATAGCGGATCGACACCTGGCCGGAGACCAGGTTGATCAGCGCGGCCGGAATGAAGAAGGGCGACAGCCGACGCGGACCGCGGTCGCGGACGGTGAGGGCGCCTTCGCAGATCGTCTCGAGCCCGCCGATCCCCGAGCCGATCATGACGCCGGTCCGCTCGAGGGCTTCCTCGTCGGTCGGCTGCCAGCCGGAGTCGATGATGGCCTGCTGTGCGGCCGCCATGCCGAACAGGATGAAGCGGTCGATCTTCCGCTGGTCCTTCGGCGGCACCCACTCGTCTGCCGTGAAGCCGCCTTCGGCATAGGAGCCGGCCGGCGGCTGGCCCGCTACCTTCGACGTCAGGTCGCTGACGTCGAAATCGGTGATGGCCCGCAGGCCCGACCGGCCGGAGAGCAGGCGCTCCCAGACCGGTGCGACGCCCACGCCCAGCGGCGTGACGAGCCCGAGGCCGGTAACTACGACGCGTCTCATGCGGGATCCCGAACCAGGGCTTCGTCGCCGGCGGCGCTCGCGCGCCGCAGGCCGACCATCAGCCCTGATGCTCCTCGATGAAGGAGATCGCGTCCTTCACGGTCACGATCTTCTCCGCGGCGTCGTCCGGGATCTCGCACCCGAACTCCTCCTCGAAAGCCATCACCAGCTCGACGGTGTCGAGGCTGTCGGCCCCGAGGTCCTCGATGAAGCTGGCATCCTCCGTGACCTTCTCGGGCTCAACGCCGAGGTGTTCGACCACGATCTTCTTAACCCGATCCGCCACGTCGCTCATCGTTCGGTCGTCCTGCTGTCCATTAGCAAAAAATCCGGTGGAGTCACCCCGGGCGGCAGCCAGGGGCGGCGCCCGCGCGACGGCGGGCGCCGCTCATCTCAGACATCGGTGCCCGTCAGAGCGGGGCTCTTAACACGTCCGCAACGCCCTTGCCAACGGACGGCTTCGGCTTTCTCCGCCGGTTCAGATCATCGCCATCCCGCCGTTGACGTGAATCGTCTGCCCGGTGACGTAGGCAGCCTCCTCGCTCGCCAGATAGACCACGGCGGCAGCGACGTCTTCCGGCGTGCCCAGCCGGCCGGCCGGGATGGCGCCGAGCAGCCTCTCCTTCTGGCCGGCGTCGAGCACCTCGGTCATCGGCGTGGCGATGAAGCCGGGCGCGACGCAGTTGACGGTGACATTGCGCGAGGCGACCTCGGCCGCCAGGGCCTTGCTCATGCCGATCATGCCCGCCTTGGAGGCCGCGTAGTTGGCCTGGCCGGGGTTGCCGGTGACGCCGACGATCGAGGTGATCCCGATGATTCGGCCCCATCGCCTGCGCATCATCGCGCGCAGGCTCGCACGTGCCAGCCTGAAGCCGGCCGTCAGGTTCACCTCGAGGACGGTGTTCCAGTCCTCGTCCTTCATCCGCAGGGCCAGGGTGTCGCGGGTCAGGCCGGCGTTGTTGACCAGCACGTCCAGGCCGCCCAGCGCCTTCTCCGCCTGGTCGGGCAGCGCGGTGGTCGCCGCGGCGTCGTCCAGCCGGCAGGGCAGCACGGCGACGCGCTCGCCGAGTTCGGCGGCGAGGGCCTCCAGCGCCTCGGCCCGGGTGCCGGACAGGCCCACCGCCGCTCCCTGGGCATGGAGAGACCGGGCGATGGCGGCACCGATGCCGCCGGATGCCCCGGTGACGAGGGCGTGCTTGCCGGTGAGGTCGAACATGGGGTCCTATCCCTTCTTCCGCGTAGTGCGTCTCAGATGCGTGCCAGGAAGGCCTCGATGTCGGCGGGCTCGCCGAGGGAGACGCCCTTCAGGGCCGGGTCGATGCGCCGGGCGAGGCCGCTCAGCACCTTGCCGGACCCGGCCTCAACCAGTTCCTCGACGCCCATCTCCTTCATCGCCAGGACGGATTCCCGCCAGCGGACGGTTCCGGTCACCTGCTCGACCAGCAGCTTTCGCAGGGTGGTGGGGTCCTGCTCCGGCCGGGCGCTCACGTTGGCGACCACCGGCAGCACGGGCGGGGCGATCGTGGTCCGCTCCAGCGCTTCGGCCATCGCCTCCGCGGCCGGCGCCATCAGCGGGCAGTGGAAGGGGGCCGAGACCGGCAGCATCTGTCCGCGCTTGCCGCCCCGCTCGGCCGACAGGGCGACCGCTCGCTGCACCGCCCCCTTGTGGCCGCTGACGACCACCTGGCCCGGCGCGTTGTCGTTCGCCGCGGCGCAGACTTCGCGTGAACCGTCCGGTGCGGCGCAGGCGTCCTCCGCCACGGCACGCGCCGTCTCGAGGTCCAGCCCGAGAAGGGCTGCCATCGCCCCTTCGCCGACCGGTACCGCCGCCTGCATCGCCGACCCGCGCAGGCGCAGCAGCCGGGCCGTGTCCGCCAGGTCCAGGGCGCCGGCCGCGCAGAGCGCCGAATACTCGCCCAGGGAATGGCCGGCCACGCAGAGCGCGCGGGCGGGGAGGTCAAGCCCGCCGTCCCGCTGCAGCACCCGCATGACCGCGACGCTCACCGCCATCAGGGCCGGCTGGGCGTTCTCGGTGAGTGTCAGCCTTTCCTGCGGGCCTTCGAACATCAGCGCGGAGAGGCGCTGGGAGAGGGCGTCGTCCACCTCTTCGAAGACGGCGCGGGCGGTCGGGAAGGCTTCGGCCAGGGCGCGGCCCATACCGACCTGCTGGCTGCCCTGACCGGGGAAGACGAAGGCACGCTGCATATCTGGCGATCCTGTCGCTTGTAACGTTCGCGCCGCGGACGGCACAGGTGACGCAGTTGAAGTGGCCGGTCTCGCGCCTGTCAAGAAACCGGCGGCAGTCGACCTTTGCCCTTGCCTCGACGAAGCGCACTTCTCAGAGTTGAATAACGCTTTCGCCGAAATCTTCCGATGCCGACGATCACCACGGTCAAGCACAAGGTTGCCTGGTCCTATGCGAATCTCGCGAGGGCTCATTCCGCACTTGCGGACGGAAGCACAGCCTACGCCCGGAAGCACCATATCGTTCGCAAGAGACTGTACTACGGGCTGATCAACGACCGAATGGCTCTCGGTTCCCTTCTTGATGATGAACGAGTCAAGATGAACGCGCCGAGAGCTTGCTGTTACTGCGGATCTTCGGGACTGCTGTGCGTCGACCATCTGATCCCGCGCATCAGGGGCGGCCGGCACGCAGCGGACAATTTCCTTTGGGCCTGCAGGTCCTGCAATAGCGCGAAGGGCGGAAGGGACATCTTGGAGTGGCTTCTGCCCCTGCAGCGCTTCCCCAGCCTCCTGGTTCTGCGGCGCTATCTCAAGGTCGTGTGGGCTTACTGCGATGGCGAGGATCTGATGGGGCGAGAGCTCGACGCGGTACCAGAGGCAGCGCTGCCCTTCGCGCTGGAGTTGCTGCCTGAAGTTTTCCCGCCGCTCGGCGATCTTGTGTTGTGGGTTCCATGCCGGGATGAGACAGCGGGCTGAGCTTCCCCGGACTGGTTCAGGGCCTGTCATCTATACAGCCGACCTTGCGTTGCCGCCGCCGCTCCCTATAGTGCCGCGCCTTGGACCCGGCCGCCATGGTGGCGGACGGGCGCTCCTTGCCGTCTTCCTTCAAGGCCTCCGGTCCTCCCGGCCCGGTCGCATGCGGATGGCGGCTCTGGCCGGGGGCTGCCGCCGCCCGGCCGAAACAGCCGTGGGGAGTCCTGTATGGCTTTTTACGAAAGCGTGTTCATCGCACGCCAGGATCTGTCGTCGGCGCAGGTCGATACGCTGACCGACGAACTGATCGAAATCCTGAAGGCGCAGGGTGGCGAGGTCGCCAAGAAGGAATACTGGGGCCTCAAGAATCTTGCCTACAAGATCAAGAAGAACCGCAAGGGCCACTATGTGCTCTTCAACATCGAAGGCCCTGCGGCCGCGATCGAAGAGTACGAGCGGGTCATGCGCTACAACGAGGACGTGCTGCGCTACCTGACCGTCAAGGTGGTCGCCCTCGACACCGAGCCGTCGGCCATGATGCAGCGCCGCGAGGAACGCGGTGGCCGCGGTGGCGGCCGGTTCGGCGATCGGCCGGATCGCGGCGATCGTGGCGGCCGCTTCGGGGACCGTGGTGATCGCCCGGATCGCGGCGATCGGCCCGACCGGGGCGATCGTCCGGAGCGTGCCGAGCGTGGTGGTTTCGAGGGGAGGGCCTGATCCATGTCCCTGCAAGTCGTCAGCCGCGGCGGCACGCCCCGCCGCCCGTTCTTCCGTCGGCGCAAGTCCTGCCCGTTCTCCGGCCCGAACGCGCCGAAGATCGACTACAAGGACGTGCGCCTGCTGCAGCGGTTCATTTCGGAGCGGGGCAAGATCGTCCCGAGCCGCATCACCGCCGTTTCGGCCAAGAAGCAGCGCGAACTGGCTCGCGCCATCAAGCGAGCGCGCTTTCTCGGCCTGCTGCCTTACGTGATCAAGTGATCCGGCAGGGGAGAGAAGACAGATGGAAGTGATCCTGCTGGAGCGGATCGAGAACCTCGGTCAGATGGGCGACGTCGTCAAAGTCCGCCCGGGGTTCGCCCGCAATTTCCTGTTGCCCCAGCACAAGGCGCTGCGGGCGACCAAGGACAACCTCAAGGAATTCGAGCAGCGCCGGGCGCAGCTCGAAGCCGACAACCTGGAGCGCCGGGACGAGGCCCAGAAGGTCGCGGACCGGCTGGCCGGCCTGTCGGTCATCGTGATTCGTCAGGCGGGCGATACGGGCCAGCTCTACGGCTCGGTCGGCACCCGTGACGTCGCCGAGGCGGTGGGCGCGGCCGGTGCGACCGTCGCCCGCAGCCAGGTTGTCCTCGACCGGCCGATCAAGACGCTCGGCGTCTATCAGGTGCGGGTGCGGCTGCATCCGGAAGTGTCGATGACGGTCACCGTGAACGTCGCCCGCTCCGAGGCGGAGGCCGAGTTGCAGGCGCGCACCGGCCACTTCGTCTCCCTGGAGGAGCAGGAGGCGGCGGAGGCTGCCGCCGAGGCTGCCGCGCTCGCAGCCGAGGAGGAGGCTGCGGCCGCCCGCGAGGCCGAGGCCGGCTGACCTATCGCGCCGGACCGGAGTGAACGGGGGCGTCGACGCACACCGCGTCGGCGCCCCTTCTCTTTGGACCCCGTTCAGCGATGGCGGCGGCGAAGCCGGGTCGGCGGGGCGAACAGCCGGTCCGGCAGCGACAGCAGGCGTCCGAAGGTCTTGCCGAACTGACCGCCGACCTTGACCACGTCGTTCAGCCGCCGTTCGAGGAAGGCCGCGGTGGCCGTCCGGTCCTCGCTGCGGTCGTCGAGCCAGTAGAGCAGGGTCGGCCCGAGGACGGCGGAAAGCAGCGCCCGCTTGCTGTACCAGTTGTGATCTGTGGAGCGGTCTCCGGCGGCGTACCAGACCCGGTCGGCCGTGCGCCAGATCAGCCTGGCGCCCAGCGGCGCGTTCTGCGGCAGCGCCAGCCAGGCGGTCCCCCGGCGCACCGCCTCCGCATGGGGTTCGAGCGCCTGCAGACGGGCCGTGACCAGGGCGTGGATGCGCACCCGCACGGGCAGGCTTTCCAGTTCGCCCTCCGCGAAGCTGCCGACCATGGCGTCATCCGCCCAGTCCGAGAAGGCTTCGATCGCTTCGCCTGCGCCGCCTGGGCAGAGATTGGCGACCGCGCCGGCGGTCAGGCCCAGGTCGCGGCCGCCCGCGAGGAGGGCTTTGCTGCTCCAGCCGTCGAAGGCGACGTGCGGCAGGCTCGCCAGCACGAGCTGCTGCCGGGCGTCGTCGTGCCGGGGGTCGTCGTGAATGTGCTCGCTCATGACGTCCTCTTCGCTTCCTTCGCCTGCCCGAGGAGATGGGGCAGCTCGCTCCTGTAGGCCAGTCGCGTGAGGTCGGGCATCCGCTCCGGGTAGAGGATGCCGCTCAGATGGTCGATCTCATGCTGCAGGACACGCGCATGGAAGCCTCCCGCCTCCCGGACAAGCGGCCGCCCCTCCAGATCGGTGGCCGTCACCCGCACCCGGTCCCAGCGCGGTACTTCGCCTGCGAGATCAGGCACCGACAGACAGGCTTCCCAGCCGGCTGTGATCGCATCGGTCAGAGGCTCGATGCGGGGATTGACCAGTACGGTGAGCGGGACCGCCTCGCAGCCTTCGCGCTCCGCCCGCTCCGGTGCGACCAGATAGACGACGACCTGCAGGCTCTCGCCGATCTGCGGTGCGGCCAGACCGGTGCCGGGTGCCGCTTCCATGGTGTCCACCAGATCACGGACGAGCGCCCGGACCGCCTCCGAAGCCGGGCGAGGCACCGGGAGGGCCGGGCGGCGCAGCAAGGGGTGGCCCATGCGCAGGATGGGGCGGACAGCCATGTCGGGCAGCTTCTAGGGCGTGCGCTCGCGCGGCGCCATCCCTTTTCGGCCTTCACAGGGCCGGTGCACCCTGCTATCAGAAGCGCCTCTGCCGTTGCCGCGGCGGAGCGCCTATTCCTGTCCGGCGAACAACAGAAGGAGGTTCGGTCCACCGTGCAAGTTCACGTTCGTGACAACAATGTCGATCAGGCCCTTCGCGCGCTCAAGAAGAAGCTGCAGCGGGAGGGTGTTTTCCGTGAGATGCGTCTGCGGCGGCACTTCGAGAAGCCGTCCGAGAAGCGCAAGCGCGAGCAGGCCGAGGCCGTTCGCCGCCACCGCAAGCTCCTGCGCAAGCGGATGGAGCGCGAGGGCTACTGAGCCTCGCACCGGCCTCTGCAAGGCCGGGACTGCTGCCCGCTCCTCTGGTAATGGTTGCGCCGGCCCTCGGAAGGCGCGACTGTGAAGCGCGGAACCGGGCTCTCTCGAGGGGGGAGTTCGGCTTCGTCGGCGAAGCTTCGCAGACCCGTGCAGGCTGATGCCGGGCGACGATGAACAGAGGCGGGGGCGACATGAGCAATGAGAACGAGGCGGGCAAGCGTCCCGCCGGCCAGTCCGACAGCGAAGGCGGCCCCGCCGCCCTGGAGCGGCGAAGGCGCCTTCTCGAGCGGCTGGGCCGTGGTGCCTACCTCGCGCCTGTCACGGTCGCGATGATGTCGGCGAAGGCGCTCGCTGCAAGTTGAATCCCACGTGGGTCCCGCCCGTTCGAGAGCTCTGGCGGTGGCGCCGGCTCTCGCTTAAAGTGTGCGCGTGACGGTGGAGACGGCTGCCGTTCATGGCCGCGCCGGGAAGGGGCGGTGAGCGAGATCAAGGGGGGAAGATGGACGCCCGCAGCGAGCATTTGACGGAAGAGGCATCGGACGCCGAACCCCGGACCGGGGACGAGGGGCGTCGTCTCTTGCTGAAGCGGCTGGCGCGCGGAGCCTATGCGGCACCCGTCGCGCTCGCTCTGATGACGACGCAGGCACACGCCAGCTGAACGACGTCGCGGCGAGCCGCTTTCTGTTCGATCTGGTCGACGACAGGCTCTTCGTGGTCGACCGGACGGCGGGCGCGCTTTCGGTCTTCAATCCCACGGCCGCGTTCCTGTGGCTCTCTCTGTGGGACGGGCCACGAAGCATCGGATCGCTGACGGCAGAACTGCTTCAGGTCTTCCCATCCGCCCCGGCGGAATTGGCCGCCGATGTGGCTGGCATGATCGCGGATTGGCGCGACCGGGGGTGGCTGCAGAGCGGTCCGGACGGGCTGCGGATTCTTCGCTCCGCCGCGGATTCCGACGGAGGCGGCGTCGCGCCGCCCGCCCCGCTCCTCGATCCGTGCAGCATTGAAGGATGCCGGCCCGTCTGGGCGATCGACAGGGATCTGCTCGGCACCAGCGTACGCATCGAGATGGCCGTAGCCCAGGCTCCGCTGCGCGCCGATTTCTCGACGAGGATCCAGGCTCTCCTCGCGGGCCTGCCCGCGGGCGCGGGGCCGGTGCGGACGCGGATCGCCTGTCACGTCTCGGACGGCGCCATCCATCTCGCCTGTGACGGCCGCCGCTTTGCGACCCGCGATGGTGCGGTGGCAGTCGGGCGTCTGATCCTCTGGTGCCTCTACGCCGCCTACGGCGAGGACGACTTCATCGCCTCGCTGCATGCCGCGGCCGTGGGGCGGCCGGACGGAATGGTTCTGCTGCCGGCGGCGTCGGGGGCCGGCAAGTCCACCCTGGCTGCCTACCTGGTGTCCCAGGGCTGGGCCTATGGGGGCGACGACGTGGTCGGCCTCGGTCGAGGCGCGGGCGCGTCGGACGTGGTGGTGTTGCCCTTCCCCACGGCGATCAGCGTGAAAGAGGGCAGCCTCGGCCTGCTGGAACGGTTCTTTCCCGGGCTGCGGGACCGGGCGGAGATCCGCTACGACGCCAAGAGGGCGCGCTTCCAGCCGGTGGACCCGGCGCGGATCGTGGGGCGCTCGGCGGACCTTAGACGACCCTTGGCCCTCGTCTTCCCCCGGTTCGTGCCCGAGGCGGCGGTCGATCTCACGCCCCTGTCGACGGAGGAGGCCCTGAGCGCGATCTCGGCCGACGGCATCGGCCTGGGCGACGGCTTGCAGAGACCGGACCTGCACAGGCTCTTCAGCTTCATGGAGCGCATCCCGAAGTACGCCCTGCGCTATTCCTCTCTCGTCGAGGCGGCCGCATGCCTGCGCGCTCTCTGAAGGCCGAGGCGCGGAGGGAGGCGCGGCGGTGGCTCTGCCGCAGCGTGTCGCCCTACCACCCGCACCGACAGCTGCCCGAGCCCTCGCTGTGGCCGGATATCATCGAGGCCGCGGACCGCGCGCTGCTGATGCCTCGCCTGTTCGAGGAGTTGCGGCCGCTGCACGGAGACCTGCCGGGCGAGGTCTTCGATCTCCTGGAGACGGTGAGCCTCCTGAACAGCGAGCGCAATCGGCAGATCGTCGATCAGACGGTGGCGGTGATCGGCACCCTGAATGCGCGCGGCGTGGAGCCCGTCATCCTCAAGGGCAATGCCATTCTGCTGACCGGCGGCCCCAATTCCGGCTCCCGGATGGTGACCGACCTGGATCTCTGGATACCCGAGCCGGCCGGCCAGCAGGCTGCGCTGGCGGCGCTCCAGGCCGAAGGCTACCGGCCGACGCGGCCGCTCGCGAAGTTCCGGCTGTCGGACCATCACCACTATCCCAGCCTTCATCGCCCCGGCACGGCCGCCCGGGTCGAGGTGCATCACCGGCTGACCGATCGGGAACTCGACGAACTGTTCGACGAGGCGGCGGCCGCCCGTCGTGTCGCCTCCGTCGAACTTGGGGTCGGTCGGCTGCGACTGCTCGATCCCCTCGACGGCCTGGCCGTCTCCTACATCCAGTCGACCTACATGGCCGTCCCGGTCTTCGGGCTGGCGCGGGTCCCGTTCATGAAGTGGGTCGACTTTCTCGACCGGCTGGCGGCCGTCGGGGGGCCGCCGCCTCAGACCCGGCGGGACAGCGGCCTGCGCGGCGAGGACGGCCCGGTGGACCGCATGTTCTTCACCGCGCTGCAATCGTACTTCGGCTATCCCTACAACGGCCCTCGCGACGAGACCTATGTCCAGCGGCGGGAGCGCCAGCTGGAGGGCGGCTGGCACGGAGCCTGGCTGCCCGAACTGCTCACCAGCCTGGGGCGAGACCTCGCGAGCCCCAAGTTGTTCCGGCTGCGATCCTGGCGCAGAGCTCCCCTGATCCTGCAGGAACGGGTGAGCCTGCATCGCCGCCGGAAAGGATTGTAGCACCCGTGAAGGTGCGTTGACGGCCGCGGGGCCGGCCCCTACAACCCTGTTACCGCAAACGTCGTGGTTGACGGCCGCTCGTTTCTGCGGAGGGATGGCCGAGCGGCTGAAGGCGACGGTTTGCTAAACCGTTATAGGGGCTTAAACCCCTATCGGGGGTTCGAATCCCCCTCCCTCCGCCACTTTCTTGATGTTGCTTGCTTTTTCCGATCGCGGCCGGCATTTCTCAGCCCGCATCCGCGATGGAAACCGTTGCATTTGTGCCGGCTTTCGTGCCGGCCGGGCGTGGCCGCGCGCCTCGACAAAGGTTTCCTTCGGTCGGCGTCCCCTCATGCTCTGCAGTTCCTGGAGAGCCGAAGCCTCGAGCGAGATCCGCGACAGGTTCGGCGGCCGCCCGCATGGCGAAACGGACCGCAGACGCGGAAGGCCGATGACCTGGCATCTGCGGTGGAGCCGGCCCACTTTTTTCAAGGCAGAAAACAATCTGGGGTCGTGTCGCGATGCCAGCAGTGCGGGAAATTGCCCTTGAGCCGGCGGACCTCGCGCCCTAGTCTGCCGACAAGCTCTGCGAATGACGGAACGGCAGGCAGGTTTCGTGTCTTGGCCGACGCCAGGGGAGTGCGCCGGCAGTCAGAAGTGTAATCAGCGTGATTTGTTGTGAGATGCGACCCGACCACGGCGACCGTGGCTCGGGACCCGCCGCGATGACCGGCGGGGGGGGGGGGGCGGGGGCGGGGCACGACCACCGCCCTGCGGACGGGGCGGTGTCGGAATGAACCGGCCGTGGCTGGTCGTGATCCTCGCGCTGTGGGCTTCCCTGGGCTTTGCCGCCGCCTTCCTGATCTGGCCGGCGGCTGCATCTCCGATGACCTTTCTGGCCGGGGATCTCTTCCTCGGTTCGGGGCTGGTGTTGCTGTGGCGCGGCCGCAGACGCAGAGCCGCGAGTGCTCCCCGGCAGCGGGAAGATCCGCGACAGGCGTTGCTGGAGGGAATTCCCGAGGCGATCTGCCGGTTGGACGGCGAGGGGCGGATCGTCTGGGGGAATGCCGCCTGTGCGAACCTGCTCGGCCGCTCGACCGGCGATCTGCCCGGTCTTCGTGTCTGGCCGGACGCCGGCATGCCGCCCGGTGCGGCCCTCTCTGGCCGCGCCGAAGACGCGCCGGGGCAGGGCGCCGCCGGCGATCTCGTCCTGACGGGGGAGAACCGCGCTCCTCGCCACCTGCGCATCCGGCGCCTGACGACGGCCGATCCGGCGGGAGGCCAGGGCGATCTGCTGCACCTGGCCGATGTCAGCGAGCTGCGCCGTCTGGAACGCCAGGCGGCGGAGGCGCGCCGCATCCTCGATCATCTGCCCGCCGCGGTCTGTATCGCCGACGCCGCGCAGCCCGACCTGCCCTTGAGCTATGTGAACGAGGAGTTCGAGCGGCTGACCGGCTACGGGACCGGCGATGCGCTCGGGCGGAACTGCCGCTTTCTGCAGAAGGAAGACAGGGATCAGCGGGACCTGCCGGCGCTGCGGGCAGCGCTGGCAGACGCCCGGCCGGCGAAGGCGGTACTGCGGAACTATCGCAAGGACGGCCGCCCCTTTCTCAATGAGATCAGGGTGGTCCCGCTGAGCGACGATCGTGGCCGGGTCACCGCCTTCTGCGGAACACTGCGCGACATCTCGGCCGAGGCGGAGCGGGTTCGCCGGGCGGAGGCTCTGGCCTTCCGCGATGCCGTCACCGGCCTGCTGACGAAGGCAGGCCTGCAGCAGCGCCTGTCGGAGCCTCGCGTCGGCTGGGCGTGTCTGCTGATGGATGTGGATCGGCTGCGGGAGATCAACGCCACCTACGGCCGGCGCGCCGGGGACGCGCTGCTGCAGCTGCTGGCCGAGCGCCTGAAGGACCTCGCCGGCGAGGAGGGGCTGGCTGCGCGGATGGATGGGGGCAGCTTCGCCCTGCTGTGGCCCGCGGCCGGCGACCTGGCGGAGACCCGGGCCGAGGCGGAGCGACGGCTGCGCCTGCTCACGCTCCCCTGCTCGATGCCGGGCTACCGGGTGTTTCCGCACCTCACCGGCGGGTTGTCCTCGGTCGATGCAGGCGATGCTCCGCTTGCCGTGGTCGAACGCGCCGACGCCGCACTCTATGCCGCCAAGGAAGAGGCCCCGGGGCGGCTGCGGGTCTACGACGCCGCGCTGGGCCAGAGGACGGTCGCCCGGGTGAAGACGACCGAGTTCCTCAGGGATGCCCTGCAGGAAGGGCAGCTGAGCCTCCGTTTCCAGCCGAAGGTGGCGGTACCCACCGGCGGCATCGTCGGGGCCGAGGCCCTGGTGCGGTGGCAGCATCCGGTGTTCGGCGAGCAGAGCGCCGCCAGCTTCATCCCGGTCGCTGAACAGAGCGGCCTGATCGTTCCCATCGGCCTGTGGGTCCTGAAGGAGACGGCCGCTCAGATCCGGGCCTGGCTCGACCGGGGCTTCGCCGTGCCGCCCATCGCCGTCAACGTGTCGCGCGCCCAGCTTTCCAACGCCGACTTCGTGGGCGAACTGCAGCGACTCCGCCAGACCCAGAGCCTCGACGACGGCGCGATCGTCATCGAGCTGACGGAGAGCGTCCTGGCGGGGGATGATCCCGATCTGGCCGATCAGCTCCGCTTGCTTCGCCGGCTGGGCTACGGCCTCGCCCTCGACGATTTCGGCAAGGGCTATTCCTCGCTGGGTGCCGTCCGTCGGCTGCCGCTCACCGAGTTGAAGGTGGACGGGGCCTTCGTCCAGGACATCGACGGGGATCCCTATGCGCGCAGCGTGGTGCAGATGGTGGTGAGACTTGCCGCCGGGCTGGGAGTCCCGGCGACGGCCGAAGGTGTGGAGCGGGCGGGGCAGGCCGCGGTGCTGGCGGAGCTGGGCTGCCCGCTGGCCCAGGGCTACTACTACAGTGCGCCTCTCGCAGCGGCGGATCTGGCGGGGCTTCTGGGCCGGGGAGCGCAGCTGCCGGAGAGGCGCTGACGGAGGGCCGGGGCGCCCCGCCGCCATCCTCTGCTACAGCACCAGGACTCCGGTGGCCAAGGTCGCCAGCATCATCATGTAACCGAAGAGGGCGAGGAGCCCGTCGCCGCTCATCATGGCGAGGCCCAGCGCCAGGACGCCGAAGGAGGGGGCTGTGACCCCGTAGGGAACGATCGCGAGCGGGTAGAAGGTCAGTGTCATCACGACGATGCTGACGACCATCACCAGCCGCGGGAGGCGGCCATAGGTGAGGCCCTTCAACCGCGGCCGCATCCGCCGGTCCATCCTGCGCAGAAAGGGCCGCACCCTCTCGCTGCCCTTCTCGAAGGTCTTCTTGCCGATCTTCCGCTTCGCGATGAAGCGGGGAACCCAGATTCCACCGCGCCGGTGAAACAGCGACTGGGCCAGGACCAGCAGAATCAGCGTGGCTGTGACGATGGACATCCCGGGGATCGCGCCCACGAGGGGCAGCGCTGCCAGGAATGCGAAGACGCTGATGAGGGCACCGACGGAGCGGTGGGCGAAGGTGTCCATGACGTCCTCGACGGAAAAGCTGCCCTCTCCAGACTCCTCTATGCCGTCGATCAGGCTCTCGAGGACGCCACCGGAGCCCTCCGCCTCAGGCCGCTCGTCGAGGATGCTCGGCGTCGCTTCACCGCCGTGATGAGCCGAATCGCTCTCCATCTGCCTATCCGCACGTTCCGACCGCTGGACCGCCGCCCGCGGTCCATGATGCGGAGGAACGTGCCGAAGCGTATCCGGTGCCGAGAGATTTGCCGGCCGCCGCCGCCCCTGCTCTAGCCGGGGATCTCGATGGCAGTGGCGTCGAGAGCCTCGCGCACGCGGGTCGCCAACTCCCAGGCACGAAACGGCTTCGTCAACAGCCGGCCGGGCGGAACCGACTGGGCCTCGGCGAGGATGGATTCCGCATAGCCGGAGATGAAGATCACCGGCAGGCGCGGCAGGCGCCTGCGAACCTCGTCGGCCAGCTGCGCACCGTTCAGCCCCCCCGGCAGAACCACGTCGGTGACCAGCAGATCGCACGCCACGCCTTCGTCCAGCTTGGCCAGGGCGGGTGCGCCTTCGCCGACCGCCACCACCTCGTAGCCCAGCTGGGTGAGCACCGTCTCGATGTAGCGGCGGACCTCCTCGTTGTCTTCGACGACCAGAACCTGCTCGTTCCCGCCGGACGTTCCGACGAGCCGCGTCCGGTCGACCTCCTCGCTCACCGCCAGGGCACGAGGCAGATAGAGCGTGACGGTCGTGCCTTCCCCCTCCCGCGATCGGATCTCCACGTCGCCGCCCGACTGCTTGACGAAGCCGTAGACCATGCTCAGCCCCAGGCCCGATCCCTTGCCGACGGGCTTGGTGGTGAAGAAGGGCTCGAAGGCGCGGAGTGCGACGTCGGCGGCCATGCCTTCGCCGGTGTCGGTGAGCGCGATCATCACGTACTGGCCGGGCGAGAGGTGGCCGTGCTCGGCGGGGGAGGCCGCATCGATCCAGACGTTCGACGCTTCGATCGTGAGGCTGCCGCCGCGAGGCATGGCATCGCGGGCGTTCACCGCGATGTTCAGGATGGCGGTCTCGAGCTGGGTCGGGTCCACGTGCGCGCGCCACAGGCCGAGGCCGGGCTGCAGCCGGAGAGTGACCGTCTCGCCGATCAGGCGCTTGATGAGCCCCTCGACGCCGCGAAGCTGCGCGGCGACGTCCACCGCCCGCGGCTCGAGGACCTGCCGCCGGGCGAAGGCGAGCAGGCGTTGCGTCAGTTCGCCCGCACGCTCTGCGGCCTGCAGAGCCATCTCCGCCGCCGCCCGCTCCGGGCTGCCCGGGGCGGCGCTGTCGAGGATCATTTCCTGCGAGCCGACGATGACCGTGAGCAGGTTGTTGAAGTCGTGCGCAACGCCGCCCGTCAGCCGGCCGACCACTTCCATCTTCTGTGCCTGATGAAGCTGCGCCTCCATCTCCCGGCGTTTGCGCACCGAGCGGGCATAGACCGAAAGCCCCTCCGGGAAAGGTGACAGCCGCAGGTCGCAGTAGTCGTCCATCGGCGGGAAATGGCATTCGATGCTCCGGGCGACCTGCGTTTCACCCGCTTGGAGCAGGGCTTGGTGCAGCTCCGTGTCGATGATCGCGGGAAAGGCTTCGAAGACGTTGCGCCCGAGGAGGTCGCCGCGGCCGGTGGCCGCCGTGGCGAAAGCATTGACGAAGGTGAACTTCCAATCGTTGTCCAAGACGAAGAAGGCGTCGGGAATGCTGCTGATCACCTGTTCGGCGCGGATGTGGGCATCCCGTGCGGCCTGCAGCGCCTGGTCGCGCTCGGCCGCGGAAGTGATGGTCTCGGTCTGCGAGGCGACGAGCCGGCCGAGCTGGACCAGCACGCCCTCGTCCGTGCCGTCGAAGTCCCCCTGGTCCTTTCCGGCCACTTCGATGAAGCCGAGGTTCCGTCCGTCCGTGCCGACAAGGGCGGTGGTCAGTCTTGCCCCGGCCGAAGGGCCTTCGACCGGTGAGGTCGAACTGCGATAGATCGACTGGCCGCCTCCGTCGACGGTCAGGCGGATATGGGCGTGCCGGGTGCCGACGAGCTCTCGCGCCACGTCCACCGACCGCTCGCACAGCGGCTCCAGTCGCCGCAGCCGGTTCATCTCGATCGAGGCCAGGGCCAGCCGCGAGAGCTTCTCCGTGAGGGCGCTCTCGCGACGCCTTCGCCGCGCCACCCGGCGGTCCCCGACCGCGGCGACGGCGAGCAGCAGCCCGCAGGACAGTGCCGCCACGCCGCCGATGACCAGCGAGCGCGTCCGCCAGCCGCTCAGCGCCGTGTCCCGCGACAGGCCGACGTAGGCGAAGAGCTCGTATCGGGGGACTTTCCGAAAGGCGAGCAGCCGCTCGGTCCCGTCCACCATCGATTGGCGCTGCGTCACGCCGCCGGACCTGGCGACGGCGGTCAAGGTCGCCGCCACGTCCACGATACCCGTGCCGACTGCCGGCGAAACCGGGCGGCGCAGGAGGAGGAGGCCATCATCGCGCACGAGTCCCGCCACACCCGCGCCGTCGACGCTGAGGGCGGCGAGGAAGCGCTCCAGCGGCCCGAGCGGGAGCGCTGCGACGAGCGAGCCCCGGGACTCGCCGCCGTCCAGCAGGAGCGGGTGCGCCACCGGAAGGACGCCGTGGCCGTGCGGGTCGACCACCGGCCGGCCGATCTGCAGCTCATTCCCGGCACCCGCGCGCACCGCAGCCGCGACCTCGTCGCGCACCGCCGGGGGAAGCTCCGGCTCCCCGTGCGACCTGACGATGCTCCGCCCGCCGGCGTCGATGAGATACAGCCCTCCCGCCACAGTTCCGTGGCTGTCGAGAAGCTGCTGTACGCGGTCGCCCGCGGCCGCGCCGACAAGATCGCTCGGGGCGATCTGGCTCGCAGCATGTGCCAGATTGCGATGTGCCCCCGTCATGACCTGGTGCGTGTGCTCGGCCAGGGTGGAGACCAGCTTGGAAGCTTCCAGGCGCGCCGAATCGAGCGTCCGGTGGAGATCGTACAGGATGAAGGCGACGACCAGCGTCGCGATGACCAGGATCATCGGCAGCAGCATCAGCCAGCTCCGTCTCGGGCCACCGGCGATCCCTGGCCGCGGGAACGGCATCCGAGGTGGCGTGCCGCCGCCGGGCTGGCCTCCGGGGGCGGACCTTCCTCCGCGCTGAACCATTCCTTCTCCGTACGAGGGCGGGGGTCTGGCCTGTCTACAACCTTCCGCCGCAGTCTGGCCATTGCTTGCGAGCCACTACCGTCTGGTTCAAGTTGGTAGCCTCTCGCGAAGCCCCAGGGAGCGCCGTGTACAAGTTCGCTGCTGCCAGCCGCCCAAGAGGACTCCTGAGCCTTTGCGCCGCCGTTCTCGTTTCTGCGGCACTCGCCGGCTGTGCCGACCAGCAGCCCGACGGCTCGCCGGTCGTAGGGCCGCCGCGGGTGCAGCACGGCAGCCCTCAGGACCAGGCGCTGCGGGTTGCCGAGCGTACGAACGAGGCTGGCGACTACGCGACCGCGCTGAAACTCTTTCAGGATCTTCAGGCCGAGGGGCTGCGGACCCCGGAGGTGATGGCCGGCCTTGGCCGGAGCTTCGCCGGCCTGGGCATGCAGGCGCGTGCGGAGCAGAGCTTCCGGGCGGCCCTGGCGCAGGATCCCGGCGATCCGGCGCTCACCTACGAACTGGCCAAGACCCTCTATCGGCAGGACAGGACGGCGGAGGCCGAAGTCCTGTTCCGGCAGGCACTGACGGCGGATCCCGATCTGATCCGTGCCTATGCCGCTCTCGGCGCGACGCTCGATCGCCAGGAGCGGTACGACGAGGCGCAGGCCGTCTATGCGCAGGGGCTGCAGCGCGACCCGACCGACCTCGGTCTGTTGAACAACCTGGCCCTCTCCTACGCGCTCGCCGGAGACTACGACAGCGCGATCCGGCTGCTGACGGAACTGGTCAAGGATCCGTCTGCCGGACCGCAGGTGCGGCAGAACCTTGCCCTCGTCTATGGGCTCGCCGGGCGTTTCGGCGCCGCGGCAGCGACCGCGTCGGTCGACCTCACCCCCGAAGAGGTGGAGCGGAACCTCGCTTTCTACCGGATGATGCTGGGCAAGGCGGGCTGAGTCCCTCGCGCCGGGCATGGTTCAGCCGACGATGGCGGCCTTGCCGCGGCCGAGCGGGATGGGGGCCATGGGAACATCCTCGCAGTGCTCCCGCGCCGAGGCGCTGCCTCGCAACTCGATCCAACTGACGACCACCTGCGAGCAGCCCTGGAACCCGCTGCTCCCATGGATGTCCAGGGTTCCTTCCGGAAGGTAGATGGCGCCGTTGAGGGTGCCGGCCGACGAGCCGCGCACGATGAAGTCGGAGCCGCTGTCGACGCCGTAGAGAAGGACGCCGGCGAAGCCGCCTGCCATGGTCGCCGGTGCGGTTTTCGGGGCGGTGAGGTAGAGGGTGGCCGACCCGTTGATCGTGAAGTCGCCGCCGAATGCAAGCGTCACGCCGTTTCCGCTGAGATTGAGGCTGCCGTTCACGGATATGCCGCCTGCGAAGTAGTAGAGCCCCGGCTGCAGCGTGACGTTGTCCCGCAGGGCGACGTTCGACAGGTAGCGGCCCGGCTGCAGGGTGCCGCTGCAGATGCCGGGGCAGGAGCGGTTGACCAGGCCCTCGAAGGTGCCCGGGAGGTAGGCGTAGGGGTCGGGCCGCGGGTCGGCATGGGTTTCCATCGGCCGCGCGGTGTTGAGCGAGACCGAGCCTCTCGCGTCCATGTCGCCCGCCAGGTGGATGGTCTCAACGCTGATGAGCGCGGAGCCTCTGATCTCGAAGGCGTCATCCGCCGTCGAGTTGGCGGCCAGACTGCAGGCCGGCTGGTTGATCACGACGCTGCCGCGAATCGAGATGCCGACGCCGCTCGGCTGCAGTGCCAGGATGCACGCCTCTCCGCCGCCGCCCGCGACCAGGGCGGCGATCGCGGAGGCGCGTACGGTGACGACCTGTTCGCCGAAGATCCAGGCCATGGCGGTTCGCACGTCGCTGTGCAGCGAGACGCGGACAGCGTCCGCGGCGCCCGCCTCGGTCGGCGTGAACGTCCCGGCCGCCGCATCCCATCGCCCCGTCTCGACGTCGTCCGCGGTGAGCACCTCGCCGTAGTCCTGGCCGAGCAGAGTCTGGCCGACGAAGAAGGTGGCGCGCTCCAGGGCCGCGTCGCCGCTCGGCAGGGCACCCACGGCGGCGAAAGCCGCCTCGTCGGCGGCATTCTGCAGCATCGTGCGGACGCTGTAGCCCTGGGCGACGTCGACCGCCAGGGCCCCGGCGCCGAGGGCCGCGGTCAGGACGACCAGCGCCAGCACCGTGAGCGCCCCGTCCTCCTCCCGCAGGAGCCGCTGCAACAACCCTCGGCAAGAGGAGGTCACGCCCATGTCAGTACACGAGGCTCGCTGTACCGCCCATCGAGATGGAGGTCATCGGCACGCTGTCGCAGCTCTGCCGCGCCGTGGGCGTGCCGCGCAGGACGACCGAGCCCGCCACCACCTGCGAGCAGCCACCGAGGCCGCCGTTGCCGCCGACGTCGACGGTGCCGTGGGGCACGTAGACGGCGCCGTCGAGGCTTCCCGAGGCGGCGCGCAGGGTCAGGGAGGTGCCGCTGCCCAGTCCGTAGAGAGCGATGCCGCGCAGACCGCCCGCGATGCTTGCCGGCGTCGTCGCGGGGGCGCTGATCGACAGCGTGGTGTTCGAACTGCTCAAGGAGAGGCTGCCATCGAACACCAGGGTGACGCCGGAGCCGGAGATGGTCGTCGGACCCGAGGCGGCGGCGCCGCCTGCGAAGTGGTACAGGCCGGGCGCGAGAGTCACCGTCCCCTTGAAGGTCACGCTCGCGGCGTAGCGCCCTGGCTGAAGGGAGCCGCTGCAGTTGCCGGCGCAGCTGCGGTCGACCAGACCCGGAAAGATGGTCGGCAGATCGCCGTAGGGGTCGGGCAGCGGCGGCGCCCAGGTCTGCGGGGCCTCGGTGCTGTGGATCACCCCGTCGTGCGCGCTGATCCCGCCGGACACGCGGATCGACTGGACGGTCACGCTCGAGGAGTTGCCGCTGATGGTGAGGGAATCGCTGGCGGTCGAGTTGGATGCCAGGCCGCAGTCGGGCAGGTTGATGGTGACGTTTCCGTTCAGTTCGATCGCCGCGTCCAGCTGGTTGAGGGCCAGAACGCAGGCCTGGCCGGAGGCTCCCGTGCGGGCGGCGACGGCCGAGGCGCCGACGCCGACTGCGCCCCTGTCGAAGATCCAGCCCATCGCGGTCCGCAGATCGGTCCGCAGGGTCACCCGCACTGCGTCGGCCGTCGCCGCGTCCGTCGGGGTGAAGGTCCGCGTCGCCCCATCCCATTGGCCGGTCTCGACGCTCCCCGGCGTCAGGACGGTCCCGTAGTCCTGCCCGAGCAGCGATTGCCCGGCGAAGAAGGTCGCGCGCTGCAGCACGACCTCACTGTCCGGTAGCCCGGCCACGGCGGCGAAGGCCGCCTCGTCGGCGGCGTTCTGCAGCAGCGTGCGCGCGGTGTAGCCGTGGCCGATATCCACCGCCAGCGCACCGGCGCCGAGCGCGACGGAGATGACCATTGCGGCCACCACCCCGGTGGCGCCGTCGTCCTTGCGCAGCAGGCGCTGGACCATCCGGACAGGGCGCCGGGCTGTCATGATCAGCGCACCTGTGAGGCGACGCGTGCGGAGATCTGCCTGTCGGAGAAGGTCGACAGCATCCAGCCGAAGGCGATCTTGGAGAGATTGAACTTGATCTCCACGTAGACGGTGTCGGGTGCGGGGGCCGCGGCCGGGGGACTGCTGGTCACGGTGAAGCCGCCAGGAAAGGTCGTCGGCCAGGGGGCCAGCCGATCCAGGACGCTGGCGGTCACGTCGCGGCCGTTGAGCGACCCGCCGTCCATGGCGATCCGCCGTGCCTCCTCCCGCGCCGCGTTCGCCATCGAGCTCTGCACCGAGAACAGCAGACCGAACTGCAGGATCGCGAAGAGGATCAGCAGGAAGACCGGCAGGATCAGCGCGAATTCGACGGCGGCCGCACCGCTCTCGCCCCGGATCAAGCGCATGAGGCGTGTTCGCCCGATCATGGCAGCGGACCTCCCATCAATGCCCGGCCAGCCCGTCCATGATCCGCAGGCCGGCGGGGCCGAGCAGCACCACGAACAGGGCGGGCAGCACGAAGATGATCAGGGGGACGGTCATGGTCGCCGGCAGCCGGGCTGCCTTCTCCTCGGCCCGGAGCATCCGCTCGGTGCGCTGCTCGCCGCCCAGGACACGCAGGGCCCGGGCGAGCGGCGTACCGTAGCGCTCGGTCTGGATCAGCGTGCTGCACAGGGCCTGGACGGCCGGCAGCATCACCCGCTGCGACAGGTTCTCGACGGCCTTCCGGCGGTCGCCGAGGAAGCGCAGCTCCAGCCCCAGGAGGGTGAGCTCTTCCGCCAGCACCGGGGCGGTCTGCGCCATCTCGCTCGAAACCCGGTTGATCGAGGCGTCCAGTGCCAGCCCCGCTTCGGCGCAGATCACCATCAAGTCGAGGGCGTCGGGCAGGGCGCGGCGCACCTGCTGCAGCCGCCGCTGCTCGCTGTTGCGCAGCAGCAGATCGGGCAGGTAGCTGCCGGCGAGCGCCGTCGCCACCAGCACGAACAGCTGGATCAGCACCGGCTGCGGCGTACGCTGGAGCAGGAAGAGGTAGACCGCGGCCAGACCGGCGAGGCCGAGCGGTGCCACGATCTTCAGCGACACGTAGAGCGGCAGGGCGTCCCGGTCGCGGAAGCCGGCCCGCACCAACCTGGCGCGGACAGTGGCGGCCTGCCGCTCCCGCAGGATGTCGACCTGGCCCAGCGTGCCCCGCAGGCGTCGCAGCAGCGCCTCCCGCCACCAGCCCTGCCGGGCGTCGCTCTCGGGCGCCAAGAGGCGGCCGCGGCGCTCCTGCCTCGCCACCGCCCGGATCCGGGCCCGGCGCTGCGCCGACTCCGAGAAATGGGAACCCAGGGCGAGGGTCAGGGCGAAGACCGACAGCGCCACCAGCAGCCCGATCGTCGCGCCCTGTTCTCCAAGGCTCGTCATTACGCGCCTCCTTCAGATCTCGAAGCGGACCATCTTCGCCATCACCAGCGCCCCCACGGCGATGAGGGCGAGGCCCAGGCCGAGCATCACCTGGCCGCGCGGGTCGACGAACAGCGGGTCGAGATAGCCGGGATTGGTCAGCTGGATCAGGATCGACATCACGAAGGGCATGGCGCCGAGGATGTAGGCGCTCGCCCGGGCTTCGGACGACATGGCCCGGACCTTCAGCTTCATCTGCTCGCGCTGACGGAGGATGCCGGACAGGTTCTGCAGCGCCTCGGTGAGGTTGCCGCCGGTCTCCCGCTGGACGGCGATGCTGATCACCAGGAAGTTGAACTCGGGCCGGTCGATCCGCCGGGCCACCGACCAGAGCGCTTCGTCCAAAGGAGTCCCGAACAGCACCCGGTCGCTGACCGAGGCGAACTCGCTGCGCAGCGGATCGGGGAATTCCTTGGCGACGATCCGGATGCCCTCCATCAGCGGCAGGCCCGAGCGGATGTTGCGGATCATGACGTCGATCGCCTCGGGCAACTGCCTGAGGAAGAGCTCCGACCGGCGATTGCCCATCCAGCCGATCACCAGGTTGACCAGCAGCATCGCCTCGACGCAGCCGAGCGGCAGGGCGAGGAGGAACGGCACACCGATCATCAGCCGGGAGGACAGGGCCAGGAAGCCGCCGAGCATCGCCAGGATCAGCAGGTAGTGGGTCAGGCTGAGCTCGATGCCGGCCCGCGCCAGGCGGGCTTCGAAGGCCGGACGCCCCGGCACCAGTCGCGCCAGGGCCTGTTCCAGGCCCTCGGGCCCGGCCCGGCGGTCGCTGCGGATGGCGCTGCGGACGGTCGGCAGCGCCACCGCCGCGCCCGGACGCTGGACCACCTGCGCGTAGCGGCGCTTCGGGCGGCTCACCCTGCGGTCCCAGAGGATCAGCGCGCTGCCGCCCAGCGCCGCGAAGGCGATGGCGAGCAGCAGTGCGAGGGGAAGGAGCAGCTCGGTCATGGCTCGCCTCCGCACTCCATGGCCCGCAGCAGCGCCTCGCCGAGGCCGTAGTAGTCGGCGCGCGGCAGGAAGTGCGGCCGGAAGCCCGAGCAGACATGACGGCCTGCCAGGGTGCCGTCCGCCCGCTCGCCTTCGAAGCGGTAGTGGAAGAGGTCCTGCAGCGTCACGACCTCGCCCTCCATGCCCACCACCTCGCTGACTTGGGTGATCCGCCGCACGCCGTCGCGCATCCGGCTGATCTGGACGATCAGGTGGACGGCGCTGGCGATCTGCATGCGCACGGCTGCCGGCGGCAGGCGCATGGAGGACATCGCCACCATGTTCTCCATCCGGGTCAGGGCCTCGCGCGGATTGTTGGCGTGCAGCGTGCACATGCTGCCGTCGTGGCCGGTGTTCATCGCCTGCAGCATGTCGATGGCCTCGGCACCGCGGACCTCGCCGAGAATGATGCGGTCGGGACGCATGCGCAGGGCGTTCTTCACCAGGTCGCGCATGGTGATCTCGCCCTGCCCCTCCAGGTTGGGCGGGCGCGTCTCCAGGCGGACCACGTGCGGTTGCTGCAGCTGCAGCTCGGCGGCATCCTCGATCGTCACGATGCGCTCGCCGTGGTCGATCAGCCGCGACAGCGCATTCAGCAGGGTGGTCTTGCCGGAGCCCGTGCCGCCCGAGATCACGACGTTCAGACGGGCGCGCGAGGCGATCTTCAGGACTTCCGCCAGGTTCTCCGACAGGTTGCCCTGCTGGGCCATGGTGTCGAGCGTGATCCGCTTCTTGGCGAACTTGCGGATCGAGATCGAGGGCCCGTCGATCGCCAGCGGCGGGATGATGATGTTGACGCGGCTGCCGTCCGCCAGGCGGGCGTCGACAAGCGGGCTTGATTCGTCCACGCGCCGGCCGATCCGGGTCACGATCCGCGTGGCCACGTTCATCACGTGGGCGTCGTCCCGGAAGCGGGCGTCGCTCAGTTCCAGCTTGCCGCGCCTCTCGACATAGATCTGCTTGGCGCCGTTGACCATGATGTCGGTGATCGCATCGTCCGCCAGCAGCGGTTCGAGCGGCCCCAGCCCCAGCATGTCGTCGATCAGGATCCGCACCAGCTGCGACTGGTCCGTGGCGTTCATCTGCAGCTTCAACTCGGCGGCAACTTCGGTGGCGAGTGCCCCCACCTGTTCCTGGAGCTCTTCCGGGGAGAGTTGCGCCGCGATCGACATGTCGAGCCGGTCGAGCAGCAGGGGCATCACCCGGTCGCGCAGGGCCTCGACCCGGTCCTGCCGGCGCGGCTTCGTCTCCTCCCGTTCGTCCCCGTGTGCGTCTTCCGAGCCGTGATGCTGCGCCTGTCGGGTGAGCAGACGGCCCGTCACAGCCTCGACCAGGGCGCGCTGTTCGCCCAGCGTCGGGCGGGCCGCTCCGCCGCCGATGAGCTCGTCCAGACAGTCGCTCACCAGCGTCGCGACCTGCCGGGCGCTCGCGATCGAGGTGGTGGCCTCCAGGCGTGCGCGGGCGTGGACCTCCAGCTGCCTCTGGAGCTCCGTCCGGTCGGCGGTGCGTGGCGCCGGGGCGTTCATGCCGCCTGCCTCGCCCGCTGCGGCAACAGGCGTGTCAGCAGTCGCCGGCGCGGAGCCTCGCGGACGCCTGCGAGAGCCTTCGCCAGGTCTGCCAGGCTCCGCACCAGGGGATGGCCGGGCTGGGCCTTGGCGACAGGCTCCCCGGTCATCTCCGCGCTGCGCAGCGCATCGCCGGCGAAGCCCGCCCACAGGTCGACGTCGGCCTCCAGGCCGCGGGCGATCTCCTTGAGGCCCAGGGCGGGCCGCCGATCCCGCTGAGAGACGGCGACATGAACTTTGAGGGCCGCGTGACGCCCGCGCAGGACCCGCAGCAGACGGCAGGCGTCGCGCAGACCGGACAGGGTCGGATCCAGGACCAGCACCAGGGCGTCGAACGAGGCGAAGGCCTGCGGCTGCTGCGCAGCCAGCGCACGCGGCACGTCGACCAGAACGACGTCCGCCGCTTCGCAGGCCGCATCGAGAAGCTGGCGGACGGCGTCGGGATGCACGCGCACGGGCGAGTCCAGCGGCTCCTCCGCGGCGAGCAGCGACAGGTGCCGCCCCAGCCGCAGCGACGCGTTGCCGATGAAGACCGGATCCACGCGGTCCGGGCTCTCGAGCGCTTCCCGGAGGCCCGGATGGGCCTTGGCGTCGAAGCGCAGCGCGAGGTCGCCGTAGTGCGGGTCCAGGTCGATCAGCAGGACCCGGCGGCTCAGCCGCTCGGCGATCAGCCAGGCGCAGTTCTCGACCAGCGTGGTCGCGCCGATCCCGCCGCGCACGCCGAGGAAGCCGATCCGCCGGCCCGACGGGCGGCTGGTGCCCGAGGGCACCTCCACCCGGGCGAAGGCGACGCTCAGGGTATCGCGGTCGACAGGCTTCACGAGGTAGTCGTCCGCCCCGGCCTGCACGATGCTGCGATAGAGGCCGACGTCGTTCCGGCTGCCGAGGGCGACCACGCGGCTGCCCGATCGGGCCAGCTCGGCGATGCCTTCGAGCGCTTCCGCGCCCGGCACATCGCCCAGGTCGACGAGCATGAACTGGGGGGGCGCGGCCACCGACAGCAGCCGCATCGCATTGCCGATGTCCCCCCTGACGATGTCCTGCTGCGACCAGCCGCGGCTTTCGGCCAGTGCCATGGCGGCCGCGTGGCTGTCGGCGTCCAGCACATAGGCGACGAAGGGGTCGCGCCCGCCGGCCTCGCCGTCGGCTGCAGCCGGCGCGGTCGATGATGTCGCTGCCGCCATCTCAGGACCCTCCCGCGCCCACCGGCGCATAGCCGATCTCGGCCGGCACCTTGCGGTCGTCGTTGACCGGCTTCGTGCGATAGGACCGGACCAGGAAGGCCGCGCGCTCGCCGTCGCCGGGGTCGAGCCTGCGCCCCTGCAGCAGGTCGGCCGGGTCGGCCATGGCCGCGAGGTTGGCGGCGGTGGTGCAGCCGAAGCTGTGCAGCGGCGCGTCGGCGCCGTAGGCGGCATCCGCCTCTCCGGGCCGGCAGCCCTCCGGCAAGGCGACTACCAGGCGATCGAGGATGACCAGCGCCTCGTCGCTGCCGGTGCCGGCCTTGCCGGACACCGTCAGGGCTTCGGCATTCAGCCCGGCCCGGCGCAGCAGCGTCATCAGATCCGCCTGGCGCCGGTCGGCGAGACCCCGTTCCGCCGTCGGCTCGACGACCACGAGAAGCCGATCGCCGGCCTGCGGCTGGTCGCTCACGAACGCCAGGAGGCGCAGGCGTTCGCCGTCGCTCAGCGACGCCTGGCCGGGGCGGAAGGCGACATCGTGGTAGAGCCGCACCGGGCGCACTGTCGGCTGCGGCGTCGCCGTCCGCCGGGCGTCAAGGGTGCCTGCGGTCGGCGCGCAGCCGACCAGCAGAGCCAGCAGCAGGCTGGCGAGGGTCCTGTCGATCGGGGCCATGTCCGTCTCCCGTCACTGCAGGATGAAGCCGGCCGACCCGGCCAGGCGGGGCGCATCGGTGCCGGCGGCTGCCGGGCCCTGTCCCTCGGCCGACTGGAAGCGGCTCAGGAGCAGCCGTTCGATGACGTTCGGCGGCCGGTAGCCGTCGTTGGGAATCTTCAGGTCGGCGACACGTTCGACCGGCTTGACCACGTAGGGCGTGACGATGATGACCAGCTCGGTCTCGCCCTGCTGGAAGCGGCTGGACCGGAAGAGGGCACCGACGATCGGCAGGTCGCCGAGGCCGGGCAGCTTGTCGAGGGTCTGGGCGGTCGAACTCTGCAGCAGACCCGCGATGGCGAAGCTCTGACCGCTCGCCAGTTCGATCGTCGTCGAAGCCCGCCGGACGTTGATCGCCGGTACCGAGATTCCCCCCGTCTCGATGCGCTCGTTGGGGTTCAGCTCGCTGACCTCGGGGGCGACCCGCAGGCCGATCCGGTTGGCCGACAGCAGCGTCGGCGTGAAGGTCAGGCCGACGCCGAACTGCTTGTATTCGATGGTGATGGTGTCGTTGTCCTGCGCGACCGGGATCGGGAACTCACCACCGGCGAGGAAGCTGGCACTTTCGCCGGAGACCGCCGTCAGGTTCGGCTCGGCGAGGATCGAGATGAGCCCTTCGCGGGAGAGGGCGTCGATCAGCACGTTGACGTCGGCGTCGCCCGACAGGATGCGGACAGTGCCGGTGAAGCTGTCGGCCAGGGCGGCCGTGCCACCGCCGATCAGGCCGACGCCGCTGCCGTCCCCGAAGAAGGAGGCCCAGGAGACCCCCAGCCTGTCGTCCAGGGTCCGGGACATCTCGGCCACGCGGACCCGCAGGTTGACCTGGTTCGGTGCGTTCAGGGCGATCCGCACGATGACCTCGTCGTCGGCGTTGACGAAGCCCCGGGCGACCCGCCGCAGGTCCTCGATGTCCATGGGCGAGTCGAGGGCTCCTTCGAGCAGCAGGGCGCGGCCGACCGAACGCACCGTGACCTTCCCGGCCGGCGCGATCTCGGAGACCGCGGCCCGAACTCCCTCCAGGTCGTGGACGACGCGCACCTCGCGGCCGGATACGACCGTGCCGTCCTCGCCGGCCAGAAAGAGGGTGGTCCGCCCGATCGCCTTGGCGAAGACGTAGACCGACTGGGGCGACTGCAGCACCACGTCGGCGATCTCGGGATCGGCGACGAAGACGTTCGACAGCGGCTGATCGACCGTGATCACGCGCCCCTGCCGCAGCTGCAGCGTCACCTCGCCTGTCGCGCCGGTCACGCGGTCGGCAGCGGGGGCGACGGCCCCATGCAGGACGAGCAGCAGGCAGGCGAGAACGATGGCTCTCATCGGCGTGCGACCTCGCTGATCTGAACGTCCCGTGCGGCAGCTGCCGGGGGAAGGGCCGGGGGAAGGGGCGATGCGGGAGGCGCCGCGGCCGGCGCTTCCGGTCGGACGATCCGGTTGTCGAGGATCTCGACGTCCTCGCCGGCGGTGCCACGGAAGACCCTGATCTTCCGGAGGTTCGGGGGCGGCGGCGGGGGTTCCGCGGCGGCCGTCTCGATCTGCAGCAGCGCGGAGATGTCGGCGTCCAGGGTGTAGTCCCGCGGTTCCGGACGACGCACGTCCCGAAGCGGCCGGGGATCGTCGGTGCCGGCGACGGCGCTGTGCAGGGCGAGGCTCAGCGAGCCGACCGTCTCGGCGAGCGCCAGCATCTCCGCCTCCTTCGGCGAGAGGTCCAGAGTGGCGGTCTTGTGCACCCGGGGCTTGCCCTCGGTGTCGTCGAGGGTCTGGTCGACGGCGAGCACGGACACGTCGACGAGAAGCCTCTGGGTGGCGGCATGGTCCACCGATCCGGCCGAGGCGAAGCCCGTCGTCACCTGCATGCCCTGTGCGTGGGTGAACAGGATATCGACCCGGTTGCCGGGCATGAGGTGGCCGGCGAGGCCGCCGGTTTCCGAGACGGCGATCGTCTTCGCGACACGGCCGGGCGCGAGCAGGTACGACAGCGGCGTGCCGCCCTCGCGCGTCAGAAGCTGGCTGGCCACCAGCGGCGCTCCCTGGGCCACCGGAAGGCGGATCAGGGTCTGTCCGAAGGTCACTTCCTCCGGCGTGATCGTATCGGGCGGCACCAGGTCCGCCGGCCAGGAGACGCGGCGCACGTCGCCGGATTCGAGGGTCGTGCCGCTCGCGAGCGTGCGGGTGGCGACCAGCAGGGTTACCGGCGGTTTCACCACCGGTGCCGGGGCGGCGGCCGAGACGGGGCCACTGCGCTCCGCCTGCTGCAGTCGGTTCACGACGAGAAACGCAGCCATCGCCGCGGCAAGCACGGCGATGGTCATCAGCAGGGTGACGCGTGCCCGCATGGCTAGACGCTCCCGGGCAACTCGGCGGCGGCCGCGAGGATAGCGGCGCCGGCGATTGCCACCCCATAGGGCAGACTCTGTTGCCGGCCGCTGCCGCGCAGCCGTCCGACGCCGAGGTACCCGAACGCCAGAAACCCGCCGAACAGTGCGGTGTTGAGAAGGAAGGGGGCCATGGCCGCCGTTCCGACGTAGAGCAGGCACGCCAGGATCATCTTGACGTCTCCGGCTCCGACGAGGCCCGCGGCGTAGAGGCCGCACAGCACCACCGTCGCACCTGCGAAGAGGCCCGTCGCCGCCAGCCCGGGCGGCCATCCGCCCAGAAGCTGGTGGACGACCGCCGTGGCCAGCAGCCCGGCGACGACCCAGTTGGGGATTCGCCGCCGGGCGATGTCCGTGGCCGCTGCCGTCAGGCAGAGGACGGCGAAGGCCGAGAAGGACAGCAGGGGATGGGCGAGAATCCCGGTCATCCCCTGCTACCCCTTTACCGGCCCTTCGGCCTTACGCCGGGGCGTAGCCCGAGAGCTTCGTGCCGATGCTGTCGAACAGCCCGCTCATGTCGGTCCCGAGGGCGGAGGCGCCCACGGTGATGCCGAGGGCGACGAGAGCGGCGATGAGGCCGTACTCGATTGCGGTGGCACCCTGCTCGTTGCGGATGAACTTCCCAATGAACTTGCCCATCGATCCCACTCCTCTGATGGCCGGAGGGAGGCGTGCTCCCAACGCTTCGGAGGGTGAGGCAGCCAGGCGAAGTCCGCCACGCGAAGCTCTTTCGTTATCGAATCGTCGCGGCGGAAAGGAGGCTAGCGGACCGCCCAAAATGGTCACAACTTGGCCATCCGCTTGACACAAGGAGCGATTCCAAAATGGAAACGATCGCTTCAGGGTTGGGAGCGCGCCAGTTCACGGACCATGGAGACATAGCTCTCCACGGCCTGGATGCCCCGGTCCGAGAGGTGAACGACCACGCAGCGGGCGTCGTGAGGTGCGCTGCGTTTCTCCACCAGACCGGCCTGGGCCAGCTCTTCGATGCGCCGGAAGGCGGTGGCGATCGGGATGCCAGCGGCGAGGCACAGGCTGGTCACGAAGACGCTGCGGCGAGAATAGTGGGCCAGCAGCAGATCGAGCAGCATGTCCATGACCGGATCGGCGAGCATGTTGTTCGCGATCAGAGTGCGCCGCCGCTGGTGCAGCTTGATCAGCCGGTCGAGGAACTGCGGTTTGCTCGGCGTGACACCGTCCGCTGCCGCTTCGGCGTTCGGCGAGCGATCGACGGCCACGTTGCGGGCCTTGGCTCGGGCCACCGCGGCGACCAGCGCCGCCGGCTTGACCGGCTTGATGAGCAGGTCCGCGGCATCGAGGCGGACGGCCTCCTGAGCGTATTCCACGCTCGCATGCGCCGTGACCAGGATGGTCTGCAGCCAGGGCCGGCGCTGCAGGTAGGGCTTGAGCATGGCCATCAGATCGAGGCCGGTGATGTCCGGCATGACGATGTCGCTGACGAGCACCTCGATCGAGCTGTTCTCTTCGAGAAGCTGCAGCGCTTCGCTCGCCCGGGACGCGGCGAGGCTTCGGAAGCCGGACCGGTCGAGCAACTCCCGGTATCCGTCCCGAATGACCTTGTCGTCGTCCACCACCAGGGCCTGATAGCCGCCGTCGGCGGTCGGGGGTGGTGCGGCCTGCCCCGCCGGGGCGCGGTGCCGCCCGAGGCGTTCAGCAGCCATGGCTCTGCACGGGCAGGTCCAGCACGAGACGGTGGCCGGCCGGCTCTCTCTCCAGACCGAGGGCGCCTCCGGCCGCCTGGGCGAGCCGGCCTGCCAGGTCCGATCGCAGGCCATCCGGCTCGGCGCCGCCGGCCCACGACAGCGTCATGCGAACCCGATCACCTCGAGGACCGTTGCCGACGCAGTCACCGCGGATCGAAAGGACCTGTCCCTTGGTCGCCATGCCCGCAGCCATCTCCAGCACCTGGGTGAGCAAGAGCAGGAGGTCCGTCTCCGGCACTTCCACCAGTGTCCCGTCGGCATGAGGGCGCCCCTCCACACGCACGCCCGCAAGAGCCAGCCGGGGCGCCAGCAGCTTCAGCGCCCGATCGAGTGTGCCCGCCAGGTCCGTCGCGGAAGGGCCCGGCCGCGCGTCTCTGCCGACCGCGCGCAGCAGGGCGAGGAAATCGCCGGCCAGGCCGATCTGCTCCTGGCACAGCTGGACCTTCGCCTGCAGGCCTTCGTCGGCGTCCGGCCCCAGTGCGGCTTCCAGGTTGTCGAGCACGATCGCCATGGCGTGCAGCGGCTGGGCCAGATCGTGCGCAACCCAGTTCGCCACGAGGCCGACGGCCGCCGCGCGTTCCGTGGCAGTCAGGGGACTGGCTTTGCTGGATGCTCGGGGGGCCATGCCGCGTCCGGAGAGCCGCTGTTGTCGATCCTGTCGATGCTTTCCAGCATTACGGAAGCCCCCGTCCGGGAGCAAGTCCGTGGCGGTCGCCTGCCGGCCGGCATAGCCTCGGCGGATGAAAGGTATGAGGAGGGGCGATGAACGACCCGGCTCATCCGAGCGTCCTCGTCGTCGAGGACGACACCGTCCTCCGGCAGCTCGTCTCGGAGCAGATCAGAGGCTTTGGCTACGAGGTGCTGCAGGCCGGTGCGGCGGCGGACGCTCTCGCCATCGCAGATGGCCGCTGCCTGGAAGCCGGCCGGTGCCGCCTCGACGTGCTGCTCGCAGACCTGCAGCTTCCGGGGGATATGGACGGCCTTGCCTTGGCTCGGGAAATCCGCATCCGGTGCCCCGGCATCGGCGTGCTGTTCACCACCGGTGCGGCGCCCGACCAGGAGCCGGCCCAGGCCGTGCCGGGCGCGCGGCTGCTGATCAAGCCCTTCCGCCGTGCCGCCCTGGCGGAGCACCTGCGGCAGCTCGTGGCCGGGCTGCCCGGCGGAGCCGGCGGATGATGCCTTCCCCTGTACTCCCGAGGCTGGTCCCTCGGTGAACTTTGTCCTAAAGGGAGAGAAACGGCGGTCTGCCGTCAGCGAGGTAGGGGGGTCGAGTGGTGGCTGTGATCGTGAGTGGCGTGCGTCGTCTGTCCGCGGTTGTGCTTCTGAGCCTGGGCATTCTCGGGGCCGTGCCGGCCGTGGCGCAGATCAGTCCCTTCGACGGCACCGGCTTCGAGCTGACGAAGGAAGACATCACGATCCTCAACAACGAGTCGATGCCGATCTTCCAGGACCCGCCGGTGCCCCTGAACAGCCGCTACGACTGGACGAACCCGAGCAGCGGCAATTCAGGGGCGGTCACCCTCCTGTCCCGCTTCAAGCGCGGCGACCTGCCCTGCGTGCGGGTTCGCTACGACATCAAGGTCCACGACGTGGGCAAGCCTTTCCGCTACGACCTGAGCTATTGCCGGGTCGCCGACGGCCAGTGGAAGGCCGTCTGACGCCGTCCGCGGCAGCGACTTTCTGAGAAGCTGCCGTCCGGCCGGTCTGTCTGCCGCAGATTGAGTTATATCGAAATCGATGTTATTGGTTTCGATAAATCGGAACCTTGGCCGAGGCCGGGGGCCGAGCGGGAGGAGGAAAGGCCTTGGGCGGTCTGCAGACGGCGGCTGTCATCGACGTGCACGCCCATGCCGTGCTCGCTGAGACGATGGGGGCCGCCGGCCCCTACGGCCCCACCATCGGCGGCGACGCGGCAAAGCCCTGGTTCCGTATCGGCGACTACCGCCTCGACGGCGTCCGCTATGTCGGCAGCCCTTTCATGGACGTCGATCTGCGCCTGCGGCGCATGGCTGCGGCGAGCATCGACTACCAGCTCCTGTCACCGAACCCGCTCACCTACTTTCATTTCATCGAAGAGGCGGCCGCGGTCGCCTTCTGCCGGACGCACAACGACGCGCTGAGCGCGCTCGTGGGGGCGCACCCCGACCACCTCGGCGGCCTCGCGGCGCTGCCCATCCAGTCGCCGGCCGCCGCTGCCGAGGAACTGGGCCGTGGGGTACGGAACCTCGGCCTGCTCGGCGGCTACATCGGCACCGACACCCGCCACGCCCTGCACGACGAGGCGATGGACGTGCTCTATGAGACGGCCGTCGACCTCGACGTGCCGCTGTTCGTCCATCCCGCCCCGGCAGGCATCGACGGGCCGCCGGGCGATCCGAACCTCAAGCGCTTCGACCTCGACGTCGTGATCGGCTTCGCCGCGCAGGAGACGATCGCCGTCGCGACGCTGATCTACGGCGGCGTGCTGGACCGCCATCCGGCGCTCGATCTCTGCCTGAGCCATGGGGGCGGTGCCACGGCCTTCCTGCTCGGGCGCATGGCCAAGGCGGCGCGCAAGCGGCCCTGGTCGCCGGACTACCTGCGCGCTGACGGCGCCTTCGAGGAGCGCTTCGCGCGCCTGTGGCTCGACACCCATGTCGCGAGCGAGGCCTCACTGGCGCTTCTGACCTCCATCGTCGGGGACAAGCGGCTGGTCTACGGCACGAATTTCGCAGGCTGGGACGCCCCCGACGCCGATGGGCACGAGCGCCCGGAGCCGAAGTTCGCGGACAACGCCCGCCGGCTGCTGCGGGTCGGGAGGGTGCGGGCATGAGCGGACGGGCGCTGCTGATCGAGCGGGGACAGGTCGTCGACGGGGACGGCCGCGCGCCCTTCCAGGCGTCGGTGCTGGTGGAGGACGGGCGGATCTCGGCCCTGGGCGCTGAGGCCGACGCGAGAGCCGGTCGCCTCCCGGACCTCGATCGGCTGGACGCGGACGGCCTCACTGTCATGCCGGGCCTGATCGACGCCCACTGCCACCTCGCGTTCGACGATGCGGCCTCGAACGCCGAGATCTTCCACCACCGGCGCCACGGGCTCACCGCCCTGGTCGCCGCCTACAACGCGCGCAAGCTGCTGCGGGCTGGGGTGACCGGCATCCTCGATCCCGATTCCTCCTTCGAGACCATGATCGACCTGCGTGACGCGATCGAGGCGGGTGTGATGCCGGGGCCGCGGATGGCCTGTGGCGCCTACGCCCTGATCACCGCGGTCGGCGGTACCGCGGGCCGGCTGATCGCGGACGAGGGGGTCACCGGCTACTACAAGTCGGTCAACGGTCGCGACGAGATCGTCGGCGAGATCCGCCGCCAGGCGAAGCACGGCGCCGACTGGATCAAGGTGCACGTGACCGGCATCGTCCCGCGGTTGGCCCACAAGGGCGAACTCTGCGTGTGGACGGCCGAGGAGTTGAAGCTGATCTGTGACACCGCCCACGACCTCGGCATTCCGGTCATGGGCCATTGCCGCGGGGCGGAGGCGACGCGCCGGGCCGCTCTGGCGGGCTTCGACCTGCTGTTCCACGCCACCCTGATGGACGAGCGCGCCCTGGAGGCGGTGGTGCAGCGCAAGGTGCCGATCGCGCCGACCCTGACCCTGCAGGCCAACATGGTCGACTTCGGCGAGAAGCTCGGCACCAGCGCCTCCCTGGTCGACCTCTTCAAGCGCGAGATCACCGACAGCGCCGAAACCCTGGCAGCGGCCTACCGAGCGGGCGTGCCTCTGCTGGCCGGCAGCGAGGCGGGCTTCTCGCTCGTCCCCTACGGCGACTGGCATTACCGCGAGATGGAGGTCTTCGTCCGCTACCTGGGCCTCACCCCGCTGGAGGCGATCGCCTGCGCCACCCGGGAGGGCGCGCGCGCCCTCAAGCTGGAGGGCGAGGTCGGCGTGGTCGCACCGGGCTTCCGGGCGGACCTGATCTGCGTCGCCGGCGACCCGGCGCGCGATCCCGCCTGCCTGGGGGAACCGGGTGCGGTCCGGCACGTCTTCATCGACGGCCGGCCCCAGGACCTGTCGCTGCCGCCGCCGCGCCGGCCCATTCCCGGCTGGCGCCTGGCGTCGATGGGCAGGCGTCTGACCCGGGAGATCGCGGGCCCTCGCCCGCCCGCCGAGGAGCCCTTCGAGGTCGAAGAGCTCCACTGACGGCGTCGCTCGGGGGTGATTGTCAGGGCGCGCCGGCTGACGCGTACTGCGCGACGAAGCGGTGGTAGTGCTGCAGGGCCGGCTCGTTGCGGCCAAACACGAAGGCCCTGTTGGCGCCCGACCCGATGCCCGCCTGGATCTGCCGGCCGATCCGGTAGTCCTCCTCCTCGACCGCGCGGCGCACCATGGTCGAGAAAGCGTCGGTGGCGGCCCGCTCGCTCTCGCTCTCCGGCTTCTTTGCCGCCAGCACCGTCTGGCGCGTGACCGTCGTCGCCGGTGTCGGGCCGGGAAAGACCTGGCTGACGAGGCAGTGGTCGCCGAGCACGCCCGAGATCGACAGGTTCGGGAAGACGGAGTGGATCTTGCGCAGGTGCACCGCCGCATCCCATTCGCTCTCGGGCTTGTCCACCAGCTCCCTGAGGGTGCGGCGGGCGAAGACGATGCGCTGGTGCGGCCCGTAGGTGTCGAGCAGCAGCAGGTTGCCGATCGTGTACTTGCCGACCGTGTTCACATGCAGCGTGTTGTGGTGGTAGGCCTCGAGGTAGCCGTCCCAGGCGACCTTCCAGCCCGGCCCGTCGAGTTCGCGCTGGTCGTAGAGGTGCCACTGGTCGAGCTTCAGGGAGGCGAGCTCGTCGCCGAAGCCGGCCAGCCAGTCGGTGATGTCGAACTGTGCCCCGGGCGTCAGGCTGACCCAGACGAGGCCGTGGCTCTCGGCGCAGGGCAGGGCCGTCAGGCCGAAGTCGGCGGGATCGATCGCGCCGAAGGTGTCGGGGGCGTAGATCGCCTCCAGCCGCCCCTGCAGGTCGTAGGTCCAGCCGTGATAGGGGCAGACGAAGCGCGGAGTCTTCCCGCGCGCCTCCTCGCAGACCGGCGAGCCGCGGTGGCGGCAGGCGTTGAGGAAGGCGCGGGCTCGCCCCTCGCGGTCCCGGGCGATCAGCACGGGCCTGCCGATCACGCTCATGGTGCGGTAGCAGCCGGGCTCCGGCAGCTCGATGCTCAGCGCCAGGGCGAGAGGCAACCGGCCGAAGATGGCCTCCACCTCACGCCGGTAGCGATCTGGGTCGACGTAGGCCTCCACCGGCAGGGCCATGGGCTCGGGCGCCATGTCGGTCGACCGCCGCTGCATGTGGGCGAGGGCCCGGCGGACCAGCTCGACGCCGTCGTCGGTGCGTTCCATGGGACTGTCCTTCCCGATTCCGTGGATCAGGATGCCTCGCCGGCGCCGTGCCGGCGGGCGAAGTCCTGCCAGGACGGCAGGGTCTCCGGATAGTCGGCCGGGCGGCGTTCGCCGCCCGCCACCAGGCGCAGGGGATGACTGAGCGCGGAGGGAAACTGGCTCGCCGGCACGTAGTAGAGGAAGTGGATGACGCGTTTTGCGAACAGCCAGGTGCCGTCGACCCGGCGGTACTCGTCCTCGTAGCGCATGGCGGCGAGGCTGACGGTGTTGTCCGGAGAGGTTTCGGCGTGGCTCAGGATCAGCCCGGTGGCGCGGTCGGGATCCTGCGGGTCCGGGCGGATGCAGTGGTCGTGGGTCCAGTGGTAGGCCGGCCCGCGGATCCTGAACATCCGCACGAACATGGCGGCGATCTCCTCGCGGCCCTTGGCGCGGAGCAGACCGCTGGGCGAATCGAACTCCGCGTCCTCCGTGAACAGGCTCGTCAGGCGTGGCATGTCGTGCTCGTCGCAGGCGATCGCGTAGGCCGTCACCAGCTCCGAGATCTCGCTGCGGGCCTCGAGCCGATCGATGCGGCGCTTCAGCTCCTCCAGTTCGCTCATCAGCCGTCTCCTGTGTTGGCGCCGGCCCGTCGCGGACGGGGCCGGTCAGTAGTATTGGCGGGGCAGCCAGAGGGCGATGCCGGGCTGCCAGATCAGCAGTCCGATCAGCACCAGCAGCGCCGCCACGAACGGGACGGCACCGACGCAGACGTCGCGGAAGCGGCCGCCCTGCTGACGGATTCCCTGCACCACGAAGAGGTTCAGCCCGATCGGCGGGGTGATCAGCGCGGCCTCCATCAGCACCGTCACCAGAATGCCGAACCAGACGCCGTCGAAGCCGACCGAGGTGACGATCGGGAAGACCAGCCCGATGGTCGTCAGCAGCATGGAGAAGGTCTCCATGAACATGCCGATGATGATGTAGAAGACGACCACCAGCAGGATCGTCTCCAGCGGCGTCAGCCCCAGGGTGCCGATGTAGGCCACGGCCGCCTGGATGACTCCCAGGTAGCCGATCACAATGTTGAGCACCATCGCGGCGAAGATGATCAGCATGATCATCGAGGTGGTTCGCACCGTGCCCTCGAAGGCCTGCGAGAGCATGGCCAGCGACAGGCGGCCCCTGGCGGCGGCGAGGGCGAGGGCGACCACCACGCCGATCGAGGCGGCCTCGGTGGGCGTCGCCAGGCCCAGGTAGATCGAGCCCACCACGCCGAGGAAGAGGATCGCCGGTGGCAGCAGGTCGCCGAGGCTGCGCAGGCGCTCGCTCCAGGTGACCGTCTCGGTCGTGCCGTCCATGTCGGGCCGGGCGAGGCAGATCGCCAGGATCGCGAAACCGAACAGGGCCGTGAGGATAAGGCCCGGGATCATGCCGGCGAGATAGAGCTCGGGGATCGAGGTCTCCGTCAGGACGCCGTAGACGATCAGGTTGATCGACGGCGGGATCAGGATGCCGAGCGTGCCGCCGGCGGCGATGGATCCGAGGAACAGCGGCTCGTTGTAGCCGCCGCGGCGGATCTCCGGATAGGCGACCGTGCCGACGGTCGCGGCGGTCGCGACGCTCGATCCCGAGGTCGCCGCGAAGATGGCAGAGGAGCCGACGTTGGCGTGCATCAGGCCGCCGGGAAGCCAGGACAGCCAGCGGGCGACGGCGCGGTACATCTGGTCGGCGATGCCGGCCCGCAGGATGATCTCGCCGAGCAGGATGAAGAGCGGCACCGAGACGAGGGTGAAGTCGACGCTCTTGTCCCAGATGAAGCCGCCGAAGGTGAGAGTCAGCCGGCCGTTGTTGAAGGCGAAGTCGAGCAGCATGCTCGACAGCCCCAGCACCGAGGCGATGGGCAGGCTGAGGGCGACCAGCACCACCAGCACCGCGACGAAGAGGAAGGCTGTCATGCGTTCCTCTGGTTCTCTGCGGCGTCCGGCGCCTCGCCCTGCAGCAGCGGAATGCCGGCCACGGCGTTCGCCCGGACGGTCTGTCCGCGCAGCAGCAGGGTCAGCACGTAGATCGCCAGGAAGGCGCAGTTGAAGGCGAAGAAGACCAGGCCGACGGCCCAGACGAGCTGCGGGATCCACATGGGAGTCTGCAGCGGGGTGATGGACACCGCCTGGAAATCCCAGGACTCCTGGTAGGTGCGCCACGCGCGCAGGGCGATCAGGCTGGAGAACAGCAGCAGGGCGACCAGCGACAGCAGGTCGAGCCAGGCCCGCAGCCGCCGGGCCAGGGACTGGTAGGCCACGTCGATGCGCACGTGCGCGCGCTCGTAGAGGCAGAAGGAGAAGCCCCAGGCGACGGCGACGGCGAAGACGTAGCCGGCGATCTCGTCGGAGCCGATGTAGGAGGTGGTTACGTTGCGCAGCACCACCTCGACGAAGACGAAGCAGGCCGACAGCAGAAAGCCCGTGCCGCAGACCCAGACGCTGAGGCGCGAAAGCCGGTAGAGCAGGGTGTAGAGGGTCGTCAGCATGGCCTGGACGTCGCGGCGGTCCCGGCCGCCGGCCGGGACCGTGCGGTCGTTGCGTCTACTGTACGTGATAGCCGAGCAGCTTGCCGACCGTGGCGTTCCAGTCCTCCACGCAGCTGCTGTTGCGGGCCTCGCAGCGGTCGGCCCACTTCTGGATGACGTCCTGTTCGACCGCCTCCTTCATCGCGGCCTGTCCCTCGGGGGTGAGGGTCACGGCCTTCTCTCCGCCGATCGTCGTCTCGCAGGGTCCACTGGTGTTGCAGGCCATGCCGCGCTGGTCGTCGCGGGCCGTCGCCTCCCACATCTCGTCCTCGAGCTTGGCGATCTGGCTGGTCAGCAGCGCCTGGGCATCAGGGTCCAGGCTGTTCCAGACGTCGTTGTTCACCGCCAGGAAGGAGGCCGTGTAGCCGACGGGGATGCGCACCTCGTGGGTGGCGACCTGCCACCACTTGGCGTCATAGGCGGAGGTGGTGCCGGAGACGCCGCAGTCGATGACGCCCTTCTGCAGGCTCTGCAGCACCTCGCCGAAGGCGACGGGCACCGGGGTGGCCTCGAGGGTGTTGCCGATGAAGTCGGCCAGGGAGGCGCCGTAGCTGCGGATCTTCAGCCCTGCGAGCGGCTTCAGGTCGATGGCGGCCGGCGTGTCGGCGGGCAGCTTGCAGTAGAGGTAGCTGCGCGGCCAGGCGTAGAGCATCAGGATCCGCGAGTTGTACTTCTGCTCGAATTCCTTGTTCAGGACCGGCTTGTAGGCCTCCATCACCGCGCGGGAGGTCTTCAGGTCGGGGACCATGCCGGCCAGGTCGGCGCCCTCGAACACCGGGCTGTCGCCGGCGATGTAGAGGAACACGCCGTGGGCGAAGTCGAAGGCGCCGGCCTTCACCTCGCGCATCACCTTGAAGCCGTCGAGGCCGAGTTCGGTCAGGGGCTTGGCGTTGGCCGTGAGGGCGCCGCCGGAGGCCTCCGGCAGCGTCTGGTTCCAGAAGACGCTCTCCCGCTCGCGCCAGTGGGCCAGCTGTCCCCAGGTGCCGACGACGGCGAACTCGCGCTTCTCCATCGCCGCCGACGGCGCCGGCGCCAGAGCCGCCCCGGCCAGCAGCGTGCCGATGGTCAGAATGGTACCGAAGATCCGCATGCCCTTCCTCCCGGCTTGTGGACGGCCGCCCTTGCCGAACCCGCGCGGCGGCCGATTGCTTGGGCGGATAATGCCCGAGGGGGCAAATTATACCAATATCAAATCTTTCCATATCGATGTATTTTTGCGTCGACGTCGGTCCCGGCGTAGGGATGGCGCAATCGGCATCCGGCTCGAAGGAGGATCTCATGGCTGTGGCAGGCGAGGCGCCCGCGGCCAACGGCAAGACCACGCAGGGGCGTACGGACGTACCGCCGGTGGAGGAGCGGGCGACCTTCCTGGTGCACCGTGTGAACGCCTTGCTGGCGCAGGTCTGCAACCCCGTCTTCGCCGCCTACGAGGTCGACCTGCTGTCCTCGCGGATCCTGGCCGTGGTGGCCGAGCGCAACGAGATCCGCATGGGCGAGCTGGTCGCCATCATGGTGCTGCCGCAGTCGACCCTCTCCCATCAGGTGCAGCGCCTGGAGCGCCGGGGGCTGGTGACCCGCACCCGCCTGGCCGAAGACAACCGCTCGGTCAGCGTGGCACTCACGCCCAAGGGCAGGCAGACGGCGATGATCTGCAGCAAGCAGAGCCGGACGATCTATCAGGCCCTGACCGAACAGTTCGACGAGCAGGAGCTGGACCTCCTGGTCGCCTCCCTGAAGAAGATGTTCGTCGCCTTGCAGACCATGCCCGAGTTGGACACCGAGGGGACGATGAAGGCCGGCGAGCGGGTGCGGCGGGCGGCCCCGCCGGCCGGGCAGGAGCGGCCGGAGCAGGCTCAGCCCGGGCCGCCGCCCAGGTAGGAGCGGACGACGGCGGGGTCGCGGGCGAGGTCGGCGCTGCGGCCCGCGGTGGCGATCCGGCCGAGCTCCAGGACGTAGGCCCTGTCAGAGACCTGCAGGGCCTTGCGGGCATTCTGCTCCACCAGCAGCACCGTCAGGCCGAGTGTGCGCAGTTCCCCTATGATCTCGAAGATCTGGCTGACGATGATCGGCGCCAGCCCGAGCGAGGGCTCGTCCAGCATCAGCAGGCGGGGCCGGGCCATCAGCGCACGCCCCAGCACCAGCATCTGCTGCTGGCCGCCGCTGAGGGTGCCCGCGGGCTGGTGCTGGCGCTCCCGCAGGATCGGGAAGCGATCGAAGACCTGCTGCAGGTCGGCGGCGAGATCCTCGCCGGCCGGCCGGCTGTGGGCGCCCACCAGCAGGTTGTCGCGCACCGACATCTTCTTCAGGACCATCCGCCCTTCCGGCACCTGGACGACGCCGCCGGCGACGATCTCGTGGCAGGGCCGCCCGACCAGGTCGCGGCCGTCGTAGCGCACGGCTCCCCTCGCCGCCGGCAGAAGGCCCGAGAGGACCTTCAGCAGGGTCGTCTTGCCGGCGCCGTTGGCCCCGATGATGGTGACGATCTCGCCCTCGCCAACGGTCAGGTCGATGTCCTGCAGGGCGAAGATGCGGTCGTAGCGGGCCCACAGGCCGTCGACGGCGAGAAGCGGCGACGTCGTCACGCGGGGCTCCTCCTCAGTCCGTGCCAAGATAGGCTTCGATGACGCGCGGGTCGCCCTGCACCGCGGCCGGGGTGCCTTCGGCGATCACCTCGCCGAAGTTCAGCACGGTGATGCGGTCGCAGATCCCCATGACCAGGTTCATGTTGTGCTCGATCAGCAGGATCGCCGTGCCGCGTCCGCGGATCGCCAGCAGGGTGCCCTTCAGCGCCTCGATCTCGGCGGGGTTCATGCCGCCGGCCGGCTCGTCGAGCAGCAGCAGTTTCGGGCGTGGCGCCAGGGCGCGGGCGATCTCCAGCCGTTTCTGGTCGCCGAAGGAGAGGTTGCGGGCGAGGTCCTGCCGGCGCGCCTGCAGGCCCAGCTCGCCGATCAGCCGCAGCCGCTCCTCCTCCAGCGCGCGGGCGGACCGGGTCGGGAAGACGTTGAGCCAGGCCGCCGGCGAGTGGCAGAGCGGGGCCTGCGCCACCCGGACGTTCGCCTCGACCGTCCGCGAAGGGAAGAGGCGCAGGTTCTGGAAGGTCCGCGAGATGCCCAGACGCGTGACCCGGTGCGGCGGCAGGGCGGTGATGTCCCGCCCGTCGAACAGGACCCGTCCGCCGTTCGGCCGGTAGAGGCCGGTGATCGAGTTGATGGCCGTGGTCTTGCCCGACCCGTTCGGGCCGATCAGCCCGAGGATCTCCCCGGCGCGCACCTCCAGCGACAGCGAGGCCAGGGCGCGCACGCCGCCGAAGGACTTCTGCAGGGCTTCCAGTCGCAGCATGGCTCAGCCGGCCGGGCGCTTGGCCGGGCCGCGAGACAGCAGGCGCCGCAGCCGCTCCAGCAGGGCGTCGTCGATCAGACCCTTCGGGCGCACGATCACGATGGCGACCACCAGCACGCCGTAGAAGATCATCCGGTAGTCCTGCAGGAAGCGGAAGTATTCCGGGATCACCGTCAGCACCAGGGCGCCGAGGATCGGACCCCAGAAGGTCTCGATGCCGCCGACGGCGACGAAGAGCACCGCCACCAGGGTCAGGTGGAAGTTGAAGTCGTGGGCGATGATGTAGGAGGCGTAGTTGGCGTAGAGGCCGCCGCCGACGCCGGCGATGGCCGCGCCGATGGAGAAGGCCAGGACCTTCACCAGCACGACGTCGACGCCCACGCAGTGGGCCGCCGTCTCGTCCTCGCGCACCGCCGCCATGGCCGCCCCCAGCAGGGAGCGGTTCAGCCAGGTCAGGAGGATCACCAGCAGCAGGAGGAAGCCGAAGATCTCGCTCAGCGTCGTCTGCACCGGGATGTTGCGGAAGCCGAGGAGGCCGTCGGGTCCGACGATGCGGCCGTCGATCATCTGCTGGAAGGACACGTTGGCGAAGAAGACCTGCACCGTCTCGCTGAAGCCCAGGGTGGCCAGGGCGAGATAGATCCCGCGGATCCGCAAGCAGGGATAGCCCAGGATGGCGCCGATCACCGCGCAGAGCGCGCCGCCGGCCAGCAGGGCGGGCAGCAGGGGCACGCCGTAGAGGGTCGTCAGCACCGCCGAGCTGTAGGCGCCGATCGCCCAGAAGCCGACCTGCGCCAGGGAGAACTGACCCACGGCGAGGGTGGTATAGAAGCTGAGCGCCAGGATCATGTTGAGCCCGGCGATCGACAGGATCGTCTCGCTATAGCCCATCGCCGTCAGTCCCGCCCTTCGGTGCGGCGCGAGAGAATGCCCTCCGGCCGCAGGATCAGCACCGCGAAGAGTACGGCGAAGAGCACCGCCTGCTTGTAGGAGGCGGAGATCAGGCCGACCGCCGTGGTCTCGACCGCGCCGACGATGATCCCGCCGATCATGGCGCCGTAGAGGTTGCCGAGGCCGCCGATGACGACGACCACGAAGGAGATGAGCAGCAGGTGCACGCCCAGGAAGGGGCTGACCGCACCGGTCGAGGCGCCGATCAGGCAGCCCGCCGCGCCGGCCAGGCCGGAGGCGACCACGAAGGCGACGACTTCGGTGCGCCGCACGTCGATGCCCATCAGCTTGGCGACCTCGACGTTCTCTTCCACCACCCGCATCGCCCGGCCGGTGCGCGAGCGGGTGACCCAGGCGTGCAGCGCCAGCATCAGCAGCACGGCGACGACGAAGCTGACCAGATAGACGCCGCGCACGTAGTAGTCGCCCAGCAGGAAGCCGAGGTTCTCCAGGGGCGAGGGGAAGGGCGTGTACTCGGGATAGAAGATCGGCACGGCCCGGCCGAGCTGCAGGAAGACCTCCTCGAGCACGATCGTCACGCCGACGGTGGTGGCGAAGGGAGCGAGATAGGAGGCGCCGCGCAGCGGGCGGAAGGCCACCAGCTCGACCAGCCAGCCCAGCGCCGCGCCGGCCGCGATCGAGGCGACGAAGGCCAGCGCCAGGGCCGGATAGGAGTCCCCGCCGAGCAGCAGCATGACCGTGGCGCCGGCGTAGGCGGAGACCATGATGGTCGCCCCGTGCGCCACGTTAAGCCGGTGCATCACGCCGAAGATGATGGTGAAGCCGATCGCCACCAGCGAATAGGTGCCGCCGAAGAGGACGCCGTTGATCAGGTACTCGAACAGCATGGCTGCGGACGACGTCCTCCAGGTGGCGTGCCGGCCGGCGTCAGTCGAAGGGCTTCTGATCCCATTCGACGTACTGACCGTCCTCGATGGTCAGGATGAAGCCCTTCTTGATGGCGTCGCCGTGCTCGTCGAACTTCACATGCTCGCCCGTCACGCTGTCGATCTCGGTCTTCGCCAGGGCGTCGCGCACCTTGGCGCGGTCTTCCTGCAGGCTCTCGCGGGTGTTCTTGATCCCGGCGGTCTCGATCGCCTTCTTGAAGAGGTAGACGGCCTCGTAGCCGTCGACCCCGAACATGTTGATGTCGTTGCCGAACTGCTTGCGGTACTCGTCGCGCAGCCGCTGCACCGAGGGCAGGTTGGGCGAGTAGGAGCTGCCCATGATCATGCGCTCCACCGCCTTGCCGCCGATCTTCGGCACCTCGGGCGAGATGTTGCCGATCATGCCGACCCAGATCTTCGGCTTCAGGCCGCGGCGCGCCGCCTCCTTCATGATGTTGACGCCGGAGTTGACCGCCGAGGCGACCACCACGATGTCCGGGTCGGCGGCCTTGAGGGCGTTCACCTGGCTCGACAGGTCGAGGTCGGCGTCCAGCCCCTCCACCTCGGCCACGACCTTCACGCCGTGCTTCTCCAGGGTGGGTTTCACCACGTACTTGGCCATCACGGCCGGGTAGGTGTTGTCCTTGACCACGTAGAGCCCGGCCGTCTTGTAGCCGAACTTGTCGGCCAGGATGCCGATCTCCTGGTCGATGATCTTCGCCTCGGAGAAGGAATTGCGGAAGGCCCACTCGGAGATGGCGCCCAGCCCCGGGGCGCCGGCGAGCGACGACAGCAGCACGATCGGGTGGCCGTCCTTGTCCAGCTCGTTGAGGTAGCCGAAGGCCACCTCGGTGTTCTGCGAGCGCGAGGTGCCCTTGATCATCAGGACCTCGTCGTCGAACACCAGCTTCTTGATGAGCGCGATGGTGAGCGCGCTGTCGGCGCCGGGGTCGTAGCCGTTCGGCTGCGGCGTGAGTTGCAGCTTCACCTGTTTGCCGTCGACGGTGACGCCGCCGGCCGCGTTGATCTCGTCGATCGCGATCTTGGAGCCGTTGAGCGCCTGGATGCCGTAGGGCGCCGGCACGCCGGTCTGTGCCTCCAGCGAGCCGATCCGCACCGTCCCCTCGTCCTGGAAGGCGAGGGCCGGCGTGGCCAGGAGGCCGAGGGCCGCCAGCATCACGCCGAACTTCAATCCTGTCTTCGTCATCGTTCCTCCCATCTGTCTGCCTGCCGCCCTTGGCGGGGCGGTCTTTGCCGAAAAAGCGGGTTCAGAAGCGCGCCAGCACCTGTTCCAGCACGCGGTTGAAGGCCTCGGGCTGCTCCCAGTGCGGGATGTGGCCGATGCCGTCGAGCACGACGCAGTCGCTGTCGACGCCGAGGGCGCGCAGCCGCTCGCTCGTCTCCTGCGCCATGGCCGGGGTGGTCGACCAGTCGTCTTCGCCCATGATGTAGTGGACCGGCCTGCGGACCCGGTGCAGGTGCTCGTTGAGGTTCAGCGAGGTGTAGGTCAGCAGGTCAGAGAACTGGACGTAGGGCGAGCAGCGGGTGGAATCGAAGGCCATCTCCTTGCGCCGGGCCTCCGAGGTCGTGCGGCCGAGCACCGAGTGGAACATGGTCTCCAGCCAGTCGGTGACGTTGACCTCGGTGCTGCGCAGGATGTCGGCGCTGTAGTGCACGCCGGTGGGCCCGCGGAAGGCCGCACCGCCGTCGACCGCGACCACGCCCTTCACCGCCTCCGGGTGCTCGACCGAGAGCATGATGGAGATGCCGGCACCCATGGAGTGGCCGACCAGGATCGGCTGTTCGATGCCCTTGGCCTGCATGAATTGCCAGATCGTGTCGGCGTGCTCCTCGCTCATGCGGGTCGGTCGGCCGTCGCGCAGGGCGGATTTGCCGTGGCCGGGCAGGTCGACGGCGTAGACCCGGTGGGTGCCGGCGAAGTGGCGCGCCGTATCGTGCCACGAGAGGGTGTCCTGCGTGGCGCCGTGGATCATGATCAGCGGCTGACCCTCGCCGGCCTCCTCGTAGTAGAGCCTGAGCGGTCCGAGATAGATGTAGGCCATGGTGTTCCTCTGGTCGCGGCTCTGGGGACTCAGCCGGCGCCGTGCCGTTTCATGCCGTTGGCGATGAAGAACAGCGCCTTCCAGTTGCGCATCAGGTCGATGGTGTCCGCGCGGATCTGCAGCACGCTGGAGCGGTAGAGGCGGTTCAGCCCCCAGTCGGTGTCGAACAGCACGGCCCACTGGTCGCGGGTGCCGCTCAGCAGGATGTCCGGCGCGTCGAGGCCCGGTGCCACCTGCAGCACCATGGCGCGGTCGACGGTCAGGCTCACCGCCGTCTGGTCGACCCGGAAGGCGATCTCGGCGCGCAGCCAGCGGCAGTGGGTGTTGAAGTCCTCGTCGCCCTCCAGGAAGGCGGCGAAGCCCTGGAACCACTCCAGGCTCGGGAAGGCGGCGGCGCTCCGCGCCGGCTGTCCCGCCGCCGTCGTCCGGCCCTGGTTGGTCTCGGCTGCTGGGCTCACAGGGGCACCTCCTCGGACAGGAAGAAGAGTCGGACGTGGCCGGCGATCTTATCGCGGGCGTCGTGGAAGGCGTGCTGCCACTCCGGCGAGGCCATGGCGGCCTTGGCGGCTTCGTGGGAATCGAAGCAGAGCTCGGCCATGCGGTAGTAGGCCGAGCCCTCGGCCTCCTCCGGCGCCACGCGGTTGATGGTGTAGCGGCGCAGGCCGGGGATGCGCCGGGCGTCCTCCACGTGGACCCGGCGGTACCAGTCCTCGAACTCCGCCTCGGACAGGCCCGGCGCCACGTTCCACAGGGCGACGAACTTAAGCACGGCTGTTCTGCCTGACCTGCGCAGGAACGCTGATCGGCACGGAAAGGGGTGCCGGGCGTCCCAGGGGGGCTCGGGGCATGGCGGTCCTCCGGTTTTCCTCCGCCGTGCGCGCGGCGAAAGTTTCTTTATTTGAAACAAGGTTTCTACAAAAAAGCCTGCGCCGCCCCTCGAACGAAGTCAAGCGCCACACGGCCGCGGAGGTTGCGCGGGCCACAAAGAAAAAGGCGGCGCCGGAGCGCCGCCCTTATCTGGTGCAGCTGACTGCTTGTTAACAGCCAGACCACGATCTCTGAGAATGGCAGAATAGCTCTTCACTCTTCCCGGTCAAGTGGTATTCGTCATTTGAGCGAAATAAGCGCCTGAAAGGGGAGGGCGACATGAACTGGAGGCTGGGACTGGATCTGGGGGCGGGCTCGCTGGGCTGGTGCGCTCTGGCGCTGGGGGAGGAGGGGCAGCCGGCCGGGATTCTTGCGGCAGGCTCGCGGATCTTCGGCGACGGGCGGGCCCCGGCTCGCGGCGAGCAGGCGGGAACGCCGCTGGCGGTGGAGCGGCGGACGGCCCGGGCCATGCGGCGGCGGCGGGACCGCTACCAGCGGCGGCGCACCGGCCTGCTGCGGCAGCTCACGACGGACGGGCTCTTCCCGGAAGAGCCTGAGGCGCGCCTCGCCCTGCAGGGGCTCGACCCCTTTGAACTGCGGGCGCGGGCGCTCGACCAGCCGCTGTCCCCGCATGAGATCGGCCGGGCCTTCTTTCACCTGAACCAGCGGCGCGGCTTCAAGTCGAACCGCAAGGCGGATCGGGGGACCGACAAGGAGACCGGCAAGATCGCCGTCGGCATCGACCGGCTGCGCACGGCGATCGAGGCGAGCGGCGCCCGCACCTTCGGGGAGTTCCTGCATCTGCGCCGCCGGAACGCGCCCGACCAGAACCGAATCCCAAGCGTGCGCACGCGCCTGCGCCCCGAGCCGGGGGAGGGGGCGAAGGGCGACGGCTACGACTTCTATCCGGGCCGCGCCCTGATCGAGGAGGAGTTCGAGGCGATCTGGGAGGCGCAGCGGCAGTTCCATCCCGACCGGCTGACCGAAGCCGTGCACGACCGGCTGCACGAGATCGTCTTCCACCAGCGCCCCCTCAAGGAGCCGAAGGTGGGGACCTGCACCCTGGTGCCGGGTGAGACCCGCCTGCGCAAGGCGCACCCGCTGTTCCAGAAGCGCCGGCTGCTGGAGGAGGTCAATGCCCTGCTGCTCGTGCGCACCGGCGAAACGGCCCAGCGCCTGACGCGGGAGCAGCGGGACCTGCTCTATCTGCGCCTCAAGGACAAGCAGAAGGTCTCCTTCGAGACCCTGCGCACCAGGGTTCTCAAGCTCGATCCGAGCACCCGCTTCAACAAGGAGAGCGAGAGCCGCAGCGACCTGAAGGGCGACGAGGTGGCCGCCCTGCTGGGCGACCGGAAGCGCTTCGGCACCGCCTGGGCGCACCTTCCCGCCGAACGGCAGTGGGCGGTGGTCGAGCGGCTGCTCGACGTGGAGACGGACGAGGAGGCCGCGGCGCTGCAGGCCTGGCTGCAGCAGGAGCACGACCTGCCGGCGGAGCGGGCGGCGGCCGTGGTCGCGGCGGCCGGCCGGCTGCCCCAGGGTTACGGCCGTTTCGGCGAGACGGCGACCCGCGGGCTGATCGCCGCCCTGGAGGCCGAGGTGATCGTCTACAGCGAGGCCGTCGTGAAGGCCGGCTTTGGGCACCACAGCGACTTCCGCGACGGCGAGGTCCACGCCGAGCTGCCCTACTACGGCGCCATCCTGGAGCGGCACATCCTGCCGGGCACCGGCGATCCTGCCGACCCCGAGGAACTGCGGGTGGGGCGGCTGACCAATCCCACCGTCCACATCGGGCTCAACCAGCTCCGGCGGGTGGTCAACGCGCTGATCCGCACCCACGGCCGACCCGCCGAGATCGCCATCGAACTGGCGCGCGAGCTGAAGCTCGACGCCGACGAGAAGGCCCGGCGCAGCCGCGAGAACGCGAAGAACCGGATCGAGGCGGAGAAGCGTTCGCAGAAGCTGCAGGAGATCGGCCAGCGTGACACCGGCGCCAACCGCAACCTGCTGAAGCTGTGGGAGGAGCTGAATCCCGACAACGTGCTCGACCGGCGCTGCGTCTACTCGGGCAGGCAGATCTCGATCGACATGCTGTTCAACGGCAGCACCGAGGTCGACCACATCCTGCCGTTCGACGCCACCCTCGACGACTCCAACGGCAATCGCATCCTCTGCCTGCGGGAGGCGAACCGCGACAAGCGCAAGCGCTCGCCCTTCGAGGCCTGGGGCCACACGGATCGCTGGCCGGAGATCGCCGAACGGGCGGCGCGCCTGCCGCGGGAGAAGCGCTGGCGCTTCGAGCCCGACGCCATGAAGCGCTTCGCGGACCTGGGCGGCTTCCACGCCCGCCATCTGACCGACACCCAGTACCTCTCGCGCCTCTCCCGGGAGTACCTGAGCGCCCTCTATCCCGAGAAGGGGGAGGGCAGCAGCCACGTCTGGGTCTCCCCCGGTCGTCTGACCGAGATGGTCCGCCGCAAGCTGGGGCTCAACGACCTGCTGCCGGACCACAACATCGGCGGTGGGGCCGAGCACGCCAAGAACCGCCTGGACCATCGGCACCACACGATCGACGCCGCGGTCGTGGCGGTGGTCGACCGGGGCCTGCTCAACGAGATGGCCCGCGCCTCCGGCCAGGAGGGGCGCGACGGGGCGGAGCGTGTGATCGTGCCCGAGCCCTGGCCCGGGTTCCGCGAGGACCTGCGGCGGGCGGTGAACGCGATCGTCGTCAGCCACCGGCCCGACCATGGCACGGCCTCCAAGGCCGGCCTGCCCCGGGGCCGCGACCAGACGGCGGGCAAGCTGCACAACGACACGGCCTACGGCCTGACGGGGGAGGCCGACGGCCGGGACAACCAGCTCGTCGTCCACCGGGTGCCTCTGGGTGCGCTGAAGCCCGGGGACCTTGACCGCGTCCGGGACTGCAAGTTGCGCAAGGCGCTACAGGCCTTCACCGCCGGCCGCGAAGGCAAGGAGTTCGAGCGGGCGGTGGCGCGCTTCGCCGAGGTGGCGCCGCCGCCCTTCCGCGGCCTGCGGCGCGTGCGCGTCCTGGAGCCGTTGTCGGTGATCCCGATCCGCGACGCCGACGGCCGGGCCTACAAGGGCTACAAGGGCGACTCCAACTACCGCTACGACGTCTGGGAACTGCCGGACGGCCGGTGGGTGGCGGAGGTCGTCTCCATGTTCGACGCCCACCAGCCCGGCTGGACCTCGGCCATCCGCGCCGACTGCCCCACCGCCCGCAAGGTGCTGCGCCTGCACCGCGACGATGTCCTCGCGATCGAGAGGACGGGCGAGCGGGAACTCGTGCGGGTCGTGAAGTTTCGACAGACCGGCCAACTGACGCTTGCTGCTCCCGAGGAAGCGGGAGATCTGAAGAAACGAGACGCGGCTTCGGACCAGTCTGATCCCTTCAAATACTTGTATGCTGCGGCAGGTACCCTGAGGGCGTGGAAGGCCCGCCAAGTCCGTCTCGACGAACTGGGGCGGGTCTTCGACCCCGGGCCGCGCAGCCGCGTCGAGACCGCCTGATGGACAGGATCGTCGACATCGCCACCGACGGCCGGCACCTCTCCGCCTACCGCGGCTTCCTGCTGGTCTCCCGGGAGCGGGAGGAGGTGGGGCGGGTGCCGCTGGATGACGTGGCGGCGGTGATCGTCCACGCGCACGGCGTCACCTGGTCCACCAACCTGATCGCCGCCCTGGCGGAGCGGGGGGCCCTGATGCTGCTGTGCGGGCCGAACCACGCGCCGGTGGCGGTTTGCCTGCCGATCGAGGGGCACCATGCCCAGAACGCCCGCATGCGCGCCCAGTGGGAGGCGGGGCGGCCGCTGCACAAGCAGCTCTGGCGGCGGGTGGTGGTCCAGAAGATCCGTTGGCAGGCGGCGGTGCTGCAGGGCTGCGGCCGCCCGGCGGAGGCCTTCGACCTGCTGGCTCGCAAGGTGGGCTCCGGCGATCCCGAGAACGTCGAGGCCCAGGCGGCACGCCGCTACTGGCCGTTGCTCATGGGCGACGACTTCCGCCGTGACCGGGCGGCGCCGGGCCTGAACGCCATGCTGAACTATGGTTACACGGTGATGCGGGCGCTCTGTGCCCGCGCGGCGATCGCCAGCGGCTTGCATCCCTCCATCGGCATTCACCACGCCAACCGAGGCAACCCCTTCGCCCTGGCCGACGATCTGGTGGAGCCGCTGCGCCCGATCGTCGACATCCTGGCCTTGCGCCTCGTCGAGAGAGGGACGGACAGACTGACACCGGAGGCGAAGCGTGCCTTCGCAGGCCTGACCACCGTCGACCTGCCGACGGAGGGCGGCACCACGACCGTCGGCGGCGCGGCCCTGCGGGCGGCTCAGTCGCTCGCCGCCGCCTTCGTCAGCGGCAGGGCCGCCGACCTCGACCTGCCCCGCCCGCCGTCGGCGCTGGAGCTGGCGGCGGTCGAAGCGGTGCTCCAGTGAGCCTCACCCGGCTCAGCGGCTATCGGCTCATGTGGATCTTCGTCATGTTCGACCTGCCGGTGGGCAGCCGGGAGCAGTCGCGTGCCGCCACGAAGTTCCGGGAGTTCCTGCTGGACCAGGGCTTCGAGAAGAGCCAGTTCTCGGTCTATGCTCGCTTCTGCAACGGCAAGGAGCAGTTCGAGGCCTACATGCGACGCATCGAGGCCAACCTGCCGAGCAGCGGAGAGGTCCATGTGCTCAGCTTCACCGACAGGCAGTACGAGAACATCGTCCGCTTTTCCGGCCAACGGCGACGCCGGCCGCGGAAAAACCCCGATCAACTCGCCCTCTTCTGAGAAGGCGATGCATTTCGCGGCCCCCCGGAACAGCGCTATCCCGTTGCGGAACAACGGGATAGCGGCTGATCGAGGATAGCCGCTCAGAGATCGTGGTCTAGCGGCAACGCAGCGCCTCCCGCTCCAGCGCGGCGATGGAGGATAGCCGCTCAGAGATCGTGGTCTAGCGGCAACACGGCCGGCTCATCACCGCGCCGGACAGCGAGGATAGCCGCTCAGAGATCGTGGTCTAGCGGCAACCGGATCGGGTCGTTCAGCGCCTTGCCAACCAGGATAGCCGCTCAGAGATCGTGGTCTAGCGGCAACGGTTTGGAGGGCTCCCTATGACCCTGCTTCAGGATAGCCGCTCAGAGATCGTGGTCTAGCGGCAACGACCCGCAGGTAGTTGTCGAGCTGCGGGGCAGGATAGCCGCTCAGAGATCGTGGTCTAGCGGCAACTCAACAGCCACGCGAAGTTCGCGACTGTGCAGGATAGCCGCTCAGAGATCGTGGTCTAGCGGCAACTCGCCCGGCCGTCGCCGAGGGAATCGGTCAAGGATAGCCGCTCAGAGATCGTGGTCTAGCGGCAACTCCAGGCTCGTAATAGAGCGTCATCGGCCTAGGATAGCCGCTCAGAGATCGTGGTCTAGCGGCAACAGCGCCTTTCCGGACACGGCGGTCGCAAGAGGATAGCCGCTCAGAGATCGTGGTCTAGCGGCAACAGACCAGGGCGTCTACACGATCCGGAGACAAGGATAGCCGCTCAGAGATCGTGGTCTAGCGGCAACCTGCAGCGAGCGCGCGGCGTCAGCCATGGTAGGATAGCCGCTCAGAGATCGTGGTCTAGCGGCAACTTGGTCTAGCTCTGACAGGAGGCCGACATGAGGATAGCCGCTCAGAGATCGTGGTCTAGCGGCAACAGGCTCTGCGCTGCCGCAAGGCCGAGGCCGAGGATAGCCGCTCAGAGATCGTGGTCTAGCGGCAACTCATGGGTGAGGCGCCAGACGGAGTTGAGGAGGATAGCCGCTCAGAGATCGTGGTCTAGCGGCAACTCTTGGCGTTGGTGATGAAGATCCCGCGGTAGGATAGCCGCTCAGAGATCGTGGTCTAGCGGCAACGATGCCTCGCGCCGCTCGACCCCTATGGAAGGATAGCCGCTCAGAGATCGTGGTCTAGCGGCAACTGTCAGCCATGGGAGGCCTTCCGCGCCAGGAGGATAGCCGCTCAGAGATCGTGGTCTAGCGGCAACGCCGACGCAGAGCGTGACCAGCCTGTCCTAAGGATAGCCGCTCAGAGATCGTGGTCTAGCGGCAACCCACCGTCCCGGCGGCCGTTGGCAGCGGCGAGGATAGCCGCTCAGAGATCGTGGTCTAGCGGCAACAGCGCCTTGGCGTAGAACTCGGCCCGGTCGAGGATAGCCGCTCAGAGATCGTGGTCTAGCGGCAACGAAACGGTCGCGCCCTGCTCCGCCGGCACGAGGATAGCCGCTCAGAGATCGTGGTCTAGCGGCAACCCAGTGCTTACGGAACAGGTGCTCGTCGTAAGGATAGCCGCTCAGAGATCGTGGTCTAGCGGCAACGGTGCTGGACTTCCCAGAGATCGCCGGCGCAGGATAGCCGCTCAGAGATCGTGGTCTAGCGGCAACCGGCCGAGCGTGATGCCGTGGCGCTGCGGCAGGATAGCCGCTCAGAGATCGTGGTCTAGCGGCAACGTAGCTGCGGCCGCCGAGACGGCCTTCGCCAGGATAGCCGCTCAGAGATCGTGGTCTAGCGGCAACGATCCGCTTGGACGCCTCCGCGGCGGACAGAGGATAGCCGCTCAGAGATCGTGGTCTAGCGGCAACGGACGTGACGTCGTCGTCCTTGACGCCGGCAGGATAGCCGCTCAGAGATCGTGGTCTAGCGGCAACCGGACGCGCCGCTGGCAGCGAACGACGGCAAGGATAGCCGCTCAGAGATCGTGGTCTAGCGGCAACATAGTCGTCGCTGAGCGCCGCATAGGTCGGAGGATAGCCGCTCAGAGATCGTGGTCTAGCGGCAACGAAGGCTACGACACGGTCGACCTGCGCCCGAGGATAGCCGCTCAGAGATCGTGGTCTAGCGGCAACTCGGCGGGCGGATCGTCCAGCTCGACGCGCAGGATAGCCGCTCAGAGATCGTGGTCTAGCGGCAACTGCCGCTCAACGCAGGCACGGCCGGCGGCAAGGATAGCCGCTCAGAGATCGTGGTCTAGCGGCAACCACCCAGCGGTCCTCGCGCTCGTCGGCCCGAGGATAGCCGCTCAGAGATCGTGGTCTAGCGGCAACCGCGACGCGGTCGGCCTCGTCCTTCTTGGCAGGATAGCCGCTCAGAGATCGTGGTCTAGCGGCAACCTAGCGGGAAGGCTGTCCACCAGCGATAGCAGGATAGCCGCTCAGAGATCGTGGTCTAGCGGCAACAGGCGATCGCCAGCAGCGTCGATCCCCAGCAGGATAGCCGCTCAGAGATCGTGGTCTAGCGGCAACAGAGCGGCCAGAGCACCGCGGCGAGGCCGAAGGATAGCCGCTCAGAGATCGTGGTCTAGCGGCAACCGGCGGCGGGCGTGCCGTCGGTGTCGCCGGAGGATAGCCGCTCAGAGATCGTGGTCTAGCGGCAACGCCGACACGCTGCGCGACGTCATCGAGCGGAGGATAGCCGCTCAGAGATCGTGGTCTAGCGGCAACGCGCGCCAGAGCAAGGAGCCGACGAGCCGAAGGATAGCCGCTCAGAGATCGTGGTCTAGCGGCAACCGCTCTCCCATCGACCCCGGCGCGATCCGCGAGGATAGCCGCTCAGAGATCGTGGTCTAGCGGCAACTGGAAGTCGACCGTTACCAAGTCCGTCTTCAGGATAGCCGCTCAGAGATCGTGGTCTAGCGGCAACGGCACGTTGGGCAGGATCGTGCCGTTGCGAAGGATAGCCGCTCAGAGATCGTGGTCTAGCGGCAACACCTACGACATCGCGGGCGCTTGTCCTGATAGGATAGCCGCTCAGAGATCGTGGTCTAGCGGCAACGCACGCAGAACGAGCTGGACCTATGCCAGAAGGATAGCCGCTCAGAGATCGTGGTCTAGCGGCAACTCGCCGCTCTGGTGGGCGGCAATCGGCTGGAGGATAGCCGCTCAGAGATCGTGGTCTAGCGGCAACGCGCAGGGCCACCCGAGATCGCGGGCCTCAAGGATAGCCGCTCAGAGATCGTGGTCTAGCGGCAACGCACCGCCGCCATGACAATCCTGATCATCGAGGATAGCCGCTCAGAGATCGTGGTCTAGCGGCAACTGATCGGCGCCCGTGTGTTGACGACGGCGGAGGATAGCCGCTCAGAGATCGTGGTCTAGCGGCAACCAGAGCTGGCCGCCCCTCTCGGCGCCGAAAAGGATAGCCGCTCAGAGATCGTGGTCTAGCGGCAACTAGGCTTGGAGCGATATCCAGGCGGCGAGCGAGGATAGCCGCTCAGAGATCGTGGTCTAGCGGCAACACCCGCTGGCGCCGGGAACTGATCCTGCGCAGGATAGCCGCTCAGAGATCGTGGTCTAGCGGCAACGAGATCGCAGCCGAGGCGGGCGGCTGCTGGAGGATAGCCGCTCAGAGATCGTGGTCTAGCGGCAACAGCTTGGACAACGTCTCGACGACGCGGGCGAGGATAGCCGCTCAGAGATCGTGGTCTAGCGGCAACATACCGGCTCACGCGGGTGCGATGGCGCCCAGGATAGCCGCTCAGAGATCGTGGTCTAGCGGCAACCCAAGATCCCGCCGGCCCTGTCGCGCGGCGAGGATAGCCGCTCAGAGATCGTGGTCTAGCGGCAACGGGTCGGCGGGAGAGCGCGGGGTCATGAGCAGGATAGCCGCTCAGAGATCGTGGTCTAGCGGCGACCCGTACGCCATCTGGTGGTTGTGTAGGGTCAGGCAGGCCCGAAGCTTGCGTCCGTGCCGCAGGCCGCGCTATCCGGGAACGGACACCCGAGTCATCTGCAGCCGGTCTTGGGCCGTGGCGGCGTCAGGGCCGCCCGGGTGTCGCCGCGGCCCGGGTGTCGCCGCGGCCCTGCCCGCAGCGGAGGATGGACAGGCTGCGGCTCGCGGCCGGACTGACACGGCTCCTCCGGCACAGGGCACCCAAAGGCTATCAGCGGGAGCGCCGCCGGCAAGGCCCGCCCCGGGACGGCGGGGGCCGCAGGGCGGCCCAACCCCCGCTCAAGGCGTGATCGCCACCTTGAGGACGCCGTCGCGCTGGTTGGCGAAGAGGTCGTAGGCCTCCTCGATGCGGTCCAGCGGGAAGCGGTGGGTGACCAGCGGGCGCGTGTCCAGGCGGCCCGAGGCGATCACCTGCATCAGCCGGCGCATGCGCTCCTTGCCGCCGGGGCAGAGGGTGGTGACGATCGTGTGGTCGCCCAGTCCGGCGAGGAAGGGGCCGAGCGGGATCTTCAGGTCGCTCGAGTAGACGCCCAGGGACGACAGGGTGCCGCCCGGCCGCAGCACGCTCAGCGCGGCCTCGAAGGTCGCCTGCCGCCCCAGCGCCTCGATCGCCACGTCGACGCCGCGCCCGTCGGTCAGGCGCAGGATCTCCTCCACCGGGTCGCCCTTGGTGAAGTCGACGACGTGGTCGGCGCCCATGCGGCGGGAAATCTCCATGCGCGCGGGCACGGCCTCGACGCCGATGATCGTCGTCGCCCCCATCAGCCGGGCGCCGGCGGTCGCGCAGAGGCCGATCGGGCCCTGGGCGAAGACGGCGACCGTGTCGCCGATCCGCACCCGCCCGCTCTCGGCGCCCGAAAAACCGGTCGACATGATGTCGGGGCACATCAGCACCTGCTCGTCGGCCAGCCCGTCCGGGATGGGCGCGAGATTGGCCATGGCGTCGGGCACCAGCAGGTACTCCGCCTGGGCGCCGTCGATGGTGTTGCCGAAGCGCCAGCCGCCCAGCGGCTTGAAGCCGTGCCGGGTGCCGGCGCCGTCCTGGGAGAGGCAGCCGCACAGGCAGGCGGCGCTGTGGCCGCTCGGCGTGATGGCGCCGGCGATGACCCGCTGCCCCTCGGCGAAGCCCTCCACCGCCGAGCCGAGCTTCTCGATCACCCCCACCGGCTCGTGGCCGACGGTCAGGCCGCGGGCGACGGGGTACTCGCCCTTCAGGATGTGGACGTCGGTGCCGCAGATCGTGGTGGTCGTCACCCGGATCAGGGCGTCGAGGGGGCCGACGTCGGGGACCGGCTTCTCGTCGAGGACGATGCGGTTCGGCTCGACGAAGATCGCCGCCTTCATCTTCTGCGCCATGGCCTCGATTCCTTCCGTGGGCGTCGCTCAGTCGATGCGACCCTAGCGGAAGCGGTTCGGCCTGGCCTTGATCCCGATCAAGCCAAGCGACGCCCGACGCCGATCACGGCATGCGGTCGGGGGCGGTGCCGACCCGGGCGGCGCCGCTGCGCGCCTCCAGCCACAGCAGCAGGGCGGCATGGTCGGTGCGGCCCAGGTCCATGCCCTTCATCAGCTCGGCGTAGCCGTCGCGGGCCTGCCGGGTGAAGGGCAGGTCGAGGCCCAGCCCTTCGGCCACCTGCAGCACCGTCTCCATGTCCTTCAGCATGATGCGCGAGCTGCCGCCGGGCACCCAGTTGCGTTCGAGCATCTTCTGGCCGTGCAGCTCGAGGATCCGGCTGGTGGCGAAGCCGCCGGTGATGGCCTCGCGCACCGCCGCCGGGTCGGCGCCGCCGGCCGCGGCCAGCAGCAGCCCCTCGGCCACGGCCCCGATGGTGATGCCGACGATCGCCTGGTTGGCCAGCTTGGCGATCTGCCCGGCGCCGGCGGGGCCCACCCAGGTCGGCCGGCCCATGGCGCGGAAGGCGGGCAGCGCCCGCTCGAAGTCCTGCCGTCCGCCGCCGGCCATGATCGCCAGCGTGGCGGCGATGGCACCGGGTTCGCCGCCGCTGACCGGCGCGTCCAGGGCGCTGCAGCCGTTGGCGGCGTGCAGCGTGGCGTGGTCGCGGGCGAGGGCCGGCGGGATCGACGACATGTCGACGAAGAGCGTGCCGGGCCGCGCGCCCTTGGCCGCGCCGGTGCCGCCGAACAGCACCTCGGTCACCACCGGGCCGTTCTCCAGCATGGTGATGACCAGGTCGGCGCCGGCCACGGCCTCCAGCGCGCTGTCGGCGATCCTCGCGCCGGCGGCGGCCAGCGGTTCGGCCTTGGCCCGGGTGCGGTTCCAGGCGGTGACGGGAAAGCCCGCCTGCAGCAGGTTGGCGGCCATGGGCCGGCCCATGATGCCGGTGCCGAGCAGGGCGATGCGCGGGGTGTCGGTCATGGGGCGGCTCCCTTCTCTTGCTTGTCTTGCGGCAGGTTCGACAGGGCGACGGCCACCTGCCCGGCCAGCCGGGCGTTGGCGACCAGCAGGGCGCGGTTGGCGTCCAGGGTGCGGCCGGCGCTGGCCTGGTGCAGCCGGCCGAGCAGGAAGGGGGTGACCGCCGGCCCGGCGACGCCCTGGGCGGCGGCCTCCACCTCCGCCTCGGTCAGCAGGCGCTCCACCTCGTCGTGCTCCAGCGCCGTCTCCGCGGGCGGCGGGTTGGCCAGCACCAGCCCGCAGCCCAAGGCCAGCGCACGCTGGGCGTCGATCAGGGCGGCCGCCTCGGCCGGGCTCTCCACCCGGTGGGGCAGCGGCAGGCCGCTGTCGCGGCTGTAGAAGGCGGGGAAGCCGCCGGTGCCGTAGCCGACCACCGGCACGCCCAGGCCCTCCAGCAGCTCCAGGGTGCGCGGCAGGTCGAGGATCGACTTGGCGCCGGAGCAGACCACCGCCACCGGCGTGCGCGCCAGCTCGGCGAGGTCGGAGGAGATGTCGAAGGTCTCGATCGCGTTGCGGTGCACGCCGCCCAGGCCGCCGGTCGCCATCAGCGGGATGCCCGCGAGGCGGGCGCCGATCATCGTGCCGGCGACGGTGGTGGCGCCCAGGGCCCGGCGCGCCAGCACCGGCGCCAGGTCGCGGCGGCTCACCTTGGCCACCGCCCGGCCGCCGCGGGCGAAGCGCTCCAGTTCGGCGTCGGAGAGGCCGGCGACGATCCGGCCGTCGACCAGCCCGATGGTGGCCGGCACGGCCCCGGCCTCGCGCACCGCCGCCTGCAGGGCGTGGGCCACCTCCAGGTTCTCCGGCCAGGGCAGGCCGTGGGCGACGACGGTCGATTCCAGGGCGACGACCGGCCCCCCCTTGGCGAGGGCGGCGGCGACCGGCGGGCGGACGTCGAGGGGCGTCATTCCGGGAAGAGGCCCTCGCCCAGCGCCGCCGTCAGGGCCTGCAGCCGCTCGTTGCGGACAAGCTGGTCGTAGGGCCGGGCCGGCACCTTGCCCCAGACCGGGGCGGGCCAGGCGGCGTCGGTCGTGAAGCGGGCGATGACGTGGACGTGCAGCTGCGGCGTCACGTTGCCCAGGGCGGCGACGTTGATCTTGTCGGCCTTGAACAGGCTCTGCAGCGCCTGTGAACAGTGGCTGATCTCGTCGCAGAGGCGGTGCTGGTGCTCCCGGTCCAGGTCATGGAAGTCCTTCAGGCCCGGCCGGCGGGGCACCAGGATCAGCCAGGGATAGCTCGCGTCGTCCATCAGCAGGACCCGCGACAGGGGCAGGTCGAGCACCGGCAGGCCGTCGCGCTGCAGGTCGGGGTGCAACTCGAAGCTGTCGGTCATGCCTCTCTCCTGCGGGTTCGCCCGCTGTCAAAGCTAGACAGCGGGCCGGCTCCGGGCAACCACCCGTGGCGCCACAGGGGCGGACGGCTGCGCCCGGGGCGACGCCTCCGGAGCCGGCGCGGAGAGAGGCGGCCGATCTCAGCCTTCGCTCATGGCTTCCGCGGGCATCGGCGCCGCGGCGCCCCGCACCTTCGCTTCGATCCGCCGGCCGGTCTCGGCGTCGATGCTCTTCCAGTAATCGAAAGCGCGCTCGAGCACCGGCGAGTGCACACCGGCGAGCAGGGCGCCGGCAACCGTCTCGACCAGCGCGTCGCGCTGCCGGTCATTGAAGACCTCGCGCACCAGCGCGCCCGCCTGGGAGAAGTCGTCGTCGCCCGGGCGCAGCGTATAGGCGCTACGGACCATCTCGCCGTCGCTTTCCCAGCTGTCCTCCACAGGGCCGGTCTCGTCGGCCCAGCTTCTGCCGCCGCTGTTGGGGGCGTAGACCGGCGCGTTGCCGCTGTGATGGTAGGCCATGTGACCGTTGATCATGTAGGTGTTCACCGGGACCTTGGGCTGGTTGACCGGCAGCTGGTGGAAGTTGGCGCCGATGCGGTTGCGCTGCGCGTCGTTGTAGGCGAAGGCGCGTCCCAGCAGCATCTTGTCCGGGGACAGCCCGGTGCCGGGCACCGTGTTGCCCGGCGAGAAGGCCGCCTGCTCGATCTGGGCGAAGAAGTTCTCCGGATTGCGGTTCAGCGTCATCCTGCCGACCTCGATCCGCGGGTAGTCGGCGTGCGGCCAGACCTTCGTCAGGTCGAAGGGGTTGATCCGGTAGGTCTTCGCCTCGGCATAGGGCATCACCTGGACGGACAGCGTCCAGCTCGGATAGTCGCCGCGGGCGATCGCCTCGAACAGGTCGCGCCGGTGGAAGTCGGCATCGGCGCCGGCCATGGCCGCGGCTTCGGCGTTGGTGAAGTTCTCGACGCCCTGGTCGCTGATGAAGTGATACTTCACCCAGAACTTCTCGCCCTGGGCATTGATCCACATGTAGGTGTGGGAGCTGTAGCCGTTCATGTTCCGCCAGGTGCGCGGCAGGCCCCGATCCCCCATCAGATAGGTCACCTGGTGCGCGGACTCGGGATTCAGAGTCCAGAAGTCCCACTGCATGTGGTTGTCGCGCAGCCCGCTGTCCGGCAGCCGCTTCTGGCTGCGGATGAAATGCGGGAACTTCATGGTGTCGCGGATGAAGAACACCGGGGTGTTGTTGCCGACGAGGTCGAAGTTCCCTTCGTCGGTGTAGAACTTGAGCGAGAAGCCGCGGACGTCACGCCAGGTGTCCGGACTGCCGGCCTCGCCGGCCACGGTTGAGAAGCGTGCGAGCATCTCCGTCCTGGCGCCCGGCTGGAAAAGGGCGGCCTTGGTGTAGGCGGAGACGTCCGCCGTCGTCTCGAACAGGCCGAAGGCGCCCGATCCCTTGGCGTGGGGCTGCCGGTCGGGAACCATCTCGCGGTTGAAGTGCGCCATCTGCTCCAGGAAATGCACGTCGTGGAGCAGGATGGGGCCGTCGGGGCCGACGGTCAGGGAGTTGCGGTCGCTCCGCGCCGGTGCGCCGGTGCTCATGGTCGAACCGGTGGTCTGCTTGCTCATGGCTGTCTCTCCTCTCGTATGAGGCGGATCCTGCCGTCCAAGACCTGCGCGGGGGCCGGCCGTGTCGAACTTGGAAGCGGTCTGGAAGTCTACCTCGGTCACCTCGCAAGGTCGTCAGGCGACTTTGCTCCGCTGGTGATTCTGCGTCTTGATCTCGATCAAGGGGCTTCGCAGCCGTCTCGGGTCCACCGTCCTGACGGGGTCGCCGTTCCTGCCTTGTACCCCCATATGTCGCCGGTCATGGCCGCACCCCATCCAGAGACCTGGCTGACCGTCACCGACCGGGGGCTCTACTGCCCGCCGGGCGATTTCTACGTCGATCCCGCCCGGCCGGTGGCGCGGGCCGTCGTCTCCCACGGCCACGCCGACCACGCCCGGCCGGACAACGCCGCGGTGCTCGCCACGCCCCAGACCCTGGCGATCATGGAGGCGCGCTACCGGGAGCGGGCGGGCGGCGAGCGCCGGCCGCTGGCCTATGGCGAGCGGGTGAGCCTGGGTGAGGTGACGGTCTGGCTGGCGCCCGCCGGCCACGTGCTGGGTTCGGCCCAGGTGGTGATGGAATACCGCGGCGCCCGGGCCGTGGTCTCCGGCGACTACAAGCGCCGGCGCGACCCCACCTGCCCGCCCTTCGAGCCGGTGCCCTGCGACGTCTTCATCACCGAGGCGACCTTCGGCCTGCCGGTCTTCCGCCATCCGCCCGACCTGGACGAGATCGAGAAGCTGCTGGAGTCGGTGCGGCTCTTCCCCGAGCGCACCCACGTGGTCGGCGTCTACGGTCTGGGCAAGGCGCAGCGGGTGGCGCGCCTGCTGCGGGAGTGCGGCTGGGACCGTCCGCTCTATCTGCACGGTGCCCTGGCCGAGCTCTGCGCCCTCTACGAGCGGCTCGGCGTCGTTCTGGGCGAGACCCGGCCGGCGACCGCGACCAGCCGGCTGGAGATGGCCGGTGAGATCGTGCTGGCGCCGCCCTCGGCCCTTGCCGACCGCTGGGCGCGCCGCCTGTCCGATCCCGTGACCGCCATGGCCTCGGGCTGGATGCGGGTGCGCCAGCGCGCCAGGCAGCGGGGCGTCGAGCTGCCCCTGGTGATCTCCGACCACGCCGACTGGGACGAGCTGCTGCGCACCATCGAGGAAGTGGGGGCGCCCGAGGTCTGGGTGACCCACGGGAACGAGGAGGCGCTGGTGCACGCCGCCCGGCAGCGCGGCTTCCGCGCCCGGGCGCTCGCCCTGGTCGGCCTCGGCGAGGGCGAGGACGAGCCGACGGGCGGGCCGGGGGCGGAGACGGGGCACCCGGCGCCGGACGGAGGCGGGGCGTGAAGGCCTTTGCCCACCTGCTCGACCGGCTGATCTTCACGCCCTCGCGCAACGGCAAGCTGCGCCTGCTGGCCGACTACTTCGCCCACACCCCCGACCCCGACCGCGGCTGGGCCCTGGCGGCGCTCACCGGCACCCTCGACCTGAAGACGGCCAAGCCGGCCCTGGTCCGTGCCCTGGTGACGGAGCGCACCGACCCGACGCTCTTCGCCTGGTCCTACGACTACGTCGGCGACCTGGCCGAGACGGTGGCGCTGATCTGGCCGGCGAAGCCGGGCGCCAACCGGCCGCCGGGTCTGTCGGAGGTGGTGGAGCGGCTGTCGGCGGCGGGCCGCAGCGAGGTGCCGGGCCTGCTCGCCCGCTGGCTCGATTCCCTCGACGCCACCGGCCGCTGGGCCTTCCTCAAGCTGGTGACCGGCGGCCTGCGCGTCGGCGTCTCGGCGCGCCTCACGAAGACCGCGCTGGCCGAGTGGAGCGGCCACCCCCTGAGCGAGATCGAGGAGATCTGGCACGGCCAGGAACCGCCCTTCGAAGCGCTCTTCGCCTGGCTGCAGGGCGAGGCCGAGCGGCCGGAGCTGGAGGCGCGCACCGCCTTCCGGCCGATGATGCTGGCCCACCCCCTGGAGGAGCAGGAGGTGGAGGCCCTGCCCGTCGGCGAGTACCGTGCGGAGTGGAAGTGGGACGGCATCCGGGTGCAGCTCGTCGCCCGCGACGGCGCCCGGCGCCTGTTCAGCCGCACCGGCGACGACATCGGCGGCGCCTTTCCAGACCTGCTGGACGCGGTCGCCTTCGACGCCGTGCTCGACGGCGAGCTGCTGGTGCTGCGCGACGGTGACGTCGCCCCCTTCAACGACCTGCAGCAGCGCCTGAACCGCAAGCAGGTGACCGCCAGGATGCTGCAGGACTACCCCGCCCACCTGCGGCTCTACGACATCCTCTTCGAGGGGCCGGAGGACCTGCGCGCGCTGCCCTTCGACGAGCGCCGCCGGCGGCTGGAGGCCTGGTACGCCGCCACCCTGCCGGCCCGCATGGACCTGTCGCCGCTGATCCCCATCGCCGAGCTGGACGCGTTGCGCCGGCTGCGCGACGGCGCGCGCGAGGCGGGCATCGAGGGCCTGATGCTGAAGCGGGCCGACAGCCCCTATCTCGCAGGCCGGCCCAAGGGGCCCTGGTACAAGTGGAAGCGCGACGCCCTGCTGCTCGATGCCGTGCTGCTCTACGCCCAGCGCGGCCACGGCAAGCGCAGCTCCTTCTATTCCGACTACACCTTCGGGGCCTGGAGCGACGACGGCCAGCTCCTGCCCGTGGGCAAGGCCTACTCAGGCTTCACCGACGAGGAGCTGAAGCGGCTGGACAAGTGGGTGCGCGACCACACGGTCGACCGCTTCGGGCCGGTGCGCGCCGTCGAGCCGGCCCTGGTGCTGGAGGTCGCCTTCGACGCCGTGCACCCCTCCACCCGCCACAAGTCGGGGCTGGCCATGCGCTTTCCCCGCATCAGCCGCATCCGCTGGGACAAGCCGGCCGCCGAGGCCGACACCATCGCCAGCCTGAGAAAGTTCGTGGTCGGGCGGTAGGCGGCCCGTGCCCGCCCCTTGACCTCCCTCAGTGCTTCGCCGATCCAGCCGGCGCGGTCCGCGGGTCGATGAAACCCTAGAAGTGCGTGCGATGGAACTGGCCGACGGCCAGGTCGACAGAGTTACACGGCGCATTAGGGGGCGGACTCCGACTGGTACAACGCCCCGGAGCAAATGGCCCCGTCATTGCTGACGGGGCCATGTCGGCGGTGACCTTTGGGATGCCGAGCCCACACGAGGAGGTCATTTGCTTGCGAAAAGCGACCGCCTCTCGTTTTGCTACAATCACGAGAATAATCTACGATTGAGGTAAAATGCAAGGGAGAGGTCATGCGCCGGATCTTCGGGCTCGACATTGGCACCACGTCGATCGGCTGGGCGGTGATCGAGCATGATCCCGCGACATTCGAAGGGAACATCCTTGGAATGGGAGTGCGGGTCTTTCCGGAAGCGCGCGATCCGGAAGGAACACCGCTCAACCAGACCCGCCGGATGAAGCGCTTGGCGAGGCGGACGCTCCGTCGACGCCGGCAGCGTCGGCGCGCCCTCAACGAGTTGCTCGCCGACGCTGGCCTTCTGCCACCGTTCTCCAAAGACAAGGCCAGCGCCTGGGCCGAACTGATGAAGACGGAGCCGCTTACGCTCCGCAGCAAGGGCGTGGCGCCAAAGGACGGTACTGCGGACAGATTGACGCCCCACGAACTGGGGCGCGCGCTCTATCACTTGGCGCGCCTGCGTCACTTCAAGGGGCGAGAATTGGCTGAGACAGAGGAGGAGCCGGGGGAGACGCCCGACGAGAAGAAGGCCGGTGAAGCGCGGCAGCAGACGATCCAGGCACTGAAGGCCTCCGGTCAGACGCTCGGCCAAATGCTTGCGGGGCGGGTGGCGCCGAAGGGGGAGGTGCCGAGGCAGCAGACCCGTCGCATCCACGCTCTGCGTTCCCACGTCGAGAGCGAGTTCAATCGCCTGATCCAGAGCCAGGAGGCGTACCACCCCATCCTGCGCGATCCGAAGTTTGCGGCCCGCCTTCACACGACGATCTTTGCGCAGAAGCCTGTCTTCTGGCGAAAGAACACCCTGGGGCACTGCCGCTTCCTTCCGGAGGCGCCTCTCTGCCCGAGGGGCTCCTGGCTCTCGCAGCAGCGCAGAATGCTGGAAAAGCTCAACAACCTGACTGTCGTCGGCGGGAATTTCCGCCCTCTGGATAAAGAGGAACGCGCGGCCATCCTAGCAAGACTGGGAAGCCAAGCCTCGATGAGTTGGTCCGGCGTCCGATCGGCACTCAAACCACTCTACAAGAGGCGGGGAGAGCCGGGTGCGGAGAAGGCGCTCCGGTTCAACCTCGAACTTGGCGGCGAGCCCAAGCTGCTCGGCAACGCGGTTGAGGCCAAGCTGGCGGCAGTCTTCGGCAACGACTGGATGAGCCTCCCTCACAGGGACGCGATCCGATATGAAGTTCAGGAGCGACTTTGGCGGGCTGACTACGATGAGATCGGACAGCAGCGAGTGGTCATACGGCCGGAGTCCGACCGTCGAGAACGTCGAGAAGAGGCGGCCAGAGACTTCGTTCGGGATTTCGGGATCACCGAGGCGCAGGCGAAATCGCTGAGCGACCTGCAGCTTCCAGCCGGGTGGGAGCCCTACTCTACGGAAGCTCTCAGCCTCTTTCTGCCAAAGCTGGAAGAGGGTGTCCGCTTCGGTGCCCTGGTCGCCGGCCCGGAATGGGAGGAATGGCGGGAGGCCAGCTTCCCCGATCGGGAGAGGCCGACCGGCGAGATTCTCGACAGGCTCCCGAGCCCCGCCGACCCTGAGGAACAGAAGCGGCTCGGGACGATCCGCAATCCGACCGTCGTCCGGGTTCAGAACGAACTGCGCAAGGTGGTCAACAATCTCCTCCGGGTCTATGGGAAGCCCCATCTCATCCGCGTGGAACTGGCGCGCGAGGTTGGCCTGTCAAAGAGCCAGCGGGAGGAGATGCGGAACGCACTGCGGCAGCAGGAGCAGCGGCGACGAACTGCTGCGGATGATCTCAGATCAAAGGGCATCGATCAGCCATCCCGCGCAGTGATCGAAAAGTGGATGCTATGGAAGGAAGGGCTGGAGCGCTGCCCCTACACCGGCGACCAGATCGGCTTCGACGCGCTGTTCCGCAACGGAGAGTATGAAATCGAGCATATCTGGCCCCGGTCGCGTTCGCTCGACGACAGCTTCCGCAACAAGACCCTCTGCCGACGTGACGTGAATGGACAAAAGGGCAATCGAACACCCTTCGAGTATTTTCGTTCGAATCCTGACGAATGGGATGCGGTCGTAAAACGGTTGCAGTCCATGGTTGCGCGAAAAGGGTCTCCAGGTGTGCCTGTGAGCAAGTTCAAGCGATTCACCGCTGAGGTAATTCCCGAGGATTTCACCAACCGGCAGCTGACCGACACCGGCTATGCCGCGCGCCAGGCCGTCTCTTTCCTCAAACGTCTCTGGCCGGATCTGGGGCCTGAGGCCCCGGTGAATGTGGAGGCAGTCAGCGGCCGGGTGACGGGGCAGCTCCGGAGATTCTGGGAGCTCAACAACATCCTTTCTGAAGATGGCGAGAAGACTCGCGCCGACCATCGGCATCATGCGATCGATGCGCTCGTGGTCGCCTGCACCGACCTGGGAACTACAAACCGGCTCTCCCGATATTGGCAGCAAAGAGAAGATCCGCGGGCGGAGCGCCCCCGTCTGCCGCCACCTTGGCCGGGCATCCGGAGGGATGCGGAACGTGCGGTGGAGGGAATCCTTGTCTCGCACCGTGTCAGGAAGAAGGTGTCGGGGCCGCTGCACGCGGAGATGCCTTTCGGAGATACAGGCGAAGAGGTCGAGAAGAATGGTGTCAGGCAGCGGGTCTTCGTGAAGAAGATGCCGGTCGGGAAGCTCTCTTCAACGACCTTGGAGATCGGCAGCCCCTCCGAGATCTCCAGGACGGCGAAATTCGTTGTGCGGGATAAGGCGGTGCGGGAAGCCTTGAAGAGGCACCTCGATCATGCCGGAGGAGATCCGAAAAAGGCCTACGTTTCCTATCCCTCGGTCTCCGGCGCTGGGCCGGAAATCCGGAAGGTCCGGACGCTTTCCCTGCAGCAAAGTCGGCTTATGGCGCCGGTTTCAGTGAAAAGAGAGGGCTCCGGGGAGGGCGGGCCGACGGGTTTTGCCGACTTGGCCAACAATCATCACCTCGCCATCCGCCGCCTTTCGGATGGCTCGGTCGGTTTTGAGATCGTGAGCCTGTTCGAAGCGGCGCGACGACTGGCGAAACGGGAGCCGGTGATACGACGACGCTTTGGTGATGGTGCCAGTTTCGTCATGTCCCTTGCGCCGGGCGAGGCGGTCGAGTTCCTCGACGGACCTCGGGAAGGCGTCTGGATCGTCCAGGGCGCTTGGGCGAACGGTCAAGTGGTGCTGACCCGGCACACCGATGCTCGTCCGACAAGCAAGGGTGAAGCCGAGAGCTTGGGAATGGACGGAGTTCGGCAGGAGTTTCGACCCGCGGCTTCTACTCTGGTCTCTGATGCCGTTCGCAAGGTCTCGATCGATCCGATCGGGCGGGTCCGGCCAGCATCGGACTGAGGTGATCCTATGCTCCGAAAGACCGTCGAGTTCTCTACCCCAGGGACCCGATTATCGGTTGCTCACCGGCAGCTGGTTGTCGATCGGCCGGAGCTTCCGCCTGCGACCCTGCCCATCGAAGATCTCGGGGTCGTCATCGTCGACGATAGGCGTGCGATCTATACACAGGCGGTATTTCTGGAGCTCCTATCGGCTGGAGCGACGGTGATGATAGCTGGGCAGGACCATCTTCCGGCGGGCATGATGCTGCCGCTGGATGCGCACCATGTCCAGACGGAGCGCCACCGGGCCCAGGTGGAAGCTGCACTGCCGGTGAAGAAGCGCATCTGGCAAAGCATCGTCCGCACCAAGATCATGCAGCAGGCCTGTGTTCTGGAGCATTTCACTGGATCCAGTGAAGGCTTGCTTCCCTTGGCCCGCCGCGTTCGATCGGGTGATCCCGACAATCTGGAGGCACAGGCGGCCCAGCGCTACTGGCCACGGCTTTTCGGGCGAGCGTTCCGGCGTGACCGAGAGGCCGAGGGTGTCAATGCCATCCTGAACTATGGCTATTCTGTAGTCCGGGCCGCTGTCGCGCGAGCTGTCGTTGCGTCCGGGCTCATTCCCTCGCTCGGCGTGTTTCATCGGAATCGGGCCAATCCCTTCTGCCTCGCCGACGATCTGCTAGAAGCTTACCGTCCTTTCGTGGACTGGCGCACCAAGCTGTTGATCCTCGACCATTCGGGGACGGCGCCGCCCTTGTCCGCGAAATCCACCCGGGCCGCGATCCTGTCTCTCTTCAACGAGACAGTGGTGGTCGCTGGCCGCCGAGAGCCGCTGCTGCTGGCCATAGAATCGGGTGCTGCATCTCTTCGCCGGGCCCTAACCGGTGCTGGTGACCGCAGGCTCGCCCTGCCGGAGGGGCTGCCGCTGGCCCTCCAGGCGACCGACGATGAAGCCGAGCGCTGATGCAGCCTCGCGTTTCGCCGCAAGTGCCTTGGGGATGGCGCTCGATGTGGGTAATCGCGATGTTCGACCTGCCGACGGAGACGCCGAAGAAGCGGAAGGACTATGCGCGCTTTCGTAAGGATCTGATCGAGGATGGCTTCACCATGATGCAGTACTCGGTCTACGCACGGCATTGCGCGTCCGTCGAAAATGCAGAGCTGCATGTGAAGCGGATGGGGGCGAGAGTTCCGGCCGAGGGAGAGGTCCGCTTCTTGACCATCACAGACCGGCAGTTTGGCAGGATCATCGCTTTTATAGGGAAGAAAAGGCAACCGACTCCGCCTTCGCCTTCCCAGCTCGAGTTTTTCTGAGTGCCGGGAAGGCGAAAAGCGTTGTCGCGTCAGTGGGTTGCCGGAACCCTAGCGTAGCAAAACGAGAGACGGCCGCAATCCGCAGCTCCGCATCGGCCTGGTTGGCGCGGAAGTTCAGCGTAGCAAAACGAGAGACGGCCGCAATCCGCAGCCGGTCTCGGTCGTTCCGCGAGGATCGACGCAGCGTAGCAAAACGAGAGACGGCCGCAATCCGCAGCTCGCCTCTAAGAGGTTCCGCCGCATCGCCGAGCGTAGCAAAACGAGAGACGGCCGCAATCCGCAGCGGCACGGCCGGCGGCTGCAGCGACTGGTCGAGCGTAGCAAAACGAGAGACGGCCGCAATCCGCAGCATCAGGGGAAAGCAGGTCAGTGCGCTGCCGAGCGTAGCAAAACGAGAGACGGCCGCAATCCGCAGCCGTGCGGCACGGGCCAGCCAGCTCTGGCGCAGCGTAGCAAAACGAGAGACGGCCGCAATCCGCAGCTGCAGCGCGTAGATGCCTTCCCGGCTGAAGAGCGTAGCAAAACGAGAGACGGCCGCAATCCGCAGCATGGCGCTTGGCCTATAGGTCTGGCTGTGAAGCGTAGCAAAACGAGAGACGGCCGCAATCCGCAGCTGGACTACGCCGCGCAGTCGATCGGGTGGGAGCGTAGCAAAACGAGAGACGGCCGCAATCCGCAGCCGATAAAAATATTTGTCTTTCTTGGGAAGAAGCGTAGCAAAACGAGAGACGGCCGCAATCCGCAGCAGGGCATCGCGGGATTCGGCGACGTAATAGAGCGTAGCAAAACGAGAGACGGCCGCAATCCGCAGCCGGCAGCGCGTGCGCAGCCGGCCGAGAGTCAGCGTAGCAAAACGAGAGACGGCCGCAATCCGCAGCGGCGGCACTGGTCTACATGGCGCTGTCGGGAGCGTAGCAAAACGAGAGACGGCCGCAATCCGCAGCCACCCGGTCCAGCCCACCATGTTTTTAGTAAGCGTAGCAAAACGAGAGACGGCCGCAATCCGCAGCCTCTGCGCCTGCGGCAGGAGTCGGGTGGAGAGCGTAGCAAAACGAGAGACGGCCGCAATCCGCAGCAGGTGGGCGGAACACCGTGCACCGCTTCTGAGCGTAGCAAAACGAGAGACGGCCGCAATCCGCAGCTTGAGGGTGTCGTCCAAGCCCTCCTGCTCGAGCGTAGCAAAACGAGAGACGGCCGCAATCCGCAGCCCGCCAGAGCAGCACCTCGGCCCGCCGCCGAGCGTAGCAAAACGAGAGACGGCCGCAATCCGCAGCGCCAGCACCACGTTCGGCCGGCGGCGCCGCAGCGTAGCAAAACGAGAGACGGCCGCAATCCGCAGCGCAGCGTCATGGGAACGGCCGGTGCGTAGTAGCGTAGCAAAACGAGAGACGGCCGCAATCCGCAGCAGCAGCACAAGCCGAACCGTTACGCGCACAAGCGTAGCAAAACGAGAGACGGCCGCAATCCGCAGCAGGCCGAAACCCTATCACAAAAGCGCAGTTAGCGTAGCAAAACGAGAGACGGCCGCGATCGTTGGGGGGCGATCAGTCGCCGCCCGGCGGCCCGGCGCCGAGTTCAGCGTCCGGGCTCGCGCCGACGATGCCGTTGAGGATGAGGTCGGCGATGAACCGCTGGTAGCGCTCCCGGGCGCCGGTCTCGTCGCCGCGGAACAGCAGGTCGATGATGGGCTGTGACGTGGCCACGATCTCCGCCATCCCCAGGATCGCGAGGTAGAGGAAGCGCGGATCGAAGTCCCTGAACTCGCCGGCCGCCTGCCCGCGGCGCACCATGCCCTCGTGCCGGCGGTAGGCCTTGGTGGTCATCTCCACCAGCCGCTCCGCCGACTGCTGGCCCTTGCCGTTGTAGATCCGCTCGACCAGGGCGCGGAAGTAGCCGGGATTCTCCACGAGGAAGGAGGTCAGGGCCGCGACCCGGTTCGCCAGGATCTCCGCCTGCGTCGGACGATCCTCGCTGGCCGCGGCCATCCGCTCGTCCAGTTCGAGCCGCGCAAGGTCGAGCGCCTGGTCGAGCAGCACCTCCAGGTCGGGGAAGTAGTAGCGGATGAGCTTCTGATCGACTCCCAGCGCCTTGGCTATCTCCGCCCGCGTCGCGGCGTGGGGTCCATGGGCCATCACGAGGTCTTTGGTCTGCTGGACGATCTTCTCTGCGCCGACCGCCGATCCGCGGGAACTGGGGCGTCCTTTGCTGCGCGTCAGGGGGCTGGTCATCGGCCGATCGCAAGGGGGTCTCGTCAGACAGCACTAGGCCCTCGGCAAGGACGATGCAATCGGCGGGGCGCCGCTATTTTTCCGCCCAAGCGGAAAATTTATTCCGTCAATGCGGAATATACGTTGACAGCGCCTGCCAGCGTCGGCTCTGCTGGAACTGTGCAAGAGCAACGGCGCCGGACGAGCGCCGGCCGATATTTCGTGGGAGGAGCCGAAAATGAGACATCATGCAGCCGGGGCGCTTGCCCTCGCCACGGTACTGACCGTGGCGGGAGGCCTGGACGCTCGTGCTCAGACCTCGGACGACGTCGTCCGTGTGGGCGTGCTGACGGATATGGGCGGTATCTTTTCCGACAACACCGGCGCCGGATCGGTCATCGCCGCCCGGATGGCCATCGAGGACTTCGGCGGCACGGTCAATGGGAAGCCGATCGACCTGGTGTCGGGCGATCATCAGAACAAGCCCGACGTCGCCGCCAACCTCGCACGGCGGTGGTTCGACGAGCAGGGCGTCGACGTCATCGCCGACATCATCGGCTCCAGCGTCACCTACGCGGTCCTGCAGATCGCCAATCAGAAGGATCGCGCCCTGCTGATGACCGGCGCCGGCGCCTCCGACCTCACCGGCCCCAACTGCAGCCCGATTTCGGTGCACTGGGTCTGGGACACCTACTCTTTCGGCGGCGTCCTCGGAAAGGCCGTGGCCGAACGAGGCGCGAAGAAGTTCTTCTTCATCACCGTGGACTACAGCTACGGCGAGCAGATGCAGCGCGACACCGCCCGCGCGGTCGAGGCCGCCGGTGCCACGGTCGTCGGCTCGGTGAAGCATCCCTTCGGAACGGCGGACTTCAGTTCCTACGTCCTGGCCGCCCAGGCGTCGGGTGCCGATGCGGTGGCGATGGCCAACGCCGGCGGCGACACGCTGAACGCCGTGAAGCAGGCGACCGAGTTCGGCCTGCCGGCCTCGGGCATGCAGATCGCCGCCATCCTGGGTCTGAAGGAGATGGCGGCGGCAGGTCCCCAGGTCGTTCAGGGCGTGCTCGCGCCCTCTTCCTGGTACTGGGACATGGACGAGAAGTCGCGCGCCTTCGCCAGGAGGTTCGAGGCGCGCAGCGGCGGCGTGCCGCCGACGGAGTTCCAGGTGGGCGTCTACTCCGCCGTCCTCCACTACCTCGAAGCCGTGAAGGCGGCGGGCACGGACGAGGCCAAGGCCGTCGTCGCCAAGATGAAGGACCTGCCGGTGGACGACGTCTTCGCACGCAATGCCACGCTGAGGCAGGACGGCCGGCTGGTGCACGACATGTACCTGATCGAGGGCAAGGGCGCCGGCGAGAGCACCGGCAAGTGGGATGTGGCCAAGATCCTCGCGACCGTGCCCGGCGATCAGGCCTTCCGACCCCTGGGTGAAGGCGGCTGCCCGCTGGTGAAGTGACCGCCGACCCTCCCAATTCCGTTTCGTTCGACGAGAGAGTCTTCCCGATGCTCAAAGCCTGCACGCTCTTCTTCAAGAACCCGGCTATGGACCCGGTCGAGTTCCAGACCTACTGGCGTACCGAGCACGTCCCTCATGTGAAGAGGATGCCGAACGTCCGCCGCTACGTGCAGAATCATCCGCGGCTCGACGTCGGGAAGCCCGCGCCCTACGACGGTTTCGTGGAATTGTGGGTCGACGACACGGCGGCGTTGAAGCAGCTGGCGGCCTCCCCGGAGTATGCGAGGGTGGTCGAGGATGAGAAGGTTTTCGTCGACCGTCCTCGAATCGACCTGACCCTCACGGAGGAGCACGTCGTCCTCGACGGCCCCGTGCCCGCGGGCGCGGTCAAGCAGATCGTCCTGCTCAAGCGACGTCCCGGGATGACGCCTGCGGAGTTTCAGGATCACTGGCTGAACGTCCACGCCCCGCTCGTCGGACGCCCCAACGGCCTCTGCCGCTATGCCCAGTCGCACACGAAACTGTCCGGCTACCGTTCGGATCGGGAGCCGACCTGGGACGGGTTCGGCGAGATGTGGTTCGTCTCTGAGGAGGCGATGCGGGCGGCGCGCCAGGCGCCCGGACAGGAGCGGGTCCGGGCCGACGGCGCCAATTTCGTGGATCCCGACAAGCTGAAGTCGTTTCTGGTCACCGAGCACGTGATGGTCGCCTGAGACCCCTGCGCGGGCGCGGCGGCAATGCACATCAACCGGCTGCTCCGGCGGGCCGCGCGGATCGCGCCGCGCGGCATCGCCATCGACGGCGAGGACAGGATCCGCACCTGGCCGCAGGTGTACGAACGGGCTTCCCGGCTCGCCGGGGCCTATCGGGCGGAAGGGTTGGGTGCGGGTGACCGCATCGCCATTCTCGCCCACAACTGCGGGCGCTACCTCGAAGCGATCTTCTCGGTGTCGCTCCTCGGCGGCGTCCTCGTTCCGCTCAACACGAGGCTGTCGCAGGGCGAACTGGCGCACTGCGCCGGTCACGCCGCGGTCGGCGCCCTCCTGGTCGACGCCGAGCACCTCGATCGCGGGCGGCAGCTCTGCCGGGAGGTGGGTGGTGCAGTCCGGCTGATCGTCATCGGCAGCCGTCCCGCCGCTGCCGAACTCTCCTTCGAGGACCTGGCGCAGGCGCCGGCATTGCCCGAGACCCAGGCGGAAAGGTCCGACGATCTGGCCGGCATCTTCTACACCGGCGGGACCACCGGCACCCCGAAGGGGGCGATGCTCACCCACGGCAACCTCGTGGCGAACGCCCTGAACCTGCAACCGCACTTCAGGTTCTCGCCGGAGACCCGGTGCCTGCACGCCGCCGCGATGTTCCATATTGCCGAGAGCCTCAGCATCTTCGGCGTCACCATGGCCGGGGGACAGCACCTCTTCATCCCGAAGTTCGATCCGCTGGGCTTCATGGAAGCCGTCGAGCAGCGGCAGGCGACCTTCTCGGGCCTCGTCCCCACCATGCTGAAGCGGATCGTCGACCACGAGCGCTTCGGGGAGCACGACCTCTCGTCCCTGCAGGCGCTCTTCTACGGCGGCAGCCCGATCCTCGAGTCCGACATGCGGCGGGCCGCGGCGGCCCTGCCCCATGTCGCGCTCCATCAGGGATACGGCCTGACCGAGACCTCTCCGACCATCACCATCCTCGGACCCGAGCATCACCCCCGCGGTGACACCGGCGGCGGGAAGGCCGCTTCCGCCGGTCAGCAGGTCTTCGGTGTCGACGTGTCGATCCGTGACGACGACGGCGGCGAGTTGGCCGCCGGCAGAGACGGCGAGATCTGGGTGCGCGGCAGCACCGTGTCGAGCGGCTACTGGCGCGATCCCGCGGCCACAGGCGCGGCCTTCCGAGACGGCTGGTTCCGCACCGGCGACGTCGGGCACTTCGACGAGGACGGCTTTCTCTACGTCGTCGACCGGGTCAAGGACATGATCATCAGCGGCGGCGAGAACGTCTATTCGATCGAGGTCGAGAACGTCATAGCCGCGCACCCCGACGTGCTGGAATGCGCCGTGATCGGGGTTCCCGATCCGGACTGGGGCGAGCGGGTCCATGCCGTGATCCGGCTGCGCCGGGGCGCTGACGTCGCCGGTCTGCGGGAGCACTGCCGCGGGCGCCTCGCTCCCTACAAGTGCCCCAAGACCATGGACTTCGTGGTGGACCCGCTGCCGCTGTCGGCGGTGGGCAAGATTTCGAAGCAGGAACTCAAGGCCCGTCTGTCACGGCAGACGAAGCAGGAGGAAGGCAGTACCGCATGAGGGAAGACATCGCGTTCCGGGCAGGCGACGGCACCGTCCTGCGCGGCTGGCACTATCCCGCCGAGACCGCCGGCAGCGAGCCGGCGCCCGTGGTGGTGATGGCGCACGGCTTTTCCGGCATCAAGGGTTCGTTGACCAAGTATGCGGAGGTCTTCTCTTCCGCCGGACTGGCGGTCCTGCTGTTCGACCATCGCGGCTTCGGCGACAGCGACGGGGCGGTGCGGCAGGAGGTCGACCCCTATCAGCAGGTTTCCGACTTCCGCGACGCGATCACGGCGGCTCAGACCTTGCCCGGGGTCGATGCGGACCGGCTGGGCGTGTGGGGATCCAGCTTCGCGGGCGGCCACGCGATGGTGCTGGGGGCGACCGACGCGCGGGTGAAATGCGCCGCCATGCAGGTGCCGATCATCAGCGGCCATGCCACCGTCATGCGGCTGTTCCGTGCCGACGTGCTGGCCAAGGTCCGGAAGCTCTTCGCCGAAGACCGGCTCGCGCGGATGCGCGGCGAAGAGCCGATGAGGATTCCCGTCTTCGCGACCGACGAAAGCCTCTGCGCCCTCCCGCCGCCGGTGTCTGCGCGCTTCATCCGGGCGAGCGAGGAAGAGGATCCGCTCTGGCGCAACGAGGTGACGCTGCGTTCCCTGGAACTGCTTGCCGCCTACGAACCCGCCCGGCTCATCGGGCTGGTCTCGCCGAAACCGCTGCTTCTGGTCGTCGGCGCGCGCGACGTCGTGGCCCCCGCCGATCTGGCGCTCGCCGCCTACGAGAAGGCGCGGGAGCCCAAGCGGCTGGTGATCCATCCGGGCGGCCACTTCGCCACCTACTACCAGCACTTCGAGCAGTCGAGCGGCGCGGCGCGGGACTGGTTCCTGCAGCATCTCTAGCGGTCGCCCCGAAAACCTCACGCAGACTTCAGGCTCTGCGGCGCGGGGGCGGCTGGCCTGCGCCCCCTTCGCTGCCCTATGATCGGCGCCGTCCGGTACCGGCAGCGGGAGAGCCCATGGCCGTCGAGCTGCGCGAAGGCGTCCGTCGTCTCGACGGCACGCTGCGAGTGACCCTGGGCGTGCTGGCGCTGGCCAGCGGGGTCTACACCTATCTTGGCGTGCGCGAGCTGCTGGACGGCACCGCGACGCTCGTCTTCTTCGCCGCCGTGATCTACTCGGCGGCCGTGTCGGTCGGCATCTACGCCTTCTGGTCCTTCATGATGCAGTTCCTGCCGCAGGTGCGCGACGGCACCAGCCGGCTGCTGCTGAGCGCCGCCATGCTGCTGGGCTCGGCCATGATCGTCGCCATGTCGTCCTGGCTGAACGCCGCCGCGCTGGCGGGCTCGGCCGCCCTGGAGCAGCACCTGGCGACCACCCTGGAGAGCTACGCCCGCGACCTGGACCAGGCGCACAACAACGCCCTGGCGGCCCAGAGCCTGCTGCCCGACATCCAGATGACCTCCCTGCGCTTCGCCCGGCTGGCCGACGCCGAGCGGCAGGGCGGCACGCTCACCGGCTCGGCCGGCTCCGGCACTGTCGTGCAGCTGCTGACCCAGATGTCGAACCAGCTCGACGGCCTGGGCGACGAGATCGAGCAGTCGCGCGACCGGGTGGCGCACCTCTTCGAGGAGGGCAGCCGCCACATCGCCAACATGCGCGAACTGGTCTCCGCCAGCGGGCCGATCAACCCGCGCAGCGACGCCTTCGGCAGCGAGGCCATGGCGCTGATGGGCGTGATCGCCGCCCTGCAGCAGACCTCGGTGGCACCGGCGGTGAAGCGGGCGGCGCAGGACCTGTCGGCCGGCTTCATCGCGCCGGTGGCCGACGGCCGCACCGCCGACCTCGCCGAGCGGCAGACCACCGTGGTCGGCAACGTCGAGCGGGCGGTGGCGGCCCAGTCGCAGGTGCTCTCCGCGGCGGCCGACGACATCCTGTCCGACCCGGCGGTGACCCCCCAGCGCTTCGAGCCGCTGTCCACCGCCGAGGCGGTGCTGCGCTACGCCCCCGACTTCCTGCCGAGCTGGGCGGGCGCCATCTCCATCGACCTGATGCCGGCCGTGATCGTGCTGATCCTCTGCGTCGTGCAGGCGCGCATCCGGCGGGAGAGCGGGCCGCGCTCGGCGGGCTCCAGCATGACCGCGGAGGAGCTGCTGACCGCCATGCAGATCCTGCGGGAGATGGATCAGGCTCGGACGGCGGGTGCGCGCGCCGCCGCGGCGGGACCGGCCGAGGCGCCGGCCGCCGAGAGCGCTGTCGCCACCCTGCCGGCGGTGCGGGCCGCGCGGAAGGAGTGAGACCCCGAAGCGTGCGGCTCCCAGCATGAGTGGCTGGGTATGAACCGCCGGGGCGTCCTGCAGGGCTACGAGCCCTTCGACGAGCCGCCGCCGCGCCCGGGCCTGGGCGCCCGCCTGCGCCGCCGGCTGGGGCCGCGGCCGGACGAGGTGCTGCTGCGCCTGCTGTTCCGCTGCCTGATCCTGGCCACCGTCGTGGTGCTCGGGCTCGACCTCGCCGACATGGAGAAGGGCGCCGGCCAGGACGAGAGCTGGCGCGAGCGGCTCGATCAGCCCCTGGTCCCGGGCGAGGAGCCGGCCGCCGAGCCCTACCTGCCGTCCAGCCGCCCGGAGTCGCTGCCTGGGCAGCGGCCAGTGCCCGGCGGCGGACCGGGGCTGCACGAAGCCGGGGACGCCCGCGCGCCCATGACCTTCGACCTGCTGGGGGAGGGGCGGCTGCTGGCGGTCGGCACCATCACCCCCGGCACGGCGGAGCGCTTCGCGACCGAGATCGAGAAGCGCGGCAGCTACGTGCGGGAGGTGGTGCTGAACTCCCGCGGCGGTTCGGTCATGGACGCCCTGGCCATGGGCCGGCTGATCCGCGAGCGCGGCCTGTCCACGGCGGTGGAGGGACGCTCCTACTGCGCCTCCTCCTGTCCGCTGGTCTTCGCCGGCGGCGTCGCCCGGCGTGTCGGCAGCGGCGCGGTGATCGGCGTCCACCAGATCTTCTCGCCGTCCGGGGCGCTGGCGACGGCCGGGGCAGGCGGTGCCGACGGCATGGACCGGGCGCAGCGCGTCTCCGCCCTCTGCCAGCGCTACCTCGCGGACATGGGCGTCGACCTGCGGGTCTGGCTGCACGCCATGGAGACGCCGCGCGACGCGCTCTTCTACTTCACCCCGGAGGAACTGACCGACCTGAAGCTCGCGACCGTTCTGAGCGATGCGTCGGCGGGCGGCGGCAGGGCCTCGGGATGATCCGCCTGCTCTCCCTGGCGGTGGTGGCGCTGCTGGCGGCCTGCGCGGCGAGGCCGGAGCCGCCGGCCTGTCCGGTCGGCCTGACGCCGGGGCTGGAGGCGCGCCTCTTCTTCGGCCGCAACGCCGGGGACCGGCAGGTGGTGGGGGAGGCCGACTGGCAGGCCTTCGTCGACCGGGAGGTGGCGCCACGGCTGCCCGGCTTCACCGTGCTGGCGACCGAGGGCGCCTGGACCGACGAGCGCGGCACGGCCGTCCGCGAGGCGGGCACCCTGCTGCTGGTCATCCTGCCCGAGGGCGAGGCGGGGCTGCCGGCGCTGCGGGCGATCGCCGAGGCCTACAAGGCCCGCTTCGCCCAGGACTCCGTCCTGACCGTGGTGCAGCCGGTCTGCCACGCCTTCTGAACCGGCGGCGCACCGCTTGGGCGGTTGATTTCGCCAGCGAAGGGGACTACTTGCCCCCGGCATGAGCGGGTGCCCGGCGCGAGGCCGGCGGGCACCCGTCTCTGTTCTGGATCCTCTCGGGGCCGGGGGCGGGACAGCGATGGACTTCTTCTTCTACGGCACTCTCATGGACGCCGACATCCGCGCCGCGGTCATGCCGAGCGTCGCCGACCGGCTGGAGCTGCGGCCGGCGAGCGTCCCCGGCTGGCGCCGGGTGCGGGCGAGCCACGGCAGCTACCCGGTCCTGGTGCCGCACCGGGCCGGCCGGGTCGACGGGCTGCTGGCGCGGGGCTTCGACGGGCCGTCGCTCCTGCGCATGGCCCATTTCGAGGGCCAGCGCTACCGCCCGGTGAGCATCGCCACCCTGGTGGCGGGGCGCCGCCGAGCGGCCTGGGTCTTCCTCCCGTCATCCAGCCGCGACGCCGGCCGCCAGCCCTGGACGCTGGCCGCCTGGCAGCGGCGCCACAAGCGCCACCTGCTGCAGCGCACGGCCCACTGGATGGGGGAGTTCGGGGTCGACGAGGGGCGCGGCCACGACGTCAACCCGCTGGTGCGCCGACAGCTGCTCGCCTTCGCCGAGTTCCTCGACCTTCGGGCGGTGCGGCAGGAGCTGCGCCGGGCGGCCTGAGGCCGCTCGGCGCGAGCCTCGACCGGGGGTCCTTCTCAGGCGCCGGGGGCGATCACCAGACAGCCGCCGCCGCTCGCCTTCTGCTGCTTGCAGGCCAGCAGGGCGCTGGTCCGGTCGAAGCCGGCCAGCCGGGCGCGGTAGAGGGTCGTGCCCTTCACCTTGACGGGCTGGACCGTGACCTGGGCCTGGATCTGCTGCAGGCGGGTGCGGGCCTGCCGGGCGACCGTCTCGGCCTGGCCCGGATTGCCGTAGGCGCCGACCTGGATCTGCCAGGGACCGGCGCCGCCGGACGGCGGCAGGGCCGCCTTGGCGGTGGAGACCAGCAGGCCGCCGTCGTCGTCGCCCTCGTCGCCCTCGCCGACGCCGTCGCGCAGGGCTTCGGAGACCTGGGCCTGGGCGACCTGGACAGGCTCGGGCGCGACGCCCGGCTTCCGGTCCGGCGTCGGCGGCAGGCGGGCGGGCGCGGCCGCCGCCACCCGGACGGTCGAGACCTGGTTGAAGCCGCGGTCGAGCAGGCTCGCCACCTGCATGTTGCGGGCCGATGCGCTGGTGCCGCCGAACATGACGGCGATCAGCCGCCGTCCGTCGCGCTGGGCCGAGGCGGCGAGGTTGTAGCCGGAGGCGTTCACGTAGCCGGTCTTGATGCCGTCGGCGCCCTCGTAGGTGTCGAGCAGGCCGTTGTGGTTGCGGAAGGTCCGGCCCCGGTAGGTGAAGCTGGCCTTGGAGAAATAGCCGTACTGCTTGGGATAGTCGGTAAGCAGCGCCATCGACAGCTTCGCCATGTCGCGCACGGTCGACACGTGGCCGCGGGCGTTCAGGCCGGAGGCGTTCTTGAAGGTGGTGCGCGCCATGCCGAGGTCGCGGGCCTTGCGCGTCATGAGCCTGGCGAAGCCGCTCTCCGTGCCGCCCATGGCCTCGGCCAGCACGACCGCGGCGTCGTTGGCCGAGCGGGTGACGAGGCCGAGCATGGCGTCGTGGACGGTGATCCGCTGGCCGGGGCGCAGGCCCAGCTTGGTCTCGGGCATCGAGGCGGCGTGGGACGAGACTGGCAGCCGCCGGGTGAGCGACAGCTTGCCGGTCTTCAGCGCCTCGAAGGTGAGGTAGAGGGTCATCATCTTGGTCAGCGACGCGGGCGCGCCCTGCCAGTCCGGATCGGTGGCACTCAGCACCTTCCGGGTCTGGAAATCGATGACGATGGAGGCGTAGTGCGGCGCGGCCTCGGCCGAGGGGATCCGCATCGCCACCACGAGGAGAAGCGCGGCCAGCGTTACCAGGCGTTTCATAGACTCTCTCGCAACAAAAGACTGCAAGTCGCTTGAATCGCTGGAAAAAATTAGACTGAGCATTCGCGCTGTGTAAAGCCACTAGATGTGGCGTGCGGCAAGGGGCCGCCCCGCTGCCCCTAGTCGGGGCGCCGGTCAGACCGCTTCGGCCCTGTCGCGGTCGGGGTGGTGGAAGAGCAGGAGCGAGACGACGGAGGAGAGGGCCACGGCCGAGAGCAGCAGGAAGGCGTCGAGGAAGGAGCCGCGCAGGCCGTAGACCCAGCCGGTGACGGCCGGGGAGACGAAGCCGGCGATGGCGAAGCAGGCGTCCATGAAGCCCAGCGCCGTCGCCGCCTTGCGCGGCAGGACGTCGAGGGTGACGGCGAAATAGGCCGCATTGGCCGCCATCGACGCGGCGACGGCGATGGTGATGCAGACGATCGCGGTGTTGAGGTCGCTGGTGAAGCCGACCGGCAGCACGGCCAGCGCGGCGATGAACTGGCTGGCGGCGATGGGATAGGTCCGCGACAGGCGCAGCCGGCCGGTGCGCTGCAGGAGCCGGTCCGACAGGCGCCCGGCGAGCAGCAGTGTGACGGCGGCCGCGGCCCAGGGCAGGACGGAGAAGTAGCCGACCGCCTGGAGGTCGAGGCCGTAGTCGTCCTTCAGGTAGCTGGGCAGCCAGCCCATGAAGAAGAAGAGGAAGTAGCCGAAGACGAAGAAGGCCCAGGAATTGCTGAGCAGGGTCGGGTTGGTCAGCAGGATCCGCCAGTCCTGCCGGCTCGGCCAGCGCCCGTCCGGCACGGCCCAGGCGCTCGTCCTGCCCTGGTGGATCGCCGCCAGCTCGGAGCGGTCGACGTGGCGGGAGCGGGCGGGGTCGTTGCGGAACAGCACCAGCCAGACCGGCACCCACAGCAGCGACAGGGCCGCCAGGATGTAGAACAGGCCGCGCCAGCCGAAGGCGGCCAGGAGCTGGGTGGTCAGCGGGCCGCCGACCGCCAGCGCCACCGGCACGGCGACCAGCGCCCCGGCCAGGGCCCCCGCCTGCTCGTGGGGCGACAGCCAGCGGCCCACCGCACCGTTCATGGCGGGAAAGGAGGGGCCCTCGGCGAGGCCCAGGAGAGTGCGGGCCAGGTAGAGCAGCAGGAAGCCGGTGGCCGCGCCGGTGATGCCGATCGACAGGGCCCAGAAGGCGGCGGTGGTGGCCAGCACCGCACGCGGCCCGAAGCGGTCGACTGCCATGCCGCCCAGCAGGGTGGTGACGGCGTATCCCAGGCCGAAGGCGCCGAGCACCAGCCCGACCTGCTCAGGCGTCAGCCCGAGCTCCCGCTCGACCGCCGGCATGGCGAAGGCGATCGCCGAGCGGTCGATGTAGTTGATGACCGTGATGGAAAAGAGCAGGAGGACGACGACCCAGCGGAAGCGGGTGGGAGACAAGGCGGCGGACTCCTTCGTCATGGGGCCACGCCGGTGGCCGCGGGGAAGGAGGCTACCCGGGCGGCCCCGCCGGCCGCAACCGTCGCGTCGGCCACCATCCTCAAAGGTAGAGATCCTAGGGCGCCGTGGCGACGCCCCTGGTCGCGGCTGCAACCTGTCGCGTCAGGGTAATCTCCCGACGTTCCCGGCCCGAGGCCAGCACGGCCAGACAGACTTCCATGGTCGCCCGTCCCCAGCGTCCATCGTGAAGCGGCGGTCTGCCCGCGGTCACGGCATCGTAGAGCTCGTCGATGACTCCGTCCTTGTCGGGAAAGGCCCGTCCCCGCGGCACGTCGACGAACCGACGACCATTCCGGTCGTAGATGCCCACCCCGTCCGGCTCGGCGCGCAGGTCGCCGCCTGCCAGGGTGGCAAGCGTGACGCCGAAGTGGGGATGATGGCTCGCCGGCCGGTCGGCTGCCCTGGCCCCGGACGGGCCAGCCCCATAGCCGGCCGCGAACTTCATCGCGGCCTCGGCATCGGGCCCTCCGATGGTCGCGAGGGCGGCGCGCGTCCGGCCGTGCCGGTCTCTGGGCTTGTCGTCGCCGAGCTCACCGACCCAGCCATGGAACTCGTCGCTGTCGAAGCCGTCGTAGCCGCTGTACACCAGCGTCGCCACCGCGCCGTTCTCGAACTCCAGGAACGCGGAGTAGCAGCCTTCCGTCGGCCGCGCCGGGTCCAGGACCCAGGCCGAGGCGCGAACGCTCCGCACCAGACCGCCGCCCAGCAGGCGCACGCTGTCGACCTGGTGCGGAACCTGGTTGAAAATGATGCCCCCGCCCTGCGCCGTATCCAGCTCTTCCGGTCGCCGCGGCCGGTAGAGGAAGGGCGTGTAGTTGAAGCTGTGCACCATCGCGAGCGGCCCGAGCGACCCCGACCGGATGATGTCGGCCATCTTCCGGACAGGTGCATCAAAGCTGTGCGTATGCCCTACGACTAGATGCACGCCGGCCGCCTCGACCGCGGCGATCATGGCGTCGCAGTCTTCGAGCGTCAGTGCCATGGGCTTTTCGACGATTGCGTGCTTGCCGCCGGCCGCTGCGGCAAGCACGTGCCGACGGTGCCACTGGTGAGGCGAGGCGATGTAGACGGCGTCGACCGTGTCGCTGGCGCAGAGCGCCTCGACGTCCTCGAACACGGTGCCGCCGAACTCGCTTTCGAACCGGGCTCGTGCCTCGGGCCGTGGATCGGCGGCGGCCGTCAGGCGGACACAGGGATGGCTCGTCAGGCTCGGAAGCATCTGGCGCGCTGCGCCACCGAGGCCGACGATGCCGAGCCTGAGGATCGGTGCGGTCACTGCTCTGACCTCACAGACGGAAACTCGACAACCGCGCCACGGACTCGGCGAAGAGGTCCTCGGGTGCCAGCCGGAGTGGCGCCAAGCCCTGCTCATGCGTGTAGCGACAGAGGGTCTCTATCTCCGCTCGGTTCGGCTCGACGCCATAGGGCCAGAAGTCGTCTCCGCGGATCTCGCGAACCGTGCGGCCGAGCGCAGCGCTCCAGGGATAGGAGACGGGGGCCGGCTCTTCCTCCGCGAGGCGCGCAAGGCAATTGTTCTTCGCCTTGTCGAAAGCCTCGTAGAGGCTCGCCGCGACCCAGGGGTGCCGGTCGTAGAGGTCGCGGCGCAGCACCAGGGTGTGCATGATTGGGAACAGCCCCGTCTTGCGGCAATAGGCCTGCTCGGCTGCCGTCACGTCCTGGAACAGACGCGCGACACGCGGGTCGTGGTTGCGGTAGGCGGGTGGCGGCTGGGGGGCGATCAAGCCGTCCAGGTCGCCGGCGACCAGCATCTCGTCCAGCGTGCGATCCTGCTCGTGGACGATGTCGACGCCCGGCACCTCCTGAGCCAGCATCGCCTTCCGGCCGGCGCTGGTCAGTCCGCCGGTGGTCCACCGGATGCTCTCGGGGGTGACGCCGTACTCGTCCTTGAGCAGGCCGCGCGCCCAGACGGCCGCCGTCATGTTGTACTCCGGCACGCCGATGCGCCGTCCGGCCAGATCCTCCGGCCCGCCGATCCCCGCCGCCGTGTTTACGTAGATGGCGCCGTGGCGAAAGGTGCGCGACGGAAACACCGGTATGGCCACGAAGGGCAGAGGATCGCCGCCCCTCTTGGCCATGGCGGCCCGGATGACATAGGAGGAGAAGGACATCTCGCTGCTGTCGAACTCGCCGCGCAGCATGCGGTTGAAGGCCTGCACGGGCGGCAGCGGAAGGAAATGCAGATCTATGGCTTCCGGCCTGACCGCGCCGTAGTAGAGGTCCTGCACGCGGTCCGCGAAGTGCCCCGCGTAGCTGATGGAGAGATTCGTCACGACGTGCCTTCCGGTGTCACAGGAAAACCGAGAAGGACGGCAGGCCGAGCACGGTTATGTCGAGCAGCACCAGCCGACGGCGCAGGAGCCATCCGTCCTTGTGCGGAACCAGCGTGTCCAGGCGTTCCCCGGTCATGACGATCGGCTGCGGCGCGTCTCCTCGGTAACAGTAGAGGGCGATGTTGCTCGCCACCGCGCAGCCGTCACTCTCGTCGCCTTCGCCGGGCCGGACGCGGATATTGCCGATCAGGCGCCGGGTCCGCGTCGGCGGGTTCTCCGCCCAGGCGAAAGGGGAGGCGAGACGCTTCACCCGGGTGTCGAGGGACCCGTAGTCTTCTTCCATGAAGAAGGCGGTGTCGCTGAAGCCGGTGCCCTCGCCGGCATTCCGGACCGTCCGCACCGGTATGCGGTAGTCGATCGCCGGGTGGAGCAGGGCCAGCCAATCCTCCAAGCGGCGGGCGTCGAGCAGCTCGGCCTCGAGATGAAGGAAGTGGCCGATCTCACGCTCGATCCGTGGATCCACGGCGTGCGCCGCGGCACCGGGCATGGCCCGGCTGGCCACCGCGCTCATCGTATCGTCCCCCTGGTCATCTGGTTCAGCCAGGTGGTGTGGAAGGTCCGCAGTCCGCACTCGCCGGCGTTTGACGGCATGGCACGCCCCGGCCCGGGCCAATCTGTCGTCGGCACACTGTCGCCCATCGGACCCAGCCCCATCTGGTAGTTGGCCTTGAGGCCGATCATCTCACCGAAGATGCTGCCACCCGTCCGGGAGATTCCCGGCCATACCGCGACGTCATCCTGTTCGAAGCTGCCCGAGGGACTGAAGCTGCTCATGCCGACGCGATAGGCACGGCGCTTGTATTCCGCCGGCGCTTCCTTCGGCGCCAGGATCCAGCTCCAGATTTCCGTCCGGTCGGGGCCGCGCGGTTGCCACACGCGGATGGTCAGAAAGCCCGCCGGCGCGCGGTCGAGGCTGTCTGTCAGGCCGAAATGCAGGTAGGAGAAGTTGGGGAACAGGGTGCCGTCGTGGATCAGGCTGCGTCTGGCGAAGTCGAACTGCTCCCGACTGAGCCGGTCCGGCGCGAACAGGTCGACGATATCGGGCGGATAGCCGAAGAAGCATTCGGCGTTCTGCGGCGCGATCCGGATGCTGATTGCGTGTCCGTCACAGTCGTGGACGTGTATGCCGACGCGTTTGCCGGGCGCGCCGACGGCCGCCGTGCCCGCCAGACCGATGTCCATGGTCGAGCGGTGAGCCATGTGCGTGTGCGAGCTGTCTCCGCAGAAGTTCTCGGCGCCCTGCTTCCAGTTGGAGTCGACCACCCAGCGGTGCGGCTCGCCGACGACCTCCATGCCGCCCTTGGTGAGCAGGAACTGGATGTCCATGTACCAGCCGTAGGAGCCCATGTGCTGCTCGAAGGGCACCGCATCGGGGTCGAGATTGGCGAAGATCAGGCCATGGTAGTTGGCCACGTGAGGGGCGGCAATCAGACCCCACTTCGAGAAGTCGAGCTCGCGATAGGCTTCCCGCCGGGCCGGAACGCCCTCCAGCTCACCGTTATTGCGGTAGGTCCAGCCGTGATAGGGGCAGGTGAAATGCCTCGCATTGCCCATCTCGGCCCGGCAGACGGTCACGCCCCTGTGCCGGCAGCTGTTGAAGAGAACCCGGATCGTGCCGCCGCTGTCCCGCACGAAGATGAAGGGGTCCTCGCCGATGGTCCGCACGGCGAAGTCCCCGGGATTCGGCAGCTCGGTCTCATGACCGATGAAGACCCAGGATCGTGCGAAGATCCGGCGCAACTCGAGATCGTAGATGTCCCGGTCACCGAAGACACGCATCGGAACGAGGCCGCGCGCCAGATCGTCTCTCATACCTGACAGCAGCGCCTCTGCGCTGGCGCGCCGGTATTCTTGGACAGTCATTCCGTGCTCCATGAGTTTCGTTGGTGCGAGCCGTCCTCGCGTCATTGGGAAGCCTGGTGCCGCCACAGCAGGGCGCCGAGCCGCTCCGCGCTGTTGCGAGCGGCATCCACCCAACGAGCCTCCGCCTCCGGTGTGATGCGGGTCAGGGGGGCGCTGACGCTGATCGCGGCACGGCCGCTTCCCTTCGGGTCGAGAACGGCCACCGCTATCGAGCCGACCCCGTCGGTGCTCTCGGCTCGGCTCGCGGCGTAGCCGCGCTCGCGGATCTCGTCGAGCTGCCGCTCGAGTTCGCTGCGACTGCGGACGGACCGCTCGGTCACGACCCGCAGTTCGTCCCCCGGATAGAGGACACGTAGCTCTTCCGTCGGCAGAGTCGCCAGGAGGGCCTTGCCGAGCCCGACGCAGTGGGCCGGCAGGAACGTGCCGACGCGCGAGCCGATCCGCAACTGCTGGCGGCTTTCCACGCCCTCGACGTAGAGGACCTCCTGCCCATAGGGCATGCCGAGGTGAACCGTCTCGTTCACCCTGTCGCGCAGGTCTTCCAGGATCGGACGGGCGTACTGGCGCATCTCGAGATCGCGAACGGCTGCGAATCCCATTTCCAGCAACATCGGCCCTGTCTTGTATTCCCCTCGCTTCTCGTCCTGCCGGGCAAATCCGTGATGCACCAGCATCGCCAGGAGTCGATGGGCGGTGGAGCGCGCCACGTGCAGCTCCTCGGCCACCACGGAGAGGCGGATCTGTTTATACTCACAGAGCATCCGGAGTATCCGCAACGCCCCATCTACAGATTCAATTATATAAGGCGGCTCTCCCGTCTGACTCATGGTAATCATGATTTCCTATTCTGGCTCAGCCTTATCTGGTTTTGGTAATGATCATGTTATTTTTCTGTGTACCAGGATTTTTGGCGATTGACAATCGAATTCTGAAGATTAGAATTCAATTCCAATAAGCGACCCTTGGGGCGCAAGCGACCTTTCCGGCTGAGGAAGGGTCGACGAGGTTCCTGTCGGGAGGGACGAGCCATGCAGAAACTGGCGGCAGCTGCGGCCTTGAGCGACGTCGGGATCGATCATCTGCGACTGGTCGACTGGTACCGCACCAACGAACGGGCGATCCTCGGGTCGCTCGGTGTCGTTGCTCTGCTGGTACTCTGGGAGACGGCGGTCGCCGCCGGATTTCTGAACCCGCGATTCTCCAGCTCGCCGACGCGGGTCTTCCAGGCCGGCGTCGCCTACTTCGCCACGGGCTCAGGACTGCGCGACCTCGCGGTGACGGGGCAGGAGTTCCTCACTGGCTTCTGTGGTGCCGCGGTGTGCGGCATCCTGCTCGGTCTGGCGATGGGCTGGTTCCGAAGATTCGAGTACCTCATCGACCCGATCTTCAACTTCGCCTACACGTCACCCCGTCCGGCGCTGTTCCCGCTGTTCGTCATCTGGTTCGGCATCGGAATCGAGTCGAAGATCGCCCTGGTTTTCGTCAGCACGATCTTCCCGGTGGTGATCGCGACGGCGGTCGGGGTCCGGACCGTAGATCGGGGACTCCTCGGTGTCGCCCGGTCGTTCAGCGGCTCGACGCTGCAGGTGCTGCGAACCGTCGTCCTGCCGAGCTCGGTGCCGCACATCGTCTCCGGCATCCGCGTCGGCCTCGGCCATGCCCTCACCGCCGTCATCTTCGCCGAGATGGTCGTGGCGAACAAAGGCATCGGCTACACGATGGGCGTCGCGGCCAACACCTTCAACACGGATCTGGTCTTCTGCGGGTTCATCATCGTCGGGACCATCGGACTCATCGTCGCCGAGCTGCTGCGCCGCATCGAGCGGCGGTTGGAGACCTGGCGTCCGGACATTCATCACTGATCGACCTTGAAACAAGAACGACGGGAGGAAGCAGATGCTTGACACGGCACGGACCATTGCAGGGACGGTGTTCGCTGCCGCTCTCGCGGTGACGATCGCCGCCGGGGCTGCGGGAGCAGTCGAGCCGGAGAAGAAGGAGATCACGATCGGCTACGGGTCGATGTCCGGCGGGTTCGGGGGTTGGTGGATCGCCAAGGACAAGGGCTTCTTCGAGGAGCAGGGCTTCGATCATGTCGAACTGCTCTACACGCGCACGACGACCGGCCTGCAGATGCTCAACGGCGGGCAGATCGACGCGCTGGGAACGGGATGCGCCGAATTCTTCGAAGCGACGGAGGCCGGCTTTCCCAACAAGGTCGTCGGCAACCTGTTCGACTACAACCTCTACCTCATCGCCAGCCGTCCCGCGATCAAGAAGCCTGCCGACCTGGTCGGGCAGACGCTGGCGGTGAACCGGCTCGGCGACACCGGGCATCTCTCGGCCCGCTACGCACTGCGGCGTGCGGGGGTGGACCCGGACAGTGTCAGCTACGTGCAGATCGGTAGCACGCCGGAACGCTTCTCGGCGCTCGACAGCGGTGCCGTGGCCGCCGCAGTCCAGGCCGGCGCGCTGCGGCCGATGGTCGACGCGGCTCACCTGAACGTTCTGATCGATCTTCAGGATCCCGACGTGCCGAACTGTCTGGGCGGCATCGCGGTCAGCGAGGAGTTCGCCCAGAAGTACCCGAAGACCGTCGAGGCGATGCTCCGCGCCATGGTCAAGGGAAACGCCTATCTGAGTGCCGGCCCGGCCGCGGAAACGCGGCAGATCTTCGGGGACTACATGAAGCTGCCGGCCGACGACGACCGGGTGATCAGCTCCTGGGAGTACTTCTCGGGCCCGGCGCATTCCCGGAAGCCGATGATGACCGAGAAGTCGGCCCGGAACGTGCTCGCGATGATGGCCGAGGGCGACCCGAAGTGGGCTGACAAGGATCCGGCCCCCTACCTCGACCTGAGCTTCATGCAGAAGCTCGACCAGGAGGGCTACCTCGACAAGGTCTACGACGACATCAAGGCCGCCCGCTGAGCGCCGAGGCGATCACCCCGAACCAGCTCGCGGCGCCCAGACAGGCGCCGCGGCTGCCCCGGAAGGCTACCGACATGCTATCGACCGCATCCGTCCGCTCCCCCGGCCGACCGCCGACCGCCGAGCCTTCGCCGGCCGCCGACGCGGGAAGCGACCTTCGCCTGATGGTGCGCGACCTGCGCATCGCCTACGCAAAGCGCGGCTCGCGCCGGTTGGAGACGGCGGTGGACGGCGCGGACTTCGGCATAGCCAACCAGGAGTTCGTTTGCCTCGTCGGCCCCAGCGGCTGCGGCAAGTCGAGTATCCTGAACGCCGTGGCTGGTCTGCTGCGGCCTGCGGGCGGGACGGTCCTGGTGGATGGCCAGCCGATCGAAGGTCCAGGGCGCAATCGATCGGTGGTGTTCCAGTCGCCGGCGCTCCTGCCGTGGCGCACGGCTCTGGAGAATGCCCGCTACGGTCTCGAATTGTGGCGGGTCGCCCGCCCGGAGGCGGACGAGCGGGCCCGTGCCATGCTCGATCTCGTCGGTCTGGGGCAGCGCGAGCACCAGTACCCGCACGAGATGTCGGGCGGCATGCAGCAGCGCGTCAATCTGGCGAGGGCTCTGGCCGTCGATCCGGAGATCCTGCTGCTCGACGAACCCTTTGCGGCCCTCGACGCGCAGAACCGCGAGACGATGCAGAACGAACTGCTGAGGATCTGGTCGGCGACCCGGAAGACGTCGCTCTTCGTCACGCATCAGATCGACGAGGCGGTTCTGCTTTCGGACAGGGTCGTCGTCCTCAGCCGGGGGCCGAGCCGCGTGAAGGCGATCCTTACCATCGATCTGCCCCGGCCGCGCGACGAGCAGGTTCGCCGCGACCCGGCCTTCGTCGCTTACGAAGAGCACATCCGCGACCTGATCCGCGAGGAGCAGGCGGCCTTGCAATGACCCTGCGCCGCGAGCGCCAGTGGAGGACCGTCCGTGATTGAATTAGCCGACCGCGCCGAGATCGAGGCGCTGATCTACGAGCATGCCTGGCTGGTCGACAATCACCAGTCGGAGACCTTGTACAAGCTCTATACCGAGAACGGCCGGCTGCGACTGCCGGGGTCCCTGGTCGAGGGGCGCGAGGCCCTGAAGAAATACGGCACCGACCGTGCGGCCATGAAGGGACGCGCTGCCCGCCACGTCTGCACCAACCTGCGGCTGGTGGCGGAGGCGCCAGGCCGGTTGCGGGGCACGTCGGTGGCGACGCTCTATCGCCACGACGGCGAAGGCTACGGCCCGGCCGTCGCGGTGGCCGTCGCCGATCTGGAGGATACCTATGTGCGGGACTCCGACGGCCGCTGGCGGATCGAGGAAAGGTGCGTGAGGCTCGCCTTCGAATCGCCCGAACATCGTACGCCCTACAAGGGGGCCGCCTGATGGCCCGGGTCCAGGGACTCCATCGCGTCGCCATCCGGGTCCCGGACGTCGACGTCGCGGCCCGCTTCTACACCGAGCTCTGGGGACTGCGAGAGGTCGGGCGGACGCCGGCCGCCGTACAGCTGGCCTCGCAGGCGTCGGACCATGCGGACTACTGGCTCGTCCGCGGCGAAGACGCACCTCTCGATCATCTGGCTCTGGCGGTCTCGGACCAGGCGGCCCTCGCCTCCCTGATCGAGGCGGCCTCGGCGGCTGGAGGTGTCCTCGTCGACCGTTCCGCCCCCGCAGGCGAAACCTGCGCGACACTGCGCGACCCGGACGGCAACGTCCTGGTGCTGACCGTTCCCGAGGGGGGCGCGTCCGTGTCCAGCAGCCGGGTCGAGCGCGAAGGGCCGGTGAAGCTCGGCCACGTCGTGCTCTGGTCACCGCAGATCGAGGCGATGGAGGCCTTCTATGGCCGGCTCGGATTCGCCGTCAGCGACCGCACCCACATCGGCATGTCGTTCATGCGCTGCAATACCGACCACCACACCCTTGCTCTCGTGAGGCACGAAACCCGTCGCGGCCTGCAGCATGTGGCCTTCGACGTCACGTCGCTCGATGCCGTGATGCGCCAGCTGGGCCGCATGCGGAAGGCTGGCGTAGACTGCATCTGGGGGCCAGGCCGACACGGCCCGGGGAACAACGTCTTCACCTATTACCAGGATCCCGCGGGCACCGTCATCGAGTGCTATGGCGAGTTGGAGCAGGTGCCGGCCGACCAGGAAAGCGTCGACGCACGGTTCTGGGGACCCGAGCACGGCGGCGACATCTGGGGGCTGGCCGGGCCTCCGCCGGCCGTGTTCCGCGGCTTGCCGCCATCCGCCTGAACGATCCCGCCACCACCCGCACACGCGTCGAAGGAACCCAGATGCTGACCGCCCAGGACATCAATGGTCTCTATGCCATCATACCGACGCCGGCGAAGGCCGGCGCCGAGCGGTTCGGCGCCACGGACACCGTCGACGTGGAGGAGGCGACGCGCCTGATCGATGCGCTGATCCGGGACGGCGTGAGCGGCCTCATCGTGCTCGGAACGACCGGCGAATGCGCCACCCTCAGTGCGGCGGACTACCGGGCCTTCGTCGGGGCGGTGATCGAGACGGTCGGCCGACGTGTTCCGACTTTCGTCGGAACGTCCGCCCTGGGGGCGCACGAGGTGGCGGTGCGGATGCGGATGGTTGGCGACATGGGGGCCGACGGCACGCTTCTCGGCCTGCCGATGTGGCAGCCCTGTACGACCGAGATGGCGGTGGAGTTCTACCGGGGGGCCTCTGAATTCGCGCCGGATCTGGCGATCATGGCCTATCCCAACGCCCGCGCCTTCCGCTACAGCTTCCCGCTGGAGTTCTGGGCAGCGGTCGCGGAGGCGGCTCCGACGCTGGTCGCCTGCAAGTCCTCGCGGCCGGCCGACCTGGAAAGGCTGATCGAGATGACCGGGCGGCGCGTCAACTTCATGCCCATCGACATGCAGGTACAGCACTTCCACGCGATCGCACCCGACACCACGACCGCTTGCTGGGCGACCGCGGCCGCGATGGGGCCGGCCCCGTCGCTGGCGATCATGGACGCCGTCGCCCGCCGGGACGGAGCCGCCATGACCACGGCCGCTGCCGACATCGCCTGGGCGAACGAGCCGATCATGCCGCTGCTCCAGGATCCGGAGGTCTTTGCGCGCTACAATATTCAGGTCGAAAAGTTCCGTATCGAGGCCGCCGGCTACTGCCGGCCGGGGCCGGTGCGCGCGCCCTACCACGTGGTGCCCCGGGACATCGTCGAGGCCAGCCGGGAGTGCGGCCGGCGCTGGGCGCAGCTCTGTCAGAAACTGCAGGTCGCAGCAGTCTGATTCCTTCCCTGCCGGGTGCTCTTGCCCATCAGTTCCGCCCGCCGGTCAGCAGGCCGCGGGCGATCACCTGCGCCTGGATCTCGGCGGCGCCCTCGAAGATGTTGAGGATGCGTGCGTCACACAGCACCCGGCTGATGCGGTACTCGAGGGCGTAGCCGTTGCCGCCGTGGATCTGCAGGGCGTTGTCGGCATTCGCCCAGGCGACCCGGGCGGCGAGCAGCTTGGCCATGCCCGCCTCGATGTCGCAGCGCCGGTCGCTGTCTTTCTCGCGCGCCGCGAAGAGGGTGAGCTGCCGGGCCATCATGGTCTCCACCGCCATCCAGGCGAGCTTGGCGCCGACGCGGGGGAAGTGGACGATCGCCTTGCCGAACTGGGTCCGTTCCGTGGCGTAGGCCAGCCCCAGCTCGAGCGCGTTCTGTGCGACGCCGACGGCCCGGGCGGCGGTCTGGATGCGGGCGCTCTCGAAGGTCGCCATGAGCTGCTTGAAGCCTTCGCCCTCGGCCCCGCCCAGCAGGGCGCCGGCGGGCACCTCGAAGCCGTCGAAGGCGATCTCGTACTCCTTCATGCCGCGGTAGCCGAGCACGGGAATCTCGCCGCCGCTCATGCCGGGGGCCGGAAAGGGCTCGCCGGCCGTGCCGCGTGGCTTCTCCGCCAGGAACATCGACAGCCCGCGGTATCCCGGCGCCGTGGCGTCGGTGCGCGCCAGCAGGGTCATCAGGTCGGTGCGGCCCGCGTGGGTGATCCAGGTCTTGTTGCCGCTGATCCGGTAGACGTCGCCGTCCCGCACCGCGCGGGTCCGCAGGGACCCCAGGTCCGACCCGGTGTTCGGTTCGGTGAAGACGGCGGTGGGCAGGATCTCGCCGCTGGCGAGCTTCGGCAGCCAGTGCGCCTTCTGCCGGTCGGTGCCGCCCAGGCGGATCAGCTCGGCGGCGATCTCGGTGCGGGTGCCCAGGGAGCCGAGGCCGATCCAGCCGCGGGAGAGCTCCTCGGTCACCACGCACATGGCGGTCTTGCCCAGGCCGAGGCCGCCGTGCTCCTCCGGCACCGTCAGGCCGAAGACGCCGAGCTCGGCCAAGTGGGCGATGACCTCGTCGGGGATCAGCTCGTCGCGCAGATGCCAGCCGTGGGCCGCCTCGGCGTGGTCGTCGGCGACCTTGCGGAACTGGTCGGCGATCATCTGCTCGGTCTCGTCCAGGCCCCGCGCGCCGAAACCGCCGCCGGCGATGAGGCGGGCGATCTCCAGCCGGACGGCGGCGGCGGTGCCGGCCTCGATCAGGGCCTCGATGGCAGGCGTCGAGAGCGCCAGCACGTCCTCCGGCGGCACGCCGAGATCGGCCGGCCGGACCATCTCCCCCTGGCTCATCGGCAGGCCGCCGCGGAGCTGGGCCAGGTACTCGCCGAAGCCGGCCTGGAGGATCAGGGCCTCCAGGTCGCCGAAGCGGTCCCCGTCGGCGAGCCGGCCGGCCCAGCCGAGGAGCTCCTTCAGGGCGGCCACGTAGGTCAGGGTCCAGGCGAGGCCGTGCGCCGCCAGCTGCTCGCGCTCCAGCCGGGCCGCATCCATCCGGCCGCCGGGTGCGACCAGCGCGCCGACCGACCGCCGCGCCGCCGCACCGTAACGCTCGGCCGCCGCCAGCGCCTGGGCGCAGGCATTCCGCAGGTCGGCGAGGATCGGGCTGTCGGGGAGGGGGGAAGGCGCGAGCACGGACATCAAGGCTACCTCTGGAACTCTAAGGACACGCGAACGACGGACGCGGCCGGGGCCGCGCCCGTGGCCGGACGGCTTCCGGTCAGGCCTCCGCGGCGTCCTCGAGGGTGCGCATCCCCGGCCGCTTGGCCTGAACCAGCACCGCCATATTGCCGGGCTTGTGCTGGTTGCGCAGCATCTTGCCGTGAGCCGCCGGGATTTCCGCCCAGGGGAAGACCTCGCTCATGCAGGGATCGATGCGCCGCTCGATCACCAGCTGGTTGGCCTGGGAGGCCTGCAGCAGGTTGGCGAAGTGGCTGCCCTGGATGCGCTTCTGGCGCATCCACACGAAGCGGGCGTCGAAGGTCAGGTTGTAGCCGGTGGTGCCGGCGCAGAAGACGACCATGCCGCCGCGCTTCACGATGAAGCAGGAGACCGGGAAGGTCTGCTCGCCCGGGTGCTCGAAGACGAAGTCGACGTCGTTGCCCTTGCCGGTGAACTCCCAGATCGCCTTCCCGAACTTCCGCACTTCCTTCATGTAGTCGCCGAAGCCCTCGCCGTTGACCGGCGGCAGCTGGCCCCAGCAGCCGAAGTCCTTGCGGTTCAGCACGCCCTTGGCGCCGAGCGACAGGACGAAGTCCTTCTTGCTCTCGTCGGAGATGACGCCGATGGCGTTGGCGCCCGCCGTGGCGATGAGCTGGATCGCCATGGAGCCGAGGCCGCCCGAGGCGCCCCAGACCAGCACGTTGTGGCCGGGCCGCAGGATGTGGGGACGGTGGCCGAACAGCATGCGGTAGGCGGTGGCGAGCGTCAGCGTGTAGCAGCCGCTCTCCTCCCAGGTCAGGTGTCGCGGCCGGTGCATCAGCTGGCGGTCCTGCACCCGGCAGAACTGCGCGAAGGAGCCGTCGGGGGTCTCGTAGCCCCAGATGCGCTGGGAGGGCGAGAACATCGGGTCGCCGCCGTTGCACTCCTCGTCGTCGCCGTCGTCCTGGTTGCAGTGGACGACGACCTCATCGCCCACCTTCCAGCGCTTGACCTTGGAGCCGACGGCCCAGACCACGCCGGCCGCGTCGGAGCCGGCGACGTGGTACTCCGCCCCGTGCACGTCGAAGGGCGAGATCGGCTTGCCGAGGCCGGCCCAGACGCCGTTGTAGTTGACGCCGGCGGCCATCACCATGACGAGCACGTCGTGGCTGTCGAGGGCCGGCGTCGGCACGGCCTCGACCTGCATCGCTGTCTCCGGCTCCCCGTGCCGCTCCCGCCGGATCGTCCAGGCGTACATCCGGGCGGGAACATGCCCCAGGGGCGGGATCTCGCCGACCTCGTAGAGGTCCTTGCCGCCGTTTTCTGCCTTCAAGCGGATCACCTCCGCGGTGCTGGCCATCGCTGCCTCGCCTTCTCTGCTCGTTCGACCGTCCGCCGCGACGTCCACGATCTCAGGTCGTGTTGTGCACCGCAGCGCCAACAACAGTGTTGCAAAGCAAAATTCGGCGCGCAATCATATTCTTTATGAAAGTTACTGGTAATACCAATTTATAGAAATCTTCATGCTTAAACGTGTGCCAGATGAGCAAGAAACAGGGCCGACCGGGCGGGGAGAGGGAAAGATGTCGAACCGTGATGCTGCATCGCAAAGTGCGGTGCGAGGCCGCGACAAGCCCTGGCTCATCCGGACCTACGCCGGCCACTCTTCGGCCCGCGCCTCCAACGCGCTCTATCGCGGCAACCTGGCGAAAGGGCAGACGGGGCTGTCGGTCGCCTTCGACCTGCCGACCCAGACCGGCTACGATGCCGACCATGCGCTCGCCCGCGGCGAGGTCGGCAAGGTCGGCGTGCCGATCGGGCACCTGGGCGACATGGAGGCGCTGTTCGACGGGATCCCGCTCGGGCGCATGAACACCTCCATGACGATCAACGCCACGGCGCCCTGGCTGCTCGCCCTCTATGTCGCCTGTGCCGATCGCCAGGGGGCCGACCGCGCGTCGCTGGCGGGCACGACCCAGAACGACATCCTCAAGGAATACCTGTCGCGGGGCACCTACGTCTTTCCGCCGAAGCCGTCCCTGCGGCTGACCGCCGACGTGATCGCCTTCACCCTGCGCGAGATCCCGAAGTGGAACCCCACGAACATCTGCAGCTACCACCTGCAGGAGGCGGGAGCGACGCCGGTGCAGGAACTGGCCTTTGCCCTCGCCAATGCGATGGCCATGCTGGATGCGGTCCGCGAGCGCGGCGAGGTCCCGCCCGAGGCCTTCCCCGAAGTCGTCGGCCGCCTGTCCTTCTTCGTGAACGCGGGCATCCGCTTCGTCACCGAGCTGTGCAAGATGCGGGCCTTCGCCCGCCTGTGGGACGAGCTGACCGCCGGGCGCTACGGCGTGACGGAGGAGAAGCACCGTCGCTTCCGCTACGGCGTGCAGGTCAACTCATTGGGCCTCACCGAGCAGCAGCCGGAGAACAACGTCTACCGCATCCTGCTGGAGATGCTGGCGGTGGTGCTGTCGAGGGACGCGCGGGCACGGGCCGTGCAGCTGCCGGCCTGGAACGAGGCCATGGGCCTGCCGCGCCCGTGGGACCAGCAGTGGAGCCTGCGTCTGCAGCAGATCGTCGCCTTCGAGACCGACCTGCTGGAGTACGACGACCTCTTCACCGGCAATCCCGCCGTCGAGGCCAAGGTCTCGGAGCTCTGCGCGGCTGCGCGAGAGGAGATGGAACGTATCGCCGCCCTCGGCGGGGCCGTGGCCGCCATCGAGAACGGCTACATGAAGCACCGGCTGGTCGAGAGCGCCATGGCGCGCTTCCGCGCGATCGAGAGCGGCGAGCAGGTGGTGGTCGGGGTCAACCGCTTCGTCGAGAGCGAGCGCTCGCCCCTGGTCGCCGGCGGCGACGGGGGCTTCCTGCTGCCGGACGAGCGGGCCGAGCAGGAGCAGATCGAGCGGCTGATCGCCTGGCGCGAGGGACGGGACCTGGGCGCCGCTGCAGCGGCCATCGCAGGCCTGCGGGCGGCGGCGGCCGAGGGCCGCAACGTCATGCCGGCTTCGATCGACTGCGCCAAGGCCGGGGTGACGACGGGCGAGTGGGCCGGCGTGCTGCGCGAGGTCTTCGGCGAGTACCGGGCGCCGACCGGTATCGCCCGGGCCGCGGGCGGGCCCTCCCTGGATCGCGAGGCGCTGGGTCGACTGCGGGGCCGCGTGGAGCAGGTCTCCGCCCGTCTCGGCCGGCGGGTCAAGATGCTGGTCGGCAAGCCGGGCCTGGACGGCCACTCGAACGGCGCGGAGATGATCGCGGTGCGGGCGCGCGACGCCGGCTTCGAGGTGGTCTACGAAGGCATCCGGCTCACACCGGCCCAGATCGCCGGCGCCGCCCTGGAGGAGGGGGTGCACGTGGTCGGCCTCTCGATCCTCTCGGGCAGCCACCTGCCGCTGGTCACCGAGACCCTGGAGCGCCTGCGCCGGCACGGGCTCGACGACGTGCCCCTGGTGGTCGGCGGCATCATTCCGGCGGACGACGCCGCCCGCCTGAAGGCCGCCGGCGTGGCGGCGGTCTACACGCCCAAGGACTTCGACCTGACGGCGATCCTCGACGAGGTCGTCGGCCTGGTCGAGGCCACCAGCCGCGAGGCGGCGTGAATTGAATCGCCGCCCGCTTGATCCGACCAGGGGGCGCTCCATCCTACCGTCGTATTGCTGAAAGGCGCCTTCACGGACAGCATGGAGGAGGATCGGTGCGATGGCCGCCGACCCCGAGGGCTACGTCATCCTCTGCGGTCCGCCCTACCCGTTGAGGATCGAAAGCTGGCGGATCTGGACAGGACGAGCCCGTGAACTCGGCCTGTACCGTGAGGTGCGGCGCGGCGAGTGGATGATCGCGCTCCTCGAGGAAGTAGCCGCCGATCGGGCCGCACGGGTGGAGCGCGAGGCGACCGGTTCCGGCGCCGACCCCGAGGATGGTCACCTGAGGCAGTCTTCGGAATGTCTGGAGCGGCTGATACGCCAGATCGCAGCGGAACGCGGTGTGGATAAGCGACCCTTGTCGGAGCGCCTGAAGACGTTTCTCGACGAGGTTCCCTCGAAGGGCGGTCACGCCGACAGGCGCTCGTCGTAGCCGTAGTGCGACAGGCGCTCGACGCCGCTCTCGGTGATCAGCACCTGCTCCTCCAGCTTGACGCCCTCGCCACCCGCCTCGTGGCCGATGAAGCTCTCCACGCAGAGGGTCATGTTCGGCTGCACCACGGCCTCGTCGTCGTGGCCGACGGCGTCCCAGTCCAGGATGTGGGGCAGGATCGGGTATTCGCCGGTCATGCCGCAGCCGTGGGTGAGGGTGAAGTAGCGGTGCTTTCGGTACGGCTCGGGGATCGGCCAGGCCCGCTCGGCATACTCGCGGAAGCCGATGCCCGGCCGCAGCAGGCCGATGTTGTATTCGATCTGCTCCCGGGCCAGGGCGTAGATCGTCCGCTGATCGCCGCTCGGCTGTCCATCCCCGGCGAGGAAGGTGCGCGAGAAGTCGCTGTAGTAGCCGTAGCAGCCGAGGGCGTCGGTGTCGAAGGCCACCAGGTCGCCGTCGGCGATCACCCGCTCGCTGGTCTCCTGGAACCAGGGGTTGGTGCGGGGGCCGGAGCTGAGCAGGCGGGTCTCGATGTAGTCGCCACCGCCGGCGATCAGGGTCTGGTGCAGATTCGACCAGAGGCTCGTCTCGGTGATGCCGGGCCGCAGCGCTCGCTCCATCGCGGCGACTCCCGCTTCGGTGAGGCGCAGCGAGGCCCGGATCATCTCGATCTCCCCCGGCACCTTGATGGCGCGCGCCTTCTCGATGGGAATCTGCGCGTCGACGACGTCGAAACCCGCCGCCTCGAGCGCGAGGACGGCGCCGGTGGTCGTCGCCTCGATGCCGATGCGCCGGCCGAAGCTGGGATTTCGGTCGACCAGTTCACCGATCTCCGCCACGAACGCCCGGAGATGATCCAGATGCCTGGCCCCCGAGAAGAGCGGCATGATGGTGCGCGCCGGCCGCACCTCGTCGACCGTCGGCAGGCCCGCCGCCAGATGCTCGCAGGTCTGGTACTCGAAGAGGACGACCGGCCCCTCCACCGGGACGAAGAGGTATCGCGCCGGATTGCGGGCCGAATAGACCTGCATGTTGCGGGCGCCGCAGGCGTAGCGGATGTTCACCGGGTCGAACAGGACGACGGCGGACAGGCCGTGCCGGGCCGTCTGCTCACGGACCCGTTGCAGACGGGCGGCTTCGACGCCGCGGACGACCTCGGTATCCAGGTTCGCGAAGCGGTGCGGTGGGAAGTCCATCTCGGTCCTCTTCCGTGCGGGGCAGACGTGCGATCAGGCGTGGACTATGGAGGAGGAGGGGGAGCGAGCAAACCCCGGCAGGGCTCTGCAACTATCGCGGTGTTTCGCTTCAGATCTTGTTAAAGAAGATCCTGTGACCGCCGACAGTGACTTGGGTGTGATCCACTCTGTGCTTCCGAAATCGGTCGCGAGCACCAGAAACCGCTAGGCCGCGGCCGATCCGCCAGCTAAGGTTGCGGGCGGGCCCGGGTTAGGGATTCGTGCTGCAGCAGCGTGCCCCCGGCGGTTTCAGGGTGGCCGTGGGGGAGGTGGGCGTGGGCGGTTGGATCAGAGCGTTCGCCATCTGGCTGCTGGCGGGGTGTGCGGTGGGCTGTGCCGACCTTGCGGCCGCGGAGCCGACGCGGCCCGAGCTGGAGGCCCGCTTCTCCGAGCTGGTCGACCGCTCCCGGCAGCAGCCTGCCAACCTCGACGTGCTCTACGATCTGGCCACCGTGGCTGTGGCGCTCGGCGACTACGAGTCGGCCATCAGCGCCTTCGAACGCATGCTGATCTTCAATCCCGACCTGCCGCGCGTGCGCCTGGAACTGGGCGTCCTCTACTATCGCCTCGGCGCCTACGAGGTGGCGCGGCTGCAGTTCGAGAAGGCGGTGGCCGGCCCCGACGTGCCGCAGGAGGTGCGCGACCGGGTGGCCGACTACCTCGCGGGCATCGACCAGCGACAGGCGCCCGACGTGGTGACCGGCTCGTTGACCGTTGGCCTGCGCACCCAGACGAACCCCGCCGCCAGTAGCGGACCCACGGACGTACGCATCGGCGACCTCGTCTTCCGTACCGACCAGGACCGTACCTCCGACCAGAGCACCTTCGCCTTCGGCGTCCTGCGCCACGTACATCGCTTCGAGTCCCAGTGGGACGACGAGGTCGAGACGAACGCCGCGGTCTACGGGGAGGCCTATCGGCGGCTCGACGACCTCGACGTCTTCCTGATCGAGGTCGACAGCGGTCCGCGCTTCGGCCTCGGCCGCTTCGGGCTGCAGGACCTCGCCGTGCGCCCCTTCGCCACCCTGGGCGACGTCAGCCTCGACGACAGCCTCTTCTACCGCTGGGGCGGGGCCGGCCTGGAGCTGCGCTGGGACCTGAGCCCGTCTTTGCGCTGGGAGACCAGCGGGCGCAGCCGCCGCCTCTACTACGGCAACAGCGGCGATCGCGACCTGACCGACCGCAGCGGCTGGCGCCACGAGGTGCGCACCGGCCTTCAGTACGTCCCGCGGGCCGCGGACCGCTACGACCTCTACCTCTACATGGACCGGGCGACGGCGCGGGAGGACTACCGTGCCTACCGGGAGTTCGGGCTGGTGGCCTTCCTCTCCCATCGCTTCGCCCTGCCGGCCTGGGTCGGCCTGCCGTCGCTCACCGCCTACTTCGGCGGCAGCCTGGCGACGGCCCGCTACGACTCCCGGGATCCGCTCATCGAATCGCAGCAGCGCCGCATCGACCGCAGCTTCGGCCTGCGCGGCGGCCTCTCGCTCGCGCTGACCGACCAACTCTCGCTGCTCGCCGAGCTCCAGCGCCGCGAGGTCTACTCCTCCATCGGCCTCTACCGCTACGACAACACCGGGGCCACGCTCGGCCTGCGGTTCACCTTCTGAAGCGGAGCCAGACCATGCGTTGCAGCACCGCGATCGCCCTCTGCCTCGCCCTTGCCGGCGGCCTCGCACCGACCGCGCGGGCGGCCGAGCAGGCCGGCTCCGCGACCGCCCTGAACACCCGGACGGTGGCCGTCCCGCCGCAGGCGCAGCAGCGCGTCCTGGCGATCGGCGGCGATGTCTTCATGCAAGAGCGGATCACCACCGACGCGGAAGGAACGGCGCAGCTGCTGTTCCTCGACCAGTCGACGGCGACCATCGCGCCCAACTCCGAGCTGCTGATCGACGAGTTCGTCTACGACCCGCAGGCCGGCGCCGGCCGCCTGACGATGAACATGACCAAGGGACTGCTGCGCTTCGTCGGCGGCCGGATCAGCAAGAACGAGCCGGTGATCATCCGCACCCCGAGCGCCGTCGTCGGCATCCGCGGCGGCATCGGCTTCGTCTCGGTCGACCCGGTCAGCGAGGCGGTGCTGGCCGTCCTCGTCTTCGGCAGGATGACGGTGGAAGCGAACGGGATCGTCCGGGAGATCGTCAAGTCCGGCTTCAGCGTCCTGGTTCCCGGTCGCGGCCAGGACCCCGAGGCGGTGCGCCGCGTCGACCTGGTCGAACTGGAGGCCGGCCTGACGCAGACCGAAGGGCGCCGCGACGTCTTCGGCGGGGCCGGGGTGCGCATCTCGGACGCCGGCTTGGCGGACTCGCCGGTGCGCTCGATCAACTCCGATCTGGCGCCGGCGATCACGGATTCCCGACGTTTCCGGCAACGTGCGGCGGCCGCGGCGCTGGCCGAGGCCCAGACGCAGGTGCAGGACGCCAGCGCCACGGAGACCCAGACCCGGGGCGAGGCCGACGCCGAGGAGCAGGCGGAGGACCAGCCCAATCCTCCGCCGCCACCCCCGCCCCCTCCACCGCCGCCGCCGCCCCCTCCACCGCCACCCCCGCCGCCGCCTCCGCCGCCCCCTCCCGAGGGACTCACCGGGCGCGGCCTGACCAGCGGGGCGACCTACGTCACCGCCGACGGACAGGTGATCGCCGAACCGGCGCGGGTGGGACTGCTGGGCGGCAGCGAGGACACCAACTTCGTCGTCCAGGTCCTGTCGCGCGCCGGCAACGAACTGACGCTCGAGACCCCGCAAGGCACCTTCGTGCTGCCGGTCTTCGATGGCGACTTCCTCGTCTCCGGCGTCGATTCGCCCTACGGGACGCTGAGCGGGCACGGCCGCGCCGAGATCAGCGGCGAGGGCGAGGCGGCCGAGTACTGGCTGCTGCGCGACGGCGACGCCCTGCGGCCGCTGGTCATCCTGGCCGGCACGCCGACGCCGAGCGCGGTGCTCGACGCCATCGACGGCTCCTTCCGCAGCTACGAGCTGAGCGACGATCAGGTCCAGCAGATCGAGGTGCCCTTCGCCCTCGCCGCGACCTTCCCCGATCCCACCGTCGCCCGCATCTCTCAGCTCCTCTTCGCCGGACAGGCGGAAGGGCGGCTCGGCGACGACCCCACCGCACGGCCCAGCGTCCTGCTGCAGAGCTCCTTCCTGGTCGACGGGACGGGGCCGGACCAGAACAGCGCCGTGGTCGTCATGGTGGCGACCGCCGTCACCGACGACGGCGCCGACTACCCGCGCTTCGAGGGCGTGCGCCGCGGCAGCCAGGACGGCTCGAACGGCCAGCAGCTGGTCTACGGCGGCGACGTCTCCTCCCTGGCCGTCGGCGCCGGCGGCAACCCCTTCATCGGACCCGATGCCGAGGCCTTCGTCATCGGCTACGACGTCGATCGTAATGGCAGCTTCACCAACCTGGACCCCGCCGAGGCCGGGTCGACCGGCGGGCGCTTCGACTTCGGGACGCTGCACGGCACCAGCCTCGACGAGGACGGTAACCTGTCGGACCTGACCCGCACGGGCCGCGCGATCCAGGGCTACGCCGCCGGCCTGATGAGCCGGGACAGGGCGCCGCGGGAGGCCATGCCGACGATCTTCTGGGGCGCCAGCAACAGCGGCGTGATGCTCAATCTCGCGCCGGAGACCAATTCGGTCGCCGGCACGGTGATCGTGGTCAATGTGAACTGGGACGGCGGCGCCCGGGTGCACGAGCTGGGCTTCGGGCGCGCCCTCTCGACCGACGGGTCGATCGGCCAGAGCGCCATGATCGACGACAGCCGCTATGCCGCGACGGAGAACGCCGCCGCGACCTTCTCCGGTGGCGAGAGCGTCCTCTTCCCGCAGGACGGCCCGCCGCAGACCTACCTGGTCTCCAGCGGCCTCGGCGGGGCCCAGGCCCTCTTCCCGGACGGCGTGCCCTGCGAGTGCCACTTCCTGGACTGGGGCTTCTGGGGCGGGCGGGTGTCCTACCTGGACGGCGACGGCACCCCGCAGGCCGACAACTTCCATGCCGGCGGCTACGTTGCCGGGCTGCTGCCGGAAGTCGACCAGATCCCCACCCTCGGCACGGCCGTCTACACCGGCTTCGCCTACGGCGAGGCGGCCAGCGAGGCCGGCGGCGCCTGGTCGCGCTATCTGGCGACCGGCGACCTGCGGGTCGACTGGGACTTCCAGTCCCGCACCGGCGAACTGGCCATCTCGAACTTCGACGGCCACGACTTCGCCGGCGACGTCTTCAGCCAGAACGGCCGGGAGCTGGTCGGCAACCTGCGCGACCCTCTGGGCGGCATCTCCGGGGCCGCGACCGCCTCCTTCTTCCAGGCGGGCACCGACCCGGTCGGCAACGTCGGCGGCAGCTGGTTCGTGGAGAGCGACAGCTACCTTGCCACCGGCATTCTGGCCGGGTCGCGGTGATGAGGGGCGGGCGCCGAGGCGCCTGATCGGCGGTGGCGAGGGGCTTCTGGAAGGACCGGCTGCCGCGGCGCCCGATCGTCTTCGGGGCGCTGGCCCTGGCCGCGGCGGTGCTGCTGCGGCTCGTAGATCCGCCGCTGCTGCAGCAGGCCCGGGAGTCGGTCTTCGACAGCTACCAGCGCCTGGAGCCGCGCGGCTGGGAGCCGGTGCCCCTGAAGATCGTGGCCATCGACGACCGGGCGCTGGCGGCGGTCGGGCAGTGGCCCTGGCCGCGCCTGCAGGTCGCCCGGCTGGTCGACCGGCTGGCGCAGGCCGGCGCCGGGGCGGTCGCCTTCGACATCCTGCTGGCCGAACCCGACCGCGCCTCCCCGCGCGAGGCGCTGGCCGCCCTGGCACAGGTGCCGGGCTTCGCCGACCTCTCGGCGCGCGTGCCGCTGGCGCCCGACAGCGACGCCCTGCTGGCCGAGGCCCTGCGGCAGGTGCCGGCGGTCACCGCCTTCGCCCTGGCGGCCCGCCTGGGCAGCCCGGAACCCGCCCGCAAATGGGGCCTGGTCCTGCGCGACAGCACCGGCCAGGGCGGCCCGCCCGAGATCCCGCGCTTCATCGGCGCCGTCTCCAGCCTGCCCGAGCTGGAGGCCGTGGCGGCCGGCAACGGCTTCCTCAACATCCTGCCCGACGAGGGCGGCGTGGTCCGGCGGGCGCACCTGCTGCTCGGCCTCAACGGGGCGCTGCAGCCCATGCTGGCGGCGGAGCTGGTGCGGATCGGCCTGGGCGCCACCTCCTACCTCGTCAGCACGGCCGACGGGCAGGTCGAGAGCCTGCGCCTCGGCCCGCTGGTGGTCCCGACCGATGCGGAAGGCGCACTGCGGCTCTACTTTGCCGGCCCGCGGCCGGAGCGCTTCCTGTCCGCCGCCGACCTGCTGGACGAGACCCGGCCGCTGCCGGACCTGGAGGGCGCCCTGGTGCTGGTCGGCGTCACCGCCCTCGGCCTCGCCGAGTACTTCCCCACGCCCCTGGGCCAGGGGCTGTCGGGGGTGGAGATCCAGGCCGAGGCGGTCGAGCAGATGCTGCTGGGCACGGTGCTGCTGCGGCCCGACTGGGCGGACGGCGCGGAGCTGCTGTATCTCGTGCTGCTCGGCGCCCTGCTGCTGGCGCTGCTCGGCCGCCTCTCGGCGGTGACCGACGCCCTGCTGGGCGTCGTCGCGGCGGCCCTGGCGGTGGGCGGGTCGCTGGCCCTCTTCCTGGGCGAGGGGCTGCTGCTCGACCCCGTCGGCCCTTCCGTCGCGGTGCTGGTCGTCTACCTCGTCGCCACCGGCACCCATTACGTCAACCGCGAGCGGGAGCGCCGGCACATCCGCCACGCCTTCGAACGCTACTTGGCACCGGCCGTGGTCGAGCGGCTGGTGGCGCGGCGCGACGCCCTGGAGCTGGGCGGCGAGACCCGCGAACTGACCGTCCTCTTCTCCGACATCCGCGGCTTCACCACCATCTCGGAGCGGCTGGACGCCCAGGCCCTGACCAGCCTGGTCAACGGCTTCATGACGCCGATGACCGGCGCGATCCTCGAGGCCGGCGGCACGGTCGACAAGTACATGGGCGACGCCATCATGGCCTTCTGGAACGCGCCCCTGGACGACCCCGAGCACGCCCGCCACGCCTGCGCCGCCGCCCTGGCGATGGCCGGGCGCATGCCGGCGGTCAACGCCGACCTGCTGGCCCGCGGGGTGATCGCCGCCGACGGGCCGCCCCTGGCGGTGGGGATCGGCCTCAACAGCGGCCCCGCCTGCGTCGGCAACCTGGGCTCGCAGCAGCGCTTCGACTATTCGGCCATCGGCGATGCGGTGAACCTCGCCTCCCGCCTGGAGGGGCTGTGCCGGCTCTACGGCGTGCCCATCGTCATCGGCGAGAGCACCCGGGCGGCGGTGCCGGAGATGGCGGCCCTGGAGCTGGACCTGGTGCGGGTGAAGGGGAAGACCCGGCCGCAGCGCGTCTTCGCCCTGGCGGGCGGCGGCGAGCTGGCGGCTGAGCCCGCTTTCCGGGCCCTGGAGGCGGCGCTGTCGGACTTCTGGGCGGCCTACCGCAAGGCCGGCTTCGCGGACGCCGGCCGGGTCCTGGAGCGCATCGCGGCGACCGATGCCGAGGGTCGCCTCGCCCACTGGCGCGCTCTCTTCGCCGGGCGCATCGCCGCCTTCGAGAAGGAGCCGCCGCCGCCCGGCTGGGATGGCACCTGGGTCGCCCTCAGCAAGTAGGGCCGGGCAGGGTCAGGTCAGGTCAGGTCAGGGCGCGTCGCCGAGCAGGGCCACGCCCTCGCGCCGGGGGTCGGCGCCGCCCACCAGGGAGCCCCCGCCGAAGGCGACGGCCTGCAGCCCGCTGTCCATGGTCGCCTGCCGGATCTCGTGGCCGCGCGCCTTCAGGCCGGCGATCACCTCCTCCGGGAAGCGGCCGGTCTCCAGCTCGGTCGGGCCGTTGCGGCTCAGCGCATGGCCCAGGGAGACGGCCTCCTGCGGCGGCAGCTTCCAGTCGATCAGCGCGATCAGCGCCTGGGCGACGTAGCCGATGATGCGGCTGCCGCCGGGCGAGCCGACGGCGAAGGCCGGCGCGTCGTTGCCGTCCAGCACGATCATCGGGCTCATGGAGCTGCGCGGCCGCTTGCCGGGCTCGACCCGGTTGGCGACGGCGATGCCCTCGACCTGCGGCACGAAGGAGAAGTCGGTCAGCTCGTTGTTGAGCACGAAGCCCGCGGCCATCAGCTTCGAGCCGAAGGGCCCCTCCACCGAGGAGGTCATGGAGACCACGTCGCCGTCGGCGTCCACCACCACGAAATGGGTCGTCGACGGCGGCTCGTGGTCGACGCCCAGCGCGCCGGCCTGCGCCACCTTGCCGGGCTGGGCCTTGCCGATGCTGGCGTTGCCGTTCATCAGCGCGGCGCGCTGGCGCAGGTAGGTCGGGTCGAGCAGGCGGGAGACCGGCACGGTGACGAAGGCCGGGTCGCCGACGTAGGCGTTGCGGTCGGCGAAGGCGAGGCGCTCGGCGTCGGTCAGCAGGTGGACGGCGTCCAGCCCCATGGGCGCGGCCTTGTCCATCTGGAAGTTGGCGAGGATGCCCAGGGTCTGCAGGACCGCCAGCCCGCCGGAGGTGGGCGGCGGCGCGCCGCAGACCTCGTAGCCGTGGTAGGTTGCGCAGAGGGCGCGCCGCTCGATGGCGTTGTAGCCCGACAGGTCCTGCATGGTGATGCGGCCGGGGTTGCCGTTCGCCTGCTGCACGGCGGCGACGATCGCCTCGGCCGTCGGGCCGGTGTAGAAGGCCTCGGCCCCGCCCTCGGCCATGCGCCGCAGGGTCTCGGCGTAGGCCGGGTTGCGCAGCAGGGTGTCGGCCGCCTTGGGGCTGCCGTCGGCCTCGAAGAAGTAGGCGCGGGTGGGCGGGAAGGTGGCCAGGTCCTGGTCGCGGGCGATCGACTCCGCCAGCCGCGGCGAGATGGGGAAGCCCTTCTCCGCCAGCGCGATCGCCGGTTTGAAGAGATCCGGCCAGGGCAGCGTGCCGTGCTGCCTGTGCAGCAGCTCCAGCAGGGCCGGGACGCCCGGCACGCCGACGGAGCGGCCGCCGACCACCGCCTCGCGGAAGGCCATGGGCTGGCCGTCCTTCAGGAACAGGTCCGGCCCGGCGGCGGCGGGGGCGACCTCGCGCCCGTCGTAGGCCGTCACCTGCTTGTCGGCGGCGTCGTAGTAGAGGGCGAAGGCGCCGCCGCCGATGCCCGACGACTGCGGCTCCACCAGCCCCAGGACGAGCTGCACCACCACGGCGGCGTCGGCGGCGCTGCCGCCTTCCTCCAGCACCGCCAGCCCGGCCTCGGCGGCCAGCGGGTGGGCGGCGGCGACCATGACCGGCCGCGCCTCCGCCGGGGCGGCGGCGGTGGCGATGACGCCGGCCGCGAGCGCGCCGGCGAGGGCGGCGAGGCGGGCGAGAGGGGCGAAGCGCATCGTCTCTTTCCTTGTCGAACCGTCCGGCCTTGTCGAACCGCCCGGCGGCGTTCCTCTCAGCGGCGGACCAGCGGCGGCACCGCCTGCATGTCCATGTCCCACGGGAAGAGGATCCAGGTGTCCTGGCTCACCTCGGTGATGAAGGTGTCGACCATAGGCCGCCCGGCCGGCTTGGCATAGACCGTGGCGAAGTGCGCCTTCGGCAGCAGCTCGCGCACCTTCTTCGCCGTGCCGCCGGTGTCCACCAGGTCGTCGACCACCAGCCACCCCTCGCCGTCGCCGGCCGGCGCCTTCAGCACCTCCATGCGGCCGAGGCTGCGGTCGTCGTAGGAGGCGACGCAGAGGCTGTCGATCAGCCGGATGTCCAACTCGCGGGCCACCACCGCCGCCGGCACCAGGCCGCCGCGGGTGACGGCGACGATCCCGGCGAAGGGTTGCAGCGCCATCAGCCGCCAGGCCAGGGCCTTGGCGTCGCGGTGGAGCTCCCACCAGGACACGGGGAAGGTCTTCTGGGCGGCTTCGGCGGACATGGCGGCTCCCGGTCGTCTCTCGGCCGTCCTTTGTCCGCGCTTCGCCCGGCAGGGGTCAAGCGGGATGGGCAGCCAGCCGCCCTCTTGGGCGGGGCGCCCTGAGACGCAGCCCCCTACGAGGTAGCCTCGTCGGCGGTGCGGATGGCCACCGAGTTGATCCGCCAGCGCCCGTCCGGCTGGCGCTCCAGGCGGTAGAGGGCGAGGGATACCTGCCCGTCGGGGCCGACGAAGAGGATCTCCTGCACCGCCTCAGCGCCGTCGGCGCGGAAGCGGCGGAACTCCACCTCCTGCGGGCGGTAGACCATGGCGTAGCCCTCGCGGACCATGCGCATGAAGGTCTGCGGGTCATGGAAGCGGGCCTGGATGCCGGGCGAGGCGTAGGCGAAGGCGGCCGCGCCGTCGTCGCGGCGGAAGGCGTCGAGCTGGCTCTCGATCACCTGCCGGACCTCGGACCGGGCGTCGGCGGCGTCGTCGGCCAGGGCGGGGCCAGCGGCCGGCAGGGCGAGGAGGAGGGCGAAGAGGGCGGCGAACAGCGGGCGCATGGCGGTCTCCCGGTGAACCTTCGTGAGGGTGATCTGTCGCGCTTCGCGCGAAGGTCCAGGGGCGGGGGGTGCGTCACCGGGGTCAGGACGCTCCGCCGGGGTTGGGGCGCTCCCCACGCGGCCCGCGCGCAGGCCCGTGCGGGCGTGTCCCTGAAGCCCCTTTTCCGCGGCCCTGCGGCCTGCCTGCGCAGGCCGCCCGCGCTTTCCCTCTTGCGAGGGGCGGGGGGCTTTGCTAGACAGCCGCTCCCGACGCGGACGGGCCTCTTTTTCGCCCCGCCCGCCGGCTGCGCCCGTAGCTCAACTGGATAGAGCATCTGACTACGGATCAGAAGGTTAGGAGTTCGAATCTTCTCGGGCGCGCCATTTTCAGCTTACGTCCAGTAGTTGTCCCGATCGTAAGTCGGTCACTGGCGGGGTGAACCCGGCCCGGAGGAGTTGCGCTCCGACGGTCAGGCCTCTCGCCTGACACCGTTCTGTGAATGGCTCCCCACGTTCGCGGGGGGAAGCGGCGAGTTGTCTCCTGGTCGGCATCGTCCAATTCTACCCTGTGCACGAGTTTGCCACAGCACCAGACTAGATGTATGGGTGCCACTTTATCTTGGTGAATTGGTGTGCCACTCGATTGGGGAGGGCAAGGGTGCGTGATCCCGTCGCCTATCTGGCGGAGCACTATGTATACGAAGTCAATATGCTTCGCGCGACGCATTGGTTACTCGCGTCTGCCGCTGATCAGGCGCTTGCCAACGCGCTGATTGAGTCGTTCTGTGTCCATGCCCGAACCCTTCTAGATTTCTTCAAATCGAATCCGATTGGTGATGACGTTGTGGCGACCCACTTCGTTACCGCGGGTCATTTCAGGGCCACGGCTACCTCTCAGCTTTCGGCTGATGTGCGTACACGGGTGAACAAGCAGGTTGTCCACCTAACTGCGAGCCGTGAGAATGCAATCAAAATCAATGACGTCGATAGGCTGGCGCTGCTCACTGCGATCGAAGCTGACCACAAAGCGTTCAAGAACGCGGTTGATCCGCAGTATGCCAACTGCTTCGTTGGTGAGTTGGTGTATATCGGGGTGAACGGGAGCGTTCCATCAGCGGTAAGCTAGGTCCGGATCCAGATGCGTGATGATCCGTCGTCTGTGTCCTCTTCACGTGTTCAGGATGAACGAGGGGGTCATTTTCGCCCTTCATGACCGCGATCGGAACGGAACTCTTTTCTGTACAGAGAGGGTATTCGCCTGACAGTGCCGCATCCGTAGGCAGGCTCAGGCGGCCGCCGGTTGGGCTTGGTGCTGCTGTTTCGCGGTTGTTTCCTCCTTCGTCGATTTCGGCGGCTTGATGCCGGCGGTGAAGGCCTGCAGTGGGGTTCGGCCTTTCATGCCGCGGCACTGGTGTGCGCGCCGCTCATTGTAGGTCTTCAGGTAGTCGTCGAGCGACACCTGCATCTCGTCGATGGTTTCGAACCAGGTGCGCCGGCCTTCGACCTTGAAGTGCTCGTCCAGCAGGGTGCGGTGCAGGCGCTCGACGATCGCGTCAGTTTGCGGCCGCTTCACCCGGGCGCGGCGGTATTCGATGTTCTTGGACTGCGGAAGGAGGTCGCGGCGGGGTGATCGTGATGGCAGACGAGTTCTCGACCGTTGTCCGACGGCAGGGCCTTCACCTCGTCGCCGCGGCCCTTGATGGCCGGCAGGACATCCTGTCGGCCAACCGGAAAGGACTCGTTCACTCTTTCTCTTCACCTTCGGAAGCGAAGGGATGAAGATTGCCCGGTAAAGCGCAGAAGGGGGTGCCGCCATGATGATCGTTTCGCGTTCTGGCACTGTGACCGATCGGAGGAGCCTTTGGGTGTGGGGTTTCCTACTCTTCTTGCTTCTTGGCGCACTCTTCGTCGTGGTGATGCCCACCATCCAGGTGCCGCGGCGTCCGTCTCCGAAAGCTCCGTGACTGGCGCTCTGGAGTCGTTCACCGCCCAAGCGCGTCCCGCTCGGCACATCCTTCCCCGAAGGCCACTGCTTCAAGATCGATCGACGGGATCGGCGAACGGTTCGTCGGGAGCGCAGACGTAGAACAGCGCCATCCGCGCCGGTATCTCGGCCTTGTTGCGGCCCGTCATGCTGACGTGCGACGGCTCGACGAAGACCTGACCCGCATCGATGTCGATCGGCTCCCGGCCGTCTATCTCGAGCGTGAACCTCCCTTCCAGCATGTAGACGGTCACGGGGTGGCGGTGCGAATGGCGGGGCGTCGCATCGCCCGGCAGCAGGGTGGCGGACAGCACCCTGATCTCCTGGTCTGGCAGCATGGGCATTCCACGCACCATTTCTCGGTGGAGCGGGTTCAGCTTTGCCATTCCGCTGTCCTGGGTGGTGCGCGTCACGCCGACCGTGAGGGCGGCGGTCATCGTGCCGACGTCTGATTTCTCGTGCATCACACTCTCCTGGAGTCCTTTTCCAGCGACGCTAGTTCGATGCGCCTCCCGGAAGCAGCAGCGAGTCTGCCGAAGGGCCGCGCAGAAGTGCATAATGGTCACCATGTTCGACTGGGATGATCTGCGCCATCTCATCGCCGTATCGCGGCATGGCAGTACGCTTGCTGCGGCGAGGGCCCTCGGCGTCAACCAATCGACGGTCCACCGCAGGCTGCGGGAGCTCGAGCGGCGCGTCGGCCTGAGCCTCGTGCAGCGACAGCCCTCCGGATATCGCCTGTCGGAACTGGGTGAAGCATTGATCGGAGACGTCGCGTCCGTCGAGGCCGCTGTCGAACATCTCCAACGACGGGTCAGGGCATTGAAGCTCGACCTGAAGGGAACCATCCGCCTGACCTGCCCGGAGCCGACGGTGCCGCGAATTGCCGCCTCCGGCCTGCTCGACCGCTTCCATGCCCGCTATCCCGGCCTGACCGTGGAGTTCGTCACCAGCGACCGCTATCTGGACCTCGCCAAGGGCGAGGCCGATGTCGCCTTCCGATCCGGCGAGCCGGTGGATGAAAGCCTTGTCGGTCGGAAGATCTGCGATTCGATATGGGCCATCTACGCCAGCAAGAGTTACGTCCAGCGACATGGCTACCCTCGCACCGTCGGTGATCTGTCTTCGCATGCACTGATCGGCTTCGACGGTATCATGCAGAATCACCGGGTCGCCCTGTGGCTGCCTGCGGCGGCTCCCCAAGGCCGCATCGCCAGCCGCAGTTCCAGCATCCTGGGCGTCGTGTCGTCGGTGAAGGCCGGGGTGGGCGTCGCACCCTTGCCGACGACGCTCGGCGACGCGGAAGACACGCTCGTCCAGGTCCTGCCGCCGGTGCCGGAACTGACGCGGGCGTGGTATCTGCTGACGACGTTGGAACTGCGCAGGATGCCCCGCGTCGCCGCCTTCTTCGATTGCGTCTTGGAGGATGTTCCGGCGCTTCGTGCGGCTCTTGTCGGCTAGAGCTACCGCTGTCGCCCCGCCTGTGGGTTTCCGTAGGCCCGTCCGCGGCCGTGCCCGCCACCATGAAAGACCGAAGCGGTCGGGGTAGAGCGATCGCCAGAACCCGCACTAATCCTCGGCGTCAAGGTCTACCGGCCGGACATCGCCGTGCTCGAACCGCATTGCCATCGCGCCCTCGGCGCAGGGCCTCTACGTCGGCAGTGCGGTCTTCGCCGAGCCGACTGCCGCCGGGCTCCCGGTACGGATGAATCGCGCCCAACCCGCCACGAACTGATCCGCAAGGACCTGGGAGGCGGGGGCCAGATCCGGGGCTGCCCATCGCCGCGGTGTTCGAGAAGTCCGGGAACAGGGGATTCACTCGGCCGAATGGGCCGCACCCAGTGGGAAGCCCGGGTCGGGCCGGAATGCGGACATCAGCGTCCCGAGCGCCCCCGCTGCGGACGGAAAGCGGGCGAGCGGATTGCCCGCGAGCACCGCCGGGGCCTTGTTGCCGTGTGCCGCCTTCAGCGCCGGGGCGTAGGTGTGCGCGATGCAGGCGGCGCAGGCGATGCCGGCGTGCACGTCGTAGCCGAGATAGAGCCGCAGTTCGTCGCGTGTGCTGCCGTTCAGCACCGGCACCTTCACGAAGGCGTCGGTCTGCAGCGCTTCCCGCCCCAGGCGCGGCAGCGCGCGGGTCCCGTTGGGTGGGCGCCAGTATTGTCTCGCCTGGGTCCGGGCTGTGGTCGAGCCGGCGGACCACCTGCGGGTTGTAGAGGTGCGCCCTCTCCGGCCGGGCCTCAGAAAAACTCCTCCAGAAAGGCCGCCGTCGCCGCCGACAGGCCGACGATCTTGTCGGTGGCCTGGCGGTAGAGCTTGAAGTTCAGCTCGGTCTCCGGCCGGCCGTCGGACCAGTCGGCGAAGGGTTTCAGTTCGCGCCGGCCCAGGGGGCGCAGGGCCAGCGCGTCGAGGCGGAGGGCGATGGTCACCCGCGGCGTCTGGCGGGCGAGGCCGGGGGTGTGTGGCACCGCCTCGGCCGCCGTGACGGTGCCGCAGGCGAAGAGGCCGCGCCCGCCCGCGGTCTCGCTGGCGAAGAGGAAGACCCGGTCGCCGGGGGCGATGGCCTTGCCGCCGTACATGGTCTTCTGCCGCGCCAGCACGAGCGGGGCCGCGGCGCTCGCCCCCTGCACCGCCCCGGTCTCCGCCCCCGTCCCCGCCCCATTCCCCGCCAGTTCCACCGGGGCGGCGAGCGGCGCCTTCACGGCGAAGGCCGGCGGCTGCCGCTCGGCGGCGGGCCGGGCCGGCTCAGTCGATGAGGACCTCATAGGTCGGCAGCGTCAGCTCCTTGCCGCCGTAGGAGATGGCACAGCCGCGGGCCGAGGGGCCGAGCTTGCCGGGGTGCACGCCGCCCTTGTACTCCCCCCGGCAGAGGTAGAGGGGGCGGCCGTCGGCCTCGTTGCCGCCGCGCACCGCGTGGTCGGGGATTGGGCCCTCGACCTCGGGGGTGACCCAGCGCCCGACGCCGGTCAGGGTCCGGTAGGCGCCGCCCACGTATTCCTTGCCGCCGTAGGCGAAGTTGCAGCCCCGGAAGCCGGGCCGCAGCTTGCCGGGCTGCAGGCCGCCTTCGTAGGCCGTGGCGCAGGCGTAGAGCGGCTCGCCGTTCGCCTCCCGCCCCGCCGGCACGGCCTTGGGATCGACGGCGCCCCCCGAGCCCGGCACCCAGCCCGTCAGCTGCAGGCGCGGCGGCGGCTGCACCGCCAGCCAGCCGCCCTTCGGGTCCTTCTTCAGCAGCGTCAGGCTGTTGGGGTCGATGTCCTGGTAGATGTCGGCCGAGAGGTCGAACAGGAAGGCGTAGTCGCCCAGCACCCGCCAGAAGCGGACCACGCCGTCCCCCTCGCTGAAGGGGCCGCAGAGCGGCGGCGTCGGCCCCTCCCGCTGCTCCCAGTAGGCCGGGTCGGCGGGCGTCACGTCGAAGGCGTAGCCGTCGGGCGAGGTGGCGGGGTCCGCCGGCATGATGGCGCAGAGGTGGCTGCCGATCTCCTGCTCGAACCCCAGGCGCGAGCGCATGTCCAGGTCGTGGGCCACGTTGGCCGGGTCGATCCAGTTGAACCAGACCAGCGGCGGCGGGTCGGCCGGCTCCGGGTTGTCGCCGTAGGCCGCCGCGATGGCCGAGCGCTTCACCATGAGCTGCGCCCAGTGGGCACCGCCCGCGTACTCGAGCTGTGCGGTCACGCCCTTGCAGCGCAGCGCCCGGTAGAGCAGCGCGTCCTCGACCACCTGCACCTCGTTCACCACCCAGTCGCAGGCGGGGTCGGGCTGGTTGCGCGCGTCGTAGTCGCCGTACTGGGGGAAGTAGTTGATCGCGCGGCCCTGGCAGATGCCGGTGTAGGGCAGGCGCGGCCCGTCGTCGGGGCAGCCCAGGGCGTCCTTGCCGGCGCCCTTCGTGCCCGCCGTGCGCTGGCCGGGGGGCACCCCCTGCCGCTGCACGCACTCCTCGATCTTGGTCATCACCGCCGCGGTGCCCACCAGCGGGTGCTCGACCGGGGTGCCGCCGAGGTCGACCCGCAGCCGGCCGCCGTTGCGGATCATGTCGGGCTCGTCCATGCCGAGCCACAGGAAGGTCCAGCCGTTGCCGAGGTTGGCGCTGAACCGGTGGCTCCTGCCGTCGACGGCGCCCTCGAGGTCGCCCATGTCGTCCAGCTTCGCCTGCCCGGGCAGGCCGACCTGCCACTGCATGCCGTCCCAGCCGATCCGCCAGGGCGTGCCGCGGTCGTCGATCTCGCCGGCGCAGTAGCCGAAGTGGCCGCCCACCGTGCCGCCGACGACGGTCCAGCCGCGCACCGTGGCGTAGGGCCGCTCCTCGGCGCCCGGCGTGCCGGCGATGTCGTAGCCGCCGTAGTCGTTGACGCCCGGCTGGCCGACGTTCTGCAACCCCTGGCCGCGGGCGCAGTCCTTCACCCCCTGGATCGCCCCGGCCGCGCCGGACAGGGAGAAGGTCTGTCCGGGGGCGAGGTTGAGGTCGAGCTGCCGGCCCGCCGCCATGGCGTCGAGCAGCCCGGTGCCGTCGAGCACGGCGTAGATGGCGTCGCTGTCCTGCACGAAGCGGACGGGGTAGGCCGTCCCGTCGACCAGCACGGGCCGCGCGCCGCTCTTGCCGGCGGGATAGTCCGACAGCAGCCGCCATCGCCCGCCGTCGAACTCGATCCGCAGGAACGAGGCCTGGTATTCCGGCACCGTCGCCCGCGCGATGGTCGCGGAGCAGAGGAAGGCCTTCTCGTCGCCCCAGACCTCCACCTTCCAGGGGCCCGACATGCTGTAGACGTCGGTCCAGACCGCCGCCTCCGCCCGCCCTGCGGCGGCGCCGAGCAGCGCCGCGGCGCCAAGTGCAACCCACCCCGGTGCAACCCACCCCGAACGGCTCATTCAGAACTCCCCCAACCCCCGGAAGGCGGCTGCCGGACGGCAACCATGGGCAGATCTTATAGCGTGTCAGAACGCGCGGGGGCAGCCTCGAAGTGGTGGGAAGTCCCGGCCGCGCACGGTTGTCATTCGCCGAAGCGATCGGGGTAGAGCGACCGCCAGAAGGCGCACTGGTCCTCGGCGGCGAGGTCCACCGGGCGGATGTCGCCGGGCTCGAAGCGCATGGTCGTCGCGCCCTCGGCGTAGGGCTTCCACGCGGGCGGCGCGGCGGCTCCCGACTGGACGCTTCCCGGCTCGGCCCCGGGGTTGCCGGTGCGGATGAAGCGTGCCCAGCTCGCCACGATCCGATCGGCCAGGGCCTGGGAGGCCGGCGCCAGGTCCGGGGCCGACATCGCCACCGTGTTCGAGAAGTTCGGGAACAGGGCGTTCAGCTCGGCCGAATGGGCGGCACCCAGGGGGAAGCCGGGGTCCGGCTGGATCGGCATGGCGACCCCCAGCATAGGCGTCCGCCGGTCGGCGAACTCCCACTGGTAGACGGGGACGTGCCGGGACAGCAGGCGCGCCGTCTCCAGGTAGAGGCACTGGTTGATGCCGATGTCGGGCCGGAAGGCGGACATCAGCGTCCCGAGGGCCACCGCTGCCGATGGAAAGCGGTCGAGCGGGTAGCGCGCGAGCACGGCCGGCGCCTTGTCGCCGTAGGCGGCTTCGACCGTCGCCGCGTAGGTGTCGGCGGTGTAGGCCGTGCCGGCCTGCACGTCGTAGCCGAGATAGAGCCGCAGCTCGTCGCGCGTGCCGCCGTTCAGCACCGGCACCTTGACGAAGGCACCGGTCTGCAGCGCCTCCAGCCCCGGGCGCGGCAGCGCCCGGGTGCCATAGGGCGGGGCGAAGGCCATCAGATCGCCGGCGCCGGCCCTGTCGCCGGCGGCGATCAGGGCCTGCGGGTCCTTGCTCCGCAGGCAGGCGAGGGCGGTCGCCGGGTCGGCGCACCCGGCCTCCTTCGCCACCGCCAGGCCGAAGCTGCTGCGCTCCTCGACGCTGCGGAACTTGAAGACGCAGGCCGCGGACTGGACGATCGCCTTGTGGAACAGGCCGGCCGTCTCTTCCGGGGTGACGAGATGCGTGCAGACCGAGGCGGCGCCGGCCGACTCGCCCGCCAGCGTGATGTTGTCCGGGTCGCCGCCGAAGGCCGCGATGTTCGCTTTGACCCAGCGCATCGCCAGACGCTGGTCCTCCAGGGCGAAGCCGCCGTTGATCGCGGCCTCGAAGGCGGGGTGCGGCATGAAGCCGAAGACGCCGAGGCGGTAGTTCATGGTGACGACCACGGCGTCGGCGAGGCGGGCGAGCCGGTCGAGGCGGTAGAGCGAGCTCGAACCGCCGACGAAGCCGCCGCCGTGAATCCAGACGATGACCGGGCGCTTCTGCGCCGCGATCGCGCCGCCGTCGTAGGGCAGCGACACGTTCAGGCTCAGGCAGTCCTCGCTGTCGCTGCGTTCGGTCAGGCCGTAGCGCGCGGCCTGGGCGCAGGCGGGGCCGAAATGCATCGCCGGCAGCACGCCGTCCCAGGCGGGGGCCGGCTTGGGGGCGGCCCAGCGGCCTTCGCCGCCGACGGAGGCGCCATAGGGGATGCCGCGGAACTCCAGCGCCCCGTTGCGCACGAAGCCGGCCACCGCGCCGCCGGTCGTCTGGACGACCGCCGCCTCGCCCCAGCGGGAAGCGGCGCCCTCCTCGTCGGCCGCGGCCAGGCAGGGCGGCGCCAGGGCGGCGCAGGCCACTGTGGCTGCCCACAGAAAGCCCCGCAGGCGCGGGTGTCTCACGCTCCGCTCCGATCGGGGGCGGAAAGGGGTCGATATCATTTCTGGTGCTCCGCTCCTGAGCTCTTTCCGGTGCCTGCAGCCATCGGAGGATCACCGGCGCTCTGCCGATGTCGCGCCCTGTGAGATCGGTGGGTGTGCCGTCCGGTCGGATGACAGGACGACCACGGCAAGCATCGGATTCTTCTCGTCTTCCCGGAATACTAAAATAGACAGGTCGAGCAGGCGCAACTAATACTTGCGCGTCCTGTCGTTGCCGGCTGTCCCAGTCGTGGCGGAGGCGGTCTGCGGGGCGGGAAATGTCTCCCACCTGCCGCAACCTCGGACGACCCGGCGCCGGGGCGATGACGGAGAAGGGGGGCTTCCATAGACGGTTCCTTTCGCGCGCTCGTCGCGGTGCTGCTGCTGGCGGCCGTCGCGAGTCTCTCCGGCACGGCCGCCGCGGCATCGCCGGAGGCCACGGTGCTGCGCGTGGCCTGGGTTCCGGTCGCGGTCGGGCCGGTCGACGGCGACCCGCGGCTGACCGCGGTCGAGACGCCGATCGACCTGCAACTGCTGGGTGCGGCGGCGGCGCGCGCCGGCATCGGCATCACCGTGGTTCCCCTGGGGCGGGCGGCAGCCGAGGCGGCGCTGGCGGCCGGCGCGGCCGACCTGCTGCTGCCCTCGGCGGACGCCACGCCGCCGGCCTCGCAGGCCTACCGCACCGAACGGGACGTCCTGCTCTGCGCCCGCGCCCTGCCGGACCTGCGCGGGCAGGGGCGCGCGGCCCTGCAGGAGGCCTATGGCCGCGGCTGGCGGATCGCGACGGTTCGCGACGCCCCCTATCGCCCGGACATCCGGGCCCTGGTCGACGAGTCTCCGGTCGGGCGGACTCTCGGCTTCAGTCATGTCGGTCCGGCGCTGGCGGCGCTGGCGGGCGGCACCGCGGACTGCCTGGTGGCGCCGCGTCTGGCCATCCTGGGAGCGCTGGCGGCGGACCCTGCGCTGGAGAGTGCGGTGGCCTACCGCGCCACCGACCTGGGGGGCACGGACCTGCGCCTGCGCTACGGGGCGGGGGTGGCGCCGGCGACCGTGGCCGCGCTCGATGCCGCTTTCGCGGGGCTGCGGGCCGACGGCACGGCGGCGCGGCTGGAGACGCGGGCCGCCCGGCCGGTGCTGCTGCGCTTCGCCGTGGCGCCCGCCTGGATCGGCTGGCTCGGCGTGATCGGTACCGTCGCCTTCGCCCTCTCGGGCGTTCTGATCGCTCGGGCCGAAGGCTTCTCGCTGCTCGGCGCCTTTGTGCTGGCCGACCCGCTGCCCCTCCTGCTGGTCGTGGGCACGGTGCTGGCCGCCTACGCGGCCGTCCGGCTCGGCCGATGGATCGTCCCGCGCGCGGCCGGACTGCGGCGCCTGCCGGCCGCCCTGTCGCCCGCCGCGGCGATGGAGGTGACGGATGCCATGGGGCTGGCCGCCTTCACCGTCCTCGGCGTCTCGGCCGCCGCCAGCGCCGGCGCCGAGCCGCTGTGGCTGTGGGGGCCGCTGGCCGCCGGACTGAGCGGCGCGGGCGGCGGCATCCTGCGCGACCTGCTGCGCAGCGGCTACGAGAACCCGGCCCTGCGCACCTCCTTCTATGCCGAGGTCTGCGTGCTGTGGGGCGGCGCGCTGACGGCCGCGATCCTGCTGCTGCTGCGCGCGGAGCAGCCGGTGCTGATCCGCCTGACCGTCGGCATCGCCGTGCTCGACGTCTTCTTCACCCGGCTGGCGGTGGTGGCGCTCGGCATCCGCAGCCCGCGGTTCTGAGACACCGCCCGCCCCGAGGAGGTGGCGGACCTGATCGCCGTCCTGGCCTCGGAGGGCGCGTCGGCCATCCACGGCGCGGAGTAAACGATCGACGGCGGCACTGTGCCCACGGTGTAGAGCCGCTCGTCATCCTCCATGATCGCCCGGACGAGCAGAGTGGTGTCGGCGATTATCGTCACCGCCGCTTCGACCAGCTCTCTGCCGCGATCTCGTTGATCTGGTCGATCGATAGCTTCTGCCCTCCGGATCGCTTCAGCGCCCCGAAGATATCCGCGATCGTGCCCGCGGGCCTTGCTGCCCGCACCTCTATGCGTCCATCGGGCAGCTTTTCCACATGAATCTTCTCACCTGGGCCGACACCCAGATGCTGCAGCAGATCCTTGCGCAGGGTGACTTGTCCTTTGGCGGTAATCGTGAGTGTGCCCATCCACGATCTGCTTTGATGCCGAGGGTAAGGAAAAAATGCCTTACCCTCAACTGGGGCTCGCGGCGGACGGCTGCCTCAGACGGCGCCGGGGAACCACTCGGTATGGCTGTCTCCGGTGCGGCCGTAGTAGATGGCGCGGCGGCCGGCGAGGGTGACGAAGTAGCCGACGCAGCCGGCCGCCGCGATCTCCGCGCAGAAAGCGCCGTAGCCGATGGCGCCGGCCTGGACGTGGCGCACGGCCGTCTCGACCCCGGTGGCCGAGAAGGCCGGCGCCGGTGGCACGGCGAGCGGCTGCGCCGGTACCTCGTGGGATGCGCCGTCGGGCAGGTAGTAGGTCTTGCTCGCCCGCACGAGGTCGGCGTGGTAGCGCTCCACCCCCGCCGCCGCCAGCGCCTGCACCACCGCCGGAAAGGCAATGCGCTCCTGGTCGGAGGCTTCCGTCACCGCCCGGATCACGCTCTTCACCGCTTCGTCCATTTTCTGTTTCCCCTGCTCGTGTCAGTCGAGCGGCACCGCCCGCAGGCCGTGGCGCCGTACGATCTCCTTCATCGCGGCCTCGATCACGGCCCGGCTCTCCGGGTCGAGATGGCCGAAGAACTCCTCGTCGTTGCGGTCCGCCAGGGCCGACAGCTCGGGCACCAGCGCACGCCCCTGCGCCGTCAGCGCCAGGGTCTGGAAGCGGCGGTCGTCGGTGCTGCCGGTACGCTCGACCAGACCCTTCGCCCGCAGCCGCTCAGCCAGCTTGGAGATGGCCCCGCGGGTCATGCCCAGTCGGTCCGCCAGGGCGCTGGGCGCGACGTCGCCGGCCTCGCAGAGCTCCCGCAGCACGACCCACTCCGCCACCGTCACATTCCGCCCGGCGAGCTTCGCGGCGAAGGCGTGCGACACCTGATTCGAGACGAAGCGGAGCCAGTAGCCCAGGTGGGCCTCCAGCGGACTGATCGACGACGGCATCGCCCCTCCGTTGATTTCCTAGGAAACTATCCGACATAGTTTCCTAGTCAACTGCCTTTCGGCGGGTACGGGCCTCCCGTACACCGCCCGACCACAACTGCGGCCGCGAATCCGCAGGTCAGTCGGACAGACGCGGGATGTCGTGGCGGTAGCGCGCATCGTAGACGATCGCCGTCTCGATCCGCGTCACGCCCGGCTGGTTGGTGAAGCGGTCGAGCGCCAGGTCCTTGAGGTGTGGCATGTCGCGGGCAACCACGTGGGCCACGACGTCCCATCGCCCGGTCAGCAGGAAGGCCGCGCGCACCTCGGGGATCGTCGCCACCTCCTGCATGAAGCGGTCGACGTTCGCGCGCTCGTGCTTGGACAGTTCGATCATCAGCAGCGCCTCCAGCCCGACGCCCAGCGCGGCGGGATCGACGTCGGCGTGCAGGCCCCGCAGGACGCCCAGGTCCCAGAGCCTCCGGATCCGTTCGTGGGTGGAGGAGGGGGCCAGGCCGATGCTGGCCGCGATCTGCTTGTTCGCGAGGCGAGCATCCTTCTGCAGAAGGTCCAGAATGGCGAAATCGGTTCGGTCCAGGAGGTCAGGCAATCCAGTTCGTCCGGAACAGGTTCGATGGAGCCGAAGGATCCTAGACCATAGTCTCGCGGCCACCACAATCCGCGGAGTCTCCTGGAATGGTCTACGAGTTTCCCGGCCTTCGACCTGCCGATGCGGCCGATCGCGCCCTCTTCGCCGGGCAGGGTTTCCTGGTCGTCGAAGGCCTGCTGAACGGGACGATGGTCGAAGCGCTGCGGGCCTCCTTTCCCCGACTCTTCGCCGGCGACTTCGACACCGGAGTCTATCCCGACGAGTGGCACTGGCGGGAAGGGGGGGGCCGGCCGGACGCGACCCGCCACATCGCCAACGCCTGGAAGGCGGACCTTGCCGTCGCGCGGCTCGCCCTCTCCCGGTCCCTCGCACGTTTCGCGGCCGGCCTCGCGGGCTGGCGCGGCGTCCGCCTGGGGCAGGACACGATCTGGTGGAAGCCGCCCGGGACCCGGCCGATCGCCTATCACCAGGACAGCTCCTTCATGGACTTCCTGGAGCCGCCGGTGACCGTCACCTGCTGGGTGACGCTCGACGACACCCACCGGGACGCGGGGACGCTGGAATACGCCCCCGGCTCCCACCGCTGGCCGCTGACGCCCCTGCCGTCCCAGTTCCACGGCCAGGACGACCACCGGGCGCAGATGTGCGCGGCGGCTCAGGCCGCCGGCCGCGAGGCCCCGTCACCCGTCTTCGTCGAGGTGCCGGCGGGCTCCTGCGTGTTCCATCACGGGGAGATCTGGCACGGCTCGGGCGCCAACCGGTCCGACCGGCGCATGCGGCGCTCCATCGGCCTGCACTACCTATCCGCCGAGACGGTCTTCAGCGACCGGCCGGGCGGCTACATCTACCGCCGCTATCAGCGCACCGGCGAACCGGCGCTCGACGAGAGCTTCTTTCCGCTTCTCTGGTCGGAGGACGGGCGGCGCACGGCGTGGATCGACGGCTATTGCCGCACCGGCCGACGCGAAATGCTTGCTCCGCGGTCCGCGCCGAAGGCGGCGGTGCCACAGGCGTGAGGCCCTTGCGGCACGGACCGGCAGTCGGCGAAATGGGGCGGTGGGTCCGGGACCTCTCGCACGGCCAGGGTTGCGGGGGGGCCGGCCGGCCGCCGAGGTGAGGACCGTCCCAATGTCGCTCGTGCTCTATGGGCACCCCTTCTCGTCCTACACGCAGAAGGTGCTGATCGCTCTCTACGAGAACGCGACGCCCTTCGAGTTCCGCTGCGTCGGCCCGGACTGGCCGCAGCATACGGCCGAATGGCTGCGCCGCTGGCCGTTGCGCAAGTTCCCGCTGCTGGTCGACGGCGACCGCGCCGTCGCCGAGACGAGCATCATCATCGAGTACCTGCAGCTCGCGCGTCCCGGTCCGGTCCGGTTGCTGCCGGCCGATCCGCTGGCGGCGCTGGAGGTGCGTTTCCTGGACCGCTTCTTCGACCTGCACGTCATGGATGCAGCCCAGCATGCGGTCGACGGCGCGCTGACCGGCGAGCCGGCCAAGCGCCGGGATGGGCAGGCCCGGGCGGAGGAGAAGCTGGAGCGCGCCTACGCCTGGCTCGAAGAGCGGCTCGCCGGCGGGGTGTGGGCAGCCGGTCCGGACTTCACCCTGGCGGACTGCGCGGCAGCGCCGTCGCTCTTCTACGCCGACTGGACGCACCGGATCCCCGAGGCCTGTCCGGTGCTGCGCGCCTACCGCGCACGGCTGCTGACCCGCCCGTCCTTTGCGCGCGCCATCGAGGAGGCCCGGCCGTTCCGTCCGCTGTTCCCGCTCGGGGCGCCGGACCGCGACTGAAGCACCCGCAGATCGGGCCAAGAGACCGGAGAGAGCCGCCAGTGACCTTCCAGCAGAACGTCGACCGCATCCGCACCACCCACATCGGCAGCCTGCCGCGCCCGCACGTCCTGCTCGACCTTATGAAGAAGAAGTACGCGGGCGAGCCCTACGACCGGCAGGCCTATCAGGAGACGCTGCGGCGCAGCGTGGCGGAGGTGGTGAGGAAGCAGGTGGACTGCGGCATCGACTTCGTCACCGACGGCGAGTTCTCCAAGCCGGGCTTCTACACCTACATCCAGGACCGGCTGGAGGGCTTCGAGGCGCGGCCGGACATGCAGCCGGCCTTCTTCGTCAAGGAGACCGCGGCCTTCCCGGACTACTACGCCGAGTACTTCAAGACGGCCATGATGGGCGGCACCATCGTGCCGGCGCTGCCGGTCGTCTGCGTCGGCCCCGTCCGCTACAAGGGCGACGCCCTGCTGCAGATCGACATCGACAACGTCAAGGCGGGCGCCCGGGCCGCGGGCATCCCGGAGGGCCGGGTCTTCCTGCCGGCGACCGCCCCGTCGGGCGTCGGGGTGAACGAGTACTACAAGACCCAGGAGGAGTACTTCCACGCTCTGGCGGCGGAGCTCAACAAGGAGTACCGGGCGATCGTCGAGGCCGGACTGATCGTGCAGATCGACGACCCCTTCCTGACCGACATTTTCGTCGAGCCGGACCTGGACGAAGCGCAGATGAAGCGGCGCGCGGCCATGTACGTCGAGGCCTGCAATGCGGCTCTCGCCGGCATCCCGGCCGAGAAAGTCCGCTACCACACCTGCTACGGCATCAACGAGGGGCCGCGGATCTTCGAGGCGACCCTGGCCGACGTGATCGACTACGTGCTGCAGGTGAAGGCGGGGCAGTTCAGCTTCGAGGGCGCCAACCCCCGCCACGAGCACGAGTACCACCTCTTCGAGCGGGTCAAGGTGCCCGAGGGGGTGGTGATCTGTCCCGGCGTGATCACCCACGCCAGCAACATCGTCGAGCACCCGGAGCTCATCGCCGAGCGGCTGCTCCGTTTCTCGAAACTGGTGGGCCGCGAGAACGTCATGGCGGGCGCCGACTGCGGCTTCTCCTCCCAGGCCCTCTACCGGACCGAGGTCCACGAGACCGTCATCTGGGAGAAGTTCAAGGCCCTGCACCAGGGCGCCGACCTGGCGTCGCGGCAGCTCTGGCCGTGACGGCCGCGGGCCGAAGCGCCCGCGGCCCCTGGCGGATCTCTAGGCGGCCGGCTTGTCGAGGAAGGGGAAGAGCGCGAGGCGGGCGGCCTCGTCGAACTCGGTCTTGAAGGCGTGCTGCGCCTTCAGGGCCTCGGCCTTGGCGGCTGCCGGGCGCGCGTTGATCTCGTCCAGCAGGCGCTTGACGTGGGGCAGCAGCTCCCAGGCGCCCTCGCCGATGACGAAGGGCACCGCACGGGCCCAGCCCCAGACGGCCATGTCGACCAGGGTGTAGCCGTCGCCGACCATGTAGGGCTGCCGGCCAAGGCGGTCGTTCAGGATGCCCCAGTGGCGCTTGGCCTCGAAGAGGTAGCGCTCCACGGCGTAGTCCTTCGGCTCCGGGGCGAAGTGGCGGAAGTGGACGCACTGGCCCGAGTAGGGGCCGATGCCGGTGGCGACGAACATCAGCCACGACAGCATCTCGCCGCGCAGCTTCGGCGTGTCGGCCGGCAGGAACTTGCCGGTCTTCTCCGCGAGGTAGAGCAGGATGGCGTTGCTGTCGAAGACCGTGACGTCGCCGTCGACGATGGCCGGCGTCTTGGCATTCGGGTTGATGGCCAGGAAGGCCGGCTGGTGCTGCTCGCCCTTGCGGGTGTCGACCGGCATCAGCTCGTAAGCCAGGCCCGCCTCCTCCAGGAAGAGGGCGACCTTCGCGGGGTTCGGCGAGGGATGGTAGTAGAACTTGATCATGGAGGCTTCTCCCGGGTGGACAGGCCGCCGCGGCGCCGGCTGCGTGGATGCGGGGGCCGTGCGCGGATCATAGAGCCGTCGTCGGCCGGGTCACTTCACGCTGCGGCGAGAGGCTGTGCCGCGTCGGCATTGGTCCTGTTTCCCATCGGCCCTGATGGCGACGGTCAACCGGTCCGGCCGATCCCGGCGAGGGCCGCCCGCAGGCGCGGCGCGGCGAAGTCCAGGAAGGCGCGCATCTTCAGTGGCATCTGGCCGCGCGCGGCGTGGACCAGGTGGACGGGCGCCGGCTCCGGCTCGAAATCCTCGAGGACGAGCCGCAGCCCGCCGGCGGCGACGGCATCGGCCACCTGGTAGTGGAGCAGCCGCGTCGCGCCTACGTCCGCGATGGCGGCGGCCGCGGCCGCCTCGGCGGTGGAGACTGTGAGACGCGGCCTGATCGACAGTTCGACCGGTGTCCCCGAGCCGGGTCTGCGGAAGCCCCAGCCCGGCAGGGGGATGGCGTCGAAGGCGACGCACGGCAGCCGTTCGAGATCCTCGGGCACGGCGGGCACGCCATGGGCGGCGAGCAGCGCCGGACTGGCGCAGACCACCGTCCGCATCGCCCCGATCCTGGTGGCGACCATCGTGCTGTCCGGCAGCCGGCCGATGCGCACGGCCATGTCGACATGGTCGTCGACCAGGGGGAGGTTGCGGTCTGCCAGCACGAGCCGGACGTCGATCTGCGGGAAGAGCGCCAGGAACTCCGTCACCACCGGCAGGACGTGCAGCCGGCCGAACAGGACCGGTGCGGTGAGCACCAACTCCCCTTTCGGCGTCGTGAACTCCCCCGCGGCCTCCCGCTCGGCCTCCTCGACCAGATCGACGATGCGCCGGGCGGCGGCGACGTAGGCGAGGCCGGCGTCGGTCAGGCTCAGCCTGCGGGTGGTGCGGACCAGCAGGCGGGCGCCGATCCGCGCTTCGAGGTCGGAAATCCGCCGGCTCAGGGTGGCCACCGGCATCCGCAGCGTCCGTCCGGCGGCCGACAGGCTGCCTTTCTCGACCACCGTCAACAGCAGCGACATGGCTTCGAACCGATCCACGGTCTTTCCGGAAAATGGTAAAGTGATCGCCGATCATGCCCTATTATGCCGGTGCCCGGAAGACGCCATTCTCCTGCCCAGACGAGCCGCGGCGGCTCGCCCGAACAGGAGATCAGCCATGTCCCGCCTTTCCATCCCGACGCTCGAAGAGTCTCCGGAGCCGTCGCGCCCGACCCTGGATGCCGTGAACCGGCAGCTCGGGACGGTCCCCAACCTGTTCCGCCTGGTCGCCAGCAGCCCGGCGGCGCTCGCCGCTCTGACGGGCCTGCAGGGCGCCCTGTCGAAGACGCTGGACGTCAAGACGCGGGAGCGGATCGCCCTCGCCGTCGCGCAGGTGAACGGCTGCGGCTACTGCCTGTCGGCCCACAGCTACATCGGGCTCAACCTCGCCAGGCTCACGCCCGAGGAGATCGCCCGCAACCGCCAGGGCTCCTCGGATGATCCCCGCGCCGCGGCCGCCGTCCGCTTCGCCGCCGAGGTGGCGCGCCAGCGCGGGCACGTGAGCGACGCCGAGCTGGCGGCGGTTCGGCAGGCCGGTTTCGGCGACGCCCAGATCGTCGAGATCGTGGCGCTGGTGGCCGAGAACGTCTTCACCAACTTCCTCAACGAGGTGGCGCAGACCGACATCGATTTCCCTGCCGTCCCGGTCGCCGAGGCGGCCTGAGTTCGGCGGACCTGAGTTCGGCCGACCTGAGTTTCTGCGGGCCGGGGGCGGTCGCCTTCGGCCCTTCTGCGGAAGGAGAGCTGCAATGGCTTACGGGTTTCTCGACATCGCGGTCACGCCCAGCGTCCGTGCCGTGCAGGCTGCGATGGGCAGCGACCACCTCTGGGACGGCTTCACCGGCGACCGCACCTCCGACCGTTTCACGGAGAGCGAGGCGGCCTTCATCGCCCGGCAGGACAGCTTCTACATGGCGACCGTGTCCGAGAGCGGCTGGCCCTACGTGCAGCATCGCGGCGGGCCGCCGGGCTTCCTGAAGCTGGTCGACGAGCGCACCCTCGCCTTCGCCGACTACCGCGGCAACCGCCAGTACATCAGCACGGGCAACCTGGCCGCAGACGACCGGGCGGCACTCATCCTGATGGACCAGGCCCGGCGGCTGCGGCTGAAGATCCTCGCCCACGTCGAGACCGTCCCGCTCGACGCCGATCCGGGCCTGCGTGACCTGGTGGCGGTGCCCGGCTACCGCGCCAGGCCGGAGCGGATCTTCCGGCTGCGGCTCGCCGCCTTCGACTGGAACTGCCCCCAGCACATCACCCCGCGCTTCACCGAGGCGGAGATCGCCGAGGCGGTCCGCCCCCTGCAGGAGCGGCTCGCCCGGCTGGAAGCGGAGAACGCGGCCTTGCGGGCCCGGCTTGTTTCCCCCCCGAACAACGAGCGGCCGGACCCGGCGTCCGGCGTGGAAGGAACACACCCATGACCAGCTATCACGCCGTTGATGTCGACGGCCTCGAGATCTTCTACAGGCAGGCCGGCGCACGCTCGAAGCCGACGCTGCTGCTGCTGCACGGCTTCCCGACGTCCGGCCACATGTTCCGCGACCTGATCCCACTTCTGGCCGGGCACTTCCATCTGGTGGCGCCGGACCTGCCGGGCTTCGGCCGTTCGGCGCTGCCCGGACGGGAACGCTTCTCCTACAGCTTCGACAACCTCGCCAGGGTCGTCGGACGGTTCACCGAGGTCATGGGCCTCGAACGCTTCGCGATCTACGTCTTCGACTACGGTGCCCCGGTGGGCTACCGCATGGCCCTGGCGCATCCGGAGCGGGTCGCCGGAATCGTCTCGCAGAACGGCAACGCCTATGAGGAAGGGCTCGGCGAGAGCTGGAACCCGATCCAGCGCTACTGGCGCGATCCGACCGAGGCGAACCGGGAGGCGCTGCGCGGTTTCCTCGCCCCCGAGGCGATCCGCTGGCAATACACCCACGGCGTCCCGGACGAGTCGCTGGTCTCGCCGGACGGCAGCGCGCTCGATGCCTGCTACATTCGGCGGCCGGGCGTGGACGAGATCCAGCTCGACCTCTTCCTCGACTACGCGAGCAACGTCAGTCTCTACCCGGCCTTCCAGGCCTGCTTCCGCAAGCACCAGCCCCGGCTGCTGGCGATCTGGGGTCGCAACGACCCCTTCTTCCTGCCGCCGGGCGCCGAGGCCTACAGGCGCGATGTCCCGACCGCCGAGGTCCGTTTCCTGGACACCGGGCACTTCGCCCTGGAAACCCACGCGGGCGAGATCGCCGAAGCGATCATCCACCTCTTCGCCCGGTGACCCCTTTGCGGAAGACCAGGGTCAGGTTGTTGGCCGGCATGAGGGCGATCTCGTCGAGCTCGAAGCCCGTCCGGGCCGCCAGCGGCGTCACGTCCTCGTCCAGGCAGCGCACGCCCCAGCGGGAGTCGCGCTCGTGCAGGCTCTTGTCGAAGGCCTCGTTGCTGGGCGCCGTGTGCTGCCCCTCCCGCTTGAAGGGGCCGTAGAGCACCAGGGGCGCCCCCGGCGGCAGCAGCCGGCCGGCGCCGGCGAAAAGGCCTTCCGCTGCGGCCCAGGGGGCGATGTGGATCATGTTGCAGCAGAAGACCGCCGCCGCCTCGTCGACCGGCCAGTCTTCCGCTGCGGCGTCGAGCCGGACGGCCGGCAGGATGCGCGCGCAGCCGCTCTCGCGGGCGTGGGCGTCGATCCCGGCCAGCGCCTCGGACTCCGCCTCGGTCGGCTGCCAGCGCAGGCCTTCCGGCAGCCGCGGCGTGAAGAAGGCGGCGTGCTCGCCGGTGCCGGAAGCGACTTCCAGCACCGTCCCCTCGGCCGGCAGCACCCGCTGCAGCACCTCCAGGATCGGCTGGCGGTTGCGGGCCGTGGCCGGCGCGAAACGGCGGGCGTCGTCGCTCATCCTCTCGTCTCCCTCGGGCGGGTCGGGGCAGGGCCCCCTGGGCGGGCTTATGCCACGGGAGCGCCCCGGGGTTCGAGCAGTTCCTCCCGGCCGCCGGCGATGCGCAGGCCGAAGCCGCCGGGTGCCAGCGTCTCATAGGGGAAGCCGAGGGCGACGGTGCTGACGTCGGTGAGGTGCGCGGCCTGCGCCTCGCTCAGGCGGACGGCGAGGGCGCCGAGGTTGTCGTCGAGCTGGGCCCGGTTGTTGGCGCCGAGAATGGGGATCAGCGCCGTCGAGGAGCGCGCGGTCCGGTGCCGCAGCCAGGCGATGGCCACCTGTCCCGGCGTCGCCCCCAGTTCCCCGGCGATGGCGAGGACCGTGTCGAGCACCGTCGTCTTCTGGGCGGTTGTCTCGGCGTGAACCAGGATCTTCATGCGGTCCAGCCGGCCCTGCTCGCCGCGGCGGTACTTGCCGGTCAGCAGGCCGCCGCCCAGCGGCGACCAGAGCGCCGCGCCCAGCCCCAGGCCCTCGGCCAGGGGCAGCAGTTCCCGGTCCGGCGTGCGCTCGACCAGGGAGTACTCGACCTGCAGGCCGACCAGCGGCGCCCAGCCCCGCAGCTCGGCCAGGGTGGCGGCGCGCGCCGCCCGCCAGGCCGGAAAATCCGACAGGCCGGCGTAGAGGATCTTGCCGGCCCGGACGAGGTCGTCGAAGCCGCGCACGATCTCTTCTGTCGGGGTCAGGCCGTCGGCCATGTGCACCCAGTAGAGGTCGATGTAGTCGGTCTTCAGCCGGCGCAGGCTGGCCTCTACCGCGGTCATCATGGCCTTGCGGCTGTTGCCCGCGCGCACGGCGGGGCCGCTCGGGTCGGCGCCCAGGGTGTACTTGCTGGCGACGACGAAGCGGTCGCGGTCGGCGGCGACGAACTCGCCCAGCAGGGTTTCCGCCTGACCGTTCTGATAGGTGTCGGCGCAGTCGAAGAAGTTGCCGCCCGCCTCGACGTAGCCGTCGAAGATCCGCCGGGCTTCGGCCGGCTCGGCCCCGTGGCCCCAGGCCGTCCCGAAGGAGCCGGTGCCGAGGGCGAGCTCGGAGACGCGCAGGCCGCTGCGGCGGCCGAAGGTGGTGTAGCGCACGAGGGTTCTCCTTGGGTGTTTCAGACGGCGCGCCGGACGGCGATCGCGGTCGCCTCGCCGCCGCCGATGCAGAGGCAGGCGACGCCCCGGTCGAGCTTTCTCGCGGCCAGGGCGTGCAGCAGGGTGACGATCAGCCGGGCGCCGGTGGCGCCGATCGGGTGCCCCAGCGCACAGGCCCCGCCGTTGACGTTGAGCCGTTCGGCCGGGATGCCGAGGTCCCGACGGGCGGCCATGGCCACCACGGCGAAGGCCTCGTTGATCTCGAACAGGTCGACGTCGTCGATGCTCCAGCCGACCTTGCCCAGCAGCTTGCGGATCGCCGGGATGGGCGCCGTGGTGTACCAGGCCGGCTCCTGGGAATGGGTCGCGTGGCCCAGGATCTCGGCCAGCACCGGCAGGCCCTCGCGCTCGGCGGCGCTGCGCCGGGTCAGCAGCAGGGCGGCCGCGCCGTCGGCGTTGGCCGAGGCGCTGGCGGCGGTGATGGTGCCGTCGGGCCGGAAGGCCGGCCTGAGGCTCGGGATCTTCTCCGGCGAGACCTTGAGCGGATGCTCGTCGGTGTCCACCAGGACCCCGCCGCCCTTCGCCGGGACCGCCACCGGCACGATCTCGTCGCGGAAGGCGCCGCTCTCGATGGCGGTCCTCGCCCGGGTCAGGGTCTCGACGGCGTAGGCGTCCTGGTCGGCGCGGCTGAACCGGTAGGCCTGGGCCGCGGCTTCCCCGAAATCGCCCATGGAGCGGCCGGGCTCGTCGGCGTCCTCCAGGCCGTCCAGCAGCATGTGGTCGAGGATGCGGTCGTGGCCGGCGCGGTAGCCCGCGCGCGCCTTGGCCAGCAGGTAGGGGGCGTTGGACATGGACTCCATGCCGCCGGCGACCACGGTTCCGGCAGAGCCGGCGAGGATCAGATCGTGGGCCAGCATGGCGGCCTTCATGCCCGAGCCGCAGACCTTGTTGACGGTGGTGGCGCCGGTGGCGTCCGGCAGTCCGGCCCTGCGAGCCGCCTGCCGTGCGGGTGCCTGGCCCTGGCCGGCGGGCAGGACGCAGCCCATCAGGACCTCGTCGACGCGCTCGGGCGACAGGCCGGACCGTGCAAGCACGGCGGCTATGGCGGTGGCGCCCAGCTCGGGTGCGGCGGTGCCGGAGAGCGCCCCCTGGAAGCGCCCGAGCGGGGTGCGGGCCGCCGCGGCGATGACCACGGGATCGGATGTCATGGCGCGTGCTCCTGAAAGAGAGGTCATTCCGCCGGCTGCATCGCCCGCGCCCCCGGCCGTCGCAGCAGACCGACGAGCAGGGCTGCCAGCAGGCAGAGGGCGCCGGCGGTGAAGAAGGCCGGCAGGTAGGTTTCGAGGGCCGTGCGGGAGAGGCCGGCACCGAAGGCGGCTGCGGCGGCGCCGAGCTGGTGTCCGGCGAAGATCCAGCCGAAGACCAGGTTGGCGCGCTCCCGCCCGAAGTGCTCCGCCGTCAGCCGGACCGTCGGCGGCACGGTGGCGATCCAGTCCAGGCCGTAGAAGACCGCGAAGACCGAGAGGCCGTAGAGGGTGAAGTCGGAGAAGGGCAGGTAGAGCAGCGACAGCCCGCGCAGGCCGTAGTACCAGAACAGCAGGACGCGGTTGTCGTAGCGGTCCGACAGCCAGCCCGAAGCGATGGTCCCGAAGAAGTCGAAGACGCCGAGCAGGGCCAGCAGGCCGGCCGCCTGCACCTCCGGCACCCCGAAGTCGGCGCAGAGCGGCACGAGATGGGTCTGGATCAGGCCGTTGGTGCTGGCCCCGCAGATGAAGAAGGTGGCGAAGAGCACCCAGAAGACCCGGCTGCGGCTCGCCTGCGCGAGGGCGTCGAAGGCCGCCGCGGCGACAGGGCCGGCGGAGCGGCCGGGCGGGAGCACCGGACTGTTCCCGGTCTCGCCGTAGGCGCGCAGGCCCAGGTCGGCCGGATGGTCGCGCAGCAGGACCAGGACCACCAGCGCCGCCGCCGCCAGCAGCAGGCAGAGCAGGCCGACGGCGCTGCGCCAGCCCAGGCTCTCCGCCATGACCGCCAGCAGCGGCATGAAGACGAGCTGCCCGGTGGCCGAGGAGGCCGTCATCAGCCCGATGACCAGGCCGCGGCGTGCGGTGAACCAGCGGGTGGCGACGGTGGCGCCCAGCACGAGGGCGGTCAGGCCGGTGCCGATCCCGACGACGAAACCCCAGAGCAGGATCAACTGCCAGACCTCGGTCATGGCCAGCGAGAGCAGCAGCCCCCCACAGACCAGGCTCAGGGAGGCGAGGGCCATGCGCCTGAGACCGTAGCGGTTGATCAGCGCGGCGGCGAAGGGGCCCATCAGGCCGAACAGCAGCAGGCGCACCGCCAGGGCGGTCGAGATCTCCGCCGTATCCCAGCCGAACTCCCGCTGCAGCGGCAGCAGCAGGACGGCCGGCGCCCCGACGGCCCCTGCCGAAACCAGGGCGGTGAGGAAGGTGGTGCCGGCGACGACCCAGCCGTAGTGCACGCCGCGGCGCGCCAGGACCCGGCCGAGGAAGGGCGCGGTCTCTCGCATGATGCATCCTCTGGAGTGGCGGCTGGCCGAAAAGTGTTACATGACGAATGTCATGAACGGCCTTATTGATGATGATCATAATGTTTGATGTCAAGGCGGGACGGACAGGAATCGGGAGAGGAAGCGGATGAAGGTGTCCAAGCAGAAGGCGGCGGAGAACCGGGCGGCGATGGTGGCCGCGGCCGGGCGGCTGTTCCGGGAGCGCGGCTTCGAGGGCGTCAGCCTGGCTGAGATATCGCAGGCCGCGGGCCTGACCCATGGCGGTTTCTACGGCCAGTTCGGCTCGAAGGAGGCCCTCGCGGCCGAGGCCTGTTCGGAGGCCTTCGACGAAGCGCTGGACGGTTTCGCGGCGCGGACGCGTGCGGAGGGGCTGGCGGGCTACCTGCAGAGCTACCTGTCGGAGCGGCATCGGGATCGCCGCGACGGCGGCTGCCCCATGCCGGCGCTGGCTGCCGACGCCGCCCGGCATGGGCCACCGGTGCAGGCAGCTTTCGCCGCCGGCGTGCGCCGCTATCTGGAGGCGATGGAACGGCTGCCGGACGCCCGCTCGGAAGGGGGCACCGAAGGGAGGGAGGAGGCCATCCTGACCCTCGCGGCCATGGTCGGGGCGCTGGCTCTGTCGCGGGCGACGGCGGCGGCCGACCCCGCTCTCTCGTCGGAGATCCTGAGCGTCGTGAGGCACCGGCTCGGCGCCGTGCCGAAGGACCGCAGGACGGGCTGACGAACCGCCCCCGTTCCGAGCCGTTGGCCTCGACGAAGCCGCGGACGGGGCCATCTCTTCCGTCGGGAGAGACAAGAAGAGGGGCGTTGGTGCCGACACTCACCGGAACGCTGCGGCGCGCGCTGAGGCTGCTCACCCGGCCGGTGCGCCTGGACAGCGAGCGCCGCGGCGTCGTCATTCATGCCTACCGGGGCTACGGCTCGCGGGACGAGGTCTTCCTGATCGGCCGGCTGCTGCGCCAGTCGCAGGCGGGGGCCTCCCACAAGCCGGGCCTGCTGGGCGACCTGATCGACTTCGCCCGCTGGGCCAGCCGCTGGGGTATCGCCGAGGCGCCGGTGGTGGCGCGCCTGGGCGGCACCGAGACGCGCGTGCTGACCGACGACGACGGCTACTTCCGCATCGAGCTGCAGCCGCGCGACCTGCGCCACGAGGAAGGGCCGTGGCACGCCGTGGAACTGGAGGCGGCGGGCGTTACCGCGGTCGGACGGGTCTATGTCCCGCCGCCGACGAGCCGGGTCGTGGTGGTGAGCGACATCGACGACACCCTGGTCTACACCGGGGTCGCCAACCGGCTGAAGATGTTCTGGAACCTCTTCTTCAAGTCGGCGGAAAGCCGGGTCGCCTTTCCGGGGGCGGCCGCCCTGTACCGGGCGCTGTACCACGGCGCGACCGGCGACCAGTGCAACCCCATGCTCTACGTGTCGCGCGGGCCCTGGTCCATCTACGAGGTGCTGGACGCCTTCTTCGCCCTGCATCGCATCCCGGTCGGGCCGATCCTCTTCCTGCGCGAGTGGGGCATGACCCTGCAGCGGCCCCTGCCGCCCTCGGCCAAGGACCACAAGCTGCACCTGATCCGCAACATGATGGCGCTCTACGACGACCGGCCCTTCGTGCTGATCGGCGACAGCGGCCAGCGGGACCCGGAGATCTACGCCCGCATCGTCCGGGAGCACCCGGAGCGGGTGAGCGCGGTCTACATCCGCGACGTCAGCCGCGATGCCGCCCGCAACGAGGCGATCACCACCCTGGCCGACGAGGTGGCGAGGCAGGGCAGCAGGCTGCTGCTGGCCGCCGACTCCTTCGCCATGGCCGAGCACGCCCACGAGCAGGGGCTCATCGCGGCGGAGGCCCTGGCGGACGTTCAGGCCGAGCGGGCGGAGGCCGAGACACCGTCAGCCGCGAAGCCGACCCGGGAGGTCCGCGACGAGGCCGGCCTCGAGGAGGCGCTGGACCGACACGACGCGACCGGCGAGGCGGTGGCGGTGGAGAGCGAGGAGTCGGGCGCTACGAGCCGCCGCTGACGGTGGCGAGCGGGGAGCCGATCGACCAGCTGTGGCCGAAGGGGTCGCGCACCCGGCCGTAGCGGGCGCCCCAGAACTGGTCCGCGATCGGCATGATCACCGTCGCGCCGGCGGCGAGCGCCCGGTCCCACCAGGCGTCCGCGTCGTCCACCTCCAGGTGGATGGTCACGCCGGCCGGCGTGACGCGTTCCATGCCGAACTCGGGGAAGAGGTCGTGCATGAAGAGGTCGTGGCCGTTGATCCGCAGGTGGGCGTGCATCAGGCGCACCCCGTCCTCGGCCGCATGCCGGCCCAGTTCCTCCGCCGCGAAGGCGGCCTTGTAGAAGTCGATGGCGGCCGGCGCGCCGTCCACCACGAGATGCGGGATGATCCTGTCCATCGCTCTGTCCTCCCCTCGGGGCTTTGCGCGGAGCTTGGCCCGCCCCCGCTCCGGCGGATAGTGGCAATATCAGGATGCGCCGGGATCAGGATGCGCCGGAGGCCTGCCGGCCGTAGGCCAGCTTCAGGACAGCGCCCGCCGCCAGCAGCAGGAGTGCCGCGGCCAGGGACAGCACCAGGCCGCCATGGGCCCCCCAGCGCTCGATGACCAGCGCGTAGGCCACCGGTGCCGCAGCCGAGGCGAGAAAGCTCGGCGCCAGCAGCCGCCCCACCAGGGCGCCGTAGGTGCGGTGGTCGAACAGCACGAGCGGCAGTGTCCCCCGGGTGATGGTGCTGAGGCCGTTGCCCGCGCCGTAGAGCAGGGCGAAGGCGGCTGCGGCTGTGACGAAGCCGCCGGCCATCAGTCCTCCCGCCGCCAGTCCTCCCGCCGCCAGTCCCGCCGCAAAGCCGAGCGGCAGGATGGTGAGCGCCAGCAGGTTGAGGGACAGCGGGTGCAGGCGACGGCCGAAGAGCACCTCGCCCAGACGGGCCGACGACTGGCCGATGCCGCGCAGGGAGGAGAGCGTGACGGCGGTGCCCGCGGCCAGGCCAAGACCGGCCATCAGGCCGATCATGTGCGCCGCCATGGCCGAGTTGAGGAAGGAGGTCACGGCGACGATCAGGGCATAGAGGACCGCTGCCGCCAGCCTCGGCCGTGTTTCCGGCGGGGAGTCCTGCGGCCGCTGGGATGCGGCTGCCGCGGGACCGTGCCTGGTCGCCGGGATCGCCAGATGGAAGGGCAGCGTCAGCAGGGCCAGTGCCGCGTAGGCCACGAGCGCGCCGCGCCAGCCGAAGTGCTCCGCCAGCAGGTGCCCGAGCGGCCAGAAGGCGGTCGAGGCGAGCCCGCCCAGCAGGGTGATCTGCGCCATCGGCCGCCGCGCTTCCGTGCCCCCGATGCGTGCCAGGGCGGCGAAGGCGGCGTCATAGAGGGTGCAGCGCATGGCCACGCCCAGAACGATCCAGGCCGCGTAGTAGGGCACGACGGTCTCGGCGAACGCGAGACCCAAGCAGCCGACCGAGCCCAGCAGCGAGCCTGCGACCATGACGGGGCGTCCGCCATGGCGGTCGATCAGCCGCCCGACGAGGCCGGAGATCAGACCCATGACCAGCAATGCCGCCGAGAAGCCCCCCTGCACCAGGGCGTCGCTCCAGCCCAGCGAGGCGGCCATCGCCTCGCCGAAGCCGCCGATCAGGTAGTAGAAGAGGCCCCAGCAGAAGAGCTGCGACAGCCCGAGCAGCAGGACGGTCCGCGGCCGGATCACGCGGCGGGAGGGACGCTGCCGCCGCCTTCTCCCAACTCGCGCTGCATGATCACGCTGTCGACCCAGCGGCCGAACTTGAAGCCCACGGCGGTCAGCGTCCCCACGTGGCGGAAGCCGAGCGCGGCGTGCAGCCCGATGGAGGCGGCGTTGCCGCTGTCGCCGATGATGGCGATCATCTGGCGCCATTGGCCGGCGGAGCAGCGATCGATCAGCGCGCCGAGCAGCAGCCTGCCGACGCCCCGGCCGGACATCCCGGCGGCGACGTAGATCGAATCCTCGACCGTGAAGCGGTAGGCCGGGCGCGTCCGGTAGGGGGCCGCATAGGCGAAGCCGACGATCGCGCCGCCGGCTTCGGCGACGATGTGCGGCAGCCCGCGGCCGAGGACCGCCGCCCGCCGCTCCGCCATCTCCGCCACGGGCGGCGGCTCGATTTCGAAGGATGCCGAGCCGGTCAGCACGTGGTGGGCGTAGATGATCTGCAGGGCGTCGAGATCCTCGGATGCCGAATCCCTGAGGGTGATGGTCGAAGCCTGCTGCGGCACGGCGTTCACGTCGTCTCTCCTCGCGGCCGCGCATTCGGCCGGTGGCGATGCTTGTGCGCCGGGTGATGGCATAAGAAAAGCTGTTCTGCCTTATGCGAGGTATGAGGGAAACTTTCGCATGCGCGGTCTCAACCTCGATCAGATGGCGGCGTTCCGCGCCGTGGCGGAGCTCGGCAGCTTCTCGGCGGCCGCCGATCGTCTGCGGCTGAGCCAGCCGGCGGTGAGCCTGCAGGTCCGCCAGCTCGAGCGCTGGTTCGGCGTCCGCCTGATCGAGCGTCTCGGCCGCCGCGTCCAGCCGACTGCGGCCGGCCGCAGCCTCCTGGTTCATGCCGCGGCCATCGACGGCGCGGTGGAGGCCGCCCGCCAGGCGCTGCTGCCGCACGCGGAGGAGGCGACGGGCCGCGTCCGGCTCGGGGTCGGCGCGACGGCGTGCATCTACCTGCTGCCGCCGATGCTCGGCAGCCTGAAGCGCCGGTTCCCGGCCCTGGAGATCATCGTGCGGACAGGCAACACCCGCGAGATCGCTCAGGCGGTGGAGGAGAACAGCCTGGACGTGGCGCTGGTGACCCTGCCGTTGGCCAGCCGCATCCTGGAGGTGACGCCGGTCCTGGAGGAGGAGATCGTTCTGGCCGCACCGGCCGGCCGCGCCGACCTGCCGGCGAAGGTGACGCCGCAGATCGCCGCGGCCCTGCCCCTGCTGCTGTTCGAGCCGGGCGGGAATACCCGGCGCGTGGTGGACGACTGGCTGGCCCTCGCGCAGGTCACCGTGGAGCCCGTGATGGCCCTGGGCAGCGTCGAGGCGATCAAGCGCCTGGTCGCCGAGGGGCTCGGTTGCGCCCTCCTCCCGTCCATGGCCCTGGCTGTCGGGGAGGCGGGCTCATCCCTCGCCGTCCGGCCGCTGGCACCGCCCCTGCGGCGGGCTCTGGCGGTGGTGCTGCGCCGGGACAAGCCCCTGGGCCGTGGCTTGCGGGAGGTGGTCTCGGCGCTGAACGGCCTGGGGCCCGACGGGTGACGGCGTTCAGGTGCGGCGGCCTGCGGCGATGCGGTCGCGGGCCAGGGCCTCCGCTTCGGCCTCGGGCGTGCGGCCGCTCGCCGCGGCGGAGTCCAGGACCGTGCACAGCGTGCGGCCCAGGCCTTCGAGCTTGCTTTCGAGCCAGCGCGGGTCGTCGATGCCGAGGATCTCCGCGGCGACCGAACAGATCCCGCCGGCGTTGACGATGAAGTCGGGGGCATAGGTGATGCCGGCAGCCTGCAGCCTGGCGGCATCCTCCGGAGTCGCGAGCTGATTGTTGGCGGCGCCGCAGACGAGGCGGGCCCGGACGGCCGGGATCGTCCGCGCATCGAGCACCCCGCCCAGGGCACAGGGGGCGAAGACGTCGACCGCGGCGGCGTGCACTTCTGCAGTCGGTACCGCCATGGCATCCAGACGGTGCGCGAACTCCTGCGCCTTCGCCTCGTCGAGGTCGGCCAGCACGAGGGTCGCGCCGTTCTCCGCCAGGAGTTCGGCGACCCGCCCGCCGACATGGCCGAGCCCCTGAACCGCGACGCGCAGACCGCGCAGCTCGGCCTTGCCGAGGCAACTCAGGGCCGCCGCCCGCAGGCAGGCGACGACACCCCGTGCCGTGTAGGGCGAGGGGTCGCGGCGGCCGGCGACGTAACGGGTATGCCGGCCCGCCGCCGCCATGTCGGCAACCGACGTGCCGACGTCCTCGGCAGTCCAGTAGGCGCCACCCAGGCCCTCGACGGCCCTGCCGAAAGCCTCCATGAACGCCTGCCGATCGAACGGTCCAGGCGGCTCCAAGACCACGGCCTTGCCGCCCCCCAGGGGCAGGTCGGCCGCCGCATTCTTCAGGGTCATCCCGCGGGAGAGCCGCAGGGCATCGGTCAGCGCTGCATCGCTGTTGGGGTAGCTCCACAGCCGGCATCCGCCGGCCGCCGGCCCCAGGGCCGTACTGTGGAGGGCAACGATGGCGCGCAGTCCCGAGGCGCGATCGTTGACGAAGACGACCCGCTCGTGATCGTCGAACTCGGGGTGCTCGAACAGCATGCTCTTGCCTCCGGCCGCGCCCCCCAGCAGACATCAACGGCGCGGTCCAGGCAAAGGTTCGCTACGGCGACGCACCCTGGCCGGACAGGCGGGCGGTGCCGGACTGCACCGCCCTGTCGTCTCCTTCGATCAGCTCTGGGAGTTGGCGCCGATCGACTGGATCATCTCGTAGTGCTGCTGCAGGGTGGGCAGCAGGTTGCTCGCGAACTGCCGCAGGTCGGCATTGTCGCCGTTCTGGGCATAGAACTCGAAGAGCGCGATGGTCTTCTCGTGGCCCTGCGTCTGCATCTTCACGTAGGTCCGGTCGAAGTCGGCGCCCCGCAGCGACTGCAGCTTCTCCAGCATCGACGCATGCTCCTGGTCGAGCTGCTGGGGCGGGGCCACCCGCAACTGCGCATCGGACAGCGTCGACTTGAGCTTCTGGCCGGCCTGCTGGTGGTCGTCGATCATCCGCTGCGCGAAGTCGCGCACCTGCTGGTTCTTGGTCTTGTCCAGGGCGAGGCGGCTCGACTTGATCTCGAAGAGGTTCGACTGACCGGCCTTCTCGACGAACCCCTGCGCGGTCGTGGCCTGCTGCTGCGCCCCGTTGCCGGGCGAGGTGGTTGTGGCGGCGGCGTTGCCCGCCGCGGTGCCGGACTGAGCGGCGATGGCGGGAGTGCCGGCGAGCAGTGCGATGGCGGCCGAAGCCGCGAGAAGCGATTTCATATGCAATTCTCCTTGGAGGGGGCGGCGGGGCCTGGACCCGCTTTCCATCCCTGCGAGGGGCTGGACCCCGCTTCTCATCCCTGCGAAGGCGTCGGCCCCGAAAGGCGTTCCCGCCTTTTCGAGGCCGCGTGTCTCAGGCTGCGAGCTTTACCTTCATCCAGCCCGGCTGCCGCAGATCGAAGGCCTTGTAGGCGTCCAGCACCTCGGTCAGCGGCTCGACCTTGGTCAGGATGTCCAGCGGATCGACCTGGCCGCTGCGGACCATCTCGACGAGGTGCGGCAGGTAGCGGCGGTGGTTGCAGTTGCCCATCCGCATCGTGAGGTTCTTGTTCATCGCGATGCCGATTGGAAAGGCCTCCACCTGTTGCGGGTAGACGCCGATGATGGAGAGGGCGCCCGCCCTTGCCAGCGCGTCGACTGCCCACCGGCTCGCCTGCAACGGGGAATCCCCCGGCTGCCACAGTTCGCCCTTCGGGTGGCTTTCGGGGGCGGCCATCTGCCGGTCCTTGTGCGCCTGTGCCCGCCCGGCTTCGTCGGGCGCCGCCGGGCCGGCGGCAGGGGCCTGGGCGTCGACGCCCACCGCATCGACGGCCCGGTCGACGCCGACGCCGCCGGTGAGCGCCCGGATGGCTTCGACCGGGTCCTCCTCGTTGAAGTTCACGACCTCCGCGCCCTGGCCGCGCGCCATCTCCAGGCGGTCCGGGATGCCGTCCACGGCGATGATCCGGTCCGCACCCAGAAGCTTCGCGCCCAGGAGGGCGAACTGGCCGACCGGCCCGCAGCCGAAGACGGCGACAGTGTCGCCCTCGCTGATCTCCGCCAGATCCGCCCCGAAGTAGCCGGTCGGGAAGATGTCCGACAGCAGGATGGCGCGGTCGTCGTCGATGGCGTCGGGCAGCTTCACCAGCCCCGCGTGGGCGAAGGGGATGCGCGCGTACTCCGCCTGCAGCCCGTCGAACGGGCCGGTCGGCTCCGGGCCGCCGAAGAAGGAGGTGCCACCGAGCGGCCCGTGCGGGTTGGCGGTGTCGCACTGGGCTTGGTAGCCCGACCGGCAGTAGCTGCAGTGCCCGCAGGCGATGGTCGAGGGGATCACGACGCGGTCCCCGCGCCGCAGGTTGCGCACGTTGGCGCCCACCTCCTCGACGATCCCGACGCCTTCGTGACCGAGGACGGTGCCGGGCTCCATGCCCGGCATGGTGCCGCGGATCATGTGGAGGTCGGTGCCGCAGATGGCGCTCGAGGTGATGCGCACGATGGCGTCGGTCGGAGCGGCGATCGCGGGGTCGGAGACAGTGTCGAGGCGGATGTCACCGATGCCGTGGAAGACGACGGCCTTCATGGATGCGTTCCTTTCGGCAGCTTTCAGGACTGCCGGCGCAACGCGACCCCCCTCGGCCGGTTCCGGCCGGGCCGGAACCGGCCGTTCGCTTCAGCCCCGCAACCGGGCGAGGCCGCTGCTCAATTGCCCCTGCAGAAGACCGATGACGTAGGAGTAGGAGACCATGCGGAAACCCTGCGCCATCCAGTCCAGCCCGATATCGACGCTCGGCGCCATGCAGGCGGCGAACTTGCCGGACGCCCGGCAGGCCGCGAGCATCCTGTCGACGGCCGCGGCGATCTGCGGTGCGGCGGTCTGCCCCGGGATCTCCAGCGACAGGGACAGGTCGAACTGGCCGAGATGCGCGCCGTCGATGCCGTCGACCGCCATGATCCGCTCCACCTGCTCGACGCCCGCTGCGGTCTCGATCATCGCCAGCACCAGCGTGCGGGCGTGGACCTCCCGAATCTTGTCGGCGATGTCGCCGCCCGCGTAGTCGTCGTGTGCGCCCCCGAACATCGCGCCCCGCACGCCCTGCGGCGGATAGCGGGTCCAGCGTACGATCTCGGCGGCCTCCTCGACGGACTCGACCTTCTGCAGCATCAATCCCATGGCGCCCAGGTCGAGCAGCAGCGACACCTGCTCGTAGGTCTTCGCCGACGGGCGGACGATGGGCACGAGGCCGAGGCCGCGGCACGCGGCGAGTTGGACCTTCATCTCGGCCATCGAGATGCCGCTGTGCTCCATGTCGTAGAGCACGTAGTCGCAGCCGGCGCTGTGCAGCACCGCCGGCAGGCCCGCGCTGACCAGCTCGAAGACCATCGTTCCGAAGACCCGCTCGCCCGCCAGGAGGCGTTGCTTGACCGGATTGCCGCGCATGTTCGTCTCCTTGTCCTCAGGCGCCGGCCAGCTTGACGAGGCAGTCCTCGTCGAGCGGGACGATCGGCGAGAAGTCCCGGGCCGCGAGGTGCTCCGGCCGGGCGAAGGTCGTCCCACGATTGTCCACCGCACAGACGTTCAGATAGAGGATCACCCGGCGCAGCGGGGTGATGTTGACCGTCGATCCGTGCACCACGTTCATGTTCATGAACAGAACCGAGCCGGCCGGGCCGGTGACGGCCTCCAGGCCGAAGCGGTCGACCAGACCCTTCAACGTCTCGAAGGAGATGTCGTAACGGTACTTGGCGGCCTTGGCGTGGTCTTCGGCCGCCTCGTTGACCCGCGCCTCCTGCACGATGCCGACGGCCTGCGTGCCGGGAATGACCATGAGCGGCGCGTTGCAAGCCGTGACCTCGTCGAGGAAGATCGAGATCATCAGACCCCGCGGCTCCGGCACCCCGTCGACCCGATGGTAGGTGCCGAAATCCTGGTGCCAGTCCACGATGGCGCCGTCGTACTGCTTCACGTTGACCCGCGACTGGTGGACGTAGATCTCGCTGCCCAGCAGCTGCTCGGCCGGCTCCACCAGTTTGGGATGGCGGGACAGCGCCGTGAATCGCGGGTCGAGCCTGTGCATCCCGTAGATCACGTGCGGCCTGCCGTTCTTCTCCAGCATGACCTCGGGGCCTTCGTGCCGCACCAGATCGCCGGTCGCCGCGTCCAGGACAGCCAGTTCCTGCCGGGAGAGCAGCGAGGGCACCAGGACGTAACCCTTTCGCTCGTACTCCGAGATGGCCTCTTGGCTCAGTTTCATGGCAATGCTCCGGAATGCTCTTTCAACGGCCCAGCACGAACAGGGCCAGTGGCGGGTAGAAGACGAGGGCGGCCAGCACCAGGATCTGCAGGCCGATGAACGGCAGCACCGCGCGGAAGATCTCCTGCAGGGAGACGTCCGGCGGTGCGACCGATTTCAGGAAGAAGGTGGAGGGGCCGAAGGGCGGGCTGAGGTAGGCGGTCTGCACCGACAGGCAGAAGAGGACGCCGAACCAGACCGTGTCGAAGCCCAGGTCGTGCACGATCGGCACGAAGATCGGCATGGTCAGGAAGCAGATGCCTATCCAGTCCATCACCATGCCCAGCGCAAGGATGATCAGCATCATCACCAGCACTACGCCCAGCGGCGACAGCGGCAGATCGAGCATCACCTCCTTCACGAAGCGTGTGCCACCGATCAGCCCGTAGACTCCGATGAAGGCCGTGGCACCGAAGGTGAGCCAGATGATCATGCCGCAGGTGCGCATGGTGTCGCGGCAGCTTTCGATCACCAGGGCGAGATCCAGCCGGCCCCGCACGGCCGCGCAGGCGAAGGCGCCGACGGCACCGACGGCCGCCGCCTCGCTGACCGAGGCGATGCCGCCGTAGATGCTGCCGAGCACCGCCGCCGCCACCGCCAGCGGCAGCGCGAGCGGCTTGAGCCCGGCCAGCTTCGCGCGCAGCGGCAGCTCGGCCACCTGCTCGTGCGGCGCCAGGGTCGGGTCGAGGCGGATCCGCACCAGGATGTAGGCGAGGTAGGATCCCGCCAGCAGCAGCGCCGGGGGCACTGCGGCGAGGAACAGCTCGCCGATCGGGGCCTGGGCCGTCAGGCCGTAGATGATCAGGACCAGCGACGGCGGGACCATCGTCCCCAGGGTCCCGCCGGCGCAGATCGTGCCGATGGCCAGCCGCCGGTCATAGCCCAGCCGCAGCATCTGCGGCAGTGCCACGAGCCCGAGAAGGACGATCTCGCCACCGACGATCCCCGTCATCGCGGCCATCACCACGGCGGCGAACAGCGTCTGCAGCAGGACGCCGCCGCGGATCCGGCCCGACCAGAGGTGCATGGCGTCGTAGAGATCCCGCGCCACCCCCGCGCGCTCCAGGACGCTCGCCATGATCACGAACATGGGCACGGAGACGAGCACGTAGTTGTCGACGAAGGAGTAGATCCGGCTGGCGATGAGCGGCAGCCCGGCCGGTCCGAAGGTGAACAGCATGGTGATGACGGCGACGCCGCCGGTCACGAAGACGAGGGGCACGCCGACCATCATCAGCGCGACCACCGCCACGGCCATGATCACCGTGATTTCTGCGATGGGCATGGCGGTCACCCGTCCCGCCGCAGCGTTCTGAGCAGCAGTTGCAGCAGCATCAGGGCGGCGGAGACCACGATGAGGGGTTTGAGGATCGCAGGCGTGGGGGAATCGAAGGCGGTGCGGGTGGAATGCCAGCCCCACAAGGCCTCCCAGCCGCCTTTCCAGCCGCCGTAGGCGACGGCGCCCAGGAAGGCGCCGCCGAGCACCAGAGTGAGCAGGGACCTCACGGCCTGCATCCACGCCGGGAAGTGGTCGCTGAACACGGTCACACAGATCTCGTCGCGGCGAGCCAGGGAATAGAGGCCGGACAGGCAGAACGCGATGGCGCTCAGAAGCACCGTCGACTCGTGCACCCAGATGGTGGGGGCGTTGAAGAGGTAGCGCATCACCACCTCGTAGGCCGAGATGGCGATGGCCAAGAGGAAGACCGGGCTGATCGCCTCGCCCAGTCGGATCGCCAGCCTGTTCACCGGAGGCCTTTCCTGCGTTGCGAAGGGAGATGAGGAACGCCGGGCCGGCAGCCCGCCACCGGGAGCCGGCCCGAAGTCCCGGCGATCACAACAGGCCGATGTTGCGCAGGTAGGTCGTCTGGCTGTCGACGATCTTCTTGGCCATGGGCGACTGGGCCGCCAGTTCCTGCCAGACGCCCGCGGCGACCTCGCGGAACTTCCGGCGGTCTTCGACCGACCAGTCCACCAGCGTCAGGCCGAAGTCGCTGGCGTTCGCCGCGATCTCCGCATCCTTCAGCCCCAGTTGCTGGTACATGTCGCGCCCGAAGTCGCGGGTGGCGACCGTCAGGATCTCCTTGAGGTCGTCGGGCAGGGCGTGCCAGCGGTCCATGTTGACGACGATGTCGGTCGCCGGCATCGAGTGGAAGCCGGGGTGGAGCGCGTAGGGGGCGATCTTCTGGAAGCCCAGGTCGACGTTCATGGACAGGGTGCCCTAGTCGGTCGCGTCGATCACGCCGCGCTCCAGCGCGGTGTAGACCTCGCTGCCGGGAAGGTTCACCGGCGCCGCCCCGAAATGCTCCATGATCTTGCTCACCGCACCCGTCGGGGCGCGCAGCTTCAGGCCCTTCAGGTCGGCGACGCCGCGCACGTCCCGCTTGGACGGGATCGACTCCATGCCGTGCCAGACCAGCCCGACGTGATAGGTACCGTGCTCGCCATAGAGCTCCCGGGCCAGTTCCTTGCCCCCTCCATACTCGTACCAGGCCTGCATCTGGTCGGGCCGCTCGTAGGCGCCGGCGAGATCGCCCAGCATGACGAAGGCGATGTCCTTCTGGGCCACGTACCCGCCGCCGCCGTTCTGGCCGTCCAGGATGCCGTTGGCCACCGCGTCGTAGAGCTCCATGGGCCCCACCACCTGGCCGCTCGACAGCGGCTCGATCGTCAGGCGCCCGCCGCTCATGGCGCCGACGCGGTCGCAGAAGGCCTCGAAGATCTTCATGTTCACCGAGCCGGCCGACCACAGCGTCTGGAAGCGCCAGGCGAAGTCTGGCGCCGCCGAGGCACGGGTGGCGGCACCGGCGAGCATCGGCGCGGCCAGCGCCCCCGCGACGAAGGTCCGGCGCCTGATGGCTGAGAGTCCTGTGGTCATTCCATCCTCCCGAGAAAGGTCTGTCTTTGTCGTTGCGCCGCCCGCTGACAGGCGGCTCCGCCCGCGGTTGTCCGGCCGTGGACAGGGATCGGGACCTTGGCCAAAATGTCGCGGCCGCGCACCACCCGTTCGGGTGGGGCGGGGGCGTCACCGGCGAGGGGCATTCAGGCGCGGCGCGCCGGACGGGTACTGCCACGGGAGGCGAGGGTGGACGGACTGGTGGAGGGCATCTACGACGCCTGCCTGGACGGTGCCCGCTGGTCCCTCGTGCTGCGCGAGGTGGCCGCGGTCTGCGGCGCGCGGGCCGGCGTCGTCCTCACCACGACGGCGAGCACCGGCGAGATCCTGTTCACCGACGAGATCGGTCTCGACCCGGGCTACCGGCGGCCGTACCTGCGTGACCTGCGCTTCGCCGACCTGCGCCTGCAGGATCTGCTGCGGCAGCCCCTCGGCGTGGTACGCACGGACTCCATGATCGAGCGGTACGACGACTACGTGACGAGCGCCGCCTATCGGGAGCTCTACACCAAGCTGGGGACGGAGCACGCCCTGGGCGCGCTGCTCGCGGAGGTCGGCGGCAGACGGTGCGGCTTGCGGCTTTTCCGCTCCGTGCACGACGGGCCCTTCGGCCAGCCGGAGATCCGCCGCTACCGACGACTGGCCCCCCACCGCGCCCGGGCGCTCCGGATGCGCCACGAACTGGAGGCGGTGGAACGGGAGCGGGCGGCGACCGCACTGGCTCTCGATCTTCTGCCCTTCGCCTTCGTCATGAGCCATGGCGACGGGGACCTGCGGCCGCTCAACCGCCGCGCCTCGGACCTGCTGACCCTCGGGCTGCGGCGGACCCTGAGCGGCCACCTCGACAGGGCCCGTGCGAGCTGGCGCGATGGTGATCGGCGTCCGCTCGTGGTGCCTTTGGCCGACGAGGGATTGTCCCAGCTGCGCGTCGATCGCGTGCACGCGTCCTGGCCCGGGCGTCGGCCCGGGCCGGACCGCACGCCCGTTCTCTTGACGCTCACCGGAGAAGCCACCGCCTCCGAGCGGCTGGTCGTCGTGGCCCGCCTGCGCGAACTCTACGGCCTGACGGCTGCGGAGGCCGCCCTGGCGGCCGTACTTGCCTCCGGGGAAAGTCTGGCGGAGGCGGCGAAGACGCTGCGCATCGGCCGGGAAACGGCCCGCTTCCACCTGCGGAACGTCTTCGCCAAGACCGGCACGCGGCGTCAGCCCGCGCTGGTCCGGCTGATCCTGGCCGGACTGGCGTCCCTGGGCGAGGGCAGTGCCGCTCCCGATGGGGGCCTCTGAAGCCGGCGGCTCTCCTCAGATTCCGCGGGTGACCCCCCCGTCGACGTCCAGCGTGGCGCCGTGAACGTACGCGGCCTCCGACGAGCAGAGGAAGGCGACGGCCGCGGCGATGTCTTCCGGCTTGCCGAAGCGCGGGATGCCGCTGGCCTGGCGGGTCCGCTCGCGGGCCGCCTCGACGTCGATGCCCTCCTGCCGGGCCAGTGCCTCGATGCGCCGGGTCAGCCGGTCCGTCTCGATGTGGCCAGGATTGATGGCGTTGATCCGGATGGAGCCGTCGCGGACGCGGTTGGCCAGCGCCTTGGTGAAGTTCGTCAGGGCGGAGTTCACCGAGCCGCCGATGGTGAAGTCCGGCGCCGGGGTGCGGGCGCCGACGCCGATGACGTTGACGATGCAGCCCCTCGAGGCTTCCAGCAGGGGCCATGCGGCGCGGCAGAACCGGACGGTCGCATGGAATTTGAGGGCGAAGCCGTCGAGGAAGTCTTCGTCCCCCAGGGCGAAGAAGTCGCCGCGCTTGGTCGCACCCGCGTTGTTCACCAGAACGTCCAGCCGTCCCCAGTCCGCCCGCACGCGTTCCACCGTAGCGGCGGGAGCCTCGGTCTCCTGCAGGTCGGCGGCGACGACCAGCGCCCGTCCGCCGTGGGCGGACACTCGAGCCGCCACGCCTTCGAGGGCGCTCCGGTCGCGCGCCACCAGCGCGACATCGTGTCCTACCCCAGCCAGCCGTTGGGCGATGGCGGCACCGAGCCCGCGGCTGGCGCCGGTGACGAGAGCCACCGGGCGGCTTTCCGATGATGACATGGCGGTTGCTCCTCGCGGATGTCGCTGCTTGGGTGTTCGACAGGCGTGCCGGGGTCGCCGGCCAAGAATTCGAAGGTTGGATCGGTCTCGCCGTTCACCATTCAGTAATATCGCGCGTCCCTGCATGCGAACAGTTACTCGCGCGCAGGAATTTGTGCATTGCAATAGGTGCGTCCAAAAATTAACGTGCGCCCAAACTGGATTGGTGGCTTGCGGCTTCTTCTACGAGAGTGGGAGAGTCGATAAGTAATCGCGTTAGTTGAGTGCCAAAGATAGTAGGCGCCGGACCGGCGGAAAAAAACGGGCAGCTGGGCGGCAATTCTGATAAGGGGGCAACATGAGCGCTATCCAGGTCGGGCTAGAAGCTGTGCCGAGCATTGCCAATGCGACGGCGAAACGAGTGATCGACGTCGCCGTCTCCATCGCCGTGTTGATCGTCCTCTCGCCGGTGCTGCTGGTGGTGGCCTTGCTGGTGCGCCTCAGCGGCCGGCAGATCATCTTCGGTCATCGCCGGGTCGGTCTGAGCGGTCGGACGTTCGTCTGCTACAAGTTTCGATCGATGGTCCCCAATGCCGCGGAAGTGCTGGCGCATCTGCTGGAGACCGATCCCGCCGCCCGGCGCGAGTGGGAAGCCTCGCAGAAGCTCAAGAACGATCCGCGGATAACCTTCATCGGCAAGTTCCTGCGCAAGACCAGTCTCGACGAGCTGCCGCAGCTCTGGAACGTCATTCGCGGGGACATGAGCCTGGTGGGGCCCCGCCCGGTGATCGAGGACGAGCTGGAGCGCTACGGCGCTCACCGCACCTACTATCTGTCGGTCCGCCCCGGCGTGACGGGCATCTGGCAGCTCAGCGGCCGCAGCGATACAGGGTACGACGAGCGGATCGCGATGGACATCGAGTACGTCAAGAACTGGTCCCTGCGTCGCGACATCGAACTGATCCTGAGGACCGCGTTCGTTCCCTTCCGCACCTCCTCCGCCTGCTGACCGGCGGGCCCCAATCATGCTTGCTGCGGCCCTTCGTGGCGCAGCCGGCGCGGCGGTAAAAAGGTGAACAGGGTATGTTGAAGGTGGTGGTGACAGGCGGCGCCGGCTACGTCGGTAGCCACGCTTGCCAGGCGCTGGCTGCGCGCCGGTTCGTACCGGTGACTGTTGACGACCTCTCGATGGGGCATCGCGAGGCGGTGCAGTGGGGGCCCCTCCACGTCGGCAACGCCGCCGACGAGGGCTTCCTTGCCGAAGTCTTCCAGGAGCATCAGCCGGCAGCCGTACTCCACTTCGCCGCTTCGACCTTCGTGGGAGAGTCGGTGAAAGACCCGATCCGGTACTATCGGAACAACGTCGGTACGACCTTGTCGCTGCTGAACGTCATGCACCGCTTCAACGTCGACAAGTTCATCTTCTCCAGCACCTGCGCGATTTATGGCACGCCTCGAATACTGCCGCTTGCGGAGGATCATCCCAAGGACCCGCTGAGCCCCTACGGCTCCAGCAAGCTGATGGTCGAGCAGATCCTCGACAGTGTGGACCACGCCTTCGGAGTCCGCTCCGTCGCCCTGCGTTACTTCAACGCTGCGGGTGCCGATCCTGCCGCCGCAATCGGTGAGGACCACGAGCCCGAGACTCACCTGATCCCGATCGTCCTGCAGGTGGCGCTCGGCCAGCGCGACGCCCTGATGATCTTCGGGGAGGACTACGATACGCCGGACGGAACGGCCATCCGCGACTACGTGCATGTCTGTGATCTCGCCGATGCCCACGTGCGCGCCCTGCAGTGGCTGCTCGACGGCGGCCACTCGCTGCGCCTCAACCTCGGCGTCGGCAAGGGCTACTCGGTCCGCGAGGTCGTCGATCTCGCGCGGCAGGTCACGGGCCATGCAATTCCGGTCCGCGTGACCGAGCGGCGACCGGGCGATGCGCAGGAGCTGATCGCGGAGTCCGGGATGGTCCAGCAGCATCTCGGCTGGAAGCCGGAACGTTCGGATCTGCGTACCATCATCGAGGACGCTTGGCGGTGGCATCGTCGCCACGAGCTGGCGCTGGAAGCGGCCGAGGCGGCGGCCGGCTGAAGGCGTTCGGCCGCCATTGACGGCCGCCGCCGCCTGCCGTACCTAACGTCTCCGCGTCGGCCAGCGGCCGGCCGGACGCCGACGTAGCTCAGGGGTAGAGCAACTGATTCGTAATCAGTAGGTCGCAGGTTCAAATCCTGCCGTCGGCACCAGCCACGGCGCGGGTGTAGCTCAGTGGTAGAGCAGTAGCTTCCCAAGCTACGTGTCGTGGGTTCGATTCCCATCACCCGCTCCATCTTTCCCATTGTCCGACCCGGACAGATAGGTAACAGTCTGTACCTAAGACATGGGTGACAACCTCGGGCCGAACGGGTTGTCGAGGGTTTGCAGGGTTTTCTGCTCCAAGTCGATGTAGCCCAGATCGTAGTGCATGAAGCTGACGAGCCATATGCCCTCGTCGACTTCCTTGATGCCGAGACGCTGTCCGGCGAGCACGGTGGAGACGTTGATCTTCTTGCGGTGCATGCAGATGCGTCCGCAGGCGGTGACCATGATGTCGCGGTCGTGCATCGGATAGGCGAGGTCGGGCAGGCCCATAAAGGGTCTTGTCGAGGCTGGCCGAACTCACGGCAGACCTCGCTCATCCCCTCGCCCTCGAGAAGCCGGGCGAGAAACCGAAGACGTTCTTCCACAACCGAACACTCCTTCCACGGCATCGACATCTCCCGCCAAGCGCGCTTGGCGGGAGATGTCACCCATGTGTTCGGTACGATCTGTCACCTATGTCTCGGGCCGCTCACCAGATCGCCCGCTCCCGCCGAAGCCCCTCTTACACGTGTCGGGTTGACATCCGATCCCGAGGTCGAGGCTAATCTCGGGCCGCACCGACGGTGAGCCTTCCGCGGCAGGCGGGCAGCCGGTCGACGACCGGGGCAAGGCGCTGCGAGAAGAGACGGGCGCCCGCCGCCGAGAGATGGATGGAATCGCGATAGAAGGCCGCCTCCCGCCCGTCGGTTCCCTGGTGCCAGATCGTGTCCAGATAGTATAGGCAAGGGCTCTCATCGAGTGTGCCGCGGAGCCATCGGTCGAAGCTGGTTGCTGCCTGATGTGGGTCCACGCCCCGCCCTCGGAGTTGTTCTTCCATCTCTTCGCGGTAGATCGTCGATACCGGGGAATCGAAGAGGATCACCCTGATCCCGTGGCGCTCGGCGGTCCGGACAAGTCGCCCCAGGGCATCCAGACCGTCGCGCAGAGCGCTGTCTTGGCCGAGCCGCGGTCCCGCCATGGAGAGTATGTGATCAGCGGCGCTCCGGGCGTCGGCCCGCAACAGCGGCGCTTCAAGGATCGGGATTCCCTTCTCCCGGGTCGCGGCGCACCCCGGTTCCCGGCAGAACAGGGCGCGCTTCACGCCCCTCCACCGGTCGGGCCTCCGGACGAAGCTGGCGAGCCACTTCGGCCAGCCGAGAAGCTCATCGGGCAGCAGGGTGAAATAGGACAGGTCGTAGAGGTGGTCGTAGGTCTCGAAACGCGTGTAGTGGTCGGTGCCTGCGTGGTCGATGTAGAGGAACTCGAGGGAGACGGGGACGAGCACCGTCCTGATCCCCGGAAACCGGCTGCTGATCCCCTCGAACAGAGCCTCCAGTTCGAAGAAGTCAGCATCTGGCTTCCACAGGCGCTGACCGTCCACCCCCAGATCGGTGAACTCGATGGCCGTGGCATGCGAGTTGCCGAGGGCGAGGTAGGCCGGGTCGGGGCCGCCCAGGCGGTCCATGAGCGCAGTGAACTCGGGGTCCCGGTAGAGGGGTGACAGGCTGTCGCCAGCCCGTCCGACCGCCCAGAAGACGGCGAGGCCCAGCAGCACGAAGAGAAGGGACTGGCGCAGCCGGCTCGCGGCGCTCTCGCGCCGGGCCGCAGCCATTCGTTCCGCCTCAGAACTGGAAATAGACAAAGGTCGCGGTCCGATGCGTCTGTAGTGCAAGCACGATGATCATGGCCGCATAGACGAACCCCCAACGCAGAGGCTGCGGCCAGGTGAGTATCCACGCCAGGGAAATGCGGTAGCGGTCCACGAGATAATGGGCCAGCCCGACCGACAGCAGTCCCGCGACGGCGGGAAGCGTCAGCAGCTCCCGTGTCCTGGCGATGTCTCCCAGGCCTTCCGTGAAGACGGCGAAGAGGCGCTCCAGGGCGAGCCAGGTGGTGTGCAGGTCGGGCGAGAGGAAGGCGACGAAGGTCAGATTGAAGAGAAAGTGGGTGCGCACCACCCTCAGCAGGTCCCAGAGCCTGCCCTCGGGCCAGGCCAGGGGCAGGCGTGCGCAGGCGCGCTCGGCGATGACGAGCAGGCCCTGGCAGAATCCGAAGACGACGAAGGTCCAGGCAGGCCCGTGCCACAGCCCGATGAGGGTGAAGACGATCAGGTAGGTCGCATTGCGCCACCAAGCTGCACCGCTGCACCCGACCAGGGGCCGGTAGAGATAGTCGTGGATCCAGCGCGACAGGCTGATGTGCCAGCGCCGCCAGAAATCCCGTATGCTCGTGGCCTTGTACGGCCGGTTGAAGTTGTGCGTCAGGTCGATACCCAGCAGCATGGCGGAGCCGCGCGCCATGTCGGTGTAGGCCGAGAAATCCAGATAGACGAAGGGCAGCCCGAGGACGAAGGCGGTCCAGGCTTCCGCCGGCGAGGCCGCCGTCGGTGCGGCGTAGAAGTCGCCGATCACCGGGCTGAGGTTGTCCGCCACCACCAGCTTCTTGAACAACCCGAACAGGATCAGCAGGCCGCCGATCCGGAACAGGTCCCAGTCGAACCGGTGCGGCGCTCTCAACTGCGGCAGGAGATGGCCGGAGCGTTCGATCGGGCCTGCGACCAGCTGCGGGAAGAAGGCCACGTAAAGGGCGAAATAGCCCGGGTGACGCTCGGGATCATGCAGCCTCCGATAGACATCTATCGTATAACCCATCGACTGCAGGGTGTAGAAGGAGAGCCCCACGGGCAGGATGATGTCGGCGAAGATGGACGCTCCGCTCGGGCCCACCGCGTCGACCAGACCGAACATGTCCGCAAAGAAGAGGCGATACTTGAAATAGCAGAGGATGCCAAGGTTCGCGGTCAGGCTGGTGGCGAGGATGGCCCTGCGGACGGCGGGCCGTTCGTGGCGGCCGAGCCCGAGGCCGCAGAGATAGTCGATCGTCGTGGAAAGGATCAGCAGGCCGAGATAGTCGATCCGCCAGCTTCCGTAGAACCAGTAGCTGGCCGCCAGCAGAACGACCCAGCGTCCCCGGTGAGGCATGGCGAAGTAAAGGGAGACGCTCAGCGTGAGGAGAAGGAAGTAGCTGACGGTATGGAAGATCATGATCTGCCCGTGACGGGGGCGAAGGAAGGGAGCCGCAGCCCGTCGATAGCGCACCCCCGGCGCCTTGAGTAGCGCGTTCATGAGAGGCTGCCGTTCTCCGTCGCGGCGTCATCCTCTGTGGCCTTTCACGATGTCCGGCACCTTCGCTAGAAACCCGGAGCGTTCCTTCCTTCCGCGCGAGAGAGACAGCACATGGCTGCAGCGGCCCCGGCCCAGGAAACCTTCCCCGAGATCCGTGACGGCGTCCGGCGCCTCTGCGTCGGCTTTCCCGGCGCCTACTGGCGCGAGCTCGATCAGGCGCGTGCTTATCCGAAGGACTTCGTCGATGCGCTGACGCAGGCCGGATACCTCGCGGCCCTGGTTCCGGAGGCCTACGGCGGGGCCGGCCTGTCGCTGCGCGAGGCCGCGGTCATCCTGGAAGAGGTCCAGCGGGCCGGCTGCAACGGCGCGGCCTGCCACGCCCAGATGTACACCATGGGCACGATCCTGCGGCACGGCAGCGACGAGCAGAAGCGCCGTTACCTGCCGGAGATCGCCGGCGGCGCCCTGCGCCTCCAGGCCTTCGGCGTCACCGAGCCGACCAGCGGCACCGACACCGCCGCCCTGCGTACCCGCGCGCGCCGAGAAGGCGACCACTACGTGATCAACGGCCAGAAGATATGGACCTCGCGGGTGGCCCACTCCGACCTCATGCTGCTGCTCGCGCGTACTTCTCCGCCGCCGGAAGGAGGGAAGCGCACCGAGGGCTTGTCGGTCTTCCTGGTCGATCTGCGCACGGCGGGCGAGAGCGTCACCATCCGCCCGATCCGCACCATGATGAACCATGCCACCGCCGAGGTCTTCTTCGAGGACCTGCGGGTGCCGGCGGAGAACCTGATCGGCGAGGAGGGCAGGGGCTTCCGCTACATCCTGTCTGGCATGAACGCCGAGCGGATCCTGATCGCCGCCGAGTGCATCGGCGACGCCAAGTGGTTCATCGACCGCGCGGTGGCCTATGCCGGCGAGCGGGTCGTCTTCGGCCGGCCGATCGGCCAGAACCAGGGCATCCAGTTCCCCATCGCCCGCAGCTATGCCGCCATGCGGGCCGCCGAACTGATGGTCGAGCAGGCGGCGAGCCTCTACGACCAGGGACGGGACTGCGGGGCGGAGGCCAACATGGCGAAGATGCTGGCGGCCGACGCCTCCTTCGAGGCCGGGAACGTCTGCATCCAGACCCACGGCGGCTTCGGTTTCGCCGAGGAGTTCGACGTCGAGCGCAAGTTCCGCGAGACGCGCCTCTATCAGGTCGCTCCCATCTCGACCAACCTGATCCTCTCCTACATCGCCGAACACGTGCTCGGCCTGCCGCGGTCGTTCTAGCCGGCGAGGCGCCGGACGGGCGGTGGCCTCAGACGTGGCCGTAGAAGTCGCGGTGCGCGACGATGGAGAAGGCGTAGTCGAGCAGGGTCGACCAGGAGAAGACCGGCAGGTCGATCTCCCTCTGTATGGCCCGCGCGAAAGGCTGGAAGCCCGTGCATTCGAGCACCAGGGCGCGCATCGACGGGTTGGCCTGCACGAATTCCCGGACCACGGCCAGCAGGTCTGCTTCAGCCATGGTATAGTCCGCGGTCGGCACGGTGGGCCTGAGATCGGCCGTCCAGAGGCTGTCGAACTGCGGGCACCTGCCGTCGTCCTTGGCCCCCTGGACGACGTAGTTGCTGCCTCGGGCCACCCCCACGGCCTCCAGGTGGCGCGGCAGGAGACGGTCTCCTTCCGCCACCAGGATGCCGACGAGGCCATCCGGCCCCACCACCTGCTGCGCCAGCGGCACCTGCAGCAGGCTGGAGGCGAAGACCGGCACGCGCACCGCCGAGGCGAGCTCGCGCTGGAACCAGGCGAAGTAGCCGCACTCGGCGGCGATCGCCCGGCAGCCCATCCGTTCCAGGTGCCGGGCGGCCTTCAGGACGGGCGGCAGCAGCCGGTCCTTGTCGTCGCCGCGCACGAGGCCCCGGATGTCGACGCCTTCGGCGATCTCGTACTGGATCGGGAAGGGATAGGCGCTGGCGTTGCGCACGTCGCCGGGAAATCCGGGGTAGACGTCGTCGAGCAGGATCACGCCCAGGCCCATGCCGTAGCAGCAGTGCTCCCGGCGGGCGTGGATGCGCCGGATGGCGGGATCGCGGAGAGGCATGGGCCGATCTTCCGAAAGGGAAACCTCCGCTGTAATGTCCTGTTATCTTCTTTTTGAGAAATAACGAATCATGATGCCGGGGGTGGCGTTCTTATGACCCTGTCGCGGCGCAGCGAGATCTCCGTGCGCAGGGTGCGCAGTCTGCTGGCCGTGGTCTCGAACCGCAGCTTCTCCGCCGCTGCGGCCGAACTCGGGCTGACGCAGCCCGCGGTCTCCCAGCACGTCCGTCAGCTCGAGGAGCAGCTCGGAGTGCCGCTCCTGCAGCGCGACGCCGAGGGATTGCGTCTCTCCGCCGCCGGGGCGGCGCTCATGGGCGGTTTCCGGCGTCTGGTCGCCAGCAACATCGCAATCGTCGATCAGCTTCAGTCCATCGCGGGGGGCAGCGAACGGATCGTCCGCGTGGCCGCCCCGGCCTCCACCGCGGCTCTCTTCCTGGCGCCCGCCTTCATGGCGCTGCGCGACGACTTCCCCGGCCATATCCTCGACGTTTGCGAGATCGACGACGAGGAAGCCTTCGCCCAGATCCGCAGCGGCGACATCGACTTCGGCTTCTCCAGCGTCTTCGTTGCCGCGCCGGGCCTGACCTTCGAACCGATGATCCGGGACGGCGCCTGCGTCGCCGTTGCCGCGGGCGGGCCGCTCGCCGGCCACCGCGGCCTGTCGCCCGAGGACCTGCTCGCCTGGCCGATCGTCCGCTTTCCGGTGGGTACGACGTCCAACGACTGGCTGCGCGCCGTCGCCGAGGTCGCAGGCCGGGCGCCGAGGGTGGTCTGCGAGGTCCGGCAGCTGGTCACCGGCCTGCAGATGGTGGCCCAGGGGCTGGGCATAGCCGTTCTGCCCGAGGGCTCCTTCCGAGCCTGCCGTCTTCCCGGTGTCTCGGCGCTCCCGCTCGAGGGGCTGGATCTGCAACGGACGATCGGCCGTGTGGTGCGTGATGATCACCACCCGACCGCGTTCGAGGGGGCGTTGATCGACCGGGTCAGGGGGATCGCCCCGCCTCTAGCGGAGGACGGCCGGCTGGCGACATGCGGCGTCCGTCCCATATCGGAGTCATGAGCGACGACGGTACCGGAAAGAGGGGCTCCGGTGGGCTCACCCGGCGCGGCCTGCTGGGAGGTCTGGCGATGGCTGCGGCGGTGACGCCGCCGCGGACCGTCCTGGGGGCCGAAGCTGGCGCACGGACCATCCCTTCCTCGGGCGAGACGATCCCGGCGGTCGGACTCGGCACCTGGATCACCTTCAACGTCGGCGAGGACCCGCTGCTGCGCGAGGACTGCGCGGCGGTAATGCAGGCCTTCTTCGCCGCCGACGGCCGGATGATCGACTCCTCGCCCATGTACGGCTCCTCCCAGCCGGTCGTGGGCTACGGCCTCGAAAGGCTCGGGCGGCGGGAGACGGTCTTTTCGGCGGACAAGGTCTGGACCTCCTCCGGGGCGGACGGGCCCGCGCAGATCGCGCGTTCGCGGGCTTACTGGGGTGTGCGGCGCTTCGACCTGCTGCAGGTACACAACCTGCTGGCCTGGGAGACCCACCTGCCGGCCCTGCTGGCGATGAAGGCGGCGGGTGACCTGCGTTACGTCGGCATCACCACGTCCGAGGGGCGCCGCCACGATCTTTTCGAGGAGGTCATGGCGACTTGGCCGCTCGACTTCGTGCAAGTCACCTACAACCCCGTCGACCGGGACGTCGAGGCGCGGATCCTGCCGCTGGCGCGGGAACGCGGGCAGGGCGTGATCGTCAACCGTCCCTTCCGCCAGGGCGCGCTCACCCGGCGCCTGCGCGGCGAGCCGCTGCCCGGCTGGGCGTCGGAGATCGGGGCGCGGAGCTGGGCGCAGGTGATCCTCAAGTTCATCCTCTCCCATCCGGCGGTCACCCTGGCCATCCCGGCCACCACCCGCGTCGACCACGCCCGGGAGAACGTGGCGGCGGCCTCCGGGCCCTTGCCCGACGCGGGCCTGCGGGAGCGGATCTCTGCCCACATCCGGGACCTCTGATGGGCGCGTGGTGGACCTACCGGCCCGAGGACTTCCTGCTGTTTTCGGAACGGGTCTACTGGCGGCTCTTCCTGCTGCACAACGAGGCCCTCTGGCCGCTGCAGGTGCCGGTGCTGTTGCTCGGCGCGGCCGCCTTTGGAGCGCTGATGCTTCGACGCTCGTGGAGCGTGCCCTTTGCCGCCGGTCTGCTGGCTGGTGCCTGGGTCTGGGTCGCCTGGAGCTTTTTCTGGCAGCGATACGCCACGATCAACTGGACCGCACCATGGGTGGCGCTGGCCTTCGCCGCCCAGGCGTTGCTGCTGGTGGCGGTGGCCTTGGCGCGGCCTTGTCTTGGGCAGAGGCGGGGCATCGCCAGCATCGCCGGCCTCGCCCTCTTCGTCTGGGCACTGTTCGTCCATCCGCTGGTGCCGCTGTTGAGCGGCCGGCCTTTCGCCGAGGCCGAGGTGGCGGGGCTGACGCCCGACCCGACGGCCATCGCGACCCTGGGGTGCGCACTCTCGCTGCGGGGGGCCTTCCGCTGGCTGCTGCTGCCCATCCCCCTGCTGTGGTGCCTCGCGAGCTGGCTGACCCTGAACACCATGGGCGCATGGGAAGCCTGGATCCCCTTGCTCGCGGCCGCGACGGCGGTTGTCATCGCTGGCGTGGAAGCATCGACCCGACGACGAACGAGGGCAGCACCATGAGGACCGTCACCCGGCCGGCGCCGATCGCCGCCGAGCGCTTCACCGACGCCGCCGCGGCACTGGCGCGGATCGCCGCGATCTACGATCGCAACACCGCCTTCCTGCGCGAGCGGTTCGAGGCCTATCTGGCGGGCGAAGGCCTCGAGGGGCCGCTGCGCGCCACCTACCCCTTCCTGCGTATCGCCACCACGTCGCATACCCGGCTCGACTCGCGCCTGGCCTACGGCTTCGTCTCCCATCCCGGCACCTACGAGACGACCATCACCCGGCCGGACCTCTTCCGCGACTACCTGCTGGAGCAGATCGGCCTGCTGCTGGCCAACCACCGGGTCCCGGTGGAGGTCGGCGAGTCCGACGAGCCGATCCCGATCCACTTCGCCTATCGCCGGGACATCAACCTGGAGACCCGCCATCTCCAGGCCACCACGGGGGCGCTGGCGACGCCGCTGCGCGACCTCTTCGACGTGCCGGACCTCGCCACCACCGACGACCAGATCGTCGACGGTACGCTGCGGCTGGCGGCGGACCGGCCGGCGCCGCTGGCGCTCTACCGCGCCGCCCGGATCGACTACTCGCTGCACCGCCTGCTGCACTACACGGGAACCGGACCGGCCCAGTTCCAGAACTTCGTGATCTTCACCAACTACCAGTTCTACGTCGACGCCTTCGTCCGTGGCGTGCGGGAGCGGCTGGCGGCGGGCGAGCCTGGCTGCCTCGCTCTGGTGGAGCCGGGGGAGGTGGTGACCCGCCGCGGCCCCGACGGCGGCCTGCAGACGAGCGGGACGCCGCCGGAGCGCCTGCCGCAGATGCCGGCCTACCACCTGGTGCGCGAGGGCTTCGGCGGCCTCACCATGATCAACATCGGCGCTGGACCATCCAACGCCCGCACCATCACCGACCACGTCGCGGTCCTGCGGCCGCACGCCTGGCTGATGCTCGGCCACTGCGCGGGCCTCAGGAACACCCAGCAACTCGGCGACTACGTGCTGGCACACGGCTACCTGCGCGAGGACCACGTGCTCGACGCCGAGCTGCCGACCTCGGTGCCGATCCCGGCCCTGGCCGAGGTGCAGGTCGCACTGGAGCAAGCGGTGGCGGAGGTCACCGAACTGGCCGGCTACGACCTCAAGGCCGTGATTCGGACGGGCACGGTAGCCAGCGTCGACAACCGCAACTGGGAACTCAGCGACCATACCGCGATCGTCCGGCGCCTTTCCCAGTCTCGGGCCATCGCCCTCGACATGGAGTCGGCGGTGGTGGCTGCCAACGGCTTCCGCTGCCGGGTGCCCTACGGCACGCTGCTCTGCGTCAGCGACAAGCCGCTGCACGGCGAACTCAAGCTGGCCGGCATGGCCGGCGACTTCTATCGCCGGCGGGTGGCGCAACACCTGGAGATCGGCCTGCGCGCCATGGAGATCCTGCAGACGCAGGAGCGCGAGCGGCTGCACTCCCGCAAGCTGCGCAGCCTCGCCGAGACGGCCTTCCAGTAGCACCCCGCGGCCGGTCGACGATCGGCGAGGCGGATCCGTTCTCAGGCGGCGGCCGGCTCCCTCAGCAGGCGGCCATAGCCGGTCACGGGCTCGGCGACGCCCAGCCGGCGCAGGCAATCCCAGAAGATCGCCTGATTGCTGGTGACGACCGGGACACCGAGGGTTCGCTCCAGCTCGTCCACCACCTCGAGGCTGCGAATGTTGGCACAGCTGAAGACATAGGCGTCGACGCTGTGGCCTTCCCCGGCCAGCCGATGCGCTGTTTCGACCCAGAATGCGGGCTCGGTGCCGCAGAACTGGTCGGTGCCGCCCAGGTCGAGGGCCTGTGCCACCCCCACTTCGTAGCCGCCGGCGGTCAGGTAGCCGACCTCGCCCGCCGTCATCGCCCTATCGTAGGGGGTGACCAGGCCGATCCGACGGGCGCCGAAGCCGTCGAGGGCGCCGGAAATGGCGGTCGCCGTCGAGGTGGCCGGCGTGCCGGTCTCCTCGGCTACCGCCTTCCGGATCGCCGCCTCCCCCTCCGGCCCTCCTTCCATGGCCGTGGCGGTGCAATGGAAGGCGATGATCTCGCACCTCGCGTCGGCCAGGGTCGCCGCCGCCTCGGCGATACGCGGCAGCAGCGCGTCCAGGCTGGTCTGATGGGGCCCGGTCATGCGCAGCCGGGCGACATGGGCCTGCACGCCGTCGGGCAGCAGGCGGGGGGCCTCCGCCTCGACCCGCCGGTTGGACGAGGGGATGATCAAGCCGATGCGGCGGGTCAACGCTCTACTCGAACCAGCTGTCTTCCGCGTAGATCACCTTGGGCCGCCGGTTCTTCTCGGAGTAGCCGTCGAAGGGCGCCCCCTCGGCGTCGATCCGCGCCAGCGGATCCTCGCCCTCGACCACGGTGGTGCCGATGCGCAGCAGCAGCAGGTTCTCGTCGCCCTTGGCCTCGAAGCGATAGAGGCTGCCGGCCGGCAGCATGATGCCCTGGTTCCGGCGCAGCGTCGCCAGCTCGCCGTTCGGTCCGTAGAAGTCGGCTTGGCCCTGCATGATGAGGAAGACGTGATCCTCGTAGGGGTGGGCATGCAGCTCGTTCTCGCCGCCCTCGGCATAGCACTTGAGGACCACGCTCATCTTCTCGGTCGCGGCGAGCGGCAGGTTGGTGCGTCCCTGGGTCAGCAGCTGGGTGCGCAGCGTGAAGGTCTCCGGCTTGCGGCCGGCCGCGTGCTGCTGCAACTGGGTGCGCCACTCGTCGGCGTTCTCGGCGACGCGAGGCTGTGCGGTGGTGTTCATTTCTCTCCTCCCTGTCCGCTGTTCGGTCTCAGAAGCCGTAGAGCTTGGCCGGATTGTCGGCGAAAACCTGCCGACGCACCGCCGGATCCGGCAGCCACGCCATCACCGTGTCCAGCAGGTCCCCGTCGTTCGGCATGGCGCCGTGGTGGTGGGGGTGAGGCCAGTTGCTGCCCCAGACCACCCGGTCGGGCCGCGCGGCCACCACGGCGCGCGCCTTGTCGCGCATGTCGTCGTACGGCGGCCCGGATCTGGAGTTGCGATAGACGCTGGCGACCTTGGTCCAGCAGTGATCGGTGTCCAGCAACAGTTCGAGGAGCGTCTGGAAGCCGGGAGCGGACAGCGGCTGGTCGCCTTTGATTCGGCCCAGGTGGTCGACCAGGACGGGGCAGCGTGCCGCCCTGATCTGAGGGGCCAGATCCACCAGTTCGTCGATGGTGTCGATGTGCAGCAGCAGGTGCCAGCCGAGGTCGGCGATCCGGTCGGCCAGCGGCAGAAGATGCTCCGGGCTGACGCCGCCCTTCACCACCGTGGTCATGCGCAGGCCGCGCATCCCGCCCTCGTGGAGGCGGCGCAGTTCCGCATCCGGAACGTCGGGTTCGGCGAGGGCGATGCCGCGGCACCGGCCGCCCGATCGCGCGATCGCGTCCAAGGTCGCGGTGTTGTCGGTGCCGTAGGCGCTGGGCTGAACGATGATGCCCCTTTCCACGCCCAGGACGTCGAGCATGGCGAGATAGTCTTCGAGCGGGCAGTCCGGCGGCGTGAAGCTGCGGTTCGGCGTGTAGGGATAGCGCCAGACCGGCCCGAAGACGTGGGCATGGGTATCGCAGGCGCCCGCCGGCGGTCTGACCCGCGGGGGCCGCGGGTGCGGGTCGGGCCCCTGGCAGAGCGGCGGGTCGAAGGGGGCGTCCTGCATTCTCGCTTCCTCCCGAAGGTTTGGGCGCATGCCGCGCGGCGGCGGCGCCTGTTCTTCGTGCAGCCGGTTCTCGGGCAGCCGTATTAGTTATCAAATTAGATATCTAAGAAAGAGGCAACACGAGAAGTGGGAAGATCGCGCTGCAGCCGCCTTGCCGCGGGGGCGTCAGGCGGGAGGCTCGATCATCGACGTCTCCGGCTGCCGGCCTGTGATAGCGTCGGTCTTTTCCGCAGAACGGACGCCATGGGCAAACGGAAGAACCCGAAGACGGCGGTGACGGAAGAGGTGGCACCCACCCCGGCCGAGGTCCCTTATCTGTCGCCGGGCGACAGCACCGGCTACCTTCTCCGCTACACCCATCTCGCGGTGACCCAGTACATGCGGCAGAGGTTGCGCCGCCACGGCCTCACCTCCGCCCAGTGGTGGTTCATCCGGGCTCTCTGGATGCACGAGCCATTGTCCCAGCGCGACCTCAGTGCAGCAGCCGGCACCACCGAGGCGACCACCACCATGGCGATCCGCGTCATGGAGAAGCACGGCCTGGTCCGCCGGCAGCGCAGCGCCCGCGGCGGGCGCGCCATGGAGGTCTATCTCACGGAGCGGGGCCGCGAACTGCATCAGGCGATCATGCCGTTCGCCTTCGAGGTGAACGAGGTCGCGACCCGGGGAATCCCGCCGGACGACATCGCGACCGTGCATCGGGTGATGAAGCAGATCAGGCGGAACGTGATCGAGCGAAGGATGAATGGGGAGGTCGACGAGGCGTTCGAACCGGACCTCGACTGAAGGTCCCCGCGCGGCGAGGCCGGCGGGCCCGGCCTGTTCCGGGGCCCCTTCGTCGCGCTCCCCCACGCGTCTCTGGCTCTTTCCCTCGGGCTCCGGTTCCACTACTTCAGACCACAATGTGCGGCCACCGCCCTCAATCGAGCGACGCGTCTGATGAGCAGTAACACTCTCCCTTCGCCTGGACAGGCGCGTATCCCGACCGGCATCACCGGGCTGGACCGGATTCTGGGCGGCGGCTTGCCTGGCCCGCGCCTCTACCTGCTCCAGGGAGCGCCGGGAACCGGCAAGACCACCCTGGCGCTGCAGTTCCTGCTTGCCGGCGTGGAGCGGGACGAGAAGGTCGTCTACGTGACGCTCTCGCAGTCCCGCCAGGAGCTGGAGCAGATCGCAGCGTCGCACGGCTGGTCGACCGATGGGCTCGTGATCGAGGAACTGCAGTCGGCGGACATCATCGAGGCGGCGTCGGATCAGACGGTGTTCCACAGCGCCGAAGTGCGTCTCGATCACACGCGCCGCGCGGTGGAGGAGGCCGTGCGCAAGCACGCCCCCGCCCGCGTGGTGTACGATTCCCTGCTGGAGATCCGCCAGCTCGCCCGCGACGGCTTGCGCTTCCGCCGGGAGATCCTCGGCTTCAAGGCTTTCCTGAACGCTCGCAGCATAGCCACCTTGATGATCGACACCGAGGCCGAGTTCGGCGGCGATCGGCAACTCGAGGGGGTCGCGCACGGCATCCTCAGGCTCGACAAATTCCTGCCCGAGTACGGGGTGGCCCGCCGCCGCATCGAGGTGAAGAAGATGCGCGGGGTCAGCTTCTCCGACGGCTATCACGACATCACGATCCGCACGGGCGCCGGCGTCGAGGTCTATCCCCGCATCGTGCCGAGCCTCGCGCCGGAGTCGGGGCGCAGCGAGCTGATCCGGTCCGGGGTCGCCGCACTCGACGAGATGCTGGGCGGCGGCCAGGAGGCGGGGACGACCACCCTGGTGGTGGGGCAGGCCGGGACCGGCAAGTCGACGATGGCGTCTCTCTACGCCCGGGCGGCGCTCGAACGGGGCGAGGACGTCGCCATGTTCCTCTTCGAGGAGCGGCTGGAGACCTTCTTCCGCCGGTCGGAGGGGCTCGGCATGGACCTGCGGCCCCACCGCGCTTCGGGGCGCCTCCGGATCTGGGATTTCAATCCGGCCGAAATCTCGCCCGGGGAGTTCGGGCAGATCGTGCAGAAGGCCGTCGAGGGCGATGACATCCGGGTGGTGCTGATCGACAGCTTCACCGGCTATCTCAATGCGCTGCCCCGCGGCGATCAGGCCGTGCTGGAGATCCAGAGCCTGCTCAAGTACCTGTCCCGCCGGGGCATCCTCACGATCCTGGTGGTCGCCCAGCACGGCCTGCTGGGCCACAACCTGGGGACGGAGGTGGATGTCTCCTTCCTCGGAGATACGGTCATCCTGCTGCGCATGTACGAGTGGCCGGGGGTGGTCCGGCGTACCATCACCGTGGTCAAGAAGCGGCATGGCCCGCACGACATGGCCGTGCACGAGCTGATGATCAGCGAGGACGGCGTTCAGGTGGCCGCCTTCAATCCACCGCCGCCCGGTGCCCCCGGCCCGATCGGCCATGATCGCTCCTGAAGGCCGGCAGGCGGAGGCGCCCAAGCTTCTGGCGCTGGCGCCTTACCGGCGTGACGGGGAAGTCCTCCGCTCCGCCCTCACGGACGCGGGCTACGACCTGACGGTCTGCGAGACGCCGGCAGCGCTGCTCACCGCGCTCGGGGAGGAGACCGGTCTTCTGCTGCTGACCCAGGAGTCGCTGACCAACAGCCTGCTCGACAGCCTCTGGGCTTGGCTCGCCGAACAGCCGGCCTGGTCCGAACTTCCCATCCTGCTCCTGCTCGACACCGACCGGCAGACCATGGAGGTCCTGGATCACCTGCGGGCGTCGCTTACCCGCAGCAAGCTTTCCGTGCTGGCTCGCCCTGTGACCATCGTCGAGCTGCTCAGCGCCGTCGACGTCGCCTTGAAGAGCCGCCGCTGGCAGTGGCAGGTGCGCGGCCAGATGGAGCAGGAGGTGGAACTTCGGCGCGAGCTGAACCACCGGGTCAAGAACGCCTTCGCCAACATCTACGCCGTCTATCACATGACCCGCCGCCGGTCCGGCAACCTCGAGCAGTTCGAGGCGGACTTCGAGGGTCGGCTGTCTGCACTCAGCCGGGTTCACGACCTCCAGTTCAGCAGCGACGGTGGTGCTGCCGCCCTCGAGCTTCTCTGCGAGAGCGTCCTGTCCCCCTACCGTTCCGACGCGGCCGCCGAGGTGACGCTGGAAGGCCCCGCCGTGTCCTTGAGGCCGCAGGCCGCGACCACTCTCGCCCTCTGCCTTCATGAACTGGCGACCAATGCCGTCAAGTACGGCGCGCTGTCCGTTCCCGGCGGCCGTCTGGCGCTCTCCTGGACCGTGGCGGGGACGGAACTCGATTTCAACTGGTCCGAGGCAGGCGGGCCGCCGCTGCTCGAGGTGCCGACGCGGAAAGGCTATGGAACGGGCTTCATTCGCGCAGCCGTCCGGAGCGGCCTCAACGGGGAGGGAATCTTCGATTTTCGCCCCGGGGGGTTGCGGTTCTCCTTGAGGATGCCGGTTCAGCACCTTGTGTCCGCTCTTTGACACGACGGGCGAGAGGGGAACCGTCCAGGCGCAGGACGGTTCTCGTGGATCATGGCCTGTCTGGAATTGGATATGGTGGAGGGAAGAGGGAGAGCCGACCTGCTTCTCTTGATTGTCGAAGACAACCCGCTGATCGGGTTCATGCTGGAGGATGTGCTGGCCGGCGCCGGGCACCGCGTCGCGGGGCCGGTCGCGACCCTCGACGAGGCGGTCTCCAGCGCCGAACGGCAGCATCCCGATCTCGCCCTGGTGGACATCGATCTGCAGGGGCAGGGGACCGGCGTAGACCTCGCGCGCCTTCTCAAGGAGCGGATGCAGGTGCCCACGGTGTTCGTGTCGGGGCAGGTGCTCGTCGCCCGGGCCCATCAGGACGTCGCCGTCGGCCTCTTGAAGAAGCCCTTTTCGCCCGACTCGCTCGTGGCGTCGGTGGCGCTGATCGAACGGCGCCTCGCCGGCGAGGCAGACGGGCGCCCGCCCGCGGAGTTGGAGCTCTTCGACGGCCTGGCTCACGGCGGACACTGACGGACGTCGAGACGCCCCCGAACGGGTGCGGCCGGCAGGCTCGATGTCGCCATCGCCATCGTGGGGGTCACACGGCTCGCCAGGGGCGGCCGCGCCGTGCATCCTGAAAGGAAATCTGGGCATCCTGAAAGGAAGTCTGGCCACGCTGTCTTCGACGCGGCTGAAGCAGATGACCGGGGAACCCGCGCAGCCGATGCGGCGTTGTGATTGCCCTGGATGCCGGCCCGGCCGCGGCGACCGGGGAGGAGCGAGAACGATGGCGACGAGGCGGGCCGCCGGCAAGGCGGCTAAGAAGTCCAGCGGTGACGAGGAACCCCAGGCCGGCAAGGCACCTGCGTCGTCCTCCGGGAGGTCCCGGCGACGCAGCGAGGACGGCGCCCCTTCGCTCGGCACCCGCCCCATGTGGAGCGGCAACCTGCGCCTCTCCCTGGTGTCGGTCCCGGTAAAACTCTATCCGGCGACACGCACCGGCGCCCGCATCTCGTTCCATCAAGTGCACGAACCTTCCGGCAAGCGGATCCGTTACGAGAAGGTCGTGCCCGGGCTGGGGCCGGTGGACACGGACGAGATCGTCAAGGGCTTCGAGATCGAGAAGGGCCACTACGTTCTGCTCGACCCGGAGGAGATCGACTCGGTCAAGGTGGAGGCGCGCAAGACCCTCGACGTCGTGCAGTTCGTAGGCCAGGGCGAGATCGACCCGATCTGGTTCGAGCGGCCCTACTACGTGACGCCGGACGGCGAGCTGGCCGAGGAGGCCTACAACGTCCTCCGCGACGCCCTGCGCGCCGCACGCAAGGTGGGCCTCGGGCAGTTCGTCATGCGCGGCCGCGAGTATGTCGCAGCGATCAAGCCCTGCGGCAGAGGCCTGCTGCTGGAGACGCTGCGTTTCGCCGACGAGGTGCGAAAGGCGGCCCCCTTCTTTGCGGAGGTGAGCGACAGCGAGGCGGACGAGGAACTGCTGGGGTTGGCATCCGAGCTGATCGAGCGGAAGTCCGCGCCGTTCGACCCGGCCCGCTTCGAGGACCACTACACCGTTGCCCTGCGGGAGATGATCGACGCCAAGGCGAAGCAGCGCAAGCCGGTGGAGGTCGAGGAAGAGGGGCCCTCCGGTGGCGGCAAGGTCATCGACCTGGTGGAGGCGCTGCGGCGCTCGGTGAAGTCGGCCGAGGCGCCGGCGCCCAGGCGCGGGGGCGGTCGGCGCAAGGCGAGTTGAGCCATGGCGAAAGGACGGGACGAGGCGCTTTCGACCTATTGGCAGAAGCGCCGCTTCAACGAGACGCCCGAACCGCGCGGCGAGGTCGCGGCCAAGGGGGGGCGCCTCTATACCATCCAGAAGCACGCGGCGACCCGGCTTCATTACGATCTGCGCCTGGAACTCGACGGCGTGCTCAAGAGCTGGGCCGTCACCAAGGGACCCAGCTACGACCCCGCCGACAAGCGCCTCGCGGTGCGGACGGAAGATCATCCGCTCGACTATGCGACCTTCGAGGGCCGCATCCCCGAAGGCAACTACGGTGCCGGCACAGTCCTGCTGTGGGACCGCGGCACCTGGGAGCCGCTGGACGACCCCCGCGAAGGGCTGGAGAAGGGCAAGCTCGCCTTCCGCCTGAACGGCGAGCGCCTGCGGGGCCGCTGGGCCCTGGTCCGCTTCAAAGGCAAGGACTCCTCGAAGCGGGAGAACTGGCTGCTGATCAAGGAAAGGGACGAGGCGGTCGATCCCGAGCGCGACGTCACGGCGGACGAGACCGCCAGCGTCGCGTCCGGCCGCGAGATGGAGGCGATCGCGGCGGCGCCGGAAGCCGTCTGGCGATCCGACAGGAGCGAGGCGGCGGATCCCGCTCCCGCGAAGGGCCGCAAGAGCCGGGCAAAGCCTGCGGCCCAGGCGCTGCCGGCCTTCGTCTCTCCGGCGCTTGCGACCCTGGTCGACCACCTGCCGAGCGGTGACGACTGGGTCTATGAGATCAAGTTCGACGGCTACCGGACCCTCGCGGCCGTCTCTGGCGACGAAGTGCGCCTCCACACCCGCAACGGCCTGGACTGGACCCATCGCTACCCGTCACTGGTGCGTGCCCTGGCGAAGCTGGATCTCGACGGCGCTCTGCTGGACGGCGAGGTCGTTGTGGTCGACAAGGCCGGCCGCACCGATTTCGGCGCTCTGCAGCGGGCGCTGAAGGGGGAGGGGGGCACTCTCTCCTACTTCCTCTTCGACCTGCTGCAGATCGCCGGCGAAGACCTGAGGAAGCAGCCTCTGGTCGAGCGCAAGGCCCGTCTGGAGGCCCTGCTGACCGGGCTGGGGCGGGAGGGGCCGCTGTTCTACAGCGGGCACCTGGACCGGGGCGCCGACCAGATGCTGGAGCGGCTGTGCGGCGAGGACTTCGAGGGCGTCATCGCCAAGCGCGCGAATTCTCCCTACCGCTCCGGCCGCGGGCGCTCGTGGCTCAAGATCAAATGCGAGCGGACCCAGGAGTTCGTCGTCGTCGGCTGGGCCAGTTCCACCAGGGACCGGCCCTTCTCGTCCTTGCTGCTTGGGGTCGAGGAGGAAGGCGGCCTGCGCTATGCCGGCAAGGTGGGCTCCGGCTACTCCGAAGAGGAGCTGGCGAGCCTGTCGGCGCGGCTGCGTAAGCTGGCGCGCAAGACCGCGCCGGTGGAGGGCGAGGTGCCTGCGGACGCCCGCCGGGGTGCGCACTGGGTGCGGCCCGAGTTGGTCGCGCAGGTCCAGTTCGCCGAGTTCACCCGTGATGGCCTGGTCCGCCAGGGACGGTTTCTCGGCCTGCGAGAGGACAAGCCGGCCCGGGACGTCGTGCGCGAACGTCCGGAGCCGGTCGAGGAGGCGGAGAAGATGGCGGCGTCGGAGTCGGCAGGAACCGTGGCGGGAGTTCGCCTGACGCACCCCGAGCGGGTGCTCTATCCCCAGCAGGGGGTGACCAAGCGGAGTCTCGCCGAGTACATGGTCCTGGCCGCGCCGCGCATGCTGCCCCAGGTGTCGCGACGGCTCGTCAGTCTGGTGCGCTGTCCGGAAGGTCGAGCCAAGCAATGCTTCTTCCAGAAGCATGGCGGCGCCGGGCTGCCTGCGCAGTTCCAGCGCCTGCCGGTCAGGGAGAAGGGCGACAAGCAGAACGACTACCTCTACGTCGACAGCGTCGAAGCCCTGGTGGCCGCGGTCCAGATGGGCGTGCTGGAACTGCATATCTGGGGCTCGCACATCGACCGCGTCGAGCAGCCGGACCGGATCGTCTTCGACCTCGACCCCGACCCGACGGTCGACTTCGCGGCCGTCAAGGCGGCGGCCGTCCGCATGCGTGACGCCCTCGACGCGCTGGGCCTGCAGTCCGTCCCGTTGCTGACCGGCGGCAAGGGCGTGCACGTCGTGGTGCCGATTGCCCGGCGCTACGAATGGCCGACGGTCAAGGCCTTCTCGGGCGCTCTGGCGCACCGCTTCGCCGACGACGATCCGGGGCGCTTCGTGGCCACCATCACCAAGGCCAAGCGGAAGGGCCGGATCTTCATCGACTTCTTCCGCAACGACCGGGGCTCCACGGCGATCGCGCCCTACTCGCCGCGTGCCCGCGAGGGCGCGCCCCTCGCCTGGCCGGTGAGCTGGGAAGAATTGGCCGAGACGGAGAGTGCGGCGTCTGTCTCCGTGCCCGACGCGGCGGCGCGTCTGCGCGAAGCCGACCCCTGGGTCGGCTATGACGACCTGCGGCAGAGCCTCAAGGTTTCGGCATTGCGCGCGCTCGGGGTGGAAGGGGCCTGAGGAACGGGCTGGCCGCTGGGGCGTTGGGCGCGCATGGAAGAGCAGGATCGAGCAGCCGGGACGGTCTATTCCGCGGAGCGGGCCCGGCAGGGTGACATCGTGCTGCGCAGCCGCCGCCGTCGGCTCGTCTTCATCGCCGGGCTGGCCGGGCTGGTGCTTCTCGGGCTCGTTGTAGGCTTCGCCGCCTGAGCGACGGAACCCGGACGAGGCGAGGGGCGTTCTTCCGGTCCTTCCACGACAAGGCTCCCCCGATGCTTCGCGCCTGCCTTCTCGCTTTGCTGCTTTCCAGCCCTCTGGAGGTCATGGCGCAGACGGCGCAAGCGCCGGTCGACGAGGCTGCGCCGGCCACCAACGACCTGAGCGCCGACCAGTTCGTCACGCTTGTGGCTGTCTCCAGCCTCTACGAGATCGCTGCCGGCGAACTGGCGAGAGAGCGGGTTGAGGATCCGGCCCTGCACGGCTTCGCGGAGGCATCCGTGCGGGACCATCGGCAGTTGCTCGGTGCCCTCCATGCCGCCGTCAAGGCGGAGGAGATGGTGATCGAGGTGCCGGACCGGCTGGATGCGGGAGCGGCGCGGAAGCTGGAGGCCCTGCGGTCCCTGCCCGCGGAGGAGTTCATCAGCCGCTATGTGGCGGAGCAGGTGGAGAGCCGGCGGACCGCCGCCGTGCTCTTCTCCAACTATGCCGAGGCCGGTGACCTGGAGGAACTCAGGCGGTTCGCGGCGGATCTGGAGCCGGTCCTGAGCCGCGAGTTCGAGGCGATCCAGCAGATCGCCGACGAACGCCCGGGCAACTGATCCGGGTCTCGGCCGTCCCTGCCGCTCGCGCGGAATGCGCGGTTCCGTCCGCGCGAGTATCGTGGCAGGAACACGAAGGCGCCGTCCGCATAGATGCGGCGCCGTGGCGGGGGAGACGATCTCATGATGATACTGCCGTTCCTGACGGCACTGGCTGCCATCCTGTTCGCCTGGCGCGGCCGGCGCGGAGCCGCTGTCGCGGCGGTGCTGCTGACCTTTGCGGTGACGCTGGTCCTGTTCCGGCTGCATGCCACGGACAGCCTGGCGATCGACCTTTGAGGGCCTGACCGTGACCTCCGCCCTGTCGCTCCGCCTCAACGCCCTCGGCCTGCTGGCCCTGACTCTGGTCCTGGCGCTCGCCTTCGCCGACCAGCTGCTGTTCGGCGATCTGCCTTGCCCGCTCTGCCTGCTGCAGCGGGCGGGCTTCGTCGCGGCGGCCCTCGGTCTCGTCCTCAACCTGACCTGCGGCGTGCGGCCCAGCCACTATGGCCTGATGATCCTCGGCGCCGTCTTCGGCGGGCTGATTTCGCTGCGGCAGGTCGCTCTGCATGTCGTGCCGGGGAGCGGCTCCTACGGCAGCGCCTTCCTGGAACTCCATTTCTATACCTGGGCGCTGGTCGTCTTCACTCTGATCGTCGCCGGCTCGGCGATCATGCTGTTGTTCGACCGGCAGTTCGCGCCGGCCGCGGCGCCGGGCAGCACCCGGCGGCCTCTGCTCGCCACCCTCGCCTTGGCCGCCTTCGCCGCCGTCGTGGCACTCAACGCCCTGTCCACCCTGGCCGAGTGCGGCGTCGGACTCTGCCCCGACAATCCCACGACCTACGAGCTCCTGCAGGGGGCGAAGCTAGGGGCCGGACCGGTCAAGTAGGCGCCAGCCGCCGTGGAAGGCTGGTCGCCGCCGACTCGGTGCGGGCGAAGGCAGCCTGTGCCGTCTCGATCAGCCCCTCGCGCACCGAGGCCGACATCCCCTTTCGCTGCAGCTCCCCGCAGGCGGCGGCCAGTTCCGTGAACCCGAGGTTGCCGGCGACGCCCTTGAGCGTATGGGCGATCCGGCTGACCTCCTCCTCCGGCAGGGTCTGGTCGCGCAGTCGGGACAGGCCGTCGCTGATCTCCGAGAGGGCCGACCCGAGCAGTGCCATCAACTCCTGCCGCCCGATGACGCCTTCGAGACTGGCGAGGGTGGCGAGGTCCAGGGGGCCCTCTCCCGCGTCGGCAGCCCGCGGGGTCGGAGTCTGCGGCGGCAGGGTGTCGGTAAGGCGTGCCAGCAGCATCATCAGGTCCTGGAAATCGATGGGCTTGATGATGCAGTCGTTCATCCCGGCCTCGAGATACTCCCGCCGCTGCTCGAGGAAGGCGTTGGCCGTCACCGCGATGATCGGCACCTCGCCGGCCGGCGGCGGCAGGCGACGGATCGCCCGGGTCGCTTCGACGCCGTCCATGATCGGCATCTGCACGTCCATCAGGATCGCGTCATAGGGTTTGGCCCGGGCCAGGGCGAGAGCCTGCTGGCCGTCGAAGGCGAGTTCCACCCGATGCCCCAGGCGCGTCAGAACTTCCTGAATCAGCTTGCGGTTCGCCGCTGCGTCCTCGGCGACGAGAATGGACAGGGGGCGCAGCGTGGCGGTGACCGGTGCGCGCCTCCTCAGATGTTCCCCTGTCCCCTGGGGCAGGGTGACCTCGAACCAGAAATGGCTTCCGACCCCTTCGGCGGAGGTGAACCCGATCGTGCCGCCGAGACCGAGAACGATCTGTCGCGATATCGCGAGACCCAGCCCGGTGCCGCCGAACCGGCCCCGGCCCTTGCCCACCTGCTCGAACTCGCCGAACACCCGGTCCTTGTCGGCCTCCGGTATGCCGATGCCGGTGTCGCGGACCGATATTCGCAAGGCCACTTTGTCCGCGTCGCGCGTCGTGGTCTGCAGGTCGACGTCCACGAAGCCACGGCTGGTGAACTTGACGGCGTTTCCGACGAGGTTGAAGAGGACCTGCTGGATCCTCTGGGGATCGCCGAGAAGGATCGGAGGGGAATCCTCCGGGATCCGCATCCGCAGCTCCACGCCCTTCTCCCGCGCCTGGGGTTCGAAGACCGCCATGGTCTTCTGCAGCAGGCTGGCGATGTTGAAGTCCCGGTGGTCGAACTCGATCTTGCCGGCCTCGATCTTCGAGAAGTCGAGCACCTGGTTGATGACGCCCAGCAGGACCTCGCCGGATTTTTCGGCGGTATCCAGGTAATCGGCCGCCTCGGGAGGAAGGGACGACTGCCGGGCAAGCGCGATCATGCCCAGGATGCCGTTCAGCGGCGTGCGCATCTCGTGACTCATGGCCGCCAGGAAGCGGGTCTTCGCCGCGGAGCCGGCGGTGGCGGCCTGCTCGCGTTCCTCAAGGTCGTGCTCCCGCTGCTGCAGTTCGGCAATCAACTGGTCGTTGCGGTCCAGCGTCCGCCTGCGCTCGTCCTCCAGGTTCAGAAGCAATCCCAGCAGCAGCGTCATCAGCGCGCCGGTCGGGGAAGCGAAGAGCACGCTGTCCGAGATGAGGTTCCAGGGTATCCCGGTCGGAATGACCAGAAACACGAAGGGCAGAACGCCAGCCGCCGAAAACGAGAGACCGACGATCCGCCAGGTCTCGCCGATAAGCCGCCTCCGGCGGAGGAAATAGATGACCAGGCCGAGCAGGACGTAGAGCCAGGGGGTGGATGCCCCGATGTAGGCTCCGGCACCGCCGATGTGCAGGCGGTAGAGGGATACGAGCAGGCCGCAGACCACGGCCGCCAGCGGCCCGCCGAAACCCGCCGACAGGATGATCATCGCACCGCGGCCGTCGAAGATGATCCCGGGCTTCAGTTCCAAGGGCGCCGACATGCTGAGAAGGGCCCCCAGCCCGAAGACCAGCCCCAGGAGAGCCGCCTCGAGGCGCGGACCGAGCCGGCGCGCATGACTACGGATGAGAGTATAGCCGATGGCGCTCAGTGCGCAGAGGGCGAAGGAGGCGAGGAGATCCACGTGAAGCCTTCTCCACCCTGCAGATTCGTACAGAAACGAACGTGAGACGGGAGAAGGTTACTTGCAATTTTCACGGAAGCAAGAGTGGAGTCCAAATGGACGCCTCAAAATTCCTTATCAGGTTGTTCAAGAGCGAGATAACGCAAGTAAAAACCGTGATTTTCTGGGTATTCGAATAAACTATCTAATAAAAGGCACGAGCTTGCTGCCATCGACAAACCGGCTGTAGCGGAAGGGGGCCGGATCGACGCAGGGGGCGTCCCCGGCGACGATGTCGGCCATCAGGCGGCCGGCGCCGGGGCCGATGCCGAAGCCGTGGCCCGAGAAGCCGGACGCGATGAAGAGGCCGGGATTGCCGTCGATCGCCGAGATGGCCGGGACGGCGTCGGGGGTGGTGTCGATCAGGCCGCCCCAGCGCTCGACGATCGAGGCCTTTTCGAAGGCGGGAAAAGTCTGCCGGAGCTTCACCCAGGCACGATCCAGCGCGGGGCGATAGGGGGCCGGGTCGAGCACCCGATGCTTCTCGAACGGCGTCGTCGCGTCGAGCGACCAGGACGAAGGGAACGACAGCTCCTCGAAGAAGCGCCGCCCGAAGCGGATCTTCATGCCCGCCCGCTCGTGCAGGAAGGCCGGCAGGAAGGTGCGGAAGTTCGGCAGCAGGTCCGGCACCACGTCGAAGACGCTGTTGCCGTCGGATATGGTGTAGCCGCCGTCGGTCCGGCGGCGGAAGGCGAAGTCCGGTGCCCAGAGGCCGCCGGCGAAGACCTCCTCCATCGGCGTGGTGCGCATCACCGAGGAGAGGACCTTCATCTGCGGGAAGCGGATGGCGTGGCGGCGCAGGAACAGGGACGTCCAGGCGCCGCCGGCGACGACGAGCGCGCTCGTCTCGATCCGCCCCCGCTCGGTCACCACCGCCGAGACCTTGCCGCCGCTGGTCTCGTAGCCGCGCACGGCGCAGTGCGTGACCACCGCGCCGCCCGCCCGCCGCAGCCCGCGGGCGATCGCCGGGGCCGCCTTCGTCGGTTCCGCGCGGCCGTCGGTCGGCGTGTAGAGGGCGCCCAGCCACCGTTCGCTGCTGCCGGGGAGCAGTTCGGCGGCCTCGTCAGCGGTCAGCAGGCGGGTGTCGAGCTGGTACTGCCGGCCCAGCTCGTACCACCGTTCGAAGGCCGCCATCTTCTGCGGGGTCTTCGCGACGTAGAGGATCCCGCTCTGGCGGAAGCCGGTGTCCTCGCCCAGCTCGGCGTCCAGGCCGCGCCACTGACGCAGGCTTTCCAGCATCAGCGGGATCTCGGCGGGGTCGCGGTTCTGGCTGCGGCAGAAGCCCCAGTTGCGGGACGACTGCTCGGCTCCGATCGTCCCCTTCTCGCAGAGCGTCACCGCCAGCCCGCGCCTGGCGAGATGGTAGGCTGTCGAGACGCCGATGATGCCGCCGCCCACCACCACCACGTCGGCACGCTGCGGCAGCGTGTCGTCGCTTTCGACCGGGTCGACTGCCGGCATGCTTCCCCCTCACCACCCCAGGGCGTGCGTCGGCCGTCGATGGTCCGAAGCCGCGAAGAGAACGCCGTCCGGGCCGGGCACGATGGCACAGACGGCGCCGGCCAGATGCGTCCGTTCCGGCAACAAGTCAACTCTGTGCCCGAGGGGGCGCAACGCCGCAGCCGCTTTCGAACCGTCGGACTGGCAGTGGCAGTTGACGCTGTCCGGGAGGGACGGAGAAGATGACGTGTGGGCCCAGTCCACCGAGAAGCCGGACTGGAGCGAGAGATGACCGCCTTTTCCTACGACATGCCCTATCCCGCCGCCCGTCCGCCGGTGATGGGCCGCAACATGGTGGCGACGTCCCAGCCCCTGGCGGCGCAGGCGGGCCTGCGCATGCTGCTGCAAGGGGGCAATGCGGTCGATGCCGCCTTGGCCACGGCCATGACGCTGACCGTCGTGGAGCCGACGGGCAATGGCCTGGGCAGCGACGCCTTCGCCATCGTGTGGGACGGCGCCGAGCTGCATGGGCTGAACGCCTCTGGCCGCTCTCCGGCGGCCTGGACGCCGGAGCGCTTCGCGGGGCTGCGGGCCATGCCAGCCCGCGGCTGGGAGAGCGTCACCGTGCCCGGCGTCGTCTCGGCCTGGGTCGCCCTCTCCGAGCGGTTCGGGCGGCTGCCCTTCGCTGCGCTCTGCGAGCCGGCGATCGCCTACGCACGGGAGGGCTTTCCGGTCTCGCCGACCATCGCCCGCCTGTGGGGGAAGGGGGCGGAGCTGCTGAAGGGCCAGCCGGGCTTCGCCGAGCACTTCATGCCGGAGGGCCGGACGCCGCAGGCGGGAGAGATCTTTCGCAGCGAGGTCCTCGCGCACTCGCTGGAGCTCATCGCCGCGAGCCGTGGCGAGGCCTTCTACAAGGGCGAACTGGCGGAGAGGATCGCGGCCTCCGCCCGTGAGCACGGTGCGGCCTTGAGCGTGGCGGACCTGGCCGCCCACGAAAGCGACTGGTGCGGCACGATCTCCACACGCTCGCAGGGTTGCGACGTCCACGAGATCCCGCCGAACGGCCAGGGCATCGCCGCCCTGATGGCGCTGGGCATCCTGGAACACTGCGATCTGGCGGAGTTGGAGCCGGACAGCGCCGCGGCGATCCACCTGCAGATCGAGGCGATGAAGCTGGCCTTCAGCGACGTCGAGCGGACCGTCGCCGACCCCGCACACATGCGCCTGCGGACGGAAGCGCTGCTCGATCAGGACTATCTGCGCCGCCGCGCCGCCACCATAGACCCTCGCCGTGCCGCCGTACCGACGGCGGGGGCTCCGGCGCACGGTGGCACGGTCTACCTGGCCGCGGCCGATGCCGGCGGCATGATGGTCTCTTTCATCCAGTCGAACTACGCCGGCTTCGGTTCCGGCGTCGTCGTGCCGGGCACCGGGATCCACCTGCAGAACCGCGGCTTCGGCTTCACCCTGGAGCCGGGCCATCCCAACCGGGTGGGCCCGCGAAAGCGGCCCTTCCATACGATCATCCCCGGCTTCGCGCTGCGCGGCGGCGTGCCGCTCATGAGCTTCGGCGTGATGGGCGGCCCGATGCAGGCCCAGGGGCACGTGCAGATGGTGCTGCGTACCCAGCTCTGGGCGCAGAATCCCCAGGCGGCCAGCGACGCCCCGCGCTGGCGGGTGACCAGCGGACGGCGGGTCGCCGTGGAGTGGGGCATGCCGGAGCCCGTGGTGGCCGCGCTGCGGGACCTCGGCCACGAGGTGACCCGGGAGGCGCCGGACAACGCCTTCGGCTTCGGCGGTGCGCAGCTGATCCATCGCCTGCCGGACGGCTACGTGGGGGGCAGCGACCACCGCGAGGACGGCGGCGTCGTTGCCTTCTGAGCCAGGCGTTGCAGAGGGCCCGCCGCCGTAGCGGCGGGCCCTCCAAGCTCAGTAGGCCGGGCCTCAGTAGGCCAAGTCGAGGATGCCCTTGACGAAGAGGGCGACGCCAAGTGCCAGGGCGCTGGTTACGAAAAGGGCGGCGGACGAGCCGATCACGCTGTTTTCCAGGTACCGGGGACGCAGTCCGGCCGGCCGCGGCCGGACCATCCAGAGGGTCGCGACGGCGGCCACCAGCAGCAGCGCGCCGAACGGAAGGCTGAACATCTCGCAGAACTCCTGCGCGCCCGCGCAGAGAGGCGGATCGGGCGCGGTGTCGATGAAGAGGAAAAGGCTGTAGCGACGGCTGCGGCGGGGGGGCACGCAACCGTTCTAGCGGCCGCCCGGCGGTGCCCGGGCCGGGCCGACCCGCACGCGCCTGCGTCGGCGGCCGGCGAGAAGCGTCGGCGGCCGCTCGCTGCTCCACCGCCGACGCGCCGCCGGCGCTGCCGGACGCGGCTGCGGCGGCAGCGCCGATTTCGGCTGCGGCTTCGAGGGGGCGGCCTTCTCAGCGACCGGGCCTTCGCGCTTGGTGGCGGCAGGAAGATCGGATGCGGGGACGTGCAGGCCGTCGACGGCGGGCGCCACTCGCGGCCAGTGAAAGGCCGTCCCCTGCAGCAGCGAAAGGGAGAGCAGGAGGGCCAGCAGCTTCAACGCTGCAGGCCGGCGGCGACAGGCGGAACCTGACGGCGACACCAGCGGGCCCGACAAGGCCGGACACTCCTCTCAGACTGGAGGCAGACTACGCCGGAGGTGCGGAAAGCGCCATGACGATCACGCTTCCCTGCGGCGTGAGGTTGTTGCCTTCCGCAATCGGCTCATCTCTTATCGGGAATCGGGGCGGAACGTCCGGAAGCGTGAGCGGGATCAAGGGGCAGGGGCTGTTGCAGGACAAGCAGGTACAGCCTTGGCAGGTCCCCTTGCGGCTGCTGCAGGTCGGAAGCGTGGCGCTCCCGCTGATCGTGGGGGGCATCTGGGCGCTGCAGTCGTGGCGCGCGACGCGGGATGCGCATGTGGCCTCCGCCCAGCGGCAGGTCGAACTGGTCCGGGAGTACGCCCTGCGGGTCATCCAGACCCAGGACATGCTGCTCGGCGAGGTGGCAAGCTATCTGCAGGACCGGCCCGCCGATGACGTCGACCGAACGGAACTGGCGGAGCGTCTCCGGAGCCTGCAGGAACGCGTCGACTTCGGTGTGCTGTTCGGTGCTGCGACGCTCGACGGCACCCTGACCGCCAGCTCCCGCCAGGGCCCGCTGACGCTGCAGGTCGGCGACCGCGAGTACTTTCAGGCGCTGAAGCAGGACAGCCGCGGAGTCTATGTGGATCGCGTAACCCTGCAGCCGGTCGGCACGGACACGCTGATCGTGGCGGAGCGTCCGGGAGGGCCGACATCACCCTGGATCCTGGTCGCCGCGGTCAACGTCCAGACCGTCACCGACTTCTTCGGCCGGGTCGCTTCCGGCGAGAACGCCTCGGCCTCTCTGCTGCGGGCGGACGGTAAGCTGCTGGTGCGCCACCGGCCTGACTGGCCGCCGCTGATCACGCCGGCGGACTCGCCGGCGATGAGAGCCATCGGCGCCGCCGACAGAGGCACGTACGAGACCCGCGCCCTTGCCGACGGGGTGGAGCGGATCTACGCCTTCAGCAGGGTGGACGGCCTGCCCCTCTTCGCCGTGTACGGCGTCGCCGAGAGCACGATCCGGAGGGCGTGGCTCGAGCAGATGTACACGGTCGTGCTGTTCCTGGTGCTGACGGCCGGCTTCGGCTTCGCGGCCGCTTCACAGGCGCTGAGCCGGGTCCGCTCCGAGCAGGCGCGGCGGGAGGCCGAGTTCGACCGCCGTTCGCTGGCCGCCGCGCAGCGGTCGGCGGCGCTCAACGAGACGCTGCTGCGCGAGCTCAACCATCGGGTCAAGAACAACCTGCAGACGATCCTGGCCCTCATCCGCCTGCGCCGCCGCTCACACGGCGACAACGTCGTTCTCGACGAGATCGACCAGCGGGTCTGGGCGATCGCGGAGGTCCATCGCCTGCTCTACGGGTCGGATGAGATCACGCGCCTCGACCTCAGCGCCTTCCTGCACGAGGTCTGCCGCAACAACGTGATGGTCCCTCCCGAACGGCCGATCGCGGTGACCTGCGAGGCAGAGCCGGTGGAAATCGATGTGAACCAGGCGACGCCGGTCGCGCTGATCATCGTCGAGCTGCTGACCAATGCCGTGAAGCACGCCTTTCCCGACGGGCGCTCCGGCACCATCAGGATCACCTTGCGCGACCGTGGGGAGGTGGCGGAACTGGAGGTGATGGACGATGGGATGGGGCTGCCGCCGGGGCCCCACCGCAACTCCGGCCTGCGCCTCGTCGAAGGTCTGGTCGAGCAGCTGGAGGGCAGCCTGGAGATCGTGCGAGGGAACGGCACGACCTTCAGGGTGGTGTTTCCCAAGACCGAAGGCGGCGCGGAGACCACTCCTCAGGAACCGGAGTCGGGTGCACAGTAGATCCGGTAGAGGGTTTCGAGGACCTGCCGTGCCGGGTCGCTGGCTATGGCATACCAGATCGTCTGGCCGTCCCGCCGGGGCGTGACCAGGCCGTCCTTGCGCAGCAGTGCCAGGTGCTGCGAGACGGTCGACTGGCGCAGCTCCAGCCAGCTCGCCAGCTGGCCCACAGACTGTTCTCCGTCGATCAGCCGGCAGAGGATCAGCAGGCGGTGCCGGCTGGCGAGCGATTTCAGAAGATCACTCGCCGCCTCGGCGGCCGCAGCCATGGTGGCCGGGTCGATGGCCTTGTCGGGTGCGTCCATCACTGCGCCACGCTGTCGGCGATCTGCCCGCGCGGACGCTGCCGCAGCAGTCGTGCCGCCGCCAGACCGACCAGCATCGCCGCGACGAAGACGTAGGGCTCGGATCGGCCGAGCCCCAGGGCGGGCAGCGCTCCACCCGGGCAGAAGCCGGCGATGCCCCAGCCGATGCCGAAGAGGCCCGCACCGGCCAGCAGCGGCCGGTCGATCTGCCGGCGCGTGGGCAGATGGAAGCGGCTGTCCAGGAGCGGCGCGGACCGGCGGAACGCCACGCGGTAGCCCACGGCCGTGACCGCCAGGGCGCCGCCCATCACGAAGGCGAGGCTGGGATCCCAGCCGCCGGTGGCGATCGCGGCAAAGTCGAGGAAGTTGAGCACCTTGGCCGGGTTGGACATGCCGGCGAGGAGGATGCCGACCCCGAAGACGAGGCCGCAGGCGAAGGCGGCGAGCGCGCGTTTCATGGCAGGACGTGCCTCAGCAGGAAGACGGTGACGGCCGCCGTGACCATGAAGGTCAGCGTGGCGGAGATCGAGCGCCCGGAGAGCCGGGCCATGCCGCAGACGCCGTGTCCGGAGGTGCAGCCCGACCCGAGGCCGGTTCCCAGCCCCACCAGCAGGCCGCCGACCACGAGAGCGGCCGGTCCTGCCGCGACGGTGATCGTCGGCCAGTGGCCGGAGAGCCCGGCGACGGCCGCCGGTGCGACCAGGGCGCCGGCGACGAAGGCGCCGCGCCAGGCACGGTCGCTCTCGCCCACGCCTGGCAGCAGGCCGCCGAGAATTCCGGAGATCCCGGCGACACGGCCGTCGAAGATCATCAGGAGGACGGCCGCGAGGCCGATCAGGCCGCCGCCGGCGAGGGCGGCGAAAGGGGTGAACTCGGTCAGGGGGGCAGACATGGCGCACCCGGCAGTTATAGAGATAGATACGTATATACGAATATGATCAAGTCCTCGCAAGGGGCTCGCTTTTCGAGGCAGCGCGCGTGATCCTGCGCCCGGCCCGTCGAAAGGCGGATGACGAGGGTGGCAGCATGGCCGACACCACGACGAGACAGGAAGGCGGCGAAGCCAGGACGCTGGCCGAACGCGCCTATTCGCTGATCCGACAGGACATCCTGTCAGGCCGCCTGCAGCCGGGGGAGAAGCTGCGGGTCGAGCACCTCAAGCAGAGCTACGTGATCGGCGCCAGTCCGCTGCGCGAGGCGCTGGCGCGCCTGTCGTCGGAGGGGCTGGTCGAACTCGAAGGCCAGCGCGGCTTCAGGGTCGCCGGCGCCAGCCTGGAGGAGCTCTGGGACATCACGGAGGCGCGGGTCCTGTTGGAGATCGAGGCGGTGCGCAAGGCGCTGCACGCCGGAGATGACCTGTGGGAGGGCGAACTGGTCGCGGCCTTCCATCGCCTGGAGCGGGCGGATCAGCGGGTCAAGGCCGGGGCCGCCGATTTCGAGGAGTGGGAGGTGCGCAACAGGGACTTTCACGACACCCTCGTGTCGGCCTGCGGGTCTCGCTGGCTGCTGCGGCTGCGCCGGCAGCTCTACGACCAGCACGAGCGCTACCGCCGCGCCTCCGTGCTGCGGTCGGGCCGTCCGCGTGACGTCAGCAATGAGCATCGTCTGATCCTCGATGCCGCCCTCGCCCGCGACGTCGTCGGCTGCTGCAGGGCGACGGCCGACCATGTGCTCGCCACGGCGGTCAGCCTCTCCGAGGCGATCGATCCGGCGCAGGGCGAGGCGGCGGCGGATCGGGCGGGGCGGATCGTCGGCGACCGGCTCGGCGGCGTGGAGTAGGCGCCGGCCGCTTCAGAGTCCGTCGACGGCCGCCAGGCCGGCACGCGCCAGTTCGCCGTTCAGGAAGCGCCGGGCGGCCGCCTCGTCGCCGCTCTCGCCCGTCTCGACCGGCAGCGAGGCGATGCCGCGCTCGAGCATCAGGATCGCCGTCTTGGACATGTGCGTGGAGATCAGCGTGGTCGCCGCCGCCACGTCGCGATCCAGGGCCGCCTGCATGATGTCCGCGTGTTCGCGCAGGTGGTCGCGCGGCGAGAGGTCGAGCCGCGTCAGCGACAGGTGGCGGTAGCGCGCATTGAGATCGTAGAAGAGCTCGCTCTGGCGCAGCAGCCAGAAGGAGCCGCAGGCGCCGTTGAGGGTGCGGTGGAAGTGCCGGTGACGGCTCTCCCACTCCTCGGCGTAGCGGCCGTCCTCGTCGGCCCAATCCAGCTTCGAGAGCGTATGGAAGGCGGAGACGAGCCGCCCCTCCCAGGCCTCGTCGCCGTTGGCGATCGATCCCTTGAGTGCCTCGGTCTCGATGAGCTGGCGCATGCGCATCACGTCGGCGAGATCGGTCAGCGAAATGGGTGCGACCTGAAAGCTCCGGCGCCCCCAGGTCGTCACCAGGTTTTCCGCCAGCAGTTCGCCCAGGGCATGGCGCAGGGTGTTGGCGCTGCCGCCGTAGCGCCGCTGCAACCCTTCGATGGACAGGCGCTCCGCGGGCGGCAGGACGCCGTGCAGGATGTCTCGCCGCAATCGCCGCAGCAGGTCCGGCGCGGCGGCTCCGCGACCGTCGGCATCGCCCTCGAAGGTCGCTTCTCTCGACAACAGCACGATCAGCCCCCCTTCCCAAGCCAGCGCGAGACTTAAACACGTTTCGCCCGGGTTGGCAAAAATAACGATATTTTTGTTGACCCGGTCGGATCGTCAGGTGATGGTCCGTCCGCTTCGGTGCCCTCCAGGGCATCGTGTGACCAAACAAAAGCGGCACTGCCGCAACGGGAGGATCAATGCAGGCTTTCGCAAAGGCCGCCGCCGCAGCGGCCGTCGGGTTCATGGCGCTGGCCGGCGCCGACGCCAGTCAGGCGCAGGATCGGGTCCAGATGCTGACCTCGCCCGTCGGCTCCATGGTCAATACCGTGGGCACGGCTATTTCCAGCGTGGTGGCCCGCAACACCGACCTGGAGATCGGCACCAGTGCCATGGCGGGGCCGCAGATCATTCTGCCGCAGGCGAACAATGCGCCCGGCTCCTTCACCCTGCTGAACGCCGCCGATGCCTACCAGGCGCTGCGTGGGGTGAAGCCCGCGTATCGCGCAGCCTACCCGAACCTCCGGCTGGTCTCGGTCGGCTTCAGCAATCCCCTCGGTGTTCTGGTGCGGGCGGATTCGGACATCAAGACCGGCGCGGACCTCAAGGGGCGCCGCGTCACCGGCGTCTTCTCCGCCCACAAGACCTGCGAGCAGCTGGCGACGGCGCAGCTCGCCGACCTCGGGCTGACCTGGGACGACGTGAAGGTGGTGCCGGTCACCCACTCGCGGCAGGCGGCGCCCGCCATCGCCGAGGGGCGTGCCGATGTGGCCATGTGCGTGCCGGTCGGCCAGGCGGTGGTCAAGGAGGTCAACGCCCAGGTTCCGGTCCGCTTCGTCTCGCTCGACGACGGTCCCGGCAAGGCGAAGGTCATCCGCGACATCTTCCCGGCCGGAAAGTTCGCCTACTACAAGGCCGGCAGCTCGGACGGCGTGCTGAGCGACGTGGCCGTGTGGAGCTATCCCTTCTACCTGGTGGCCAACGCCGAGACCTCGGACGACGCGGTCTACAAGGTGACCAAGGCGATCTACGGGAACATCGACGCCCTGCGCCAGACCAGCCCGATCTTCCGCAGCTGGGAGCCGGAGACCATGGCGGAGGCCGATTCCACCATCCCCTATCACCCCGGTGCGATCCGCTTCTTCAAGGAAGCCGGCCTGTGGACCGACACCATGCAGCAGGATCAGGACCGGCTGCTGGCCGAAGCCAAGGCGCTGGCCTCCAACTGACCTGAACGATCGGTGCCGCGGCGTCCGGGATCCGGTCGCCGCGGCACCGGCCATGCCGTCGGAAGAAGCCCGAGATGAGCCAGTCGCCCGACCCGCAGGACCGCGATGACGACGAGGCCGGCCCCCTGAGCGGGCCGGCGAAACCGGTCACGATCCTGCTTCTGGCCGCCATGCCGCTGGTCGGCATCGTCTACGCCCTGCATCTGCCGGCCTACCTCGGCTACCCCCTGTGGCCGCAGCAGGCGGCGCTGGCTCTGCTCGGCCTCGGGCTTGCCGCCGGTTTCCTGTCGCGTGACATCCGCGGCCGGCGCCACGGCGCGCGCGGCCCCGCCCTGCTCGACTGGCTGTTTGCCCTCGTCATTCTGGTCATCTGCTTCGGGGCGGCGATCGACTACGAGGAACTGGTGGCGATCGGCTACCTCGGGGATGGCGCGCAGTACTGGGTGAACCTGATCGCCTCCGGCGTTGCCGTACTGCTGCTGGTCGAGGGTGTGCGCCGCTTCGCCGGCTGGCCGATGATGCTGCTGGTCCTGGCCTTCATCCTCTACGGCCTCTTCCCCGACAGCCTGCCGCCGCCGCTGCGCGGCCAGCGGATGAACGCCGACTTCCTGACCGCCTACATCTTCCTCGATCCTTCGGGCATTCTCGGCACGGCCCTGGGCGTGGTGGTGACCACGGTCATCGCCTACGTGCTGCTCGGCTCGGCGCTGTTCCGCTTCGGCGGCGGCCAGCTCTTCCTCGACCTGTCGCTGGCCAGCATGGGTCGCTATCGCGGCGGTTCGGCCAAGGCCGCGGTGGTCGCGAGCTCGCTCTTCGGCACGGTCTCCGGCAGTGCCGTCGCCAACGTCATGACCACCGGCATCGTCACCATCCCGCTGATGAAGGCGAGCGGCTTTGCCCGCACCCGCGCCGGCGCGGTCGAGGCGGTGGCCTCGACGGGCGGGCAGCTGCTGCCGCCGGTTATGGGGGCCGCGGCCTTCATCATGGCCGAGTTCCTGAACCTGCCCTACGCCGAGGTCGCCCTGGCCGCCCTGCTGCCGGCGCTGCTGTTCTATTTTGCCGTCTTCGTGCAGATCCATCTCTATGCGGCGCGCGCCGGCCTGCGGCCGCTGACCCGCGACGAGCGGCCGAAGATGGGCGTCACCCTGCGCCGCTTCTGGATGTTCCTCATCCCGATCGCGCTGCTGATCTATCTGCTGTTCGTCGCGCGCTGGCAGCCGGAACTGGCGGCCTTCGCGGCGACCATCGCCACCGTCGCCGCCGGCGGCGTCTACGACTGGCGCAACCTGCGGCCTTCGGTGCTGCTGGACGTCCTCGTCAGCACCGGCCGCAGCCTGATCGAGATCGTGGTCGTGACCGCAGTCGCCGGCGTGATCATCGGCGTGCTGGCGATCACCGGCCTCAGCTTCTCTCTCGGCATGGCGATCGTCGATCTCAGCGGCGGCTCGACCATGCTGCTGCTGGTGCTGACCGGGCTGGCGGCGATCGTCTTCGGCATGGGGATGCCGACCACGGCGGTCTACATCGTCATGGCCACGCTGATCGCGCCCGCCCTGGTGCAGGGAGGCATCGTACCGATCGCCGCTCACCTCTATCTGCTCTACTTCGGCGTGCTGTCGATGATCACGCCGCCGGTCTGCCTGGCCTCCTTCGCGGCGGCCTCGCTGGCCCGCGCGCCCTTCATGGCGACTGGCTGGCAGTCGGTGAAGCTGGGGGCGGTGGCCCTGCTGGTGCCCTTCCTCTTCGTCGCCTCGCCGGCCCTCCTGCTGCAGGGAGACAGTCTCCTGGAGACCGGGCTGGCGCTGGCGACCGGCATCGCCGGCTGCATCCTGCTCGGCGCCGGCATCGAAGGCTATCTGCGCGGCCCGCTGTCCGCCGGTCTGAGGGTGCTGTCCGCCCTGGCGGGCGTCGCCCTGCTGCTGCCGGACGGCGCATCGGTGGACGCCCCCTGGGCCGGCTGGAGCGATCCGTTCGGCGCCCTGCTGGCGGTGGTGGTGGTCGCCATCGTCGCGCTGCGCCCTTCCCCCACGGCCGCGCCTCTCGGCGCGCCCGAAGAATCCCCGGCTGAGTGACTGGAGGAGCCCCATGAGCCTGCTGAAGCCAACAGAGTCCGGCACGGCCGCCGATTTCGGCGCCTTCGTGGACAAGCGCCCGGAGGAGGGCATCTACCGGGTCGATCGAGCCGTCTACACCGATCAGGCTCTGTTCGAGGCGGAGATGACCCGCATCTTCGAGAAGACCTGGGTCTTCCTCTGCCATGAGTCCCAGGTGGCGCAGCACGGCGACTACTTCTCGACCCACATCGGTCTGCAGCCGGTCTTCGTGATCCGCAGGAAGGACGGCGGCCTGGGCTGCTACGTCAACGCCTGCTCCCACCGCGGCGCGATCCTGACGCCGACCCGCCAGGGCCGGGCGACGACCCTGACCTGCCGCTTCCACGGCTGGTGCTACAACGCCGAGGGTCGCTGCACCAAGGTCAAGAACGAGAAGGTCGGCTGGCCGGAAGGGCTCGACCGCCAGCAGTTCGCCCTGAAGCCGGTTCGGGTGGAGAGCTACCGGGGGTTCGTCTTCGGCTGCATGGATCCCGATGCGCCGCCGCTGGAGGAAGGGCTGGGCCAGGCCAAGGTCTTCGTCGAGCTGCTGGCCGACCAGTCGCCGGAGGGGCTCGAGGTCGTCCGCGGCAGCTCGAGCTACATCATCCGCGGCAACTGGAAGATGCAGGCCGAGAACGGCGTCGACGGCTATCACGTCTCGACGGTGCACCGCGTCTTCGCCGGCGCCGTCTCGCGGCGTGAGGAGCGGGCCGGCCTGCAGGGCATGCAGAAGACCGAGGCCGGCCGCATCGCCGGGCAGGTGGAGACCGGCTGCTTCGACCTCGACAAGGGCCACATGCTGATCTGGGCGGCGCGCTCGACGCCCGAGGTCGCCCCGCTCTACGAGGCGAAGGAGCGCCTGGAGCAGACTTTCCCGCCCGAGAAGGTCAAGTGGATGCTGACCCGCGGGCGCAACCTCATGCTCTTCCCCAACGTGCTGCTGATGGACCAGCCCTCGACGCAGATCCGCGTCTTCCGGCCGCTGTCGGTCGACCGCACCGAGGTGACCATCTTCTGCATCGCGCCGAAGGGCGAGAGCGCCGGGGCGAGGGCGGCCCGTCTGCGCAAGTTCGAGGACTTCTACAACCTCACCGGCATGGCGACCCCCGACGATCTGGCCGCCCTGGAGGACTGCCAGATGGGCGCGGCCGGGCGCGGCAGCCGCTGGAACGACCTGACCCGCGGCCTGTCCACGGTGACCGAGGGCGCCGACGACGCGGCCCGGGAACTGGGGATCGACCCGCCCAGCAGCAACGCCTGCTGGGACCACGAGACCCTCTATCACGGCTTCTACCGGCGCTGGCGCGAGCTGGTGGCGGGCTGAGGCGAGGAGGCGCGAACGATGCTGGACACGATGGAGAAGGCCGAACTGACCGCGGCCGTCACGGAGCTGCTCTACCGCGAGGCCGACCACCTCGACCGGCAGGAGTGGGGGCAGTGGCTGGAGCTCTTCACCGACGACGCGGTCTTCTGGGTGCCTTCCTGGGCCGACGAGCAGCAGACCGTCGACGACCCCGAGCAGGAACTGAACCTGATGTACATCAAGGGGCGCCACGGCCTGGAGGCCCGCGCCTTCCGCTTCTCCTCCGGGGACTCCTACGCCTCGCTGCCGCTGCCCAAGACCAGCCACGTGGTCGGCAACGTCCGCATCACCGACCGGTCGGCCGCCGGCGAGGTCATGGCGTCGGCCAAGTTCCTGACGCTGGCGCTCGACTTCCGGCGCGGCAAGCGGGTGATCGGCGGCTGGAGCGACTACCGCCTGCGCCAGACGCCCGAGGGGCTGCGGATCGCCTGGAAGAAGGTGACGCTGCTGGAAGGCGCCATCGACGGCGCCATCGACGTCTACCACCTCTGACGGGACTTCCTTGTGCTCACTCTGTCGAAGATCGAGGCCGGGCCGGGCGGGATCGCCGTCGTGCCGCGGGAGCCGCGCGATCCCGGTCCGGGGGAGATCCGCCTCAGGATCGAGGCGGCGGGCGTCTGCGGTACCGACATGCAGATCTACAACTGGGCGCCGCGCATGGCCCGCCGCATGGCGCTGCCGCGGGTGCTCGGCCACGAGGCGAGCGGCGTCGTCGAGGCCGTCGGTACCGGCGTCACCAACGTCAAGGCCGGTGACCACGTCAGCCTGGAAAGCCACATCTTCTGCGGCACCTGCAAGCAGTGCCGGGGCGGCAAGCCGCACATCTGCACCTCGACCCACTACCCCGGCATCGACATCGACGGGGTCTTCGCCGAGCACGCGGTGGTGCCGGCGCAGATCGCCTGGGTGAACCCGCCGGAGCTGCCCCACGAGGTCGCCGCCCTGCTGGAGCCCCTGGGCATCGCCGTCCATGCGGCGACGGAAGGCAGCGGTGTGTCGGGGCAGGCCGTGCTGGTCAGCGGCTGCGGCCCCATCGGTCTCATGACGGTGGCGGTCGCGGCCCGCTTCGGCGCCTGGCCGATCATCGCCGCCGACCTCAACCCCAAGCGGCTCGCCGCCGCCGAGGCCCTGGGGGCGACGCATCTGCTGAATGCCGGCGAGGTGGAGGTCGCCGCCCAGGCACGTCAGATCACCCGCGGCGAAGGGGTGGACGTGGCGATCGAGTATTCGGGCAGCCCGGCGGGCTTTCAGGCCTGCCTCGCCGCCCTCACGCGCGGCGGCGAATTCCGGCTGGTCGGCGCGCCGGCGAACCCCCTGGAGGTGGACTTCACCCGCTGGTTGCTCGACTGCCCGCGCATCTACAACATCCATGGCCGGCGCATCTGGCAGGACTGGGAGCGCATGTCGGCCCTGGTGCTGGGCGGTCAGCTCGACCTGCGGCCGGTCGTATCCCACCAGCTGCCGCTGAGCGAAGGGGCGCGGGCCTTCGACCTGATCCGAGCGGGCGAGGCCCTGAAGCCCCTGCTGCGGCCAGGAGCCTGAGCCGATGAGCGATCACACCGTCGTCTGCGTCTTCGAGGACGGCCAGTCCCGGTCGATCCGGGCCCGCGAGCAGGAGACCATCTATCAGGCCTGCCTGCGCCACGACCTGCCGCTGCTGGTGGACTGCAAGGAGGGTGCCTGCGGCACCTGCAAGGCCCGTTGCGGGTCGGGTGACTACTGGCTGGACGACATCTCGGACGAGGCGCTGAGCGACGAGGAGCAGGAGGAGCGCTTCGTCCTGACCTGCCAGATGCACGCCACCAGCGATTGCCTGATCGAGTTTCCCTATCCCCTGCCGGACGAGGCGCGCCAGCCGAAGCCGATGGCCGCGCGGGTGACGGCGGTCGAGCCGATCGGCGGCGCCGTGGTGCGCCTGCTGGTCCAGGTCGAGGGGGAGCCGCCCGCCTTCCTGCCGGGGCAGTACGTCAATATCGCCATCCCCGGCACCGGGGAGGTGCGTTCCTACTCCTTCGCCAACGCTCCCGGCGCCCGCAGCCTGGAGTTCTTCGTGCGGCTGCTGCCGGGCGGCGCCATGAGCGACTACCTCCGCGACCGCGCCAGGCCGGGCGACGCCCTGACCCTGAGCGGCCCCTTCGGCGCCTTCTTCCTGCGCCCACCAGCGCGGCCGGTGCTGATGGTCGCGGGCGGCACGGGGCTGGCGCCGATGCTGTCCATGCTGGACACTCTCGCGGTCACGGCCGACCCGCCGCCAGTGACGCTGCTCTACGGCGCCAATCTGATCGAGGATCTCTTCGGCGAGGCGCGCGTGGCGGCCAGTGGCCTGCCCGTCGACCTGCGGCGCTGCGTGGTGGAGGGTGGCGACGGCTGGGAAGGGCCGGTCGGGCACGTGACGGCTCTGTTGGAGCCGTCCTTGCTGGAAAGCGGCGAGCCGGACGTCTACCTCTGTGGCCCGCCGCCGATGATCGACGCTGCGAAAACGTGGCTCAGGGGACAACGCGTTCCGGATGGGAGAATATACGCGGAGAAGTTCCTGCCGTCGGGCGTCTCCGCCGGCGGCTGATGGGAGTGAGACCATGATCAACCTCTGGGACGTCCGTTACGTCCACCTGGGCACCCGCGACCTCGACGCCGCGGTTGACTACTGCACCCGCATTCTCGGCCTGGAGGTCGGCCTGCGGGAGGATAAGCGGGTCTACTTCCGCAGCGACGACCGCGACCACACCCTCTGCTATTTCGAGGGCGATCCGGCCGACCAGACGGTCGGCTTCGAGCTGCGCACCCTGGCCGAACTGGACGCCGCCGTGGCGGCGCTGGAGGCCGCCGGCCGGCCGGTGCGGCGGCGCGACGCCGGCGACTGCGCCCTGCGCCGGGTGATGGCCTGCGCGACCTTCGAGGACCCGACCGGCAACAGCATCGACCTGGTGGTGCGGCCCTTCCACTCCGGCCGCCGCCACTTCCCGAGCCGCGATACCGGCAACACCGGCTTCAGCCACGTCGGCCTGAAGACCACCGATCCCGAGCGGGACGAGGCCTTCTGGACGCAGATCTGCAACGCCCGGGTCAGCGACTGGATCGGCAAGGTGCCGCTGCTGCGGATCGACGCCGTGCACCACAAGATCGCGCTCTTCCCGGCGAAGGAGCCGGGCATCCAGCACGTCAACCACCAGGTCGAGTCGGTCGACGACATCATGCGCAACTGGTACTTCCTGACCGAGCGGCAGGTGCGCATCGTCTTCGGCCCGGGGCGGCACCCGACCTCCTCGGCCATGTTCCTCTACTTCGAGGGGCCGAACGGCATGGTCTACGAGTTCTCCAGCGGCGTGCGCGACATCCTCGACGAGGAGTCCTACCAGCCCCGCCAGTTCCCCTTCGGCCACGAGTCCTTCTGCATGTGGGGCGCCAAGCCGGACATCCCGGAATTCCGCTCTTGAGCGCTGTCGACGATCTGGCGCGGCGGGTCCGGCTCGCCGCGCGGGCCATGGGCCGGCACGGGCTGGCCCACGCCTACGGCCACGTCAGCCAGCGGCTGGACGGCGAGAACCTGCTGGTGACGCCGTCCAAGCCGCTCGGCACGGTGCTGCCGGGCGAGGCCTGCACCGTGGTGCCGATCGACGGCCCGCTGCCCGACGGCGTGCTGGGCGAGGTCCGCATCCACCAGCAGATCTACAAGGCGCGGCCCGACGTCGGCGGCGTGGCGCGGGTGCAGTCGCCGCACGTCATCGCGCTGTCGGCGCTGGGGCGCACGCCCCGGCCGCTGCACGGGCTGGGCACCTACTTCGCGCCGGCCCCGCCCCTGTGGGACGACCCGCTGCTGCTGCGCAGCGACGAGCAGGCGGCCGCCCTGGTGGCGACCATGGACGGCACGGCCGCCGTGGTCATGCGCGGCAACGGCTCGGTCACCGCCGGCGCCGACCTCAGGCAGGCGGCGTGCCTGGCCTTCTTCCTGGAGGACGCCGCCCGCATGGAGCTGCTGGCGGGCGGGCTGGCGGCCGGCGCGCCGCAGGTCTATAGCGAAGCGCAGGTGCGCGCGCGGGCCGTCACCACCGGCGGCCTCTTCGAGCGCATGTGGGACTACCTGACCTTCGGCGACCCCGAGGCCTGACGGCCGCCGCGACAGAACGAGGAGACGAGCCCGTGCCGCTGGTTGAAGTGACGATGATCGAGGGCCGCAGCGCCGAGGCGAAGCGCAAGCTGATCAAGGAGCTGACCGATGCCGTGGTGCGCGCCACCGAGGCGCCGCTGCCGAGCATCCGGGTGATCATCCGCGAGGTGCCGGCCGCCCATTGGGGCGTGGGCGGCGAGCCGAAGGGCTGACCCCGCTGGGCGGCTCCCCCATCCCCCTCGGCCTGCGGTCGGCGCCGGCGGCCGCGCCGCTGCCGCACGCCTCGGTCCGCGCCGTGCCCTTCTCCGACGGCCAGGTGCGGGTGCTGCGCCTGGAGCGCGGCTTCGTCGAGCCCGACTGGTGCCGCCGACCGCACCTGGGCTACGTGCTGTCGGGCGAGCTGGTGCTCGATCTGGTCGACGGCAGCAGGCTGATCATCCCGGCCGGCGAGGCCTTCGAGCTGACCGCCGACCCGGCCCGCGCCCACAAGGCCGCCCCCGCCGGCGAAGCCGTCGAGATCCTGCTGGTGGAGACGACCTGAGCGGCCCGGACGGGAACCGCGGCTGGCCCTATCCTTGCGCTTCCCGCGGCTCGACCAGCCGGCCCTGCTCGGCCTTGTAGAAGTACTGGCTGCAGACCAGCCAGCCCTTGAGCGGGCGCAGGGGCGGGATGCAGGTGGCCAGCAGGAAGGGCAGGGTCGTCACCAGATGGACCCAATAGGGCACCTGGTAGGCGACCTCCAGCCAGAGCGCGAGCACCACGCTCGGAATGCAGGCGAAGCAGACGACGAAGAAGGCGGGCCCGTCGGCCGGGTCGGCGAAGGAATAGTCCAGGCCGCAGACCTCGCAGCCCTCGCGCAGGGTCAGGAAGCCCCGGAACAGGTGCCCCTTGCCGCAGCGGGGGCAGCGCCCGCGGATACCGGTGCTCAGCGGGGAAAGCCGGGGCCACTGCCGATCGGCGCCGGTCGTCTCTGGCATGGTGCGTCCTTCGTCTCGGAGGCGCGGCGGGCGCCGCGGATCGTTCGTATGTAGGCAATCATGCCGGGCCGGAGTCGCCGACGCGCGCCTTTGTCACGGCGGCAGGGGCGCTGCGGCCGCTAGGCCGCCGGCAGGCCGGTGTAGTTTTCCGCGAGGCTGCGCTGGGCGTGGAGCGAGCTGCCGAGGTAGTCGAACTCGGCGCGCTGGATGCGCCGGCCGAAGGGGCCGGTGTCGGTGAAGACGTGCAGCAGGCCGGTCATCCACCAGGAGAAGCGCTCGGCCTTCCAGATCCGCGCCAGGGCCCGGCGCGAATAGGCGTCGACACCGGCCCGGCTGCCGTCGCGGAAAAACTCGATCAGGGCCTCGGCGAGAAGGGCCACGTCGGCGATCGCCAGGTTGAGGCCCTTGGCGCCGGTCGGCGGCACGATGTGCCCGGCGTCGCCGGCCAGGAAGAGGCGCCCGAAGCGCAGCGGCTCGGCGACGAAGGAGCGCAAGGGGGCGATCGACTTCTCGATCGACGGCCCGGTCTGCAGCCGCTCGGCCGTCTCCGGGCTGAGGCGCCGGCGCAGCTCGTCGTAGAAGCGCGCGTCCGGCCAGTCGGTCACCCGCTCGTCGACGCCGCACTGCAGGTAATAGCGGCTGCGGTGGGGCGAGCGCATGGAGCAGAGGGCGAAGCCGCGTTCGTGGTGGGCATAGATGAGTTCCGGGGCCACCGGCGGCCGGTCGACCAGCACGCCCAGCCAGCCGAAGGGATAGACCCGCTCGAAGGTGTCGATGGCCCGGGCCGGCACCGAAGCCCGGCAGACGCCGTGGAAGCCGTCACAGCCGGCGATGACGTCGCAGACGAGCTCATGGTTGCGGCCCTCTGCGCGCCAGGTCACGCGCGGGCGGTCGCCGTCGAAGTCGTGGATCGCCACCTCCTCGGCCTCGTAGACCGTGACGCCGCCGGACGCGGCGCGCGCCGCCATCAGGTCGCGGGTCACCTCGGTCTGGCCGTAGACGACGACGCTGCGGCCGATCAGGGCCTGGAAGTCGATGCGCAGGTGGTCGCCGTCGAACACCAGCTCCGCGCCGTGGTGGACCAGGCCCTCGCGGGCGAGGCGGTCGCCGACGCCGGCGGCGCTCAGCACGTCGACGCTGTGCTGCTCCAGCACCCCGGCGCGGATGCGGCCGAGCACGTGGTCGGCCGATCGGCGCTCGAGGATCACGGCGTCGATCCCGGCCCGCTCCAGCAGCCGGCCGAGCAGCAGGCCCGCCGGCCCCGCCCCGATGATCGCGACCTGGGTGCGCATCGTCAGTAGACCCACCGCACGAGGAAGAGGGTGATGCCGGGCAGGGCGACCAAGAGCGCCACCCGCACGACGTCGGAGAGGATGAAGGGCAGTGCGCCCAGCCAGGTGGCGCGGATCGGGATGTCGCGGCCCATGGAATTGATGATGAAGAGGTTCATGCCCACCGGTGGGGTGATCAGGCCGAGTTCGACCACGATCAGCGCCAGGATGCCGAACCAGATGGCGAAGTCCTCCGGGGCCAGTCCGAAATCGAGGGCGCTGAGCAGCGGGAAGAAGATCGGGATGGTCAGCAGGATCATGGACAGCGAGTCCATGACGCAGCCGAGAACCAGGTAGACGACCAGGATGGCGCAGAGCACCGCCAGCGGCGGCCAGCCGCTGGCGGCGGCCCAGTCCGCCAGGTGCTGCGGCAGCTGGGAGACGGCCAGGAAGGTGTTGAAGACCGCCGCCCCCAGCACGATGAAGAAGATCATCCCCGTCGACACCGCCGTCTGCAGCAGGCAGTCGAGCATCGCCCGGCCGCGCAGGCCGCCGCGGGCGAGGGCGACGAGGCCCGTCCCGGCGGCACCGACCGCCGCCGCCTCGGTGGGCGTGAAGAAGCCGAGGTAGATGCCGCCGAAGACCAGGGCGAAGATCAGCAGCACCGGCCAGATGGCGAGCGTCGTGGCGATCTTCTCCTGCAGCGAGGCGCGCGGCCGGCTGCCGGAGATGCCCGGGAAGAGCCGCACCGTCAGGGCGATGGCCAGCAGGTAGCCCGCCGCCGCCAGGAAACCCGGCACGAAGGCGGCGAGGAAGAGCTTGGCGATGTTCTGCTCGGCCAGGACCGCGTAGATCACCAGGATGATCGATGGCGGGATGAGGATGCCGAGCGTGCCGCCGGCCGCCAGCGCGCCGGTGGCGAGCGAGCCGGCATAGCCGTAGCGCCGCAGCTCCGGCAGGGCGATCTGGCCCATGGTGGCGGCCGTCGCGGTGGAGGAGCCGCAGATGGCGCCGAAGCCGGCGCAGGCGCCGATCGCCGCCATGGCCACGCCGCCACGCCGGTGGCCGATCCAGGCGTTGGCGGTGTCGAAGAGGGCGGCGGACAGGCCGCCGCGGGTGGCGAACTGCCCCATCAGCAGGAAGAGCGGGATGATCGCCAGCGAGGAGTTGGCGAAGGTCTCGAAGGGCAGGGTCTTCAACTGGGCCAGCAGCGGCACGGTGGTGCCGAAGACCATCCAGGCGCCGCCCAGCCCGCAGAGCAGCATGGCCAGCCCGATCGGCAGGCGCAGGAAGATCAGGACCAGCAGGACGGCGAAGCTGAGGCCGGCCAGCGTGACGGACTCCATGGCCGCCGCCTCACTCCCCGCTCGCCAGGGCCGCCGGCTCGCCCGCGCCGCGCAGCTCGTTCAGGCTGCGCAGTGCGGTGAAGAGCGAGACGGCCACGGCGAGGACGGCGCCGGGCACCGAGGCGGCATAGGCCCACCAGACCGGCACGGCCAGGATGAAGGAGCTCTGGCCGAAACGCAGCTTGTCGAACAGTCCCTCCCACAGCCGCCAAGCGATGAGCGCGAAGGCCAGGGTCAGCAGCAGGTTGCCCGCCGTTGCCGCCAGCGCCATGGCCCGGGGGCCGAAGGCGCCGATCAGGAGGTCCACCGAGACGTGACCGCGGCGGTACTGGCACCAGGGCAGGAAAGAGAAGACGACGAAGGCGGCGCCGAGCTCGACCAGCTCGAAGTCACCGGGCACAGGACCGAGGCCCAGCGGCAGCAGGGCGCGGCCGGTGATGCTGACGCAGGTGAGCACCATGAGGGCCAGCAGCACCAGCCCCCCGGCGGCGGCGACGGCGGCGGCCAGCGCCCCGACCAGGGGGGCGAGGGCCTCTTCCAGCCGCCGCAGGGGATCGCCGCCCATAGGCGACCTACTGGTTGTACTTGGCGATGAGCGCCTGGGCGTCCTTCAGCAGGCCCGTACCGTCCAGACCCTTCTTGTCCATGTCGGCCACCCAGGCGTCGACCACCGGCTGTGCCGCCTGCTTCCACCGGGCAGCCTGGTCGGCCGGGATCATGAAGATCTCGGCCCCTTTCGATTCGGCATTGGCGCGGCCCTTCTTGTCGCCCTCGTCCATCGCCCGCCCGGCGGCGCGGGAAGTCTCCATGCCCGAGTTCGCGTCGATCACTGCCTTGAGGTCGTCCGGCAGCGAATCGTAGCGGGCCTTGTTCATGGCGAAGAGGAAGACGGCGGTGTAGAGGCCCGCGTCGCCCTCGAAGCCGGTGTGGTACTTGGTCAGCTCGTTGAGGCGGATCGCGGGGGTGACCTCCCAGGGAACGACCGCGCCGTCGATGACGCCCTTGGAAAGCGCCTCCGGCACGCCGGGGACGGGCATTCCCACCGCAGTCGCGCCGAGCTGGTTGATGAGGGAGGAGATGACCCGCGTCGGGCCCCGGAGCTTCAGCCCCTGCATGTCATCCAGCGTCTTCACCGGCCGCGGCTTGACGTGGATGATGCCCGGGCCGTGGGTGTGCATGGCCAGCACGTGCACGTCGGCGTACTCGTCCTGCAGGTGCTTCTCGTAGAACTCCCAAAGGGCCTGGGAGCTGGCCTCCGCCGACTTCGTCATGAAGGGCAGCTCGAAGGTCTCCGACTTGGGGAAGGCGCCGGGCGTGTAGCCGGGCAGGGTCCAGACGATGTCGACGACCCCGTCGCGCACCTGTTCGTAGAGCGAGGCGGGGCTGCCGCCCATCTGCATCGCCGGGAAGTGCTGGATCTCGATCCGGCCGTTCGAGTCCTTCTCGACCTTGGCGATCCAGGGCTCGATGAAGTTGGCCGGAATGGTCGCCTGCGGCGGCAGGAACTGGTGCAGCCGCAGGGTGACCTCCGCCGCGTCGGCGGTGGCAGTGAGCGCGACCACCGCCACGGTGGCCGAAACCAGTTGCTTCAGCATGTCGTCCCTCCTCCCTTCCGGGTTGCTCGTGCGTCCTGATCGCGGCTGTGCCTCCACCGCGGATTGCGGCGATCATCGCAGAACCGCCGGGGGCCCTCCAAATGAAAGCTTCCGGTAAAGCATGACCGGCCGGTTATGTGCGGCCCTGCGCATGGAGGTCGGCGCTCTCCCGTGCGACGCTCCGGATCGCTTCGACGAGCACCTCCGCACCGACGGACAGGGGGGTGTCCGTCCGCATGGTCAGGCCCACCGGGCCGAGGGTCTCCCGCGTGTCGAGGGGCAGCGCCAGCAGGTGGCCGTCGGCGAGATCCTCGGCCACGACGCCCTCCGAGATGATCCATACGGCGTCGGTCGAGCGGGTGAAGCTGCGCCCGAAGGCGTTCGACACCGTCTCCACCCCATGACTCAGGTCGCCGATGCCGTTCGCCAGGAGCCAGCGGTCCACCGAGGGTCGGATGATCGAGTCCGGCGGCGGCATGAGGATCGGGAAACCCTGAAGCCGGGTGAGATCGAGGGGCGCCGGCCCCGCCAGGGGATGGGCGGGCCGCACGACCATCTTCACCTGCTCGGAGTAGAGGTGCTCGAAGGAGAAGCCGTTCATGGCGTCCGGCTCCGCCATGCGGCCCACCACGAAGTCGACGTCGCCAAGGCGCAGGAGCGACTGCAGGTAGGCGTTCGGCCCGGTGATGATGCGCACGCGCGGCGGCAGCCGCTGCGCCGTGAAGCGCCGCACGGCCCGCGGCAGGATCCGGGCGGACACGGTCGGCAGCGCGCCGACCTTGATCGTGGCGCTCTCGGGGCCGCGCGCCTGCCCGACGCTGTCCAGGCCTTGCCGCAACGCGGTGACACCAGCGCCGGCGTAGCGCTGGAAGACCTCGCCGAAGTGGGTGAGCACGAGGTTCCGGTGGCTCCGGTCGAAGAGGTCGACCCCCAGAATCTCCTCCAGCTCGCGGATCGTCTTCGACACCGCCGGCTGGGTGACGCCGAGGCTCTCGGCGGTCTTCATCACGCTCTGGAGCCGCGCGACCTCCAGGAAACAGAAGATGTGCCGCAGCTTGATCCGCGGGTCGAAGGCCGGCCTGTCCACGGTGATGCCTGAGAGGTTATGGAAAGAGCGTCAGAACTCATTTTACATGAGCGAATCGACAAGGTCTAAAGCGGCGGGAACAGGAGTACGGCAGGCATCATGGGATTTCGCCGCTTGAACGGGGTGCTGCTCCACTGGGTCGAGAGCGGGCCGGACGACGCACCCCTGCTGGTCTTCTCGAATTCGCTCGGCAGCGACCTCAGGATCTGGGACGAGGTGACGACGGCGCTCGAAGGGCGCTGGCGGGTCCTGCGCTACGACAGCCGCGGGCACGGCCTCAGCGACGCCCCGCCCGGCCCCTATGCCATCGATGCCCTGGCCGACGACCTGCTCGCCCTGCTGGATGCCAGAGACTCGGACCGTTTCGCGCTCGTCGGCCTGTCGGTCGGCGGCCTGATCGCCCAGGCGGTGGCGGCACGCCGGCCGGAGCGGCTGGCGGCGCTGGTCCTGTGCGACACGGCGCCGAAGATCGGCGGCGCCGATCTCTGGAACGCCCGAATCACCGCCGTCGAGACGGACGGGCTGGAGGCGATCGCCGACGGGATCATGGCGCGCTGGTTCACGCCGGGCTTCTTCGAGCGCGAGGCAGAGGCGGCGGCCGGCTGGCGCAACATGCTGCTGCGCACCCCGGCGGCCGGCTATGCCGGCACCTGCGCGGCCTTGCGGGATGCCGACCTGTCGGCCACGGCGGCGTCGCTGCGGGTTCCGACCCTCTGCCTCGTCGGGGACGCCGACCTGTCGACGCCGCCGGAGATGGTCCGCTGGACCGCCGAGACCATCCCGGGGGCGCGCTTCGAGACGATCGCGGAGGCGGGCCATCTGCCCTGCATCGAGCAGCCGGCCGCGACCGCCGCCCTGATCGCGCGGCATCTGACGGAGGTGGGTTTTGTCTGAGCCGAGGGATGCCTACGCGGCCGGCATGGCCATTCGTCGCGAGGTGCTGGGCGATGCCCACGTGGACCGCGCGAGCGCCGAGGCCACGGCCTTCGACCAGGACTTCCAGGCCTTCATCACCGCCGGCGCCTGGGGCTCGGTCTGGTCGCGCCCCGGGCTGACGCGGCGGGAGCGGTCCATCGTGACCATCGCCCTGCTGGCCGCCCTCGGCCACGACGAGGAGGTGGCGATGCACGTCCGGGCGACCCGCAACACCGGCGCAAGCCGCGACGATGTGAAGGAGGCGCTGATGCACGTCGCCGTCTACGCTGGCGTGCCGGCGGCGAACCGGGCCTTCAAGCTGGTCAAGAAGGTCTACGAGGAGATGGACCGCGCCGACGAAGCGGCTGGACGCTGACGGGCGGTCGGGAGGGATCATGGACGCGAGAGGACCCTACTACCATCGGGACAGGAGCTGGCATCCGCCGGCCCTGAGCCCGAACTACAAGAGCACCATCCTGCGGGCGCCGCGCCAGCCGCTGATCGGCATCGAGCCGACCCTCTCGGAGATGACGGGCCCGGTCTTCGGCCACGACATCCTCGGGCCGCTGGACAACGACCTGCTGCGCAACTGGTCGCACGGCGGCGAGCCGATCGGCGAGCGGATCTTCGTCCACGGCCGCGTCATCGACGAGAACGCGAGACCGGTCGCCGGGACGCTGGTCGAGTTCTGGCAGGCGAACGCGAGCGGCCGCTACCGCCACCGCAACGAGGGCTATCAGGCGGCGCTGGACCCGAATTTCGGCGGCTGCGGCCGGGCCATCACCGACGACGACGGCTGGTACTGGTTCCGCACGGTGAAGCCGGGGCCCTATCCCTGGCCGAACGGGCCGAACGACTGGCGCCCCGCACACATCCATTTCTCGCTGTTCGGGCGGGCCTTCGCCCAGCGCCTGATCACCCAGATGTACTTCGAGGGCGACCCGCTGATCGCCCATTGCCCGATCGTCAACGCCATCGCCGACAAGGCCGCGGTCGACCAGCTGGTGGCGCGCCTCGACCGGCTGAACGCCCGGCCGATGGATGCTCTCGCCTATCGCTTCGACATCGTGCTGCGGGGCCGGCAGGCGACCTTCTTTGAGAACAGGCCGGAGGGCAACTGATGCTGCATTGGCTTCCCCCGCTGAAGGAGACGCCGTCGCAGACGGCCGGCCCTTACGTGCACATCGGCGAGACGCCGAACTGGGTCGAGATCACCGGCTGCTGGGATCGGGATCTCGGTCTGGTGATGGTCGACCCCGAGACCAGGGGCGAGCGCATCCTCGTGCGCGGCCGCGTGCTGGACGGTTCCGGCGCCCCGCTGCGCGATGCCCTGGTGGAGATCTGGCAGGCGGACGCCGATGGGCTCTACAACAGCCCGGAGGAGACGCGCGGGCGCGCCGACCCGCACTTCCCGGGCTGGGGGCGCCAGCCCACCGACTGGACGACCGGCGCGTTCCGGTTCGAAACCGTGAAGCCCGGCCGGGTCCCCTACCGGGACGGTCGGCTGATGGCGCCGCACATCACCGTGTGGATCGTCGCCCGGGGCATCAACGTCGGCCTGCACACCCGGCTCTACTTCGAGGACGAGGCGGAGGCCAACGCCGCCGACCCGGTGCTGCTGCGCATCCCGGACCCGCGGCGGCGGCAGACGCTCATCGCGCGACGCGGCGATGAGAACGGGCTGCCGGTCTACGACTTCGAGATCGCGATCCAGGGAGAGCGGGAGACGGTCTTCTTCGACATCTGAGGGAGGGCCGCGTGTCGGCGACAGAGTGGGGCGGTCCGCTGCTGCAGGCCCTGATGGGCGACGCGGCGGCAGCGGCGCTCTTCACCCGCGAGGCGGAGCTGCAGGCGATGCTGCGGGTCGAGGCGGCCCTCGCGACCGCCGAGGCCGAAGCCGGCCTGGTGGCGCCCGCGGCCGCGGCCGCGATCGAGGCCGCGTGCGGGGCCTTTCGGCCCGACTGGCCTCGCCTCACCGCGGGCCTGACGCAGGACGGGGTCATGGTGCCGGCGCTGGTCCGTGCCCTGCGGGCGGCCGTCGGGCCGACGGTGGCGCCGTCCGTGCACAAGGGCGCCACCAGCCAGGACATCATCGACACGGCGCTGATCCTGCGCCTGAAGCCGGCCCTCGGACTGATCGAGCAGCGGACGCGGGATCTGCTGGCGGCGCTGGAGGAGCTTGCCGCACGGCAGGGAGGCTTGCCGCTGATGGCGCACACGCGCATGCAGGCGGCGCTGCCGTTCACCGTGGCGGACAAGGTGGACACCTGGAGAGCCCCGTTGCGACGTCATCTGCAGCGTCTCGACGAACTGAGGCCGCGTCTCCTGGTCGTCCAACTGGGAGGCCCCGTCGGGACGCGGGCCGAGCTCGGCTCAGCGGCCGACGCGGTCGCAGCCGGCTTGGCGCAGAGGCTGGATCTGGCGGTGGCGGTGCCCTGGCACAGCGCCCGGGACGCGATCGGGGAACTCGCCGCATGGCTGTCGCTGCTTGCCGGCACCCTGGGCAAGATCGGCCAGGACGTCGCCCTGCTGGCGCAGAGCGAGGTCGGCGTCGTCAGGGTGGAAGGTAGCGGTGGCTCGTCGGCCATGCCGCACAAGGCCAATCCCGTGGCGGCCGAGCTGCTGGTGGCTGCCGCCCGTTACGTGGCGGGGTCGCTCGGGACGCTGCATCAGGCGCTGGTGCACGAGAACGAACGGTCCGGTGCGGCCTGGACCCTGGAATGGATGGTGCTGCCGAGCATGGTCATCTGCGTCGCCGGGGCGCTGGCGCGGGCCGGGGCCCTGGTCACCGCCATGGACTTCGTGGCCGTTGAGGGGTCAGCCGGCTGAGCTCGCTGCCGTCGCCAGGGTCGCGGCGATGGCCTCGGCGAGCTCGAGGCGGGTGTAGGGCTTCACGAGAAGCTCGTAGCGCTCCAACTGGCCGGCCGACGGCCGGAAGACGCCGGCGGTGTACCCGGAGGTCAGCAGCACCTTGATGTCCGGCCGTCGCTCCCGGCATCGGTCCGCCAGGTCGGCGCCGCTGACGGCCCCGCCCAGCACCACGTCGGTGAAGAGCAGGTCGAAGGTCTGCTCGCCGTCCAGAAGGCGAATTGCCTCTCCGGCCGTTGGCGCCGGCGTCGGCCTCAATCCGAGATCGGCCAGCATCAGGCAGACGGAGACCAGGACGTCTGCCCGATCCTCGACGACCAGAACCTCGAGCGGCGGGAGCGGGGGAAGGGCATCGACCAGGTCCCTGACGCCGGGCGCGCCCGCCGGGTCGGCCGCGTCGGTGGCGGGCAGATAGATCTTCGCCGTCGTGCCGCGGCCGGCCTCGCTGTAGATCGTCGCGTGCCCGCCGGACTGCTTCGCGAAGCCGTAGACCATCGCGAGGCCGAGGCCGGTGCCCTCACCGACGCCCTTGGTGGTGAAGAAGGGCTCGAAGGCGCGCTTGATGAGGTCCGGCGCCATCCCGTGCCCGAAATCGCTGACGGCGATCCGCACATAGCGGCCCGGCTGCAGATCTTCCTGGTCGAAGGGCCCGCCACCGGCGAAGCGGACGATACCGGTTTCGATGACGATCTCGCCACCCGCCGGCATGGAGTCCCGGGCATTCATCACGAGGTTCAGCAGGGCTGTCTCGAGTCGAGCCGGATCGGCGACACAGGCCGCCGCCTCAGATCCGTGGAGCTGGCGCAGGACGTAGCGTTCGCCCAGCATCCGCTCCAGCATCTCCACGAATCCCGTGAGGAACGGCTTGACGAGGATGGGCTCGGGCCGCAGCGGCTGACGCCGGGCGAACGACAGGAGTTGGTCGGTGAGGCGTGCGGCCTTGTCCGTTGCGCGGCGGGCGGTGCCGACGAAGCGTTCCAACAGGTCGTGGGAGGGCGCCTGCTCCGCCAGCTCCAGGTTGATCGAGATCACGGTCAGCAGATTGTTGAAGTCATGCGCGATGCCACCGGTGAGCTGTCCGAGGGTCTTGAGCCGCTCGCTGCGCACCAGCAGAGCCTCTGCCTGTTTGGCTTCCGTGACGTCCTGGCAGATCCCGTACAGGCCGATGAGCGTGCCGTCCTCGTCGAGCACGAACCGGCCGTCCATGCGGCAATGGCAGACCGAGCCGTCGGTGCGGACAATCCGGAAATCGAAGATGCCTGGCTCGATGCCCGCCCGGGCCGCCACCAGCCGTTCGTGAAAGTCTTCACGGTCGTCGGCGTGAACCAGGTCCAGCGGCCAACGCAGCTCCGTTTCGCTCTGCGGACGCTCGATGCCGAACATCTCGTAGATCTCGTCGGACCAGCGCAGGCTGTCGCCGGCGGCGTCACAGCCCCAGGTCCCCAGCTTCGCCATCCGCTGCGCCGAGAGGAGCGTCTGCGTCTGCCGGCGCAGTTCCTCGCTCGTCCGGCGAAGCCGCTGCTCGCTCTCAGCCAGCTCGCGGCGCGCCTGGATGGCCGAGGTGATGTCCCAGGCGGCCGCCAGGATCGCCTCGCGGCCTGCGAACGTGAAGGCGTGGGAGAAGAGCTGGATGTGGATCAGCGAGCCGTCCGCCAATCTGTGCCGCCAGGGGCCGCTTTCCTTCAGGGCGTGCCGCGGCGCGTGGGCGGAGGTCGCGACCGCCTGCCGCTCTTCGGCGGGCCGGATGTCGAGGATCGACATTCCCAGAAACTGCTCCCTGGTCCAGCCGTACTTGCGCACGGCGGTGTCGTTCACCGCCAGGAACCGGAGGGTCTCCAGGTCGTAGATCCACATGGGGATCGGGTTGTGCTCGAAAAGCTGCCGGTAGGCGGCCGCTTCCCTCCCGTCGGACTGAGGGGGTGCGGCTTCCGGGCTGCAGGTGGCGACCAGGTAGACGCAATGCCCTTCCGGCGCGGCAAGCGGCACGAGGTCGACGCGGCTCCGCAAGGCCTCGCCGTTCTTGCACGCGATCAGCAGCTCGCGCCGGGCAGGCCGCCCGGAGAGACGTGCCGTCTCGGCCAGGTCGATCAGGCTGCGCAGGTCTGCGGGGGCCGCCAAGGTGGTGATGTCGCGGCCTGCCACCCCCTCCCGGTCGTGGCCTGTCAGCCAATAGAAGGCTTCGTTGCAGTGGACGATTCGCGGCAGGTGATCGTGCGGCCCCTCGCAGTTCATCACCACGATCGCGCCGGGAAGCGCGTCGACCAGCCGGCCTATCGCCTCGATGGAAAGCACGAAGGGAGCGGGACCGCCGCTCTCAGGTCCGTGTTCTCCCTGGGCCGAAGTCATGCTCGAACTCCAATGGTGTGCCTGTCACCAGCCCGTCGGACGGCGTGAGGGTAGAGAGAACGACAGTGACCTGCAACGCAAAGGCCGGACCTGGTTCTTTGGGGAACCGGAAGTTTCCGCCGATCGTCGAGTCCGGGAGATGGACCGGAGCACGTAGCGCGTCATGCCCCAGCGAGCGATCGCCCTCAACTGCACCCTGAAGGGTGGGAGCCAGCCCTCATCCACCGACCTCATGTTGACGCAGCTGCTGGAAGCCTTCCGCCGGCACGACGTCGAAGGCGAGGTGGTTCGGGTCGCGGACTTCGACGTCAAGGCCGGCGTTACGTCGGACGAAGGCGGAGGAGACGCCTGGCCCGAGATCCGGCGGCGGATCATCGCCTCGAACATCCTGATTCTCGGGACGCCGATCTGGCTGGGTCAGCCGTCCAGTATCTGCAAGCGGGTCCTCGAACGGCTCGACGCCTTCCTCGGCGAGACCGACGACAAGGGGCGGATGCCGTCCTATGGCAAGGTGGCGGTGGCTGCGGTGGTGGGCAACGAGGACGGAGCCCACCACGTCAGCGCCGAGATCTTCCAGGCGCTGAACGACTGCGGCTTCACGATCCCCGCCGGGGCCGTCGCCTACTGGGTTGGAGAGGCCATGGGCAGTGTCGACTACAAGGACCTGCCGCAGATCCCGGAGGCGATTGCCTCCACGCACCGCATGGTCGCCAGCAGCACGACGCATCTGGCCCGCCTACTGCAGGGCTCGCCCTACCCGGGGAGCTAGCGGCCTGCGGCCCGGTCAGGAAGGCTTGGCGGCGCGCAGCGCCTTGCGTCGCCGGCGGGCGAGCATGTTGAGCGCTTCCACCAGCACCGAGAAGCCCATGGCGGCGTAGATGTAGCCCTTGGGCACGTGCGCGCCGAAGCCTTCGGCGATCAGCGTGGTGCCGATCAGCAGCAGGAAGCCCAGGGCCAGCATCACGATGGTCGGGTTGTGGTGGATGAAGTTCGCCAGCGGGTCGGCGGCCAGCAACATGACCAGGACGGCGACGATGACCGCCACCACCATGACCGGGACGTGGGGCGTCATGCCGACCGCGGTGATGATGCTGTCGATCGAGAAGACGAGGTCGAGCAGCAGGATCTGTCCCACGGCGGCGGTGAAGGAGATCTGCGCCGCGCGGCTGTCGAACAGGTCCTCCGTGGCCTCCGGGTCGACATTGTGGTGGATCTCCTTGGTGGCCTTCCAGACGAGGAAGAGGCCGCCGGCGACCAGGATGAGATCGCGCCAGGAGAAGCCCTGGCCGAAGACTTCCACGACCGGCGTGGTGAGTTGGACGATGAAGGCCACGGTGCCAAGGAGGCCGAGACGGAGGATCAGGGCCAGGCCGATGCCGATGCGCCGGCCGCGCGAACGCTGGTGCTCCGGCAGCTTGTTCGTGAGGATCGAGATGAAGATCAGGTTGTCGATCCCCAGCACGACCTCCATCGCGATCAGTGTCGCCAGAGCCGCCCAGATGGCCGGGTCCGAGAGCAGCGACAGCAGGTAGTCCATCCGGTGAGTCCCTCTGGTGGCGGTGGCGGTGGCGGTGGCGCGGCGTCCGGGGCCGGGCATATATGGGGGGCGTCGGCAGCCATCCTGGGGCGCGGCGGGGAGATCGTCAGGTGCCGTGGTCGCTTCCCATCTATCTGTCCGCGGCTGTCGCCGAGATCGCCGGCTGTTTCGCCTTCTGGCTCTGGCTGCGCGAAGGGCGGCCCGCCCTGTGGGGAGCGGCCGGCCTCGTCAGCCTCGTGCTCTTCGCGGTCCTCCTCACGCGCAGCGAGACGGCCTTCGCCGGACGGGCCTACGCGGCCTACGGCGGCATCTACATCCTCACTTCCCTGGCCTGGCTGTGGCTGGTCGAGGGCGTGCGTCCGGACCGCTGGGACGTCGCCGGCGCCACGCTCTGCCTCTGCGGTGCGGCCCTGATCCTGCTGGGGCCGCGCGGCTGATCGTGCACCGTCAGCGCAGGTAGAACTGCACCGGCACCACCAGTTCGATCCGCGCGCCGGCAATCTCCGGCGGCGGCGGCGGCAGCGGGGCGGCGCGATGGATCAGGGCGACGCTTTCCTCGTCCAGCAGGCTGTGCCCGGAACTGCGCTCGACCCGGGCCGACAGCACCTGCCCGCTGCGGTCCATCACGAAGCGGATGGACGTCACGCCCTCCTGCCGTCGCAGCCGGGCGGCGCGGGGATAACGCTTGTTGCGCTCCAGCTCGCCGAGCAGGCGGGCCTGCCAGGAGGGGACGGCCTCGGGGTTCACCGGCCGGCGCGACGCGGTCGCCTCGGGGGCCGCCGAAGACGCCTGGCTGGCCTGGGACTGCGGCGGTGCCGTGTTCTGCTGGGCCTGCTTCGCCTGATCCGTCGACTCCTTCTGGACCGTCTGGCGCGGCGGTGCCGGCGCGGGGCGGCTCGGCTTGCGGTCGACCGGCTGTGCCTTCGGCTGCGGCTTCGGCTTCGCCTGCTTCACCGGCTGGGGCGGCCGCGGCTGCTCGACGGGGCGATGGACGGCCGGCTTGGGCTGCGGCATGGGCGGCAGCGCCACCTCCGGATCGAGCTCCGTCATCTCCGTCGTCGGGATCGGCGGCTCCTCCAGCGACTGCGTCTCGACCGGGGGCACGTCGGGTGGCGGCGGCTGGTCGACCTCCTGGGTCGGGACCTCCGGCGGCAGGGGCTGCGGCGCAGGCGGCGCCAGCTCCGCCACCTGCTGCGGCACTGGCGGCGGCGTCTGCGCGACCTCCGGCTCGGGCGGGAGCTCGGCGACCCGTTGCTGGACGGGCTCGGGCGGCCGTTCGGCCACTTGGTCCTGGACCGGGGAGGGGGGCGGCGGCTCGCTGGCGACCTGCGGCGGGCCCGGCGGCAGGTCGGTCTGCGCCGCCGCCCGCGCCAGCGTCGCCGGGCTGAGGTTGATCATCACCGCCGCGGGCGGGGCCGATGGCGGGTCGGCGGGTTTCTCGTAGAGCAGGGCGGCCGCCAGGGCCGCGGCGTGCAGGCCGGCGACGACCAGCAGGCTGGCGGTCCAGCGCAGCCCGCCGAGCCGGTCGTGGTGGGAGAGGAGGTCGGCGGTGACGGCGGTCATTGCGCCGGTGCGGCCTCCAGCCCCACCAGCGCGATCTTGAGGTAGCCCGCCGCCCGCAGGTCGTTCATGGTCTCCATCAGGTCGCCATAGGGGACGACCTTGTCCGCCCGCAGGAAGATGCGCTGCTCCCTGTCCCCCTTGGTCGCCTCCTCCAGCGCCGCCGGCAGCATCTCCGCCGTAACCTGCTCCTCGCCGAGGTAGAGGCTGTTGTCCGCCTTGACCGTCAGGAAGAGCGGCTTCTGCGGCCGCGGCTGCCGCTGCGCGGTGGAGGCCGGCAGGTCGACGCTGACGTCGACGGTGGCCAGAGGCGCGGCGACCATGAAGATGATGAGCAGCACCAGGATCACGTCGATGAAGGGCGTGACGTTGATCTCGTGGTTCTCGGCGAGTTCGTCCTCGCCGTGGTCGAGGCGGGCGGCCATGGCGTCTACTGCGCCGCTTCGAGGAGGTAGAGGTTGCCGGACTGCTCGCCGCGGTCGAGGTCGCGGGAGACGAGCCGCATCACCGCCGCGGCGGTGTCCGCCATCAGCACCTTGTAGCCGGCGATACCCCTGGAGAAGTGGTTGTAGATGATCACCGCCGGGATGGCCGCCACCAGCCCGATGCCGGTCGCCAGCAGTGCCTCGGCGATGCCCGGGGCGACCACCGCGAGGTTGGTGGTCTGGGTCTGCGAGATGCCGATGAAGGCGTTCATGATGCCCCACACGGTGCCGAAGAGGCCGACGAAGGGCGCGGTCGAGCCGATGGTGGCGAGCAGGCCGGTGCCGATCATGATCTTGCGGCTGGCGCCCACCTCGATGCGGTTGAGCCGCAGGGCGATCCGCTCCTTGATGCCCTCCTTGTCCGGCAGGCCGTAGGACTGCCGCCACTCGGTGGTGGCCGCCTGCAGCAGCAGGTTGGCGACGCCCCGGCCGGCCCCCACCTGACGCACCGCCTCGTCCAGGCTGCGGGCCTCGCCGATGGCGCGGGCCGCCCGCCGCAGCCGGCCTTTGGACGAGGCGAGCTCCAGCGATTTCGCCAGCCACACGGTCCAGGTCACGACGGAGGCGAAGGCGAGGCCGATCATGACGGCCTTCACCACGTAGTCGGCCGCCAGGAACATGCCCCAGGGCGAGAGGTCGTGCGGCAGGAGGCCGGCATCGACCCCCGGGGGCAGGGAGGGATCGACGGCCGCCGGATCGACGGCCGAAGGATCGGCCATAGCCGGATCGGCGGTGCCGGATCCGAGGGGGCCGGATCCGAGGGGGCCGCCGTTCGCCGTCGCCGGACCGGCGGGATCGCCGGGCGCCGCCGTGATGACGGTCGCGCCGGTCCCGGCCTCGGGCGCTGCCGTCGCGCTGCCGCCCGGTGGACCGAAGGCTCCCGTTTCCTGCCCGACCGACCACTGCGGCGTGAGGGCCGCGTAGAAAAAGGCAAGTGCCGCGGACGCCTGCAGGCCGACCCGGCCGCGGGCCATCTGAACGAAACGGGAAAGGACTGTCATCGCTGTTCCTGCCGGCTGTCGCGCGCGGTCGCAAGGGCTTATGCGATCGATAGTGACACGCAAATGCGTATATGACGAGGCGTGATCGGACGGCCCCTCCATGCGCGTAGCGCGCGGGGCGGAGCAAATTGTCTATAGGCAGCAAAAAGACCTATTGCAACTCATTATCATTCATGGAATGTCGTCTGCCGGCACTCGCAACCCGCAGCGACGCGCTGCCGGCGTCAGGCATGCACAGGTCCCGTGGATCCCACAGAACGCGCACTCTCCGCCCTTGAGCGGCCGAAGGGGCCGGGCGCCACTCGCCCCGACGGCCCTGTTGCGAGCCGGCTTCCTGGCGCCAGCCGTGCAGTCTGGCTGAAGCATCTGCACCGCTGGCACTGGATTTCCTCCGCCCTGTGCCTGGTGGGGATGCTGCTGTTCGCGGTTACGGGCATCACCCTGAACCACGCCGCGGACATCGAGGCGTCGCCCCGGGTCGTGGATGCGACGGCGGCACTGCCGGACGATCTGCGCCGGGACCTGGGCCGTCTGGCCGCGCAGACCCCGCGCGGCGCCCCGTTGCCGGCTTCGCTCCGGGCATGGCTGTCGACGACCATGGGACTGTCGGTGGCCGACCGGCCCGCCGAATGGTCCGAAGACGAGATCTACCTCGCCTTGCCTCGGCCCGGCGGCGACGCCTGGCTGGCGGTCGACCTGGAGAGCGGGGAGGTGCTGCACGAGGTCACCGACCGCGGCTGGATCGCCTACCTCAACGACCTGCACAAGGGGCGCAACACCGGCCCGGCCTGGGGCTGGTTCATCGACGCTTTCGCGGCCGCCTGCCTCGTCTTCTGCATCACCGGGCTGGTGCTGCTGCAACTCCACGCCCGCGGCCGTCCGTCGACCTGGCCCCTCGTCGGCCTGGGCCTCGTGGCGCCACTGCTGCTCGTCCTGCTCTTCATCCACGCATGAGGCCCTGATGCGCCTGCCGTCCAAACGCCTGACGACCACCCTCACCCTCGCTGCCCTGCTGCCGGCGCCGGCGGTAGCGGCCAACCTCACCATCGAGGTGGAGATCCCGCGGCTGGAGGTGGCCGAGTATCACAAGCCCTACGTGGCGATCTGGCTGGAGGGGCCGGACCGCGCGGTGACCAACCTCGCCGTCTGGTACGACCTCAAGATGCGCAACAGCGAAGGCACCAAGTGGCTGAAGGACCTGCGCCAGTGGTGGCGGAGGTCGGGTCGCGAACTGACCATGCCGGTCGACGGCATCAGCGGCGCCACGCAGCCCCCGGGCGAGCACGAGATCCTGCTGGAAGATGCGCAGAGTCCTTTGGCCGCGCTGCCGGCGGGGGACTACGAGCTGGTGGTCGAGGCCGCCCGGGAGGTGGGTGGCCGCGAACTGGTGCGCCTGCCGTTCCAGTGGCCGCCCCAGGGGGCACAGACCCGGGAAGTGCGCGGCGAGCACGAGCTGGGCGCAGTCAAGCTGCAGATCTCGCAATGAGGAGACCGGACATGAAGAACCTTCGGCGGTGGGGCCTTGTGCTCGCGGTGGCGGCCGTCGTGCTGCCGGAGGCGGCGCAGGCGCACCGCGCCTGGCTGCTGCCGTCCGCGACCGTGCTGTCGGGCGAGGACCCCTGGATCACCGTGGACGGTGCCGTCTCCAACGACCTCTTCTTCTTCGAACACAATCCGTTGCGCCTGGACGGCCTCACGATCCTGGCGCCGGACGGTAGTACGGCCGAAGCGGAGAACAGGAGCACCGGCCGTTACCGCAGCACCTTCGACGTCCACCTGGCGCAGCCGGGGACATACCGCCTGGCCCTGGTCACGGAGGGCCTGTTCGCCCGCTGGACCGAGGAGGGCAAGCCGAAGCGCTGGCGCGGCACCTCGGCGACCTTGGGCACGGAGGTCCCGGCCGCGGCCGAGGGTCTGGAGGTGACCCGCTCGCAGCGGCGGGTGGAGACCTTCGTGACGGCGGGGGCGCCGAGCAAGACGGTGCTGGAGCCGACCGGAGAGGGCCTGGAGATGGTGCCGATCACGCACCCGAACGATCTCTACGCGGGGGAGACGGCGCGCTTCACCCTGCTGCTCGACGGCAAGCCTGCGAGCGACGTCGAGCTGGAGATCGTGCCCGGCGGCATCCGCTATCGCGACCAGCTGCAGGCCCTTTCGGCAAGGACCGATGCCGAGGGGGTCTTCGAGGTCACCTGGCCGGAACCGGGAATGTGGTGGCTGGAGGCGAGCGTCAGCGAGCCGGGCGCCGGCCGGGACAAGCCCGGGCGTCGCGCCGGCTACATCGCCACCCTGGAGGTGCTGCCGCAGTAGGCCGCCGCCCCATGTCACGGAGGGTCCTGGTGCCGCGGACCCTGCCGCCGCTCTCGGCGCTGGCGGCGGGGCCGGACGGGCGCGTCCACAGGCTGAGCGGAGCTACGATGGGGACGCGCTGGGCAGTCTCCTTTGCCGGGCCCGCGAGGCTGGACCCGACCAGGGTGCGGCGGGAGGTCGAGGTGATCCTCGACGGCGTGATCGCCGAGATGAGCCAGTGGGTCGACCACAGTGTCCTCTCGATCTTCAACCGTGCCCCGGCCGGAACCTGGCTGGCCCTGCCGGAGGGCTTCTTCACCGTCTTGCGCCAGGCGTTGCGGCTGGCGCAGGAGACCGGCGGCGCCTACGACCCGGCCATCGGCCCTCTGGTCGATCTCTGGGGGTTCGGCCCCAACGGCGCCCCCGCCGAGCCGCCGGACGAGGCCCTCGCCGCGTGGCGCGAAGGGGCCGGCGGCTGGCGGCGGCTGGCTCTCGACGAGGTGGGCCGCCGCGCCTTCCAGCCAGGCGGGCTGCGTCTCGATCTTTCCTCGGTCGCCAAGGGCTTCGCTGTCGACCTGCTCTCCGAGCGGCTCGCGGCCTCGGGACTGCCGGGGCACCTCGTCGAGATCGGTGGCGAGCTGAAAGGGCAGGGCTGCAAGCCCGACGGCCGGCCCTGGTGGGTCGCCTTGGAAGAGCCCGGTGCGCCGGCCGACCGGCAGGAGGCGGGCGACACCATCGTGGCGCTGCACGGGCTCGCGGTCGCGACCTCGGGCGACTATCGGCGCTTCCTGCGCAAGGGCGGAGACCGGTTGTCCCACACGCTCGATCCCAGGACCGGCCGCCCTGTCGACCACGGCCTCGCGTCGGTCTGCGTGCTCCACGAGTGCTGCATGCTGGCGGACGCGCTGGCCACGGCCCTGACGGTGATGGGGCTGGAAGAAGGCTATGCGTGGGCAGCCGAGAGGGGGCTCGCGGCGCGCTTTATCCGCCGCATGCCCCGCGGCTTCGCGGAGACCATGACACCGGCCTTCGCCGCCCTGCTGGATTGACCATGTCCCTGCGAAGCTGGTTGCTTTCGCCGGTGAGCTGGCTGGCGTCCGCCGGGGCCGCAGGGGTCGCCGCGACGCAGCCGCCGCTGCCGCCGGCATGGCCGCCGCGTCTCTGGGCGCTCGCCGTCGTCCTCGCCTACGGCGCCCTCTGCCTTCGTTTCCTGCGGCGATCACGCCGGGGGCCAGCCGAAGCGCCCGCCGGTGGAGGTGACGCAGCCCTGGTCGCCTTCGCCAGCCAGACCGGCACGGCGGAGGCGCTGGCACAGTTGACGGCCGACGCCCTGGCCGCCGGCGGGCGCGCGGTCGCTCTGCTGCCCCTCGACCGGCTTCGGCCGGCCGACCTCCAGCGGCACCGGCTGGCCCTCTTCGTGGCGAGTACCACCGGCGAAGGTGACCCGCCCGACTCCGCGGGCGCCTTCATCCGCCGGGTGATGCGCGACGGGGCCGACCTGCCGCACCTCAGCTTCGGCCTGCTGGCCCTGGGTGACCGCGGCTATCGGAACTTCTGCGGCTTTGGGCGGGCGCTGGAGCTCTGGCTGCTGGAGCGCGGGGCGACGCCGCTGTTCGACAGGGTCGAGGTCGATCGGGCAGAACCCGCGGCGCTACGCGCCTGGCAGCACCAGATCCGCACGCTGAGCGGCGCGGAGACGCCGGACTGGAGCCGGCCGGCGTACGGCACCTGGCGGCTGGTGCGGCGCACCCTGCTGAACCCGGGCAGCCCCGGCGCGCCGGTCTATCACCTCGTCCTGCAGCCGCTCGGCAGCGCCGTGGGGTGGAGGGCCGGCGACATAGCCGAGGTGGCACCGCGCAACGGTACGACGGTAATCGCGGCCTTCCTCGACGACCTGCGCCTCGATCCGGAGGCGCCGGTGGCGTTGGACGGTGCCGAGCAGCCGCTGCGACAGGCCCTGGCGGATCGTCTGCTCACCGGCGGCCCGGCGGAGCGTGAGGCCCTGCGGGGACTGCCGGCGGAACGTCTGGTCGAGCGTCTCCGGCCACTGAGCCACCGGGAATACTCTCTGGCGTCTCTCCCTTCCCAGGACGCCGCCGAGTTGCTGGTCCGTCGCCGCATCCTGCCCGGTGGCGGCTGCGGGGTCGGCAGTGCCTGGCTGACCGAGGTCGCGCCACTCGGAGGAGGGATCGCGCTGCGGCTGCGCAGCAATCCCGCCTTCCACGGCCCTGCCGACGATCGCCCGATGATCCTGGTCGGCGCCGGAACCGGTCTGGCGGGCCTGCGCGCGCACCTCGCCGAACGGATCGCCGCCGGCCGACGCCGCAACTGGTTGGTCTTCGGGGAGCGGACCAGTGTCCACGACTGGTTCTTCCGCGAGGAGATCGAGGGGTGGCGGGCGACCGGCGGATTGGAACGTCTCGACCTCGCCTTCTCCCGCGACGGCGGGTCTCCGGTATACGTACAGCACCGTCTGGCGGCGGAGGCGCCGCGGCTGCGCCGCTGGGTGCAGGAGGGGGCGGCCGTCTACGTCTGCGGCGACCGCCGGCGCATGGCGGCCGCGGTGCACGCGGTGCTCGCCGAGGCGCTGGGCGAGGCGGTCCTGGAGGGACTGGTGGAGGAGGGCCGCTACCGGCGGGACGTCTACTGATCGGGGGTTGGCCGAGCGTGCCATTCGCTCCAGCCCTAGACTAGGCAATCAGCTCTAACGGTTCAGCCGGTATGCGCTCCGAATCGGGAGGGTGAGCAGATGGTCGCGATGTCATTATTCGCAGCCACCCACCTTCGATTTAAGCATTCCCATATCTACGCCAAGTTTGTTCATCTCAGCTGTTAAATTTTCGACAAATAAGAACAACGTCCAGAGTGCAGCTTGGATCTCTTCTGCGGAAAGCACAATTTGCTCTCCTAACGGGAACTCACGAAATGTGTCAATCATCTGAAGTTTGATAATTTCGCCTTTTTCAACCGTAGATCCAGGCCTGAGTTTTATGTCCCCGTCGGCCGTTTCTTTTGACATCACGAGATGTCGCCAGCTTACTTTCATGGAGGAGAAGGAGTTGATATCGCTTGCTCCTATAATTCCATTCCTGTGAACTAAGCAGTTTCTAGCGGCGTTGATGCTCTGGACATGACCGCGGAGTATCTCGTCTAACTCCAGTCCCATTCGTGCCAGGGTGTCGAGTTTCTCTGGTAAACCCGATCGGTGGAACTGTTTTGTCCCGATCTGCGAGAATTTCAGCCAGTTCTTAGCCGGAACGAGCCGCCCATGCTCCTCCAAAAACTTCCAAATTCTAAGGACTTCATGTGCTTGCTCAAGAGGTGCCGTAAGAGCTTCGATGGCGTCGCGAAAAGCATTTGCTAGAATCCACTCTTGGGAGTGCTTTCTAAGGAGTTCTATTTCTAGAAGATTTCCTTGATCGATTATGAAGGGAATTTCCACTGGTAAATAAGCTTCCCTGCAGTCTATCCACTCAGAGCAACGGAGAAGCGCAGATGCGACAGATATTGTTTGGCTTAGTCGCACGTGCAGCGCTCTTCGCAGACCGTTGAGATCGACGTTGATCTGAACTTGGCGGGTGCGGGGCGCTGGTGCCGGCATGTGCTGCTAAAGGCCTAATCCCCAATAACCCTTAGCTTATGCCGATTCCTGCGGCTTGACCACCGAGATCCCATCCTGGCGGGCTGTGTGGGAACCCGGGGCCGTGTCCGGTGGCCGTCAATCGCTGTTACCCGTGAAGGAGCAGTTCCGTTGCTGATCCGTTGCTCAGGGACACGGCCTAGAGCTCGGCCCAGCGGCGCAGCAGGTTGTGATAGCTGCTGGTGAGGGCCAGGACCGCCGGGTGGTCGTCGGACAGGGCCTTGCGGATCTCCATGATCGCCAGGTCCATGTCGTAGAGGTGGTGGCGCTGGCCGTCGTCCTTGACCATCGATTGGGTCCAGAAGAAGGAGGCCCAGCGGCTGCCGCGGGTGATCTGCTCGACCCGGTGCAGGCTGGTCGCCGGGTAGACGATCGCGTCGCCGGCCGGCAGCTTGACGCTGTGGGTGCCGTAGGTGTCCTCCACCACCAGCTCGCCGCCGTCGTAGTCCTCGGGCGGCGTCAGGAAGAGGGTGGTCGACACGTCGGTGCGGACGCGCACGCCGACGCCGGGCACGTGGCGGATGGCGTTGTCCACGTGGGACCCGAACTTCATGCCGACGTCGTAGCGGTTGAAGAGCGGCGGGAAGACCCGGAGGGGCAGGGCCGCCGTGTTGAAGATCGGCGAGCGGGCGAGGGCGCGCAGGACGAGGTCACCCAGCTCCCGCGCCGCCGGCGAGCCCTCCGGAACCTGCAGGTTCTGTTTCGCCTTGGCCGACTGCAGGCCGGCCGTCACCTTGCCGTCGACCCACTCGCCGGCTTCGAGCACGCGCCGGCAGTGGGCCACCTCTTCCGGCGTCAGGACGTTCTTGACGTGTACCAGCATCGCGTTCCGCCACTGGAGGAAAACGGGGGCGGCCCGGGCTGCCCCCGGATCGGAAACGAGGCTGTTCTAGAACTTCACGCCCATGGAGACCAGGAAGGTCCGCCCGGGCCCCGGGACTACGCGGTTGCCGAAGAGCTGGGCGTAGTTGTCGTGGTCGGTGAGGTTGTAGCCGTTGAGGGAGACGGTGGCGTGCTCGTTGATCTCGTACGACACGACGCCGTCGAGGCTGAGGTTGTAGGGCACCTTGCTGGTGTTGTTGGCGTTGAGGTAGACGCCGTCGCGGTAGGTGAAGCCGCCGCCGACCAGCAGGCTGCTGTCGAGGGCGAGGTCCTTTTTCAGGTCGTAGGTGGTCCACAGCGACGCGGCGTTGTGAGGCACGTACTGGACGTCCTTGCCGACCCGGTCGGCGTTCGCCGAATCCAGCGTTTCGCTGTCCATGTAGGTGTAGTTGGCGTTGACGACCCAGGAGGGGGTGATCAGGCCCGTGACGCCGAGCTCAATGCCTCGGTTGCGCTGCTTGTCGCCCGAGGAGATGATGTCGCCGGTCAGCGGATCCGTCTCGGTGGCGTTGTCCTTCTTGACGTAGAAGAGGGAGCCGTAGACGCCGAGCTTGCCCTCGAAGAGCCCGATCTTGGCGCCGACCTCGTAGATCGTGTTCTTCTCGGGATCGAGATCGCTCTGCTCGTCGTTCAGCGGGGTCGGTGCAGAAATGATGTACTGGCCCTGCGGGCTCGTCGACTGGGCATAGGAGGCGTAGTAGGTCTGGTACTGGGTGGGTTCCCAGATCAGGCTGGCGCGCGGATTGTACTGGTTCGAGTTGCTGCTGACGCTGTTCTTGGATGTCGGGCCTTCGGTGGAGTAGTCGGCCCAGTAGCCGTCCCAGCGGATGCCGGCGAGGAGCGAGATCTCCTCGGTGAACCAGAAGCGGTCGCTGGCGAAGAGGCCGACGTTCTGAGCATCGCCATCCTTGCGGGCGCTGGCGCTGGTGCTGGGGACGATGTCGTAGTCGGCGTAGTGGGAGGGGTCCAGCAGGCTCGTGCCCGTACGGCTCGGGCTATAGGACTGCGAGCGGCGGTGGTCGCTCTGGTAGAAGAGGTCGACGCCGGTGACGAGCTGATGCCTGAAGCCGCCGGTCTCGAACTCGGCCACACCCGTTGTGATGTTCTGGGTGCCCCAGGAGTTCTGCTTGTAGGGCCCGGGGCCACCTCGGTTGATCATGGGCTCCGTCGAAGCATCGCCGTCGAACAGGGCGGTGACGCAGGCTGCCGGACAACTCGCCGGTGTCGCCGCGAACGTCCGCTCGTAGAAGCCGAGGCGTGTGTCGTTGAAGAGGGTGATGCTGTCGGTGAACTCGTGGCGGAGGTTGCTGGTCAGGACGTTGACGGTGGTGTTGTCCTTGTCGGTCTGGGTGCCGTACCAGTTGCTGCGGTCGACGCCGTGTTCCGTGACTGGCTTGCCGGTGTTGGAGCCCGGCTTGGTGACGACCGGCACGCCGTAGTCGGGCACACGCTCGTCGTGCTGCAGCAGATAGCCGAGGTTCCAGGTGGTGTCGGTGCCGAGGCCGACGGCGATCGACGGGGCGAAGCCCCAGCGGTGCGACTTCACCCGGTCGCGCTCCGGCGAGTCCTGGTGGGTCGCCATGGCGTTCATGCGAACTGCGATCGTGTCGCTGACCTGCCGGTTGACGTCGACGGTCAGGCGGCCCAGCGGTCCGCTGCCGCCGCTGAGTGTGCCGGCGTAGAAGTCCTCCAGGTAGGGCATCTTGCTGCTGGTGTTGATGGCGCCACCGACGGTGCCCATGCCGAAGGCGCCACCGGACGGGCCTTTGATCACCTGGACTTCCTCGGTGTTGAAGGAGTCGCGGGTGTAGACGCCGAAGTCGCGCAGGCCGTCGAGGTAGATGTCGCCGCGGGCCTCGAAGCCGCGGATGCGGAACTGGTCGCCGTTCTGTCCCCCGCCGCCCTCGCCGATCGACACGGTGATGCCCGGCACGTTGCGCAGGGCCTCGTCCAGCGTCGTGACGCCCTGCTGCTGCATGATCTCCTGCGGCACGACATTGATGACCTGGGGCTGGTCCTGGACCGTGCCGGGCAGGCGGTTGATGGAGGAGCGATCCTCCAGGGTGTTGGGCGGGCTTTCCTGCGCCCCTTCCACGGTGACGGCCGGCAGGGCCACCTCGCTCGACTGCTGCGCCGGCGCCTCCTGCGCCCGCGCCGCCTGCGGCAGCGTGCTCGCGGCGACTGCGATACCGGCCAGCAGGCCGACCTGCGAGACGGTGGTCAGCAAGGGTCGTGTCGTTGCCATTCGGAACCCCCCAGATATGTAAATGCGAGTCACTATTATTTTCTTTTAAGGAAGGGGGCAACACGACAATAACCGCTGATTGCGGATTGTTGCAAATAAGTCTCAGTAGGAGATAAGAGGCGACCTAGCCAGGAGTCGATGCGACCAGAGAGGGAGAAGGCCAGCCGCCGCCGAGAGCCTGGTTGAGGCTCACCACGGCGCTGTAGCGCGGCAGGTCCGCCTGCACCAGGGCATCGCTGGCCTGGAAGACCGCCTGCTGGGCATTCAGCACGGTGGTGAAGTCGACGGTCCCGGCCCGGTAGCGGAGTTGGGCGAGGCGATAGGCCTCCTGCGCCTGGTCGAGGGCCACGCGGGTGTAGGCGTACTGTCGCCCATAGTAGTCGATGGCGCTCAGCGCGTTCTCCACGTCCCGGAAGGCCGACAGCACGGTGCCGCCATAGGTCGCCGCCAGCTCCTTGTAGCGGGCTTCGGCGACCTCCTGCTGGGCTTCGAGCTGCCCACCCTGGAAGAGCGGCGCCGTGAGGCCGACGGCGAGACTGGTCAGCCAGGTGTCGGGCGAGAAGAGGTGGCGCAGCGCGTCGCTGGCCGTCCCGCCGGAGCCGGTCAGCTGCAGGCTCGGCAGGCGGGCGGCGGCGGCCGCGGCGATGTCCAGGTTGGCGGCGCGCAGGCTCGCCTCCGCCTGCCGCACGTCCGGCCGGTGCTCCAGCAGGTCGGCGGGCAGGCCGGCACCGACGCCTGGCAGGACGAGGCCGTCGAGCGAAGCCGACTGGACCCGGAACCCCTCCGGCAGACGCCCCAGAAGCACGGCCAGGGCGTTGCGCAGCTCCACCTCGGTCTGCTGCAGGCCCAGCACGGAGGCTCGGCGGGAGGCGATGGCGCTGCGTTGCTGGGCGACCTCGAGGTCGGAGGCGACGCCGATGCGCGCCTGCGCCTCGATCAGGTCCAGCAGGCTCTCTGCCACACGCAGCTGCTCCTCGGCCAGGCGGGTCCGATCGCGGATCGCCAGGATCTGGAAATAGGTGTTGGCGACGTCGGCCTTCAGCGTCAGCGCCACCGTCTCGGCGTCGTAGCGGCTGATCTCGCTGCGCACCTCGGCCGCGGCCGCGGATGCGCTGTTGCGGCCGAAGAGGTCGACCTGATAGGCGGCATTCAGGGTGCCCTGATAGGAATAGCGGGGGTCGCTCGTGCCGTTGCTGGTCGCCCGGCTGGCGTTGCCGCCGGCCGAGAGGGACGGGTAGAGCACGCCCGCAGCGGCCTTCGCCTGGGCCTGCGCCTGGAGGATGCGTGCCAGGGCCGCGTCGAGATCGGGATTGTTCTCGATCGCCGTCGTCATCAGCGCCGACAGCTCGGCGCTCGAAAAGGCCTCCCACCAGCGCGGCGGCGGCCAGTAGGCCTGGGCCACGGCGGGAGCCTCCCAGGCAGCGGGCGCGACGGTCGCCGGCGGTTCGTAGGCCGGGCCGACGGAGCAGGCGGCGAGCGCCGCGCACCCGGCGGGTGCCAGCAGGCGGAGCAGGTGCTTCATTCGGCCGCCAGCGCCTTCACGGGGTCGAGGCTCGCAGCCTTGCGTGCGGGCAGATAGCCGAAGATCAGCCCGGTCGCGAACGCGCAGGTGAAGGCGAGGATCACCGGGCCGGGCGTGATCAGGATCGGGCGGCCCAGCTGTTCGAACAGCAGGGCGGCGCCCAGGCCACAGAGGACGCCGGCGACGCCGCCGAAGGTGCAGACCACCAGGGCCTCGGTATTGAACTGCAGCAGGATGTTGAACCTGCGGGCGCCGGTGGCCATGCGGATGCCGATCTCGCGGGTCCGTTCGGTCACGCTCACCAGCATGATGTTCATGACCCCGATGCCGCCCACCAGCAGGGCGATGAAGGCGATCGACCCGAGCAGCAGGGTCAGGGTGTTCTGGGTCTCGGTCGCCGTGTTCAGGATCGAGGCCATGTTGCGGATCTGGAAGTCCTCCTGGCGGTGCCGCTCGATCAGCAGCTGGCGGATCGCCTCCTGGGTCTCCTCGATCCGGCCGGTGTCGGCGACCTGCACGGTGACGGTGCGCACGTTGCGCTGGCCGAAGAGCCGCAGCGCCCCGGTGGTCAGGGGGGCGAAGAGGACGTCGTCCTGGTCGCTGCCCATGGGCGAGGCCCCTCGCGGCGTCATCGTGCCGATCACCTGGAAGGGGATGTTGTTGAGGAGCACGAACTTGCCGACCGGATCCTCGCCCGTCGGAAACAGCGCCTCCTTGACCGTCTGGCCGAGCAGGGCCACCGGCGCATAGGAACGCAGGTCGGCGGCGGAGAAGAAGGCGCCGGTCTCGACGGGCCAGTTCCGCGCCCTTGGAAAGTCGGCGGTGGTGGCGTTCACCTGCGTGGCGTAGTCGCGGTTCCCGTAGCGCGCCGTGACGGAATAGGGATACTCGGCGATGGCGGCCGCCACGTTCGGCAGTCCGGCGATCGCGTCGGCGTCCTCGGCCACGAGGGTCGCCGTACCGCCCGCCGCCCGGATGTTCGGGGCGCCGGGGCGGACCAGCAGCAGGTCGGGGCTGAGGGAGGCCAGGCGGTCCATCACCGCCTGCTTGGCGCCGTCGCCGATGGCCAGCATGGTGACCACGGAACCGACCCCGATGATGATGCCCAGCAGCGTCAGCAGGGTGCGCAGCAGGTTCGCCCGCAGCGAGCGCAGGGCCATCTTGCAGGCCTCCGCCAGCCCGGCGAGCAGGGCCGGCCGGTGCGTCCGCGGCGCGGCGATCGGGTGCGCCGGGGGCGCCGCCTCGTCGGTTCCCCGGCTCTCCGCCACGATATCCCCGTCGCTGATCTCGATGATCCGCCGCGCCTGCTCCGCGACCGAACGGTCGTGGGTGATCAGCAGAATGGTGTGGCCCTTGCCGTTCAGCTCCTTCAGCAGGCGCATCACCTCCTCGCCGCTGCGGCTGTCCAGGGCGCCGGTCGGCTCGTCGGCGAGGATGACCGTGCCGCCGTTCATCAGCGCCCGGGCGATCGAGACCCGCTGCTGCTGGCCCCCCGACAACTGGCTCGGCCGATGGTGCAGCCGGTCGCCGAGGCCGAGGGAGGAAAGCAGCTGTCCGGCGCGCGCCACCCGCTTCTGGTGCGGCAGGCCGGCGTAGACGGCGGGCACCTCCACGTTCTCCACCGCGGTGGAGGCGGCCAGCAGGTTGTACTGCTGGAAGATGAAGCCGAAGGCCTCCCGCCGCAGGTCGGCGCGCTCGTCGGCGGACAGGCTGCCGACCTCCCGGCCGGCGAAGCGGTAGCTGCCGCGGGTCGGCCGGTCGAGCAGGCCGATGATGTTCATCAGTGTCGACTTGCCCGAGCCCGAAGCGCCCATGATCGCCACGAACTCGCCCGGGTGGATCTCCAGCGAGATGCCGTGCAGCACCTCGGTCTCCAGGTTGCCGCGCCGATAGGTCTTGCCGATTCCCGAGAGCGTGATCAGCGGCTCCCCGGCCACCTTTCCCTCGGCTTCCGCGGTGAGGAGCCGCGCCGTCGGCGCGTTCACAGCCGTGGACCCCCGAAGGGCGGGCGGCCACCCGACGATCCGCTGCTCCGCGCGGCTCCGCCGGCGACGATGGCGTCGCCTGGCTGCAGACCCGAGCGCACCTCCGCCACGGTCCGGTTCGACACGCCGAGCTCGACGACGCGACGCTCCGTCCCGCCGGCGGTGACGACCTGAGCCGCATAGCGGCTCGGCCCCTCGCGCGGCGGCAGGGGCTGCAGCGCCGAGAGCGGCACCAGCGGAACGTCCTTCGCGGCGCCGACGATGAAGAAGACCTGGGCGCTCATCTGGGGCAGCAGGTCGCGGTCGGGGTTCGGCACGTCGAAGAGGGCGCCATAGAGGACGACGTTGTTGACCACTTCGGGCGTCGGCAGGATCTGGCGCAGCACCCCGTCGCGGCGCCGGTCGGGCAGCCCCAGGGTGGTGAAGTAGGCCGGCATGCCGACCTTCAGCCGCGACACGTCCGCCTCCGAGACCTGGGCCCGGACCGTCATGGTGGCCAGGTCGGCGAGCCGCAGGATGATCGGTGCCTGCTGGTTGGCGTTCAGCGTCTGGCCCTGGCGGGCCGTGATGTCGATCACCGTGCCGGCGATGGGCGCGTAGATCTTGGTGTAGCCGAGGTTCGCCTCGTCGGCCTTCAGGTTCGACTGGGTCTGTTCGATCTGCGCCTGCAGCCCTTCGAGCTGGGCCTGCACCACGTCGCGGGCCGCCACGGCGCTGTCATAGGCGTCCTGGCTGGTGGCGCGCGCCGACAGAAGCTGCTTCTGGCGCTTCATCTGCTGCTCGTTGAGCCGCAGCTGGGCCTGCCGCTCGGCCACCTGCGCCTGCAGAACCCGCAGTTGCGCCCGGTCGGCCGCCACCCGGGCTTCGTAGACGGTGGGGTCGAGCTCCGCCAGCAGATCGCCCTCCTTCACCTCGTCGCCGATCTCGACCAGGATCCGTTCGAGCTGGCCGGAGACCTGCGTGCCCACGTCCACGTAGTTGAGCGGCTGCAGCGTGCCCACGGCCGAGACCAGATCCTCGACGTCGCCCTTCGCCACCGTGAGCGTGGGCAGGCTGGTCCGGCCCTGGTCGGGGCTGGCGATGAGGCCGCGGCCGTAGAAGGCGCCGGCGGCGAGCAGCAGAAGAACGGCGGTGACGAAAAGCGTTCGGCGCATACCGGACCAGGGTTCGCAGGGACGATCCTAGAGCTACGTCCGCGGAGCCTTCCGCATCCCCCTCTCTTGCGAATTGGAAATGATCCAATTCATGGAAGGCCCCGGTTCGACGACATTGTCAAATTTTGCATCTGAGTGTTGATAATCGACGCATCATTCCAATAATCACCACTATAGACGAACGCGGGAGAAAGCCGTGCTGAACGTGAAGATCGTCGGTGGCGGGCCGGCGGGCCTCTTCCTCGCCTATCTGCTGAAGAAATCGGACCCGACGCGCGTCGTGCGTGTGGCCGAGCAGAATTCCGCCGACGCCACCTTCGGCTTCGGCGTGGTCTTCTCCGGGCGGGCGCTGCAGTTCATCGCTGAAGCGGATCCCGATGCCGCCGCCCTGCTGCAGCAGGGGACGGAGGTCTGGAGCGACCAGATCATCGACCACGACGGGACGCAGGTGCTGGTCGACGGCGGCACCTTCTCGGCCGTCGAGCGCATCATGCTGCTGACCAAGCTGCAGCAGCTCTGCCGGCGGGTCGGTGTCGACCTGGCCTTCGACAGGCGCGTCGAGGATCGTCTGGATGGCTCGGACTGCGACCTGCTGGTCGGCGCCGACGGTGCCAACTCCGCCGTGCGGGACAGCCATGCGGCAGCCTTCGGCACCTTCAGGCACGAGCTCAAGAACTTCTTCGCCTGGTACGGCGTCGACACCACCTATCCTTCCCACACCCTGACGTTCCGCTCGACCAAGCACGGCGTCTTCTGCGGCCACCACTATCGCTACACGCCGACGCGCAGCACCTTCGTGGCGGAATGCGACGAGGCCACCTGGTTCGCCGCCGGCTTCGATGCGCTGGACGACGAGGCGCGCCGGGAGGCCACGGGGCAGGTCTTTTTCGACACGCTGGAGGGCCGCCCGCTGCTCAGCAACCGGTCGCTCTGGCGGCGCTGGTCCCTGGTCGGCAACGACACCTGGCACCACGAGAACATCGTCCTGATCGGCGATGCACTGCGCACCGCCCATCCCTCGATCGGGCAGGGGACACGGCTGGCGATCGAGGACTCGATCGCGCTGGCGCGGGCGCTCGATGCCGAGGGCGACCGAGTCGACCTGGCGCTGCCCCGCTACCAGGCCGAGCGCCGGCCGATCCGCGAGAAGCTGAACGACGCCGCCGTGAAGAGCATCGAATGGTACGAGGGCATGGCGGAGAAGATGGCGCTGCCGCCCTACGAGTTCGCCATGGACTACCTGCTGCGGACCGGGCGCATGAGCCGCAGCCGCCTCGCCGCCGAGAGCCCCGCCTTCCTGCGGCGCTACGAGGCCTCCGCCGAGCGGCTGGCGGGGTGACGGGGATGGGCCGCAGCTATCGCATCGGCCAGATCGTGCCGAGTTCGAACACCACCATGGAGACCGAGATCCCGGCCATGCTGCGCGCCCGCGAAGGCCTGCGGGGCGAGCGCTTCACCTTCCACTCCAGCCGCATGCGGATGAAGAAGGTGACGCGCGAGGAGCTGGCCGAGATGGACGCCCAGTCCCTGCGCTGCGCCGCGGAGCTGGCGGACGCCCGGGTCGACGTCATGGGCTATGCCTGTCTGGTCGCCATCATGTCGATGGGCCGCGGCTATCACCGCACCTCCGAGGCGAACCTCACCGCCGCCGCGGCGGAGGCGGGCGGGGCCTGCCCTGTGGTGACCAGCGCCGGCGCGCTGGTGGACGGGTTGCGCCTGCTGGGTGCCAAGCGGGTGGCCATGGTCATGCCCTACATGAAGCCGCTGGCCCGCCTCGTCGTCGACTACGTGGAGAGCGAAGGCGTCGAGGTGGTCGACAGCACGGCGCTGGAGATCGAGGACAACCTGGCGGTCGGCCGGCACGACCCCGCGGGGCTGCCCGACATCGCCAGCCGGCTGAACCTCGGGCAGGTCGACGCCGTGGTGCTCTCGGCCTGCGTCCAGATGCCCTCGCTGGCCGCCATCCCGGCGGCGGAAGCGAAGCTCGGCCGGCCGGTGGTCTCGGCGGCGGTCTGCACCGTCCGCGCCATGCTCAGCCGCCTGGGGCTGGAGCCGGTCGTGCCGGGAGCGGGGCATCTCCTCTCGGGACGCGACCTGCAGCCGTCAGGCGAGCGGCTGGCGGAGGTCCTGCGATGAGCGACGGCGGGCACGTCGCGACGGCGGGCTTCCGCAACGCCGAGTGGACCATGCAAGGGCTGCCGGACGGCACTTCGGTGGTCGTCCAGCCGCTGCGCACCCTCGACAAGGCGGCGACCACCGGCCTGCTCTATGCCCGCGGCCGGCCGAAGACCGCGGTCTGCATCATGCATCCGCGGGAGTTCCTGGCGACCCACTACCTGGTGCCGGCGATCCTGGACGCGGGCTGCGCGGCCTTCACCCAGACCCCGCGGTCGGTCGGCAACGACCTGCGCCTCGAACACGAGATCGCGCTGCTGGACGTCGCCGCCGGCATGGCGTGGCTGCGCAAGCAGGGTTTCGAGAAGATCGTCCTGCTGGGCAACTCCGGCGGCGCCAGCCTCTACAGCTTCTACAATCAGCAGGCCCTGCTGGCGCCGGAGCGTCGGCTGGAGCGTACGCCCGCCGGCCGGCCGACGCGGCTCGCCGAGGCCGAGATGCCGATCGTGGACGGCCTGATCTTCGTCTCGCCCCACCCGGGGCAGGGCCGGCTGCTGCTGAACTGCATCGACCCCTCGGTGACCGACGAGGGCGACTCGCAGTCCATCGATGCCTCGCTGGATTTCCTGGCACCGGAGAACGGCTTCCGAGACCCGCCGGAGTCCTCCGCCTACGCGCCGGACTTCATCGAGCGCTATCGGGCGGCTCAGCGCGCGCGGGTCGAGCGTCTCGACGGCCTGGCGCGCCACCTGCTGGCCGAGAAGCGGCGGGCGCGCAAGGCGGCCGGGGGCGGCGACCGGATGGCGGCACGGCGGGGCGCCTTCTCACCCATCATGACAGTCTGGCGGACCGATGGCGACCTGCGCTGCTGGGATCTGTCGCTGGATCCATCGGACCGATGCTACGGGTCGGTCTGGGGGCGTGATCCCTTGCGCTCGAACTACGGCAGCGTCGGCTTCGGGCGGCTGTGCACGCCGGAGAGCTGGCTGTCGACCTGGTCGGCCCTGTCCTCCAGGGCGGTCACGGCCGAGACGGCGAAGGCGATCGAGCAGCCTGTCCTCTTCATCGAGTACAGCGGCGACAACACCGTCTTTCCGGCGGACCTGGAGCCGATCTTCAGTGCCATCGGGGCCACCGACAAGACGCGCGCGCGCTTTCGCGGAAACCATCACGGCCTCGCCCTGGCGGAGGGCGAGACGCCGGGGCGTGTCGCCGCCGGGGAACTGATCGGGGAATGGCTGCGCGCCCGCTGCCCGGTTTGAAACGACGGTCGAACAAGGCGGAAACCGCCTGAGGGAGGAAAAGAATGGTCCAGCCGAAGGAGCCCATAGCAGGGGTCGTCTATCACCCGCCCGAGGCCGTCGAGCGCTACCGGGCGGCGGGCCTCTTTTCCGGCCAGACGCTGGGGCAGGCGCTGAAGGAGGCCTTCGTCCGGCATGCCGACCGCACGGCGCTCGTCTCCCCCGACGGGACGCTCACCTACCGCGAACTGGACGATCTCTCGGCGCGCGCCGGAGCGGCCTTCCTGCGCCTGGGGCTGCGCCCGCTGGACCGGATGGTCTTCCAGCTCGGCAACGTGCCGGAGTTCTTCGCCGCCCTCTACGGCTGCTTCCGCACCGGCATCATCCCCGTCTGCAACCTGGTGAGCCACCGGGAGAGCGAGATCGTCACCTGTGCCGGGCTCTCGGGCGCGCGGGCGCACATCATCCAGGGTGACTTCAAGTACGACCTGCGGGCCGTCGCGGCCGCCGCGCGGGCCGCGCACCCCGCCCTGGAGCACGTCATCGTCGCCCGCGGGGAAAGATCCGGCGACGCCCTGGCCTTCCGTGACCTGCTGGATCGCGAGGACGGCGAGGCCGCCCAGGCGACCCTGGCGGCGCTGGAGATCGACCCCTTCAACGCGGGGATCTTTCAGCTTTCGGGCGGGACGACCGGCATCCCCAAGATCATCCCGCGCTTCCACTACGAGTACCTCTACCACTGCCTGGCCTGGGCAGAGGTTTCGGCGATGGACGAATCGACGGTCTGCTACTGGCCGCTGCCGGCGGTGCACAACGCCGCCATGGCCTGCTTCAATACGCCGACCCACCTGCTGGGGGGCCGGGTCTGCATCGATCAGCGCCACGATCCCGAGGTCTTCCTCGGCACTATCGAGCGCGAACGGGTGACCTTCTCCGGCGCCGCGCTGCCCATCATCGTCCGGGCCGTTGATTCCGGCCTGGTCGACAGGCACGACCTGAGCTCGGTGAAGTGCTTCATCAGCCTCGGCGAGACCGTGGCCGTCGAGCGCGACCTGAAGCTGCCCGGCAACCACATCTACGGTATGGCCGAGGGCCTGCTGATGCGGACCCTCGACGAGGATCCGGCCGAGGTGCGCCAGCGGGGCATCGGCCGGCCGGTCTCGCCCCACGACGAGATGAAGCTGGTCAAGATCGGCACCGAAGCGGAGGTCGAACCCGGCGAGGCGGGGGAACTGCTGGTGCGCGGCCCCTACACGATCCAGGGCTTCTACAACGTGCCCGAACACAACGCGCGGGCCTTCACCGCAGACGGCTTCTATCGCACCGGCGACCTGATGCGCCTGCGCGAGATCGACGGCCGCGGGTACTACTTCTTCGTCGGCCGCGCCAAGGACAACATCGACCGCGCCATGGAGAAGATCAGCGCGGAGGAGGTGGAATCCGCCGTCCTCCGGCACCCCGACGTCCGCGAGTGCATGGTCATCGGCATGCCGGACCGGCAGTACGGCGAGCGGGTCTGCGCCTACGTGATCCTGCGCCCGGACGCGCCGGCCATGACGGTGCAGTCGCTTGGCGCCTTCCTGCAGACCACCGGCCTCGCGAAGTTCAAATGGCCGGAGCGGATCGAGGTCGTCGACAACTTCCCCACCACCAGCGTCGGCAAGACCAGCAAGGCCCTCCTGCGCGACGACATCCGCCGCAAGCTCGAGGACGAGGCCAAGCTCATCGCCTGAAAGGAACGCTCATGGCTGAAACCGAAGGTCACACCGGGCCGCGGCTGCGCGGCGTCCACCACACGGCCTTTCCCACGTGGAAGCCGAAGTCGACGGTCGAGTTCTACCGCGACGGCCTCGGCCTGGCGACGCCGCATGCCATCACCGCCCGCGGCTGGGGGCGTAAGGGTACGGCGCACCCGGACTTCCTGCACTTCTTCTTCGAGGCGGGCGACAACAGCCTGCTCGCCTTCTTCTATTATGTCGGCACCGAGCGGGAGGCGCAGTTCACCAGCCTGCAGGGCTATCTCGGCCTCGCCCGCCACACCGCCTGGTCGGCGCGCGACGAAGACGAGCTGGAGGACTGGCGCAAGGTCATCAAGGCGGCCGGCGCCAAGGTCACGCCGATCGTGCGCCACGAAACGCTCTCCTCGATCTACTTCGTCGACCCGAACGGCTACAACCTGGAGATCGCCTGCCAGACCCGGCCGCTCGAAGAGGTCGACGTGCGCGACGCCGGGCTGACCCTTGACGCCTTGATCGAGACATTCGGCGACGACAATCCCGAGGGGCGCACCATCGAGGACATGTGGCGGCTGAAGGCCGAGAAGGTCCGGCTCGCCACCGGCCTGCCGGCATGAGCACCGCCGTGCCCAGGCTCTACTTCCTCGACGTGCCCGAGTACCGCCCCTTCATCGAGGTGCTGGGGCGGGACACCGCCCTCCGGCGCGAGGAGGCCGGCGGCTACGTGCGCTTCTCGGGCGAGGGCCAGATCACCGTCCGCCGGGCCGACACGGGCCTGGGCGAAGCCGTCTGGTTCGGCGCCCTTGTGGCCGGCTTCGAGGGCCGGGTGGTCCGTTTCACCGACGAGGAACTGGTCGTCGCCTAGTCGGGCCGGAAGCCGGACCCAAAGGACGATGAAACGACGTCGGGCAGCAGCCCGGCGCAGGGAGGACATGTCATGTGCAAGATGCTTTTCGGGCTCGCCGCCGCTGCCGTCGCGGCCGGGTTCGCCGCCGCTCCGGCGGCGCAGGCCGAGGACGAATTGAAGATCGGCTTTCTGACGGTTCTGAGCGGCCCGGCCGGGGTCATCGGGCAGGAGCAGCGCAACGGGCTCGACCTCGCGCTGAAGCATCTGGGCGGCAAGGTCGGCGGCCTAGCCACCACGGTGGTCGCGGCCGACACGAAGTTCAATCCCGGCGAGGCCGTGCAGCAGGCGGCGAAGCTGATGAACCTGGAGAAGGTGGACGTCGTCACCGGCTTTGCCGCCAGCCATACGCTGATGGCGGCGTCCAAGCCGCTGCTCGGCCGGAAGATGCTGATCATCAGCGCCAATGCCGGACCGTCGCCCCTCGCCGGCGCGGGGTGCGACGAGAACCTCTTCGTCGCTTCCTTCCAGAACGACCAGTGGAGCCAGGGCATCGGCAAGTACATGACCGACCAGGGCGTCAAACGCGCCTACTTCATCGGCATGGACTACCAGGCCGGCTGGGACCACACGAAAGCGGTGATCGCCAATTTCGGCGGCGAAGGCGTGGGCGAGGTCTACACGCCGACCAAGCAGCTCGACTTCTCGGCCGAACTCTCGCAGCTGCGTGCCGCCAACCCCGACGCCGTCTATGCCTTCTACGTCGGCGGCTCTGCGGTGGCCTTCCTGAAGCAGTACGCCCAGGCGGGGCTGCACGGGACCATCCCACTCTATTCGATGACGGCGATCTCCGATCCCACGCTGTTCGCGGCGCAGGGTGATGCGGCGGTCGGGTTGCTGCTCGGGACCCACTGGAACCCGCAGCTCGACAACCCGGCGAACAAGAGGTTCGTGGAGGATTACCGGGCGGCCTATGGCCATACTCCGAGCGCCTACGCCGCCAACCAGTACGACGCCATCATGCTGCTGGACGGCGCGGTGCGCGAGGCCGGCGGCATCGGCGACCGCGACGCGCTGCGTGCGGCCCTGCGCAAGGCCCCCTTCCAGTCGGTGCGCGGCAGCTTCCGGTTCGACAACAACCAGTTCCCGATCCAGAACATCTACATGCAGCAGATCGCCAAGGCCGAGGACGGCGGCCTCTACGAGAAGCTGCTGGGGATCGCGGGGAGCGATGTGAAGGATCCCTACCACCAGGACTGCCCGATGAACTGGTAAGGCCGCAGGTGCGCGGCGGGGGAACTCTGATTCCCTCGCCCGCACCGACCCGGAGGACGCTTCCATGTCCGCAATGCTGCTGCTCGAACAGGCGCTGAACGCCGTCCAGTTCGGGATGCTCCTCTTCCTCGTGGCGGTCGGCGTGACGCTGGTCTTCGGCGTCATGGACGTCGTCAACCTCAGCCACGGCTCGCTGTTCATGCTGGGCGGTTTCTTCCTGGCGCAGGCGATGGACTGGCAGGGCTCCTTCTACCTCGGCGCCTTCCTCGCCGCCGTCGGCGTGGTAGCGGTGGCGGTGGTGGTGGAGATCCTGGTGATCCGCCCGCTCTATGCTCGCGGCCACCTGGACCAGGTTCTCGCCACCTTCGGCCTCATTCTCTTCTTCAACGAGGCCGTGGTGATGATCTGGGGCCGCTCGCCGCTGTTCGTCTCGGTGCCAGAGGTCCTCTCCGGGCAGGTCGAGATCCTGCCGGGGGCGCCCTATCCGACCTATCGACTGGCGGTGACGGCGGTCGCCGCCCTGCTGGGCCTCGGTCTCTACGCCATCCTGCGCTACACCCGCATCGGCATCCTGGTGCGGGCGGGGGCCGACAAGCGCCTGATGGTCGAGGTGCTGGGCGTCAACGTGGCGCTGCTCTACACGGCCGTCTTCGCCTTCGGCGCCCTGCTGGCGGCGGTGGCCGGGATGATGACCGCGCCGCTGCTGTCGGTCGAGACGGGGGTGGGCGAGCCGGTGCTGATCCTCGCCCTGGTGATCGTCATCATCGGCGGCATCGGCTCCGTGCGGGGCGCTCTCGCCGCGTCCCTGCTGATCGGCTTCGTCGACACCTTCGGGCGCGTGCTGCTGCCGGGGCTGGTCGGCCCGGGCACGGGCAGCGCGCTCGCGAACATGGCCGTCTACATCGTGATGGCGGCGATCCTCTACTTCCGGCCCCAGGGGCTGTTCCGCCATGGCTGAGGCCGCGCTCTCCCCCGCCCTTGCGGCCGGCCGCCCGGCACGCCGGCGCCTGGGGCCGCCGCTCCTCACGGCCGCGGCACTGGCGGTGCTGGTGGTTCTGCCCTTTGCGATCAACGACTACTACGTCACCCTGCTGACCCGGATGCTGATCTTCGGGCTGGCGGCCCTCTCGGTGAACCTGCTGCTCGGCTACGGCGGGCTGGTATCCTTCGGCCACGCCGCCTTCGTCGGGATCGGCGCCTACAGCAGCGGCATCCTGGCGCAGAACGGGGTGGAGAGCGCCTTCCTCGCCTGGCCTCTGACCATCCTCGCGGGTGCGGCGGCCGCCACGCTCATCGGCGCCGTCGCCCTGCGGACGGCCGGCCTCTACTTCATCATGATCACCCTGGCGCTGGCGCAGATGGTCTTCCACCTCTTCCGTAGCCTGCGGCAGTACGGCGGCGACGACGGCTTCGCCCTGATCCGCAACGACTTCGCCGGTCTGCTGGAGCTCTACGACCCGCTCACCTTCTACTTCGTCGTCCTGGTGCTCCTGGTGCTCGTGGTGGCTCTCTTCGCCCGGATCATGGCCGCACCCTTCGGCGAGCTGCTGCAGTGCTCCCGCGACGACGCCGGATGGGTCGAGGCCCTGGGCTTGAGGGTCTATCCCTACCGCCTCGCCGCCTTCGCCCTCTCGGGCGCCGTGGCCGCGCTCGCCGGGCTGCTGCTGGCGAACCTCGACGGCTACATCACCCCGGCCCTGGCCGGCTGGCACCTGTCGGGCGAGCTGCTCGTCATGGTGATCCTCGGCGGCGTGGGCAGCCTCGCCGGCCCGGTGGTGGGGGCCGTGCTCTACCTGTCGCTGGCGGAGGGGCTCGGCCACCTGACCGATCACTGGATGGTCATTCTGGGACCGCTCCTCGTGCTGCGGGTGCTGCTGCTGCGCGACGGCCTCTACGACTGGATCAAGGGGAGGCTGAGTCGTGGCTGAGCCGCATCTCGCATTGCACGATCTGCACAAGGCCTTCTCCGGGCTGCGCGTCACCGACGGCGTCGAACTGGCGCTGGAGCGGGGCGAGTTGCATGCCCTCATCGGCCCGAACGGTGCCGGGAAGACCACGCTGATCGGCCAGATCACCGGGCTGCTGCGGCCGGACGGCGGCCGCATCCTGCTGGACGGGCGCGACGTCAACGACCACGACGTCGCCGGGCGCGCGCGTCTCGGCATCGGCCGGACCTTCCAGATCACCCGGATCTTCCGCAGCCGCTCCGCCGTGGACAACGTCGCCTTCGCGCTCCGGGCGGGGCAGGGCCACTGCTTCGCCTTCCTGCGGGCCGCCCGGGCCGACGCGGCGCTCCTCGCCCGGGCGCACGACCTGCTGGCGGAGGTCGGGCTGGCCGCGCGGGCGGAGGTGCGGGCCGACGGGCTGGCACACGGCGAAGTCCGCCAGCTGGAACTCGCCATGGCGCTGGCGGGGGACCCTTCGCTGCTGCTGCTCGACGAGCCGATGGCGGGCCTCGGCCCCGGCGAGACCCAGGCGATGATCCGTCATCTGCAGGGATTGAAAGGCCGCTATACGATCCTGCTGGTGGAGCACGACATGGAGGCGGTCTTCGCCCTCGCCGACCGTGTGTCGGTGCTGGTCTCGGGGCGCATCGTCGCCACCGGGACGGCGGCGGAAATCCAGCGGGACCCCGTGGTCCGGGAAGCCTACCTCGGCTCCGAGGCCGAGGGACTGGAGGGAGTCGCGGGGCATGCTTGAGGTCGAGGGGCTGGAAAGCGGCTACAGCGCCGCGAAGGTGCTGTTCGGGGTGTCGCTGCAGGTGCGGGCCGGCGAGGTCGTGTCGCTGATGGGCCGCAACGGCATGGGCAAGTCCACCACCATCAAGTCGATCCTGGGGATCTGCCCGGCGCAAGGCGGCCGCGTGGTCTTCGACGGCCAGGACATCACCCGCAGCCGGACCCACCGCATCGCCCGGCTGGGCTTCGGGGTGGTGCCGGAGGGGCGCTGGATCTTCTCGACCCTGACGGTGCGCGAAAACCTGGTGGCGGCGGCCTCCAATCGGCGCGCGGTCGCCGATCCCTGGACGCTGGAGCGGGTCTTCGGCCTCTTTCCGCGCCTGCGGGAGCGTGCCGCCAGCCAGGCCCGCACCCTGTCGGGCGGCGAGCAGCAGATGCTGGCGATCGGCCGCGCGCTGATGACCAACCCCCGCCTGCTGATCCTCGACGAGGCGACCGAGGGCCTGGCGCCGGTCGTCCGCGACCAGATCTGGGCGGTGCTGGACCGCCTGAAGGTGGAAGGACAGGCGATCCTCATCGTCGACAAGAACATCCGCAACCTTTCGACCCTTGCCTCGCGCCACTACGTCCTCGAAAAGGGACAGGTCCGCTGGGAAGGCGACTCGGCTGCGCTGCGCCGCGATCTCCAGCGCGTCACCGGGCTGATCGGCGTCTGATGGCCTCGGCCCGGTCCACCGTCAGCCGCAGAGGGCGAGGCATGAGCCGTGGCGGCACGGGGCGCTCGGCGACCAACGGCAAGGGGGCGGAGGCGCGCGAGGGCGAGGGCGCGCGCCACGAACTGGTCTTCCAGCAGATCGTGAACGCCGCGGCCGAGCTGTTCGCCGCGCGCGGCTTCGCCGGCACGAGCCTGCAGGACATCGCCGACGCCGTCGGCCTCAGCCGCTCGGCCCTCTACTACTACGTCGACAGCAAGACCGCGGTTCTGGAGGGGCTGGTCGAGAACGTCACGCTGACGGCCGCCAACCTGGTCGAGGCAGCGGCCAAGCGGGACGACCTCGACAACGCGGAGAAGCTCCGCATCGCCGTGGTCGGTCTGGTGAAGTGGGTGCTGGAACGCAGCACGCTGTTCAGGCTGGTCGACCGCAGCGAGGCGGAACTGCCCGAGAAGGTCGCAGCCACCCACGAGACGGCCAAACGTCGGGTTCTGCGCGGCCTGATGACGATCATCGCCGACGGCATCCGCAGTGGCGAGTTCCGTCCGACCAACGAACGGGTCGCCGCGCTGAGCATCGTCGGCATGTGCAACTGGGCGGCCTGGTGGTACAGCGATCGCACCCGGGAATCGCGGGAGGAGATCGCCCAGGTGATCTCGGATCTCGCGACCGCCGCCGTCTGCCGGCCTGGCGACCGGCGGCCGGGCAACGGCGATCCCGCCGGAGCGCTGGCGCTCCTGCGGGAGGATCTCGACTACCTCGAACGGCTGCTGCAGGCGCCGCCGAAGAGCTGACACCGGGTTTGCAGGCTGGCGGCGCCGGCCGGCGGGCCTATGCTCCGCGGCCGCACAGGTTCGATCCGACCGGAGTCCCGACGATGACCACGATCTACCACAATCCCAAGTGCGGCACGTCCCGCAACGTGCTGGCGATGATCCGCGAGCGCGGCGAGGAGCCCGAGGTGATCGAGTACCTCAAGACCCCGCCGAGCCGGGAGCGGCTGAAGGAACTGCTGGCCGCGATGGGAATGGCGCCGCGCGACCTGCTGCGCCGCAAGGGCACGCCCTACGACGAGCTCGGCCTCGACGACCCGAAGTGGACCGACGATCAGCTTGTGGAGCTCATGGTGCAGCACCCGATCCTGATCGAGCGGCCGATCGTGGTGAGCGGCAAGGGCGTGCGCCTCTGCCGCCCGAAGGAGAAGGCGCTGGAGGTCCTCTGAACCGGAGCGGCGCTCAGGCCCGCCCGTAGCCGCCGCCGCCGGGGGTGACCATGACGATCTCCGCGTCCGGCGAGACCTGCATCTTGCGGCTGTCGGTGACCGGCACGCCGTCGATCTCGAAGCGGCCCGGCGCGCCGTCGCCGCCGCCGTCCAGCCCCTCGGCCCGGGTGCGGATGCGGCTGGGGATGGTGTTGAGCAGCCAGGGCTCCTTCGTGCGCATCCGGTAGGCGATGCGCTGGCCGTCGCCGCCGGGCTGGCGGCCGTGGCCGCCGGTTCCCGGCTCGATCTCCTTGCAGGTGAAGGCGATGGGGTAGGAGGCCTCCAGCACCTCCACCGGCACTGCGGCGACGCCCGTGGGATAGCAGATGGCCGAGAGGCCGGGCTTGCCGGCGCGCGCGCCCATGCCGCCCGAGTAGTTGAACATCGAGCTGGTGAAGGGACGCCCCGAGCTGTCTCGGCCCTGCACCTGCACCGTCCAGACCGCCCCGGCGCCCTCGGCCATCACCCGCTCGGGGACGACGGCGCTCAGTGCCTTGAGGATGGGGAAGGGCACGTACATGCCGACCACGTGCCGGGCGTTGACCGGCGAGGGGTACTGGGCGTTGACGATGCAGTTCTCCGGCGCCACCACCTTGATCGGCGCCAGGCTGCCGGCGTTGTTCGGCAGCTCGGGATTGAGGGTGGAGCGCACCGCGAAGGTGGCGTAGGCGTGGGTGTAGGCGAGCACCACGTTGATGCCGAGCGGGCTCGCGCCCGAGGAGCCGGTGAAGTCGATGGTGATGTCGCCCGCCGCCGGATCGACGGTGACGGCGGCCTTGAGGGTGATGAGGTCGCTGCCCGGCACGTCGATCTCCGACAGGCCCTCCCAGGTGCCGGCGGGCAGGGCGCGGATCGCCTCGCGCATGGCCCGCTCCGAGCGGGAGACGATCTCCTCCGACAGTGCCTCGATATCCTCCAGCCGGTAGCGGTCGCAGAGGGCGTTGAGACGCTCCGCCGCCACCATGCCGCTCGACACCTGGGCGCCCAGGTCGCCGAAGAGGGCGTCGGGGGTGCGCACGTTGCGCTTGATGATCTCGAAGAGCGTCCGGTTGGGCTTGCCGGCCTCGTAGAGCTTGAGGACGGGGATCCACAGGCCCTCCTCGTGGATGTCCCGCGCGCCCGAGCCGATGCCGTAGCCGCCGATGTCCGTGTGGTGGATCGTCGAACCGGCGTAGCCGATCAGGCGCTCGCCGCGGAAGATCGGCGTCAGGACGGTGATGTCGAAGAAGTGGCCCGCCGACATCCAGGGGTCGTTGGTGATCAGCACGTCGCCCGGCCTGAGCTCGCTCGCGTCGACGTAGCGCAGCAGGTTGCGGGCGGCCGCACCCAGGGAGTTGATGTGCCCCGGGGTGCCGGTCACCGCCTGCGCCACCATCCGGGCCTGGCGGTCGAACAGGGCGCTCGCGAGGTCGCCGGCCTCGCGCACGATGGGACTGAAGGCGATGCGCTGCAGGGCGCGCGCCTGCTCGCTGACGATGGAGATCAGGTTGCTCCAGAGGATCTCGAGTTCGACGGCGTCCATCAGTTGGATTCCCCGGTGCGGGTGGCGATCAGGCTGCCCGTCTCGTGGACGCTCAGCGTCCAGCCCGGCAGCACGAAGATGGTGGTCTCGCGCTCCTCGACGATGGCGGGTCCGGCGACGGTCTGCCCCAGGGCGAGGGCGGCGCGCTCGAACACCGGCGTCGCCACGTGGCGGTCCCGGATGAAGAGGTTGCGTGTGGTGCGCGGCTCGGCGGGCGTCCGGCCCTGCGCCCGCGCCGTGTGTCGTTCCGGCACCGTGCCGCTGGCGGTGACCCGCCAGTTGACGATCTCCAGCGGCATGCCGTCGAGCTTCAGACCGTACTGGGCGACGTAGTCGGCCTCGAAGCGCTCGCGGATGGCGGCCCCGTCGTGGGCCTGCCGCGGGTCCGCGTCGAGGACGATCCGCAGCTCCGACTGCTGGCCGAGGTAGCGGATGTCGGCGCCGAAGGCGAAGGAGACCTCGCCGGCTTCCAGCCCGGCCTCTTCGAGTGCGGCGCGGCCCTCCGCCACCAGCTCGTCGAGGATGGCGTCGACCTCCGGCCAGACGACCGCGTCGAGGGCCGCGACATGGCTGCGCGCCAGGTCGATGCGCACGGGGCTGACCAGGGTGCCGAAGGCCGAGAGCACGCTGGCCAGCGGCGGGTAGATGACCTGCGTGCCCTCGATGAGCTCCGCCACCATGCAGGCGTGCACCGGCCCGGCCCCGCCGAAGGCCAGCAGCGGCAGGCCGCGGTAGTCGACCCCGCGGTCGGTGGCATGGGTGCGGGTGGCGGCTGCCATCTGCTCGCAGACCACGTCGAACACGCCCCAGGCCAGCTGCTCCGCATCGCGCCCGACCGCCTCGCCGAGCGTGGCGTAGGCGGCGCGCGCCGCGGCGGCGTCCAGCGGCATGTCGCCGCCGAGGAAGCGGGCGGCGTCGATGATGCCCAGGACCACGTCGGCGTCGGTCACCGTCGGGCTGGTGCCGCCGCGTCCGTAGCACACCGGGCCGGGCATGGAGCCGGCGCTTTCCGGCCCGGTCTTCAGCAGCCCGAGCTGGTCCAGGCGGGCGATGGAGCCGCCGCCGGCGCCGATCTCGATCATGTCGATGGAGGGCACGGTGATCGGCATGCCGCTGCCGGGCTTGAAGCGGTAGCGGCGGTCCACCTCGAAGTGGCCGGTGATCAGCGGCTCGTAGTTCTGGATCAGGCAGGCCTTGGCGGTCGTGCCCCCCATGTCGAAGGACATGAGGTTGGGGATGTCGAACAGCCGGGCGAAGTAGCCGGCGACCAATGCCCCGGCCGCCGGGCCGGACTCGATCATCCGCACCGGCTGCTGTGCCGCCCGGCCGGCGCCGAGCACGCCGCCGTTCGACAGCATGATCAGCGGCTGCTGCCGGAAGCCGCGGGCCTGCAGCTCGGTCACCAGGCTGCCCAGGTAGGGGCCGGTGATCGGCCGGGTGTAGGCGTTGATGGCGACGGTCGAGGCGCGCAGATACTCGCGCATCTGCGGCGCGATCTCGCTCGACAGCGAGACGTAGACCTCGGGCGCCACCTCGGCGAAGACCTGCCGCACCAGCAGTTCGTGGGCCGGGTTGCGGTAGGCGTTCAGCAGGCACACGGCGACCGAGGCGATGCCCAGTTCCTGGCAGCCGCGGGCGACGGCGGCGATGTCGTCGCTGTTGGCCGCCTTGCCGACCGTCCCGTCGGCGAAGATCCGCTCGTCGAGCACGAAGGTCCGCTCCCGCGGGATCAGAGGCTCCGCGAACTCGATCTGCGGATCGTACATGTCGTAGCGATGCTCGTCGCGGATGTAGAGGATGTCGCGGAAGCCCTTGGTGAAGACGATGCCCGCGGGCGGCGCCTTGCGCTCGATCAGCGCGTTGGTCACCACGGTGGTCGCGTGCACCACCACGTCGTCGACGGCCGCCGGCGTCACGCCGGCCTTGCCGAGCACCAGATCGACGCCGCGGAAGAAGCCTTCGAGCAGGTCGTGGTGGGTGGTCAGCGTCTTGTCGACGAAGCTGCGGCCGTCGTCGGCCAGCAGGACCGCGTCGGTGAAGGTGCCGCCGATGTCGACTGCGAGGGCATAGCCTGTCACTTGCTCTTCTCCTTCCAGCCGAGCTTCAGCGAGATCGTGCGGGCGGCGGTGCGGATCGCCTCGACCTGCTCCGGCTCGGGCTGCGGCTTGATGAACTGAACGGAACCCACGATGGCGATGGTGGCGCGCAAGACGCCGTCCTGGCCGAAGACCGGCGCGGCGAGCGCGTTGACCCCCATCAGGATCTGCTCGGCGGCGACGGCCCAGCCCTGCCGGCGGACCTGCGCCACCTCCTCCTCCAGGCTGCGGGAATCGGTGGTGGTCCTGGCGGTCCAGGGCGGCAGCCCGGCCCGCCGCATCGCCTGCCAGCACCAGCCGGGGCCGAAGGCCAGCGCCAGCTTGCCTTGCGCTGAGGCGTGGAAGGCAAGGGTGGCGCCAGGCCGGGTGACGATCTGCACCGGCGATTCGTAGCGGATCAGCTCCAGCACGCGCATGCCGTCGGGCTCGAGCTGGGAGATCGAGACCGTCTGATGGGTGAGGTCGCGCAGGCCCATCATCACCGGCCGGGCCTCGTAGAGCAGATCGGTGCGGTCGCCGATGAGCTGGCCCAGGTGGTAGAGCTTCAGCGTCAGCCGGTAGAGCTCCGTCCTCGGGTCCTGCTCGACGTAGCCGAGCTCCACCAGGGTGCGCAGATAGCGGTAGGTTCGCGTCTTCGGCAGGCCGATGAGCTTGGCCAGCGCCGTCACGCCCTGTGGGCCTTCCGCGGCGGCGAGCGCCTCGATCACCCGGAAGACCGTCTCGGTCGACTGGTTGGTGACGGCGGAAGCGGGCCGGTCTTCCGTCATTTCAGCAGCTCCGGCAGGAAGAGGGTGAGCGGCGGTACGGCCGCGACCGCGGCGAGAACGATCAGCGCCAGGCCGATCATCGGCAGGGCGGCCAGGCTGACCCGTTCGAGCGGGACCCGGCCGATCGTCCCGACGATGAAGAGGCAGAGGCCGACCGGCGGCGTGATCATGCCGATCATGAGGTTCAGCACCACCATGACGCCGAACTGCACATGGTCGATGCCGATCACCGGCAGGACGCGGTCGAGGATCGGCAGCACCAGGATCATGGCGGCGAGCGGCTCGAGGAAGAGCCCCAGCACCAGCAGGATCAGGTTCACCAGGATCAGCAGCATCACCGGCGACTGGGTGAGGCCGATCAGGGCCTCGGCGGTGGCGGCCGGGATGTTCTCGAAGCCGAAGATGAAGGTGGTCATGCTGGCCATCGCCACCACCAGCATGACGCCGGCCGACATGGTGGCGGAATCGTAGAAGGCCCGCCAGATCGCGCCGGCGCTCAGGGTCCGGTAGATCAGCACGCCGATCAGCAGGGCGTAGGCGGCGGCGACCGCCGCGGCCTCGGTCGGCGTGAAGACGCCGAGACGGATACCGCCGACGATGATGACCGGCAGCATCAGGGCGGGCAGCGCCCGGAGCGCTGCCGACGTGCCGGAGCCGGCCGGCAGGGCCGGCGGCAGGGGGTGCTTCTCGATCTGGGCCTTGGTCAGTGCGTAGCCCATCAGCAGGGCGCAGAGCAGGAAGGCCGGGCCGATGCCGGCCAGGAAGAGGTCGGCGATGGAGGTGCCGGTCAGCACGCCGTAGAGGATGAGCGCCAGCGAGGGCGGCACCATGGGGCCGAGCAGCGAGCCCGCGGCCGTCAGCGCGGCGGCGTAGGCGCGGTCGTAGCCGTCGCGCGCCATGGCCGGGATCAGGATCGATCCGAGGGCCGAGGCCTCGGCCGTGGCGGCGCCGCTGACGCCGGAGAAGAGCATCGAGGCGATGACGTTGACGCCGGCCAGCCCGCCGCGCACCCGGCCGACCAGCAGCTGGGCGCAGCGCACGATCTCCTGGGTCAGGTTGGCGGCGTTCATCAGGTTGCCGGCCAGGATGAAGAAGGGGATGGTCAGCAGCACGAACTGGTCGAGGCCCGCCACCATCCGCTGCGGGAAGGCGAGCATCAGGCCGAAGTTGCCGGTCCACAGCAGATAGATCAGCGAAGCCAGGCCGAGGCAGAGGGCGATCGGGGCGCCGATCAGCAGGGTGAGCGCGAAGACGACCAGGTAGACGCTCATCGGGTCGTCTCCGCCGACGGCCGGTCCGCGAGATCGGCCAGGCGCACGCAGGTGCGCGCGAGCACGTGGAGCAGCAGCAGCGCCATGCCCGCGGGTACCGCGAGGTAGACCCAGAAGAGGCCGGGGGCCGTGGGGGCGGCCGGGCCGAAGAGGTCGTCGAAGAGGAAGCCCAGGGCTGGAATCGGCCGGCTGCCGACCCGCTCCGCGTAGCGCCAGCCGTAGATCATCAGCGCCACCAGCAGGCCGCCGACGCAGAGGTTGGCGAAGACGGCCAGGGCTGCCGAGGCCCGCGGCGGCAGCGCGTCCCCGAGCAGGCCGACCGTCGCCAGTTCGCCGCGGGCGTAGGCCATGCCGCAGCCGAGGAAGGACACCCAGATCAGCAGGTACCGGCAGAGCTCTTCCGCCCAGATGAAGGAGGAGTTGAAGGCGTAGCGGGCGACCACCTGCATGACCATGACGACCAGCAGCACGGCCATCAGGCCGGCCAGCGCATGGCGCATGAACGAGGCATAGCCTTCCCCTATCGGCCGCAGGACCGACATGACGCGCTTCCTTCCGAGGTTCGGTTCAGGCGGGCGGCACCTGCAGGTGCCGCCCGGCGGGTGGCCGTCAGCCGGCCTTGAAGTCGGCTTCCTGATAGGCCGTCAGGTGCCGGTAGTCCTCGCGGACGGGCGCGAAGACGTCGAGGTTGACCGCCGTCTCGTCGCCCAGCGGCTCACCGCAGTGCATGACGTCGGGGGGGATGCGGACCACCTCGCCCGGCCCCACCTCCACGACGTCGTCGCCGACCGTGAAGCGGACCCGGCCCTGCAGGATGTAGACGAGCTGCTCGAAGGGGTGGGAGTGGGGACGGACGTCCATCCCCGGCTCCAGCCAGTTCATCACCATCAGAGCGTTGTCGCCGCGGAAAGCGCAGCGGCTCACCCCCGGACGCACCACCTCGCGCGGCAGCTCGGTCCACTTGTAGACCCTGGTCGACGTCTCCGGCGCGGCCATGTCAGGAGCCCTGCTTCACCGCTTCGACGAACTCGGCGATCAGCGGGTCCTTGGCCGACCAGGTCGCCACGATCGGCGCCATCTTCTGCTTCATGACGTCCAGGTCCTGCAGCTTCACGATGGTGACCCCGTTCTGCGCCAGGAAGTCGGCCACCTCCTTCTCCTGCGCCGCCGCCATGGCGTACTGCGTGGCGATGGTCTCGTGGCCGGCCTCCACCATGGCCTTCTGGATGTCGGCCGGCAGGGCGTTGAACTTGTCGAGGTTCATCACCAGCACGCCGGGCCAGAAGTAGTGGCCGGTGAGGGTGACGTTCTTGGCGTTCTGGTAGAGGCTCTCGGTCTTGATGGACGAGAGGTTGATCTCCACGGCGTCGATCGTGCCGGTCTCCAGCGCCGAGTAGACCTCGCCGTACGCGAGGCCGACGGGGTTGGTGCCCACCGCTTCCCAGATCGCCTTGTGCAGCGGGATCGGCACGATGCGGGTCTTCAGGCCCTGGAAGTCCGCCACCGTCTTCACCTGCTTTTCGCGGCTCAGGAAGTGGCGCAGGCCGGCCTCGTAGAAGCCGAGACCCTTCATGCCCTTGGCGTCGAGGCGGTCGAGCAGCTTCTGCCCGGTCGGTCCGGACAGCACCTCCGCCATGACCTCGTAGGAGGGCACGACGAAGGGCAGCTGCAGGGCCGCATAGGACGTCTCTCCCGCGACCAGCGGGAACAGCGGCGAGGAGATCAGGGCGCCGTCGATCGTGCCCAGTTCGACGCCTTCGATCAGCTGCTTGTCGTCGCCGAGCAGGCGGTTGCCCATCACCTGGATCTCGACGCGGCCGTTCGTCTTCTCCGCCACCGCCTTGGCGAAGAGCTCGACGCCGTCGTTGAAGAGGTGATCGCTCGAGGCCGCGTGGCCGAACTTCATCACGTAGTCGGCCGCCATCGCCGGCCCGGCCACGGCCATCACGCCCGCCGCCGCCGCGGCGAGGAGAAACTTCTTCATAAGGCTCCCTCCCGTGTTTCGCTGTTCGCAACAGCGTTACGAATATTGAACCAAGACGCATTGCAGGTGTCAATCGGGCACAGACGAGCGAGCGCGACCGGCGCCTGCCGGGTCGCGGGGGACGAGGCGGGACGTCTCGGGAAGGTTCAGCGCAGGCCGAGCGGCCAGAGCGGCAGGGGCACCAGGAAGAGGCGGTGGAAGCCCACGTAGGTGACCAGGAAGACGCCGCCGGCCAGGGCGGCCGCGAGGCCCCACCGACGGGTGCGCAGACCGACGAAGGCGGCGACGTAGGCCGGCAGGCCGACGGCATAGCCGAGCAGGTAGACCGTGGGCAGCACCGCCAGGATGCAGCCCCAGGCGGCGAGCAGGCCCCCGGCTGTCGCGGTCCTCCCCGTCTCCTGGGACGGTTCGTCCGGCTCCCGCGCCTTCGCCGCCTGCCCGCGCAGCAGCACCGCCAGGCCCATCGCCAGGAGGAGGACCCCCAGGCCGAGCGGGTAGCGGAAGATCTGCATGCGGTACTCTTCGGCGAAGCCGACCGCCAGGAACCCCGCGACGAAGATCAGGATGCAGGCGAGGAAGATGCGTTCGCCAGGGCGCATGCTGCGGTCCATCAGCCGCGCCTCCGCAGCAGCGGCACTGCGATGCCGGCGACGATCAGGGCGATCAGCACCAGGCAGAGCGGCCGGGTGAAGAACAGCGGCCCGTAGGCCTGCATCGAGATGTGGAAGTAGGTCTCGATGGGACCGCCGAGCACGAAGCCCAGCATCAGGGCGGCGCGGCTGTAGTCGTAGGCCTTCATGAAGTAGCCGAGCGCTCCGAAGGCGAAGACGAAGGCCACGTCGATGCCGTTGTTGCGGGTCGAGTAGGCACCCAGCACCACCAGGGCCAGCAGCAGCGGCCCCATGACCCAGCCGCTGATGCGGGTGATCTGCGCGGCGTGGCTGGTGACCGCCAGCATGACCGCAGCCGCCAGCAGGTTGGCCACGACCAGCACGAAAACCAGCCCGAAGGCGATGTCGAGATGGTTCTTGAGGAACTCCGGCCCGGGCTGCAGGCCGAGGATCAGGAAGCCGCTGAGCAGCAGCGCCATGCCCGAGCTGCCGGGGATGCCGAAGGCGAGGGTCGGCACCAGGGCGCCGCCTTCCTTGGCGTTGTTGGCGCTCTCCGGCGCGATCACGCCCTCGATCACCCCCTTGCCCCAGTCGGCGGCGTTGCGCGCGGCCTGCTTGCCCCAGGCGTAGGAGACGAAGGGCGCGGTCTCGCCCCCGACGCCCGGCAGGATGCCGATGAACACGCCGAGCAGAGAGGAGCGCAGCAGCAGCCAGAAGCGCTGCGGCACCGACCAGACGCCTTCGGCGACCTGCCGCCAGGAGATCCGCTCGGCGCCGCGGTCCTCGGCGATCGATCCGCCGCTGCGCACCATGTCGATGATCTCCGGCACGGCGAAGAGACCGAGGGCGATGGGGATGAGCTGGAAGCCGTCGAGCAGGTAGTCGAACCCGAGCCAGAAGCGCGCCTCGCCGGTCACCGCTTCGACGCCGAAGGTGGTCAGGAAGATGCCGAACAGTCCGGCGATCAGGCCGCGCAGGGGCGAGCTGCCGCCGACCGCGCCGATGAAGGTGACGCCCAGCAGCGCCAGGAAGAAGGTCTCCGGCGAGCCGAAGGCCTCGACGATCGGGCGCAGGAAGGGGATCAGCACCGCCAGCACGAGGGCGCCGAACACGCCGCCGAGGGCGGAGGAGGTGAGGGCGGCGCCGATGGCGTAGCCGGCCCGGCCCTGGCGGCTCAGCGGGTAGCCGTCGATCACCGTCGCGGCGTTGGCCGGGGCGCCGGGGATGCCCAGCAGGATCGCCGTCACCGAGCCCCCCGTGTAGACGACCGCGTGGGTCGCCAGCAGGAACGACAGACCGGTCAGCGGGTCGGCGCCGTAGACGAAGGGGATGAGGATCGCCAGGGCACTGAGGCCGCCGAGGCCGGGCAGCAGGCCGAAGACCAGGCCGGCGGGAATGGCGATCAGCAGGGCGAACAGGACCGGGAGCGTGGCGAACTGGCTCCAGGCCGACAGCAGGGCATCCGACATGGGGGCGGGAGGCTTTCGTGGCCGGCGACGGACGGCCGGCGGCCCCTGCCCGCGACCCGGCGGTCGCGGGAGAGCCGCCGGCGCGATGCCTCAGAACTTCTCGAGCAGGACTTTGCGGATTTCCGCCCGGCGCTCCTCGCTGGGGGCTGCGAAGGTCTCCTTGACCAGGGCCACGGTGTCCTCAGGCGGCGCGTAGTCGATCGGCTGCTGCGCCTTCTCCGCTTCGGCGACCACCGCCGGATCGGTCAGCACCTTCCTGATGACATCCCGCAGGTAGGCGACGCGCTCCGGCGGCACGTCGGGGCCGGTCACGAAGGTGCGGCCCAGCTCGGCGATGTTGGCGCGGAAGTCGATCCACCAGGCCTGCTCCGGCGACAGGTCGGTGAGCTCGAAGATCGTCGGCGTGTCCGGCAGCAGCGGCGCCCGCTTGCGTGCCAGGGTGGCGACCGCCCTCACCGTGTCGTCGCTGCTGTAGGTCTTGCCCGAGCTCTCGCTGGTGACGAGCCCGTCGGCCTCGCCCTGGATCACCGCCAGGGCGGAGCCCTTGGTCCCGGCGTAGCCGGTGATGATCCTGCAGTCGAGCTGCAGCGCCTCGCAGGTGGTCGCCTCGATGTCGCCGATGGCGTCGGTCCGGCCGGAGGCGGCGAACTTGATCGGTTCGCTCGCGCCCTGAAGGTCGGCGATGGTCTTGTACTTCGACTTGCCGCCCAGAAGGAGCACGCGGGGCTCGGTGACGACCCGGCCGAGGAAGTTGACGTCGAGCAGGTCGAATCGCGTCCCCGGCTTGTCGACGAGCTGGGCCAGCGCGGCCGCTTCGCCCGCCAGCAGCATGATCTTCAGCCCGCCATCGGAATCGCGGACCAGGTCGTTCAGCGCCGACAACCCGCTGCCGCCCGGCTTGTTCTCGACGATCACCGTGGCCCCGAGCGCCTTTTCGAGGTGGGGCGCCAGCAGGCGGGCATAGGTGTCGTAGCCGCCGCCGGGGCCGTAGCCGACCACGATGCTGACGGTCTTGCCGTCGAAGAAGTCGGCCTGTGCGCGGCTGTCGGACGGCGCCAGAAGGGTCGTCGCCAAGGCGGCGCCGGCCAGTGTCAGCGCCGCTCGCCGTCCGATGCGCAGCGCGGCATTTCGTGCAGACATCCTAGTCCTCCCGTTCGTCATGGTGAGAGTCGCTGCCCCGACCCCACGCCGCGGTTCGACTGCGGTATGGGAATGGTCACGGGCAGAGGGCCTCGGCGCCCGCGGACCTTGGCCGCAGCCGTGACTGGCGCTCAGGAAGAGGATGTCCGGTGCCGAACGGACCTTCGGTCAAAGGGCAAACTCCCGATCCCAGTCTTGTGAATCTTCTTTGGCGCTCCGGTCCTGCCGCGAACGCGGGGCCGACGTTCGCCGCGCTGGCCGAGCGCCACAAAGACAATTTCCACCTCCCATCCATAATTGGACGGTCTGGCCGGAGGGTGAGGGCCATGTCCGGCTGTCTGCCTGCCCCTCGGGTTCCGGCTTGACGTGTCGCTCTGGCCATATGAAGTCTGTCTTGCTTTCCCACCGAACAGGCGAGTCATGGATCTCAAGGGGCTGCGGCTGTTCCTCGGCGTCCTGCGGCACAAGTCGATCACGCGGGCCGCGGAGCACCTCTACATCGCGCAGCCGGCACTCGGCCTGCAGATCCGCAAGCTGGAGGAGGAGTTCGGCCTGCAGCTCCTGCAGCGGCATTCCCGCGGGGTGACGCCGACCGAGGCGGGGCTGCTGCTGGCGCAGCATGCGGAGATCCTGCTGCGGCAGGCCGAGCGCGCGGAGCGCGACCTGCTCGACTACGGCACGACCGCGCGAGGCCGGGTGTCCATCGGCCTTTCGCCGACCGTGAGCCAGGTGATGGCCGTCGTCCTGGTGGAGCGCATCCGGCGGGACCTGCCGGACGTCGTGCTGACGCTGAGCGAGGGCCTCAGCGAGCGACTCATGGACCGGGTCGGCAAGGAAGGGATCGATGCGGCCCTCACCTACAATCCCGCCCATCCCGGGGAGGGCATCGTCGTCGAGCCGCTGGTCAAGGAGGTTCTCTACTTCATCGCTCCGGCGGGTTCGGAGCCTGGAGGCGGGACCGACGCCGAGCCCGTGACGCTCGCCCGGGCGCTCGGCCGCCCCCTCGTCCTGCCGAGCCGGCCCCATCTGCTCCGGCTCATCATCGAGGACAGGGCCCGCGAGATCGGTGCCTCGGTGGAAGTGGGGCACGAGGTCGACTCGGTCGCCGTCATGAAGGAGTTCGTGCGCTGCGGGCTCGGCTGCAGCGTCCTGCCCTTCGGCGCCGTCAGCCAGGAGGTGCGCGACGGGCGGATCGTCGCCCGCCGGATCGTCGAGCCGGAGATCGAGCGGACGCTGCATCTCGCCTTCCTCGCCAGCCGACCTTCCTCGAAGGCCTTCCTCGCCGTGTGCGATCTGATGCGCACCGTGGCCGGGGAGATCGCCGACCGGGGCGCTGCGGGCTGGCGCCGCTAGCTGTCCCAGAGCGCCGCTGTCTGGCGTGCATCGCAAAACCGTTCTGTCGAGACCGCCGCTGTCTTGTCATGGTCCGGCGCAGTCGCCGTCGCAGGACGGCCTTCGACGACCCGAGGCAAGAGGATCAGGAAGAGAAGATGGCGCGAGAAAAGAAGGACGTGATCAGGCGACTGGACGAGGTTGTCAGCGATTTCTGCGACCGTTGCCGCTTCTTCCACGAGCCGTTCAACGCCGGCCGCGCCAAGATGTTCGTCTTCCAGCACCGGCTCAACACCCGGCAGCGCAACTCGGTGCTCAAGCTCAAGGTGGCCACCAACACGCCGATCTGGGACCTGAAGCTGGACATCATCCACGCCTGCAGCGAGGAGATCATCGCCGACAACGAACATGGCGGCGGCCGGCCCCACTGGGGCATCCTGGAGGAACTGGGGACCCACATCGGCCTCAGCCTCGACGAGATCCGCAGCCAGAAGCCGCTGGCGACGACGCAGATCGCCTGGCTGGCCTGGGAATCGCTGATGGGCAATCGGCACTGGCTGGAAGGGCTGGTGGCGAACACCTGTGCCGAGCGGGCCAACATCCCCGGCTACGGCAGCGGCGCGACCAAGCCGCACGGCTGGTTCGGCCTGGAGCGCACCCGCTGGAAGGAGGTGTTCGGCCTGCCGGAGGAGAAGCTGGAGTTCTTCGAACTGCACGAGGAGGCCGACATCGTCCACTCCGACATGGGCTGGAACGCGGTGGCCGAGCATGCGGAGCGCCTGCACATGGAAGATGCGGTGGTCGAGGCCTGCCGGGTGAACCTGACGGTGTGGGAACTCTACCTGAACGGCATCGGCGATGCCGGCGACCTGCTGGAGCAGGGCAAGCTTTCCGCCGCGGCCTGACCGCGAGCCGGACAGACCAGGCCGAGGGGCCGCCCGCGCGCGGCCCCTTCTCTTTCGGAGCGGAACCGGAACGCATGGATGCTATGGAACTGCTGCTGACGCGCGCCTCGGCGCGGCGTCTGACAGAGCCGGCCCCCGACGTGGGCCAGATGGATGAGATCCTGCGCGGCGCCGTCCGCGCGCCGGACCACGGCCGGCTGCGGCCCTGGCGCTTCATCCGGATCACCGGCACCGGCATCGCACGCTTCGGCGACCTGCTGGCCGAGGCGACGAGGCGGCGCGATCCGCAGGCCGCGGAGGCTGTGCTCGACAAGGAGCGGCAGAAGGCCTTCCGGGCGCCGATGATACTGGCCGTTGCGGCAAAGCTGCAGAGCGGCGGCAAGATCCCCGAGGTCGAGCAGCTGATCGCGGCTGGCGCCGCCGCCCAGAACGTCATGCTGGGCCTCCATGCCCTGGGCTTCGGCGCGATGTGGAAGACCGGCGGCCCGGCCTACGACGACTTCGTCAAGCAGGCCCTGGGCCTGGCGCCGGAGGATGCTATCGTCGGCTTCCTCTATATCGGCACGACGGTGGGCGGGCCCTCCCCGCTGCCCCGGCCCGAGCCCTCCGAGTTCCTGACCGACTGGACCTGACCCTGATCCATGGGAAGCAGCCTCTTCGAAGTGGTGGTGAGCGCCGCGGACGATGCAGCCGAGGCGATCCGGCGCCTGGAGCTGCGCCCGTCTGCGGGCGGTGACCTGCCCGCCTTCACCGCCGGCGCCCACGTCGACGTGGCGACCGAGGGCGGGGTTCTGCGGCAGTACTCTCTGGCCAACGACCCGGCCGAGCGGGGCCGTTACGTGATCGCCGTGCAGCGGGAGGACAGGGGGCGCGGCGGCTCGCGCTGGCTGCACGATGCGGTGCGCATCGGCGACCGGCTGCGGATCGGCAGCCCGCGCAACAACTTTCCGCTCGACGAGGCGGCGGGACGCCACCTGCTGATCGGCGGCGGCATCGGCATCACGCCGCTCATGGCGATGATCCACCGGCTGAGGGCGATCGGGGCGCACTGGCGGCTGGTCTACTGCACCCGCAATCCCGCACGCACCGCCTTCGCCAGGGAGCTCGGCGATCCCGCCCTGGCGGAGCGGGTGCTGATCCACCACGACCAGGGTCTGCCGGAGCGGGCGTTCGACTTCGCCCCGATGCTGCGCGCGGCACGGCCGCACTCGCACCTCTACTGCTGCGGACCGGCGCCGCTGATGGCGGCGGTGCGCGCCGCCGCGGTCGACTGGCCGTCCGAACGCCTGCACTTCGAGGCCTTCGCCGCCGAGCCGGCCGCAGTGCCGGGCGGCGACGGAGCCTTCACCCTGCGCATCGCCAGCAGCGGACGGGAACTGCTCGTGCCGGCCGGGAAGTCGGCGCTCTCGGTGCTGGAGGAAGCGGGTTTCGACATCCCCTTCTCGTGCGAGGAGGGGATCTGCGGCTCCTGCGTCACGGGGGTGCTGGAAGGCGCGATCGACCATCGCGACTTCGTCCTGTCGGAGCGCGAGCAGCGCGACGGCCGCATGATGATGCTGTGCGTGTCCCGCGGACTGCCCGGCGCGACCGTCACCCTCGACCTCTGAACCGGCGAGACGGGCGGGCCATGTCGGGCAGGGCGTCGGCCTGGGCGGCGCACGCCACCGGCTTCTTCATCCTGAGCCTGGTGCCGTCGAGTGCGCTGATGATGGCGCTCTGGGGGGTGGCGCTCGGGGCCTCGCCGGTGGTGATCGGGCTGCTGGTCGGTATTCGCTCTCTGCTGCCGATCTTCCTTTCGATCCACGGCGGCGCCCTGGTCGACCGACTGGGTGTGCGGCCGGTCCTGATCGTCTGTGCTGCGGTCGGGGTCGTCAGCGCGCCGCTCTATCCGCTGTTTATGAGCGTCTGGGTCGGCATGGTGCTGCAACTCGCGGCCGGTCTGGCGCAGGCTGTCGGCTGGATCGGCATTCAGGCCCATGTGGCCGGCCTTGCGGACCGGCCGGAACGGGAGGCCGGCCGTTTCAGCTTCGCCAGTGCGCTGGGCACAGGGGTCGGTCCCATCGTCTTCGGAACGGTCTGGCAGTGGTTCGGTGCCACACCGACCTTCCTCTTCTTTGCTCTATGGAACGCCTGCCTGCTCGCAGTCGTGCTCCTGCTGCCGACAGGCGACGGCGGGACGCGGGGCAGGCCGGAGGGAAACCGCTTCGCCCATCTGCTGCCGCGCCTCTCGGACTATGTCGCGGCGGCGGGACTGCTGGCGACGCCTGCCGTCTTCTTCGTGGTGGCGATGACCTTCCTGAGGCTTGCGGTCTTCGGGATCCAGGCCTCCTTCTACACCGTCTTCCTCGAGGCCGCGAACTATCCCAGCCGCACCATCGGGCTGCTGATCGGCCTGTCGTCCCTGATCGGCGGGCCGGCTGCGCTGTTGGCGGAAAAGATGAGCCGCTGGCTGGCGCCGCCGCTGCTGCTGCTACTGCTGACAGCCACGGCGCTGCTCGCCATCAGCGCGACGCCGCTGCTTTCGGGACTGCCGTCACTGCTGATCGCAGCCTGCGTCTTCGGCCTGGGCACCGGCAGCACCCTGCCGCTGCTCCTGCGGGTGCTGTCCTCCGGCGTCGAGGCCGGCAGAAAGGGCCTCTCATTCGGGTTGCGCGGCACTGCCAACCGGCTGTCCTCTCTGGTGGTGCCGGTGGCCATGGGGGCGGCCGCCGACGGCTTCGGACTCTCGGCCAGCTTCTACGTCACCGGCGGGGTGCTGCTGGCCGCTATGGCCGTCGTGCTGCCGATGGCGGCACGGCTCTCGCGGCACGAGGCCTGACGTTGACCCTCCGGCACGGCTGCCCATCTGTCGGCTTTCACGGTTCGACGAGGAGGTGGCGATGAGCCTGACTCGACAGGACATAGAGGCGGTCCTCGGGCCGGTCGACGAGGCCACGGCCGCGCAGATCGCGGCGACCGGCGCATCGGCCGACGAGTTGTTGCGTGCCTGGACCTGGTTGAACAGCGACGAAGCCCTGATCGGGGAAGGTCAGCCCCTGCCGAGCGGTACTGTCGCCGAATTGATCGACCTGCTGCGCGGCGACGAGGACGAGGAGCCCTAGCCGCCCGCCGGCGCCTCCAGGAACGCGCTGGCGCTCCTCTTTCCCTTCGTCTACGGTCGTCCGCAAGAAAAGCGGATGAAAAACTTGAGTCGAATCAAGAAAAAGTCTCTTTCCAAATCGGGGGGAAGATGGTGACGGCTGCTGTTGGTGGCCCCTCGCTCGCGCTGGGGCGTCTGGTCGTATGCGTGTTCCTGCCTTTCGCGGCAGGCTATTTCCTTTCCTTCGCCCTGCGGTCGGTCAACGCGGTCATCTATCCCTATCTCGTGCAGGACATGAGCCTGCCGGCCGCGATCCTCGGGATCCTGACCGCCACCTTCTTCCTCTCCTTTGCCGCGGTGCAGCTGCCGCTCGGCCTCCTGCTCGACCGCTGGGGTCCCCGCCGGGTACAGGCGGCCCTCTTCGGGGTCGGTGCGCTGGGCTGCGCGATCTTCGCCCTGTCGGAAAGCTCGGGCGGCCTCGTCGTGGGGCGCGCCCTGATCGGCATCGGCATGGCCGGTGGCCTCATGGCGTCCCTCAAGGCCCTGGTGCTCTGGTTCCCTGAGCGTTGGCTGGCGCTGGTCAACGGCTGCTTCCTGGCCGTCGGCGGACTGGGGGCGCTGGCCGCGACGGCGCCGCTGGCCTGGGGGCTGGGTTTCTTCGGCTGGCGCAGCCTCTTCTGGGGACTGACGCTCGCCGTCCTCGCCGTGGCGGTGTGGATCTGGCTGGTGGTTCCCGACAGGGAGACCGGCGGAGGTCGGCGGAGCCTCGTCGCGGAGCTGACCGGACTGGGCAGCGTGCTGCGCGACGGGTTCTTCTGGCGGGTCGCGCCGCTCTCCATCGCCGGCATGGGCGGCACGCTCTGCCTGCAGACCCTCTGGGCCGGCCCCTGGCTGGCAGACGTGGCCGGCCTCGGCGAGGCCGCCGCCGCCGACCGGCTGCTCGCGATGACCGCGGCGATGACGGTGGGCTTCGTGGCGATCGGCTGGCTCGCCGACTGGCTGCGGAGCCGGGGGCTGTCGAGCATCGCCGTGATGGGCGGCTGCGGCCTCATGCAGGCGGTGGCCCTGGCGGCGCTGACCTTTCATCTCGATCCGCAGGGCCTGGCCGCCTGGCTGCTGCTGGGCTTCTTCGGCAACGGCGCGTCGCTCGTCTATCCCCTGCTGTCCCGCCACTTCGGGGCGGAACGGGCGGGGCGGGCGACGACCGCCAACACCCTGCTGGTCTTCTCCGGCACCTTCGCGCTGCAGGCCGGGATGGGCTGGGTCATCTCGCTCTGGCCGCGCCTGCCGTCGGGCGGCTACGCGAGCGCCGCCTACGACGTCAGCGTCGGGTCCCTGCTGGCGCTGCTGTGCGTCTCGCTGATCGTGCTCGCCCTGCCTTTCGGGCGCTCCTCGCGTGCCTGAGGCAGGGCCTCGCCGCCCTGCTCCCACGGCGGGACCGGCTGCATGATCTGCTTGAGGAACTCGGTGAAACGGCGGGTCTTCAGCGGCGTGAAGCGCTTGTCAGGCGCCAGGGCGTAGATGGCGCTGCTGGGCGTGGGGAAGGCGCGCAGGATCTCCTGCAGAGCGCCGCGCCGCAGGTCTTCGCTGACCAGCCAAACCGGCAGCATCGCCACTCCCAACCCGCCGAGGACCGCATGGCGGATCAACTCCGGATTGTTGGCCATGAAATTGCCGTGCACGGTCACCACCATTTCGCGGCCGTCCTCGTAGTGCCACCGTGCAGCCGTCTGGCTGATCGGGATCAGGCAGTTGTGGGACTGCAGCTCTTCCGGATGCCGCGGCTCGCCGTGTTGCGCGAGGTAGGCGGGGGCCGCGCAGAAGACGCGGCGGCTGGGCGCGAGGCGGACGGCAGCCATCCCTGGGTCGGGGACGCTGGTGACCCGCACGGCCAGGTCGATGCCCTGCTGGAAGAGGTCGACGTTGTCGCTGGTGAGCAGCAGCTCGAGGCGGATGTCCGGATGCTGCCGCAGGAACTCCGGCAGGCGCGGGGAGAGGTGGCGGATCGCGAAGACGGTCGGTGCCGTCACCTTCAGGGACCCCTTGGGGCGCTGCCGCAGCTCCGACAGCTCGACCTCGGCCTTCTCGATGTCCTCGAGGATCTGGGTACAGCGCCCGTAGAAGCTCTGCCCGATCTCGGTCACCGCCAGCTTGCGTGTGGTCCGCGCGAGCAGCGTCACGCCGAAGCGCTCCTCCAGCGCCGCCAGATGCTTGCTCACCGTCGAGGGCGACAGGTTCAGCCGGCGGCCCGCCTGGGTCAGGCTCTTGGTCTCCACCACGGTGGTGAAGACGCGCATCGCGTCGTAGAGATCCATTCCTTTTTAGGAAAAAGTCCAATTCGAACTTTGCTGTTCGGGAAACTATCGCACTGCCCTAGCCTCTGCTCAAGAGCGGCTGTGGACAGTGGGAGAGGGAACCGATGTGTGCGGTGGAGGTAGGGGCCGGTGCCGGCCCGGTGGTGGTGACCGGCGGGAGCCGGGGCATCGGTGCCGCCGTGTCGCGTGCGGTCGCCCGCGAGGGCCGTCCAGTGGTCTTCGCCTACCGCTCGCGCCACGACGAGGCGCAGCGGCTGGTGAAGGAGATCGAGGGGGCGGGAGGCCGCGCCCTGGCCGTCGCCGCCGACGTGGGCCGGGAGGCCGACGTCCTGTCCCTGTTCGAAGCCTGCGATGCCGCCTTCGGCCCGCCGGCCGCCCTGGTCAACAACGCCGGTGTTCCCGGCGGGCGGGCGCGCCTCGCCGAGGTCTCCGCCGACCAGCTCGAGACGGTGTTCCGCACCAACGTCTTCGGCGCCTTCCTCTGCAGTCGCGAGGCGGTACGGCGCATGTCGACGAGCAACGGCGGGCGGGGCGGCGTGATCGTCTCGGTCTCCTCCGCGGCGGTGAACACGGGGGCCCCCGCCGTGTGGATCCACTACGCCGCCACCAAGGGGGCGCTCGAGGTCATGTCCCGGGGCCTGTCGCGCGAGGTGGCCGGGGAGGGAATCCGGGTCAATGTGGTGCGTCCGGGACTGATCGAGACGGAGGTTCATCAGGGCCACGGCGAGGACCGCCTGCAGAAGCTGCTCACCCAGATCCCCCTCGGCCGCATGGGCAAGGACAGCGAGGTGGCCGATGCGGTGGTCTGGCTGTTGTCGCCGCAGGCGGCCTACGTAACGGGCGCCGTGATCGACGTTGGCGGAGGCCTCTGAGAGGGGGGCATATTTTCGAAACTGGAAAAAGTTATATGCGAACTTTCTTGTTTCGGAAAGTGTCTTTCCGGCGTAACCTCCCTTCAGTGCCGCGGACCAACGACGGCTCGGACACAAGCCCGGGAGGGATGACATGCGGCTGGCGAGCTTTCGCCATGACGGACAAGACAGTTTTGGCGTCGTCGAGGGCGACCGGATCATCGACTGCGGGCCGACGGCCGGCAGCCGTTTCGCCGGGCTGCGGCAGGCGCTCGCGGCCGATGCCCTCGACGAGGTCGCGGCGAAGGCGGCGAGCGACGGCTTTCCTCTGACCGCGGTCGAACTCCTGCCGCCGATCGTCGACAGCCAGAAGATTCTGTGCATCGGCCTCAACTACCGCAAGCATGCGGAGGAGGCCGGCATGGCGATTCCGAACCATCCCTCGATCTTCGTGCGCTTTCCCAACAGCCAGGTCGGCCACGAGCAGGCGGTGGTGAAGCCGTTTCTGTCGGACCACTACGACTACGAGGGTGAGCTGGCCGTCATCATCGGCAAGCGCGCCCGGCACGTGCCGGAGGATCAGGCTCTGTCGGTCGTCGCCGGCTACGCCTGCTTCGGCGAGCATTCCGTGCGCGACTACCAGCGCCATGCGGCCCAGGCCACGCCGGGCAAGAACTTCACCGCCAGCGGCGGCTTCGGGCCGTGGCTGGTCACACCCGACGAGGTGGGCGATCCGAACGACCTGATGCTGCGGACCCGGGTCAACGGCGTCGAGCAGCAGTGCGAGAGCACAGCCGACATGATCTTCTCGGTGCAGCAGCTCATCGCCTACATCACCTCCTTCACCGAACTGCTGCCGGGCGACGTCATCGTCACGGGCACGCCGAGCGGCGTGGGCTTCGTGAAGAAGCCGCCGCTGTACCTGAAGGACGGGGACGTCGTGGAGGTCGAGATCGAGAAGGTCGGCCTGCTGCGCAATCCGGTCGTGGCCGAGGCCGACCCGCGGAAGAGTTGAGGAGAGGGCGGATGACGGACAAAGGCGTACGCTGGCTGACCGAAGCCGACGTGGTCGACCTCGTCGATCTCGAGGACGCGATCGAGGCGCTCGAGCGGGGGCTTCGCTGGGAAGGCGAGGGCAAGGCGCAGAACGTTCCCAAGGCGCTGGGAACCTGGGGCGACGGCAGCTCCATGCACTCGCTGGGGTCGATGTTCCCCGAGGCCGGTTACGTCGGCTTCAAGACCTGGGCGAACACGAAGCGGGGCGCGGCGGCCGTCTTCGCGCTGTTCGACGCCAACAACGGCGCGCTGCTGGCGCTGATGGAGGCCGCGGGCCTCGGGCAGATGCGGACCTCGGCGATCTCCGGCTTGGCGAGCCGCTGGCTCGCGCGGGAGGACGCCACGACAATGGCGCTGATCGGCAGTGGCCTGCAGTCGATGACCCAGGTCGCTGCGGTGGCCGCGGTTCGCCCGCTGAGCGAGGTGCGGGTCTTCAGCCCGACGCCGGAGAAGCGGCGCGCCTTCGTCGAAAAGGCCAAGGCGTCCTTCGGCTTCGAGGTCAAGGAGGCGGCGAGCCTGGAGGCGGCGACCGAGGGTGCCGCCATCGTGACCGCAGTGACGCGGGCGCGCGAGCCCTTCATCCAGGCGCGGCACCTCGACAAGGGCGCTCACTTCAATGCGGTCGGCGCCATCCTGCCGGCCAATGCCGAGTTCACCCAGGACGTCTTCGATCGCGCGCGCGTGCTGGTGGTCGATCACCTGCCCAACGTCAAGCTCGCGTCGCGGGAGTTCCGCGAGCGCTTCGGCGAGGATGAGGCGGGCTGGGGTGGCGTGCGGCTGCTCAGCGACGTGATCGCCAAGGGCGAGCAGCGTCCGGCCGATGCCGACCTGACCCTCTTCAAGGCGATGGGCATGGGCATCTCGGACCTGTCGGTGGCCGTGACCGTCTACGAGCGGGCGCTGGAACGGGAGGTCGGCGCCTTCGTCGAGCAGGCGCCGCGCCGCACGCCGCGGTGGCGGACGGCCGTGACCGCGAGCGCGGCTTGAGTTCAGGAGAGCGAGGATAGGGCGATGAGCGACATGGAAGCGAAATTCGTCGACGTCAGCGGACAGAAGACGACCCCGCCGGACCTGTGGCCGGCGATCGTGATCCCAAGGGCGGCGATCGACCGCGAGATCGAGCGGCTGGCCGACGCCGACCGCCCGGCCAACGGCGTGCGCGGCAGCAAGGTGGTGCACCCGCTGGCGACCGAGCCGGGTCTCGGCCTCGCGCCGGGCATCGACGTCACCATCCACGTGCTCCGTCCGGGTGAGGTGACGGAGCCTGTCCGTCACAACTCCGTGCAGATCTCCATGTGCATCCGGGGCACCGGTGTCGCCGAGATCGGCAAGCGGGAGTTCGGCTTCGAGCGGTGGGACGTCTGGAACACCCCGGCGATGAACACCTACCGCTACCGCAACACCGGCAAGGACCTGATGGTCAAGCTGACCTACAGCAACGCGCCGATGCTCGAGAAGCTGATGGTCCACTACGTCGAGGAGGACCCGCCGGTCTACAAGCCGAGCACCGAGCTGCTGCAGGAGAAGGCCGAGATCCGCCGCGCACGCGACCTGGCGCCGAACATCGCGCTGCAGGAGCCGGGCGCCCGCCTGATGGGCTACGAGTACCTGGTCGATCCCGACGTGGTCGAGTCCAACCCGCTGATCTGGCGCTGGAAGGAGGTGGAGCCCTACCTCGGCCGCGTCGAGAGCCTCGGCAAGGACGTCGAGGGGCGGGAGAAGTACAGCGGTCGCAGCCTCTTCCTGCTCTACAACCCGGCGACCGAGCGGCGGAACGGCACGAACCACTGCTTCTTCGCCACCATCGCCCAGATGCCGGGCGGCCGGGTGGACATCCCGCACCGCCACACCTCGGCGGCCATCAACTACTACTTCCGCGGCCGCGGCCGCAGCACGGTGGCGGGTGAGCGCTACGAGTGGGACGAGGGCGACCTGATGCTGTCGGCCCCCGGCTGGGCGGTGCACAACCACGCGGCCGTCGACACGGTCAACGCGCTCACCATCCAGGATCACCCCCTGCATCTCGCGACCGAATCGCTGGTGTGGCAGGAGACCCTGAAGAGCCCGATCCTCAAGCTGGGCAGCGAACTGGGCGCCCAGACCAACCTGCACGACCTGGCGCCGGCCGAGTGACTTGCGGGCGGGGCGGCGGCCAGCCGTCGCCCCGTCGGCCAGAGGGAGGAAACCGGACACCATGAAGGACACGCTGACGCTCGAACGGCCGGGGGCCCCGAGAGGCGGCGCTTCGCAGAGCGACCTCCGCATCCGGCTGCGCGACTTCTACGACGACTACTGCACGGCGCTGGACGAGGACGAGCTGGAGCGCTGGCCGGACTTCTTCACGGAAGACTGCACCTACAAGGCCATCTCCCGGGAGAACTACGACCTGGGGCTGCCGATCGGGACGATCGACTGCGACGGCATCGGCATGGTGCGCGACCGGGTGATGGCACTGCGCAGCTCGTCGGTCTACGAAGGGCGGTCGCTGCGCCACTTCGTAAGCGGCCTGCGCATCAGGGGCACGGACCCCGACGGCAGCCTGCGCACGCAGATCAACTACGTGGTCTTCGAGGCGCTGCCCTACCGCGACCCGCAGCTGTTCAACGTGGGACGCTTCATCGACGTGATCGTGCCGCAGGACGACGGCTTCCTCTTCAGGGAGCACATCGCCGTGTACGACAACTATCGGATCCTCACGTCCCTCGTGATGCCGCTCTGACGGCGCCGGGCCGAAGCAGGAGAGACGAGCATGAACGCCATCGTGCAGAAGTGGCCCGAAGAGGGCTTCACCCGCATTCCGCTGTGGGTCTACACGGATCCGGAGATCTTCGAGAAGGAGATGGAGCTCTTCTTCTTCGGTAAGACCTGGAACTACATCTGCCTGTCGTGCGAGATCCCGAACAAGGGCGACTACATCCGCTCCTGGGTCGGGACCCGCCCGGTGGTCGCGACCCGCGACGCCAACGGCGAGATCCATGTCCTCGAGAACCGCTGCGTGCACAAGAATGCGCTGGTCTGCTGGAAGCCGCGCGGCAACGAAAAGGCGCTGATCTGCCCCTATCACCAGTGGACCTACAAGCTGGACGGCCAGCTCAGCGGCGTCCCGTTCCGCAAGGGCGCTCTCGGCAAGGGGGGCATGCCTTCCGATTTCGAGCCGAAGCAGCACGGCATGCGCCGGCTCAAGGTGCACGAGCGCAACGGCGTGGTCTGGGCGAGCTTCGCGGAGGACGCCGAGGACTTCGAGGCCTACTGCGGCCCGGACGTGCTGGGCTACGTCGACCGCCTGTTCCCGGGCCGGCCGCTCAAACTGCTCGGCTACCAGCGGCAGTCCATTCCCTGCAACTGGAAGATGTATTTCGAGAACCTCAAGGATCCCTATCACGCGACCCTGCTGCACACCTTCTACATCACCTTCGGCCTGTGGCGGGCCGATTCCCAGGCGATGTCGGGCTGTGACGGCGGCGGGAAGCACGGGATGATGTTCTCGCGCAACGACTCGGGCAAGAAGACCTCGGAGGCGACGTCGGAGATGACGCGCTTCGCCGACAGCCTGGTGATCAACGACAAGGACACGGTGTCGCCGATGTTCGAGTTCGAGGATCGCAAGGCGGCCGGGATCACGCTGTTCCCGAGCGTGGTGCTGCAGCAGCAGGCGAACTCGCTGGCCATGCGCCACCTCATCCCCAAGGCGCCGGGGATGATGGAGCTGTCGTGGACCTTCTTCGGCTACGAGGACGAGCCCGAGGAACTGACGCGGCTGCGCAAGCGGCATGCGAACCTGGTGGGGCCGGCGGGCTTCGTCTCGATCGACGACAGCGAGGTGCTCTCGCAGTGTCAGATCGCGGCGGAAGGCGCCGACGACGGCCGGGCGATGGTCGAGATGGGCGGCCGGGACGTCGAGACCCAGGATCACATGATCACCGAGGTTCAGATCCGCGGGTTCTACAAGTGGTACCGCGAGGCCATGGGGCTGTGAGGCGGTGCGCCGGCAAAGATTCAACCAAGTGAGGTAGGGGAGGAACGATGGGCGTGTTCAACAAGGGATCCCTGGGTAAGGTCGCCGCGGGCGGGGTCGCCGCCGCGGCGCTGGCGACGGTGATCGGCGCGGGAGCGGCGAGTGCGGCGGACTTCACCCTGAAGTTCGCGACCGCCTCGACCAACGACCCGATGCACGAGTTCATGAAGGTCTACGAGGCCTGCCTGGAGCCGGCCTCGAACAACCGGATCGACGTGCAGCTCTATCCGAGCGGCCAGCTCGGCGGTGTGGCCCGGATGATCGAGGGCATCCAGTTCGGGACCCTGGAGGCGTTGTTCGTCGCCGGCCAGCACATGAAGGGTGTGGAGAAGCGCTACGGCGTGGTCGACGCACCGGGCCTGTTCAAGAGCTTCGACCAGGCGAACGCGGCCTATTGGGATCCGTCGTTCCGCGAGCCCTACCTGAACGCCGGCAAGGACAAGGGCGTGATGGGGATCGCCATCTTCGCCTACGGCCCGACCTCCTACCAGACGGTCGAGCCGATCAACACGCTGAAGGACTTCGAAGGCAAGAAGCTGCGCGTGCTGGCGACCGAGGTGGAGACCCGCCTGATGAAGGCGCTCGGTGCGACGGGCCTGCAGGTCGACGCCCCGGACCTGGTGCCGGCCATGCAGCGCGGCCAGATCGATGGCGTCCGCTCGAACATCGTGCTCGCCAATGCGCTGAAGTTCTACACCGTCGGCAAGAACTACCTGCCGACCAACGAGGCGATGATCCCGGTCGTGCCCTACATGAGCGTGCAGTGGTTCGACAAGCTGCCGCCGGACCTGCAGAAGGCCGTGCTCGACTGCGGGCGCGAGTCCGAGAAGAAGGGCGCGGAGATCGCCCTCCAGTTCCACAACAATGCCGAGGCCAAGTGGAAGGAGAACGGGGGGACCATCAACCACCTCCCCGACGCCGACGAGGCGCAGCTCCTGGCGAAGGCGCAGGAGATCGGCCAGGACGTCTTCGGCAACGATCCGGACCTGAAGCCGCTCTACGACGCCCTGGTGGCCGCCGCGAAGAAGCACTCGAGCTGAGCGGGCGTCCCTGGTAGGTCCGATCGGTCCCGGTCGCCAGACCGGGACCGATCCCCTTTATTCACTTCCGGCCCTGGAGCGATAGGTTCATGCCGGCAGAGCCGACGGCCCGGCTTCCGTCCAAGCCGATGGAGCTTCTGGTTCATGGCGGCCGCATGCTGCTCGCCGCCCTGATCCTGTCGAGCGTCGTCATCAACTTCTCCAACGTGGTGGCGCGCTACGTCTTCCTCTCGCCGCTCTTCTGGGCCGAGCCGATCATCAACTACATCATGATCTGGTGTGTGTTCCTCGGCGGGGCGCTCGTCACGCTGGAGGACAAGCACCTGAACGTCGACATCGCCTCGACCGCCTTTCCGGAGCCGGTGAAGACGATCGTGCGGATACTCGGAGCGCTCTGCCTGCTCGCCGTGGTCGCCCTCGTCGTGCCGCAGTCGTGGGACGCCACCCTGCTGATGATCGAACGCGACCAGCGCACGGCGATCGGCGACCTGCCTCTGGTCATCCCGCACAGCGGCCTGCTGGTCGGCTTCAGCCTCATGTTCCTGGCCGGCGTGGTCCGGCTCGTGATCTTGCTGCGCGGCGTCCGTCAGCCGGACGACCCGCGGCACCACCGTCTCGAAGGCGTCGAGACGGACGATTTCGGCGAACGGCCCGGCTCCGGGCCCGCCGGTACGACCGCGACCTGAGGTAGGGGGCTCCCATGCTCTGGGCTATGGCTGCGCTGCCCGTCGGACTGCTGATCCTCGGGTTTCCGATCTTCGTCGTGCTGCTGTCGGCGTCCGCCGTCGCGCTGCTGCTCTACATCAACGTGCCGCTGGCGCTGCTCCACCAGATGATGCTGGGGGCGATTGACTCCTTCTCGCTGATGGCGGTGCCGTTCTTTCTCTTCGCAGGCGAGTTGATGGGGCGCGGCGGGATTTCCTCGCGCATCATCAACTGGGTCCTCAGCCTGATCGGCGGTGTGCGCGGCAGCCTGGGGCTGACCACGGTCGGCACCTGTACCGTCTTCGGCGCCATCTCCGGCTCCGGCCCCGCCACCGTGGCGGCGGTCGGCCGGCTGATGTACAAGCCGCTGCGCGAGAACGGCTACGATTCGCGCTTCACGGCGGGCCTGCTGGTGACGTCTGGGGGGATCGCCACCCTGATCCCGCCGTCGGTCGCCCTCATCCTCTACGGCGCCGCCGCCGAGCAGGCGATCAACCTGCTGTTCATCGCCGGCCTGCTGCCCGGCCTCGTGCTGGCCTTCGCCATGGCGGTCTACGTCTACGCCGCCGCTGCCCGCAAGGGGCTGGGGCGGACCAAGGGCTTCCACTGGCAGGAGTTCCTGCGCGCCTCGCGCGACGGCGGCTGGGCGCTGATGACGCCGGTCATCATCCTGGGCGGCATCTACAGCGGCATCTTCTCGCCGACGGAGTCCGCGGGCGTGGCGGCGGTCTACGCCATCATCGTCACCACCTGCATCTACCGCTCGGTCGATCTCAAGACCCTGCTGAGCATCGCCGCCGACTCCGTCTACCTGACCGCGCAGGTCTTCATCATCGTGGCGGCGGCCGGCGTCTACTCCTGGATCCTGACGGTCAGCGGCATCCCGGCGATGCTCGCGGCGACCTTCAACAGCCTGCAGGTCGAGCCCTGGCTCGGCCTGCTGATCATCAACTTCTTCCTGCTGATCGTCGGCGCGCTGATCGATCCGGCCTCGGCCATCCTGGTGCTGACGCCGCTGCTGGTGCCGATCGCCAACCACTTCGGCATCGACCTGATCCACTTCGGCGTGATCATGGCGGTGAACATCCAGATCGGGCTGTTCACGCCGCCGTTCGGGGTCAACATTTTCGTGGCCCAGGCGATGTTCGGGATCCCGCTGAAGGACATCTACCGCGGCATCGTCCCCTTCTTCTTCGTCAACATCTTCGTTCTGATGCTGGTGACCTACTGGCCGGATCTGTCGATGGTTCTCGTGCGCTTGCTGGGATGACCCGATGAACGACTGTATCAAGCCCCTCGCTTTCGAAGACCTGCCCGACGACCTGCAGGGCCTGCTGAAGCCGACGGTCGAACGCCTCGGCTACTTCGGGGAGTACTTCCAGGCGGCCGGTCACGTGCCGGCGAGCCTGCAGACCTTCATGGCCTACACAGGGTCGGTGAAGGCGCCGCTGTCCGACGATCTCAACGAGGTCCTGGCGCTGACCGTCTGCAGCCGCCTGGGCGGCGACTACGAGCGCATCCAGCACGAGCGGCTGTCGCGCAAGCTGGGCTTCTCCCTCGACTGGATCGGCGAGCTGACCGGCGCACGCCGGCCGAACCCGAGCCTCCTCGACGAGAAGCAGCGGGCGGTGCGGGCCCTGGCGCTGGCCATGCTGGCCGGCCAGGGCCGCGGCGTGGAGCGGGAGCTTTCCCTGGTGGTCCAGCTTCTGGGCGAGCCGGCCGCGGTCGCCGCGATGCTGCAGGTCACGCGCTTCGTCGGCATCGCCATGATGAACAACGCCCTCGCCATGACCCTGCCCGTGCCTTCCGTCTTCGAGGAATAGGCGTGCGCGCGGCCTGGTACGAGAAGACGGGGCCGGCCGAAGAGGTCCTGATCCTGGGCGAACTGCCCGATCCCGTGCCGCAGCCGGGCGAGGTGCTGGTGCGCCTGCGCACCTCCGGCATCAATCCGTCCGACGTGCGGCGCCGGTCGGGCGACGTGCCGACCCAGCCCTTCCCGCAGATCGTGCCGCACAACGACGGCGCGGGAGAGATCGTGGCGGTTGGTGCCGGCGTGCCGGACCGGCGAATCGGCGAGCGGGTCTGGCTCTTCAAGGCGCAGTGGCAGCGGCCCTTCGGCACCGCGGCCGAGCTGATCGCGCTGCCGGCCGCTCTCGCCGTGCCGCTGCCCCACGGCATCTCCTGGGAGGCGGCGGCCGCGCTCGGCATTCCGGCGCTGACGGCCTGGTACTGCCTGGCCTGCGCCGGGCCGCTCGCCGGGAAGAGGGTGCTGGTGACCGGCGGCACCGGCGCCGTCGGGCAGGCGGCGGTGCAACTCGCCCGCTGGGCCGGCGCGGCGATGGTGGCGGCGACCGCCGGCTCCGAGACCAAGGCCGGCCTCGCCGCCGGTGACGGTGCCGACCCGGTGGTGCGCCACGACCGGCCGGGGTGGGGCGAGGCGCTGTCGCGCGCCGTCCCCGACGACTTCGACCTGATCGTCGAGGTGGCGGTCGGCAGCAACATCGAGACCACGCTGGCGCTGCTGGGGCGCGGCGGCACGATCGTCGGCTACGACAGCAAGGACCGGCAGGTCGTCCCGCTGCCCTTCTACGCCCTCATGCGCAAGCTCGGTTCGCTGCGCAGCGTGCACGCCTACGCCATCGACGGGGCGCCGGAGCAGGAGGCCGTGGCCGCCCTCACCGCGGCCCTGGCGGCGGGCAGCCTGCAGCCGCGCATCGCGCAGGTGCTGCCCCTGTCGGAGATCGTCGCCGCCCACCGGCTGGTGGAGACGGGGCATCCGGTCGGCAAGGTGCTGCTGTCGCTGAGCTGAAGCTGCGGGAGCGGCCGGGGGACGGGACGGCCGTCGCGAGCAGGATGCCGCCGGCCGCGATGATCGCCGATCCCGCTGTCGTGCCCCAGGTCGGCGGCTCCCCGAAGAACAGGAAGCCGATAAGGCCGGCGAAGATCAACCAGGTGTAATCGACCGGGGCGACGACCGTCAGCGACGCGAGCCCGTAGCCCCGCACGATGCAGTACTGGGCCGTGACGGCTATGGGGCCGAGCAGCGCGAAGGACAGCGCGATCTCCGGCGTGAGGGGGAGCCACTGCGTCGCGGCCGGTCCGGCCATCAGAACGATGCCGAAGGCGTTCACATGCAGCAGGACGGTCATCGGTCGATCGGCCCGTGCGAGCACCTTGATCATCAGCCCTTCCATCGCCAGCAGGGCCGCGCCGAGAACGGCGATGCTGGCCGGGAGAAGATAGGCGAGGTGAAACTGGGTGAAGGCGCCGCGTGACAGCATGATCGTGGCGGCGCCGGCAAGGCAGAGGGTGGCGGCGCCGATGTGCCGTGGGGTGAGGCGTTCCTTGAGGACGAGGACCCCGAGCGGGATGACGAAGACGACGTAGAGCAGGCCGAAGGCGGTGGCGTCGACGATCGGCATGTGCGCCGAGGCGTAGATCAGTGCGCCGCCGCCCGAGGCCCCGAACGCCGCCCGCAGGAAATGGGACAGGAGGCTGGCGTTGCGACAGACCGTCAGGTCTCCGCGGCGGATCGCGACGACGAGCAGCAGCGTCGCCAGCCCGCCGATGTAGCGCAGGAACAGGATCTGGAACGCGGAGGCGCCGCCGTCGGCGAACTTGCCCGAGGCGAAGATCAAGGAAAATAATGCTGTTCCCAGGGTCACCCAGCCGACGGCCCTGGCGTTGTCGTAAGAGCGATGCGGACGCATCCTGCTTCCTCTGAGGGATTCTCGTCTCTTCCTGCCGTGACCCTCGGCCCCCGGCAAACGAGCAGTTCCAGGGCAGCCTGAGGAAAATTGATGCAGAGCAGGCACCGCATCTCCCTGAACGCCGTGCGCGTCTTCTCGATCGTCGCGCGCTGCGGCAGCCTGGCGGCCGCCGGTGCGGAGCTGGCCGTCACGCCAGGTGCGGTGAGCCACCAGATCAGGAAGCTGGAGGAAGAGCTGGGCGTTCGCTTCTTCACCCGCGGCAACAACTCGGTCGCCCTCACCGAGGCAGGGGAACGGTTCTTCCGGGAGGTCGCTCCGGCAGTCGCCCTCATCGAGCGGTCCGCTCAAGCGCTGTACAGGGACGAGCACGAAATAGGCGTGGACGCCTCGATGTCGCTGGCGGTGCGCTGGCTCATTCCGGCGCTGGACAGGTTTCGCGCCATCCATCCCGAAGCACGGGTCCGGGTGGATACCGGCATGGCGGGCGGTTCGCCCACGATTCCCATCTGCGATGTCGCCATCCGCTATTTCCGGGAAGGCGAGAGAAGCGACGGATGGCGCCACCTCGGATGCGATCTGAGCCGCCCCGTCGTATCTCCCAGGCTGATGGAAGGCAGGGAAGGCCGGCGGGCCGATACCTCGGCGATCCCGGCTCTGCAGTGTGCGGCGGACAACTGGGACTGGAAGCTCTGGTGCGAGAAGGCAGGCGTGCCATGGACCGACCTGTCCCTCAGCTACCAGTTCGACACGGACGACGCCGCCATTCATGCCTGCGTCGCCGGTCTCGGCATGGTGCTGGCCCCGCCCGTCCTGACCGCGCGAGAGCTGCGCTCCGGCGCGTTGATTGCCGTGCCGGGATATCCGGCGGCCGAACTCGGGACCTATCGGTACGTGCGGCGTTCGGAGGCGCGGGCGGTCCGGCAGTTCTGTTCCTGGCTGGACGCCGAGATGCGGAGCTTCGACTGAGGAGCGCCGACGTCGGCGTCGCCCGATGGTCGCCCGCTCTATACCTCCTCGGCGGGCGGCAGGACGCCGTCGAAGCAGGCGCGGTAGAGCCGGCGCACCCGGTCCTCGGTCAGGGGCACGGGGTTGCCGCCGGCCGTCGGATCGGTGAGGGCCAGGGCGACCAGTTCATCGAGGCGGCTGTCGTCGACGCCCAGCGCCCGCAGGTCCGGCTCGATGCCGAGCTTCGTCGCGAGGTCCCGCATCCAGGCGAGGAAGCCGTCGAAGGTCGGGTCCGCCAGCTCCAGGTAGGCGGCCAGCCGGGCGATCTTCGCCTCGATGGCCCGGCGGTTGAAGGCGAGCACGTAGGGCATGACCACGCCGTTGGTGCGGCCGTGGTGGGTCTTGTGGAAGGAGCCGATGGGGTGGCTGAGGGCGTGGATGGCGCCCAGGCCCTTCTGGAAGGCCGTGGCCCCCATGGTGGCGGCGGCCATCATCATGCCGCGCGCCTCGATGTCGTCGCCCTGGGCCACCGCCCGCGGCAGGTAGGTCGCCACGAGCCGCACGCCTTCCACGGCGATGCCCTCGGCCATGGGATGGACGCCGGGGGCGCAGTAGGCCTCCAGGCAGTGGGCGAGGGCGTCGAACCCGGTCGCCGCGGTCAGCCCCGGCGGCAGGCCCACCGTCACCTCCGGGTCCTCCAGGGCGAGGACGGGCAGCATGCGCGGGTGGAAGATGATCTTCTTGGCGCCCGTGTCGTCGTGGGCGATCACGGCGGCGCGCCCCACCTCCGAGCCCGTTCCGGCGGTGGTCGGGATGGCGATGATCGGGGCGATGCCATCGCTCGCGGCATGCTTCCAGTTGTCGCCGATGTCCTCGAAGTCCCAGACCGGCCGGGTCTGCGGCAGCATGAAGGCGATGGTCTTGCCGGCGTCGAGCGCGCTGCCGCCGCCGACCGCGACCACGCCATCGTGCCCGCCCGCGCGGAAGGCGGCGAGGCCCGCCGTCACGTTCGATTCCAGTGGATTGGGCGAGACGTCGCTGAAGACGGCCGCCTGCAGGCCGCCGGCCTGCAGCAGCTCCAGGATCCGGCCGATCAGCGGCAGGCCGGCCAGCCCCGGGTCCGTCACCACGAGGGGGCGCAGGATGCCGGCCGAGCGGCAGTGGCCGGCGACCTCGTCGAGGCAGCCGGCACCGAAGCGGATCTTGGTGGGGTACGACCAGGTGGTCCTGCTGGACATGGAGGGGCCTTTCGGGGTCTGTCGTGCGGTCGCGGGAGAGACTAGAGGGCGCGCAGGTACTCTGCCCAGCGCGGGTCGTGCATGGCGATGCGCGCCCGCATGTGCTTCCAGATGCCGTACTTGTAGAAGTCGAAGTCGATCTCGGAAATGCGGTGCTGGATCATCGACCAGGTCGACCACTTGACGTCGGCCAGCGCCTTGAAGACGGCGATGCGGGCGACCGTCCGGCGGTCCCCCCGGCCGAAGTACTCCTCGATCAGCTCCAGCTCCTGGTCCGGCGTGAAGAACATCTCGCCGAACCAGAGGGCCAGCTCGTAGCCGCGGTCGTTGTTCGAGGCGTAGTCGTAGTCGATCAGCCACACCTTGCCGTCGCCGCCGAGCAGGAAGTTGGCGGCGACCGTGTCGTTCATGCAGGGCACCAGGTCCAGGCCGCTCGCCTCCAGCGCGGCGCGGGCGGTGCGGTACTGGTGCAGCAGCCAGGCCATGTCGGCGGGTGCCGGGCCGCCGACCTCGCGCACCTGCTCCAGGTGCTCGTCGATCATGTCGAAGATGGTCTTGGTGTGGGCCAGGGGCGCCACGCCGTTGAAGGCCCGCAGGGTCCGCACCGCCGCCAGCCGCACGGGCGGCTGCATGAAGTCGCCGTTGTTGGCCGTGCGCACCTCGTCCAGGAAGGTCGCGACCTCGACCCGCTCCGCCGGCAGGTAGTGGTGTACCTGCGGACTGATGCCGGCGGCGTGCGCCTTCACGGCGGCGTCGTGCGCCACCACCCGGTCGATGAAGCGCTCGGTCCCTTCGCCGGGCACCTTCATGAAGTAGTCGTGGGGTGCGCCCGCGACGCGGATCCGCCAGTTCACGTTGTTGAGGCCGCCGGGCACGTAGGCGTAGGAGATGGCGGCCCCGCGCCAGGATTCGACGGCGGCGATCGCCGCCTCGGCCTTGCGCTCGGCCGGCGTCGCGGCCTCTCCGGGCTTCTTCCAGGTCATGGGCGCCTCACAGCTGCCTGAGCCACGTCTCGAAGCGCCAGTCGAGCAGCGTCATCCGTGCCCGCATGAAGCGCCAGGAGGCGTACTTGAAGAACTCGATGTCCCGGCGCGGCGAGGTGGCGAAGCACCAGGTCGCCCAGAGCGCCCAGAGCAGGTCGTCGACGATGGCCCAGAGCCTGGCCCGGGCGAAGAGCCCGTCGCTGCAGGTGCCGGCGTAGGCGGCGATGCCGCGCCGGACGTCCTCGTCGAACTGGAAGGCTTCTGTCAGGAAGGCGCCGATGTCGTACCAGGGATCGGCCATGCCGGCGCTGTCGAAGTCGACCAGCAGGACCGCACCGCCGGGGCCGAGCATCACGTTGGACGCGGGCTGGTCGAGATGGCAGGGGCGGCTGTCCCAGCCGGCCGCGGTCAGCGCCTGCCGGATCAGGCCGAGGTTGTCGCGCAGCCACGGCAGGTCGGGGGGCAGGTGCACCGCCAGCGGCGACAGCAGCCCTTCCAGCCGGTCGATCCGCTCGAAGGGCCCGTCGCTGCGGGGGAAGGCGGGGCCGTCGTGGAGCCGTCGCTTGTGGGCCAGGACGGCTTCCAGCACCTCGGGCCGGGCCAGGGCGTCGTTGCGGGCGTAGTCCCAGCCGTCGTCCAGCCAGCCGAAGGCCGCGACGCCGGTCTCGGGGTCGAAGGCGGCGAGCGGCGGCGTCACCCCGGCCTCGCCGGCGATGCGCGCGGCTTCCGCCGCGGCGGCCGGGTCGAGCAGCGGCGCCATGTCGGCTTGCGGCACCTTCACGAACAGGCTGTCGCCGTCCTCGCCGTCGAAGCGGAAGCAGGCGTTGGCGACGCCGCGGTGGACGGGAGAGACCACCGCCGGCACGGCGCGCAGATAGCGCCCGCGCCAGCCGAAGTTGGCCAGGGCCGCCTCGAGCGTGCGTTCCTCGTCTGTCGCGGCCTCGCCGATCGTCTTCACCGTCTCGCGGCCTCCCCTCAGACCAGCAGTTGCACCTTCGCCCGCTCCAGGGCCTCGCGGAACTCCGGCGGCGGCATCCGGTCGGTGACCAGGGCGTCCACCGCCTCCAGCCCGAAGGTTCGCACGAAGGCCTGCCGGCCGAACTTGGTGCTGTCGGCCAGCATGACACGGAAGCGGGCGTGCCTGACGAGCAGGCGAAGGAGGACCGAATCGTCCTCGCGGTAGTCCATGAAGCCGTGCTCGGCGTCGATCGCCCGGGTGCCGAGCACCGCGAGGTCGAAGAAGTGGTTGCGCACCATCTCGTGCGCCGCCTCGCCGATCACGGCGCTGTCGGCCGCCTCCAGCACGCCGCCGGTCAGGATGACCCGGTGGGGCGTCGTCTCGGCCAGGTGCTGGGCGAGCGGCAGAGAGGAAGTCATGACGGTCAGGTTGTCGAAGCCGGCCAGCCGCCGCCCGAAGGCCTGGGTGGTGGTGCCGTAGTCGACGAAGAGGCTCATTCCCGGCCGCACGAAGGTCAGGGCCTTGGCGGCGATCCGCTCCTTGGCGCTGCGCTGCACCTTGCTGCGGTCGCCATGGGAGCGTCCCTCGATCAGGCTGGCCATGACCGCGCCGCCGTGTACCCGGCGCAGCAGGCCGCGATCCTCCAGTTCCTTCAGGTCCCGGCGCACGGTCTCGTCGGAAACCCTGAAAATGCCGGCCAGGTCTGCGACCGACAGCCGGGCGTCGGTCTGCAGGCGCGCCAGGATCTGCGCGCGCCGCTGCTCGCCCGGGGTCATCCGCCCTGTCCCAGCATGGGCGGCAGCCGGTCCCGCCAGGGCAGGATCCGCTCGACCGCGGCGCAGAACTGCAGGACGCGGCCGTCGGCGAAGCGGGGACCGACCACCTGCAGGCCGACCGGCAGGCCCTCGGCCGTCCAGCCGGCGGGCAGCGAGGCGGCCGGATGGCCGGAGAGGTTGAAGGGCGGCGTGAAGGGCGTCCAACGGGCCCAGGCGACGGGCGAATCGCGCTCGATCTGGTCGGCCGGCAGGTCGTCCTCGGCCGGGAACGGCGGCACCGGGATGGTCGGCATGACCAGAAGGTCATGGCGTTCGAACAGCCGGTTCATCGCCGCGGCGAAGGCGGCCCGCCGACGCATGGCGGCCAGCCAGTCGTCGAGGCGATAGCCCCGGGAGGCCTGGACGAGCTTCAGGAAGCCGGGGTCGACCTCGTCCTCCCGGCCGACGGTGAGCCCGCCGTAGGCGATGCCGCGACCGGCGACCCAGATGGTCTCGAAAGCCGAAAAGGGGTCTTCCAGGTCGAGGGCGGGCTGCTCCACCCGCACCGGCAGGTCGGTGGCGATGCGCCCGACGGCCGTCTCCACCACGGCCGCGATCCGCGGATCGACGGGCAGGCCGAAGAGGGTGGGTGCGTAGGCGACCCGCAGGCCTTCCGGCGGGCGCCGGCAGAGCTCTCCGTAACTGAGGCCGTCGTCGGGCAGCGACAGGTGGTCGGCCGGGTGCGGGCCTTTCAGCAGGTCGAAGAGCAGGGCGCTGTCGGCGACGGTCACGCTCATCGGGCCGCAGCAGGTCAGCACCTCGGTGGTGCTCGCCGGGGCGTTGGGGATGCGCCCGAGGCTGCCCTTCATGGCGAAGACGCCGCAGAAGGCGGCGGGGATGCGCACCGACCCGCCGCCGTCCGAGCCGAGGGCGACCGGCACCAGGCGGGCGGCCAGCGCAGCGCCCGACCCGGCGGATGAGCCGCCGCTGGTGAGGTCGGTGTTCCAGGGATTGCGCGTCGCGCCGGTCAGCGGCGACCAGCTGCCGCCCTTCCAGCCCAGCTCGGGCGTGGTGGTCTTGCCGACGACCACGGCCCCGCTGGCCTTGAGGCGCTCGATGATTGGCGCGTCGGTGGCGGGCACCTTGCCCCGGAACAGCTTCGAGCCGCGCTCGGTGGCGAGGCCGGCGGTGTCCGTCAGGTCCTTGACCGCCACGGGGACCCCGGCGAGCGGCGGCAGGTCCTCGCCCCGCGCCCGCGCTGCATCCCACCCCCTGGCCGCCTCCAGCGCCGCCCCGGTGTAGACCTGGCAGAAGGCATTGATGCGGGGATTGTGGGTTTGAATGGCAGCGAGTGCGGCGCCCACGAGACGCTCGGACGACCAGGCGCCGGAGGCCAGACCCTCGACCATCTCCACCGCGGACAGCCTGGAAAAGTCCATCGTTCGCTTGCTGCCGTTCATCTCGCCCCGACTGTCGTCAGGCTAGGGGGCGGGTGGTCGCACTGTCAATCGGCTTGCCTTCCGATTTGGTTTTTGTGAGATTTTCGCGGACGAGCGAAGCAACGGAGCGATCCATGTCCGCCAAGGCAGCCGCAAATCCCTTCTTCGGTTGCCGGACCGCGGCCGAGGCCGCCGAGGCGGTGTGGGCGGCCGACCTCGCGGGCGTGCAGATCGGCATCTTCGACGTCGACGCCATCCTGCGGTGGAAGTGGGTCGAACCGAAGAAGTTCGTGAAGCTGTTGGAGCAGGGCTATCCCTTCTGTGACGTCCTCTACGCCTGGGATGTCGCCGAGGTGACCTATTCCTCGGAGGCCTATGTCGACGCGCCCTGCACCATCGACCCGGCGAGCGGGCGGTTCGTCCCCTTCGCCGAGCGGGAGGCGCTGTTCATCGCCGACTTCGACCCGCCGGCAGGCCTGCGCTCGCCGCGGCACCTCCTGGCGCGCCAGTTGGAGAAAGCGGCCGCCCTCGGCTTCCAGGTGACCTCCGGCTTCGAATACGAGTTCTTCGTCTTCGAGGAGACGCCGCAGAGCCTGCGGGACAAGAAGTACCGGGACCTGAAGCCCTGGCTGCCGGGCAACCGCACCTATTCGGCCCTGACGCCGATCGCCGCCCAGGGCTTCTTCAGGGAGCTGCGCGACACGGTGGCCGTGGCCGGCATCGAGCTGGACAGCCAGCACACCGAGCTGGGGCCGGGCTGCTTCGAGTTCCCGCTGAAGCCGACGCCCGGCCTGGCCTCGGCCGACAACGCCGCCCTCTACCGCTTCTTCACCCGGGCCTATTGCCAGTCCCGCGGGCTGCTGCCCTCCTTCATGGCGAAGTGGTCGAACGACTATCCCGGCCAGTCGGGCCATCTGCACCTGTCCCTGCAGGACAGCGCCAGCGGCCGGCCGGTCTTCCACGATCCGGCCGCGCCCGACGGCATGTCGCGCGAGATGCGCTGGTTCGCCGGCGGCGTGCTGCGCCTGCTGCCCGAGGCGCTGGCCCTGTGCAGCCACACGGTGAACGCCTACCGCCGCCTGATACCCGGCGCCTGGGCGCCGACCTCGGCCACCTGGGGCGTGCAGAACCGCACCACGGCGCTGCGCGCCATCCTCGGCGATCCAGGCAGCCAGCGCCTGGAGTTCCGGGTGCCGGCGGCCGATTCCAATCCGCACCTGTCCCTCGCCCTGGCGCTCGGCGCCGGGCTGTGGGGTATCGAGAACCGCATCGAGCCGCCGGAGCCGGTGGAGGGCGAGGCCTATGCCAGCGGGGCGGCCCAGGCGGCCCCGCTGCCGCGCACCCTGCTGGAGGCGGCCGAGGCGCTGGAAGGCAGCGCGCTGGCGCGGCAGCTCTTTGGCGACGTCTTCGTCGACGGCTTCGCCGCCTCGCGGAAGTGGGAGGACCAGGTCTTCCGCCGCACGGTGAGCGAGCTGGACCTGCGTCGCTACCTGGAGACCTACTAGGTCGAGACCCACCAGAAGGACGAGGAGAGCAGCATGGCGACCGGACTGGTCTGGCATGAGCGCTACATGTGGCACGACACCGGGACGGCGGCGGGGCAGATCCCGACCGGCGGTTTCGTGCAGCCGGACAGCCACGTCGAGAGCCCGGCCAGCAAGCGGCGGTTCCGCAACCTCCTGGAGGTGAGCGGGCTGAGCGACCACCTCACGCCCGTGAAGCCGCGCATGGCGACCGAGGCGGAGGTGCTGCGCCACCACACGCCCGACTACATCGCCCACGTGAAGCGCTGCAGCGACGCCGGTTACGGCGACGGTGGCGAACTGGCGCCGATCGGCAAGAACTCCTGGGAGATCGCGCTGCTGTCGGCCGGCGGCTGCTTCGCCGGCGTCGACGCCGTGATGAACAGGCAGGTGCGCAACATCTACGTGCTCAACCGCCCGCCGGGCCACCACGCCGAGGCCGACCGGGGCCGCGGCTTCTGCCTGCTGAGCAACGTCGCCCTCGCCGTGCTGCACGCCCAGGCGGCGCACGGCCTGACCCGCATCGCCACGGTCGACTGGGACGTGCACCACGGCAACGGCACCCAGAAGGCCTTCTACGGCCGTCGGGACGTGCTGACCATCTCGCTGCACCAGGACCGCTACTACCCCCAGGAGTCGGGCTTCGTCGAGGAGAACGGGGAAGGCGAGGGCGAGGGCTACAACATCAACGTGCCCCTGCCGGCCGGCTCCGGCCACGGCGCCTATCTCAGCGCCTTCGAGCGGGTGGTGGTGCCGGCGCTGAAGGCCTTCAAGCCGGAGCTGATCTTCGTCTCGTCGGGCTTCGACGGCAGCGCCATGGACCCGCTGGGCCGGCAGATGGCCTACAGCGAGACCTACCGCGGCATGACCCGCCAACTCATGGCGGCGGCCGACGAGCTGTGCGACGGCCGGCTGGTGCTGTGCCACGAGGGCGGCTATTCGCCGATCTACGTGCCCTGGTGCGGTCTGGCGACCATGGAGGAGCTGAGCGGGGTGCGCACCGAGGCCCGCGACCCCTACCTCGCCAACTACCTGGCCAGCCTGGGCGGGCAGGAGCTGCAGCCGCATCAGGCCGCGGCCATCGACCTCTCTGCCGCTCTGGTGGCGAAGATCGGCTGAGCCGGGCGGTCAGGCGTAGCGCGCCATCGCCCGGCGCAGGAAGTCGAGCAGCCGGGGCTCGGCGCCGTAGGCGACGTTGATGCGGATCGCGGCCGCCCCGCCGGCCGGCCGGTTCGGGCGGAAGACGCTGCCGGGAGCGAGGAAGATGCTCTCGGCGGCGGCCGCCCGGCAGAGCTCCAACTCGTCCACCCCGGGCGGCAGCTCCGCCCAGAGGTAGAAGCCGGGCACCTTGCTGGTGTGCAGCGTCAGGCCGACGGCCTGCAGCGCGTTCGCCGCCGCGCTGTGCGCCGCCTCGACCCTCGTCCTGAGGCGGCGGATGTGGCGCAGGTGCTGGCCGCCCTGGATGAGGTTGAAGACGAAGCGCTCCACGTAGTCCGAGGTCGCAACGGTGGTCAGGATCTTGATGTCGGCCAGCGGCCCGACGAGCGAGGGATGTCCCGCCACGAAGCCGCACCTGAGGCTGGCGGAGAGGGTCTTGGAGAAGGTGCCGACGTAGAGCACCCGGTTGAGCTGATCCAGGGCGGCGAGGCGCGGCAGGGTCGGCGGCAGGATGTCGGCGAAGGCGTCGTTCTCCACCACCAGCACGCCCCAGCGCTCGGCGGCCTGCAGCAGCCCGAAGGCGACGGCGGGCGAGAGCGAGCTGCCGGTGGGGTTGTGCGCCTGCGACTGGGTGAAGAAGAGCTTGGGCCGGGTGGCGGCGAGCTTGCGGTTCAGGTCGTCCAGGTCGGGGCCGTCGGGGTTGCGCCGGACGCCGACCATGCGCGCCTTCGCCAGGGTGAGCTTGCCGAAGAGCGGGTAGTAGCCGGGGTCGTCCACCAGCACCGTGTCGCCCGGTTCCAGCAGATGGCGGATGATCAGGTCCAGGGCGTTGTTCGCCCCGTGGGTCAGCAGCACCCCGTCCGGCTCGGCGGCGATGGAGCGTTCCAGCAGCATGACCCTGAGCCGGTCGCGCAGCGGCCCGAAGCCGCGTGAACTGCCGTAGCCGAAGTCGACCGTCTCCGGCGCCGAGGTCTTGAAGGCGGCGAAGTGGCGGCGCAGCTCGGAGCCTTCCATCCAGGAAGCCGGTGGCCGTCCATCCCCCGGCCGCAGGGCGTAGTGACGGTCGAGCTGCTCGCGCAGCAGGGAGACCGTGTCGACCGCGGCGGCTACGTGAGGCGGCGGCGGGCTGGCGCTGGGCAGCTCGAGGCGGGAGACGTAGTAGCCCGACCCGGGCCGGGCCTCCAGCAGGCCCTGCGCCACGAGACGGTCGTAGGCCTCCGCCATGGTGTTCTTCGAGACGCCCTGCTCCTGGGCGGCCTGCCGCACCGACGGCAGGCGCTCGCCGGTCTTGTAGGCGCCAGCCGCGAGCTGACCCGCGAGCTGCTCGACTAGGCCGTCGACCCGTGTTGCCATCCGCTTCACCAGAAGTGTCCCAGTCGAGATACTGGCACAGTCACCGCCAGAAATCGACCAACTGTCCCTTGATTGTCCCAATATCTCCAGGACAATTTGGGTCAGACAATGACGCTTCGAAAGCGAAGCCTGCCTTCTGCGGGGGCGGCTCCGCCGCGCGAGGCGGACTCCTGGGAGGGAGCATGGACTCGAGGACGGACGTTCCACGCGCGCTCAACTCGCGCCTGGAAGGCTACCGCAACAAGACTCCGGAAGATCGGCTGCAGGCCCTGACGGAGGCCGTGGGTCTGGCCGACACCGACGCGGCCGTTCTGGGCCAGCCGGGTGCGCTCGGCCTGCCTCTGGCCAACGGCATGATCGAGAACGTCGTGGGCACGTTCCAGCTGCCCCTCGGGATCGCCACGAATTTCACCGTCAACGGCCGCGACTATCTGGTTCCCATGGCGGTGGAAGAGCCCTCGGTGGTGGCGGCGGCCTCCTTCATGGCCAGGATCGCCCGCGACAACGGCGGCTTCGAGACCTCGTCGACCGACCCGGTGATGCGCGCGCAGATCCAGGTGCTCGGCGTGAGCGACCCCTACGGCGCCCGGCTCAGGCTGCTGGCGGCGCGCGGCGAGATCCTCGCGGTGGCCAACAGCCGGGACGCCTTCCTGGTGAAGCTGGGGGGCGGCTGCAAGGACATCGAGGTCCACGTCTTCCCGCAGAGCGCCCGGGGGCCGATGGTGGTTCTCCATCTGCTCGTCGACGTGCGCGACGCCATGGGGGCGAACGCCGTCAACACCATGGCCGAGGCCGTCGCCCCGGTGGTGGAAGGGCTGGTCGGCGGGCGGGTGCGCCTGCGGATCCTCTCCAACCTCGCCGACCGTCGGCTCGCGCGCGCCCGGGTGCGGGTGGCGGAAGACTCGCTGGGGACGAAGGAGTTCTCCGGCCGCCGGGTGATCGACGGCATCCTCGACGCCTACGAGCTGGCGGCGATCGATCCCTACCGGGCGGCGACCCACAACAAGGGGATCATGAACGGGATCGATCCCGTCATCGTCGCCACCGGCAACGACTGGCGCGCCATCGAGGCGGGGGCCCACGCCTATGCCGCGCGCAGCGGCCTCTACACCTCGCTGTCGACCTGGGAGGTGGACGGCGAAGGCCACCTCGTCGGCACGCTGGAGATGCCGATGGCGGTCGGCCTCGTCGGTGGCGCCACCAAGACCCATCCCGCGGCGCAGGCCGCTTTGAAGATCCTCGGCGTGCGGACGGCGCAGGAACTCGGCGAGGTCGTCGTCGCCGTCGGCCTGGCCCAGAACATGGCGGCGCTACGGGCGCTCGCGACCGAAGGCATCCAGCGCGGCCACATGGCCCTGCACGCCCGCAACATCGCCATCGTCGCCGGCGCGGTCGGCAACGAGATCGAGGTGGTGGCCGGCCGCCTCGCCGAGGCCCACGACGTGCGCACCGACCGGGCGCGGGAGATCCTGGCGGAGATCCGCGGGGGCGCTTGACCGGCACCATGGCCCCCGGGAGCGGACAGGTCCGGGGGGAACGGCAATTGGACCAGAGGGAGGAAAAAGAGATGATGGAACGCCTTACCCGTCGGAGCCTGCTCAAGCTGACCGCCGCCGGCGCCGCCGTCGCGGCGGCCGGACCGCTGGCGCGCCCGGCGCTCGCCCAGAACAGGAAGGTGAGCTGGCGCATGCAGGCCCTGTGGGACGGGGGCACGACGCCGCAGAAGTTCGAGCAGCTGTTCGTCGACAAGGTGGCGGAACTCACCGGCGGCGACTTCAAGCTGGAGCTCTTCTCCGCCGGCCAGATCGTGCCGCCCGCGCAGGCCTTCGACGCCGTCCGCGGCGGCGCCTTCCAACTGATGAAGACCTTCGACGGCTACGAGGCCGGCAAGATCCCGGCCCTGGCCTTCACCAGCACGATCCCCTTCGGCTATCCCAAGTCCGAGCAGTACGCCGCCTGGTTCTACGACAAGGGCGGCCTGGACATGGCGCGGGAGGCCTACGCGCCGGCCGGCCTGCACTACATCGCGCCGACGATCTACGACCAGGAGCCGATCCACTCGAAGGTGCGCATCGAGACGATCGCCGACTTCGCCGGCAAGAAGGGGCGTTTCGTCGGCCTGGCCTCCACCGTCATGAGCGGCTTCGGCGTGGCCGTCTCGCCGCTGCCGACCAGCGAGGTCTACTCGGCCCTCGACAAGGGCCTGATCGACATCGCCGACCGCGGCGACCTGCAGGCCAACCTCGACGCGGGCCTCGGCGAGGTCGCCAAGTTCATCATCCTGCCGGGCGTGCACCAGCCCACCACGGCCACCTCCTACGTCGCGAACGCGGCCGCCTTCAAGCAGCTGCCGGAGGATTTCCAGAAGGCGCTGGCGACCGCGGCCAAAGAGGTCTCCGCCGCCTATCAGGAGAACAAGACCAAGAGCGACAAGTCGGCCCTGGAGGCCTTCCAGAAGCAGGGTGTCGAGGTGCTCTACCTCGACGATGCCGACGTCAAGAACGCCCGCCCGAAGGCGGTGGAGATCTGGCACAAGGCGACCAAGGACAACGCCCTGGCGGTCAAGATCCTCGACTCGCAGGTCGCGCAGATGCGCGAGCTCGGCCTGATCTCCTAGGCTGCGACGGTTCCAGGCGGGGGAGGAGGCCTCCCCCGCCGCACCGACCGGGAGGACAGGACAGCATGCCGAGGCCGCTCCGGGCCTTCGTTCAGGCGGTCACGGCGCTCAACCGCCTGCTGTTCCGGCTCGCCAGCCTGCTGATGCTGGTGATCGTGCCGGTCATGCTCTACGCCGTCGTCGCCCGCTACGTCTTCAATAGCCCGTCCAGCTGGGGGCTGGAGCTGGCGACCCTGCTCTTCGGTCCCTTCTTCCTGCTGGGCGGACCATACCTGCTGCACAGCGGCGGGCATGTGAACCTCGACCTCCTGCGCCAGTCCGCCTCGCCCCGGCTCAACCGCCTCTTCGACCTCGCGAACTATCCGGTGATCGGCGCCTATGCGGCGATCCTCTTCTATTTCGCCTGGCCCTTCGCGGTGCAGTCCTACGAGCTCGGCGAGACCTCCTACACCACCTGGAACCCGATCATCTGGCCGGTGAAGTTCGTCATTCCGGTGGCCCTGGCGCTGCTCCTGCTCCAGGCGCTGGCCGAGTGGCTCTGCGTGCTGTTCCGCGAGCGGCTGCCGCAGCCGGACGAGGGAGTGGCGGACGGCCTATGAGCTCCACCGGCATCCTCATCCTCATGTTCGGCGGGCTGACCGCCTTCCTGCTGACCGGCCTGCCCGTGGCCTTCGTCCTGGGCGGCCTCTCGGTGCTCTTCACGGTCGTCTTCTGGGACCCCAGCGCCCTCATCATCCTTGTGCTGCAGATCTTCGACACCATGCGTTCGGAGGCCCTGCTGGCGATCCCGCTCTACATCTTCATGGCGGTCGTGCTGCAGCGCTCGGGCGTGATCGAGGACCTCTACCGGGCGATGGAGCTGTGGTTCGGCCGGCTGCGGGGCGGCCTGGCCATCGGCACGGTCATCATCTGCGTGGTCATGGCGGCGATGACCGGCGTGGTCGGCGCGGCGGTCACCGCCATGGGCATCCTGGCGCTGCCCGAGATGATGCGCCGGGGCTACGACACGCGGCTGGCGACCGGCACCATCTGCGCCGCCGGCACGCTGGGCATCCTGATCCCGCCCTCTATCCTGACGATCGTCTATTCGGTGACCGCGCAGATCTCCATCGGCAAGATGCTGATCGCCGGCATCGTGCCGGGCATCCTGCTGGCCGGACTCTATGCCGCCTACATCCTGGTCGTCTCCTGGCTGCGCCCCGAGTTCGCCCCCACCGTGGCGGACGGCCCGCGGGCGAGCCTCGCGGAGCGGCTGGCCTCCCTGAAGACGCTGGTCCTGCCCTCGCTGATCATCGTGATGGTGCTGGGCTCGATCTTCTTCGGCATCGCCACCCCGACCGAGGCGGCCGCCGTCGGCGTGCTCGGCGCCGGCATCGCGGCAGCCATGCGGGGCCACCTCACCTTCGCCATGCTGCGGCAGAGCTCGGCCGTCACCCTCAAGGCGACGGCCATGATTCTCTGGATCACCATCGGCGCGAAGGCCTACGTCGCCATCTTCACCGGCCTGGGCGGCGCCGACGCCCTGCTCGGTTCGATCGAGGCGCTGGAGGTCAGCCCCTACCTCGTGCTGGGGGTGATGATCCTGATCCTGGTGTTCCTGGGCACCGTGCTGGACGAGATCGGCATCATTCTGCTGACCGTGCCCGTCTTCCTGCCGGTGGTGCGCTATCTCGGCTTCGACGAGATCTGGTTCGGCGTGCTCTACGCCCTCACCATCCAGATGGGCTACATCAGCCCGCCCTTCGGCTACACGCTCTTCTACATCAAGAGCACGCTGCCCCCGGAGGTCGGCATGGGCGCGGTCTACCGCGGGATCGTGCCCTTCTTCCTGCTGCAGCTCGCCGGCCTGCTGATCTGCCTCGCCTTCCCCGGCCTCACCACCTTCCTGCCGGCCCTGATGGGCCGGTAAGGGCGGCGGCGCTCAGGCGACCAGGGCGGCCACCTTCGCCCTGGCGGCCGCCGACTCCCGCGGCAGCCCACAGTTGGCGTAGATCTTCTCCAGCGCCCGCCAGGCCGCCGGCGCGCCCGGGTTGGCCCGCCGGCGCAGCTCCCACATCCGTTGGGCGGCGGGCCAGCGGCCGGTCTCCATGAGCGCGTCCAGCAGCACCTGCTCGAAGAGGTCGCGCTGGGCGTGGCTGCCGCCGATCTCGGTGAGGCGGGGCAGGGCGAGGCCCAGCTCCCGCACGGTCGTTTCCTTGTCGCCGCGGGCATGGGCCAGCAGGCCCCGGCAGGCGGGGACCGCCACGTCCTGCCAGGCGGCGCGGACGAAGGCGGGCGCGCCGGCAGCATGGCGCTCCAGGCTGGCCATCATCGCGTCGGCCTCGGGCCGGCCGGCGCGGGCGAGGCCGTAGAGGTACTGCATGTCGAGGAAAGGCTGGACGTGCTCGTCCACCCGGACGGCCAGATGGTCGCCGACGTCCTGCCAGCGGTCGCCGACGTCGACGCCCAGCAGCTCCAGGCGCATCAGCAGTGACACCGCGCCGATCTGATCCTGCGAGTAGTCCTTCCAGACGCCCCAGACCTGCCGGTCGTAGAGGTCCAGCACCTCGCCGAAGCGCTCCCGATCCATCAGGAAGAGGCAGAGGTGCCACCAGTTGTGGGTGACCATGAAGGAGTTCAGGTCCGTCCAGGTCTCCGCGACGTCGCGCAGGAAGGCGATACCCTCGTCGGTACGCCCCTCGGTCAGCAGCACGTGCGCCAGGGCGTGGTGCGCCCAGGGCTCTTTGCGCTGCATGGCGACGGCGGTGCGGGCGGCCTCCTCCGCTTCCTCCAGCAGGTGGCACTGCTCGTAGGCGAAGGCGATGAGGCCGTGCATGTGCGGCACATCCTTCGCGCTGTCGAAGGCCGCTTCCGCCACGCGCAGCATCCCTGGCGCATCACCGAGGTTGAAGTGGTGGTACTGGCAGAGCTTCGCGGCGGCCAGGTCGCGCGGGTTGTCCGCGACGACCTCTTCCAGGACCCTGGTCAGCCGGGGGATGTCGTTGCCCACCCAGGCTTCGGCGGCCGCGACCATCCCCTGTTCCCGGCGGTTCGCCCCGGCGGCTGCGGTCTTGGCGCGGGCCAGGTAGGGGCGGGCGGCCTCCACGCCGGCCGGCGCTTCGAGGAAGAGGTTGAAGATTGCGGCGTAGGCGTTGGCGAGGGCGGAGCCCGGGTCGGCGTCGGCCGCCGGGATGATGGCCAGGGCCCGCGTCTCGTAGCCGAGGAAGCCCTTGATGAACTCGTCGACCGCCGCCGCGGTGGCCGGTTGGCCCGTCGTCACGCCGTTACCGAGGTAGTCCTGTGCCATGCTTCGCCTCTCCCCCGCGCGGCCGTCTCGCCAGGCCGTCCTTCATCTTCTCGAAGAGTCCCAGAAGCCCGTCCGGCAGCAAGACGACGAAAAGCAGCAGGATGAGGCCGAGGCCGAGCGTCCTGTAGGTGCCGACTTCGCGCAGGAACTCGTCGGCCAGCATCAGCAGCACCGCCCCCAGCACCGGTCCCCAGAAGCGGCCGACTCCGCCGACCACGGCCATGGCGATGAGGAAGAGCAGCAGCGAGATCGACAGGATCGAGGGGCCGATGGCGCGGAAGTGCGCCGCGTAGAGGCCGCCCGACAGGCCGGTGAAGAAGGCGGAGAGGCCGAAGACCAGAAGCTGGTACTTGAAGCGGCTGATGCCCCGGGCGACGGCGTAGCCGGCGTTGTCGCGCAGCGCCCGGAAGGCCAGGCCCATGGGGCTGCGGATCACCGCCCAGGTGAAGACGAGGGTGATCACCAGCAGGATCAGCACGATGTAGTAATTGCCCGTCAGCCACTCGCCGCGCAGCCATTCCCGGGTGCCGAGGTCGCCGAAGCGGGCGAAGCCCACCGCGCCGCCGGTGAACTGGCGGCAGGTCATGCCCTCCATGCGGAAGCAGTCGGTGTCGGTGACGATCAGCACGTACATGACCTGGGCGATCGCGAGGGTCAGCAGCGCGACGTAGGCGCCGGTCAGGCGCAGGCAGGCGAAGCCGATGAGCACCGAGAACAGGACGGTGGCGACGCCGGCGATCGGCATGGCGACCCAGACGCTCCACCCGAAGTAGTAGCCCAGCATCGCCGTGACGTAGGCCCCGAAGCCGAAGAGGGCGAGCTGCGCCAGGGAGAAGATGCCGGCGAAGCCGTAGAGCAGGTTCCACTGCGAGGCGATGATCACGTAGAAGAACAGCAGGATCACCTGGCCGATGACGTAGCGGCTGTCGGCCAGGAAGGGCAGGGCAATGGCCCCGGCCAGCAGGATCAGGCCGATCAGCAGGTCTCTGCGCAGTTCGGGCGACATGCCTCTTGCGTCCTCCCGGCCTAGAGACGGCGGACCTGGACCCGGCCGAAGACCCCGTAGGGGCGCCAGATCAGGGCGACGATGACGATGCCGAGCAGCGCCGGGAAGCCCCAGCGGGCGCCGGCCAGGTACTGCACGCTGGCTTCCAGGACGGCCAGCGCGAAGGCGGCGATGATGGAGCCCGGGATGTTCCCGAGGCCGGCCACCACGCACATGATGAAGGCCTTGAGCATGGGGTCGGCGCCGAGCGTCGGCGACAGCATGGTGATCGAGCTCAGCAGCACGCCGGAGAAGGCGGCGAGCAGGCCGGCGAGGGCCAGCACCTGGGCGAAGACCCTGTCCACCGGCACGCCCATGAGCAGGGCGGCCTCCCGGCTCTGCGACACGGCCCGGATCGCCCGGCCCATGCGAGTGCCCTTCAGCAGCCACGCGACCAGCGACATCAGGACGACCGCCAGCACCACGATCAGCAGGTTCTGGAAGGGCACGTTCACCGAGCCGATGGAGAAGCTGCCCGACACGCTGAGCGGCTGCCCGAAGGGCTGGCCGCCGTAGACCTGCAGGATCGAGTTCTCCAGGGCGATCGCCAGACCGACGGTGGCGATGATGACGTTGGTCTCGAAGGCGGCGCTGCGCAGCATGTGGCGGACGACCAGGTAGTAGATCAGCAGGCCGAAGACGGCGCCGGCGGCCAGTGCGAGCACCAGCGCCGCGGGCATCGGCAGCCCCAGGTCCACCATCGCCGTGAAGGCGATGTAGCCGCCGAAGGTCAGCATGGCACCGTGCGCCATGTTGAGCATCCCCAGCGAGCCCCACAGCAGCGAGAGGCCGATGGTCGCCAGCGCGTACATGGCGCCCAGGGTGGCGCCGGTGACGAGGATCTGGATGACGACGTCCAAGGGCTCAGGCTCCGAAGTAGGTGGCCAGCAGCTCGTCACGCTGCATCAGTTCCTCCCCCCGGCCGCTCCAGGCGATCTCGCCGTTGTCGAGGAGGTACAGCCGCTCGGCCATGCCGACCACCCGCATGGGGTTCTCCTCGACCAGCAGGATGGAGTGGCCATTGGCCTTGAGGCGGCCGATCACCTCGTAGATCTGGTCGATGATGATCGGCGCCAGTCCGAGGGATGGCTCGTCGAGCATGAGGATGCGGCCGCCGGCCATGAGTCCCCGGCCGATGCCCGCCATGCGGCGCTCGCCGCCGGAGAGCGTGGCGGCGACCTGATGGCGCCGCTCCTTCAGCTTGGGCAGCAGGGTGTAGACCTCCTCGAGGCGCTGCGCCGTCGTCTTCGGATCGCGCTCGAGGTAGGCGCCCATCAGGAGGTTCTCCTGGACGGACATCTGGGTGAACAGCAGGTCCCCCTGGGGCACGTGGACCACGCCCAGAGCGGCGATGCGATCGGGGGACAGACCCTTCAGCGAGCGGCCGTCGAGAGTCACGTCGCCGCCGCGCAGGCCCACCAGCCCGGAGATGGTGCGCAGCAGGGTGGTCTTGCCATGGCCGTTCGGCCCGATCAGCGTCACCACCTGGCCGGCCGGCACCTGCAGGTCGACCTGCCGCAGCACCAGGCGGCTGCCGTAGCCGGCGCTGGCCTGGGAGACGCTCAGGCGGATCTCCGGTGCAGCCGCCTCAGCCATGGGCCTCTTCCCCGATCAGCCGCTGCAGCCGGTCGGCCGCACCGTGGCCGAGATAGACCTCGACCACCTGAGTATCGCGGGCCAGGCCGTCCGGCGGTCCTTCGAAGAGCTTGCGGCCGTGGTGCATGATCAGCACGCGCTGGGACAGGCGGATGAGGAAGCGCATGACGTGCTCGATCAGGATGACGGTCAGGCCCTGCTCGGCGATCAGCCGCTCGACCACCGCCGCCACGGCATCCATCTCGGCCGGATTGAGACCACCGACCGGCTCGTCCATGAGCAGGAGCTTCGGTGCGGTCACCACCGCCCCGGCGATCATCAGCAGCTTGCGGTCGAGCACCGGCAGGTCGGCGACCTTCTCCCGCTCGCGGCCGCGCATGCCGACGAGCGCCAGCGCCTCTTCGGTGCGCAGGCGGGTCTGGCGGTCGACGTGAAAGGTCGGGAACAGCCGGTTGTCGCGCCCGTAGTAGGCGGCCACCAGGACGTTCTCGTAGACCGTGAGGCTGTCGAAGGCGGCGTTGAGCTGGAACGTCCGGGCGACGCCGAGATGGCAGATGCGCTCGGGGGAGCTGCGGGTGATGTCCCGCCCGTCCAGCTCGACCTTCCCCGTGGTGGCGGGCGACAGGCCGGAGATCACATCGAAGAGCGTGGTCTTGCCGGCACCGTTCGGCCCGCCGATCCCGAGCACCTCGCCGCGGCCGACCGTGAAGGAGAGGTCGTCTACGGCGCGCAGGGCGCCGTAGACCTTGGAGACACCGTCACAGACGAGCATGGCGGCCTGTCACGGTCCTTTCCGCCTCAGCCCTTGAACCAGGGCGGCGTCTGGAAGGTGGTGGTGGCGTAGAGCGGCGGGCCGATCAGCTTCGGCTCCTGGGTGTAGTCCTGGTGCTGCAGGAACTGGTGCGGCATGCCGAGCGACGGGTCGCCGATCTGGGTGGGGTAGCAGTAGGCCGACTGCTGACCTTCCTCGAAGCGCACCGTGCCGTTCACGCTGCGGTAGATGAGCTTCAGCATGGCCGCCGCCACCTTGCGGTTCTGCTCGCTGTCGTAGGCCTCGCCGGGGCCGCCGGCGATGGCCGCCGCCAGCGCCCAGTGCCACAGGCCGCCATAGGTCTGCGAGCCGGTGATCGGCGCGGAGTTGTCGCCGAACTTCTTGCGGTAGCTGGCATAGAAGGGCTTGGCGAAGTCGTCCGGCAGGGCGCCGATGACCGTCGAGTAGATGACGCCGTTCACCGCTTCCTTGCCGATCTCCCGGAAGGCGGGCAGGGACGGGCCGTACTGCATGTAGACCAGGCTGTTGGTCGGGTTCGGCACGAACTGGAGCATGAACTGCGCCAGGTCCTGCGGCAGGAAGTGCGTCACCGCGATGGCCGCCGGCGGATCCTCCCGGAGCTTGGCCAGCGTCGGGCCCCACTGGTTGTTGGGGAAGGGGACCGTCTCGAACAGCCCGATCGCGAAACCGTACTGCTCGGCCGTCGCGCGGATCGCGTTGGCGATCACCACCGAGTACTCGTTGGCCGAGGGGATGACCGCCAGCTTGTTGTTCGGCCGCTTCCACTGGCCCTGCTTCTCCAGGGTGTCCAGGAAGTTCACGAAGCCCGGCCCGTACCAGTACTCCGGCGGGTCGCCCTGGAAGCAGCCGTAGTAGCGCTTCGGGTCCGACTCCACCTTCTTATTGTGGGATATGAGGGTATTATAATGAACGAGGATGACGTCGGCGTCGGCGCAGACGTCCATCTCCACCATGTTGGTGCCGACGTTGTAGCCGTTGATGATGGCGCTGGCGTTGTTGCGGTCGATCAGGCGCTGCATGGCCTGGGTGACCAGGTCGGCCCCCATCTCCTTGGTGTCCTCGACCACGACCTCGACGGGCCTGCCGAGAATGCCGCCGGCGGCGTTGATCTCTTCCGCCGCGAGGTCCAGGCCGTGCTTGAACTCGATGCCGTCCGCGGCGGCGAAGCCGGACATCGGCAGCGCCGAGCCGACCACCACCGGATCGGCCGCCTTGGCGGGGCGGCTGGCATTGAGGCTGGCCAGCAGGGCCGCGCCTCCGACAGCCGCCGTGCCGCTGCCGCGCAGGAAATTGCGGCGCGCCGGCGAATCCACCATCGCCCCTGCCGCTGTGCTCATCCGATCGGAACCGCTGTCCTTGGCCATGCCTGTCTCCTCTCGTTAAGCCGTTCCGGCTGGACGGGAGTCGCCTGCGGCACCGAACCGCCTCGGTCTGCCTCGCCCGTTCGCCGGACTCCCGGCCCTGTCCTGTGCGGCGGTCTTTCGTCCTGCGCCACCCTCTTCCCGCGATGCTAGATCGCCGGCTTCTCCGGGGTCAAGCCTTCCTTTGGAATTGTGAGTTTTGTGGGTTTGCAATAGGCTGGCCGTGTCCGGCCGTGCGACGATCGAGGCTCCTGGCATGCCCTTCCCCACCATCGACTTCGAGAGTGCCTGGGCCGGCTACCGCCGCTGGGAAGCGCGACTGCCGGCGAAGCCTCCGGCGGTGGAGCCGCGCCGGGTCTCCGGTGTCATGGAGGTGGCGGAACGCTACGATCTTTTCGTGCTGGACGCCTTCGGCGTGCTGAACCGCGGGGACGAGGTGCTGCGGGAGGGTCTTTCGGCGGTCCGCGCCCTGCGGGCCGCCGGCAAGGCGGTCTGCGTATTGACCAACGACGCCTCGTCCGATCCGCCGGCTCTCGCAGAGCGGCACCGGGCGCGTGGCTACGACTTCAGGGCCGAGGAGATCGTGTCCGGCCTGGGGGTGCTCGAGTCCGAACTGGAAGGGCCGGCGCGGGCTGTCCAATGGCTTCTGCTGGGAACGGCGGGGCCGCTTCCGCGGGGTGGCCGCGTCGGGCGCTGGGACGGCAGCCAGGCCGGCCTGTCGGCGGCCGAAGGTTTTCTCTTCCTCGAAACCGATGACTGGGACGAGCGGCGGCAGGCCCGTCTGGTGGCCTCGCTGCTGGAGCGTCGGCGGCCGGTGCTGGTCGCCAACCCGGACGTCAGCGCCCCCTACCCGGACTTCCTCTCCGCCGACCCCGGGTGGTTCGTCAACCGCGCGGCCGACGCGGCGGGGCTGGAGCCCCGCTTCCTGGGCAAGCCGTTCCCTTCTGTCTATCAGGCTCTCTTCGCCCGTTTTCCCGAAGTGCCGCGCAGCCGGATCCTGGCGGTCGGCGACTCACCCCACACCGACGTCCTGGGCGCGCGCAGCAACGGTCTCGACGTCCTGCTGGTGGAGAGCGGCTTCCTGCGAGGGCGGGACGCGCTGGCCCTCTGCCGCGAGGCGGACCTCCTGCCGACCTATCTGGCGGCGACCGTTTAGGGACCGGCGGCCGCGGTCCCCGGCTGATCAGAATCAATGCGGGCGATCCGCGGTCGTGCCCTGGTCATGCGAGACGCCGGCGGTAGCGCGAACCGCTGCGGCGTGGTGGAGAACGGGGAGGCTCGTGCATGTGTCCCGGTTACAGGGTCGGGCCGATCAAAGCTGCCCAGGTCGATGCCGCCTACGTCCTGGTGAGCCGGCTCATCCCGCAACTGGATGCGGACAGGTGGCGGGCCTGCTGCCGTGACAGCATCGGCGGCACGCCGGCACAGCGGGACCGCGCCGAGGTGGCGGTCGCCACCAACATCCCCGGCTACGTTCGCGGATTCGCAGTCGCGGCGCCGCTCGAGCACCTGTCTCTCGGCCGGATCCTCGACGTCGGCCTCTTCGGCGTGATCAGCGCCGCCGACGAGAGAGGCGTCGCCGGAGACCTGCTCGACTATCTGCGAAGGCAGGGCCGCGCCAGCGGTTGCGTCGGGCTGCGGGTCTGGGTCGTCGGCGACAGCGGCGGCCTCGAATCGCTGCTCGATCCGGCGGCCGTCGGGTCCGGACGCGGCTTCTTCATCCGCTTGGACCGAAATGCCGGCCCGGCGTCCGCCCCGGCGGCCGTTACCTGCCGGTGAACACGTAGCCGACGCCACGCACCGACTTGATCAGGACAGGCCGCTTGGGATCCCTCTCGACCTTCTTCCTGAGGCGGGCGATCTGCGCGTCGATGGAGCGGTCGAAGGCTTCCAGGCTGCGTCCCCGGGTCAGGTCCATCAGCACCTCGCGCGTGAAGACATGCCCCGGCTTGCGGGCCAGGACGGCGAGGATGTCGAACTCCCCTGTGGTCAGGGCGACCTCCACGCCGTCCGCGCTCACCAGCTGGCGCCGCCCCAGATCCAGGAGCCAGCCCTCGAAGCGCAGGACTTCCAAGGTCCGGGGTTCCTCGGGTGCGGCGGGCGGTCGGCGTCGCAGCACGGTCCGCACGCGTGCCAGCAGCTCGCGCAGATGGAACGGCTTCGCGACGTAGTCGTCCGCTCCCACTTCAAGGCCGACGATGCGGTCGACCACGTCGTCCCGGCCGGTGAGCATGATGATCGGCACGTCCGAATGGGCGCGCACCTCCCGGGCCAGTTCCAGGCCGTCCTCGCCCCCGGGCAGGACGAGGTCGAGCAGGATGATGTCGACGCGGCTGCGTCCGAGGACCGCCTTCATGGCCGGGCCGTCCCCGGCGGCGGTCAGCCTGTAACCCTCGCCCTCGAAGTATCGCTGGAGCATCTGTCGGATCCGCGGGTCGTCATCGACCACCAGGATGTGCTCGGCTCGTTTTCCTGATTCGGCCATCGCCCTCAGCCCGGCAGAAACCCCTCCGTCCGGTGGGGGCCGGCCGGCCGTTACGAAGCGTTACAAAACGGAACACTTCGACACGCACAAGTCGATAGGGCGTCACGTTAGGGGGCTCAACTGGCAGTGTCAAAACGCCTTCGCCTGGAGTTGTCCCCGATGCTGCTCGAACGCACCACCCCCAAAGCGCTGGATGATCGCCTTCAGGGCCCGCACCTGCCCGGCAGCGAGTCTTCGCTCGCCGGGATGTTCGAGGCCCAGCCCTGCGAAGGCCTGCAGGCCGGCGGCGGCCTGTTCTGGGAGGGCGATCCGGCCAATCACGTCTTCCAGGTGGTCGAAGGGACGCTGCGCCTGTTCAGGCTTCTGGCCGATGGCCGGCGCATCATCACCGGCTTCGTCTGCCCGGGCGACCTGATCGGCGTCTCGCTCCGCGACCGCTATCTCTACAGTGCCGAGGCGGTGACGGCGGTGAAGCTCAGGCGCTTCTCGCGATCGCGGTTCGAGGGCGAGATCGCGCGCTCGCCGGCCTTGCGGACCGAAGTCTTCGCCTGGCTGTGCGACGAGATGGCGGCGGCCCAGGACCAGATGGTCCTGCTGGGCCGCAAGAGCGCCGAAGAGCGGGTCTGCAGCTTCCTTCTGCTGGTCGCCCGGCGGATGCGCCGTGACGAGCCGCTGTCGCGACATTTCGAGATCCCGATGTCCCGTCTGGACATGGCCGACTACCTCGGTCTGACGATCGAGACGGTGTCCAGGACCATGAGCCGCCTGACCGCCCAGGGCGTCATCGCCGCCCGGGGGCGCCACGGCATCGAGGTCTGCGCTCTCGAAACCCTGGTGTTTCTCGCCGGAGGCGACATGGTGGATGACGAATTCTCGTCCGGGCCTGCGAAACGGGACGCCGTCTGGAAGCATTGAGGTTGCGGTGGCCATCAAGGACGAAGCGGGCGTGTGATGACAGGCGAAGAGAGTCTCGACGAGATCGTCCGTGTGCTGGATGGCGCCAACATCATCGTGCATGACGCGGGCGGCGTGATCCGCCGATGGACGGCGGGCTGCGAGGCGCTCTACGGGTGGCTGCGTGAGGAGGCGATCGGCCGGGTGGTGCACGATCTCCTGGAAACGACCTTCCCGGTCCCCCTGGACGACATCCGGCGGCAGGTGCAGTGCGACGGTGCCTGGGAAGGGGAGCTGACCCACAGGCACAAGGGCGGCCAGCCCGTGTGGGTGGCCAGCCGGTGGATCGCCGCCCGGCGCCCGTCGACCCAGGCCGGCCTTGTCGTCCAGACCAACAACGACATCAGCGAACTGCGACGGGCGCAGTCGGCGCTGGCGGCGCGGGAGGCTCTCTTGCGGTCGATCCTGAGCACCGTTCCCGACGCTCTCGTGGTGATCGACGCCAAGGGCATCGTCACCTCCTTCAGCGCCGCCGCGGAACAGCTCTTCGGGTACCGGGCAGACGAGGTCTGCGGCAGGAACGTCAGCATGCTGATGCCCTCGCCCGACCGCGAGGCCCACGACGGCTATCTCGACCGCTACCGGACCACCGGCGAGCGGCGGATCATCGGTGTCGGCCGGGTGGTCAACGGGCGCCGGAAGGACGGCAGCACCTTTCCGCTCGAGCTTTCGGTGGGGGAGGCGGCCGGCGCCGACGGCCCGGTCTTCACCGGCTTCCTCCGCGACCTGACCAGCCGCCACCGGATGGAGGAGGAGCTTCGCCAGGCGCAGAAGATGGAGGCGGTCGGGCAATTGACCGGCGGCATCGCGCACGACTTCAACAACCTCCTCACGGTGATCAGTGGCAATCTCGAGATGCTGGAAGGGCGGCTGCGGGACCCTGCCCAGCGCGAGCTGCTCCGCGAGGCCCAGGAGGCGGCGGACGAGGGGGCGAAGCTGACCGGGCAGCTGCTGGCCTTCGGCCGGCGGCAGGCGCTCAACCCGAAGCTCGCCGACGTGGGACAGCTCGTCTCGTCCTTCCTCGGCCTGCTGCGGCGGACGCTGGGTGAGACGGTCGAACTGCGCACGGTGGTGACCGGGTCGAGCCACACGGCCCTGGTGGACGCATCCCAGTTGCAGAACGCCCTTCTCAACCTCGCCCTGAATGCGCGCGATGCGATGCCCGGGGGCGGCCGCCTCACTGTGGAGGTCTCCGACACCTACCTCGACCGCGACTACGCGCAGATGTACGGCGAGGTGCGGGTCGGCCGATACGTGATGGTCACCGTCACCGACACGGGGGCCGGCATGTCTCCGGAGGTCCGGCAGAGGGCCTTCGAGCCCTTCTTCACCACCAAGGGAGTCGGAGCCGGTACGGGCCTCGGTCTCAGCATGGTCTACGGCTTTGCCAAGCAGTCCGGCGGCCACGTGCAGATCTACAGCGAGCCCGGCCAGGGGACCAGCGTACGGCTGTACCTTCCGGTGGCGAGCGAGCAGCCGGAAACGACGCCGGCTCCCGGCGGCGGGGAGCGGCGACTTCCGCGGGGCGAGGAGACGGTCCTGGTGGTCGAGGACGACCCGCGGGTGCGCCGGGTCGCGGTTGCGAGGCTCCGGGACCTCGGCTACGCGGTGCTGGAGGCCCCGGCGGCGCGGCAGGCGCTCGAGATCGTCTCGTCCCACCCCGAGATCCGGCTGCTCTTCACCGACATCGTCATGCCGGGCGGAATGACAGGCGTCGAGCTGGCGCAGGAGGTCGCCGTCTCGCGGCCGGACATCAAGCTGCTCTTCACCTCGGGCTACGCCGATCCGCAGACGGGGCAGAAGGCCCTTCCGGCCGGCGCGCCCTGGCTCCGCAAGCCCTATACGGCACGGGATCTGGCCGTGCGCCTGCGGGAACTGCTGGACTGAGCGGGCGGCGGGCCGACCCGCGACGGTCGTAGATGGAGCCATGGCCGTCGGCAGCGTTTAGGCCTTCTTTACCGTTTGAAGATCTATAGTGCGGCAGGGCCAACGGAACGCCGGAATTTAAGATCTTGGTACGGTTCAGACGTCTGCGGCCGGCCTACGTTGCGATTGCGGCAGTCTCGGTGCTCGCCTGGGCGGCTCTGATATCCATCGACGCTTTCGAACGGTTCTACGTCTTCAGCCGCGGGCACGAGGGCTACCAGCTCGACGAACTGATGGTCCTCTTCGTCATTCTGGCGATCGACCTCCTGATCATCCTCGGCCTGCGCAACGCCGATCTCCGCCGCGAAATCGGCCGACGACGGTCCGCCGAGCGGGAGGCGGCCTCCCTCGCACGCTATGACGCCCTCACGGGCATCGCCAACCGCCGCCATTTCGGGGAGGAGTTCGAGCGACGGATCGTCGAAGCGGCCGGCACGAGCCAACGGCTCGGCCTGCTTCTGCTCGATCTCGACCGGTTCAAGACGGTCAACGACGTCCACGGCCACGACGCCGGCGACCTGCTGCTTCGGGTGGTGGCGGACCGTCTGCGCGAGACGGTGCGCCGGGAGGACGTGATCGCCCGCCTCGGGGGCGACGAGTTCGTCGTCCTGATTTCGGACGTGGCGGACAAGGAGGCGATCGTCCGCACCGCGAAACGGATCCTTCAGGTCATCCAGCTGCCGATCGAGACCGTCGCCTTCCTGCGGGACATCTCCGTCAGCATCGGGATCGCCGTCTATCCGGAGGACGGGGAGGCGGCGAGCCTGCTCCTCCAGCGCGCCGACATGGCCATGTACCAGGCGAAGGCTCAGGGCCGGAACACCTTCGCCGTCTTCGACCGGCAGCTCGGCCTGTTGATGCGGGAGCGCGCCGACCTGGAGCAGCAGTTGAAGGAGGCGCTGCGCCACGGGGAGATCGTGCCGCACTACCAGCCCTACATGAACCTCGCGACGGGGCAGGTCGTGGGGGTCGAGGGGCTGGCGCGCTGGCGGCACCCGACTCGCGGCCTGCTGGTCGCCGGCGAGTTCGTTCCGATCGCCGAAGAAGCCGGCCTGATCGGCGAGATCTTTCTGACCATGCTGGAGCAGGTCTGCCAGGATGCCCGGCAGTGGGCCGAGCCGCTGGAGGTGGCGGTCAACGTCTCGCCCCTGCAGTTCCGCGACCCGCGGCTGCCCGACAAGATCCTGTCGCTGCTCGCGCGCCATCGCTTCCCGCCCCGGCGGCTGGAGATCGAGATCACCGAAAGCGCCCTGGTGCAGGACGTCGCGGCCGCGAAGGCCGTCGTCTGCGCCCTGCGCGAGGCCGGGATCCACGTGTCGCTGGACGACTTCGGCACCGGCTATTCCAGCTTCCGTCACCTGCATGAGCTGCCCTTCGACAAGCTCAAGATCGACCAGTCGTTCATCCAGCGGCTCGAGGGGGACGACACCACGCGCAAGGTGGTGCTGGCGATCCTGGAACTGAGCCGGGCCCTCGGCCTGATCACCGTCGCCGAGGGGATCGAGACGCCGGCGCAGGCGGCCTGGATGGCCGGGGAGGGATGCGAGTTGGGGCAGGGCTTCCTCTACTCGCAGGCCGTGCCCGCCGCCTGCATCGCGGAAATGCTGGCGTTGCCGGCCGTGCTGAGCGCCTGTCCGGCGAGTGGGCGCGGCTGATCGGCACGTCGGTCATCGCCGCCGGTGGCAGGTGTGCGCGGGCTTTTGCCAGGGATGAAAGTGGCCTCTCAGCCGCAAGGTGGGTATAATCCCAGACCAGTGGCGAGGAGGCCTTTCCATGACGATGACCCTGAAGCACCTCAAGGCGATGAAGTCGGCCGAAGCCAAGTTGATCGCGCAAGGCGTCCTCTCCGTGCACCCCTCGTGGCAGGAAGACGATCTCTGGGAGCAGATGATGCGGGGCTATCGCGAGGCGCGATCGAAGCAGTTGCGGAAAGCCTCGTCGACCAAATCCGAGCCGTAGATCAACGACCGAAAGGGGCCGTCGTCCTTATAACCTGCCGTCACGGAGGGCTGAGAGAGTTCGGCGACGCCGAGGCGACCGACGACGAGCCGATGGCAATCAGCGGCCACACCACCCGGCAGACCCTGACGGTCTACAGCGGAGCCAGCAACCGGCTGGTGAAGAACGGCGCGCGCGGAAGCGTCTGGCGCCGAGACTGGATGGAGAACGCTACTCGGAACGCCCTGGCCGTGAGTCAGAACGGCGCCCGATGGGCGCCGCCGACAATCCGTAGTATCTGTCACGACCGGGGAAAATGGTGGGCGCACAAGGACTCGAACCTTGGACCCGCTGATTAAGAGTCAGCTGCTCTACCAACTGAGCTATGCGCCCCCAGGCCGTGGGGCGCGGATGTAACAGCCTCATCCCCCTTTGTCGAGGCCCCGCCGTCACCTTTCTCCCCTTCGACCAGCGGTCGCGAGCATGGCAGGCCTGCGGCCGTCTGTTGCGATGGCGCCACAGTGTGGCGACAAGCCGTCCCACGGGTGGGCGCTGCTGCTTGTCGACGCGGGAGGCGCTCTGTAAATGGCTCACGAGGCAACAGTGGGGATGAGCGCATGACGCCCAGCGTGGGCGTAATCATGGGAAGCCGGTCGGACTGGACCACCATGCAGGCGGCGGCGGAGGTGCTGCAAAGCCTGGAGGTGGCCTACGAAACCCGCGTGGTCTCCGCCCACCGTACGCCGCTGCGCCTCGTCGACTACGCGCGCAGCGCGAAGGGCCGCGGCCTCAAGGTGATCATCGCCGGCGCCGGCGGCGCCGCCCACCTGCCCGGCATGGTCGCGGCGCTCACTCCCTTGCCGGTCTTCGGCGTGCCGGTGGAAAGCCATGCCCTGAAGGGCATGGACAGCCTGCTGTCGATCGTCCAGATGCCGGGGGGGATCCCGGTCGGCACCCTCGCGATCGGCCCGGCCGGGGCGCGCAACGCCGGCCTGCTCGCCGCCGCCGTCCTCGCCCTCTCCGATCCTGCGCTGGCCCAGCGCCTGGAGGATTGGCGGGCCGCGCAGACCGACGGGGTCCCGGAAACCGTCAGCTACGACGGCGACGAGCGGTGAAGGGGCGGCGGTCATGAGCGTGCCCGACGACGGCCGGATCTTCGCGCCCGGATCCACCATCGGCATCCTGGGCGGCGGCCAGCTCGGCCGGATGACGGCCCTGGCGGCGGCGCGGCTCGGCTACCGCTGCCACATCTTCTCCCCGGAGGCCGGCGCGCCGGCCACGCAGGTGACGCCCTGGGCCACGGTCGCGCCCTACGACGACATGGCGGCCTTGCGCGCCTTCGCCGAGGCGGTCGACGTCGTCACCTTCGAGTTCGAGAACGTCCCCTCGGCCACCGCCGACCTGCTGGCCTCGCTACGGCCGGTGCGGCCACGGCCCGGGGTCCTCGAGATCTGTCAGAACCGGCTGCGGGAAAAGGACTTCCTCGCCTCGATCCAGGTGCCCACCACGCAGTACGTGGAGGTCGGGGGCCCGGAGGCGCTCGCCCGCGCGCTGCGTCAGATGGGCGGCAGCGGCATCCTGAAGAGCGCCGACTACGGCTACGACGGCAAGGGGCAGGTCCGCATCCGCAACGAGGCCGAAGTCGCCGCAGCCTGGGCGGCCATGCGTCGCCACGCGCCGCAGTCGAACGGCATCCTGGAGGCCTTCGTCGACTTCTCCTCGGAAATCTCGGTGATGGTGGCGCGCGGGCTCGACGGCGCCATCGCCACCTACGTGCCGGTGGAGAACCTCCACCGCAACCATATCCTCGACCAGACCATCGCGCCGGCGCGGGTGCCGCGGGTGGTCGCGGATCGCGCCGAGGTCCTGGCACGGCACATCGCCGAGGCGATCGATCTCGTGGGTATCCTCGGTGTCGAGATGTTCGTGACCGACCAGGAGCGGGTGCTGGTCAACGAGTTGGCGCCGCGGCCGCACAACTCCGGACACTGGACCATGGACGCCTGCGTCACGTCTCAGTTCGAGCAGTTCGTCCGGGCCGTCTGCGGCCTGCCGCTCGGGTCGCCGGAGCACCATTCGGACGCGGTCATGCGGAACCTGCTGGGGGATCAGGTGGACAGCTGGCGGGAGATCCTGTCGGATCCGGCCAATCGCCTGCATCTCTACGGCAAGGCCGAGGCGCGGCCCGGCCGCAAGATGGGCCACGTGACCCGGCTGATGCCGCGCTACTGAGCGCGGCCCTCTAGTCCCTCACCGGTGCCATAGGCTGCCATGAAGGTGGTGACGGCGCCGTCCACCACCCGGCGGCAGAGCTGCGCGTCGGGCTCCCGCACGGCCATGAGCACCTTGTAGAGGATCGGGCCGTGGCAGAGCGACAGGAACTGGGCCGCCGCCAGTTCGAGGTCGTCGATCGCCAGCCGTCCCGCCTCGACCTGGGTGGCGAGATAGGCCGCCAGCCTGTTGCGCCCGTAGCAGGGGCCGGCTTCGTACTGCGCCTCACCCACCTCGGGGAACTTGGGTGCGACCGCGATCACCATGCGCATGAGGGCGACATGGTCCGGCCGCAACATCTTGGCGATGAAGCTGTCGCCGAGCCGGGTCAGCACCTCACGGACCGGCAGCCCGTCGCCCTGCAGCTCGAACAGGCGTTCGGCCGTCTGGCGCGACTCCTCGCGGACGAGCGCCGAGAACAGTGCCTGCTTGCTCTGGAAGTAGACGTACAGCGTGCCCTTCGAGACACCGGCGGCGCGGGCGACCTGCTCCATGGAGGCGGCATCGAAGCCCTGGGCCAGAAAGACCGACCGCGCGCCCTCCAGGATCTGGAGCCGCTTCGCCTCGTTCGTCGCGGGAAGGGTGGTCGGCTGGTCCTGATACATCGGTTCTTTGCTTTCTGGTTCATGACAATAGCCGGCGGTGGCGGTGCCGGGAAGGCTCGAGCGTCCGAGGTATTGACCGAACCGTTCGGTCAAGACTTGAAGTGAGAAGGAGTGCGCGCTAATTCAACGACTGACCGAACGGTTCGGTCAGTTCGTAGGGAAATGAAGCCATGCGCGGCGAAGATCAGGTGGCACTGCAGGGTCGCCCGACGGAGTCCGAGGAGTCGGCGCCGGCGGAGCTGCGCGCCCCCTTGCGGCCCGCACAGGCGCCGGCCGGCGGGGAGTCAGCGGGCGCCGAGAGCGCCGGGGCGACCGCAAGTGCCGCCGAGCCACCGCAGCCGCAGAAGAGTCGCAGGCGGCTGCTGCTGCCGCTGCTTCTGGTGCTCGTTCTGGCCGGGGGCGGCTGGTACGGCTGGAACTGGTGGACCGAAGGCCGGTTCCTCGTCTCCACCGACAACGCCTACGTCGGCGTCGATATGGCCATCATGGCGCCGAAGGTCTCCGGCTACGTCGAGAAGGTGCTGGTCGACGACAACCAGCGCGTCGAGGCGGGCGATCCCCTCGTGGAGCTCGATCCCGGGGACTATCGCCTGGCCGTGGCGCAGGCCCAGGACCGCATCACCGCGCAGGATGCAACGGTCGCGCGCCTGGGCGAGCAGCTCGCCGCGACACAGGCCTCCATCGCCCACGCCCAGGCCGAACTGGACTCGGCCCAGGCGGGTCTGCAGAAAGCGGAGGCCGATTTCGACCGCTACGCCCAACTCGCCAAGCGCGATTTCGCCAGCAAGCAGCAGCTCGACCAAGCGCGCGCCAATCGCGATCAGGCGGCCGCCGCCGTGGCGGCCGCGGAGGCCGGCCTCGCCTCCGCTCAGGCCGACCGCTCGGTGCTGCAGGCGGAGCAGGCCGAGGCGCGGGCCGCCGAGGCGCAGCTCAAGACCCAGCTCGCCCAGGCCCGGCGCGACCTCGACGCGACCACCCTGCGGGCGCCCTTCGCCGGGGTGATCGGCAACAAGGCGGTGGCCACCGGCGACTACGTGACCCCCGGCAAGCGGCTGCTGGCCGTTGTGCCCCTGGACCGCATCTACGTCGACGCGAACTTCAAGGAGACCGAACTGGCGGGACTCGAGCCGGGTGCGAAGGCGACCCTGTCCGTCGACGCCTATCCCGACCGCACCTTCCACGGCACCGTTGAAAGTCTGGCGCCGGCCTCCGGGGCCGTCTTCAGCCTGCTGCCGCCCGACAACGCGACCGGCAACTTCACCAAGATCGTTCAGCGCGTGCCGGTGCGCATTCGGATCGATCCGGAGAGCCTGCAGGACGGCTGGCTGCGGCCGGGCCTCTCGGTGGTGGCGACGGTCGACACCCGCACCGGCGGCCAGCCGCGGCAACTGGCCCAGCGGTAGCTCTCAGGACCCCATCCCATGGCCGCTTCCCCGACGACGGCTGTCGCGGCCGCCGAGCCGCACATGTCGGCCCGGCGGCTCATCGCCTTCTTCGCCCTGGTCTTCGGCATGTTCATGGCGATCCTGGACATCCAGATCGTCTCGGCATCGCTGTCGGAGATCCAGGCGGGGCTCTCCGCCACCCCCGACGAGATCTCCTGGGTGCAGACCAGCTACCTCGTCGCCGAGATCGTCATGATCCCGCTGTCCGGCTATCTCGCCCGGGCCATGTCGACACGGATCCTCTTCACCATCTCGGCGGCCGGCTTCACCGTGGCGAGCCTGCTCTGCGCGACGGCGACCAGCCTCAACGAGATGATCCTGTTCCGCGCGCTGCAGGGCTTCATCGGCGGCGGCATGATCCCGACCGCCTTCGCGGCCGCCTACACCATCTTCCCGAAGAATAACCAGGCCGGGGTCATGGCGCTGGTCGGCCTCACGGTCACCCTGGCGCCGACCATCGGTCCGACGGTGGGCGGCTACCTGACGGAGCTCTTCTCCTGGCACTGGCTCTTCCTGGTCAACGTCCCCGCCGGCATTCTGGCGGCGACCCTTGCCTGGACCCTCGTGGATTTCGACGAGCCGGACTGGCACCTGCTGCGCCGCCTGGACGTGCTGGGGCTCGCCGCCATGGCGATCTTCCTCGGCACCCTGGAGTACGTGCTGGAGGAGGGGCCGCGCGACGCCTGGTTCGAGTCGAGCACGCTGGTGGCGCTGTCCCTGGTATCCATCGTGGCGGCGGTGATCTTCTTCTACCGGGCCCTTTCGGTGGAGGAGCCGATCGTCGACCTCGGCGCCTACGTCAACCGCAACTTCGCCGTCGGCTCGCTGCTGACCTTCGTGCTCGGCATCGGCCTCTACGGCCTGACTTTCCTCTACCCGCTGTTCCTGGCGCGGGTGCGCGACTACAACGCCCTGCAGATCGGCGAGACGGTCTTCGTCACCGGGACCGCCATGTTCTTCGCCGCGCCGATCATCGGCCGTCTGGCCCGCAAGATCGACCCGCGGATCGTGATTCTGGCTGGCTTCGTCGGCTTCACGGTCTCCACCGTCGACCTGCTGCCGATCACCGCCGACTGGGGCTTCTGGCAGCTCTTCTGGCCGCAGGTCCTGCGCGGCTTCTCGCTGATGGCCTGCATGGTGCCGATCAACATCCTGGCGCTGGGCACGCTGCCGCCGCACAAGCTCAAGAACGCCAGCGGCCTGTTCAATCTGATGCGCAACCTCGGCGGCGCCTTCGGCCTCGCCGGCATCTCCACCGTGCTCGACGACCGCTGGGACCTGCACATGGAACGGCTGCGGGAGTCGGTCACCTGGGGGCGCTGGGCGGTCGCTGATCGGCTGGACGCGCTCGCCGCCCACTTCGGCAGCCTCGTGGGCGCGATCCAGGACGACCAGGCGCTGAAGCAGGTGGCGCTGATCGTCCGACATCAGGCGCTGGTGATGGCCTTCTCCGACGTCTTCCTCGTGCTGGCGGTTCTCTTCGGCAGCGGCATTCCCCTGATCATCCTGGTGCAGCGGCCGAAGGGTGGAGCCGCTGCGGCGGCGGCCAGCGAAGCGCACTGAGGCCGTTCGGCTCCGACCGGCGAGCCAGCGGGCGATCGCCGGCAGAGCCGATGAGGGCGGGGTTCAGCGGGAGAGGATCCGCTCCACCCGGCGGAGGTTATGGAGCTGGTGTCCGAAGCGGTGGTCGAGCAGGCGGTAGGTACCGATCTTCACGAGGCTCGCGACGAGGAACGAGGCCAGGGCATAGCCCCAGACCAGCAGGGCGAGCGACCAGCCCGTGGGCGCCATGAACCAGCCGTAGACCACCACCAGGGTGCCGACGAGCTGGGTGGCCTCGCAGGGGAGCACGAGCCTCCAGCTCGGCCAGGGCCGGGTCCAGATCCCGCCGGTGTTGCGGGTCAGGTAGATGGTCATGTGCCCGGAGACCAGCAGCTTCAGGAAGATCATCGCCTGCACGACCGGCAGCGAAAGCTGCAGGTAGTCGCGGGCGATCCAGAACAGCACGAAGCTCTCGATCACCCCGTAGCCGCCGAGCACCGAGGCGACGGTCAGCACCCGGGTCATGTCCCAGCGTACGGGGCCTTCGGCGACCGGCGCGTTGTCGTAGGCGATCATCATGATCGGCAGGTCGTTCAGCAGCGCCAGCAGCACCACCATGATCGCGGTCACGGGATAGAAGTCGAAGACCAGGATGGAGGCGGTCATGAACAGCAGCAGGCGCACCGTCTCGGCGATACGGTAGATGGCATAGCTGTTCATCCGCTCGAAGATGCGCCGGGCCTCGACGATGGCGGTGGTGATCACCTTCAGCCCCGGGACGGTCAGCACCAGGTCGGCGGCCGCCCGTGCCGCGTCGGTGGCGCCGCTCACGGCGATCCCGACGTCGGCCTGCTTCAGGGCGGGCGCGTCGTTCACGCCGTCGCCGGTCATCCCGACGATGTGGCCGGCGCCCTGCAGGGCGGAGACGATCTTGAACTTGTGCTCGGGAAAGACCCGCGCGAAGCCGTCGGCCGACTGGATCCGCTGAAGCTGCTCCTGGTCGCTGGTGCCGGAGAAGACGCTCTCGGCGACCGCGATGTTCTGGCCGAGGTGGAGCTGCCCGGCGACCTCCCGGGCGATCGCCTCGTGGTCGCCCGTCACCATCTTGATGTCCACGCCCATGCCGCGGGCCGCGGCGATGGTCTCGGCGGAGTCCTCCCGCGGCGGATCGAACAGCGGCAGCAGCCCCAGGAAGCGCCAGGCGCCGTCGTCCTCGGCACGGGCGACGGCGAGGGTGCGGAAGCCGCGGGCGGCGTCGCGGTCGACCGAGGCGGCGAGCGCCGCCCGCTCGGCGGCGCCGAGGTTGCAGAGGTCGATGATCACCTGGGGCGCACCCTTGGTGACCGTGAAGCCGTGACCGTCCTGGCGCACGACGGCGGTGGCCCGCTTGGCGACCGGATCGAAGGGCTGGAAGCTGGTCACCTCGCAGGCGATGTCGACGGCCTCGGCGTGCCGGTTGGCGAGGATTGCCGCGTCGATCGCGTCCGGGGCGTCGCGACGGCAGGCGAGCACCGCCGCCAGCATGAGGTCGTGGAGATCGATGCCGGGGCCCGGCTCCGGTTCGCCCAGGGTCAGCCGGTTCTGGGTCAGCGTGCCGGTCTTGTCGCTGCACAGCACGTCCATGCCGGCGATCTCCTCGATCGCCACCAGCCGTGAGACGATCGCCTTGAAGCGGGCCAGCCGCTCGGCGCCGATCGCCATGGTGACGGACAGCACCGCGGGCAGGGCGACCGGGATGGAGGCCACCGTCAGGATCAGGGCGAACTGCAGCGTCTCGAACAGCGGGTCGCGGCGGAAGAGGGCGGCCAGCGCGATGACCAGCACCAGCCCGATCGTCATCATGATCAGGAAGTTGCCGATCCGCAGCACCGCCCGCTGGAAGTGGGAGACGGTGTGCGCCTGGTCCACCAGCCCGGCGGTCTTGCCGAAGTAGGTCTTCATGCCCGTGGCGGTGACCACCCCGCTCATCTCCCCCTGCCGGGCGATCGAGCCGGAGTAGATCTGGTCGCCGACTTTCCTGTCGACCGGCAGGCTCTCGCCGGTCAGCGCCGACTGGTCGACGCTGAGGTAGGCGCCCTCGGTCAGCGTCATGTCGGCGGGCACCACGTTGCCGAGCTTCACGTGCACCAGGTCGCCTGGCACCAGCAGGCGGGCCTCGACGTCCTTCCAGGCCCCGTCCCGCCGCACCCGGGCCTGCGGCGCCAGGCGCTGGCGCAGCAGGGCGATGGCGTTATCCGCCTTGAACTCCTGCCAGAAGCCGACGCCGGCGTTGATCGCCAGCATCACCAGGATGATCGCCAGATCGTCCCAGTGGCCCAGGACCGCGGAAAGTGCTGCCGCCACTTCGATCATCCAGGGGATCGGACCCCAGAAGAAGTGGACGAGGCGCTGGGCGAGCGTGACGCGGTGCTCCGCCAGCGTGTTCTCGCCGTACTGGGCGAGCCGCTTCGTCGCCTCGGCCTCGGTCAATCCTTCGGCGGCCTCGCCGGGCGCGCTCGTTCCGCTGGTCTGCTCTGCTGCCATCACGCCCTCCTCGCCGCTGGTCGCGGCTGCGTGCGAGGTCCCAGTGCAGGGCAGCATGGCCGATGCCGCGTTGACCGAGGTCAACCGCGGGATGAAAGCTTCGTCACCTTTCGCCGTAGTCCACAGCCGTGAGACAGAGACCTTCGGGGGGCGCCGTGGGGCCGGCGGCGCTGCGGTCGCCGGCCGCCAGTGCCTCGCCGACCCGACGGGGGCGCCAGCGGCCCAGACCGACCAGCGACAGGGTGCCGGCCATGTTGCGCACCTGGTGGTGCAGGAACGACCGTGCGGAGGCCTCGATCGTCACGAAATCGCCGTCCCGTCGGACGGCCAGCCGGTCGAGGGTCCTGAGCGGCGAATCCGCCTGGCAGTCGGCGGCGCGGAAGGAGGTGAAGTCGTGCCGCCCGACCAGGAGGGCGGCCGCCTCGGCCATGGCGTCGGCGTCCAGGGGCTGCTTCACCCACCAGACCCGTCCGGCATCCAGCACCGGCGGCGCCCGCCGGTTGAGGATGCGGTAGCGGTAGTGGCGGGCCGTTGCCGAGAAGCGGGCGTGGAAGTCCTCGCTCGCCGCTTCGGCGGAGAGCACCGCCACCGGGGCCGGCCGGAGGTGGAAATTGATGGCGTCCCGCAGGGTCTTGGCATCGCTCGGCCGTTCCAGGTCGAGGTGGGCGACCTGCCCGGCGGCATGGACGCCGGCATCGGTGCGGCCCGCGCCCTGCACTAGACGGCGCTCGCCGCTGTAGGCGAAGAGGGCGTCCTCCAGGGCGGCCTGGACCGACGGCCCGTTCTCCTGGCGCTGCCAGCCGGAGAAGCCGCCGCCGTCGTACTCGATCAGCAGCCGCCAGCGCCTCACGCCAGCTCCGTTCCCGCCGGCACGGGGAAGCCGCGCAGCCAGTCGCGACAGGGCAGGGGCCCGCGGCCGCTGCGCTGCAAGACCAGCGGCCGCAGGGCGTCGACGCCGCAGGCGACCGTCAACTCGTCGTCCAGCACGGTACCGGGCGCGCCGCTGCCTTCGGCCCGCTCCGCCGCCAGCACCTTGACCCGTTCGCCCTTCACGTCGAACCACGCCCCCGGCCAGGGGGTGAAGGCGCGCACCTGCCGCTCCAGCACCACGGCCGGGTGGCGCCAGTCCAGCCGGGCCTCGTCGCGGCTGAGCTTGGCGGCGTAGGTGACGCCCTCCACCGGCTGCGGCTCGGGGCTCAGCCGGCCGGCCTGCAGGCCGGCCAGCGCGGCGACGATCAGCCGGGCGCCGAGCACGGCGAGACGGTCGTGCAGGCTCTCGCCGGTCTCGTCCGGCGCCAGCAGGATCGCCTCCTTCAGCAGCATCGGGCCGGTGTCCAGCCCGGCGTCCATCTGCATGATGGTGACGCCGCTCTCCCGGTCGCCGGCCAGGATCGCCCGCTGGATCGGCGCCGCCCCGCGCCAGCGCGGCAGCAGCGAGGCGTGCACGTTGAGGCAGCCCAGGCGGGGCGCCTCCAGGATCGCCGGCGGCAGGATCAGGCCGTAGGCCACCACCACCGCCAGGTCCAGGCCGAGGGCCGCGAAGGCGGCCTGCTCCTCGGGCGACTTGAGGCTGCGCGGCGTGCGCACCGGCCAGCCGCGCGCTTCGGCGAAGGCCTGCACCGGCGAGGGCTTCAGGGCATAGCCCCGCCCGGCCGGCCGGGGCGGCTGGCTGTAGACAGCGGCGATCTCGTGCCCCGCCTCGGCGAGGGCGGCGAGACAGGGCACGGCGAAGTCGGGCGTGCCGAGGAAGGCCAGCCGCAGGCGGTGGTTGGAAGCCATCGGCGCCGGGGCCATCGCCGCCCCCGCCCTCAGCGCTCCAGCGGGCGGTACTTGATGCGGTGCGGCTGGTCGGCCTCCGCGCCCAGGCGCCGCTTCCGGTCGGCCTCGTAGTCCTGGTAGTTGCCCTCGAACCAGACCACCTGGCTGTCGCCCTCGAAGGCCAGGATGTGGGTGGCGATGCGGTCCAGGAACCAGCGGTCGTGGCTGATGATCATGGCGCAGCCGGCGAAGTCCAGCAGCGCCTCCTCCAGCCCGCGCAGGGTGTCGACGTCCAGGTCGTTGGTCGGCTCGTCGAGCAGCAGCAGGTTGGCGCCGGACTTCAGCATCTTCGCGAGGTGCACGCGGTTGCGCTCGCCGCCCGACAGGATGCCGACCTTCTTCTGCTGGTCGGGGCCCTTGAAGGCGAAGTTGCCGACGTAGGCGCGCGAGGGCATCTCGCGCTTGCCCAGGGCCACCACGTCGAGGCCGTCCGAGATCTCCTCCCAGACGTTCTTGTTGGGGTCCAGGTTGTCCCGGCTCTGGTCGACGTAGCCCAGCTTCACCGTGTCGCCGACGCGGATCGCGCCGCCGTCGGGCTTCTCCTGGCCGACGATCATGCGGAAGAGGGTGGTCTTGCCGGCGCCGTTCGGGCCGATGATGCCGACGATGCCGCCGGGCGGCAGCTTGAAGTTCAGCTCGTCGATCAGCAGGCGGTTGCCGAAGGCCTTGCGCAGGTTCTCGGCCTCGACCACCAGGTTGCCCAGGCGGGGGCCGGCCGGGATGTAGATCTGGCCCGGCTCGGGCGCCTTCTGCCCGGCCTCGCGCAGCAGCTCCTCGTAGGCGGTGACGCGGGCCTTGGACTTGGCCTGCCGGGCCTTGGGGCTCTGCCGGATCCACTCCAGCTCGTGGTTGACGGTCTTCTGGCGGGCGGCCTCCTCGCGGGCCTCCTGCTCCAGGCGTTTCCTCTTCTGCTCCAGCCAGCCGGAGTAGTTGCCCTGGTAGGGGATGCCGCGGCCGCGGTCGAGCTCCAGGATCCAGCCGGCGACGTTGTCCAGGAAGTAGCGGTCGTGGGTCACCGCCACGACGGTGCCCTTGTACTCCTCCAGGTGCCGCTCCAGCCAGGCGACGGACTCGGCGTCCAGGTGGTTGGTCGGCTCGTCGAGCAGCAGCATGTCCGGCTTCTCGAGCAGCAGGCGGCACAGCGCCACCCGGCGCCGCTCGCCGCCGGACAGCCTGGTGACGTCGGCCTCGCCCGGCGGGCAGCGCAGGGCGTCCATGGCGATCTCGACCCGGCGGTCGAGGTCCCAGGCGTCGCCAGCCTCGATCTTCTCCTGCAGGTCGGCCTGCTCGGCCAGCAGCTTGTCGTAGTCCGCGTCGGGGTCGGCGAACTCCTCGGAGATGGCGTTGTAGCGGTCGACCAGCGCCTTCAGGTCGGCCAGCGCGTCCATGACGTTGCCGGCGACGTCCTTGTTCGGGTCGAGCTGCGGCTCCTGCGGCAGGTAGCCGACCTTGGCGCCCTCGGCCGCCCAGGCCTCGCCGTTGTACTCCTTGTCGAGGCCGGCCATGATCCGCATCAGGCTGGACTTGCCCGAGCCGTTGGGGCCGAGCACGCCGATCTTGGCGCCGGGCAGGAAGTGCAGGTGGATGTTCTTCAGCACCTCCTTGCCGCCGGGGTAGGTCTTCGACAGACCCTGCATGGTGTAGACGTACTGATAGGAGGCCACGGGCCGCATCCTCTCGCACAGGACTTTCGGAAGGTGGCCGGCATCCTAGCCGCGCTGCCCGACGGGTCAACGATGGCGGGCGGGCGCGCTGTGGCCGGAGAAGGTCCGAAGTGGCCGCTGCACCGATTGAACTACCTCTCCTCAGTCGCTACCCTTGTTCTAGTCACGGTAGTTGGGGGAAGAGGATGGGCATTCGTGGTCGAGCGTCACCTGGCATCCGGCTTTGGTACCTGCGCCTGCTGGCAGGCCTCTGCGGTATCGCGCTCTTCCCCTGGGTTCCGGTCGCGGTTGCCGGAGATGCTGACGACTCGGCCAATCAGCTCCTGATCGAGGCTGCGCAGCTCACACGGGACGCGGAGAAGGCGGGTTGGCCCTTGCGCGTGGTGCTCACCGGCCGAGCCCTGGAGCAGCTCGATCAGATCGTGGAACGCTATCCCGGGAGTGATGTCGCGGTGAAGCTGGCCACCGGCCAGCGAATAGGGACCGTCGACAGGTCGCGGCTGCAGCACCGCTTCGATCAGGATGTGGCCAAGCTGAGCAAATGCCGCTCCTGCCTTTTCGACCTTTCGGTTGTTTTGGCCAACTCGGGGTCTGAACAATACTATACGAATGCATTCTTCGGCAGACTCTTTTATTTGATAGCGGCTTCTGGAGACTTTAAAAGAGCTCAGGATATTCGCCATATGGTGGAGGGTGACGGTAATTTTTGGACGAGTGAGGCCCCGATTGGCGCCCTAATTCAAGGTGACATAGAGAGGGCGAAGAATATCGCAAGCGTTCTGACGGGAAAACACCAAATACATTATCGGATTTCCATCATTTTTATGCAGATAGAAATGGGATATGAAAAAGAAGCTATGGAAGATTTCGTAAATGTAATAAATTCGGAAGGAATTTTTTTAAATAAATATGAAAAAGCTATATATTACATGGATCTTTCTGAAATAAGCCGTAAGCTCAAAGTTTTTCAGTCATCTGTGTCATACATTGATTCGACACTTGGGCTTTTGAGAAGCATTAATGATCCATCGCAGAGACTATCAATTCTTATTAACATTGGGGGCGCCTATGCTCGTCTTGGTCAGTTTGAAAATGCGCGAAACGCCTTTTCCGAGGCGGGCGAGCTTGCTGATAAATTGCCGAGAGCTGATGCCGCGTGGAGAATGATCGGAGAAGCTCAAGACCAGGAAAGCCTCCGGGAAGACGCAGCCCTCAGTTTCTCAAGGGCTTCTGCTGCGGCTGGCCGGCTTCCGGATATGGAAGCTCGCGCCGAAAGCTTGGCGGAAACAGGGGACAGGGAAAGGAGGGCCGGTTTCTCCAAACAGGCGGTGCAGACCCTGCTTGAGGCGAGGCGGGTGGCAGAAATTCTTCCTGCCCAACCCTTTACTCGGCCTCAATTTCTCTGTGGTACCATTGTGCCGGGACTTTGGGCGATGAGGGCTATCCCGCAGATAACACCTTGTGCTCAAGATGATGTTGAATATGAAATCTTAAAGGAAAAGGTTCAGGATGCTCTTCTAGAAGACAATTTCGACGCAGCTATCAAATTTATTGGGGATCCATTCTTTCCGAGCTGGGCGGCCGCAAGAGCCTACCTCGACATGGCGATGGCACACTTACGCCTTGGCCACAAATCGGCTGCCAAGGCTGCCCTGGACAAGGCAGTGGCGATTGTGGTGGACGAGGATCTGATCGACAGCTCGCTTACGAGCCAGATCGTGACGATCCAATGCCGGCTGGGTTTGATCGCAGATGCGATAAGGACCGCCATCGCGAGGGGGGGACCCAGTCTTCCCATAATTGTTGCGGAGGCTGCGAGTTATATGCCCCCTGACGGCAACCAACACTAGGCTCTACGCCGCCTGCGCAGTCGCCGGGGCTTTGTGGTTGGCTGCCGGCTGCTGCAGCTTCGCCAGCAGATCGGCCCGCCGCGCCGCGGCAGCTTGCATCGCCCGCTCCTTGACCGGGCCGAAGCCGCGGATGTCCTGGGGCAGGCGCAACAGGGCCAGCAGCGTGCCGCGGTCGAGGTCGGCCAGCCGCGCCGTCACCTCGTCGAGGAAGGCTTCGAAGTCCGCCAGCAGCGCCCGCTCGGCCTTGCGCTCCGGCAGATGGCCGAAGGGGTCGAGGGCAGTGCCGCGCAGCCGCCGGCCCTTCGCCAGGACCTTCAGCACCGGCAGGATCCAGGGGCCGAAGGTCAGCTTGCGCGGCTCCGTGCCGCCGGGCGGGGTCGTGGCGAGAACCGGCGGGGCGAGGTGGAAGGTCAGGCGCGGCCGGCCCTCGAACTCGCGGGCGAGCCGCGCCAGGAAGGCGCCGTCGCTGTGCAGGCGCGCCACCTCGTACTCGTCCTTGATGGCCATGAGCCTGAAGAGGCTCTCGGCCGCCGCCTCGGACAGCGCCGTCTCGCCGGCGCCGGACACGGTCGCCTCGGCCGCCCGCAGCCGCTCGATCCGCTGCCGGAAGCGCGCGGCGTAGGCGGCGTCCTGGTAGCCGGTCAGGAAGGCGGCGCGGCGCTCCAGCAGCTCGTCCAGGGTCCGCGGCCGGACCGGCTCCGCGGCGGCCGGTGCCGTGGCCGCGGCCACGGCGTCGGGCGCGGCGGCGGCCAGCCGGCCCCAGGCCAGCGCCAGCCTGTTCGCGGCGACGGCCACGCCGTTCAGTTCGATGGCGCGCTCCAGGGCCTCCAGGCTCACCGGCACCAGGCCGCGCTGCCAGGCGTAGCCCAGCAGCAGGATGTTGGCGCCGATGGTATCGCCCAGCAGGGCCTGGGCCAGCCGCTGGGCGTCGAAGCCGTCGAAGGCGTCCGGGCCCACCCGCTCGGCCAGCCGCTTCTCCAGCAGGGCGGGGTCGGGCCGGGCCGTGGCGTCGCGCAGCTGCGCCCCGGTCTGGATCTCGTGGCGGTTGGCCACCACCCGGCTGCGGCCGCGCCGCAGGGTCGCCAGGGCTTCGGGGCCGTTGGCGACGATCAGGTCGCAGGCCAGCAGGGCGTCGGCCGAAGCCCTGTCGATGCGCACCTGGTTGAGCCGGGACGGGTCGGCCGCCAAGCGCACGTGGCTCAGCACCGGCCCGCCCTTCTGGGCGAAGCCCGTGAAGTCGAGCACGCTGGCGCCGCGCCCCTCCAGGTGGGCGGCCATGGCGATGAGCGCGCCGACGGTGACGACGCCGGTGCCGCCGACGCCGGCCACCAGGATCTCGAAAGGGGCGTCGCCCAGCGCCGTCTCCGGCCGGGGCAGGGCGCCGGCCTGCGCCAGCACCTCGGCGGCCGGCAGGCCGGCGCCGCCGCCCCGGCGCAGCTTGACGCCCGAGACCGACACGAAGGAGGGGCAGAAGCCCTCGACGCAGGAGTAGTCCTTGTTGCAGGAGGACTGGTCGATGGTCCGCTTGCGGCCGAGGTCGGTGTCCAGCGGCACGACCGACAGGCAGTTGGACTTCTTCTGGCAGTCGCCGCAGCCCTCGCAGACCCGCTCGTTGATGACCACCCGCCGGTCCGGGTCCGGGAAGGTGCCGAGCTTGCGGCGGCGGCGCTTCTCGGCCGCGCAGGTCTGGTCGTAGACCAGCAGGCTGACGCCCGGCACCTCGCGCAGCTCCCGCTGCACGGCGTCGAGCTCGCGCCTGTGGTGGAGGGTCGTGCCGGCGGCGAAGCCGGCGTCCAGCGGGTACTTGTCCGGCTCGTCGCTCACCACGGCGATGCGCTTGACGCCCTCGGCGGCGAGGATACGGGTGATCTGCGGCACGCTCAGCACGCCGTCCACCGGCTGGCCGCCGGTCATGGCCACGGCATCGTTGTAGAGCAGCTTGTAGGTGACGTTGACGCCCGCCGCGATCGCCTGGCGGATAGCCATGTGGCCGGAGTGGAAGTAGGTGCCGTCGCCCAGGTTCTGGAAGACGTGGCGCTGGCCGGTGAACGGGGCGAGGCCTGTCCAGTCGACGCCCTCGCCGCCCATCTGGGTGAGCCCGCCGGTCTCGCGGTCCATCCAGTTGGCCATGAAGTGGCAGCCGATGCCGGCCTTCGCCCTGCTGCCTTCCGGCACCCGGGTCGAGCTGTTGTGCGGGCAGCCGGAGCAGAAGTAGGGGGTGCGCGCGGCACCCGGCACGGGGGCGGGCGCCGGCTCGCCGCGCTGCAGCAGCCGTGGTTCCAGGCCGAGGCCGCGCAGGCGCGGCGCCAGGATCGGCAGCAGCAGGGAGGGGCGCAGCTCGCGGTCGGCCGGGATGAAGGGGGCGCCGCGCTCGTCGCTCTTGCCCAGCACCGCCGGCCGGCGGTCGGCGGGCAGGTGGTAGAGCAGGTCCTTGAGCTGCGGCTCGACGACCCCGCCCTTCTCCTCCACCACGATCAGGGTGGCGAGGCCGGCGGCGAAGCGGCCGAGGCGCTCGCGCTCGATCGGGAAGGTCAGGCCCAGCTTCAGGATAGAGAGCCCCGCGGCGGCCAGCGCCTGTTCGCTCAGGCCGGCGACGCGCAGCGCCTCCATGAGGTCGCCGTGGGCCTTGCCGGCGGTGACGATTCCCAGGCGCGGCTGCGGGGCGGTGAGCACCGGCCGGTCGATCCAGGGGTTGGCACGGGCGAAAGCGCGCACGGCGTCGAGCTTGGCGTGGAGCCGCTGCTCGATGGCCGGGCCCGGCAGGTCGGGCCAGCGGTAGTGCAGGCGGCCCGGCGGCGCCCGAAAGTCCGCCGGCACCGCCAGCGCCGGCCCCTCGTCCAGCAGCACGGAGCCCGCGCCCTCCACCGTCTCCGAGATGGCCTTGAAGCCGACCCAGTTGCCGGAGAAGCGCGACAGTGCCCAGCCCCAGCGGCCGAAGGCCTGGTAGTCGGCCAGCGAGGCGGGGTTGAGGACGGGCATCAGCCAGGCCATCAGCGTCTGGTCCGACTGGTGCGACATGGAGGAGGAGACGCAGCCGTGGTCATCGCCCACCGCCACCAGCACGCCGCCCCGGGGTGAGGAGCCGTAGGCGTTGCCGTGCCGCAGGGCATCGCCGGAGCGGTCGACGCCCGGCCCCTTGCCGTACCAGAGGGCGAAGACGCCCTCGACCCTGGCCAGGGGGTCGCTTTCCACCTGCTGGCTGCCGAGCACGGCCGTGGCGGCGAGGTCCTCGTTCACCGCCGGCTGGAAGCGCACGCCGGCCCGCTCCAGCAGCCGGCCGGCCTTCCACATCTCCTGGTCCACGGCGCCCAGGGGCGAGCCACGGTAGCCCGAGACGAAGCCGGCGGTGCGCAGGCCGGCCGCCCTGTCCCGCGCCGCCTGGGCCAGCACCAGCCGCACCAGGGCCTGGGTGCCGGTCAGGTGGACCCGGCCGTCGCGCCGCTCGTAGCGGTCCTCCAGGCGGTAGCCGCGGTCGAGGGCGGTCGTCGGGTGGGCAGTCGTGAGCTGGGCGGTGGCCACCATGAGCCTGCTCCCGTTGAGATCCGGTCAGCAGACAGGATTGCGCGGGTGCCGCGAAAAAGCTTTGCTCGTTGTCCGGTGATTCGGCCCAGCGGGACCGGATCGTTTCTGCAAGAGCGCGATAATGGGAAGGATTTGCCTTGGCGGACGAGGCGCTTGACGAGTTCGAGAAGCGGATCCTGCGCGCCCTGCAGCGTGACGGGCGGCTCTCCACCCAGGAACTGGCGGAGGAGGTGGGGCTCTCGGCCTCGCCCTGCTGGCGGCGGGTCAAGGCGCTGGAGCAGCGCGGCTACATCCGCCGCTACGCCGCCCTGCTGGACGAGGTGAAGCTGGGGGTGGGCCAGACGGTCTTCGCCCACGTCACCCTGGTGAAGCACGACCGGGAAGGCATGGCCGACTTCGAGCGCATGGCGGCGGCCCGGCCGGAGGTGATGGAGTGCTACTCCATGACCGGGCAGGCCGATTACATCCTCAAGGTGGCGGTGGCAGACGTGCAGGCCTACGAGCGCTTCCTGCAGGAGGCGGTCTTCCGCCTGCCTGCCGTCAGCCACGTGCACTCGAACTTCGCGCTCAGGCCGGTGAAGTACGAGGTGGCTTACCCCGTCGCCTGAGCCGGGCGGCCGCTCAGTCCTGCAGGTAGGTGAAGGGGCCGGGCTTGCCGTCGACGATGTCGAAGAGCATGGGCACGCCGGTGGGGATCTCCACCTTGTTGATGTTTTCCGGCGTGTTGCGGCCCAGCACGATCATCAGGGCGCGCACCGTGTTGCCGTGGGCGCCGACGATCACGTTCTTGCCCTCGGCCAGCAGCGGGGCGATGGCGCTCTCGTAGTAGGGACCGACGCGCTTGACCACGTCGGCCAGGCTCTCCCCGCCCGGCGGGGGCGTGTCGTAGCTGCGCCGCCAGATGCGCACCTGCTCGTCGCCGAACTTCTCGGCGGTCTCGGCCTTGTTGAGGCCCGAGAGGTCGCCGTAGTCGCGTTCGCGCAGGTCGTCGTGCTTGATGATCTTCCAGCTGCCGTCGGGGTTGCGCAGCTGCTCGTTGCTGCCGCTGACCTCCAGGGCGATCTCGACCGTGCGGATGGCCCGCTTCAGGGTCGAGGCGAAGGCGACGTCGAAGTGATAGCCCTTCAGCTTCTCGCCGCCCTTGCGCGCCTCCTCCTCGCCGATCGGGGACAGGTCGACGTCGACGAAGCCGGTGAAGCGGTTCTCGGCGTTCCACTGGCTCTGGCCGTGGCGCAGCAAGACGAAGCAGGACATCGCTGGTTTCCTCGGGTCTGACGGAGGCGCACGGCGGCGCGGCGGGCGGCGGCGAAGGCCGAAGGAGGTTTAGCCCCGGGGAGGGGAGGCGGGCAAGGTTTCGCAGCCCGATCAGGCGAGACCCCACCGGATCGGCGGCCGAACAGGTGGCCCCTCCGCCCCTCGTGGTTCGGCGGCCTCAAAAAGAGAACCTCCCTTTCGTCGTTCTGAGCATCGTCGAACGACGAGGACGGCCGCCGGAAGCTGACGCTTGGACGGGCTCAGCGTGAGGATCTTTCTGGTCGCCTCGCCCTGAGCCTGTCGAAGGGCGGCGCGCTCACCCCGCCGGCCGGGCCTTCTCCAGGGCGGCGGCGACGGTCGGCTCGTAGTGCACCTCCGGCGGCGTCAGGCCGTGCACGGCGAGGTCCCGGCGCACGGCCGGCGAGACGCCGGTGAGGTAGAGCGCGACGCCGCGGCGCTTCGCCTTGCGGGCCAGCCCTTCGATGGTGTTGGCCGCGGTCGAGTCGACGAAGGGCACGGCCGAGAAGTCGATCACCAGGGCGCGGTAGGCGTCGGCGATGCGGTCCAGCACCGAGCCGATGGAGGCCGCCGCGCCGAAGAAGAAGGCGCCGGAGATGCGGTAGACCACCACCCGCGGGTCGCTGACCGCCGCCGCGTCGTAGGGCGTGCGGGCCGCCCCCGTCTCGTCGGCCCGGTCCTCGGAGACCAGGGGCGCGCTCTCCAGCACCGTCGCCTGGGACATGCGGTGGATGAACAGCACCGAGCCCAGGGCGAAGCCGACGATGATGCCCTCGGTCAGGTCGCGGAAGACGGTGAGGCCGAAGGTCGCCAGCAGCACGGCGGCGTCGCCCCGCGAGGCGCGCAGCAGCACGGCGATGGCCGGCTTCTCCACCATGTTCCAGGCCACCACCGCCAGCACGCCGGCCAGCGCCGCCAGGGGGATGTAGGCGGCCAGCGGCGCCGCCACCAGGATGAAGAGCATCAGGAAGAGGCTGTGGAGCATGCCGGAGACCGGGCCGTGCGCGCCGGCCCGCACGTTGGTCGCGGTACGCGCGATGGTGCCGGTGACGCAGATGCCGCCGAACAGGCTGGAGACCAGGTTGGCCGCGCCCTGGGCCACCAGCTCGCAGTTGGAGCGGTGGCGCCGGCCGGTCATGCCGTCGGCCACCACGGCGGAGAGCAGCGATTCGATCGAGCCCAGCAGGGCGAAGGCGAAGGCGTTGGGCAGCACCGCCTGCACCTTGTCCAGACTGAAGTCGGGCAGGCTGGGCAGCGGCAGGCTGGCGGGGATGCCGCCGAAGCGCGAACCGATGGTCTCGACCGGCAGGGCGAAGAGCGCGGTCACGGCGGCGGCGCCGCCCACGGCCAGCAGCATGCCCGGCCAGTTCGGCCGCCAGCGCTTCAGGCCGGCGATCACAACGATGGTGGCGGCGGCCAGGACGGTGGTCACGGCGTCGGCGGTGGGCGCGGCCTGCAGCAGGAAGGGCAGCTTGTCGAGCAGCGGCCCGGGCTCCGGCCCGGAGAGGGTCAGGCCGAAGAGGTCCTTGATCTGGCTGGCGAAGATGATGACGGCGATGCCGGCGGTGAAGCCCACCGTGACGGGATAGGGGATGAACTTGATGTAGGTGCCCAGCCTGAGGAAGCCGATGGCCGCCAGGAACAGGCCCGAGATCAGGGTGGCGAGCAGCAGGCCGTCCATGCCGTGGGCCTGCACCGTGCCGGCGACCAGGACGATGAAGGCGCCGGCCGGGCCGCCGATCTGGAAGCGGCTGCCGCCCAGCAGCGACACCACGAAGCCGCCGAAGATGGCGGTGTAGAGCCCCTGGGCGGGGCTCGCGCCCGAGGCGATGGCGATGGCCATGGACAGCGGCAGGGCGACGATGGCGACGGTCAGGCCGGCCAGCGCGTCACCCTTCAGCTTGTCGAGGCCGTAGCCCTCCCGGAAGACGGTGATCAGCTTCGGCGTGAAGAGCTCCGCGAAGGTGGGCGCGGCGCCCGCCGCGCCGCCGCCTTCGGCCCCCGGGCGCGCGGCGGCGCTCACGGCTCGCTTCCCGTCCGGCGCTCCGGCTCCTTCAGGCGCACGCCGCGTCCGCCGATGGCGCTGGGGGCGTTGTCGCCGATCAGCTCGACGCCCGCCGCGTCCAGCGCCTCGACCACACGGGTCAGGGACTCGATGACGCCGCGCACCCGGCCGTCGCTGGCCTCCATGCGCTGGATGGTGGGAACCGAGACGCCCGCCAGCCCGGCGAGCTGGCGCTGGTCGATGCCCAGGAGGGCACGGGCGGCCTTCATCTGTCCTGAGGTGATCATGGTTAGTACAGCTACAGTGTGTCTTCAGTTCCCATTATAGATGTCTCAGATATCAGTCTTGCCATGTGGCAAAAGCCCTCACCGGCAGTCTTCCGGTGGATGGCCGCGCCGGGCCGCCTCCCACGCCTGTGCTTCCGGTGGCGTCCGGCGGTCAGCTTCGATGATAGGGGTGGCCGGCGAGGATCGTGTCTGCGCGGTAGAGCTGCTCGGCCAGCAGCAGACGGACCAGCAGGTGGGGCCAGGTGAGTCGGCCGAGGGCGACGACCCAGTCGGCGCGCTGGCGCACGCTTTCGTCGAGGCCGTCGGCGCCGCCGATCAGGAAGGCCGTGGTGCCGCAACCCTGGTCGCGCCATTCGCCCAGCCGGGCGGCGAAGTCTTCGCTGGTGGGGATGGTGCCGCGCTCGTCGAGGGCGACGAGCTTGGCGCCCTTCGGCACGGCCGCGAGCAGCAGCTCGCCCTCCTGGCGTTTCAGGGCGGCGCCGGTGGCCGGGCGCTTCGGCTCGACCTCGGCGAGGTCGAGCGGCCCGAGCAGGCCGCCGCCGGAGAGGCGGCGGACATAGAGGTCATAGGCGTCGCGGAAAGGGCCGGAGCGGTCCCGGCCCACCGCGACGATCACCAGCCGCATGACGGATGGGGCAGGGGCGCCTCAGTGGCGCCGCGCCGTCTCCGTTTCGGCGGGACCTGCGCTCCCGGCCCCCGGCCGTGCAGCGCCCGGCGCCCACATCTTCTCGATGTTGTAGAAGCTGCGGGTCTCCGGCTTGAAGAGGTGCACGACGACGTCGCCGGCGTCGAGCAGCACCCATTCGGCCGTTTGCATGCCTTCCACGCTCAGGTCGCGCATGCCGGCGGCCTTGAGCTTCTCCATGAGGTGATCGGCCATGGCGGCGATCTGGCGGGCAGAGCGTCCGGTGGCGATGACCATGTAGTCGGTGAAGGCGTTGCGACCGTTCAGGTCGATGACGACGATCTCTTCGCCCTTGTCGTCGTCGAGAGACCCTCGGATCAGTTCCACAAGGGTCCGTGCATCGGGTTCCGCCCCGCTGGTGTCGTGGGGGAACGCGGGTTCCGGGCTGAAAGCCGTTGCCTCAGTGGCGATGGCTCTGCGTCTCCTCTCAATGGCGGCTGCCGCGTCCGTCAGGGATCGCCGCCGCCTCGTTTACCTCTGCGCCGGGCCGGCACGGCCGACTGCTCGGACCGTTCCGCCGTGAGGCGCAACGCGGTGGCGGAGAGGGGATTCAGGCGACCGTGCAGGAAAACCCACTGCGGCAGGGGCCCCAGGCCGAGGCACCGGGCTCGCCGTTCGGGGAGCCGGGCCCGGGCGAAGCGGCGTGCCGCCTTCGCAACCGACGCCCTTACAGAGTAGGCAGGACGGTCGAACACCGCAATGGGAAGGCTGTGAAAGATTTCTTGCCAGCGCCCCCAGCGGGCGATCTGCACGAGGTTGTCGGCCCCCATCAGCCAGACGAACCGGACGCGGGGAAAGCTTCGGCTCAGCGCCGCCAGGGTCTCGGCCGTGACTCTGGTCCCGAGAACCTCCTCCAGCGCGGTGGCACGCACGCGCGGATGGGCCGCGACCCGCCGGGCGGACCGCAGCCGCACCTCCAGGGGGGCCATCCCGCTCGCCGGCTTCAGAGGGTTCTGGGGGCTCACCAGCAGCCAGACCTCGTCCAGCCCGAGCCGCTTGAGGGCCTCGAGCGCGATCTGGCGGTGGCCGGCGTGGGCGGGATTGTAGGAACCGCCGAGCAGCCCGATACGGGCACCGGGGGCGGGAAGATGCCCCCCGAGGGCCTGGCCGAGGCGGGCGGGCGTGGCCGGTCGGGGCGCGCGTGCCCGAGGGATGCGTCGCAACGTGCGGCTCTCGTGCGTGGCCGCCCCCTCAGGGGCGGGTCTGGCCGTCGCCGCGCACGAGGTACTTGTAGCTGGTGAGCTGCTCTGCGCCCACCGGCCCGCGCGGCGGCAGCTTGCCGGTGGCGATGCCGATCTCGGCACCCATGCCGAACTCGCCGCCGTCGGCGAACTGGGTCGAGGCGTTGTGCAGCACGATGGCGGCATCCACGCGCGTCAGGAAGGCCTCCGCTGCGGCCGGGTCTTCGGTCACGATGGCCTCGGTGTGGCGCGAGCCGTAGCGCGCGATATGGTCCAGCGCGCCCTCCAGGCCGTCGACCACCCGAACGGCGAGGATCGCCTCCAGGTACTCCGTCCGCCAGTCCTCTTCGGTGGCCGCCTTCACCCGCGCGTCCAGGCCCCGGGTCCGCGGGCAGCCGCGGACCTCGCAGCCGGCGGCGATCAGCTCGTCGAGCACCGGCGGCAGCAGCCGCGCCGCCGCGGAGGCATCCACCAGCAGCGTTTCCGTCGCACCGCAGACGGAGACGCGCCGCATCTTGGCGTTGAGGGTGATCGCCCGCGCCTTGGTCAGGTCCGCGGCGGCGTGCAGGTAGGTGTGGTTGAGGCCTTCCAGGTGGGCGAGGACGGGCACGCGGCTTTCCGCCATCACCCGCTCGATCAGGCTGCGGCCGCCGCGCGGGACCACCACGTCGACGAACTCGGCCATGCGCAGCAGGTGCCCCACCGCCGCACGGTCGCGGCTGGGCGGGCTCTGCAGCGCGTCTGCCGGCAGGTCGGCGGCGCTCAGGCCGGCGCGCAGGGCGGCGAGAATCTCGCCGGAGGAATGGAAGGATTCGGAGCCGCCGCGCAGGATCGCCACGTTGCCCGCCCGCAGGCAGAGGGAGCCGGCGTCGGCGGTCACGTTCGGCCGGCTCTCGTAGACGATGGCGATGACGCCGATCGGCACCGACCGCCGCTCGATCCGCAGGCCGTTCGGCCGGTCCCAGGCCGCGAGGGTCCGGCCGACCGGGTCGGGCAGGGCGGCGACGGCCTCGACGCCGGCAGCCATGCTCTCGATCCGCGCCGGCGTCAGCAGCAGCCGGTCGAGCAGGGCGGCGGACAGGCCCTTCTCGCGGCCCAGCTCGACATCGCGGGCATTGGCTTCGGCGATGCGGTCCGCGCCCGCCCGGATCGCCGCGGCTGCGGCCTGCAGCGCCTCGCGGCGCTGAGCGTCGGAGCTGTTCGCCACGACCGCTGCTGCGGCCCGCGCGCGCCGGCCGATCCCGCCCATGGCGGCGGCGAGATCAGCGGGCTGGCCCTGCGCGCTGCGGTCGGCGATCGGCTCGGCGATGGCGGCGTCGGCAGGGGTCATGGAACGGACTTCTCTTCTCTCAGGACAGGACGAGGTCGTCTCGGTGGACCAGTTCCTCGCGTCCACGGTAGCCGAGGATGGCTTCGATGTCGCCGCTCTTGCGACCGAGGATCAGCCTTGCATCCTCCGCAGAGTAGGCTGAAAGGCCGCGGCCCACCTCGCGTCCGCCCGGATCGCGGATGAGGATGGCGTCCCCCCGCTGGAAGGCTCCTTCCACGGCCACGGCGCCGGCCGGCAGCAGCGACTTGCCGGCCCGCAGGGCGGCACAGGCGCCGGCGTCCACCTGCACGGCGCCCGCCGGCTTGAGGGCGCCGGCGATCCACTGCTTGCGCGCGGCCCGCGGTTCGGTCTCTGAGAGGAACCAGGTGCAGCGCGCACCGCCGTCCAGGGCGGCCAGCGGGTGGGCCTGCCGCCCCGAAGCGATCGCCATGGCGCAGCCGGCGTCGGTGGCGATGCGGGCGGCCGCCAGCTTCGTCACCATGCCGCCGGAGGAATAGCCGGGGGGTGCTTCGCCGGCCATCGCCTCGACTTCCGGGGTCAGCCGCTCCACCAGGGGGATGTGCCGGGCGTCCGGGTCCCGCCGCGGGTCGGCGGTGTAGAGCCCGTCGATGTCCGACAGCAGGATCAGCGCGTCGGCGTTCACCATGGCGGCGACCCGCGCGGCGAGACGGTCGTTGTCGCCATAGCGGATCTCGGCGGTGGCGACCGTGTCGTTCTCGTTGATGACGGGCAGGGCGCCGAGGCGCAGCAGGGTGGCGAGGGTGTTGCGGGCGTTGAGGTGGCGCCGCCGAGACTCCGTGTCCTCGAAGGTCAGCAGCACCTGGGCGACGGTCACCCCGTGGGGCGCGAGGGCGTCCTGGTAGGCGTGGGCCAGGCGAAGCTGACCCGTGGCCGCCGCGGCCTGCTTCTCCTCCAGCTTCAGCCGCCGCCGGGTGAGGCCGAGATGCCGGCGGCCCACAGCCACCGCGCCCGAGGAGACCAGCACCAGTTCCCGCCCCGCGGCACGCCAGCCGGCGACGTCTTCCGCCAGCGCACGCAGCCAGGCGAGACGGATGGCGCCGCTGGCCTCGTCGACGAGCAGGGCCGAGCCGATCTTGACGACCAGCCGTTTCGCCCGGGCCAGCGGAGTGGACTGCTGCATTCCGTCAGCCGGCCGCCGCCGCCCCTGCCTCGTCGCGCCGCTCGCGCTCCTCGCGGATCACCTGCTGCAGCGCGCGCAGCGCCGCCGTCAGCCCCTGCCGGGAGACGCCGGAGAGCAGCAGCGGCATCTGGCCGGACGCTTCGGCCAGGGCCTTGCGGTGCGCTTCGCACAGGGTGGGATCGGCGGCGTCGACCTTGTTCAGCGCCAGGATCTCCCGCTTCTCGTCCAGGCCGTGGCCGTAGGCTGCCAGTTCCTCCCGGATCGTGTGATAGGCGGCGACCGGATCCTCCTGGGTGGCGTCGACGAGATGCAGCAGCACGCCGCAGCGCTCGATGTGGCCCAGGAAGCGGTCGCCGAGTCCGGCGCCTTCGTGGGCGCCTTCGATCAGGCCGGGAATGTCGGCCAGCACGAACTCCGCGTCGTCCTGGGCCACCACCCCCAGGTTGGGGTGCAGCGTCGTGAAGGGGTAGTCCGCGATCTTCGGCTTGGCGCGCGTCACGGCCGCGAGGAAGGTCGACTTGCCCGCATTCGGCAGGCCGACCAGGCCCGCGTCGGCGATCAGCTTGAGGCGCAGCCAGACCCACAGTTCCTCGGCCGGCCAGCCCGGATCGGCGCGGCGCGGCGCGCGGTTGGTGGACGACTTGTAGTGGGTGTTGCCGTAGCCGCCATCGCCGCCCTTCGCCAGCACGAAGCGCTGGCCGACGGCGGTGATGTCGGCGATCAGCGTCTCCTTGTCGTCGGCCAGCACCTGGGTCCCGACCGGCACGCGGATGACCAGCGGTTCACCTGCTTTCCCGCTCATCTGCCGGCCCATGCCGTGCTGGCCGCGCTGCGCCTTGAAGTGCTGCTGGTAGCGGAAATCGATCAGCGTATTGAGGCCGTCCACCGCCTCGACGATGACGTCGCCGCCCCGGCCGCCGTCACCGCCGTCCGGACCGCCGAACTCGATGAACTTCTCGCGCCGGAAGGAAACGCAGCCGGGCCCGCCGGCACCGCTGCGCACGTAGATCTTGGCTTCGTCGAGGAACTTCATGGCTTCCGGTCCTGTCGCTCGCCCGTGGTCCGCCGCAACGAAAAAAGGGGATGCCCGGCATCCCCCTTCGTTCGAAGCCCCGTGGGGCGCGGCGGGTCGGGAGACCTACTCGGCCGCCTCCGACACCACCGGCTGGACGTAGACCACGGTCTTGCCGCCGGTGCGCTTGCGGAAGGCCACGGTGCCTTCCACCAGCGCGAAGATGGTGTGGTCCTTGCCCAGCCCGACGTGCTCGCCCGGGTACCACTTGGTGCCGCGCTGGCGCACGATGATGTTGCCGGGGATGACGCGTTCGCCGCCGAACTTCTTGACGCCGAGGCGGCGGCCGTCCGAGTCGCGCCCGTTGCGCGAGGAGCCGCCTGCTTTCTTGTGTGCCATGTCCTGCTACTCCAGTGACTTCAGGCCGCGCCGGCCTCGATCGAGACGATCCGGATCTGCGTCAGATCCTGGCGGTGGCCGTTCTTGCGGCGATGGTTCTTGCGGCGCCGCTTCTTGAAGATGGTCAGGTGCGGGCCACGAACGTGGGAGACCACCTCCGCCTTGACCAGAGCACCGTCGACCACGGGAGACCCCATCTTCAGGCCGCCTTCGCCGCCACCGACCATGAGGACCTGGTCGAGCGACAGGGTATCGCCGGCCTCGCCGGTCAGGCGCTCGACCGTCAGGACATCGTCCTGGGCGACCTTGTACTGCTTGCCGCCGGTTTTGATGACTGCGTACATCGTCGTCGGAACTCTTGCACGAATGACAGGGGCGCGCGGCCGCAGACCCGGCCGGCGCGAGAGGCGGCACTATAGTCGGCGGACCCCGGCTGTCAACGACCGTCGCCCGCGCTCTCCCCGGCGTCCAGCGCTTGCCTCACCAACCGCGCGAGCTCCGCATGGCGGTAGGGTTTCTGCAGCAGGACGACGTCGGGATCCAGGCGGCCGTTGTGGATGATCGCGTTCTCGGAATAGCCGGAGGTGAAGACCACCGGCAGCGTCGGCCGCCGCTCGTGCACCGCGTCGGCGAGACGGCGCCCGTCCATGCCACCGGGCAGGATGACGTCGGTGAAGAGCAGGTCGAAGGGCTGGCCGCTGTCGACGAGCGCCAGCGCCTCGGCGCCAGTCTCCGCGGCGCGGGGCAGGTAGCCCAGGCCCTCCAGCAGGCTGCAGACGTGCTCGCGGACCATGGGGTCGTCCTCAACCACGAGGATGCGCTCGCCCCGTCCGGACGGCGACGCCGTCTCCCGCGGCTCGCGCGCCTCGACCTGACCGGCCGGCGGCAGATAGAGCTTCACCGACGTTCCGTGCCCGACCTCGCTGTAGATCTTCAGGTGCCCGCCGGACTGCCGCACGAAGCCCTCGACGATTGCGAGCCCCAGGCCGCTGCCCTTGCCCGGCGGCTTCGTGGTGAAGAAGGGTTCCAGCACCTTCTCGCGGAGGGTCGCGGGGATGCCGCGGCCGCTGTCGGTCAAGGCCAGCAGGACGTAGCGGCCGGGCCTGACATCCTGGTGCCGGCTCGCATAGGCCTCGTCCAGGTCGGCGATGCCGGTCTCGATGGTGAGGCGCCCGCCCTCGGGCATGGCGTCTCGGGCATTGAGTGCAAGGTTGATGATCGCCGACTGCGTCTGGGCGACATCCACCAGGGCGGGCGGCAGATCGGGCGCCAGCGATGTGACCAGGGTGATGTCCTCGCCGAGCGTGGACCGGAGCACGAGCTCCATCTCGCGCACGATGTCGTTGAGGTCGGTGGCAGTCGGCTGCAAGGGCTGTCGCCGGGCGATGGCGAGCAGGCCGCGGGTCAGTTCCGCGCCCCGCTCGGCGGCTCGCACGATGGCCCGGGCGATGTATGCCTGACGCTCGTCCGCAGCCAGCGCGGCGCCCAGCAGCTCGGCGTTGCCGAGGATGATGGTCAGGAGGTTGTTGAAGTCGTGCGCCAGGCCTCCGGTCAGCTGGCCGAGGGCCTCGAGTTTCTGGGCCTGCTGCAGGCGGCGTTCGTTCCGGCGCTCCTGGGTGACGTCCCGGAAGACGCCGACCGCCCCGATGATCTGCCCTCGGCTGTTGCGGATGCAGCGGGCGCTGATCGTGGCGATGATGTCCTGGTCCGGAATGTCGTGCGGCCTGACGACGACGGGGCGGTTCGTCGCTTCGATCCCTGTCAGGGCCTGGGCGACCGGCCGCTGGTCGGCAGGTATGACCGTGGCGCCATCTGGCTCCAGCAGCACGGTGCCGGAGGAGTCGCGGCCGATGACGTAGACGGAGAGGTCGCGCCGGAAGAGCTGTCTGGCGGCCCGGTTGTGCACGTGCACGCGGCCTTCCGGATCGGCGACGATCACTGCCTCCGCCATGGAGTCGATCACCAGCCTCAGGGTCTCCGCAGCCTGATGGTGCGCCTCTTCCGCCATCCGCAGGCGCCGAGCCTGGCGGGCCTGAATCCAGCTGAGGTAGCCGAGGACGAGCAGCGCGACGAGGGTTCCCGCGGCCTGGAGGACCAGTCGATTGCGCCACTCCGCCAGCGCCTCGTGCTCCGGCTGAGCGATCAGAAGGAAGAGTGGCGTGCGCTCGATCGGCGCGAGGGCGACGAGCAGGTTGCCCTCCGGCGCGGCCACGGCCGTCGAGACGAGACCGCCGGAGAAGCGCTCCTTTTCCTCGATCTCCGCGAACACGCGGGAGACCCTGTCGTCGACCTGCGACCGGGTATCCAGCAGGATGCGGCCCTTGTCGTCGATGATCTCGACGAACGCCCCGGCGCCCAGGTCCACCGTTGCGTAGAGGCCGGTGAAGTAGTCCGGGAGGAGCCCTGCGGACAGCACGCCGCGGAAGCTTCCCGCTGGGCCGGTGATGCGCCGCGTCACGGCCAGTACCGGCTCGCCCGTCACGCGGCTGGTGATGGGCATGTTGACCCGCAGGCCCGGGTCGTCAGTGCTCGCGTGATAGCGGAAGTACTCGCGATCCCCGAGGTCGAGTTTCTTCTCCGGCAGCGTCGATCCCGCGACTATCCGTCCGGCTGCATTGATGATCAGGAGGCCGCTGACCTGAGGGGAGGACTGCAGTTCCTGCCGGATGAGGCCGTTCAGGTCCGCCTCGCTCCGCTCCTCGAGGGGCGGCCCTTCCCCCAGGGTCAGCGCGAGCCGGTTCAGCGACACGGCTGCTTCGCCCAGGGCGCGTCCGGCATGGCTGGCGAAGGCCTGGGCCAGGTTGCCGGTCTGCACCTCGGTTTGCCTCAACGCCTGCTCGTAGCCGACGAAGATGCTCCAGCCGCTGACCAGAAGGATCAGAAGGCCGGCGACAGAGGCGAAGACGGTTACAAGGCCACTCCGACCGGAGGCCCGCCGGATCGCTCCGGCGCCCTCAAGCCTTTCCGCCAGGCTGTCTGGCACGCCCCTCTCTCCCGCTGTCGCCGGAGCAGTTCGGCATGAGGCCCTCTCACTTCCCTGCCGGCTCGGGGAGGGAAGCTCGCACTGCGACCTGCTGGCGCGCCGGCACCGGCCTTTCGGTAACGATGTCCACCGCCTTGTCGACGACCTTGAGCGGGATGGTGACCACCTCGCAGCCGGACAGCGCCATCGGCGTCAAGGCCGGCAGCAGCAGAACCCACGGCACCCGCATCCAATCCGCCCCCATTCTGACTCCGGCTTCGCTCCAGGAAGCTGGTTTCGAGAAACATTCTAGAGGTCCCTCCCGGTAGACGCGAGCCCTTTGCCGCTTCACCGGCCAGTTCGCTTGCGCCTGCCATCCGGTGGCGGCTTAATCACCGTCATGAGCCGAATTCTCCATCGCGACCCCTCCAGGCGCCTGCCGCTGGCCGTGTCAGGCCAGGGGCCGTACATCGTCGACCAGGGCGGGAAGCGCTACCTCGACGCCTCGGGCGGCGCGGCCGTCTCCTGCCTGGGGCACAGCCGGCGAGACGTCATCGACGCGATCAAGGCGCAGCTGGATGCGCTGCCCTATGCGCACACCTCCTTCTTCACCAGCGAGCCGGCGGAAGCGTTGGCGGAGCATCTCGTCTCGCAGGCGCCTGAGCCGCTGCGCCACATCTATTTCGTCTCCGGCGGGTCCGAGGCGAACGAGACGGCCCTGAAGCTGGCGCGGCAGTACTTCGTCGAGAAGGGCGAGCCGCAACGGCGGCACTTCATCGCCAGGCGGCAGAGCTATCACGGCAACACGCTCGGTGCGCTGTCGATCGGCGGCAACCCCGGCCGGCGCGCCCTCTACGAGCCGATCCTGCTGCCGGCCCACCACGTTTCGCCCTGCTACGCCTATCGCGAGCGGGGTGCGGCGGAATCCGACCACGACTACGCCGGGCGACTTGCGGCCGAACTGGACGAGACGATCCGTCGGCTGGGGCCGGACACAGTCATCGCCTTCGTGGCGGAGACGGTCGTCGGGGCGACCCTCGGCGCCGTGCCGCCGGTGGACGGCTACTTCGCGGCTGTGCGCGAGGTCTGCGACCGCCACGGGGTGCTGCTGATCCTCGACGAGGTGATGAGCGGGATGGGCCGGACCGGCCATCTCTACGCCTGTGAGGCCGAGGGTGTGGCTCCCGACATCCTGACCTGTGCGAAGGGTCTGGGCGCCGGCTACCAGCCGATCGGGGCCTGTCTCTTCTCCGGCGCGATTCACGACACCATCGTCGGCGGCAGCGGTGCCTTCCAGCACGGTTTCACCTACATCGGGCACCCCACCGTGTGCGCGGGTGCCCTCGCGGTGCAGCGCGCCATCCAGTCGGAAGGGCTGCTGGAAAAGGTGCGCAAGGACGGCGTGGCGCTGCGCGAACGGCTGGAAGAGCGGTTCGGCAATCACAGGCACGTCGGCGACATCCGCGGTCGCGGCCTCTTCATCGGGCTGGAACTGGTCGAGGAGCGCGGCGACAAGCGTCCCTTCCCGCCCGACAGGAAGCTCTGGTCGCGGATCAAGCGGCTGGCCATGGACGAGGGGCTGCTGTGCTACCCGGGCGGCGGGACCGTGGACGGCACCAGGGGCGACCACATCCTGCTGGCACCGCCGTTCATCCTCGAGCCGGCGCAGGTCGACGAACTGGTCGACAAGCTGGGGCGGGCGGTCGACCGGGCCCTCGCCGACGGCTGAGCGAGCCCCTCCGAGCGGGCGTCATCATCCCGTCACGCGCTGCGGCCTACCTTCCGCCGGCTTCGCGAAGGGAGGAAACGGATGCGCCTTCTCACTCTGGTCGTCGGACTGTGCTGCCTGTCGGGGCCGCTGCAGGCGCAGACGCTGAACCTGCTGCAGCCCGCCCCAGGGCAGGACGACAGCCTGTCCCTCGGCGTCTATCGCGCCCCCTTCGACGGCGCCCGGCCGCTCGACCTCTCGGTCGGCATCGGCAGCGCCGCCTTCCGGGACCGGCACGACCCTGAGGCCCCGGTCTACACGCTGAGCGACCGCGGGCCGAACTTCACCTGCGGCGACGCGGAGGAGGTGCTGGGTGTGGCCAAGGAGGCCGCCTGCCCGGCGGGCGAGGGCGTGAAGGCCGGCACCGGCCGCCTCTACCCGCGGCCGAACTTCACCGTTTCGATCTACCGGCTGGCGCTGGACGAGGCCTCCGGCACCTTCCGGGTGACGGAGCGGATCCAGTTGTCGACGCCCAAGGGCCGGCCGATCACGGGCCTCACCAATCCCCTGCAGGCGGCCTCGACGGAAGTGCCGCGCGACGGGGACGGCCGGGTCCTCGCCCAGGATGCCAACGCTCTCGATGCGGAGGGGCTCGTCCGCCTCGCCGACGGTCGCTTCTTCATCGGCGAGGAGAACGCCCCGAGCGTCGCCGAGGTGAGCCCCGAAGGCGTCGTCGTCCGTCGCTTCGTGCCGGCAGGCACCGAGGGCGACCTGGCGGCCGCGGACTATCCGGTGGCCGGCAGCCTGCCGGCGATCCTCGCCAGGCGTCAGTCGAACCGGGGCATCGAGTCCCTGGCCCTCGGCGACGACGGCAGAACGCTCTACGCCATGGTGCAGAACCCGCTGGCCAATCCCGACCGCGACGCCTACGCCAAGGCCGTCAACACGCGCTTCCTCGCCCTGGAACTCGGGCGGGACGCCAGTGGTGCCACCACGCTGACGCCTGTCGGTGAATACGTCTACCAGCTCTCCGACTGGCACGAGGTCGCGGCCCTCGGAGCGACCGACGCGAAGTCGGCCTCGTCGCTGCGGGTGAGCGAGGTCCTGGCGCTCGGCGGCGACCGTTTCATGGTGTTGGAACGCACCGACCAGGTGACGCGGCTCTACGAGATCTCGCTCGCCGGCGCCACCAACATCCTCGGCACCGCCTGGGACGACGCCGCCACCAGCCCCAGCCTGGAGCAGACGGTCGACCTTGCCGCGCAGGGGGTGACGCCGGTCGGCAAGATCCTCCGATTGACGGCCTCCTCCCTGGAGGGCGCCGATCCGCGCTTCCCGGAGAAGCTGGAGGGGCTGGCGCTCATGCCGGACGGGCGCCTGCTGGTGATCAACGACGACGACTTCGGCATCAGCGGCCAGCGCACGGCCGTCGGACTGGTCGGCGGCCTCGACCTCGGCGGCCGCTGACGCACGTCGGCCCTTTCCTCGCCGCCCCCTGCCGGTCAGGCTGGGCGAAACGAGCGAGGGGAGTGCGAGGTGACGAGCGACTGGCTGCCGGCCGTTCTGGCTGTTGCCCCGAACGGGGCGAGGAAGACCAAGGCCGATCACCCGGCCGTGCCGCTGACGCCGGGCGAACTGGCGGCGACGGCCGCGGCCTGCAAGGCGGCCGGTGCGGCGATGATCCACCTCCACGTCCGCGAAGGGGGTGGCGGTCACAGTCTCGACGCCGGGCTCTACGGGGAGGCGATCGCGGCTGTGCGCGCGGCGGTCGGCGACGGCCTCATGATCCAGATGACGACCGAGTCGGTCGGGCGCTACAGCCCGGCCGAACAGATGGCGGCGGTGCGCGCGGTCATGCCGGAGGCCGTGAGCCTGGCGGTGCGCGAACTGCTGGCGGACGGCGAGGCGGAACTTGCCGCGGCGCCCTTCCTCGCCGAGATGGCGGAGGCGGACGTGGCGCTCCAGTACATCCTCTACGATGCCACCGACCTCGATCATTTCGAGACGCTGCTCGCCCGGCGCATCATCCCGCGCAGCGGCTACTCGCTGCTGTTCGTGCTGGGGCGCTACAGCCCGGGGCAGCGCTCGCAGCCGGCGGACCTTCTGCCTTTCCTGGCGGCGGGCGGTGGACGCCATCCCTGGGCGGTCTGCGCCTTCGGTCCAAAGGAGACGGCCTGTGCGGCGGCGGCCGCGGCGCTCGGCGGCCACGCCAGGGTCGGCTTCGAGAACAACCTGCTGCTGCCGGACGGTCAGACGGCCGCCGACAACGCGACCCTCGTGGCGGCGACCGCCCAAGCCATCCGCGCGCTGGGGCGTCCGTTGGCCGACGCGGAGACTGCCCGCCGACTGCTGCGTGCGGGCGCTGCCGTCTCCGCCGGATAGCTTCATCCGACGGTCGAACTGTCGTGCCGGCGCCGGCAGGAGTGGCGTTTTTCGGCGAAGGCGTGTTCTATGGTGCGATGGACCTGCGTCCCAGAACCAACGGGAAGAGAGCCCGCCTGACGACCGCGACCCACCCCCGTGCACAGCCGGGCGGTCTGTCCGCAGGGTCGAAAGACGCGGTGGGCCGATGCGCAGGTGGGGCCGGTTCCGTTCGGAGCCCGGCCCACGACGACCCGAACAGAAGAGGAGGAGGAGCTATGCAGAGGATCGCTCTCGCAGGGGCGGCCATCGCGCTCGCCATCGGCGGCGCCGCCCTGACCGGGCAGGAGGCCCAGGCTCAGCAGAAGTTCATCACCATCGGCACCGGTGGCGTCACCGGCGTCTACTATCCTGCCGGCGGCGCCATCTGCCGGCTCGTGAACCAGAACCGCAAGGAGACCGGGATCCGCTGCTCGGCGGAATCCACCGGCGGCTCGATCTTCAACCTCAACGCCATCCGCCAGGGCGAGCTCGACTTCGGCATCGTCCAGTCCGACTGGCAGTACCACGCGATGAAGGGCGACAGCACCTTCGCCGACGCGGGCCCCAACGCGGACCTGCGTTCGGTCTTCTCGCTCCACCCGGAGCCGCTCACCCTGGTGGTACGCGCCGACAGCGGCATCGAGTCCTTCGAGGATCTGAAGGGCAAGCGGGTCAACATCGGCAACCCCGGCTCCGGCCAGCGGGCGACGGTGCAGGTGCTGCTGGAAGCCTACGGCTGGACCACCGACGACTTCGCGCTGGCTGCCGAGCTGCCGTCGCGCGAGCAGGGCCAGGCGCTCTGCGACAACAACATCGACGCCTTCCTCTTCACCGTCGGCCACCCCAGCGGTGCGATCGCGGAGCCGGTGGCGACCTGCGACGCGCAGATCAAGCCGATCACGGGGGAGGTCGTGGACAAGCTGGTGGAGGACACGCCCTACTACTTCGAGGCGACCATCCCTGCCGGGATGTACAACAATTCCGAGGACGTGAAGACCTTCGGCGTCGGCGCCACCCTCGTCAGCTCCACCGCCGTCGAGCCGGAGGTGGTCTACCAGGTGGTCAAGGCCGTCTTCGAGAACTTCGACTCCTTCAAGGGGCTGCATCCCGCCCTGCAGGTCCTGACCAAGGAGGACATGGTCAGCCAGGGCAACAGTGCGCCCCTGCACGAGGGGGCCAAGAAGTACTACGAGGAAGCGGGCCTGCTGAACGAGTGACGGGCCGGTCGGGCGGCTGACGTCGCCCGACCCCCTGCCTCGACGACGGCTGGCCACCCGCAGCGGGAGGGGCGATGGCGGACGAACAGGCGAAACAGGATGACCTTTCCCGCGCCGCGGACATGGCGCGGGCCGAGACGGGCGCGCGCACCGGCCATGGCGTGACCCGCGGACTGCTGTTCACCGTCGCGGTGGCGTGGTCGCTCTTCCAGCTCTGGATCGCCTCGCCGCTGCCCTTCGTCGTCGGCTTCGGCATCTTCACCGATTACGAGACCCGGGCGATCCATCTCGCCTTCGCCCTGTTCCTCGCGTACACCGCCTTCCCGGGCAGCCAGGTGGACGGCAGGAGCCGCAGGATCCTGCCCCTCCTCTACCTCGCTGCCGCCGCCTTCCTCGCGTGGCGCGGCTTCGGCTTCGCCGCCACCGGTGCCGACGAGGCCACCGCCTTCTTCGCGATGACCGGGGCGCTGCTGCTGGCCGCCTGGATGGCCTGGCAGCCCGGCGCGGTGCACCGCATCCCGGCCGTCGACTGGCTGCTCGCCCTCGCGGCCAGTGCGACCGCCCTCTACCTCTTCGTCTTCTACCGCGACCTCGCGATGCGCCCCGGCAACCCGACGATCGCCGACCTCGCGGTCGCCGGCGTCGGCCTCGTGCTGCTGCTGGAGGCGGCGCGCCGCACCCTGGGTCTGGCCCTGCCGATCGTGGCGCTGGTCTTCCTCTTCTACACCTTCGCCGGGCCCTGGATGCCCGACCTCATCGCCCACCGCGGCTTCTCCTTCAGCCGCACCATGTCGCAGCAGTGGCTGACCCAGGAGGGCGTCTTCGGCATCGCGCTCGGCGTCTCGACCTCCTTCGTCTTCCTCTTCGTGCTGTTCGGCTCGATGCTGGAGAAGGCCGGCGCCGGCAACTACTTCATCAAGGTCTCCTTCGCCTTTCTCGGCCACCTGCGCGGCGGCCCGGCCAAGGCGGCCGTGGTCTCCTCCGGCCTCACCGGCATCATCTCCGGCTCGTCGATCGCCAACGTCGTCACCACCGGGACCTTCACCATCCCGCTGATGAAGCGGGTCGGCTATCCGCCGGAGAAGGCGGGCGCAGTCGAGGTCGCCGCCTCGGTCAACGGCCAGATCATGCCGCCGGTGATGGGGGCGGCCGCCTTCCTGATGGTCGAGTACGTCGGCATCCCCTACACCGAGGTGATCCGCCACGCCTTCGTGCCGGCGATCATCACCTACATCGCGCTGCTCTACATCGTGCACCTGGAGGCCCTGAAGGCGGGCATGCAGGGCCTGCCGCGGCGCGGCACCGACCGTTCGCCCCAGCGCCGCATCCTCGGCATCGGCCTCACGGTCAGCGCCATCGTGGTCTTCGCGGGCCTCGTCTACTACGGGATCAAGGCCCTGCAGGCGCTGCTCGGTCCCGCTGCCGACTGGGTGATTCTGCCGGGCCTGCTGGTCGCCTACGTGGCCCTGGTGGTCTACGCCGCGCGCGTGCCCGACCTGGAGACCGACGATCCGGAGGCGCCGATCGAGGACCTGCCGGAGGCGGGGCCGACCCTGCGCACCGGCCTCTACTTCCTGCTGCCGATCGTGGTGCTGATCTGGTGCCTGATGATCGAGCACCTGTCGCCGGGCCTGTCGGCCTTCTACGCCACGCTCTTCATGATCTTCATCCTGCTCACCCAGCGGCCGATCCAGGCCCTGGTCCGCCGGCACGACGTCGGCTCCGCCGCCCTGGCCGGGGTGCGGGACCTCTTCGAGTCCCTGGAAGGGGGCGCGCGCAACATGGTCGGCATCGGCATCGCGACGGCCGCGGCGGGCATCGTCGTCGGCACGGTCGCCATGACCGGCATCGGCCAGGTCATGACCAGCCTCGTGGAGAGCCTGTCCGGCGGCAACCTCATGGTCATGCTGGTCCTCGTGGCGGTGGTCTGCATCATCCTCGGCATGGGCCTGCCGACCACGGCGAACTACATCGTCGTCGCCTCGCTCATGGCCAACGTGGTGGTCGAACTGGGCTCCCAGGCCGGGCTCGCGGTGCCGCTGATCGCCGTGCACCTCTTCGTCTTCTACTTCGGTCTGATGGCGGACGTGACGCCGCCGGTCGGGCTGGCATCCTTCGCGGCCTCGGCCATCTCCCGGGCGGACCCGATCCGCACCGGCATCCAGGCCTTCATCTACGAGTCGCGGACCGTCATCCTGCCCTTCATGTTCATCTTCAACACCAAGCTGCTGCTGATCGGCATCGACGGGCCGCTGGATCTGGCGATCACGGTGTTCGGGGCGCTCTCGGCGTCGCTGCTCTTCACCGCAGGGACCCAGGGCTGGTTCGTCACCCGCAGCCGCTGGTACGAATCCCTGCTGCTGCTGCTGGTCGCCTTCACCCTCTTCCGCCCCGGCTTCTGGTGGGACCGCATCGAGCCGCCCTACCAGGAGCTGCCGGCGAGCGCCCTGATCGACGCCGCCGGCGAGGTGCCCCAGGGGGCGCTGCTGCGCTTCCGCGTCACCGGGCTGGACCTGGACGGCGACGAGGTGACCCGCTCGGTCGCCCTGCCGATGGGCGCGCCAGGCCCCGGCGCCAAGCGTCTCCAGGCACAGGGTCTCAGCGTCATGGCCCTGGGCGACCGCGTGCAGGTGCTGAACGTCGATTTCGCCAGCCCGGCCGAGCGGGCCGGCATCGAGAACGGCTTCGACATCACCGCCGTACGGGTGCCGCACGACCGGCTGGCCAAGGAGATCATGTACCTGCCCGCCTTCCTGCTGCTCGCGCTGGTCTGGTGGCTGCAGCGCCGACGGACCGGATCGGAGAGGGGGCTGCGCGCTCGCACTGCATGAGCACCCGGATGACCGCCGCTCCGCTCCCGCGCCGGGCGCCGGGGCTGCCGCCCGTCGCGCCGATCGACATCGCGCGCCTGCCGCGCTGGGAGATCGAGGCCCTGGCCGCCGCCGGCGAGACGCTGGACGAGGTCGAGCGGGTTCTGGCGCGCAGCGGCGACAACCCCGTCGGCGACCTGCTGCGCCACCAGGGAGCCTTCTACGAGTGGGAGCTCTACCCCCCGGGCGGCGTCACCGACCCCGAGAGCGGGGCGCAGTTCTACTACCACGCCCACGACGCCGGCCGCCGCTTCGATGGCGAGCACGGGCACTTCCACACCTTCCTGCCGTCTGCCGCCCTGCCGCGGGGCTCCAAGCCGCCGCCGCGACTGCCGGGGGCGACCGCCGGCGACGGCCGCTTCTGCCACCTCGTTGCGGTGTCGATGGACGAGCGCGGCCGGCCCTACCGGCTCTTCACCACCAACCGCTGGGTCACCGAGGAGCGCTGGGCCGAGGCCGAGGTTCTGGCGCCGCTGGTCGACCTCTTCGTGGTCGAGCTGGTGCGACCGTCCTGGGCGGCCAGCCGCTGGCTGACGGCGCTGATCCACCTCTTCCGCCCGCAGGTCGAGCAGCTGCTGCTGGCCCGCGACCGCACGGTCGCGGCCTGGCGCAAGCGCCACCCCGAGGCCGACCCGCTGGACGACCGGCGCCTGGAGGTCACCTCCTGGATCGACATCGACCCGGCGGCCCAGCGCGCCGCCCTGCTGGAGGCCCTGAAGCAGAGCCGGCGGCGGTGACGGCGGGGCCTGCTCTTCCGGGGACGTGACTTGCCGGTGATGGCCGGTCGGGCGGACGGTGGGCGCCATGAGCACGGTCATCGCCCGCCCTTCGATCCGTGTGCGGCACGCACAGGACGGCCTCGCCGTCGGCGTCGCTCTGGCCGTCGCCGCGGGGGCGGTCGCCATCGGCCTCGCCCACGGCTGGCGGCTCGGCGTGCTGCTCCTGGTCGGCGCCCTGCTCGGCTTCTCCCTCTACCACGCCGCCTTCGGCTTCACCTCGGGCTGGCGCGGCTTCGTCACCCGCCGCCGCGGAGCGGGCCTGCGGGCGCAGTGCCTGCTGCTGGCGCTTGCCGGCCTGCTCCTGCTGCCGCCGATCGCGGCCGGCAGCCTGCTCGGCCAGCCGGTCTCCGGCTTCGTCTTTCCCGTCGGCCTCTCGCTGCTCGTCGGGGCGGCCCTCTTCGGGCTGGGCATGCAGCTCGCCGGCGGCTGCGGCTCGGGCACTCTCTACACCGTCGGCGGGGGCAGCGTGCGCATGGTGGCGGCGCTTGCGGCCTTCGTCGCCGGCTCGCTGCTCGGTTCGATCCACCTGCCGTGGTGGCTGACCCTGCCGTCGCTGCCGCCGCTCTTCCTGCCGGCGCACCTGGGGCTCTGGGGGACGCTGGCGCTGCAGACGGCGCTGCTCGCCGCGCTGGCGCTGCTGGTCCGCAGCCGGGAGAGCAAGCCGCCGACGGCGACCGCGGGGCCGGCCCCGGCCCTGCTGCGCGGGCCCTGGCCGCCCTGGTGGGGCGCCGTCGCGCTCGCCGTCCTCGGCCTGCCCGTGCTCTGGCTGAACGGGCATCCCTGGGGCATCACCAGCGGCTTCGCCTTCTGGGGCGCCAAGCTCGCCCGCGCCGCCGGACTGCCGGTCACCGACTGGCCCGGCTGGCACGGGGCCGACGGCTACCTCGCGCTGCCGGTCTTCGCCCACGACGTCAGCGTCTCCAACGTCGGGATCATGCTGGGTGCCCTGCTGGCGGCCAGCCTCGCCGGCCGCTTCGCGCCGTCACTGCGGATTGGCCGGCGGCCGCTGGCGGCGGCCCTGCTGGGCGGCTTCCTCATGGGCTACGGCGCGCGCCTCTCCTTCGGCTGCAACATCGGTGCGCTGCTGGGCGGGATCGCCTCGGGCAGCCTGCACGGCTGGGTCTGGCTGCCCTGCGCCTTCGCCGGCTCGCTGCTGGGAATCCGGCTGCGGCCGTCCTTCGGCCTCGCCGACTGACCGCCGCCCTCAGTCGTCCGCATCCGCCGGGAGTGCGGACAGGGTCTTGCTGAGCGAGCCGTTGAACCGGCCGAGCAGAGTGGCGAGAGCGGCCCGGTCCCCCTCGGGCCAGTCGGCGAAGAGGGCGTCCAGGCGCTCCAGCCGGGCCGCCCGCATCGCCTCGGCCTGCGCCGCCCCTTCCGCGGTACGCTCCACCAGCGCGCTGCGGCGATCGGCCGGGTTCGGCAGCTTGCGCACCAGGCCACGCCGCTGCATGGCGGCGACCTGCCGGGTGACGGTGGAATCGTCCAGGGCGAGCCCCGCCGCCAGGTCGCCGACGGCCCGCGCGCCGTCCCGGAGCTGCAGCAGCAGCATGTAGTGGGCGCGCTCCAGCGGGTAGGCGCGCTTCCGATTGATCGCCTCGAGGGCGCGCGCCAGGAAGGCGAACTCCTGCTCCAGCCGCTCGATCACCGGCGGCGTCTCTTCCATGCGTTCCCCCTCCTGTCCCGATATTGTCTGCATCATACACCTTGTTCGCCCGCGGGTCCCAGCTAATATCTGTACAGTACAGATACCAGTGTGAGCCCTCCTCATGTCCTCGCCCGGCACCCCGAACTTTCTCGACCAGCCCAAGGCCGTCTGGGCCACCGCCTTCGCCTGCGTGGTGGGCTTCATGTCGATCGGTCTGGTCGACCCGATCCTCACGTCGATCGCCACTGGTCTGCAGGCCTCGCCAAGCCAGGTGTCGCTGCTGTTCACCAGCTACTTCTTCGTCACCTCGGTGATGATGCTGGTGACCGGTTTCGTCTCCAGCCGGCTGGGCGGCCGCAAGACCCTGCTGCTGGGTGCGGCGCTGATCGTGCTCTTCGCCGGCCTCGCCGGCACCTCGGACTCGGTGCTGCAGCTCGTCCTCTACCGGGCCGGCTGGGGCCTCGGGAACGCCTTCTTCGTGGTGACGGCCCTGTCGGTCATCGTCGCCGCCTCGCGCGGCGGCACGGGCGCGGCGATCCTCATGTACGAGGCGGCGCTGGGCCTCGGCATCTCGGTCGGCCCGCTGCTCGGCGCTGCGCTGGGCTCCGCCTCCTGGCGCTACCCCTTCTTCGGCACGGCCACCCTCATGGCCATCGGCTTCGTCGCCATCGCCCTGTTCCTGGCCGAGCAGCCCAAGCCGGCGCAGAAGACCAGCCTCAGCGCACCGATCAGGGCCCTCGGCCAGCCGGGCCTGATGACCACGGCGGTGAGCGGCCTGTTCTACTACTACGCCTTCTTCACGGTGCTCGCCTTCGTGCCCTTCGTCCTGCAGATGTCGGCGCACGCCGTGGGCCTGATCTTCTTCGGCTGGGGCGTCCTGCTGGCGGTCTTCTCGGTGATCGTGGCGCCCCGGCTGCAGGCGCGCTTCACCGCCACCCACCTGCTGACCGGCTGCCTCGCGCTTTTCGCGGTGCTGCTGCTGGTCATGGGCGTGGGCTCCGCCAGCGTGGTCGCCGGCTGCGTCGTGCTGAGCGGCGCCCTGATGGGCGTCTGCAATACCGTCTACACCGAGATGGCGCTGGAGGTGTCGGGAGTCGCCCGGCCGGTCGCTTCCGCCGGCTACAACTTCCTGCGCTGGTTCGCTGGCGTCATCGCGCCCTTCGCCGCGCCGATGATCGCCGAGATGGCGGGCAAGGAGGCGACCTTCGCCGTCGCGGCGGTGGCGGCCCTGCTGGCGCCGGCGATCCTGCTGGCCCGCCGGGGCACCCTGGGCCACTACGGCGGCGGCGTCGAACCGCCGGCGGCGGCTCCGGCGGCGACGGCCGCCGTGCTGGCGGCGGTGGACGGCAGCCCGGCAGACGCGGCGGTGCTGGCGCGGGCCGGCGAACTGGCCCGGGCGCGGGGGCTCGCGGTGGCCGTGGTGCACCTGCGGGTGCTCGAGGTCTTCGACGAGGAGGGCGCGGAGCGGGAGGATACTCAGACCGCGGCGGCGATCGTGGCGCAGGCCGTCGCGCGGTTGCGGGACGCCGGGCTGACGGCGGAAGGAACAGTGGCCGAGTCGAGCGCGGCACGGGCGGCCGAGACCCTGCTGGACCAGGCGCGGGCGGTCGGGGCGACGGTCCTGGTGCTGGGGCCCCCGCACCACGACCTCGGCGACCTCGTCCACGGCAGTCTGGCCGAGGCCGTGCGCAACCGGGCCGAAGCCGCCCCCGGCGTCGAGATCCTGCGGGCGGCCCCCGCCGCGGCCTGAGCAGAGCAGCTTCTTCCGGGCGGACAGCCCTCGGCGCTTGCCAGCGCGCGCGGCGGGACCGATCCTGCCGCCTCCGCCGCTGCCGAGGGTCAGGCCGATGAACGACCTTTCCACCTTTCCGGTGCCGCCGTCGGTGATCCTCGCCGTGATCCTGCTGGTCGTGGCGATCCTGGTGATCCTGGCCGGCATCAAGACCGTGCCTCAGGGCGAGGCCTGGACGATCGAGCGCTTCGGCCGCTTCACCCGGGTGCTGCGGCCGGGCCTCAACCTGCTGGTTCCCTTCATCGACCGCGTCGGGCAGCGGCAGAACATGATGGAGCGGGTGCTCGACGTCCCCACCCAGGAGATCATCACCCGCGACAACGCCATGGTGCAGACCGACGGCGTGGTCTTCTTCCAGATCCTCGACGCGGCGCGCGCCAGCTACGAGGTGCAGAACCTCGAACTGGCGATGCAGAACCTCGCGGTGACCAACCTCCGCTCGGTCATGGGCGCCATGGACCTGGACGAACTGCTGTCCAACCGCGACGCCATCAACGCCAAGCTGCTGCAGATCGTCGACGAGGCGACCCAGCCCTGGGGCGTGAAGATCACCCGGGTGGAGATCCGCGACATCCAGCCGCCGGCCGACCTCGTCGCCGCCATGGCCAAGCAGATGACGGCGGAGCGGGAGCGGCGGGCCGCCATCCTCAAGGCCGAGGGCGATAAGCAGGGCGCCATCCTGCGGGCCGAGGGCGAGAAGCAGAGCCGGATCCTGGAGGCGGAGGGCCGGCGCGAGGCCGCCTTCCGCGACGCCGAGGCGCGCGAGCGCTCCGCCCAGGCCGAGGGCGAGGCGACCCGCGTGGTCTCGGAGGCGATCGCCGCCGGCTCGACCCAGGCGATCAACTACTTCGTCGCCCAGAAGTACGTCGAGGCGCTGCAGGCCATCGGCAGCGCCCACAACGAGAAGATCGTCTTCCTGCCGCTGGACACGACGGGCGTGCTCGGTGCACTCGGCGGCATCCAGGAGCTGACCCGCTCGCTGGGCGGCGGTTCGGGCGGGGCGGCACGGCCCATCACCGCCCCCGTCGCGCCGCGGCCGTCTACTCCGCCGTCGACCAGCGCCCCGGCCTCGCCGCCGCAGCCGTGGGGGCCGCGCAGCGGCGAGCCGGGCTGAGGCCGCTTCCTTGAGCGCGCTCGCCTGGGCCATCGTCGGCGCCCTGCTGCTGGCTGTCGAGGTGCTGGCCATCGGCACTTGGCTGCTGTGGTTCTCGCTCGGCGCCTTCACCTTGGCGCTGCTGCTGGTGCTCGGCGTCGAACTGGGGCTGGAGGCGCAGCTGTTGATCTATGCCGCCGTCACCCTGGCCGAAACGGTGCTGGTGGTCGTGGTCTGGCGGCGGCGTGGTCCGCAGGGCGGGGAGCGGCTGAACGAGCGGGCCGAGCGCCTGGTGGGCCAGATCTTCGTGCTGGAGACGCCGGTGGTGCACGGCCGCGGCCGCATCCGGGTCGGCGACGGCTCCTGGCCGGTGCGCTGCGCCGAGCCGCTGCCGGCCGGGGCGGAGGTGCGGGTCACGGCTGCCGACGGCAGCGAACTGACGGTGGTCGCTCACACGGCGTGAGCGGCGGTTTGTCCTGCAGGAGTGGGAGGGAAGAGACGGTGTCGACCAACAGCTACAGGATCGCGGTGATCGCCGGCGACGGCATCGGCAAGGAGGTGGTGCCCGAGGGGCTGCGGGTGCTGGAGGCCGCCGCGAAGAAGTACGACATCGACATCCGCTACGACCACTTCGACTTCGCGTCCTGCGACTACTACGCCAGGCACGGCGTGATGATGCCGGAGGACTGGAAGGCGCAGATCGGCGGCCACGACGCCATCTTCTTTGGTGCCGTCGGCTGGCCGGCCACCGTGCCCGACCACGTCTCCCTGTGGGGATCGCTGCTGAAGTTCCGGCGCGAGTTCGACCAGTACGTCAACCTGCGCCCGGTGCGCCTCATGCCCGGCGTGCGCTCGCCGCTGGCCGGCCGCAAGCCCGGCGACATCGACTTCTACGTGGTCCGCGAGAACACCGAGGGCGAGTACTCCTCGATCGGCGGGCGCATCTTCGAGGGCACCGAGCGTGAGGTGGTGGTGCAGGAGACGGTGATGAGCCGGGTCGGCGTCGACCGCATCCTGCGCTTCGCCTTCGACCTCGCCCGCTCCAGGCCGCGCCGGCGCCTGACCTCGGCCACCAAGTCGAACGGCATCTCCATCACCATGCCCTACTGGGACGAGCGGGTGGAGGCCATGGCCGCCGACTATCCCGACGTCACCTGGGACAAGTACCATATCGACATCCTGACGGCGCACTTCGTGCTGAACCCGGACCGTTTCGACGTGGTGGTCGCCTCCAACCTCTTCGGCGACATCCTCTCGGACCTGGGGCCGGCCTGCACCGGCACCATCGGCATCGCGCCCTCCGGCAACATCAACCCCGACCGCGACCACCCCTCGCTGTTCGAGCCGGTGCACGGCTCGGCCCCGGACATCGCCGGCAAGGGCATCGCCAACCCGGTCGGCCAGATCTGGGCCGGCGCCATGATGCTCGACCACCTGGGCCACCCGGACGCGGCCAAGGCCATCGTGCGGGCGGTCGAGACCGTGCTGGCGGAGGAGAAGTTGCGCACCGGCGACCTCGGCGGCCGGGCCGATACGCTGACCTGCGGCAAGGCCATCGCCGACGCGGTCGACTGAGGCTCAGCCCTCCTCCTGGCGGAAGGGGCTCTCTTCCGCCAGGGCGGCGATCTGCAGGCGCACCGCGCGGGTCTCGCGCTCCAGGAAGTCGGCGACGGCCCGGCGGAAGCCGGGGTCGGCGATCAGGTGGGTCGAATAGGTCTCCACCGGCAGGTAGCCGCGCTGGATCTTGTGCTCGCCCTGGGCGCCGGCCTCGACCACCGAGAGGCCGCGGGCGATGGCGAAGTCGATGGCCTGATAGTAGCAGGTCTCGAAGTGGAGGAACCTGATCTCGGCCGCGCAGCCCCAGTTGCGGCCGTAGAGGCGATCCCGGCCCAGCAGGTTGAGGGCGCCGGCGACCGGCCGGCCCGCCTGCTCCGCCAGGATCAGCACCACCCGCTCGGGCATGCGCTCGCCCAGCAGGGAGAAGAACTCGCGGTTCAGGTAGGCGCCGCCCCACTTGCGGTCGACCGTGTCGATGTAGAAGCGGTAGAAGGCGTCCCAGTGCCGCTCGTGCAGGTCGCTGCCGGTCACGGCCTGGAAGGTGACGCCCTCGGCCGCCACCGCGGCCCGCTCCTTGCGCAGGGCCTTGCGCTTGCGCGACGCCAGCGCGCCCAGGAAGTCGTCGAAGCTGCCGTAACCCTCGTTGTGCCAGTGGTACTGGCGGCCGATGCGCTGGAGGAAGCCGGCCTCGCCCAGCAGGTCCCATTCGTCGCGGCCGGGGAAGGTGACGTGCACCGAGGAGGCCTTGTGGTGCTGCAGGACGGCCGCCAGCCCGCTGGCCAGGGTCTCCTTCACCGCGGCCGCGTCCGCCTCCGGATGGGCCAGCAGTCGCGGGCCGCCCACAGGGGTAAAGGGCACCGAGCACTGGAGCTTGGGGTAGTAGCGGCCGCCCGCCCGCTCGAAGGCCTCGGCCCAGCCCCAGTCGAAGACGTACTCGCCGTAGGAATGGCTCTTGAGGTAGAGCGGCACGGCACCGACCAGCCGGCCGTCGGCCGCTCGCAGGGTCAGGTGCTGAGGCTGCCAGCCGCTCTCCGCCGTGGTGCAGCCGCTGTCCTCCATCGCCGACAGGAAGGCGTGGCCGACCGTGGGGTTCTCGTCGCCCGCACAGGCATCCCACTCGGCCGCGGTCACGGCCGACAGACTGTCGACGACGCTCAGGGTCAGGCTCGCACTGCCGTCCGGCATGAGGTCCGTTGCTTCGGGTGGGGGCGCGTGTCTCTCACCTTAGCCCATGGCCGTCCGGCGGCAAGGCGGTGCGGCCTCGCGACCGCACCGCCCCGGTCTGCAGGCGTGGTCCACAGGCGTCCGGCGTCAGGAGCCCTTGATCACGCCGCAGGCGATGCGGGTGCCGGCACCGCCGATCGGCTGGGTCGTCTGGTCGTCGGCCTCCATGTGGATCACCAGGGCCGAGCCGTCGTCGTCCAGCACCTTGGCCCGGTCGCCCTGGCCGGTCAGCGAGGCATAGGGCGTATAGAACTGGTAGTGGGTCGTGCCCTCGACGGCCCAGAGGTTCGGCAGGTCGCCGGCATCCGGACCGTCGGGATTGAGCAGCCCGTGCTTCCTGTCGTCGGGATTGATGTGCGAGCCGGAGGCCTTGAAGCCGTTCTGGTAGTCGTCGCAGGTGCCGACCCGGTGCATGTGGATTCCGTGCTCGCCCGGCGGCAGGCCCTGGACCTCGAGGTCGATCAGCAGGCCGTCGGGCCCTTCGGTGAAGGTAGCGGTGCCGATCTGCTTGTTGCTGGTGTCAACGATCTGCGCCGTCGCCTTGTCCTGGGCGAGCGCGAGGGCAGGGAAGAGGCCGGCGGCCAGAAGCAGGCTGCCGGCGAGCAGGTGGGGGGTCTTCATCGGCGTCCTCGTGTCTTGTCGACCGCTCGAAGATGGGCGGTACCATCAGTGTGGTGCTGGCCGTCCCCTGGGGAAGACCCGCGCGCGCGGAAAGGTTCCTCACGACCCGCCGGGCGAGGCGGAGAGAACCTTGTGGAAGAAGGTGGTGTCGCCGGGGCGGCCGTCGGGGAAGAGGGCGTAGCCCGGCACGATGCCCGTGACCGCGTAGCCGAGCGACAGGTAGAGGGCCTCGGCCGCGCCGCCGCGCATGGTGTCGAGTGTGAGCAACGTCAGCCCGCGCCGGACCGCCTCGGCCTCTGCCGCCTCCATCAGCCGCCGGGCGACGCCGCGGCGGCGGGCCTCGCGCAGCACCAGCAGCTTGCGGATCTCGCCCCGGTGCGGCTGGTTCGGCGGCACGTCCAGGCCGAGGATGACCGTGCCCACGATCCGGCCCTCCACGGCGGCGGTGAAAAGGACGCTGCGGCCGGCGTCGACCGCGGGCTGCAGCGCCGCCCACCAGGCCCGCGCCTCGGGCTCGGAGAAGCCGGCCATGAAGTTGACCGAGGCGCCGCCGGCCACGGCGTCGACCAGTACGGCGGCGAGGCCGGACAGGGCCGCCGGGAGGCCTCCGGGCGGGATCGGCGCGATCCCTGCGCTTGCCGTGCCGTCCGTCACCCCAGCACGCGCCGCGCGATGCCCTGCAGCCTGGCCACCATCTCGGGATCGCGGGCCTCGGGCCGGGTGATGACCGCGTGCTCCAGGGCGTGGTGGCAGCCGCGATCGCAGGTGCTGGTGCGGCCGGCGAGGCGCGGCACCACGTCGACGACCAGCTCCTTCGCCTGCTCGGCGTTCTGCAGCAGCACCTTGACGATCTCCGTCACCGAGACGTGGCCGTGCTCCGGGTGCCAGGAGTCGAAGTCCGTCACCATGGCGAGCGTCGCGTAGCAGAGCTCCGCCTCCCGGGCGAGGCGCGCCTCCGGCATGTTGGTCATGCCGATCACGTCGCAGCCCCACTGGCGGTAGAGCCGGGATTCGGCCAGGGTCGAGAACTGCGGGCCTTCCATGGCCAGGTAGGTGCCGCCGCGCTGGTGGGGCAGGCCGAGCGCGGTCAGGCCGGCCTGCAGAGCGTCGCCCAGCCGGCCGCAGACCGGCTCGGCCAGGGAGACGTGGGCGACCAGCCCGCCGCCGAAGAAGGAGGGCGGGCGCAGCCGCGTACGGTCGATGAACTGGTCGACGATCACGAAGGTGCCGGGCGGCAGCGCCTCGCTCAGCGAGCCCACGGCGGACAGCGAGAGGATCTCGGTGACGCCGCTGCGCTTCAGGGCGTCGATGTTGGCCCGCGCGTTCAGCTCGCCCGGCGGGATGCGGTGGCCGCGGCCGTGGCGCGGCAGGAAGACGACCGGCTGGCCGTCCAGCCGGCCGAACAGCAGCTCGTCCGAGGGCGGCCCGAAGGGCGTCTCGACCCGCCGCCACTCGGTGTCTGTCAGGCCGGCGACGTCGTAGAGGCCGCTGCCGCCGATGATCCCGATGACGGGCGGCGTCCCTGCTTCGCTCATGGCTGCTCCTCGGCTGATGGTTCCCTAGTCTAGCAGCCCGCGCAGCTCGTAGAGCAACTCCAGGGCCTGGCGCGGTGTCAGCTCGTCGGGGTTGACCGCCTGCAGCCTCTCTTCGAGGGGCGAAGGGCCGGCGGGCTCGGCCGCCTTCGCCTGGGGCTTCGGCCGCGTGGCCGCCGCGAAGAGCGGCAGGTCGTCGGCCAGCCGCGCCAGGGCGCTCGCCTGGTCGCTCTGCTCCAGCAGGCCCAGCACCTCCTCGGCGCGCTGGATGGCCGCCGGCGGCAGGCCGGCGAGGCGGGCGACGTGGATGCCGTAGGAGCGGTCGGCGGCGCCGGCCGTCACCTCGTGCAGGAAGACCACCTCGCCCTGCCACTCCTTGATCCGCAGGGAGTGGCAGGTGAGCGCCGGCAGGCGGGCGGAAAGGCGCGTCAGCTCGTGGTAGTGGGTGGCGAAGAGGGTGCGGCAGCCGTTGACCGCGTGCAGGTGCTCCAGGCAGGCCCAGGCGATGGCCAGGCCGTCGAAGGTGGCGGTGCCGCGGCCGATCTCGTCCAGGATCACCAGCGCGCGCGGCCCCGCCTGGTTCAGGATGGCCGCCGTCTCGACCATCTCCACCATGAAGGTCGACCGTCCGCGGGCGAGGTCGTCGGCGGCGCCGACCCGGCTGAACAGGCGGTCGACCAGGCCGATGCGCGCCGCCTCGGCCGGGACCCACGCCCCGATCTGGGCGAGCAGCACGATGAGGGCGTTCTGGCGCAGGAAGGTCGACTTGCCGGCCATGTTGGGCCCGGTCAGCAGCCAGACCCGGTCCTCCGGTGTCAGACAGCAGTCGTTGGCGACGAACGGCCCCTCCTGCCGCTCGGCCAGCATGGCCTCGACCACGGGATGGCGGCCGCCGCGGATGTCGAGCAGCGGCGTCTCCAGCAGCTCGGGCCGTGACCAGCCGCGCTCGACCGCCAGGTCGGCCAGCGCCGTCAGCAGGTCCAGCTCGGCCAGGGCTGCGGCCGCCGCGGCCACCGCCGCCGCCGCCTCGACGACTCGGCCGACCAGCGCCTCGAAGATCTCCGTCTCCAGGGCCAGCGCCCGGTCGGCGGCGCTGACGATCTTCTGCTCCAGCTCGGAGAGGGCGACCGTGGTGTAGCGCACCGCACCCGCCAGGGTCTGGCGGTGCAGGAAGAGACTGTCGGGCCCCGTCGGCATGCGGCCGGCGTTGGCGGCGCTGACCTCGATGAAGTAGCCCAGCACGTTGTTGTGCTTGATCTTCAGGCTGGCGATGCCGCTGGCGCTCACGTAGTCGGCCTGCAGGCCGGCGATGGTGCGCCGGCTGTCGTCGCGCAGGCTGCGCAGCTCGTCGAGGGCCGGCGCATAGCCCGCCGCCACGAAGCCGCCGTCGCGGGTGACCGGCGGCGGCGTCTCGACCAGGGCTGCCGCCAGCTCGGCAACCAGGGCCTCGTGCCCCTGCAGGGCGCCCAGCGCCGCCGCCAGGTCGTCCGGCAGTGGCTCTCTCGCGCCGCTCAGCCGGCCGGCGAGCCGGGCGCAGAGTGCCAGGCCATCGCGCACCGCCGCCAGGTCGCGCGGGCTGCCGCGTCCCAGGGTGAGGCGGGAGAGCGCGCGCTCCATGTCCGGCGCGCCGCGCAGGTCCTGGCGCAGGTCGTCGGCGACTGCGCGCTGATCCACCAGGAACGACTGGGCGTCCAGCCGCCGGCGCAGCGGCTCGATCGCCGCCAGTGGGGCGCTCAGGCGATTGCCGAGCAGGCGCGCGCCTGCGGCGGTCACTGTCCGGTCGAGGGTGGCGAGCAGGCTGCCCTTGCGCTCACCGGACAGGGTCTCGACGAGTTCCAGGTTGCGCCGGGTGGCGGCATCGATCTCCAGCAGCCCCTCGCGCGCCAGCCGGCGGGGCGGCTCCAGCCGCGGCAGCTTGCCCTTCTGGGTCAGCAGCAGGTAGTCGAGCAGCGCCCCGGCGGCGGCGGTCTCGGCCCGGCCGAAGGTGCCGAAGGCCTCCAGCGTGCCGACCCCGAACTGCGCTTCCAGGCGCCGCCGGGCGTTCTCGCTGTCGAAGCGGGCGGAGGGCAGGGGGGCGAGGACCGGCTCGACCTCGACCAGCGCCGCCTTGATCTCGGTCTTGGCCAGCAGGCGGTCGGGGAGCAGCAGCTCGCCGGGCCGCAGGCGGGCGAGCGCGCTGGCCAGACCGGCCGCCTCGACCGGCTGGGCCGCGAAGGCGCCGGTGGAAATGTCCGCCCAGGCCAGCCCCAGCCCGCCGGCCGCCTCGGCGAGCGCCACCAGATGGTTGGCGCTGCGCGCGTCGAGCAGGGAGTCTTCGGTGAGCGTTCCGGGGGTGACGATCCGCACCACGTCGCGCTGGACCACGGACTTGCCGCCGCGCTTCTTGGCCTCGGCCGGGTCCTCGAGCTGCTCGCCGACCGCCACCCGGAAGCCCTGCCGGATCAGCCGGGCGAGATAGGCCTCGGCGGCATGGGCCGGAACCCCGCACATGGGGATGTCCTCGCCGCCGTGCTGCCCGCGCTTGGTGAGGGTGATGTCGAGGGCGGCCGACGCCCGGACGGCGTCATCGAAGAAGAGCTCGTAGAAGTCGCCCATGCGGTAGAACAGCAGACAGTCCGGGTGGGCCTGCTTGAGGGCGAGATACTGTGCCATGGCCGGGGAAACCGGCCGGCTTTCGGGGGCGGGGGAGGCTGCTTCGTTCACCGCCGGAAGGAAGCAGGCCGCCGCGCTCGCCGCAAGGGTGGTGCTACGGCCTGTGCAGCCTGCGCCCTGCAGGCCGAACGGCTAGTCGGCCGGCCTGGCCGGACCTGAGGTGCTCGCGGCCGGGGCGGCCTGCCAGGGTGCGTTGACTGCCTCGATCTCGGAGAACGAGCTGCCGCCCGTCACGGCATAGATCACCAGCCCGAGGAGCACCGTTGCGCTGGCGGCGGTCAGGTACAGCCACCGCCGCGCCCCTCTTCCGCGGCGGATGACCGGAAGGCGCTTCGGCGCCAGAGTGGTCTTGGGGACCGGCAGCTCGGCGACGGCGCCGGTCACCGCGGTGATGCGTGGCCAGAGAGTCGCGGAGGGTGTCATGCTCGGCAGGGTGAGGGCGAGCGGAGCGAGGCGCGCCGACCAGCGGGCCTGGACCGCCCCCAGCCGCGGATCGACCCGGCAGCGCCTCTCCATCTCCTGCCGCGGGGCCCGGTCGAGGGCTCCCACGACCGCTTCCGCCACCAGCAGCTCGTCGTCGTCATCGGCGCCCAGGCCCTGGAGGGCCCGCAGGACGAGGTCCCGGGCGACCTCCGGACTGGTCCTCGATTCCTGTGCGAGGCGGCTGTAGCTCCAGCCGTCACGGTAGGCGTGCAGAAGCGACTCTCGCTCTTCTCCGAGTCGGGCCAGCTCGTTCCAGATCGCCCCCTTTCCCTCGGCCGGAAAGGCGGAGGCCGCGGTTGCGCCCGCACCGCGCGGGAGGTCCAGGGCTTTCGTCCGCACGAGGTGCAGCAGCCACGCGAGAGGATCAGCTTCGTCCGGGCGGTAGGTCGAGGCGCCACGCCAGACCTGCTCGTAGGTCTCGAGCAGAACATGCTCGGCCTCGTCCTCTCTGCCGACGAGGTGGAAGGCGACGGCTTTGAGGTGCCCGGCGGTGGCGTCGTAGAGGTGACGGAAGGCGAGCCGATCGCGAGCCGCGACCGCGACGATCAGATCCGAGAGTTTAGGCGAGATTGGCATGATCGAGGCGCCGCATGGAGGTCCAACATCCCTCGTAGCGAGCGGAACGGTCGTTTGCAAACGCATGTTGAAGAGCGACCGCGGACGCGGCGCCGGGCCGCCGCGTCCGCCGCGCGCTTCAGGCGCCGAAACTGAGGGAATGGGCCGGCAAGGGCATGCCGAGCGCCTGCTGCAGAACGGTCCAGTGCATGGCCTCGTCGCAGGCGACCCGCCCTCCCATCTCGCTCAGTGCGCCGTCCTGGAATGACGGGATCACGCCGAGGTAGGCGTCCGCCGCCTCTTTCTCGAGTCGATGGGCGAGCATCAGGATGTCCGTCTGGTTCTTGATGGCCGCGGCATCCAGCTCCTGGGCGTAGGCCTGCAGGGTCTTGGACTCGACGGGAGTGCCGCCGAGCTTGCGGATGGTGGACTCGAGTCCGTCGCGATGCTCCTTGTGATGGGTCTGGAACAGCACCGCGGTCGTCAGCACTGCCGGCTGCAGCAGGCCGCTCTCGGCGCCGAGCTGGTACGCGCCGATTGCCTGGTGTTCCAGCCCCAGGGCGACGTTTAGAATGGCGACGTCCTGCATGGGATCCGAGGGCATCTGCGTCGTCTGCCGCGCAGCCATCGAATCGCAGCCGGCGATGAGAGCAACCGCCGAAGCTGAGAGTGTCGCCTTGCCGACATCGGAGAAAAACAGCCTCCGACCTAGAGACACATGGCGGTCATTCTCGAAAATTTTACTCATTTCCCGCTCTCCTGAGATTGAGGGTTTTCTTCTCCGATCGAAAAGAGGGGGCTCTCTCTTCGATCTGGCTCAGCTACGAGCGGCCGTGTGATCTGGATGCAGGAGGATCTATTCACCGAGGGGAAGAAGGTTTCCCTGATAGATGACCGGGCCTGTCGGTGCGCCGGTCGGCGAGCCGCCTGCCGGCTCGACGCTGACGGCGAGGGTGGCGCTGTCGCCCGGATGACCGGCCAGCGGGAGCGCCGCGCCCGATGCATCGATCACCCCGAGCGAGCGCGGACGGTCGGAGCCCGACACCATCCAAAGCTCGTAGCTGCGGCCGGGCGCCGGAGGTGGCAGCGCCGACAGCGGGCGCAGTTCGACCTTCCGTCGCACGGTGTCGACGCTGACCAGCCACCCTGCGGTGTCTGCACCGGTCTGCAGGTAGGCGACGTAGCGGCCGGCTTCCCGCGGCGGTTCCGGATGCGGCGTGGCGGCAATGTAGACGGCCAGGGCCGCCGCCAGTGCGAACCCTGCGGCCGAGGCGACCTTCCACCTTGCGGCGCCGCCTGCCCGGCTCGGTACCGGCCGCGGTTGCCGGGGGGTGACGGGTGGGGCGGGACGTGGAAGCGGTGCCGCCGGGCTGATGGCTGCATCGATCCGGCGCCACAGCGCGGCCGGCGGTTCCTGCTCCGGAAGGGCGAGTGCGGCCGGCGCCAGGCGGTCGCTCCATGCGGCGACCAGGGTCGCGAATGCCCGGTCCCGACGCAGGCGCGCCTCGACCAGCGCCGTCTCCTCCGGCCCCAGGAGACCGATCACGTACTCGGCCGCCAGCAACTCGTCGTCGAGCTCGGGCCGGTCGCTCATGGGTCCAGGCACCCCTTCAATCGCTGCAGCCCCCGCCGGATCCAGCTCTTCACCGTGCCGAGGGGCGTACGCAAGCGGCCTGCCAGCTCCTCGTGCGTGTAGCCCTCGCAGTAGGCGAGCAGCAGGCAGTTGCGCTGCACGGCCTCCAACTGGTCCAGGCAATGCCGGAGCCGCGCGGCCTCCTCGCTGGCACTCGCCCAGTCGAGTGGCCCCGGTGCGTCGGACTGCCGGTCTGCGGCCGCCTCGATTCCCTCGCGCCAGGGCTCCAGCCGGTGGCGACGCAGGTGGTCCAGAGACTGGTTCCGGACGACCGTGATCATCCAGGTCATCACCGTGCCCCGGTCGGCCCTGTAGTCCGCGGCGCGCTGCCAGATCTTGACGTAGGCCTCCTGCAGAGCCTCCTCCGCGGCCTCCGGCCGCTTGAGGATGTTCAGCGCGATCGCGAAGAGCCGCCCGCTGGTGGCATCGTAGAGCGACCGGAAGGCGCCCCGGTCCTGGGCCGCAACGGCGGCAACGAGATCGGCGAGCGCGGCGCGGTCTATGGTCGTGGAGATGGTAACCTCCGATCGGCGTCGGAAGGGGAGGTAGCGTGGGGCCGCGGCAAGGCAATCGGCCGCGCCCTGCGGCGCCTCCTTCCGCCTGTAGGAAAAGTGCCGGCACGCTTTGACCTGGCTTCGCGCGCCTCCTAGGCTGCGCGCCCGGTCTGGCCACCACGACAGGTCGAAGGAGATCGGGAGCGCGGGAGGACAGCGAGAATGAGTGAGAACAGAGCGCGGACCCTGGCGGAGGAGTCGCTGGAGATGCACGCCCGCGGCCGGCCGGGCAAGCTCGAGATCACGCCGACCAAGCCGCTGACGACCCAGCGCGACCTGGCTCTGGCCTATTCCCCCGGCGTCGCCGAGCCCTGCCTGCGGATCGCGGCCGACCCGGCGAAGGCCTACGACTACACGGCCAGGGGCAATATGGTCGCCATCGTGTCCAACGGCACGGCGGTGCTGGGCCTCGGCAACCTCGGCGCTCTCGCCTCCAAGCCCGTGATGGAGGGCAAGGCGGTCCTGTTCAAGCGCTTCGCCGACGTCGACGGCATCGACCTCGAAGTCTCGACCGAGGACGTCGACGAGTTCGTCAACTGCGTGCGCTTCCTCGGCCCTTCCTTCGGCGGCATCAATCTCGAGGACATCAAGGCGCCGGAGTGCTTCATCATCGAGCAGCGGCTGAAAGAGCTGCTCGACATCCCCGTCTTCCACGACGACCAGCACGGCACCGCCATCATCGCCGCCGCCGGGATCCTCAACGGGCTGCACATCACCGGCCGTGAAATGGCCGAAACACGCATGGTGATCAACGGAGCGGGGGCGGCGGGCGTCGCCTGCGCCGAGCTGGTGAAGGCCCTGGGCTTCCGGCATGAGAACGTCATCCTCTGCGACACCAAGGGGGTGATCTGGCAGGGCCGGCCCGAGGGCATGAACCAGTGGAAGTCGGCGCATGCGGTGCCGACCGATCGGCGGACGCTGGCCGAGGCGCTGGACGGCGCCGACGTCTTCTTCGGCCTGTCGGCCAAGGGCGCCGTCAGCCGCGAAATGGTCCGCTCCATGGCGCCCAACCCGATCATCTTCGCGATGGCCAATCCCGACCCCGAGATCACGCCTGAGGACGTCGCGGCGGTCCGCGGCGACGCCATCATGGCGACCGGCCGTTCCGACTACCCGAATCAGGTCAACAACGTCCTCGGCTTCCCCTACATCTTCAGGGGGGCCCTCGACGTGCGCGCCTCGACGATCAACATGGAGATGAAGATCGCCGCGGCCCAGGCGCTGGCCATGCTGGCGCGGGAGGACGTGCCCGACGAGGTGGACCGGGCCTACGCCGGGCGGCGCCTGCGTTACGGGCGCGACTACATCATCCCCGCGCCCTTCGATCCGCGGCTGATCGTGGAGATCCCCCGCGCCGTCGCCCGTGCGGCCATGGAGAGCGGCGTGGCGCGCCGGCCGATCGAGGACTTCACCGCCTATGCCCGCACGCTGGAGGCGCGCCTCGACCCGACGCTCGCCTTCATCCAGACCCTGCTGGCCCGCGTGAAGCGCAATCCCCGCCGGGTCGTCTTCGCCGAAGGCGAGGAGGAGAAGACCATCCGGGCGGCGCTGGCCTATGCCAACGGCGGCTACGGCACGCCGATCCTGGTCGGCCGCGAGGAGCGTATCCGGGAGACCATGGCGGCCATCGGGATCGGCGGCGACTTCTGCGAGATCAGCAACGCCGCGGTCAACCCGAACCGGGAGCGCTACGTCGACTTCCTCTACGCCCGCCTGCAGCGCAAGTCGTTCCTGCGGCGCGACTGCCAGCGCTCGGTCAACCAGAACCGCAACGTCTTCGCCGCCTGCATGCTCGCCCACGGCGAGGCCGACGCGATGGTGACCGGGCTCACGCGGTCGTTCAACGTCGCCTACAAGGACCTGAGCCGGGTGCTGGACCCCAAGCCCGAACAGCCCGTCTTCTGCCTGAAGCTGCTGATTCACCGCAGCCGCGCCGTCTTCGTGGCCGATACGCAGATCCACGAACTGCCGGACGCCGAGACCCTGGCCGATCTCGCCTTCGCGGCGGCGCGGCAGGCCCGAGCGATGGGGCATGAGCCGCGGGTCGCGCTCCTGAGCTTCTCCAACTTCGGCGACCCGCCGCGCGAGCGCGCCTCGCGGGTGCGCGACGCCATCGCCATCCTCGACTCCCGCAAGCCCGACTTCGAGTACGACGGCGAGATGCAGGCCAACGTGGCCCTGAACCACGACCTGATGCGCGAGTTCTATCCCTTCTGCCGACTGTCGGGCCCGGCCAACGTGCTGATCATGCCGGCCCTGCACGCCGCCAACATCTCGACCTCCCTCACCCAGGAACTCGGGCAGGCGACGTCGATCGGGCCGCTGCTGGTCGGGCTGGAGCGGCCGGCCCAGATCGTCGGCATGGGCGCCACGGTCAACGACATCGTCATCACGGCCGCGCTGGCGGCCTATGCGACCATCAGCGAGGAGGTGCTCTAGCCGCCGTTGCGCTATTCCGGGTGGGCGGGACAGGAGCTTCGACTCCCGTCACACGGCATGTTGGCAGGGGGGTGGTCGGCGAGGTGGTTGGTACGGGCTTATGCCCCCGGCTCGGGCCGGGGTGGTGGGTTACGGTCTTCGCGTTGACGGCGACGACGGTGCTCTGGGGAGCGGGTCAGTTCTGGGCGATGCCTTCGCCGGACCTGTCTTGGCATGGAGTGAGCCTCCTGCTGTCGACCTGGGCGATGGCACTGATGGCGGTGATCCTGCTGGCGACGGCGCGCAGCCGGATGATCGAGCCGCTCTTCGGAGGGCTCGACCGGGCAGTGGCGCTGCATCGTCTCCTCGGGCCGATCGCGGTCGGCTTGGTCGTGGTCCACGTGCTGCTCTACATCCCCACGACCCTGGAGAGGGGCGGGTCGATCGCCGACCTCGTCGTTCCCTTCTGGTCGCCGCTGGTGAACAATTTCAACGCCGTGATGTTCGTGCTGCTGCTCGCGGCGGTCGGGGTCGCCTATTCGCGGCGGCTGCGCTACGAGCGCTGGCTATCGCTGCACGGCCTGATGGGCCCGATCTTCCTTGGGACCTCGGCCCACGCCCTGTTGGCCGGGCCGACGGTGCAGGCCTTCGAGCCGCTGCGCTGGTGGCTGTGGCTGCTCGTCTTCATCGGCCTTGGCGCCTGGGGCTACCGGGTCCTGATCTATCGGCGCGCGGCACCCCGGTGCAACTACCGGGTACAGTCCGTGACCCGCCGCGGCGCCGACGCCCTCGACCTCGTGCTGCGGCCCCACGACCGGCGTCTGCTGTACGAGCCGGGGACCTTCGTCTTCATCAACCGCCCCGGAGCGGACGGCGGTCGGTGGGAACCGCATCCCTTCTCCATCTCCTCGTCGCCGACGGAACGCGACCTGCGGCTCTCGATCCGGCAGGTCGGGGATTTCACCCGAAGCCTCGCGAATCTGCAGCGGGGGGATGCGATCGAAGTCTTCGGGCCCTTCGGCGGCTTCACCATGCACCGCTTCGCGCGGTACCGCCGTTTCGTCTGCATCGGCGCGGGCATCGGCATCACGCCTTTTCTTTCGATGCTGCGGTTCGAGGCGACGAACGACGATTTCCGCCGCCTCTGGCTCTGGTACGTCGTCCATGATGCCGCGGACGCGCCCTACGACGCGGAGTTGCGGGAGGGTGTCGACAGGGCCGATTCCTACGTGGACTACGAGTTGTGGCCGACCAGCGAGCGAGGCCGTCTGACCGCCGCGCAGGTGGTCGACGCGGTGAGGCCGCTCGAGGACTTCGCCGTCATGCTCTGCGGACCGCCGGCCTTCATGCGCAGCATGACCAGGCAGTTCATCGCGCAGGGCGTGCCGCCGGAGCGGATCATCTCGGAGGACTTCAGTTTCCATACGACCCGGCCCGGCCGCTCCTCTCCCCGGCCGGATCGAGGGGCTGACGGGGGCCTCTCAACGGCCGTTGCTTTGCCGCCGGGGCAGGGCTATAAGGCCGCCCCGAGCCGCTCGGAGGAGACCGTTCTTCGGTGTCCGTCGGGCGGGGAGACTGCCGGGGAGTAGCTCAGCCTGGTAGAGCACCACGTTCGGGACGTGGGGGCCGGAGGTTCAAATCCTCTCTCCCCGACCAGCAGGACGCCCGCGGGGGGAGACCTCCGCGGGCGTTTGCTTTTCAGTTCGAGGAACCGACAGCGATGGGCGGACGCCCCTTCCGCAAGATGCACGGCCTGGGCAACGACTTCGTGGTCGTCGACGCCCGCACCGAGGCCTTCCCGCTGACGGCGGCGCAGGCGGCCGCCATCGCCGACCGCCGCCGGGGGGTCGGCTGCGATCAGGTCATCGTCCTGGAGCCGGCCGACGACGCGGACCTCTTCATGCGCATCTACAACGCCGACGGCAGCGAGGCGGAGGCCTGCGGCAACGCCACCCGCTGCGTTGCGTCGCTGCTCTTCGCCGAGCGGGAAGGGACCGCCGCGGTGATCCGCACCCTCGGCGGCCGGCTGCCGGCGACACGGAGTGCAGACGGTGCCGTGACCGTCGACATGGGAATGCCGCGCTTCGGCTGGCAGGAGATTCCCCTTGCCCGGGAGGTCGACACGCTGCGCCTGGACTTCACGTGCGGCCCCTTGCACGACCCCACTGCGCTGTCCGTGGGCAACCCGCACGTCGTGTTCTTCGTCGCGGACGTGGAGACCGTCGACCTGGCGGTCCTGGGGCCGCGCATCGAGCACGACCCGCTCTTTCCGCGCCGCACCAACGTGCAGGTCGTCCAGCCGCTTCCCGACGGCGATCTCCGGCAGCGGATCTGGGAGCGCGGGGCGGGCTTGACCCAGGCCAGCGGCAGCGGCGCCTGTGCCGCCATCGTCGGCGCCGTGCGCCGGGGACTGGCGCCCCGCCGGGCCAGGCTGCACCAGCCGGGCGGGACCCTGACGATGGAATGGCGGGAGAGCGACGACCACATCCTGATGACCGGTCCGGTCGCCACATCCTTCTGCGGGGTCCTTGCCCCGGCCCTTCTGGCGGGCTGACCCGTGCCCGAGGTGAAGGTGGAAGCCGGCAGGACGGCGGCAGCTGCCGACCCCGCGACGGAGACGGCGCCGCGGGCGACCGAGGTCGTCACCTTCGGGTGCCGGCTGAACAGCTTCGAGTCGGAGGTCATCCGCGGGCATGCGGCCGCCGCCGGCCTGGACGACACCGTCATCTTCAACTCCTGCGCGGTGACCGCGGAGGCCGAGCGGCAGCTCCGTCAGGCGATCCGGCGGACCAGGCGGGAACGGCCGGAGGCGACGATCATCGTCACCGGCTGCGCCGCCCAGATCGACCCCAGCCGCTATGCGGCGATGCCTGAAGTGGACCGGGTCGTGGGCAACCGCGAGAAGCTGCAAGCCGGAACCTTCGCGCGCGGCGCCGCGCCCGCGCGTCTCGTGGTGTCCGACATCATGGCGGCGACCGAGACCGCCGGCCACCTCGTCCACGGCTTCGCCGAGAGGACCCGGGCCTTCGTCGAGGTACAGCACGGCTGCGATCACCGCTGTACGTTCTGCATCATTCCCTTCGGCCGGGGGCCGAGCCGCTCGGTCCCCGCCGCCGACGTGGTGCGTCAGGCGCGTGTCCTGGTCGAGAGCGGCGTGCGGGAGATCGTGCTGACCGGGGTGGATCTGACGGCCTGGGGGCTCGATCTGACGGGGGAGGGGGCGCTGGGGGATCTCGCGGCCCGACTGCTGCGGGACCTGCCGGACCTTCCGCGCCTGCGCCTGTCCTCGGTCGATCCGGTGGAACTCGATGCGACGCTGATCCGCCTCGTCGCCGAGGAACCCCGGCTCATGCCGCATCTGCACCTCTCGGTCCAGGCCGGCTCGGACCTCATCCTCAAGCGGATGAAGCGCCGGCATCTGCGGGCCGACGTCATCGAACTCTGTGCCCGGCTACGGGTGCTGCGCCCGGACATCGTCTTCGGCGCGGACCTGATCGCCGGCTTCCCGACGGAGACGGACGTCGAGTTCCAGCGCTCGCTCGATCTGGTGGAAGAGGCCGGGCTGACCTGGCTGCACGTCTTCCCCTACTCCGAACGGCCGGGGACGCCCGCCGCGCGCATGCCGCCGGTGCCCAGGGTCGTGCGCAAGGAGCGGGCCGCACGGCTGCGTACCCTGGGGGCGGCGCAGGTAGAACGCCATCTCGCCTCGGCGGTGGGGACCACGGCGCAGGTGCTGATGGAAAAGCCCGGCCTCGGCAGGACGGGCCACTTCGCGGAGGTGGCGGTTGCCGGTGAACCGGGGATCCTGCTGCAGGCGCGGATCACGGGCCACGACGGCACGGGACTGACCGGCGTTCCGATCTGAGGCGCCCGGCGGCTCAGGAGTGGGCGCGGTCGGCGACCGTGTTGGCCCGCAAGGGCGCGACCCCGGGGGCATGGACGGCGCGCGGGACAGGCAGAATGCCGGCGAGCCGCACGCTCATACGGCCGGCCTCGAAGAGATCGTGGGCCAGCTGGTCGCTCATCAGGTAGTCGTACTGCGCCGCCCTCATGAGGCTGAGACGATCGGCGAGATTGCCGCTGCGCGCCGGCTGGACGGCCAGGATGGGCCGGGGACCCAACTCCTTCAGGGTGGTCAGGACAGCGCCGGGCTCCTCCAGATCCCTGGGGGCGTCGAGCGCGGCAAATCCCTCGTTGGTCACGTGGCCGGCGGATCGCGCAGCCTGGGCCCAGCCGAGCGCCTGCCAGGCGTTCGACAGCGCGCGCCGCGCGGGAAGCACTCCTGCCTCGAACAGGGGGACCGAGGGACGGGTATCGCGCAGCAGCATCGCCCGGCCGGGCAGGACGATCTCCAGCGCCTCGAGCAGAGGCGCACGGATCCCCGACAGGAGGTGAACGTGCTGGTGGCTGTCGACGAAGTCCGGGGGCGTGCCCCACTGCTGCAGGAAGCGGTCGAGCTGCCGGACCAGCTCGGCACGGACCTCGTCACGCCCTATGCGCCCCAGGAGGTTGCGCTTTCTCAGGACGGCGGCGTCCGGGAGGCGTCCCCACGGCGCGAGGCGCGGGAGGCGTCCCAGCGGCCTGAAGTCGGTGAGGGCGAGGTGCACGCCGACATCGGCGCGCCCCGCGACCGGATCGAGCCAGCGGGCGGTGCTCGGCCACAGCGGCGCCACCGCAAGGCAGGAGGTCGCGAGGATCCGCTGCTCTTCGATCAGGGCGACGATTGCGGTCGACACCGGCTGCGACAGGCCGTAGCCGTCGGCACAGATCATCACCGGAGCACGCAACCCGCAGTCCTTTCATAAAAGGCAAGCGTCCTGCCGATCCCTTCCTCTCCGGGTCGGTCAATACCAGCCGGCGTTTAAATTGGATTATCACAAAGGATTCGTAAAGAAGCAGTGATCTTCTTGAGTCGCCAGGGGCGCATGACTGACTTGCTGCCCGGAAAAATAGATAGGATGACGGAAATGTGGCAACTTATAATAGATAAGCGTAGCGGGCCGCCGCCTACAGCCTCCCGACCAGCAGAAAGCCTGTGTCAGAGAAGGGACGGGGACGAAGGACCACCATCTCGCCCGAGCGCGGCACGATGCCCGTGAGGGCGGTGATGTTGACCTGGTGGGTCACCAGAATCAGGACACCGGGTCCTGTCCACTCGACCACGGAGCGCCGGAGGTCCTCCGTCTGCGCGCTGGCAGTCGATCGGTCCGAGAAGAAGGAGTCCAGGTAGGCTGCTTCCTCGACCGGTCCGACGTCGAGGAGGCGAGCGGTGTCGCGGGCCCGGCACCACCGCGAAGTGCGCACCACGGAGACGTCGACGCCGCTGTCGCGCAGCAGCCGGCCGATATCCTCCGCCTGCTGGCGGCCGGCCGGGTCGAGGTTCCTCTGCGTGGCACAGTCGTCGATCCGGAAGCCGGAAGGATCTCCCGTACCGGGGGCGAGCGCGTGGCGAAGAAGTGCGACCGTCCCACCGCCGCGCAAGGCGGCGAGAGCCGCGGACTCTTCCGCCACGGCCGGGCCTGCCGCCAGAATCAGCAGGCAGAAGACGAGGAAGCGCAGCGGCAAGGCGGGTCCTCCCGAAGCGGGACGGGGGCCGGTGACCCCCGTCCTCGGCATCCGGTGCCGGATCACGCCTTCGCCAGATTCTCGTTGGCGAAGTCCCAGTTGGCGAGATGGTCGAAGAAGGCCTGGACGAAGTCGGGGCGGCGGTTCTGGTAGTCCAGGTAGTAGGCGTGCTCCCAGACGTCGACCGTGAGCAGCGGCGTTTGACCGTCCTCGACCAGAGGCGTTCCGGCGTTGCTGGTGTTGACGATATCGACGCTGCCGTCCGCCTTCGCGACCAGCCAAGTCCAGCCGCTGCCGAAGTTGCCGCCGGCGGACGCCTTGAACTTGCCCACGAAGTCCTCGTAGGAGCCGAAGGCGGCCTTGATCTTCTCGCCGACCGCACCGGTCGGCGCACCGCCGCCGTTCGGCTTCATGCAGTTCCAGAAGAAGGTGTGGTTCCAGATCTGCGCCGACTGATTGAACAGCTTCGTCTCGCCCTTGGCCTTGGCGGCCTTGATCACCTCCTCCAGCGACTTCCCTTCCAGATCGGTGCCGGCGATCAACTGGTTCGTGGTGTCGATGTAGGCCTTGTGGTGCTTGCCGTGATGGAAGCTCAGGGTGTTGGCGGAGTAGTAGGGCTCGAGTGCGTTCTGGGCATAGGGCAGCGCAGGAAGCTCGAAGGCCATGATTCTCTCCTCTGTGGTCGTTGATCCGCCGGAGCCCCTGCTTGCCAGTGGTCACCGCGCGGGCCTCGTGGCGCGCGGCTTATTTAGGCCCTGCGCCTCTTTTGTGAAAGCCGCCCCGCTTGCAAACCGGGTCGAGGTGCCGAATTTGCTCTCCCTCGGGAGGTGACATGGCTGAGCTGAGCTACTGCGCGCAGGAGGTGCGCCGCTACGACCGCGACCGCTTCCTGACGGCGCTGTTCGCGCCGAGTCGGAGGCGGGAGGACCTGCTGGCGCTCTACGCCTTCAACGTCGAAATCGCCAAGACCGCGGAGGTGGTCAGCGAGCCGATGCTCGGACGCATCCGCCTCCAGTGGTGGCGGGAGGGCATCGAGGGGCTGTTCACAGGCGCGCCTCGTTCGCACCCGGTTCTCGACGCGCTGCTGCCGGCGGCGCGGGAGGGGCGGGTTCCGCGCATGCTTCTCGACGCTCTGGTCGATGGCCGGGAACTGGACCTGGAGGCCGAGCCGCCAGCCACGCTCGACGCCTTGGAGGCCTATGCCGAGGCGACGTCCGCCCGCCTTCTGGAGGCGGCCTCGGCGGTGCTCGGCGCGGACGAGCCCGCGGCCCGGCCGGCGGCCTGCCAGGTCGGGGTGGCGTGGGCGCTGGTGGGTCTGGTGCGGGCGCTGCCCTTTCACCTGCGCCGGCGGCGCCTGATGCTGCCGCTGGACCACCTGGCGGTGGCCGGCGTCGACCAGGCCGACCTCTTCGAGCTTCGCGGCTCCGAAGGGCTGTCCGGGATCGTGATGCGGCTGTGCCGCCGGGCTTCGGAAAGGCTGCAGGCGGGGCGCGCCGCCTCGCCTCCACGCGCCGCCCGGCCGGCCCTGGCCCTGGGCGTTCTCGCCGATGCCTACCTGCGGCGGATCGAGCGCGCCGGCTACGATCCCTTCGATCCGCGCATCACCCAGCCCCTGCCGGCGGCGGGCTGGCTGCTCGCCCGGGCGTCGCTGCTCGGCCGCTACTGACGCCGTCGGCGCGGGCCCCTAGCCGGAGCGTCCGGCGAAGACGGTGCGGGCGGAGACCAGGATCTCGCGCTTGCCGACATGGTTCGGGGCGCTCACGACGTTCTCGTTCTCCATCCGCTCGACCAGCCGGGCCGCCCGGTTGTAGCCGATCTGCAGGTGCCGCTGGATGAAGGAGACCGAGACCTTCTGTTCACGCAGGATGAGGGCGAGCGCCTGGGTATAGAGGTCGCTCTCGTCCCCTTCGTCGCCGATGTAGTCCTCGGGAGCGCCGCCGGTCGGTGCCGGTGCCTCCTCTTCGTCCTCGTCGTCCTCGGTGACCGAGTAGAGGTAGTCGGGCGCCCCCTGGGCCTTCAGGTGGTCGACGATCGCCTCCACCTCCCGGTCGGAGACGAAGGGGCCGTGGACGCGGGTGATGCGCCCGCCGGCCGCCATGAAGAGCATGTCGCCCTGTCCCAGCAGCTGCTCGGCGCCCGATTCGCCGAGGATGGTCCGGCTGTCGACCCGGCTGGTCACCTGGAAGGAGATGCGCGTGGGGAAGTTCGCCTTGATCGTGCCGGTGATGACGTCCACGGAGGGTCGTTGCGTCGCCATGATCAGGTGTATGCCGGCCGCCCGCGCCATCTGGGCGAGGCGCTGGATCAGCGTCTCGATCTCCTTGCCGGCGACCAGCATGAGGTCGGCCATCTCGTCGACGACGACGACGATGTAGGGCAGGGGCTCCAGGGTGACGATGCGGTCCTCGAAGACCGGTTCCTGCCGGTCGCGGTCGAAGCCCACCTGGACCCGGCGCGTCACCTCTTCGCCCCGCGCCGCCAGTTCCGCGACCCGCTGGTTGTAGCCGTCGAGGTTCCGCACCCCGAGCAGGCTCATGGAGCGGTAGCGGCTCTCCATCTCCCGCACGACCCACTTCAGGGCCATCACCGCCTTGTGGGACTCGGTGACCACCGGCGTCAGCAGGTGGGGGATGCCCTCGTAGACCGAGAACTCCAGCATCTTGGGGTCGACCAGGATGAGCCGCACCTTGTCCGGCCCATGGCGGTAGAGCAGCGACAGGATCATGGCGTTGATGCCGACGGACTTGCCCGACCCGGTCGTGCCCGCGATCAGCAGGTGCGGCATGCGCGTCAGATCCACCACCACCGGATCGCCACCGATGTTCTTGCCCAGCGCCAGCGGCAGGCGCGCGCCGCTGTCGTGGTAGGCAGGCGATTCGAGAATGGCGCGCAGGTAGACCGTTTCCCGCTCGTCGTTGGGCAGTTCGATGCCGATGACGCTGCGGCCGGGCACCAGGGCGATACGCGCGGTGACGGCGCTCATCGAGCGCGCGATGTCGTCGGCCAGGTTGATCACGGTCGACGACTTGGTGCCCGGGACCGGCTCGAGCTCGAAGAGCGTGACGCAGGGGCCGAGATGGACCTCCATGATCTCGCCGCGGACGCGGAAGTTCCGCAGCACCGTCTCCAGTTTGCGGGTCTGCTCGGCCAGGGCGTTCTCGTCGGGCTTGCCGACCGATTCGTCCGCCTGGATGGCCATCAGGTCGACGCCGGGGGGCCGGTAGCCGGGCTCCTCGACCAGGGCGCCCTCGTCGAAGGTAGCGGTGACGCCGTCCTCTTCCTCCTCGTCCGCAAGTTGCCAGTCGTCCGCGGCGCCCGCCGCGGGCGGGGGCTCATCGCCGGCTTCCGGTGCGGCAAAGGGCTGGTCGGCGACCCCCGTCTCGGCGTCCTCCGGCTCCGTTCGGTCCGCCAGGTCCGCCTTGCCGACCTCCGCCCACTCGATTCCGGCCACGAAGCCGTAGGCGACCGCGACGGCCGTCGCCTGGTCGTCGCTGCCGGTGCCGTAGATCACGGCGCGGGCCGGGGTGCCGGGATAGGCTTCCACGCACCACTCGTCGCTCCCGTCCTCCCAGCGGAACAGGCGGAGCCGGAACGGCCGGTCGTTCATGGCGCACCAGAGGGAGAACTCCTCGGCGCCCGGACGTTCGAGCGGCGCGCGCGGGGTCGTCTCCTGGCTGGTGCCGCCGGGCGGGCGGACCGACGGCAGGTCCTGATCGCTTGAAAAGGTGGTCATTGTTCCAACTCGTAGGCGGCGACGAGCAGCTTCACCACCTCACCGCCTGGGTTGAAGAAGGGCAGCACCAGCCGTTCCCAGGTCTGCGGCCGCCCGTTGAAGTCCGCCGAATAGGTGCGGGAGACGGGAAGGCGGTCCTCGCGCACCCGCTGGTACTCCCGCCGCAGCACGTCGCGCTGGTCCTCCGGCAGCAGATCGATCGACTGGCCGACGCGGTCGCCATGGAAGGTCTCGGCGTAGGTCGGGCTGTAGTAGCCGTAGACGAAGTCTCCGTCGGGCTCGACGCGGATGAGCACCAGACGGTCCAGCCAGGGACGCAGGCTGGCCGGATCCAGATCGGCCGCCATCGGGAAGCCCTCGGCCTGGCAGAGCTCTCGCCACATGGCATAGAGCGCCTTCAATTTTGGGTGGCGCAGAATCAGCGCCAAGCTCGCGCTCATTGCAGTATCCGACCTGAATGCTTTCGACGGCTCGCGGCCAAGAAGGATCATAAAGGCCCCGCGCCGCCAAGGGGGCAGGCGGCCGCAAGGTCCACGCTCTGCGCCGGCCGGTCGGTTACGGATCGTTCATGGAGCGGCCCGTGGCATCGACCTCTAAAGGATTGGTCAGTAAACATTAATAATTAATGAAGTCCTTTTTGCTCTTAACGCAGTAAGTTCGTGTGTGATAAGACATTACAGAATCTTCATCACGTCGGAGGGGGCAAGCACCATGTCCGTCATCAGAAGGATGGTGTCCGCAGCGGTTTTCGCGGCTGGCCTGACTGTAGGGTTTGCGGGATCAACCGAAGCAAGAGTCGCTACCGCCTTCGATGTAGCTATTTCTTCACCGGAGTACCGCTTTGCGCCCGGCGAGTCCGTTCCCGTTACAGTAGAAGGCAGGTTTCATAGCTCGGAGGGTCAGGCCCGCGTGAAGGTCGAGACCACCGACGGGCTCAGCCTGCTCGGCGGTGACACGGGCGGGCCTGTGACCGATGGCTCCTTCACCACGACCCTGACATTTCTCCCGACTGCGCTCGGGTGGGCGCGCGCGGACGTGACGGTCGAGCAGGTCGGTGCGGACGGCACGGTGATCGGCTACGACACCAACTCCGTGTTCTTCCTCTTCGAGGAGCGGGACGTCTGGGTCAGCACCTCCAGTGACGTCGATCTGCGCCTGAAGCGCCTGGCGGCGCTCGGCGGCGGGACCGGGGCGGCGGGTGCTGCGGCCCTCGGCTCCGCCTCCGGCTCCACGACGGAGTCCGTGGACAACATCATCGGCAGCTTCGCGGAGGAGAGCGATACGGCGCTGCCCGAAGAGCCGATGACGCCGGAGGAGCAGAAGCTGCAGCAGCTGCTCGGCGACACCGCGGAGGAGCCGATCGCCAAGGAGGCGGCGCCGATCAGCGAGGAGGCGCGCTCGATCACGGTCAAGGGCCGGATTCTCTGGACCGACAAGGCGGGCAACACGCACGGGCTGCCCCAGGCCACTGTGCAGATCTGGGAGGAAGATCCGATCTCCGCGGACGACCTCCTGGCGACCGTGAGCACCAACGCGGCCGGCGACTACAGCGCCTCCATCACCGCCGACGACGGAATCGGCGGTGGCGGCCCGGACGTCTACATCCGGGTTCTGTCGCAGTCGGCCGCCGCGCTGATCCATGCGCCGGGCGTCGCCGACCCCTACTTCATGCAGTCGACGACGACCGATGACGTCGCCGACGGCGCGACGGTGGTGAAGAACCTCACCGCCAACAACAGCGCCACCAACCAGAACGTTTTCTCGGTCCACCACGCCCTGGTGATCGCCGGCACCTATGCCGGGCAGCTCAACGGCACGATGCCGAGCCGGATCGAGACGATCTATCCGACCACCGACGCGACCTTCTCGTTCTTCCGGCCGTCCCCGCAGCAGCTCCACATCGCCCTCAAGGGGCCGGCCGTCGGCAATCTCACGGCCCATGCCTGGGACGTCATCCATCACGAGTACGGCCACTACTTCCAGGCCGTCGCCGGCTTCGTCGACTCGCCCGGCGGCAGCCATACCTTCAACGTCAACCTGACCACCTACGACGGCGGGCGCACCAAGGATCAGGCCGGCGGTCTGGCCTGGAGCGAGGGCTGGGCGACCTTCTTCGGCATCTCGGGCCAAGTCGCGCTCGGCACCAGCGCGCTGGGCATCCCCACCGTCGGCAACACCAGCTACGAAGCCCCCTACAACGGCCTGAACGTCAACATCGAGACCGGGCCGGGCAAGGGCGAGGACGACGAGCTGTCGGTGGCCTCGGGCCTGTTCGACCTCTTCGACAACCAGCGTGACGGCCTCGACGAGGTCGCCATTCCCGACCGCACCCTGTTCCAGGCCTTCAAGTCGAACGCCGCCAAGCGCATGGGCGCCGGCTGGGACGCGGTGGCCAAGGGCCGCAGCAATCAGGAGAAGACCCTGATCGGGGCCGCGCTCGGCCAGAACGAGATCAACCCCATCCTGGTCGCCCCGGCCGACGGCTACACCGCCAATGCGGCGGCGCCGCCGACCTTCCGCTGGAATCGCAACGGCGGCGGCACCCCCAATCCGCTCAACGACTGGATCATCACCTTCTACAAGGCGGATCTGAACACCGAGATTCTGTCGATCAGCGATCAGGCCCGGTTCACCCAGGCCGGTGACGATGCCTCCTTCACGCCCACGGCCGACGAATGGTCGACGATCCTGGCCGGCGACGGCCTCATCAAATGGGTGGTGAAGGGCAAGAACACCGCGGCGACCGAGACGCCCGGAGGGACCCTCGAGCGCTACTGGAGCAACGCGCGCACCATCGGCGGCGTCAACATCGCCATGGTGATCGACGACACCGGCTCCATGGGCGACGAGATCGACGGTGTGAAGTCGGGGCTCCAGGCCTTCATCGACGGCCTGCGGGCGCGCGAGGGCACGCCGCCGACCATCCAGCTCATCACCTTCAAGGACAACGTGACCGTCCGGATCACGTCGAACGACCTCGACGCCGTGAGCGCGGCGGTGGCCTCGCTCTTCGCCTCCGGCGGCGGCGACTGTCCCGAATACGGGGCGCACGCCCTGCAGCTGGCGTCCCAGAACGTCTCGGCCGGTGGCACGGTGCTGTTCGCCACCGACGCCTCGCCGCAGCCGGGGGTCGACCTCGGCCAGGTGATCGCGACGCTGCGCGCCAAAGGCGTGGCCGTGAACACCATCCTGTCCGGCGACTGCGCCGGCGGCATCGAGCCGGGCGGCTCCCAGCTGCCCTACGCGGGCGATCAGGAAGAGACCGTGGCGGGCGCGCCGGAGCCGGGTGACGGTGCATCCGATCCTCTCGATCCCATCACGGATGCCGGTCAGCCGCCGATCGACGACCACAGCGACACGCGCGACGGCGCGACGGTGCTGCTGGTCGACGGACCGCCGACCTCAGGTCAGATCGGCACCGCCGTGGCGGGCTCCGACACCGACGACCTGATCGACTACTTCCAGGTCTCTCTGGAGGCCGGCACGACCTACTCCGTCGTCCCGGCGGTCTACGGCGGCTATGTCAGCAGCCTGATCTTCCAGGACGCCGACGGGAACAACATCCAGTACCTGAACACCACCACGGCGTCGCTGGTTACACCCGTGGAGACCGGGATCTACTACCTCCAGGTCAACGGCTACACGGGCTACCCGACCAACTACTCGATGCAGGTGGCGATCGACCCGCTCGCCGGCCTCGCCTCTTCGGCTCTGGATATCTTCTCGACGATCTCGTCGCTGACCGGCGGTGCCTTCGTCGTGAACACCAACGGCCGTACCCCCGAGTACAGCGCGGCGGTGCGGAACGTGATCGAAAGCTCGGTTTCCCCGAGCGTGGTCGCGGCCTCGCCGAGCAAGCTGCCACAGGGGACGAACTTCACGCTGCAGCTACGGGGCGGGAAGACGAACTGGCGTGAGGGCGCCACGGTGGCCTTCTCCGGTACGGGCATCACCACCGGCGAGGTCTTCGTCGAGAGCGCGACCTCGCTGACCGTCGACGTGACGATCGCCGGCGATGCCGAACTCGGCTTCCGCGACGTGACCGTCACGACGCCCCTCGGCGAGGGGACGGAAGAGGCGGTCGGCATTTCGGTGGTCGAGGTGACAAGCCCGAGTTCGTCACCACAGCTGGTCAACGTCACGCCGCCGACCGTCTCGCGGGGGGCGACTCTCGACCTCACGGTCAACGGCGTGAACACCAGCTTTGACGCGGACTCCACGCCGACCTTCGGCTCCGGGATCACCGTGAACGGCACGACCCTGGTGTCGGCGACGCGGCTGATCTCCAACGTCACGGTGGACCCCACCGCCGACATCGGCTTCCGGACCACCCAGGTCGACGGGCTCAGTCTGCTGCGTTCGATCCTCGTCGACGTGGGTGCGGTGGGTCTGCCGGTGATCGCGGGGGTCACCCCGAACGCCGGCAAGGCCGGGCAGACCCTGGATGTCGTCATCTCCGGCGCCGACACCAACTTCGTCGACGGCGAGACGACGGCCGACTTCGGCAGCGGCATCACCGTGAACGGCGTCAGCGTCGACGGGCCGACCACGGCGACCGCGAACATCACCATCGCCGGCGATGCACTCGTGGGCTTCCGGACGGTGACGGTCACGACGGGGGCGCAGACCGCCTCGCTGCCCAACGCCTTCTTCGTGGACCTGTCGGTCGTGCGGATCACCAATGGCCCGGGCAGCGTGACCAATCCCGTCGCCTCCGCCGGCACCACCGACGTTTACGTCGACGCCGTCGGGCCGTCGGGCCAGACCGTTTCCTACGCGTGGTGGTCGGACTGCGGCGATCTGGGCGACAACGGCTACTACAGCGACCAGTCGGCCGAGGACCCGACGTGGACGGCCCCGGTAAACCGGACCGGTGCCACCCTGAACTGCTCGCTCGGGGTGATCGTCTCGAGCACCGGAACGGAGGAGACGGCGACCGACAGCTTCACCCAGCAGGTCTTCGTCGAGCCCAGTTCCGTCAGCATCTCGGAGGGCCCCTCGACCGACACGAACCCCGTCTATCCCGGCGGCCAGACCTTCCTGAGCGTCGGCGTGGACAGCAACTGGACCGTGCCGGTGCAGTACAGCTGGACCGCCAGCTGCCCGGGCGGCAACAACGGCGGCTTCAGCGATCCGGCCGCGGCGGTGACCCTGTGGACGCCGCCACCCGTCGGCAGCACCACGACCTGCGACATTCAGGTGGTGGCCTTCGTGCCCGGCGGCGACGACGACATCGGCCACGTTTCGCAGACCGTCGAACCGGTGCCGTCGACGGGCGTGCAGATCTACGCGAACGTCCTGCCGTCCAGCCGGTCGGTACGGATCGGCACTCCGGCGACCGCCTTCGCTTCGATCGTGAACGATGGCAGCGCGACGGCCGCCAACTGCACGATCGCGCCGACGACGGACATCCCCGCCGCCTTCACCTTCCAGCGTACCGATCCGGAGACGAACATGGCGGTCGGCGCGCAGGGTCAACCGGCGAACATCCTGCCGGGCGGCGCGGAGACCTTCGTGATCGGGCTGACGCCGAGCGCGGAGATCAACTCGCAGGAGGTGCAGTTCGCCTTCGACTGCGCCAACAGCGATCCCGCGCCTTCGGTCGTCGGCCTCAACTCGCTGCTGCTGTCGGCGAGCACGGGCAACGAGGCGGACATCATCGCGATCATCGCCTCGCCGTCGAACGACGGGATCGCCCGGGTGCCGGGACCGAGTGGAACCGGCTTCTTCACCGTGGCCGGCATCAACATCGGCAATGGCCGGGCGGTAACGGTGCGGCCGGTGGCCAATGCCGGGGTCCCGGTCTCCCTGTCGATCTGCGAGACCACCGGGACGGCGGACGGAAGCTGCCTGGCGGTTCCCGGCGGCAGCACCCGGACGACGTTCCTGCCCAACGCCCTGAAGACCTACACGGTCTTCGTGGAAGGCAACGGCACGCCGATCCCGATGGATCTGGCTAACAGCCGCGTCACCGTGCGCTTCACGACCAGCGACGGCGTGGTCCGCGGGGCGACGTCGATCGCCGTGCAGACCGGGGCACCGGGCTCGCTGCTCGCGCTGCAGTGAGGCCCTAGGCCGGACGACAACGGAAGGGCGGTCCATTCGGGCCGCCCTTTCGTCTTCCGGGCCCTCTCCTACATGAGGGTGGTCCGATCGCCTGCCGGAGCCGCCCATGTCTTCCTTGCTGGCCGCTGCAATCGTCGTCGCCCTGGTGGCTGCCGTGCCGGTGACGGCCCTCGCCACTCCGCCCGCATCGCTCGAGGTCTCGATCACCACCGGGGCCGACAGCTATCCCGCGGCCGCCCCCGTCCCCGTTGCCGTTTCGGCGGATTTTCACGGGGCTGCCGGCCGGGCGGTCCTGCGTATCGACACCACCGGAAGCCTGTCGACGCCCGAGGGGGCAGACGAAGGCGCGATCCGCGATGGCCGTTACGGCTGGACCCTGCGTTTCCGGATGCAGGCGCCGGGGGAGGCGAGGGCGGACATCACCGTCCAGCATCTGGGCGACGACGGCGTAGTGGACGCCTCGGACACCAACTCGATCTTCTTTCTCAGGGACGGCGATGAGGTCTGGGTCAGCACGTCGAGCGACGTCGACGTGCGCCTCAAGCACCTGAAGGACCGGAGCGGTGGGGCCGGTTGCGAGGACTCGGTCATCGGCACCGTGGTCGGCGGGAGTCCCTGCCCGCCGACTGCGCCCAACAAGGACTGAACCGTCCCCTCAGGGCGCCAGCAGGGCGCGGCGCTTGGCCTCTGCCGCCTGCTCGAGGAGGTTCAGGATACCGTCGCGGGCCGCGTCGGCGACCGCCGACGCGGTCTCGCCCCAGCGTCCGTTCAGGCTTCCCGCCGGCACGACATTGGCCTGGGAGACGCGGCCGATCTCGCGGAAGTTCTGCGCGCTGATCAGGATCCAGGTGATCCGCACGCCCTGCTCGCCGCTCTTCGGCGGGGTCGTCTGGACTGTTCCCTGCAGCAGAAGGTCGTCCGCCTCGGGCAGGGCGGCCAGCCGCACGTCCGAAGCCTTCAGTGCCTCGGTGACAGCCTTCTCCAGGCTCTCGTCGCCGTCGCCGGGCGCCCCTTCGACTGGAAGAACCACAACCCGCGCATCCGCGAAGCCGGGAATGGGCGGCGGCCCGTCGGCTGGCTGCTCCAGCCGGGCGGCCAGGCGGCGTGCCCCCGCATCGGCGACGGCCTGGATGGCGATCGGGTCGCCCGCGCCCCACGACTCCGCCGGCACCGCCGTCGAAACGTCCAGCGAGACCGCCTGTGCTGCCTCCGCCTCGCCGGCCTCGTAGCGCCAGTGCGAGAGGACGATTTCCCGGCCCGCGGACTCGCTGGTATCGACGGTTATCGACAGTTGCCGCGAGCCTGGCACGTCGTCGGCGGCGGCCGGCAACCCCGCAGCGACGAGCGCCTTGACGACCGCCGCGCGAAAGGCATCCGCGGTATCGGCGGGCATTCCGGCCGGGGCGGCGACGGCAATGGTCTCCTCGCGGATCAGTGCGGCGAGATCCACAGACTTTTCCACAGGCTGGTAGGGGCGCGGCAACTGCCCGCAGGCTGCCAGCAGGAAGAGCACAAGGAAGGCGGTGCCGGGCAGGCGCACAGCCAAGCCCCTACATCATCACGCAGGTGGCGAGCAGCCCGAGGAGCAGCAGCATCATGAAGATGATCAGGTGGGGCACGGCCTTGATCCGCGGGCGTCCGCTAGCGTTCGAACAGGTCGAGCGGTGCCAGTGACAGCGGTTCGGCGCCGGTGGCGCCGACCAGGCTGGTCCGGCCGAGACTCATGGCGAGCCCGCGCTCGCTGTCGAAGATGATGATGTGCACGAAAAAGACCATGCCCGGTGCCAGCAGGACAGGATTGCCGTGATAGAGCATCGGCCAGTCCATCCAGTTCGGCGCGAAGGTCGTGCCGAGCGAGTAGCCGCAGGCGTTCATCCGGTGTTCGCGGTAGCCGGCGCGGTCGAGCGTCTCCGCGTGGGCGTCGAAGGCCTGCCCCACCGGCTCGCCCGGTGTCAGGCGCGATTCCACCGCGACCAGGGCGTCGCGGGCGACGGCATGCATCTCCTTCTGGCGGTCTGGCGCGGGGCCGATCGCGAGAGTCCGCATCATCGCCGCGTGGTAATGGCGGTAGGCACCCGCCCATTCCAGTGTGAGCTGGTCGCGCGGATCGAGTCTGCGCCGGCCGCTGTGGTAACGGCAGAGCAGGGCCTGAGGCCCGGAGCCGATGATGAACTCGTTGGCGGGATCGTCGCCGCCGCCGCGCAGGATGGTCGCATGCATGGCGGCGAGGATGTGTGCCTCGGAGGCGCCGGGACGGGTTTCCTCCAGCGCGGCGGCGAGCGCCGCGTCGGCCAGCGCCGCCGCCTTGCGGACATAGGCCACTTCCGCCGCACTCTTGACGACCCGCAGGCGGCTGACCAGCAGCGAGGCGTCCTGCAGGCTGCAGAACCCGTCGAAGGCCGCCTCCAGGCGCTTGCAGTTGGCGCCGGTCAGGCCATAGGCGTCGTACTCCACCCCCAGCCGCCGCCCGGCGAGGCCGAAGGCCCGCAGCGCTTCGCGCAGTTCGACGGCGGGCTGTGCCTGCGGGCCGTCGACCCAGATGCGGATGTCCTCGATGGTCGACGTCAACTGTGCCTGACGCAGGTCCGGCGCCCGCGTCAGCAGCATCGTCCGGCCGTCGGCGCCCAGGTACAGGCACTGGAAGAAGACGTAGCCGAAGGTGTCGTAGCCGGTCAGGTAGTACATGGACTCCTGCCGGAACAGCAGCAGGCCGTCGAGACCTTCGGCCGCCAGCGCGGCGACCGCCGCGGCGCGGCGGGCGGCGAACTCTTCTTCCGGAAAATGCAGTGGCATGGCTCGTCCTGCTGCTGGATGCCGCGGTCAGGCCGCGAGCAAGATCGCGGAGAGGGCACGACCATAGTCCGGCTCGCCGCGCCTGGTCGCCCGCCGATAGCTGAAGAAGCGGTCTTCGTCGGCACAGGTGTCGTGCGGCAGGACATCGACCCGGCCGACGCCGGCCCGCGACAGGCGGTCCGCGCAGTAGCCCTTTAGGTCGAAATGCCAGCGGCCGCTCCCGGCGTGGCGCCGGAAGAAGACGCCGTTGTCAGCCGACTGTGCCAGGAAGGGCGCCGGGAACTCCTCGCCCACCTCGTAAGAGTCCTGCGCGATGCAGGGACCGATCGTCGCCACGATCCGCTCCGGCCTCGCACCCAGCCCCTCCATCGCGGCCACCGTGGCCTGCAGGACGCCGCCGACGGCACCCTTCCAACCCGCGTGGGCCGCGCCGACCACGCCGGCCTCCGCATCGGCGAAGAGCACCGGCGCACAGTCCGCGGCCAGCATCCCCAGCGCCAGCCCCCGGGTACGCGTCACCAGCCCGTCCGCCTTCTCCGGGGTCCCGGCCCAGGGGCCGTCGACGGTGAGGACGCGGGGCGAGTGGATCTGGTAGCAGGTGAGCAGGCGATCGCGGCTCGTCCCGAGCCGTTCGGCGGCCAGCCGGCGGTTCTCCCGCACCGCCTCCGCTTCGTCGTCGGATCCGAGGCCGCAGTTGAGCGAGGCGTAGAGGCCGCCGCTGACGCCGCCCTCACGGGTGAAGAAGGCGTGGCGGACGTCGGGCAGAGCGGCGAGAGGGGCGCTGGTCAGCACGGGTCAACCTTCTCCTGCAGCCGGTCGGCTCGGCTGCGTTACCTACAACCGAACAGGCCCAGGCGCCACGGCCAATGCGCCACGGCCAATGCGCGCGCTGGCCGCCTACTGGGCGCCGACGATGTGGGCGAGGACCGAGTAGCGCAGCAGGAGATGGGAGATCCGGGCGGCCGAGGCCTGCAGCTCCGGCAGTCGATCGCGCACCAGATCCTCCGCCGTCACCGCCCCCGAGTAGCCCGAGGTGTTGAGGGACGCGACGATGCGGTCGCCCTTGCCGCGGATCGGCACGGCGAGCGCCGTGATGCCGTAGTCGAGCTGGTCGACCGTGGCCGCATAGTTGTCTCGGCGGGCGTCGTCGATCAGCGATCGCAGCGTCGCCTTGTCGGTGACGGTGTTCGCGGTGAGCGCCACCGGGCTGAGGCGATCGAAATAGGCGTCGAGGGCGTCGCGGTCGAGGCCGGCGAGCAGGACCCGGCCCAGGGAGGTGGCGAAGGCCGGATAGCGCACCCCCACGAAGGCGGTGCGCCGGCGGGCCCGCTGCTCCGAGTAGTGGCCGATGTAGATGACGTCGTCGCCGTCCAGGGTCGCCACCGACGAGGCGTCGCCGAACCGCTCGACGAGCCGGCGGAGCTCCGGCTGCAGGGTCTCTTCCACCCGGGCGGAGAAGATGAAGGCCGAGCCGAGGTTCATCACCTTCGGGCGCAGGTGGAAGCGCTTGTCCGCCTGCCCGACGTAGCCGAGGGTCTTCAGCGTGAGCAGGCTGCGCCGGGCCGCCGAGGGCGAGAGGCCCGCCCGCCGGGCCACGTCGCTCAGCGTCATCTCCGCATGGTCCGCATCGAAGCACTCGAGGACCGCCAGCCCCTTCGCCAGGGCCTCGACGAACTCCGCCGGACGCTCCTCCTCTTCGAGCGGGCCGCGCTCCAAGGCTGCCGTCATGCCTCCCCGGGGGCGAGAACGAAGTCGAAGGAGAGCCTGGCATCCGGCCGACGCTCGAGCTGGAAGTCGAAGGTGTCGTCCTGCTTCACCCGTTCGACCTTGGCGATCAGCGAGCCGCGGACGCCGAAGACGGCGTCGTTGTCCAGGTACTCGGTGTTCGCGAAGAAGACTTCCGTTGTCAGGCTGCGCATTCCCGGGGCCCTGACGATGTAGTGCAGGTGGGCGGCACGCCAGGCGTGACGGTCGCCGGCTCGCAGGAGCCGGCCGACGGGGCCATCGTAGGGGACCGTGTAGGGCTTGGGCAAGACGGTGGTATAGTAGTAGCGACCCCGCTCGTCGCAGGTGAAGCGGCCGCGCAGGTCGTACTTGTCCTGTCCCGCTTCCTGGATCGGGTAGGTGCCCGAGCCGTCCGCCTGCCAGGTGTCAAGGACCGCGCCCGGCAGGGCGTGGCCGAGGGTGTCCCGCACCGTTCCCGTGCACAGCACGCAGGCGCCCTGCCGGTCGACGGCGAGGTCCGCGCCCAGGCGCTTCTCCGGCGCGTCGTCGAGGTAGAAGGGGCCGAGGTTGCTGCCTTCGGTGGCGCCGCCCCGGGTGTTGATCATGTCGACCAGGGCCGAGAGCCCGAGCACGTCGGACAGCAGGATGAACTCGTGCCGGTCGGGTGTGGAGATCTTCCCGCAGTCGTAGAGAAAGTTCAGGACGCCCATCCACTCGGCATGGGTCAGGTTCGTCTCGCGCGTGAAATCGTGCAGGTGGTCCAGCATCCTTTCGAGCAGGAAGGTGAACCGCGGGTCGTCCTTCTTGCGGAAGGTCTGCTTCACCGCGTCGGTGATCGTGAACTGGTTGATGTCCTGCATGCTGCCCCTCCCTCGTCCCGGCCGTCCGTCGGCCGGACGGTCCCCTGGCAATGGTGAATTTGCCGATTGACAGCAGCTTAGGGGAGTCTCTAAGTTTTCGACAAGCGAAAAAAATTTCGTTCAACGAAAGGATTGGCCGGCATGCGGATCGGGAAGCAGGAGCAGGCCTTTACGGCGATCGCCACGTCCGATGCGGCGTCGATAACCGTCCGGGGCCACGACCTCTGCGACGAGCTGATCGGCGGGATCGGCTTCACCGACTACTTCTGGCTGCTCGTGACAGGGCGGCGGCCCACGGCGCTGCAACGCGACCTGACCGACGCCTGCCTGGTCGCCATCGCCGAGCACGGTCTGGTGCCGAGCGTCCAGGCCGCCCGCATGACCCTGGCGGCGGCGCCGGAGGCCTGGCAGGGGGCCATGGCCGCCGGCCTGCTGGGAATGGGGACCGTGGTGGCGGGCAGTTCGGAGGTGGCAGGGCAGTTCCTGGTCGATCTCGTGACCGAGGCCCGGCGCGAGGGGAGGCCGGTGGAGGCGCTGTGCCGCGAGCGGCTGCAGACCATGAAGGCGGCGCGGCAGAAGGTGCCCGGCATCGGCCACCCCCAGCACAGTGCCGGCGACCCGCGGGCGGACAGGCTCCTGCAACTGGCGGACAGCCAGGGCGCTTCCGGCCCGCACATAGCGGCGCTGCGGGTGCTGGCCGAGGCGGCGACGGAGGTCATGGGGCGGCCGTTGCCGATCAACGTCTCCGGGGCCATCCCGGCGGTCATGCTCGATGTCGGTTGGCCGCAGCAGGCGATGAAGGGCATTCCCCTGCTGGCGCGCGCCGCCGGCCTGGTCGCCCACCTCTTCGAGGAATCCCAGCGGTCGATCGGCTTCATCCTGTCTCACAAGGCGGACCTGGCGATCGCCTACGACGGGCCGTCGGCGGCCGTCGGCGGCCGTCGCACCGAGAGCGCGTGAGGCCTCCCGTGGCGAAGATCCTCAAGAACATCCGCGTGGTGGAGATGGGCACCTTCATCACCGGCCCGGCGGCCTCGATGCACCTCGCGGACCTCGGTGCGGACGTGGTGAAGGTGGAGCGCCCCGGCGCGGGCGACCCCTTCCGCGCCTTCAAGGGCGGGCTCTACTCCCCGCACTACCAGACATACAACCGCAACAAGCGCTCGATCGCGCTCGACACGGCCGACCCGGCGGACCTGCGCGTGTTCCACGACCTCATCGCCACGGCGGACGTCTTCATCCAGAACTTCCGTCCCGGCGTCGCCGAGAAGCTGGGGGCGGGGGAGGCCGCACTGCGGAGCCGCAATCCCCGGCTCGTCTATTGCGCCATCAGCGGCTTCGGCCAGACCGGCCCAGCCCGCGACCGGCCGGCCTTCGACACCGTGGCCCAGGCGGCGAGCGGCTACCTGCGGCTGCTGACGCCGCCCGCCGACCCCCGGGTCATCGGCCCCGCCATCGCCGACGCCGTGACCGGCCAGTACGCGGCCACCGGCATCCTGGCCGCCCTCGTGGAGCGGTCGCAGACCGGCGTGGGCCGACGCGTCGACGTCTCGATGCTGGAGGCCATGGCGCATTTCAACCTCGACTCCTTCACCCACTACTTCAGCGCCGGCGAAGTGATGGGGCCGCTCAGCCGCCCCACCGTCTCCCAGTCCTATACCTTCGAGTGCGCGGACGGGCGCTGGATCGCCGTCCACCTCTCCTCGCCCGTCAAGTTCTGGGTCGGTCTGGTGGAGGCGGTGGGGCGGCCGGATCTGGCGAGCGATCCCCGCTTCGCCGAGCGGCCTGGTCGCATCGCCAATCAGGACGCGCTGATCGACATCTTCGCGCCGATCTTCCGGCAGAAGAGCTGCGAGGCCTGGTGCGAGATCCTGCTCGAGAAAGAAGTGCCGCACTCGCCGGCCTATGATTCCAACGAGGCCCTCGACGATCCCCAGGCGGTCCACCTGCACCTCGCGGTGGACGCCCTGCATCCGACCATGGGGCCCTTCCGGACCGTCCGGGCGCCCTACAACTTCGACGGGGAGCCGGACCTGGACATCCTGCCACCGCCGACCCTGGACGAGCATGGGGCGGAGATCCGGGCCGAACTCGCGGCCAGAACGGCGCCGGCGGAAAGCGTGACGTGAAAGGGGGGAAGACACCATGGAGGCACCGGCGCGGCTTTCGGCCGAGGACGTCCTGCAGGCCAGCAGCGGCATGCTGCAGAAAAGGCTCTATGCCATCACGACCGTGCCGACCGGCGGACTGGGCCCGGTGCTGGCGGTGATGCAGGAGCACCTGGCCTTTCAGGTCGAGCTCGAACGGCAGGGCGTCATGTATGCCGCCGGCCCCTTGTTCACGGAGGACGAGCAGCACTGGCTCGGGGAAGGGCTGGTGGTCGTGCGGGCGGCGTCGCGCGCGGAAGCGGTGGCGATCGCCGAGCGCGATCCCATGCACCGGGCCGGCGCCCGGTCCTTCACCGTGCGTCCGTGGCTGATCAACGAGGGCAGCGTGACCTTCCGCCTCGACTATTCGACCCGGAAATTTACGCTGACCTGATCGCAACCATAAAGAGCAAGGGAGGACGTTCATGAAACAGGCTGTGACGGCGGCGCTTCTGGCCTGCTGCATCGCGGTGCCGTCGCTGGCGGCGGCGACGGAGAACCTTCACCTCACCATCTCCGCCAGCCACCCCACCACCGTGCCGTGGATCGGCATGATCCAGACCGTGTTCATGCCGGAGGTCGACCGCCGGCTGGCGTCGACCGGCAACTACAAGATCGACTGGCAGGAGGCCTTCGGCGGCCAGCTCTACAAGGCCAACGCGACGCTGACTTCGGTCGAGCAGGGCGTCACCGACATCGGCTGGGTGTTCTCCTACCTGGAGGCGCCGAAGATGCCGCTCAGTCAGGTGACCGCCTACACGCCCTTCTCGACCAACAACGTGCCGGTCCAGCTCGACACGATGATGGACCTGTTCGACGACTTTCCGAGCTTCAGGAAGGAGTGGGAGCAGTACAATCTCGTCTTCCTCGGCGCGACCGGCTCCGACAGCTACGACCTCTACACCAAGAAGCCGATCCACGATCTCGCCGACCTGAAGGGGATGAAGATCTCCGCGCCCGGCCCGCTGGGCACCTGGCTGCGCGGCGTCGGGGCCAACGCCGTCGACGGCGCGCTCACCACCTTCTACACCGACGTCCAGACCGGCGTGTCCGACGGGGTGCTGTCGCTCGCGCTGGGGGTCCTGCCGACCAAGCTCTACGAGGTCGCGCCCTACATCACCCGGGTCGACGCCGGTGTGGTCTTTTCCGGCGGGCTGGCGATCAACCGGGACACCTGGGACTCGCTCCCGCAGGAGGTGCAGGACGCCCTGCTCGCCGCCGGCGCGCTCTACTCCAAGACCCACGCGCAGGACCTGATGAACAGGCACGCGGCGGCCCTGGAGAAGATCGTCGCGCTCGGCAAGGACCAGAACCCGCCCGTCACGCTGACCGTCATGCCCGCCGCCATGCGCCAGCAGTGGGTCGACAACCTGCCGAACCTGGCAGGGGAGTGGGCCGACGCTGCCGCTGCCCGGGGCCTGCCGGCCCGCGACTTCCTGCACGCCTATATGGACGGGTTGCGCGAGCGCGGCGAGACGCCGGCCCGGGCGTGGGACGCGGCGCCCTGAGGGCGCCGCCGGCAGGCGGCGGCATGGCACGCTCCCTGACAGCCTCCGGCGGCGTTTCCCGCCGGCGCCGGAGGCTCTCCATCCCCGCTCTCTGGCGCGGCTTGGTCGACGGCCTGGCGGCCCTCGGCACCGTCATGATCGCCGCGCTGATGGTGGTGATCGCCGCCGATGTGGTGGCGCGCAACGGATGGGGCGGCTCGCTGCCGCTGGTCTCCGAACTCGGCGCGCTCATGCTCGTGATGATCGTCTATCTGCAGCTCGGGACGACGGTCCGCCACGACAGGCTGGCGCGGACCGAACTCTTCTCCGCCGGCTTCGCAGCCGCGCGGCCGCGGCTGTCCGCGGCCGTGAAGGCGCTGTTCGACCTGGTCGGCTTCCTGTGCTGCGGCCTGATCGCCTGGGCGACCTTCACCATCGTCGGCCGCGACCTGCGCTTCGACGAGTACATCGGCGTGACTGGCGTGCTGACGCTGCCGACCTGGCCTTTCCGCGTCCTGATCCTGCTGGGGATCGCGACGGCCGCCGTGCAGTTCCTGGTTCAGGCCTGCGCCGGCCTGCTGCGCTGCCTGGGCTGGATGCCGGAGCCGCGGCCGTGAGCGGCCAGGAGATCGGCCTGGCCGCGGTCATCGTGCTGCTGGCGCTGATCGGCCTCGGCATGCCCATCGGGATCGGCATGCTGGCGGTGTCGCTGGTGGGCGTTGCGGCCATCCGCAGCCCGGAGGTGGCTCTGCGGATGATCGGCGCCGTCGCCAACGACAGCCTGCGGGAGTACCTCTTCGCCGTCGTCCCGCTCTTCGTCCTGATGGGGATGCTGGTGACCGTCTCGGGTGTCGGCAAGGACACCTTCGACCTGTTCGAGCGGGCCTTGCGGCGGGTGCAGGCCGGCCTCGGGGTGGCGACGGTCTTCGCCAATGCCGTCTTCGCCTCGATCACCGGCATCTCGATCGCCTCGGCGTCGGTGTTCGCCCGGATCGCAGTGCCGGAGATGACCCGGCACGGATACAGGAAGTCGTTCGCCACCGGCGTCGTCGCGGGCAGTTCGGTGCTGGGCATGCTGATCCCGCCCTCGCTGCTGATGATCGTCTATGCGGTCCTGGCGGAGGTCTCCGTCGGGCGCATGTTCCTTGCCGGCGTGGGGCCGGGTGTCCTGCTGGCCCTGGCCTTCGCGGCGACCATCCTGGTGCTGGCGCGGCTGTTCCCGGGTGCCGTCTTCGCCGCGCGCGAAAGCCGGCCGCAGACCGCGGGGCTCACGCTGCTGTCCGTCTGCGGCAAGGGCGGCCCGATCGTGGCGCTGGTGCTGCTCGTGCTCGGGGGGCTCTACGGCGGCTTCCTCAATCCCACCGAGGCGGGCGCCGTCGGCGCGCTCGGCGCGCTGGTCATCGCCGCCCTCCGGCGTTCCCTGCGCGGCCGGGTGCTGTGGTCCCTGCTGGTGGAGACGGGGCAGATCACCGTCTCCGTGCTGTTCCTGATCATGGCCGCCAGCTTCTTCAGCCGCATGCTGGCGATGTCGGGCCTGCCCGCCGGCCTCGCCGAGCTGCTACTCGACAGCGCCATCGGCCCCTACGGCTTCCTCGTCCTCTACCTGGCGCTGGTGGTGCTCCTCGGCTGCCTGATCGACTCGATCTCGATCATGCTGATCCTGCTGCCGGTGGCCCTGCCGATCGCGCGCGCCGCCGGGTTCGACCTGATCTGGTTCGGCCTCCTGACCGTCTTCACGGTGGAGATCGGGCTGCTGACGCCGCCCTTCGGCCTGTCGGTCTACACCATCAAGGTCGCCCTCGGGGACGACAGCCTGAAAATCGGCGACATCTTCGCCGGTGCACTGCCCTTCGTCGCCGCCATGCTGGGGACCCTCGTCCTGCTGGTGCTCTTCCCGCCGATCGCGACCTGGCTGGCGCTGCGCTGAGGGTAGAAGGTTCAGAACCCGGCGGGCGGAGGCCCGGCCGGATCGGCCATGGCCATCACCCGGAACAGCTCGCCCATCTGCGCCGGCCCGGTCAGCCGTGCCAGCGCCTGGTCCACGGCCTCGGCCTGGGGCGGCGAGGCCTGCCGCTTCAGGGTCGCGGCGCGGTGCTCGATGCCGAGGGCGTGCAGGAAGGCGCCCTGGGCGACGGGGCCGAAGACCGCACCGCCTTCGCGCCGTGCGGCGTCGGCCAGGGCGGCGAAGTCGACATGGGCGGTCAGGTCGGCCTCCCCGGGGTGCGCCAGCACGTCGGCATAGGCGTGTCCGCGGACCGCCTGGAGCGTGTCGCCGAAGGCCGGCCCTTCGTAGCCGTAATCGACCAGCAGCGCTGCGCCCCCGTCCCGGCGCAGCCGGCGGGCTATGGTCCCGGCTAGGCGGCTGCCGGCCAGACAGACCTCCAGCACGGCGCCCACCGGTGCGGCCGGCAGCCCGGTGAACATCGCAGCGGGCAGTGGTGCCCCCAGCCCCAGGGTCAGCCGGTCGCCGCCCGGCGACAGTCCGACGAGACGTTCGGCCCAGCCGCGGTCGCCCAGCTGGAACTGCCGGATCGGCAGGGCATCGAAGAACTCGTTCGCGACCAGCAGCATCGGCCCGTCCGGGACGTCGTCGAGCGAGGCGTGCCAGGCCAGTGGGAGGCCGAAGCCGGCGAGCGCCGTCCGCTGGCGGTCGCGCAGCACCGGGCTGACCTCCACCAGATGCAGCTGCAGCGCCTCGTGAAAGGCGCCGCGGCGCGCGGTGGCCCGCAGTGCGTCGGCCAGCAGCGTGCCACGGCCGGGTCCGAGTTCCACCAGCCGCAACAGGGCGGGTTCGCCCATCCGCTGCCAGAGGTCGAGGCACCAGATGCCGATCAGTTCGCCGAACATCTGGCTGACCTCCGGCGCGGTGACGAAATCCCCGCCGGCGCCGAGGGGATCGCGCCCGGTGTAGTAGCCGTCGCCGGCGGCGGTCAGCGCCTGCGCGAGATACTCGGCGATGGAGATCGGGCCGTGCGCCCGGATCCGCCGGGCGAGCGCCTCGAACAGCGGGGTCATGACGCCCGGCCGGCGGGCGGCCGGCGGCGCGCCTGGATGATCAGCGCCAGGCCGCCCAGCACCATGGGCAGGCTGAGGAGCTGACCCATGGTGATGCCTGCGACCAGGAAGCCGAGCTGCGGGTCGGGCTGCCGGAACAGCTCGCCCACCATCCGGGCGAGGCCGTAGCCCAGCAGGAAGCAGCCGGACAGCAGGCCGTGGCGACGCAGGCCGCCGCCGGCCGTCACCACGAGGAGGAAGAGGAACAGGACGACCCCCTCGAGCGTCGCCTGATAGAGCTGGCTCGGGTGGCGCGGCAGCGGTCCCGCGCCAGGGAATACCATGCCCCAGGCGACGTCCGTCGTGCGGCCCCACAGCTCGCCGTTGATGAAGTTCGCGATCCGGCCGAGGAAGAGGCCGATCGGGGTGACGCAGGCGAGGATATCGGTGAGGTAGATGAAGGAGATGTTCTTCCGCCGGCAGAACAGCCAGCCCGCGGTGATGACGCCCAGGAACCCGCCGTGAAAGGACATCCCGCCGTGCCAGAGGAAGAAGACCTCGTGCGGGTTTGCCAGGAAGAAGGCCGGCCGGTAGAACAGGATGTAGCCCAGTCGGCCGCCGAGGACGACGCCGAGGGTGGCCCAGACCAGGAAGTCGTCGATGTCGAGCCTGGTCAGGCCCGACGGCGAGAGGTCGACCAGGCGCCGGGCATAGAACCAGGCACCGAGCAGCCCGAACATGTAGGCGAGCGCGTACCAGCGGATGGCCAGCGGCCCGATCTGCACGGCGACCGGGTCGAACTGCGGATAGGCGAGGGCCGCCAGCATCGCGACGTCGTGCATGGGAAGTCCATTGTTGGTCGGCGGAAGGCCTGACCTTATAGGGCGTTCGACAGGCCGGGCGAAAGCCTCAGGGCATCCGGCGGAACCGCTATCAGCCGAGGAGTTGGAGTGACATGCAGAGCCAGAACCGCTTTTTCGACGACCTCGCCCGCCTGGGAACGAGCGCCATGGGCCTCGCTTCCGGGGTGCGCGAGACGCTGGAGACGGAGATCCGCGACCGTGTCGAGCGCATGCTCTCCGGCATGGACCTGCCCACCCGCGAGGAGTTGGAGGTCGTCCGGGCGATGACGGTGAAGGCCCGCGACACCCAGGAGGCCATCGAGTCGCGGCTGGCGGCCATCGAGGCGCGCCTCGATCGGCTGGAGGCCGGGGCCGGCGGACAGCCCGCAGGACATGACGAAACGGAGAATTCTGCCGGCGACGACCCTTCGATCTGATCAGGCACGTTGCGAAGCGGAATCCACTTTGGCACGCTATATCTTGTTGGTGGAGCTGGTGAGACAGCGAGCCGTGGGTCAATGGCTTCCTCGACCGCGACGCGACCCTCGATCTGGCGGCGAGGCGGCGGACTTCATCTCCAAGGGAGGCATTGCACAATGAGTCTTCTCTCGCAGGACATGCCGTTCGCCGAGAACCCCCTGGATCTGGTCGAGGAGATGGTGTCGGCGAACGACTGGGCCCACGACCGCTCGAGCGACCTGGAACTGATGGCCGAGATCTCCGGCCACTGGTGCGACTATCACCTCTGCGCCGTGTGGCAGCCGGAGGTCAGCGCCATGTACCTCTCCTGCCAGCTCGACGGGAAGGTGCCGGCCAACCGCCGCGGGCCGGTGTACGAACTGCTGGCCCTGGCCAACGAACGCATGTGGCTCGGCCACTTCGAGTTCGCCCTGGAAGAGGGGCTCATCCTGTTCCGCCACACCGTCCCGCTGCGCGGCACGCGGGGAATGAGCGTGGAGCAGTTGGAAGATCTGGTCGATACTGCCATCCTGGAATGCGATCGCTTCTATCCCGCCCTGCAACTCGTCGTCTGGGGCGAGAAGCCGGTGGCGGAAGCCATAGAGGCGGCAATGATGGACACGGTGGGAGAGGCCTAGTTTCGTGATTTCGATCGAGGGCCCGTTGCTCCTGGTGGGGTGCGGGAAAATGGGCGGTGCCCTGCTGACGGGCTGGCTGGACCGGGGTGTGCCGCCCGAGCGCGTGGTCATCGTCGAGCCGCAGGCGGCATCCGTTGAGGGATTCATCGGCCGGGGAGTCCGGCACCTGCCGTCGCTCGGCGCGCTGCATGACGTCCCCGAGGCGGTGCTGCTGGCGGTGAAGCCGCAGATGATGGACGAGGCTCTGGCGGGGCTGGAGCGGTTCGCCGCCCACCGCAGCCTCTTCGTCTCGATCGCCGCAGGCAAGACGCTGGACTACTTCGGGCGCAAGCTCGGGCATGCGGCGGCGGTCGTGCGGACCATGCCGAACACGCCCGCCGCCGTCGGCCGGGGCATGACCGTGATGATCGCCAACGACCGGGTGAGCGGCGGCCAGAGGGCGCTGGCGGAGGCTTTGATGCAGGCGGCCGGCGAGACCGCGTGGCTCGACGAGGAGGGCCAGATCGACGCGGTGACGGCCGTTTCCGGCGGTGGGCCCGCCTACGTCTTCCTGCTGATCGAATGCCTGGCGGAGGCCGGACGAGAGGCCGGCCTGCCGGCGGAACTCGCCGAGCGGCTGGCACGGGTGACCGTGGCGGGCTCCGGGGAACTGGTGCACCGCGCCAGCGAGAGCCCGGCGCGGCTGCGGGAGAATGTCACCAGCCCCGGTGGCACCACCCTGGAGGCGCTGAAGATCCTGATGGCCGAAGACGGCCTGCAGCCGCTGATGACCCGTGCCATCGCCGCCGCCGCCCGCCGCAGCCGGGAACTGGCGCAATGACGGACGCGATGCTGCAGGCTGCCTCGGCCCGCGTGCAGCAGGCTCTGGCGGCACAGGGCTTTCCGTTCCAGGTGCAGGTCTTTCCGGCGGGGACGCGGACCGCGGCGGAGGCGGCCTCGGCGATCGGCTGCGGGCTCGGGCAGATCGCGAAGTCTTTGGTGTTCCGCACCGAACCGGGTGGCGAGGCGGTCCTCGTGGTGGCGAGCGGTTCCAACAAGGTGGACGAGGCGAAGGTCGCAGCGCTGATCGGCGAGACGGTCACCCGCGCCGACGCGGATTTCGTGCGGGCGAAGACCGGGTTCGCCATCGGTGGCGTGCCGCCGGTGGGCCATCTGCACCGGCTCGAGGTCCTGCTCGATCGGGACCTGGAGGCCTACGAGCAGATCTGGGCCGCGGCGGGAACGCCGGACAGCGTCTTCCGGCTGTCGCCGGCCGATCTGGCCGCCCTGACGAAGGGGCGGTTCTGCGACGTCAGGCGCGTCTGAAGGACGCTCACCCCCGCCGACGCCTGGACTGGCCGACCCGCGCCCCCACATCTTGTCCGGCGCCCACCGACCCAGGGCGACAGAAGAGGGAGTGACGCGATGGCGACGCGGAAGCAGACGGCCGCAGCGGACACGGGAATCGACGACAAGGTCGTGGATGCCGCCCTGGCGCTCGCCGCCGAACGGAACTGGACCGAAATCTCGCTGCAGGAGATCGCAGGAAGGGCGGAGGTGCCGCTGGCCGACCTGCTGCGCCGGTTCGGGGGCAAGGGCGCCATCCTGCGGGCCTTCGGGCGGCGTGTCGACGCCCGGGTCCTGAACGAGGCTCTCGATCTCGACGAACCGGTGAGGGACCGGCTGTTCGACCTTCTCATGCGCCGGTTCGAAGCGCTGCAGCCCCACCGGCGGGCGGTCGCCAACATCCTCCATGACATGGCCCGCGAACCCCTCTCACTGTTTCTGCGTCTTCCCCAGCTTGGCCGGTCCATGGCGTGGACGCTGGAAGCTGCGGGCGTTTCCAGTGACGGGTGGCGCGGCAGGGCGCGGGTCCGGGGGCTCGCGCTCATCTATCTCTCGGCGCTGCGGGTCTGGCTGCGTGACGAGAGCGAGGACCTTTCGGCGACGATGGCCGCCGTCGACAAGGGGCTTCGCCGCGCCGATCAGGTTCTTGGGCTCTGCCGCCGGCTGCCGCGGCCGCGCCGGACCTTCGGCCAGGACGAAGGGATGGCCGCGGCCGGCTGACCGGCGGCAATTGCTGCACTGCACAATAAACCTTGACGCCCTTGCCGGCTGGTCAATAGAAAGGACCAGTCGCGCTCGTGGCTCGGCCGGGGCCACTCCGTCGGCGTCACTCCAGAAGCCGTTCGATCGATCCGCAGGAGCAGCCTCCCATGACCAATAGCGGTAACCCCTTCACCGACTACAACTTCGGGCAGTTCGCCGATCCTACCAAGTTCTTCGAGAGCTTCGGCAGGGTCCCCGGCTTCGACCCGACGCCCTTCGTCGAGGCGCAGCGCCGCAACATCGAGGCGATCGTCAACGCCAACCGGATCGCCGCCGAGGGCGTGCAGGCCGTGATGCGTCGTCAGGCCGACATCCTGCGGCAGACCATGGAGGAATCCATGGCTACCATGCGGCAGCTGAGCGAGGCCGGTGCGCCGGAGGACAAGGCGGTCCAGCAACTGCAGACGGCCAAGGCGGCCTTCGAGAAGACTCTGCAGAACCTCCGCGAGTTGGCCGAGATGACCGCGAAGTCGAACGGCGAAGCCATGGACCTGATCAACAAACGCCTGACCGAGTCTTTCGACGAGTTCAAGGCGGTGATGGAGAAGGTTTCGGCGGAAGCCAAAACGGCCAAATTCTGATTCTGTTCTAGTAGTAATTCGCAAAGGGCGCCTTGTTCAGGGCGCCCTTCTTATTTGACAAAGCTGATGATCCCCCCTCATCTGAGATGGCTGGGATTTTCAGATAAGCGGACCGCAGACACCTCGTATGGCCAGCGTCGCCTCTTCCTTTTCGGCGTCCCGTCTCCGCTGGCGTCTGCGAGGTCTGCTGATTTCTCTCCTTCTGGTTTTTGTCGCTCTGGGGGTTTTTCTTGCTTTTGTTGCAGAGCGCGGGCTGGATCAGGAGCGCTTGAACCACGCCCGGCACATGGCCGAGAGCTTGAAGCGGACGGAGCTGGCCGCCCTGCAGCGGCTGGTGGTCGACTACGCCTGGTGGGACGCGACGGTCGACAACGCGGTCCTCGCGACCAACGACAGCTGGATCGAAGAGAACCTGACGACCTGGCTGCATGACAATTCGGGCATCGATCTGGTCGCCGTGCTCGACGTCCAGGGCGCCCTTCGCCTCCTCTACCCGCAGGATCTGCAGGGGGAAGCCGATCTCCTGCCGCAACTCCATGACTTCTCGGATGCGGCAGAAGCCGCGGCGGATGGGGCGGTCGTCGGCGTCGGCGGCTTCGTCAGGCTCGGCTCTCAGGTCTATTCCGGTGCCAGCGCGGTGATCGCGCGCGAGGACGAGGCGCCGGCGCCGGGGGCGCCCCGGCCGACGCTGTTCCTCGGCAAGCTCGTCGATACCTCGGCACTCGGGCATCTGGGCGAGACCTTCCTGCTGGACGGCCTGCGCGTCATCCCAGGACCAGGGCCGCTGGATCAGGTCTCGGTGGTGCTGCCCGATGTCTCGGGCCAGCCAGTCGCCATCCTGAGCTGGGACCCGCCCCGGACGACCATCGACCTCTCGCGCGAACTCACCATCGCGAGCCTGGCGATCCTCGTTCTCTTCGTCGGCTTGCTGGCGCTGCTGGCGCAGCGGACCGACAGCCTCGTCGGCATGGCTGCGACGGCGGCCGAGGGCCAGGCTGCCGCGCGGCGGGCGGCCGAGGATGCCGACCGGATGAAGAGCCGGCTGCTTCGCAATGTGAGTCACGAGCTCCGCACGCCCTTGAACGCGATTCTCGGCTTCACGGCCCTCATGCGCAGCGAGTCGCTCGGCAAGCTGCCTGACCCGCGGTACGTCCAGTATCTCACGGCGGTCCACCAGGGTGGGCTCCGGCTGATCCGGGTCGTCGATGACACCTTGGATCTGGTGCAGATAGAAGGCGGGGAGCGGCAGCTCGAATCTCGCCGCTTCGAGCTGGCGGAGGTGGTCGCAGCCGCAGTCGGGCAGGGAAGGACCCTGGCCGCCGAAGTCGGCAGCGAACTGCGCCTCGCCGAGGCCGAGGGGCCGGCCCCGATGGAGGGCGATCCGGCTGCCGTCCAGCGGATCGTTTCGATACTCGTCCAGAACGCGCTTGCGTTCAGCCCCGCCGCCGAACCCGTCGAGATCCGGCTCCGGCGCGAGCCGGAGGGCCGTGCCGTGGTGGAAGTCGCGGATCGCGGTGCGCCGGTGTCGGAGGGCTTCTGCGCGAGCAGCTATCAGCCGTTCGAGATCGGCCTGCAGCCCGAGCCCCGCACCGGCGAGGGGGCGGGGATCGGGCTGGCGGTCGCGGGGCGGCTTGCCGCACGGCTCGGCGGCTCGATCCGATTCTCGGTGCGTGAAGGCGGGGGCATGATCGCGGCCCTGGTCCTGCCGCCGGCGATGACTGCTGCCGGCGGGATGGAGGCTGCGACCGGCACGGCCTGACGCAGGCGCTCAGTCCGGGGGGGCGGCCTCGGCGTCCGCCATGCCGGTCCCCAGTACGGCTGTGGCAGCGGCCTCGCCGCTCGACCAGGCGCCGTGGAGGGTGCCGAAGGACTCTTCGGAACAGGCCTCGCCCGCGAAGAAAAGCCTGCCGTGCAGGGGCTCGGCGAGCCGTCGCCGGGCGCCCTGCCGCCCCGGCCGGGCCGCGCTGTAGCCGCCGCGGCTCCAGGGCGACAGGCACCAGCCCGTGGCGAGCGTGGACCGCAGCCGGGGGCGCAGGTGCGAACCGAAGGCGTCCACCAACCGGTCGAGGGCGTAGGCGGCCATCGCTTCGGCGCCCTCCGCCTCCAGGTCCAGGGCGATCGACCGCGACAGGAACGCCTGCGCCAGCGGCTGGCCGAAGGGCGCGAGATGGAACCCGATGGCGGGGACCTCCCGTCCGGCCGGCCGGAAGAAGGTGGTTCGACCGAGGTCGAAGGGGTTACGGTCGAACAGCAGGGCCACCTTGTTCTGCGGCCCGAGGGGCAGATCCGCCGCCGCCTCGATCTTCCAGGCGGGCAGGGGCGGGTCGAAGGCGATCCGTTCCTCCGCGATCAGGCTGGCCGGGACCGTGATGACCGCGGCCGCCGCCGAGACCGTCCCACGGGCCGTTCCGAGCAGGATCTCCGCACCGTGCCAGACGATCGACCGGACCGGTGTCTCCAGCGATAGCGGCACCCCGCGGCCCAGCCGCAGCAGCAGGTCGCCCAGTCCTTCCTGAACGGGGTGGTTGCGACCGTCGTCGGCGTAGAGGGCGATGTCGCGCGTCGACAGCAGGGCAAGGGGCTGGCCGCAGAGGGCACTGACGAAGTTGTCCAGCCAGGAGGTCCAGGGCGAAGCCGGGTCGACGAGATCGGCGAGGGCGATGTCCGCGCCCGCCCCTCCGCGCCGCTCGGCCTCGGCGAAGAGGGCGTTCATCGCCGCTTCGGCTTCCCTGCGTTCGGCCGCCGTGGCCCAGCGCCCCTGATCGGGCAGCCAGACGAGACCGCTGCGGGGCGCGTGGTCTATGGTGAAGCCGAGGTCGCGCGCGAGCCCGACGAGCCGATTGCGCCCGCCCTGGTGCAGCCAGTGGGCCCCCGCGTCCCAGGGAAAGCCCAGGTCGTGCCGGGTCCACGCCCGCCCCCCGGGCCGCGCCTGTGCTTCCAGGACCACCACCGACCGGCCGGCGGCCTGCAGGCGCCGCGCGGCGGCGAGGCCGGCGGCACCGGCCCCGACGACGGCCACGTCGCAGCGGCCCGGCAAGCTCCTGGACACTGCCTTCCCTCCTATCCCCACGGCCCCCGCCGCCGCCGGTGATCGCGGGCCGGCCGTTGCGGCGGCTCGCGCATCGCGATGCCGCGCGGCGGTGACAGGCCGCCGAACAGCGCAACGGTCGGCCGCTTGAGGAAGACGACCAGCACCAGCCCGGCGGCGAAGCCACCGATATGCGCCAGCCAGGCGATGGATGCACTCCCCGGATCCTGCGGCTGGCCGAGACCGACGAACTGGAACGCCAGCCAGACGATCAGCAACAGCCACGCCGGCAGGTAGACGGGGAAGAAGACGATCGGCACCAGCACCTTGGCCTGGGGATGCAGCAGCAGGTAGGCACCCAGGACCCCGGAGATCGCGCCGCTGGCACCGATGGTGGGCACCGGAGAGGCCGGATCGAGGGCGAACTGGGCGAGACAGGCGACGATGCCGCAGGCCAGGTAGAAGGCCAGGAAGCGCAGGTGCCCGAGGGAATCCTCGACGTTGTCGCCGAAGACCCAGAGGAACAGCATGTTGCCCAGCAGGTGCATCATGTCGCCGTGCAGGAACAGCGCTGTCACCGTCGTCGCCCAGGCGGGCACCACGACCAGGTCGGGGGAGAGCGTCGCCGCGCCCGACAGCAGCGCGGGTATGAAGCCGAAGCTGTACACCATCGCATCGCCGGCGGGCGGCGCGGCCTCGGCCTGCAGCAGGAACACGAGGACGCACAGCCCGATCAGCGACCAGGTGACCCAGGGATAGCGCAGATAGACCCGCGGGTTGCGGTCGAGCAGGGGCAGGAAGGGCACGGCCGCCGGCCTTGCCGGTCAGGCGAGCCGGCACCACACCGGCGTGTGGTCCGATGCCTTCTCCCGCCCCCGAAGGCTTTTCTCGATGCCGGAGGCCTCCAGCCGGTCGGCCGCCTGGGGGGACAGCAGCAGATGGTCGATCCGGATGCCGTGGTCGGCCTGCCAGGCGCCGGCCTGGTAGTCCCAGAAAGTATAGGCCCGCTCGGACGGGTGCAGCGCCCGGAAGGCGTCGGTGTAGCCGAGCCAGCAGAGGCGCTGGAAGGCCGCCCGCGTCTCCGGCCGGAACAGGGCGTCGCCCTCCCAGGCCGCCGGGTCGTAGCAGTCGATGGGCTCCGGGATCACGTTCCAGTCGCCCCCGAGGACGACCGGCCGCTCCTCCGCCAGGAGGGCGGCCGCCCGGTCATGCAGACGGGCCAGCCAGTCCAGCTTGTAGGCGAACTTGGGCGTGTCGGGCGGGTTGCCGTTCGGCAGGTAGAGGCAGGCGACCCGGATGTCGCCGATGTCGGCCTCCAGGTATCGGGCCTGGGGGTCGTTCTCCTCGCCCGTCAGCACCTCGCAGCGGACCTCCATCGGTTGGCGCGACAGGATGGCGACGCCGTTGTAGGCCTTCTGGCCGACCGCGGCCCAGCGGTAACCCTCGGCCGCGATCTCCAGCCCGGGGAAGGCGTCGGTCTGGCACTTGATCTCCTGCAGCAGCACCACATCGGGGGCGTCGCGGCGCAGCCAGTCCAGCAGGAGGGGCAGGCGGACCTTGATGGAGTTGACGTTCCAGCTGGCGATGGTCAGCGGCAAGGGCCGGCCTCAGACCGCGATGGAAAACGACGACCCGCAGCCGCACGACGAGGCGGCGTTGGGGTTGTTGATCTTGAAGTAGGCGCCCATCAGATCCTCGACGAAGTCGAGTTCGCCGCCGGCCAGGAGCTCCAGCGACGTCTCGTCGACCACCACCGTCGCGCCATCCAGCTCGAACAGCCGGTCGTCTTCGCCGGTCTCGGTGTCGAAGTCGAAGCCGTACTGGAAGCCGGAGCAGCCGCCGCCCGACACGGAGACGCGCAGCATCGGCGGGGCGGACTCCTGGGCGGCGATCGCCTTGATGCGGCGCGCTGCCGACGCGCTGAGGGCGAAGGACTGCTCTTCCACCATGGTCTTCGGTTCCCGACTGTTGGCGCCCTAATGTAGTGATGGACCGGCCGCGTGCAAAAGACCGCAGCGCGGGGCTGCCATCGCCTTTCTCCAGCGGATCCCCGTTTCATGCTGCTGACGCTCGCCGAGCGCATCGCCCCCATCTTCGCCCTGATCGGCATCGGCTGGCTGCTCGCCTGGCGCGGCGTCTTCTCCAGCGCGGCGCTCGAGGCCATGGGGCAGATGACGGTCTGGACGCTGGTGCCGGCGACGCTGCTGCTGACCATCGCGCATGCCGACATCGGTGGCGTGCTCGACCTGCGGGTCTGGGTCGCCTACTACGGCGCCGCCTCCCTGGTCTGGGTCGCCGCCTACATGCTGCTGCGCCGCCGGCTTCGGCTGCCGCACGACGAGACGGTGGTGCTCTCCTTCGGCTCGATGTTCTCCAATATCGGAATGTTCGGCATCCCTGTCGTCGACCTGCTCTACGGCAGCGTCGGCCTCGTCGTGCTGTCCGCGCTCGTCACCTTCCATGCGATGCTGTTTCTCACCGCCGCCATCATCCTGCTGGAGGGCGGCAAGGCTGAGCGCAGCGGCACCCTCGGCAGCCGGATCCGGGCCACGCTGCTGCGTGCCCTGCGCGGCCAGCTCTCCAACCCGATCATCGTCGCCATCCTGTCGGGCGTCGCGCTCAACCTTTTCCAGGTCGGCCTGCCGTCGCCGGTGGAGGCGACCCTGAACGTGCTGCGCGGGGCCCTGCCGCCGGTCGCGCTCATGCTGATCGGCGCCGGCCTCTACGGTCAGACGCTGCGGGGGCATCTGCCGACCAGTGGGCTGTGCGCCGTCATCAAGGCCGTGGTGCTGCCCCTGAGCGTGCTGCTGCTCGGCCTGGCGCTGGGCGTACCGATGATGCTGTTGGCGCCGGCGGTGATGATCGCCGCCATGCCGCCGGGGGTGAACCCGATCCTGCTCTCCGCGGCCTACCGGATCGCCGTCAACCGCATGGCCACGCTGATGCTCTTCGCGACGCTCCTTGCGCTGGTGACCGTGCCGCTCTTCGCCGTGCTGCTGCAGACCCTGCAGCCGCACCCGATCGGCGGGTGAGCCGGCCCTCGTCCCGACTGCCCGTGCGCACCATCTGACAGGCTCCGGTGGTGCCCGGGCGTTGACAAATCGGCGGCTGGCCCTAGACATCGCCCTCTTGGCAGGTCGTAGATGAAACGACGGCTCCGAGGAGCACCGCTGGTCCGCGAGGGTTCGCGCACCGGCGCGAAGTCCGTTTGCGGGTCCGTCATTCATCCACGGGAGTGGTAGGCATGTTCGATTCACTGCAGCAGCGTCTGTCGGACGCGCTCGGCAAGCTGACGCGGCGCGGCGCCCTGACGGAGGCCGACGTCACGGCGGCCCTGCGCGAGGTGCGCGTGGCCCTGCTCGAGGCCGACGTCGCGCTGCCGGTGGTGAAGGACTTCGTCGAGGGCGTGCGCGCCAAGGCGGTCGGTCAGGAGGTGCTGCGCTCGGTGACGCCGGGCCAGATGGTCGTCAAGATCGTGCACGACCATCTTGTGGAGATGCTGGGCGGCAAGCCGGACGAGCCGGCGGCCCCCTTCGACGGCGCCACGCCGATCGATCTCGCCGCCGAGCCGCCGGTGCCGCTGCTGCTGGTCGGCCTGCAGGGCTCGGGCAAGACCACGACCTGCGCCAAGATCGCCAAGCGGCTCAAGGAGCGCGAGCGCAAGAAGGTCCTGATGGCCTCGCTCGACGTGCGCCGCCCGGCCGCCCAGGCCCAGCTCGCGACCCTGGGCCAGCAGGTGGGGGTGGCCACCCTGCCGATCGTCACCGGCGAGCCGCCGGTCGCCATCGCCCGCCGCGCCATGACGACGGGCACGCTGGAAGGCTACGACGTCGTCCTGCTCGACACCGCCGGCCGGCTGGCGATCGACGAGGAGCTGATGGCCGAGGTGGCCGCGGTCGCCGCCGCGACCAAGCCGCACGAGACCCTGCTGGTGGCCGACGCCATGACCGGCCAGGACGCGGTCAACGTGGCGAAGGCCTTCCACGAGCGCCTGTCGCTCACCGGCATCGTGCTGACCCGCGTCGACGGCGACGCCCGCGGCGGTGCGGCCCTGTCGATGCGCGCCGTCACCGGGCGGCCGATCAAGCTGATCGGCGTGGGCGAGAAGATGGACGCCCTGGAGCCCTTCCACCCCCAGCGGGTCGCCGGGCGCATCCTCGGCATGGGCGACATCGTCTCCCTGGTGGAGCGCGCCGCCGAGACGATCGAGCAGGACGAGGCCGAGAAGCTCGCCCGCAAGATCGAGAAGGGCAAGTTCGACCTGGACGACATGGCCAAGCAGCTGCAGCAGCTCACCAAGATGGGCGGCCTGAAACAGCTCATGCAGATGCTGCCGGGCGTGCCGAAGCTGCAGGACCAGCTGAAGAACGCCAAGGTCGACGACAAGATGGTCAAGCGGCAGATCGCCATCATCGGCTCGATGACCAGGGCGGAGCGGCGGAACCCCGACGTGCTGCAGGCCTCGCGCCGCCGGCGCATCGCGGCGGGCTCGGGCACCACCGTCGCCGAGGTCAACAAGCTGCTGAAGCAGTTCTACGACGCCCAGAAGATGATGAAGCGGGTCCAGAAGCTGGGCGCCAAGGGCATGATGCGCGGCGGCATGCCGGGCCTGCCGCCGGGGGCCATGGGCGGCCTGGGCGGTGGCGGCATGGGCGGCGGCGGCCTTGGCGGTGGGGGAATGGGGGGCGGTGGCCCCGCCGGCGGCCTCGGGGGCCTGCCCGGTTTCGGTGGCTTCGGGAAGAAGAAGTGATGATCAGCCACGTCGTCGTCGGCACCAACGATCTCGCGCGGGCCAAGGCCTTCTATGATCCCCTGATGGAGATCATCGGCTGCGGCCTGACCATGGAGAAGGAGAACCGGGTGGGCTACGGCCCGCAGGGCGGCGGCACCCGGTTCATCGTCACCCTGCCGATCGACGGCGGCCCGGCCACCTTCGCCAACGGCGGCACCATCGGCCTGATGGCGCCGGACCGGGCGGCGGTCGACGCCTTCCATGCCAAGGCCGTGGCGCTCGGCGGCAAGGACGAGGGCGGCCCCGGCCCGCGCCCGCACCTGCCGCAGGACTTCTACATCGCCTACCTGCGCGACCTCGACGGCAACAAGCTGATGGTCGGGTGCCGCGGATGATCTTCTCCCACGTCACCCTCGGCTGCAGCGACGTCGCCCGGGCCGGCCGCTTCTACGATGCGGTGCTGGCGCCCCTGGGGATCGGCTGCCGCCAGAAGACGGAGAGCTACCTGGGCTACGGCCTGCCGGCCCCGGCCGACATTCCGCTGTGGGTGGGCCACCCCTGGGACGGGCGCCCGGCCAGTGCCGGCAACGGCGCCATGGTCGCCTTCCTGGCCGCCAGCCGCGGCGCGGTGGACGCCTTCCATCGCGCCGGCCTCGACAACGGTGGCCGGGACGAGGGCGCACCGGGCCTGCGCCCGCAGTACCACCCGCACTACTACGGCGCCTACCTGCGCGATCCCGACGGCAACAAGATCGCCGTCGCCTGCAACGAGCCGGCCTGAGGCCGCAACCCCCGTTTTCGTCCGAGGAGAAGAGAGCATGTCCCTGAAGATCCGTCTGGCCCGCGGCGGCGCGAAGAAGCGCCCCTTCTATTCGATCGTGGTCGCCGACAGCCGCAGCCCGCGCGACGGCCGCTTCATCGAGAAGATCGGCACCTACAACCCGATGGTCCCGCACGACCACGACGACCGCCTGCGCCTGCAGGAGGAGCGGGTGACCCACTGGCTGTCCATGGGCGCCACCGCGACCGACCGCGTCGCCCGCTTCCTCAGCGACAAGGGCCTGATGGCCGCGCGGCCGCGTACCGAGCAGAGCAAGAAGAGCCAGCCCAAGGCCAAGGCGCAGGAGCGCCTGAAGGAGGCCGAGGAGCGGCGCAAGCAGGCCGAGGAAGCCTCGGCCTGATCGGCTGAGGCAGGTCGGCACCGGAGTCCGGTCCGATGGCGGAAGCGCGGGAAGCGGGTCTGGTCTGCCTGGGCGCCGTGGCGGGCGCCCACGGCGTGCGCGGCCTGGTGAAGGTGAAGCCCTTCACCGCCGAGCCCGAGGCCCTGCTGTCCTACGGCCCGCTCTTCGAGGAAGGCGGCAAGCGCAGCTTCCGCCTCGCCCTGCGCGGCAAGGTGAAGGACCAGCTGCTGGTCGCGATCGACGGCGTCGGCACCCGCGAGCAGGCGGAGGCCCTGAAGGGCCTGCGGCTCCATGTGCCCCGCAGCGCGCTGCCGCCGCCGGAGGATCCCGAGGAGTTCTACCATGCCGACCTGATCGGCCTGGAAGCGTGGACTCCGGAGGGGACGGCGCTCGGCCGGGTCGGCGGAGTCCAGAACTTCGGGGCCGGGGACCTGCTGGAGCTGGTGGACGAAGGGGGCGGCGTCCACCTCCTGCCGTTCACCCGCTCGGTCGTACCCGAGATCGATCTGGCGCTGGGACGGTTGACCGTCGTGCCGCCGGTCGAGACGACGGTCGAACCGGCGGAAGGTGACGGGCCGGACCAGCACGGAGAATCGGAGGAATGACCGTCGCCGCGGCTGCCGGCTGGTCGGCCACGGTGCTGACCCTCTTTCCCGAGGCCTTTCCCGGGCCGCTCGGCCTGAGCCTCACGGGACGGGCCCTGCAGACGGGCCTGTGGTCGCTGGAAGCGCTGGACATTCGGGATTTCGCGCGCGATAAGCACCGCTCCGTCGACGACGCCCCCTTCGGGGGTGGTGCCGGCATGGTGATGAGGCCCGACGTGGTCGGCGCGGCGATCGAGGCTGCGGCGGACCGGCCCGGGCCTCTCGTCTTCCTGACCCCGCGCGGCCGCCTGCTCGACCAGGCTCTGGTGCGGGATCTGGCGGACGGCCCGGGCGTCCGGCTGCTGTGCGGCCGGTACGAAGGGATCGACCAGCGGGTGGTCGAAGAGTTTGGTGCTGTCGAGGTCTCCATCGGCGACTATGTCCTGTCCGGAGGGGAGATCGCGGCGCTGGTTCTGCTCGATGCCGTCGTGCGCCTTCTTCCGGGTGTCATGGGCAACGAGGAGAGCCCGAAGGACGAGTCCTTCGAGAGCGGGCTTCTGGAGTACCCGCAGTTCACGCGCCCGGCTGTCTGGCGCGGCCGCGCGGTGCCGGAGGTGCTGGCCTCGGGGCATCATGAGAAGGTCGGCCGGTGGCGCCATGCCCAGGCCGAGGCATTGACGAAGGAACGGCGGCCGGATCTCTGGCGCCGCTATCGAGAAGGCCGCGCGAGCGGCGGGTTGTGCGAGAAGGGTTGAGGAACGAGGGCCATGAACGTCATCGAGCAGATCGAGCAGGAGCAGGTCGCCGCGCTGAGCGCCTCTGCCCAGATTCCGGCCTTCGCTCCCGGTGACACGGTGCGCGTGAAGGTGAAGGTCGTCGAAGGCACGCGCGAGCGCGTCCAGGCCTTCGAGGGCGTCGTCATCGCCCGCAAGAACCGCGGCATCAACTCGTCCTTCACCGTGCGCAAGATCTCCTATGGCGAAGGCGTCGAGCGCGTCTTCCCGCTCTATTCCCCCCGCATCGAGGGGATCGAGCTGGTGCGGCGCGGCGACGTCCGGCGGGCGAAGCTCTATTACCTGCGCGGCCGTCGCGGCAAGTCCGCCCGCATCGCCGAGAAGACCACCGGCGTGGCCGCGAAGCTGGCGGCGAGCGAGCGCGAGGAAGCCGCAGCCGCCAAGCAGCAGAAGTCGCGCAAGCAGGGGTGACCCTCCGGCCCGGCCGCCTGCGGCGGCCGCGCTGTCTTCCGCTTGCCCCGCAATCGTCGTACCACTGCAATGTGGTGTGGCTAGCGTAGCTCCTCGTCCGAACGACGGGGCGCTCATCGGGGAAAGACGGCCTGCGCAATGGATCGACGACGCGGCCCGCATGTGGCGCGGCGGCTTGTAGTCGCCGCGCTTCTCCTGTCCCTGCCGGCGGTCGTCTGCCTGATCGCGCTCTACGTCCTCGGGGACGTCGGGTGGCACACGGCCCTCCTCGGGCTGATGTTCGTCGTGGTGGCCCAGGCGGCGTTGCTGGCGCCCCATTTCGCCCATGTCGAGGCGCTCCGCCGCTATCTTGAGGCGCAGCGCAGGACGGGCGGGCGCGGCGTGCCCCTGCCGCTGCCGCCGGGACGGCGCTCGGCCATCCTGGCGCCAGAGCTCGACGAGACGATCATCGAGACGGCGAACGAGCGGGAGCGCCGCCGTCGCGAGCTCGAAGCGGCCATGGCCGGCAACGAGGCCATTCTGGCGAGCCTGCCGGACCCGCTCCTCAGCCTGAACCGCGCGCGTCGCATCGTACGTGCCAATCCGGCTGCCGAGGAACTGCTGGGTGGCGGCCTGCTCGGCCAGGATCTTGTCGTTGTGCTTCGTCACCCGGCGCTGCTGCGCGCCGCCGACGCGGCGATCGCCGGTGAGGCCGGTCAGGAGGTCGCCTTCGCCCAGCACGGCGACATCGAGCGGCGCTTCCAGGCCCGCGCTGTCCCGCTGCCCACCCCCGCCTTGGACGGCACCGTGGCGCTGGTCGCCCTGCACGACACCACGGCGCAGTTCAAGGCCGAGCAGCTCCGCGGCGACTTCGTCGCCAACGCCAGTCACGAACTCCGTACGCCCCTGTCGAGCCTGCTCGGCTTCATCGAGACCCTGCGTGGTCCGGCGCGCGACGACGTCCAGGCGCGTGACGCCTTCCTGACGATCATGCAGGAGCAGGCGCAGCGCATGACCCGGCTGGTCGAGGACCTGATGAGCCTGTCGCGCATCGAGATGCGCGAGCATACGCCGCCGGCCGAGGCGGTCGATCTCGCCGCCGTCGTCGAAAGCGTGGTGCGCGGCCTCGAACTGCGGGCGCAGGCGAAGGGCATGGCGTTGCGGGTCGACCTCGCCGACATCCCGGCCGTTGCCGGGGACGAGGACGAGCTGGTGCAGGTCTTCCAGAACCTGATCGAGAATGCCGTGAAGTACGGCAGGCCGGGTACGCCTGTGGTCGTCGAAGCGCGGCTCGTCGAGCCGCAGAGTGATGCGGGGGCGCGCAGGATCGGCCGCTCGTCGGTTTCGGTCAGCGTCGTCGATCAGGGGGAGGGCATCGCGCGCGAGCACCTCCCGCGCCTGACCGAGAGGTTCTATCGTGTCGACAACGCGCGCTCCCGGGCCCTCGGCGGGACCGGGCTGGGCCTCGCGATCGTGAAGCACATCGTCAACCGCCACCGCGGCCTGCTGACGGTGGAGAGCACGGTGGGCAAGGGCTCGCGCTTCACCGTCACCCTGCCGTCAGTCGTCGAGCGGCCCTCGGCGGCTCTGCGGCGGGCCGGATAGGCTCCGTCATACGCCCGCCGCCGGTTTCATAAAACCGTCTCAAAACCGAAACGAAAGGGTGACCGCCCCTGACTAGGGTCCGACGGCGCGGACAGCGGTCGCATCCTGTCCGTGCGCGCCTCTGTGCGTCCCGTCCGTTTCACCCACTGCCCTATGGAGGCTGTGCCCCAATGAAGCACGCTCTCGCCTTCGCGGCTGCTGTCGCCGTCGTCGCCGCCACCGCGTCGACCGCCTCGGCCCAGTCGCGCGACACCATCCAGATCGCCGGCTCCTCGACCGTCCTGCCTTTCGCCAGCATCGTGGCGGAGGAATTCGGCAACGCCTTTCCCCAGTTCAAGACTCCGGTCGTCGGCTCCGGCGGTTCGTCGGGCGGCCTGCGCCAGTTCTGCCAGGGCGTCGGCACGAACACGATCGACATCGCCAACGCGTCGCGGCCGATCAAGGGGTCCGAGGTCGAGGCCTGCAACAAGGCCGGCGTCAACCAGATCATCCAGGTGAAGGTCGGCTACGACGGGATCGTCTTCGCCTCGCGCGCCGACAAGGGCAAGTTCGAGCTGCAGCCGTGGCACGTCTACTACGCGCTCGCCGCCGAGGTGCCCTACGAAGGCAAGATGGCGAAGAACACCTACACCAACTGGAACCAGATCGATAAGAGCCTGCCCGATCAGGAAATCTATCTGGTGATTCCGGCCAGCAACCACGGTACCCGCGAGGTCTTCGAAGAGAAGGTCGTGATGCCGGGCTGCGAGAAGTTCGAAGTCATCGAGAAGATGAGCGCCGACGAGAAGAAGAAGGCCTGCCTGTCGTTCCGTCAGGACGGTCGCGTCGTCGAGATCTCCGGCGACTACACCGAGACCCTGGCGCGCCTCGACGCCCAGCAGAACGCCGTCGGCGTGTTCGGCCTGAGCTTCTACGAGCAGAACCGCGACCGCCTGCAGGTCGCGACCGTCGAGGGCGTCACCCCGAGCCTCGACACCGTGGCCAGCGGCCAGTACCCGGTCTCCCGCCCGCTGTTCTTCTACGTGAAGGGCGAGCACATCGGCGTGGTCCCGGGCATCCCCGAGTATACGCAGTTCTTCCTGAGTGACGCCGTGTCCGGCATGGGCAGCCCGCTGGAGGAAGCCGGCCTGATCCCGCTCTCCGACGACGAGCGCCAGGCCCAGCTGCAGAACTTCGAGGACCGCAAGTCGGTCTCCAAGTAAGCAGCTTCGCTGTTCGGGGCGGCTCTGCCACAGGGCCGCCCCCCTGTTTTCGCCGGCCTTCCAGGCCGGCACAGTAGTGTGGGGATGGCCCCGATGCGAGCCGCGTGGCCCGCATCCGACGTCCAGGGGGTGGTGTACGCCGATGTCCAACTTCACGCTGGTGGCGATCCTGTTGATCGTCATGGCCGTCGCCTATCAGGTCGGGCTGTCGCGCTCGAAGCACCTCGCGGTGGCCGGGGGAAGCCGCCGCATGCATTCCAGGCCGGGCTACCACGGCATGCTGGTCGCGCTCTGGTGTGGCTTTCCCGCGCTCATCGTCCTGGCGATCTGGCTCTCCTTCGAGCACAGCCTGCTCGAAGGGATGATCGGGTCGGAGTACCGCCAGCAACTCACCGAGCTGCCGCCTGATGCGATCAGTGCCTTCTTCTACCGGGTGCGCACGATCGCCGCGGGCGGTCTGGTCTCCGGGCAGCTGACGCCGCTGGAACTGCAGGCCGCCGCGACCCTGAGCCGGCTGCAGACGATCTCGCAGCTGGCGATGATCGCGCTGATGGCCGCGGTCGCCGCTGCCGGCGCCGCCTATGCCCGGCAGCGGATCTCGCCCGGCCTGCGCGCCCGCAACCATGTCGAGAAGGTGGTCGTGATCTTTTTCATCGCCTGCTCGGCGGTGGCCATCATGACCACCATCGGCATCGTCCTCTCGATGCTGGGCGAGGCGCTGCACTTCTTCAGCTTCGTCTCGCCCATCGACTTCTTCTTCGGCACGGTCTGGAACCCGCGCTTCTCCAGCACGGGCACCGGCGGCCAGGGCGACTTCGGCCTGCTGCCGCTGCTCTGGGGCACGGTGCTGATCTCGATCATCGCCATGCTGGTGGCGGTGCCGATCGGCCTGATGACGGCCATCTACATGGCCGAGTACGCCGGCAAGCGGCTGCGTGCGACCGCGAAGCCGATCATCGAGGTCCTCGCCGGCATCCCGACCATCGTCTACGGCTTCTTCGCCCTCACCGCCGTCGGTCCGACCTTCGCCGAGGTCGGCGACGCGCTCGGCCTGGACATCAAGGCGACGAGCGCCTTCACCGCCGGGGTGGTGATGGGGATCATGATCATCCCCTTCGTGTCCTCCCTGTCGGACGACATCATCACCCAGGTCCCGCGTGCCATGCGCGACGGCTCCCTGGCGATGGGTGCCACACGGTCGGAGACGATCCGGAAGGTGCTCTTCCCGGCGGCGCTTCCGGGCATCGTCGGCGCCATCCTGCTGGCGGTGAGCCGGGCGATCGGCGAGACCATGATCGTCGTCCTCGCGGCCGGCAACAGCCCGGTCCTGCAGTTCAACCCCTTCGACGCCATCTCGACGGTGACGGTCACGATCGTCAACCAGCTGACCGGCGACACGGACTTCGCGAGCCCGCAGTCCCTCGTCGCCTTCGCGCTGGGCCTGACGCTCTTCGTGATCACCCTCTGTCTGAACGTCGTCGCGCTTTACATCGTGCGGAAGTACCGCGAGCAGTACGAGTGAGGCCATGAGCGCAATCACCATGAATCTCCCCCGCGCTGACGTCGCCACCCTGAAGAAGGGGATCGCCCGCCGGCAGGCCGCCGAGAAGCGTTTCCGGATCTACGGCCTGGTCGCCATCGGCCTCGCCCTCGGCATGGTCGCACTGCTCTTCGTCACGATCGTCTCGAAGGGGGCCGGCGCCTTCTTCACCGGCGTCTACAAGACCGAGGTCTACTTCGACCCGGCGATCATCAACGTCGGCCAGCCGCCGATGCCGCAGCCGGGGCAGAGCGAGACCGAGTACAAGCAGGCCTACATGGGCTGGCAGACCCAGCTCGCGCTCAAGAACTGGAACCGCATCATCACCCAGGCGATGCTGCGGATCCTGCCGGAGGCGCAGGGCGGCTCGACCCGCGACCTGATCGGCATGGTCGCCTCCGGCGAGCGCTACCGCCTGCGCGACATGGTGGTCGAGAACCCGGAGATCATCGGCCAGACCGTGCCGGTCGAGCTGCTGGCCGACGCCAATGTCGACGTCTGGATCAAGGGGCTGATCGACAAGAGCCTCGACGTCTCGCAGCAGCAGCTCTCGGCCAACCAGCAGACGTGGACGGACCTGCTGGAGCAGCGCGGCGACCTGGTGCTGACCTTCGACTGGGGGCTGCTGTTCAACGTCGACTCGCGGTCCTCGCCGGCTTCGGCAGGGCTCGCCGGCGCCTTCATCGGCTCGCTCTACATGATGCTGGTGGTCATCGTGCTGGCGGTGCCGATCGGCGTCGCGAGCGCGGTCTACCTGGAGGAGTACGCGCCGAAGAACCGCTGGACCGACCTGATCGAGGTTAACATCAACAACCTCGCAGCCGTGCCTTCGATCGTCTTCGGCCTGCTCGGCGCCGCGGTCTTCATCAACTATCTGAGGCTGCCGCTCTCGGCACCTCTGGTGGGCGGCATGGTCCTCACCCTGATGACTCTGCCGACCATCATCATCGCCACCCGCGCGGCCCTGAAGGCGGTGCCACCGTCGATCCGCGAGGCGGCGCTGGGCATCGGCGCCTCGAAGACCCAGTCGGTCTTCCACCACGTTCTGCCGCTGGCCATGCCGGGGATCCTGACGGCGACGATCATCGGCGTCGCCCAGGCCCTCGGCGAGACGGCGCCGCTGCTGCTCATCGGCATGAACGCCTTCGTGGCGTCCGTGCCCGCAACGCCGCTCGACCAGTCCACCGCTCTGCCGGTGCAGATCTACCTCTGGCAGGGCAACGAGCTGCGGAACTTCTTCGAGAGCCGCACGTCGGCCGCGATCATCGTGCTGCTGCTGCTCATGATTACCTTGAACGCGGCGGCGATCGTGCTCCGCAAACGCTTCGAACGTCGGTGGTGAGGCCGGACATGACGACCATGACTTCCCCCAACAACGCCGCCGCCGTGCAGGCGGCGGCCGCACCCGCGGCCGACACGGCCCGCCCGAAGATGAGCGCCCGCGACGTGCACGTCTTCTACGGCCCGAAGGAGGCCATCCACGGCGTCGATCTCGACATCAACGCCAACGAGGTGATCGCCTTCATCGGCCCCTCGGGCTGCGGCAAGTCGACCTTCCTGCGCTGTCTCAACCGGATGAACGACACCATCGAGGGCTGCCGGGTGACCGGCGACCTGCGGCTGGACGGGGACGACATCATGGACCCGTCGCTCGACGTGGTCCTCCTGCGGGCCCGGGTGGGCATGGTCTTCCAGAAGCCCAACCCCTTCCCGAAGTCGATCTACGAGAACGTGGCCTACGGTCCGCGGATCCACGGCCTGGTGAAGGACAAGGCGACCCTCGACCAGATCGTCGAGAGCAGCCTGCGGCGCGCCAGCCTGTGGAACGAGGTGAAGGACCGCCTCGACCAGCCGGGCACCGGCCTGTCCGGGGGCCAGCAGCAGCGTCTGTGCATCGCCCGCGCCATCGCCGTCAGTCCCGAGGTGATCCTGATGGACGAGCCCTGCTCGGCCCTCGATCCGATCGCCACCGCGAAGATCGAGGAACTGATCGACGAGCTGCGGCAGAACTTCACCATCGCGATCGTCACCCACTCGATGACGCAGGCCGCGCGAGTGTCCCAGCGGACGGCCTTCTTCCATCTCGGCGACCTGGTCGAGCTGGGGGAGACCGGCGAGCTCTTCACGAACCCCAAGGACGAGCGTACCCAGGGCTACATCACCGGCCGTTTCGGCTGAGCCCTGTTCGACGCCTGCTGAAAGACCGAGAGGGCGACCATGACCCTGAGCGAACATACCGTTAAGGCCTACGACGACGAACTGAAGAAGCTCGACGAGCTCGTGGTGCGGATGGGCGGCCTGGCGGAATCCCAGATGGCCGCCGCCATCGACGCCATCACGCGGGGAGACGAGCGGCTCGCGCAGCGCGCGATCGTCTCCGACGACGAGATCGACCGCCTGGAGCAGGAGGTCGAGCAGGCCGTGATCCGCATGCTGGCCCTGCGCCAGCCGGCCGGCCAGGACCTGCGGATGATCGTGTCCGTGCTGCGCATCTCCAGCGACCTGGAGCGGATCGGCGACTACGCCGCCAACGTCGCCAAGCGGGCCATCGCCCTGCGCGCGCACGCGCCGCAGGACCCGCTGCGGTCCCTTCCGCGCATGGTGCGGCTGGTCCAGGGCAGCCTCGACCGGGTCCTGGACGCCTTCGTCAAGCGCGACTCGGCCAAGGCGCTGGACGTCTGGGAGAGCGATCGCGAGATCGACGAGATGTACACCAGCCTGTTCCGCGAGACCCTGACCTACATGATGGAGGATCCGCGCAACATCACGCCCTGCGCACACCTGCTCTTCATCGCCAAGAACATTGAGCGGATCGGCGACCACTGCACCAATATCGCCGAGTTGATCCACTACATGGTCACCGGCAAGCGCCTGACCGGCCACCGGCCGAAGGGCGACGAGAGCTCCTACGTGGTCGTCGAGCCCGATGCTTGAGACCGCCCAGCTCACCGGCAAGTCGCACGGCAGAACCCAGGACATGATGAAGCCGTTGATCCTCCTCGTCGAAGACGAGTCCGCGCTGGTCACCCTGTTGCGCTACAACCTGGAGCGGGAAGGCTTCCGCATGCTGGAGGCCCGGGACGGCGAGGAGGCGCTGGTCCTGGCCAAGGAAGAGAAGCCGGACCTGATCCTGCTCGACTGGATGCTGCCGCTGATGTCAGGCCTGCAGGTCTGCCGGCAGCTGCGGCGCATGCCGGAGTCCCGCGACGTGCCGATCATCCTGCTGACGGCCCGCGGCGAGGAGGCCGACAAGATCCGCGGCCTCGACAGCGGCGCGGACGACTACATCACCAAGCCCTTCTCGCCCGCCGAGCTGATCGCCAGGGTCCGCGCGGTGCTGCGCCGGTCGCTGCCGGCCCTGTCGAACGAGACCCTGGCGTTCGACGACCTGTCCATGGACCTGGGCGGCCACCGGGTCAGGCGCGGCGATCGGCACGTGCACCTCGGGCCGACCGAGTTCCGCCTGTTGCGGCACCTGATGCAGCATCCGGGCCGGGTGTTCAGCCGCGAGCAGCTGCTCGACGCCGTCTGGGGGCGCGACGTCTACGTGGAGCCGCGCACCGTCGACGTGCATATCCGGCGGCTGCGCAAGGCGCTCAACATCGACAGCGAGCCCGACCTGATCCGCACGGTGCGCTCGGCCGGCTACGCCCTCGACTACGCGACCGAGTGAGAATTGCTCTCACCTTTCGCGCCGCTCTCTCTTGACGGGGTCCGACGGGCGGCGGCATTGTGCGGTGCAGTATAGCCGATGACAGAATTGTTCCATCATGCCGCCCAAAGTCGTTCCTTTCGCTGCTCCGGCCGGAGGCGAGGTGCCGCGCTTCGCCGAGATCCAGCGCCACCGCGTCGCCGACCGCGTCGCGCAGGAACTGCTGCGGCTGATCGCGTCGGGTGATCTGGTGCCGGGCGAGCGGCTGCCCGGCGAGCGCCAGCTGGCGGAAATGATGAATGTCAGCAGGGTATCGGTGCGCGCCGCCCTGCAGCAGCTGAAGGCCCAGGGCTTCGTGGCGGCCGTCCAGGGTGGCGGCACGCGCATCACCGCCAAGGCCGACGAGATCGACACCGGCCTGGAACGGCTGGTGCGCATCGACGGCCGCAACCTGCGCGACCTCGCCGAGATCCGCGCGCACCTCGAAGTCTGGGCGGCACGCCGCGCAGCCGAGGCAGCCAGCGAGCGGCAGATCGCCGACATCGAGACGGCGCTGGAGATCATGGCCGCGCCGGGCCGGGACCGCCGCACGTCGGCGGAGGACGACCTCGCTTTCCATCTGGCCGTCGCGCGGGCGTCGGGCAGTGCGGTCTACCTCCACCTCATGTCGGTGCTGGGCGACATCCTGGAGAAGATGTTCGCCTTCCACCGGCACACGCTCTACCCGGGCCACGAGGACGACGAGCGCCTCTTCGGGCAGCACCAGCGCGTCGCGGCGGCGATCCGTGCCCGTGATCCCGAAGCCGCGGCCGCCGCCATGGCCGAGCACCTCGACTTCATCCTTACGCGCTACCGGACGGCGGACGCCGCCGCCGAATAGCCGGCCGCTACCACCAGGAGCGGGGGTAGCGCCGCTGGCGGTGCAGACGGTTGTGGCTCAGCAGGACCCCGTCGAAGAGCAGCGCCAGTCCGACCGCCAGGGCGACGAACAGGGTGACAGGGTCGGCCCCGCTGGCGATCGCGATCATCGGGTCGGCGCCGGCCGGCGAGTGTATCGTCTCGCTCAGCGTCATCAGCAGATAGGCCAGGGTCGTCGCCACGACCAGGACCCACATCCCTTCCCCGAAGACGAGCGCGAAGCCGGCCCCGATGGTGGCCGCGATCAGGTGTCCGCCGAACAGGCTGCGCGGCTGGGCCATGTTGGAGTGGGGCAGGGCGAAGAGGATGATTGCGGAGCCGGCGAGGGACGGCAGCAGCAGCCAGTCGTCGACCACCAGCAGCGGCAGCAGCGCCACGGCGAAGGTGACGCCGAACGCGATCGTCCGGAAGGCGACGCTGAGCGGCTTGCGGCCGAGATGACGAGAGAGGCGGGAGAAGGGGCCTGCCATGAACTTTTCCGGGCTCACCGGTGGGGGGATAGAGCGGGACCGCGCCCGCTTCGACAAGCGCTTTCTCCACGCTCCGGGGGTTGACGGGCGAGGGCGTTTCCACCATTCGGAACGTCTGTCTGTCATGCGGGCGGTTCCATGGGGGCACCTGACCAGGATCGAACGAGCGAGCCGGCGCGGCGGCGGACCGGCGAGGACAGCCGCCCCGAAGGTGGCCGTCCCGAGCGCAGCGGGCAGGTCCAGTCGCTGCTGCGGGCCCTGACGCTGCTGAACCACCTTTCGGAGGTCGACGACGGCGCGTCGCTGACGGAACTGGCTCACCGGGCGGGGCTGGCGCCGTCGACGGCGCATCGCCTGCTGACCACGCTGCAGCAGGCGCACTACGTCCGCTTCGATACCGAGCGCACCCGCTGGTCGATCGGCGTCCAGGCCTTCGTGGTCGGCAACACCTTCGTGCGCAACCGCGACCTGCCGCAGTTCGCGCGCCCCATCATGCGCCATCTGATGGAGGAGAGCGGCGAGACGGTGAACCTGGCGGTCGAAGACCAGGGGCAGGCGGTCTACCTCGCCCAGGTCGAATCCCGACAGATGATGCGGGCGCTGGTGCCGCCGGGGGCGCGCGCGCTGCTGCACGCGTCGGGCGTCGGCAAGGCGCTGCTCTCGGCCATGTCCGAGGCGCGCCGGGCCGAGGCTCTCAAGCGGCACGGCCTGCCCCGCGTCACGGTGCGCACCCGGACCTCCCTGGCTGCGCTCACCGCCGACCTCGAAGAGGCGCGGCGCAAGGGCGTGGCGGTGGACGACGAGGAGCATGCGGTCGGCCTGCGCTGCGTCGCCTCCGTCATCTACGACGAGACCGGCGCGGCCGCGGGCGCGATCTCGGTTTCCGGCCCGGCCGCCCGGATCACCGCCGATCGCCTGCCGGCGCTGGCCGATCTGGTGCTCAAGGCGGCGCAGCGGATCACCCTGGACTTCGGCGGCAGTCATCCCGGCCGCACGCCGCGGCCGGGTCGTTCAGCCGTCCGGTCGAAAGGCTGAAGAAGCCGCCCCAGGTGCCGCGGGGCGAAAAAATAGTGCGCCGCGACCTTTACCCGCCCGGCTGATGGTGCCCTGATCGGGGCGCCGACCGCGAAGTCTGTGCAGAGGGCCCTCGCTTGAACAGCCGAAACCCCATCGAGCCATCTTCCCTCCTGCGGGGCCTGTTCCGCAAAGCCGTCGAGGCGGCCGATCCGCGCGCCGTCCTGGCGGGCCACCTGCCGGAGCGGCCGAAGGGACGCACGCTGGTGCTTGGCGCCGGCAAGGCGGTCGCCGCCATGGCGCAGGCGGTGGAACGCGCCTGGGGCGGGCCGCTTGAGGGGCTCGTGGTGACGCGCTATGGGCACGGCCTGCCCTGCGAGCGGATCGAGGTGGTGGAGGCGGCGCATCCGGTACCGGATGCGGCCGGTCTCGCCGCCGCACGCCGCATCCGCGCCGCGGTCGACGGCCTCACCGCCGACGACCTGGTCCTCTTCCTGGTCTCCGGCGGTGGCTCGGCCCTGCTGACCGCGCCGGCCGACGGCCTGTCCCTGGAGGACAAGCAGGCGGTCAATCGCGCCCTGCTGCGCAGCGGGGCCGCCATCGACGAGATGAACTGCGTGCGCAAGCATCTGTCGGGGATCAAGGGCGGGCGTCTGGCTGCCGCCGCCGCACCGGCGCAGGTCGTCACCCTCGCCATTTCCGACGTACCGGGTGACGATCCCTCGGTCATCGCCTCGGGACCCACCGTGGCCGACCCCACGACTCTCGCCGACGCCCGGACCATTCTGGCCAGGTACGGCATCGCGCCGCCGCCGGCGGTCGCCCGCCATCTCGATGGCGAGGCCGAAGAGACGCCGAAGCCCGGCGATCCGCGGCTGGCGAAGGCGGTCTATCGCCTGATCGCGCGTCCGCAGGCCTCTCTGGAGGCGGCGGCATCCGCCGCGCGTGCGGCCGGCGTTACGCCCGTCATCCTCGGCGATTCGCTCGAGGGGGAGGCCCGCGACGTGGGCAAGGTGCTGGCCGGCGTCGCCAGGCAGGCCCGTCGCTTCGGCCAGCCCGCCGCACCGCCCTGCGTGCTGCTGTCGGGGGGCGAGACGACGGTGACCGTGCGCGGCGGCGGCCGGGGCGGCCGCAACGTCGAGTTTCTGCTGTCTCTGGCGATCGCCCTGAACGGGGCGGACGGCGTCTGGGGCATCGCCTGCGACACCGACGGGATCGACGGCAGCGAGGACAACGCCGGGGCCTTGTTCGGCCCCGACAGCTTGGCCCGGGCCGTTGCGCTCGGCCTCTCGCCGTCGGCTTTCCTGGCGGACAACGACGCCTACTCTTTTTTCGACCGTCTCGGAGACCTGGTCGTAACCGGGCCCACCTATACCAACGTGAACGACTTCAGAGCCGTGCTCGTAGTGTGATCAACAATGACGACGAGGTGATTCCCGCCATGCGCCGCCGCCGCAACGCGAAGATCGTCGCCACCCTGGGTCCGGCGTCGTCGGACGAGGCCATGATCCGGCGTCTTTTTCTGGAGGGAGCGGACGTCTTCCGCTTCAATTTCAGCCACGGGACCCACGAGGATCACAAGCGGCGCTACGACATCGTCCGCAAGATCGAGCGCGATACGGGACGTCCGATCGCCGTGCTGCAGGACCTGCAGGGCCCCAAGCTTCGGATCGGCACCTTCGAGGCGGGGCAGGTCGTCCTGGAGCGGGGGCAGGGCTTCCGCCTCGATCTCTCCTCTGCACCCGGCACCATGGAGCGGGTGGGCATGCCGCACCCGGAGATCTTCCGCGCCCTGGAGCCCGACACCCTGGTGCTGATCGACGACGGCAAGCTGCGCCTGCGGGTGACGGCCGTCGGCGAGGACTTCGCGGAGACGGTCGTGGAGACGGGGGGGCCGATTTCGGACCGCAAGGGCGTCAACGTGCCGGGCGTCCTCATCCCGCTGTCGGCGATGACGCAGAAGGACCAGGCCGACCTGCGCTTCGGCCTCGACCTCGGTGTCGACTGGGTCGCCCTGTCCTTCGTGCAGCGGCCCGAGGACATCGCGGAGCTGCGGAAGCTGGTCGCCGGGCGGGCGGCGGTGATGGCGAAGATCGAGAAGCCGTCGGCTCTCTCCTGCCTCGACCAGATCCTCGACTTCTGCGACGGCATCATGGTCGCCCGCGGCGACCTCGGGGTCGAGATCCCGCCCGAGGACGTTCCGGGCCGGCAGAAGGAGATCGTGCGGGCGTGCCGGCTCGCTGGCAAGCCGGTGGTGGTGGCGACGCAGATGCTCGATTCGATGGTGAACTCGCCCACGCCGACGCGGGCCGAGGCCTCCGACGTGGCCACCGCCATCTATGACGGTGCCGACGCCGTCATGCTGTCGGCGGAGAGTGCGTCCGGCCGCTATCCGATGGAGGCGGTTGCGATGATGAACCGCATCATCGACCACACCGAGCGTCACGGCACCTATCGCAGCATCGTGTCGGCGCTCCATCCCGAGACCGAGCACACGACCGCCGACGCCATATCGGCGGCGGCCGCCCAGGTGGCCGACACCATCGGCGCCGCGGCGATCGTCACCTACACGTCGAGCGGCTCGACGGCGGCGCGGGCGGCCCGGCAGCGCCCGGACACGCCGATCCTGATGTTGACCGCCGTGGAGGCGACGGCGCGGCGTCTCGCCATCCTCTGGGGCGTCCACTGCGTCCACATCGGCGGCGACATCGCCAACTTCGCCGAGATGGTACAGATCGCCACCTCGATGGCGCGCAAGGAGGCCTTCGCCTCGCCCAGCCAGAAGCTGGTCATCACCGCCGGTGTGCCGTTCGGCACGGCCGGCGCCACCAACATCCTGCGGGTGGCCTGGGTCTGACCGCGTGGCGGCCGACCCTCGTCAGGCCATCGCGACGTCCGGCAGGAGGGCGTCGCTGAGCTGGGCGAGCGCGTCGCTCATCGCAGCCACGAGGCCGCCCGTGGTGCGGTCGGCCGGGGTGACGGCCAGGTGCGCCGTGCCCAGGACCTCCTCGCCGTCACGCGGCATCAGCAGCCAGCGGGCGTCCAGCCGGACGATGCCGTCAGGGCCGGCCTCGAAACGCAGGATGTCGAGCTCCATCTCGACGTCCGCCCGGACGGTCGCCGCACCGTCGGTCGGGAAGATCTCCGTGCGCGGCAGGCGCTGGGTCAGGTTGGAGATCATGACCCGGGTGATCATGTCCTGCAGGGGCTCGCCCCAGCGTTCGAACTCGTTGACCAGGAACTTGTTGACGCCGTCGTAGCGGACGATCTGCGGCCGGTCGAGATAGGCGGGGATGGAGGCGCGGACGATGCTCAGCGTCTTCGGCCCCGCCTCCACGACGCCTGAGGGTTCGGACACGAGCGTGTAGATCTGCGACTCCGGCGTGGAGCTGCAGGCAGCGGCGAGGCCGCCGACGCCGAGAACGCCGGAGGTGAGAAAGAGCCTGCGGGTCAGAATGGGCATCGTCTGGGCCTAACGGTTCTTGCCACGGATGAGCGCCTCGGGGTGGCGCTCCAGGTAGTCTGCGAAGACTCGGATCGAGCGGGACGCCCCCTGAAGTTCGTCCATCAGGCGCTTGGTGTCGCGCATGAACTGCGAGTTCGCGCCGTAGGTCCCGATGGTGGAGCGCGTCTCCTTCAGCAGGCTGTCCAGGCCGTTGGCGGTGCTCCTCAGCGAGGTCAGCAGCGGCCCCATCTGGGTGTTGGCGTTCTTTGCCAGAGCCTCGATCGCGGTCAGGGAGCTGTCCAGCGAGGTGAGCGACGACTTCAGTTGCGGCGAGCTGACGAGCTCGTTCAGGGACTTCAGGGTGTCGCGGGCGTTGCCCACCATGTCCTGGAGCGGCAGCGACGCCAGGGTGGTGAGAACCCCGTCCACCGACTTTGTGATGGTCTCGAGCTGGGTCGGCACGGAAGGAACGACGGGTATCGGGCCGGAGGTGTCCAGCTTCGCGGGCGCGGCGTCGGGAAAGATCTCCAGGGCGACGACCAGCTGGCCCGTGAGCAGGCTGCCTGAGCGGAGCTGCGCCCGCAGGCCCCGTTCCACCAGCCGCGCCAGGATCTGCTCGGGCGGAACGTCCGGCCTGTTGCCACCGACGATCCGGATGCGGTCCGGCTGCAGCCGCAGCATGACCGGCACCTGGAAGGCCTGCTTGGTGACGTCGAACTCCAGATGGAAGTCGGTGACCTCGCCGATCTGCAGGCCTCGCAGTTCGACCGGGGCGCCGACGGACAGACCGCGCATCGAGCCGTCGAAGTAGACGAGGAAGGGATCGCTCCGGCGGTAGGCCGCCTCGGTGACGCTTTCTTCGCTGTCGTAGAGTTGGAAGTGCTGCCCTTCCTTACTTGGGCTTCCGGTCCTCGCCGAATCGGGGGTGGCGAAGACGACCCCGCCGGCCAGCAGCGACTGGAGCGATTCCATCTTGAAGGAGAAACCCTGGGATCCGGTCGAGATCGAGATTCCCGAGGCGTTCCAGAAGCGGGTCCGGTCGTAGACGAGGTCGTCGTAGGGGGCGCGGACGAAGACGTGGATCTGCAGTGACGACTCGCTCTTCTGCGCGCCCAGGTCGTAGCCGAGCACTTCGCCCACCTGGATCCCGCGGTAGAAGACCGGGGAGCCCGGGCCGAGGGAGCCGAGCTTCGGGCTCTCGAGGATGAACTCGCGGCCGGGCGTGTCGGCCCGCACGACGGGCGGCTCCTCGAGGCCCCGGAAGCTCTTCTCGGCTGGTCCATCGCCCGGGTCCATCTCGATGTAGGACCCCGAGACGAGCGTATCGAGGCCCGACACGCCGCCGATCGACAGCCGCGGCCGGACGACCCAGAAGCGGGTGTTCGCGCGCATGTAGGGCGCGGCGGACGGCGACATCGAGAGCGTCACGATGACATGGCCGAGGTCGGAAGACAGGCGCACCGACTCCACGGTGCCCATGTCGACGTTCTTGTGCTTGACCTTGGTCTGGCCGGCCTCCAGCCCCGAGGCGGTCAGGAAGGTGACCGTGACGCTGGGACCCTGCTGCGTATAGGCCCTGTAGCCGAGGAACAGGGCGATGAGCGCGGCGACGATCGGGATGGCCCAGATCGGCGACAGCCGGCGGCGCCGCTTCGGCACCCGCTGGGACCGCGGCGTGCTTGCGGGGCTCGGGGGGGCACCGTCACTCATCGTTCTCTCCAGCTGCGTCCCACATCAGACGCGGATCGAAGGCACCGGCGGCGAACATCGTCAGGACGACGACCGCGGCGAAGGCGGTCGCGCCCGGCCCCGGGGCGATGGAGGCGAGCGCTCCCAGCCGGACGAGCGCCACGAGAATCGATACCATGAAGATGTCGATCATCGACCAGCGGCCCACAGCCTCGATGATCCGGTACATCAGAGCGCGGTCGCGCAGCCGCAGGCGGCTCCGGCGCATCGTCCCGATCATCAGGTAGACCAGACCCAGCAGCTTCAGAAGCGGGACCGTGATGCTGGCGAAGAAGACCAGGATCGCGATGGGCAGCATGCCGCTCGTCGCGAGATAGATGACGCCGCTCATGATGGTGTCCGACTCCGAGGAGCCGAGCGAGGTGACGACCATGACCGGAAAGAGGTTGGCCGGGATGTAGAGGATCGCCGCGGCGATCACCAGGGCCCAGGCGCGGGCCATCGCCTCCGGCTTGCGGTGGTGCAGCGGCGCGCCACAGCGCGGGCAGTGGCCGTGGTGGCCGTCCCCGTCGTGCGGTGCCGGGGCCAACAGCCCGCAGTCTTCGCAGAGGATCGCCGCCTGCCCCGGCCGCGCGGGGCGGGCGCGGCTGACGCGTTTGGCGACCATCGCCTCCCACACGTCCTCGGGGTCGTGGACCGCCGACAGGGCGACCATCAGCACCATCAGTGCGGCGAGGGCGAAGAGGGCGGGGCCGACGGCTATCGTCGCCAGATCGACCAGCTTCACGTAGGCGACGAAGACGCCCAGCATGTAGACCTCGATCATCGACCAGGGGTGCAGCTTGGCGACCCAGCGATAGAGACGGGGCAGGTAGCGCGGCGGGCGGCGCAGCTGCAGTGCCAGCAGGACCCAGAGCAGGCTGACCAGCTTGAACAGCGGCGCGGCGACCGTGGTCAGCAGGACGACGAGGGCCAGAGGCCAGTCGCCCAGCGCCCAGAGCTGGAGGACGCCGGTGACCAGGTCGGCCTGCTGATCGCGGCCCTCGATGGACATGGTGATGAAGGGAAGGAAGTTCGCCACCGCCATCAGTGCCAGCCCGGCGAAGCAGAGGGCGATGGCCCTCTCCAGCGGCGCCGTCAGCCCGCGCCGCAGGGTGGCGCCGCAGCGGGGGCACTTCGCCTTTTCGCCGACGGCCAGGGCCACGAGGTGCTGCCGCAGTCCGCATTCGTGGCACTCGATGAACTTGCCGCGCGTGACGACCGGCGGCAACCCGGCCGAGACCGTCGGTTCGGCGGGAAGGGCGTGGCTGGTCACAGCAGTTCTACCCGTTCGCCGGCCGCGGACGGCATGCGCCTGGTCCTGCCGGCGAACAGGACGGGGGCGAGGTACAGATCGGATGAAACAGGCAGGAAAACCCCCCGGAGTCCTCGCTGTCGGGACATGCCACACCACTCGGAGCGCCGCTTGCGACCCGCCTTTGTCCCCATGCTCCTGCTGTCGGCCCCCCTCCGGCGCAAGAGCATCGCCCGGCAAAACCACCGGACGGCAGGATGATAGATGAATGCGCCTCCGGCCGCTACCTAAACCGCCTGCGCAGGAAGGTCGGCCCGGCCCCATCCGTCGATCGGTCGGCAGAGCATCCTTCCCGACGTTCGTGACCGCGCTCGTTCTCAGTCGGCTCGGACGATCGCCGGGGGCACCCAGGTCCCGTCGAGAATCGACGGCGCCGTCGCGTCCGGCCAGTACATCCGGAGCATCGCGATGAAAGGCCCGGCCGGAGCGGGGAGCCAGTTCGCCTCCTTGTCCGCGCCCGGCGAGCTCTTCTGGAAGTACAGGGTCAGGGAGCCATCGGCGTTGTACTTGAGACCGTTCCGCGGGCTCACCGTGAACTTGTTCAGCGGGTTGGGCACGAACCACCAGCCCTGATCGATCTCGTACATCGTGATCGACCAGAAGCCTCTGACCGGAGGCGTACTGTGCCGGGCGAAGGTCAAGGTGTAGTTGTTCGCGCCGACGAGGGGGCGACCCCGATCGTCGACCTCGGTGTAGGGATAGACCGCATCCTCCTGCACGTTCGCCGGCCAGCCGAAGGCCGCCACGACTGCCCGTTTCAGATAGTCGGTACCGTACTGCCCGAGCCCCTTTGTCACCGTCCACCCGTTGACGGTCGTTCCCAGGGTCTCATGGCTGGCTCCGATCTTCGCCAGAGCCTCCTGGGGAAGGGTCTTCAAGGCCTCGGCTGCCGCGGGCCCCAGGGCGGACAAGTCGAAAGGCTTGCAGGGCTCCAGGCCGATACGCGCGATCTTCGCCAGAATCGGAGCATCTTCGGCGGCTGGGGGAGCCGCATCGCACATGAGCTCCGCCATCTTACCGAAGTAGCCGGCGGTGCCCATGTCGAGGATCACCTTCTGCGGCGGGTCGGTCATGGAAAAACCCGGATCTGGATCCACTTTCGGCGCGACCGGCTCGAAGGTTTTGCCCCAGTGCGACAGCGGCGTGATCTTGAGCTGGGCCTGCAGCTTGTTGACGAGCCGGTAATCGGCCTCCGAGCCGTCGGCGTAGATGCGGCCGAGGATGACCATGTAGCGGGTAGCGACCGGCACCTGCACCAGGCCAGCCGGAACGGTGCCGTGCCAACCGGGCCCGGTGAGCAGGTAGTCGGCCGCACCGCCTCCTTCCGTTCGCGTGCCCTTGGAGGCGAAGTCCACCATCCAGAGATCCGTCATCGGGAACAGAAAGAAGCGGTCCCCCATGTCCGGATGACTGAAGACCTGGGGTTCGGCCAGATCCACCCAGCCGAGCGAATAGAGCGTGTCGGCGTTCGGTGCGGAAACCCCTCTGAAGTCAGCCGGGGGATAGCGCGGCACGTTGACGAACTGGCCCATGGGCGCCTTCAGCCCCTCGGCCCTCGGCACGTTGCTCATCTGCACCCTGGTGACCTCGGTGGTCATGAGAGAGTAGCCGTAGACGTAGGCATCGAGCGCCGTCGACTTTATCTCGTCCAGCGTCATCGCGCGCGCCTGCGATGCGGCAAGCACAGCCAGGGAAACTCCGACCGAAAGGGCACCCACTCCCGTCCCGAACCGCATTTCTCTTCCCTTCTTTTGGAACAACTCTTTTTGGGCAACTCCGTAGGATGCTCAGAACTTGAAGCTCACGCCGAAGATCGGGCCGCTCAGTTGCAGCGAGGTATCCCTGCCGCTTATCCGTTTCTCGACGTCGAGGTAGCGCCAGCCGGCCTGGACCGACCAGCGGTCGTCGACCTGGTAGCCGGCGGTGGCGAGGTACTGCCAGGTGAAGTCCGATCCGAGGGAGGTGCCGCCGACGTCCGCGGCGGCGGTCGCGAACCAGTGGTCGGTGATCGCCAGCCTGCCACGCACGCCGGCGAGCGGGTCGATCCAGGTCTCGTTCAACTGATCCGTCCGCCCTCGCAGGCGTCCCGGGGACAGTGACACTTCAGAGTTCAGGTTGAAGATCCGCCCCCCGGCCAGCAGGTCGACCGTTGCCCGCTGATCTTGATGGACGCGATAGCCGAGATAGCCGCTGAAGGCGCCCAGCCGATTCTGCAGCCTGGCATGGGAATAGAGATCGCCGAACGGCGTGCCTTCCTTCTGGGAGAGGTCGACGTAGACGATATCGACCAGGAACCCCCATCTGTCCCGCTGGCCTTCCAGCGTTCCCATGAAGGCCCCGTCGAGCTGGGAGATCAGGTCGCTGGCGCTGGCGTCGGTCTTGAGGTTGCCTCTGTCGGTCTCGACGGACGCGTCGGCGCTGGGTGTCCAGAGGTAGACGGACGCTCGGAAGCTCCATCCGGAGGCCTCCGCGGCTGGCGTTTCCTGGCCCAGGGCGCTGTGCGCCAATCCGATCGCGCAGGCTAGCCCTCCCGCCAGCCAGCCGCTCGCCCGCGTCGTCGCGGCTCTCCGCATTCTTCTTAGGCCCCCTGAAAGTCGAGGGCTGGGTATCACGTCTGCTGGACGTGACTTCACCTTGGGCGCCAAATATTGCTGCCCGGGTTTTTCAAGAGAAGGCTGCCGGCCTTCCCGCCGTGCCGAGGGAGGGGCGGTTGGCGCAGGTATTTCCACTGATTCGTGCGTCGGTCCTCGTCCCCTTCCTTCGTTGGAGTCGGGACAACGACCGCGAGGCCGAGCGCTGGCTGAACAGGGCCGGGCTGGCGGCCTTCCCGTTCGACGAGCCTGATCGGCCGATCGCTCTGGGCAGTGCTCTTGCCTTCGTTCAGGAGCTTGCCACCCGCGAGGGACCGGATATCGGCTGCCGCGTCATCTCCCCGAACAGCCTGGTGGAACTGGCGACCCTCGGTCGCGTCGTCATGGGGGCGCCGACGCCTGCAGAGGCGCTTGGGCGGGCGGAGGCGGCGATGACGCGCCACTGCACCCATGAGCGCCTGTCGGTCGTGCGGCGCGCCGACGGCATCGTCGTGCGCGAGTTCATGGCGATGCCGATGAGCGGCGAGGTGCGCCACCTACAGCAACAGTACGTGGTCTCCCTCATCGCGGTGCTCTGCCGGGCGGCGGGGCATCCAGGCCCGCTGTTCAGCCACGTTGAACTCGTTCCGCATCCGCAGGCTGGGCTGGATCATCTGGCGGCCTGGTTCGGTGTGGTTCCCGTGGCGAGCCGGTCGGGGCAGTTGATCGTCCACGTTCCCTCGGCGGTGGCGGACCGCCCCTTCGCCCGGCAAGGACGCGATCGGACCCCCATGGTCCTGCCGGCGATCTGGTCCCTGATCCGAGGGGACGGCAGCTACGCCGCAACCGTGCAGGTGATCGTCGAGATGATGCTGGAGGACAGCGAGCCGTCGGTCGAACAGCTGGCGGCGGCCGGCGGAGTCAGCGTGCGGACGCTTCAGCGCAGGCTTGCGGAGTGCGGTACGAGCTACTCGCAGCTTCTCGACAGGGCCCGGATGGCGCGGGCCCTGTCGAGGATAGAGCGCGGCGAGGGGCGCATCGGCGAACTCGCGACCGATCTCGGCTACGCCGGGCCGGCCTTCACGCGGGCGGTGCGGCGCTGGGCGGGCGCTTCGCCCCGCCAGCTCCGTCAGCGCGAGCGTCTCTGAGGCGAGCGTCCGTCCATCCCGCTCCCGCGCTCGCGGCTCGCCTCACCGCTCCGTCAGCTTGAACTCGATGCGCCGGTTGCGGCGGTAGGCTTCGTCGCTGCTGCCCGGGTCGAGCGGCTGGAACTGGCCGAAACCGGCGGCGACCAGCCGGTTGGGCGGGATGCCGTCGTCGATGAGCTGTCTCACGACGGCGATCGCCCGGGCGCTCGAAAGTTCCCAGTTGGAGGGAAACTGTGAAGTCGAGATCGGCCGGACGTCGGTGTGCCCGTCCACCCGCAGGACCCAGTCGATGTCGTCCGGGATCTGCGCGGCGACCTGGCGCAGCACGGCGGCGATCTCGTCGATCTGCTCCCGCCCCAGCCCGTCCATCGTCGCCGAACCGCTCGGGAACAGGACCTCGGCCTGGAAGACGAAGCGGTCGCCGACCACGCGGATGTTGGGGTTGTCGCCGATCGCCTCGCGCAGCCGCCCGAAGAACTCGGAGCGGTAGCGGGCCAGCTCCTGGACCTTGTTGGCGAGGGCCACGTTGAGGCGCCGTCCCAGGTCGGCGATCTGCGCCTGGCTGGCCTCTTCCTTTGCGGCGGCCGCGTCGAGCGCGGCGTTGAGCGCAGCCAGCTGCCGCCGCAGCGCCGCCATCTGCCGGTTCAGGAGGGAGATGCGGAGCTCGGCCTCCTCGGAGATCTTCTGCTGCTCGGCGGCTGCGGTCCGGCTCCCCGACAGATCGCGCCGCAGCGAGGCCAGCGTCTTCTCCTGGTCCTCGAGTGTCTGCCCCTGGCTTGCGGCCTGCTGCCTCAGGCGCTCCAGGTCGGCGAGGAGGCTGGTCAGCCGCGCCTGCCGATCGGCGAGATCGCTCCGGGTGGAAGCCAGATCCTCTTCCCGCTGCTTCAGCAGGTTGCGGGCACCGGCGAGGGCGTCTTCGAGATCGACCAGCTCGGCCTGCAACTGGTCGCGCAGGCTGCGCATGGCGGCGAGATCGGAGAGCTGCGCTTCGATCTTCTCCTTGTCGGCGGCGACCGTGGCCTGCGCCTGCTTCAGGGCCGCCTCCAGATCCTCGGTCCTCGCCGCCAGCTCCCTGGCCCGGGCGCTGGCCTCTTCGCGGGCCTGCGCGGTCTCGGTCAGGCGGTCCTCCACCCCGCGGCTGCTCTCCATCACGGCCGCCAGCTGCTGCTCAAGGCTGGCCTTGGCGGATTCCGCCGCCTCCGCCCGCTGGGCGAGGGCATCCCGCTCGTCGCCCAGCACCGCCAGCCGGCGGCTCAGGTCGTCGCGCGCGGCGATCGAGGCCTGCAGTTCCGCGGAAAGCTGGCTCACCGAGGCACGCAGATCCTGGTTGCTGCTCCGCTCCAGGGCCAGCAGGTCGGCCAGTTCCGCGATCTGCCTGTCGAGTTCGGCCAGCCGTTCGTCACGGCCCGTGAGGGCGACCGACAGGAAGAACTGCGCCAGGATGAAGACCAGCAGCACGAAGATCAGCACCAGCAGCAGCGTCGACAGGGCGTCGACGAAGCCTGGCCAGATGTTGATCGCGCGCCGGGAACTCGCAGCCATGGCTAGCCGGGGTTCTCGTCGGCCATGCGGGCGATCGTGCGGTGCAGGGAGCGGATCTCTTCGCGCACCTGCGTCACCGCCTGATCGCGCCCGTGGGACAGCTCCCCGGCGATGCGTTGCAGGTTGATGCTCATGGAGCGGATGTGGTCGCGGGTGGCGTCGTCCATCCCGCCGCTGAAGCTGCTCTCGGCCAGCTGCGTCAGGATCGGCCGCAGCGCGGAATGGGTCTCGGCCAGGCGCCGCATGACCTCCTGCTCGGTGCGCATCTGGTCGGTCAGGACGGTGAGCCGCTCGGTCAGGATGCCAAGGTCGCGGTTGGCCTGCTGACGGTCGTCCTCACCCTTCTGGATCGTGCGCTGCAGGCTTTCCAGGCTGTCGGCCGTCTGCTCCAGCAGGGACTGCAGGTAGGCGGGGACGGAGCCGTCGCCGTCGGCCGCCACCCCGCCGCCGGCGGACAGGCGCGTCATGCCCGACAGCCACTCTTCCAGCTCGTTCATGAAGCGGTTGTGGGCCTGGCCCGACTGCAGTTCCAGGAACCCCAGGGCCAGCGAGCCGGCGAGACCGAAGAGCGACGAGGAGAAGGCCGTGCCCATGCCGGAGAGTGGCCGCTCCAGGCCGAGCTTGAGATCCTCGAACAGCGAGGAGACGTCGCCGCCGCCGACGGAGAGGGAGTTGATGGTCTGGCCGACCGCACCCACCGTCTCCACCAGGCCCCAGAAGGTGCCGAGCAGGCCGAGGAAGACCATCAGCCCGATGAAATAGCGCGAGATCTCGTGGCTTTCTTCGATCCGCGACTTGATGCCGTCGGTCAGCGTGCGCATCGAAGTGGCGGACAGGCTGGCGCGGCCGCGCCGCTCCCGCAGCATCTTCCCCATCGGCCCGAGCAGCCGGAGCGTCGGCATCTCCGTCACCTTGCCCGGGTAGACGAGGCCCCCGCTGCCCTCGCGCATCAACTGCTCGAGGAAGTCGATCTCGCCGCCCAGCAGAAGCACCTGGCGGAAGGCATAGACGACACCGAGGACGAAGACCCCCAGGATCAAGCCGTTCAGCACGACGTTCGCCATGAAGGCGTCGTGCAGGCGCGGATAGAGCGCGGCCCCTGCGAGCCCTACCAGAACCAGGAAGATGACCATCCGTATCAGGTATCTACGGGGCCTCGTCATCGTCGTCCTTTCATCCCCCCGGCCGCCTCCCGCAGCGACCGCACAACTCCCTCCGACTGTCCCCGGGTCACGAGGCGTTCTTGACCACGTCCACCCGATCCTTGGGGCCGACGTCCGGCACGTCGTTGCCCGGTGCCCGCACGTCCATGCGCATAGAGCGGATCCCTTGCTGCAGCAGATAGGCGCGCACCACGAGCGCCCGTGAGAGACCGGTCCGTCGGGCGTCGCTCGGGTCGGCGTCGCTGGCGTAGCCGAAGATGGAGATCCTCTGGTCCGCCGCCTTCTGCAAGGCTGCCGCCAGGGTGTCGAGCGCCGTCTTGGCGTTGGCGGAGAGCTCCGTCGAGCCCACCGGGAAGACGATCCTCAGACGGTTCTCCGTCGCATCGACGCCGCTCAGCGCAGCGACGGCCGCCTCGGCGTCGGAGCGGGCCGGCGCCGCCTGCGACGCCGCCGCTGCAGCTGCCCCAGTGCTGGCCGATCCGGCGGCCCCCGAGGCAGAAGAAGCCTGCTCGCTCCCCGACAGGCCCAGGGCCCGGCGATAGGCGTCCGTCGCCTCGGGCGTCGGGCGCGGAAGGGCCGTCCCCGTCGCAGCCGCGGATGTCGTCGGCGCCGGCGGGGTCGCCGGTTTCGGCGCCGCTGCGGGCACAGGCGCCGGCTGGGCCGGGGCCGCAGGGGCGGGGGGCGCGGACTGCCGAGGGGTGGCCGGAGCGGCCGGCTGAGACGGCGGTGACGTCGGCTGGGGGGGCGGTGTCGGCGCGGCCGTCGGGGCTGGTGCCGAAGCCGGTGGCGGGGGCGGGGTGGTACGGGCCGGCGCTGTCGCGACCGCCGCGGGCGGCGCCTTCGTCATGGGGTTCGCCGTCGCGCCGGAGGGAGCGGGGACCGACGGCGTGTATGACGGCGGGATGGGCGGATTCGTCGAGGCCGTCGCGCGGGAGGTCGACGGCATGGCCGCCGCCGGAGGGGGCGAAGAGCGACGCTGCTTCTGCACCCAGTCGGGCACGAAGAAGAGCGAATCGGGCATGGATTCGGGCGGCGGCGCCAGACTGGCGTCGCCGGCCGCCTGGGCCAGCGCGTCTTGGGACAGCAAGAAGGCGGTGACGAACGCCGAAGCGATCGCAGCCGACCATAGGGGGCGAAGCGGCCGTCGTGCGCCCCCGGCAAACCTCATCGACACGTCCTTCACCCTGCTCGCATCCCCTGTGCTGTCTTTTCCGCGAGCGCCCCCTCGTCCATCCGCCTCAGAGCCGGGCCGCTTCCCAGGCTCCCCGCGACGGTCGGGCTCAGCCGGCCTCGCGCAGAAGCTTGTCCAGTTCACGATGCAATAGCTCGTTTGCCGCCACCAGGCTACTGCTGTCCAACGTCACCGAGTCGCCTTCGAGGGTGGTGACCATCCCGCCGGCCTCGCGGACCAGGATGACTCCCGCCGCGAAATCCCAAGGCTTCAGGCCCATTTCCCAGAAGCCGTCGTAGCGCCCCGCCGCCATCCAGGCGAGATCGAGCGCCGCCGCCCCGTAACGGCGCACGCCGCTGGTCTCGGCCATGACGCGGGCGAGCTGCCGCAGGTACCGCTCGTGGTTGGGCAGGCCCTTGAAGGGGATGCCCGTCGCGAACAGCGCCTCATCCAGCCGGCGGCGCGCGGAGACCCGCAGGCGCCGGTCGTTGAGGAAGGCGCCGACACCTTTCTCGGCCGTGAACATCTCGTCCTTGGCCGGGTCGTAGACGCAGCCGGCGATGATCTCCCCACGCTCCACCAGGGCGATGGAGATGGCGAAGTGGGGCAGCCCGTGCAGGAAGTTGGTGGTGCCGTCGAGCGGATCGACGACCCACAGGCGGTCGCTGTCCGCAGCGCCCGGCACCGCGCCGGCCTCTTCCAGAAGGAAGCCGTAGCCCGGTCGGGCCCGGCTGAGTTCCTCCCGCAGGATCTTCTCCGCCCGGATGTCCGCGGCACTCACGAAGTCCGCCGGTCCCTTGCGGGAGACCTGCAGGTTCTCGACCTCTCCGAAGTCCCGCTTGAGGTGGCGCGCAGCCTTCTGGGCAGCGCGGGTCATGACGTTGAGCACAGGCGAGACGGGAGCCATCGGGACCACGCAGGTTGTTCGGGGGCGGGCAGGGGGCGGACCCTAGCAAGCCCGCCGGCCCCTCGGCAATGCAGGGGGCCGTGGCTCTTCGCCTCGGCCGGCGTGCTACTGGGTGATCTCGGCGAGGCGCAGCAGCAGCATCGGCGGGTAGAGTTCCAGCTGCTTCGCGACCTTTATGTTCACCAGGAGGGTGAAACGCTGGATCGACGCCGTCGGTAGCGTGGCGGGATCGGCACCCTCGAACAGGATCTGCTCGGCCTGGTAGCCGGCGATCTGGCCGATCGACGGCAGCGGTGCGAACAGGCCGAGCATCGCGTCGGCCTCGCGGATCGGCAGCTCGGCCGCGGTGAACACGGGCACCCCGTGATCGGTCGCCGCCTGGGTGTAGGCCTTGATATTGTTGATGATGAAGGTGCTCGATACGAAGACCAGGAAGTCCGGGCGTTCCGCGGCCAGGGCCGCGATCGTCGGTTCGATCGATTGGGCCAGCGGCTTGCCGTCCGCGCCGAGGTCGAAGGTCTTCTCCACCAGGTCGACCTTCATCTTCGCGGCCGCGTCGCGCAGCGCCTCCACAGCGGCCACGGAGTTCGGCTCGTTGGTCCCGTAGGCGACGGCGATGCGGTCGATCGGGCGATAGGACTGCATCACCCGGATCTGACTGTCGAAGGGCACCAGGATGTTGGCGCCGGCGACGTTCGGTCGGCCGGACACCTCGGTGTTCTCGACGACCCGCGCGCGCACCGGATCGGCGACGTACAGGTAGACCACCGGAATGTCGGTGACGTACTTGTCCTTGTCGGCGGCGTCGTACGGACCGACGAAGGCCAGCGTAATGGCGGTACCCCAGGTGACGATGAGATCCGGCCGGATCTGCTTCGCCTCTTCCACCAGCCCTGGCAGCTTGGACGCGTCGCGTCCGAGGTCCCGCTCGATGTAGTCGACGTCGAGCCCGCGCGCGGCGATGTAGGCCTTGAAGGCCTGGCAGGTCTCCTCGCACCCGCGGAAGGTGACGATGTAGATCGACTTCTTGGCGGCGGCGGCCGGCCCGGCGAGGGGCAGGCCGGCGAGCAGCAGGGCCGCGAGAACCAGCAGCGGGCGGAGGCGACGCATGAAGGACGGCATTTCTAGGCTTCTCCCGCGGCGACCGTCTGGCCGTCGCCTCCCCGCCAGAGGCTGACGATGGCGAAGAGCAGCCCGCAGACGGCGACATAGGCTCCGATGAACAGGACGGCCTCGGCGAACCCCTGGCGCACGGCGAGCCACGAGACGACGATGGGTCCGGCCACGGCACCGATACGCTCCAGCACCCGGTAGGCGCTGATCGAGGCGGTCTGCCGATCGCCGCCGATCACTTCCGCCTCCTGCAGCAGGATCGCACCCTGGGACGAGATGCACATGGCGTGGGCGACCCCGACCAGACCCACCGAGACCGCCGTGACGACGGTCAGGTCGAAATCCGTCACAGCATAGGGCAGGCCGGAGGCGATGCCCGCCAGGACGAGCCCGGAGACCGCGAACAGCCGGTGGCGGTTGAGACGGTCGGCGAGGCGGGCGATCGGGACGCCGAGGACGATCATGACGATGAAGTACACCATCATCACCTGGCCGATCAGCGACGTCGAGACACCCGCCGTGTTGAGCATCATCGGCGTGCCGTAGAACAGGTATCCGGTCGTCAGCATCTGCGTCGGGATGGCGGCGACCAGGATGAGGAGGAGGAACCGGCCGCTGGTCAGGACGCGGCCGAAGTCCGACAGGGTGAGAGCCTGACGGCCGCCCGTCGGCGCGGCATCCTGCCGGAGGTTCAGATAGACCATACCGGCCGACAGCACGGCGATCGCCGCGGCGATGAGGAAGGTCGGGCCATAGCCGACCCGCTCCGCCAGGATGGCGCCGATCGACGTGCCGCAGAGGCCCGCGGTGACGAAGGCCGCGGTGTAGATGGCCATCCCTTCCGCGCGGGTACGGCTGGTCGTCGTCCGGGCGATATAGCTGAGCGCGGCGATCGTCGTGAGGGCGAAGCCGACCGCGTTGATGCCCCGGTAGATCGTGAGCTGGATGAGGTCGGTGGCGAAAGCCGTCAGCCCCAGTCCGATGGCGGTCGGCACCAGTCCCATCAGGAACAGCCGCCGGTTTCCGTAGCGGTCGGACAGCGAGCCGGCCAGGGGCGTCAGGACCGCGACCAGGAAGAGGTAGGCCGCGACAGGCAGGGCGATGGCGACCGCGTAGGAGAGTCCCGGCAGGGGCTCGTAGAGATCCCGGGCGAAGATCGGCAGGAAGGAGCGGCAGAGCTCCGTGGCGAAGAAGAAGACGAAGAGAGGCAGCCGGATGTGGTTCGGCCGGGCCTCGCGCAGCACTGCCGGAGCCCCCGGCTCCGCACCGAGATGCTGGCGCAGGCTGTCCACCGTGTCGCCGAGGCCTTCGAACCCGGGCGACCCCAGGGTGTCGAAGGACTGCATCACCCGTTGGAAGCGGGCGTGCTGGCGCTCGACCATGCCGTTGTAGGCGCGCACGAAGCGGCCGATCTCGTCGGAGCTCTCGTCGGGCGTGGTATGGCTGAAGACCCCCGCCTCGCCGCGTTCCATGAGGGTCGACAGCCGCCGGACCGGATCGGCGACGGTCAGCGCGATCACGACGAGCAGCACCTCGAAGACGAGGAAGAGGCAGACCAGGGCGGTGATGCCCAGATCGCCGTAGATTTCCCGCAACCGCTGCGAGACGTAGGCGACGTCGACACCGATGTCGAGGCTCGCCACGACCCCCTTGTCGCTCTCGATGGGGTAGTTCTCCACCAGCAGGTCGCCCGGCTCCGGCGCGGCCCGCGGCCCGCCGTCCAGATGGTACTCCTGCTGATAGACGGTCTCGCCCGCCGGCGTCTTCAGGCGGACGAGCCTGACCTCCGGCTGGTCCTGCACGCCGAGTGCGAAGAAGCTCTCAAGCCCCACCAGGTCCTGCAGGGGAATGCCGGCTTCCACCGCCCGGCGGATCGGTTCGCCGAGACTGCGGGACACGGCGGCGCTCTTCGCCTCGAGCTCCGGCACCAGAGTCTGTTCGAACAGCCGGATCGAGCCGAGCGCGAGCGTCACCAGGATGCCGGCGAGCACCAGAAAGGTGATTCCGACCAGCCCCAGAGGCAGGTGGCGCAAGGAACGGAGGCTGGACACCATCACGACCCCATAGTCACTGCTTCTTGAGGCGGGCCTCGGCGAGCCTCAGCTCGGCGGCCAGGGCGGCAGCCCGCGCCTGCACGCGTGCCAGACGTTCTTCGAGATCCGCCATCTCGCCACCGCCTTCCTGCCGCATCCGCTCCACTTCCTCGCCCTCCAGGAAACTCTCCACCGAGCGGGTCATTGCGCTGAAACGGCGGGTGATGCGCCGCAAATAGATCTCGGCCATCAATAGCGTAAGCAGGCCGCCAATGGCCAGCGCGACCAAGCCATGAAAGGCCAGCCGGCGAGCGAACTCATAAGTGGCGCGGTCGAGCGGTGCCTTGTCCAGCGCGAGGGTGACGGCTCCGACCGTCTGGCCGAAGGTGTTCACCAGCGGAACCATGAGGCCGAGAGCCTCTTCGGAGTTGATCGACTGGGGAGCGACGCTGTGTTCGGTCGCTGTCGCGCCCGCGCCGCGCAGGCGGCGCAGGCCGTCCTCGATCGGCAGTTCGCTGCTCGCATCGCCGGCGCGGTAGAGAGTCTGGCCGGTCGCGTCGACCACCCTGAGGTCGGTGAGGCCGACCGTTCGTTGCTGAATGCGCGCGACGATGTCGGAGATGTTGGAAAGCTGGTCGAGGGTGAGGCCGAGGGTAAAACCGCGTTCGATCGTCTGCTTCAGGTCGAGCCCGATGACCGCAAGGCGGGAGCGCTGCACCTCTTCGTAGACCGACCGGAACTTCGCCGTGTTGAGCAAAACGATCAAGCCGACCGCGAACGCCAGCACCGCGGTGATATAGAGGCTGACCTTGACTGATAGACGCATCCGCGGACCGATCCACTCCCCCTCGCGCGAGAGAGTGCAGCATGGAGCGGGCGGATACAATCAGATCATTTGCTAAGGCCGCGAAAACCCGAGCCTTTCGCTATCTCGGCGCGGTCTCCAGATAGGGCGAGACCGCCTCGATGAGATCGCGGGCGGCGACCAGTTCGCAGCCGCGGCGGGCGAGGCCCTCGAGCTCTCGTGCATCGGGAAGGCCGAGATAGGGGCCGGGGGTGCCGGCCTGCTCCTCCTCGGGCAGCCGCCCTCCTTCCGCGATGGCGGCCACCGCGCGCACCATGGCGGCCGCCCCTTCGTCGTAGAGCCGCATGGTGTTGAAGAAGTAGCTGCGCCCGTAGTCGAGCACGATCGCCTCTCTCGCCACGACGGGTCCTCTGTCGAGGTCGGCGACCAGCCGATGGACGGTCAGCCGCCCCAGCCGCTCGCCGGCGATCATCGCCCGGAGCAGGGCGTGCAGCCCGGGCCGCTCCGGCAGCGGCCCCGAGTGCAGGTTGAGGGCCCCGTGGACCGGTACGGCGAGGTCGTCGGCGGTGAAGAGGTAGCCGTACTTGACGGCCAGGAGCAGGTCGGGAGCCAGGCGCTCGATCAGCGCGCTGCGGGCCGCCTTGCCGAAGCCATCGCCCTCGATCACCTGGACGCCGTGGCGGGCGCACAGCCGCCCTATGGGCAGCAAGGCGGCGTCGTGGGTGCAACCCTCCAGGTGGGGGAAGAGCACCCTGTTGGGGAACAGCTCCTCCGCGTCGCGCAGGGCCACGAGCCCCGGCACCAGGTCCACCTGCGGGCGGTATCGATTGATCAGCAACAGGCTGACCCGGTGGCCGCCGGCGAGCGCCGGCAGCATCAGATTGAGCATGCGACTGGAGACGAGGTCGCGCTTGCTGCAGATGAGGATGTGCATGCCGGGACTGGTCGCCTCAGACGGCGCAGCCGGCTTCCTGCAGTTCGCGCAGACCGTCGTTGAAGCGTACCGGCCGACCGGCCGGTTCTCCGAGCAGCGTGTCTTCCCGCATGACCGTCCGCCCACGCACGATCGTCATGATCGGCCAGCCGGTGACCGTCTGCCCCTCGAACGGCGACCAGCCGCACTTCGAGGCCAGCCAGGAGCCCTCGATGGTGCGCCGGGCCGTCAGATCGACCACGGTGAAGTCCGCGTCCCACCCGAGCGCGATCCGGCCCTTGCCGGCGATGCCGTAGAGCCGCAGCGGCCCCGCGGACGTCAGATCCACCAGCCTCGCCAGGGTCAGGCGCCCGGCGGCGACGTGGTCCAGCATCAGCGGCAGCAGCGTCTGCACCCCGGGCATGCCGGAGGGCGTGCGCGGGTAGCCGGCGGCCTTCTCCTCCGCCGTGTGCGGCGCGTGATCGGAGCCGAGAACATCGAAGAGGCCGCTGCGCACGCCTTCCCACAGCGCCTCTCGATGGTGCTCCGCCCGGATCGGCGGGTTCATCTGCGCATAGGTGCCGAGGCGTTCGTAGCACTCGGGTGCTGCGAGGGTCAGGTGCTGAGGCGTGACCTCGCAGCTCACGACGCCCTTGGCGTCGGCCAGCAGGGGCAGTTCGTCGGCCGTCGTCACGTGCAGGACGTGGACCGGACGTCCGGCCTCCCGCGCCAGCCGGATGATGCGTTCGGTCGCCCGCCGCGCCGTCTCCTCGTCGCGCCAGACCGGGTGCATGGCCGGGTCCGCCCCGCCCTCGACCAGCGTCTGGCGCTCCCGCAGCCGGCCCTCGTCCTCCGCATGGACGGCCACCCGCCGACGGCCGCTGCGCAGGACCTCGAGCAGCGTATCGTCGTCCTCCACCAGCAGGCTCCCGGTCGAGGAGCCCATGAAGATCTTCACCCCGCAGCAACCGGGCAGCCGTTCCAGGGTCGACAGCTCCGCGACGTTCTCGGCGGCGGCGCCGACGAAGAAGGCGTGGTCGGTCCAGGCGCGCCCGCGCGCCCGCGAAAGCTTGTTGTTCAGGTCGGCCGCGGTGATCGTGGCCGGCTTGGTGTTGGGCATCTCGAACACGGCGGTGACGCCGCCGAGGGCGGCCGCCCGCGTGCCCGACTCCAGATCCTCCTTGTGGACCGGCCCGGGCTCCCGGAAGTGAACCTGGGTGTCGATGACGCCGGGCAGCACCGTCAGGCCGCGCAAGGGGACGGTCTCGGCGGCCGTCACGTCGGACAGGGCGCCGATCGCGGCGATCCGGCCGTCGCGCACCGCGACATCCGCCTCGACCAGCCCCGAGGGCGTGAAGACCTGGCCGCCGGTGAGCAGCAGATCGTAAGGCTCGGTCATCCGATGGGTCTCCCAAGCTCGTTGCAGGGCCGTCTCGCCTCCACAGCTACACAGGTCGAGGATCGTGGCCAAGCAGTCTTGCCGACTCGGCGGCCCGCGCCCACCTGCTCTGCCGAGCGAGAGAAAGGACGTGCCGATGCTGGCGGCCCTGCTGCCTCACCGTGGACTGGTGGCCGTCTCCGGCCCCGGGGCCCAGGAATTCCTCCAGGGCCTGATCTCTAACGACGTGCGCCTGGCCGGCCCCGACCGCGCCCTTTGGGCGGCGCTGCTCACACCCCAGGGGAAGTTCCTGCACGACCTCTTCGTGCTGCACGACGGCGAGAGGATCTTTCTCGAGTGCGAACGCGACAGGCGGCAGGACCTCCTGAAGCGTCTGCGGCTGTACAAGCTGCGGGCCAAGGTCGAATTGGAGGACCTCGCCGAGGCGTGGACGGTCGCGGTGGCGTTCGGAACTCCCGGTACGATAGCGCCCGGCCTTCCGGCCGGCGCGGCGGCCGGTGAGGCCGTGGCCTTCGCCGGCGGCCGGGCCTTCGTCGACCCGCGTTTGCCGGACCTCGGCTGGCGGATCTGGCTGCCGGCGGAGGGAGCGGAGCAGGCGCTGGCGGAGAGCGGCCTCAGCCTGACGGATCCGGAAGCCTACGAGCGCCATCGACTGGCACTGGGCGTGCCGGATGGCAGCCGGGAGCTGGAGGTCGACCGCGCGCTCCTGCTGGAGAGCGGATTCGACGAGCTTCACGGAATCGACTGGAAGAAGGGGTGCTGGATGGGGCAGGAGCTGACTGCCCGGACCAAGTACCGCGGGCTGGTGAAGAAGCGTCTGCTGCCGGTCGCCTTCGAAGGGGCGCCGCCGCCGGCGGGCGCGCCGGTTCTCCGCGATGGCCGTGACATCGGCACCTTCCGCGGCGGTGTGGCTGGGTCGGAAGGCGGCATCGGCCTCGCGCTGCTGCGGCTGGAGGCCCTGGCGCCCGGCGCCCCTCTGGAGGCGGAGGGAGTCGTGCTCCATCCCCGGGTGCCCGACTGGGTCAGCCTGCCGCCAGACGTGGAATCGTCTCGGCCAGCAGGCTGAAGGGGGAGGCGTCGTCCGGTAGCGACAGGGGCGGCAGCCGCTCCAGGCCCTGCCGGCCGAAACCTTCGCGCACCACCTGCTCGATCCAGCGGAGCGCCTGCAGCCGACGCCGGGCCTCCCGCCGGCCGCCATCGCCGAGCCAGGCGGCGTGGCGCACGATCGCGGCATCCAGTTCGCCGAGCCCGATGCGGTCCTGCGCGGAGACCGCGAGCACCGGCACCACCCACCCGTCCACGCGGACATCCAGGCTCAGCGCGGTCGAGAGGTCCCGACGGGCGCGCTCCGCCAGCGGCCCGAGGTCGGCCTTGGTGACGACGGCCACGTCGGGAATCTCGGCGATGCCCGCTTTCATGAACTGCAGGGCGTCGCCACCGCCGGGCTGGACGCAGAAGACCACCGTGTCGACCGCCTCGGCGACGTCGGTCTCCGACTGGCCGACGCCCACCGTCTCCACCAGAACGACGTCGAACACCGCCCGCAGCAGCACGACCGCAGTCCAGGTCAGGGCCGCCAGACCGCCGAGGCGGTCGCGCGCCGCCATGGAGCGGACGAACAGACCGGCGTCCTCCGTGCCGGTCATGAGGCGAATGCGGTCGCCCAGCAGCGCGCCGCCCGAACGGCGGGACGAGGGATCGACGGCGACGACGGCGACGCTCCTGCCCTGTTGCCGCCACAGCGCCACCAGCCGCCCGGCCAGGGTGGACTTGCCGACGCCGGGAGGGCCGGTGAGGCCCACCACCTGGCCGCCGGCCTGCCGCCAGCTGTCGTCCAGCAGCGCCAGCGTCTCGGGCGCGCCCGGGCGCCGCTCCAGCAGCGACAGGGCGCGGGCGACGGCGGGCTTGCCCTCGGAGCGGAGACGGGCGAGAGACAGGGCTTCCATGGCCCTTCTCTGGCAGCAGGTGCGGGTGCGGCGCAAGGCCACCGGCGCTGCCGCCGGGCGGGGCGGGCGGCGGAGGGAACGACGGTGGAAGCCAGGATCACGGACCACTACAGCCAGCGGGGCCGGCTGGCCGACCGGCTGCTCGCCCTGGGCCGCGACCGGAAGGAAGGAGAGGGCGCATTGCGCGCTGCGGACCTCTCGCCCTTCGACCAGTTCCACACCCGCGGCCGCCACGGCACGGCCGCCCTGCTCGACCTCCTGGCTCCCCGGCGCGGCGACCTGCTGCTCGACGTCGGCTGCGGCATCGGCGGGCCGGCCCGGCACATCGCGGAGGCCTCCGGTGCGCGCGTGGTCGGCGTCGACCTGACGGAGAGCTACTGCCGCGACGCCGCTGCGGTCACCGCTGCAGTGGAGCTGCAGGAGCGGCCGACCTTTGTCTGTGCCGACGCCACCCGCCTGCCGTTTCCGGACGGCTGCTTCGATGCGGTGGTGACGCAGCACGCGGCGATGAACATCCCCGACAAGCCAGCGCTCTATCGCGCGATCGCCGCGGCGCTGCGGCCGGGCGGCCGCTTTGCCATGCACGACATCGTCGGCGGCCCGGCTGGAGAGCCGGTCTATCCCACCCCCTGGGCCAGCACTGCGGCCGCATCGTTCCTGCTGCCGGCGGCGGAGATCCGGGCCCTGCTGGCGGCAGCCGGCCTGCGCGAGCTGGCGTGGCGGGACATGACGGCCGAGGTCGGGGCGGCGACACGTCGGCCGGAGGACGGTCGCAGCGCTCCGTCCGGCCCCGGTGCCCTCCTCGGCCCCGACTTCGCCGTCATGAGTGCCAACCTCGCCCGCAACGTCGCCGAGGGGCGGGTCGAAGTGGTGATGGCGCTGTTCGAGAAGGGTTAGACCCAGTCCTCGCCCGCGTCGCGATGGGTCGGCCGCGGCACCGCCGGCAGCGGCAGGGCGAGAGACCGCCGCCGCCGGACGGTGGCATGCACCCGCGTGCCGGCGTAGAGCTGCTTGCTGGCCTCGACGATGACCGCACCGGCGAGGCGCGGGAACCACCGCGCGCCGATGCGCTCCCACGCGGCGGCCGAGGCCAGCAGCGGCCGAGAGCGGGTTGGCGGCAGGAAGAGCGCGCCCGCGTGCCGCTGCGGCGTGAAGCGGTGCTGGCGCAGCAGCCTCAGCAACTGGCTCTGGGAGTAGGGATGGCCGGAGGCGAAGGGCGTCCGCTCCATCCGGGCCCAGACGCCGCGCCGGTTCGGCACGACCACGAGCAGCCGGCCGTCCCCCGCCAGCACCCGCCAGACCTCCTCCAGCATCGAATGCAGCGGGTCGCCGTGCTCGAGGCAGTGCACCATCAGGACCCGATCCACGGAGAAGCTCTGCAGCGGCAGTTCGGTCTCGTCGACCAGCGTGCTGACGTAGGGGCCTTCGGCCGGCCAGTGGATGACGCCCTGGGCGGCCGGCATCAGGGCGCAGACCTGCTCGGCCTCGGCGCTGAACTGCCGCAGGTACGGTGCGGCATAGCCGAGCCCGATCAGGCTGCGGCCCCGGAGGTCGGGCCAGAAGAGGCGGATCTGGCGGCGGATCAGATGGCGGGCGACCTGGCCCAGCGAAGTGGCGTAGAAATCCCGCAGATCGACGACATCACTCCACATCGCACCGTCCTCCCCCGGGAAGAAGAGGGGAGTGGAGGGTGCCGGGGCAACCGAAAAGTTCGAGCGCCGCGGCTCGGCCTCCGCTGCCGCCGCGGACCGACGGAGAGCGCGGGATCCGGCCCGTTGACCAGCTTCGCCCGAGGGGCTAGTCGTCTGCCATGGGTAAGCTCGACATCCGCCAGATACCGGTCCTGCAGGACAACTACGTCTACCTGGTCCGCGAGCCCGAGTCCGGGGCGGTGGCGGTGGTCGATCCGGCGGTCTCCGAGCCCGTGCTGGCGGAGGCCGAGCGGCTGGGCTGGCGCATCACGCATATCCTCAACACCCACCACCATGGCGACCACGTGGGCGGCAATCGGGAGATCCAGGCCGCAACCGGCTGCACCGTGGTCGGCGCGCGCTGCGACCGCGAACGCATCCCCGGCATCGGCGTGGAACTGGACGATGGCGACCGCTTCCAGCTCGGGGCGGCGGAGGCGGAGGTCTTCTTCGTGCCGGGCCACACCCGCGGCCACATCGCCTACTGGTTCGCGGAGAGCCGGGCACTCTTCGTCGGCGACACGATCTTCGCCCTCGGGTGCGGCCGGCTGATGGAAGGCACCCCGTCGCAGATGTGGCACTCCCTGGACCGGCTGCGGGCGCTGCCGCCCTCAACCCGCGTCTACTGTGCCCACGAATACACCCAGGCCAACGCCCGCTTCGCGCTGACCGTTGAGGAGGACAACATCGCGCTGCGGATCCGCTCGGCCGAGATCGACCGGATGCGGTCCCGGGGCGAGCCGACGGTCCCCTCCCAGCTGGGCGAGGAGCGGCGTACCAACCCCTTCCTGCGCGCCGACGAGGCGACGGTCGCGGCGGCGGTGGGGCTGAGCGGCGCGACGCCGGAACAGGTCTTCGCCGAGGTGCGGCGGCGCAAGGACGTTTTCAGAGGCTGAAGCGATGCTCGACCCGCAGAAGATCGTTCAGACGCTCGGCATGAAGCCGCATCCGGAAGGTGGCCACTACTGCGAGACCTTCCGTCATGCGCCGGAGGACGGCAGCCGCGGCTACATGACTTCGATCTACTATCTGCTCTGTGCCGGCGAATACAGCCACTGGCACCGGGTCGACAGCGTCGAGATCTGGCACTGGTACGGCGGCGCGCCCCTGACCCTGACGATCTCCCCGAATGGGGAGGATGCCGAGGCGGTTCACCTGGGGCCCGACCTGCTGGCCCGCCAGCGGCCGCAGGCCATCGTTCCGCCCAATGCCTGGCAGACCGCCGAGTCGCTCGGCGCCTGGACCCTCGTCGGCTGCACGGTGGCCCCCGCCTTCGAGTTCGCCGGGTTCGAACTGGCCCCTCCGGACTGGTTTCCCCGGCCGCGCGTCCGCGAGAGCTAGGCCGCCGAAGGCGATGCCGCGGGAGCGGAACGAGGCTCCGCTGGATCTCGGCGGCGTGACGATCGACCGGGTGGTCGACCTCGAGAACACGCCCTTTTCCCTGTTCGACATCTATCCGGACGCGACGCCCGAAGACGTCCCCTTGCTGGCCCGGCGGCTCGACCCGCGGACCTTCGATGCGGCGCGCGGCGACCTGCTTCTGAGCTTCCACGCGCTGCTGCTGCGCGTCGGCGGCCGCACGATCCTGGTCGACACCTGCTGCGGCAACGACAAGAGCCGTCCCGCACGGCCCGCCTGGGACGGTCGGGACGGCCCCTTCATCGCCAATCTCGCGGCGGCAGGCGTGCGGCCGGAGGACGTCGATTTCGTCCTCTGCACCCACCTGCACGCCGACCACGTCGGCTGGAACACCCGCCTGCTCGATGGCCGCTGGGTCCCGACCTTTCCCAATGCCCAGTACCTCTTCGCCGAGGCGGAGTATCGCCACTGGAAGGCGATGCACGACCGCGCCGGACCCGGTGCGCCGATCCTCTACGGCGCCTTCGCCGACTCCGTCCTGCCGGTGGTCGAGCGCGGGCAGGCGGTGATGGTCGGCCCCACCCACAGCCCTGTGGCCGGCGTCGAACTCGAACCGGTGCCGGGGCACACGCCGGGCAACGTGGTGGTCCGGGTGGAGGGCAGTCGAGGCCGCGCCGTCTGCTGCGGAGACGTGCTGCATCATCCGGCACAGTTCGTCTTCCCCGACTGGTCGACCCGGTTCTGCACCGACCCGGCCCGCTCCCGCGCCTCGCGCCGCCGGTTCATCGAGCAGGCGGCCGACGGCCCGGACTTCGTGCTGCCCGCCCACTTCCAGGCGCCCTGGTCCGGGCGGGTCGTCCGGGACGGCGTGCACTACCGCTTCGTCTGATCGCCTGAAGGCAAGGGCGGCCCGGCACGCCTCCGGTGCCGGGCCGACCCGTCGAGTGCCTACTCCGCCGCCTGCCGAAGTGCAGGGGGCTCCCGGAAGGCGGCCAGCAGTTCGGACCAGCGCGCCCGGGCCCGCTCCAGGTTCGCCTCCTTCACGTGGCCGTAGCCGCGGATCATGTCGGGCAGCCGGGCCAGTTCCACGGCGATGCCGTGGTTCTCGTCGTTGAGGTTCACCGCCAGCTCGTTCACCAGCGCCTCGTAGTCGCGCACCAGCCGGCGTTCCGCGCGTCGCTCGGCGCTGTAGCCGAAGGGATCGGCCCAGGTGCCGCGCAGACCCTTGAGCTTGGCGAGGATGCCAAAGACCCGAAGCATCGATTCGCCGTATTCGCGCTTCTTCAGGTGGCCGGTCGACGGGTCCCGTGGTGCGGTCAGCGGCGGTGCGAGATGGAAGGTGAGCTTGAGGTCGCCGTCGAACTGCTCGCGCAGCTTCTTGAGGAAACCTGTCTCGGTATAGAGGCGGGCAACCTCGTACTCGTCCTTGTAGGCCATCAGCTTGAAGGCGTTACGCGCGACCGCCTCGGCGAAGCCGCCGCGGCCCTTGGCCCTCGTCGCCTCGGCCTGGCGGGCGATGTCGACGAGCTGCCGGTAGCGGGCGGCATAGCCGGCGTTCTGGTAGTCGGTCAGGAAGGCGCTGCGGCGGGCGATCAGCTCGTCCAGAGTCTGCGGCGCTTCGGGACGCTGCCTCGGTTCGTCCTTCGGGGCGACCAGGGTCTCGACGGCCGGCAGATCGGCGGCGGCACGGCGGCCCCACAGGAAGGCCTGCTTGTTGAAGCCGACCGCGACACCGTTCAGTTCGATCGCCTGCTCCAGGGCGCGGTGGCCGATCGGCACCAGCCCCTTCTGCCAAGCATAGCCGAGCATGAAGAGGTTGGTCGCGATCGAATCGCCCAGCAGCCCGGTGGCGATCTCCTGGGCCCGGATGAAGTCGGCCCTGTCCTTGCCCACCCGGTCGGCGATGACCGCCTTCAGGCCCGCCTGCGGGAAATTGTAGGCGGTGGAGTTCCGGGTGAAGTCGCCGGTGATGATCTCGAAGTCGTTGATCACCGCGCTGGTGGTGCCGGGCTGCACCCGAGACATGGCATCCGGCCCGGCCGAGACGACGAGGTCGCAGCCGATGACCAGCTTGGCGCCGGCGGCCGAGATGCGGACCGCGTGCAGCTCGTCCGGGGAGTTGGCGATGCGGATGTGGCTCAGCACCGCGCCGCCCTTCTGGGCGAGGCCGGTGAAGTCCAGCACGGTGCAGCCCTTGCCCTCGATGTGCGCGGCCATCCCCAGCAGGGCGCCGATGGTGACGACGCCGGTGCCGCCAACGCCGGTGACCAGGATGCCGTAGGGCTGGTCGAGCGGCGGCAGCGCCGGTTCGGGCAGCGCCTCCCAGACCGCCGGCGCGCTGCCCTTGGGCAACTCGGCCTTGGGCTTGCGGAGCTTGGCGCCCGAGACGCTCACGAAGGAGGGGCAGAAGCCCTTGAGGCAGGAGAAGTCCTTGTTGCAGGACGACTGGTCGATCTGCCGCTTGGTACCGAACTCGGTCTCCTTCGGCACGACGGAAACGCAGTTCGACTGCACCGAGCAGTCGCCGCAGCCTTCGCAGACCAGGTCGTTGATGAAGACGCGCTTGTCGGGGTCCGGGAAGGTGCCCCGCTTGCGGCGGCGGCGCTTCTCGGCGGCGCAGGTCTGGTCGTAGATGATCGCGGTGACGCCGGGGGTGTCGCGCAGCTCGCGCTGGATCCGGTCCAGCTCGTCGCGATGCTCGACCGTGGTGCCGTCGGCCCAGTCGATGCCCAGCGGGTACTTCTCCGGCTCGTCGCTGACCACGACGATGCGCTTCACGCCCTCCGCGGCGATCTGCTGGCTGATCATCATCGGGTTCAGCGGGCCGTCGTGGGGCTGTCCGCCCGTCATGGCGACGGCGTCGTTGAACAGGATCTTGTAGGTGATGTTGACCTTGGCGGCGACGGCCTGGCGGATCGCCAGCAGGCCGCTGTGGAAGTAGGTGCCGTCGCCGAGGTTGGCGAAGACGTGGCCGGTCTTGCTGAACGGCGCCTGGCCTACCCAGGGCACGCCCTCGCCGCCCATCTGGGTGAAGGTCGCGGTATTCCGGTCCATCCACTGGGACATGTAGTGGCAGCCGATGCCGGCCAGCGCCCGGCTGCCTTCCGGCACCCGGGTGGAGGTGTTGTGCGGGCAGCCGGAGCAGAAGTGCGGCACGCGGGCGAGCGGCGGCTTCTCCAGTTCCAGCGCCTTGTCGATCTCGTCGAGCAGAGCCAGGTGGCCGCGCGCCCGGTCGGTCATCAGGCCGGTGCGGTCGAGCATCCGGCCGATCGCCCGGGCGACCTGCGCCGGCGACAGCTCGTAGTAGGAGGGCAGGGCGGCGGCCGCCGGCTCGTCGGGATAGTCGCGGTCGAACTTGCCGGTGATGCGCGGCCGGTGGTCGACGTGCCAGTTGTAGAGCTGTTCCTTGACCTGGTTCTCGACGACGGCGCGCTTCTCCTCGACCACCAGGACCTCGTCGAGGCCCTCGCAGAAGGCACGGATTCCCTTCGGCTCCAGCGGCCAGGGCATGCCGACCTTGTACACCACCAGCCCCATCTCGCGGGCGGTGGCCTCGTCGATGCCGAGGTCGTCGAGCGCCTGACGGACGTCGAGGTAGGACTTGCCGACAGTGATGATGCCGACGCGCCGGCGTGGGCTGTCCATCACCACCCGGTCGATGCGGTTCGCCCGGGCGAAGGCCAGCGCGGCATAGAGCTTGTAGCGGTGGTGCCGCTCTTCGGCGCGCAGCACCTCGGCGGTCGAGGCGCCCGACCAGCGGATGTTGAGCCCGCCCTCGGGCATCTCGAAGTCGTCCGGCAGGCGGACATCGACGCGGTGCGGGTCGATCGCCACGGAGGCGGTGGATTCGACCGTCTCGGTGATGGTCTTGAAGCCGACCCAGCAGCCGGAGTAGCGGCTCATCGCCCAGCCGAGCAGGCCGTAGTCGAGAATCTCCTGGACGCCGGCGGGGTGGAGCACCGGCACCATGGCGTCCATGAAGGCGTATTCGCACTGGTGGGCGGTGGTGGAGGACTTGGCGGCGTGGTCGTCGCCGGCCATCAGCAGCACGCCGCCGTGGCGCGCACTGCCGGCCATGTTGCCGTGGCGGAAGACGTCGCCGCAGCGGTCGACGCCCGGTCCCTTGCCGTACCAGATCGCGAAGACGCCGTCGTAGCGGCAGTCGCCGAAGATGTCGGACTGCTGACTGCCCCATACGGCGGTGGCCGCAAGATCCTCGTTCACCCCCGGCTGGAAGTGGATGTGGTTGTCCTTGAGGAACTTGCGGGCTTTCCACAGCTGCTGGTCGAAGCCGCCGAGGGGCGAGCCCCGGTAGCCGCTGACGAAGCAGGCGGTGTTCAGGCCCTGCGCCGCGTCCCGGTGGCGCTGCATCATCGGCAGGCGGACGAGAGCCTGGGTCCCGGTGATGAACACCCTGCCGCTTTCGAGGGTGTACTTGTCGTCGAGGGTAACGGAGGCGTCCGGCATGTCGATCTTCCCTGGGGTTCGGCGCTTGACGCGGCTTGGCGGGGCCGGCGCTGGCGGCTCTTGTTTCTTGTGGTTTTTCGTGAGGTCAGATTGGTCTCGACCTCGATCCGAAAAAGGTAATCAACCCTGACCTATCTGTCGATCGGATGGTGACGCCGAAAGTAAAATAGCAACAACGCACCGTCCCCGAGTGTTGCCGGGAACGGAGATTTCAACAAGGGCGGGGTTTGGCTCAGGCTCTTTCTGCTGCGCCGCAGCAAAGAGAGCCCGAGCCTTGCGATCGTCCTCAGGCGCGGAAGGCGCCCTTGTCAGTGCCCTGATAGAGAGCGGCCACCTGGCGCCGCATGGCGTCGTCATGGGCGGCGAGAGCCGCTTCATCCAAGTCGCCTTTCGGCTCCTGCTCCATGTCGAAGTGACCGTAACGGTCGACGCCACGCACCAGCATGGCGGAGTCCCGGGTCTTCAACTGGCGCACGTGGGGCGCGATATAGCGGATCGCGAGGCCGAGGCGCCGCCCGCCGCTGTGGTTCGGCCCCGAGCCGTGGACCAGCTTGACGTGGTGGAGCGAGATCTCGCCCGCCTTCAGCGGCACCTCGACCCCTTCGCCTGCGGGTACCTCGACTGCCAATTCCTGGCCACGAGACAGCAGGTTGTCCTGATGGAAGGTGTCCCGGTGAGGCATCTGCTCGCGCAGGTGACTGCCGGGCCAGAAGTGCATCGGGCCGCTCTCGTGTGGCACGTCGCCCAGGGCGATCCAGGCGGTGGCGACCGCATCGTCCGACAGGCCCCAGTAGGTCGCGTCCTGGTGCCACGATACGAAGGACGTGCTTCGAGCCTCCTTGATGAAGAGGTTGGTGGTCCAGCAGAGCAGGTCCGGCCCGAGCACGTCCTCGATGGCGTCGAGGATCTTCGGGTGGTGCACCAGTTCGTTGGCCCAGGTGTAGAGCAGATGGACCTTGTGCCGCTTGTTGCTCTGCAGCGGGCCGCCGTTCTCGCGCTCGCTCGCCTCCAGGCGTCCGCGGTAGTGCGCGGCCTCGGCCGGGGTCAGGGCCGGGACAGGGAAGTAGTAGCCGTTCTTCCTGTAGCTCTCGACGGCGCTTTCGCTGAGGATCTTCGGCATGGCTGCACTCTCACGATAGGTGTCCGACAAGCAGGGACTATAGCTGATCACAGCTGAAATGTCAGCGGCATGTCAGTTGACGATCGACGGCAGCCACAGGGCGATCCCGGGGAACAGCAGCACCAGCGTCAGCCCGAGGAACTGCAGGCCGATGAAGGGCCACATGGCGGCGAAGATCTCGGACAGCTCGATGTCTTTGGGCGCCACGCCCTTGAGATAGAAGCAGGCCGGTCCGAAGGGCGGCGACAGGTAGGAGATCTGCATGTTCATGCAGAAGAGGATCCCGAACCACACCGGGTCGTAGCCCATGGCGACGATGGCCGGCACGAAGATCGGCATGGTGAGCAGGCAGATGCCGATCCAGTCCATGAAGAGGCCGAGCAGCACCAGCACGCCCATCATCAGGATGACCACGACCAGCGGCTCGAAGGGCAGGCCGGTCAGCAGGCCGTGCATGTAGCGGGTGCCGCCCATGAGGTTGTAGACGCCGATCAGGGCATTGGCGCCGAAGGTCAGCCAGAGCAGCATGCCGCAGGTGCCCATGGTCTGGCGCAGCGCGGCCAGGATCAGGGGCAGCTTCAGTTCGCCGCGCACCAGGGCGGAGACCAGCGCGCCGGCGACCCCCATGCCGGCGGCCTCGGTGACCGAGGCGATGCCGGAGTAGATGGAGCCCAGGACGCTGAGCATGACCAGCACCGGCAGGACCAGCCCGCGCAGCAGCAGCAGCTTCTCGGCCAGGGGCATATCTCGATCTTCTGCCGGTGCCGGCGGACCGGCGCTGGGATCGAGGTGGCAGCGGATCAGTGTGTAGGCGACGTAGGTGCCGCCGAGCAGCAACCCCGGCACGATCGTCGCCATGAAGAGGTCGCCGATCGCGACATTGGCGGTCAGGCCGTAGACGATCAGCACGATCGACGGCGGGATCATGGTTCCGAGCGACCCGCCGGCGCAGACGATACCCATCGCCAGCTTGCGGTCGTAGCCGCGCGCCAGCATCTGGGGCAGGGCGATCAGGCCGAGCAGCACGATCTCGCCGCCGATGATGCCACTCATGGCGGCCAGCAGAATAGCGACGATCAGCGTCTGGATGCCCAGTCCGCCGCGCAGCCGGCCGGCGAAGATGTGCAGCGCCCGGAAGAGATCCTTGGCCACGCCAGAGCGTTCGAGCACCGCCGCCATCAGAACGAAGAGCGGCACGGCCACCAGCACGTATTCGTTCAGCAGGGAATAGGTGCGGCTCGCGATCAGCGGCAGGGCGTTCGAGCCGAAGTGCAACCAGGCTGCGGCCATCGCGACGGAGCCGGTGACGAAGGCCAGCGGCACGCCGAGGAACATCAGCAGCGAGATCGCCGCCACCATCAGCAGGGTGATCGTGCCGATATCCATCAGCGTTCACCCGCCTGTTCGGGGCCGCGGGTGGCGAGCGCCACCGCCTTGGCGATCATCTGCACCAGCATGAGCAGCGCGCCGACCACCAGCGCCGTCTTCAGCACCGTCGGCGTCGGCGGGTTCCAGGCCGATCCGGAGCGCTCGAAGGATTGCCAGGCGCGATCTGCGACGTTGGTTCCCGCCCAGGCCAGGATCGAAAGGTAGAAGAGGCCGCAGACGATGCTGGCCCAGTCCAGGACCAGTTTCAGCCGCGGCCCGGCCAGCAAATAGACGGTGGTGATGCGGATATGGTCGTCGCGCGCCAGGGCGTAGCCGCCGCCGAAGATGAACCCCAGGGCGCTCAGCGCGATGGTGCTCTCGTGGGCCCAGATGGTGGGGGCGGAGAAGAGGTAGCGGGACACGACCTCGAAGACGGTCACTGCCGTCGCGATCCCGAAGAGCCACGAGAGGATCTCTCCGAGCCGCAAGGCGAAGCGATCCGCGAGCGTCAGGGATTGCTGCATCGGGACCTGCGGAAGGGGCCGCGCCGCGGCGGCCCGGAGCGGGCGCCGCGGCCGCGGTGAAAGATCAAAGGAGGCCGAGCTTCTTCAGGAAGGCCGTCTGGGACTGGTAGACCTTCTCGGCCATGGGGCTGCGCTTGGCGAAGTCCGCCCAGACCTCCGAGGCCACCTGCCTGAGGCGGTGACGGTCGGCGCCCGAGAGCGCGACCAGTTCGACCCCGGAGCCTTCCAACGCCTTGCGGGCCTCGAGATCGGCCATCGCCATCGTCTGGATCATGTCCAGGTTCAGTGACTTCGTCGCCGTCTCCAGGATCGCCTGCAGATCGGGCTCGAGGGCATTCCACTTGTCGAGGTTGAACGCGACGTCGCCGGCCGGCATGGAATGTACACCCGGATATATCGGGTACTTCGCGATCTTATGGAAGCCGAGGTCCTGGTTCATCGACAGCGTGCCCCAGTCGGCCCCGTCGATCACGCCACGCTCCAGCGAGGTGTAGACCTCGGCACCCGGCAGGTTGACCGGCGCGGCGCCGAGCTTGCGGAAGATCTCCGCCGACGGTCCCTCCGGCATGCGCAGCTTGACGCCCTTGAAATCGTCCAGGCTCGAGATCTTGATCCGCATGGGGATCGATTCCACGCCCCAGAAGACCGGGCCGACGTAGTAGAGGCCGTAGGACTTGTAGAGTTCCCGGGCCAGCTCCAGACCGCCGCCCTTATAGAACCACATCGTCATCTGGTAGGGGTTTTCGTATGCGGCGTTGAGGTCGCCCATGAGGCCGAAGGCAGGATCGCGGCCGGTGAAGTAGACCGTGGCACTCTGCTGGCTTGCCAGGATACCGCTGCTCACAGCATCGAGGCTCTCGATGTGGCTCACCACCGCCCCGACCGGCAGAGCCTCGAGCGTCAGCCTGCCACCGGTCATGGCATTGACGTTCTGCGCGAAGCGCTCCACGACCTTCTGGTTGATCGAGCCGGCCTGCCAGAGCGACTGAATCTGCCAGGTTTCGGCCGCCTGGGCGTGGCGTCCTGCCGTGGTGGCCAGGCCGACAGCGGCGACCGATGCCGCACCGGCCGTCAAAAACTTACGGCGTTCCATTCGTTCTTCCTCCCAATGTTGATTTTGTGCTGTCGCCACCCGTCGGTGTCCTTCTTACGCGCCCTTCTGCAGCAGGGCGCGCAGCTTCTCCTCCTCCTCCGCCTTCATCCCGTAGCTGTGGTCCGCATCGGGGAAGCTTCCCGAGCGCACCTCCTCGGCGTAGCGCTCCAGGGCTTCGACGGCGACCTGGGAGAGCTGGGCGTAGCGCTTGGTGAACTTCGGCTTGAACTGGTCGAAGATGCCGAGCAGGTCGGCGCCGAGCAGGAGCTGACCGCAGCTGGCCGCCCCGGCGCCGATCGAGAAGGTGAAGATCGAGACCGCCTCGTCGATCGCCTTGGCCACCGGCGCGGGCACCGCCTCGATCTCGAAGCCGATGGCGCCGGCCTCTTCGATGGCCCGGCCGTCGTCGATCAGCCTCAACGCGTCCTCGGCGGTGCGGCCCTGCAGCTTGAAGCCGCCGTACTGGTGGACGAAGTGCGGGCACATGCCGACGTGGCTCATCACCGGCACACCGGCGTCGGCGATCGCGCGGATGATGTGCGCCTTCTCCCGCCCGCCCTGCATCTTCACGCAGTCCGCGCCCGACTCCTTCATCAGGCGCAGGGCGTTGACCACCCCGATCTCCGGCGTCGCGTAGCTGCCGTAGGGCATGGAAACGAGGATGAAGACGTCCGGGGCGCCGCGGCGCACGGCCTGCGCGTGGGCGATCATCTGGTCGACCGTCACCGGCAGGGTGTTGGGGTGCCCGTAGGAGATCATCCCCAGGCTGTCGCCGACGCCGGCGATGTCGATGCCCGCCCGCTGCGCCCACACCGCCATCGGATAGTCGGGGACCGAGACCATCACGACCTTTTCACCGGCCGCCTTGCGTGCCTTCAGATCCGGCACGGTCAGCTTCTTGCGCGCCTCGGCCACCGTCTCCCCCCTATTGTTTTGTTGTGCAACAATTGAAATGTCAGCTGGCGACAGCCTAGGTTCAATCGGCCGCCCGCGTCAATCCGCCGGGTTGCCCTCCTACTGGACCGCTCACGCGTGGTACGGCAATTTCGCACGATGAAATCGACTGAAGCGAGCAACGGCGGCGACCAGCAGGCCTGGACCGAAGACGGGCCCGAGCCGCTCATGAGCCAGAAGGCCTATCGCACCCTGGAGCGGATGCTCGTCACCCTGGAGCTCGCGCCGGGCACGCTGCTGTCTGAGGTGGCGCTGTCTCGCCGCCTGGGGATCGGCCGCACGCCGATTCGCGAGGGTCTTCGGCGACTGGCGCGGGAGGGGCTGGTCGAGATCAAGCCGCGGCGCGGGATCATCGTGACCGAGATCAACCTCGCGAAGCACCTGCGCCTGCTGATCGCGCGCCGCGCCCTGGAGATGCTGGTGGCCCGCGAGGCGACGGAGAAGGCGACGCCGGGACAGCGGGACCGCATGCGGGCGGTCGCCGAGGAACTCGACATCGCCGCCGCCCACAACGACCGCTTCCTGTTCATCGACACCAGCTGGGAGCAGCACCGGCTGCCCGTCGAGGCGACCCACAACGAGTACATCGCGAGCCTGACGGGCCTGCTGCACGGCCTGTCGCGGCGGTTCTGGTTCGCCTTCCATCAGACTCACGTGGACCTGCAGACCGGCTGCGACGTCCACGCCCGCCGGCTGCGCGCCATCGCCGCCGGGGACCAGGATGCGGCGGCCGCGGCGACGACCGACCTGATGGACTTCCTCGACCGCTTCGCCCGGTCGACCCTGGACTATCGGCCCGCGTCGGCGCCCGACGTCATAGCCCGTCCAGGAGCGCCGCGAAGTGCCGGCGCACCTCGTGGCGGCGGACCTTCAGAGTCGGCGTCAGCAGCCCGTTCTCGCGACTGAAGGGTTCGGGGGCCACCGCGAAGCGGCGGATGCGTTCGGTCACCGACAGGCCCGCGTTGACCCGGCTGACCGCCTTGCCCAGATCGGCGCGGAAGCCCTCGTCCCTGGCCAGGTCCGCCGGCGCGGCGGCGATGCCGCGCACACGACTCCAGGCCGTCGCCCAGGTCTCGTCGGGAACCAGCAACGCGACCACGTGGGCCCCGCCGCCGCCCATCACCATCGCCTGGGCGACCTCCGGCTGCTGCACCAGCAGGGCTTCGAGCTTGGCCGGCGCCACCTTGTCGCCGCCGGACAGCACGATCAGGTCCTTCTTGCGGTCGGTGATGCGCAGGTAGCCGTCCGGGTCCAGGCTGCCGACGTCGCCGGTGTGCAGCCAGCCGTCACGGATCACCCGCGCGGTCTCCTCCGGCTGGCGCCAGTAGCCGCGCATGACGGTCGCGCCGGTCAGCAGGATCTCGCCGTCCTCGGCGATGCGCAGGGTGACGCCCGGCAACGGCGGGCCGACGGTCTCCATCCGCACCCGGTCGGGCGGGTTCACGGACACCACGGGCGAGGCTTCCGTCTGCCCGTAGCCCTGCAGCACCGTCAGGCCCAGGGCCTGCAGGGTGCGGCCCGCCTCGACGTCGAGGGCGGCGCCGCCCGAGACCATGGCCTTGAGCCGGCCGCCGAAGCGGGCGCGGACCTTGTCGCGGACCAGCCGGTCGAGCAGGGCGTCGGGCGGAACCTCGTACCAGGCCAGTCCCGGGCCGTGGCGCTTGCGGCCGTAGCGCTCGGCGGCTGCGAAGAGCCGGCGCCGCCATGCCGGCTGTGCCGCCATGCCCTGGCGCAGGCGCTGCACCATCACCTCGAACAGCCGGGGCACCGCCGTCACCAGCGTCGGGCGCACTTCCGCCATGTTCGCCATCAGCCGTTCGATGGACTCCGCGTAGTAGATCTGTGCCCCCACGCCCATGGCGAAGACCTGCCCGACCGTGTGCTCGTAGGAATGGGAGAGGGGCAGGAACGAGAGGAAGACCTCCCCCTCGCCGGCGTGGCGGCGGAACAGGCCCTGGCAGGCGGCGCAGTCCGCGAGGATGTTGCCGTGGGTCAGCATGACGCCCTTGGGCTGGCCGCCGGTCCCGGAGGTGTAGATCAGGCAGGCCAGGTCGTCGCGGCCCGGCGCCTTCGGCAGGGCGCTTTCGTCACCGTCCAACTCGTGCCAGGCATGGCCGCCGTGCCAGGCCTCCGTGTCCAGCGGCGCGAAGGACACCACAAGGGGACGCCGCTCCGCCTGCGCGACGGCATCGAGCAGCGGGCGCGCCAGGGCGGGCCCGGAGAGGATGACGACGCTCGGCTGGCAGTCGGCCAGCAGGTGGCGGTAGTCGTCGAGAGTGGAGGTCGTGTAGGCGGGCACCGTGGTCCCGCCCGCGGTCATCACTGCGAAGTCGGCGATGAACCACTCGGGCCTGTTCTCGCTGACCAGCAGGACGCGGTCGCCCGGTTTCAGGCCGAGCCGAACCAGCCCGGCGGCCCGCCGGCGCACCTCTCCGGCGACCTCGCGCCGTCCGCGGGGGCGCCAAGTGCCGTCCCGCCTGTTCCAGAGAAGCGGGGCCTCGGGCCTGGCCTCGGCGAGCGCGAAGAGCAGGGCCGGCAGGCTGGCTGCCGAGGCAAAGTCCATGGGCCTCCCGTCCCTCCCCGGATGCCGCGGCAAGTTGCGGCCCGGCCTTGGTTCTCTGTTCACCCACCTCTATATGCGCGCAAGTCGAACGCGGGAACCAGAGAGGTATGGCTATGGCGGCCGTCAGCGCAGAGAAGCCGGTCGAAGACAAGGGCAAGGCCCTGGGAGCGCTGCCGCGCTGGGATCTGACGGATCTCTACCCCGGGCCGGACAGCCCCGCTCTCGAGGCCGACCTGGAGGCTGCGCGTACCGAAGCCCGCGCGTTCCGGGAACGGCTGCAGGGACGGCTGGCCGAGGCGACCGGGGCGGAGCTGGGCGAGGCCATAGCCGCCTACGAGACCCAGCAGGAGCGGCTGGGCCGAATCATGTCCTACGCCCAGTTGGTCTACTCCGGCGACATGAGCGACCCGGAGAACGGCCGCTTCTATCAGGCCATGCAGGAAGCGACGACGGTCATCTCCAGCGACCTGCTGTTCTTCACCCTGGAACTCAACCGCCTCGACGAGACGGTGCTCGAGGAGAAGGCATCCGACCCGGCGCTGGCGCACTACGGGCCGTGGCTGCGCGACCTGCGTGCCTTCAGACCCCATCAGCTCGAAGACGACATCGAGAAGCTGCTGCACGAGAAGTACGTGACCGGGCGTGGCGCCTGGACACGGCTGTTCGACGAAACGATGGCCGCGCTGCGCTTCCCTTACGACGGCCAGGAGCTGACCAGCCAGGAGATCCTCGACAAGCTGTCCGACCGCGACCGGACGGTGCGGGAGACGGCGGCCCGGTCTTTCTCGAAGGTGCTGAACGACAACCGCCGCACCTTCGCGCTGGTCACCAACGTGCTGGCGAAGGACAAGGCGATCGAGGACGCCTGGCGGCAGTTCCCGCGCCCCGTCTCCTCACGCAACCTCGCGAACTACGTCGAGGACGAGGTGGTCGATGCGCTGGTGACGGCGGTGACCGAATCGTTCCCCAGGCTGTCCCATCGCTACTATGCCATGAAGGCCCGCTGGCTCGGCCTGGACAAGCTGGCCACCTGGGACCGCAACGCGCCGCTGCCGACGTCCGACAACCGGATCGTGCCATGGGAGGAGGCGCGCGAGACGGTGCTCGGCGCCTATGCCGACTTCTCGCCGCGGCTCGCCGAGGTGGGCGGCCGCTTCTTCGAGAAGCCGTGGATCGATGCGCCCGCCCGTGCCGGCAAGTCACCGGGCGCCTTCGCCCACCCGACGGTACCGAGCGCACATCCCTACCTGCTGCTGAACTACCAGGGGCGCGTGCGGGATGTCATGACCCTGGCGCACGAACTGGGGCACGGCGTGCACCAGGTGCTGGCGGCCCGCCAGGGCCACCTGATGGCGGACACCCCCCTGACCCTGGCGGAGACGGCGAGCGTCTTCGGCGAGATGCTGACCTTCCGGGTGATGCTGCGGAAGACCACCGACCCGGCGAAGCGCAAGGCGATGCTGGCCGGCAAGGTCGAGGACATGCTGAACACCGTGGTCCGGCAGGTCGCCTTCCACAACTACGAGACCCGGCTCCACGACGCGCGCAAGGGGGGTGAACTGCTGCCGGAGCAGATCGCCGACATCTGGATGGAGACCCAGAAGCAGGCGCTGGGGGACGCATTCGTCTTCGACGAGGACTATCGGATCTACTGGGCCTACATCCCGCACTTCCTGCACGTGCCGTTCTACGTCTACGCCTACGCCTTCGGCGACTGCCTAGTGAACTCGCTCTACGCGGTCTATCAGCAGGCCGAGGCGGGCTTCGCCGAGAAGTACCTGGAGATGCTGCAGGCCGGCGGCACGAAGCGGCACAGGGAGCTGCTGGCCCCCTTCGGCCTCGACGCCTCGGACCCGGCCTTCTGGCACAAGGGCCTGTCGGTGGTCTCCGGCCTGATCGACGAGTTGGAGGCCCTGGACTAGGGCCTCAGTCCTCCAGCAGGACGCAGCGCTCCGGCGGCAGGTAGAGCACGACGCCTTCGCCGACGTCGTGCATCTCCCGCGAGGAGGACTGGACGGGCAGCGGCGGGCCGTCGACCCCTTCGACCTGCACCTGGTACTCCACCTGCTTGCCCGAGAAGACGGCCGAGGCGATCGAACCGCGCAGGCAGTTCGGCCGCCCGCCGCTCGGGGCGATCTCGATGTGCTCCGGCCGGATCATCATCAGACGGGGCCGGGGCATGTCCGGGCGGCTGGCCGCCAGCAGAGGCCCCAGCCCTGTCTGGGCCCAGACGAAACCGGCGTCCGCCCCGCTCACCCCCGAGCAGTCGAGCAGTTCCGCCTGACCGAGGAAGCGGGCTGTGAAGGCATGCCGCGGCCGCAGGTAGAGCTCCCGGGGCGTCGACAGCTCGACGATCCGGCCGCCGTCCATCAGGGCGATGCGGTCGGACAGGCTGAGAGCCTCCTCCTGGTCGTGCGTGACGTAGATCGTGGTCGTGCGCAGGCGGTGCTGCAGGTCGCGCAGCTCGGCGCGCATCTGCTCGCGCAGCTTGGCGTCGAGGTTCGACAGCGGTTCGTCCAGCAGCAGGACCTTCGCATCCTTGACGATGGCCCGGGCCAGGGCGACCCGCTGCTGCTGGCCGCCGGAAAGCTGGGTCGCCGGCCGTCCCGCATAGTCCGCGAGCCCGACCATTGCCAGTGCGGCTTCCGCTCGCTGCCGGCGCTGCGCGGAGGGCACCCGTCCGGCCTCGAGAGGGAAGGCGACGTTCTCCAGCACGCTCATGTGCGGCCAGATGGCGTAGGACTGGAAGACCATCGAGATGTCGCGCCGGTTCGGCGGGACCAGGGTGCCGTCCGCGGCGTCGAACACGGCCGCGCCGTCGATGGTGATACGCCCGGCGGTCGGTGTCTCCAGCCCGGCGATCGAGCGCAGGGTCGTGGTCTTGCCGCAGCCGGACGGCCCGAGGAGGGTGAAGAACTCGCCCTCTTCGACCTCGAAGGAGACCCCCTTGACCGCCTGATGCACCCCCGCGGCCAGGCGGTACTCCATCTCCAGATCGCGAACCGACAGCACTCTCGACTTCCCCTTCTAAGCGGCGCGCCGGAGCTGGCCGCGGCGGGCCAGCGCCTGCCAGATCACGACCACCAGCAGCAGCGCGAGAATCAGCCAGACGCCCACCGCGGCCGCCTTGTTCGGCTGGCCCCCCGACCAGTAGCCCCAGAGCAGCACCGGCAGCGTCTTGTTGTCATTGCCCTGCAGCATCAGGGCCGAGGAGAGTTCGCGCATGCAGTGGGCGACGACCCACACCCAGACGCCGACCAGCGCCGGCAGCATGAGTGGGCCGACGACCCAACGCATCGTTCGCGTCCAGCCGGCGCCGCAGGTGCGGGCCGCGTCCTCCAGATCGGCGTGCAGCTGCAGCAGCACCGAATTCGTCGTGCGGCTGCCGAAGGAGAGGTAGAGCGTCACGTAGGCGATCGCGATGATCCAGATCGTGCCGTAGACCCGGGTCCAGGGCAGCATCAGATAGACGTAGATCAGCGCCACGCCGATCATCACGCCCGGGATGGCGAGGGGCAGGAAGGCCAGGGAATCGATCAGGCCGCGTCCGGGGGCCTTGCTGCGCACCACCACCCAGGAGACCAGGAGCGAGAGCACCGCGACGGCGCTCGCCGCGACCACGGCGATCAGCACCGAGTGCCAGGCGGCCCGCAGGGCGAAGGCGCTGCCGAAGAACTCGATGTGGTTCTTCAGGGTGAAGAGCTCGGCATGCAGGCCGGACAGGCGCACCTGGAAGGGCATGAGGCTCATCAGGACGAGGATCGCCAGGGGCGCCACCACGGCCAGCAGGAAGTAGAGGCAGACGAAGAGGAAGGCCGGCCAGCGCCAGCGGCCGAGCTTCAGTGCGCGCGCCCGCCAGCCCTTGCCGGTCACCACCACGAAGCGGCCGGCCTGCCGCGTCATCCGCCGGTAGCCGAAGGCCAGCGCCAGCAGCAGCACGAGGAAGAAGACCGCCATGGCGCTGATCAGGCCGTACTCCGGAATGCCGGTCGGCGAGTCGACGGCCAGATAGTAGATGCGGCTCGACAGCACGTAGATGCCAGACGGCATGCCCAGCGTGCCCGGCACGTCGAAGACCACGAAGCAGACGATCAAGAGGAACACCGACGCCGAGAGCAGCGCCGGCGCCAGCAGCGGCAGCACGACCCGCCGCAGCATCAGGAAACCGCCGGCGCCGGCGACCAGCGCCGCCTCCTCCAGGTTCGGGTCCATGTTGCGGAAGGCCGGCGCCAGGATCAGCACGGTGGAGGGGACGAGCGACAGCGCCTCCACGGCGATCATGCCGCCGAGGGAATAGATGTTGAACGGCGCCGATTCGAGACCGAGCAGGCCGATCAGCATGTCGTTCAGATAGCCGTTGCGCGGTGACAGCAGGATCGCCCAGCCGATCGCCATGAGGACCGGCGGCGTCGCCATGGGCAGGATCACCAGGATGCGGACGAAGCCGCGGAAGGGCAGGTCGGTGCGCTCCAGCAGCCAGGCGATGATCGTGCCGATCAGCAGCGCGAAGAAGGTCGAGCCGATGGCAAAGCCCAGCGTGTTCCAGGCGAGCGTCCAGAATCGCGGGTCGCCGTAGGTGCGCAGGTAGTTCTGCAGCGTGAAGCCCGGGTCGAGCGGGAACCCGGTGGGCTTGAAGCTGGTGTAGAGTACCAGCGCCAGCGGCAGCAGGACGAGGTAGGCGAGAAAGAGGCCGAGCACGAGGGCCGGAAGGCGGCCCCCGTGCTGCAGCCGGGACAGGCTGTGCGCCATCATCTCCGAACAGGCCGACTGTCAGGCAGGAAGCGTCAGCGAACGGTGCCCTTGCCGAGCATCTCGTTGAACTCCTCGGCGATCCGGCTGTACTCCTCGGTCTCGTCGGGCGGGAACTCGGAGACGTTCTTGCCGGCGAGCAGTTGTGCCGTCTTGGTCTCGGCGATCAGCGGGTTGCCACGGCTGGTCGCCGCCTCGTAGGCGAGAGCCCCTTCCGGTGTCGCCAGCCAGTGGATCAGCACCGCGCCGCCCGCCGGATTGCGCGCCTTCGACGGGATCATCGAGTAGATGGTCGACAGCGGCACCGGATCCAGCGCCTTGACCTTCAGCGGCGCACCGGCGTCGATCGGCGGCTGGGCCGAGTGGTAGATGCCGACGGCGATGTCCACCTCGCCCGCCGCCACCTGCTGGGCCAGCGGGAAGGTGCTCTTGTAGAGCAGCGGCTCCTGGGCGATGAAGTCCTGGAGGTAGGCCTTGGCCTTGTCGTAGCCCCATTCCTTGGCGAGATGGACGAAGGCGAGGGCGCGAACCCACGAACCGACCCGCCCCTTCCACTTCGGGTCGAGGATGTCCTGCCAGCTGTTCGGCACCTGGTCGTCGGGGACCGCCTGGGTGTTCCACTCGAGCACGTAGACCGAGGCCGTGGAGACGGCGGCATAGGGCAGCGGCACCATCTGCTTGGAAAGGCCGAGGGCCTCGCGGTCGATCTCCGCGGTGAGGCCGCGCTGGTGCAGCGCCCAGATGTGGTCCGCGCCGCCGGAGGCGACATCGCCCGTGCCGTCGCCGGCCTGGGACTCCTGGATGATCCGGGCGGGCAGGTCGTTCCCGCCGGGCACGCGGATGTGCTGCAGTTCCAGGTTGGGATAGGTCTTCTTGAAGGCGGCGACGATCTTGGCCGCCTGCTCCGGAGGCGAGCTTTCGTACCAGGTGATCGGCCCCGCCTTGGCCGCCTCGTCGACCATCGCCTTCAGGTCCGCGGCTGCCGCGGGCCGGATGCCCAAGAGGCCGCCGGCCGCCACGGCGGCGGAGCCGAGCATGAAGGTTCTGCGCGTGGTGTTCATGGTCTGCATCCTCCCATTTCTCTCCTTATGCGTGTATCCTGCCGAGACGCGCAGGAACATGGCCATTGGTTAGGAAAGATAACTAAGCGTTCCGGCGAGTAAAGGCGTACTTGGCCCTCGCTCGCCACCGGCCCATCAACGCGCTGCGCCGTCCGCCAGGATCTGGTTGAACTCCTTCAGGATCCGGCTGTACTCGTCCGTCTCGTCCGGCGGGAATTCCGAGATGTCCTTCCCGGCCAGGAGCTGGGCGGTTTTCGTCTCGGCGATGCGGGGATTGCCGCGGCTGGTGGCGGCTTCGTAGGCCAGGGCGCCTTCAGGCGTCGACAGCCAGTGCAGCAGGACGGCGGCGCCCGCCGGATTTCGCGCCTTGGTCGGGATGATGGAGTAGATGGTGGAGGTCGGGACCGGATCGAAGGCCTTGACCTTGATCGGAGCGCCTGCGTCGATCGGCGGCTGTGCCGTGTGATAGATGCCGATGGCCACGTCCACCTCGCCCGCGGCGACCTGCTGGGCCAGGGGAAAGGTGCTCTTGTAGAGCAGCGGCTTCTGCGCAGCGAAGGCCTCCAGGTAGGACTTCGCCTTGTCGTAGCCCCAGTCCTTGGCCAGGTGGGTGAAGGCCACGGCCAGCACCCAGGTGCCGCAGCGGTCCTTCCACCGCGGGTCCAGCATGTCCTGCCAGGTCTTCGGTTCCTCCCCCGCCGGCACGGCCTGGGTGTTCCAGACGAGGCAGTAGATCGAGGCGGCGGTCACCATCCCGAACGGCACCGGCGTCAGGTCTGCCGGAAGGGTGACGCCGGCATCGGCGAGGGGCCGGGCGAGATCGCGCTTGGCCAGCTCCCAGATATGGCCTGCCCCCGCCGAGGCGACGTCCGCCGTGCCGTCGCTCGCCTGCGACTCCTGGATGATCCTCGCCGGCAGGTCGTTGCCGCCGGGCACCCGGACGTGCCGCAGGTCCAGGTCGGGATAGTGCTTCTTGAAGGCCGCGACGATTTCCGCGCCCTGCTCCGGCGGCGAGCTCTCGTACCAGTTGATGGGGCCGGCGGCGGCCGCCTGCTTCACCAGACTCTCGTCGACCGCCGCCTGCGCGGCGGGGGCGGTCAGCGCGATGCCTCCGGCCGTGGCCAGCAGGGCCGCCGAGCCAAGCAGGAAGCTTCTGCGATTGGTTTCCATCCCTTCTCCTCCCAGGACGTCCTCGCCGACGGGTAGGCTCCCGGCCGGCTCGTTTGTTTAGCTACGATAACTAACGGATCCGCAGGGCGGAAGGTGCTGTTGCGCCAAGGGCCATCCACCGACGAAGCTGTGCCGGCGGGATGGAGAGGCCTCGATGTCCGGCGGGAACGAGCGAAGCGAAAAGTCGAAGATGCTGGCGGGCGAGCTCTATCGTGCGGGCGGCCCCGAACTTGCCGCCGATGCGCGGCGGGCGGCGCGCCTGATCTGGACACTCAACCGGCTCGATCCCGATGAAGCCGAGCGTCGGTCGGCGCTGCTGGCCGAACTCTGCGGATTCGTCGGTGACGCCGTCGTGGTGCGGCCGCCTTTCACCTGCGACTACGGCTTCAACATCCGCCTCGGTGCGCGGACCTTCGTGAACTTCGGCTGTGTCTTCCTGGACGTCGTCGGCATCGAGGTGGGCAGCGACTGCCAGATCGGCCCGAACGTGCAGATCTATACCGCCGACCACCCGCGCGACCCCGCACTGCGGCGGCAGGGCCTGGAGTCGGGCCGGCCCGTTCGGGTGGGTGACAACGTGTGGATCGGCGGCAGTGCGATCCTGCTGCCGGGGGTGAGCATCGGCGACGACGCCATCATCGGCGCCGGCTGCGTCGTCACCCGGGACGTCGCGGCGGGCGCGACGGTCGGCGGCAATCCTGCCGCGCCGCTTCCGCGGCGGCCGTGAAAAGGGTCGTGGCTCCTGCGTCGTCCGGTCCGGGCCGGTGGCTGCTCACCGTCGGCGGCCTCGGCGTCTGCCAGATCGTCAGCTGGGGCGGGTCCTACTACCTCCCGGCTGTGCTCGCCCAGCCGATCGCGCGGGACACCGGCTGGTCGCTCGACTGGATCGTCGGCGGCCTGTCGATGGGGCTGCTGGTTTCCGGACTCATCGCCCGCCGTGTCGGAGGGGCGATCGATCGCCTCGGCGGCAGACCCGTGCTGGCGGCGGGCTCCGTGCTGCTGGCCGGGGGGCTGGTGGTGGTGGGCCTGTCCCAGGAACTCGCCGTCTACCTGTTCGGCTGGGTGGTCATCGGCCTCGGCATGGGAGCCACCCTCTACGACGCCGCCTTCTCCACCCTCGGGCGGCTCTACGGGACGGCGGCCCGGCGCGCGATCACCCATCTGACCCTCGTCGCCGGCTTCGCGAGCACCGCCTCCTGGCCGCTCTCCGCGGTGCTGGTCGAGAACGTCGGCTGGCGGGGGACCTGCCTCGCCTACGCGGCTCTGCAGCTCCTGGTCGCCCTGCCGCTCCACCTCCTCGTCATTCCACGCGAGCCGAGAAGCCTGGCGCCGGCGGAGACGGAGGCACCGCCCACCTCCGCGGCCTCCGTCCCGTCCCGCCGGCCGGCGCTCTTCGCGCTGCTGGCCGCGATCCTGGCCAGCTCCGGGCTGATCATGTCCCTCTGGTCGGTCCATCTGGTTACCATCCTGCGGGAAGGGGGACTGGGCCTGTCGGCCGCGGTGTCCCTGGCCGCTCTGATCGGCCCCGCGCAGGTCGCCGCCCGGGTCGTCGAGCTGGCGTTCGGCGCCCGTCATCATCCGATCCTCACGCTGGCCCTGGCGGCGGCGCTGATCGCGCTGGGGTTCGTTCTGCTCTGGCTCGGCCTCGGAGTGCCCGCCGTCGCGCTGATCTGCTACGGCGCCGGCAATGGCGTCTGGTCCATCGCCCGCGGCACTCTTCCGCTGGAGCTCTACGGGGCCTCCGGCTACCCGATCGTGATGGGGAAGCTGGCGACGCCGAACCTCGTGATCCAGGCGCTCGCGCCGTCGATCGGCGCGGTCCTCCTCGGCGCGGTGGGGGCCTCGGGCACGCTGGGGGCGCTGGCGGCGCTCGCCCTGGCCAACGTGGTCGCCGTCGGGCTCCTCTGGGCGATGATCCGTCACGGGCCGCCCCGGTCTCTTGCCTCTGCGGCGGGGGCGGCCGACCCTGCGGGCCGAGCCTCGCCGCCGCCCGGGAAGGAGCATCGATGACCCTGCAGGTCTACAGCTGGCCGACGCCGAACGGCCACAAGGTCCACATCATGCTGGAGGAACTGGGTCTGGCCTACGAGGTCGTCCCCGTGGACATCGGTGCCGGAGCGCAGTTCGAGCCCGACTTCCTGAGGATCAGCCCGAACAACCGGATCCCCGCCCTCGTCGATCCCGAAGGGCCGGGCGGCCAGCCGCTGTCGCTCTTCGAGTCGGGTGCCATCCTGATCTATCTGGCGGAGAAGACCGGGCGTTTCCTGCCGCCCGAAGGCGGGCCGCGCTACGCCGTGCTCCAATGGCTCATGTGGCAGATGGGCGGTCTGGGGCCGATGCTCGGGCAGGCGCATCACTTCCTGCAGTACGCGCCGGAGGACGTGCCCTACGGGAAGACGCGCTACAGCGGCGAGGCGCGACGCCTCTATGGCGTGCTCGACAGGCGGCTCGCGCAGTCCCGCTACCTGGGGGGTGACGACTACTCGATCGCCGACATGGCCGCCTGGCCCTGGACGCGGGTGCCCCACAAGCAGGGGGTGGAGAGGGACGACTATCCGAACTTCCGGCGCTGGTTCGCCGAGATCGAGGCCCGGGCGGCGGTGCAGCGGGGCATCAAGGTGCTCTCCGGGATCCGCCGCCCGGTGCTGGACGACCGGCAGAAGGAGATTCTCTTCGGCGCCGGCCAGCACCGGCCGCGCTGATCCTGCCGCGGCCCACGAAAAAAGGCCCCGCCGGAGCGGGGCCTTTCCTTCATGCCGTGGAGCGACCGCCCCTCAGCTCGCCGAAGCGGCGTCCTCCGCCTGCTGGATCCAGCCGTCGAAGGTCTTCTGGTGGTCGGAGATCCACTGCGTGGCCTGCTCCTGGATGTCCTCGGCCGAGTCGGCCCCGTCGTTCATCTTCGCGTTCTGGGCGAAGATGTCGCCGATCGGGATGGACATGACCTGCAGCAGCTTCTCGACCGCCGGGTTCTCGTCGAGGAACTCGCTGTTGGCCACCGGGCGGATGTCGTTGGCGGGCCAGCCGAGCGCGCAGGGATCGGCGACGCAGCCTTCCACGCCCTTGACGGTGGTGGCGTCCTCCATCGCCTTCTGGTCCTCCGGCAGGGAGGGGAAGGGCGTCTGGATCCAGACCACGTCCTTGCCGGGCTTCAGCACGCCGACCGTCCAGTTGGGCGTCCAGGTGTAGAAGAAGATCGGCTCGCCGTTCTGGTAGCGGCCGAGCGCGTCGGCCATGGAGGCCGAGTAGCTCGCCTTGATCGGGTCGATGTCGTCCCGCAGGTCGTAGGCGTCGAGCTGGTGGGAGATCACAACCTCGCAGCCCCAGCCCGGCGGGCAGGCGACCATCTCGGCCTTGCCGTCGCCGTCGCTGTCGAAGAGCTTCCGGATCTCCGGCTTCTTGAAGTCGGCGAGGCTGGTGATGCCGTACTTGTCGGCCGTCTTCTTGTCGACCAGGTAGCCCTGCAGGGCGCCGCCCTTGGCCACGTAGCCGACGGTCTCGGCGCCGTTCTCGAAGGTGCTGCGGTAGGTGTCGTGCAGCGGGAACCAGCCGTTGACCCAGAGGTCGACGTCGCCCTGCGCGACCGACTGGTAGAAGGGCGGGTTGTCGAGCGTCAGCGGCTGGCTGACGTCGTAGCCGAGCTTCTCCAGGGCCTGGCGATAGACTTCCGCCTGGAACCAGCCCGTGTCCCAGGTCGCCCGGGCCATTTTGACGGACTTGCCCTCGCCGGGCAGGTCGGCCGCGACGGCGCTGCCGGCGACGGCGAAGCCGAGGCCGAGTGCGAGAGAACCAGCCAAGGCGGCCTTGACGGTGCGAGTGGCGCGATGAGCCATCGTCATCCTCCTTTCGTTGTACCGCGGTTGAAGAAAAAGGGTCACTGTCGCTGGGCGGCACGCGGGGCTGCCGCCCCGTCGCCGCCTTCGACGCTCTCCCACCGCACCAGCCGCTGCGCGAGGCGCTTCAGCGCGAAGCCGCTGCTGGTCCGGCGGCTGCCGGACGGATCGCCCAGAGCCTGGGTGATCCGGTCGAGGACGATCGCCAGCAGGACGATGCCGAGGCCGCCGACGAAGGCGGCGCCCACGTCCAGGCGTCCCAGACCGGTGTAGACGGTGAGGCCGAGGCCGCCGGCGCCGATCAGCGCGGCGATCACGACCATCGACAGGGCGAGCATCAGGGTCTGGTTGAGGCCCGCCATGATGGTGCGCATCGCCAGCGGCAGCTGGATCTCCCAGAGGATCTGCCGCGGCGTGGAGCCGAAGGCGACGCCCGCCTCGACGATATCCTCCGGCACCTGCCGCAGGCCGAGGTTCGTCAGCCGGATGATCGGCGGCAGCGAGAAGATGATGGTGGCGATCACGCCCGGCACCAGCCCGACGCCGAACAGCATGACGATCGGCACCAGGTAAACGAAGGGCGGGATCGTCTGCATGATGTCGAGGATCGGCCGGACGCCTGCGGCCACGCGGTCGCTGCGGGCCGCGGCGATCCCCACCGGCACGCCGACGATCGCGCAGAAGAGGACGGCGGTCACCACCATCGACAGCGTCGTCATGGTCTCGGCCCAGACGCCGACCAGGTCGATCAGCACGAAGGCTGCCAGGGTGAAGAGGGCCAGACCGCGGCTCGCGACCCGCCAGGCCAGGATGACGAAGAGAACCGTCAGGACGACGAAGGGAATGCTCTGCAGCAGGGCGTCGAGGCCGCTCAGCACCTGTTCGACGGGCCACTGCACCGCCTGGAACGCCGGCCGGAAGTTCGGCACGAGCCAGCCCTTGATGGCGGTCTCGACCCACTCGTCCAGCGGCAGTCGCAGGTAGTCCGACGGCTGCAGCCAGTCGAGGCCGGCGGCGAGCATGGGCGAGAAGAGATTGGCGGAAAGGCTCATGTCAGGACTCCTGCCGCGGCTCGGCTTCCGGCCCCTCGCGCCCGGCGAGGGCGGCGAAGAGGGCCTCCGGCTGCACCATGCCGGCGAACTTGCCGTCGTCGTCGACCAGGGCGACCGGCTGGCCCTGGCTGAGGGGGCCGTAGGCTTCCGCCAGCGGGCGGTCGGCCGGCAGCGTCTCGATCGCTCCCTTCGGCTTCGGCCCGTCCTCGGCCACGGTGCGCAGTGGCAGCACCCGGCTGCGGTCGATATCGGCGGTGAAGGCCGCGACGTAGTCATCCGCCGGATTGAGCAGGATCTCGGTCGGGGTTCCGAGCTGGACGATGCGGCCCGACTTCATGATCGCGATGCGGTCCCCGAGAGTCAGCGCCTCGGTCAGGTCGTGCGTCACGAAGATGATGGTCTTCCGGTACTTCCGCTGCAGCTGCACCAGCTCGCCCTGCATCTCGCGGCGGATCAGCGGATCCAGCGCGCTGAAGGGCTCGTCCATCAGCAGGATGTCGGGATCGACGGCAAGGGCCCGGGCGAGGCCGACGCGCTGGCGCATGCCGCCGCTGAGGCTGCTGGGCGGCACGTCGGCCCATTCCTCGAGGCCGACGGCGGACAGCGACTTCAGGGCCCGTTCCCGCCGTTCCGATCGCGGCAGGCCGCGGACCTTGAGGCCGTATTCGACGTTCTCGCCCACCGTGCGGTGCGGCAGGAGGGCGAAGTGCTGGAAGACCATCGAGATGCGCTCGAGGCGCAGGCGGCGCACAGCCTCGGCGTCGGCCTGCAGGATGTCCTCGCCGTCGATCGTCAGGCTGCCGCTGCTGGGATCGATCAGGCGGTTGAAGCAGCGGATCAGGGTGGACTTGCCGGACCCGGACAGGCCCATGATGACGAAGATCTCGCCGGCGAAGACGTCGAGCGAGGCGTCCTGGATGCCGAGGATGCCGCCGGTCTCGCGCAGGATCTCGTCCTTGCCCAGCCCTTGCCGCGCCATCTCGAGGCTGCGGTCCGGCTCTGGACCGAAGACCTTGTAGAGGTTGCGGACCGCGAGCTTGGGGGTCGCGTCGCCAGGCGCCGTCATGCTTGTTCTTCTCCTTCCGGCTCTGTCGGCAGGCAGGGAGAAGGAACCGAATGGCTCGAGCGGCGAACGGGAATGTCGCGCCGAAGTCCCCACGATACCAGGTTCGGGCATGCCGAACGCAGGCACCCGGTCACACCGAACGGGCGGACCGCTGCCACTGGTCGCGGCCCGGCCACCATCCGGCAACCGGCCACACATCAGTCACAGGTCGGAACCTGAGGGCAGGCGGGCGACGGTTCAACCCGAAAGTTTGAAGAAAGTTCCGAAAAGCTTCCGTGGAAGCCTCAGAAATCCTGCAGGTTCAGCAGCTTGATGCCCCAGCGGCCGTGTTCAGGCGGCATCCGGTTGCTTGGCGGGATGGGCGGTGGCGAAGGCTTCGATCTCGTCGCATGCCTGTCGGATCGCAAGGCAGCGCGGGAAGTCCTCCAGCGGGCAGTCGAAGCGCTCCGCGTTGAAGATCTGTGGAACAAGACAGACGTCGGCCATGGTCGGGCTGTCGCCGTAGCAGAAGCGGCCCGCCAGTCCGGAGCGTTCGATCGTGCCTTCGAGCGCTCTGAAGCCCTCGGCGATCCAGTGGCGGTACCATTCCAGCCGTTTCGCCTGGTCGAGGCCGAAACGGCCTTCGAGAAACTTGAGGACCCGCAGGTTGTTCAGCGGGTGGATGTCACAGGCGATGACCTGGCTCAGGGACCGCACGTAGGCGCGGGCGGCCGCCCCCTCCGGCAGCAGCGGCGGCTGCGGATGGGTCTCCTCCAGATACTCCAGGATCGCCAGCGACTGGGCCAGCTCGACCGATCCGTCCCGCAGGGCCGGCAGCAGGCCCTGCGGGTTCACGGCGAGGAAGTCAGGCCGCTTGTGTTCCAGTTTCGGCAGGCTGACATAGTGCGGCGTCCAGGCCAGCCCCTTGAGGTTGAGGGCAATGCGGACGCGGTAGGCCGCCGTCGAGCGGAAGTAGGTGTAGAGCTCCAAGGGACTGTCCTCTGCTGGAATGGCTCCGCGGGCTGGGCGGCAGCATCGCGCAGCCGCCCGGAAGCCTCAATCGCCGCCTTTGCAGCAGAAGGATGCGTCAGATGCAGCGGCCGCCGTCGACCTCCAGCAGCACGCCGGTCAGGAAGTTCGCCTCGTCGCTGGCCAGGAAGAGGGCCGCCTGAGCGATGTCGAGCGGCGTCGAGAAGCGGCCGAGCGGGATCGTCGCCATGAACCGCTGGCGGTTCTCCGGCGTGTCCGGCACGCCCATGAAGGTCTCCATCAGCGCGGTCTCGCCGATCACCGGGCAGATCCCGTTCACCCGGATCTTGTGCGGTGCGAGCTCGACGGCCATGGACTTGGTCATGTTGTTCACCGCGCCCTTGGTGCTGTTGTACCAGGTGAGGCCGGGACGCGGCCGCAGGCCCGCGGTCGAGGAGGTATTGATGATGACGCCTCCGCCGAAGCGCTGGAACAGCGGCACCACCTCCAGGGTCGCCAGGTAGATCGACTTGACGTTGATCGCGTAGACCCGGTCGAACTCCTCCTCGGTCACGTCCAGCAGCCACTTGTTGCGATGGCTCCAGCCGGCGTTGTTGACCAGGATGTCCAGCCGGCCGAAGCCTTCCACGGCGGCGTGCAGCATGGCGGCCGTCTGATCGCGCCGCGTCACGTCCGCGGTGACCGCGGTCGCCCTGCCGCCGGCATGGCCGATCTCCGCCGCGACCTTCTCGGCGGCCGGGCCGTTGATGTCGGCGACCACCACGGCCGCGCCCTCCTCGGCGTAGCGCTTGGCGATGCCGGCACCGAATCCGGAGCCGGCGCCGGTGACGACGGCGACCTTGTTCTCGAGACGCATGGGAACGAGCTTTCCTCCTTCGCTTCGGCCCGCTCAGCGACAGGCCTGCAGGGTGATGGGAACATCCTTCGGCGCGTCCGGCACCAGACTGTGCAGCGCATGGCAGCTGCCCGCTGCGCAAAGCCGGTGGTCGGCGGTGAAGGCCGAGGCGGCCAGGGTGACCGACGGCAGGGGCGGCAGGTCGGGCCGGTAGTGCCAGGCCCCGTCGCGCAGCACGGCGCCCTGCGGCGGATCCATCCCCGCCCCGCTGCCCTCGACCGAGGCGTCGTCGAGCACGAGACCGCGCGGCGTGACCTCGTAGTGCTCCGTCCAGAGGGTCTTCTCGACGGAGTGGTTCCAGCGCAGCTCGAAGTCGCTCCAGGCCAGCTTTGCCTGGAGGAGGCCGGCCGCCAGCAGGCAGAGGCTCACGGCGCCGCCGTCCCCGCCTCCGTCCTGCGGCCGGCCCGCCAGCGCCAGCCGAAGAACAGGGCGGCGAGCAACAGCCCGATCTCGTCGGTGAGCGGGATCGAGGCGACCAGCGTGAAGGCGGCGACGGTGGCAAAGGCCCGTTCGAGCAGGCCGAGGCGGCCACGCAGGTAGCCGATCGCCGCCGCGCCCCAGAGCATCACCGCCAGTGCGGCCTTGACGAAGACGAAGAAGGCGCCGCCCCAGAAGCCGAAGGCCTCTGCATAGGGGCCGCCGTCCTGCAGCATCAGGATCGGGGCGTAGACCGCCATGAAGGGCACGACGAAGCCGGCGGTCGCGATCCTCAGGCAGTTGAGGCCGATGGTCAGCCCCGGCGCCCGTGCGATCGGTGCGGCCGCGAAGGCCGCCAGGGCCACCGGCGGCGTCAGGTCCGCCAGGATGCCGAAGTAGAAGACGAACATGTGGCTGACCAGCAGCGGCACGTCCAGCTGCAGCAGGGCCGGCCCCACCAGGGAGGAGGTGATGATGTAGTTCGGGATGGTCGGGATGCCCATGCCGAGCACGAGGCAGGTCAGCATGGTCAGGATCAGGCTGAGGAAGAGGTTGCCCTGGCCGATCTCGACGATGGCGCGCACGAAGTTGCTGCCCAGGCCCGTCAGGGTCATGACCGCGATGATCACGCCGACGATGGCGCAGGCGACGCCGACCGACAGGGCGTTGCGGGCGCCGTCGGACAGGCTCTCGACCGTCAGGGTCAGGGTCGCCTTGCCGCCCTTGCGGAAGGCGTGGATGGCGGCCAGCGCGGCGATGATCACGAAGACCACGTCGACGCCGAAGCGGAAGAAGGCGCCGGCGCACAGGCCGAGCAGCACCCAGAAGGCCACGCGCAGGCCTGTCGGCCCGATCGCCAGGGCCAGCGGACTGCCGAGCACGATGATGGCGGTGAGCGCCAGGCCGACGGTGCCGGCGAAGAGCGGCGTGTAGCCGGTGAACAGCAGGTAGACCAGGACGATGAGCGGGATGGTGAGGTACCATCCGCGCTTCAGCGCGGCCCAGCCGTCCGGGCACTCCGACTTGGGCAGGCCCAGCAGGTTGAGGCGGCCGGCTTCGAGATGGACGATCCAGAAGACCGTCCCGAAGTAGAGGATCGCCGGCACGATCGCCGCGGTCACCACGTCGATGTAGGGAATGCCGAGGGTCTCGGCCATGATGAAGGCCACCGCGCCCATCACCGGCGGCATGATCTGGCCGCCCATGGAGGAGGTCGCCTCGACCGCCCCGGCGAAGGCCGGCTTGTAGCCGAAGCGCTTCATCAGCGGGATGGTGAACTGGCCGGTGGTCACCACATTGGCGACGCCCGAGCCGTTGATCGTGCCCATCAGCGCGGAGGAGACGACCGAGACCTTGGCCGGACCGCCGCGGGTATGGCCGACGCCGCCGAGGGCGAGATCGGTGAAGAGTTGGATCATGCCGGCGCGTTCCAGGAACGAGCCGAACAGGATGAACAGGAAGATGTAGGTGGAGGACACGTAGGTGGGCACGCCGAAGATGCCTTCGGTGCCCAGGAAGAGCTGGTCGATGACCTGGTCGAAGCCGTAGCCGCGGTGGTTGAGGGGCGAGGGCAGGTACTGGCCGAAGACGGCATAGGCCAGGAACAGCGCGCAGATGATCGGCAGCGCGGGGCCCATGATCTGGTAGGCGGCGACGAAGACCAGCGCCACCATGACGACGCCGACGATGATGTCCTGGTCGTTCGGCAGGCCGGCCCGGACGATGAGATCGGACTCGAAGATCCAGTGATAGAGCCCGAGGACGAAGCCGGCGATCCCGAACAGCCAGAAGAGCCAGAAGGTCGGCCGTCTCGGACCGGCCTGGTTGGCCGCCAGCGCGAATGTCAGGAGCAGCAGGAAGCCCACGTGGATCGAGCGGATCACCAGGCTCGACAGCGGCGTGTAGGCGGCCGTGTAGACCTGGAAGGCCGAAAAGGCCACCGCGATCAGGAAGATGATCAGGCCGATGGCGGTCTTCCGGTCCGGCGGCGGACCGTGAAGGATCCCTTCCATCGGCTCCGTCTCGGCGACTTGTTGCTTCGCTTCAGCCATCGACCGCTACCCTGACGTCGACCAACCAGAGGCTGCCGCCCCATGAGAAGACGGCGGGTGCGCCCGTGGGCACGCCCGCCGTCGATCAGACCCTCCCGGAACGGAAGATCACTTCATGATGCCCTTTTCCTTGTAGTACTTCGCCGCGCCCGGATGCACCGGCAGCGGCATGCCCGTCACCGCCTTGTCCAGCGAGATCGCCTTCGCCGCGGCGTGAGCCGCGACCATGTCGTCCAGATGCTCGAACAGGGCCTTGGCCATGTTGTAGGCGAGGTCGTCGGACACGGCCGTGCTGGTGACCAGGAAGTTGACGATGGCCGCCGTCTTCACGTCCTCGGTCTGGCCGTCGTAGGTGTTGGCCGGGATGGTCGCGGAGACGTAGACCGGGTTGCCGATCTTCTCGACCGTCTCTGCCGGGATCGAGACGACGGTGATGTCGGTGGTCGAGGCGAGATCGCGGATCGAGGCGACGCCGAGGCCGGCCGACTGCAGGGTCGCGTCGAGCTGACGGTTCTTCATCAGATCGACGCTCTCGCCAAAGGGCAGGTACTCGACCTTGCCCAGGTCGTCGTAGGTGAGGCCCGCCGCGGCGAAGACGGCGCGGGCGTTGAGTTCGGTGCCGGAACGCGGCGCGCCGACCGACACCCGCTTGCCCTTCAGGTCGGCGAGGGTCTTGATGCCGCTGTCCTTGGTGGCGACGACCTGGATGAAGTTCGGATAGATGGCGGCCAGACCGCGCAGCTTGTCCAGCTTGCCGGGGAAGCCGACGTCGGTGTTGCCCTCCCAGGCGTAGGCGACGGAGTCGCCCAGCGAGAAGCCGACTTCACCGCGGCCCGCCTGCAGCAGGTTCAGGTTCTCGACCGAGGCCTTGGTGGACTGCACGGAGGTGCGCACGTCCGGGATGTTGTCGGCGTAGATCTTCGAGAGCGCGACGCCCAGCGGGTAATAGACGCCGGAGGTGCCACCGGTCAGGATGTTCACGAAGGTCTCGGCCTTGGCGGGCAGCGCCGCCGCGGCGGCGCCGACGGCGACGGCCGCGGCCAGCAGGATCGATCGCATCTTTCTCTGTCCTCCCTGGATGATCGGGGTCGTGACGAGGTCTCGACGGGAGGCGGACCTTAGCGCGATCATGACGCCTCCATAAGTCCTGAAATCCCGCGGAGCGGGCGCTTTTCCGCCTCGCATCCTTCACTTGCGCCCGGCCCGGGCCTTGTGCGACCGCTCTGTTGCGCTGCAACAGAAGGAGGGGCGGGCGATGTTCTCCCTGGCCGGAAGGAAGGGCCTCGTCGTCGGGGTCGCCAACGAGCTGTCCATCGCGACCGGCTGTGCCAGCGCCTTCCGCGCGCAGGGGGCGGAACTCGCCCTGACCTACCTCAACGAGAAGGCCAGGCCGCACGTGGAGCCGGTCGCCCGCACCGTCGACGCGGCGCTGCTGCTGCCCTGCGACGTGCGTGTCGACGGGCAGCTCGAGGCGGTCTTCGCCGCCATCGAACGGGAGTGGGGGCGGCTGGACTTCCTGCTCCACTCCATCGCCTACGCGCCGCGCGAGGATCTCCAGGCGCGGGTGGTCGACAGCTCCGCCGCCGGGTTCCTGCAGGCCATGGACATCTCCTGCCACTCGTTCATCCGCATGGCGAAGCTCGCGGAGCCGTTGATGCGCGAGGGCGGCACGCTGATGACGGTGACCTTCTACGGCGCGGAAAAGGTGGTCGAGCACTACAACCTGATGGGGCCGGTCAAGGCGGCGCTGGAAGCGAGCGTAAGGTATCTCGCGGCCGAACTGGGCCCGCAGCGGATCCGCGTGCACGCCCTCTCGCCGGGGCCGCTGCTGACCCGGGCGGCGAGCGGCCTCGACCGCTTCGAGGAACTGATGGAGCAGGCGCGCCAGCGGGCGCCGGGCCGGCGGCTGGTGACGATCGAGGAGATCGGCGCCCTGGCCGCCTACCTCGCCAGCGGGCCGGCGGCCGCGCTCACCGGCAACACGATCTACGTGGACGCCGGCTTCAACGTGATGGACTGAGGCTCATTCGTTCAGCAACTGCCGACGGATCTTGAAGTCTTCGGCGTCGATCTCGCCGCGTGCGAAGCGCTCCTTGAGGATCTCCAGCGATCTGCTGCCGTGATGGTGATGATGGTGGTGCCCCGTGAAGTGCCGCACGACCAGGACGACTACCGCCACCAGGATCGCCACGATCAGCACCATCATCACCGGGCCGAGCAGGCCACCGCCACCGGGGCCGTAGCCCCACATCATGCCGGGGCCGTAGCCGCCGGGCCCGTCGAAGTCGGCCAGGGCGGGCAGGGGGAGCGCCGCAAGCGCGGTGGCGGCAGCGGCGAGAGCCGGGCGTCCCGCGGTACGCAGAGAGAGGGACATCGTCGATCCTCCGATTCTATCCGCCATGAGGTATGGCGAGCCTGCTCCGGCCGGCAGCGGAGCGCATTGATCCTCCGCAAGGACAGCCGTCCGGGCGAGACGCCATAGCCTTCCCCTCCGCCAGGAGGCACTATCGGGGGGCATGCCCCGGCCGGACCGGCGCCTTCGGGAGACAGTTGAGCTTGAGCCAGGACCCCTACGCAGTGCTCGGCGTCGCCAAGGACGCCGCCCAGGACCAGATCCGCAAGGCCTACCGGGCGCTGGCGAAGAAGTACCATCCGGACCTGAACCCCGGTGATGCGGCCGCGGCCGACCGCTTCAAGGAGATCGCCGCCGCCTACGACCTGCTCTCCGACCCGGAGAAGCGGGGGCGCTTCGACCGTGGGGAGATCGACGCCTCCGGCGCCGAGCGGCCGCAGCAGCGCTACTACCGGGACTTCGCTGAGGGCGACGGCGGCGCCTACCAGTCGAGCGCCGGCTACGAGGACTTCGGCGACGTCTCCGACCTCTTCGCCGACCTGATGCGCCGGCGGGGCCGCGGCGGCCCCGCCGGCGCGGGCCTCAAGATGCGCGGCCAGGACGACCTCTATCATCTGGAGGTCGATTTCCTGGAGGCTGTTCTCGGGGCGAAGAAACGGATCACCCTGCCCGACGGCCAGGACCTGGACGTGACCATCCCCGAGGGGATGGCCGACGGGCAGACGCTGCGGCTGCGCGGCAAGGGTCAGCCCGGCTACGGGGGCGGGCCGCCCGGTGACGCGCTGATCCAGGTGTCGGTGCGCCCGCATCCCCAGTTCCAGCGGCGCGACGACGACATCCTGATCGAGCTGCCGATCACCCTCGACGAGGCCATTCTGGGCGCCAAGGTGCAGGTGCCGACCCTGACCGGCCGGGTCTCGGTCACCGTTCCGAAGGGCGCCGACAGCGGCAAGGTCCTGCGGCTCCGGGGCAAGGGGGTGAAGCGGGCGCACGGCCATGGCGACCAGCTGGTCACCCTGCGCGTCGTGCTGCCGAGCACGGTCGATCCCGAGCTGGAGGCCTTCATGAAGGAGTGGCGCAAGACGCACGCCTATGAGGTGCGCGGCGCCGGAGGTGTGCGATGACCGACGAGATCAAGGGCAGCGACACGGGACGGCTCGACGAGGGCCAGACGGTCGCCGCGGTGCGGGGCCTGACCGTCACGCGGCTGCAGGCCTGGGTGGAGTGCGGCTGGGTGAGGCCGGCCGAGCGGCCCGAGGGCGCGGCCTTCTACGACCGGGTCGACGTCGCCCGGCTGCAGCTTCTGTGCGAGTTGCACGACGACCTTGGAATCGAGGGGGACACGGTGCCCGTGGTGCTCTCCCTGCTGGACCAGGTGCACGGCCTGCGCCGGCAGCTGCGGCTGCTGGCGAGCGCCATCGACAGCCAGCCGGCCGGCGTACGCGAAGATATCGCCTACGCGCTCGAGCGCCTCACCCGGCGCTGAGGTCGAAAGGCTCGCGGCGAGGAACAGAGAAACCTCCTCCCTGCGCCGGTGGAAGGGGAAGGGGAGCGGCTTCGCAACGGCCGACGCCGGAGCTATCATCGCGGGCGCGCCGGCTGGGCGCGGGAAGCGGAGAGAGGCATGGCGAAGGCCTATATCCTGGCGTTCATCGACGTCCACGACTGGGAGACCTACGACCGCTACCGCGCCGGGGTCCCGGGCGTCATCGCCCGGTACGGCGGTCGCTTCATTATGCGGGGCCCTCCCTCGGAGGTCGTCGAGGGCGACTGGCCGGGCAGCCGGGTCGTCTGCGTCGAGTTCCCCGATGAAGCCACCGCGCGCCGTTTCTACGACTCGCCGGAGTACCAGGAGATCCTGCCGCATCGCCTGAAGGCGACGAGCGGGCGGCTGCTGTTCGTGCCCGGCGTGGACTGACGGCGGCTGCGGGCGGAGCGGGAGATGCTGCCGCTGCCTGCCGACCATGCCCGACGGCGGGAGCTCTCCGCCGAGGTGCACGCCCGGCCGTTCATGCATCTGGAGCCGAGCGAGCGGCTCAGCCATCTGGCGCTGCTGACCGGCGAGGGCGGCATCGAGGCCGAGCGGGGGCACCTCGCCGCCCTGTGCCAGAGGTACGCGGCCCCGCCGCCGCCCGCCGCCGCGAACTTCCATCTCGCCGACCTGGGTGTCTTCCGGCTGCGCTGGGAACGTCACACCGAGTTCGCCACCTACACCTTCTTTGTCCGGGAGCCCGTGCCGGCGCGCGAGGACGGGCGCCGCGTCCGCTTCCTGCAGCCGGTGATCGCGCGGGTGCCGCACGACTGGCTCGCGGACCTGCCCGGCGAACTGCTTGCCGCCGTCCACCTGGAGCTGGAAGGCGCGGATGCTCCCCCGCTGGAGAGCGAAGACGTGCCGGCCGTGCTCGCCGCCGACAACTTCGCGGGCAGCCTCGTGTCCGGCGGGGCGGCCACGGTCTGGATGAACTTCGCGATCAACGACGATGGCTTCGGCCGGGTGGTGGTCCGCAGCCATGCGCTGAAGCCGCGCCAGGCCGGCCGCCTCGTCCAGCGGCTGCTGGAGATCGAGACCTACCGGATGATGGCTCTCCTGGCGCTGCCGCTCGCCCGTTCCGGCGCGCCGCGCCTGACCGAGATCGGCGAGCGGCTGACGGGCCTGACGCGGAGCCTGGCGGACGACCGGCGGGACGAGGACGGCCGCGCGCTCCTCGGCCGCCTGACGGACCTGTCGGCGGAGATCGAGCAGCTCGCCGCTGCGACCTCCTACCGCTTCGGTGCCGCACGGGCCTACCACGCTCTGGTCCAGCGGCGCATCGCCGAGCTGCGGGAGGGCCGCATCGAAGGGCAGCAGACCATCGAGGAGTTCATGGAGCGACGGCTGTCGCCGGCGATGCGGACCTGCGAGGCGGCTGGCGAGCGCCTGGAGGCGCTCTCCCAGCGAGTCGCCCGCGCCAGCCAGCTCCTGCGCACGCGGATCGACGTGGAGCTGGCGGCCCAGAACCGCGATCTGCTGCGCTCGATGGACCGCCGGGCCACGCTCCAGCTCCGCCTCCAGGAGACCGTGGAGGGCCTATCGGTCGCGGCCATCACCTACTATGCGGTCGGCCTCTTCGGCTACCTGGTCAAGGGCGGCAAGGCCGGCGGGCTGCCCCTGCCGGCGGAGACGCTGACGGCAGTGGCCGTGCCGCTCGTCGCCGCCGCGGTGTGGATCGGCATGCGGCGGGTGCGGCGCGCCCTGGAAGACGCTGGTTAGGGGCGCCGAAGACGCGGCCGACGGGCGGTTGCGCGACGGCAGGCCGCATGCCGTCGATCGTCCGTAGGGCGATGAACCGGCTGTAATTCCACGGCGGCTCGCGCTAGATCTCGCCTCAGGCCTGCGACGGCGCGGCGCTTGTGGCTCTTCGGGCTGCGCAGTAGGGTGCCGCCCGGTGCGAAAGGGGGACTTTCGGCGCCCTGCGCCGCCCGGGAAACGCCGGGCCGGTATGGCAACCGGTCTTTGGGAACGAAGGATCGACGATGCGGATTGGATGGTTTTCGGCACTCTTCGCGAGCCTGTCGGCCGCGCTCGGGGCCATGGCGGTTCCGGCCGTGGCGGCCGACACCCTCGGGCAGCCGGTGCCCTGGGGAATCGGGCTGCAGGCAGGGGCGAGCCCGATCAAGCATCAGGTGGCCGACTTCCACGATCTGCTGCTGGTGATCATCACCGCCATCACGATCTTCGTGCTCGCGCTGCTGGTCTACGTGATGTGGCGGTTCAGGGCGGATCGCAACCCGACCCCGTCGAAGACGACCCACAACACCCTGATCGAGATCATCTGGACGACCGTTCCGGTGATCATCCTGGTCATCATCGCCGTCCCGTCCTTCAAGCTGCTCTATGCCGAGGACGTGGTGCCGCCGGCCGACATGACCGTGAAGGCGATCGGCAAGCAGTGGTTCTGGAGCTACGAGTACGACGTGCCGGAAAAGGGCACGATCACCTTCGATTCCTACATGCTGAGCGACGACGAGGCGCAGAAGGCCGGCCTGCCGCGCCTGCTGGGCGTCGACAACCCGATGGTCGTGCCCGTGGGGGCGACCGTGCGGGTCCAGGTCACCGCCGCCGACGTGATCCACTCCTTCGCGCTGCCGTCGTTCGGGGTGAAGCGCGACGCGGTGCCGGGCCGTCTGAACGAGACCTGGTTCAAGGCCGAGACGGAAGGCGACTTCTACGGCCAGTGCTCCGAGCTCTGCGGCAACGGCCACGCCTACATGCCCATCATGATCCGGGTCGTCTCCGCCGACGCCTATACGAAGTGGCTGGCCGACGCGGAGAAGAACTTCACCTTCGAGCCCTATGCCGCGCCGGCCGAGAAGCAGGCCGCGAGCGCGCAGGGCAGCTGAAGACAAGAGCGGGAGAGATCGACTGACATGGCGAACGCCGTCCACGACGCCCATCACGAGGCGCATCACGACCACAGGCCCGGGTTCTTCGTGCGTTGGTTCTGCTCGACCAACCACAAGGACATCGGCACCCTCTACCTGCTGTTCGCGGTGGTCGCCGGCCTGATCGGCGGCCTCTTCTCGGTGATCATGCGCCTCGAGCTGATGGAGCCCGGGGTGCAGTTCCTGACCAACGCCGACGGCACCCCGGACGGCCAGCTCTGGAACGTCTTCATCACCGCGCACGGCCTCATCATGGTGTTCTTCGTGGTGATGCCGGCACTCATCGGCGGGTTCGGGAACTGGTTCGTCCCGCTGATGATCGGCGCGCCGGACATGGCGTTCCCGCGGATGAACAACATCTCCTTCTGGCTGCTGGTGCCGGCCTTCCTCCTGCTGCTCGGGTCCGCCTTCGTCGGTCCGGGCGCCGGCACGGGCTGGACGATCTACCCGCCGCTGTCGTCGGCGCTGGGCCACCCCGGACCGTCGGTCGACATGGGCATCTTCGCCCTGCACCTGGCCGGTGCCTCGTCCATCCTGGGCGCCATCAACTTCATCACCACGATCTTCAACATGCGTGCGCCGGGCATGACCCTGCACAAGATGCCGCTGTTCGTCTGGTCGATGCTGGTGACGGCCTTCCTGCTGCTGCTGGCGGTCCCGGTGCTGGGCGGCGCCATCACCATGCTGCTGACCGACCGCAACTTCGGCACGGCCTTCTACGATCCGGCCGGCGGCGGTGACCCGATCCTGTTCCAGCACCTCTTCTGGTTCTTCGGCCACCCCGAAGTCTACATCATGATCCTGCCGGCCTTCGGCATCATCAGCCACATCGTCTCGACCTTCTCGAAGAAGCCGGTGTTCGGCTACCTCGGGATGGCCTACGCCATGGTGGCGATCGGCGTCGTCGGCTTCGTCGTGTGGGCCCACCACATGTTCACCGTCGGCCTCGACGTCGACACCAAGGCCTACTTCACCGCCGCGACGATGATCATCGCCGTCCCGACGGGCATCAAGATCTTCTCCTGGATCGCCACCATGTGGGGTGGCTCCATCGACCTGAAGACGCCGATGCTCTGGGCGATCGGCTTCATCTTCCTGTTCACGCTGGGCGGCGTGACCGGGGTGGTCCTGGCCAATGCCGGCGTCGACACGGTGATGCACGACACCTACTACGTGGTGGCGCACTTCCACTACGTGCTCAGCCTCGGGGCGGTCTTCGCCATCTTCGCCGGGATCTACTACTGGATCGGCAAGATGTCCGGGCACACCTACCCGGAGTGGGCAGGGAAGTTCCACTTCTGGACCACCTTCATCGGCGTGAACCTGGTCTTCTTCCCGATGCACTTCCTCGGCCTGCAGGGCATGCCGCGGCGGTACATCGACTATCCCGACGCCTTCGCGGGCTGGAACCTGATCGTCTCGATCGGGTCCTACATCTCCTTCGCGTCCACCCTCTTCTTCATCGGCATGATGATCTGGGTGCTGCGCAACGGCCGCCGCGTCGGGGCGAACTACTGGGGCGAGGGCGCGACCACCCTCGAGTGGACGGTGTCGTCGCCGCCGCCGTTCCACACCTTCGACGAGCTGCCGCAGATCCGCTGACCGGCGGCGGCCAAGCGGCCAGGTTCCCCGCTCGGCCGGAGTGTGTCGGGCGGGGCTGCCGCTTTTCAGGGAGCGAGTGTCTTAGTGGCTGAGGTGTCTTACGGCATCGCCTACGGGCGCGAAAGGAACGGCGAGCGTGTGGCCGACTGGCTGGCGCTGCTGAAGCCGCGGGTGATGTCCCTCGTCGTCTTCACCGGGTTCGTCGGTCTGGTGCTCGCGCCGGGCGGCCTGCATCCCCTGCTCGGCGCCGTGGCGGTGCTCTGCATCGCGGTCGGCGCCGGCGCAGCCGGTGCCATCAACATGTGGTACGACCGCGACATCGATGCGGTGATGGAGCGGACCCGCGGCCGGCCCATCCCGGCGGGACGGGTTGCGCCGGACGAGGCGCTGTCCTTCGGGGTGGTGCTGTCGATCCTGGCGGTGATGCTGATGGGGCTGGCGGTGAACTGGACCGCCGCCGCCCTCCTCGCGCTGGCGAACGCCTTCTACGTCTTCGTCTACACGGTCTGGCTCAAGCGTCGGACGCCGCAGAACATCGTGATCGGAGGCGCCGCCGGTGCGTTTCCCCCGGTGATCGGCTGGGCGGCGGTGACCGGCAACCTGTCGGTCGAGCCGCTGGTCCTCTTCCTGCTGATCTTCCTGTGGACGCCGCCGCATTTCTGGGCCTTGGCGCTCTATCGTTCGAGCGACTACCAGCGGGCCGGCGTGCCGATGCTGCCGGTGGTGGCCGGCGAGGCGGCGACGCGCCGGCAGATCCTGCTCTATGCACTGCTGCTGGTGCCGGTCTCGGTGGCGCCGACCCTGCTCGGGATGGCGAGTTGGGTCTACGGTGGGGCGGCCCTCCTGCTCAGCGCCTTCTTCGTGGCGATGTCGGTGAGCCTGTTCGGGGCCAAGAATCACGGTCCGGCGCGCCGCCTCTTCGCCTACTCCATTCTGTATCTCTTCCTGCTGTTCGCGCTGCTGCTGTTCGATCGCCTCGGCGGTCTGGCGGCCATAGGACTCTAGGGGCCGCACGATGGCGAGACCGACCGACGACCGCCGCCGCCCGGGCGACAGCGATCAGCACCGTTCGAAGCGGACAAAGAATCTGGCCGTGATGGCGGCGCTGCTCGCCTTCGTCGTTCTGGTCTACTTCGTGGCGGTCGTGCGCATGTCCGGAGGCTGAGGATGGCGAAGGGGAGCCCGCGGAACGGCCTGCTGGCCGGCGGCCTCGTGGCCGTGGTCGTGATGATGATCGGCCTGTCCTTCGCCGCCGTTCCCTTCTACCGGTGGTTCTGCCAGGTCACCGGCTTCGGGGGAACCACCCAGGTGGCTGCGGCGGTGCCGGACGCCCCCATGGCCGCACGCCGCGTCACGATCCGGTTCAACGCCGACGTGGATCCGCGCCTGCCCTGGCGCTTCTGGCCGGAGCAGCGGGAGTTGTCACTGGCGGTCGGTGAGCCCGGGGTGATCATCTATCGTGCGCGCAACCTGACGGCGCGGGATACCGTCGGCGTCGCGACCTTCAACGTGACCCCGGACAAGGCCGGCGCCTACTTCAACAAGGTTCAGTGCTTCTGCTTCGACAACCAGGTGCTCAAGGGCGGGGAAGAGGCGGAGATGGGCGTCTCGTTCTTCGTCGACCCGGCGATGCTCGACGACCCGAACATGGCGGAGGTCGACACCATCACGCTTTCCTACACCTTCTTCCGGGACCTGGCGGACCTGGCCCGGCTGGCCGAGGAGGAAGGTCCTGCGGCATCGCTGCAGGGGGTGGAGCGGGTTGCCTTCGCGGGCACCCAGGTGCGATAGAGCGATGAAAACAGCAGTTGGTCGTCCCGCTGGCGGGAAGACTCCAAGGGGGAAGGTATGAGCGAAGCTCACTCGGTTCCGAAGCATCCCTATCATCTGGTCGATCCGAGCCCCTGGCCACTGATCGGCGCCCTCTCCGGGGGTGTTCTGGCGACCGGTGCGGTGATCTTCATGCACGGTGGCGGAACCCCGCTGATGATCATCGGCCTGCTCATGGTCATGCTGACCATGGCCGGCTGGTGGCGCCAGGTGGTCAACGAGGCGACCTTCCAGCACCACCACACCGCTGTCGTGCAGATCGGCCTGCGGTACGGGATGCTGCTGTTCATCGCCTCCGAGGTGATGTTCTTCGCGGCCTTCTTCTGGGCCTACTTCCACGTCGCCCTGTTCCCCGACGAGGCGATCCAGTTCCAGCGGACCGAGCTGATCGGCGGCATCTGGCCGCCGGCGGGGATCCACACCTTCGATCCCTTCGACATCCCCTTCCTCAACACCATGATCCTGCTGCTGTCCGGCTGCACCGTCACCTGGGCTCACCACGCCCTGCGCGAGGGTGACCAGAAGACGACGATGCAGGCGCTGGCGCTGACGGTCGTGCTGGGGATGACCTTCAGCGGCTTCCAGATCTACGAGTATGCCCACGCGGCTTTCGGCTTCCGTCAGGGCATCTATCCCTCGACCTTCTTCATGGCCACCGGCTTCCACGGCTTCCACGTGATGGTCGGCACCATCTTCCTGATGGTCTGCCTCTATCGGACCTGGCGCGGCCACTTCAAGCCGGACCACCACTTCGGCTTCGAGGCTGCCGCCTGGTACTGGCATTTCGTCGACGTCGTCTGGCTGTTCCTGTTCGTCTGCATCTACTGGTGGGGCGCCGGAGTCATCGCCGAGCACTGACGCGGGGCTGTCCCCTTGTCGGAGTGGACCGGCCGGGAGGCCTCTCCCTTCGCCGCGGGCATCGCCTGCCGCTGCCCGCGGTGCGGCAAGGGCCGGCTCTTTTCGGGCTATCTGACGGTCGCCGAGCGGTGCACCGTCTGCGGGCTCGATCTGCGCAAGGCGGACAGCGGCGACGGCCCGGCGGTCTTCCTGATCTTCCTGCTGGGCGGCGTGGTCGTTCCCGCCGCCCTGCTGACCGAGTCCTGGTTCGCGCCGCCGCTGTGGGTGCACATGGTCGTCTGGCCCGTCGCCATCCTGGGCGGGGCGCTCGCGTTGCTGCGGCCGTTCAAGGGCGTGCTGATCGCCCTTCAGTATCGCCACAAGGCCAGCGATACGGGGACCGGCAGCTTCGGCTGAACGCTTCGACGCCGTCATAAGGAGGCCGCCGGCTTGCGCCGACCGAAGCTCTCCCACGCCATCATGACCCTCTGCCTTCTCGCCGTCCTCGTCGGGCTCGGTCTATGGCAGCTCGAGCGGCGCGAGTGGAAGACGGCGCTGCTGGCCGATCTGGCGGCGCGGCAGTCGGCGGCTCCGGTGCCGCTTCCGCTCGACGTGGCGCGTCCGAAGAGCCTGTTCTATCGCCCCTTCCGCCTCGTCGGCCGGTATCTTCCCGACCGCAACCTCTTCCTCGTGGCGCGGACCTATCAGGGCCAGCCGGGGCTCAACGTCGTTTCGCCCTTCCAGCTCGACGATGGGCGCGTGGTCTTGGTCAACCGCGGCTGGGCGCCCGACGAAGCTGCCTTGGGCGGTGCCCTGCCCGGGGAGCCGACCAGCGTGGTCGCGGCCGCGGCGCCCGGGGGCTGGGGAGGCATGGAGTGGCTCCGGCCGGACAACAATCCCGCGGAGAATCGATGGCTCTGGCTCGACCTGCCGGCGATGGCGAAGGCGGCGAAGGTGGGCCCGCAGGCGGTCACGGCCCTCTATTTCGTGCGCGTGCCGACGGTGGGGCAGCCGGAAGGCTACCCGCGCCCGGTGCCTGTGGTGCCCGACCTGCCGAACAATCACCTGCAGTACGCACTCACCTGGTTCGCCCTGGCGCTGGCCCTTCTCGCGATCTTCGCCCTGTTCCACCGGCGTGGGCCCGCTGGGCCTCGCGCATGACGCGGAGCACCTGGGCCGGGCGTCCCGCCAGCAACGTGAGGTCGATGTCGATCTTCGTGCCGTCCGGGATCTCGACGCGCAGGCCGTGACCCAGCAGCAGCTTGCGGATGTCGCCGCCGCCCTGCAGGCGCTGCCAGCCGACGAAGCCGACCGCGGGCAGGCGCTCGTCGACGAAGCCCTCGCGGTAAACCAGCAGCACCGGCCCGCGCCGTCGTGCATCCTTCCAGTTGAAGGCCAGCATGGCGAGCGGCAGCAGGATCAGGAAGCAGGAGGCCACCAGGTCCTCGCGGGTTTCGCCGCCGGTCAGCAGGCGGTGGAGCCCGAGCCCGATCAGCAGTAGAAGCATTGCCGCGATGGCATAGATCTTCAGGGGGCTGACGGCATAGCTGGCGAGGAGTGGCCCTCGCTCGGGGGACACCCCCTCGTCGACGCCCTTCCGCTGCCTGCGCTCCCGTCGCTCTGTCGAAGGCATTTCCATGACCCGCTCGTTCGTCACCCTTCCGCGACCCGCCCTCGTCTACGGCGTCGCCGGCCTCGTCCCCTTCTATGTCGGGGCGGCGGGGGTTTGGCTACTGCCGCCGGGCTGGGCGGACGCAGCCCTCTACCTGCAGCTCGCCTACGGGGCCTGCATCCTGTCGTTCCTGGGGGGCGTCCACTGGGGCCTGGCGATGGCCGGCACGACCGCCGAGGGCGACCCGGAGCGGCATATGAGCTGGCGGCGACTCGGCTGGTCGGTCCTGCCGGCCCTGGTCGCCTGGATCGCCGTGGGGCTGCCCTTCGCCCCGCTCTTCGCCGTCGTGCTGCTGGCGGTGGCCTTCTCCGCGCTCTTCCAGGGCGACCTCGTGGCCGTGCGGCGCGGCCTTGCCCCACCCTGGTACCGCGCGCTGCGGAAGCCGTTGACCATCGCCGTGCTGGTGGCGTTGGCGGTGACGATCTTCCGTCTCGTCGGAGTCTGACGCCGCGCCGTCAGGCAGTGGCCATGACGAAGGCGGCGAGGGCATAGAGCCCCATCACACCGACGCTCTCGAAGCCGACCCCCGCCGGGCCGTAGCGGTCCCTCTTGAGCAGGCCGAGCAGCAGGATGCCGGTCATCCAGATGGAAATGGCGACGGCGAAGCGGTGGGTGTCGGTGAAGGCGTGGTAGAGCGAGCCCTCCCGGTAGGCGACGTCACCCAGGACCAGGAAGAGCACGTCGAAGACGTTGCCGCCGATGATGCCGCCGACGGCGAGATTGAGCGCGCCCCGCCGCACCGCGGCCACCGAGGTCACCAGCTCGGGCACGGAGGTCATGACCGACGTCATCACGCCACCGACGGCGGTCTGCGAAATGCCCGTCCGGTCGGACAGGACCACGCCCGTCTCGCCCAGCAGGTAGCCGGCACCGCCGCATAGCAGCGCGAGCGGAAGGAACCCGGCGAGCAGACGGGGGATGTTGGCGCCTTCCTCCTGTTGCTCGGCCGCCTCGTCCTGCGTTTCCCGCGACTTCTGCGGGAACCACATCGGCGCCTTCTTCGCCTGCAGGACAAGCCAGTTGGCGAAGACGTAGAAGCCCAGGATCACAAAGGAGAAGAGGTCGACGCCGAAGACGGTGACGGCGGGCACGCCCGAGGCCACGAGGGGGATCGACAGCATCGATACCAGCAGGGCCGCCTGCAGCAGATTCTCGATCGAAGCCGCCGCGTGTTCGAGATTGGCGCGGCGATGGGCCAGGTCGGCGATCCCGAGGAAGGCCGTCTGCACGGCGATGCCGCCGATGGCGTTGCCGATGGCCAGATCCGTCGCCCCGGCGTAGGCGGTGGACACCGAGGTGACGGTGCCGCCCAGGGAGGTGGCCGCGCCGAGCAGGATCCCGCCCGCGATGGCTTCGCCGACCCCTGTCGCATCGGCCAGGCGGTCGACGATGCGCACCATCCGCACCCCGGCGACGCCGGTCGTGGCGCCCGCGATCAGGAAGACCGCGACGAGCCAGGGAAGAGAGAGGTCGGCAAAGATCGGGGAGTCCTCGTTCGGCGGCAGCCGGCCGGGAGACCGAAGGGTCCCTGCGGCTCAGACAGGGGAGAACGCCGCAGGCGGGGAAAGGTTCTCCGTCAGGGGGTATCGCGCTCCGGCAGCCCCTCGCTGACCGGCTTCTTCGTCCGGTTGAGACGGGCGAGATAGGCCTCCCTTCGGACGATGTAGAGAACCGAACAGGCGATGATGCCGGCGCCGATCAGGGTCCACACGTCGGGGATCTCGGAGAAGAGGAAGTAGGCCAGGACGGCGGTGAAGGGGAGGCGGAAGTAGTCCGCCGGCATGACGGCGCTGGCGTCCGCGAGGGCGTAGGCGCGGGTGAAGCAGACGTGCGCCACCGTGCCCATGGCGCCGACGGCCGCGACGATCGCGAGGCCATAGAGGCTGGGCCACGACCAGACGAAGAGGGCCGGGATCAGCGACAGCGGCGTCAGCAGAACGTTCATGTAGAAGACGATGACCTCGGCCCTCTCCGTCCTGGTCAGAGTCTTCACCAGGACCGCGGTGAGGGAGACGAAGAAGGCCGAGAGGATCGGCAGGGTCATGGCGAGGGACATCTCCTGCATGCCCGGCCGCAGGATGACGATGACCCCCAGGAACCCGACGAGGGTCGCGCCGAGCCGGCGCGGCCCGACCTTCTCGTGCAGCAGCAGCGCGGCGGTCAGGGTGACGAACAGGGGCGTCGTGAAGTTGAGGGCGACGGCGTCGGCGATCGGCAGGATGCCCAGGGCGCTGAACCAGGCCAGCATGCCGCCCAGGCCGATCAGCGAGCGGAAGAAGTAGAGCTTGAGCTTCACCGTCTTCATCACCCCGAAGCCCAGCCGGGCGATCCAGGGAAGCATGACGAGGACGGCGAAGAGGTTGCGGAAGAAGACGACCTCGAAGGCGTGCATCTCTTCCGTCGCCATGCGGATGCCGACGTTCATCCCGCTGAACAGGAAGGACGCCACCGTCATCAGGGCGATGGCGGGGAATATCGGAGGAGGAGAGAGCTTTCCGGCGGCGGGATGCGACATGGCGTAGGCAAACTATTGCGTCGATCCCGCCTTGGCTACGCAATGGCGCCGCACTGCTGCCCTGCGTCGGCTTGACCCTGTGGCGGCCGCAGGTAGGGTTGCGGCCCGCGCCGCCGCGGGCCCCGAAGGGCCGCCCGGGCCGCGAAGACAAGCGAGGTTTTCTCACCCATGCGCTCCACCGGCCGCGCCGCCGACCAGCTCCGTCCGGTTTCCCTGGAGACCGGAGTCAACAAGTATGCCGAAGGCTCCTGCCTCGTGCGCTTCGGCGATACCCACGTGCTCTGCACCGCCACGGTGGATCCCGGCGTTCCGGGCTGGCTGCGCAACAGCGGGCGCGGCTGGGTCACCGCCGAGTACGGCATGCTGCCCAGGGCGACCGACAGCCGGATGCCGCGCGAGGCGGCCCAGGGCAAGCAGGGCGGCCGCACCCAGGAGATCCAGCGGCTGATCGGCCGCTCCCTGCGGGCGGTGACCGACCTTCAGGCCTTCGGCGAGAAGCAGATCCGCGTCGACTGCGACGTCCTCCAGGCCGATGGCGGCACCCGCACGGCGGCGATCACCGGGGGCTACGTGGCGCTCCACCTCGCGTTCCTGCACCTGAAGCGGATCGGCGTGCTGCAGGCGGTGCCGCTGCGCGAGGAGGTGGCGGCGGTGTCCTGCGGGCTGTGCGCGGGAACGCCGCTTCTCGATCTCGACTACGGCGAGGACTCCTCGGCCGAAGCCGATGCCAATTTCGTGCTGACGGCGAGTGGCCGGATCGTCGAGATCCAGGGGACGGCCGAGCGCCGGCCCTTTTCGCGCGGCGAGTTCGATCTCCTGCTCGATCAGGCGCAGGCCGGCATCGCGGCGCTCGTAGAGCTGCAGCGGGCTGCGGTCGGGGCAGCGGCATGACCTCGGCCGCGCTCGGTCAGCGGCTGGTGGTCGCGACCCACAACCCCGGCAAGCTCCGAGAGATCTCCGCGCTGGTCGCCCCCTGGGGCCTGCAGGCCGTGTCGGCCGGCGAACTGGGGCTGCCGGAGCCGGAAGAGACAGGGGTTACCTTCGCGGAGAATGCGCTGCTGAAGGCCAATGCCGCGGCGCAGGCGGGCGGCGTGCCGGCGCTGGCGGACGACTCCGGCCTGAGCGTCGCGGCCCTCGGCGGCGATCCCGGCGTCTACTCGGCACGCTGGGCTGGACCGGAGCGCGACTTCGCGGCGGCAATGGCGCGGATCGCGGCGGCGCTCGACGGCGCGCAGGACCGCAGCGCGACCTTCGTCTGCGTCCTGGCGCTGGCCTGGCCGGACGGGCGGGCGGAAGTCTTCGAGGGCCGGGTCGACGGCACGATCGTCTGGCCCGCGCGGGGGACCCATGGCTTCGGCTACGATCCGATCTTCCTGCCGGTCGGGGCGAGGGAGACCTTCGGCGAGATGGATCCGGCGGCCAAGCAGGCGATGAGCCATCGGGCCCAGGCCTTTGCGGCGCTCGACGCGTGGCTGTCGCGGGCCTGAGCGGGGCGGACACGGCGGAGCCCGGGTTCGGCCTCTACGTGCACTGGCCGTTCTGCCGGTCGAAGTGCCCCTATTGCGACTTCAACAGCCATGTGCGGGAGACGGTCGACACGGCGCGCTGGGGCGCGGCGCTGCGCGCCGAACTGGCGCACTACGGGCGTCTGACCGCCGGGCGCCGGCTGACCAGCGTCTTCTTCGGCGGCGGCACGCCGTCGCTGATGCCGTCGTCGGTGGTGGGGGGACTGCTCGACGAACTGAGCCGCTACTGGTCGCTCCATCCGGACCTGGAGGTGACTCTGGAGGCGAATCCGACCTCGGCGGAGGCGGCCGCATTTGCAGGCTTTCGGGCCGCCGGCGTGAACCGCCTCTCGATCGGCGTGCAGGCCCTGGACGACGTCGCGCTGCGGTTCCTGGGCAGGCAGCACTCCGCCGCAGAGGCCCTTCGTGCGCTCGGTCTGGCCCGCCGCGTGTTCCCGCGGATCTCTTTCGATCTGATCTACGGACGTCCCGGCCAAGCCCTGCCGGACTGGCGGACGGAGCTGGCGCGGGCGCTCGCCGAAGGGCCGGATCACCTCTCCCTCTACCAGCTCACCATCGAGGAGGGCGCGGCCTTCCACGGCGCCGTCCGCCGCGGCGACTGGCAGCCCCTCGACGAGGAGACCCAGGTGGCGCTGTTCGAAGATACCAGGGAGCGGCTCGAGGCGGACGGCCTGCCAGCCTACGAGGTCTCGAACCACGCGCGGCCGGGTGCCGAATGCCGCCACAACCTCGTCTACTGGCGCTACGGAGACTACGTCGGGATCGGACCCGGCGCTCACGGCCGCTTGACCGGCGTGGACGGCCGCCGACGGGCGACCCGGCAGCACCGGGCGCCGGAGGTCTGGCTGCAGCGGGTCGAGGCCGAGAGCCACGCCACCACCCGGGAGGATGCGCTGAGCGCGGAAGAGGTGCGCGACGAACTGCTGATGATGGGGCTCCGTCTGCGCGACGGCCTCACTCGCGGCGACTTCGAGCGCGTCTGCAGGCACCAGCCGGAAGCCCTGCTGTCCGCCGAACCCCTCGACCGGCTGCAGCGCGGCGGCTACCTCGTGCTCGATTCCGCCGGGCTGCGCGCGACGCCGCTCGGCCTGCAGCGCCTCGACGCCGTGCTCGCCCACCTGCTGGGCTGAGGGGGCGCCGCAGGCCGCGCGGCGACGGTCAGCTCGCGGGCACCGGCGGCAGGGGCGCCGGGAAGTTCGTCGCCGGGCCTTGCGCTGTCGGGAAGGCCTCGGACCCCGCCTGGGGGCTCGGCGTGAAGGACGAAGGCGCCGGATCCAGGATGATCAGATCGTTGCGGGTCAGCCGCAGGACGTTCAGCGCACGCTCCGAACGTCCGTCGGGCAGGAAGCGGAAGAGCCCGTCGACGCCGGCGAAGCCGTCCGGCCTGGTCAGGGCGGATGGCGTGTAGGGCGAAGTCGGCGCACTGGCCTGCCCCTTTCCCAGCACGGCGGCGATCGCCATGGCGTCGTAACCCAGCGCTGCGACCTTCCGCGGCTCGCTGCCGTAGGTCGACTGGTAGCGTTCGCTGAAGGCGTCCCACGAGCCGCTGGGCGTGTCTGCGAACCACGACCCGTCGAGTGCGGGTTCGAGCTTCGCCAGCCGGATGTCGGCCATCTGCCGGGTGCCGAGGAAGCGCACGGTGGGCTGGTCGACGTCGGCAGCCGCGAGGAGCGAGGCGACGAACATCAGCTCCTGGCCGCCCGCCGGCAGCAGTAGGGCGTCGTAGCCGCCGACCGCGGCCGGCTGCAGCGGCTTGAATGTGGCGATCGACCAGTCGCCGGGCTGGTAGGTCAGGGAGGTGACGACGGTGCCGCCGAGGCGGGCCGTGGCGTCCTGCAGCGCCTGGAGCGACACTTCCCCGTAGGCGTCGGCGGGCACTGCCGCCGCAAAGCGGGTCTTGCCCTGGGCGATGGCATAGCCGACGACCCGCTGGATCTGCGTCTCGGGCGTCACCCCCAGCACGTAGACGCCCTGTCCTGCGACGGTGACGTCGTTGGAGAAGGCGATCATCGGGACGTTGTTCTGCCGCGCGATCGGGGCCGCGGCCTTGGCGGCGCTGGAAAAGAGCGGGCCGAGGATGATGTCGGCCTTGTCGGCGATGGCCGCCTGCACCTGCTGGATGGCCTGGTCCGGGCTCGCGCCGGTGTCCTTGACCAGCAGGTTGATCTGATCGTCGCCGAGGTCGAACAGGGCCATCTGGGCGCCGTTGACGAGCGCCTCGCCGACGGCTGCCGTTTCCCCCGTGGTCGGCACCAGCATGGCCACGCGTATGCCCGGCGGCTTCGCCATGCCCTGGGGTGGTGGCGGCGCGACGGCAGGTTGCGGCGTCGGTGTCACCTCAGTACGCTTCGTGCCGCAGCCGGTCAGGCCCGCCAGGACGGCGAAACCGAGCAGGATCGCCGTTGCGTATCCCTTAGCGGAGATCATGGTCTGCCTCTCCCCCCTTCCAACAGCTTGTCCTCCGGGCTGTACCTGGTCGCGACGCCCATCGGCAATCTGCGCGATATCACGCTCCGCGCCCTCGACGTTCTGCGTGGCGCGGATCTTCTCGCCTGCGAGGATACCCGCGTCACTGCGAAGCTTCTGAGAGCGCACGCGATCGACCGCCCCCTCCTGTCCTACCGCGAGCACAATGCCGAGCGCATGCGTCCGAGACTGCTGGATGCCCTGGCGGAAGGCAAGGCAGTGGCCCTCATGAGTGACGCCGGGACGCCGCTGATCTCCGACCCGGGGTACAAGCTGGTGCGGGAGGCGAGCGCCGCAGGGCACGCCGTGACGGCGCTCCCTGGACCTTCCGCTCTGCTCGCCGCGCTCTGTGTCGCTGCTCTTCCCACGGACCGTTTCCTCTTCGCCGGCTTCCCACCGCCACGTCGGACGGCTCGGAAACGCTTCCTTGAGGAACTTGTTCCATTGCGCGCGACGCTCGTATTCTACGAGACCGGCCCACGGCTGGCGGAGAGCCTCCGGGACATGGCGGAGGTGCTGGGGGGCGAACGTCCCGCCGCAGTCGCGCGCGAGCTGACGAAGCTGCACGAGGAGACGCGCCGGGCCGGGCTCGATCTTCTGGCGGGACACTACGAGGCGGCAGGGCCGCCCCGCGGCGAGATCGTCGTCCTCGTGGGTCCCCCTGCGCCCGAGGCACCGCCTGACGAAGCCGCCCTGGACGAGGCCCTGCGCCAGGCCCTTGCGCAGGCGAGCCTGCGGGATGCGGTGGAGCAGGTCGCCGCCGCCAGCGGCGTCGCGCGGCGCACGGTCTATGCGCGCGCCCTGGCCCTGCAGGAACCCAGGGAATGACGGGGCGCAGCGGGACGCCGGCGCGTCGGCAGGCCGAGCGGCGGGGCCGGACGGCGGAGTCCCTGGCCCTGCTCTGGCTGCGCTGCAAGGGGTACCGCGCCGTTGCCCGCGGCTGGCGCGTGCCGCAGGGCCAGATCGATCTCATCGTCGCCCGGGGCGGCGACCTCGCCTTCGTCGAGGTGAAGCGCCGCGACGATCTGGCTGGGGGGCTGGTCGCCGTCTCGCCGCAGCAGCGCCGCCGAATCACGGCCGCCGCCCGGGCCTTCCTCCTTGCCCATCCCCGCTGGGCCAGGCGGCGTCTGCGCTTCGACGTCGTGGTGATCCGCCCCTGGCGACTGCCGATGCACCTGCCGAACGCCTTCGCCGCATTGCCCTAGGCAGGCACGCCCCCAAAGTTCTGCCCGAGGGAACCATCAGGGAGAGACAGTCCGTGGCTTGGTCGACGGCCAGCGGCCGGCAGGAAGTCGAGGCGGCGTTGAGGCGGGCCGCAGGCGAGAGCGACGCAAACCTCGACGTGGCTGGCACCGCGCTGCTCTTCGCCGCGCTCGATCGCCCGCAGGAGGATCTGGCGCCCTACCGGCGCCATCTGCAGCGCCTCGCGGACGACAGCGCCGAACTGGCGGAGGCGCTGGGGGCGGAAGAAAGCCTGCCCGACCGGGTCGCAGTGCTGCGGGGCGTGCTGGTGGAGCGACACGGCTACCTGGGTGACGAGGCGGACTACGACAATCTCGACAACGCCGATCTGCCGCGGGTGATCGACCGCCGGCGGGGCCTGCCCGTGGCGCTGGGGATCCTCTACCTCCACTGCGCCCGCAGCCGCGGCTGGGACGCCGCCGGTCTCGCCTTTCCCGGCCACTTCCTCCTCCGCCTGGCGCTGGGCGGCGAGCGGGTGATCATCGATCCCTTCAACGGCGGAGAGACGCGGGAGGCGGCAGATCTCAGGCGGCTGCTGAAGGCGGCGGCGGGGCGGGACGCCGAACTGGCGCCGGCCCACTTCGAGCCGGTCGGCAGCCGCGACATCCTGTTGCGGCTGCAGAACAACATCAAGATCCGCCGCCTGCGCGCCGGCCAGAAGCAGAAGGCGCTGCAGACCATGGAAGCGATGCTCATGCTCGCCCCCGCCACGCCGTCGCTCTGGCGGGAGGCCGGCCTCCTGCATGCGCAACTGGGCAATTTGCGGGCGGCGCTGCTGGCGCTGGACAACGTGCTGGAGCTGGTGCCGAGCGTCGATCCCCTGCACCGTGAGGCCGTCCAGACGATGGCCGCCATCCGCGCCCGGCTGAACTAGCGACCCGTGCCGCCGCCGGTCGGGGGAACCCCCGGCGGAGGCGAGCATTCACGGCCTGATGGGGCGCCCGCGACGGGCGCCCTTCTTCGGTTCGGCCGCCGGCGCTCCCGCCCCGGCGCAGGAGGGGGTGATGCGTTACGGCTTCCCGTGGGGAGACAGAGACTTCGCGCGGAAGTTCATGATCGCGATGGGGCTGCTGGCCCTCGCGATCCTGCTCTGGCAGGTCACGGATGTCGTCCTGCTCGTCTTTGCCGCCTTCCTCTTTTCGATCCTGCTGCGCGAGATCGCCTTCCCCTTTTCCCGCTGGCTCGGCGCGTCGTCGAACTGGGCGCTCCTCTTCGCGACCATCATCCTGATCCTGGTGGTCGGCGGGTCGGTCTACCTCTTCGGGTCGGAGATCCTGGCCCAGGTGGACGAACTCTCACGCACCCTGCCGCAGGCGACCGAAGCGGTGGAACGCGAGTTCGGCATCCGCCACCTGTGGAGCAAGGCGATGGACCGGATGGGCGACGAAGGGGTGCTGCTCAGCGCGGCCGGCTGGCTCGGGTCGCTGGGCGCGGGCCTCGCCTATCTCGGCATCATTCTCGCAGGCGGCCTCTACATCGCCGCCGAGCCGCAGATCTATCACAACGGCATCATGCGGCTCCTGCCGCCGTCGAGCCGGGACGTCGGCCGGACGACGCTGGAGGCCTGCGGCGTATCCCTGCGGCTGTGGCTGCTCGGGCAGCTCTTCTCCATGGCTGTGGTCGGCGTGCTCACCACCGTCGGCCTCTACATCATCGGCCTGCCGTCGCCGCTGGCCATCGGCCTGCTCGCGGGCCTGGCCGAGTTCGTGCCGCTGATCGGGCCCGTGCTGGCCGCCATTCCGGCGCTGACGCTGGCGCTGAGCGTCGGGCCGGAGACGGTGCTCTGGACCCTGGGGCTGTACCTCGTGGTGCAGCAGATCGAGGGCAACATTCTCATGCCCCTGGTGCACCGGCGGACCGTCGAGCTGCCGCCGGCGCTGACGCTGTTCTCGGTGGTGGCCGCCGGCCTGATCTTCGGCACCCTCGGCGTCCTGCTGGCCACCCCCATAACCGTCGTGGTCTTCGTGGCCGTGAAGATCCTCTACCTGCGCGAAGGGCTGGGGGAGGAGATCACGCTGCCGGCCCCCGTGGTCGAACAGACCGAAGTCGAGGTCGCCGAGGCGGCGACCCTGGAGGAAGAGCGCGCGCAGGCGGAGCGTGCGGAGGGCCGGCAGAGGCTGCGCGTCGGAGAATAGCCGCAGCGCCGCCGTTCGTGCTTCAACAACCGCCGACTTTCGCGCACTCTCCCCGGCATCATGGGCAGGCTATCAACGACGGCGGGCGACGGCCCCTGGCCGCATTCCTTCCTTCCGTCCCTCGGTCCCTGGCTCGTCGAGCTGCGGGCGACCTTCAGGCTCGCCCTGCCGCTGGTGCTGCTGCAGGTCGGGCAGATGGCGATCGCGACGACCGACGTCCTGATGATCGGCCGGCTGGGGGCGGACGCCCTGGCGGCGGCCACTCTCGGCAGCAGCCTCTACTTCGCGGTCTGGCTGTTCGGCATGGCCATCGCGTCGGCGGCCGCGCCCCTGGCCGCCCAGGCGCTGGGGGCGGGCGACCGGCGCGGCGTGCGCCGTACGGTGCGCCAGGCGATCTGGGCCGTGCTCCTCGTCGGTGGCCCCTGTGCCGCCGTCCTCTGGTTCTCCGGCAGCATCCTGCGCGGCTTCGGTCAGGATCCCGTCCTGGCCGAGGTGGCGCAGTCCTATCTGCGGGCCATGGTCTGGGGGCTGCCGGCCAGCCACGTCTTCGTCGTGCTCCGCTGCTTCGTGTCGGTGCTCGGCAGGCCGAGCCCCGCCATGGCGGCGATGCTTCTCTCGGTCCTGCTCAACGTCCTGCTCGACTGGCTGCTGATCTTCGGCCATCTCGGCGCGCCGGCGCTGGGGCTCGTCGGCGCCGGGCTGGCGTCTTCCGCCGTGAACACCGTCATGTGCGGCGGTCTCCTGGTGGTCGTGCTGACCCGCGACCCCTTCCGCCGGCACTTCGTGCTGGCCCGCTTCTGGCGCCCCGACTGGGGGCGCCTGCGCGCCGTCTTCGCTCTGGGCCTGCCGACCGCCCTGGCGATGCTGGCGGAGACCGGCCTCTTCTCCGCCGCGGTGATGATGATGGGTTGGCTGGGGACCCTGCAGGTGGCCGCCCACGCGATCGCCGTGCAATGCGCGGCGTTGACCTTCATGGTGCCGCTCGGGGTCAGCAATGCCGGCACCATCCGGGTGGGAATGGCGGCCGGCGCGGGCGATCGCCCGGGCGTGCGACGGGCCGGCTACGCCGCGCTGGCGCTCGGCCTGAGTTTCATGAGCCTGGCCGGCCTGCTCTTCGCCCTTTTCCCGCAGACCCTGGTCGGCGCTTTCCTCGACCTGGACGAACCCGGCAGCGCCGCGGTGCTCGCGCTCGGCGTCGTCTTCCTGGGCTACGCCGCCGCCTTCCAGCTCTTCGACGGCGGCCAGGTGATCGGCCTGCAGATCCTGCGCGGGCTCGGCGACAGCCGCATGCCGATGGTCATCGCCCTCTTCGGCTACTGGTGCATCGGCGCGCCCTGCGCCTGGGTGCTCGCCTTCCACTTCCAGTGGGGCGGACGCGGCATCTGGGTCGGTCTGGCAGCCGGGCTGGCGACGGTGGCCCTGCTCGCCGTCCTGCGCTTCTCCCGCCGGGAGCGGCTGGGGCTGCTGGGCGGCTAGGCATGCAGCGGCAGCGCCTCGATCAGGCCCTGGTGCTGCGGGGTCTCGCCGAGAGCCGGACCCGGGCGCAGGCCCTGATCCGGGCGGGGCTCGTCCGGATCGAGGGCGAGGTGGCGGTGCGCCCGAGCGAGCCCGTCACCTCCGAGAGCGCCATCCAGCTGACCGGCCGCGACCACCCCTGGGTCTCTCGCGGCGGGATCAAGCTGCATCACGCGCTGAACATCTTCGCCGTCGATGCCGCAGGGCTGGTCTGTCTGGATGTGGGCGCATCCACCGGCGGCTTCACCGACGTCCTTCTCGCCCGCGGCGCGGCCCGCGTCTACGCGGTGGACGTGGGGCGGGAGCAACTCGCGCCGCGCCTGCGCGCAGACCCCCGGGTGATCTCCCTGGAGGGGACCGATGCACGCCGTCTGTCCAGCCGCCTCCTGCCCGAACCGGTCGACCTGCTGGTGTGCGACGCCAGCTTCATCTCGCTGTCGAAGCTTCTCAGCGTGCCCCTCGAGTTCGTGCGGCCGGGTGGGCGCCTCGTCGCTCTGGTCAAGCCGCAGTTCGAAGTGGGGCCGCAAGGCGTCGGCAAGGGCGGCGTCGTGCGTGACGAGACCCTGCGCCGCCGGGCCCTGACGGAGGTGGTGGGATGGCTGTGCGGGCAGCCGGGATGGCGGATTCTGGGGGAGGTGGACAGCCCGATCGCCGGCGAGGCCGGCAATCGGGAGTTCCTGGTTTTCGGGGCCAAAGGCCCCGCGTGAACGATCTCGGCCTGATCAGGGGTCAGCCGAAGAACACGAGGTAGATGATCACGAACGCGATGATAACGAGGGCGGTGCCGAGGTGCAGCACCCAGCGCATCCCCTTGACGTTCGTAGCCTGCCGGGCCTCGTCCGGGCTCTTGACGGGGCCGCGGTCCGAGCGGTTCTCGTCGACCATGGTGCTCTCCTCCTTTGTCGTGAGGTGCCGTGGCGAACCTCAGAGCTTGCGATTGTCGCCGAGGTCGGACGGCGAGACCGCCTCTGGACCTTCACGCTCCAGCCGGCGCATTGCGGCCTGATCGCTGTCCCAGTACTCGGCGCCTTCCACCATGACCTCCAGCAGGGCGAGATCGGGGTCGTCGGCACCCTGAGGGAAGAAGAGCTTGGCGTAGTCGTTCCAGAGAGCCCGGATCCTGGTGCGATCGTCGACCAGGCGGGCGCGACCGGACACGGAAACGTAGATCTGGCTCTGCGGGTCGGAAAAACTGAGGTTCACCGCGTGGTGGTCTTCGATCTCCCCGCCCTTCGGGGCGGACCGGCTGGTGTAGAACCACAGGGAGGCCCCGTCGGCCTGCAGCGTCATCATCGGGCGCGAGCGCAGCGAGCCGTCCTCCGTCTCCGTCGTGAGCATGGCGACCCGGATCTGGCGGATCAGGGACCAGAGCTTGTCGTTGCTGCTTGTCGTGGCGGCATCGGCCATGGGGTGAACACTCCTTTCACTGAGCAGAGGTGAACGTCGCCTCTGCCACAGGGTTCCTCGGTGGCGCGCAGGCCGAGGAACCGCCGCGACGTCCCGGTGTTCCTTCCCCAGGACAGCCGGGGAGATCTTCATTGCGCGCACTTCGGATCGTGGGATGGGTGGTCGGTGGACTGCTCGTGCTCGTGGTCGTCGTGGCCGGTTGCCTGCTGCTGTTCGGCGGCGAGCTGCTGCGGGGGCCGGCGGAGCGGATGGCGTCGTCGGCGCTGCACAGGCAGGTCACCATCGGCTCCCTCGACCTCGGGCTCGACGGCTTCACGCTGGTCGTGGATGCCGGTGAGGTGACGGTCGCCAACCCGGACTGGGCGGACGCCCCGGAGATGCTGAAGACCCGGCTCATCTCCGTTGGCGTCCCGCTCGGCGACCTGATCGGCGGCGAGTTCGTGCTGTCCCATCTGCGCATCGTGAAGCCGGAGGCGAACCTCCGGCGGCGGCAGGATGGCAAGGCCTCCTGGGACTTCGGCACCGAGACGGACGGCCAGGGCGGCCGGAGCATCCCGGCGATCCGCCGGCTTGACGTGGAGGACGGCCACCTCACCCTCGTGGACGCAAAGCTGCCTCTGGAACTGGAGGGCGATTTCCACAGCGAGCCCGGGGACGCCGGCGATGCCGGGGGCGCGATCGTCTTCGACGGGCAGGGGCGCTATGCCGAAGGCCCGGCGAAGCTTTCGGTGCGCGGCGGCTCGATCCTGAGCCTGCGCGACCGGACCAGGCCCTTCCCGATCAAGGCCTCCCTGGATGCCGGAGCGACTCACGCGGATATCGACGGCACCCTCCAGGACCCCTTCTCTCTGGCGGGGCTGTCTCTGCAACTGCATCTCAAGGGCCCGGACCTGGGGGAGCTCTATCCCCTGATCGGCGTGGCCATGCCGAACACCCCGCCCTACGACGTGAACGGCCGGCTCGTGCTGGAGCAGGGCGTCTGGCACTACGAGGATTTCGCCGGGACCGTCGGCGACAGCGATCTGGCGGGGGACTTCTCCTATGACCCCACGAAGGACAGGCCGTTCATCCAGGCGGATCTGAAGTCCGACTCGCTGGATCCGGATGACCTGGGCAGCTTCGTCGGCGCGCCGGTGGGCACGGCGGAGGGGGAGACGGCCTCCGAGGAGCAGCGGCAATACAGCGAGGCCTACCAGAAGCGGGACCGTCTGCTGCCGACCGCCACCCTGGACGTAAGCCGGCTGCAGGCCGTGGATGCCAAGGTCCACTACGAGGCGGGCAAGCTCGCGCTACCCGGCGTGCCGCTGACCAATCTGTCCCTCGACATGGACCTCGAACGCACCCTCATGACCCTGGAGCCGATCCGCGCCGGGGCCCTCGGCGGGCAGGTGCTGGCGAAGATCATCCTGAACGGCCGCGACAAGCCGGTGCAGACCGACTACGACATGGTGCTGCGCGACCTGGAGCTGGCACAGATCGTGAAGAACGTCGCGGGCCGCCTCGACGGCCGCGTGCGGCTGACTGGGTTCGGTGACTCGGTCGCAAAGTCCCTCGCCAACTCCAACGGCGACATCACCGCCTTCATGCGCGACGGGTCGATCGACGAGTTGATCGTCGAGCTGATGGGGCTCGATCTCGCGGACGCGCTGGGCGTGGTCGTCTCCGGCGGTGAGACCGCCAAGATCCGCTGCGCGCTGGCCGACTTTCAGGTGAAGGACGGCATGATGCGCACCCGCCGCTTCTTCATCGACACCACCGACAACGTCATCGTCGGGCAGGCGCGGGTGAACCTGAAGGACGAGACCTTCGAGGCCGACCTCGACCCGAACGAAAAGGGCATCAGCCTCTTCTCCGGACAGTCGTCCGTCCACCTGGAGGGCCGCTTCAAGGACCCGTCGATCAGCCTGAACCTGGGCGAGACGGCCGTCCGTGCGGGGGCCGCGGTGGCGCTGGGCGTGGCGGCTACGCCGCTCGCCTCCGTCCTCGCCTTCCTCGACATCGGCGGGGCGTCCGACGTGAACTGCAACGCCTTCAAGGACGCATCCGAAGGGAAGGGGTGAGGCCGTTCCTCACCCTTCGACAGGCTCAGGGTGGAGACCTTTGCGCGGGTTGTTTGGTCTCGGCCGTTGGGCGCGGGGATTGGACT